>Ga0207700_10000001_pt1 | contig 1122509 bp, 1118 predicted proteins | sample LARL82metaG_FD_184348 | JGI IMG/M metagenome (GOLD analysis project Ga0207700, IMG submission 184348) | Corn, switchgrass and miscanthus rhizosphere microbial communities from Kellogg Biological Station, Michigan, USA - LAR L8-2 metaG... | ecosystem: Host-associated > Plants > Roots >...
GCGTGCGCTGGGAGACGCCGGCGCTCCTGCGTGCCGCGCTCGCATCCGCCGGCACGGGCGCGGTCGCATGGGGCATGCTCGACCTCGTCGGCAGCGCCCCCGGGGTCGTCGCCGGCCTCCTCGCCGGCCTCGCGGGCTTCGCCGCGCTCGCCGTGACGCTGCGGATACTCGCCGCGGACGACGCCCGCTGGCTCGCCGAGAGCTTCGGCAGCCGAGCCGCGACGGTAGCGCGGCTCCTAAGCCCGTAAACGGCGGGCGTAGCCTAGGTTCCAAGCAGACGCCGGTACACCTCGTCGAAGCGGTCGAGCGCGGCCTCCCAGGTGAGGTTCCGCTCCGCCCAGGCGCGGGCGTCGGCGCCGAGCCGCACCCGCAGGGCCTCGTCGTCGAGGACGAGCGAAATCCGCTCCGCGAACTCGTCGTCCGTCTCGGCGGTCAGAAGCTGCTCGCCGTCCACGACGCCGAGGCCCTCGATCGCAAGACGCGAGGCGACGACGGGCTTTCCGGCGGCGAGAGCCTCGAGCACCTTCACGCGCATCCCGCTGCCCAGCCGAAGCGGCACCGCGACGACCGCGGCTCGTGCAATGTACGGCGCGAGATCCGGCACGTGCCCTGTGACCACGATCGCGCCGTCCGCGACCGCCTTGAAATCGGACGGTGGATTCTCCCCCACGATGTAGAGCGAGGAGCGCGGGTGCCGCGCCCGGACGAGCGGGAAGATCGCATCGACGAGGCGGCGCGCGGCGTCGACGTTCGGGAAGTGGACGAAACTCCCGAAGAAGAGGACGTTGGTGCCGTCGGTCTTGCCGTTGACGCTCGGGAACCGCTCCACGAAGTCGGTCCCGAACGGGATGCAGAACAGGTGGCCTCGCAGGGCATGGCCGGCCAGGAACCGCGCGTCGCGCTCCGTGTAGACGACCGCCGCGTCGACCCGGTGCAGGACGTTCGGCTCGAACTGCTTCCACGCGAGGACGTCGAGGCGCCGCAGAAGCCGGTTGCGCCGCGACACCCGCTGGAAGTCGAGCGCCGCGTTCGCAGCCGGGTCGGGCTCGACGAGGACGATCGGCACCCCCGCCGCCTCGACCTCGCGGAGGTACGTCCCCATCACCGTGTACTCGATCTGGACGACGTCCGGGCGCCACTCCGCGAGCACCTTGCGCAGTCGCTCCCGGTACGCCGGAACGTCCACCTCGCACGCCCAGAGCGGCGTACCGGCGAAGAGGCGCAGACGCGTGCGCAGGCCCCCCACGATGCGTCTGATGCTCGTCGACGACCAGTCCGGTCGCTCGACCTCCTCGACGAGCGCGAGCCGGCCGCGCAGCATCGAGTCGACCTCCGGGTCGCGTGGATGCCGCAGGCAGACGAGGGCGACCTCGTGGCGCTGCGCGATGCGCGCGAGGAACTGCGAGATCACGCGGGAGCCGCCGTGGGCGCCGTCGAGGTTGGGTGGGAAGGGCGTCATGACGAGCAAGCGGAGGCGACCGTCGGGCGCCCTCCGCTCCGGCGTGGCCCGCCCGAGGGCCGACGGCCGACGCGCGAGCACGAAGTACCTCGCGGCGGTGATCACCTGCGAGAGCCGGACGAGCGGTGGCACGAGCTTTGTCACGACGGCGCCGACGAAGCGAAGGAAGACGTTTGTCGGCGCGTCACGGTTCTCGCGTGCTCACTTTGGCCGGGTGCATTCGGCGCGCCCCTGCCACCGTACAGGACGCGGCGTGCGGCGGAAAATTGCGCGACCGAGGGTGGAGTCGGATCGACCGCCTAAACCTCTAGACTGTTTGTGCCGACCTGGGTAAGGAATTAGCGCGCGAGCGCGGTCCACGCCGCACCCCAAGAGAACGTCCAGACACCAATGACTTCCGGAGGAGCAGAAGCTCTCAAGGCGGCGATCCGCCGGTCGCTTTCCCTGATCGTCCTCTTGGTGCTGCTCGGGATCTTCTCGGTCAACGTCTTCAAGCAGCTTCGCGGCCCGCAGTACCAGGCGGCGGCGAACGTCCTCATCTCGCCGACGTCGATCATCCAGATCATCACCGGGACGGTGCCTCCGTTCATCGACCCGAACCGCATCCAGGCAACCGCGCGCGCGCTGGCGGAGTCGCCCGAGGTCTACGTGCTCGCGGCGAAGAACAACGGCTACTCGCTGGGCACGGCCGGCGAGATGCAGTCTGCGACGTCGGTCTCGGCCGGCGCGGATGACGACATCCTCACCTTCTCGACGCACGGCTCCGATCCTGACCGCGCGGTCCGCACGGCAAACGCCGTCGCGAACGCGTACATCGCCTGGCGGACCAACCTCAACGTGGGCTCGATCCGCAAGGCCGCTGCCCAGGTGCGGTCGAAGCTCAACGGGCTGGCCCCGAACGACCCGGCGCGGACTGATCTTCGCTCGATGCTGAACAAGCTCGACGCAGTGACCAACGACCAGGACGCACAGGTGATCGCTCCCGCGGAAGGCGCCGCGAAGACGAGCCCGGCGCCGGTGAAGGACTCGCTGCTCGGATTCTCGATCGGGCTCGTGATCGCGCTCCTCGTCGTCGGGCTCCGCGAGGCGATCGACACGACGGTCCGGTCCGAGGCGGATGTGGAGGAGCTGCTCTCGGCGCCGGTGCTCGCGACAGTTCGCAGCCTCCCGCGGCGCGCGCGCATCGTCACCTACGGCCGGCACGAGGCGGCCTTCGCCGACACGTACGCGTTGCTGGCGGCCAACCTCGCGCAGTCGCGGGCCCAGCACAAGAAGACGGTGGTCGCCCTGACGAGCGCGGTCTCCCGCGAGGGCAAGACGACGACCGCCGCCAACCTTGCCGTGGCGCTCGCCCGCCGCGGCACGTCGATCGTCCTCGCCGACCTCGACTTTCGCCGTCCGGCCCTGTCGGAGCTCTTCAACATCCCGAAGACAGCCCCCGGCGTCCTGCAGATCCTGGCCGGGAAGGCGTCCGTCGAGGACTGTCTCTGGTCGGTCACGCTGACGGGGACCCGCCCGCGCGTCTCGCAGAACGGCGCGCTCGACGGCGTCTTGCGCACGAACGGGAAGGACTCCACGTCGGGATCGCTCGTGATCCTCCCCGCGGGCGGAGCCGTCGGGACAGAGACGGCACACATCTCGATGCGGCTGGGGCCGCTCATCGAAACCCTGCGTGCGCGGGGCGACTTCGTCATCGCCGACACCCCGCCTGCGCTGCTCACGGTCGAGATGTCCGAGCTCTCGCACCTGATCGACGAGGTCATCGTGGTCGTGCGTCAGGGTCGCGTCACCCAGCGTAGCCTCCGCTCGCTCAGCCGCCAGGCCCGGACGTGGCCGGCCGACGTCGCGGGCGCCGTCCTCACGGACGCTCCTCCGGGCGAAGAGCAGTACACGTACTACGGAAGCCGCTAGGACGTTGCGTGCCCCACGCCTGGCAGTCCCCTCGGCGGATCCCGGTGCGCCGAGCGCGGCGCTCGTAGCCCTCGGCGCGTCCACGATCGTCTTCGTCGCGGCGTTGTCGACGCGCGAGGGAGCGCTCATCAGCCTCGGCCTCTGCGTCGGGCTCCTCGCCTTCATGACGGTCCTGTGGGGCTTCATGGCCGTCCCCCACGTCACGGTGGCGTTCGTGATCCCCTACTTCGCGCTGCTGCCGGCGCTGAAGACGCTGGTCTCGTCCCAGCTCGGTCCGACGAAGGACATCATGATCGGCGCCGCGACGATCGCAGCCGGACTCAGTGTGATCCAGCGACGAGCCGCCGGAAGGACTTGGCGCGGCGACCAACCGCTCCTCGTCATCACCCTCCTCTTCATGGCCCTGTACTTCCTCGACGTCGGGGCGGGCCTCTCGGGTGGCTCCCGCTACGGGCTCGGGTGGTTCCACGGCGTCAGGCTCGTGTGGGAGCCGCTGCTCTTGCTCCTGTTCGGCCTCTCCGTCCGGGACCCACGGCGGACGCTGCGCTGGGCTGCCGTCGCCCTGATCGCCGCCGCGTTGGTCGCGGCGACGGTCGGCCTGCTGCAGCAGGTCGTCGGGACTCCCCGCCTGATCTCGCTCGGGTACTCGTACAACGCTCAGGTGCGGACGATCAGCGGGCACCTGCGGAGCTTCGGCACCTTCGACCAGCCGTTCGACTACGCCACCGTGCTGGCCTTCGGGCTGGCAGGCGTGCTCCTTTGGGCACGCCGCGGGGCCGCGACGACGATGGCAGGGGTCGTGATCGTCGCCGGGCTTCTCGTCTCCTACGTTCGCGGCGCCGCTCTGAGCGTGGTCGCGCTCGTGGCGCTGCTGCTGGCACGCAAGGGCTCGCCCGCGACGGCCGTCGCCCTGCTCGCCGCGAGCGCAGCCGCTGCGGTCGTCGTCGTCGTCGTCTCCACCAGGCCCACGCCGGGACCCGTCGTGCAAACCGGCCCGTCGATCTACCTGACGCTGAACGGCCGCACCAGGAGCTGGCGCACTGCGCTCGGCAAGCCCTCCACATGGGCGTTCGGCCGTGGCGTCGGGCTGTACGGAACGGCTGCCCAGCGCGCCGCCCAGTCGCGTCAGCCGGCCGGCACCACGACCCCACCGCCTGCGACCGCCACCGACTCCGGCTATCTCGCGACGCTCTCCGACGTCGGATTCGTCGGGCTCATCGTCCTGCTGACGATGTTCGGACGCATCCTCGTGCTCCTCCGGCGCGCGATCGCGCGGAACGAGCAGCTGGCGTGGTTCGGCCTCGGCGTCGTCATCGTGCTCATTCTCGACGCTGCGCTTCGTTCGTCGCTCACGGGCTTTCCGACGGCCGACATCGCGTTCCTCTTCGCGGGCCTCACCCTGGCCGCGACGCACGGGCAGGACCATCGCGAGGCGCCCGTCCCGGGGAGGGCATGACGATGCGCGTCGCGGCAACGACTCGGGCGTTGAAGGTGCTCGCGCGGGATCCGGCGGAGGCGGTCGACCGGCTGCGCAGCAAGGTGGAGCACCGCGCCGACAGGCGACGGGCAGCGCCTCCCGCCGACGCCTACGCCGCCACGGAGGATTTCGACGCGAAGCTCCACGAGCGGCTCGGCGCGCCTGTTCCGTGCGCGGCCGCAGCCGAGTTCGACGCCGAGTGGCGGGGGTTGGAGGAAGCGTTCGCCGGTAGTAGCTCGTTCGTCGGCGACTGGGATCACGACGCCGACCGGGGGATGGCCCGGATCGTGTGGTGCGTCGTACGGCACCTCCGTCCGCAGCAGGTGATCGAGACCGGAGTCGCCCGCGGGATCACCAGCCGCATGATCCTGAGGGCGCTCGAGCGGAACGGCGACGGTCACCTCTGGAGCATCGACCTCCCCTTCCTGCGGACGAGCTGGTACGACGAGACGGCTGCAGCCGTCCCGCACGCGCTGCACTCGCGCTGGACGTACGTCCGCGGCTCCAGCCGCCGGCGCCTCCCGGGGCTCCTCGCCGACCTCGGACAGATCGACCTCTTCATCCACGACAGCGCCCATACCGAGGCCAACATGCGCTTCGAGTTCACGACGGCGTGGAGCGCCGTTCGGCCCGGCGGCGTCCTGGTCTCGCACGACGTCGAGATGAACTCGGCGTTCGCCGAGTTCGCGGAGTCGGTGGACGAGGAGCCGCTGCTGGCCCGCGAGAACCCCTCCAGCGGCCTCGTGGGCGTCCTCGTGAAGGGCGCCGGGCCCGGCTGAGCGACGACCGCCCCCGGCGACGGATGCGGATCCTCCTGGTGAGCGCGCACGGCGCCGACGAAGCGTTCGGCGGCGCCGAGCGATACGTCCGCGAGCTGGCCACGGGCCTCTCGTCCCGCGGTGCAGAGCCCGTCGTCCTGGCCGCGTTCCCGCCCCGGCGGAACGACGCCGGCCTCGAGACGCTCGTCCTCCACTCGACCGACTGGCGCGAGGATCGGGTGCGGAGGCTGAAGAACCACGTTGCAGACGTCACGTCCTTCGTCGGACGGCGGGTGACGGCTGCAGTGGAGGCCGCGGCGCCCGACCTGGTGCACACGAGCAACCTTCCCGGCTTCAGCACGGCCGTCTGGGAGGCGGCGCGCCGTACCGGCGTGCCGGTCGTCCACACGCTGCACGACTACCACCTCCTCTGTCCGCGGACGTCTTTGCTCCGTCGGGACGGCAGCCCGTGCCGGCCGCACCCCCTCCTCTGCGGCCTCCGCACACGGCGCCTCGCCCGCTGGGCGCCGGCGGTATCCCAGGTGATCGCCGGCTCGGAGCATCTCCTCCGCCGCCACGCAGGATTCTTCCCCGCCGCCTCGGAGCACGTGATCCGCCTTCCCCTCACGCAAGTGGCGCCCGCGCCGCTCCCGCCGCCCGCTGACCCGCCTCGCTCGGTCGGCTTCATCGGCACCCTCGGGCCGAACAAGGGCGTGCGCGAGCTTCTCGCCGCAGCTCCCGCGCTCGCGCACGAAGTGGCCACAGTGCGAATCGCCGGCGACGGCCCCCTCCGAGCCGAGGTCGAAGCCGCGGCTGCTCGTGGATCGGTCGAGTACGAGGGGTCGGTGAGCGGCGCGTCGAAGCTCCGGTTCCTCGCCGAGTGCGACGTCGGGCTCGTGCCGTCGCTCTGGGACGAGCCCAGCGGGCCGCCCTACGTCGTGTGCGAGTGGATCGCCGCGGGGAGGCCGGTGCTCGCGACCCCGCGCGGCGGCCTCCGCGAGGCGATCGAGACCGTCGGTGGCGTCTGCCCCCTCGAGCCGACGGCCGAGGGCATCGCCGCCGCCGTGGCCGACCTTCGCCAAGAGCATCGGTGGCGCGAGGTGCTCGCGACGCTTCCCCGGATCGAGGACGACCGAGACCTCGACCGCTGGCTCGACGAGCATGAGCGCGTCCACCGAGCGGCACTCGGAGCGCCGGCCGCCTCCGGAGCGCGGGCGTGATCGACACGCACTGCCACCTCCTGCCGCAGCTCGACGACGGGCCGTCGAACGAGGACGAAGCGCTTGCGCTCGCCCGCGGGCTGGCCCGGCTCGGTGTCTTCGCGATCGTCTGCACCCCGCACTACTCGCGGCGGTATCCGACCTCGCACGAAGCCGCGCGTGAGCAGCTCGGCCGGCTCGAGCACCGGCTTCGCGGCGCCGGCGTCTCGATCGCCCTCTCGCTGGCTGCGGAGATCAGCCCCGGGTACGCCGTTTCCCAGCCGGGCGAGGAGCTGAAGCGACGCAGCTTCGGAGGTCGCTTCGTGCTCGTCGAGCTGCTGCCCGACACGCCGGCCGTCTTCCTCGAGACGGCGCTCGAGCACATGCTTCCGCTCGGCCTGAAGCCTGTGTTCGCTCATCCCGAGCGCTGCCCGGCGCTGCAGAATGCTCCGCGACTTCTCAGCGACGCGCGGGAAGGTGGCGCGCTCGTGCAAATCGTCGCGTCGAGCCTGGCCGGACGATGGGGGAGCACCATCGCCATGGCCGCATGGGGCCTGCTCGACGCGGGCGCGATCGACCTCCTCGCAAGCGACTCTCACAGTCCGCGCTCCACGGCGAGCCTCCAGCGGGCCGTCGAGCTCGTTCGGGATCGATACGGCGCCGACGCCCTCGAAGACCTCGTCGAGCGCCGGCCGGCGCAGATGCTCAAGTCGCCACCGCAGCACGTGTGAGCGACCTCGCCGACCTCACCGCCGTGGTGCTGAACTGGCGCACCCCCGACCTGACGGTGCGTGCCGTTCGAGCGCTCCTCGACGACGGCGTTCCGGCCGAGCGGGTGGTCGTCGTCGACAACGGGTCGGACGACGGGAGCGCCGAGCGCTTCCGAACGGAGCTTCCGGAGACGCGGCTGCTCGCGCTGGAGGAGAACGTCGGCTTCGCGCGCGGCAACAACCGCGCCGCCGCCGCCCTTCCGGCCGGCGCCTACCTCTTCGTCAATAGCGACGCCTTCGTCCACGCGCCCGGCACTGTGAGCCGTCTCGCCGCGGCCGCCGCACGCCCGGGAGTCGGGATCACCGTGCCCCGGCTGCTGAACGAGGACGGGACGCTCCAGCCGAACGTCGTGCCGACGAGCTCGCCCTTGCCCGAGCTCGTTCGCGCGTCCGGCCTCTCGCGCTTCGTGCCGAACCGGCTCCAGCCGTCCCTCGGCACGCACTGGGACCACGGCCGGTCCCGCCTCGTGCAGGCGGCGATCGGCGCCGTCATTCTGGTGCGTGCAGAGGCATGGGACGCCCTCGGAGGCTTCGACGAGCGGCGCTTCATGTATGCCGAGGACATGGATCTCTGCTGGCGCGCGAGGGAGCTCGGCTGGCACACGGCCTTCGTCGCCGACGCCGAGTTCGTCCACCTCGGAAACACGTCCGGCGGGCGGCGCTGGAGCAGTCCCGAGCGGGCGGAGCGAATGGCCCGTGCCCAGGCGGAGATGATCCGCGAGCACCTTCCGCACCGCCGCGCGGCGCTGACGCTGGCGCTGATGGCGGCAGGCGTCGGCGGGCGCGCCGTCGTCCGCCGCGTCCTGGGGGACTCGGAGGGCGCCGCGACCATGCGCGGCTGGTGGCGCGGTTACCGAAGCGGCTGAGGGCGCCGACTCGGCGGCGCAGTTATCAGGACGCGCGGTTCATCCGCGCGCCCGTCTGAACCGACCAGTCGACATGCTGGGAGTCATTTCGAGACGCTTCTAAGCGGCTGCGGCACGCGCCAGCACGTCGAGCACGCCGCGCGCGGTCGTCTCCCACGAGTAGCGCGCAACCGTCTCGGCTCCGCGCGCCCGTAAGTCGGCCCGGAGCGCTTCGTCGGCGACGACGCGTCGCATCGCCTCTGCCCAGGCCTCCTCGTCGGCGAGCGGAAGCAGGAGCGCGCCCGAGCCCGAGACCTCGCGCAGCGCGGGGATGTCGCTGACGAGCACAGGGCAGCCGCGCGCCATGGCCTCGAGCGCGGTGAATCCGAACCCCTCGTAGACCGAGGGCAGGACGAGCGCGGCGGCCGAACGGTAGAGCCGCTCGAGATCCGCGTCGGCGACCTCGCTGCGAAGCTCGATCCGCTCCCGGTTCGGCGCCGCGTCGATCGCGTGCCGGAGCTCCTCGACACCGCCGCGGGCGCGGCCCGCGAGGACGAGCCGCGCCGGCGGGTCGGCACGCGCAAACGACCGCACGAGGAAGGGGAGGTTCTTGTTCCCACCGAGGTTGCCGACGTACAGGAGGAACGGACCCTCGTCGCGGGGCCGCGCCGCCGCAGCGCCGTCGCAGGAGAAGAGGCCCGGCCCCGAATGGACGACCTCGATCTTCGCCGGGTCGGCCCCGAAGTAGCGCACAGTTTCGTCCTTCGCGAATTGCGAAACGGCGACGAGCGCGCTCGCCCGTTCGAGGGCCCAGGGATAGAGGCGCCGCTTGTAGGCGCTCGACCGCGGGCCGTAGCCGTGCATGAAGGCGGTATCGTGGACCGTGGCGACGAAGCGCCGCCGCGGTGCGAGCAGGGGCCCGGTGACGTCGAAATAGTGGTAGAGGTCGGCCTTCCGTCCCCGGACGAACACGTGCTCGAGCAGGAGCCGGCCCGGCCCGGCGTTCACTCGGCGGCTCTTCCCGGCCACGACGTCGACGGCGATCGTCCGCGCGCCGACGGCCTCCGCGCCGGCGGCGGTCGTCAGCAGCGAGAGCTCGAGCTGCGGGTAGTCCGCGACGAGCTCATCGAGCGCCTTCGCCAACCTGGCCGCGTAGCGCGGAATTCCCGAGTGGCCGCCGGCGATGAGCCCGACGAGGCACACGCGACGTGGAGGGTCGAGGTGCTGGCCCATGGCGTGATTACACCATCGAGTCCAGGACCAGAAGGCTAAAGTGGGTCGCGGCCGCGGCCGACGGGACACACTGAGACGATGAGGAGCGAGGCTGCGGTCATCCACGTCGGCGAGGCGCTTGCGAGCGGGATCCTCCATGTCGTCTCGGCGCTTGCCGACGAGACCGTCGCGGCCGGCCTGCCGACGGTCGTGATCTACGGCCGCAGGCCCGAGACGCCGGCGGACCTGCCGGACTGGTTCGACCCGCGGGTGAGGCTCGTGCCCGTCGACGGCTGGGGCGACCGCTCCCCCGTGGGCAGCCTTCGAGGGACGGCGCGGGCAGCGGTCGTCCTCCAGCGGGAGCTCTCGCGTCTCCACGGCGGCGTCCTCCATCTCCACTCGACCTACGCCGGTGTCCTCGGCCGGCTCGTGCCCACGCCGGGCTGGCGGCGCTTCTACACGCCGCACGGGTACGCGTTCCTGAATGGGTCGCACTCACCCGCGCTCCGCGGGCTGACGCTCGTCTCCGAGGCGGCGCTCGCCTCCCGCGCGCACACGATCGCCGTCTCACGGGCGGAGGGTGCCGTGGCAGCGCGGTTCGCCCGCGGCCAAACCGTCTCCGTCGTCCAGAACGGTGTCGACTACGACTCCCCGGCCTCTCCCGGCCCGGAGATGGACCAGCGGTTCCTCGTGGCCTCCGTGGGGCGGGCCGCGTACCAGCGCCGCCCGGATCTCTTCGTCGAGATGAAGGCGCTCCTCGGCGACGACGCCGACACGGCGTTCCATTGGTTCGGCGACGGCCCCGACCGCGAGCTCCTCGTCGGGGCCGGGGTCGCGGTGAGCGGCTGGCTCCCGAAGCCCGACGCCGCAGCGGCAATCGCGCGGACGGACATCCTGGTGCACTTCTCGGCGTTCGAGGGGCTTCCGCTCTCGCTGCTCGAGGCAATGGGAGCCGGGCGGCCGGTGGTGGCCAGCGACCTGCCCGTGATCCGCGAGGTCGTCGACGACGCCGGGATCCTTGTCCGAAACCCGCCCGAAGCCGCGGAGGCGGTGCGACGCCTGCGCGCGGACGAGTCGCTCCGGGCCGAGCTCTCCGCCCGCGCGCACGACCGGGCGCGGCGCCTCTTCACGCGGCGCGCGATGGTCGAGCGGACGCTCGCGACGTACGGCCTCTAACGAGGCCGAAGCGCCGGGAAGAGCACGACGTCGCGGATCGTGTCGCGGCCGGTCAGCACCATGACGAGCCGGTCGATCCCGAGACCGAGGCCGCCCGTCGGCGGCATGCCGTAGCGGAGCGCCTCGACGTAGTCCGGGTCGCCGGGCTCGCCGCCCTCCTCGGCCCGCTGCTCCTCGAAGCGCGCCGCCTGCTCGTCCGGGTCGTTGATCTCGCTGAAGGCGTTCCCGAGCTCAGTGCCGCCGACGTAGAACTCGAAGCGCTCGACGAGCTGGGGGTCGTGGTCGGTCGGGCGCGCGAACGGCGAGAGCTCGACCGGGTAGTCGAAGAGGATCGTCGGCTCGGCGAGGCTCGGCTCGACGAACGACGTGAGCGCGTGGTCGACCAGGTCGGCCCAGGAGCGGTCGCGACTCGTGTCGACGTCAAGGTCGGCGAGGCGCCGCCGGAGCTCGTCGGCGTCGCGGGTCCAGAGGCCGTGTTCCTCGAGCGCCTCGACGAGCGGAAGCCGCCGCCACGGCCGGCCGAGGTCGACGTGATGGCCGCGGTACTCGACCTCGGTGCGCCCGAGCGCCTCGCGCGCGACGTGTGCGACGAGCTTCTCCATGCGCACCATCGTGTCCCGGTAGTCCGCATAGGCCTCGTACCACTCGACCATGGTGAACTCGGGCTGGTGCTTGTAGGACATGCCCTCGTTGCGGAAGTCCTTGCCCAGCTCGTAGACCCGCTCCAGGCCGCCGACGATGAGGCGCTTGAGGTAGAGCTCCGTCGCGATGCGCAGGTAGTAGTCGGCGTCGAGCGCGTTGTAGTGCGTGACGAACGGCTCGGCGAAGCCGCCGCCGTAGCGCGGCTGGAGGATCGGCGTCTCGACCTCGAGGAAGCCCTCGCCGTCGAGGTAGCCGCGGATCGCGGTCACGATGCGCGTGCGCAGCTCGAAGTCGGCCCGCGTCTCCTCGTTCATCAGCAGGTCGAGGTAGCGGCGCCGGTAGCGTTGCTCGACGTCGGTCAGGCCGTGGAAGGTGTCGGGGAGCGGCGTGCGGATCTTCCCGAGCAGCTCGAGCTTGTCGGCCGCGAGCGAGGGCTCGCCGCGCCGCGACTGCGCCGGCCGACCCTCCGCGCCGACGACGTCGCCGAGGTCGAGGTCGAGCTCGCCCGTCCGGCTCGTGTCGCAGAGGAGCTGGATGCGGCCGGAGCGGTCGACGAGGTCGAGGAAGACGAGCTTGCCGTGCCCGCGCCGCGCCATGACGCGGCCGGCGATCCGGCGCGCCTCCCCCGCCTCCTGCCCGGGCTCGAGCTGCGCGGCCTCGTCCCGGACCGCTGCGATCTCCTCCCTGTCCGGGAACCGCTTCGGCAGCGCCATGGCAGGCGAGTCTAGTGACCCCAGATCAGCCAGCCGATCAGGACGCCGACCCCCAGGGCGACGGCGAAGCTGCACCAGCCGATGACGAAGTAGACGGTGGCAGTTCCCGCGAAGAGATCACCACGACGCGGTTCGTGCGGCAGCGGCGTAGCCTCCAGGCGCCACTTGACGGCCCGTCCGCCCGCACGCGGCAGCGACGCGGCGGCCGGACGTCCGCGGCCGGCAGCGGCCGCTGCGCCTCCTCCCAGAAGCCCTCGACGTCTCCGTCACGACCGAGCCGCAGGAGGTTCCGCTCGCGCGTGCGCAGTGACGCCGCCTTCCCGAAGTCCTGGGCCTCGAGCGCCGCCTCCTTCTCCGTCCGGACACGCTCGATCTCGGCCACGAGGTCGGGCGCGAGCGGAGCGACCGACGGCGGAACCCCGGAGGCAGGCCCGGCGAGCATCCTGACGATCTCGTTCCGGATCTTGTCCTCGTCCGCGTCGAGGTCGAGCAGGATCCGCATCCCCACGCCCTCGCCCTCCCGGACGAGGCCGAGCAGGATGTGCTCGGTGCCGATGTAGTTGTGGCCGATGGAAAGCGCCTCGCGGAGCGCGAGCTCGAGCACCTTCTTCCCGCGTGGGGTGAACGGGATCTGTCCGGTCGTGACCTCGTCGCCCAAGCCGATGATGCGCTCCACCTGGAAGCGGACCTCCTCGAGCGAGACGTCGAGCGACTCCAGCACCCGCGCCGCAAGGCCCTCCTCCTCGCGCAGCAGCCCGAGCAGCAGGTGCTCCGTGCCGATGTAGTTGTGCCGCAGCACCCGCGCCTCGTCCTGCGCGAGAACGACGACCTGCCGAGCGCGTTCGGTAAACCGCTCGAACACGCCCTCCAGGCTACGCCACTACCGCCGCAGGCGATGGATCCGAAGGCGACCGCCGACGGGCCGCGAGTCGATCGTCCACGTCTCCCGCGCGCGCTCGAGGAACGTCGACTCGAACGGCCGGCCGGGCTCGGAGAGCAGCACGTCGTCGCCGAGACGAGGCAGCAGCGCGACGAGCTGCTCCACGTTGCGGCGCTCGTAGAGGAGGTCGGCGCCGAGGACCAGATCCCACGGGGCGGCGTCGACGAGCGCTGACGCGCCGCCCCACGCGGCGAGCGCCGTCTCGAGCTCGGCGCCGTTCCGCTCCGCGTTTCGGGCTGCGACCTCGACGGCGTCGGGCGACCAGTCGCTCGCGAGCACGTGCGCACCGCCGAGGGCGGCGACGATGCTCGGCAGCCCGAGGCCGCAGCCGAGCTCGAGCACGCGGCATCCGTCGAGGTCGAGGCGGGCGACCTCCTGCGCGAGCGCGAGCGCCGAGGGCCACAGCTCCGCCCAGTAGGGCAGGAACTCCTCGTGCTCGAACGCCTCCTCGTCGAGCAGCGCGTCGGCGACGCGAGGCCGAAGCAGCGCGATCGAGCGCCCGCCTATCCGAACGCGCTCTTCCACGAGGTCGAGAGCATCAGCGGTTGTTCGCCGCGGATGCCGGCTTTGCCGGCGTCCGCTCATGCAGGCTCTCGGGAGATTCGGCGTGAAGTCGTCATGGCACGCGAAGCGTGCCGGACTTCACGCCGCGCGTCAGGCGGCCTTGATTTCCAGGATCTTGTACTTGAGCGAGCCGCGCGGCGTCGGGACCTCGACCGTCTCGCCCTTCTTGTGGCCGATGATCGCCTTGCCGACCGGCGACTCGTTCGAGAGCCGGTACTCGGCCGGGTTCGCCTCGGCGGAGCCGACGATGTGGTACTCGACGGTCTCCTTCGCGTCCACGTCGCGGAGCCGGACGCGGGAGCCGACCGAGACGGTGTCCTTGCTGACCTCGCCCTTCTCGATGACACGCGCCGCCACGAGGCGCTCCTCGAGCAGCGCGATCCGGTGCTCGAGCATCGCCTGCTCGTTCTTCGCGTCGTCGTACTCGGAGTTCTCGGCGATGTCGCCGAACTCGCGCGCGATGCGGATGCGGTCGGCCACTTCGCGACGCTTCTCGTTGGAGAGGTACTCGATCTCGCTCTTGAGCTTCTCGTAGCCCTCGGCAGTGAGGATGACTTCCTTCACTTCGGCGCCTCCTGACCCCCTGCGAAACAAAAGCGGCGGCGCATCAGGCGCCGTCGCGGGCGCGGATTGTAGCCACGCGCCCCGGTGCCGTCAAGACTCCTCGACTACCATTTCGCGCTCCTGTGCAGGTGGATCTCCGCAGCCCTTGGTGGATCGGCGCCGTCCGCATCCCGACGCGCCTCGTGCTCGCCCCCATGGCGGGTGTGAGCGTGCAGGCGTTCCGCCGCCAGGGCCGCCGTTACGGCGCCGGCCTCGTCTGCTCGGAGATGGTCAGCTGCGCAGGGATCGAGCACCGGAACGAGCGCACGCTCGGCTACCTCCGCGTTGGGTCGGACGAGCATCCGCTTGCGATCCAGATCTTCGGCTCGGAGCCCGCGACGATGGCCGAGGCCGGGCGCATGGTCGAGGCGGCCGGCGCGGACGTCGTCGACATCAACTTTGGCTGCCCGGTGCGGAAGGTGACGAAGACCGGCGCCGGCGCGACGCTGCTCGAGGATCCGGCGCGCGCCGTGGGCATCGTGCGCGCGGTCGCGGAGGCAGTCGACATCCCGGTCTCCGTGAAGATGCGGCGCGGCCTGGAGAACGGCTCGCGCGCGTGCCTCGACATCGGGCCGCAGCTCGAGGAGGCCGGGGCGGCAAGCCTGACGCTCCACCCCCGCTCGGCGAAGCAGATGTACACCGGCGAGGCCGATCACACGCTGACCGCCGAGCTCGTCGAGCGGGTCGGCGTGCCGGTCGTCGCGTCGGGCGACGTGACCTCGCGAGCGCGCGCCCAGGCCGTCCTGGCCACGACCGGCGCGGCGGCGGTGATGGTCGGCCGCGGCGCGCAGGGCAACCCGTGGGCGCTCCGCGAGATCCTTGGCGAGGACGGCGCCGAGCCGACCCGCGAGGAGGTCGTCGCCGAGCTCGTCCTCTTCGTCCGCGAGACGGTCCGCGAGCTCGGCGAGCGCCGCGCCTCCGGCTTCCTGAAGAAGTTCTACGGCTGGTACCTCGGGCGCGGCCGCTTCCCGCGGCCGTTCAAGCAGGAGCTCGTGCAGCTCGCGACGACCGAGGAGGTCGAGCAGCGGCTTCTCGCCGCGGCGTCCGGAGCCGCGGACCTGCTCGAGCGCCTGGAGGCTGAATTGCCCACAGGAGACGAGGTCCTCCTGGACATGCCGATCTCGGTCTACGGCGGCGGCTAAGGCGTCGCTTGCGACGCCGCCATCAGGACGCGCGGGTTTCCCGCGCGTCCGTCTGAACCGACCGGTCGACACGCTGGGGTGATTCGACACCGCTTCTAAAGCTCACGGCTCGACCGGCCGATCAGGCCGAGGTGAGCTACGACGAGTATCAGGGCGGTGGGGTCCGCTCGATCTCGTTCTTCGGGGTCTTCGTCGGCCTGGCCGCGTTCGGAGCCCTCTCGTTCTCGGTGCTCGCGTACACCCAGACGCACCACGACCGCAAGCAGGTGAAGGCGCTCCAGGCGCGCGTCGCGCACCAGCTCGCGGTGCTCCGCCACCGGAACGCTGCGCTCGGCACCAAGGTGAACTCGACGGCCCGTCAGCTGAAGAAAAAGGACGCCGGGATCGCGCCGCTCGCCGCCCGCGCCCTGAAGAGCGTCTTCACGATCCAGACTCCCGACGGCTGGCTCGGCGCGGGCTTCGCAGCCTGGCGCCAGGACGGCGATACGTACTTCGTCACCGCGAACCACGTCGTCTCACACACGATCGAGAACAACTACGTCGACGTGAAGCGCAAGGGCGGCTCGTGGGCCGGCGAGGTGATGGTGCGCGACTCGGAGAACGACCTCGCAGTCGTCCGCGTCTCCGGCTCGCCCGCGGGCGCCGCGCCCCTCTGGCAGGACGTCCACACCGGCGCGCCGCCGCGGCCAGGCGACCAGCTCCTCCTGATCGGCAGCCCCTATGGCCTCGAGGGCACGGTCACGACCGGCATCGTCAGCCGCGTCACGAAGAAGCTGATCCAGACCGACGCGGCCGCGAACCCCGGCAACTCGGGCGGCCCGGCGATCGACGATCAGGGCCACGTCGTCGGCGTCCTCGTCTCGGGCGGCGGCGAGAACCTGAACTTTGCCGTCCCGATCGGCCGCGCCTGCGTGAAGCTCCGCGCCTGCTAGAGGCCGAGCGGATCGCGCTCGTCGGTCCGCTCGAAGACCCGCTGCGCCTTCCCCAGCTCCTGCCGCGGGATCGACCCCGGCGGGCCGACGACGACCTCGACGCGGAGAAGCAGTCGATCGGCGAGCCGGCGCTGCAGGCGCTCCGCGACGACCTCCGGCGCGACGCTCGCATCGACGACCTCGGCGCGAACCTCGAGCTCCGGTAGCGCCGTTCGCCGGTCGACGACGAGCGCGTAGTGCCCCGCCAGCTGAGGATCCTCGAGGACGGCGGCCTCGATCTCGCTCGGGAAGACGTTCACGCCCCGCACGACGAGCATGTCGTCCACGCGGCCCGAGAAGCGCGCGATTCGCGGGTGCGTGCGGTCACACACGCAGTCACCGTCCACGAAGCGCGTGACGTCACCGGTCCGGTAGCGCAGCACCGGCAGGGCCTCCTTCGTCAGCGTCGTCAGCACCAGCTCGCCGAGGGCGCCTTCGGCAGCGGGCCGGCCGCTCTCGAGGTCGAGGATCTCGGGCAGGAAGTGGTCGTCGAAGACGTGGAGGGCGCCCTTGCCCTCACGGCACTCCGCCGCGACACCGGGGCCGATCACCTCCGAGAGGCCGTAGACGTCGCACGCGTCGTACCCGCCCCAGGCCGCCTCCAGCTTCGTGCGCAGGCCCTCCGACCACGGCTCCGCCCCGTGGGAGGCCGAACCGCAGGCGGATTCGATCCAGGGCGCCGTCGGCGGCCGCGCGCTCGGCGAGCAGGAGCGCGAACGACGGCGTGCACGCGAGGCCGGTGGCGCCGAGGTCGGCGAGGAGCTGCACCTGGAAGCCGGGATTGCCGCCCGAGGCCGGGACGACGGTCGCGCCGAGGCGCTCCCCGCCGTAGTGCAGGCCGAGCCCGCCGGTGAAGAGGCCGTAGCCGTAGGCAACGTGGAGGACGTCGTCCGCCGTTCCGCCCGCGCAGGCGATCGCCCGGGCGTTGACCTCGGCGAAGAGGCGGACGTCGGCGGCCGTGTACGCGACGATCGTCGGCTTGCCGCGCGTTCCCGAGGAGCCGTGGACCCGGACCGTGGCGCGGAGGTCGGCGGCGAGCGTCCCGAACGGGTACTCGTCGCGAAGCTCCGCCTTCGCCGTCGGCGGCAGCGCTTCGAGCGGATCGTCCGGCGAGACGCCGTCGAGCTTCCGCCGCCAGTAGGGCGAGTCGACGCGGCACAGCCGCTCGAGCAGGTCCCGCAGCCGTGCGCGCTGGAGGCCGGCGCGCTCCTCCCGCGGCTGCGCCTCGAGCTCAGGCTGGAACGTGGTTCCGCTCCCAGACGAGCCGCAGCCCCTCGAGGGTGAGGAACGGGTCGACGAGCTCGATCGTGCGCGAGTGCGGCGCGATCAGGTCGGCGAGGCCGCCGGTCGCGACCACTCTCGCCGGGACGCCGAGCTCCTCGCGGATCCGGTCGACGATGCCGTCCACCTGGCCCGAGAAGCCGTAGACGAGCCCCGAGCGAAGCGCGGTCTCGGTCGACTTGCCGATCACGTTCGGCGGCTCCTCGAAGTCGACCTTGCTGAGGCGCGCGGCGCGCGCGAAGAGCGCGTCCATCGAGATCTCGATCCCTGGCGCGAGGACGCCGCCAACGTATTCGCCCGCCGCCGAGACGACGTCGAAGTTCGTGGAGGTGCCGAAGTCGACGACGACGACCGGCGCGCCGTAGCGCTCGCGCGCCGCGATCGAGTTCACGATCCGGTCCGGCCCGACCTCGCGCGGCGCGTCGTGCCGCATCGTGATCCCGGTGCGGATCCCCGGCCCCACGACGAGGAGCGGCGCCTGCGTCCAGCGCTCCGCGAGCTCCTCGTACTCGCGCACGAGCCGCGGCACCGTCGAGGAGAGGCAGATCCCGGACAGCGAGCCGAGGTCGAGGAGGCGCCCGTAGACCGCGCCGAGCTCGTCGCCGGTGCGGTGCGCCTCGGTCGCGAGCCGCCAATGCTCGGTGAGCCGGTAGCCGTCGTAGAGCCCGAGGACGGTCTGCGTGTTCCCGACGTCGATCGCGAGCAGCATCACGCGCGAGCGTAGCCCGCCGTAGGCTTAGCGGGCATGCGTGCACTACTCGCCGCCGTCGTGGTCGGCGTCCTCGTCGCCGGCTGCGGTGGCCACCACGGCGCCCCGAACGTGAAGGGGAAGCCGTTTCCAGAGGCTCTGGCGCAGCTGCGCGCGCACGGCTGGCTCGTCGCAGTGTCCTCGTTTCCGCCAATCGACGGGGTCCTCAAGGACTACCGCGTCGTCGCGGAGCGCACGATCGACCGGCGGACCGTGACGCTGAAGGTCGAGCAAGCGCCGGTCCAGACCGTGGTCCTCACGCTCATCGGCACGAACCCGCCGCCGGCTCCTCGCGTGGTCGGGCTGACGTACCGGAACGCGCGCCGCTCGGCGCTCCGGAGCGCGCAGTTCCTGCGCGTTTACGGCGTCAAGCCGCTTCGGCCGGCCGTGAGCGCCGACGGGATCGACGCCTTCGTCGTCGTCTCGCAGCGGTCAGTGGACGCCCACACGATCGCGGTCAGGCTCGGTGAGCGCCCGTGCTGGAAGACCGTGATCCAGGACTGGTACGTCGACAGCACGCTCGACGGCACGTACGCGCAGCGCTGCTACCGGGAGGCGCTGGACGAGCTGCCGGTCCGCGCGTACTCGAAGCTGCCCTTGCTCCTCCAGCGGCGGCTGCGCTAGATGTCGTCGTCGGTGGAGAGCGACTCGCCGATCTTTTCGGCAAGCGCCTCCGCGGTGAGCTTCGTCTCCTCGCCCTCGCCGCGCAGCTCCTCGACGGTGACGTCGCTCGACGTGTAGATCTCGGCGCGCGGGATGATCCGCGTCGGCCGGTTCTTGTCCCAAACCCACACGTCCTCCATCTTCAGGTGGAAGAACGGGTAGCTCGGCTGCGGGACGTACTTGAGGTCGAGCACATTGCAGAGGTAGGTCGCGTCCTGGGTCAGCACGCAGTAGCGGAAGAGGCCGAAGACGGCCGTGTACTCCTTCTTCAGGCGGAGCTCGAGGTCGGCCTCGAACTCGTCCAGCTCGTCGATGTGGGACATGCGGCTCAGTCTAGCCCTGTCAGGACGGTGTGGACCGGGCCGTGGCCGGGGAGCACGAGGTCGGGGTCGAGCTCGGCGAGCGGCTCGAGCGCGAAGCGCCGCTCGTGCAGGCGCGGATGCGGCACATGGAGGCCCGGCTCGTCGATCGTCTCCTCGCCGTAGAGGAGGAGGTCGAGGTCGATCGTGCGCGGGCCGAAGCGCGGGCCCGTCCGCTCGCGGCCCAGCGCCTGCTCGACGGCGAGCAGCCGATCCAGGAGCTCACGTGGCGAGAGCGTCGTCTCGAGCTCCGCCGCGCCGTTCAGGAAGCGCGGTTGCTCGAGGTAGCCGACGGGATCGGTCTCGCGGAACGTTGAGACGGCGCGGAGGTCGATGCCGGGCTCGGCCTCGAGCAGGTCGAGGGCCTGCCTGAGCGTCGCCTCCCGGTCGCCGAGGTTCGCGCCCAGGCCGACGAAGGCGCGTGTCAGCGGCTCCGCTCCACCGTCGCGGCCGCGTGCTCGACCGGCAGCCGCACTTCGGGCTTGCGCACGCGCACGCGTACCCGCGCGACCGGGAAGCGGTCGAGGAGCGCGTCCGCGACCGCGACGGCGAGCGCCTCCAGCAGGTGGAAGGAGCGGCGCTCGGACACCTCGCGGACGCAGGCGGCGACCTCGCGGTAGTCGACGGCATCCTCGATCCGGTCGCTCGAGCCCGCCTCCCCTACGTCGAGCTCGACGTCGTAGAGGAACCGCTGCCCGTCGCGCCGCTCGTCCTCGTTCACGCCGTGGAAGCCGAAGACCTCGAGCCCGGCGAGCTCGATCGTCGTCATCCGGCGACCGCGCTCGCGACCGTCAGGGCCTCCACGGTCTCGCGCACGTCGTGGACGCGGAGGATCGTCGCCCCGCGCTCGTAGGCGGCGACCGCCGCGCCGACGCTGGCCGCAGCCGTGCCGGTGGTCGCGGTCGGGTCGCCGAGCAGCCGGCCGAGCGTGCTCTTGCGCGAGAACCCGATGAGCACGGGCCGGCCGAGCGCGAGCAGCACGTCGAGCCGCCGCAGGAGCTCGAGGTTGTGCGCGACGGTCTTGCCGAAGCCGATCCCGGGGTCGAGGCAAATCCGGTCCTCGCGAACCCCGGCCTCGACCGCCACGACCATCCGCTCCTCGAGGAACGCGGCCACCTCGGCGGCGACGTCGTCGTAGCGCGGGTCGGCCTGCATCGTCCGCGGCTCGCCTTGCATGTGCATGAGGCAGAGGTAGGCGTCGGCGTCCGCGACCACGTGCGCCAGCTCGGGGTCGGCGCGGAGCGCGGTCACGTCGTTCACCATCTCCGCCTTGAGCTCGAGCGCCCGCCGCGCCACCTCCGCTTTCGCGGTGTCGATCGAGACGGGCACCTCGCCCTGGAGGCGCTCGAGCACCGGGACGACGCGCCGAAGCTCCTCGTCCGCTGTGACGCCGCTCGAGCCGGGCCGGGTCGACTCGCCGCCGACGTCGACGATCGCCGCGCCCTCGGCGAGGAGCCGCCGCGCGGTCGCGGCCGCCGCCGCCGGGTCGAAGTTGACCCCGCCGTCGAAGAAGGAGTCGGGCGTGACGTTCACGACGCCCATGACGGACGGACGAGGGAAGCGCTCTTCGATCGGCGGCCGCCGACTCACGGCGCGAACGAGCGCCTGAGCTAGCTGGACGCGCCTTCGGGCGGCGGCGGCTGGAGTGCCCGTCCCGGCGCGGGGAACGGCCGCGGCGAGGGCTTCGGAAGGCGCTTCCGCTCGGCCTCCGGCGCGGCGTCGGGAGCCGCCGGGCCGGGCTCCTCCGCGAAGACGCTCTCCTCCGGCTCGCCCGCGAGCAGCCGCTCGAACTGATCCTTGTCGATCGTCTCGCGCTCGATGAGGATCGCCGAGATCCGGTGCAGGTCGTCCATGTGCTCCTCGAGCACCTTCCGCGCCGAGTCGTGCCCGTCCTCGATCACGCGCCGGATCTCGTCGTCGATTTCCCGCGCGATCTCCTCGGAGTAGTCGGGCTCGTTGCCCATCTCGCGCCCGAGGAACGGCATGTCGCGGTTGTGCCCGAGCACGCGCGGGCCGAGCTTCTCGCTCATGCCGTAGCGCATGATCATCTGCTTCGCCGTGTGCGTGACCTTCTCGAGGTCGTTCGCAGCGCCGGTCGTGATCTCGTTGAAGACGAGCTCCTCGGCCGCGCGGCCGCCGAGGGTCATCGCGAGGTCGTCCATCAGCGACTTCCGCGTCGTCAAGTAGCGGTCCTCGCTCGGCAGCGCGATCGTATAGCCGAGCGCTTGGCCGCGGCTGACGATCGAGATCTTGTGCACCGGGTCGGTGTTCTCGAGGTAGTGGCCCACGAGGGCATGGCCCATTTCGTGGTAGGCGGTGATCTTCCGCTCCTGCTCCGAGAGGAGGCGCGTCTTCTTCTCGGGGCCGGCGATCACGCGCATGATCCCTTCCTCGAGCTCATCCTGCTCGATCGTCTTCTTGCCTCGGCGCGCCGAGAGGAGCGCAGCCTCGTTGACGAGGTTCGCGAGGTCGGCGCCCGTGAAGCCCGGCGTCCCGGCGGCGAGCGTGTCGAGGTCGATCTCCGAGGCGAGCGGCTTGCCCTTCGAGTGCACCTCGAGGATCTTGCGGCGCCCGTTCCGGTCCGGCCGGTCGACGACGATCTGCCGGTCGAAGCGGCCCGGGCGGAGCAGCGCCGGGTCGAGGATGTCGGGCCGGTTGGTGGCCGCGATCAGGATGATGTTGTCCTTCAGCTCGAACCCGTCCATCTCGACGAGGAGCTGGTTCAGCGTCTGCTCGCGCTCGTCGTGGCCGCCGCCGAGGCCCGCGCCGCGATGCCGCCCGACGGCGTCGATCTCGTCCATGAAGACGATGCACGGCGCCGCCTGCTTCGCCTGCTCGAAGAGGTCGCGGACGCGCGAGGCGCCGACGCCGACGAACATCTCGACGAAGTCGGAGCCCGAGATGGAGAAGAACGGCACGCCGGCCTCGCCCGCGACCGCGCGCGCGAGGAGCGTCTTGCCGGTGCCGGGCGGGCCGTAGAGGAGCACGCCCTTCGGGATCCGCGCGCCGAGCGCCTGGAACTTCTTCGGGTTCTCGAGGAACTCTTTGATCTCCTGGAGCTCCTCGACGGCCTCCTCCACGCCGGCCACGTCCTTGAAGCCGATCTTCGGCGAGTCGGGCGTCATCCGCTTCGCGCGCGACTTGCCGAAGCTCATCACCTTCGAGCCGCCGCCCTGCACCTGGTTCATGAGGAAGATCCAGAAGCCGAAGAGGAGGACGAACGGCAGGAGGCCGGTGAGGATCGACCACCACGGCGACCCGCCGGGCCCCTTCGAGTCGTACTGCACGCCCGAGTTCTTGAGCTCGTTCCCGAGGACGACCGAGTACTGGTCGGACGGATAGTGGACGGAGAGCTTCTTGCCGTCGTTCAGGTCGAGCGACAGCGCGCGCTTGTTCGGGTCGAAGTGAGCCGCCCTGATCGTGTGCGACTGCTTCACGATCATGGTCTGGACGTCCGAGAGCGAGGCCTTCTCGGTCTTGTGCCCGTGCCCCGACAGCGTCTGCACCGCCAGCCAGACAAGGGCTGCGATGACGATCAGCGGGAAGAGCGCGCTACGGAAGAACCGATTCAAAGGGCCTCTGGTCGCAGGGTACCAGCCAAGAGTACGGTTGAAACCGGGCGGAAGCTAGAGAGGACGTGCCGAATTTGCGCCGCTCGACCGGTCGTTTCCGACGGACATACGGGAAACCCGCATGTCCTGATGCCGGCACCGCAAGCGGTGCCTAGGTGCCCGGGCCGATCAGGTCTGGATCCAGCACGCCCACATAGGGCAGGTTGCGGTACCGCTCGGCGAAGTCGAGGCCGTAGCCGATCACGAACCGATTCGGGATCTCGAAGCCGACGTAGCGCACCGGCACGTCGATCTCGCGCCGCTCGGGCTTCGTCAGGAGGGCACAGATCTCGAGCGAAGCGGGCTCGCGCGCCTCGAGGTTCCGCATCAGGTACGAGAGCGTGAGGCCCGAGTCGATGATGTCCTCGACGACGAGCACGTCGCGCCCGGCGATGTTGATGTCGAGGTCCTTGAGGATGCGGACGACGCCGGAGGAGTCGGTGGCTGCGCCGTAGCTCGAGATCGCCATGAAGTCGACCTCGCAGGTCATCGTCAGGTGCCGCATCAGGTCGGCCATGAAGAACACGGCCCCTTTGAGCACCCCGATCAGCAGCAGGTCGCGGTCGGCGTAGTCGGCGGAGACCTCCTCGCCGAGCTCCGCGACACGGCTCCGCAGGCGCTCCTCGTCAATGAGCACCTCGGTGACCGCGCGCTCGAGGGTGCTCTCCGTCAGCCGTCCTCCCGGATGGCGCGGACGCCGGGCGCCTCCACGAGCCCCGGCACCGCGACCACCTCGTCCCCGCGCACGACGAGAGGCCACGCCTCGCGCTCCGACCGCGGGATCTTGGCGTCCACGAACACGTCTTGGATCTTCTTGCGGCGCCCCGCGAGCCGGTCGCCGGCACGCCACGCGCGTACCTTAAGCCCTGGAAGCTCCGACTCGATACGCCATCGTCCCCAACGGACCTGACCTTCGAGCGAGACGGGCGTCGATTCGATCCAGAGTTGGTCGTATTCGCGCACGAGCACGCGGCCGCTGCCGAGGTCGAGCCGCCTCGAGCCGGTCGCCGAGTCGAGGAGCTCGGCGAGCGGTGGCGGCATCCGGCGGCTCTCGGCGAGGCGGTAGAGGTTGCCCTCGGCGTCCGGGTGGAGCCGCCGGAGCAGCGGGAGGATCTCATCGCGGATCAGGCCGCGCTTCGTGTCGCGGTTCGAGGAGTCTGCGCACGGGGTCAGGCCGACGGCGCGGCAGTAGGCCCCAGTCTCGTCGCGGCGGACGCGCAGGAGCGGGCGGACGACGCCGTCCTCTCGACGCCACTTGATCCCGCCCGGCGTGCCGCTCGAGACGAGACGGTAGAGGACGGTCTCGACCTGGTCGGTCGCCGTGTGGCCGGTGGCGCGGAGCCGGTCAGTCGCGAAGGAGTAACGAATCTGTCGCAGCTCCTCCTCCGTCTTGCCGCCGCGGCCGTTGACGACCTCGGCGCCGAAGGCCTCGCGGCAGAAGCGGGCGTCGTCGTCGGACTCCTCGCCGCGCAGGCCGTGGTTCACGTGCAGCGCCGAGACGCGGTAGCCGAGCTCCCGCAGGACGTGCCAGAGGCAGGTCGAGTCGGGGCCGCCGGAGACGAGGCAGACGACCTCGCCGTCCGGCGGGATCAACTCGCGCTCGCGAATGTCGCGCTCGACCCGCTCGCGAAGCTGCGCCGCGTCCACGGCGAAAGTGTGCCGCAGTGTCCCTAGCGATCGAACGGGCCCGGCATCCAGCCGGGCGGGCGCGGCGAGTCGCGCGGCGGCGGGCCCGGCGGGAGGAGCTTCCGGCCGGCGAGCGAGGCTAGCTCGAGCGCGAGCCATCGTCCCGCCCACGCCGCCGCGGCAAGCGCGACGACGCGCCGCGGCCTCAGCACGCGACGGCGCGGGCCGCGACGTCGCGAACCGCGTCCTGCAGCAGGCCGTAGGCCGGCTTCGGGGTTCCGTCGGCATAGAGAACGCCGCTCTGCCAGCCGACGAGGCTCGGGTCGTCGCGAAGCTGAAAGTTGAAGAACGCGCCCACCGCGGGCTGGCAATAGGCGAGCCGCACGGACGCCTGGAGCTGCCAGCCCTGGAAGCCGGGATCGAGGAGCTCGGCGACGTTCTCCTTGCCGTGGTAGGCGCTCCGGCGGTCGCCGACCGAGCTCTGGTAACCGTCCTCGAGGTACCAGATCGTCACGCCGCGGCGCCCCGGGAGCGGCTGCGCCGTGCCGCCGAACGCGCGCGACAGGACGCGCATGAGCTGCGCGTAATCGCCCTCGTCGATCGACGGCCCGCCGCGGTGCACCGTCCACGGCGGCTCGAACGGCGAGTCCGGGTAGATGTTGTGTCCGACCGTGTCGAAGATCGGCCGCCCCCGGCCGCTCGCGCGGTACGCGGCGCCGAGCTGCCGGTACCACCGCGCGGGCGCGATCGCGCCCCGGATCCGCTTGTGCGGCCCCGTCGAGGCGACCACGTTCACGTCCGGCCGCGCCCGGTGGAGCACGTCGTAGCAGCGCGCGAGCAGCGCCACGTAGGAAGCCGCGTCCGGATTGCGCCAGAACCGCTGCTGGTTCGCCTCCGTCCAGATCACGACGTCCTTCACGGCCGGCGCGGCACGCAGCAGCTGCACGAGGTACGCGCAGTACTGCGCGCGTTGTCGCCGCGTCCGCGGCGGCACCGACGGGCGGCCGCCGCCGACCTCGACCACGACCCGCGTCAGGGTCGACGCCGTCGCGACGTTCGCGAGCTCGCCCGCGTCGGAGAACGAGGGCCGCGCCCGGCCCGGCCGCCACGTGAACGTCACCCGGACGGCGCCGAGGCCGAGGTCCTGGACGGGCGCAAGGAAGTCCGCCGACGGCTGCCACTTGAGCCCGTCGTCGTCGACGCCGACGAGCAGGCCAGGGCCGGCCCGGGCCACGGGCGCGAGGGCGCAAACCGCCACGAGGATGAAGGCGAGCCGCCGCACGAGCCCGCCATTTCTACCGCACCGTCAGAAAACCAAGCTCCGGTAGGAGATCGTGCGGCGCATGCCGATCCCGTCGTAGACGCGAATCGCCGGCGCGTTCTCGGGCCGCACGAAGAGGCAGACGGCGGGCACGCGCGTGAGCAGGAAGCGGCAGAGGTCGCGCAGGCCCCGCTTCGCATAGCCGCGGTTCCGTGCGGCCGGATCGACCCAGACCTGCTGGAGCTGCACCGCCCGCGGCGTCCAGGCCGACGCCTCCGCCTTGAAGAGGATCACGCCGTCCGCCTCCCAGAGCCACGAGCGCCCCTCGTCGATCTGCGCTCGCGTGCGCCAGCGGAAGCCCTCGGGATCGCGACGCAGCGGGTCGATCCCGATCTCCTCCTCGTGCGCGGCCGCGCAGGCCGGCAGGAGGAGGTCGAAGTCGCGCGCCTCGGCGCGACGCAGATCCGTCCCGCCCGGCTCCGGCGGCTCGTCGATGACGTAGACCGGCTGGCCCGGCCGGTCGTCACGCGGGGGCGGCATCTCCGCGCGCGCCGCCTCCCAGAGCTCCCCGACCGCGCGCTCCTCGCCGATCACCATGCGCACACCCGCCGCGGCCGCGAGCCCGGCGAAGGCGGCACAGCCGACGCCGGTCGGGACGACGTTCGCGCCGACGTGGCACAGCGCCATCAGCCGCCCGTCCTGCGCGGTCGCGCTGAAGCGGCCGAGCCGGCGCCGCGCGATGTCCTCGAGGAAGACGCGCTCGATCGGCTCCTCCGCGCAGAAGTCGAGGATCTGGTCGAGCCGCGGGTCGACGAGCTCGGGCACGCCGTAAGAATGTGCCAACGAGGGGAGGCACGCTAGGGTTGCCCGATGCCGATCCACGTGCGTGCCGAGCCCGGCGACTACGCCGAGGCCTGCCTCCTCCCGGGCGATCCGCTGCGGGCGAAGTACATCGCCGAGACGTACCTCGACAACGCCGTGCAGCGGAACGCCGAGCGCGGGATGCTCGGCTACACCGGCGAGTTCGAGGGCCGCCCGGTCTCGGTGCAGGCGACCGGGATGGGCTGCCCGTCTGCGGCGATCGTGGTCGAGGAGCTCCACCAGCTCGGCGTGAAGCGGATGCTCCGCGTCGGAACCTGCGGCGGCCTACAGCCGGACCTCGTCCTCGGCGACCTGATCGTCGCGCTCTCGGCGATCCCGGCCGATGCGACCGCCCGCCACCTCGTCGGCACCGACCAGCACGTTCCCACCGCGTCGTGGGAGCTCGTGCACGGCGCCGTGCACGTCGCGAAGGGGATCGACCAGGCGATGCGGATCGGGCCGATCGTCTCCAGCGACCTCTTCTACAACCCGGACGACGGCCAGTACGAGCGCTGGTCGAGCCGTGGCGTCCTCGCGGTCGAGATGGAGGCGGCAATCCTGTTCACGCTCGGCGCGCTGCGCGGGTTCGCGGCCGGCTGCCTCCTCACCGTCAGCGACGTCGTCGTCGAGGGCGAGTTCCAGCGGATCTCGGACGAGGAGCTGCGCGCGGCGGTGGATCGGATGACGCGGGTCGCGTTGGCCACGGTTACGGCTGAGCACTGAGGCGGTCTTCCTCGTCAACCCCGCGTCGGCGAACTGGTCGACCGGGAAGCGCTGGCCGGAGATCCACCGCGAGGCGGCAACCCGCGGCCTGACCGGCGAGGCGCTCTTCTCCGAGCGGCCCGGGCACTTGACGGAGCTCGCACGTCAGGCCGCGGACGACGGCGCGTCGCTCCTCGTCGTCGTCGGCGGCGACGGCTCGGTGAACGAGGTCGCGAACGGGATCGCGGGCCGCGAGGGCGTCGAGATCGCCGTCCTCCCGCGCGGCACGGGCTGGGACTTCGTCCGCACCTACCGCATTCCGCACCGGCTTGCGGGCGCGATCGAGGTCGCGCTCACCGGGCGGCCGCAGACGATCGACCTCGGCCGCGTCCGCTATCGCACCTGGGCCGGCGCCGAGGCCGAGGGCTGGTTCGCGAACATCGCGAGCGCCGGCATGAGCGGCGCGATCGCGCAGCGCGCGAACGAGACGACGAAGGCGCTCGGCGGCAAGGCCTCGTACCTCCTGGCGATCCTCGCCGTCTTCGCGCGCTGGCGCGTCGGCTCCGTGCGGGTCGAGGTCGACGGCGAGGCGCGCGAGGGCCGGATGCACGACGTCGTCGTCGCGAACGGGCGCTACTTCGCCGGCGGGATGATGATCGTCCCGGATGCGCGCTCCGACGACGGGCGCTTCGACGTCCTCCTGATCGGCGACCTGACGAAGCGCGACCTCCTCGTGACGCTGCCGAAGGCCTACCGCGGCCGGCATCTCCCCCACCCGAAGGCGGAGCTCCTGCGCGGCGCGGCCGTGACCGTCGAAGGCGAGCAGCCGCTGCCGATCCAGCTCGACGGCGAGCAGCCGGGGACGACGCCGGTGCGCTTCGAGGTCGTCCCGGGCGCGCTTCGGCTACGCGTCCCCGCCTGAGGCACCGCTTGCGGTGCCGATCTCAGGACGTGCGGGCTGCGCCCGCGCGTCCGTCTGAAACGACCGGTCGAAGCGCAGGTCTATGCGCTCCCGCTTGACGACGTCTTGCGCGGCGTGGAGGTCGTCCGCTTGGGCGTGCTCGGCGCCGACAGCGCCTCGACCTTCTGCTCCAGCTCGGCGACGCGCTTCTCGAGCGCGTCGATCCCGCGGATCCGCTTCTGCATCTCGTCCATCCGGTCGCGCAGCGCCTGTGCGGCGCCGAGCAGCCGGTCGGCACCTGGAGCGTCCGAGAGGCGCTGGATCGCCTCCTCGCCCCGGTCGGCCAGCATCGTCAGCAGGTCCTTCGGTTCCCGTACAGCCATCCCGCACCTCCTCGTCTCGGCGTGAAAGCGAAGCCTACGGGTGGACGACCACCGGCGTGCCGGCCGGCGTCGCGCGGAAGAGCCGTCGCAGGACGGAGTTCGGCAGCCGGATGCAGCCGTTCGAGACGGCGTGCCCGATCGACCACGGCTCGTTCGTCCCGTGGATCGCCACGGGGCCGCCCTGCGCCCAGCCCGTGAGGACGTTCGAGAACGCGGAGATCCCGATCGCGCCGGGGCCGTAAGGGCCGCTCGGGTCGCTCGGGATCAGGCGCTGGTTGACGTAGAAGCGGCCGTACGGGGTCGGCGTCCCGCCCGAACCGACCGCGACGCGCGAGCGCAGCACGAGCCGCCCGCGCCGGAAAAAGCTGAGCCGGCGCGCCGACACGTCGACCTCGATCCGCGTCGGCACCCTCGTCACCCAGAGGGCACGCGCACGCACGTAGCCCGAGGCGCCGTTCGGGCGCATGGGGAGCTGGACGTGGTACCAGGTCGCTCGGCACGAGCGATTGCGCACGACTCCCGTCACGCCGAAGACGGTATCGACGCCGTTCACGTTCTTCAGGCCGAAGCTTGCGAAGGCGGCGCGTCCCGGCCGGCGGTAGGCGCGCGTCGGCCGCTGCACGACGGCGGCGTAGGCGACGCGCGTGGAGCCGAGCCGGTGGAGCTCGGGCTTGCAGGTACGGGCCTTCGCGACGCGGGGCGGCGCCGTCCGCGAGACCCGCGCGTCGGCCTTTCCGCCGCAGCCGGCGAGGACGAGCGCGGCGGCGACCAGCCCCCAGCTCCGCACGGTCATGCCCAGGATTGTCACAACTTCTTCACCCTTTCGGGCGTCGTAGGTTCCGAACCCGAGGCTACCGTGAGATCGACGTGACGAAGCCCTCTCCGCGGCCCGAGCAGCAGGCTCACCGGCACGACGCCGTGACGCGCCACGCCCTTCGCCAGCGCGAGGGAATCCCGTACGAGGTGGAGCGGGTCGTGTGCCTCGGCTGCCGCCGCGTCCTCTCGGAGCGGACGCTCCGCCGCGCCGCGGCCTAGCTTCCGGCGAGCCGCTCCGCCACCGTGGCCAGCACCTCGCCGGCGCTTCCGTCCACCTTCAGCGTCGCCCCCGCGTCGAGCGCCGTCGGGCCGCGGTTGACGATCGCGACCTCGCCGCCCGCGGCGAGCGTCTCGAGCGGCAGGCCCGCCACCGGATGAACCTCGAGCGCGGAGCCGACGACGAGGAGCAGCGCCGCCTCGCGGGCGAGCTCGAAGGCGCGGTCGATCGCCTCGACCGGCAGAAGCTCGCCGAAGAAGACGACGTCGGGCTTGAGGATCGAGCCGCACTCCGGGCAGGCCGGCACCTCCGCGTCGGCGAGCAGCTCGAGCACGCGCGCGAGCGGGTAGGACGCGCCGCAGCCGGGACACGACGAGGTGCGGATCGAGCCGTGCACCTCCACGACGTCCCTGCTCCCGGCCCGCTCGTGCAGGAGGTCGATGTTCTGCGTGATCACCGCCCGCACGAGGCCCGCGTGCTCGAGGCGGGCGAGCGCGCGGTGCGCGGCGTTCGGCTCGGCCTCGGTGAGGACGGCGAACCGCGGCGCGTAGAAGCGCCAGACCTTCGCCGGGTCGGCGCGGAAGGCCTCGATCGAGCCGTACTCGAACGGGTCGAACTGCGCCCAGAGCCCCTGCGGCGAGCGGAAGTCCGGGATGCCGCTCTCGGTCGACACGCCCGCGCCGGTGAGGACGACGCAGGGCTGCCGCTCCCGGATCAGCTCGGCTAGGCGCGCCGGATCGCTCACGCGCGCCGGCGCAGCGCGAGGAACCCGCCGAGGCCGAGCATCGCCGCGGCCAGCGCGAGCGCGGCGTCCACGAGCGCCGGGTGCTTCTTCACGAACGAGCGCGTGTCGGGCGCGGACTGGAAGACGTGGACGAGGTTCTCCGGGCCGAGGACGCCGCGCCGCAGCCGGTCGAGCCCGAGGACGTCGGCGGGCAGGCGACCGTAGTCGTAGTCGGGGCTCGTGCGCGGCCGGCCCCCGTAGAGGAGCTCGAGCGGCGCCGGGTGCCCGCCCTCGACGAGAATCCGCTCCGGCCGTGCGAGCGCCTCGACGTGCAGCCCACGCAGCGAAGGGTCGTCGCCGTTCGAGATCGTGATGCGCAGCCGCCGCGTGCGCACGCCGACGGCGAGCGCCGGCGACGTCCGGCCGTAGTAGCGGAAGATCCGGCCGCTCGCCACCAGCGTCCACCTCTGCTCGCCCGCATCGCGCTCCTCGACCTCGACTGAGCGGTCGTAGCGCAGCGTCGCGGCCGTCAAGCGCAGCCGGTCGACCGGCACGTGCGCATAGCCGAGGTCGACGGCGAGCACCGTTCGCCGCCCTTCCTGCCGGCTCGAGACGTGCGCGGCCACCGGGCGCAACACGAGCCGCTGCGGCTTCCCCGAGACCGTCGCGCCGACGATGCGGCGCACGCCGGTCGCCCGCAGCTCGAGGTAGCGGAAGTCGCTCGGCGTGAAGGTGACGACGGTGCTGCGGACGCGGCCGCCCGCGCCGGCGAGGTCGAAGATCCGTGTCGAGCCGAGCGACGTGAACGTGCGCCGATCGTCGCTCCCGAGGACGGTCGCGCGGCCGACGAAGCTCCGTCCCGTCACCGCGAGGTCGACCCGGTCGTGCACCCGGTGGCCGGCCCCGAGGTCGAGGAGCGCCACCGCCTGCCCGCCGCGGCGGCCGCTGTCGAGGACGCGCACCTGCTCCGGCGGCGCCGGTGCCTGCTCCGGGAGCGAGCGCCACGGCACCTGCTCGCCCTTCGCGTCCACGATCCGCAGGTCGGGAAAGCCGACGTCGGCGTGGCCGTAGAGCGGGCCGTCGGGCTGGAACGCGATCGGCCCTCCCGGCGCGGCCCAGAGGACGCGCTCGTAGCGGAACTCCCGCCGGTCGACTCCGGCCGCGGCGGCCGGCGCGGCGAGCGCGAGCACGCCTGCGCCGACGAGTGCGGCTCGCCTCACGGCGCCACCTCCCGCCGCACGCGCTGGTACGCGAAGGCGCAGCCGATGAGCAGGAGCCCGAGCCCCACGAAGGAGCCGACGCGGTAGATCGACTCGAGCGTCGCGAGGTCGACGAGGAACACCTTGAAGATCGCGATCCCGAGCAGGCCGAGCCCGCCCAGCCGCAGCCGCCGGCGGTCGGCGAGGAGCCCGGCGACGACGGCGGCCACCCCCGTCGCGCTCCAGAAGGCGCTCAGAAGCAGCTGTCCGCTCTGCGTGCTGCCCGCCGCGGTCGCGCCCGAAGCGTCGACGATCCCGACGGAGACGAGGTAGACGAGGAGCCCGGCGGCGACGCTCTCGAGGAGCTCCCGCCAGGGCGTGGGGGCGCCGACCACGAGCCGCGAGGCGAGCGCCGCGGCGACGGCGACCACGGCGACCCCGATCAGTCCCTGAGCCGCGTCGTGGAGCCCGTGGGCAAGCGCGTCGGGCGGCGCCTCGAAGACGAGGACGTGGCCGAGCGCGAGCGCGAGGAAGCCGAGCGCGCCGACGGTCGCCCGCTCGTCCTGCGTCCGCTGCGCGACCCAGGCGAGGAGGACGGCGTGCACCGCCCAGCCGACGACGAGCGCGGGCCCGCTCAGGGCGAGCGCGAAGCCGATCGCCGAGATCGCCGTCCCGATCGCGAGCAGCAGCGCGCCGACCTGCGGGCTGATCCGGCCGCGGAAGGTGGCGAGCCCGAGCGCGACGTGGGCCGCCGCGACGCCGAGCACCCAGGCCGTCGCTTCGGCGCTGCGGCCGGCGTCGTGCAAGAGGCTCCAGCCCGCGCCCGCGACGAGGACGACGTCGGCGAAGAGGAGCATGGCCGAGGAGACGCGCAGGGCCTGCGCCGGCACGCGCATCTCGTGCGCGAGCGCGGCGACGACGTAGAGCGCCCAGAAGAGCGCGAGCACGCCGAGTGCGGGCCCGAGGTGGTGGCGCTCTCCGTCCAGCCAGTCGAGGAGCTGCGGCACGCCGACGACGAACGAGCCGAACGCGAGCCATGCCCACTCCTGCCAGACGAGCACCGCCACTGCGGCGACGAGCGCGAGCGCCATGAAGGCGAGGCTCGCGGACGACGTCCCGGCGCCGACGAGCACCGGCGCGAGCAGCGCGCCGAGGATGCCGATCCCGCCCACGACCTGCGACGACCAGCGCACCGCGATCGCGGCCGCGACCGCCCCGACGAGCCCGGCGATGGCGAGCCCGGCCGCGTCCGGGATCAGGTCGTAGACGACGGTGCCGACGACGAGGCTCGCGTAGAGCGACGCGAACGAGGCCGCCGCAAGCGCGAGCGAGGCCTGCGTCTGCCCCTTCCGCTCGTGCAGCCAGAGCGCGACGCCGAGGAGGACCGTCGAGCCGAGGAATGCCAGCACGACGCGGGTCGGCTCGTCGATCCAACCGCGACTAACGGCCATGACGAGGAAGAACACCGCGCCGAGGACGACCGCCGACCCGCCGAGCCAGGCGAGCACGCGGCCGCCGAAGAGCTCCTCGAGGTTGACGTCGGGTGCCCGGACCGGCTCGCGTGAGGGCGCCGGCGGCGGCATCTGCGCCGGCGGCGGCGCGGAGGGAGCAACAACCGGCTCCTCGACCCGGAGCAGACGCTCCAGGCGCGCGAGCCGCTTCTCGATCGCTTCGATCCGAGCTTCGTCGGCCATCACACGCTCCCCTGTGTCGTTGCCATAGCAGCCCTGCTATGACTATAGCGTGTTTGCTATGGGCGTCAAGCCTTTAAGGTCACGATTCGTGGCTGATCGGCACTACCCCTTCACGACTGAAGTGAGCGTGCGCTTCGCCGAGACCGACGCGCAGGGGATCGTCCACAACTCGGTCTACCTCGTCTGGTTCGAGCTCGCGCGCGTCGAGTACCTCGCACGCTTCGCCGGCGGCTACCAGGCGTTGCGCGACCAGGGGATCGAGGCGCTCGTCCTCGAGGCGAACGTGCGCTACCTCGCGCCGGCGCGCTTCGCAGACACGGTCCGCATCCACGCGAGCTGCGGCGACGTGCGCGGCGCACGGTTCAGCTACGAGTACCTCGTCGAGCGGAACGGGGAGCGGATCGCCGACGGGACGACGCGCCACGCCACCGTCGACGCGCGCACGCTCCGCCCGACGCGCGTGCCCGACTGGCTCGTCGCGGCGATCGCTAGGGCTGAGGCTTCTTCTTCGGCGCCGTCGTCGTAGTCGTCGCCGTCGTGGTCGTCGGGGTGGTGGTCGTCGTCGTGGTCGTCGCCTTCTTCGGCTTGGGCTTTTTCTTCGTCCCCACGTCGACGACGGCCGGCTCGGCGCGGTAGGACGAGTACCACGTCGTGTCGGCGATCAGCTTGCCGCTCGCGTCGTAGACGCGCCGGCGGACGCTCGTCGTGCGGGCCGGCTCCCCGCTCGACTCGATCACCTTCTGGCCGGCGGGAAGCGTCGGGTCGGGGACGCGGTCGACGGGCGGGCTGCCATGCGCCGCGAGCGGCGCCGTGTCGCTGACCACGCGCCGGTGCGTCGGCGTGCCGTAGAGCGAGACGACGAGGGACGATGGGCCGACGAACGTCCGCAGCAGGAGCCAGTGGCCGGTGTCGTTCACGAAGCGGAGGTCGACGCTCGGGTAGTCGACGGTCGCGTCGCGCCCTTGCGGATAGTGGCTGATGTAGAGCGCGTGGTTCGTCCGCGCCGTGATCGGCAGGCCGGCCTCGTAGGCGGCGTTGAAGACCGTCGTCGAGACCTGGCACACGCCGCCGCCGAGGCCGGTCTGGAGCTCGCCGTTGATGATCACCGGCGCCTCGCGGAAGCCCTTCGCCGCGGTGCGCTCGCCGGTCGTACGGTTGAACGAGAACTCCTTGCCGGGCGCGATCAGGTGCCGGTCGACGAGGTGCGCGACGAGCTGGACGTTGTGGATCCGGTTCGGGTCGCCGCCGTAGATCGTCTCGTAGGTCGAGACGAGGCCGGTGATTCCCATGCGCTGCGCCTCGGCGGTCGAGCGCGCGGGCGCGGAGCGCTTCACCGCGACCTGGGCCACGCGGCGGGTCGGCGAGAGCGATGCGGCGAGGAGCGCGCGCGCCGTCGCCGGCACGTCGAGCGAGAGGCCGCTTCGGGCCGCGACGATCTGGACGCCCTTCGTCGTCACGGCGAAGCCCGCGTCGCGCGCCGGACGGTTGATCGTCTTCGCCAGGCTCGCGAACCAGCGATCGGCCTCGGCGCCGCCGATCGCGAGGTCGCGGCGCCCGGCCCGCGGCAGCGAGAGGAGCTGCGCCAGGCGCCACCTCGGAACGCGCCAGCGCGTCGCGCCGAGCTGGAGCCGCACCGGCGCGGAGAGGGCGGTCGCAAGTTGCGTCTTCGCACCCGTGAGGTCGGAGGCGGCGAGGCGGGGCTGGTCGCGCCGTACCGGAAGGGCGACGGGTCGGCGCGTCAGCCCGGCGAGCGCGTGCACGACGAGGTCGGCGGCCTCAGTCCGGTCGAGCGTTCGGCCTGGACGGCCCGGCACGACGACGGGTGTAAGGCCGTGGAGTTGGATCGACGGCTCGCGCCGCGGGCGGCGCACGGCCCGCGCGAACCGGTCGAGCTCGTAGCTCAGCGCCGCGTCGTAGACGCGGACTGGCGGCTCGACGTCGGCGCCGAAGACGCGCACCTCGATCCGCCGGAATCCACGCAGCGGCGCGGCGCCTCCGCCCTGCCGCGCCGCCGAGGCGACGGCGGCGCGCCAATCGACCTCGACGCCCATCTGGCGTGGCCGGAGCTGCCAGCGGTGCCCCGCGGCGGTGAAGACGACGGGCACCTCGGCGAGCGTGTGCGAGCGGTGCTCGAGGAAGCGGCGCGCGTGGTCGGTCGAGAGGCCGCCGACGTCGATCCCGCCGACGCGGACACCGTCAGCAAGCGTCGACGGAGAGCCGGCAAACGCGAGCCCGAAGAGCGCGCCCAGGGCGGCGACGACGAGGCCGCCGACGAGGGTGCGCTGCCACGTGAGCCTCGCGCTCCTCCGCCTTCGGACACGGCTTCGCGGACGTCGTACAGGCGCCACGCAGGGAGGATACGTGCCGCTTCGGGCCTAGCCGGGCCGGGGCAAGAAAATCTCTCGGGCGATGACGAGCCGCTGGATCTGCGACGTGCCTTCGTAGATCTGGAAGAGCTTGGCGTCGCGCATCAGCTTCTCGACCGGGTACTCCTTCATGTAGCCGTAGCCGCCGAAGATCTGCACGGCGTCGGTCGTGACCTTCATGGCCGTGTCCGCGCCGAAGCGCTTCGCGTACGACGACTGGAGCGTCGCCCGCTCGCCCTGATCGTGCAGCCACGCCGCCTGCCATACCAACAGCCGCGCCGCCTCGATCTCGGTGGCCATGTCCGCGATCAGGAAGTTGACGCCCTGGTTCATCGCGATGGGCTGGCCGAACTGGACGCGCTCCTTCGCGTAGCGCACCGCGTACTCGTACGCGGCCTGCGCCACGCCGACCGCGCCCGCCGCCGTCCCCGGGCGCGTGAAGTCGAGCGTCTTCATGGCGATCTTGAAGCCGTCGCCCTCCTCGCCGAGGCGGTTCTGGGCCGGCACGCGCACGTCCTGGAAGGCGATCGCGGACGTGTCCGTCGCGCGCTGGCCCATCTTGTCGAGGTGCCGCTCGACGACGACGCCGTCGAGGTCGGCGGGAACGACGAACGCGGACAGGCCGCGGTGCCCCTTCGACTGGTCGGTCGACGCGAAGACGACGAGCCACGCCGCGTGGCCCGCGTTCGTGATGAACATCTTCGAGCCGTTCAGGACGTACTCGTCGCCGTGCCGCACGGCGGTCGTCCGGATGCCGGAGACGTCGGAGCCCGCGTTGGGCTCGGTCAGGGCGAACGAGCAGAGGAGCGGCTCCTCGACGAGCGGCACGAGGTAGCGGCGCTTCTGCTCGTCGGTGCCGGCAATCAGCACCGGCGCGGCGCCGAGCGCGTTGGCGACGATCGACGTCGCCATCCCGGAGCAGCCCCACGCCAGCTCCTCGCCGATCAGCATCCCGTCGAAGACGGAGAGCTCGAGGCCGCCGTACTCGGCGGGAATGTGCGCGTTCACCAGGCCGAGCTCGTGCGCCTTCGCGATCACGTCCGCCGGGTGCGTCGAGTGCTCGTCGTACTCGGCCGCGCGCGGCCGGATCTCCTTCTCGGCGAACTCGCGCGCGAGCTCGCGGAGTGCCTTCTGCTCGTCGGTGAGGGCGAACGAGACCCCGCCCGCAGTTGCGATCGCCATGTTGCCTTTCGCGTTGATTGACTAGTCAGTCAAAGCCTAGCGCGCTCGCCGGTAGGCTCCCAACCCGTGGCGAGCGACTGGCGTGACGACCGCGTCGGCTCGGCGCTTCGGGGCGAGAACCCGCTCGTGATGGCGCGGATGCGAAGCGGCTTCGCGGTCATCGGCGACACGCAGCACCTGCCCGGCTACTCGCTGCTCCTCACCGACGATCCGTCCGTGAACCACCTCACCGACCTCGACTGGGAGCGGCGCACGCAGTTCCTCTTCGACCTGTCGCTGATCGGCGAGGCGGTGCAGCGCGCGTGCCGCGAGAACGGCCTGCGCCGGATCAACTACGAGGTGCTCGGGAACGCCGAGCCTGTCCTGCACGGACACGTCCATCCGCGCTACGACTGGGAGCCGCCGGAGCGCATCACCGGGCCGGTCTGGCGGTACCCGAAGGAGCTCCGGAACGACCCGCGCTACGCCTACTCGGACGAGGAGCACGGCGAGCTGCGCGCGGCGATCACCGCCGAGCTGCACGCGCTGATCGGGCAGGCGTACTAGACGAGGAGCCCGAGCCGCTCGAGCGCCCGCGGGAGGTCGCGCCGGAACTCGAGGCCGTGTGCCCACCGGCCGACGAAGGCGCGCACCGGCGCGCGCCGGTCGAGCCGCTTGATCGTCCGGTAGAGGAGCCCCGACTGCGCCGCCTGGTCGGTGACGACGCGGTCGGCGCGGCTCCACCAGAGCTCGAGCGGGACGCCGGAGAGCGCGATCCGGCGCGCGAGCGCGAGCGGGCTCCGCTCCGCGTAGAGCCGCGGCGCGAGCGACGGCGGGCCGCCGATCTCGAAGCGCGCCATCCGCTGGAGCCGCAGACCGTGCCGGAGCTCGCGGAAGTCGCGGTAGCGGAGATCCATGTTCGCCGGGGCGTCGAAGGCCGCGGCGCCCGCAAGGAGGCGTGAGTCATGGGCGACCAAGAGGAGCGTCTCCTGGCCGCCCATGCTCTCCCCGACAGCGTAGATCCGGCGGCGCTCGAGGCGCAGCCACGGAAACGCGCGGCGCGCGAGCCAGGGCATGCGGGCAAGGTCGGCGATCTGGCCCGGGTCGCCCCACGAGAAGAGGACGAGCCGCCGGCCCTGGCCTTCCGGGCTGATCAGCGCGAAGCGGCCACGCGCGGGGAGGTTCCCCCAGAGCATGATGTTCTGCGAGGCGTCGATGCCGCGCCCGTGCGGCGAGATGACGAGCGGGATCGGCGGGTCGTGGCGTGGGCCGTACCAGCGCGGCAGGACGAGGAAGGCGAGCCGCTCGTCGCCGTTGTGGGCGCGGTACGGGAAGCTGAGGATCTTCACGAGGCCGGGCGGCGCGGTGTCGGGGACGGGCATCGCCGCGGCGGCGGGCAGCGCGACGAGGCTCACGGCCGCCGCGACCGCGACGGCGCTATGCCGGCTGGCCAAGCGCGTTGTCGGGGACGGCCGCGGGCTCGGCGCGCGCGAGCCCTGCCGCGCCGGCCACGACGGCGACGAACGCGAGCACCCGCAGCGCGCCGAGGGCGCCGTCCGGAAGCCCCTCGTGGAAGAGCGCGGTGCCGGCGACGATCGGCAGGGCGTTCGTCAGCAGCGTCGCCACTCCGGCGGTCGCGAGCGCGGTGCCGCGCTGGAAGCCGAGCTGGAGCGCGACGAACGCGAGCCCGTGGCAGGCCAGCAGCGCGGGGACGAACGCGAACCGAGCTCCACCCCCCACCGCGGCCTTCGTCGCGACGTCGCCCGCCGCGTAGAGCAGCCCGGCCGCCGCGCCGAGGGCTGCTGCGGTGCGATGACCGACGAGCGCGAGCGTCCCGGCCGCCGCGGCCGAAACGACGAGCCAGAGGACGACCGAGCCGACCGCGGCCTGGCGGCCGGCGCCGTGCTGGCCCGCGAGCGAGGCGCCGAGGAGCACGAGCCCAACCAGCGCAGCGCCCACGCCGGCGAGCTCGCCCGTCTGCGGACGCGTTCCCGTCGCGCGCCAGGCGAGCAGCGCGAGGAGGCCGATCCCGCCTGCGGAGGTGGCCTGGACGAGCGAGAGCGGCGCGAGCTTGAGCGCGGCGACGTAGAGCACCCAGCCGCCGATCCCGACGAGGAAGCCGGCGAGCCAGCGGCGGTCGACGAAGAGGACGACGAGCGAGTGGATCGGCCGGCGGAGCGAGAGCTTCGGCAACCGGACCGCCGCCTGGTGCTGGGCGAAGTAGCCCCAGTTGAGCGCACCGGCGGAGGCGAGCGCGAGCGCGAGGCCGCCGAGGAGAGCGGCGGTCATCCGGCCTCGCGCTCGCGGGCCGCGAACGGCAGGTACGCCTCCGCGGCGAGGGCCGCGATCCCGACCCGCGGCAGGTCGCGCCGCCGCTCGTAGACGACGAAGCGGCGCTGCCAGCTGGGGCCGAACTTGCGGTTGAAGAGCAGCAGGTTGTCGAGCTGGAAGTGGCCTTTCAGCGCGAGGAGCGCGCGCCGCTCGACGCGCTGGAGCGCCGACAGCTCGGCCTCCGGCGCGAGCAAGGCGGCGAAGGGCGCGAAGTTCAGCGAGATCCGGCCGAAGCCGTTCTGGCGCGCCCAGGCGACCGCCTCGCAGACGAGCCACTCGTTGAAGCCGTTCGGCGTCGTCCGCAGGCGCGGCATGGACGAGAGCGAAAGCGCGCCGCCCTTCCGGCTCACCGCGAAGTGGAGGAAGCCCGCGGCGTGTCCCTCGGGGTCGAAGCCGACGACGAAGAGCGCGTCGTCCTGCTCGAGCCGGAAGAGCGCGTCGAGCGCCATCACGAACCCTCGCTCCGGCTCGGTGCCGCGCCACGCGCGCGCGACCTCCTCGAGCTCCGCGCGCAGCTCCGGCCCGATCCGCCCCGGCGGCAGCGCCTCGGCGCGATAGCCGCCGCGCTCGAGCCGGTGCACGGACTGGCGCACCTTCCGGATCGCCCGGCCCTCGAGCGAGAATCGGTCGACCTCGACCACCGCCTCGTCGCCGTGGTAGAGCGCGTGGAGCCCGTGCGAGCGGTAGAGATCGAGGCAGCGCTCGGAGGCGCCGAGCACGGCGATCCGCCAGTCGCGCGCGTGGGCGAACTCGATGAAGCGATCGAGGAGCTCGCCGTGCCGCGGCTGCGGGCCGATGGGGTCGCCGGACACGATCGCCACGCCGCCGACGACCTTGTACGCGAGGAACGCGCTCTCGTCGTCGGTGAAGAAGTACGACTTGTCGGCCCGCAGGACGAAGGGCGCGAGGGTGTCGACGCCCCAGGCCGAGACGAGCGACCGCGCGACCTCGCGCTCGCGCGCCTCCTGCCGGAGGCGATAGCGCCAGGGCGCGAGCCACGAGACGAGGAGCCACGCCGCGCCCGAGAGCGCGACGAGGAAGACGGAGCTCGGGAACCACTCCCCCACCTCGCCGGCGAGGTGCGACGAGCCGCGCAGGTTCAGGCCGAGCGCGGCGCGCGTCGTCTCGCGAAAGGCGAACGGGAACGTGAACGGCTGGTCGGCCATGAGCCGGTTCACCCAGAGCGCGGCCCCTCCGTAGAGCAGGAGCACCGTGACGACGAGCACGGCGCGCACGAGGATCCGGCGCTCCGAGTCGGGCTCCGGCGGCGCGTCGAACTCGTCGCGCCGCGCGACGACGACGAGGGCGAGCAGAAGCGCGAGCGCCGCGCCGACGGTGAACCCGCGCAGCACGTGCAGGAACGCGAAGCTGACGAGGAGGACGGTCGCGAGCTGCCACGCGCGACGCTTGCGCCGCGCGAGCCCCCGCGCGACGACGACGAGCGCGAGCCCGATCGGGGCGATCAGCGAGCGGGTCACCATGTGCGCGCCGGCGGGCGCGAGCGTGTCCACGATCGTGTTGCCGTGCTGCGGGAAGATGCCGTCGAGGACGCCGAGCACCCCCGCGATCGCGACGCCGAGCGCGAGCAGCACGGGGGCGCGTCGGCCCCGGCGCTTGGAGATCCCGCACAGCGCGCCCGCGAGTCCCGCGAGGCCCGCCGGCAGCCCGACCGCACGCAGGCGCCACGCGGCGTCGAACGCCTCGTGCGCCGGCACCTGGCGGACGATCAGGAGCGAGGCGCCGGTCGAGAGGTACCCCCACAGCCCGACCCCGCAGGCGAGCACGAGCGCGCTCGTCGAGCGGGCGAGGCGGCACGCACGCGCGAGGAGCCCGAGCAGCGCCGCGGCGAGCCCCCAGACGGCGACGAAGAGGAGGAGCGGGACGCCGGAGTGCCGGGAGAGCTCGTCGAGCGGGAGCGCGTCCCCGACGACGGGGCCCGGGAGCGATACGTGCGGCCGGAGGACGTAGAGCCAGCCGGTCGCGGTGACGACGACCGCGAGGCCGGCGAGCGGCGCGAGCGCGAGGCCGACCTTACGCATGGCCGAGGTGGGTCGCGGCGGCCAAGAGCGCGAGGCTCGCCTCGCCGCGCCAGAGCCCCCAGTTGTGGCCGCCGCGGACGAGAAAGAAGCGGTGCGGAATGCCGACGCGCGCGAGCTGGGCCGCGAAGTCCTTGTTCTGACCGCGCAGCCGATCGGTCGTCCCCGAGTAGAACCAGACGTAGGTGTGCGCGCGGCGGAGCTCCGGCGCGACGGCGTCGAGGGTCTGGAGCGGGCTGTTCTGCGCGAGAAGGTCCGGCTGGCCGCCGAAGATCGAGCGCAGGTTGTCGGCCTTCTCGTAGCCCGACCAGCTCTCGAGGACGCGGAACTCGCCCGGGTGATGAAGGCCGATGTTGAGCGCGCCGTAGCCGCCCTCGGAGAGGCCGCCGAGCGCGCGCCCCGCGCCGGTGGGAATGGTCCGGTAGCGGGCGTCGATCGCGCGGACGAGGTCGCTGGCGACGAAGGTCTCCCAGCCCTCGTTCGGCCGGATCCCGTTCGCCCACTCCTTGTCGGTGAACGTGCCCGTGGAGCCGAAGGGCATGACGAGGATCAAGGGCTGGCGTCCCTTCGCGGCGAGGATGTCGTCGACGACGCCCGCGCGAACGGTCAGGAGGAACGCCGCCGGCCGCCCGGGGAAGCCGTGCAGGAGGTAGAGCACCGGGTAGCGGCGCGTCGGGTCGTCCGAGTACCCGGGCGGCAGGTAGACGACGACCTGCTGGCTCCGGCCGCCGAGGGCGGGGCTCGGGACTGAGATCTGCTCCGTCGTCCCCTGGCTCGTGACGAAGGCTGGATCCTTCGGCGGCGGGAAGCCGCGGTAGAGCCAGTAGTTCCAGCCGTAGCGGTAGACCCCGACCGCGCCGCCCGCGACGAACAGGCAGGCGAGGACACCCGCTCCGGATGCGAGGAGCGCCCGCCGAGTCCGCCGCCTGTGCGCCTTTCCGAACGTACGGTCGTTCTACCTCGGCGAGATTAAGCAACGGCCGTCACAGCCGTTAAGCGACGGTGAAGGCAACTCCGTCCGTACACTCGAGATGGTGCGGCGCTCGCGACTCTGGCTGCTGCTCCTCCTCGCGCCGACCTTCGTCCTCACCGGTGGTGCGCCCGCCGGCCTCTCGAGCCGGGTGGTCGAGACGTCGTTCCGCTCGCGCGCGGTCCGCGGCGTCGTGCGGATGGAGGTCTACCTCCCGGCGGACTACACGGCGAGCGGGCAGAGCTATCCCGTCATCTACTTCCTGCACGGCCTGCCCGCCTCCTCGACGAGCTACCAGGGCGCGGACTTCCTACGCGACGCGCTCGACCGGGTCGGCAAGCCTGCGATCCTCGTCGCGCCGCAGGGCGCACGCGACCACGACAGCGACCCGGAGTACCTCGACTGGGGGCCGGGACGGGACTGGGAGACCGCGGTCGGGCAGGAGCTGCCGCGTTTCGTCGACACGCACTTCCGGACAATCCGGAGCCGGGGCGGCCGCGCGCTCGTCGGTCTCTCGGCCGGCGGCTACGGCGCGACGCTCCTCGCCATCCACCACCTGGAGGCGTTCTCGGTCGTCGAGTCCTGGAGCGGGTACTTCCACCCCACGAACCCGGCCGGCACGGTGCCCCTTAACCTGGGCTCCGCGGCCGCGAACGCGCGGGCGAGCGCGCACACCTACGTCCGCACGCTCCGGCGCGCCTTCCGTCGCCGGCCGACCTTCTTCGCCTTCTACGTCGGACGCGGCGACACGCGCTTCCGCGCCGAGAACCTCCGTCTGCACCGCGAGCTCGTGGCGGCGGGCGTGTCGCACCTCTTCCGGCTGTATCCCGGCGCGCACGCGCAGACGGTCTGGAGCGCGCACGCGACCGCCTGGCTACGGCTCGCGCTCGATCACCTGAGCGCGTAGCGGGCGCGGAAGCGGAGGACGCGTGCGACGTGCGCGTCGAGCTCGCCGGCGCGGGCGAGCGGGAGGAGGTCCTCGATCGCGGTGCGCGCGTCCTTCGGGCTCGTGAAGAGGAGCAGGTCGGCGCCGGCGCGGGCGGCTGTGACCGGCCAGTCGGGCGGCGGGTGCTTGACGATCGAGAGCGAGTCCGTGATCGCGACGCCGTTGAACCCGGTCGAGCGCAGGAGACGGTACGCCGCTGGCGCGAGCGAGGCGCGCCGGGGGCCGAGGGCTCCGTAGAAGGCGTTGTTCACCATCACGCACGGCACGCCGGCGGCGATCGCGGCCCGGAATCCCGCGACCTCCCGCGGCCGGAGGACGGCGTTCACGTGCGGCCGGTCGTCCGTCGAGACCGCGGCCGAGCCCAGCCCCGGGAAGTGCTTGGCGCACCAGCCCTCGCCGGTGGACGCGAGCCCACGCCCGAACGCGAGGCCGATGCTCGCCCGGCGGAACTCGCGCGCGCCGAGCGGGCCGTCCGGCGAGTCGAGGACCGGCGCGAGGTCGACACCGACGCCGGCGCGGCGGAGCGCGATCCCCGTGGCTCGTCCGGCCGCGAGCGCCTGCGTCTCGCTCGTGTACGAGCCGGCGGGCCGGACGGGCGGCAGGTCGCGGAACGCGCGGGTCGCGCCGCCTTCCTGGTCGACGAAGACGAGCGCTCCCGGCGGTCGCGGCGCAGCGCGGTTCCAGCGCTGGACGAGCACCCCGCCGACCCCGAGCGGCGCCGGCAGGCCCGAGACCACGACGAGGGCCGCCTTCTGGCGCGCCGTCAGGTCGGCGACGGCTGGCCGCGCCGCGACGGTCAGCGCGGCGACGGCGTGGAGGACGGCGGCGCCCACGGCAGGAGACCCTAGACTTCTTCCCGATGCCCGACGGTCCTGCGGCCCGTTGAGCCGGCGCGGCGCGCTGCTCTTCGCGGCGATGTGCGTGATCTGGGGCATCCCGTACCTAATGATCCGCGTCGCCGTACGTGAGCTCGCGCCGGTGACGCTCGTCTTCCTGCGGACGGGGCTCGCGGCACTCCTCCTCGTGCCGCTCGCGGGCCGGCGGCGGGAGCTCCGGCCGCTCGTCGCGCATTGGCGCCCGTTGCTCGCGTACACGGCGATCGAGGTCGCGCTGCCGTGGTTCCTGCTCTCGCGCGCCGAGACGAAGCTGACGAGCTCGCTGACCGGTCTCTTGATCGCGGCCGTCCCGCTCGTCGGCGCGCTGATCGTCTCGCTCTCGGGCGAGCGCGAGCGGCTCGGCGGCCGGCGCTGGAGCGGGCTCCTCGTCGGGCTCGGCGGCGTCGCGGCGATCGTCGGCCTCGACCTTGGCCACGTGAACGCCGTCGCGCTCGTCGAGATCGCGCTCGTCGCGGTCTGCTACGCCCTCGGGCCGATCATCCTGTCGCGGCGCCTGAACGGCGCGCCGGCGCTCGGCGTCGTCGCCGCCTCGCTCGCGCTCTCCGCGCTCGCGTACGCGCCGCTCGCGGCGTTCCGGTGGCCGGGAGGGATGCCGTCCGCGCACGTCGTCGAGTCGGTCGTCGGCCTCGCGGTCGTGTGCTCGGCGGCGGCGTTCCTGCTCTTCTTCGCGCTCATCTCCGAGGTCGGCCCGGTGCGGGCGACGGTGATCACGTACGTGAACCCGGCCGTCGCAGCCGTCGTGGGCGTGCTCCTGCTGAGCGAGCACCTCACAGCCGGGATGCTGCTCGGCTTCGCGCTCGTCCTCGCGGGCTCCGTGCTCGCGACCACACGCAGCCCCGAAGCCGTTCCCGAGCCCTGAACGGCTAGCGTCGAAGGCATGCTCGAGACACTCGTGCTCGCGGCCGCGATCGCCACGACGGCGGCCCAGCCCGCGTGGTCGCCCGACGGCACGCGCATCGCGTACGTCGGCACGGTCGGGCCGGAGCTCCGCACCGACGTCTTCGTCAGGAGCATCGGCACCGGTGCGACGACCGACATCACCGCGGACGCGCCCGGGCAGCTGCACGGCCAGCCGGCGTGGTCGTGCGACGGCCGCACGGTCGCCTACGAGACGAACGTCAGCACGCCGGTCACGACGAGGGTCGTGGTGTCGGCGGTCGGCGCCGACGGGACGGGTCGCCGCGACCTCACGGTCACCGGCGCTTTCGGGAACGTCTGCTGCACCGCCGGCGACCGGACGCTCGTCTTCGACGACTTCGAGAGCGTGAGCACGGTCCGGCTCGACGGCAGCGGCCGCAGGCCGATCGCCGCCGCTGCGGACAGCCCCGTCTGCTCCCCCGACGGCCGCCGGGTCGCGTTCGACGGGACGTCGGGGGTGAACAACTCCGACGTCTTCGTGACCGACGCGAACGGCGCCCATCGCCGCCGCTTGACGCGCGCCCGCGGCGGCGACCGCCCGCTCGCCTGGTCGCGGAACGGCGCCGAGATCCTCTTCTCCAGCCAGCGCGCGCTTTACCGGGACGAGCACGCGGGCATCGGCCTCTTCCTGGAGACGCCGGCCGGCAAGCGCGAGCACCGCGTCGCCTCCGGCCTGCCCGGCGACCTCTTCAGCGCGACCGGCGACCTCTCGCCCGACGCGAAGCGGGTCGCGTACGTCTCCCGGACGGGCGCGCTCGTCGTCGCCCGTGCCGACGGCCGCCACGCGCGCAAGCTCGCCGCGTCGGCGCACGACCCGCGCTGGTCGCCGACCGGCCGCTGGATCGTGTACGCGACCGGCGGCTGGATCGAGATCGTCCGGCCGGACGGCAGCGGCCGGCGCGTCGTCGGCCCGTAGACTCTCCCGCGTGGACTTCGAGCTCACCGACGAGCAGCGGCTGCTCCAGGACACCGTCCGGCAGTTCGTCGAGGACCGGATCCTCCCGAACGCGGTCGAGAACGACATCGCGCACCACCTCGACATGGGCGCGATCGAGGGCATGGCCGAGCTCGGGATCCTCGGGATCACCATCCCGGAGGAGTACGGCGGCGCAGGGCTCGACTTCGTCTCCGAGGCGCTCTCCTGCGAGGAGATCGAGCGCGGCGAGGCCGCCTTCCGCACGCTGATCTCCGTCCACGTCGGCCTGAACTCGCTCTCGCTGCTGCGCTACGCGACCGAGGAGCAGAAGCAGCGGTGGCTCGTCCCGCAGGCGAGCGGGGAGAAGATCGCCTGCTTCGGCCTCACCGAGCCCGCGGCCGGATCCGACGTGGCCTCGATGAAGACGACCGCCCGCCGCGAGGGCGACGTCTACGTCCTGAACGGCCAGAAGAACTGGATCTCGTACGCGTCCGTCGCCGACCACGCGCTCGTCTTCGCGAAGACCGACCCGGCCGCGAAGCACAAAGGGATCTCGGCCTTCGTCGTCGAGAAGGGCACGCCCGGCTTCACGACCGCCGACACCGAGAACAAGCTCGGCGTCTGGGCCGGCTCGACGGGCGAGCTCTTCTTCCAGAACGTCGAGGTGCCGGCCGAGAACCTCGTCGGCGAGGAGGGCCAGGGGTTCGAGATCGCGATGTACGGACTCGACCAGGGCCGCTTCACCGTCGCCGCCGGCGCGTGCGGCGTCATCCGCGCGTGCCTCGAGCGCTCGGTCGAGTACGCGCGCGAGCGCGAGACGTTCGGCCAGCCGATCGGGAAGTACCAGTTCGTCCAGGACATGATCTCCTCGATGGTGCTCGGCTACGAGACGTCGAAGCTCCTCGTCATACAGGCCGCGTGGATGAAGGACGAGGGCCGCCGGAACACGCGCGAGACCTCGCTCGCGAAGTGGCACGCGACCGAGTCGGCGTTCGCGGCGGCACACAGCGCGATCCAGGTCTTCGGCTCGTACGGCTACTCGGCCGAGTACGGGATCGAGCGCTACTTCCGCAACGCGCGCGCCCCGATCATCTACGAGGGCACGACGCAGATCCACAAGCTGATGCAGGCCGAGCACGCGCTCGGCTACCGGCGCCTGAACGGCCACACGGGCGAGATGGCGCCACTCGTCTCGTGGCGCGCTCCCGGCGCGGCCGAGCCCGTCAAGGCCTGAGATGGCGCTGCCGGCTACCACGCTGCCGAACGGCTCCCCGCAGCCGGGGAGCCGCAAGGCGCGGAACCTCGGATGCGACCCGCGCGTCGCGATCTCGGCCGTCGACCTCGAGAACCCCTACCGCAGCGCGCAGCTCCGCGGCCACGTCGTCGGGACGGTCGAGGGCGAGGAGGCGCTCGAGATCATCGACCGGCTCGCGACGAAGTACACCGGCGAGCCGTTCCCGATGCGAAGCGGCGTCGTCTTCCTCGTCGAGTGCGAGCGCGCCCGCGAAACCGTGCTGCCCTTCCGCCACACCTGAGCAGGGAACCGGATCGGTGGGCCCGCTGGCTGCTCGAGCAGCGGCACGGCGGGGATCCCGGCGAGCTCGCGCGCCAGCTCCCGAACCTCGAGGAGTTCCGCCGGCGGGTGCTCCAGAACGCGGAGATCCGGGAGGGCGACGTCGTGCTGGACGTCGGCGCGGGGAACGGCCTGATCGGCTTCGGCGCGCTCGAGCTCGTCGGCTCCAGCGGCCGGGTCATCTTCAGCGACGTCTCCGCGGATCTCCTCGACGAGTGCCGGCGTATCGCGGACGAGCTCGGCGCCGCCGACCGGTGCGAGTTCCTCCTAGCCTCCGCCGACGACCTGCCGCTTTCGGACGCGTCCGTCGACGTCGCCACCGCGCGGTCGGTGCTCATCTACCTGATGGACAAGCGGCCCGCGTTCATCGAGCTCCACCGGGTGCTGCGGCCGGGCGGACGGCTCTCGATCTTCGAGCCGATCAACATCTTCGGCAACGAGACGTTCCGGAAGCGCTACTGGGGCCTCGACGTCTCGCCGGTCGAGCACCTGGCCGCGAAGGTCCGGGCGCGGTGGAAGCAGCCTCACGAGCACCCGCTCCTGAACTTCGACGAGCGCGACCTGCTGCGCTTCGCCGAGGAGACCGGCTTCGGCGAGATCCGCATGGACTATCGCGCCGAGATCAAGCAGGAGCCGCACTTCGCGACGAGCTTCGAGATGCTCATGCGCTTCTCCGGCAACCCGCTCGACCCGACGCTCGGAGAGGAGCTGCGCGCCGCGCTCGACGACGACGAGCGCGCGGAGTTCGAGGCGCATCTGCGCCAAGAGATCGAGCGGCGGCCGCTCGTCCCGATGCGGATGGCGAGCGTCTACCTCCGAGCCGTGAAGCCCGACGCCTGAGCTAGCTTCTGGGCCGTGCGTCGGATCCTCGTCGTCGCCGCCGTGCTCGTCCTGGCCGCTTCCGCGGCCGCGGCGCCGCCGCGCAAGGGCCTCTTCGCTCCCGGCCGCAGCCTCGGCGGCCTACGGCTCGGCATGACGCCCGCGCAGGTGCGCGCCGCGTGGGGGTCGAACTTCGGCCGCTGTCGCGGCTGCCCGCAGCCGACCTGGTACTACACCTACCGCCGCTACCACCCGCACGGCGCCGCGGTCGAGTTCCGCCGCAGCCGCGTCGACGCCGTCTTCACGCTCTGGGCGCCGACCAACTGGAAGACGACGAAGGGCCTGTACATCGGCGACAACGTCGACCGCGTGCCCGGCCTCTACGGCACCCTCGCCCGCGCCGACTGCCCGGGGAACTACTACGCGCTGACGATCCCGACGCCCGGCGGCGTGAACGTCCTCTACGTCGTCAACGAGAAGATCTTCGGCTTCGGGTTACTGGGCTTCAAGGCTGCGGTCTGCCGCTAAGGCGTCGCTTGCGACGCCGCCCTCAGGACGCGCGGGTTCCCCCGTGCGTCCGTCTGAACCGACCGGTCGACACGCCGGAGTTATTTCGAAACCGCGTCTAAGGCCGCCTCGCGCTGCATGAGCCGCCCGACGAGCGGGATCACCGCGAGGATCGGCAGTGCGCAGGCCGGCCAGAGCACCTGGTAGCCGTCGGTCGAGCGGAGGTAGGGCGACGCGAGGTCGATCGCACCCCCGGCGAGGAGCGGCCCCACGATCAGCCCGACGCCCTTCGTCGTCGTCGCGAGGCCGGAGATCGCGCCGCGGTGCTTCGACGGCATGAGCTTGAAGAGGAGGCCCCAGGCCTGCGTCATCACGGCGCCGCCCGCGATCGAGACGGGGAAGACGAGGCCGTAGTACCAGTCGTGCCACTCGCGGGCCCAGCCGCCGGCGAGCAGGCCGCCGCCGTAGACGAACGAGCAGAAGAAGATCACGCGGCCGAGCCCGATCCGGTCGGCGACGCGGCCCGACCACACCGCCGCGACGACGTAGCCGCCCGCGACCGTCGCGAGCACGAGCGACGCGATCCGCGGCGACTCGTGGAGCCCGCGCGTGACGTAGAGGACGACGAAGATCCGGGCCGCGGCGAACGTTCCCTCCCACGCCGCGTTCGCGGCCAGGAAGCTCCGCACGTCGGGCTCCTCGCGCACGATGCGCCAGCTCGTCGAGAGGTAGGCGCGGAAGCCGCGGAAGACACGGCCGTGGCCGCCGTCCTCGCGCACGAAGACGATCACCGCGCCGCAGGCGGTCGTGGTGACGACCGCGGCGACGAGGAACGGCGCGGGATTCCAGAGGTCGAGCAGGAAGCCGCCGCCGACGAGCGCGCCCCCGAGCGCTAGCCCGCGCAGCACGTGCTGCACGCCCTGCGCCTTCCCGAACACGCCCGAGGAGAGCAGGTCGGGGTAGAGCCCGCGGTAGGGCGGCTCGTAGACGTAGTAGGCGAAGAAGAAGGCGAAGACGACGAGCGCCGTCGTCCAGAGGTTCGGCATGAACGGCATCAGGACGAGGCAGAAGGCCATCGGCCCGATCGCGGCGAGCATGAACGGCCGGCGACGGCCGAGCGGCGTGTGGAAGGTGTCGCTCCACGGCCCGATCACCGGCGAGAGCAAGAGCGCGAAGACGCCCTCCGCGCCGAGGACGAGCGCGATCAGCGTCCCCGAGCGGGTGAAGTGGCCGAGCTCGACCGGCAGGAAGGTCAGCGTCGTGATCGAGAACGCGAGCCCGAAGGCGCCGAGCCCGAGCGTCCAGAAGAGGCGGCCGCCGGCGAGCCGCGGCCTCGGGGGGGCGACGAGCTCCTGGACGCTCATACCGCGGCGCTCACACTACTTCGGAGCCCGGGCGAAGCCCCAGCGCGGCCGGGAGCGCGTAGAGATCCGGGAGCCGGCCTTCGACCTCGGGATAGCGGTTCTCGCGATCGACGAGGAACGCGCGCATGCCGAGCGCTCGCGCGCCTTCGACGTCGTCCGCGAGCGAGTCGCCGACCATGACCGCCTCCTCCGGCTCCGTCTCGAGAGCCTCGAGCGCCGCGCGGAAGATCGTCTCGTGCGGCTTGATCCGGCCGTGCGCCCGCGAGCAGACGGCGACGTCGACGTCGAGCGCGTGGTGGACGACGAAGTCGTCGAGGTCGCGCACGCCGTTCGAGACGAGCCCGAGCTTGAGACCGGCTCCGCGCAGCCGCTCGAGCACCGGCAAGGCGTCCTCGTACAGGTCGAAGTTGCCGTGCTCCTCCCACGCTCGCTCGATCGCGACCGCGCACTCGTGCGCACGCTCGCCGTCGCCGCCCATGCCGTGCACGATGCGCTCCGTGAACGCGACCCAGATCTCCTCGTCGTGCATGAGCTGCGGATGCCGCTCGAGCGCCTCGACGGCCGCCGCACGAGCCTGGTCGTAGCGGGCCGGGTCGAGAGCGAGGCCGAACTGCTCGCCGCGGCGGCGATAGCCCTCGGGCCCGAGCTCCGGCCCCGGCCGGACGAGCGTGAAGTCGACGTCGAAGAGAACTGCGCGGAGCTTCATCACGATGCTTCTAGCAGCCAGCGCGCAATCTCGACGTGGTCCGGGTCGTCGAGGCCCCACGCGATCGTCTGCCCGAGCGTCCAGCGGCGCGTGCGGTCGCGGTCGAGCCCGAGCTCGGCCGTGAGGTAGTCGAGCCGGTGGAGCACGTCGCGGCGCGAGTCGCCGAGCTCGTAGCCGCGCACGACCGCGGTGAGCGAGAGCTCGCGCTCGGCGAGCAGCGGCTTCGGGTCGATCACGAGCCACGGCTCGCGCTCCGCGCGCAGGACGTTGTGGGCGTGCAGATCCTGGTGCACGAGCACGAGCTCGCCCTGCGTCCGTGGAAGCTCGACGAGCGCCTCGATCGCCGCGTCGAGGAGCGAGCGCTCGAACGGCCGCCCCGCCTGCTCCCATTGCTCCGGCAAAGAGCCGACCCACCACGCCGCCTCGTCGACGACAGGCCGGAACGGCGCTCCGACGGACTTCCACAGGCGCGGTAGCAACTCGGCGACGACGTCGAGCGCCTCGTCCTGTCCGACCCGGGCGAGCGAGGTTCCCGGACGCGCCCGCTCGAGCAGGAGCGCATGCCGCTCCGGGTCGTGATCGAGCAGGCGTACTGCACCGCCGCCGTCCCACACGCGGAGCGCCTCCGCCTCGTGCTCGCTCTCGCGATCGGGGTACTGGATCTTGAGCACGACGTCGCCCGCCGGTATCGCGAGCGAGGCGAACGCGTACTCGAACGGCTCCTCGAGCTCGAGGTCCCACCGCTCCGAGCACTCGTGCACGAGGCCGGGCAGACGCGCGAGCCATTCGCGGCCTGCCTCCGACTCTTCGAGCCAGGCTAGGCCGGGGTGGGCCAGCGGTACGCCGCCGCCTGGCGGTTCGCGAGCGACGGCAGGTTGCGGCGCACCTCGAGCAGCCGCTCGCGATCGAGCTCGGCGCCGATCACCGTCTCCTCGTCCGGCGCCTGCGCGACCACCGTGCCCCACGGGTCGACGATCAGCGACCGGCCGTAGCTCGGCTTGCCCGGGATCGTCTCGCCGATCTGCGCGGCCGCGGCGACGTAGTTCTGGTTCTCGATCGCCCGCGCGCGCAGGAGCACGTGCCAGTGGTCCTTGCCGGTGTAGAGCGTGAAGTGCGCCGGAACCGTGACGAGCTCCGCGCCCTCGAGCGCGAGGATCCGGTAGAGCTCCGGGAAGCGCAGGTCGTAGCAGACGGTCAGCCCGATCGGCCAACCCTCGAGCCGCGCCACGACCGGCTCCTCGCCCGGCTCCTCCGCGTCCGACTCGCGGTAACGGTGCCCGCCGACGTCGACGTCGAAGAGGTGGATCTTCCGGTAGGTCGCGGCGAGCTCGCCGTCCGGGTCGAAGACGAGGCTCGTGTTCGAGAGCTTCTCCCGTCCCTCGCGCCGCTCGGTGATCGAGCCGCCGACGAGCGTGATCCCGTGGCCGGAGGCCCAGCCGCGCATGGCCGCCACCGACTCACCGTCCTCGATCGTCTCAGCCACCTCGTGCAGGGTCTCGACGCCGCCGATCGCGTTCCACTTCTCCGGCAGGAGGACGACGTCGGCGCCGCCCGCCGCGGCCTTCGCCACGAGCCGCTCCGTCTTCTCCAGGTTCGCCGCCTTGTCGGCCCTCGACGTGAGCTGCACGCAAGCGACGCGGATAAGGTCGGGCATCGCCCGCAGGATAGCTTTGGGCCCGTGGAAGCCGTGACGGCCCAGACCTCTCGCGTGCGCATCTTCGAGGCGCTTCGGCACCGCGACTTCCGCCTGCTCTGGGGCGGGCAGGCGGTGTCGCTCCTCGGCGACATGGCCTTCCTGACCGCGCTCGGCTGGAAGGCGTTCACGCTCGCCGGCTCGTCGCGCCTCGGCGTCGTACTCCTCGGCCTCGCCGCCGGCGAGCTCGCAACGCTCCTCGTCGGCGGCGCCCTCGCCGACCGCTACGAGCGACGGCGGCTGATGATCGTCTCCGACGTCTGGCGCTTCGCCGCCGTCGGCGCGCTCGCGACGGTCGACGCGACCGGGCACCTGACCTTCCCGCTCCTCGTCGCGCTCGCGATCGTCGTCGGGCTCGGAGACGGCTTCTTCTACCCCGCGGTCGGCGGAATCGTGCCGCTCGTCGTCGAGCAGCCGGCGCTCCCGTCGGCGAACAGCCTGATGGGCGTCGCCCGTTGGGGAAGCGTGATGGTGGGGCCGTCGCTCGCGGCGTTCGTCTACGGCGGCGGTGGCGCGTCGGTCGTCTTCGCCTTCGACGCGGCGACCTTCCTCGTCTCGGCAGCGCTCATCTCCCAGGCGCGGCCGCGGCCGGTCGCCGCCTCGCCGGGCCAAGGCACGCTGCGCGAGATCCGCGAGGCGACGCGCTACGTTGCCCGCATCCCGTGGCTCTGGGTGACGATCACGCTCTTCGGCGTCGTGATCACGCTCCAGTACGCGCCGCAGCAGGTCCTGCTGCCGAAGCTCGTCCACGAGCACTTCGGCCGCGGCGTGGGCGCGTACGGCTTGTTGACGACCTCGCTCGGCGTCGGGACCGTCCTCGGGACACTCGCCTTCGGCCAGCTCCAGCCGCGGCGGAAGCGCGGCGTGATCGCCTACGCCCTCTGGCTCGTGAACAGCTTCGCGATCGCCGGGGTGGCGCTCTCGCCCTGGTTCCCCCTCGCCTCGGCGTTCGCGGTCGTCCGCGGCGCGTGCCTCGCATTCGGGATCGCGATCTGGGAGACGATGCTCCAGGAGCTCGTGCCGGAGCACCTGCTCGCCCGTGTGATCAGCCTCGACTTCTTCGGCAGCTTCGCGCTGATGCCGATCGGGCTCGCGATCTGGGCGGCGATCGCAAACCTCGCCGCGGCGGGAACGATGATCGCGACCGGAGCGTTCGTGTCGTGCGTGCTCGTGTCGATCGCGCTCACCCGCCGCTGGCTGTGGGAGGTCGACTGACGGTGCGGACGCCGGCGGAGATCCTCCGCGACGCGAGGACGATCGCGATCGTGGGCGCGTCGCCGCGCCCCGACCGGCCGAGCCACGGCGTCATGCGCTACCTGCTCGAGCACGGCTACCGCGTGTTCCCGGTGCGGCCGCGCGACTGCGACGAGGTGCTCGGCGTGCCCTGCGTCGCCTCGCTCGCGGAGATCGGTGAGCCGGTCGACCTCGTGGACGTCTTCCGCCGGTCGGAGTTCTGCACGGACGTGGCCCGCGAGGCCGTGGCCGCCGGCGCAGGCGCGCTCTGGCTCCAGCTCGGGATCGTCTCGCCGGAGGCGCGGCGAATCGCGGGCGCGGGCGGGCTGGATTACGTCGAAGATCTGTGTACCGCAATCGTCCACGCCAGTGAGGTGGCCTGATGCCCGTCTACTGGAAGCCGCGCTACGCGACCCGCTCGATGCGCCACCGTGCCTGGGCGAAGCGCGACCGGGCGCGCGAGGAGGCCCTGCGGCAGGCGCGGCCACCCTCGCTCCTCCGGCGTTTGCTCGCACGCCTGCGTAGGAACACCTGACGCATGTCCTACGGGCTTCTCCTGCTGCGCGTGGTCGTCGGCGGGACGATGGCCGCCCACGGCGCCCAGAAGCTCCTCGGCTGGTTCGACGGCCCCGGCCTCGGCGGGGTGCAGAAGATGCTCGGGAGCCTCGGCTTCCGCTGGCCTTCCTCGATGGCGCTCGGGCTCGCGCTGACGGAGTGCGCGGGCCTGCTCTTCGCGCTCGGCTTCCTGACGCCGTTCGCGGCCCTCGGCATCGCCGTCGTGATGCTGAACGCGGTCGCGCTCGTGCACTTCAAGAACGGCTTCTGGAACGGGAAGGGCGGCTACGAGTTCAACCTGGTCCTACTGAGCGTCGCCGTGGCGGTGAGCGCCGCCGGCCCGGGCCGCTTCTCGATCGACCGCGCGCTCGGCTGGGACGACAACCTGAGCGGCCTGTGGTGGGCCGTCGGCGTCGTCGGCGCAGCTGTTCTGCTCAGTCTTGCCACCCTGAGCCTCGGCCGGCGACGCGAGCGTCTGCGTCAAGCGGCGGCCGCGTAAGGAGGGGCTCGTGGGGGAACCAGGCGGTTCCCCCGCGGCAGAGTGACGTCTACGACAGGGTCATGCGGTTCGACCGGTCATTGCAGACGGATGCGCGGGCAGGACCCGCGCATCCTGATGGTCGGCGCCGACAAGCGGCGCCTATCGGGGTGCCCAGATTTGAACTGGGGACCTCTCCGACCCGAACGGAGCGCGCTACCAGGCTGCGCCACACCCCGAGCCCGGAAAGGTTAGCGTCTCGTCGTGGACCCGACCGAGCACGAGCACGACGAGGAACAGCCGGACGGCGAGTACCGCTTCTACGTCCCGCCAGAGCAGGAGGGCGGCGTCTACGCCAATACCCTCGGCGTCTGGCACACGGCGTACGAGTTCACCCTCGACTTCGCGGCGATGCAGCCGGTCCAGCCGCCGGAGGACGAGGGCGGCCCGCCGATCGTGCCGTGCCGCGTCGTGTCGCGCGTCCGGATCCCGGTCACGTTGCTCTTCGACGTCATGCGGGCGCTGAACGACAACCTGACCGCCTACGAGAGCGCGTGGGGCGAGATCAAGCGCCCGGAGCAGGAGGAGCCGCCGGAGTAGGCGTGTCCGTTTTGGCGTCTTTCGCGCTGAGGTAGGCGCCTCTACGACGCAAGCCGTGCACGGTTCGCTCTTCGAGGTCAGCTTGGCGCCGTTCGGCTACTCCCGGGAATCCTCCTTGCCGCAGTAGTCCGGGGAACACCGGCTTCAACGGGTTGCTCTTCGGCTGGGTCTTGCTCAGACAGCCGGTGCCACCCGAGCCGGAGCTTCCGGAGGTCGACGAGGAGTTCGTCCGCCGGCTCGAAGCGCTCGCGCAGATGCGGGCGGAGCTCGAAGCGCGCCGGGCCACGCCGGCCGCCTAGCGCAGAAGCTCCTCGATCGCCTCCACGCACGCGTCAGGGCGCTCGCCGATCACGAGATGGCCGCAGTCAGGGACGATGCGGAGCGGCGCGCGCAGCCGGCGCGCGTACTCGATCGCATCCGCGACGGGAACCATGCGGTCGCGGGCGCCGACGAGGACGAGGCAGGGAGAGCGGACGCGGTCGAGGTCGATGCGCGGGTCGTCGGCGACGAGCGCGCGGCCGGCGCTCAGGACGTCGGTGTGCAAGGCCGGCCCGGCGAGGAACCCCTCCACGGCGGCGGGCGGGAACGCGGCCGGGTCGGAGACCTCGAAGAAGCCGAACACCGGGTAGCGGAGCCACTCGAGCCGGGCGACGAGCCGCCGGAAGGGTGCGACGAGGCGTGCGGGCCGCGCGAGGACGAGCGTCGTGACGGCAACCTCGCGCGCGCGGGTGCCCGACGAGATCCCCGCAGACGAAGCGAGGAGGAGCGCCCGAACCGCGTCCGGCCGGCGCAGCGCGAGCCGAAGCGCCACCAAGCCGCCGAGCGAGTGGCCGACGACGACCGCGGGGAGCAGCCCTTCCCGCTCCGCGACGGCGGCGACGACGTCGGCGAAAGGCGTCAGGCTGGGTGCGGCCGGAAGCGGCGAGGAGCCGCCGTGCCCCGGCAGGTCGAGCGCCAGCACGCGGCAGCTCCGCGCGAGCGCCGGCGCGAGCTCCACCCAGTTCGACGCCGCGCCGCCAAGCCCATGGACCAGCACGAGCGACGGCCCGCCACCGCCCACGAAGTAGCGCACCCGGGCGCCGCGTACGGTCGTCCACCGCTCCTCGAGCCCGGTCAGGTGCGGCTCCGTTGCGGCCGTCACGGGCGGCGATTATCCTTCGTCGGCGATGAGCAACCGAGGGGGGCGGGCCCTTTGAATCCCGCAGCGGCAATCTGATGGTCTCACGGGCCCGTCCGCGCCACGCGCCGGCGGGCTTTTTCGTGGGACAGGGAGGAGCGACATGGCGAACCACCTGACGCCTGACGAGCTGTCCAAGGAGCTGGGCATCGAGCGGAGCGAAGTCATCCGCGTCTGCGTCCAGGAGGGCGTTCCGATCTACCAAGGGAAGATCGACAAGACCCTGTTCCAGGCACAGCTCCAGGCGCTGGGCGCCACGCCGCAGCCGCACTAACCTCGCAGGGTTAGGACTTCCGAGAACCCGCGGCCGCGCGCTGGCGCGACCGCTTCGGCGCCGCCTTCGCCTTGCCGTCGGACGAGCCGCGCGACTGCACCTCGGCGACGCTCTTCTTGAGCGCGTCCATGAGGTCGACGACGGGCGTCTCCGGCACCGGCTCGGGCTTCGCGACCTCCTGGCCGGCGAGCTTCGCCTCGAGCATCGCGCGCAGGTCGCGCCGGTACTCGTTCTCGAACGCGGCCGGCTCGAACTCGCCGACGAGGCTCTCGATCACCTGGCGGGCAAGGTCGAGCTCCGGCTTCTTCACCTCGGTCTCCTCGACCGCGTCCTCGATCTCCTGATGCGAGCGCACGTCCTCGGCGAAGAAGAGCGTCTCCAGCGCGAGCGAGTCGCCGCGCGGCCGGATCAGGCACAGGTTCTCCTTGCCCCAGAGCACGAACTTGCCGATCGCGGCCATGCCCGTCTCCTCCATGGCCCGCAGCAGCAGCACGTAGGGCCGCCGCTGGGCCGGGGTGGTCGCGGGCGCGAGGTAGTACGTCTTGTCGAAGTAGACGGGATCGACGTCGGCGAGGGCGACGAAGCGCAGGATCTCGATCGACTGCGAGCGCTGGAGCGCGACCGCCTCGAGGTCGGACTCCTCGACGACCACGAACTCGCCCTTCGCGACCTCCCAGCCCTTGACGAGCTCCTCGGCCTCGATGTCGCGTTCGTGGAAGGGGCACCAGCGCTTGTTCTTGATCGGCGTGCCACACTCGCGATGGAGGGTGCGGAAGGCGATGTCGGAGCGCTGGGTCGCGACCGCCAACCCGATCGGGATGCTGACGAGACCGAAGCTGATGGAGCCGTTCCAGATCGTTCGCATGACTCACGTCCAAGTCTAGTGGGACCAGCGAAGTTCGCTCCGGGAACGGGCTTCCCTCCCGAACTAAGCTAGGTGGCAGTGACAGAGACAGCCACGTCCGCGCAGACGACGGCGTCCGCCTCGACGGGCCGCACGATCGCGCGGCTCTGGCTCGACGCCGTCGCGGAGGAACGCAACCGGGCCGGCTACCTCGTCGAGGACGAGCCCGGAGTCTGGCGCGAGGTCTCCTGGGGCGAGGCGGCGCGTGCCGTCGACGAGCTCGCGCACGGCCTCCTCTCGCTCGGCGTCCGCAAGGGCGAGGCGTTCGGGATCCTCGCCTCGACGCGCCTGGAGTGGGTGCTCTTCGACTTCGCGCTCGCGCTCGTCGGCGCGGTCGGCGCGCCCGCCTACGCGACCGGCTCCGCGCGCGACTCCGTCCACGTCCTCGAGCACTCCGACGCGGTCGGCGTGCTCGTCGAGGACGACGAGCAGCGGGCGAAGATCGAGGGCGTCGACCTGCGGCACGTGCTCACCTTCGCCGACCTCGACGACCTCCGCGCGCGCGGGCGCGAGCACGCGCGCGTGCACCCGAACGCCGTCGAGGAGGCCGCGGCCCAAGTCGCCGACGACGACCTCTTCACGTTCATCTACACCTCCGGCACGACCGGGCCCCCGAAGGCCTGCATGATCCGCCACCGCAACTACCACGCGATGGTCGACTCCGCGCTCGCGATCGACGACTGGGCCCGGCCCGACGACGTGCTGCTCCTCTACCTGCCGCTCGCGCACAACTTCGGGCGGCTCATGCACCTCCAGAACGCGCGCGCCGGGATCACGACCGCGTTCTGCCCGGATCCGTACCGCGTGCGCGAGGCGCTGAAGGCGGTACGGCCTACCGTCCTACCGAGCGTGCCGCGCGTCTACGAGAAGATCCACGCGACGATCACCGGGCGCTTCGACGAGCTGAGCGGACCGCGCCGCCGGCTCGCGGGCTGGGCGCTCGGCGTCGGCCGCCGCGCGAGCGCGCCGCGCCAGCAAGGCGAGCGCCTCCGCGGCCGCCTCGCGCTCGAGCACCGCCTCGCCGACCGGCTCGTGTACTCGAAGGTGAAGGCCGAGCTCGGCGGCCGCCTGCGGGTCGGCATCTCCGGCGGCGCACCCCTCGCGAAGGAGGTCGGCGAGCTCTTCCACGCGCTCGACATCCTCATCCTCGAGGGCTGGGGCCAAACCGAGTGCACGACCGCGGCGGCGGTGAACCGGCCGACTCGCTTCCGCTTCGGCACCGTCGGCCTGCCGATGCCGAACGTCGAGCTCCGCCTCGCGGAGGACGGCGAGGTGCTCGTCCGCTCGCCGACGATCTTCGCCGGCTACTACAAGGATCCCGAGGCGACGCGCGAGGTGCTCGCGCCGGATGGGTGGCTCCGCACAGGCGACGTCGGCGCGCTCGACGCGGACGGCTTCCTCACGCTCACCGATCGGAAGAAGGACATCATCGTCACCGCCGGCGGCAAGAACGTCGCGCCGCAGAACCTCGAGAACGCGCTCAAGATGGCCAAGGAGATCTCGCAGGCGCTCGTCGTCGGCGACCGGCGCCCGTATCTGACGGCGCTCGTCACCCTCGATCCCGAGGCGGGTCTCACGCCCGAGGCCGCCGACCAGCGGATCCAGCAGATCGTCGACGAGGTGAACGCGGGGCTATCGCGCTTCGAGCAGGTCAAGCGCTTTGCGATCCTCCCGCGCGACTTCTCGATGGCGGAGGGCGAGCTGACGCCGACGCTCAAGCTGAAGCGGCGTGTGTGCGAGGAGCACTTCGCCTCCGAGATCGAGGCGCTCTACTCCTGAAGCTACGGCGCGTCCTCGAGGCGCAGCGGGCGCTGCCGGCGAACGTCCGCGCGCTCGGCTGGGTGTCGTTCGCCAACGACGCCGCGAGCGAGCTTGCGTACCCGATCGTGCCCTTCTTCCTGCGAACCACCCTCGGCGTCTCGTTCACGATCATCGGGATCATCGAGGGCGTGGCCCAAGGCGTCGCGGTCGGCCTCGTCGGCCTGGCGGGCTTCGTCTCCGACCGGGCGGGCGAGCGCCGCAAGCCCTGGATCGCCGTCGGCTACGGCCTGACGACGCTCTCCCGCCCGCTGCTCGCGCTTGCGCACGGCTGGGGGCTCGTGCTCGGCTCCAAGCTCGCCGACCGCGCGGGCAAGGCCGCGCGGACGGCGCCGCGCGACGCGCTCATCCGCGACTCGAGCGAGCCGCACCAGCTCGGGTCGAGCTTCGGCTACCACCGGGCCCTCGACAGCGCGGGCGCCGTCGTCGGGCCGCTCGCCGCGGTCGCGCTCCTGCGCCTGGCCCACGTCTCGCTCCGCACCGCGCTCTGGTTCGTCGTGCTGCCGAGCGCGGTCGCGCTCGCGTTGGTCGCCGCCGTCCGTGAGGCTCCCGCGCGCGAGCGACGGGAGGTCGCCCCGCGCGGGCGGCTCCGCGACCTCCCCCCGAGCTTCTGGGCGGTGCTCGCGGTGTGGACGCTCTTCTCGGTCGGGAACTCCGCCGACGCGTTCCTGCTTCTGCGCGCCGGCTCGATCGGCGTCGGCACCTCCCTCGCCGTGCTCGCCTACGCCGTCTACCAGCTCGTCTACTCCGGCCTCTCTTGGCCGCTCGGAGCCCTCTCCGACCGGATCCCCCGCACGCACCTCCTCGCCGCCGGTCTCGTCGTCTTCGCGCTCGTCTACCTCGGCTTCGCCCGGCTGCCAGGGAGCTGGGCGATCTGGATCCTGTTCCCCGTCTACGGCGCCTACATTGCGGCGACGGACGGCGTCGCGAAGGCGTGGGTCGGCGACCACGCGCCGGCCGGGCTCGCCGGGACGGCCTTCGGCGTCTTCTCCGCCGTCACGGGTGCGGCGCTCCTCGTCGCGAGCGTCGTCGCCGGCCTGCTCTGGTCGAAGGTCTCGGCCTCCGCACCGTTCTACATGGGCGCAGGCGCCGCGGCCGCGGCACTGGCGCTCCTACCCGTGGCGGCGAGCTACAGGATCCGGCGCGCGCCGACGTAGCCGGCGCCGAGCGACGAGATCTTCACCACGTCGCCGGTGTGCGGCGCGTGGATGTACTGGCCGCCGCCGATGTAGATCCCGACGTGGCCGAGCCCGTAGAAGAAGACGAGGTCGCCGGGCTGGAGCTGGCTCTGGGACACGGCCACGCCCATCCCGTACTGGGCGTAGCTCGAGTGCGGGAGCGACACGCCGACCTGCGCGTAGACGTACATCGTGAACCCGGAGCAGTCGAAGCCGCTCGGGCTGGCGCCGCCCCAGACGTACGGCGTGCCGAGGTAGCGCATCGCGATCCCGACGACGCCGCCGTAGCGGGACGGCGGGGCGACCGACGCGCCCTCGGGCGTCGAGGCACCGACGCCGAGCGGGTTCTGGGCGGCAGCTGCCGCCGCCGCGGTCGTCTGCGCTGGGACTCGCGCGCGGGCCTCGGCCGCGAGCTGCGCCTGCCGCGCGCGCTCCTGTGCCTGAAGCGTGACGATCTCGCTCCGAATCGAGCTGAGGAGCGTGTGCCGCCGCGCGAGCTGCCCCTGGACGCTCGCCTTCGCGGCCGCCCTCTGCGCCACTACCTTCGCCTGCGCGGCATGGGCGCGCCGCAGGTCGGCCTGCCGCTGCACGACGTCGTGCTTGAAGGTCTCGACCTCCCGCATCGTCTCGGCGTCCTGGCTCGAGACGCGGTTCACCGCCTCGATGCGGTTCAGGAGGTCGTCGAGGCTCTTCGCGCCGAGGAGCACCTCGAGCGCCGAGTTCTGCGTCTCCGAGGTGTAGATCGCGACGAGCCGCGCCGAGAGCGCCGCCTGCGCCCGGCTCAGGTTCCCCTTCGCGACGTGGAGCTCGAAGCGGGCGCGCTTCTGGTCGCGCTCGATGCCGCCGAGCTTGACGTTCGCCGTGTCGTACGCCTGGATCGCCTGCTCGAGGCTGATGTCCAAGCGGTTGATCTCGGAGAGCACCTGGCGCGCCTGGGCCTGCTTCGAGGAGATCGACGGGTCCGCCGCAGCCGGACCCACGGCCGCTAGAAGGGCCGCAAGGGCGATGACGAGCGCTGGCGCCAGCCTTCGGTGTGAGCGCAATCCAACCGCCCTGGACGGCTCACGGCGGGCGCACCGGGGGGGCCGGTACGTCACAGGCAGCGCACCCTAACAGCGGCCTCGGACGCTCGCAACCCGAAATCTCAGTCTTGGTCTGTTACGGTGCGGCCTCGTGACACCCCGGCACAGACTCCTGCCGGTGCCCGTCACGGTGCTCCTCGGCGTGCTCCTCGCGGTCTCGCTGGCGGGATCCGGGGGCGCCGACTCAGCGCCCGCGCTCCTCCAGCGCGCCAACGACCTCCGCGCCGCGAACACGGCTCTCGCCGCACGCACGCAGACGGCGCTGCTGCGGCTGTACTCGCTCGATACCCAGCTCGCGCGCGCGCAGGCGCGCCTCGACGCGCTGACCACGCAGGCCGAGACCGTCCGCCGCGAGCGCGTCCTCACCGCGAAGCGGCTCCGCATCGCCCGCCACGACGTCGCCGCCTCCGAGGCCCAGCTCGGCGTGCGCCTCCGGCAGCTCTACGAGCAGGGCGACACCGACCCGCTCGCCGTCCTCCTCGGCGCCCAGTCGCTCGACGCCGCGCTGGCGGGGCTCGACGCCCTCGACCGCTCCGCGTCGCTCGACCGGCAGCTCATCGAGGAGACGCGCCTCGCCCGCTCCCACGAGCAGGCCGCCGCAAGCTCGCTCGCCGCGCGGAGCGCGACCATCGAGCGCCTGCGGCGCGACGCCGTCGCGGCCGCCGCGACGATCGCGTCGACGAGGGCCGACCAGGCCGGCTACTTGACGGGCCTGCGGTCGAAGGAGCGGCTGAACGTGGGCCGCATCTCGTCGCTCAAGCAAGCCGCCCGCGCGGCGCAGGCGAAGAGCGTCACGCTCGTCACCGCACCCTCGGCCCCGATCGACGCACCCGCGCTCGCGGGGGCGCACACGATGACGGTCCTCGCGACGGGCTACTCGGGTGCGGGCGCGACCGCGACCGGGCTCGCGACCGGCTGGGGCGTCGTCGCCGTCGACCCGAGCGTGATCCCGCTCGGCACGCGGATGTCGATCCCCGGCTACGGCGCGGGCGTTGCGGCGGACGTCGGCTCGGCCGTCTCGGGTGCGATGATCGACCTGTGGTTCCCGACCGACGCCCAGGCCCGCGCCTGGGGCCGCCGGACGGTCACGATCGCTCTGCACTAGACTTTTACGATCCGTAAATGGTGGACGCCCAGCACCCGGCGGTGACTCACGACGCGGTCCGCGTCCTCATCGTCGACGACCACGACCTCTTCCGCGCAGGACTGCGCCAGCTCCTCGAGGAGCAGGAGCGCGTGCACGTCGTCGGCGAGGCCTCGGGCGGGGCACAGGCGGTCCAGCTCGTCAGCGAGTCGGCCCCGGACGTGGTCGTGATGGACCTGAACATGCCCGGGATGAGCGGCGTCGAGGCGACGCGGCAGATCTCCTCGCTCGCGCCGCTCACCCGCGTCGTCGTCCTGACCATCTCGGATCAGGACTCGGACGTCATGGACGCGATCCTCGCCGGTGCGTGCGGCTACCTGCTGAAGGACGCCTCGATCCAGGAGCTGATGCACGGCATCGAGGCGGCCGCGGTCGGCGAGTCGCTCATCTCGCCGACGATCGCCGCGAAGGTCCTGCGCCGCGTGCGCTCGTCGAGCAGCCAGCCGGAGATCGAGCGGGCGATCCGCGCCGAGCTCTCCGACCGCGAGATCGAGGTCCTCAAGCTGATCGCGAACGGCAAGGACAACGCGCAGATCGCCGCCGACCTCCACATCAGCCCGAAGACGGTCAAGAACCACATCTCGAACATCCTGATGAAGCTCCAGATCGACAACCGCATCCAGGCGGCCGTCTACGCCGTCCGCAGCGGAATTGTCTAACTCGCGCGAATAGCCCGGGAGCGGGCGCGCAAGCTGGCGAGGACGCGGCGGAGGCTCGTCAGCTCGTCGTCCGCGACGGAGAGCTGCCGCGCCACCGTGGCGAGCTCGTCCGTCGGAGCGTCGGCCGGGTCGTCCCGGAGGCCGTCGGTGAGCTCGTCCATGCGCCGCTCGAGGCGCACGCGCTCGGCTTCGAGGACGAGGGCGCGGGCGTAGCCGTCGGTCAGCGTGTGCTCGAGGCGCGCGAGGAAGGCACCCTGCTCCGCTCCTGGAGCTTCTTGGAGCAGGGCATGGATGTCCTCGTACAGGGTGGAGGTCTCGTGGGTCATAGGAGCCGCGGCTTTGGTCGATTATCTGCGGCGAACGGCGGCGGATCATGGGCCGAGCGACCTATCTTCCGCGGCGCCGCGGCCCATCTTCCTTGACGTTCCGCGGAGGCCCTTCGACACTGTCGCGGTGCGTCTCCTCGCCGCGCTCGTCGCCGCGCTCGCCCTCGCGGGTGCTGCGGCCGCGCAGACCCGAACGGACCCCGTCCTCCAGAAGCGCCTCGCCCGCGCGCTCGTGGTTCCACACGTCCGGCCGAGCCAGACGGGAGCGCTCGCCGTCGACCTCGCGACCGGGCAGGCGCTGTACGCGCAGAACGCCGCGGTCCCGCTCGCGCCCGCCTCGAACGAGAAGCTCCCGGTCACGCTCGCCGCGCTCTCGGTGCTCGGCCCCGCCTTTCGCTTGGAGACGGACGTCCTCGGCGAAGGCTCGCAGGAAGGCGCCGTCTGGCGCGGCAGCCTCGTCCTCCAGGGACACGGCGACCCGACGCTCTCGAGCGGCGACCTGAAGCGGCTGGCGCTCCAGCTCCGCGGGCTCGGGCTCCGCCGCGTGACGGGCGGCGTCGTCGGCGACGAGTCGTGGTTCGACTCGCGCCGCACCGCGCCGGGCTGGAAGCCGTCCTTCTACGTCAACGAGTCGCCGCCGCTCTCGGCGCTCGCGGTCGACCGCGCGCACTACCGCGGCGCGGTCTCGACGCAGCCGGCGCTCGGCGCGGCGCTCGCCTTCCGGGACACGCTGCGCGCAGCCGGGATCGCCGTCGTAGGCCGGCCGACGACGGGGCGTGCCGACGCGGAGGCCTTCCCGCTCGTCTCGGTCACGTCGCCGACGCTCGCGACCATCGTCCGCGCGATGGATCTCGAGAGCGACAACTTCACCGCCGAGCTGCTGCTGAAGGAGCTGGGCGCGATCTCCGCCGATCGGGGCACGACCGCCGCCGGCGCGGCCGTCGTCACGAAGGAGCTGGCCGCCGCCGACGTGCCGCTCGCCGGCGTGCGGATCGTCGACGGCTCGGGCCTCTCGTCGCTCGACCGCCTGACGCCGAACGCGCTCGTCGGCATCCTCGAGGCGGCCTGGGCGACGCCGCAGATGCGCACGCGGTTCGTCGCCGCGCTGCCGGTCGCGGGCGTGAGCGGCACGCTCCACGACCGTATGCGGCGCGCGCCCGCCCGCGGCAACGTCGTCGCGAAGACCGGCACGACCTCGATCGCCTCCGCGCTCTCCGGCTTCGTCCGCGGCCGTTACGTCTTCGCCGTCGTCAACAACGGCCACCCGATCTCGTCGTCCTGGGCGCGCGTCGCGCAGGACCGCTTCGCCACGATCCTAGCGGCTCAGTAGCTCCAGCAGATCCGCTTCCGTGAGGATCGGCACCCCGCTCCGCTGCGCCTTCGTCAGCTTCGACTGACCCGGCTCCTCGCCGACGACGAGCCCGGTCGTCTTGGACGAGACCGAGTCGGTCACCTTCGCGCCCTTCGCCTCGAGCGCGGCCTTCGCCTCGTCGCGCGAGAAGCGCTCGAGCGTGCCGGTGACGACGTAGGTCTCGCCAGTCAGCGGCCCCTCCTTCGGCCGGTCCTCCGCCCCGAGCTCGAAGCGCAGGCCGAGCTGGCGGAGCTCGGCGACGAGCTGCTGGTTCGCCTCGTCCGAGAACCACTCGGCGATCGCCTCCGCGCGCTCCGGCCCGATGCCGTCCACCTCCTGGATCTGCTCCTGGCTCGCGTCCACGAGGCGGTCGACGCTCTCGAAGTGGCGCGCGAGGTTCTGCGCCGTCACCCAGCCGACGTCGGGGATGTTGAGCCCGAGCAGCACGCGCGAGAACGGCACCGCCTTCGACGCCTGGATCGACTCGATCGCGTTCGTGGCGGAGATCTCCGCGTAGCCGTCGAGCTCGAGCAGCGGCTCCTTCTCGAGCCGGTAGAGGTCCGGCAGCGAGCGGACGAGGCCGAGCTCCCACAGCCGCCGGATCGACTGCTCCCCCACGCCGTCGATGTCGCCCGGCCCCTCGACCCAGGCGATGAGTGTCTCGAGGCCCCGCGACGGACAGGCCCGGTTGGGACAGCGGTGCATCGCCTCGCCCTCCGGCTTGACGATCTCGGCGTCGCAGAGCGGGCAGCGCTTCGGCATCTTGAAGGGCTTCGTGCCGGGCCGGTGCTCGCCCGCCGGGCCGACGATCTGCGGGATCACGTCGCCCGCGCGCTGGATGATCACGTCGTCGCCCTCGCGGATGCCCTTGCGGTTGATGTCGTCCTCGTTGTGGAGGGTCGCGCGCGAGACGGTGACGCCGCCGACCTCGACCGGCTCCAGCTGCGCCCACGGGTTGAGCGCGCCGGTGCGGCCGACGCGGATCGCGATCTTGTTCAGCCGCGTCGTCGCGGTGAGGGGGGCCCACTTGTAGGCGCGCGCCCAGCGCGGCCGCTCGTGCAGCGCGCCGAGCCGGCGCTGCTGGTCGAAGGCGTCGACCTTGATCACGATCCCGTCGATCTCGTAGTCGAGCTCGACGCGCTTCGTCTCCCAGAGGCGGCAGGCCTCGGCGACTGACGCGACGTCCTCGTGCCGCTCAGCGAACGGGTTCGTCCGGAAGCCGTGCGCGCGGAGCCACTCGAGCGCCTCCCAGTGCCCCTCGGCCGGCAGCCCCTCGCGCACCCCGGTGCCGTGGATCCAGATCGACAGCGGGCGCTGCGCGGTGATCTTCGAGTCCTTCTGGCGGAGCGAGCCGGCCGCCGCGTTGCGCGGATTCGGCGTCGGCTTCTTCCCCTCGGCGACGAGGCGGCGATTCAGCTCGTTGAAGCCCGACAGCGGCAGGTAGACCTCGCCGCGCACCTCGAGGAGCGGCGGCAGCGTCTCGCCCTCTTCGAGCTGCATGCGCATCGAGATCGCCTTGATCGTGCGCAGGTTCGGCGTCACGTCCTCGCCGCGCCGGCCGTCGCCGCGCGTCGCGCCCCGCACGAAGACGCCGTCCTCGTAGATGAGGTTGATCGAGAGCCCGTCGATCTTGGGCTCGGTGACGTAGACGACGTCGCTCGTGCCGAGCCGCTTGCAGACGTCCTGGTGCCACTTCTCGAGCGCCTCGTCCGTCGTCACCTTCTCGAGCGACCCCATCGCCGTCGGGTGGTCGACCTTCTCGAACTTGTCCGATGGCGGCGCCCCGACCCGCTGCGTCGGCGAGTCCGCCGTTTGCAGCTTCGGGTGCTCGCGCTCGAGCTCATTGAGCTCGTCCCAGAGCCGGTCGAACTCGGCGTCGGAGATCTCGGGGTCGTCGAGGACGTGGTAGCGGTAGAGGTGGTAGTCGACGAGCTTCCGCAGCTCCTCGACACGCTTGCGGGCACTCGCGCTAGAGACGGCCAAGGAGCTCCTCCGGGGTCTCGACGAAGGCGTCCGGCCGCGCGGCCTCGAGGCGCTCGCGCGGATGGATTCCTCCCCAGCCAACGGCGATGGCGTGGACGCCGGCGCGCTTCGCCGCCTCGACGTCGAAGGGTGAGTCGCCGACGTACGCCGCCTCTTCCGGCCGCGCGTCGAGCAGCTCGAGCGCGCGCAGGATCCCGTCCGGGTACGGCTTGTTGCGCTCGACGTCGTCGCTCGCGACGACCGCGCCGAAGAGGTGCGCGAGCGGCAGGACACGGAACGCGAGCCCGACGGTGACCTGCCGCTTGGCGGTCACGATCCCGAGTCGCCGCCCCTCCTCGTGCAGCCGCTCCAGCACCTCGACGACGCCGCGGCACGGCTGGAGCTCGTCGTGGAGCGGCTCGTTGTGCGCGCGGTAGCTCGCGACGAGGTCGTCGACGCGGGACGGGTCGAGCGCGCGCATCTGCTCGTCGAGCGTCGCACCGCCGACGTGGGCGAGGAGCGCCTCGTCGGGTATCTCGCGCGCGAGGACGGTGCGCGTGGCGTGCCGGAACGACGCGAGGATCATCGCGCCGGAGTCGACCAACGTGCCGTCGAGGTCGAAGAGGACGACCGGGAAGCGCATCGGGGTGATGCTAGCGACGGACTACGATCGGCCCATGCGCTGAGCGGACACGCCCACGTGAGCTGCGTCAGCGACTCCGTGCACAGCCCGTCCGCGCGCGTCCTGCGCTACGGGACGACGTGGCGACGCGACGGCTTCGTCTGCCGGTCGAGCCGAGCCGGCCTACGCTGCCGAAACGCGAGCGGCCACGGCTTCTTCCTGAGCCGACAGCACTCGTTCGCGTTCTAGCCGTACGTGACGCCGACGAGGTAGAGGCCCCACGGCGGCGCGGTCTGGCCCGCCTCGGCGCGCGGGCGGCCTTCGAGGAGCGGCTCGATCCGCTCGGGCGGCTGCTCGACCATCGTGCCGACGAGCGTCCGCACCATGTGGCGCAGGAAGCTGTCCGCGGTGATCTCGAAGTCGAGGTGGTCGCCGCGGCGGTGCCACGCGGCGGCCGAGATCTCGCGCACGAAGACACGGTGCTGCGTCTCCGTCGGCGTGAACGCGGTGAAGTCGTGCTCGCCGAGCAGGAGGTCGGCGGCCTCGGCGAGGCGATCTTCGTCGAGCGGACGCGGCACCCACCAGCTGCGGCGGTGCTCGAACGGCGACGGCACGCGGCGGCGGAAGATGCGGTAGCGGTACGTCCGCGACCGGGCGGAGTTGCGGGCATGGAACCCCTCGGGCGCCGGCTCGGCCGCCACGACCGAGACGTCGTCGGGAAGGACGGCGTTCAGCGCCTCGGCTGCCCGTTCCGGCGGCGGGCCGCCCTCGACCTCGACGCTCGCCACCTGCCCCAGCGCGTGGACGCCGGTGTCCGTCCGGCCGGCGACGGCGAGCTCCCGCCAACCCGGGAAGACGCCGTCGAGCCCGGCGCGGAGCGAGCCTTCGACCGTCCGCAGCCCCGGCTGCGCGGCCCAGCCGCGGAAGCCGGTGCCGTCGTACTCGAGCGTTAGCTTGAGCCGCACGTCAGGGCATCCTGACGCTGCTTGTCAGGAGTTCCTTATGCTCTGTTTGCTTGCGTCTCGGTCGGTACACTAGGGATCAGTGACGAAGGACGCCTTCCTCCTCCAGCGGATCCAGCCCGCGATGGTCGGGCTGATCGACGGCTCGCTCTCGACGCTCGCCCCCATCTTCGCCGTCGCGCTGGCGACCCACCGGCCGCACTACGCGTTCTTCGCCGGCCTCGCGACGGCAATCGGTGCGGGAGTGAGCATGGCGTTCTCCGAGGGCCTGTCCGACACGGGGGAGCTGACCGGGCGCGGCAACCCGTTCGTCCGCGGGTCGATCACCGGCGTCGGCACCTTCGTCGGCGGCGTCCTCCACACCCTGCCGTTCCTGATCCCGCACTACCGCGTCGCCCTCATCGCCGCCGTCATCGTCGTCGGCGTCGAGCTCGTCGGCCTCGCGTGGTTGCGCTGGCGCTACTTCGAGGTTGGCTTCCTGCGCGCGCTCGCGACGGTCACGCTCGGCGGCGTGATCATCGCCGCCGTGAGCGCGGCGCTCGGGAGCGCCGCCTAGGGCTGGTAGTCGACCAGTTCTAGATACGCCATCGGCGCGGCGTCGCCGGAGCGCGGGCCGAGCTTGACGATCCGCGAGTAGCCGCCGGGCCGCTCGGAGAAGCGCGGCCCCACGTCCGAGAAGAGCTTGTGGACGACGTCCTGCGAGCGCAGGTACGCGAGCGCCTGCCGGCGCGCGTGGACGTCGCCGCGCCGGCCCAGCGTGATCATCTGCTCGGCGATCGGGCGCACCGCCTTCGCCTTGGCCTCCGTCGTCCGGATGCGGCCGTGCTCGATCAGGGCGCTCGTCAGGTTCGAGTAGAGCGCCTTGCGGTGCGCCGAGTCACGGCCGAGCTTCTTTCCGGAGCGGTGGTGTCGCATTCCCTAAGCGGACAGGAGACCTTCGTCGCCGCGCAGCGTGAGGCCGTGCGAGGCGAGCGTCTCCTTGACCTCCTCGATCGACTTCTTGCCGAAGTTCGGGATCGCGGCCAGCTCGGTCTCCGTCTTCGTGACGAGGTCGCCGATCGTCTCGATGCCGACCCGCTTCAGGCAGTTGTACGAGCGGACGCCGAGCTCGAGCTCCTCGATCGGGAAGTTCTCCATCCCGTGCGCGAGCGGAATCTCGGGGCCTGCGCCGTCGCCCGCCGCGGCCGGCGCCTCGCCGAAGCCCTCGATCTTCTCCAGGTCGGTGAAGATCGCGAGCTGGCGGATGAGGATCTCGGCCGCCTGCGCGATCGCGTCACGCGGGTCGATCGAGCCGTCGGTCGTGACGTCGAGGTTGAGCTTGTCGTAGTCCGTCCGCTGACCGACGCGCGCCGCCTCGACGTCGTACGAGACGCGGCGCACGGGCGAGAAGATCGAGTCGATCGGGATGACGCCGATCGTGTGCTCGGGCCCGCGGTTCAGCTCCGCCGGCAGGTAGCCGCGGCCGCGGCCGATCGTGAGCGTCAGCTCGAGCTTGCCGCCCTTCGCGAGGTTCGCGAGCTCGAGGTCCGGGTTCAGGATCTCGAGGTCGGCCGGCGCCTCGATGTCGCCCGCCGTGATCGTGCCGGGGCCGGACTTGGCGACGTGCACCTCGATCTCGGGCGAGTCGCCGTACAGCCGGCAGATCAGGTTCTTCAGGTTGAGGATGATGTCGGTCACGTCCTCGCGGACGCCCGGGAGCGTCGTGAACTCGTGCGCGATCCCCTCGATCTTCACCGAGGTGACGGCGGCGCCCTCGAGCGACGAGAGGAGGACGCGGCGGAGCGAGTTGCCGAACGTGTAGCCGAAGCCGCGGTCGAGCGGCTCGATCACGAAGACGCCCCGGTGCTCGTCGACCTCCTCGTGGACGATCTTCGGAATCTGGAACTCCATCAAGCTGGTGCGAACTGCCATCTCTTCCTTTCCTGGGGTCTTACTTGGAGTAGAGCTCGACGATCAGTGACTCCTGCACCGGCGTGTCGATCTCGTCCCGCTCGGGCCACTTGAGGATCTTCCCGGTGAGGCCGTCGTGGTCGGCCTGGAGCCACGGCGCGACGGAGGCCGTGAGGTCGGTGGCGTCGCGGATGACCGGCGCCGCGGAGCTGCCGGAGGCGACGTTGACGATGTCGTCCGGCTTGACCTGGTAGCTCGGGATGTTCACCCGGCGGCCGTTCACCTGGAAGTGGCCGTGCCGGACGAGCTGGCGCGCCTGCGCACGCGAGACCGCGAAGCCGAGCCGGTAGACTACGTTGTCGAGCCGGGTCTCGAGCATCCGCAGCAGCGTCTCGCCGGTGATGCCCGTGGCCTTGGCCGCCTTCGTGTAGTAGGTGCGGAACTGCTTCTCGAGCAGGCCGTAGTAGCGGCGCGCTTTCTGCTTCTCGCGCAGCTGGAGCAGGTACTCGGACTGCTTGATGCGGCCGCGGCCGTGCTCGCCCGGCGGATAGCTGCGCCGCTCGATGGCGCACTTCTCCGTCAGGCAGCGCTCGCCCTTCAGGAAGAGCTTCATGCCCTCCCGGCGGCAGACGCGGCACTTCGGGCCGAGATCGCGGGCCATTAGACGCGCCTCCGCTTGCGCGGCCGCACGCCGTTGTGGGCCTGCGGCGTGACGTCCTTCACGCCGAGGATCTCGAGGCCGGCGGCCTGGAGCGAGCGGATCGCCGTCTCGCGGCCGGAGCCCGGCCCCTTGACGAAGACCTCGACCTTCTGGAGGCCGTGCTCCATGCCCTTGCGGGCGCACGAGTCGGCGGTCACCTGGGCCGCGAACGGCGTCGACTTGCGCGAGCCCTTGAAGCCCGCCGAGCCGGCCGACTCCCAGGCGATGACATTTCCGTCCTTGTCCGTCAGCGACACGATGGTGTTGTTGAACGACGTCTTGATGTGCGCCTGGCCGATCGCGATGTTCTTGCGGACGCGACGCCGGGTGCGACCTCTGGTCGCTGGCCTTCTAGGAGGAGCCATCTACTTCTCCTCCACCCGAGCGGAGCGACGGGTCAAACCAGACCCGCGGAAAATGCGCCAGCATTTTCCGCGGCTCACTTCGCTGCTTTCTTGCCGCGGCCGACGGTCTTCTTCGGGCCCTTGCGCGTGCGGGCGTTCGTCTTCGTGCGCTGGCCGTCCACGGGCAGGCCGCGGCGGTGGCGGATGCCCCGGTAGGCGCCGATCTCGCCCAGGCGCTTGATCGCCTGCGAGCGCTCGCGGCGCAGGTCGCCCTCGACCTCGAGGTTCTCGTCGATGTACTGGCGGAGCTTCGTGACCTCGTCGTCGGTGAGGTCACGGACCTTCGTGTCCGGCGAGAGACCGAGGGCGGCGGCGATCTGCCGCGCCGACGACTGCCCGATGCCGTAGATGTACGTGAGCCCGATCTCGAGCCGCTTCTGGTTCGGCAAGTTCACTCCGGCGATGCGTGCCAACCGACCCTCCTACCCCTGTCGCTGCTTGTGACGCGGATTCGTGCAGATGACCATGGTCGTGCCGTGCCGCTTGATGACGCGGCACCGCTCGCACATGGGCTTCACTGATGCTCTGACCTTCATGGTGTGTCCTTCTTGCGTACAAAACCGCGCCGGGCCTCGGCGCGGTGAAAGGTTCCGAGCGCACACAGAAACGCCCTGCGGCGCCGGGTCATCGTAGCAAAGGGACTGCGCTCGCAGTCAGGATTCGCGGGCCCGATTCGGTGACCGCGACCGTGTGCTCGAAGTGGGCTGCGAGCGACCCGTCGCGGGTCGAGATCGTCCACCCGTCGTCGTGGACATGGACGTCGGGACGGCCGGCGGTGATCATCGGCTCGATCGCGAGCGTCATGCCCTCGCTGAGCCCCGGCCCCCGTCCCGGGCGGCCGAAGTTCGGGATCTGCGGCTCCTCGTGGTAGGAGCGGCCGACGCCGTGGCCGACGAGGCTGCGGACGATCCCGAAGCCCGCCTCTTCGCTGACGCGCTGAATGGCAGCCGAGATGTCGCCGACCCGGTTCCCGACGCGTGCCTGCGCGATCCCCGCGGCGAGCGCTGCCTGGCACGTCTCGAGCAGCCGCCCGGTCTCCTCGGAGACGTCGCCGACCGTGAACGTGTAGGCGCTGTCGGCGACGAAGCCGTCGAGGGTGACGCCGACGTCGACGTCGACGATGTCGCCCTCCTCGAGCGCGTAGGGCCCCGGGATGCCGTGCACGACGACCGAGTTCGGCGAGACGCAGATCGCGGCCGGGTAGCCTCGGTAGCCCTTCGAGGTCGGGACGCCGCCGCGGCTCGTGATGTGCTCCTCGCCGATCCGGTCGAGCTCGGCGGTCGTCACGCCCGGCCGGATGTGCTCGCCGACGATCTGGATCGTCTCGGCGACGAGCGCGCCGGCGGCGGCCATCTTCTCGATCTCGGCGGGCGACTTCCGGATGATCACGCGACTGCCCCCGCCTGCTCGAGCGCCCGCTGGATCTCGCCGAAGACCTCGTTCTCGCTGCGGTAGCCGTGGATGCCGACGACGTTGCCGCGCGAGCGGTAGTACTCGACGAGCGGCTCGGTCTCCTCGTGGTAGAGCTCGAGCCGGCGGCGGATCGCGTCCGGCGTGTCGTCGGGCCGCCCTTCGAGCGCTGCCCGTTTCGTGAGCCGCTCGACCGCGACCTCGTCGGGGACCTGGAGCTCGAGGACGAGGTCGAGCTGCTTGTCGATCTCGCGCAGCATCGAGTCGAGTGCCTCGGCCTGGACGAAGGTCCGCGGGAAGCCGTCGAGGATGAACCCGTCCTCGGTGTCCGGCTCGGAGAGCCGGTCGCGGATCAGCTCGATCATCAGGTCGTCGGGGACGAGCCCGCCGCTGTCGTAGATCGGCTTGACCTTGCGGCCGAGCGGCGTGTCCTCCGCCATCGCGCCGCGCAGGATGTCGCCCGTCGCGATGTGCGGCAGCCCGTACTCGCCCGCGATCCGCTTCGCCTGCGTCCCCTTCCCGGCCCCCTGCGGGCCGAGCAGCAATACGTTCACGCTACTTGAGGAAGCCTTCGTAGCTGCGCATCATCATCTGCGACTCCATCTGCCGCATCGTGTCGAGCGCGACGCCGACCACGATCAGGACCGAGGTGCCGCCGAGCGCGCGCGAGGTTGCCTGCGAGAAGCCGAAGTAGCGGATGAAGAGGCTCGGCGCGACCGCGATGATCGCGAGGTAGAGCGAGCCCGGGAAGGTCAGCCGCGTCAGCACGCGGTCGAGGTACTGCGCCGTCGGCGGACCGGGCCGGATGCCGGGGATGTAGCCGCCGTACTTGCGCAGGTTGTCCGCCTGGTCGACCGGGTTGAACTGGACCGCCGTGTAGAAGTACGTGAAGATGACGATCAGGAAGCCTTCCAGCCCCAGGTACAGCCAGTTGCCGGGCAGGAAGTGGGCGTTGATGAAGGTCTGCGTCTGCGGGAAGAACTGCGCGATCGTCGGCGGGAACGCCATGATCGCTGCCGCGAAGATGACCGGGATGACACCGGCCATGTTCACGCGCAGCGGCATGTAGGTCGAGCCGCCGGCCGTCTGTCTTCGCCCGACCATGCGTTTCGCGTACTGGATCGGTATCCGCCGCTGACCCTCCTGGATGAAGACGACGGCGACGATGATGCCGATCGCGATCAGCGGGAAGAAGAGCTTCTCCATCGGGCCGCCGTTGATCCAGGCGGTCACGCCGGCGGGAGCCGTCGCGAGGATCGACGCGAAGATCAGGAGCGAGATCCCGTTCCCGACCCCGCGCTTCGTGATCAGCTCCCCGAGCCACATGAGCACCGTCGTCCCGGCGGTCAGGGTGAGGATGATCAGCACGAAGCGGCCCGTGTTCGCGTTCAGCGCGTGCGAGCGCTTGAAGAGGAACGCGTAGCCCGTCGACTGCGCCGCCGCGAGCGCGACGGTCAGGTACCGCGTGTACTGGTTGATCTTGGCCATGCCCGCCTCGCCCTCCTTCTGGAGCTGCTCGAGGGTCGGGATCACGACCGTCAGGAGCTGGAGGATGATCGAGGCGGTGACGTAGGGCATGATCCCGAGCGCGAAGACGGAGAAGCGCGCGAGGGCCGAGCCCGAGAAGAGATTCAGTAGGCCGAGGACGGTGCCGCCCTTGTCGTTGAAGTACTGCGAGATCTGGTCGGAGTTCACCCCCGGCGCCGGCAGCCACGAGCCGAGGCGGTAGATGGCGAGGATCAGCGCCGTGAAGAGGACGCGGCGGCGGAGCTCGGGGACACGCCACGCGTTCGTGAGCCAGGAGAACATCTAGCTCTTCCCCTCCCGCAGCAGCTCGACGGTGCCTCCGGCTGCCTCGATCTTCTCGCGCGCGGTCTTGGAGATCCCGTGCACGCGGATGGTCAGCTTCTTCGTCACCTCGCCCATGCCGAGGAGCTTCACGTCGGTGCGCGTGTTCTTGATCAGGCGCTTCTCGACGAGCGACTCAGGCGTCACCTCGGCGCCCTCGTCGAAGCGGTCGAGGTCGCGGACGTTCACCGGCACGGTCGACGTGCGGAAGGGGCCGATCGGCATCGCGTCCTGCGACGTCGGGCCGCGCTGCTTGCCGAGGCGCATGTAGATGGGCATCTGGCCGCCCTCGAAGCCGGCGCGCATCTTGTGCGAGCCCGAGCGGGCCTTCTGGCCCTTGATCCCGCGGCCCGAGTAGCGGCCCTTGCCGGAGCCCATCCCGCGGCCGATGCGCTTGCGGCCGCGCCGCGAGGCGGCGGGCTTCAGGTTCGAGAGGTTCAGCTCGTCAGGCATTCGGCTCGCTCCCGCCCTCGACGCTCACAAGGTGGCGGACCTTCCTGAGCATACCGGCGAGCGTCGGGCTCTCCGCGTGCTCTCGCGTGCGGCCGATCTTGCCCAGGCCGAGCGCGCGCAGCGTGCCGCGATGGGCGGCCGACTGCCCGATCGCGCTACGCGTCTGCGTGATCTTCAGTTTCTTCACCGCTGAACCTCCTCCGGAGCTTCAGCGGAGCTTTCCGCTTCCTCAGGAGCTGGAGCCTGCTCGACTTCCTCATTCCTTCGAGCCGGCACCGGCAGCACCTGAGCCACGGTCAGGCCGCGGATCTTCGCGACGTCTTCGGGCCGCCGGAGCTGCTTCAGGCCGTCGACGGTCGCCTTCGCCATGTTGATCGGGTTGGTCGTGCCGAGGCTCTTGGCCAGAACGTCGCGGAGCCCCGCCAGCTCGAGCACGGCGCGGACGCCGCCGCCGGCGATGACGCCGGTGCCCTCGCTCGCCGGGCGGAGCAGGACGCGCGCAGCGCCGAAGCGGCCGATCACCTCGTGCGTGATCGTCTGGCCGTGCTTCGGGACGGTGAAGAGGTTCTTCTTCGCGTCGTCGACGGCCTTCGTGATCGCGAGCGGCACCTCGCGCGCCTTGCCGTAGCCGACGCCGACGCGGTCGACCTCGTCGCCGATCACGACGAGCGCGGTGAACGAGAACCGCCGGCCGCCCTTGACCACCTTGGCGACGCGGTTGATCTCGACCACGCGCTCCTTGAGCTCTCTTGACTCTGCGACGTCGACTGCCACTAGAACTTCAACCCTCCTTCGCGCGCGGCGTCGGCGAGCGCCTTCACGCGTCCGTGGTAGAGGTAGCCGGCGCGGTCGAAGACGACGCTCTCGACGCCGGCCTTCTTCGCGTTCGCGGCGAGGAGCTTACCGACCTCGGCCGCCTGCTCGGTCTTCTTGCCCTTGAACTTCTTCAGGTGCAGCCAGCTCGCGGCGGCAAGGGTGCGGCCCTCGAGGTCGTTCACGAGCTGCGCCTCGATCCCGCGGTTCGAGCGGAAGACGACGAGGCGCGGCCGCTCGGCCGTGCCACTGATCTTGCCGCGGACGCGCCGGTGGCGCCGCGCGCGGGCCTCTGGCTTCGTCAGAGTCGGCATCTAGGCTCGCTTCCCGACCTTGCGGCGCACGTACTCGCCCTCGTAGCGGATGCCCTTGCCCTTGTAGGGCTCGGGCGGGCGCACCGACCGCACCTCGGCCGCCGTCTGGCCGACCTGCTGCTTGTCGGTGCCCTTCACGACGATCTGCGTCGGCACCGGCACCTCGAACGTGATCCCGGCCCTCGGCTGGATGACGACGGAGTGCGAGAAGCCGACGTTGAGCTCGAGCGCAGTTCCCCGGAGCGCGGCGCGGTAGCCGACGCCCTGGATCTCGAGGCGCTTCTCGAAGCCCTTCGTCACGCCTTCGACCATGTTCGCGACGAGGCTCCGCGTGAGCCCGTGCAGCGCGCGGTCCTCGCCCCGCTCGGTGGGGCGGCTGACGACGAGCTCGCCGTCGCGCTGCTCGATCTTCATCCGCGCCGGCACCTGCTGCGAGAGCTCGCCGAGCGGCCCGTTCACCTGCACGCGGCCGGGCGAGAGCGCGACGTTCACGCTCGCGGGAAGCTCAATTGGCTTGTTACCGATTCGACTCAACTTGCTGTTGGTTCCTTTCCCCTGGTGAAAATCGTCAGATTTTCACCAGACAAAGCAGATGACTTCCCCGCCGATCCCGCGCTCGGCCGCCGTGCGGCTCGTGACGAGGCCGCTCGACGTCGACAGGATCGCGGTCCCCATCCCCCCGAGCACGCGCGGAAGGCGATCCTTGCGCGCGTAGACCCGGCGGCCGGGCTTCGAGACCCTCCTGAGCCCGCTGATCACGCGCTCGCGGTTGCGCCCGAACTTGAGCTCGACGACCAGGGTATCGAAGCTCTCGCCCTTCTGGACTCGGAAGTCCCGGATGTAGCCCTCCTCCTTGAGGATGCGGGCAATCTCCTCCTTCAGGCGCGAGGTCGGCATCTCGGCCTGCTCGTGCATCGCCTTGTTGGCGTTGCGGATGCGGGTGAGCATGTCGGCGACTGGATCGGTCAGCATCGGATCACCAGCTCGACTTGGTCATGCCGGGGATGACGCCCTGGTGCGCGAGCTCCCGCAGGCAGATCCGGCAGAGGCCGAACTTGCGGAAGACGGCGCGCGGGCGCCCGCAGCGGTTGCAGCGCGTGTAGTTCCGCACCTTGAAGCGCTGCGGCCGGCTCTGCTTCACCCTGAGTGACTTCTTGGCCATGCCTGGTTACTGCTCCCTTCTCTCGCCGGCGAACGGGAGCCCGAGGCCGCGCAGCAGCGCGAGGCCCTCCTCGTCCGTCCGCGCGGTGGTCGTGATCGCGACGTCGAGGCCGCGCACCTGCTGGATCGAGTCGTAGTCGATCTCCGGGAAGATGATCTGCTCCCGGATCCCGAGCGAGTAGTTGCCGCGGCCGTCGAACGAGCCCGGGTCGAGCCCGCGGAAGTCGCGGATGCGCGGCAGCGCGATCGAGACGAGGCGGTCGAGGAACTCCCACATCAGCGCGCCGCGCAGCGTCACGCGCGCACCGACGGGCATTCCCTCGCGGACCTTGAAGCTCGCGATCGACTTCTTCGCGCGGCGCATCTGCGCGCGCTGGCCGGCGATCGTCGTCAGCTCCTCGATCGCGGACTCGAGTGCCTTCGCGTCGGTCTTCGCCTCGCCGACGCCCATGTTCAGCGTGATCTTCGAGACCGTCGGCACCTGCATGACCGTCGAGAACTCGAGGTCGTCCTTCAGCCGCGCGCGGAGCTCGCTCTCGTAGAGCTGCTTCAGGCGCGGCACGTAGCCGTTCCCGCTCCCGTTCTCCGCCTGTGCGCGCTGCCTCGCCATTACTTGTCGATCTCCTTGCCGCAGTCGGCGCGGCGGCACGTGCGGATGCGGACGCGCTCGCCCCTGATCTCCTTCTCGGTGATGCCGACGCGCGTGGGCCGGTTGCAGACCGGGCAGACGACCATCACCTTCGACGCCGCGATCGGCGCCGCCTTGTCGATCACGCCGCCCGGGATGATCGAGGGGCCACCCATGCGGCTCGAGTCCTTCACCGGCTTCGGCCGCGTGTGGCGCTTCACGACGTTCAGGTTCTCGACGACGACACGGCGCTCGCGCGGGCGCGCCTCGATGACGCGGCCCTGCTTGCCGCGGTCCTTGCCGGACAGGATCTGGACGAGGTCGCCCTTGCGGACTCTCATCGTGGTGCTCACTACAAAACCTCCGGGGCCAGGCTGACGATCTTCATGAAGTTCTTCTCGCGCAGCTCGCGCGCGACCGGGCCGAAGATGCGCGTCCCGCGCGGGTTGCGCTGGTTGTCGATGATCACGGCGGCGTTCTCGTCGAAGGCGATCTGCGTGCCGTCCTCGCGGCCGTAGGCCTTCTTCGTGCGGACGACCACGGCCTGGACGACCTCGCCCTTCTTGACCGCCCCCTGCGGCGTCGCCGTCTTCACCGTGCCGACGATCACGTCACCCACGCGCGCGTAGCGGCGCTTCGAGCCGCCCATGACACGGATGCAGAGCAGCTCGCGGGCACCCGTGTTGTCGGCCACGCGGAGGCGGGACTCCTGCTGGATCATTTCGCTGCTTCCACCACCTCGGCGAGCCGCCAGCACTTCGTCTTCGAGATCGGCCGCGTCTCCACGATCCGCACGATGTCGCCGACCTTCGCCTCGTTCTGCTCATCGTGCGCGTGGAACTTCGTCGAGCGACGGACGACCTTCTTGTAGCGCGGGTGCGCCTTGATCGTGTCCACCTCGACCACGATCGTCTTGTCCATCGCGCTCGAGACGACGACGCCGCGGCGCTCCTGGCTGCGGCCGCGCTCGTGCTCGGGCTTCGGCAGGCGCGCGATCGGCTTGCGGTCCTTCGGGCGCTCGCGCCTCGGCCGCGTGCGCGTCGGGCGCTGGACGCGCGGCAGACGCTTGCGCTTCCGCTTCGGCTCGGGCTGCGCAGGCGGCTCCGAGGGAGCCTCGGCCGCGGCGGCCTCCGCCTCGACGTCGGGTGCGGGCTCGGCTTCCGCGACGGGCGCTTCCTCAGCAGGCTCGGGCTCCGCCTCGGCGACCGGCGCTTCCTCGGTTGCCTCCTCCTCGGCCGGCTCGGCGGCCGGCACCTCCGTCGGCGCGGACGCAGGCGGCTGCTCGGCCGTCTCCGGCTCCTCGGCCGGGGCGTCGTCGCCGGGAGCCACCGGCGCCTCGGGCTCGGACGCAGCCTGCGGCTCGGGCTCCGGCGTCTCCGCCTCGGCCTCGGGCTCGACCTGGTTCTCGGTGTCGTTCTCTGCCATCAGTGCCTTTCCAGACTCGACTCACGCTCGTGACGGACCGTCAGGATGCGGGCGATCTCGCGCTTCGTCGTCCGCAGGCGCGCGCTGTTCTCGAGCGCGCCCGTGGCGGACTGGAAGCGCAGGTTGAAGAGCTCCTGCCGAGTGTCGGCGAGGCGCCGCTCCAGCTCGTCGTCCGTCATGTCTCTCAGTTCCCTAGCTCGCAAAGAGGTCAGCCTCCCGTTTGAACGCGGGTGAACCCATGGTTCCCCCGCGGGCCCCCTCCTTGACGGCTACCGCACAGCCGAAGTGAGCGCGAGCGGAATGAATCCGCTCACGCGGCGGCATTACCGCTGCTCTGCAGTTAGCTCGCAAAGAGGTCAGCCTCCCGTTTCACGACCTTCGTCTTCACCGACAGCTTCGTCCCGGCCAGCTCGAGCGCCTCGCGGGCGAGCTGCTCGGGCACGCCGGCGAGCTCGAACATGACGCGGCCGGGCTTGACGACGGCGACCCAGTGCTCGGGGGAGCCCTTGCCGGAGCCCATCCGCGTCTCGGCCGGCTTGGCCGTCACGGACTTGTCCGGGAAGACGTTGATCCAGACCTTGCCGCCGCGCTTGATCTTGCGCGTCATCGCGATTCGAGCCGCCTCGATCTGCCGGTTCGTGATCCAAGCCGTCTCGAGCGACTTCAGGCCGTAGTCGCCGAACTGCACCTGGGTCTGGCCTTTCGAGACGCCTCGGCGGCGGCCCCGCTGGACCTTCCTGAATTTCGTCTTCTTGGGGAGGAGCATCAGCCTTCGCCTCCGGTGTCCTCGAGCTTCGTCGGGTCTTCGGTCTGCGTCTTGGGTGTCGTCGTGTCGGGCGCATCCGCGACCGGCGCTGGAGTCGTCTCGACCTGCGGCTCGATCGCCGGCTGCTCGCGGCCCTCGGACGACACGGCCTGCTCGTCGGTGCGCGGGCGCTCGACGTTCGACTGGCCGCGGGCCCGGTCGCGCGCGCCGGGGCGGCCGCGTCCTTCGCCGCCCCGCCGCCGCTGACGCACGGGCCCGAGGCCCTCGCGGTCGCCGCCGCGGCCGCGACCACTCTCGCGCGAGGCGCCGAGGCCCTCCGCGGAGCCGCGCCGCCGGCGGGCCTGATCCTGCTCGCCGAGCCGGGTCTCCTTCTGGGTCATCCCGACGTAGCCCTCCGGCATGATCTCGCCCTTGTTGATCCAGACCTTCACGCCGATCCGGCCGAAGGTCGTCTTCGCCTCGACGAAGCCGTAGTCGATGTCCGCGCGGATCGTGTGCAGCGGCACGCGCCCCTCGGAGTAGCTCTCGGAGCGGCTCATCTCGGTGCCGCCGAGCCGGCCGCCGCAGACGATCTTGATCCCGTGCGCGCCGGAGCGGATGGCGGAGGCGAGCGAGCGCTTCATCGCACGCCGGAAGCTGACGCGGTTCTGGAGCTGCTCGGCGATCGACTGCGCGACGAGCTTCGCGTCGAGCTCGGGTCGCTTGATCTCGTTGATGTTGATGTGGACGTTCTTCTGGGTGATCGCGTGCAGGTCCTTACGGAGCGCGTCCACCTCGACGCCCGACTTGCCGATCACGATCCCGGGCCGCGCCGTGTAGATGTCCACGGTGACCCGCTGCTTGTCCTTGCGGATCAGGATGTCGGACAGGCCTGCGTGCGAGAGCTTGCGGTAGATGTGCTCGCGGATCTTGATGTCCTCGAGCAGGTAGCCCGGGAACTCCTTCTTGCCCGTGTACCAGTTCGACTTCCAGTCGTGGATGACGCCGACGCGCATCCCGCCGGGATGAACCTTGTGGCCCATTAGCTGGCTGCCGCCTCCTTCTTTGAACGCGAAGACGTCTCCGACTTCTTCGCGGGGGCGCGCTTCGCGCGCTTTGGCTTCTCGTCCGGTTGCGTCGGCCCCGGCGTGCGTCGGCTTTCGGCGACGGACTGGAGCTTCACGGTGATGTGACAGGTCCGCTTGCGGATGCGCGCCACGCGGCCGCGCGCGCGGGGGCGCCAGCGCTTGATCGTCGGCCCTTCGTCGACGTATGCCGCCGAGACGACGAGGTCGTCGCCGACGAGGCCGTGGTTCGCCTCCGCGTTCGCGACCGCCGAGCGCAGCACCTTCTCCACGTCGCGCGCGACGGCGCGCTCGGAGAACGCGAGCACGGTCCGCGCCTCCGGGACGGTCCGGCCGCGGATGTGCTCGACGACGAGCCGCGCCTTGCGCGGCGACGAGCGAACCCACTTCGCCTCGGCGCGCACCTCGCGTATCTCCTCCGTCGTCGCCACCTAACGTCCCCTCTTCACCTGCGCCTGGCGGTCGCCCGCGTGGCCGCGGAACGTCCGCGTCGGCGCGAACTCGCCGAGTTTGTGCCCGACCATCTGCTCCGAGATGAAGACCGGCACGTGCTTGCGGCCGTCGTGCACCGCGATCGTGTGCCCGACCATCTCGGGGAAGATCGTCGAGGTCCGCGACCAGGTGCGGACCATGCGCTTCTCGTTCGTGGCGTTCATCGCCTCGATGCGGCTCATCAGCCGCTCCTCGACGAACGGTCCCTTCTTCGAGCTTCGGCTCATCAGCGTTTCTCCTTGCCGCGGCGACGGCCGCGGACGATCAGCTTGTCGGACTCCTTGTGCTTGCGGCGGGTGCGCTTGCCGAGCGTCGGCACGCCCCACGGCGTCACCGGGTGGCGGCCGCCCTTCGACTTGCCCTCGCCGCCGCCGTGCGGGTGGTCGACGGGATTCATCGCCGCGCCGCGGACGGCGGGCCGCTTGCCCTTCCAGCGGCTGCGGCCGGCCTTCCCGCCCGACACGTTCTCGTGGTCGACGTTGCCGACCTGGCCGATCGTCGCCCGGCAGGCGAGCGGCACGCGGCGCATCTCGCCCGAGGGCAGGCGCAGGACGCCGTAGCCCTCGTCCTTCGCGACGAGCTGCACGCCCGAGCCGGCGCTTCGCGCCATCTGGCCACCCTTGCCCGGCTTCAGCTCGACGTTGTGGACGAGCGTGCCGGTCGGGATGTTCTCGAGCGGGAGCGCGTTCCCCGGCTTGATGTCGGCGCGGGGGCCCGACTCGACGGTCGCGCCGACCCGCAGCCGCGCGGGCGCGAGGATGTACGACTTCGCGCCGTCGGCGTAGTGAAGGAGCGCGATCCGGGCCGACCGGTTCGGGTCGTACTCGATCGCCGCTACCTTGGCCGGCACACCGTCCTTCGTGCGCTTGAAGTCGATCACGCGGTAGCGGCGCTTGTGCCCGCCGCCCTGGTGGCGCGTCGTGATGCGGCCGTTGTTGTTCCGGCCGCCCTTCTTCGTGACGGGCTCGACGAGGCTCTTCTCCGGCTTGGTCTTCGTGACCTCCTCGAAGGTGGAGACGGTCATGAAGCGCCGGCCCGGGCTCGTCGGCTTGTACTTGCGGAGCGCCATTAGACCTGTGCCCCCTCGAAGATCTCGATCGTGTCGCCCTCGCGCACCTGCACGACAGCCTTCTTCCAGCCGGGCTTGGTGCCGCGGATGAGGCCGCGCCGCTTCGGCTTCGCCTTCACCTTGGAGACGTTCACGCGCTCGACCTTCACGTGGAAGAGCTCCTCGACCGCCTGGCGCACCTGCGTCTTGTGCGCCTTCGGGTGCACGCGGAACGAGTATTTGCGGTCGGCGATCAGCGAGTAGCTCTTCTCGCTCACGACGGGCGCGAGCAGGACCTCGTTCGGGTGGAGGCTCATGAAGCCCTCCCCTGCACGAGCGGGAGCGCCGCCTCCGTGACGAGGAGCGAGCGCGCCCACGCGAGCGCCGCCACCTCGAGCTCGCCCGGCGAGGTCACCGCGACGCGGTCGAGGTTGCGGAACGACTTCGCGACGGCTTCCTGCTCGGGCGTCGCGACGACGACGGCCGGAAGCTCCTTGCCCCAGGCCGCGAGCAAGCTTGCGGCGGACTTGGTGGAGGGCTCGGTCATCGCGTCGTCCGCGAGCACGCCGAGCGTTCCCGCCGCGGCATGAGCAGCCAGCGCGCCCCGGAACGCGGCGCGCCGCGCCTTCCGGTTGACCTTGACTTCGAAGCCGCGAGCGACGGGCGGGAAGGCGACACCGCCGCCCGTGAACTGCGGCGCGCGGATCGTTCCCGCGCGGGCGCGACCGGTGCCCTTCTGGCGCCACGGCTTGGCGCGGCCGCCCGAGACGAGGCCGCGGCTCTTGGCGCCGCGCGTGCCGGCCCGGCGGGCGTTCAGCTCCGCGCGCACCGTCTCGTGGACGAGGTGCGGCTTCACCTCGGCGCCGAAGATCTCGGCCTCGAGCGTCACCTCCTTGGCGGCCTTGCCGCCGCCGTCGAGCAAGGGAGCCTTAGGCGCGGTCATGCGCGCGCTCCTCCCTGACCTCGACGAGAGCGTTCTTCGGGCCCGGGACGGCGCCCTTCACCAGGAGCAGGTTCCGCTCCAGGTCGACGCGATGGACGGTCAGCCCGACCTGCGTGACGCGCTTGCCGCCGAGGCGACCGGCCATCTTCACGCCCTTGAAGACGCGCGAGGGCGTGGCCGACGCGCCGACCGAGCCCGGCTTGCGCACGTTGTGCGAGCCGTGCGTCTCGGGGCCGCGACTGAAGCGGTGGCGCTTGATCGTGCCGGCGAAGCCCTTGCCGATCGAGACGCCGGAGACCTTCACGTGATCGCCCGACTCGAAGGTCTCGACCGTCACCGACTCGCCCACCGTGAGCTCGCTTCCGCCCCGGAACTCGACGAGGTGCCGGTGCGGCCCCGCCTGCCCCTTCCGGAGATGGCCCACCTCGGGCCGCGAGAGCTTCCGCTCCGCCACCGGCTCGAAGGCGAGCTGCACGGCCTCGTAGCCGTCCGTCTCGGACGTCTTCACCTGCACGACCGGGCACGGGCCGGCCTCGATGACCGTGATCGGCGTGGCGACGCCCGTCTCCTCGTCGAAGACGCGCATCATCCCGAGCTTGCGGCCGAGGATGCCTTTCACAGCTTGATCTCGATGTCGACGCCCGCCGGGAGGTCGAGCCGCATGAGCGAGTCGACCGTCTTCGGCGTGGGCGAGTGGATGTCGATCAGCCGCTTGTGCGTGCGGATCTCGAAGTGCTCGCGCGAGTCCTTGTCCTTGAAGGGGCTGCGGATCACGGTGAACACGTTCTTCTCCGTCGGCAGTGGCACGGGACCGGTGATGGTGGCGCCGGTTCGCTGGGCCGTCTCGACGATCTGCGACGCAGACTTGTCGAGCTGCTGGTGGTCGTAGCCCTTGAGCCTGATGCGGATCTTCGACTGCGGCATGAGCTGAACCGGCGCCTTTCCGTTACTTAAGGATGTCGGTGACGACGCCGGCGCCGACCGTGCGGCCACCCTCGCGGATCGCGAACCGGAGTCCCTGGTCCATGGCGATCGGCTGGATGAGCTCGATCTCCATGTTCGTGTTGTCGCCCGGCATGACCATCTCCTGGCCCTCCGGGAGCTTGATCGAGCCGGTCACGTCCGTCGTGCGGAAGTAGAACTGCGGCCGGTAGCCGTTGAAGAACGGCGTGTGGCGGCCGCCCTCGTCCTTCGAGAGCACGTAGACCTCGGCCTTGAAGTGCGTGTGCGGGGTGATCGAGCCGGGCTTCGAGAGCACCTGGCCGCGCTCGACGTCCTCGCGCTTCACGCCGCGGAGCAGCGCGCCCGCGTTGTCGCCGGCCTGCGCGTTGTCGAGCGTCTTGTTGAACATCTCGACGCCCGTCACGACCGTCTTCGAGGTCTGGGGATGGATGCCGACGATCTCGACCTCGTCGCCGACTTTGATCGCGCCCTGCTCGACGCGGCCCGTGACGACGGTGCCGCGGCCGGTGATCGTGAACACGTCCTCGATCGGCATCAGGAACGGCTTGTCGAGGTCGCGCGTCGGCTCCGGGATGTAGGAGTCGACGGCCTCCATGAGCTCGAGGATCTTGGGCGTCCACTCCTCGTCGCCCTCGAGCGCCTTCAGCGCCGAGACCGTCACGACCGGGATGTCGTCGCCGGGGAACTCGTAGCGCGACAGGAGCTCGCGGACCTCGAGCTCGACGAGTTCGAGCAGCTCTGGGTCGTCGACCATGTCGGCCTTGTTCAGCGCGACGACGATCGACGGCACCTCGACCTGGCGGGCGAGCAGGATGTGCTCGCGCGTCTGCGGCATCGGGCCGTCGGCGGCCGAGACCACGAGGATCGCGCCGTCCATCTGGGCGGCGCCCGTGATCATGTTCTTGATGTAGTCGGCGTGCCCCGGGCAGTCGACGTGCGCGTAGTGGCGGTTCTCGGTCTCGTACTCGACGTGCGAGGTGTTGATCGTGATCCCGCGCTGGCGCTCCTCGGGCGCGTTGTCGATCGAGTCGAAGTCGCGCATCTGCGTGTTCGTCCCCTTCTCCGCGAGCACCTTCGTGATCGCAGCCGTCAGCGTCGTCTTGCCGTGGTCGATGTGACCGATCGTGCCGACGTTCAGGTGCGGCTTCGTCCGCTCGAACTTCTGCTTTCCCATGTGGTTCCTCCGGTCTCCTTCCTAGGTTGAGGCGTCGACGATCTCGCCTGCGATCGACTGAGGGACTTCCTCGTAGCGATCGAACTGCATCGTGAACGTGGCTCGGCCCTGCGTCGTCGATCGCAGGTCGGTTGCATAGCCGAACATCTCCGCGAGGGGCACCCGCGCGCGCACCACCTGGGCGTTGCCGCGCGGCTCGAGGTGCTCAACCCGCCCCCGGCGCGAGTTCAGGTTGCCCATGACGTCGCCGAGGTACTCCTCGGGGGTCACGACCTCGACGCCCATGATCGGCTCGAGAAGCTTCGGCTTCGCGCGCTTCATCGCCTCCTTGAAGGCCATCGAGCCGGCGATCTTGAACGCGCGCTCGCTCGAGTCGACCTCGTGGTACGAGCCGTCGACGAGCTGCACGTGGATGTCGACGACCGGGTAGCCGGCGAGGACGCCCGACTCCATCGCCTCCTGTATGCCACGGTCGACGGGCGGGATGAACTCCTTCGGGATCTTGCCCCCGACGATCTTGTCCATGAACTCGTAGCCTTCGCCCGGCTCGGCCGGCTCCATGTCGATGACGACGTCGCCGTACTGGCCCGAGCCGCCGGTCTGGCGGACGAAGCGCCCGCGCACCCCGGACACCGGCTTCGAGATCGTCTCGCGGTAGGCGACCTGTGGCCGGCCCACGTTGGCGTCGACGCGGAACTCGCGCAGGAGCCGGTCGACGATGATCTCGAGGTGCAGCTCGCCCATCCCCGAGATGAGCGTCTGCCCCGTCTCCTCGTCCGTGCGCACGCGGAAGGTCGGGTCCTCGTCGGCGAGGCGCTGGAGGCCCGTCGAGAGCTTGTCCTGGTCGCCCTTCGTCTTCGGCTCGATCGCGACCGCGATCACCGGGTCGGGGAAGCTCATCGACTCGAGCCGGATCGGCGCCGTCTCGACGGCGAGGGTGTCGCCGGTCGTGGTCGTCTTCAGGCCGACGGCGGCCGCGATCTCGCCCGCGCCGATCTCCTGCCGCTCCTCGCGGTGGTTCGCGTGCATCTGGAGGATGCGGCCGATCCGCTCGGTGCGGCCGGTCGTCGTGTTCTCGACGCGATCGCCGGCCTTCACCTGGCCGGAGTAGACGCGGAAGTAGGTGAGCTTGCCCACGTACGGGTCGGACATGACCTTGAACGCAAGCGCCGAGAAGGGCTCGTCGAGCTCGGGGTGACGGACGAGCTCGTTCTCGGTGCGCGGGTCGACGCCCTGCACGGGCGGCACGTCGAGCGGGCTCGGCAGGTAGTCGATCACCGCGTCGAGAAGCGGCTGGACGCCCTTGTTCTTGAACGCTGAGCCGAGCAGCACCGGCGTGACGCTGATGTCGAGCGTCGCCTTGCGGAGCGCGCGCTTCAGCATGTCGGGCGTCACCGACTCCTCGTCGAGGAGGTACGTCTCCGTCAGCTCCTCGTCGTGGTCGGCGACCGAGTCGATGAGCTGATGGTGGTACTCCTGCGCTTGCTCGACGAGCTCGGCCGGGATCTCCTCGATCTCGAAGCGCTCGCCGAGGTCGTCGTGCCAGACGACGGCGCGCATCTCGACGAGGTCGACGACGCCGCGGAAGTGCTCCTCCTGGCCGATCGGGAGCTGGACGGGCACGGGGTGCGCGCCGAGCCGGTCGACCATCGACTGCACCGAGGCGAAGAAGTCGGCGCCGGTGCGGTCCATCTTGTTGATGAAGGCGATGCGCGGGACGACATAGCGGTCGGCCTGCCGCCAGACCGTCTCGGACTGCGGCTCGACGCCCGCGACGGAGTCGAAGACGGCGATCGCGCCGTCGAGGACGCGCAGGCTGCGCTCGACCTCGACCGTAAAGTCCACGTGCCCGGGCGTATCGATAATGTTGATGCGGAAGTCGCGCCAGAACGCCGTCGTGGCCGCGGAGGTGATCGTGATCCCACGCTCCTGCTCCTGCGCCATCCAGTCCATGACGGCGGCGCCCTCGTGCACCTCGCCCATCTTGTGGGTGCGGCCGGTGTAGTAAAGGATCCGCTCGGTCGTCGTCGTCTTGCCGGCGTCGATGTGCGCCATGATCCCGATGTTCCGGACGCGGTCGAGGGCCTGGCCCGCCCGCTGCGTGCGTGTGGCTGGAGAGGTCACGGCTACCACCTGTAGTGCGCGAAGGCCTTGTTGGCCTGCGCCATCCGGTAGACGTCGTCCTTGCGCTTGAACGCGCCGCCCTGCTGGTTCAGCGCGTCCAGGATCTCCCCGGCGAGCTTCTCGCCCATGTGCTTCTCGCGGCGGTCGCGCGCGAACGTGACGAGCCAGCGGACGGCGAGCGTCCGGGCCCGGCGCTGCGGCACCTCGACCGGCACCTGGTAGTTCGCCCCGCCGACGCGGCGCGAGCGGACCTCGAGCACCGGCGTGACCGTCTTCACGGCCTGCTCCAACACCTCGACCGGCGGCTTGCCGGTCTTCGTGCCGATCTGCTCGAGCGCGTTGTAGACGATCTTCTCCGCGACGCTCTTCTTCCCGCGCGACATGACCTTGTTGATCACCTGCGTGACGAGGACCGAGTTGTAGATGGGGTCCGGATCGATCGGCCGGACCGAGATCTCCGCACGGCGCGGCATTACGACCCTCTCTTGGCGCCGTACTTGGAGCGGCCCTGCTTGCGGTCGGAGACGCCGGCCGCGTCGAGCGCGGCACGGATCACCTTGTAGCGGACGCCCGGGAGGTCCTTGACGCGACCGCCGCGGACGAGCACGACCGAGTGCTCCTGGAGGTTGTGCCCCTCACCCGGGATGTAGCTCGTGACCTCCATCCCGTTCGTCAGGCGGACGCGCGCCACCTTGCGCAGCGCGGAGTTCGGCTTCTTCGGCGTGTGCGTGAACACGCGCGTACAGACGCCGCGCCGCTGCGGCGCGCCGGCGAGCGCAGGGGTCTTCGTCTTCGCCTTCTGCGCGGTGCGGCCCTTCCTGACGAGCTGGTTGACGGTCGGCATAGCTCCTTTAAGTGTCTTCCCACACAACAACGGTCGGCGGGCGCTCGGCCTCGCCAACCGCGGCGGGCATGGTAGCGAACGTCTTCAGGCCCGTCAAACGGCCAAAACCGCATGGCCATCGCGCCCATGGCCTTTCTGGCCGTCTGGGTGGGTGCTCGGTTTTACGGCTTGAAAAGCATACCCAGGCGGTATTTCGCTCACTACAGTGAGAACGGCTGGACAGCTCCCAAGTGCGGCCAACCGGGAAGCCATGTCTGCGTCGAGGAGAAGCACGTGACGACCGTCCTCGCGGCCGTCGTCGCAGCATTGGCGACGCTCGTCGTCGTCCTCCTCGCGCTGCTCGTCGCCCGGCGGCGCCTCGCACTCGCCATGGCGCAGATGAACGAGCGCATCGAGGCGATGGCCGGCGAGCTCGGAGGCGCGCTCGAGCGTGCCGAGGAGGAAGGCCGGCGTAGCCGTCTCCTCGGCGAGCTCGCGGGCTCGATCGACCTCGACGAGGTGCTCTCGCGAACGCTCGAGGCGACGGGCACGGTGCCGGGCGTGGATGCGGCGCTCGTCTCGATGCAGGGCCCCGACGGAAAGCCGCTCGTCGTGACGCTCGGGCTCTCCGCCGAGGAGGCCGAGCGGCAGGCAGTCGCCGGGCCGCCTGACGGACGGCAGGCGCGGTCGATCTCGATCGGGTACCGCTACGGCGAGGAGCGGTCGAACGACGGCGACCGCATCCATTCCGGCCTCGCCGTCCCGCTCGCAGGCGAGAGCGGCCGGTTCGGCTACCTGACCGTCTTCAGCCGCTCGGCGGACGGCTCGCTCGACGAGCGCGCGCTGGCCGAGCTCGAGACGCTCGCCGAGCGCGCCGGCCCGGCGATCGACAACGCGAAGCGCTTCCGCGAGGCACGGCAGCTCGCCGACCTCGACGCTCTGACCGGCCTCCACAACCGGCGTTACTTCCACGAGACGCTCGCACGCGAGGTCGCCCGCGCGCAGCGCTACGACCGCGAGCTGGCGCTCGTGGTCTTCGACCTCGACGACTTCAAAGCGGTGAACGACCGGATCGGCCACCTCGCGGGCGACTCCGTGCTCGCGGATGCCGCCGAGCGTGTGCGTGACGTCGTCCGCTCCGCGGATATCGCGTGCCGCGTCGGCGGCGACGAGTTCGCGGTCATCCTCCCGGAGTCGACGCTTGCCGACGCCGACCAGCTCTACAGGCGGATCCAGGCCGCCGTCTCGGTGCGGCCACTCGCGCTCATAGGCAAGCTCCACCTCTCGGCCGGCGTCGCCGAGCTGCGCTCCGAGGACGACGGCACCTCACTCTTCGAGCGGACAGACGAGGCTCTCTACCGCGCGAAGAACGCGGGAAAAGACCAGATCGTCACTGCCGTTTAGTCGCCGGTCGGCGACAAGAACGGCAAGAAGGTGGAGAGGTCGACCGCGGCCGGCGTGGGCAGGTCGTCGCGATAGCAGATCGTCTGGCGCAGCGCCGCGGTCTGCCGATCCGCGGTCCAGCGCTCGAAGGCGGCGCCGCGAGCGAAGGTGCGCAGCGCAGCGACGATTCCCGGCCGGGCGCGCGAGAGCGGGAGCGCGCCGAGCGGCATCGTCTGCCCGAGCGGCCTGACGGCGTAGCTGCCGTCGAAGCCCCGCACCGTGCTCGTTCGTCCCGCCGGCACACGGAAGAGCGGTGCGGGCGCGAGCGACGAGAGCGCGAGACCGCTCGCACTGCCGCCGAGCCACCACGCGGCCGGCTTCGCAGCCACCGGCCTCGTCAGAAGGTCGGGATAGGCGTTGTAGAACGACTGGACGGCCGCGGCCGACGGCTTTCCCCCGGCCAGCCCGGCCTCGACCCGTATGCGCCGCAGCTCGTCGCCGAGGATCCCGCGGGCGACGGCGACGTTCGCGCCCGCGCGCGCGAGCGCGGCACGATACGCCGCGACGCTTCCGCCGAAGCGCTGCGCGATCACCGCCCGCTCGGCGCTCAGGACGTCGGACGCCGAGACCGGCGTCTGCCGGCTCTCGACGGCGCGCGCGAAGAGCGCCGTCGCCGCGAGCTGCCGATCGCCGGTCAGCTTCTGGAGCCGCGTGATGCCGGCCGCCGAGATCGGGCGGCCCGCGACGGTGCAGTACGCGCCGCTCGGAAGCCGGATCTGACCTTCGGTCCGGGAGGCGACGAAGCCCTGCCCCGCCATCGCCGGCCCGTTGCAGAGGCGCGGGTTTCGCGTCCAGAGGTAGACGCACGCGGCGGCCGGCTTGTCCGGGTCGAGCCCGCGCGTGCCCCAGTTCGCCCAGCCCCATGACCAGATCGTCGAGATGGGCAGCTCGGAGGCGACCTGCGTCGCCGAGAGCGCCTGCCACTTCACCGTCCGGAACCACGCCTGCGCCGGCTTCAGCCCCTCGCGGCCGCCCTGGTGCAGCTCGGTGTGGAAGCCGAGCATGATCCCGAGCTTCGAGATCGGGATCCCGATCTGGGTGTAGGAGAGGATCGCCCGCCGGAAGGCCGTCCGCAGGATGCGGTTCCCGAGGATCGGGCCCGCCTTGTAGATCGTCGGCGCGGGGAAGTAGACCTCCTGCACGATGTCGGCCACCTCGGCGACCTGCCGCCACCAGTCGCCCGCGTCGCCGGCCGTGTAGGGATGGCTCGAGACGAGCAGGTACGGATGCCCTCCCCGCGCCGCGAGCGTACGGAGGTAGAGCAGAACGTTGGCCCGGTACTGGGTGTTCGAGACCGACCAAGGGATCGGGAGGCTCGCGCCGAAGAGCTCGTTCTCGGTGATATAGGGCGTCGTGCACGCCGAGGAGGCGACCGAGGCGTCGAAGAGCCGGTTCGCCTTGGCCATGGCGGTAGCGGAGTCGACCGGCTTGCTCGGCTGGCCGATCCGGTTGTTCAGGTACATGTCCCAGTAGACCGTCTGCGCGCCTGCCGCGCGGAGCTTCGGCGGGAAGATCAGGTTGGACGCGGCGGCGACGACGCCCGGCCTCGCGAACTCCTGCCAGAACGGCACCGAGCCGTCGGCGAAGTCGATCCAGACGGGCTTCTTCGCCGGAAGCGGCGCGCAGGCCGGAAGGCCGTCGGCCCGAGCATGGCCGGGAACGACGACGACAGCCGCGAACGCGGCGATAGGGAAGAGGAGCCTCCGCACGACCCGCGTCTACGTGTAGCAAAAAGGGCGGAGACGCGTGGCCGCGCCCCCGCCCCTTCGATTCGCGCTACGACTCGTCCAGAGGTGAGTCGACTTCCGGGACTTCCTCCGCCTCGCCCGACTCGTGCGGCTTCGCCTCGTCGTTCAGATCGGGCTGGCCGCCGAAGTCGATGTCCTCGAGGCCGAGGCCATCGGCGCCGTCGGAGCCGATCTCCTCGAGCGCTGCGAGCAGCTGCTCCTCGGTCGCCGGCCGGGCGTAGGCCGCCACGGCGCCGTCGGCGGGGCCGATCTCGATCGTCCGATACCGCTTGAGGCCCGTCGCCGCCGGGATCAGCTTCCCGATGATGACGTTCTCCTTCAGGCCGAGCAGCCGGTCGACCTTGCCCTCGATCGACGCGTCCGTGAGCACCTTCGTCGTCTCCTGGAAGGAGGCGGCGGAGAGGAACGACTCGGTGGCGAGCGACGCCTTCGTGATGCCGAGGATGAGCGGCTCGAACGTCGCCTGCTCGTTCTTCTTCTTCTCCTCCGCGACGCGAGCGTTCTCGCGCTCGAGCACGACCTTGTCGACGAGCTGGCCGGGCAGCAGGTCGGTGTCGCCGGGGTTCTCGACGCGGACCTTCTTCAGCATCTGCCGCACGATCAGCTCGATGTGCTTGTCGTGGATGTCGACGCCCTGCGAGCGGTACACCTTCTGCACCTCGCCGACGAGGTAGAGCTCCGTCGGCGTCGAGCCCTTGAGGCGCAGGAGATCGGCCGGCGCCCGTGAGCCCTCGTGGAGGGCGTCGCCGGGCTCGACGACGTCGCCCTGGCGGACGAGCAGGCGCGTGCGCCGCGGGAGCAGGTACGCGACCGGCTCGATCGGCTCGCCGTTCTCGTCGAGCGCCTCCGGATCGACCGTCACCTTCGGCCCGCGCTCGGTCTCCTCGACGCTCACCTTGCCGCCGAGCTCCGCGAGCTTCGCGGCGCCCTTCGGGTTCCGCGCCTCGAAGATCTCGACGACGCGCGGAAGGCCGTGCGTGATGTCGGCGCCGGCGATGCCGCCCGTGTGGAACGTCCGCATCGTCAGCTGCGTGCCGGGCTCGCCGATCGACTGCGCGGCGATGATCCCGACCGCGTCACCGATCTCGCACGTGTTCCCCGTCGCGAGGAAGGTGCCGTAGCAGGCCTGGCACACGCCGAACTCGCTGCGGCACTTCAGCACCGTGCGGACGGCGACCTCGGTCTCCGCGGCCGCGTCGCCGAGCCGCTCCGCGAGCTCGACGAGGCCCCGGCTCGTTAGCAGCGAGCCCTTCTCGGCGAACCGCTCGCGCCGCGCCCCCTTCTTCTCCGCGGGAGCGAGGACGTTCGCCGCGAGGACGCGGCCGGCGATGCTCTGGTTCAGCCCGTCAGCCGTCACGAGCGGCAGGACGACGTGGTCGTCGGTGCCGCAGTCGTACTCGCGGATGATCACGTCCTGCGAGACGTCGACGAGGCGCCGCGTGAGGTAGCCCGAGTCGGCGGTGCGAAGCGCCGTGTCCGCGAGGCCCTTGCGGGCGCCGTGGGTCGAGATGAAGTACTCGAGCACCGACAGGCCCTCCATGAAGTTGGCCTTGATCGGGCGCTCGATGATCTCGCCCTTCGGGTTCGCCATCAGGCCGCGCATCCCCGCGAGCTGGCGGATCTGCGTGAACGACCCGCGAGCGCCCGAGTTGGCCATCATGTAGATCGGGTTCAGCTCGTGGAGCGCGTCCTCCGTGGCCTCGGCCACGGCCTCGGTCGCCTCAGTCCACAGGTTGACGATGATCTCGTGTCGCTCGTCCTCGGTGATCAGGCCGCGCGCGTACTGCTGCTCGACCGTGCCGACACGCTCCTCGAACCGGGCGAGGATGCCCTCCTTCTCCGTCGGGATGACGATGTCGTTCTTCGAGATCGTGATCCCGGCCTGGGTCGCGTAGGCAAAGCCGAGTGACTTGATCGTGTCGAGGACCGACGCGATCGCGTGGGCGCCGTAGCGCTCGACGAGCTCGGAGATGAAGTCGCCCATCTCCTTCTTCGACAGCGTCCGGTTGATGAAGTCGTGCGCCGTGCCGTCACCGTCGCCGGTGGCCTCGTGGAGCGCCCGCTCGACCTCCGAGTTGAAGATCACGCGCCCCGCGGTGGTGAGCACGAGCTCGCCGTTCCAGCGGTACTCGATTGGCTCCTGGATCCCGACCTGCTTCGCCTCGACCGCGAACTGGACATCCTCTTCGGAGGCGAACCGCTTCGGGCGCGGGTCGAGCGCCTCCACGGTCGTCTTCGTCAGGTCGGTGTCGCAGTAGGTCAGGAAGTAGCCGCCGAGGACCATGTCCTGAGTCGGCGTCGCGAGCGCGCGGCCGTTCGCCGGCGAGAGGATGTTGTTCGAGGAGAGCATCAGGATCCGCGCCTCGGCCTGCGCCTCCGCCGACAGCGGCAGGTGGACCGCCATCTGGTCGCCGTCGAAGTCGGCGTTGAACGCGTGGCAGACGAGCGGGTGGACCTGGATCGCCTTGCCCTCGACGAGCACCGGCTCGAACGCCTGGATACCCAGGCGGTGGAGCGTCGGCGCGCGGTTCAGGAGCACCGGATGCTCGGCGATGACCTCCTCGAGCACGTCCCAGACCTCCGGGACCATCGAGTCGACGTACTTCTTCGCCGCCTTGATGTTCTGGACCGACTTCCGCTCGACGAGCCGGCTCATGATGAACGGCTTGAAGAGCTCGAGTGCCATCAGCTTCGGCAGCCCGCACTGGTGCAGCTTCAGGTTCGGCCCGGCCACGATGACCGAGCGGCCGGAGTAGTCGACGCGCTTGCCGAGCAGGTTCTGGCGGAAGCGGCCCTGCTTGCCCTTCAGCATGTCGGAGAGCGACTTCAGCGGCCGGTTGCCCGGGCCGGTGACGGCGCGCCCACGGCGGCCGTTGTCGAAGAGCGCGTCGACGGCCTCCTGGAGCATCCGCTTCTCGTTGTTCACGATGATCTCGGGCGCCCCGAGGTCGAGCAGCCGCTTGAGACGGTTGTTCCGGTTGATGACGCGCCGGTAGAGGTCGTTCAGGTCGCTCGTCGCGAAGCGGCCGCCGTCGAGCTGGACCATCGGGCGGAGCTCCGGCGGAATCACCGGCACCGCCTCGAGGATCATCCACTCGGGCCGGTTCTCGGAGGTCGTGAACGCGCTGACGACCTTCAGCCGCTTGATCGCGCGCTGCTGCTTCTGGCCCTTCGAGGTGCGAATCGTCTCGCGGAGCGACGCCGACTCGGCGTCCAGGTCGAGGTCGCGCAGGAGGTCACGGATCGACTCCGCGCCCATGCCGCCCCGGAAGTAGACGCCGAAGCCGTACGGCGACCCGAACCGGTCCTTGAGCTCGCGGAAGAGCTGCTCGTCGTTGACGATCAGCTTCGGCTCCAGCTCCTTGAAGAGCTGCCACGTCTGCTCGAGCCGGCGCACCGAGTCGACGGCGGCCTCGCGGGCGTCCTCGCGCCGCGACTCCATGTCGAGGTACATCTCGCGGACCTTCAGCGACCACTGGACGATCGCGTCCAGGTCCTCCTTCTGGATCTTCCCGTCCGTGCGCAGGCAGAGGTCGTTGGCGAGCTCGCGCAGCGTCGCCGCCTCCGCATCCGGATCGGCCTGCTCGAGCACCTCGCGCAGGAGCCCGTTCCCGAGCTCGCGTGCCTTGTCGACCTGCTTGCGGTCGACCTTCTCGACCACCGGAGCGTCGTCGCCCGTGACCTCCTCACCTGCGAGCAGCGCATCGGTGATGCGGTTCAGCCGCTTCGTCGCCGCGCCCTTCTTCGAGCCGGAGGCCTGCTCGACCTCGTCGCGGAGCGGGGCGAGCGCGTCGCGGATCTGCCCCGCCGCGGTTGCGACGAGCTCGAGCTCGCGCGGCGTGAGCCGGCGGTCGTCGCGGATGGCCGCGTTGCGGACGAGCTCGCGGATCTTCTTCGAGTCCTCGGTCGTGATCGTCTTCGCGAGCTCGGCGAACATGCCGTTGATCAGCGCGCGGGCCTCCTCGAGGGTCGGGAGAGCCTGCTCCTCGGCCCAGTTCGCGAGGCCGCGGGCCCAGAAGTCGTCGTCCTCGTCGAAGTCCTTCTCCTTGCCCTTCGCGAAGTAGTCGCGCCGACGCTGGAGCCGCTGCTCGAGCGCCGCGAGCGCCTCGTCGCGCTCGACGTAGATCTGCTCCGACTCCGACTTGACCTTGTCCTCGAGGTCGGCCACGTCGGCCTCGCGCTTCTCGACGTCGACCGCGGTGACGATCGAGGCCGCGAAGTACAGGACCTTCTCCAGCTCGCGCGGCGCGATGTCGAGCAGGTAGCCGATGCGGCTCGGCACGCCCTTGAAGAACCAGATGTGCGAGACGGGCGCGGCGAGGTCGATGTGCCCCATGCGCTCGCGGCGCACCTTCTGGCGCGTCACCTCGACGCCGCAGCGCTCGCAGATGATGCCCTTGTAGCGGACGCGCTTGTACTTGCCGCAGTAGCACTCCCAGTCCTTCGTCGGACCGAAGATGCGCTCGCAGAAGAGGCCGTCGCGCTCGGGCTTGAGCGTCCGGTAGTTGATGGTCTCCGGCTTCGTGACCTCGCCGGACGACCAGTCGCGAATCTGCTTGCTCGACGCGAGCCCGATGCGGATCGCGTCGAAGTCATTGATGTCGATCAAGTGCTTAGCGCCCCTTCCTATTCCTCAATCTCGACGTCCGCCAAATCTGCTTCACCGAGCGGCCCGACCTCGGCCTGCACTTCCTCTTCCGCCTCCGCCGCCGGCGTGACCTCGACGTCGTCGAGGTCTCCGAGCGTCTCGTCTGTCGGCAGGGCCAGCTCCTGGCCCGTCTCGTCGACGCGCTCCTGGCCCTCCTCGACCTCCTCCGCGGTCGGCTGCCGCGCGGCCGCGCGGAGCGAGCCGGGCGAGAGGTCGATGCCGAGCTCCTCCGCGGCGCGGAGCAGCTCGTCGTCCTCCTCGCGCACCTCCACCGTCTGGCCCTCGTCGGAGAGCACGTTCACGTCGAGCGCGAGCGACTGCATCTCCTTGAGGAGCACCTTGAAGGACTCCGGGATCGACGGCTCGGCGATGTTCTCGCCCTTCACGATCGCCTCGTACGCCTTCACGCGGCCGACGGTGTCGTCGGACTTGATGGTGAGCATCTCCTGGAGCGTGTACGCGGCGCCGTAGGCCTCGAGCGCCCAGACCTCCATCTCGCCGAAGCGCTGGCCGCCGAACTGCGCCTTGCCGCCCAGCGGCTGCTGGGTGACGAGCGAGTACGGGCCGGTCGAGCGCGCGTGGATCTTGTCGTCCACGAGGTGGAGCAGCTTCAGGATGTACATGTAGCCGACGGTCACCTTCTGCTCGTACGGCTCGCCCGTCTTGCCGTTGAAGAGCCGCACCTTGCCGGAGGTCTTCCGGCCGGCCGGCCGCTTCTTGTCGACGATGAACTTCACCGGTGAGTCCGGGTTCCGCTCCGCCCAGCGGGTGAGCGCCTCGTCGACCTCCTCCTCGGTTGCGCCGTCGAAGACCGGCGTCGCGACCGGGGTCGGGTTCGGCAGGTTCAGGAGCCGGTTCTCGCCGGGGCCACCGTTGCCGTCGGCGAAGACGCCGTGCGCCGCCGCCCAGCCGAGGTGCGTCTCGAGGATCTGGCCGATGTTCATCCGGCTCGGGACACCGAGCGGGTTCAGCACGACGTCGACCGGCCGGCCGTCCTCGAGGAACGGCATGTCCTCCTCGGCCACGATCCGGGAGATGACGCCCTTGTTGCCGTGGCGGCCGGCGAGCTTGTCGCCCTCGGCGATCTTGCGCTTCTTGGCCACGTACACGCGGACGAGCTCGTTCACGCCCGGCGACAGGTCGTCGCCCGCATCGCGCGAGAACGTCTTGACGTCGATGACCTTGCCGCCCTCGCCGTGCGGGACCTTGAGGCTCGTGTCGCGGACCTCGCGCGCCTTCTCCTTGAAGATCGCGCGGATCAGCTTCTCCTCGGCCGTCAGCTCGGTCTCGCCCTTGGGCGTTACTTTGCCGACGAGCAGGTCGCCGGAGCCGACCTCCGCGCCGATGCGGACGATGCCGCGGTCGTCGAGGTCCTTCAGCGACTCCTCGGAGCGGTTCGGGATGTCGCGCGTGATCTCCTCGTCGCCGAGCTTCGTCGAGCGCGCGTCGATCTCGTACTCGTGGATGTGGATCGAGGACAGGACGTCCTCCTTCACGAGCCGCTCCGAGATGACGATCGCGTCCTCGAAGTTGTAGCCCTCGAAGGGCATGAAGGCGACGAGCAGGTTCGCGCCGAGCGCGAGCTCGCCCTTGTCGGTCGAGCTGCCGTCGGCGAGCACCTGGCCCGCCTGCACCTTGTCGCCCAGGCCGACGATCGGCTTCTGGTGGATGAGCGTGCCTTGGTTCGAGCGCATGAACTTCGTCAGGTGGTACTCGTCGCGCGAGCCGCGGCCCTCGATGACGATCTGCTCCGCGTCGACGTCGACGACCGAGCCGGCCTTGTCGGCCAACACGACGTCGCCGGTGTCGATCGCGGCCCGGTACTCGACGCCCGTGCCGACGAGCGGGGCCTGCGTGATCATCAGCGGCACCGCCTGACGCTGCATGTTCGCGCCCATGAGGGCCCGGTTCGCGTCGTTGTGCTCGAGGAACGGGATGAGCGAGGTCGCGACGGAGACGATCTGCGCCGGCGAGACGTCCATGTACTGGATGTCCTTCGGCGCGGCCGTGACCGCCTCGCCCTCGCGCGAGCGGCAGAGCACCTGGTCGTGGAGGAACTTGCCGGTCTTCTCGTCGAGCGGCTCCGAGGCCTGCGCGATCGTGTACTGCGCCTCCTCGGCCGCGTCGAGGTAGACGATCTCGTCCGTGACCTTGCCGTTCTTGACGACGCGGTAGGGCGTCTGGATGAAGCCGAACTCGGACACCGTCGCCATCGAGGCGAGCGAGCCCATCAGACCGATGTTCGGTCCTTCCGGAGTCTCGATCGGACACATGCGGCCGTAGTGCGTCGGGTGCACGTCGCGCACCTCGATCGGCGCCCGCTCGCGCGTGAGGCCGCCCGCGCCGAGCGCCGAGAGCCGGCGCCGGTGCGTGAGGCCGGCGAGCGAGTTCGTCTGGTCCATGAACTGCGACAGCTGCGAGGAGCCGAAGAACTCCTTCAGCGCCGCCACGACCGGCCGAATGTTGATGATCGTCTGCGGCGTGATCGTGTCGACGTCCTCCGTCGTCATCCGCTCGCGGACGACGCGCTCCATCCGGTAGAGGCCGACCCGGAACGCCTCCTGGATCAGCTCGCCGACGGTGCGCAGGCGCCGGTTGCCGAAGTGCTCGTACTCGTCGAGCTCGCCGCGGATCGGGTCGCGGTTCAGCACGATCGCGTCGGCGGCGAAGTCGCGCGAGTCCTCGGGCACGCCGAGCTTCGTCGGCAGGTCGACGAGCCTGCGGACGAGCGCGAGGATGTCCTCGGTCGTCAGCACGCGCGTGTCCTCGGGCACGTCGACGCCGAGGCGCTGGTTCAGCTTGTAGCGGCCGACCTTCGTCAGGTCGTAGCGCTTCGGGTCGAAGAAGAGCGCCCGCAGGAGGTTGCGCGCGTTGTCGAGCGTCGGCGGCTCACCCGGCCGCTGCTTCTTGAAGACCTCGATGAGGGCCTCCTCCTCGCGTGTGGAGGGGTCCTTCTCGAGCGTCGCCTGGATGTAGCTCGAGTTCCCGAAGAGCTTCAGGATCGCGTCGTTCGAGCTCGTGTCGAGCTTGAAGCCGGTCGACGGGTCCTCGTCCGGAAGGGCGCGCAGAAGCGTCGTGATCGGGAGCTTCCGCTTCCGGTCGATGCGCGCGTAGACGATGCCCTTCTTGTCGATCTCGAGCTCGAGCCACGAGCCGCGGCTCGGCATGAGGTTCGCGGTGAAAACCTGCTTCGTCGCGTCCTTGGGCTCCATGAGGTAGGCGCCCGGGCTGCGGACGAGCTGCGTCACGATGACGCGCTCCGTCCCGTTGATGATGAACGTCCCCCACTCGGTCATCATCGGGAAGTCGCCCATGAAGACCGTCTGCTCGCGGATCTCGCCCGTGTCCTTGTTCACGAAGCGGACGGTCATCGAGAGCGGGGCCTGGTAGGTCAGGTCCTTCTCGCGGCACTCCTTGATCGAGAACTGCGGGTCGCCGAACTTGTATGCGCCGAACTCGACGGCGAGCGAGCCGGTGTAGTCCTCGATGGGTGAGATGTCGTCGATGGTCTCCCGCAGTCCCTCCTGGAGGAACCAGGCGAAGGAGGCCTTCTGGATGTCGATCAGGTTGGGGAGGTCGAGAACGTGCTTCAGGCGTGAGAAACTCGTGCGCGCGCGGGGCGCAGCAACCCTGCTGGTCAAGTGTGGCAGCCTCCCTTAACGGCTAGCGTGGTAATACGAACAGGCGAAACAGGCGGAACGTCGGCGCAACCCGCCAGGGTACCGGAGAGACCCCTCTCTCCGCAAGGGCAGGCCAAGCCTGACCCCGCGTAACGAGCCGCACTATAGCTAGAGGCACTTGAAAAGGAAAGAGGCGCCCGTCTGGACGCCTCTTCCCACCGGGGCCGGACGCGTCTTCTCAGCCGTGCTTTTTCTTTGGTTTGGCCGCGCTCGTGGTGGTCGTCGACTCCGTCGTCGTGGTCGACTCGGTCGTGGTCGACTCCGTCGTGGTCGTCGACGTGGTGACCGGTGAGGCGCACTGACCGTCCGTCGGGAGCATGTCGCCGTGGCGGAGGTGCGCCGCGACCGCGTGGTTCGAGACCCAGATCAGATGCCAGGGCTTCTTCTTCGAATGCGTCCGGTGGCAGACGAGCGTCTTCTTGCCGGACGCGTTCGTCGTCGTGCCGCCGGTCGAGGGCGATGTCGACGCCGCGCCGTTCTGTCCCTTGCCCTTGCCGTGGCCCTTGCCCTTTCCGGGCGGCGGGGCGGCGATCGCGAGCGACGCGACCAGGCCGGCGACGAAGACGGCGACGAGCAGGATCTTGAGCTTCATGCGGGGGACTCCTTAGGGGAGGGAGACGTCCATACAGGCGTAGACGCTCTTCTCGGCAAAAACCTGCTCGTTGCGGCGAGAAACCCCCTGAAAGGGTGAGGGCGGCCTTGCGAGCCGCCCTCGGATCTTCGGAAACGCGCTGTCGCGTTACTTGACTTCGACCGAGGCGCCGGCCTCTTCGAGCTGCGACTTGATCGAGTCGGCCTCCTCGCGCGGCACGCCCTCCTTCACCGGCTTCGGCGCCGAGTCGACGAGGTCCTTCGCCTCCTTCAAGCCCAGGCTGGTGATCGCGCGGACGACCTTGATCACCTGGATCTTCTTGTCGCCCGCGCCCGTGAGGACGACGTCGAAGGCGGTCTGCTCCTCGCCCGCGGCGGCGCCGTCGCCCGCAGCGGCGGGCGCGCCCGCAGCGGCCACGGCCATCGGTGCAGCGGCCGTCACCCCCCACGCCTCCTCGAGGGCGTTCTTCAGCTCGACGAGCTCGAGCACGGTCATCTTGCCGAGCTGGTCGACGAGCTTCGCTGTGTCGGTTGCCATCTAGCTCTCTCCTTCCTGTACAGGTGCTTCTTCGGGGGTTTCTTCCGCGGCCGGCTCGGCCTGGAGCTGGTCGATGCGCGCCTGCAGGACGCCAACGAGGTCGCGCATCGGCGCGGCGAAGAGCCCGACCACCGTCGTCAGCGAGCCCGCGAGCGCACCGACGAGCTGGGCGCGGAGCACGTCCGTCGGCGGCAGCTTGGCTAGGTTCGCCACGTCCTCGGGGCTCACCTCGCTCCCCTCGAGGAGCCCACCTCGAACCGCAAGCACACGCGTCGTCCTGGCCGCCTCGGCGAGGGTCTTCGCGACCGCGACTGGATCGCTCTCCGCCTCCAGGAACGCAATCGCCGTCGGCCCTTCGAGCAGGCCGAGCAGAAGATCGGCGCCGGCCGCCTCGGCGGCGCGCCGCGTGAGCGTGTTCTTGACGACCGCGAAGCGCGCGCCGTGCTTCAAGAGCTCGCTGCGAAGGTCGTCGATCTGCGTCATCGTGAGGCCGCGGTAGTCGGCCACGATGAGCGTGTCGGTCGTCTTCAGCCGCTCGGTCAGCTCGGCGACGACGCGTTCCTTGTCGGATCTCAGCACTCCATCACCTCCATCGCGCACGGCCATGAGGCGGCCTGCGCGCGATCGCTCGCGGAGGTGCGCCTCGGCTGGGCTTCTGCCTCTCGGCTGCCAGCTGTCTCTGGCGGGGCTGCGCGTCGTTACGCCGTGACTGTCTCGGCCTGCTCCTCCAGCTCTTCGACGATCCCCCGGGTCCGCGTCGGGTCGACGTGGATGCCGGGGCCCATCGTGCTCGTCAACGTGATCGTGTGAATGTAGCGGCCCTTCGCGGCGCTCGGCTTCGCGCGGACGATCTCCTCCAGGAGCGCCGCGTAGTTCTCGGTGAGCAGGCGCTCGTCGAAGCTCTTCTTGCCGATCGGGAGGTGCACGTTCGCGCCGCGGTCGGTGCGGTACTCGAGCTTGCCCGCCTTCGCCTCGCGGACCGCTTTGCCGACCTCGTTCGTCACCGTGCCGGTCCTCGGGTTCGGCATCTTCCCGCGCGGGCCGAGGATGCGGCCGAGCCGGCCGACGACGCTCATCTGGTCCGGCGTCGCGATCGCGACGTCGAAGTCGTCGAAGCCGCCCTCGATCTGCGTGGCGAGCTCGGCTGCGCCGACGACGTCCGCGCCGGCCTCTTCGGCCTCGCGCGCCTTCTCGCCCTCGGCGAAGACAGCCACGCGCACCTCCCGGCCAGTCCCGTGCGGGAGCATGATCGTGCCGCGCAGCTGCTGGTCGGCGTGGCGGACGTTCAGGCCGAGCCGGAAGTGCACCTCGACCGTCTCGTCGAACTTGACTCCGTCGAAGCCCTTCAGCATCCGGATCGCCTCGACCGGTGAATAGGTCTGCTCGCGGTCGATCTGCCCGCGCGCTTGGCGGTACTTCTTCCCGTGCTTCATAGATCCGTCTCCACCCCCATGCTGCGCGCCGTCCCGGCGACGATCTTCATCGCCTGCTCGACGTCGCGCGCGTTCAGGTCCTCGAGCTTCGTCTCGGCGATCTGCTGCACCTGCGCGCGCGTGAGGCGGCCGACCTTCTCGCGGTTCGGCTCGCCCGAGCCCTTCTCGATGCTCAACGCCTCTTTGATCAGCACCGCCGCGGGCGGCGTCTTCGTGATGAACGCGAACGAGCGGTCCTCGAAAACCGTGATCTCGACCGGGATGATGCGGCCGTTCTCCTGCGCCGTCTGCGCGTTGAACGCCTTGCAGAACTCCATGATGTTCACGCCGTGCTGGCCGAGCGCAGGACCGACCGGCGGCGCCGGGTTCGCCTGGCCACCGGGGATCTGGAGCTTGATCAGCGTGAGGACTTTCTTCGCCATCAGTCGATCTTCTTCACCTGGTCGAAGCCGAGCTCGACCGGCACCTGGCGCTCGAAGATGTCCACGAGCACCTTGAGCTTCTGCTGGTCGCCGTTCACGTCGACGATCTCGCCGTCGAAGTCGGAGAGCGGGCCCGAGGTTACCTTCACCGACTCGCCGAGCGAGAACTGCACCTGCGTGCGCGGCCGCTCGCCGAGCGCCGTGCCGGTGTGGAGGATCCGGTCGACCTCCGTCTGCGCGAGCGGCACCGGCTTGGCGCCGGCGCCGACGAAGCCCGTCACGCCGGGGGTGTTCTTCACCACCGACCAGGCATCGTCGTTCAGGTCCATGTTCACGAGCACGTAGCCCGGCAGGACGCGCTTCTCGGCCTGCACCTTCTGGCCGTCCTTCGTCTCGATCACCTGCTCGGTCGGCACGACGACGCGGCGGAAGCGCGGCGCCTGGTTCATGGAGACGATCCGGTGCTCGAGGTTGGCCTTCACCTTGTTCTCGTGCCCGGAGTAGGTGTTGATCACGTACCAGCGAAACATCGGCGGTTCCCTACTGCCCCAGGAAGACGTTCTGGACCACGCGCTTCCAGACGAGGTCGTTCGCATACAGGTAGACGCCGACGATGAGGCACGCGATGAGAACGACCGCCGTGCCCTGGATCACCTGCGACTGGTTCGGCCACTCGACCTTCTTCAGCTCGCCCCACGACTCGGAGACGAACCGGCGCGTTCCACCTCCCGGCGTGCGCCGCTGGCCGCCCTGGCTCTTCGGCGCCTGCGCCGCCGGCCGGACCTGAGCCTGGCGCGCGCGGGCGCGCTGAACCATCTTCGAGTCGCCGCCGCCGCCCGTCTGCTGCTCGGCGCGGCGAGCTCGCCGCTGCTGGCGCGTCTGCTTGGCCATCAGCGAGTCTCCCGGTGCAGGGTGTGGCGGCCGCACCAGCGGCAGTACTTGCGGAACTCGACCCGGTCGGGAGAGTTCCGCTTCGACTTCTGCGTCTGGTAGTTGCGGCGCTTGCACTCGGTGCAAGCGAGGGTGATCGCGACTCGTACTCCGGTGGGCATCTCTCGTTCTTTCGGTTTCTAGTCTTGCAGGCGTAGCGAAATAGCGGCGGGTGGATTCGAACCACCGACCTGCGGGTTATGAGTCCGCCGCTCTAACCGCTGAGCTACGCCGCCGAAGGCCGGGTGAGTGTAGCAACGTCCTGCCGAACCCTCGGAAGCGGGATCGTCGTTGTCCCCATACCTGACTTTCAAACGAGGAGGGGACGCCTTGAGCGCTGCAACCGCAACAGGGGAGCTGGGCGCCACCGGTAGAGCCGTCAAGACGAACATCCCGAAGCGACTCGACCGGCTGCCGTGGAGCCGCTGGCACTGGCTGGTCGTCATCGGCCTCGGGATCACGTGGATCCTCGACGGCTTCGAGGTCACGCTCGTCGGCTCGATCGCGAGCGCGCTGACCGACAAGCACACGCTCGCGCTGACGACGCACGAGGCGTCCTCGGCGGGCACCTTCTACCTCGCAGGCGCCGTCGCAGGTGCGCTCCTCTTCGGCTACCTGACCGACCGCGTCGGCCGGAAGAAGCTCTTCATGGTCACGCTCGGCGTCTACCTGCTCTTCACCGTCGCGACTGCGTTCGCCTGGAACTTTTGGAGCTTCGCGGCCTTCCGCGTCCTCGCGGGCTCGGGCATCGGCGGCGAGTACGCGGCGATCAACTCCGCCATCGACGAGCTCATCCCCGCGCGCGTACGCGGGCGCGTCGCCCTCGCGATCAACGGCTCGTGGTGGGTCGGCGCCGCCGGCTCGGCGCTCGCCTCGTACGCGCTCCTGAACTGGATGAGCACGTCGATCGGGTGGCGGCTCGGGTTCGGGGTCGGCGCGACGCTCGCCCTCTGCATCCTCGCCATCCGGCGCTTCATCCCCGAGAGCCCGCGCTGGCTGCTCACGCACGGGCGCGCCGACGAGGCGGAGGAGGTCGTGCGCGACATCGAGCGCGAGGTCGAGAAGACCGCCGGCCCGCTCCCGGAGCCGGAGCACGCGCCGATCGAGGTCGAGCAGCGCGAGCACATCGGCTTCGTCTCGATCGCGAAGTACGTCGTCAAGGAATACCCGGCGCGCGGCGTGCTCGGGCTGTCGCTCATGACCGGCCAGGCGTTCCTCTACAACGCGATCTTCTTCACCTACACGCTCGTCCTGACCGACTTCATGGGTGTCTCGCCGACGAAGGCGGGGCTCTTCCTGATCCCCTTCGCGGTCGGGAACTTCTTCGGGCCGCTCGTGCTCGGGCCGCTGTTCGACACGATCGGCCGCAAGGCGATGATCTCGTTCACCTACATCACCTCGGGGGTGCTGCTGATCATCACCGGGCAGCTGTTCGTCCACCACGTCGTCAGCGCGACGACGATGACGATCTGCTGGTCGGTGATCTTCTTCTTCGCTTCCGCAGGCGCGAGCGCGGCCTACCTCACCGTCTCCGAGCTCTTCCCGATGGAGGTGCGGGCGATGGCGATCGCGCTCTTCTACTCCGTCGGCACCGGGTTTGCGATCCTCTCGCCGACCCTGTTCGGCGCACTGATCGCGACGAAGAGCCGGACGAACGTCGACTACGGGTACCTGCTCGGCGCCGCGCTCATGATCGGCGCTGGCCTCGTCGCGGTCTTCCTCGCGGTGAACGCGGAGCGGCGCTCGCTCGAGGACATCGCCAAGCCGCTCACGGCGCGGCAGCGTCCGGCCGACACGGCCGCGGCGCCGGCCCACGCGCGCTGATTCGAAGGAGGGAGGGAGCGGGCCGCCGCAGCGCCCGCCCCCTCCCGCCTACTAGCCGCGATCCTCGAGGTAGGGGGCTGCCGCCGTCGCCGCCGTCATCAGGACGAGCGGAACGAGCGACCACGCGATGAGGAGGTAACCGGCAATTCCCATCGCCGGATAGCTTCGGCACCGCGAGCGGCTCGCGCAATGGGCCAACCGGCTCATCTTGCGGCGCGTCGGTCCTAGACTCTTGCAGCCATGGGCTTTGCGACGGTGCTCGCCGCGGTGGCGCTCGTGCTCGGGCCGCCGCCGCCAACCGGTGCGGCGACCGCGGCACCCGGACGGGACGACACCGCGACCCTCCAGGCGCAGCTCGACGCGGGCGGCACCGTCTTCCTGCCCGCGCTCCCGAACGGGCAGTGCTACGCGACGCACGGGCTCTGGGTGAGCCTCGACGGCACGAGCATCGTCTCGAACGGCGGCTGCATCGTCGCGCTAGGCCCCGGGCCGGTGCGCCTGCACTCGCCGGACGGCGACCCGATCCCCGCCGACGCCGTCTTCTTCGTGAACCGGAGCAGCGAGTCGAACGCCGCGCCGAACGGCGTCACGATCTCAGGGCTTCGGATCGTCGTGCCGCGAGAGACCTCGATGTTCGGGATCGAGATCTACGCGAACGACGTGACGGCGCACGACGTGCGCGTGGAGGGCGCCCCCATCGACTCCCTGCTGGTCGGCGGCCGGGCGAACGGCGAGGGCTGGTCGAGCAACGTCTCGATTCGCGACTCGAGCTTCACCGGCGGCAAGCGGAACGTCGTCTCGGTCACGGCCGTCCAAGGCCTGACGATCCAGAACTGCCTGCTCACCGGCGCCGACGACACGAACTTCCTCCCCGAGACCGGCCACGCGTACGGGAACCCGGCGGCCGGGATCGACGTCGAGCCGAACTCGCCCGGCGACCCCATCACGGGCGTCCAGATCACCGGCAACCGGATCGAGGGCAACGCCGGACCCGGGATCCTCGTCGCCCTCCAGCCCGCGCCGTCCGTCGCGCCGAGCGTCCAGATCTCCGGCAACACGATCACCGGGAACGGCCTGAGGACGACGCCGCCCGTCCTGGGCGGGATCGTCGCTCCCGCGAGTCAGCCGGGGGTCACGATCGGGAGCAACGTGATCGGGCAGAACAACGGGCCGGACCTCGTTCGCTAGCTGCGGCGTTATGTCTTTGAAGCATGAAGCACTTGGGAGCCGCCGCCGGAATCGTGATCGTGCTCGCGGGCGCGGGGAGCGCCGGCGGCGCGGCGAAGACGCCTCCGCCGAAGCCGACGGGCTGCTCCTGGGGCGCCTCGTCGGTCACCGCACAGCGCGTCGACGGTCGCTGGGTTGTCGGCACGCCGACGACGACCGGCTGCGAGCCCTAGACCCTAGGGAAGCGCGACGACCTCGTCGCCGACGGAGATCGTGCCGTCGGTGAGGATGTCGGCGTTGATGCCTGCGCGGTGGACGAGCTCTTCGATGATCCCGGGGCGCGTCATCGACTGGAGGTGCTTGCACGGCTCGCAGAGCTCGACGCCGTAGCACTCGACCTCGCCGACGCGGAAGCGCTTGCCCACGAGGTCGTTGAGGCGCACGCCGCGCGTCGTCACCTGCCGGCGCGTCTCTCCCGGTGAGAGGCCGACCGCCTCGACGTTCTCCGCCTCGACGAGCGTCAGCGCCTGGCCGGGCTTAGCGCCCGCGGCATGGAAGTGACGGTCGCTCTCGAGCCCCTTGCCGGCGACCGCCCGCACGGAGTCGACCGCGCGCAGACGCGGCCTCCTCGCCTCTCCCACGTGAATCGCCTCGACGGTCATGCCGCGCCGACACTACCGGCCGGCCACGACAGGCTTGTTTTTGGGCGCTCCGGGTAGGAGCGAGCGGTTCCAGGCGGGGCGCAGCCCCGCGCCCAGGAAAGGAGATTCGATGCGCTTGCCACTGCGGCCGCACGCCCCGCGTGCGTGGCTGCTGGCCCTGAGCGTGCTCGGCGTCGTCGCGCTCGTGGGCCTGCTGCCCGGCTCCGGACGCGCCGGCACTGCGGCGCCGACCTTCGCGCCGCCGGTCTACGTCGACCAGACCCTGGCCGGCGGAGAGCCGGAGGTCTTCGCCGACACCCTCCACGGACGCCTGATCTACAGCGCGCACGAGGGCACGACGCACCTCTACCGCGACGGAATCGTCAACTCGCCATGGGGAGACTTCAGCTTCGTCTCCAACTACTGCAACCAGGTGAACATCTGGACGTCGCCTGACGGCGGCGCGAACTGGTACCGCGATCGCTACCTCGGCACGACGTGTCCCACGAGCCCGGCGATCAACACCGGCTTCAGCGACCCGGACCTGACCCAGGACGCCGGCGGTCGCGTCTACGACACGGGCATCGACCTCGTGAACGACGCGCTCTTCTCGTCGATCGACGGCGGCCAGACCTGGGACCAGGGGAACGCGGACTGCCACGACGGCGACCGGCCGTGGCTCGCGGGCGGGAACGCGAACCAGGTGTTCATGGGCACCGACACGGTCGAGGGCAGCGGGAGCGGCCACCAGGTGTTCGTCTCGAACGACGGCGGCCAGACCTGCAGCGCGACCGGGATCCCCGACAACGGCTCGCTCGCCGACGGCGGCTCGTGGACCGCGTTCGGGAAGCTCTACTACGACCGGCTGGCGAACACGGTCGTCGAGCCGGCGATCTTCCAGCACGGTGACGGCAGCTTCGGCGTCGGGATCAGCACGATGCCGAACGGCGGCTCGAGCTTCACGCCGCACGAAGGGTTCCGCGGCACGTCGATGTACGCGCACTGGCCGGCGATCGCGATCGACGCCGCCGGAACCGTGTACGTCGTCTGGGACACCAACGAGCGCCAGGCCGGCACGAGCGGCGGCTGCAACGGTGCGCAGACGCCGGCCCCGAACTCGATCATGATGGTCTCGACGAAGAACCTCGGGCAGACCTGGTCGGCCCCGGTGACCGTCGCGCATCCGGGCACGCGGGTCTTCTGGCCGTGGATCGCCGCCGGCGACTCGGGCAAGGTTTCGGTCGTCTGGTACCAGACCGAGCCGCAGGACGGCATGCCCGACCTCGACTGCCAGACCGGGCACATCCACGTCATGGAGGCGTCGATCACGAACGCCTCCGGCAAGTCCTCGCAGAAGTCGGTGGTGGACGCTGCGGGTCGTGTGGTGCACGTCGGCTGGGTCTGCCAGGGCGGCACGACCTGCGTCGCCACCGGCCAGGACCGCCGGCTCGGCGACTACTTCACGAACGTCCTCGACTCCCGCGGCTGCGTCCTGATCGCGACCGGGGACACGCGCCTCACAGATCCGACTACGGGCGGGACCTTCCCGACAGCGCGGCCGCTCTTCATCCGTCAGAACGGCGGGCCACGCCTGATCGGCAACGGCAGCTGTTCGTAGACAGTGGTTGTGGCGGAGGCGATCAGTCTCCGCCACAACTGAGTTCGACGACCTCGTCTCCGACGGTGATGGTGCCGTCGGTGACGATGTCGGACGTTGATGCCGGCACCGGGGTGAGCTCCCGTCCGGGATGACCGAACGCGGCCTCGCACTGAACGCGCACTCGGGCTACCCTCGATTAGTGGCCCAGATCCACGCAGACACCTTCAACGACGGGTCTGCGCCGGGACGGCGCGTCACGGCAGTCACGCGGCGGGACATCTTTGACTACATCCGCACGGAGAGCGGGCCGTGGTGGGGAAGGCTGGATGAGGTCGAGTTCCTCGGGCGCGTCTACGACCTCGAAGCGCTTTCTTCAACCGACTTACGCTTCAAGACAGCGAGCGGCGATATCAGGCAGCACCGGTTCAACAACCTCGACTGGGACGACACCTGGGTCTTCTCGGACTCACGTTTTCAGCTGATGAGCGGTCCGGACGAAGTGCTGCTGGGATTCCTCGCCCAGATGGTGCACCCGGTCGTCCAACCGGACGCCGAACGCGCTGAGAAGATCGTCGAGGAGCTAAACCGGCTGCTCGCGCCGGATGGGTGGATGCTCAAGCCGCACAAGCAATTGTCAGGACGACCGGTCTACGCGCCCGCACGCACCGGCGCCGACGTCGCTCCGTCGCTCGCCTCCGCGCACGAGGTCGCAACTCGCATTGATGCGGAGCACATCTCGCAGCAAATCACGCGCATGGAGGGCGCGGTCGACACCGACCCCGAGCTCGCGATCGGGACGGCGAAGGAGTTCGTCGAGAGCGTCTGCAAGACCATCCTCGACGACCGCGAACTCGCGCACAACAAGACGGACGACCTGCCGGCGCTAGTCAAGAAGACGACGAAGGCTCTCCGGCTTACGGCCGACGACATCGGAGATACCGTGAAGGCCGCCGACACGATCAAGCGGATGCTGAACAACCTTGGGACCATCGTCCAGGGATCGGCGGAACTGCGAAACGCGTACGGCACAGGGCACGGGAAGTCGAAGACGCAGGCTCGAAGAGGTCTGAAGCCGCGGCACGCACGGTTGGCTGTTGGCGCTGCCTCGACCCTCGGCGTCTTCCTGTGGGAGACGCATGAGGAGCGCGGATAACACGGTCGTCGGCAGGAAGCTGCGTCAAGGGGAATCGTTACGCATTCTCCGGCCCCAGCTACCCGCGACGCTCCGACGGGCCGAACTGGGGCGGACCATGCGACATGGCTGTCGTCCGCTACTTCACGAGCGTGAGCAGCTTGAACATCGGCAGGTACATGCTGATGATGATCACGCCGACCATGCAGCCGACGGCGATCATCATCACCGGCTCGATGATCGACGTCAGCGACTGGATCGCGGCGTCGACCTCGTCCTCGTAGAAGTCGGCGATCTTTCCGAGCATCTTCTCGAGCTCTCCCGTCTCCTCGCCGATCTTCACCATCTGGCTCACCATCGGCGGGAAGACGTCGCTCTCGACGAGCGGCTGCGCGATCGGCACGCCCTGGTGCACCTGCTCGCGCACGTTCGCGAGCGCCTCCTCGACGACCCAGTTTCCGGCCGTCACCCCGGTGATCTCGAGCGCGCTGATGATGTCGACGCCCGCGGCGACGAGGCTCGAGAGCGTGCGCGAGAAGCGCGCCATCGTGATCTTCCGGACCGTGTCACCGATCCGCATCGGGATGCGGAGCTTCGTCCGGTCCCACACGCGCCTCCCCTGCTCCGTCCGCTTCAGCTTGCGGATGCCGAAGCCGGCGCCGAACGCGGCCGGGAAGATGACGTACCAGTCGTTCCGCAGCGCGTTCGAGGCGCCGACGACCATCTGGGTCAGCTTCGGCAGCTCGCCGCCGAGCTGCGCGAAGATCTTCACGAAGACCGGGACGAGGAAGAGCAGCATCCCGATCAGGACGAGGGTCGCGAAGATCAGGACCATCGTCGGGTAGATCATCGCGCCCTTCACACGGCGCTTGATCTTCGTGTCCTTCTCGATCTGGAAAGCGACCCGGTCGAGGACGGTGTCGAGGATTCCGGCCGCCTCGCCCGCCTCGACCATCGCGACGTAGAGCTTGCTGAAGACCTTCGGGTGGCGGGACATGGCCTGCGAGAGCAGGAGGCCGCCCTCGACGTCGGCGCGGAGCTCGTGGATCACGGCCGCGAGGTACATGTCTTCCGTCTGCTCCTCGAGGATGACGAGCGCGCTGACAACGTTGAGGCCCGCCTCGATCATCGTCGCGAACTGGCGAGAGAAGATCTGCAGCGACTTCGGCTTCACCTTCTTGAAGACGGTGCGGACGCTCTCCTCGCCCGACGCGGGCAGCTCGGCAAGGGTCTGCGCGAGCAGGCCGCGCAGGCGGAGCTGCTCCCGCGCTCCGTTCGGGTCCGGCGCATGGACCTCGCCCGTGAGCTCGAGCCCCTGGGCGTTGATCGCCGTGTACGCGTAGGCCGCCACGCTGCTCCGACCTATCGGCAGGGGGATCGGGCCGCTTGAGGTAACACGCGCGCGTGTCGATACCCCGTGGGTGCTGACCCGGCTGCGCGGCGAGAAGGGCTTCGGCTTGCTCGAGCTCCTGATGGCGATGGTGATGCTGAGCGTCGGCATCCTCGCGCTCGTTGCCGCCTTCAACTCCGGGACGATCGCGCTCGAGCGCGCCGGCCGCACGGCGACCGCGGCCGCGCTCGCGGACGCCCAGATGGAGCGCTACCGCGCGCTCACCTACAGCGCGATCCAGCTCGACGCCAACTCGGTGAACGCAACCGACTCGACCTACCGGAACGACTCCGTCCTCGGCGGCTCGATCGCGAACGACGTCACCACCTCGACCCTGTGCAGCGGCGTCCCGCCCGCGTGCAACCCGAGCCGGACGCTCGCCGGCGCCGACCGGCACAACTACCGGCTGGACACGTACGTCACGTATACGATCCCGCCGTCAGGCCGGCAGGAGAAGCTCGTCACCGTCGTCGTCCGCATGGCGAGGTCGCCGTACACGACCTACGCGCGCGAGCAGTCGACCTTCGACCTCTCGACGGGCAGCTGAAGCTAGGGCGACGCGGTCGTCGTCGTCACCGTCGCGCCGGTCGGCGGCGTGACGGCGGAGGGCGTCGTCGCGGTCGGCGAGGCTGCCGTCGGCGTCGGCGGCAGGACGCTCGCGGGCGGGACGCCGCTCCCCGTCCACAGCAGGCGGAGCACGTACTGCGTGCCGTCGGCGTCGTTCTGGAGCGTCAGCGGGTGACCCTTGCGCAGCTTCACCGTCGCATTGCCGCTGGAGAGGGAGCCGCCGGCGATCGAGACCTTGGCGAAGCCGCGGCCGACCGAAGCGAGATGGAAGAGCGGGTCGTACGGCGCGAGCGGGAAGTCCTGGCCGGCGGAGATCTTCTGCGGTGCGCCGCCGTTCACGGTGATGACGGCCGAGTTCGGCGGCGGCGGCGTCACCTTCGGCGGAGGCGGCGGTGGCGAGGAGCTCCCGCTCGGCGCGTCCGATCCGGACGGCTTGCTTGTCCCGTCCAGGAGCGTGCCGACGATCACGACGACCCCATGCGGATCGACCTGCTGCGCGAACGGGTCCTTCCCGTCGAAGCGGCTGAGCGAGCCGAGCTGCCCGAGCGCAACCGTCGAGGTTCCGGCGGAGGAGGCGAGACTCGCGGTCACCGTCGGCGTCGTCGTCGTGGTGGCCGGCGTCGCCGCCGCGGCCGCGGGTGCCTGCTGCGACTTCAGCTGCTTCATCGTCATCGGGAGCGCGAAGGCGAGCACACCGAGCAGGACGACGCCCGCAACCCCCGCGATCACCTTGTCGCGCTTCGCCTTGGCCTTCGGGTCGAGTCGCTTCGCCATCAGGGGGTCGTCGTGGTCGTCGTGGAGGTCGTGGTCGTCGACGTCGTGGTCGTCGGCGTCGCGGTCGCCGGTGTGAGCGTCCCGTAGACGAAGGCGTCGACCGTGAGCGTCGCCGAGATCTGCGGGAAGCCGCCCTGCGCCTCGTCGAAGCTCAGCGTGTCGATCGCGAAGAGGCGGCCGGTCGCGTCCAGCTGGCCGTGCTCGACGTCGACGAGGTTCCGCAACCGGAAGAGGAAGTCGACGAGGTTGTAGAAGTTCCCCTGGAAGGTGAGGTGGATCGGCACCGCCTGGTAGCCGGAGATCGGCACCGAGTTCTGCGGCGCGATCGACTGGAACGTGATCCCGGTGTCGGCGGCGATCTGGTTCAGCTGGAGCAGGACGCCGGACATGTCCGCCTGGCCCGGCATCGCCTTCGCGAGCCGGAAGAGGTCGGCGCTCCGGATCTTCGGCTCGCCCTTCGCCTCGGCGCTCTTCGCGTAGTACGCGGAGAGCTGCGCCTTCGCCGCGTCGGTCTCCTTCTGGAGCCGCGCGGCCTCGGCCTTCTTGGGGCGGATCAGGCCGAAGTACGCCGCGGCGCCGACGACGAGCACGCCGACGACGACGAGCGCGATCTGCGCCCACAGGGGCAGCCGCTGCTTCGTCGTCCTCACGAGGCGGCTCCCGGCGGCGAGACGTTCGCGAGGATCGTGAACTGGACGACGTCCTGGAGCCCGACCTTGGTCAGCGAGCTCGTCTGGAGCTGGACGTTGTTGATGTCGGGCAGGACGTTCAGGCGCGAGAGGAGCCGCGCGACGCCGTCCTGCGAGTACGTGTAGCCGTTGATGACGAACCCGTCCGGCGCGGTGCCCGGAGCGACCAGCGGGGCGGGCGCGGCCGACGCGGGCGACGCGGGCGCGTGCGCAGAGAGGCTCGTCAGCCAGACGTCGTTGGGCAGGACGGTCGCGAACTCGCGCAGCACGCGGTCCCACGACACCCGCCGCGAGAGCGCCGAGGTGACCGCCGAGACGCGCGCCTTCTGCTCGCCGGCGAGACCGGCCTCGATCGCGGTCTGTGCCTTCGGGAGCGGCGGCAGCTGCGCGAGCTGCGCCTTCGCGTCGCCGAGCGCGTTCTGCTTGTCCTTCACGGATGCGCTGGCGCCGAGGAACATGACGGCGAGCGCGACGAACACGACGAGCAAGAGACCCAGCCCGACGAAGAGGGGCGCCTGCTCGGCGGTCGTCCGCTTCGCTCGTTCGTCGCGCGGCAGAAGGTTGACGGCGCGCACGTCAGTCCTCGATCCCCAGGCCGATCGCAACGGCGAGCGAGCCCACCGGCTCGGGGGTCTGGAGCCGCTTGCCGAGCTTCACGCGGACGAGCGGGTCGCCGACCGAGACGCGCACGCCGATCAGCCGCTCGAGCTCCTCGTCGAGCCCGTCGAGGTGCGCCGTCCCGCCCGTGACCACGATCTCGCCGATGCCGAGCGAGCCGGGCTGGCCCTGGTAGAACTGGAGCGAGGAGACGAGCTCGCGCGCGAAGGCTCCGACCTGGCGCCGCATCGCCTCGCGCGCCGCCTCCGCCTGCTCGTCGGTGAGGCTCTCCGGAGCCGGGCCGCCCACGAGCGAGAGCAGGCGCTTGATCGGCTCCGCCTCGGAGGGGGTCAGGTCGAGAGCCTGTGCCACGGAGACGTCGAGGGCAAGCCCGCCCCACTCGAGGACGCGCGTGAACTCGCACACGGTTCCGTCGGAGACGGCGAAGGTCGAGCGGTCGTGGCCGATCGCGACGGCGACGAGCGCCGCCTCTTCGGCCACGCGTGGCTCCGCCAGCGACCGTAGGAGCGCGAACGCCTCGAGGTCGATCCCGGCAACGCTCAGGCCGGCCTTGCGGCACGCGCCCAGGTAGCGGTCGACGAGATCGCGGTAGGCGACGACGAGGAGGACACGGCAGATCCGGTCGCCGTCCTCGGTCTCCGACTCGCTGAGGATGCGGTAGTCGAGAACCGCCTCCTCGATCGGGATCGGCAGCGCCTCCTGGGCGCGGAAGCGGATCGCGTTCGCGAGCTGCTTCGGGTCGGCGATGCCGACGATGTCGAGCGTCCGCACGCCGATCCGGTTGTTCGCGATGCCGAGGCGGACGCCGCGCCGCGGGAGCTTGTGCTTGCGGAAGAAGGCCTTCAGCGCCTGGGCGAGCGCCTCCGGGTCGCGCAGCTCGCCGCCGACGACGACGCCCGGGTCGAGCGGCTCGCGGGCGAGCTGGAGGAGCTCCGCGTGGCCGTTGTTCGCGACGCGCGCTGCGGCCAGTCCGGACGCGCCGATCTTGAGGCCGACCAGGCGCTTCTGGCCCGAAGCCTTCGCCTTGGGCTCGCGCTTCAGCGAGAGCTCCTGCTTCCAGAACGGCTTCGACGGCTCCTTCGGCTTCTTCTCTTTGGGCTCCTTCGGTGCCTTCGGCTTGCGCTTGAACGAGATCTCTTTCTTGAGCACCGACTGCTTCTGTTGCTTCTTCTCCTCCTGAGGGAGCGGGGTCTCCGCTGCGGCTGCGGCCAGAGCGAGCTGCTCGCGGACCCAGTCCTCGTCCGCGACACCCACGAGCTCGGCCGGAGGCTTCGGCTTGCGCCGGAGCGAGAGCTCCTTCTTCCAGAACGGGGTCGAGGTCGTCGGCGCCTTCGGCGGCTTCGGCTTCCGCTCTCGCCGGACGAGGTCGGAGAGCTTGATCTCCTTCTTCCAGTCCATGCCTAGGTACCTGTGAGCCGGAGGCCGGCGGCGAGCGGCGGCGGCGCTGCGGCCGGTTCGGCGGGAACGGCGAAGCCGGCGCGCTCGAGGAGGCCCTCGAGCTGGTCGCGGCGGCTCGAGGTGCCCAGGGCGACGTGCTTCGTGATCACGCCGCGCAGGACGAGCTCGGCGAGCGACTGCTCCATCGTCTGCATGCCGCGGCTCGAGGCGGTCTGCATCACGGAGTAGATCTGCTCCACCTTGCCCTGGCGGATGAGGTTCCGGATCGCGTCGTCCGGGATGAGGATCTCGAGCGCGGGCACGCGGCCAGTGCCGTCCGCGGTCGGGAGGAGCGACTGCGTGACGACGCCCTGGAGCGAGCCGGCGATCTGGACGCGCACCTGCTCCTGCTGCTCGGCTGGGAAGACGTCGATCATGCGGTCGATCGTCCCGGGCGCGCTCTGCGTGTGCAGCGTGCCGAAGACGAGGTGGCCGGTCTCGGCCGCGGTGAGCGCGGTCGCGATCGTCTCGAGGTCGCGCATCTCGCCGAGGAGGATCACGTCGGGGTCCTGGCGGAGCGCGGCGCGCAGCGCCTCTCCGAACGTGCGCGCGTCGGGGCCGATCTCGCGCTGATTCACGAGCGAGCGCTTGTGGCGGTGCACGAACTCGATCGGGTCCTCGATCGTGAGGATGTGCTCGGCGCGGGTGCGGTTGATCTCGTCGATCAGCGCCGCGAGCGTCGTCGACTTACCGGAGCCGGTCGGGCCGGTGACGAGGACGAGCCCGCGCGGCTGGCTCGCGAACTCGTGCAGCGTGCCGGGGAGGTTCAGCTCCTCGAGCGACTTCAGCTGCTCGGGGATGAGGCGGAACGCCGCGCCGAGCGACTCGCGCTGGAAGTAGACGTTCACACGGAAGCGGGCGAGGCCGGGGACGGCGTGCGAGAGGTCGAGCTGCCGGTCGATCTCCAGGCGCTTCTGCTGCTCGCTCGAGAGGACGCGGTAGAGGAGCTGCTGCGTGTCCGCCGGCATCAGCCGGCCGAGCTCTTCGAGGCGCAGCATCTCCCCGCGCACGCGTAGCGTGGGCGGCGCGCCCGCGCTCAGGTGCAGATCGGAGGCGCCGCGCGCCACCATCTGCTCGAGCAGGTCGTCGATGGACAAGAGGTCTTGCGGCATGACTCTCCGGGCGAGTCATCGGCAGGCGCGCCGGGTTTCTTGACCGCGGCGGGAGCCGCTTCGCGGCGTGCCCCGATCCCTCGTTCGGGGCTCCTTGGAGCTGTGGCGAGGGCCGATCAATGGACGCGCCACCCAACCGAACCTGGAAGGAGTCCTACCGCATGATCAGCACCCTGCGGAAACGCCTCGCGAATGACGAGAGCGGCTTCACCCTGATCGAGCTCCTCGTCGTCATCATCATCCTCGGGATCCTGCTCGCAATCGCGATCCCCTCGTATTTGAGCTTCAGGAACCGCGCCAACAACTCGGCCGCGCAGGCCAACGTCCGCGCTGCCGTCCCCGGCATGGAAGCCTTCAACGCCGACCACGCCTCGGGCTACACCGGCGTGACGCTCACCAAGCTGCAGGTCTCGTACGACCAGGGCATCAAGAACATCAAGATCGTCCGCGCGAACAACACCAGCTACTGCATCCAGAACACCAACCCGAGCACGGTCACCTACTTCAAGGGCGGCCCGAACGGGACGATCGCGAAGGGCGTCTGCTAGCCCCTCTCGCCGATCAGCTGGCTCTTCGAAGGGCGCGGGAGACCGCGCCCTTCGTTTTCCCCCGTTCGGGGTCTAACGCAGTGCGATCTGACCGACCGATACCTGCGGGGCCACTGCTTTCCCCTTCGGAAGGAGCAACGACGCAATGATGAACACCCTGCGGAAACGCCTCGCATCTGACGAGAGCGGCTTCACCCTGATCGAGCTCCTCGTCGTCATCATCATCCTCGGGATCCTGCTCGCAATCGCGATCCCCTCGTATTTGAGCTTCAGGAACCGCGCCAACAACTCGGCCGCGCAGGCCAACGTCCGCGCTGCCGTCCCCGGCATGGAAGCCTTCAACGCCGACCACGCCTCGGGCTACACCGGCGTGACGCTCACCAAGCTGCAGGTCTCGTACGACCAGGGCATCAAGAACATCAAGATCGTCCGCGCGAACAACACCAGCTACTGCATCCAGAACACCAGCCCGAGCACGGTCACCTACTTCAAGGGCGGCCCGAACGGCACGATCACCCAGGGCGTCTGCTAGCCCAACCGTTCCAGGTTCGGTTCGAGAGGGCGCGGGAGACCGCGCCCTCTTTCGTTCCCTCGGCCTGATGCCGATAGCTGTCACGTGACGCTGACGATCAGTCCCCAGATGCGGATCGTCGTCGCCCTCGGCGGCCTCGCCGCGCTCGGGCTCGCGGCATTCACGCTCATGGGCCGACCCTCGGCCGCGAGCGAGGCGAGCCTCGCGCCGATCAAGCCCCTCCACCCCGTCCGGAAGGTCGTGCAAGCGAAGCCGAAGGTCGTGCCCGCGAAGCCGAAGGTCGCGCCGAAGAAGCCCGTGCGGAAGCCGGTCGTGCTCCTCCCGGGCCTGGTGCCGGAGGTCGCGGCCGCGCTTCGCAGCCACGACGTCGTCGTCGTCTCGCTCTTCGATCCGCAGGCGCGGGTCGACCGGATCTCGCTCGCCGAGGCCTCCGTCGGCGCGAAGGCCGGGCACGCCGGGTTCGTGCCGCTCGACGTCTTGCGGCAAGGTCAGAGCAGCCCGCTCCTCAAGCAGCTCGGCGTTCTCCCCGATCCCGCCGTCCTCGTCTACCGGCGGCCGGGCGACATCGTCGCCCGCTTCGACGGTTTCGCCGACCGCGACACGGTCGCCCAGGCGGCCGCGAACGCGGCCACGGCCACGCCCACGCCCACGCCCACGCCGTGAGCGAGCCGCGCGAGCTCTTCCTGCGCCATGCGCGCAAGGACGGCCGCTCGGTCGCCGTCATGCGCGCAGTCGACCACGGCGACTCGTGCGTGGTCGAGACGGAGGTCTATCCGGCCGGCGTGCCGACGACGACGCCGCAGCGGCCCGGGCCGTACACGTTCGCCGATGCCCCGCAGGCGACCGCGTTCGTCACGGAGGCGGTCACGGCGCTGATGTACCTCGGCTGCGACATCGCGGCCGAATGAGGTCTAGCGCGGGACGCGCTCTTCGGTCTCCCGGTCGAACAGGTACAGCTTCTCCCGAGGGACCGTGAACGTCAGCTCGTCGCCGATCTGCACGCGCTGCTCGACCGGCATCTTCGCCTGCAGGCTCTGATCTTTCCGCGCGATGTGTACGAGCTGCTCGTCCCCGAGGTACTCGACGACCTCGACCCGCGCCGGGAAGGTGACCCCCTCGACGTGCCCGTTCGACACGCGGATGTGCTCCGGCCGGAAGCCGACGATGCGATCGGCCCCGCCCAGGCCGTCGAAGAGCGAAGCCTGGACGAGGTTCATCGCAGGCGAGCCGATGAAGCCGGCGACGAAGACGTTCTTGGGATCCTCGTAGACCTCTTGCGGGGTGCCGACCTGCTGGAGGACGCCGAGGCGCATCACCGCGATCCGGTGCCCCATCGTCATCGCCTCGACCTGGTCGTGCGTCACGTAGATCGTGGTCGTCTTCAGCTCGTGCTGGAGCTTCAGGATCTCGGCGCGCGTCTGCACGCGGAGCTTCGCGTCGAGGTTGGAGAGCGGCTCGTCCATGAGGAATGCCGCCGGGTCGCGGACGATCGCCCGTCCGAGCGCGACGCGCTGACGCTGGCCGCCAGAGAGCTGCTTCGGCTTCCGCTTGATGAGCGGATCGAGGTCGAGGATCCCGGCCGCGCGCCGCACCCGCCGGTCGACCTCCTTCTTCGGCACGCCCTGGTTGCGGAGCCCGAACGCGAGGTTGTCGTAGACGGTCATGTGCGGATAGAGCGCGTACGACTGGAACACCATCGCGATGTCCCGATGCTGCGGCGCGATGTTGTTCACGACCCGGTCGCCGATCAGGATCCGTCCGTCCGAGACCTTCTCGAGACCCGCGAGCATGCGGAGCGCGGTGCTCTTGCCGCACCCGGACGGCCCCACGAGCACCATGAACTCCCCGTCTGCGACCTCGAGCACGAGGTCGTTCACGGCAGCGGTGTCACCGAAGGTCTTCGTGACGTGCTCGTAGCTGACGCTTGCCATGCTCAGGCCTCCCGGGCTGGGTTCTTCGGCAGGGCGAAGTGGGCGGAGACGAGGAACGAGTACGCGATCGTCAGGGTCAGGAACGGCAGGATCGCGGCCGCGACCCCGACGAGGTTCACGAGCAGCAGCGCGAACGCGAGCCCGACGAATCCGGCCGGCCGTCGCAGCAGCACGAGCGCGGCGTCCCGGGCGACGGCGCGCAGCGGACGGTCCGCCTCGAAGACGACGAGCGGCCACAGCGCCAGCTGGAAGAGCCCGAACGCGAGCAGGAGATAGAGGCTCGCGGCGGCGAGCGGCCAGGCCCACGTTCCGGCGTGTGCGTAGAACGGGACGACGACCGCGCCGAGCGCGCCGACGAGGAGCAGCACGCCGCCGAGCACGAGTCCGCGCCGCCAGTGGCGCCGCAGGCCGGTCACCGCCTCGGCGAGGCGCAGGTCCTCCGTCTGCGCGAGCGTCACCGCGCAGTGCATCACGGCCGCGATCGCAGGGCCGATGAGCACGGCGAGCAGGATGGCCGGACGCACTGCCACGCTCGCGGCCACGACGAGGAGCACGGCGGCGCCGAGCAGGACGTTGAGGACGAGCAGCCGCCAGGCCTGGTGGTAGGCGTCGACGGCCGCAACGGCGAGCGCGCGCCGCAGCGTCACCCCTTCACCCCCACGGCCGCGACCCCGGCGACGAAGTAGCGCTGGAAGAGGACGAAGAGCAGGAGGACCGGAAGGATCGCGAGCACGCTCGCCGCCATCAGCGGCGGCCAGAGCGTCGTGTACGCGAAGTGGAAGTTCGCGATCCCGATCGGGATCGTGAACTGGTTCTTGTCCTGCAGCAGGATGGCGGGCCAGAACAACGCGTTCCACGTCCCCTGGAACATGAGGATCCCGACCGCCGCGAGCGCAGGCCCGGCCAGAGGCAGCATGACCTTCCGATAGGTCTTGAAGTACCCGGCGCCGTCGAGCTTCGCCGCCTCCTCGAGGTCGCGCGGGATCGTGAGGAAGTACTGCCGCATCAGGAAGAGGCTCGTCGCCGAGACGAGCTGGATCAGGATGACCCCGTCGCGGTTGATGAAGCTCGCGTCGTGCCAGCCGAGGTGGACGACCCAGCCGGGGATCCAGTTGACGAGCATGAGGTAGATCGGGACGAGCCGCAGCTGGTCGGGGATCATCAGCGTCCCGAGCACGAGCATGAACAGGGCCTCGCGGCCGGGAAACCTGAGCCGCGCGAAGGCGTACCCGCCGAGCGACGCGAGCACCAGGTTCGAGAGCGTGATCGCGCCGGCGATGATCGCGCTGTTCAGCGTGTAGCGCCCGAAGCTGAAGGTGTGGAAGGCCTCGTGGTAGCCGGACGTCGTCCAGTGCCTCGGAAGGAGCGAGAAGCCGGCGAGGGTGTCCGCGAGCGTCCGGAAGGACGTCGACACGCTCCAGAGGAACGGGATCGCGAACAGCACCGCGACGAGGAACATCACGGCGTAGGCGATCGCCGTCCGGATCCGGTCTCCGCGCTCCCTTCCGGGGATGCCGTAGGTGGCCCCAGGCGCGCCCTTCGCAGTCTCTCCTTCGAGGACGAGCTCTTCGGCGGCGGCGAGGGGCGCGATGGGCGGGTGCTCTCCGCTGCTCATCAGGCGACCTCAGGCCGGCCGAAGAGAAGTCGCTGGATCAGCGTCACGGTGAAAATGAAGACGAAGAGAACGACGCCGATCGTCGCGCCGTAGCCGAACTTGATGCTGCCGATGGCCTGGTTGTAGAGGTAGAGAACCATGGTCATCGTCGAGTAGTTCGGGCCTCCCGACGGCGTGCCGATCAGGAACGCCTGGTCGAACATCTGCAGCGCGCCGATGACCGACACGACCGCGACGAAGAAGTGACCCGGCTTGAGCAACGGGAACGTGACCTTCCAGAACGTCCGCCACGCGCCGGCGCCGTCGATCGCGGCGGCCTCGTAGACGTCGACGGGGATCGCCTGCAAGGCGGCGAGATAGAAGAGCATCACCGTTCCCGACGTCGTCCAGGCGTTCAGCCCGATGATCGACGGGAGCGCTGTCGACTGCTGCGAGAACCAGGCGTTCGTGTGGTGGTACCCGAGGTGGTGCAGGATCGTGTTGAAGAGCCCGTCCGAGGCGAGGATGTAGGTCGCGATCGATGCGATCGCGGCGGAGGCGGCGAGCGACGGGAAGTAGAACGCGGCGCGGAAGAACGTCCGGAACCGGATCGACTGGTTGACGACCACCGCGAGCGCGAGCCCGAGGGCCATCTCCAGCGGCACGACGAATGCCGTGTAGACGAGCGTGTTGCGGACCGCGTGGTGCCAGAACACCGAGTCGTGGTAGAGCGTCCGGTAGTTCCCCCAGCCGACGAACGGCCCCTTGAAGATCTGCCAGTCGTAGCGGCTGATGTAGATCGCGTAGCCGACCGGGAAGATGAAGAAGAGCAGGAAGAACGCCATCGGCAGGGCGATGAAGCCGTAGCCGACGAGCGCTTCCCGCAGCCGCTCGTTGGTCATCCCCCGCGCCTGCCGTCGTTTCCCCACCGCGACTGCCATCGGCCTCCTCAATCGCCGTGGCTCCCCACGCGGAGGTGCGCGGGGAGCCACGAGCGGCGACGCTTGGCTACTTCGCTGCCGCGGCGATCTTCTGGAGCATGGAGTTCACGGACTCCTTGCCCGCGATAACCGCGGTCAGCTCGTTGTTGGCCACGTCGTTCCAGACATGGCGGAACCCGACCTGGTCACCCCAACCGTGCACCGAGGACGGGTACTTCGTGAACGCGCCGCGGCCCTTGACCGCGTGCACGTCCGTCCGCGTCGGCAGCGCAAGGCCGAGCGAGACCCACTGCTGCATGCCCTGGCGGCCGACGAGGTACTTCAGCAGCGCCCAGGCCGCCGGCTTGTTCTTCGAGTCCTTCGCCATCGAATAGGAGACGGTGAAGGCAAGGTTGCCGCGGGTCTTTCCCTTCGGCATCGGAGCCGTCGCGAACTTCACGCCCGGGAAGCCGGCCATGGTCGGGAACATCCAGTTGCCCTCGAACGCGAACGCGGCGCGCTCCTTGCCGAAGGCCTCGCCACACCAGCTCGCGCCGAGCTTGTCGGGCGTCGCCGCGAGACCGGACTTGATCAGCCCGACGTAGAAGTTCACCGCGGTCCGGAACGGAGCAGTGTTCGCGTCCTTGAACTGCCCGGTTCCGCCGGCCTGGTACACGAAAGCCATCAGCCGCGCCCAGTCGGCACTGAGGCAGATCGGCTTTCCGCCCGGAACCGTGATCTTCGACGCGACGCTCTTCAGCTGCGCCCACGTCTTCGGGATCGGGTTGTTGCCGAGTAGCCTCGTATTGACCTCCATGCCGAGCGAGGACCAGTCCTTCGGGAAGCCGTAGTAGTGGCCCTTGTACTTGAACGCGTTCCGCAGGTTCTTGTAGAAGGGCTTCGTCGCGAAGTGCGAGCTCTTGACGTACGAGTCGAGGTTCTGCAGCACTCCCTGGCGAACCCAGTCCGCGAAGTCGGCCACGTCGACGTAGAGCACGTCCGGCGGTTTGCGAGCCGCGAACTTCGCCAGCTCCTGCGCCTGGTAGTCGCCGGTGATCGACTGGTAGTTGACGTGGATCTTCGGATGCGACCGCTCGAAGTCCTTGACGACCTTGGCGAGCTTCGTCTCTTCCGCCGGCGATACCTGCCAGCCGTTGAGCGTCACGGTCCCTGACGGCGCCTTCGCCGACGACGCCTTCGATATGTCGACCCGGGCCTGCGATCCTCCAGCGAGAATCGCGGCCACGAGCGCAACGATCGCGAGCGAGCCCGCGACCGCTAGGCGATTACGCATTACGTGTCCCCCTCCTTCGTATGACGGCATCCAGGAGGAACCCACTCCTGGCTACGTGATGAGACGTTCGGAGACGTACCCTTGATAGCGGTACCTCAACCGCGTGTTTTAGACCGAGACCCGCGCCAGCTCCTCGACCGACGTGAGCCCGGTGGCGACCTTCGCGATGCCGTCGTCCCAGAGCGTCCGCATGCCCTCGGCGATCGCCGCCCGCTCGATCTCCTCGCGGCTCGCCTTCTGCACCGCGAGCGACTCGAGCGTCTCCGACATCTGGAGGAGCTGGTAGATCCCCGTCCGGCCCCGGTAGCCCGTCTGATTGCATCGGGGGCACCCGCGCTTGCGGTAGAAGACCATCCCGTCGGAAGCGGCGGCCACGTCCGGCGCGACACGCGCCTTCAGGAGCTCCTCGACCGACGGGGTGTACATCTCGCAGCAGTGCGTGCAGAGGCGGCGCGCGAGGCGCTGCGCGAGCACGCCGGTCACGGCCGCGCCGGTCAGGAACGGCTCCACGCCCATCTCGTTCAGGCGCGTGAGCACCGACGGCGCATCGTTCGTGTGCAGCGTCGAGAGCACGAGGTGGCCGGTGAGCGCGGCCTCGATCGAGATCTTCGCCGTCTCGGCGTCGCGGATCTCGCCGACCATCACCACGTCCGGGTCCGAGCGGAGGATCGAGCGCAGCGCAGCGGCGAAGGTCAGGCCGGCGCGCTGGTTGATCTGCACCTGGTTCACGCCGCCGAGGCGGTACTCGACCGGGTCCTCGACGGTGATGATGTTGATCTCGGGCCGGTTGATCTGGTCGAGCGCCGCGTAGAGCGTCGTCGACTTACCGGAGCCGGTCGGCCCGGTGACGAGGAGCGCGCCGGTCGGGCGCGTGACGATCTCCGAGAGCTGTGCGCGCATCTCGTCGGAGAGGCCGAGCTCCTCGAGCGTCGGCGCCTTCTTCGACTTGTCGAGGAGGCGCATGACGACCGTCTCGCCCTCGACGGTGGGCAGGGTGGCGACGCGGACGTCGAGCATCCGCCCGGCGGCGGCCGCGTTCAGCGAGATGCGGCCGTCCTGCGGCTTGCGCCGCTCGGCGATGTCGAGCTTCGCGAGCACCTTGAGGCGCGTCGTCACCCCGGGCGTCATCCGCTTCGGGATGCGCTGGACCTCTTGGAGCACGCCGTCGATCCGGAAGCGCACGATGAGCGCGTCCTCCTGCGGCTCGAAGTGGATGTCGGAGGCGCCGTCCTCGGCGGCCTGGAAGATCACGGAGTTGACGAGGCGGACGAGCGGCGCGTCGGAGATGCCGTCCTCGACCTCGAGGTCGTCCGTCTCCTCGGCCTCCTCCTCGACGGCGGTCTCCTCGCTCTCGAGGATGGCCCTGGCGCCGAAGGCCTCGGAGGCGCGGACGAGCCGGCGGATCTCGGCGAGGATGTCGTCGCGCGGCGCGACGGCGAGCTCGAGCGGGTAGCGCGTCGCGAGCCGGAGCTCGTCGAGCCCGTGGATGTTGGCCGGGTCCGCGACCGCGACCCGCAGGTAGCCGTTCTCGATCGCGTACGGGATGGCGACGATCCGCTCCAGGACGTGGAGCGGGACGACCTTACCGGCCTCGGCGTCGACGCCCGTGAGCGGCAGGTCGACGAGCGGGAGCTGGTGGCGCGCGGCCAGCATGCGCGCGATCCCCTCGCCCGAGGCGACGCCCTCGTCGACGAGCGCCTGGGCGATGGAGCCGCTCGGGCCGGCACGGCCGCGGACGAGCGCGAGCTTGTCCGCCGGGACGAGGCCGGTCGCCGCGAGCAGGTCGACGACGAGCTCGGCGAGCTCGTTAACGCCCGGGCCGCCGGGCGGCGGGACGCCGGGTGCACCGGACGTTCCCTCGGCAGGGCCGGTGCGCAGGGTAGGGGGCCGCTCGAACTCCATCCCTCGAACGAGCTATCGGCACGCGCGGCGGTCGGCTTGACCGCCGCCGCGCTACCGCAACGTGCCCAGGTACGCGTGCAAGATCGCGTGGCCGGCGAAGAGGCCCACGATCGTGCCGAGCGCGAGGAACGGCGCGAGCGGGATGCCCATCTTGCGGGCGCCGGCGCCGTGGCGGGCGAACAGCACCGCGCTCGGGACGAGCGCCGAGATCATGCCCACCATCAGCGCGACCGGCACGACGCGGCCGAGGGCGGCCCCCATCAGCAGGGCGAGCTTCACGTCGCCCATTCCCATTCCGGCCGGGTACGCAAGCGCCGCCAGCAGTAGGAACCCGGAGGCCCCGACGGCACCGATCGCCCACTCGGGGCTCGGGTGGAGGGCCGTCTGCGCGAAGAGCACGGCGGCCGCCCCGGGCACGACGATCCGGTTCGGGACGATCCGGTGCTCGAGATCGGTCGCCGAGACCGCGACGAGCGCCGCGCAGACGAAGACCGCGACGACGGCCTCACGGCTCAGGCCGAAGCGCAAGACGCAGCCGACGAAGAGGAGCGCGGTCGCCAGCTCGACGGCCGGATAGCGAAGCGGGATGTGCGCGCCGCAGGCCCGGCAGCGCCCGTGCAGCAACAGGTAGGAAAGCACCGGGACGTTGTCGCGCCGCCGGATCGGCGTGTCGCACGACATGCACGCCGAGGCCGGCCGGACGATCGACCGCCGCACGGGCACGCGCGCGGCGACGACGTTCAGGAAGCTGCCGAGGGCGAGACCGGGGAAGAAGGCGACGAGAGCTTCGGCCATCGCGCTATCCCGAGAACTGCTGCGGAGGGTTGGGCTGGGCGTAGACCTCCGGGCTTCCCGGCATGCCGGCAGGGGCCACGACCGGCGCGAAGGCCTGCGTGCTGACGTTGTTGGCGAGGATGATCTGGCTGCCGATCATCGGCCCGTCGGAGAACGCGTTGTTTCCGTACTCGAGGTTCCCGGTCGCGTAAAAGGCGCCCTGGAACTGACCGCCGTTCGCCACGTAGATGGAGTCTCCGCTCGGGACGCTCGCGTTGCCCGTCGGCCCGGTGCCGTTCGCGATGATCCCGAGCAGGGTCGAGTTCGGGTCCCACGAGCCGAAGTCGCAGCTCGATCCCGACGCGCCGCCGCACAGCTTCCCGTTCAAGTAGAAGGTTCCGGAGAGGTAGATCGTGCCCTGGCCGGCGTAGCGGTTCAGGGTGTTGTCGTTCACCGTCGCGCTGCCGTCGATGTAGATCGTCCCGTGGACGGTGAGCGTCTTCGTCGAGTTGCTCCACGAGAGCTCGCCGTCCGGCGCCGACGAAGGCCCGACACGGCACGTGTAGTCGTGAGCCGGGGTCAGGTCCTGGAGGGGGTTGTTGTTGTCGCGGACGTACGCGCCGTTGGTGAGCGTGTCGAACTGCGGCGGTGTGTTCGGCGACGTCGACTTCGTCGTGCAGTCCTGCGTCGGCCCCGGGATGGAGTTCATATACCAGGTGGCGAAGTCGGCGGAGGGGGCCGCGATGACCGGAACCGAGCCGGACACACCCACTGCCCAGGTCGGCGGGTTCATCTTCGAATAGACGTGGCGCGTGTCCTGGTTCCCGGTGCACGGGCTCGCCGTCGAAGCGCCGCCTCCCGAGCCGTAGGTGCAGCTGCCGCCGACGTAGGTCTGCGTCCGCACGTCCATGCTCGAGGAGCTGCCGACGCTCGCACCGTTGGAGAGCACCAGGTTCCCGGCCGTGACGAGGCTCTCCGCGGTGATCGAGACGTTCTGCGAGAGGCAGAGGTTGCCCATCACGTAGAGCCGGCTCGCGCCCGAGACGTTGTTGTTGAGCGTCTCGTCGCACGTGCTGCCGGTGTGCGTCACGAACATGTAGTTCCACGCCGGGTTGTTCAGCTGGTCGGTGAGCACCGGCGTCACGACGACGCGGGAGGTGATCTTCTGCCGGATCACCGACGCGTTGTTCGGGCTGCGCACGTAGCCGATCGAGGTGATGCTCCACCAGCTGTTCTGGAGGTCGAGGTCGCCGCACCAGAGGACGTAGCCGCCCGCGAGATCGGTGCGGTTCCAGTTCGACTGCGCGTTGTTGGTGCACTTCGGCAGGGTGACCTGCTTCAGGGCGTTGTTCGCGGGGAGGTTCAGGACGGCCACGGAGTTGTTGAGCCCGGCCTCGGCGAGCGCGAGGGCGGTTTGCTTCCCGCTCGAGTAGCCGGCGCTCCGCTGGTTCTCGGTCGTGTAGTAGAGCGCGCTCGACACCACGATCGTCAGCACGACGATGATCCCGAGCGCCATCGGCAGCACCAAGCCGCGCTCTTCGCGGAGCCGGCGCATCACGACCTCGTGCTGTTCCGAAGGACGACGTCGTCCTTCAGCTCGTAGGTGTCGACGGGGCGCGACGGCTTCACGTCGATCGGGAAGTCGACGCTGAGCTTCGCCAGGCTCGTCGTGCTCTGCGCGGCGTAGCTGAAGACGTTCGCGGTCGTCAGGTAGTCCGCCCAGCGGACGCCGGTCGAGTCGCAGGTGGCGCCCGCCTTGCGGTAGAGCCCGTAGCGGCTCGTGCCGAGCGAGACCGTGCACCAGGTCACCGAGCCGTTCCCGGTCGGGCAATAGGACGGGAGGTTGAGCGTCACCGACGAGGCGCTCGAGACGGTGACCGCGGTCGCGCAGTGCGCCTCACGGCGGATCTTGTCCAGCGCGAGCCGGCCGTTCTGCTGCGCCTGGAAGCGATTGTTCATGTCGACCTCGGCGCCCGTCCCCTGGACGAGCAGCACCATGAGGGCGCTCATGACCGTGCCGAAGATGACGAGCACGGTCAGCATCTCGATCAGCGTGTAGCCGCGCTCGTCTCTCACTTCGACCTCGCCTCGACGTCGACGAGGGCGCGCTTGGCGACGGCGCGGCTGCGGGCGCCGATTCCCCAGACGTGCTCGGCCTTCGTGTCGGCCCGGACGAGGAGCCGCAGCGCCTCGGCCCCGTGCCACCAGCCGAACCTCGCGCCGGTGACGATCCACGCGTTCTGGTAGAGCCAGTAGCGGACGTTCGCGTCCGTCGGGTGCGGATGGCGTGCGAGCCAGCCTTCGAGCCGCACCGCGCGCTTCGGCAGCGGGATCTCGTCGAGCGGCTCCTTGCGCGCGCCGGCGACGTGGAAGGCCGGCGGGCGTGCGGCCGGCTTCGGCTTCGCGGCCGGCTTCGGCTTTGGCTTCGGGACAGGCCTGGGCTTCGGCTTCGGGGCCGGCTTGGGCTTCGGCTTGACGACGTGGGCCGGCGCATTGGGATAGCGAATCTCGGTGCCCGCGTAGGGCGAGGTGTCCTCGGGCTCTCCGTCCTGCCGGTAGCGCTTGTTGGCCGCGAGGCGCAGGACGACGAGCGGCGCGCCGGTGTCGCGGACGCGGGCGCCCGCGGCCGGCCGCTGCTCCACGACCGTGTTCGCCGCGTAGCCGCGCACCGCGCCTTCGACGCGCCAAGCGAACCCAGAATCCTGGAGCGTGCCCTTGGCGAAGACGTAGGCCTGCCCGGAGACGTTAGGGACGACGACGAGCGGAGGCGCGACCGGCTTCGCCGGCGTCACCGGCTTCGTCGCCGCGATCCGCTGCTGGGCCGCGTACGTGAACGTGGCCGTCCCGAGGAGCAGGACGACGAGGACCGCAAGCGCAGTCAGGCGGGGGGCCATACACGCGCGATCGGCACGCGCGCGGGAAAAATCAACCCCCTAGCAAGGGGATCTTTGACCTCAAAATGGGTCGACCGGTCGGTTCAGACGGACGCGCAGGCGAAGCCTGCACGTCCTGAGGACGGCACCGCAAGCGGTGCCTAGCGGGTGAAGGTGACGACCTTGCTCGAGGCCGTCGGAACCACCGAGAAGACGGCACGCGGCGCGGCGGCAGGCTCGGTCGTCGCAGGCGCGTCCGACCAGGTGAACGCAGAGCCGGCGAAGCTCTGGAACCAGGCCATCCGCTGTGGCCACTGCGCCGGCGGCTGAAGCTGGAGGTGGAGGTGCGGTCCGGTCGCGTCCCCGGTCTCCCCGACGCTCCCCACCGGAGTTCCTGCGGACACGACCGCCCCGGCGTGGATCGCCGGATCGAGGACGGACATGTGGCAGTACGTCCAGACGAGGCCGTCCTCGGCGCGCATCGTCAGGCCGATGCCGCAGCGGCCGGTGGGAGTCGTCCAGGCGCGCAGGACGACGCCGTTCGCGAGCGCGTAGAGCGGCGAGCCCGTCGGCGCCGCGATGTCGGCCGCCGGGTAGTCGTGGTGCGTGTGCGACGCGAAGACGACGCTCGCGCCGCCGCCGACCGGGAAGACGTAGTCGCTCGCCAGGAGCGTCCTCGCCGAGGGGTCGAAGGACGCCGTCCGGGCGGAGCTGCGCGCCGCCTCGAGCTGCCGCTGGGCGGCCGCGAGCCGCTTCTCCGCCCGCGCGACCTGTGCGAGGAGCGCCTGCCGCCGCACGTCCAGCTGCACCGCCTGCTTCTGGGCGGCGAGCTGGTCGGAGAGGAGCGGCGCCGTGTCGGCGCGCCGGCGGAAGCGAGCCTCGACGCGCGCGAGCGCGCCCGCGCGCGCCCGGGCGACCGCGACGTCATGGCTCGCGGCGGCGACGTCTGCCGACGACGTGGAGAGGCCTTGCTGGAGGCGATCGACGGCAACGGCGCCGCCGCTTCGAAACAGCCGCGCCGCCGCGAGCACCTCGTCGACGTACCACTGCGCGTGGTTGTACGAGAAGACGGCGCGCGCGATGTCCTTCTGGCCGCCCGAGGCGGCGAGGTAGCGGGCGGCGGCGTAGATCGCGTCGGCCGCGCGCCACGGGTCGGCGACGCCGTCGCCGTCGGCGTCCACGCCCCAGCGCAGCCACGTCGAGGGCATGAACTGCATCCAGCCGATCGCGCCGGCGGAGCTCGGGCCCATGTTGCGACCGAAGTTCGACTCGACCTTGTTGATCGACGCGAGCACCTGCCAGGGGATGCCGTAGGCGGCGCCCGCCTCGTGCCAGAGCCCGCTGAGCTGCGCGTACGAGAGCTGCTCGGGTTGGGCGGGCGGCGTGAGGAGCGGCGGCGTCAGGACGATCGAGCCGGACAGGTTCGGTACCTGCGCGCTCGGCAGCGTCGCGGGCGCGGTGACGAGCGAGAACGTGTTCGCCGAGGCCGCGCCGGCGCAGGCGAGCAGGAGCCCGGCGGCGAGGAGAAGGCGGCGGGTCACTGCACCGGGTTGACGACGCGCAGGCTCGGGCCGTCATCGCTCTCGGCCGGCCGCTGCGTCGCCTCGCGGGCGCGCTCGCTCGCAGCCCGGCGCTTCAACGCGTGCTCGAGCGCGACGAGGAAGTCGTGCCGGTTCGTCGCGGCGTTCGCTGCGACCTCCCGGTCGACGTGCCCGGCCAGGACGAGCTCGATCAGCGCGTCCGAGAAGGTCTGCATCTGGAAGAACGCGCCCTCGCCGATCGCCTCCGTGATCTCCTCGGTGCGCGACTCGCGGATCACGTCGGCGATGCGGCTGTTCACGACCATCACCTCGACGGCGGGGATCCGGCCGCCGTCCACGCGCGGCAGGAGGCGCTGGCTGACGATCCCGCGCAGCACGCCCGCGAGGATGGAGCGGATCTGGTGCTGCTTCGTGGGCGGGAAGAACTCGATCATCCGCCCCACCGTCTCGGCCGCGTCGACCGTGTGCATCGTCGAGAGGACGAGGTGGCCCGACTCGGCCGCCTGAAGGGCGGTCTGCGCGGTCTCGGCGTCGCGGAGCTCGCCGATCAGGATCACGTCCGGGTCCTGGCGCAGCGCGCGGCGGAGCGCCTGCTCGAACGACAGCGTGTCGTGGCCGACCTCGCGCTGGCTGACGATGCAGCTCTCGTCCGGGTGGAGGATCTCGATCGGATCCTCGATCGTGATCACGTGCTGGCGCCGCGTGCCGTTGATGTGCCCGACCATGGCGGCGAGCGTCATGGTCTTTCCGGACCCGGTCGCGCCCGTGACGAGGACGAGCCCGCGCGCCTCGTTCGCGAGCCGCTCGACTCCCGGCGGCAGGTTGAGGTCGGCGAAGGTCGGCACGTGGGTCGGGATCACGCGCAGCGCGAGGGAGGTCGTGCCGCGCTGGCGGTAGGCGTTCACGCGGAAACGCGGCAGGCCCTCGTCCTGGTAGGCGATGTCGAGCTCGCCGGTCTCGTGGAAGGCGGCCAGGCGCGCGGGCGCGCTGAGCGCGACGGCCTGAAGGGCGACCGCGACGTCGAACTCGTCGAGCGGCGGCCATTCCTCGAGGCGCGCGAGGGCGCCGTCGCACCGCACGACCGGCGGCTGGCCGGTCTTCAGGTGGATGTCGCTCGCGCCGAGCTCGACGGCGCGCCGAAGGAGTGCGTTGAGATCCATCGCCGCACGAGACGGATCGGCGGCGGCGTGTTCCGGCTTTAGCGGGCGAGCGCCTGGGCGCGGTACGCGCGCCCGGGATCGCCGGCGCGGTGCGCGAGCGCCGCGAGCAGGCGAACCGGCGCGCGGCCGAGCCCGCGCGCGTCGCTCGGGCCGCGGAGCTCACCTGAGACGAGCTTCTCCACGACCGGCCACAGCGGGCGCAGCCGCGCGACGGAGAACATCAGCGTCGGGAAGCGGTCGAGCGCGACCTTCGCGCCCCAGCCGGCGGAGACGAGCGGCGCGAGCGTCCGGGTGAGCGCGGCCGTGTACGGCTCGAGACCGGCCTCCGAGCCCTCGAGCACGGCGAGCGCAGCGTCCGTGACGAGCTTGGCGCTCAGGAACGCCTCGTAGATCCCGTCCCCGGTCAGCGGCTCGACGAGCCCGGCCGCGTCGCCGACGAGCGCGACGCGCCCACGCGCGAGGACGGCCGAGGGCCGCCGCATCGGGAGGCGGTAGCCGCGCAGATCCGTGATGGAGTCGGGGTCGATGCCGTGCTCGCCGCAGAGCTCCGCGAGCTTGGCGCGCAGCGTCGGCCCCTCGCGCTCCCAGCCGCCGACGCCGACGTTCACGTGGTCGCCCTTCGGGAAGACCCAGCCGTAGCCGCCCGGCACGACGCCGAACTCGAGCACGAGCCGCCGCGCGTAGCGACGGACGTCGACGTCGGCGTAGGAGACGTTCCCTTCGAGCGCGACGCCGTGCTGGTGGTCGCGGCCGAGGTCGAGCGACCGCCCGACGACGCCGTTGACGCCATCGGCCCCGATCAGCACCTCGCCCGTGAGCGTCTCGCCGCCGACGCGAACCGTCGTGCCCTCGACGGCCGTGACGCGCGCGCCCTCCCGGAGCTCGGCGCCGGCGGCAACGGCTTGTTCGGCCAGGTACGCGTCGAGGCGGCGCCGCTGGGTCATCACGGCGAGGCGCGAGCCGCTTCGCCGCTCGAACCTCGCCCCGTAGCGAAGCCGAGCCTCGAGGGTGTCGACCGTCTCTTCCACGACCGGGTCGACCGGGAAAGGCAGTTGCCGCAGCGCGCGCTCGGTGAGCCCGCCGCCGCACGGCTTGTCGCGCGGGAACCGCGCCCGCTCCAATACGAGCACACGCGCGCTCGCGCGCGCGAGGCGGTAAGCCGTGGTCGAGCCAGCCGGGCCGGCGCCGACGACGATGGCGTCGAACCGCTCCAAGCAGCCAAGGCTACAATTCGCCGCTCCCTGGGGGTGTGCCCGAGCGGCCAAAGGGAACGGGCTGTAAACCCGTCGGCTCAGCCTACGGAGGTTCGAATCCTCCCGCCCCCATCGCCGCTCGAAGTCCGGCTTCGGCTGTGCCGAAGCCATGACGACTTCGAGCGAGACTCCATCGAGCCACAGTGAGCCGCGCCCGCACATGTCGGGCGCGGCGGCGGTTAGGAGTCGTCGTCGGTGATCTCGTCGGCGTCGCCGCTCGACGTCTTCGCCCACGGCTCGCCTTCGAGGCCTTCCGGGGTTTCGTCCTCGTCGGGTGGCTCGTCCGGCTCGTCGTCGCGGCCAAGGCCGCTTTCCTCGCGGAGGTCCTGTGTCTCCTCCTGGCTCTTCTGTGCCTCCTCGATCAGGCGCTGCTCTTCGTCGGCCATGAGCTTCAGTTCCCTTCGGCCTCGCGCATGAACCGTTCGACGACCTCCAGGTAGCGATCGGTCTCCTCGAGCACCGGCGTGTGCGAGCTCTCCTCGAGGACGACCTCCTGCGCGCCGGCGATTCCCTCCACGAGCGTCCGCGCGATCTGCGCCGTGCACATGTCGAAGCCGCCGCGGACGACGAGCGTCGGCACGCGGATCTCGCCGAGGCGGTCGCGGACGTCCCAGCCGCGCAGGGCGCCAGTCACCGTCCACTCGTTCGGCCCCTGCATCGCGACGTACACGTCCGGTGCCCGCTCCTCGCGCCACCGCTCCATCTCGGCCCGCGGCTTCGGCCCACGGTAGAAGTGGCGGTCGAAGTAGACCTCCATCGCCTGCTCGTACTCCGGGTCGCCGTAGGTGGCGGCCCGCTCGTGCCGGTCGAGCACCGCGCGAACGTCCGGCGGCAGGTCGGCGACGAGCCGCTTCTGCTCGACGACCCACTCGTCGATGCTCGCGAGCGTCGAGGAGAGGATCAGGCTTACGACGCCCTCCGCGCCGGCGAGGACGTGCTCGAGCGCGAGCATCCCGCCCCAGGACGTGCCGAGCAGGTGGATCCGATCGAGGCCGAGCTGCTCCCGAACGGCCTCGACCTCCTCGCGGAAGAGCTCGACGCTCCACTCGACGTCGGTCGGTCGGTCAGAGGCGCCGCAACCGATCTGGTCGTACAGGACGACCGTCCGCTCGGGGGCGAGCCGCTCGAGCGGCGTGAAGTAGTGGTGCGTCGAGCCAGGCCCGCCGTGCAGCGCAAGAAGCGGGATCCCGCCGTCGCCGACCCGGCGGAACCAGGTGCGGTACCCGCGAAAGTCGACATATCCCTCCTCGGCTACCATCCCGCCCACCTGCCCTCTTAGCTCAGTTGGTAGAGCACCTCCATGGTAAGGAGGAGGTCGACGGTTCGAGTCCGTCAGAGGGCTTGATAAAGCCGCTGCAATCCGCGGTTTCTGAGTCGCGCTCGTTGCTCGTGTCGGCGACAAGGTCGCACCGCCTCACGTGCCCGCCGCCGTTTCCGGCTGATCCCCTCTCTACTAAGGAGAGGACCTGCGATCCCAACGCCGCTTCGAGGATGAGGAACACCCTTGCGGAAGTGCTAAGACCATCGGCCTGATCGGCGGCCGGGCTAGGTCACGCGGTCGAGAAGTTCATCGGCGACGCGGTGTTCGGCGTGCGCGCTGCGCACGAGGACGACGCGCCTTCGGGCTAATGCGCGCAATGCGAACGTATGGATGGTCGTAGAGTCGTCGCATGAAGCGTATGTTCGGCCGTGAGGTGAGGCGTTGAGTTCGATCGGATCGGACGGTCGTGGGCTCGAAGCCCGCGTTGCAGACGCGTATCGAGCGCTCGGCTACGACGTCACGCCGAATGCGATGTACGCCGGTCGACAGATCGATTTGGTCGCTGAAAGGACAGTTGAGGGGATCGGCCGAGTGAGAGTCGCCGTCGAAGTCAAGAACTCCAGCAGGCGAATCCGAGCTCGTCTACGACCGTCTCGTCGCTAACGAGAGGCTGAAGGCGGGAACGAAGTATGAGCGGCTGGTGAAGGAGTGAGTTCCAGCAACTGGAGCGAACCGACGTGAGCAGCTCGCGGATCCTCGTCATCAGCGCGCCCGTCGGCGGCGGGCACCGAGTAGCAGCAGAGCGGGTAGCGATACGCCTTCGGGAAGAGCGCATCGACGAATCACGTGTCACTGTGCGCGACGTCGGGTCTATGCTGCGTGTTGGGCCATGGGAGGTCGGCCCCATGGTCGAACAGCTCTATTCATCGGGCATCGCGCGGCTTCGCGGCTATCCGCATCGCACGATTTACTGGCTGATGGATCGAAGGCCATCTCTCTTCTACGCGCCGTGGACCGTGATATTTCGCAGTCAGCTCCAGGCGGCGGTCGCCGCCTTTCGCCCAAACGTGATCATCTCGACCTTCCACCTTCTGAGCGCCGCCCTCGCGGCCGTCGTTGATGTGCCCGTGATCTCCATCGTCCCCGCTGGTGGGCGCGTCAACAGAATGTGTTTTGCAGGGTCCGTGCGGCATTTCGTGTTTTGCGATCCCGAATCGGCGAAGTTTGCCCTGACGTCAGGAGTGTCTCCCTCACGAGTCTCAGTTCTGCCGCATGTCCTGGATCCGCCCGCCACTTCGATACCTTCGCAAGAAGAGGCACGACGGCGTTTGGGTCTTCCCTCAAAGCTGACCGTGCTCGTCGCTGCAGGCTCGGTCGGGTACGGACCGCATCTGACCACGTTCGTGAGGTCTCTTCAGCCTGAGCGAGTCGGTGTCGGCCTTCTCGTGGCGGCAGGTCGAAACGAGCGTTTGCGTAACGAGCTTGCCGCGTATGCCGGAGAGTCGACTGTCTTCATCGATCCAACCGAACCGTCATTGATCCCGTACGTCGCCGCAGCCGACGTCGTCGTCGGAAAGGCCGGTTGGCTTACGCTGACGGACGCTGCCGCGGTCGGACGGCCGACACTGATCGTCGATCGCATCCGCGGACAGGAGGACGAGAACGCTAGAGCCGCATGCTTGTCAGGGCTGGCCCAGCGGCTAACACCTACGGAAGCTGCCATTCGTATCCGCCACTACGCCGCGGACCGGTCGACCCTTGTCCGGGATTTCACCGAAGCCGACGCTCCGCGGCGCGTCGCGCCGGAGCACGAAACAGCGCTCGCCGAACTTGTATCCCGCGTCGTCGAAGGCAGCCAGGAGTAGGCGCGAGCCGCACCGCCGGGGGCGCAGGGCGATATCGCGGTAGCGAAGAACGCGCGGTCAGCAGAGCACACGTGACGAGGCGGTTAGGATCCTCCAAGGGCGCTGTCGGTTCGGCGCACCGGCGACACGATCTGGCGGTAGATGGTGGCACCTTGCTAAAGGACGAAGTAAACGCTCGTATGCACGAAGCTATGCAAGAGCCATACAGGCTTGACGTCCTTACGCGGGTCCCGCCAAAGGTCTTCATCCCGCTCTTCGGCGTCGCCTCACTGTCTCTCGCCGGCCTCGGCTTTCGCGCCGCAACCTTGAGCACCGGGGTTACATTCATGGTCGCCGGATACTTCGGCTGGACCTTCTTCGAGTATTGGATGCACCGGACTGTCCTCCACTGGGAGCCGTCCCAACCCTTCTTGGCGAGAGTCCACTGGATGGCGCACGGTCATCACCACGACCAGCCCCGAGACCCACGTCGACTCTTCTTCCCCTTGATCTTTTCGATCCCCCTCTTGGCGCTGTTCGCGGCGGGCTACGTAGAAGTGCTCGGGGGCGCTCGCGGATGGAGCTTCAGCGCTGGCTTCGTATTCGGCTATTTCACGATGGACTTCACGCACTTCCTACTGCATCGCAAGCGACCACGATCGAGACTCGGACGACGCTTCCACGAGCTACACATGCGACACCACTTCGACGACGAGTCACTTGGTTACGGGATAGGCAGCCCGTTCTGGGACTTCGTTTTCCGCACACAGTCGCGTCAGTCGCATACTCGTCCTCGCGCACGGCGCGCATTGACATCTCCCGAGCAGCAGTCGACTGCCTTCTCAGCCCGATCGGGCACTGAGTGAGCTCGTGCCTGCGAAGCTGCAAGCGCGGGACGAAGGACGAGCTGCGTCTGCCGTAACGTTTGCCGGCCTGGCCGCTTATGGCCTGACGCCCACATCGGACACTGTTAGACACTACAGTGCTGCGCAGCGGTCGGTGTACCCGCGCGTCGGCTCACTGATGCGCGATTTTCTTGAGCGCAACGGCTGCGCGTCCGTCGACGCTGGCACAAGCACAGACTTTGAGTCAAGCCGTGGCGCTAATGCGCTTCACCGATGACGTCATCGACGTGTACGGGGTCCGCGAATCAGAAGTCGTCGCAGCGCGACGCGATCCGGATGCCTTCCCGGCGTTTCACGACCTCCTGAAGTGCGTGGGCGATCAACCAGCTTTGATCGGCGCGGTCGAAGCGCTCCTGGCCGCCAGCATCTCGCAACGCACGTGCTCGGCTTCTGGCTACGCGGCCGCTAAGGCGATTGAGAGTGAAGCCGCAGGCGCCGTGTTGTCGGCAATCATCCAGCCCGGTGTCCCTCCCCACGCCCGAGTGAGAGGCCGGGCTTTCGTGCTGCGCCTTAGCAAGGCTTCGAATCTCTGGGATGCGCTCTGGGATCTCCGTGAGGACGGGCGCCGAACGCTACCGGTCGCGTTCGCCGTGCTGAGCGCCTTCCTTCGCGCGACCTTGGATCTGCTGTTCTCCGGCAGTTGTCGCCAGCGATGCCTACGCGAACTCAGGTGACTGTCCCGACGGCCGCGTCCTATGGATGCCGTAGGCGAACCCCACAGCGTTCGAGGGCGAGCGCTGCCGCGCGAGGATGAGGATCTCTCCGATCCTGACCGTTTCACGCTACTGGAAGAAGCGGTGCGTGCTTCTGCTGCAACACGATGCATTCAGGCGTTCCCCGCTAAGCACAGGCTGGCGATGCCTGATCTGGGCCGGCCATTGTGTCCTAGGAGTCCCCGCCACTGTGAGTTTGAGCGACACAGGCGCGTCGATCACTCTTACACCGCGACTCGCGAGCGGCGGGTGCTCAACTGCTGTCTTTCTATTCCGAAATCGTTACGAGCCAGAGATGGACTTTCTCGCCTCTGCACTGCGTCCCGGCATGGTTTTCGTCGACGGCGGCGCAAATGTCGGACCGTATTCAGTCCTCGCTGCCGACCGGGTTCGCAACAGCGGGAAGGTCCTCGCCTTTGAGCCGTCGTCGGCGTCGGCTACGGCACTTAGATATAACGCTCGCGCGTACGCACATGTGCACGTCAGTCAGGCGGCACTGGGCGACCGTTGCGGCAGCGCATTCCTCTATCACGTAAATCGAGCAACGAGCGAATACTCCCTCGCGCCTGGCATTGCAGGCTCAGGTGAAGTCGTCAAAGTTGTCACGCTCGATGCTGCTTGCGACGAGTTGGGGATTTCGTGCGTTGATGCTCTCAAGCTAGACATTGAAGGCGCGGAGGAACTAGCCCTCAGAGGCGCCGAGCAACTGATTACGCGCCAGCCGCCGATCGTGATCTTCGAGATCAGCGATCGAGCGCGGGCCTTCGGGCTGGATCCCTACGGCGCTGCGGATTGGCTCGAAAATAGGGGCTACACGCTCCTTGAGCTAAGCGTTCGTGACCGCTCGAGGCCTCCGGTCGACCGCATCGCGACGCGGAACGTCATCGCGCTCCCACCGGGATGAGCCGGGCCAGGGCGAGGCCCAGGGGACGGCGACCTAGCTCGCTGCGCCATCCGCACCTGCCAAAGCGAACTTCATCGGGTAGCCGCCGTTGACGCTGCCGCGCCGCAGATCCTCTCACAAGAACACACCCTGTCCCGACACGGGTGACCGCGGGGCCCGAGGTTGTTGGGCGCGAGGGCGAGCTCGCTGGGATCGACCGCTTCCTCGAGCGCCGGGTAGTTCGTCGATCCACGGTTAGGTCGGTGGAACGGTCTCTTGGCGGAGGCTCCCAGCCGGCGCGAGGTACCACTATTCCGGCTGTCGTCGGTCGAGGGTGACGCTTCGCTAGCGGTCACGGGTGTGGTCGGGGCACAGCGATAGCCTGCGTCCATGAGGCTGTCCTACGGCGATGACGATCTTCCGACCGGCGCGGCAGGTCCGGGCGTCCGCTTGATCCCCGCCATGTCGAGCGGCAACGCCTTGCCCGAGGGCGATCCGCGTGCGGCGACGGCCTGTCCGATCGGAGGCGGCGTTCAGGTTGCACGCTCCGCCCAGATACGAAAACCGAACTCCCGCCCAACCTTTTCGGGTGGCGCGCCGGACTACCTAGTTATGCAGCCCTCGTGCGACGAAATTGAGGCACCGCCGACGCGCACGGGCCGCCGGGATCGGATGGTCGTGCTCGCGCGCCGAGCGCGTGCTGGCGACGCGTACGCGCGCGACGAGCTGCTGGGCCTTGTGACCGACAGCGTGAGCTCGCTCGCGCGCCGTCTTGTGAATCGTGAGGCTTTCGGGTCGGCACTGGCCGAGGAGGCGGCAAACAGCTCCCTTCTCGCTATTTCCCAGAGCATCCAGCTGCTGAAGGATCCGGAGAAGATAGATCGGTGGATAGTCGCGATCGTGCGGCGGCAGGTCGCGGATGTCGTCGATCGCGAGTCGCGGTCGGGTGCGCCGCTTCACCGCCGCCTGGACGATCAGGGCGAGCTCTCGTCCGGCCGGCTCTCGTCCGAGGCGCAATTCGAACTTCGCACACTGCTGGATCAGGCGCGTCGTGAGCTGTCGCCAGGTCGCCGCCAGATCGTGGAGTTGTGCCTGGAGCAGGACCTGAGACAGGAAGACGCAGCGACGGCCTTGGGCTGCTCGGTCGGTGCGGTGAAGAAGGAGCTCCACGTTGCTCGCGCGCAGTTGAAGCGGACGCTGCAGGCTCTCGAGGTCGCGCCATCGACAGGTCCTCGGGAGCTGCGGAGGGAAAGCCGTGCCTCCGACAAGGCATAGCGGTCGCGGCCGGCCGCCGCGCGCGTACGCACCTGACTCTGCGGCACTTCCGCCTTCGCCGGCGGTGTCGTTGCCGATGGCGCTTCCCTTCAGCGAGCTGGGATGGGAGCACTTCGAGGGATTCGTTCGCGAGCTCGTCGCGCTTCTCCCCGGTGTGGTGTCTGTAAGTGGGTACGGGAGCTCCGGTAGCGATCAACGTGGGATCGACCTGACGTCAGAGCACGATGATGGGAGCCACCGGGCGTACCAGTGCAAAGTGCGCGCTACGCCACTGAGGGCGCGGGACATCGAAAAGATCATCGACGCGACCGAGTATCCGGCTGACGGCTATTTGCTCGTGATCAGCAACGTCGCATCACCTGCGGTTCGAGATCGCATGCGCTCCGAACCTGCATGGAGTGTCTGGGATGCGGACGACCTCAGCCGTTTGACCAGGACGGTGCAGATCGAGCACGCGCGGCGCCTCGTCGACCGCTACTTCGGCAAGCCATGGCGAAAGGTGTTCCTCGGGGCAGCAGCCAGCGAACTGTTCATCTCGGCCGAGGAGATGTTCGCGCCCTTTCTCGAGGAGGAGAGGCTGTTCAACCACGCCTGGCCGATGCTCGGCCGCGAGAACGAGCTTGCCGAACTGCTGGACGCCGCCGAATCTGATCGCGTCGACTGTGTCTCCGTGGTCGGGCGCGGCGGCCTCGGCAAGTCGAGACTCCTACGCGAAGTGGCGAGCCGACTCGATGCACGCGGCAGCCGCGTTCTCTTCCTTGCCGAACAGCCGGTCACTCCCGAGGGAGTCGACGATCTCGTCCTCGGACCTGTCGTGGTCGTCGTCGACGACGCTCACAAGCGCGACGACCTCGAACCGCTCCTCGCTGCCTTAGCGCGCCGAGAACAGCCTGCGACGATCCTGCTCGCCACCCGTCCTCAGCGCATCGACGAGCTGCGCGGCCTGGCAGCGAGGACAGGCAACGACCCCGCCCGAGCCCGAACGGTCGAACTTCATGACCTCAAGCTGGACGATGTCGAGGAACTGGCCCGCCAGGCCCTCGGACCGAACATGCGTCAATTTGCCGACCGTCTGGCGGCGGTGACACGCGACTCGCCGCTCGTGACGCTCGTCGGCGGGCGCTTGCTGGCCCAAAAACACGTCCTTCCGGACGCGCTTGCAAGCGATTCTCTCTTCCGCGCGGAGGTCCTCAGCCGCTTCCAGGAAGAGGTCGTCGGCAACCTCGGCCCTGCAGTCGACGCGGACACGGCGCGTCGTATCCTTCGACTCGTCTCAGCGATCGGCCCGGCGCACCTCGACGACGACCAGCTGGTCACGGCGGCCACGGAGTTCGTTGGCACTGACCGCGCGACCCTTATCGAGACCATCGGGCGGCTCGAGGCCGCCGGAGTCCTGGTGCGGCGCGGCCGGCGCTTCCGAATCAGTCCTGACACCTTGGCCGATCACATCCTGCGCGAGGCATGCCTCACCGCGAGCGGTATTCCGACCGGCTACGCAGACGACCTCTTCGGCAAGTTCTTCGCGCATGCGCCGAACCAAGTTCTCAGGAACCTCGCCGAGCTCGACTGGCGGGCGTCAGCGGCGGCAGACGCCGACACGCGGCTACTCGACCGCATCTGGATACAGATCCATAGGGCTTTCGCGGCAGCGTCGAACCGCTCGCGGATCGCGCTACTGAGCGTGCTTCGCGAGTCGGCCTACTACCAGCCTGCGCAGCTCTTGGACCTTGTCGAACTGGCCATCTCCTCGCCCTCGGAAAGGCCCGATGTACCGCACCGCTTCCTCCCACCCTCAACGCATCAACAAGTGCTCGACAGCCTCCCCGCGCTACTGCGCGAGATCGCTCACTCGCCGGAGTATCTCGACAAGACGGCAGAGCTCCTCTGGGCGCTCGGAGCCGACGACATGCGACCCACGAACTCCTGGCCCGATCATCCGATCCGAGTGCTCGCTGAAATCGCCGCATACAGCGGCGTGAAGCCGATCGCCTACAACGAACTCGTGCTCGAGTCGATCGAGAAGATCCTCGATCAGCCCGAGGTGCACCAGCACCGGCACTCTCCCATTGAGCTGCTCGAGCCGCTACTCGCACGCGAAGGTATCTCGAGCTTCGCCCGAGGCCACCAGATCCGGCTCGGTCGATTCATCGTTCCCGTCGAGCGGACGATGGAACTCCGACGGCGCGTCCGCGCGCATCTAGAACGTCTCACGCTAGCACCTGAGCTCGCTGTCTCCGTGCGTGCATTGCGGGCGCTGACCGAGGCGACGCATGAGCCGCACGGGGCGTTCGGAGAAGGGCCCCCCAAGGCGGAACGCGACGGATGGCTTCCCGAGCAGCTGGAGATTCTCGATCAACTGGAACGCATCAGCGCCGCCGCTCGCGATCCACTGCTCCACGTCAACCTCATCTCGGACATCCGTTGGCATCGCGAGGGCTCAACTTGGAAGACAGTGCGGAAGCGCGTCGCTGACCTCTTGGCCTCGATCCCTGACACTCCCGACTTCAGGCTGACCGGGGCGCTCGTAAACCAGTGGGATGTCGAGTGGCTTCCCGACACCAGGGATGCACGCTTCGACTTCGACAAGCGCATGCGTGAACTGCGCAAGGTGCAACAGGCGGTTGCAAACAACCTCCTTGTGGCTGAGGCCGGCCGAGGCTCGCTTTTCACCTACCTCAACGACCGCATTCGCGAACTCGAACCCACCGGCGTCCAGGTCAACCCATACAGCGTCCTCTACGAGCTCGCCCAACTCGACACTGGAACCGCCGAGCGGTTCGGGGAGGCGATGATCCAGCGACCGGACGAGCCCCTGTCGCGATCTCTTGGAGCCATCCTCCAGGCGGTCCGGCTGAGCGACCGCCAGGGCGCGCAGCGGCTCGCTGAGCGCGCTCTCGAAACAGGCCACAGAGGTCTCGCCTGGAGCGTTGCGGCTAGCCTCCGCGGAGTCGAGTGGCCGAATCCCCCGGACGAGTCGGAGCTCGCGACGCTCGGCCGCCTCATCCATCACGATGACCCAGGCGTCCGTGCCGCCGCGGTTGATGCCGTGCCCTTTCTCGCGCAGCGCCACCCGAGGCGCGCCAAAGAACTGCTCCTCGCCGTCGACGTCACCGACAACGTGCCGCTTGCCGAAACGGTGCTGCGCGCATTCAACCCTCACGTCGGGTTCGACTACTCGGCCCTGACGAAGCAAGACCTCCGGGCGCTGCTGCGGAAGATCGCCCGACTCGATCGGATCGACGGATACGAGACGAGCGAATTCCTCGACCACGCGGCAACGCGCGTCCCGAGCGACGTCGTCACCTTGTTGCTGAAGCGCCTGAGCCGTTGCAAAGAGCGGGATGACGTCCACACCGACTACGTGCCACTGCCCTACGAGGCATTCCACCACCCGCTGGACGGCCTGCGTGCGTCGCCGACGTACGCAGGCGACCTGCGTCGAATCCGGCAGCGCGCCTACCGCGCACGACCCGGCATGATCCATTTCTGGCTGCCGAAGCTGTTCGCGCTTGTATCTGCGGGCATCGACGCTACTGCGCTTGCTGTCCTGGACGAGTGGGTCGTTGACACTGAACCGGCGAAACTTCGTGCTGTCGGGGCTCTACTTCGCGACGCGCCGAGGAGCTTCGTCTTCACACAAACCGACTTCGTCACCCGATTGCTCGAAACGGCTAGCCGCGCCGGTCGGGACACGTACGACCGAATCGTGAGCGACCTCTACGGCTCGGCAACGCAAGGAATTCGTCACGGGACGCCAGGGCAGCCCTACCCGGAGGACGTCGCGATGCGCGACTCAGCCGCAGCGATGGCGGAGCGTTTCCGCGACCAGCCCGCGGTCCGCGACTTCTACGAGGCAATCGTCAAACACGCCGACAGCAGCATCGAACGAAGCCTTCTCGACGACGAGGACTTCGAGTACAACGGCTAGGCGCCGAGAGCCCGACGCGGCCTGACGGTAACCCTGATCGGACTCGATCTTGTTGCCATGACGCGTCGTCGCCTCGTCTTCGCTCGAGGTCGCACCCAGGTCGCACGGCCGTGAAAAACGCGGCGAGATGCGACAACGGGCGAGGCACAGGAATCCGCATCACCAGGGCAAGAACCGCATGAGGCGACCCTGTCCGGTGCGCATAGTCGATCGGGAGGTTCGGGGGCTGTTTTCGAGGCGGCGCGCAAGTAGCGTCGGTCTTCCCGTCCCTGGAGGTGTGTTTTGTTCTGGTCGTTGGTGTACGTGGTCATCCGCCGCGTGCTCGAGCTGGTCGTGCTGTTTGGTCGTGGCGAGCGCTCGAAGGAGCTGGAGATCCTCGTGTCGCGCCATGAGCTGTCGATCCTGCGCCGGCAGGTCGCCCGGCCTCGGCTCTCGCCGGTGGATCGACTGCTATTCGTGGCGCTCAGCCAGCTGCTTCCTCGGCACGCTTGGCGTGCTTTGATCGTTCGACCGGAGACGCTGTTGTGCTGGCACCGGCGGCTGGTAGCGCGCCGGTCAACGTATGGGTCGGCAGGTCCGGGTAGGCCACCACTTGCGCCCGAGCTACGCGAGTTGGTGCTGCAGCTCGCGCGCGAGAACCCGTCTTGGGGCTACAAGCGGATCGTGGGCGAACTCCAAGTACGGCTGAAGCGGCTGTATGTGCTCGTCTTCCTCTCGCTCGCTACCCGCCGGGTCGAGTTCGTCGCCTGCACCGCCAATCCGGACACCGCCTGGATGCTGCAGCAGGCCCGGAGCGTGCTGATGGAGCTCGGCGACCGTGGCCGGCGGGTGCGCTTCCTGATCCATGACCGCGACAAGAAGTTCCCGCGCGCCTTCGACGCGATCTTCGCGGCCGAGGGGATCAGCGTGATCCGAACTCCGTTCCAGGCGCCGACGGCGAACGCCCACCTCGAGCGCTGGGTGGGCTCCGTCCGGCGCGAACGCCTCGACCGGATCCTGATCTTCGGCCAGCGGCAGCTCACCCACGTGCTGCGCGTCTACACACGTCACTACAACGAGCATCGTCCCCATCGCGCGCTTTCCCTGCGACCGGCCCGACCCGGTCGACACTCCCGCGGCGCGGGGCGACCCCGCCCAGCTCTCTGCCTCGGTCCAGCGGCGCGACTGGCTCGGAGGCCTCCTGCACGAGTACCAAGCCGCGGCGTGAGATCGAATATGTGCATCCGACACCCTCAGGCAGACCGTCCGCTCGCGCGTCATCGGATTTTGAAACCCTTTACGCTCGGTTGCGTGTTGCGGCTACTCGGCGTCAGTAGCGCGAGTGCCCGACTCGTGTTTTCTCCGGACGACATTTCTCTCATCGCTCAGCCGCACCTGTGTCCTGCGCCTGATCCCTGCATCGTGGGAGTCCGCGTAAAACAGAGCGTTCGAACCAGACGAAGCGGGCGTCGGCCGCGAACGCTTCGCGAGGTCTGCGCGATGAACTCCTGAAGGCTCGCCCTTGACTCAACGAGTTTGCTCTCGATGCTCCTTAGGCTCTGGATTTCGACTCCGACGTGTGTGGCCGCCTCGTCCTCCCCTCGCTCGCGCGCGCTGAGAGCGTCCGCCGCCGCTCTTACGGTTTGATAGGCGTGCGTCGCTAGTTCCCCGCGGTTGCCTGCGCCGTACACGAGAAGAACATGCGTGTGCGCATCGGCCACTGCTTCGAGATGCCGCTTCGCGCGTGACAGCGATGCCTGTCGGGCCGACTGATCGCTGCGGACGTCGAGCGCCGCTGCGCTGACCTCCCGGAGGGCGCGATCGACGGCGGTCGCGAACGCATGCGCGGTCGCGAGCTGAGTGTTCCGCCACGCACCCTTGTCGCCGCGCGCCGCAAGACTGCCGAAGAACGCCGAGAGAGCCGTGATCGCGCTCGCTCCGACTGCGATCGTGACAGTGGCCCATGCCGGAAGCACCAGACATTCTGGGCGCCTCCGTGGACGCGTTACAACGGACCGAAACCGTCCAAGGGCGTGCCTTCGCCGGCAGTGCCCCGCCACACCGCACCCGGCTCTGTCATCGTTGGCGCCTCGCCACGCTTGCGGCGCCCGGAAGGAGTCCAAGCCACCGTGACCATGCTTGGCTTCGTCGTGTGGGGTGGCGCAAAGTCGATTCCGCCTGCAAACGGCTAGCTTCCCGACGTGGGATCGAATTACGCACCCCACACCCTCACCCAGGCGCAACCGAGAGGATCCAGGCTGAGTCGGTGCTCGAACGATAAAGATGTTTTCCGTCAACGCATTTACTAAAGTTGCCGCATGAGCACCGGAGTGATGAAGCCGCGGGCGATGTTCGAGGAGGAGACCGGCGAACCGGTTCGCTACAAGATCCGGTTTCCGGATGAGGAGGCTTTCGAAGCGGCGCAGGCAGAGGAGACACCTCTCCTCGCTGTTCCTGTTCAGAACGACAAGCGCCAGTTCATCAGCGTGCAAGCGCGGCCGGTAGTCGCGCGCGGGCGGCAGGCGGAGCTTCCGTCAATGGATGAGCTCCTACGCGTCTACGAGACGGAGTTCGGAGCGGAAATCGTCGAAGATCGGCGCTACGACCTTGAGCGGTTCGATCTCGAGATCGTCGACGAGATCGAGGGCGAGCCCTCGCTTGATGACGTCCTTCACGCGATCGGCGCGCCGCAGGCGTGGCGAGCTTCGCGCGGCGCAGGCGTCACGATCGCGATCGTGGACACCGGGATTGACGGCTCGCGCCCGGAGTTCCCGCAAGCGAAGCGTCGCGACCACTGGGCACCGGTCGGCGAGAATGCCTGGCAGGACTACCACGGCCACGGAACGATGGCCGCCTGCATCGCCGCAGCAACACGAGTTGACGGCGGCGAATTCGACGGCGTCGCGCCCGATGCGACCCTCATCTCCTGCCGCACCCACTTCTTCGACAGCGAGCTGACGAGCATCTACGACTTCCTCGGCGACCTCACCTCGCACGGGGAGCCGCTCATCGCCTCGAACAGCTTCGGCATCAAGTCCGCCGATCCGCCCGAGCTTCGTCCCGCCGACGATTTCCCGAACGCGCTCGCCGAGGCGATCGAGAAGGGTCTCCTCGTGTGCTTCTCGGCCGGCAACAACCACGAACTTGTCGGTGGAGCAGCAGACGCCTGCGAACCGACTTCGATCTGGGCCTACAAGTGCCGGGACGATGTCCTCACGGTCGCTGCGTCACGGCTCGACAGGACGATGTGGTCATACTCGTCGCGCGGGCCGGGACAGCATCACGGAGAGCCGGGCATGGCGCAGAAGCCCGATGTCGCGGCGCCGAGCCCGCCCAACGGCCGCATTCTCTGGGGCGGCTCGCCAAGGAGTTTCCCGATCGGCTGGGGCACAAGCGGCTCTTGCCCTCAGGCGGCAGGCCTTCTGGCTCTGCTCGCCGCCGCGCGACCGGCCGGACGCGACGACCTGTTTCAGGCGGTTCGCTCGAGCGCGCGGAGCCTTGGACTAGGGGCCAACTGTCAAGGAACAGGCCAGCTTGACTGCGAGAAAGCCCTGCAACAGCATGTCTAGCCTCTACGATCCCCACATGCGCTACAAGGTGAGAGCCTCGACAGATCGCGAGTTCGATGAGCTGCTCTCCTTGCTCCGCACAGAGCACATCCCGGTCTATGTCTGCTCGCCAAGGCGGCGGCTCCTATCGACCGGAGACCTATCTCCAGAAGTCCGTCGGCAGGTCGTCACGCGCGGCGGCTCTGTGAGCGAAGACCGGCAATACGACCTCGAGCACTAGTAGCCACCGCGCTCGGCCGGCCGCCTCCGGCACACAGCACATGAGCGCGTGGGGTGCAGAACCTCGGCCGCCGCGGCTGAATCATCGGATTTGCAGCAGGTTCGTGTTTGTGCACACCACGGGCGCTGCTTGGTCGTGTCGTTGCTGTACCTCTTGTTTCGACGTGTGCTGGCGGTTGCGGCACTTCGGTTGCGCTCGCGCGAGTTCAAGGAGCTCGAGATCGTGGTCCTGCGCCACGCACTCGCGGTTCTTCGCCGCCAGGTCGCCCGTCCGCGGCTGGACGAGAGAGACCGGTTGTTCCTGGCTGCGGCCAGCCGGCTGCTGAGCAAGGCGAGCCGACCTTCGTTCTTCATTCGCCCGGACACGCTGCTTGGCTGGCATCGCCAGCTTGTGCGGAAGCGCTGGACGTACGCCGGACGGCGACCGGGTCGGCCTGCGGTCTCGGAAGAGATCCGCGAGCTGGTGCTTCGTCTTGCCCGCGAGAACCCGCGTTGGGGCTACCAGCGACTCGTCGGCGAGCTGGCGGGCGTCGGTCAGCGAGTCTCGGCGACGACGGTCGCGAAGATCCTTCGGCAAGCCGACATGTCTCCGGCTGGTGCTCGCGCGCAGCTCAGCTGGCACGAGTTCCTCCGTGTCCACGCCGAATCGATCATCGCGTGCGACTTCTTTACCGTCGAGACGCTCTGGCTCGGGCGCCTGTATGTGCTCTTCTTCGTCGAGCTCGGCACGCGTCGGGTCCACCTCGCGGGCTGCAGCGTCAACCCGGACGGCCTTTGGACAACCCAGCAAGCCCGCCAGCTTGCCTGGTCACTCGCGGAACGCCCGACCCCGATTCGCTTCCTGATCCACGACCCGTGACAGCAAGTCCGGGTCGCGCCTTCGACGACGTCTTCAAGAGCGAGGGCATCGAGATCATCCGCACACCGTTTCGCGCGCCGAACGCAAACGCTTTCGCCGAGCGCTGGGTTGGCACCGTCCGCCGCGACTGCCTCGACTGGCTCCTGATCGCAAGCCGCAGACAGCTCGAACACGTCCTGCGCGTCTACGTCGACCACTACAACACGCATAGGCCGCACCCCGCGCCTGGCCTGAGACCACCCACACCGGATAAATCGCCTATACCTCACGGGCGCGCCCCGCTTGGCCGGATCCGACGACGCGAACGCCTGGGTGGACTCATCCATGAATACGACCGCGCAGCATGACGCATGGATTTGCGTACCCCACGGGACGCCGACGCTACCGGGGCATCATCCGCCTCAGCGCTCACCCGACCGCGTTTTCTGCACCCACGGGGAAGCCGAAGCCACCTGGGAGTATTCGGCCTGACGTCAGCCGCCGCCTTGTCAGAGAGGCGACAACGCGCTAGAACCGACCTCACGGCGGCACGTAGCGCATCGCGTAGATTGATCGTCGGCGTCGGAGCCTTGAGCGTCGTCATGGCTGTCTGGGCGACGTGTGGCGCTGCTGCGAGAGCGCCGCTCGAAGCGACGGACACCCGGCTAGCCGCCCCCCAGCGCCTGCATTCGGTTCCAGCGGCGGTGATCGCCAGGCTTCTGAGCAAGGGAAAACCCGTTGACCGTTCAAACATAGAGATTCGGGGGCGGATGCGCCTCCCTCGCCCTGTCAAAGCGGAGTTCATCGTTCGCAACTCACAATTCGACGAGCGCCTGGACGCGAGGTCCGTTTCGTTCGCCGGCCTGCTCGATTTCTCGGGAACAAATTTCGTGAAGGGTGCGGATTTCTCAGACGCGCAGTTCGCGGGACCGTTTATTTTCGCCGCCGCCACAACGGGTCGCGGCGCTTCGACTCTCTTCCGCTTCGCATCCTTCACCGGCGCCGCCGTCTTCGCACGAGCGCATTTGAAGGGCGACACTTTGCTTACCGGAGCGGAGTTCCACGACACTGCTCGCTTTCGCAAGGTCGCCTTCGCGGGGCGAGCATTCTTCGGCTACAGCAGCTTCGACCGTGCCGCTGACTTCGCTCGAGCCACCTTCTCAGGTAGCGCGTCCTTCGGCGGAACCGACTTCGGGTCGGTGGCGAACTTTGCAAAAGCCTCCTTTCGCAAGAACACCGCCTTCACCGGTGCCCGCTTTGCAGGCACGGCCACCTTCGACGAGGCGGAATTCAAGGCTCAAAGACGCAGAATTAGCCGAGTGCCTGGGTTCGTGGGTTCGTCTCAGAGGACTCGCCCGACGGCCTTCGGCGGTGTCAGCTTCAACGGCGGCGCGAGCTTCCTTTACGCGACCTTTGAGCGCGAAGCCATCTTCAACGACGCGCAGGCGCTACAAGGCGTCGACTTCGAGGGGGCGAGGTTCGACAGATCGGCGAGTTTCACGACCGTTCGCTTCCGCGGGGACACCGACCTATCCCATGCCCTACTGAATCGACGCGTCGATTTCACCCAGGCAGTGCTCCACCTCCTCGACCTCGACGGCGTCACTGTCGGCGATAAGACGGTCGTCGTCCTACCCGACCCCGCCCGAAGGATCGGCCACCTCGACGACCTCCGCCTCGATGCAGACGAAATGATCGGACCCATCGAGGCCGGAAGCCCAGACGCGCAGATTCGCCAACTCAAGCTCGTCGAGAGCGCGGCACGCTCGGCGGGAGATAGGGACGCTGCTAACAAGGCGCTCGTTCGACGGCTGACCCTTAATCGCTACACGGAAAGTTGGTGGTTTCATCCTGTCGACTGGGCCTTTGGATGGGAGATCAGCGGATACCTCATTAAGTGGCAAAAGCCAGCGTGCGCACTGCTCGCACTGGTCGTATTAGGAATATTGCTCCGGCTTGCGCGCTGGAACTGGAAGGCCCGAGTGCGGGTGCTTCGATGGTTGACATGGTGGAAGATACGAGTGCCGGTGCTCACACGTATCAGACCTCGATCGAACGAAGCAGTGCCTGAGAAGCAAATCTGGGTAGCGACTAAGCGCAGCGTCGTAAACCTGGTCAGGTTCAAGATCGAAGATCGGACAGCGCTCGCCTGGCTCGAGACGGCGTCCCAGAAGCTCCTTGTTCTAGTGCTCCTCCTGACACTCGGTAATGTGTGGCCTCCCGTCCATGACCTTCTGAACGGAATCGTGGGATAATTCCGCGGCGCGCCACACTTGCCACGGCGAGCAATCAGCGCGGTGCCCAGCTCGCGTGGCGGCTTTCCATCGCTGAATGTGCTCGGACTCAGATGCCTAGGCTACCGCGCACGTCACAGCGATTCTCGGTGAACTCAGCGATTCGGTCCTAGCCTCTCGCGTCACAGCTCAGTCACTGCACGGTCACAGGCATCGGGAACCCTCCTCCGGCTAGGCCAGCGCGGAAGGAGGAGTGCGTGGGGTTCGTGAAGGGTGTCAAAACTCCGATCTAAGCTCGAGCTCGATTCGGCCATGGCCTTGGCCGTTTGCGTCCTCGGAGTACTCCACGTCCTTGGCGAACTCGGCCCGACGGCCGCGGACGAGCAGCCGCAAAACGGCGGCGAAGGCAAGGTAGGCGAAGGAGAGGAGCATCAAGCGATCCTCCCAGGCCCGGGGAACGGGCTCGGGGACTTGCTCGTCCCTTGAGCCTCTCAGAGGTTCTTGGTATCCGCGCGCGCGTGAAACAAGGATCAGGCGCAGCACCGACCTCCGGCCGCGAGCGAACAGCGGGAGACACACAGCCCCCGAATCTTATCGCGGCGCTTGGGCGACTGCTCCCACATCGGCGGCGCCAGGGCCTCGTGGTGACACCGGCGACGGTGCTGCGCTGGCATCGCGAGCTGGTGCGCCGGAGGTGGACGTACCGGCAGCGCAAAGGCGGCCGTCCCCCGACGGGCCGGGCGCTGCCGAGCTGGTGCTGCGGCTTGCGCGCGAGAACCCAGGTTGGGGCTATCAGCGGATCGCGGGCGAGCTGCTCAAGCTCGATTTCCGCATCTCCCCGAGCACGGTTCGGCGTCTGCTTGCCTCGGCTGGCCTCGAGCCCGCGCCGCGGCGTCAGGCGGTGAGCTGGGCAGCCCTTCTGCGCCGCCAGGCGGCGAGCCTGCTCGCCTGCGATTTCTTCACGGTCGAGACGGTCATGCTGCGTCGCCTGTACGTGCTCTTCTTCATCGAGCTCGGCAGCAGGCGTGTCCACTTCGCCGGTTGCACCTCGAGCCCATCCGGAGCCTGGGTTGTCCAGCAGGCGCGCAGCCTCAGCTTCACCGACGTTCTCGGACGGATGCGTTTTCTGATCCACGATCGCGACAGTAAGTTCACCGCCGCGTTCGACGAGGTGTTCCGCAGCGAAGGCATCAAGGTCATCCATACGCCTGTTCAAGCGCCGCAAGCGAACGCCTACGCGGAGAGATTCGTCCGCACCATTCGCAACGAGTGTTTCGACTGGCTGCTGATTCTCGGTCGCCGCCACCTTGAGCACGTTCTGCGGATCTACGTGCAGCACTACAACCGCGAGCGCCCACACCGCGTGAAGGGTGCCAACATCGATGTCGCTGCTCCTGAGGCGGAACGGCTGGGAGGATCGGCGGCATGGCCTTCTCCTTCCTCTACCTGCCGTATCGGGCGCTCTTCGGTGCGCTGGTTCGGAGTCGTCGGCATGGACGCCAAGGACATCGAACTGCTGGTGCTCCGGCACGAGCTCGAGATCCTGCGCGCCAGGTTTCGCGGCCGACGCTCCGGGCCGCTGATCGGGCGCTGCTGACACTCGCTGCCGCGCACCTGCCGCGGTCCTCGCGCGGCGTGCTTCTGGTGACGCCGCGGACGCTGCCGCGCTGGCATCAGGGGATCGTGCGTCGCAAGTGGCGGCAGCCGGCCGGCCGGGTCGGGCGTCCGCCGCTGTCGGCGGAGATCCAGGAGTTGGTGCTGCGGCTTGTGCGCGAGAACGCCCCGCTGGGGCCATCGGCGGATCTGCGGCGAGCTCAGCAAGCTCGGCTTCGTCGTGTCAGCGACGAGTGTCCGCCGGCTGCTCGCGCGCTCCGGGCTGGAGCCGGCACCGTGGCGCAGCGGTCCGAATTGGCGCGAGTTCTTGAAGGCGCAGGCCACGAGCATCATCGCGTGCGACTTCTTCACCGTGGAAACGATCCTGTTACGTCGCTTCTACGTGCTCTTCTTCATCGCCCACGCAAGCCGCCGCGTCAGGCTCGCCGGCTGCACGGCGAACCCAACGGGCGCGTGGGTGACTCAGCAGGCGCGCAACCTTGGCCTCGACTTCGGCGAGGGCGGCACCCGTTTCCTGATCCGCGACCGGGACAGCAAGTACAGCGGCTCCTTTGACGAGGTCTTCCGCAGCGAGGGCATCCGAATCGTGAAAACGCCGGTGCGCGCACCGAAGGCGAACGCGGTCGCGGAGCGGTTTGTCCGCACCGTACGCGCCGAGTGTCTCGACTGGCCGCTGATGCTCAACCGCCGCCACCTCGAGCACGTCCTCCGCGTCTTCGTCGACCACTACAACCGGCAGAGGCCGCACCGTGCCCTCGACCTGCGGCCGCCACAACCGAACAAGGAATGCGCTCTATCAGCGTCCGGCTCTATCCGCCTGAGCGGCGACACCGATAATGGCGCCCTTCAGCATCGATGCCGGGCACCTACTTGCGGCCGCGCCGGACGCCTTACGGCAGCAGCGACTTCGCTGCCGCACAACGCTGCTACAAGAGAACAGTGAGCGCGAAGCAGGCAGCCGGCATGTCGCAGAAGGAGGTCATGCGACTCGTCAACCTGTACATCGGCGTCGAGGCCGGGTATCTCGGCGACTTCAGCTATCGCACGCATCGCGAGTTCTACCCGCTCTACTGCGACCTCGACCTGAACCCGGACGAGTACGAGGGGACGACGCGCGAACGGTTCATCGAGATCCTCTCGAGCCGGCCGCCTCACGAGCAGGCCAAGATCATCCGCGGCGTGCTGGAGAAGTACCCGGTCGGGACCTCAGAGATCCGAACCCAAGCGATGCACGACGAGTACCTCGCTCTCGCGGACAGGCTCGAGCGCGACGGGATGGTCGCTGGCGACGCACCCGTCGCGACGGCGGAGTGGTGCGGCGTGCGATCGACGACGTGCAGACGCTGCTCGACAAGGGCGGGCCCACCAATGCGGTCGATCGCGTCCACACATCACTGCACGGCCACCTCCAGTACCTGTGCGACACCGCCGGCATCGACTACGACAGCAAGAACGACCCGACCACCGCACTGCTCAAGAAGCTCCGGCGCGAACATCCGCAGCTCCAGGACCTCGGCCCCCGGTCCAGGACATCGCGAAGGTCCTGAACGCCTCGGGCGCGATGCTGGACGCGCTCACACCTGTCCGCAACAACGCGAGCCTCGCCCATCCGAACAAGGATCTCCTCGGGCGCGACGAGGCGCAGCTCGTCGTCAACGCTGGCCGAACGCTGCTGGCCTACATCGACGCGAAAGTCGGCGCGGTCGCGAACTGAGCTCGAGAGAGGAGCCGGCCGCGCACGCTCCCGAAACCTCGCAATGGCCGTAGCGCCGAGGTCGCACCAGGGTCGCACGGCCACGCAAAACGCGACGATCCGCGGCGACTCGCGACAAGCCGAATCCCGCTCCACTACGCAGGATCCCGCATGGATCGACCCCCTCCTCACGTTCATGGTAAGGAGGGGGTCGACGGTTCGAGTCCGTCAGAGGGCTCTGCAAAAGCGCCGCATCTGGCGCTTTTTCTTTCGGATCAGTTTGCAACTTATCGAATGTGAGGCAGGTCTGGAGCCCTTTGTGGAGCCTTCGGGTGAGAGGCGGCCCGTGGGGGTGCACAAACTAAGCCGCGCATATCGAACTGTTCGATTTGCAGGAAGATCGAATAAGTGCGCCCCACGGGCAGGACGACCACCTTGAGCCCGATCGTGCGCCCATTCGGCTTCGCCCGGTTCTCCGGCACGACGAAGGTGCCGCAGCGGGCGTCGATCCCCTGCACCACGCACTGCCTCGAAGGCCACGACTGCTGCGTCTGGCCCGAAAAGAAACGCTCGGTCGATGCCGACGACGATGCCGAGGACGATGCCCGCGGCGGCCACCAGGGCGACCAGAAGCCGCAAGACCCACCGCTGCAACCAGTGAACCCGATGCGGCTCCGGGTGCGCACCCGTCGACACCGTCTGCCTCCGTCAGTGCGAGTGCAGCGTCCGGTGCGGCCTGCGAACACGGGGCCAGGCGCCACACGAGCCGGCGACGATCATCGCCAGCAGCGCGATCACGAGCGAGACCGGCCCGTACAGCCACCACTCGGGCTCGCCCCTGCTCCAGGTGAAGGCAGCCAGCATCTCGACCAGGAAGACTCCCGCCAGCGCCCACGCGAAGAACCGGATCACGCGGTCGGACACGAATGCCGGCTGCCACAGGCCGACCCGTGCGAGAACGACCAGCACCGCGGCGACGAGCAGCACGATCACCACGATGGCCACAACGCGGATGCCCGTCGACGTCGACTGATGGAGACCCCTGGTGCCGCCCAACGCCCAGTAGAGATGCGTGCCGAAGGGACCAGCCAGAAGGCCGACTATCAGGAGCAGCGCCGCAACGCGGACGCGGCTAGAAGCGCCTTTCGCTCTTGCTGTCATCGGATACCTCCCTTCGCTGCCTCTCTCTCCTTTGGCGCGCGGAGAAGCCCGCGGTCGAAGAAGGCGATCACGCGGCGCTCGTATTCGCGCGGAGCGGCCTGGTAGCCGCCCACGTGGCCGGCCTGCGCGATCTTCCAGAGTGCTTTGGGCTCTCCCGCGGCGCGGAAGTAGTCGACGTTCAGGTCCTCCCCGGCGCCGCTGCGGACGGCGTAGATCAGAAGCAGCGGCCGCGGCGCGATCTTCGCGACCAGGTGGTCGAGCGAGTCGGGCAGCGCCGTCCCGCTCATGACGGCGAGCGCGGCGGTCTGCATCGCCTGCTCGGGGAGTGCGAACCAGCCGCGCGGCCCGCGCAGCAGGTCCTCGCGGAAGGAGCGTGCGCCGGCGCCCTCGGAGACGACCGCGCGCAAAGCGGTGTTGGAGGCCGCGGCCTCGAGCATCATCTCGCCGCCGACGGAGAAGCCGATCCCGCCGATGCGGCCGGCGCGCACGTCCGGGCGGCGCTGGAGCCAGGCGACGGCGGCGTCGATGTCCTTCCCGGTGCCCCAGCCGAACACGTTCGGGTCGCCCTCGCTGCCGTCGTAGCCGCGCGCGTCCAGCAGCAGCACGCCGTAGCCGTGCCGGGCGAGCATGCGCGCCTGCGGCAGCTTGCCCTTCCGGGTCGGGAAGGAGATCACCGCGGCGCCGTTCCGGGACGGCACGTACCAGGCGGCGAGCTCGAGACCGTCATGCGTGCGAAGCGTCACCTGCTCGTACGCGCGGCCGAGCTCTGCGGGCTCGACCTTCGCCCGCGGACGGTGCGTCGCGCCGATCGCGACCGCCAGCGGCACGACGACCCAGAAGGCACCGAGCACGGTCGCGAGACCGAGGCCGGCGCGGCGCAGGTAGCGCAGCCGACCCGGCTTGCGCGACGACCAGAGCAGCACCACTGCGAGCCCGCACAGGAAGAGACCGACAGGGGCGAGGAAGAAGCCGCTCCAGTCCTCGCCGCGCGCTCCGACCGCACGAGCGTCGTAGACCGCGAGCAGCGCGCCCTCCAGCGAGAGGACGCCGAGGACGGCGGCGACCGCCGCGCGAGCCCCCGCGCGCAGGCGCGGGTAGAGCAGGAGCGCCGCCGCGAGCACCGCGAGCGTCACCGTCCCGCGCGGGAGGTGGTCGTCCCAGGCGGTCCCGGGCTCGGGCGCGAAGAACGCGTCGACGGCCGCGTGGACGGCGATGACCGCGACGGCCGTCGTGAATGCGAGCCGTTCACGCACGGCGCCGGTGCGTTCCGCGCTCCGCGCTCGTTCGGAGCCGCGCGACCTCGCGCTCGACCGCGGCCTCGCTGAACGGCTTGCGACCGTAGACGTCCCAGGCGTGGAAGACGAGGCCGATCGCCCAGCCGCCGAGCGGGAAGAGCGGCCACGGGAACCACGGGCCCCCGGCTGCCGCCCAGACGACGCCCCAGACCAGCCACAGGAAGCTGTTCACGAGCAGGTACGCGAGTAGGTGCGTCCGGAAGTCACGCTTCTTCTTCAGGCGGCGCAGCGCCTCCTTGCGCAGCAGCGCGTCGGCGGACAGCGTGCCGGCTCCGTTCTCGGTCGCTGTAAGCAGCTCGGTCATCGAGATCACCCCTCTCTGGAAGCTTTCGCCTCGACATCCCCGACCGGGCCGGCGAGCTGATCGGGGAATGGGATGAACGGCCGTCCGCAAGAAGTACGGACTTCGATCGGCGCCGCGCTATGCGTGCACGTCGAGCACGCCGCCTTGGAGATCGGGGCCGTTGCTCGGCTGCCAGACCGCGTGGACGAACCGGCGTGCGCCGCCGGGAGTGCGACAGGTGGCGTCGAAGCCGAAGCCCTGCACGTGCGTCACCGAGCCGCGGCAGAGCAGTCCGCTCGGCAGGTACTCCATCTGGAACTCGGTCGACGCTAGCCGCTGCTGACCGATCAGCAGGTCGGCGCGGACGAGGACGGGCTGGCTTCCGCGGCCGTTGCCGGCCATCGAGACGATCCCCGTCGTCACGCCGTTTTGGCGCAGCACCTGCCCGGTCAGGGTGTCGTGGAAGCTCGTGGCGTTCCACGGCTTGGGGTGGAAACGGAGCGGGCCGAGCGCGAGCGCGAGCACACACACGACCGCGGCGCCCGAGGTGAGGAGCACGGTCTGCGGCGTTCGCAGGAACCGCCGCGCCGCCAGCGCGGCTACCGAGGCGACCGCCGCGGCCTCGAGCGCGAGGAACCAGGACGCCGAGCGATCGGTGCCACTGCCGAGCCCGTGCAGCGTCGCAGCGCCCCAGACGGCGAAGTTGAGGTAGTGCGCCTTACGCCAGAACTCGTACGAGAGCCGCCGATGGCGGTAATGGTTCGTCACCGCCAGGGCAAGGAGGAGCTCGGCGGCCACGATGCCGAGCCCGGTCCAGATCGGCCTGTACCGCGAGACGAGCGGCACGACGAGCGCCAGCGGCGAGAAAGGAAGCCAGCTGTCGATCGCGATCGTCGCCACGTGGAGGACCACGAACGTGCCGACAAGCAGGCCGCCAAAGCGGTGCACGTCCTCGAGCGCGAAGCGCGGCCACCGCTGCATCCGCTTCTTCCCGGCCAGGCCGAGGCCGAGCGAGACGACGGCCGACAGGAGGACGTAGGCGACGACGCCGCCGGCGCGGGCCGCGTACCAGTCGACCGGGCTCGAGGTCAGGTGCACGCGACCGCCCAGCTCTCGTTGGCCACAGCCGACCCGCGGGGCGAGAGGAAGCGCGCCGGGATCCTGCGCCGGTCGAGCCAGCCGGGCCCGTCCTCGCCGAGCAGGAACCCCGCCTTCGCGGCGATGTCGGCGGCGAGGCAGCTCGCGCCGCAGGCCGTCACCTGCTCCCAGAGCGAGGCGGACGGCCGCCCGGTCGTGGGGTCGATGAGGTGGTGCTGCACCTCGCCGTTGCGGGTCCAGCGCCGCTTGGCGCTGCTGCTCGTGGCGAGCGCGCCCTGCCGGAGCGACACCGCCTCGCCGTCCGGGAGCGCCACCGTCAGCCCACCGCGCGCGGCGACGTCGCCTCCGGCCGACACGAAGCCGGGGCCGGAGAGGATCTTCAACGCGTCGTCGACGGCGAGCGACTTGACGACGCCGTTCAGGTCGAGCTGCAAGCCACGGGGAAGGCCGACGTGGCGGCCGATCAGGAGCACGGAGCGCCACGCGCCGGGCCGTCCCGCCCCGGGCGGCTCCTCCACCGGCGCGAGCGAGGCGAAGTCACGGTCGTAGCCGGCGGCCTCGAGCGCCGGGCCGAGGGTCGGGTCGACGAGCCCGTCGGTCTCGCGCGCGGCGAGCAGCGCGACCGCGAGCGTCTGCGCGAAGAGCGGGGAGACAGCGACGAACCGTCCCGCCGAGCGGTTGACCCGGTTCAGCTCGCTGTCCGGCCGGAAGCGGCTGAACACGCGGTCGCGCTCGGCGAAGAGCTCCCGGATCGCCCGTAGCTCTTGCGCGGTCGAGCCGCCGACGACGACCTCGCAGCCCATCGACTCGAAGCAATCCGTCTTCACGAACCGGAAGTCGAGGCCTGCGGAGGGGCCTCCGCCGGAGCGACGATCCCAGCCTGAAGCAGGTTCGCGCGCACGACCGAGACGAAGCGCGGCGGCGCCGACAACGGGTGAGTGGGCCGCTTCGGATGCCCCGCATACGAGCCCCGCGCGAACAGCATCGCCAGCCCGAAGACGAGCGAGCCACCCGTCGCAAGCGCGAGCTTCGCCGTCCGCGCGCGACGACGCGCCACCCTGAGCCGCGAGTCCTTCACGAGATCCCAGTGTGCCGACCGAACCTGAGAGGAAGATGAGAACCGCCGTCAGTCGGCTCGCAGGCGGACGATCGCCTCGAGCCCGCCGCCGTCGGCGGGCACGAGTTGGACCTGTCCGCCGTCCGTCTCGACGAGCCGGCGCACGATCGCGAGGCCGAGGCCGCTGCCCTCGCCTCCGCGCCCGCGCCAGAAGCGGTCGAAGGCGCGGCGGCGGCCCTCGGCGTCGAGTCCGGGGCCTTCGTCGCGGACGCGCAGCTCCGCCCACGGTGGCGCGGCGCGCGCGGCGACGGTCACGGTGCCGCCGGGGGGTGAGACCTCGACTGCATTCTCGACGAGGTTGTCGAGCACCTGCCGGACGCGTTCCGGCGCCGCCCGCGCCGACGGTGTCCGGTCGGTCTCGGCAAGGAGCGACAGCCCGCGCTCGGCTGCCAGCGCTGACCAGGCCTCGACGCGATCGCGCACGACCTCGGCGAGGTCGACCTGCTCGGCGGGCGCAGCGCCGGCGGCGGCCCGAGAGAGGGCGAGCAGGCCGTCGACGAGGACGCCGAGCCGCTCCAGTTCGGCCAAGGCGCCTTCGAGTTGCGACCGGCCTTCGGCGGCGACGTCGCGGTCGAGGTTCTCGAGGCGGAGGCGGAGCGCGGTCAGCGGCGTGCGCAGCTGGTGGGAGGCGTCGGCGAGGAACTCCTCCTGCGAGCGGAGGAGCTGGTCGAGCTTCGCGGTCGTGTCGTTGAAGACGCGCGCGAGCGACTGCACTTCGGGCGGGCCAACGTCCTCGGGCGCGCGGGCGGTCAGATCACCGCGGCCGACGGCCGCCGCCGCCTTCTCCAAGCGCGAGAGCGGCCGCGCCACAAATGCGGCGAGCCTGATCCCGGCCAGTGCGGCAACGGCGAGCACGACCGCGGCGATCGCAGCCAGGACGAGCCAGTAGCGGCGGATGCGCGCGTCGACGGTCGACGTCGGGTAGGTGATCCGGACCGCTCCCGTGACGCGCCCTCCGGCCGCGACCGGGACGGCGACGTAGAGCAGATCCGTGTGCAGTGTCTGCGAGGGCCGGGTGCCGACAGCGACGCGGCCACGCAGGGCGGCGGCGAGCTCCGGCCGCGACGCGAAGCTCTCCGCCCCTGCTCCGGCCGGGCGCGTGTCCACGGCGGCGATCCCTCGCCGGTCGACGATGACGACGCGGCCGCCGGTGTCGCGCGCGTACCCGTACGCGACCGAGGCGAGCGGCTGGAGCCGGCTGCGGCTCGGCCGCCGGAGCGCGTCCTGCCCCAGCGAAGCGAGCGCCGTTGCGTCGCGCTCGACCTTCGCCTCCAGGTCGCGCCGCTCGGTGCGGGCGTTCTGGATTCCGAGCGGCACCTCGAGCGCCGCCAGCACGACGACCACCAGCCCGAGGTAGCCGAGGAGGAGCCGCCGGCTCACGCGCGCAGGCGGAAGCCGACCCCGCGCACGGTCTCGATCCAACCGGGATCGCCGAGCTTGCGGCGCAGCGCCGCGACGTGGACGTCGATCGTCTTCGTCGAGCCGTACCAGCTCGTCTCCCAGACCTCCTCGAGCAGCCGGCGGCGGCTCAGCGCCGCACCCGGATCGCGCGCGAGCGCGGCCAGGAGGTCGAACTCCTTCGGCGTTAGCTGGACCTCGCGACCCCGGACGCGCGCCCGGCGCGCCCGCCGGTCGACCTCGAGCTCCCCGACGCGGACGACTCCGTCGGCGGGGTCGCCGCGGGCGCGGCGCGACACCGCGCGGATGCGGGCGATCAGCTCGCGCAGCCCGAACGGCTTCACGACGTAGTCGTCGGCGCCGAGCTCGAGGCCGACGACCCGGTCGGCCTCCTCGCCGCGGGCAGTGACGACGATGATCGGCACGCTCGACCGGGCGCGCAGCTCGCGGCAGACATCGAGGCCGTCCAGGTCGGGCAGCCGCAGGTCGAGCAGGACGAGGTCGACCGCGGGCGCGGCGAGAGCCTCGGCGCCGCTCGCCGCGCGCTCGACCTCGAAGCCTTCGCGGCGAAGGCCTTCGGCGAGCGGCTCGGCGATCGTCTCCTCGTCCTCGACGATCAGCACACGCACGCTCCCAATCCTGACGCACCGCTCGGGATGCGAGGCGCGTCTTGGCCGAATCCTTGCCGTCCCCTTCCGAACCTTTGCCCGGCGCTGGAACGCCGCTCCGTAGCGTCGAGAGCGACAACCGAGGAGGTGCAGCGACATGAAGAAGATCCACGCGCTCGCGATCGCCCTCATCCTCGCGGTGTCGGCGGGACTCGGGCTCGCTGCCGCGACGAAGACAGCGGGGCTGCGCAGCGCGACGCCCACGACGGTCACGACGAAGGCGGCGATCGCCGCGCGGTCGCGCAAGCTCGACCACGTCGAGGCCGCGCTGCGGCGCGCGCTCCGCGACAAGCCGCCTGCCCTGCCGGCGCTGCCGGCGACACGGCGGCCGGCAGCCGCTCCGCCGCAGCGGGTCGTCTACCGGCGGCCGGCGCCAATCGTCGTCATCAAGCACACGCACCACGGCGACGACGGCTCCGAGCACGAGAGCGAAGGCCACGATGACTAGCCACGTCGGACGCCTCTACGCGCTCGCGCTGGCGCTCGTCGTCTTCTTCCTCACCTGGACGACGGTCGCGGCGCGGCCGTGGGTGCACACGTCGAAGCGCGTGAACGACCCGCGGCTCGCCGCGCTCGCCGCGCGCGAGCAGCGCCTGCGGCACGAAAGCGTCGTCGTCCGGCGGATCGTCCAGAAGCGCTGGGCGGTCTACCGGGTCGAGCTGCGCAAGCGCAAGTCGCAGATCGCGGCGCAGCAGGCGCAGCTCGCGGCCGCCCCCGCCGGGGCCCCGTCGGTGCGCGTCGTGACCCTGCCGCCGCTGACCGTCACGAGAACGTCGTGATCGCGCGCCGCTTCAGGGCGATGGGCACCGATGTCGAGCTCTTCGTCGAGGCCGACGACGCTGAGCGGGCGCTCGAGGCGGCGGAGAACGAGTTCCACCGCCTCGAGGCACTCCTCTCCCGCTTCCGGCCCGACTCGGAGCTCTCCCGCCTCAATGACGAGCGGACGCTCGAGCCCGGCCCCGACCTGCTCGAGGTGGTCGAGCTCGCACTGCTCGCCCGCGTCCGGACCGGCGGCCGCTTCGACCCGACCGTCCACGATGCGCTCGTCGCCGCCGGCTACGACCGCTCGTTCGAGCTCGTTCCTGCCGACGGCCCCGCTGCGGGCTCGGCGCCGTGCGGCGGCGGCGTGCTCGTCGACGGCCGCCGGATCGAGCTCGAGCCGGACGTTCGCCTCGACCTCGGTGGGATCGGCAAGGGCTTTGCCGTCGAGCGAGCAGCGGTCGTGCTGGCCGCGGCAGGGCCGTGCCTCGTGAACGCGGGCGGCGACCTGGCCGTCCGCGGCGGCTCCTGGCCCGTCGGCCTCGAGACGGCGGATGGGCAGATCACGCTCGAGCTCGACCGCGGCGCGATCGCCACCTCGGGCCGCGACCGCCGGCGCTGGCGCCGCAACGGCCACGAGCAGCACCACCTGATCGACCCGCGTAAGGGAACGCCGGCCGAGACCGACCTGTTGCGCGTCACCGTCGTCGCCTCCGACGCCGTCGAGGCCGAGGTGTGGGCGAAGGCGCTCTTCCTGGCCGGTGAGGACGCGGCCGCGGCGGAGGCCGACGAGCTCGGGCTTCCCGCCGTCCTCGTCACCGTCGACGAGCGGACGCGACTCGCCGGAGGGCTGCGATGAGAGACCCGACCTTCTGGGTCCTCGCGCGCGCGAGCGGGCTCACCGCGTACGTCTTGCTGACAGCGTCGATGCTGGCCGGCCTGGTCGTCAAGTCGCGCCCGTTCGGCCGGGGGATCCGGGCGGCGGCCGTGACCGACACGCACCGTTTTCTGACGCTGCTTGCCCTCGGTGCCATCGCGATCCACGGGCTCGCGCTGACGCTCGACTCCACCGTCCGCATCCGCCTCCCCGCCCTGCTCGTCCCGGGCCTGAGCCCGTACCGGCCGCTCGCGGTCGGCCTCGGCGTCGTCGCGGCCGAGCTCGCGGCGCTGGTCGTGATCTCGTTCCCGCTCCGCAAGCGGATCGGCTTCCGCGCCTGGCGGCGTCTGCACTGGGCGACCTACGGCGTCTTCGCCGCCGCCACCGCCCACGGGCTCGCCGCGGGCACCGACAGCACTCGACCCTGGGCCTTCGCCCTCTACCTCGGCGCCGTCTGCGCGGTCGCCTTCGCCACCGCATGGCGCGTCCTCACCCGACCGACAGGAGGAACCCGTGTACCGAATCGAGATCGACCGCTCGCTGTGTAGCGGCTTCGGCGCCTGCGCCGAGCTCGCGCCCGACGTCTTCGAGGTCGACGCCGGCGGAACCGCTCGCGTTCGCGTCGGCGAGTCCGACGACCCCGCCGTCCACGACGCCGCCGCGGCCTGCCCGATGGCCGCGATCGCCGTCTTCGAGGCACGCGCAGCGTGAAGCGTCCCGCCTCTGTCCTGATCGCCGGCGCGGGACTTGCCGGCGCGCGCTGCGCCGAGACGCTCCGCGCCGAGGGCTACGACGGCCGGATCAGGCTCGTCGGCGAGGAGCCTTTCGCGCCCTACGAGCGGCCGGCGCTCTCCAAGGAGTTCCTTGCCGGCGAGCGCACCGCGGACGACCTGCTGCTTCGGCCGCCCGGCTTCTGGGCCGAGCAGGAGATCGAGCTCGTGCTCGGCAGGCGCGTCGAGCCGAGCGACGAGCTCCTCGTCGTCGCGACCGGCTCGCGTGCCCGTCGCCTCGCCGTCCCCGGTGCCCACGTGCTCCGCACGCTCGCCGACGCGATCGCGTTGCGGGCCGAGCTCCGGCCCGGCCGGCACCTCGTCGTCGTCGGGGGCGGCTTCGTCGGCGCCGAGGTGGCCTCGACGGCTCGCCGGCTCGGCCTGCGCGTCACCCTGCTCGAGGCCGGGCCGACGCCCTTCGCGCGTGTGCTCGGAACGGAGGTCGGCGACGTGCTCGCCCGCCGCTACCGCGCCCACGGCGTCGACCTGCGCACGGAGACGACCGCGACCGCTCTCCCCGGCATCCGCTGCGACCTCGTCCTCGTCGCAGTCGGCGTCGAGGCCGCGCGGGAGCTCGTCCGGGACGGCGTCCATGTCTGCGGCGACGCCGCCGGCGGCCCCGGCCACTGGACGAGCGCCGCCGCCGACGGCGTGGCCGCGGCCCGCCGGATCCTGGGGCTCGACCCGCCGCCGGCGCAGCCGCCGTTCTTCTGGTCCGACCAGTTCGGGCTCCGGCTTCAACTCGTCGGCGACCCGAGCGGCGCGCGCACGGTCGACCTCGGCGGATCCGAGAACAGCTTCACCGCGCGCTACCTCGATGCCGACGGACGGCTCGTGGCCGCGCTCGCCGCCAACCGAGCCGCCGACGTCGCCGCCTTCCGCCGCGAGCTAGCGTTCGCAGCGTGACGAAGCTCCTCTCGACGCTGCTCCTCGTCGCCGCGGCCGCCGCGGGCGCGATCGCCGCCAACCTCGCGCTCCTCGGCTACGGCACCTCGAGCAACGACCCTGTGGGCAAGCTCCGCCCCGTCGCGCACTTCCCAGCCGCGCCGCCGGACGTCGTCCGCCCCACGACGGGGCCGCTCGAGCGCGAAGGCTCCGACGACTAGATCACGAACTGCGGCGGGAAGTCGCCGCTATTGCCGCGGGCAACCACCTTGCCGGAGCGGGTGACGACGAAGCGCCAGCTGTGCTGCTGCGGCCGCCTGGGCGAGCCGCTGTAGTGGAAGGCGTGCCAGGGCCACCGTTCGGTGAACACCACGGTGGCGGCCGGGCCGCGCAGGAGGACCTGCGTGGCGCAGACGCCGTGGATGCGCAGGCCCGGCGGCGGCCCTCCACCCTGGATAACGCACCGCTGCGCACCAGGGTGGCTCGGAAAGAAGCCGAACCCGTCGCCGACCGTCGAAGCCTGGACGCTCACGATGGCGCGGTCGTCGCGGGTCGACGCGACGGTTCCGGGCATCGGAGTCGGAGGGCCGTGCCCATGGCAGCCGACGGCGACGGCCGACAGCAGCGGCAGCAGGACGACCCGCGGCGAGAGGCGCACCCGTACAGCTAATCAGTGAGCCGGAGCGCGACCGCCGGCCGGATGCGCGTCGCCGAGAGCGCCGGCCCGATCGTCGCGAGCAACGAGGCAGCGATGGTGAAGAGGAGCAGGACGCCGAGCTCGAGGTAGGGCACGGAGAAGACGAGCTCGCCCATCGCCTCGGTGTTGGTGACGATGTTGTAGAGCGTGAGCAGCGCGAGGCCGACGCCGAGCAGCGTGCCCTCGGCGGCGATGAAGCCGGCCTCGATCGCGAAGCTCCGCCCGACCGTGCGTGGCCCGAAGCCGATCGCGCGCAGGGTGCCGATCTGGCGGCGCCGCTCGCGCACGGCGCGCACCATCACGACGGCGAGCCCGGCGATGCCGACGACGAGTCCGAGCGCGAGGTAGCCCTCGAAGAGCTGGAACATCTGCCTCGTCATGGCGTAGGCCTCGTCGGTGAGCGCGCGCATCGAGTTGGCCTCGACGCCGTTCGCGACGTAGCGGCCCTGGAGCGAGGCGGCGAAGGCGTCCGCGTCGATCCCGTTCCGCAGCGCGACATAGGAGCGGCTGGGGACGAGCTGGTCGCCGAACAGCGAGCGCGCGCCGGCGGCGCCGTAGAGGAAGCCGTTGGAGATGAAGTTGTCGTAGGCGCCGATGGCCGCGATCCGGACGACGCGCCGCGCGCCGGTGACCGGATCGGCGATGACCGTCCGCTCGCCGACCTTCAGCTTGAAGTCCGGCGGCCCCCCGGTCTCCTTGAAGGCCGGGTCGGCGATCACGAGCCGCGGATCGCGCAGCACGGCCTCCCAGGCGGCGCGGTCGGTCGGGTAGGAGCCCCGCTTCTCGAGCTTCGGCGCGCCGCCCGCGACGAGCCGCTTGTCGAAAGCGGACAGGTTCCAGAGCGTGGGCTCGACGCCGGGAATGGTGATCTGCGCAGTCGTCCGCGCGAGCGGCGCGATGCGCGCGACAGCGGAGTCGCGCCCGAGCAGCCGCGCCGAGACCGGGTTCGCCGGGCTCGAGTCGACGACGACGTCGAAGCCGCCGCTCACGTTCCGGGTCGCGGTGTCGACCTGCGCGCCGATCATGTGCGAGATCGACGTGATGAAGGTGAGGATGAAGACGACGAGCGCGTACATGGCCACGGTCAGCCCGGTGCGCGAGCGGCGCGCGAGCGGATAGGCGAGCCCGAGCCGCAGAGCCAGCCGCCGGCCGCGGCCGAGCCGCCGGAGCGCCGCGGCGATCGCCTCCTGCTGCTGCGCGACGAGCACGACGCCCGCGCCGGTGAGCGCGACGCCTTGGTAGACGTAGGCCATGATGCTCGCGCCCTCGGCCGCGTCGGGGAAGAGCGCGAACATCGACGCGCCCCAGACGCCGGCGAGCAGGGCGAGCACCGAGAAGACGGTCTTCCGCGGCGTGAAGCGGGTGAGCAGCGGCGCCAGCCCGCCGAGCGCGAGGATCGGGCCGAGCAGGAGGCCGTCCGGCTCGTTCGCGGGGGCGGCCTGGAGCGTCCAGGCAGCACCGAGGAGCACGGCGAGCGCACCGAAGACGAGCGAGCGGCGGCGCCGCTTCGGCGGCGGCTCGCCGATGTCGCGGATCGCGCGGATGATGTTCAGCCTGCTCACGCGCACGCTCGTCCCGACGACGCTCGCCACAGCGACGACGTAGGCGATCGCGAACGCGAGCGCGATGCTCCCCGGCTTGACCGTGAACAGGAGCTCGACCCGGTTGTGGGCGGTCGAGAAGATGCGCTGGCAGAAGAGGACGATGACGCGGCCGAGGCCGACGCCGAGCGCCACGCCGGCGAAGCTCGCCGCGGTCGCGTAGAGCCAGCCCTCGGTCGCGAACGCGCCGACGAGCCCCGAGCGGCGCATCCCGACCGCGCGCGCCATCCCGAGCTCGCCCTTGCGCTCGGCCGCGAGCATCACGAAGAGGTTGACGAGCAGGAGCAGGCCGGCGAGGACGCCGAACGCGCCCGTCGCGGTGAACATGTCGCGGAACCCCTTGCCCTGCGTGTCCGCGGCGTCGAGCGAGAGCTTCTTCACGTCGACGATGCGCGCGCCGGCGACGCCCGTGCTCAGCCGGAGGAGCTGGTCGACGGGGGGCGTCAGCTCGGCGCCGCTCTCCACGCCGCCGCGGTTCGAGACCGCGACCGCCCACTGCGGCGGCAGGCCCGGGCGGATCGCCGTCTGCAGGATCAGGTCGAAGGTCGCCGGGCTGACGAAGATGTTCCGCGCCTCGGGCTCCGCCCGGAGGGAGAAGCCCGCGATGCCACGGCGCGGCAGCACCCGCTCGACGACGAGGTGAGTCGTCGAGCCGTAGGCGTAGACGTCGACGACGCTCCCTCGCTCGACCCGGAGCGCCTTCGCGAGGTCGCTCGAGACCACGGCCTCGTCGTTCCGCGGCGACGGGCCGGAGATGCCCGTCGCATGGGGGTCGCCGCCGAAGGCGCGTGCTGCGCGGAAGTCGACCATCACGACCTGCGAGCGCGGCGCCGTCAGCACCTCCCCGGAGCCGGCGGAGACCGCCGCCGCTTCGAGCGTCGCGATCGGCAGCACGCCGTCGACGTTCGAGCTCCGGATCAGGTGCGTCTGCGTGAGCAGCTGCGACCAGTCGCCGTGGTCCTTGGCGACGACGAGCTCGTCGACCGGGCCGAGGTGCTGCCGCGCGAGCTGGCGGATCGAGCCGTCGACCGTGTCGCCGACGACGAACGAGCCGGTGATGATCGCCGCGCCGAGCAGCGAGCCGACGACGACGAGCAGGCCCTCCTTCGGCCGCCGCGCCGCGTTGCGGAGCGCGAGCCGGCGCAGCACGGGCCGGCGCGCGAGCACCCAGAGGAAGGGGAGCGTGACGAGCAGCGAGAGCGTGAGCGCAAAGGTGGTCATCGCGCTCACCCCACCGGGACGAGCTCGCGCTCCGCGACCTCGCCCAGCCGTTCGTCGCCGACGAGCCGCCCGTCGCGTACGGTGAGCAGCCGGTCGGCGTAGGACGCGACCGTGCGGTCGTGGGTGACGAGCACGATCGTCAGGCCTTCGCGGTGCAGCTCGCCGAGGAGCTCCATCACCGCATGAGCCATCTCCGAGTCGAGGTTGCCGGTCGGCTCGTCCGCCCACACGAGGCGCGGATGTCCCGCGAGCGCGCGCGCCACAGCGACCCGCTGCTGCTCGCCTCCCGAGAGCTCGGGCGGCCGCCGGTCGAGCCGGTGCCCGAGGCCCACGCGGCGCAGTGTCTCTTGCGCCCGCCGCCGGGCCTCGCGCTCGTCCACGCCGACGAGCAGGAGCGGCAGCTCCACGTTCTCGGTCGCCGTGAAGACCGGGATCAGATTGAAGGCCTGGAAGATGAAGCCCATCTCGGCCGCGCGGTGGCGCGTGCGCGCCGAGTCGGAAAGCTCGTGAATGGATTTCCCGTCGACGAGCACGCGACCGGCGTCGATCTCGTCCAGCCCCGAGACGCAGTTCAGAAGCGTCGTCTTGCCCGAGCCGGACGGCCCCATGACGGCGACGAACTCTCCTTCTGCGACCTCGAGGTCGAGCCCGTGGAGCGCGACGACCTCGTCGCCTCCCGACCGGTACACCTTGCGCACGCCCTCCGCGACGAGGATCGGCCTGGTGTCCATCTCGCCCTCCTCTCTGGGTGCTGCGGCCAGTTTCCGCCGGCCCGGGCCAAGCGGCATCAGGGAAGAGGCCGATCTCGGATGCGGGTTTTCCCACACCCAGCTCAGCGTCCGGCCCGATGTCCTAGCCGGCAGCGGAGCGCATGCTCTCCTTGCGATGAATCACGCCGAGAAGAGACCTCACGCGCCCCCACGGCCGGAGCACGAGCTCACCGCGTTGCTCTGGGTGATCGCGGCGCTGCTGGCCGCCCTCGACGCGGTCTGGTGGCTCGGCCAGCAGATCTACTCCTAGCCGACAGCCTCCAGCTCCGCGCCCACGGCGGCGATGACCCGTTCGAGTGCCTCCTCGATCTGCGGCGTCAGGCCGCGGCCGGCATTGAAGTTCGCGCCTTCGATCCCATAGACGACGAGCCGCGCCGGTAGACGTCCGAGCGTGCGGGCAATCTCGACCGCTTCGGGCACGCCGAGATGGTGGGTCGAGGCGCGGAAGATCGCCGCCGGCAGCTCACGCTCTGCTGTGTCGATCCGATGCACGGTGCCGGGCGCGGCGCCGGAGGAGACGGCGTCGACGAGCCACACCTCGTCCGCAGTCGCCCACTCGGAGATCAGGCCGGTTGGCTCGCCTTCGCGCTCCAGCACCTCGGTGTCGTCGGGGAGCTCGGCGAGCACCTCGGCGCCGCGTTCGGAGCCGGCCTCGACGAGGAAGCGATGGCCGCCGTCGAGGATCTCGGTCAGCGCGAGGTCGTAGCCGCTCTCCGCGCGCGGGCCGGTGCTCATCGAGACGCAGAAGCACGTCCCGCCCGGCTCGAAGCAGTTGACGGCGACGAGGAACGCCCCGTCGCGCCGGGCCGCGTAGTCGCGGTCGGCGTAGGCGCCGCCGAGGAAGACGCGGCCCTGGATGTCGATCGCGTGCAGCTCGCAGGCGCGGACGCCGACGAAGGCGAGCGGCGTGTCGTCCGTCGGCTCCTCCTCGACCTCGAAGCCATCCTCGCCGTCACGGCGCGCGCGCCAGAGGCGCAGGCGCGCGGGCAGCAGGAACTGCTTCCACGAGTGCGGCCCGACGGCGTAGCCGAAGCGCGCCTCGTCGTCGCGGCGCTCCAGCCGGTAGCGGCCGCCGTCCTGCGAGTCGGTCCAGCCGATCGGCAGCTCGGCCGCCGAGCCGAGGTCGTCGTAGACGATCGCCCCCTCGCGCACCGTCGGCCCGAGGACACGGAACCCGCGGGCGCGAAGCGAGTCGAGGAGGGCATCGAGCGCCTCCGGGTCGATCACGCTTGTCTCGACGGCTGCCACGTCGGGGTCAGGGTCGCGGCTCTCGCACGAGCCTACATCGGTAACCATCCGCAGCACAGGTGCGGCCCCCTACCGATGGCAGGCGCCGCGCGATCACCCACGCTTCGGCCAGCTACCAAGGAGGCGTGTCATGTCGGTGTTCTGGGCGATCGTCACCATCGCATTCGTCTTCGCCACCCTCGCCATCGTCGCGTTCGGTCTCGTCGCCATGTTCGGCGGCTTCCACCGCCCTGCTCATTAGAGACGCCGCGGGAGCTGCTCGCTCCGGCGGGCGAGGTCGTCGACCGTCCACTCGAGCTCCGAGTGGACGTCGACGACGCCCAGCACGCGGCGGACATACGCCTCGACGAGCTCCGCCTGCGTCCGCGTCTCGACCTCGCCCGAGAGCGAGACCTCGCCGCCCGCAACCGAGATCGAGACCCGCTTCGGGTCGATCCAGAGCGTGCTCAGCAGCACGTCGTCCGAGATCTCGCGCTCGATCTCCTCGTCCGGCCGGTGGAACGCGCGCACGAGATCGGCGCGCGTGACGATCCCGACGAGCCGGCCGCGGGAGATGACCGGCAGGCGGTTGATCCCCCTCTCGACCATCAGCTTCGCCGCCTCCGCGGCAGGCCGTCCGGGCCCGATCGTCAGTGCGGGCGACGTCATCGCCTCGCCCGCCGTCCGCGCCTCCAGCTTCGGATCGGGCGCGCCTCGGTCGAGCCAGCCGAGGACGCCGCCGCGCGGGCCGCCGAGTCCCTGCTCCTTCCGCAGGATGTCCGCCTCGGAGACGACCCCGAGCACGCGGCTGTCCCCGTCGAGGACCGGGAGACCCGAGATGCCTTGGCTCGAGAGGATCGCCGCGACGTCCTTCAGGCTCGTGTCCAGCCGGACCGTCAGAGGGTCGTGCGTCATCAACTGCTCGACCTTCATGCCCGCTCCGCCGTGGCCGCGGCGACGTCGAGGCTCGACAGGATCCCGACCGGCGCGCCGTAGCCCGGCTCCGTGACGACGACGTGCGACGTCCCGTAGCGGGCCATCAGCTCGCAGGCCTGCCTCAGGTCCAGATCCGGCCGCACCGTGATGGTGGGCTCGCTGGCGGCGTCTCGAGCAACGACGTCGTCGAGCTTCCCGAGCGACTGTGCGTAGACGACGTCGCGGTCGGTCACGACCGCGCGCGGCGCGCGTTCCTCCGGGCTCGCGACGACGACCGCGTGGATGCGGTTCGCGGCGAGGAGGTGCGCCACCGTGCGCAAGCTGTCGTCCGACCGACAGGTGACGACGCCGGAGTGCATGATGCTTCCGACCGTGTGCATGTCTACGACGGCGTCGCCTCGGGATGGAAGCCGGGGATGTGGCGCTGCGGCCTGGGAGGTGCCGGAGGGCGTCGCTTCGGCGGCTTCGGGATGCCGTTCCTGCGCTGACTGGTGCCGTGACGCTTGTCGGTGGCCATGGCGGCCTCCTCTCGTCGAATACGGCCTCATCGTCCGCCGCGCGGGTCGCAGGCACATCGGGAGCGACGCCGATCCTCGATGCGGGGAACTACCGAAGCGAGGAGGGGCCGCGGGTGCGACCCCTCCTCCTCGTACCGCGTCAGAGCTCGATGCGGTCCTTGAGGTTCGCGAGCGTGACCTCCACCTCGCGCTCGTTGAGCTTGAGCACGAACTTCTCGGCGAACTTCTCGAAGACCACCTTCGGGAGCTCGTAGTCGACGGCGAGGGTGACGTGCGTCCCGCCGTTCTCGGCCAAGAACTTCCAGCCGAAGGTGCTCTCGATCTGCCCCTTCGTCTTGTCGACGATCAGCTCGCGGGGCACGAACGTCGTCGTCTCCGTCATGCCCTCGAACGGGAAGCCCGCCATGTTGTAGACCCAGTGGTAGCGATACCCGCCGGTCGGGAGCTTCTCGATGTTCTTCACCTCGACCATGCCGGGCATGATCTCGGCGAAGTGCTTCGGGTCTTCGAAGAACCCGAACACCTTCTCGGGCGGCGCGTCGATCGTGACGCTCTTCTCGAACGTGACCATGCTGGTGCCTCCTTCCTCGCAGGAACCTGATTGCGAGAAGGCGATCCACCGGCACTCGCGACGAGCGATCCGCGACGACTCTGATCGCGCGTCCGTAGTTTCCCGCAGCCTACGCGGCTCGCCCCGCGCTCAGCGCGAGCGGTGGGGGAGATGAATCGTCATGCCACGAGTGTCCAACTCGAGCGGCCTCTCGCCATCGGTAGAAGCGGGCGCGCCAGGTGCTCGCAGCCCCCGGTTCACAGTTCGGGAAAGCCGCAGCCGCGTTGCGCGTGCGCCCCGATGGCGAGGCCGGCTCCGCGCCGCAAAGTCCGTTCCATGGCGAGCATCCCGTCGAGCCTCGAGATCGCGCAGGCGGCGGAGCTGCGTCCCATCGGGGAGGTCGCCGCCGATCTCAGCCTCGAGGCGGACGAGCTCGAGCCGTACGGCCGCTACAAGGGCAAGGTCGACCTCTCCGTGCTCGAGCGGCTCCGGAGGGAGCCCGACGGGAAGCTCATCTTCGTCACCGCGATCACGCCCACGCCCGCCGGCGAGGGCAAGACGACGACCGCGATCTCGCTCGCCGAGGGGCTCGGGCTGCTCGGGCAGAAACCGGTCGTCTGCCTTCGCGAGCCCTCGCTCGGTCCCGTCTTCGGGATCAAGGGCGGCGCCGCCGGCGGCGGCTACGCGCAGCTCGTGCCCATGGAGGACCTGAACCTCCACTTCACCGGCGACCTGCACGCGATCACCGCGGCGAACAACCTGCTCGCCGCCATGCTCGACGCGCACCTCTTCCACGGCAACGAGCTCGGTATCGACCCGCTCACGATCAGCTGGCGGCGGTGTCTCGACATGAACGACCGCTCGCTCCGGCGGGTCGTCACCAGGAGCCGCGAGACCGGCTTCGATATCACCGCCGCCTCGGAGGTAATGGCGATCCTCGCCGTCTCGCGCAACCTCGGCGACCTGCGCCGCCGGCTCGGCGCGATCACCGTCGGCTTCACGGCGGACGGCGAACCGGTGACCGCGGAGGCGCTCGGCGCCGCCGGCTCGATGGCCGTGCTGCTTCGCGACGGGCTGAAGCCGAACCTGATCCAGACGCTCGAGGGCGAGGGCGCGCTCGTGCACTGCGGCCCCTTCGCGAACATCGCGCACGGCACGAGCTCGATCGTCGCCGACCGCGTCGGGCTCAAGCTCGCCGACTACGTGATCACAGAGGGCGGCTTCGGCTCCGACCTCGGCATGGAGAAGTTCTTCGACATCGTCTGCCCGCGCGCCGGCCTCGCGCCGAGCGCGGTCGTGCTCGTCGCGACCGTGCGGGCACTGAAGCACCACGGCGGTGACCCCGACGGCGGTCTGGCCGCGCTCGAGGCGGGCGCGGCGAACCTCGAGCGCCATCTGGCGATCGCGGCCGAGTTCGGGCTGCGGCCCGTCGTCGCCGTGAACCGATTCCCCACCGACACCGCGGCCGAGCTGGACGCGCTCCGGCGGATCGCCGTCGAGCGCGGCGCCTACGCCGCCGAGACCAACGACGGCTTCGAACACGGCGGAGCCGGCGCGGCGCTCCTTGCCGACACCGTCATCGAGGCCGCCGCGCAGCCGGCACGCTTCCGGCCGCTCTACGACCGCGCCGACCCGCTCGAGTCGAAGCTGGAGACGATCGCGCGCCGCGTCTACGGCGCCGACGGCGTCGAGCTGGCCCCGGCCGCGCGCGCGGGGCTCGAGCACGCCCGCCAACTCGGCCTCGACCAGTTCCCGATCTGCATGGCCAAGACGCACCTGTCGCTCTCGCACGACCCGGCGCTGACGAACGCGCCGAGTGGGTTCACGCTGCCGATCGGCGACGTCCGGCCGTACACGGGCGCGGGCTGGCTGCTCGCGCTCTGCGGCGACATGCAGACGATGCCCGGGCTCGGCCGCCACCCGGCCGCGCTCGACATCGACCTCGATCCCAACGGCCGCATCGTCGGCCTGTTCTGAGGAGGGAGTGCCCATGATCGTCGCCGACGTGATGACAACCGACGTGGTGAAGGTGCGGCCCTCGATGCCACTCAAGGAGGTGGCGGAGGTCCTGATCTCGCGCGGCATCTCGGGCGTGCCCGTCGTCGACCCCGAGGGCCGTCTCCGCGGTGTCGTCAGCGAGACCGACATCCTCGCGAAGGAGCAAGGGGCGATCGAGCCTGCCGGCCTCCTGCATCGCCTGCTCTCGCCCGACACGCGCTCGGAGCAGGCGAAGGTCGAGGCGACGACGGCCGCCGAGGCGATGACGTCCCCAGCGGTGACGATCGCGCCGCATGCGACGGTGGCCGAGGCCGCCGCCACGATGCTCGAGCACTGCGTCAACCGGCTGCCCGTCCTCGACGGCCCGGCCCTGCGCGGGATCGTCACGCGCGCCGACCTCGTCCGCGCTTTCATCCGTCCGGACGCCGAGATCGCGCACCAGATTCAGGACGAGGTCCTGCGGCGGAAGCTCTGGATCAAGGCCGAGGACGTGCAGGTCTCCGTGGAGCGTGGAAGCGTCCGGCTCCAGGGGCACGTGGAGAGCGAGAAGGTGGCGCGCCGCGTGGCGTCGCTCGTCCGCGCCCTGCCCGGCGTCGTCGATGTGGACAGCTACCTGCGGACCGGATGAGCAGCCTCGGTATCCGGCTGATGCTCGGCGTAGCGACACTGCTCGTCGCCGGCTTCCTCGCGGCTTGCGGGACGACCTCCAGCCGGGAAGGCTCCGTGCCTCGGACCGTCACCGACGACTACGGCAACATCGCCACGTGGGTCACGACGACCGCCCCGTCACACTGACTTGCTTGTGGTCAGTCCTTCCGGTCTCGCCGGAAGCCGTAGCGCGCGACGACCCACGTCCCGAGGAACGCGAAGATCGCGACAACTACTGCCGAGGGAACCGACGAAAAGTCCCCGCCGGCGCTGTTGTTCACGATGTTCGGGCCGAAGACCGCGTCGAACAGCACCGCCAGCCAAATGACGATGATCGCCAGGGACGCCCACATCTCGGGGACGAGGAGTCGCAGCGTCCACGCCCGGGACGGCTGCTCGTGCGGAATCGATGTCATCTCACACCTCCTTCCGCCTGATGGAGTCCGCCCATCGCCTCCCCGCGAGCATCGGGGGAAGCGCGGATCGCGGCTTCCTCAAACCCGCAAGCCGGTCCGGGCGACGAGCGCGGCCCAGTCGTCGGCGACTCGCCGCCGGACCTTCTCGAGCAGCTCCCGGTTCTCGGGCCGAAGCAGGTGGGCGAAGCGCTTCTGCGGCCGTAGCCAGTCTTCGATCGGCGCCGGCTTCTTCGGCTCGTACGTGAGCCGGTAGCGGTCGTCGACGACCTCGTAGAGCGGCCAGAAGCGGCTCTCGACGGCGGCGTTCAGGATCTGCGCGGAGAGCTTCGGCTCGTGGCCCCAGCCGACCGGACAGTCGGTGAGGACGTTGAGGAAGGCGGGGCCGTCGGCGGCCGCGGCGCGCTCGGCCTTCACGCTCAGGTCGTGCCAGTCGCAGCCGGCGGCCTGCGCCGCGTACGGGATCCCGTGGGCCACGGTGATCGCGGTCATGTCCTTGCGCTGCTGCGCCTTGCCGAAGCTCTCCAGGCCGGCAGGGCTCGTCGTCGTCGAGGCGCCGAAGGGAGTCGCGCCGGAGCGCTGCACGCCAGTGTTCATGTACGCCTCGTTGTCGTAGCAGACGAAGAGCAGCCGGTGGCCGCGCTCGAGCGCGCCGGAGAGCGCCTGCAGGCCGATGTCGTAGGTGCCGCCGTCGCCGGCGAACACGACGAAGACCGGGTCGTCCTCGGCCGGCGCCGCGCCGCGCCGCTTCAGCGCGCGATGGGCGCTCTCGACGCCGCTCGCGACCGCAGCCGAGTTCTCGAAGGCGACGTGCAGCCAGGGCACGTTCCAGGCCGTCGTCGGGAAGCGCGTCGTCGCCACCTCGAGGCAGCCGGTGGCGTTGACGACGACGGCGGGACGGCCGAGCGAGCTCAGCACGGTCCGCACAACCATCGGCACGCCGCAGCCCTGGCAGAGCGAGTGCCCGCCACGGAGCGGTGGCACGCCGTGCTCGTTGCGGACGATCGTCTTCAGACGGGACACGGCTCGCTCCTCAGTCCGACGTAGTCGGGCGCGTGGCCGGCAAGAACCTCGCGAATGTCGCTCGGGTGCAGCTCGCGGCCGCCCAGGCCGTAGACGTGGCTCTCAAGCTCGACGCCGCTGTCGTACAGCGCCGCGGTGACCTCCGCGTAGAGCGGCGGCGCGCCGCCGGGCGAGTCGGCGCGGTCGAGGACGACGACGCGCTCGACGCCGGCCAGCGCAGCAGCGACCCGCTCCGCCGGGAACGGCCGGAACGCGCCAATCCGCAGCAGACCGAAGCCGGGCAGCTCGTCGACGACGTCCTTGATCGTCCCGGCGGTCGAGCCCATGGCGACGATCGCGCTGCGGGCGCCGTCGAGCCGGTAGCGCTCGACCGCGCCGTAGCGGCGGCCGGAGAGCCGCTCGAACTCGTCCCCGACCTCGTCCAGTACCGGAAGCGCGGCTTCCATCGCGGCCGTCTGCTGGCGCCGGAGCTCGTAGTAGTAGTCGGGCATCGCGAACGGCCCGCGCGTCGTCGGCCGGCGCACGTCGAGGAGCGGCTGCGGCAGCCGGTAGTCGCCGACGAAGCGCGCCACCTCCTCGTCGGGGAGCAGCTCGACCGGCTCGGCGGAGTGCGTGATCGTGAAGCCGTCCTGGCAAACAAGCACGGGCAGGAGGACGTCGGGGTGCTCGGCGATCCGCGGCGCCATCACCATCACGTCGTAGGCCTCCTGCGCGTTCTCGACGAAGAGCTGGATCACGCCCGAGTCGCGAATCAGCATCGAGTCCGAGTGGTCGCAGTGAATGTTGATCGGCCCCGAGAGCGCGCGGTTGCCGACCGCCATCACGATCGGCGCGCGCATCGAGGCGGCGATGTAGACGACCTCGGCCATCAGCGCGAGCCCTTGCGACGAAGTGGCCGTGATCGTGCGCGCGCCCGCGAGCGCGGAGCCGATCGCGGCGCTCATCGCCGAGTGCTCGGACTCGACGTTGACGACCTCGCCGTGCGCGCGGCCGTCGGCGACGAACTTTGCGAAGCCCTGGATGATCGGCGTCTGCGGTGTGATCGGGTAGACCGGCACGACGTCGGGGTCGATCTGGCGCATCGCGTGCGCGACCGCCTCGCTGCCGGTCAGGAGTTGGAGCTCACTCATCGGGAACCATCTCGATCGCGCCCGTGGGGCAGGTGAGCGCGCAGATCTCGCAGCCCTTGCAGACGTCGTAGTCGAAGCCGGTGAAGGTCTCGCCGTCGAGGACGACCGCGTCGTCCGGGCAGTGGAGCCAGCAAAGCAGGCAGTTCACGCACAGCGAGAGGTCGACGTCCGGCTTCAGGCCGGTGCGCCAGCCGCCGGTGCGCGGGCGCTCGGTCGAGCCGGGCTCGACCAAGCCGCCGGCCGGGAGGCGCTCCCAGGTCGTCAGCTCAGCCATGCGTGTCCCTCCGCGACGGCCGCGCGGACGTCCTCGGCGCCGGCCTTCTTGCCGAGCAGCTCGGCTGCGGCATCCTGGAGCTCCTCGAGCGGCGGCTCGCCGAGCGCGGCGGCCACGGCCCCGAGCATCACGACGTTGGCGAACTTGGATCCCGACGCGGCGGCGAGCTTCGTCGCCGGCACGCAGACGACACCGCCACCGTTCAGGCCGGCCGGCCGCTCCTCGGCATTCACGAGCAGGAGCCCGTCGGCGGCCAGGCCCTCTGCGTCGCCGATCAGCGACGGCTCGAGGACGACGACCACGTCCGGCTCGGTGATCGAGTCGTGGCGGCGGATCGGCCGGTCGGAGACGCGCGTGTACGCGCGCACCGGGGCGCCGCGCCGCTCGGGGCCGTACTCCGGAAATGCCTGCACGCTCTTGCCCGAGCGCAGGAGGGCGAGCGCGAGCAGCTGCGCGGCGGTCTTCGCACCCTGCCCGGCGCGCGCGTGCCAGCGGATCTCCGTCAGCTCGGGCATCGCAACCACTCGTCGATCGCCCGTGCGGCGCGCTTGCCCTCCGCGACTGCCTCGACGACGCTGTCGCCGCCGTTCAAGGCGTCGCCGCCGGCGAAGAACTTCGGGTTCGTCGTCCTGCCGGTCTCGTCGACCTTCAGCCGTCCGCGCTCGAGCTCGAGCCCCTCGACCCACTCGGCGATCTCGGCGCGCGGCTGCTGGCCTATGGCCTTCACAGCCGTGTCCGCGGGGATGGTGAACTCGGTGCCGGGCATCGGCTCCGGTCGGCGACGCCCGCTCGCGTCCGGCTCGCCGAGGCGCATCAGCCGGCACTCGACCGCCTCGAGCCGCGAGTCGCCGAGGAAGCGGACCGGCGTCGCGAGCCACTGGAAGCGGACACCCTCCTCGCGCGCCTCCTCGACCTCGTGCCGGTAGGCCGGCATCTCGGCCTCGGTGCGCCGGTAGAGGAGCGTGACCTCGCGCGCACCGAGGCGCCGCGCCTCGCAGGCGACGTCGATCGCGGTGTTCCCGCCGCCGATGACGACGACGCTGTCGCCGACGGCGGGTGGGGCGCCGGTCTTGAGCGCCTCGATAAAGGGCAGCGACTCCCACACGCCGGGGAGCTCGTCACCGGGATAGCTCGCCTCGGTGTCGGCGCCCATGCCGATCCCGAGGAAGACTGCGTCGGCCTCGGCCGCGAGCGCCTCGAGCTCGGCGCGGCCGGCGATCCTGCGCCCGAGCTCGATCTTCACGCCGAGCGCCTCGAGCCCGCGCGCCTCCGCGGGGAGCGGGTCGCGCTGCTGGCGGTAGGGCGCGATCGCGTAGCGGACGAGGCCACCGACTTCCTCGCGCTCGTCGTAGACGGTGACGGCGTAGCCGCGCGCAGCCAGCTCGCCGGCGCAGGTCAGGCCGGCCGGCCCGGCTCCGACGACCGCGACCCGGCGGCCGTTCGACGGCGCGAGCGGACCGAGCTCCGCGCCGTGCTCGAGCGCCCAGTCCATCGCGTAGCGCTGGAGGCCGCCGATCGCGATCGGCGGCCGGCCCTCGTGACGCAGCACGCACGCGCCCTCGCATAGCACCTCGACCGGGCAGACGCGGGCGCACGTGGCGCCGAGGAGATTCTCGGCGAGGATCGTCTCCGCGGCGCCGGCCGGATCGCCGACCGAGAGCTGCGCGATGAAGCCGGGGACGTCGACGCCCGCGGGGCACGCGACGGCGCAGGGCGCAGGTGCGTACGGCCCGCCGCACTCCAGGCACCGATCGGCCTCGACGGCCGCATCGCTTGCATCGATCGGCGGCCGGAGCTCCTCGAAGAGCGCGCTCATGGCTCCAGTGTCGAGTCCACGCCCTGCCCTCGCCATCCGCGCGCTCGCGGAACGTCGCTACGGAAAAACGCTGATGGCATTCGTCTCACGCGCGCGTAGCGTCGAGAGCGACGAAACGAAAGGAGCACAGACATGTCTCTCCGAGTCGCCATCAATGGCTTCGGCCGCGTCGGCCGCGCCGCGCTGCGCGCGTCCCACGAACAGGAGGCCGACATCGAGTGGGCCGCGATCAACGACCTCGTCGACGCCCCCACGCTCGCCTACCTGCTGAAGCACGACACCGTCTACGGACGCTTCGCGCCGCACGTCGAGGCGACCGAGGGCGCGATCGTCGTCGACGGCCACGCGATCCCGACCTTCGCCGAGACCGAGCCGGCCGCGCTGCCTTGGGCCGACCTCGACGTCGACGTCGTGCTCGAGTGCACCGGCCGGTTCCGCTCCCGCGCCGCCGCGGCGCGGCACCTCGAGGCAGGCGCGCGCAAGGTGATCGTCTCCGCGCCCGCGAAGGACGTCGACGCGACGATCGTCCTCGGCGTCAACCTCGACGCCTACGACCCGGCCGCGCACGACGTGATCTCGAACGCGTCCTGCACGACGAACTGCCTCGCCCCGGTCGCGAAGATCCTCCACGAGGCCTTCGGCATCCGGCACGGGCTGATGACGACCGTACACGCGTACACCGCCGACCAGCGGCTCGTCGACCTGCCGCACAAAGACCTGCGCCGGACACGCGCGGCCGCGCTCAACATCGTCCCCACCTCGACCGGAGCGGCAAAGGCGATCGGCCTCGTCATCCCCGAGCTCGCCGGCAAGCTGCACGGCTACGCCGCCCGCGTGCCGGTGGCGACCGGCTCGCTCGTCGACCTCACCGTCGAGGTCGAGCGGCCAACCACCGTCGAGGTCGTCAACGACGTCTTCGCCGGGCGCGCCGACCATGGCGAGCTCGAGGGCATCCTCGGCTACAGCGACGAGCCGCTCGTCTCCTCCGACGTGATCGGCTCGTCCTACTCGGCCGTCTTCGACGCCGGCCTGACGAGCGTCGTCGACAGCACGCAGGTGAAGGTCGTCGCGTGGTACGACAACGAGTGGGGCTACTCGACCCGGCTCGTCGAGCTCGCCCAGCGCGTGCTCGTGCCGGTCACCGTCTGATCTCGGCGGCTGTCCGCGGCACAGTCGGGGTGCCGCGGACACCTGCAGGTCGTAGTTGCCCGCAGCGCGATTCAGCGCGGCCACCGATGCCGGTCGAAGCCGAAGAGGCGAGACATCGAGTGGAAGGAGGTAGTCATGAGCCTCACCGCAACCGCCCGCTCAATCCCCGGCACCCATCAACAGGAGGTCGTCATCGACGGCCGCCATCGGCTCCTGACCGACGAGCCCGTGCGCCTCGGCGGCGACGGCGCCGGCCCTGCGCCGCACGAGCTCTTCCCCGCCGCGCTCGCCGCATGCATCTCGACCACCCTGGGCGCCTACGCACGCACCAAGGGCTGGGATCTCGGCCAGGTAACCGTCGACGTCGACTACGACCACCGCTCGACGCCGCGCAGGTTCGGCGTGAGGATAGTGATGACGGGCGATCTCGACGACGAGCAGCTGGCGCGACTGGAGAAGGTCGCGGCAGCCTGCCCGCTGCGCCGCTCGCTCGCAGCTGGCTTCGAGTTCAAAGAGCGGATCAAGACAGCCGCGCTCGTCAGTTAGCGGAGCCGGCTCGCGGCATTCGCGACGACTAGGGCAGAAGCGGGATCAGGGATCAGGGCTGGCCAATCATTACCGGCCGCCGACGCGGCAGCGAGATGAGGAGAAAGCCACTGGCTCTCCCGAGGAACCAAGCAGAGGATGCGCCACTCCAGCACGCGCCACTGATAGAGCCGACCGTCTTGACAGAGTTCAGGCGTGGCCCAGCCTTTCCCCGATCCAGGCGCTAAGCCTGGCGAGTATGCGCTGGAGTGGCTAGTTGGACGACGCCGATTCACCGGCGATGTGACTCTTGCGCCTCGGCGTCCGCCACGGATCGGACTACACGGGGCGCTCAGGCGTCCCAGACGATCGGCTACCGGCCATCTCGTCTACGGCCTGCCCGGCCCAGAGATAGAGCTCCCTCGCCTCGTCGGTCGGCTGCGATCGAACGAAGAGGTCGTTGTCATCGACGCAGCTCTCGCCGAGTGGTTCCCCCAGCGGTTCCAGGGCTTCGGCCGCTGGGCGATCGTCGGCCTGGACATCGTCGGTGTCCCGGATGACAGATACAAACACGTCAGCTTCCAGATCAGCGATACGGACCTCTGGTTCGGGACTCATCCGCTCTCGAAAATCACCTGGCCCCGACCCAGCCAACGCACGAAGACGTTCTCAGCAACCGTCAATCGTGCCGCCCATCGCGTATGGCGGGACACGCGAAACGGCATCACTGTAGACCTCGGCTATCCGCACACATACAGCCTCGACCCCTACCGGTTCGGATTGACGTTCGCCCCCGTCTTCGACATTCACTCACGCGAGCCACTCAGCCTCGACGATTGGAGAGATCAGTGGATAGCGCCGCTTGTCGACCTGGCCTCGATCGCGACCAAGCGGCCTCAGACTCTCTCCTGGCTCAACGTTCACCACGGGGAAGGTCGGTCGCGCCGGAGAGGGACGGTCTTCACTGGCGGTATCCACCAAGCGCCGTACACGGCTCACTACGACGAGGAATGGCGTAGGTATCCGGATCGGCGGCCTCTCTTCACTCTTGCGCGGCTGCCTGTAACGCCGATGAAGCTCGTACGAGCGTGGCGAAGTCTCCAGGAGGGCGACGATCCTTTCGTCGAGCTGTATCGGGCGGCGTTGTTTCAGCCGGACCTACCTCCACGCGCTCGCTTCCTCTATCTGATCCAGGCGCTCGAAGGCCGGCACAGCTTCGCGAGTCACGAAGCCGACGCTAAGGCTCAGCTTGCCTTCGCAGCCAGGCGTGAGCAGGTCATCGAAGCAGCGGCCAGAGCCGGACTTGCTGGAGATGATCTGCGATTCCTCAAGGGCGAATGGAGCAAGCAGAGGAGGGACTCTCTCGAACGTCGGCTCCTCGCGTTGCTCAACCAGCTCCCATCCCCGGTTAGAGAGAGCATCGAGTCAGACGCGCGGCTCGACCCGCTCAGATCCCAGATCATCACAGCAGAGGCAAATGCAACGACCTTCCACGCACAGCTAAGGGTGCTCCGAAATCAGCTCTCGCACGGTGATCGCAACTATCCGGACCGCGAGCTAGAGCCCTGGGTGGCCGCAGTCGAAACGATTTGTCGGGCTCAGCTGCTGGCGCTCCTCGGCTTTCCAGCGGCCGACATCGAAGTAGCGCTGCGTACGTGACCCACGCCTACGGCCTTATGCTCCTGACTTCAGCGTCTTGATGTAGGCGACGAGCGCCTGCAGCTGGTCGTCCGGGATGATCCCGCCCCAGTGCGGCATCGAGACGATCGGCGAGCGCCCGATCACGCTGCCTGACCGGATCACGGCCAGGATCTTCGCGTCCGTGTCGAACTCGTGCCGGAAATCCGCACCGGAGAGCGGCGGAATCGACTTGTCCGGCGACTGCGGGTTCGGCACGCCGCCAAGGCCGTTCGGGCCATGGCAGTTGATGCAGCCGTAGCGCTGGTAGAGGAGCGCCCCTTCGACGGCCGCGCCCTGGCCGGTCACGACCGGCGGCGCCACCGCGCCCGGCACGGACGGAAGCCCGGCCCTGACGTAGGCGACGAGGTCGCGCACCTGCTGCGCCGAGATCACCTCGCCCCAGACCGGCATGTACGGCTTCTTCGGATTCGCCGACTCGCCGAGGCCGTGGTCGATGATCTGCGTCAGCTGCGCCACCGTCAGGTGCGGGCCGATCTGCTTCAGCGCCGGGACGTCCGGCGAGACGCCGCCGCGGCCGCCGATCCCATGGCACTGCGCACACGCGAACTGGACGAAGTCGTGCGCGCCCGCCGCGACCTGTGGGCTCACGGAGGTCGAGCCGGCGATCGTCCCTGTGGGGACGGCCGTCACCGTCTTCGTCACCGTCTTCGTGCCGCCGCAGCCGGCGGCGAAAGCGACGGCCATGAACACGACCGCCATGCGCACGGGGATCCGGGCGCGCCGTGGCATCGACGCGAGCATACGACGATTACCGCGCGGGCTCCAAGACGACGTCGACCGGGACGGCGCCTTCTCCCTGCGGCGGGGGCATGTCCGCGACGCCGATGCGCTCGGCGAGGAAGGGCGCCAGGTAGCGGCCGACGATCTTCGCCGGCGGCCACCACAACGCCTCGGTGTCGATGGCCGACGCTCCCGTCCGCGGCTCCGCGCGCAGGAAGCGCGGGAAAAGCCCCGTCAGGAGCAGACCGCGCAGGACCGGCCGGAACGGCGCCGGGTCGACGGGTGCTCCGGCCCGCGCCGCGATCGCCTCCGCGACCGCGTCCGCCTGCTGCGTCGCGATCCCGCCCTGCTTGACCGGAAAGTGCGTCACATCGCCCGCAGCGTAGACGTCCTCGGCGCCGACCACGCGCCCGTGCTCGTCCGTCGGCAGGAAGCCCGCGAAGTCGGACGGCAGCCCGCTCAGGAACGGCCCCTCCGCGCGCGGGAGCGCGATCACGGCGTCGACGTCGAGCGCGTCCGCCGGCATGAGCTGCAGCGCGCGGTGCTCGAACCGGAACGGCGTGGTGCGCAGGCGAAGCTCGATCCGGCGGGTCTGGAGCAGCTCCTCGAGCGCCTCGGCGGCGACATGGCCGAAGATCGCGAGCGGCGCCTCTTCCGGCGTAACGAGCGTGAGCTCGACCTCCATCGTGCCGCGGTCGGCGAGATACGTCTCGGTGAGAAGCGCAAGCTCGTACAGCGGAAGCGGCCACGTCGCCCCGGCCGGAACGGCGAACGCGAGCCGCCGCAGCCGCCCGTCGACGACGTCCCCCAGTAGGGACGCGAGCGCCGGGCCGTCCTGCGGCCCGCGGAACGTGAGCGCACCGGGCACGGCCTCGCGGGGGCGGGCGCCGAGCGCGACGACGAGGACGTCGTACGACACCTCGTCGCCCTCGTCGGTCACGATCGTCTTCCTGTCCGCATCCACGGAGGCCACGGTGGCGGCGCGCAGCTCCGCGCCCGTCGCGCGCACGAGCGCCGGCAACGGGAACGAGGCCATCTCGCCGGCCCGGAACGGCTCCACCACGGCGAGCGGCCGGTAGGTGAACTCCGTCTCCGGGGCGACGATCTCGACCGAGACGCGCTCCTCGGCCAGCGCCCGCAGCGCGAGTGCGAGCTCGAGCGCGGCGACGCCTCCGCCCGCGACGACGACGCGAAGCGGCGAGCCGCTCACGGCGCCGACCACGAGTAGACGGGCTGCGAGACGAGCGGCGGGCCCGCGATGGTGCCGCGCCAAGCGGCGGCGGCGCGCCACAGCTCGCCGCCGGAGAGCAGCTGCCGCACCGACGGCAGGTCGCGCTCGGCCTCGAAGAGGAAGACGACGTGGTGGTCGGCGACGAACGCGTGGTGCTGCTTGAGGCCGACCCGCTCGGGGTCGAACGGCGGCCCCTGCTCGAGCAGCGCCCGCGCCTGCTCCTCCTTGCCGTCCCGGATCGGGAGCAGGACGAGCGCCCAGCTCCCGGGCGCCTCCGGCGCCAGGAGTCGCGAGATGTGCTCGGCGAGCTCCGAGACGATGCCGATCCCGCCGACGCTCGCGATCTCGATTGGCTCCTCGCCGCGGCGCTCGACGACCAGCGTGGGCCGGCCGCACAGGCGGTCGCCCGGCGCGGTCGCGACGCGCGTCCGCTCGAGCATGCGGTACGGGATCTCGGTGATCTCGTCGCCGCCGTCCGCGCTCGTCCCCACCAGGCGGAGCGCCGAATCCGCGAGCTCGAGCCTGCCGCTGTGGGCTTCGTGCGGCGGCTCGTGCCAGACGACGGCGTAGCTCAGAGTCATTGGCGAAGGATCGGCGCCTGGCCCCGCTATGCCATCCGGCTTGTCACGGATCGCACGTGCGGGAAACCCGCAGCCGGCCGGCGTCGCGCAACGCCGCCCGCCTCGGCGGCCGCGGCGACGGCGGCGGCGACGGCGGGTGCGACACGCCGGTCGAAGACGCTCGGGATCACGTAGTCGGCCTCCAGGTGGTCGGGCTCGACGACGGCGGCGAGCGCGTGGGCGGCGGCGAGCTCCATCTCGCGGGTGATCGTCGTCGCGCGCACATCGAGCGCGCCACGGAAGACACCTGGGAAGGCGAGCACGTTGTTGATCTGGTTCGGATAGTCCGACCGGCCGGTGCCGACGACGGCGGCGACGTCCTCGATCTCCTCGGGAGCGACCTCCGGGTTCGGGTTCGCCATGGCGAAGACGATCGCGCCCTCGGCCATCGAGCGAACGGCCTCGGCGGTCACCGCGCCCGGGCCGGAGAGGCCGATGAAGACGTCGGCACCCGCGAGCGCTTCGTCCGCGGAGCCGCTGCGGCCGCGCGCGTTCGTCTCCTCGGCGAGCGCCGCCTTGAACGGATCGAGGCCCGCGCGGCCGGGGCAGAGGAGCCCGCGCCGGTCGCAGCAGAGCACCTCTCCCGCGCCGGCGGCGAGCAGCATCCGCGCAGTGGCGGCTCCGGCGGCGCCGGCCCCGGTGAGGACGATGCGCACGTCCGGGAGCACCTTGCCGACGACGCGGAGCGCGTTCAGCAGCGCCGCGAGGACGACGATCGCCGTCCCGTGCTGGTCGTCGTGGAAGACCGGGATGTCGAGCTCCTCGCGCAGGCGCGCCTCGATCTCGAAGCAGCGCGGCGCCGAGATGTCCTCCAGGTTGATCCCGCCGAAGACCGGCGCGAGCGCCCGCACCGTGCGGACGATCTCGTCGGCGTCGGTGGTCGCGAGGCAGATCGGCCAGGCGTCGATCCCGCCGAACTCCTTGAACAGGATCGCCTTGCCCTCCATGACCGGGAGCGCCGCCTCCGGGCCGATGTCGCCGAGGCCGAGGACGGCCGTGCCGTCGGTGACGACCGCGACGGTGTTCTGCTTGATCGTCAGGTTCCAGACCTTGTCGGGCTCGTCCGCGATCGCGCGGCAGACGCGTGCGACGCCCGGCGTGTAGGCCATCGAGAGGTCGTCGCGCGTCTTCAGCGGGGTCTTCGCCGCCACCTCGAGCTTGCCGCCGAGATGGAGGAGGAATGTGCGGTCGGAGACGTGTTCGACCTCGACGCCGTCGAGGGCGCCCGCGTCCGCGACGATGCGCCCGATGTGCGCCTCGTCGGCGGCGAGCACGGTGACGTCGCGGATCTTCTTTCCGCGCTCCACCCGCACCAGGTCGATCGCGCCGAGCAGGCCGCCCGCCTCCCCGATCGCCGCCGCAAGGCGCGCGAAGGCACCCGGGCGGTTGTCGAGGTGGACGCGCAGCGTGGCGCTGAAGGACGCGGACGGGTGCGGAACGGTCACGCGCCGAGTGTCGCGGCCGGCATGCGGGCCGGCATCCGCGCGGCCACCGAACCCGGGTGCGGCTTTCCCGCAGCGCCTCAGGCCGTGCGCCGGCGCAAGGTCGCCGCGCCGAGGGCGAGGGCGAGGGCGATCCCGCCGAGCGTGACGGCGACGTCGACGGCGAACCGCCTACCGAGCGCCGAGCCGTCGGTCACCCGGGCGAGCGCGTCGTACGAGTAGGTGAGCGGCAGCGCGTCCGAGGCGAGCTCCAGCGCCCGGGCCATGCGGTCCCGGGGGACGATCAGGCCGCACAGGAGGATCTGCGGCAGGACGAAGGCCGGCATGAACTGCACGGCCTGGAACTCGGTGCGCGCGAACGCGCTGACCAGGAGACCGAGGGCCATCCCGAGCTCCGCGTTCGCGAGCGCGAGCGCGGCCACCGCCCACCGATGGCCCTCGACGCGGAGGTCGAGCCCGGCGAAGGCGACCGTCGAGACGAGCGCCGCCTGCACCGCGGCCACGACGGCGAAGGCCGCGGCGTAGCCGACGAGCAGGTCGAGCTTTGCCAGCGGGAGCGTCATCAGGCGCTCGAGCGTCCCGGACGTGCGCTCGCGCAGCATCGTGATCGAGGTGACGACGAACATCGAGACGAACGGGAACAGGCCGAGCAGCGGCCCGCCGATGCGCTGGAAGACGAGCGCCTCGTCGGCAAAGAGGTACTTGAGCAGCGTGACCAGGCCGATCGGAACGCCGAGCAGCAGCGCGACCGTCCGCGGATCGCGGCGCAGCTGTACGAGGACCCGCGTCGCGGTCGCGCCCGTGGCGCGGCCGCTCATCCGGCCTGCTCCTCGACCAGCCGCAGGAACGCCTCGCTCAGGTCGGGCGCGCCGGTGCGGGCGCGGAGGGCGTCCGGCGTCCCCGCCGCGACGATCTCTCCCTCGCGGAGCAGGAGCAGCTCGTCGCAGCGGTCGGCCTCATCCATGACGTGGCTGGAGACAAGGAGGGTCGCGCCCGCGCCGGCAAGGTCATGGAACGTGTTCCAGAGCTCGCGTCGCAGCACCGGGTCGAGGCCGACCGTCGGCTCGTCGAGGACGAGCAGCTCCGGCGAGCCGACGAGCGCCGCCGCGAGCGACACCCGCGCCTGCTCGCCGCCCGAGAGCCGGTGCACGACGTGGCGCGTGTGCCGCTCCAGGCCAACGGTCGCGATCGCCCGCTCGATAGCGCTCGAGCCCGCTCCGAGGACGCGTCCGAAGTAGCGCAGGTTCTCGAGCACGGTCAGGTCCCCGTACACCGACGGCGCCTGCGGCCGGTAGGCGACGCGGCTGCGCAGCGTCGGCGATCCCGCCTGCTCGCCCAGCACCCGCACCGATCCCGACTGGATCCGCTGCACGCCGACGACCGCGCGCAGGAGCGTCGACTTGCCGCTGCCACTCGGGCCGAGCAACCCCGTGACGCGGCCCGGCTCGACGCGAGCCGAGAGGCCGGGCAGGACGAGTGTCCCGCCCCGCACGACACGCAGCCGATCGACCGCGACAGCGCTCACGCGCCGCCTACCCTCTCACTCGTCCTGGCCCTGGTTGAGCGCGTGGTAGAAGAGCCGCCGCGCCTCGTGCTCGTCCTCGCGCGTGCGCGCCCGCTCGAGCGCGTGGCGGATGCGCAGGAGGAAGCCCGCGAGGTGGGGGTTGTCCGCGAGGCCGATCTGCTCGAATCCGCACCGGCCGGCAAGGACGGCGCCGCCGGGCTCCCAGAACGGGCACAGGTCCTCCGGGCACTCCTCCGGACGGCCGGCGATCGAGGCCATCCGGCATTGCAGAGATGGCGAGACGCTCATGGCGCCAGCATCGAGGCGCCGACCGCGCCCGGCATCGGCGCGCGTGCTGATTCGCGCTGCGGTCAAGTACGCATCGGAGTTCCGGCCGGACGCTGATGCCGCGCGCCGCCGGGTCGGCCAGGCTCGGGGCATGCAAACGAACACCACATTCGATCTCGCGCAGGTCACCGTCGGCGCGGCCATGCACCCGGGCGTCATCACCTGCTCGCTCGACACGCCGCTCCGCGAAGTCGCGGAGACGATGGCGGAGGAGCGCGTCCACTGCGTCGTCGCGCAGGACGGGGACGGATCGCTCTGGGGCGTCGTCTCCGACCTCGACCTCGTGGCGGTGGCCAGCGCACGCGACATCGACATCCGCACCGCCGGAGGGATGGCCGCGACGCCGGTGGTGCTCGTGGCGCCAGACGACAGCCTCGAGCACGCCGCCCAGCTGATGACCGAGAACGCGATCTCGCACCTCGTCGTCGTCGAGCCGGTGGACCGCCGCCCGGTCGGCATCCTTTCCACGCTCGACGTGGCGAGGGCCCTGAGGGCGAATCGGTAGTTCTCCGCGCGGAAGATGCGCGCCCCGCCGGATGCGGCTCGGCGCTTTCGGGTGGACGATCGCAGCGTAGAACCCACCCAAGGAGGCCGTCATGAAGAGGATCCTGATCGCAACCGACGGTTCGGCTTCCGCGCGCGAGGCGATCGAGTTCGGTCTCGAGCTCGCGGAGGAGCACGCCGCGGAGGTCACGTTCGTGACCGTCGTCCCGGTGCTCGACCGCTCGTTCGCGGACGGCATCGGCGTCCCCGCGGCGGTGCCGCACCAGATCGACGAGCTCGACCGCAAGCCGCTCGAGGACGCGCTCGCGCTCGCCGCCGAGCGGGACGTCGACGCGAAGGCGGAGCTGCTCGCCGGCCTGCCGGTCGACGAGATCGTCGCCTGCGCCGACTCGCTGGACGCCGACCTGATCGTGATCGGCTCGCGCGGCCGCGGCGCGTTCGCCACGGCGCTGCTCGGCAGCATCTCGCGCGGCGTGCTGCACGAGGCGCGCCGGCCCGTCCTCGTCGTCCGCGGCGCGCACATGCGCGAGCCCGAGCCGGTCCCGGTGAGCTGATCGCCGAGGCCACCCAGCTGCCGCCCGCCGGCGAGGGCCTCTCGGCCTTTGAGGCGGGGCAGCGGCTGGAGGAGATCGGGCCGAACGAGCTCGAGCGCCCGGGTCGCGCGTGGACGAGCGTCCTGGTCGCTCAGCTGCGCAGCCCACTGCTCGGGCTGCTGCTCGTCGCGGCCGTGGTCTCGATCGCGCTCGGCCAGCACGTCGAGGGCGGGATCATCCTCGCGATCATGGGGCTGAGCGTCGGGCTCGGCTTCTTCAACGAGTTCCGCAGCGAGCAGACGCTCGTGGCGCTGCGCGAGCGCACCGGCCGCCGCGCCACCGTCGTGCGCGACGGCCGGAGCGCGGAGGTGCCCGCCGCCGACCTCGTCCCGGACGACCTCTGCCTGCTCCAGACCGGCGACATCGTCCCCGCCGACCTGCGCCTCGTCGAGGGGCACGAGCTGACGATCGACGAGTCGGCGCTCACCGGCGAGGCGTTTCCGGTCGAGAAGCACGCGGAGGAGGGCGCCTACCTCGGCACGATCGTCCGTTCCGGGCGCGGTACCGGCGTCGTCACCGTCACGGGCGCGCGGACGCGTCTCGGCGCCGTCGCCGGCGGCCTGACCCGCCACCAGCCGCCGACCGCCTTCCAGCGTGGCCTGTCCGCCTTCGCCGGCCTGCTCGGCCGGGTGACGGCCGCGCTCACCGTTTTCATCTTCGCCGTCAACGCCGTACTCGGCCGACCCATCCTCGACGCGCTCCTCTTCTCGCTCGCCATCGCCGTCGGGCTGACGCCGCAGCTCCTGCCCGCGATCGTCACCGTCAGCCTCTCGACCGGCGCGAGGCGGATGGCGCGAAAGGCCGTGCTCGTCAAGCGGCTGGTCGCGATCGAGGACCTGGGCGACGCCGACCTGCTGCTCACCGACAAGACCGGGACACTCACGCGCGGCGAGATCGTCCTGCGCGAGGCGGTCGCGCCGGAGGGCGTGCCCGCGCCTGCGCTCCCGCGGCTCGGACTGCTCTGCAGCGAGCTCGAGCTCGAGCACGGCGGCGTCCCGCTCGGGAACGCGCTCGACCTTGCCGTCTGGCGCTCGTTCGAGCCCGCCGTCGCCGCGGCCGAGCTCGCGACCGGCCGCCGCATCTGCACGCTGCCGTTCACCTTCGAGCGGCGCCGGTCCACCGTCGTCGTGGAAGAGGCCGGCCGACGCCGGCTGATCTCGAAGGGCGCCGCCGAGGAGGTGCTCGCGCGCTGCACGACGGAGAGCACGCGCGGCGCCGACGAGACGCTCGCTCGGCTCCTCGACGCGGGCCATCGCATGCTCGCGGTCGCCGAGCGGCAGGTCGAGGCGAAGCCGAGCTACGGCGAGGAGGACGAGCGCGACCTGACGCTTGATGGCTTCCTCGTCTTCGCCGACCCGCCGAAGGAGGACGCGGCCGAGTCGGTCGCGCGCTTGCGCCGGCTCGGGATCGAGCTGAAGGTGGTCACCGGGGACCACGAGCGGACGGCCGCGCACGTCTGTACCGAGGTCGGCCTGCCGGTGAAGGGCATCGCCCGTGGCTCCGAGCTGGAGGGGCTCGACGACGACGCGCTCCAGCGGCTCGTCGAGCGGACGACGATCTTCGCCCGCGTCGACCCGGAGCAGAAGGCGGCGCTCGTTCGCGCTGCCCAGCGAACGGGCGCCGACGTCGCGTTCCTCGGCGACGGCGTGAACGACGCGGTCGCGCTGCACGCGGCCGACGTCGGCATCTCCGTCGAGTCGGCGGTCGACGTCGCGAAGGAGGCGGCCGACGTCGTCCTGCTCGAGAAGAGCCTGCGCGTGCTCGCCGACGGGGTCGTCGAAGGCCGGCGCATCTTCGCGAACACGATGAAGTACGTCCTCATGGGGACGTCCTCGAACTTCGGGAACATGTTCAGCGCCGCGGGCGCGTCGCTCTTCCTCTCCTTCCTGCCGATGCTCCCGAGCCAGATCCTGCTCAACAATCTGCTCTACGACGCCTCCGAGCTGACGATCCCGACCGACGACGTCGACGAGGAGCTGCTCGCCCGGCCGGAGCACTGGGACATCCGCTTCATCCGCCGCTTCATGAGCTTCTTCGGGCCGATCAGCTCGCTGTACGACTTCCTCACCTTCGGCGTCATGCTCTGGGTCTTCCACGCGCACGCGTCGCTCTTCCGGAGCGGCTGGTTCGTCGAATCGCTGGCGACGCAGGCGCTCGTCGTCTTCGTGATCCGCACCCGCCGCGTGCCCTTCGTCCGCAGTCGCCCGAGCCGCCCGCTCCTCGCGACGACCCTCCTCGTCGTGGCGATCGGCATGGCGCTCCCCTTCTCGCCACTCGCGTCGGTGCTCGGCTTCCGCACGCTGCCGCCGCTCTTCTTCGCGATCCTCGTCGGGATGATCGCGACCTACCTCGCACTCGCCGAGCTCGGCAAGGCCTGGTTCTTCCGCCACCTACGCTGAAGCTGTCCTCGGGGCGGCGGCGTGGCGCAACGTCGAGACGGCCCAGAGCGCGACCATGTCGACGACGAGCAGCGACAGCGGCGTCAGCGAGCCGGTCGCGACGGCGAGCACCGCGAGCACGAGCGCCGCCACGCCGAGAACCACGAGCAGCTTCGTCGCCCGGTCCTTGCCGGGTGAGCCGAGCCCGCAGCTCAGCGAGCCGAGCACGAAGATCGCCCCGGCCGCCCAGCGGTGGCTGCCGCCGACGAGCGGCACGCCCCAGCCCTCGTGCGTGGCGAAGAAGACGAGCACCGCGAGCGCGGTCAGCGCGGTCGCAGCGGCGTCCTTCCGTGTGAGTGTCATCGGGATCACCTCCTTCCTCGTGCCTGCTCACCACGGGCGCGAGGCGCCGCATCGGGGCTTTCCCGTACCGCGATCAGTGCGCGCACCGATGCGCCTCGCCACGCGGGCGGCGACCTTGACGCCATGGCACTCGATCACGACTCGCTCCACGAGCTCTGGCGGCTGCAGCTCCTCGACGAGCTCCGGCGCCGCCGGGTCGCGTTCGAATACGAGCCGCAGCTCGATCCCGAAGGGCGGCGCCGGGCCGCGCTCGCGGTGCTGATCGCGAGCGTCGAGGACGTCGAGGGCGAGGCGCTCCAGGAGCTCAACGGCAAGGACGAGGCGCCGATAGACGCCCCGCCGCGGAAAGGAGAGGTCATGCGACCGTCGATCCTCGTCGCGTACGCATCGAAGAAGGGCTCGACCGCCGAGGTTGCGGCGTTCGTCGGCAAGCGGCTCCGCGAGCGCGGCCTCGTCGCCGACGTGCGACGAGCCGCGGAGGTCGAGGACTTGGCCTTCTACGACGGCGTCGTCCTCGGCGGCAGCCTCTACTTCGGCCGCTGGCACGACGACGCGCGCGCGTTCCTGAGCCGGTTCCGGACGGCGCTCGCCGACCGGCCGCTCGCCGTCTTCGCCCTCGGCCCGAAGACCGCCTCGCCGGACGACCTCGCCGAATCGGGCGAGCAGCTCCAGCGGGCGCTCGGCGACGCCGCCCCGACCACGGTCGCCGTCTTCGGCGGCGTGATCGACCCCGCGAAGCTCCGCTTCCCGTTCAACCGGATGCCGGCGTCCGACGCGCGCGACTGGACTGCCATCGCCGCCTGGGCGGACGAGATCGCGTCCCTCGTGGCGGTGCCGGTCTGATGGCCGTCCAGCAGAAGCTTCGCCTGCGCGAGGTCGACGTCCAGGCGCTCGACGCGACGCGCCTCGAGCCGTTGATCGGCCGCGACCGGATGGCGCTCTACGAGGACGTCGCCGAGGCGACGCAGGCCGCGCTCGCCGGCCGCGCGGTCTGGAACGTGAACTCGACCGCGACCGGCGGCGGCGTCGCGGAGATGCTGCAGACGCTGCTCGCCTACGTGCGCGGGGCCGGCATCGACGCCCGCTGGCTCGTCATCGAAGGCGACCCCGAGTTCTTCGCGATCACCAAGCGGATCCACAACGGGATCTACGGCTCCCGCGGCGACGGCGGCGAGCTCGGCGCGGCCGAGCGCCGCCACTACGAAGACGTGCTGCGCGCGAACGGCGAGGAGCTGCTCGCGCTCGTTCGCGCGGGCGACGTCGTCGTGCTGCACGACCCGCAGCCGGCCGGCATGGCCGGGGCGCTGCGCCGCGCGGGCGCGCGCGTCGTCTGGCGCTGCCACATCGGCCGCGACGAGCCGAACGAGTGGACGGAGCGCGCCTGGGAGTTCCTGCGCCCCTACCTCGACGAGGTCGAGGGGTACGTCGTCACACGTGCCGCCTTCGCACCGCCCTTCGCCGATCCGGCGCGCACGGCGGTGATCCCGCCCTCGATCGACCCCTTCTCGGCCAAGAACGAGCCGCTGTCCCGCCGCAACGTCCGGCAGGCGCTCGGCTACGTCGGCCTGCTCGCAGGCGGCGGCGAGGCGCCGGCCGTGCCGTTCACCCGCCGCGACGGCTCGCCCGGCCGGATCAACCGCCACGTCGACCTGCTCCAGAGCGGCCCCGCCGCACCGCCGGACGCACCACTCGTCGTCCAGGTCTCGCGCTGGGATCGGATGAAGGACATGCCCGGCGTGATGCGCGGCTTCGCCGAGCACGTCGACCCCTCGCTCGGCGCGCACCTCGTCCTCGCCGGCCCCTCCGTGACCGGCGTCGCCGACGATCCCGAGGGCGCCGAGGTGCTGGAGGAGTGCATCGCGCTCTGGCGCTCCCTCCCCCACGCCGCCCGCGGCCGCGTCCACCTCGCCTGCACGCCGATGACCGACCCGGACGAGGCGGCCGCGATCGTGAACGCGCTCCAGCGGCACGCGACCGTGGTCGTGCAGAAGAGCCTCGCCGAGGGCTTCGGGCTCACCGTCGCAGAGGCGATGTGGAAGGCGCGGCCGGTGATCGGCGGCGCCGTCGGCGGCATCGTCGACCAGATCGAGGACGGCCACAGCGGCCTGCTCGTCGCCGACCCGACCGACCTGCGCGCGTTCGGCGCAGCGGTCGAGTCACTGCTCAGGGACCGCCAACTCGCCGAGACCCTGGGACGGAACGCGCAGCGACGCGCTGCGGCCCTGTTCCTCGGGGACCGGCACCTCGAGCAGTACGGCCGGCGGTTCGCCCGCCTTCGCTGAGCTGCGGGAAACCCGCACCGAGCCGCGGGAAGCCCCGCAAGGAACTTCCGCGCCCACCCGGATGGCGCACGGCTCCTTCCGCCCGAGACTGAGCCCGCAAAGGTCGAAGCAAGGCAAGCGAAGACTTCGGCCGCGACGGAAGGAGCGACATCATGCGTAAGTACTTCGAATTTGGTGGAGTGGTGGCCGCCGCCGTCCTCATCGCATTCGGGATCACCGCGATCGCGATGGGCGTCAACGGCCGCGGCACGGTCAGCCACAGCCTCAAGCAAGAGCAGATCGTCGGCTCGCCCGACATGACCCCGGCCGCGATCAGGGCCGAGGCGACGAAGGCGGGCCTGAACGTGTCCAGCCTCGACATCCCGTCGAAGTCGGTCGCGAACAAGCCGATCAACACGGGTGACCGGGCGCGGACGTTCGCCGGTTACATGCGGATCCACGCGCTCGAGGCGAGCGGCGGGCTGACGTACGCCCAGATGGGCCGCTTCGTCGCCAAGCCGGGCACGCCGAAGCAGCTCACGGACGGGCACGGCGCGACCTCGATCGACAAGTGGGCCCTCCTCGACCCGAAGACGAAGCAGCCCGTCGACAACGGCGTGCGCAACGTCTGGGTGACTGAGACCGCGCTCACGACCGCGCTCAACACCAGCTACATGGCCGACCAGCTCTCGCTCTTCGGGATCGTCGTCGGCGTGGCGCTGCTGCTGGCCGGGTTCGGGTTCGGCATCCTCGCGATCGGCGGAGCGCTACGGAATCCCGAGACCGCACTGACCTTCCTCCGCAAGACGGAGGCAAAGACCGGCGGGGCCACCGTCCACGCATGACCGGCTCCTCCGTCGCACGCGGACGGGCCGCCTCGGCGGCCCGTCCGCGCTAAGGAGGCATCCATGTCTTCACATACACACGCACACGCAGCAGGTTTCGAGCGCAAGGCCCCGGAGTCGCATGCGCTGGCCGGGGTGGTCGCCGTCCTGCTCGGCATCCTCGTCGCCGTGCTCGGCTTCTTCGCCCTGTTCACGTGGCTCGACGCCCGCAGCGCGCGGGAGGCCGCCGACCGCGCGGCCGCCAAGGCTGCGACGGCGGCGCCCACGGCGAGCGCGGACATGGGGGCGCTGAAGAGCTATGCCGGCGCGGCGCCGGCGAACGCCGACGCCCTCGCTGCCGCGCACAAGCCTTACCCGGCCACCCTGCCCGCCGCTCCGGCGGCGCCGGTCGCCGACGTCCATCTCGTCCTGAAGGACGTCACGGTGCAGATCGCGCCCGGGATCAAGTACAGCGCCTGGGCGTGGGCCGGCGGCGCGCCCGGTCCGGTCATCCACGTCCTTCAGGGCCAGCTCGTCAAGATCACGCTCACGAACGACGGCGCGATCCCGCACTCGGTCGACTTCCACGCCGCCCGCGTCGCGCCGAACAAGGCGTTCGCCGACGTGATGCCGGGCAAGTCGGTCAGCTACACCTTCCGCGCCAACGACACCGGCGTCTTCATGTACCACTGCGGCACGAAGCCGGTGCTCATGCACATCGCGAACGGCATGTACGGCGCGATCGTCGTCGAGCCCAAGCCCGGCGTCCTCCCCAAGGCCGACAAGAACTACGTCCTCGTCGCGAGCGAGTGGTACCTGAGCTCCGACGGGCTCGCGAAGCCGGCACAGTTCAACATGGACAAGGCCCACGCGCGCCAGCCCGACTGGATGACCTTCAACGGGTACGCAGGCCAGTACGTGAAGCACCCGCTCACCGCGATGCCGGGCGAGCTCGTCCGCTTCTGGGTCGTGGACGCCGGCCCCTCGCTCGACACCGACTTCCACATCGTCGGCACCGCCCTCAACACCGCCTACCCGTTCGCGGACATGCGCCCCGCGGACGCTCTGCACGACGTCCAGACCGTGACCGTCCCGGCGGGCGGCGGCGGCGTCTTCGACGTGCGGATCACGAAGCCGGGGCTCTACCCGTTCGTGTCCCACGCCTTCGCCGCGGTCGACGAGGGCCAGGTCGGCCTGCTGAACGTCGGCCACGTCGCGGGCACGATGAGCCACTGAGCCTGCGACGCAGACGGGCCGCTCCGGCGGCCCGTCTGCGTTCTCGCGTGCGGCTACGCGCTGGCCGCGATCAGCTGCCGTTGTCCCCCGGCGAGCGCTTCGAAGTTCTCGAAGAGCTGCGGGACACCGGCCCGTTCGCGTGCCCGGGCCACGGCGGGGCCGACACGATCCCAGACGCCCGCAGCCCACACCCAGTCGTAGACGAGATCCCGGTCGAGCAGCCCGTTCTTCACGAACGTCCCGATCGTCTCGTAGAACGTCAGTAGCGCCTGAACCGCAGGATCGGTCATCTCGGCGGCCTCGGGATCGAAGTCGTCGGCCCAGATCGTCCTCGCCGCCTCGCCGAGGTCCATCATCGCACCCCACTTCGCGAGCTCGACGATCAGCGTCGCGTCCTCACGACTTCCAGCCATAGGCCCTCCTTTCGACTGCGGAAACCGACCACTCTCGCCTGCTAGCAAATCACTCCTCTAGCAGCCCCTGCGCGAGTGCGTGCCGGACGAGCTCGGCGCGGCTCGAGAGGCGAAGCTTCTGCATGATGTGCGCCCGGTGCGTCTCGGCCGTGCGCACCGAGATGAAGAGCTGCTTCGCGATCTCCTGGTTGGTGTGGCCGAGCGCCAGCAGTCGCAGCACCTCGCGCTCCCGATCCGAGAGCGGGTCCTCCTCGGCCCGGCGCGTCGCCTCCGTCTCGGCGGCGACCAGCCGCGCCCCGAGCTCCGGATGGACGTAGCGGCCGCCGTTCGCGACCTCGCGCACCGCCGCCACGACCTCCGTGTCCGCCGCCTCCTTCAGCACGTAGCCACTCGCCCCGGCCGCGAAGGCCTGCCGCACGTACTGCGGGTCGTCCTGCATCGAGAGCACGAGCACCTTCGCCTCCGGCCGCTCGTGAAGAAGCGTCGGGATCGCCTCCAGGCCGCTCTGGTCGGGCAGGACGACGTCGAGCAGGATCACGTCCGGCTTCAACGAGCGGTTCTGGAAGATCGCGTCGCGGGCGGTGCCCGCCTCGCCGACCGGCTCGACGTCCTCCTCGGCCTCGAGCACGAGCCGCAGCCCGGAACGCACGACCGCATGGTCATCGACGATCAGGACGCGCACGCTCAGCGGAGCGGCACCTCCGCAACAAGTGTTGTACCGGCCTCTCCTGACTCCACCGCTAGCCGGCCGTCGAGGAGCGCCACCCGCTCCCGCATCCCCTCGAGCCCGAAGCCGTCGCCCGTCTCACCGGTGTCGAAGCCGCGGCCGTCGTCCTCGACGACGGCCGTCAGCGCCCCGTCCCTGCGCATCACCAGGATGCTCACCCTCTGCGCGTGCGCGTGCTTCACCACGTTCGTGAGCGACTCTTGCACGATCCGGTAGATCGCCGTCTCCACCTCGGCGGGGACCCGCTCGGTGCCGGCGCGCGACTCGAAGTCGACCTCGAGCCCCGTCTGCTCGCCGAAGGAGTCGGTCAGCCGCTCGAGCGCGGGAACGAGTCCGAAGTCGTCGAGCACCTTCGGCCGCAGCTCGACGGCCAGGCGGCGCACGTCCTGGAGGGTTGCGACCACGAGCTCCCGCAGCTCGGCGGCGGCGGCGCGGTTCTCCGGCTTCTCGAGCGCGCCCTCGAGCGGGCGGAGGGCGAGCAGGATCGAGGTCAGCGCCTGCCCGGTCTCGTCGTGCAGCTCACGCGCCAGGCGCCGCCGCTCCAGCTCCTGCGCCTCGACGACGCGCCGCAGCGCATCGCGGGCGACCCGCTGCGAGAGGTCGACGGCGACCGCGGCCCGGGAGGCGAAGGTCTCGGCGAGGCGGAGGTCGCCGTCAGAGAAGCGTGGGTCATCGCCGAGCTTGTCGTAGAGGGCGATCACACCGATCGCACGGTCACGGACGACGAGCGGCACCCAGAGCCCCGTACGCGCCGCCAGCTTGCGCGTGACCTCCCTGTTCACCTCCGGGTCGTCGAGAACCGAGTCGACGCGCTCGCTGCGGCGGCGCACGAGCACACGGCCGCTCTTCGACGTCGTCGCCGGCAGCGAGGAGCCGATCAGCTGCTCGCTGCCCTCGCCTGCGACGGCGGCGAAGCGAAGCTCGTCGTCGCCGGCCGGAAGCAGCACCGTCACCAGGCGAGCGTCGAGCAGCTCGCGCAGGCGGCGTGCCACGAGGTCGAGCAGCCGGTCGAGATCCGTCTCCGTCGCGAGCGCGTTCCCGACCTCGATCAGCGACTCGAGCTGGCGCGACCACTGCGTCGCCGACTCGTACAGGCGCGCGTTCTCGATCGCCACCGCCGCCTGCGCGGCCAAGAGGGTGACGAGCTCCTGGTCCTCGTCGGTGAAGTCCTCCCCGCCCTCCTTCTCCGTGAGGTAGAGGTTGCCGTAGGCGACCCTGCGCAGCATCACCGGCACGCCCAGGAACGAGCGCATCGGCGGATGGTTCGGCGGGAACCCCACCGAGCGCGGATCCTCGTTCAGGTCGTGGAGCCGGAGCGGCGTCGCGTCGCGGATCAGCACGCCAAGGATCCCCCGCCCGCGCGGGAGATCGCCGATCGCCGCGTGCGTCTCGGCGTCGATGCCCGTCGTCAAGAACCGCTCGAGCTGCGAGCCGCTGCGGTCGATCACCCCCAGCGCCCCGTAGCGAGCGCCGGTCAGCTCGACCGCCACCTCGACCAGCCGCTGGAGGACGGCATCGAGCGACAGCTCGCCCGTGACCGCGGCAATAGCGTCGAGCAGGCTCCGCAGCCGAGTCTCGCTCGGACTGACAACGTCCACAGGAGGAGGGTACTCCCGCGGCGGCGAGCGACCTAGCTGCTAGGCCGCCCGCCGCTCGCGCCGGGCCCGCCGCTTCACCACGAGCACAGGACGGTCGGCGCTGTGCACGATCGCCTGCGAGACGCTCCCGAGGAGCGCCTCGGCGACCGCGCCGCGACCGCGCGAGCCGACCACGATCAGGTCGGCGCCGCGCGCCCGCGCGAGCTCGAGGATCTGCTCGCCGGCGTCGCCCTCGAGCAGCTCGGTCTCCGGCACGAGCCCGAAGGCAGCCGCGTACAACCGGGCCTCAACGAGGACGTCGCGTCCGCGACTCAGCTCCTTGCTCAGCGTCCGCTCGTAGAACGGGTCGCCGATGATCGGCAGCGGCGCGTGGCGGACGTAGACGACCGTCGCGACCGCTCGCGCGTTGCGGGCCAGCTGGAGGCCCTGCTCGAGCGCCTCGCGGCCTCCGTCGGAACCGTCGTATGCGATCACGATCCGCTTCATCTTCGTCACCTCCTTTCTTTGCAGCCTGGCCGCCCGAAGCGCCGGACACATCCGCGCGCCACCTGATCTCGACCTGCGGGAAACCCGCGGGCCGGCTCGGTCTTCGCCCCGATGGCACCCGGTCCAGCCGCTGGGAGAGTGGGAGCGAGAAAGGAGGCCCACAATGTTCAAGACGATCGTTTGGGCAACAGACGGATCGGACGCGGCCGATGCCGCGCTTCCGTACGCGAAGGGACTCGCCGAGGGCGAGGGCCACAAGCTCGTCGTCGCCCACAGCAAGGAGCTCCTGCACGGGCGTGCAGGCGGCTACCCCATGTACGCCGACGAGGACGAGGTCCAGGCGAAGATCCGCCGGCAGGCGGACGAGCTCCGCTCCGAGGGGCTCGACGTGACACTCTGGATGCAGACCGTCGGCGCCCCCGGCGCCGCGCAGATGATCGCGGATGCCGCACGCGACTTCCGCGCCGACGTGATCGTCGTCGGGACGCGCGGGCACACCGCGATCGGCGGCCTGCTGCTCGGCAGCGTGACGCAGCGGCTGCTCCACATCGCGACGTGCCCGGTACTCGCGATCCCGGCGAAGATCACGGTCGAGGAGCCGGAGCGCGAGCTGGAGGAGGTGGCGTCATGAAGGCGCTCGCCTACCACGGCCCGGGCGAGAAGGCCTGGGAGGAGGCGCCGGATCCGAGGATCCAGGAGCCGACGGACGCGATCGTCCGCATCGACTCCTCGACGATCTGCGGGACCGACCTCCACATCCTCAAGGGCGACGTGCCCGAGGTGCAGCCGGGGACGATCCTCGGCCACGAGGCGGTCGGCACGGTCGTGGAGACCGGCGCCGGCGTCGGCACGCTCGCCGCCGGCGACCGCGTGCTCGTCTCCTGCATCACCTCGTGCGGCCGGTGCCGGTTCTGCAAGGAGGCGCGCTACGGCCTCTGCACCGGCGGAGGCGGCTGGATCTTCGGCCACCTCATCGACGGGCTCCAGGCCGAGTACGCGCGCGTGCCCTTCGCGGACACGTCCGTGTACAAGATCCCGGACGGGCTCGAGGACGAGCAGGTGCTCTTCCTCGCCGACATCCTCCCGACCGCGTACGAGGTGGGCGTCCTCAACGGACGCGTCCAGCCCGGCGACACGGTCGCGATCGTCGGCGCGGGCCCGATCGGCCTCGCTGCCGTCCTCACCGCTCGGCTCTTCACGCCGGCGCACGTCGTCGCGATCGACCTCGACGAGAGCCGGCTCGAGCGGGCGCGCGAACTCGGCGCCGACGTGACGGTCGAGAGCGGCACCGAGGATCCGGTCGAGGTCGTGCAGCGGCTGACGGACGGGCTCGGCGCGGACGTGGCGATCGAGGCCGTCGGCATCCCGCAGACGTTCGAGCTCTGCACCGAGCTCGTCCGTCCGGGCGGCCGGGTCGCGAACGTCGGAGTCCACGGCCACCCCGCGACGCTCCACCTCGAGAAGCTGTGGATCCGGGACGTGACGATCATGACCGGGCTCGTGGACACGTTCACGACGCCGCAGCTCCTCAAGCTGATCGCCGAGGGACGGCTGGACGCGACGCCGTTCGCGACGCACCGGTTCGCGCTCGGCGAGACGATGGCCGCCTACGACACCTTCGGGGACGCAGCGCACACGCACGCGCTCAAGGTCGTCCTCGAGGCGGAGCCGGCGACCGTCGGCGAGACGAAGCACCTGGAGGAGCTTGTCCGCGCCTAGCCTCACCAAGGCGCCGGCGAGCCGGCGCGGCGCCGCGACCACCCTCGGCCGCGGCGCCTCGCCGGCAACGGCTCAGCTGAAATTCCTTTTCGGAGGTGCGCTGCTCGCCTTCGCGCTCCCGTTCGTCCTCACCGACCTCGTCACGATCGACCGCGACCTCTACTACGGCATCTATGCGGGAGCCGTCTTCTCCCTGTTCGGGCTCTGGCTGCGCAGCGCGGGCCGCCCGGTGCGGGAGGTTCTGACCCGGAACTGGCACGCCGCGCTCGCGCTCGCCGTCCTCTTCGGCGGCGTCATGGTGGCCGTCGCGCTGAAGGAGGGCGCGACCTCGCGGCCGCACGGGTGGGCGTTCGCCGGCGCACTGGTCTGGCGCGGCGTCGTCTACGGGCTCGCCGACGGCCTGCTGCTCTCGACGTTCCCGATCCTCGTCGTCTTCGCCGCCTTCGGGACCAGGCGCACGAAGCGCGCGCTCGTCGGCATCGGCGCGCTGGCGCTCGCCGCCTCGCTCGCCTTCACCGCGGTCTACCACCTCGGCTACAGCGACTTCCGCGGCTCGAAGCTCCGCAAGCCGCTCGCGGGCGACGTGATGTGGAGCGCGCCGACGCTGCTGACCCTGAACCCTGTCGGGGCGCCGCTCGCGCACGCGGCGCTGCATGTCACCGCCGTCGCGCACTCCTACGACACCGACACCTTCCTGCCGCCGCACCGCGTGGGACGATGAGCTCCTCCATGAGGCAGGTTGCGGGCGAGGCCGTCGACGTCATCCTCCGGGACGGCGGCACGCTTCGGCTGCGGGCTCCCGCGGCCGAGGATGCCGACGGAGTCCTCGGCTTCTTCTCGGATCTCTCCGACCGGAGCCGCTACCTGCGCTTCCACGGCGCGCTCCGGCCCGACGCACGACTCGTGGAGCCGTTCCTCCGCTCCGACTGGGCCGAGCGCGGCTCGCTCATGGGCACGCTCGAGGGCCACATCGTCGCGCTCGCCTCGTACGTCCGGCTGCGCGACCCCGCGACAGCGGAGATCGCCTTCGCGGTCGCCGACTCCGAGCAGGGCCGCGGCATCGGCACGCGCCTGCTGGAGCAGCTCGCGCTGCGCGGCGCCGAGGCCGGGATCGGCAACTTTGTCGCGGAGGTGATGGCGGAGAACCGCGCGGCGCTCGCCGTCTTCGCCGACGCGGGCTTCGAGGTCGTCCGCGAGCTCGACCGCGGCGAGGTCGAGCTGCGCTTCCCCATCGCCGCGACGGACGGCTTCCGCACCCGCGTCGAGGAGCGCGACCACGTCGCCGTCGCTGCCTCGCTGCGACCGTTCTTCGCACCGAAGAGCGTCGCGGTCGTCGGAGCGTCCCGGCGGCGCGGCTCGATCGGCGGTGAGCTCTTCCGCAACGTGCTCGAGGCCGACTTCACCGGCGCCGTCTACCCGGTGAACCGCGGCGGCGAGCCGGTCGCGGGCGTGCGCGCGTTCACGTCGATCGAAGAAGTCCCCGAGCCGGTCGACCTCGCGGTGATCTGCCTGCCGGGCGCGCAGGTGCTGGACGCGGCTCGCGCGGCGCTCGAGAAGGGCGTGCGGGCGCTCTGCGTCATCTCGTCCGGCTTCGCCGAGACCGGAGCGGAAGGGATGGAGCGCCAGGAGCGGCTGCTCGAGCTCGTGCGCGCACACGGGGCTCGGCTCGTCGGCCCGAACTGCCTCGGCATCGCTTCCTCCGGGCCGCGCCTGAACGCGACCTTCGCGCCGCGTGCGCTCCCGCCCGGGCGGATCGGCTTCTCCTCGCAGAGCGGCGCGCTCGGGCTCGCGCTGCTGGAGAAGGCGACCGAGCGGCGGCTCGGCTTCTCCGCCTTCGTCTCGATCGGGAACAAGGCCGACGTCTCCTCGAACGACCTGCTCGAGTGGTGGGAGGAGGACGACGCGACCGATCTCGTCCTGCTCTACCTGGAGTCGTTCGGGAACCCGCGCAAGTTCGGCCGCCTCGCACGGCGCGTCGCGCGGCGCAAGCCGATCCTCGCGCTCAAGGCAGGGACGACCGGCGCGGGCGCCCGGGCGGCGAGCTCGCACACGGCCGCGCTCGCCGGCTCGGAGGCCGCCGTCGACGCGCTCTTCCGCCAGGCCGGCGTGCTGCGGGCGCGCACGCTCGAGGAGCTCGTCGACGTGGCGGCGCTCCTCTCCTCGCAGCCACTCCCACGGGGCCGCCGCGTCGCGGTGCTGACGAACGCGGGCGGCCTCGGCATCCTCTGCGCCGATGCCTGCGAGGCGGCCGGCCTCGAGCTGCCGGAGCTCGCCGACGAGACGCGCGCAGCGCTCGCCGAGCACCTGCCCGCGGAGGCGAGCGTCGCAAACCCGGTCGACCTGCTCGGCTCGGCCACCGCCGCGACCTACACGGCCGCGCTGCCGCCGCTCCTCGGCGACCCGCACGTCGATGCGCTGATCGCCCTCTTCGTCCCGCCCGTCGTCGCGGGCGCCGAGGAGGTCGCGGCCGCGATCGCCGAGACGGTCGAGCCCGCCACCGCTGACAAGCCCGTGCTCGTCGTCGTGATCAGCGCCGAGGGGATGCCGAGCGCGCTCCGCGCTGAAGGATCTCCCGTCGCCGCCTTCCTCTACCCGGAGTCCGCAGCGCACGCGCTCGGCCTCGCCGCCGAGCGGGCCGAGTGGCTGCGCCGGCCCGCGGGCGCTCTGCCCGCGCTCGAGGACGTCGACCCGGAAGCCGCGCGGGCCGTCCTCGACGAGGGCTGGCTCGAGCCCGCTGCGGTACGAGGGCTGCTCACGGCCTACGGCATCCCACTCGTCGAAGAGCGGCTCGCAGCGAGCGCGGACGAGGCCGTCGCGGCAGCGGCGGACCTCGGGTATCCGGTGGTCGTCAAGACGGCCGCCGCCGGCGCGCACAAGACCGAGACCGGCGGCGTCGCGCTCGACCTGCGCGACGAGGAGCAGGTGCGCTCCGCCGTCGAGCGGATGGGCGCGCCCGTACTGGTGCAGCGATACCTCCGCGGCGGCGCGGAGCTGCTCGCGGGCGTGGTCCAGGACCCGGTCTTCGGCCCGCTCGTCGCCTTCGGGCCCGGCGGCGTGATGGCGGAGCTGATCGGCGACGCCGGCTTCCGGATCGCGCCGCTCACCGACGTCGACGCCGAGGAGCTCGTCCTCGGCGGCAAGGCGGGCCGGCTCGTCCGCGGTTACCGCGGCACGCCGCCCGCCGACGCAGCCGCCCTCGTCGACCTCGTCCAGCGGCTCGCCCGCTTGGCCGAGGACCTGCCTGAGGTGGCGGAGCTCGACCTCAACCCCGTGATCGCCCTGCCGGACGGCTGCGTCGCCGTCGACGCGCGCGTCCGCGTCCAGGCGCGCCCGCCCGCGCACCCGCTTAAAAGCTGGTAGCTCAGGCTGCGGAGAACCCGCAACCGAAGCGCGGAAAGCGCCGGATGTGCATCGCGCCCGGCAGGACAACACTCCGCAGAAGTTCAAGCGACGGAAGGAGCAACATCATGAAGCGCCTCCTCATCATCTTCGCCGGCCTCGCCCTCCTGGCGAGCCTGGCCGCTGGCGGCTTCGCGGCGACGACCAAGGCGCCGAAGAGCTCGACGATCATGATCCGCCACCAGACGCGCGGCTGCCACAGCTGGTCGGTGAACGGCGGCGCCTTCAAGGCGACGCAGCGGACGACGCTCGCCCGCGGCGGCACGATCACCTTCATGAACATGGACGTGATGCCGCACAAGCTCGTGAAGACGAGCGGCCCCGCGATCCACTTCGCCGGCAAGCCGAACATGAACCACATGAACGCCTCGGTGAAGATCACGTTCTCGAAGGCCGGCGTCTACAGGTTCACGACGAAGCCCGGCGAGGACTACATGAAGGGCATGAAGACGATCGGCGAGGACAACGTCCTGCGCCTGACCGTCAAGGTGTCGTAGCTCGCCTCGGATCCTGAGAAGGGCGCCCCCGGGCGCCCTTCGTGCGTTCACGGCTTCCAGACCATCAGCGCGAGCACCGCGAGGTAGGCGACCGCGGCGGCCACGTTCAGCCAGAGCGAGAGCGGGTCGCCGAGGAGTCGCCGCAGCTCTGCGGCGTCGGCCCCGCGCTCGGCGAGCAGCCGCGCCCGCTTCGGCCGCTGCCCCCCGACCCCGCCCAGAACCGCGCCCAGGACGACCAGCCCGAGCGCCGCGTCCACCCACGCGTCACCGAGATCGAACTCGGTCAGGTCGAGGAGCCAGAAGCCACACGCGACCGCTAGAACGAGCCCGGCGGCGACGAGGACGACGCCGATCCGGGTCAGGCCGAGGAGCAGCGAGATCTCCGACGGCCGCTCCCGCCGCCGCGCCGCCGCCAGGCCCACGGCCGCAACGGCCATGCCGGAGAAGAGCATGACCACGCCAACCAGGTGCAGGAAGAGCGCGACCTCGTCCAACTTCCGAAGTTTGTACGGATGCGGCCCGGCACGGCCGGCGCGACGATCCCGCCATGGACCGATTTCGCGTGCTGATCGCCGGTGGCGGAGTGGCCGCGCTCGAAGCGGCGCTCGCCCTCCAGCACCTGGGCGACGGGCGCCTCTCGGTGGCGCTCGTCGCGCCGGAGCCGAAGTTCTTTTACCGGCCGCTCGCGGTCGTCGAGTCGTTCGGGACCGGCCACGTCCACGGCATCGACCTCGCGCACCTGGCCGACGAGTGCGGCGCGCTCTTCGTCGTGGACGCCATCGCGGCGGTCGACGCGGACGCTCACGTCGCGCGGACGGCGGCCGGGGCCGAGCTCGAGTATGACGCCCTGCTCGTCGCCACCGGCGCGCGGCCGGTGCCCACGGTTCCGGGCGCGATCACCTTCCGCGGCCCGGCCGACGTCGAGGCGTTCTCGAGGCTGCTGTCCTCGCTGCGAGCCGGGGCGGCGGCGCGCGTCGTCTTCGCCGTCCCAGGCGGCGTCGCGTGGCCGCTCCCGCTCTACGAGCTCGCGCTCCAGACCGCAGCGTTCCTCGACGTCCACGGCGTGACCGGCGTCGAGCTCGCGCTCGTCACCCCCGAGGAGACGCCGCTCGGCCTCTTCGGCGCCACCGCGTCCGCGGCCGTGGCCAAGCTGCTCCGACGCCAGCGCATCGAGGTGCACACCGGGACGTACGAGATCGCGCCCGGGGACGCGGTGGTCGCTCTGCCCCGCCTCACGGGCGCGCCGCTCGCGGGGCTCCCGCACGACGCGAACGGCTTCGTTCCCACCGACGCGAGCGGCCGCGTCCAGGGGCTCGACGATGTCCTCGCCGCGGGCGATTGCACGTCGTTCCCGATCAAGCAGGGCGGCCTTGCCGCGCAGCAGGCCGACGCCGCCGCCGAGGCGATCGCCGCCGCGGCGGGAGCGCCCGTCGACCCCGCGCCGTTCCGCCCCGTGCTGCGCGGCCTGCTGCTCACCGGAGAGGCGCCCACCTTCCTGCGCGCCGAGCTCGCCGGCGGGCGCGGAGACACGTCCACCGCCACGAGCGAGCTCCTCTGGTGGCCGCCCGGCAAGATCGTCGGCCGCTACCTCGCGCCGTTCCTCGCCGAGCGCGCCGGGGCGATCCTCGCCCCGCCCGCGGAGGCAGAGGCCCTCCCAGTGGACGTCGAGCTCGCGAGCTCTGCAAAGCTGTCGGGATGACGAGCGTCCCCGACGCCCGCCGCCGAGGCTCGCCGCTGCCGGTCGCCGAGGCCTTCGATGTCGAGGGCGTCAAGCGCCGGCTCGCCGAGGCCGGCGGCGGCTACGAGATCGTCCACGACTCGCCCGGCCTCGAGATCGGCGTGTACGTCCTCGTCTCGCCCGAGCCCGACCGGCAGCAGCCGCACGACGACGACGAGGTCTACATCGTGCTCGAAGGCACGGGCGAGCTCGACGTCGAGGGCAAGCGGCTCGAGCTCCAAGAGGGGAACGCCGTCTTCGTCCCGGCCGGAGCCGACCATCGCTTCAGCGCCTACGAGCACCTCTCCGTGCTCGTGCTCTTCGAGCGCCGTCCGAGCTAAGAAGGCGACGCCTCAACGCGCCGCTACGTTCGCCAATCGCTCTGCGAGCTCGGCGACGATGCCCAGCTGCGAGACGCCCGCGATCGCGATCGGCAGTCCGCTGCACTGCTCGAGGACGAGGCTGAGCCGGCCGCCGATCCGGTCGGCCGGGGAACGCCCCACCCGCACCGTGACGAGCGCGTCGTACGCGAGGTCACACGAGACAGGCCGCCCGGCGGCCATGCCGTCCAGGCGGAGCGCATCCGCGCGCAGCTCGAGCTTCCCGCTTGCAAGCGGACGCGCTCCTTCACGCCACACGACGCCGTAGCTCGACTGCATTCGCACAGGTTGGCCGCCGACCCGCCGCGCCGCATCCGCGAACCGCCGCGCGCTGCGTGCGGGAAAGCCGCAGCGCAATCCGGTCCGGCCCCGACGGCGTGCGCTCCGCCGGCGGTGAGGCTGTCTCCGAAAGGAGGCCCACCATGAATCCGATCATCCTCGCCACCGACGGATCTCCGTCGGCTGTGTACGCGACGCAGCAGGCCGTCGAGCTCGCCCGGTCGACCGGAGCCAAGCTCTTCGTCGTCTCGGTCTGGCACGCCGGCCTGGGGACGTACGCGACCGTCGAGCTGCCGGAGTCGAAGCGGGTCGCCAAGGAGCTGGCCTGCGAAGCGGCGAGAGCTGCGGTCGAGACCGCGCGCGCCGCCGGCATCGAGGCGGAGTCGTTCGTCCTCGAAGGCGACGCCGTCGAGCGGATCTGCGAGAGCGCAGCGGACACGCACGCCGCGCTGCTCGTCGTCGGCTCGCACGGCTTCGGCCCGGTGCGGCGCCTGGTCTTCGGCAGCGTCTCGACGGCGCTGCTCCATCACGCGCCCTGCCCCGTGCTCGTCGTCCGGCCGCTGGCCCAAGCAGCGTAGAGAGGAGGTGCTCCCATGATCGTCTCCGAGCTCGAGGTGAGCGAGGTCATGACCCACCGGTTCCTGGCGGTCGCGCCCGAGGACACGCTCGGCGAGGTCGCCGAGCGCATGGCCGCCGAGAACCTCGGCTCGGCTCTCGTCCTCGACTACGGGCGCCTCATCGGCATCCTCACCTTGCGCGACGTCCTGCGGGCGATCTCAGCGCGAGTGCACCCGAGCGAGGCGCGCATCCGCGAGTGGATGACGGGCGAGCCGAGCGCGGCGGCAGCCGACACGCCGGCGGCCGAGGCGGCGCGCATCATGCTCCGCGGCGGCTTCCACCACCTGCCGGTCGTCGAGGGCGAGCGGCCGGTCGGGGTCGTCGGGCTACGCGCCGTGATCGGTGCGGTCGGCTGGCCGGGCTGCTAGATGACGGCCATAGCCGTCTTCGGGGCGGCGCTCGCGACGGCCCTCGCCACCGGCCTCGGCGCCCTGCCGTTCGCGGTGAAGCGGCGCGGGCTGCGCCGGTGGCTCGGCCCGGCCAACGGCCTCGCGTCTGGCGTCATGCTCGGCGCCAGCGCGAGCCTGCTGATCGAGGGCGTCGATCGAAGCGGTAGCCGAACCGCCCTTGGCTGCCTCGCCGGGGCCGTCTTCGTCTATTTCGCCTACCGCGTCGTCGGCGACAAGCCGGCTTTCACGCTCGGGACACTCGGCGGCGCCGATGCGCGCAAGGCGCTGCTGATCGTCGGCGTCATGACGGCCCACTCGGCTGCGGAGGGGATCGGCGTCGGGGCAGCATTCGGCGACACGAAGGCGTTCGGGCTCCTGATCGCGGCCGCGATCGCGGTCCAGAACATCCCCGAGGGCCTGGCGATCAGTCTCGTCCTCGTCCCGCGTGGCACGCGCGTTCGCAGCGCGGCCGGCTGGAGCGTCTTCTCGAGTCTGCCGCAGCCGCTCCTCGCCGTCCCAGCCTTCCTCTTCGTCGAGCAGTTCCGCGCCGTGCTTCCCGTCGGGCTCGGCTTCGCCGCCGGCGCGATGGTCTGGATGGTCGGCCGCGAGCTGCTCCCGGAGGCGCTCGCCTACGGGCCTCGACGAGCGGTCGTCGCCGACACGGCGGTTGCGTTCGTCCTGATGCTCGCGCTCCAGCTGCGGCTGGCGGCATAAGCGCGACCTCGATGCCCTCGTCGCCGCGAGGCGGGAACGCAGATCACCCGGTGCGGCTCTACGCCGTCGCGTAGGAACCCGCGGCGCGAATCCGGGAGTCCGCGGATGGCCTTTCGCGACGCGTCCACAAGACTGGTGGTGTGAGGAACGAGACGGAGCGGAAGCTCCTCCGGGCGGCGAAGCGCGGCGATCCGGACGCGCGACGGCGAATCGTCGCCTCGAGGCTTCGACTGGTCAGGGCGATCGCCTCCCGGTACCGAGGCATGGGCGTCCCACTCGACGATCTCGTCCAGGAGGGGACGACCGGGCTGGTGGAGGCGATCGACCGCTACGACCCTCGGCGCGGCGACTTCGACACCTTCGCGCGCTTCCGCATCCGGCGCGCGATCCGGAACGCGCTCACCGACCAGGCCCGGCTCGTGCGGCTGCCGAAGCAGGTCGTGGAACGGCGCCGCATCGTCGCGCGCGTCGACCAGCGGCTAACACGTCTTCCCAACGGCGACCGCCCGCCGGTCGGCGAGGTCGTGACGGAGACCGGGCTTCCGGCCGCGGCCGTGCTCGAGGCTCGCCAGACGCCTCCCCTGACCCTTTCGCTCGACGAGCCGGTCCTCGCCGACGGCACCGCCCGCGAGGGCGCGATCGCCGACGACACCGCCCCAGACCCGCTCGAGGAGACGGTCGAGCACGAACGGGCGCAGCTCGTCCACACCGCCGTCGACCGGCTCGGCAAACGGCAGCGCTGGGTCGTGAGTCGCCACTACGGCCTCGACCAACCCGAGGCCTCGATCACCGAGATCGCCGCCGAGCTGCACCTGTCGCCGCAACGCACCCGCGCGATCGAGAACGACGCCCTCTGCGAATTGCGTTCCACGCTAGAAGCTGCGGGCGTCGAGCCATGAGCGCCGCGGCTGACAGCCGCGGCGTCCTCGCCTAGTCGACGAGGCCGTGCTTGCGCTTGGCCTCTTCCTCCATGCGCTCGAGCCGCGTGTAGTAGTCGGGGAACTCGTTCAGGTGTGCGAGCGCGATCTTGCCGGTCGTGACCGGATCGTCGTCGGTCACGTTCGTCGTCGGGTCGTGGAGGCCGTGCTCCAGCTCGACGTCGAGGCCGCTGCGGAACTGCTCGACATCGAACGGCGCCGATCCCCACTCGATGCCGATCGCCTCACCGATGCGGCGTGCCTCAGCGGCGGTGAATCTCTTCATCGTCCCGCCCGCGACGGCCCGCCCGTGTGCAGGACGTGGCTCGTTCGCCCGGTGTAGTCGTCGAGCCGCAGGAACATCGGCACGAGCATGACGGGCATCATCAAGCCGTGCTCCAACAGGGCGAGATCGCCCTTGGGGACGACCGCCAGCCAGCCGAGGACGAGGAGCACGATCGCCAGGATCGGCATCGCCGCCGTCATCTCGGCCGTCGGTCTCCGTGGCATGCGGCGGAACAGCATCCAGGCCGTCATCGGCGCTGTCATGTTGAACGTCACGACCAGCACCGACAGCTCGGGCAGCTGCGTGAACGGATCCGGATAGCCGTGCTGCCTGGCGAGCCAGAAGTAGACGACATCGCCGAGTGCGAACCCGATGCACATCGGCAGGCACATCTCGAAGTAATGGCGGAGGAAGTGTGCGACCTGCCTCCGCCGCCTGACCGTGAGCGTGATGACGGCACCCACTTGTGACTCCATCCGGCACCTCCTTTCGCTAGGGAATGCCAGGTCGAAGAACGCCGCATATCAGGGAATGGACCGTCTCTACATCCGGGTCTTGCCGCAGCTTTAACCCCGCCTCTCCTCGCCGATCCTGGCACAGCCGGCCTGCGGAGAAGCCACGCGCCTCTCCGCAGGTCGCTCGGCTTCCGCACTAGCCGCGGTAGGTAAGAACGTAGATCCTGAATACGTGCGGCGTGAGCGTCTTGTTCTCACCCCGCGCCACGTAGGAGTTCACGCCGTGCTCGTCCCAGGACGGGCTGAGCGAGACGGTGCTCAGGCCGGCGCCGGTCTCGCCCTTGGCGAGCTTCCAGTCCGCGCCGGCGGCGATCACGTGCTCGTACTCGCCCGCGCCCGCGCTGACCGTGCCGACGCTGCCGGCCGCGATCGTGACGGACCTCGTCCGCACGACTATCGTCCCGACGACGCCCGTCGCGCCGGTGTCACCCTTGTCGCCCTGCGGCCCCTGCGGGCCGACGGGGCCGGCCGGGCCGGTCGGCCCGGATGGCAGCTGGCCGGTCGCGAAGTCCTTCGCGAGGAGGCCGCCGTCCTTGACGAGCACGCTCGTGATCGACTCGTGCGCGATCTTGGCACGCGTGACCGAGTTGTCCCTGATCTGCTTCGTTCCGACGCTGTTCGGCGGGAATGCCGCCGAGACAGTCGCGAAGCTCGTCCCGCCGAGCGCGACGAAGAGCGCGATCAGGGCCACGGCCATCGACGTGCTCGGTCGATGGATCCTCTTCATCGGAGATCACCTCCTTCCGAGGTGGATCTCCACCGCGGGGCGGCCCGCCGCATCGGTAGTAACCCGTAACCGGATCGGGGTGCAACACGATGCCGCTCCCGCGTGTGCGAGCGAAGCTCGAGACGAGCGAAAGGAGCAGCCATGACCGTTCTCGAGATCGACCGCAAGCTCACCCGCGAGCTCGTTCCGCACGAGCTCATTCCGCACCGCCGCACCGAGACCGCCGCCGACGAGGCGACGGCGCTCGGCGTTCCGGCGTACGAGGTCGCCAAGACGGTCGTCCTCGTCACGAGCACCGGCTACGTCCGCGCGGTGCTGCCCGCCTCGGAGCGCCTCGACCTGCACAAGGCACGCAGGCTGCTCCGTGACGACACGGCGCGGCTGGCCACCGAGACCGAGCTCGCCCTCGCCTACCCGACCTTCGAGCTCGGCGCCGTGCCGCCGTTCGCGGGCCCGGTCGGCGACTGCGTGGTCGTCGACAAGCAGCTCGCCTTCAGCGACTCCGTCGTGTTCGAGGCCGGCTCGCACAGCGAGTCCGTCCGGCTGAAGACGACCGACCTGCTGGTGGTCGCCGAGGCAGAGATCGCCGACCTCTGCGGAGGCTGAGGCGCGGTGATGGCTCCCGCCTCAGCGCTTGTCGTCGCCGGCTTCGACGGGTCGCCTAGCAGCGAGGCCGCGCTCCGCGTCGCGCTCTGCGAGGCGAAGCTCCGCCAGGCTCGGCTGCTCGTGGTCTCGGCGTGGCACGCGCCCACCCGCTACTACGGCTCCGCCGCTGCACCCTCGGCGAGCCGCGCGCTCGCCGAGGACATGCGCAAGGAGCTGGCGACGAAGCTGGAGGCGGCCGTGGCCGCGCTCCGGGAGGAGGCCGACGGGACCGCGATCGAGACACGGCTGGTCGAGGGAGCGGCGGCGCCGAGCGTCCTCGCAGACGAGGCTGCGGACGCGGACCTCCTCGTCGTCGGGTCACGTGGCTTCGGCGGCTTCCGCGAGCTCCTGCTCGGCTCGGTCGGCCGCCAGTGCGCCCAGCACGCGCCCTGTCCGGTCCTGGTCGTGCCGTCGCAGGCCATTCCCGCGACCCTCCTGAGCGCATGAGCACGATCCTGGTCGGCACGGACGGCTCCGCCGCCGCACGAGCCGCGACAGCCGTGGCGCTCGACCTCGCGAAGGCGAGCGGCGACGCGATTGTGTTCGTCACCGCCTGGCGCGAGCTCCGCGGCGACTTCGGCCCCCGCTCGACGCGATCTATCCGGCCCTCGTCGAGGTCGAGCGCGAATGGGCGCGGGCGACGCTCGCCGCGGCAGCAGCCGAGGCGAGAGCCGCCGGCGTCTCTGCGACGACCCTCAGCCGGCACGGAGAGGCCGCCGATCAGATCTGCGCGGTCGCCGGCCGGCGTCAGCCGCGGCTGGTCGTCGTCGGCTCGAGAGGTTGGGGGCCGGTCGACGGGGTGCTGTTCGGCAGCGTCTCGAGCGGCGTGCTCCGCCACGCCCCTTGTCCCGTCCTTGTGGTTCCCGCCATGGGCGAGCCCGACGAAGCCGAGCGGGCGGAAGCCGCCGCAACGCTCGTCGGAAAGGAGTGACCATGAGCATCGTCAAGGCATACCGATTCCCGGTCTCGATCGACTGGCGCGGAGGACACCTCACCCGCGCCGTCGCGCACCGGAAGCCGGCTCTGGAGGTCGCGACGCCGCCCGAGTTCAAGGGCGGGATCGAGGGCGTGTGGAGCCCCGAAGAGCTCCTCGTCGCCGCGGCCGGCTCCTGCTACGCGGTCACGTTGGTCGCGGTCGCGGCGCGCTTCGACCTGACCCTGCGCGAGCTGCGCGTCCGCGGCACGGGCCACGTCGAGCCACGCCAGGACCACCGATTCGGCTTCGTCGCGATCGACCTCGACGTCTCGGTGGAGACGGACGCCGACGTCGTGACGGAGGTCGAGGAGGCCGCACGTCGCGCGGAGGAGCTGTGCCTGATCAGCCTCGCGCTGGACACCCCTGTCCACGTGACGGTCACTGTGACCGCCCCGGAACCGGAGGTCGCGGCGCTAACGTGAGCCGGTGTTCCTGAACATTCTCGTCGCGGTCGACGGATCCACCTCCTCGCGCCGAGCTCTGGAGCAGGCGATCGACCTCGCGTGCGCGCTGAACTCGAAGCTCACGCTGATCACCGTCGCCCCGCCGATCTCGCACTACGTCCCGCTCGCCGGCGTCAGCAGCGAGACGATGCGCAAGGAGCTCGACCGCTGGGCACAGGACATCCTCGACCGGGCCGCCGCCGCGGTTCCCGACGACGTGATCGCGCACAAGGTGCAGCCCATCGGACACCCGGGCCCCAAGATCCTCGAGGAGATCGAGCGCGGTCGCTACGACCTCGTCGTGCTCGGATCGCGCGGACGCGGGCGCGCCCAAGAGGGGCTGCTCGGCAGCGTGAACGGCTACCTCCACTTCCACTCCGGGGTGCCGCTCCTGTCCGTCCCCGACGCCGGCGACTGACGGCGATGAGAAAGGACGTTCGCGAGTTCATCCGCAGGCTCGAAGCTGCCGGCCTGAACGTGGAGTCGACGCCGGGGCACTACCGCGTCCTCCGCGCCGGCAAGCCGCTGCGCAAGGCGAACGGCATGCCGTTCATGCTCCCCTTCTCTCCCGACACGACGCGCTGGCGCCGAACGGCGATCGTCGAGCTGCGCAAGCTCGGCATCGACGTATAGCCGCCCAGAACGTCGAGACGCTCACGCCGGCCCTGCGGCTGTCAAGGCGGCTCTACGCGACGGCGCGGACCTCGCCCACCGGCTGCACCTCACGCATGAGGATGATCGCCTGCGGCGGGGCGATGAACAGCTGCTTCGTCGTCGTCACACCGACGACCTGCCAACCCTGCGCGCCGAGCTCGTTCAGCTGCGCGGATCGGACCTGCTTCGGGACGTTGCCGGCCAGGGTGAAGACGAGGCGCATCAGCTTGTGCCCGGGATCGGCGGTCGGTCCGAACATGCACGGGCAGCCGCCCTCGATCACTGTGATGCCGTGCTCGCGGCCGTACTGCGCGGCGGTCTTGGAGACGCTGCCGGCGCCCGGGCCGCGGTGCATCCACACGTGCTCGATCCCGAGCTCGGCGCACTCGCGCATCGTCTCCTCCGCGATCGCCGGTCGCGTGCCGATCACGACCGCCTCGACGCCGCCGGCGATCCCGTGCAGATCGTGGTAGGCGCGGTCACCCTCCACCTCGTCCGCGTTCGGGTTCACCGCAAACACCTGGTAGCCGCGGTCGCGCAGGCGCTGGTAGACGACGTTGCTCCCGTGGCCCGGGTGCCGCGAGACGCCCGTCACCGCCACCCGCCTGTTGGCCAGAAAGGCCGCTGCGGCGTCCTTCATCGTCGTCATCTCGACCACCTCCTTCACCTCCCTGCGTCTCCTGAACGCCTGAGCTGGCGCTCAGCACCGACACGGAACCGACCTTCGGCGAACTACGGATTCGCGGGGCGACGCCAGCTTCCGGGCCGACCGACGAGCCGCGGCAGCTGGCTTTCTGCGGTCATCGCGGCGAGGCCGACCCTCGGCAGGTCGAGGACGATCTCGCCGGCTCGAGGTTGCTCAGCGCGCGACCGGCGATGACGGGCTCACCCGCTTCGCGGCCGGCCCATGGGCGTAAAGGCGTAGACGGCGTTCGTGCCGCCCCCGACGATCACGACCTGCCTGCCCAGCGGAACCGCGTTCGGGTCGCTGAGCGCCTGCGGCAGCGAGCCCGCGCGTGCCACGGCGCCGCTTGCCGGGTCGATCCGGAAGATCGAGCGGCCGCCGACGAGGTACAGCCTGCCGCCGAGCGCGACCAGCGCGGCGTGCGCCTCGGGCGCAGGCAGCGTCGCGACCTTCTTCAGCGTTCCGGCGCGTGGGTCGATCGCCCACACCGTCGCCGTCGGGCCGCTCGTGTGCAGGCCGCCGGCGACGTAGAGCTTGCCGCCGAGCACGGCGACACCCGCGTAGCGCGTGCCGGCGGGCAGGCGCGCGACGGTGGTCGTCCGGTCTGCCGGGCCGACGCGCAGGATCGCGCTCGCGTACTTCGTCCCGGTGTAGCCGCCGACGAGGTAGGTCGTCCCGCCGATGCGCGCGGCGCCGAGGTCGGAGAGCGGTTCGTCGAGCGGCCGCAGCCGCAGCACTGCACCACTCCCGGGGTCGATGCGCAGCACCGTCGGGACGGAGACGGACTCGCCCCCGCCGTAGAGCGAGACGAAGCGTCCGGAGAGCGCGGCTGCCGCGTCGTGGATCGGCGTCGGCAGCCGGCCGATCACGCGCAGATGCGCGGGCGGCCCGGCGAGGATCGCGCTCGAGCCGAGCCCGCCGGCTACGAGCAGCCGTCCACCCGGCAGCACGACTGCGGCGGACTTCGAGAGCGCGACCGGGAGCATGCCGACCCGCGTCACGGCGACGGCGGCGGACGGGGTTCGCTTCGGCTTCGCCACCCGCGTCGCGTGGCCCGTGGTGAACGCCGACGGGAGCAGGTCCATCCCGTCCGGCTTGTCCAGGTAGCCGGGCGCGATGCCCGGGACGCCCGTGTGTCCGTACTGCCAGACGATCCGCTTCGTGCGCGGGTCGACGACGATCACGCGGTGGTTCCAGTCGTCGTTCGCGGCGATCAGCCCGTTCGGCAGGCGAATCGCGAGCGACGGCTTGTTCAGGCGATCGACGCCGCTCGGCGTGCCGAACGACCACGTGACGCGTCCGCCGGTAGTCACCTCGACGATCCGGCCGGGATCGGTGAAACCGGCGACCAGGATGCGCCCGTTCGGGAGGAGCTGCGCGTCGGATGGGTACGCGACCGGGGAGCGGATCGACCACACGAGCCGGCCGTCGGCCGCGAGGCGGTCGATCCAGCCGCCGATCTCGCTGACGAGCAGGCCCCCGTCGGGGAGCGGGGTGTCGCCGTTCGGGCTCGCGAAGCCGCGCGGCGGGTCGTGCGCGCAGGAGCCGCCGAGGATCCGTCGCACCGTCTTCGCGTGCGTGAGCCGCACGATGCGGCAGTTGCGGACGTCGGAGATGGTCGTGTCGCCGTTCGCGAGCCGGTACGCGTCGTCGGGCGTGTTCAGGTAGCCGGGGCTCGAGCCGGGGACGGCGTCGTGCCCGTAGCGCCAGATGGGCGCCTTCGTCCCCAGCGACACCTCCGTCAGCGTGTCGTTGAATTCCTCGTTCGTGATGATCGAGCGGTAGCCGGGCGTGAAGAAGGTGTCGTCCGGGCCGCGTAGCCCGCCCGCCTGCCAGACGATGTGCTTCGACGGCGAGACGATGATCGCGCGGTTGTTGTTCCGGTCGGCGATCAGCAGGTAGCCCGGAAGAGGCCCGCGCGCGACCGGCGGCAGACCGAGCACCCGCTGCGCGACTCCCCGCACCGGCCGCGCCTTCCTGGCTACGAGGTGTCGCCGCACGGGCTTGGCCGGGACGACGGCGACGCGGTGAGCCGATGAGCCGCAGCCCGCAGCGAGCAGCACGACGAGCAGCAGCGACCTACGCATCCTCCTCAGGTTCGCAGCGCCGGATGAGACGACGATGAGGCGGCTTCGGCGGCCGGCGGTCGGGAGGCGAGCGCGATCCAGGCGTCCGCGCCCCAGTCGCGGTTGGCCACCGCTGCCGACCCGCCGTGCGCTCGCGCGATCAGCTCGACGATCGCGAGCCCGAGACCCGTGCCGCCGGTCGCCCGCGCCTCGTCGGCGCGGCTGAAGCGATCGAACGCGCGGGGCAGGAACGCCGGCGGGAAGCCCGGCCCCTCGTCGGCGACGTGCAGCTCGACGGCGCCGTCGACGCGACGGGCGTACAGGCGGACGTCGCCCGCGCCGTAGCGCAGCGCGTTGTCCACTAGGTTGCCGAGCGCCTGCTCGATCCGCGTGGGATCGGCGTCGACCAGCCCGTCCTCGTCCTCCGAGACGGAGACGCGACGCCCGTCTTCGCGCGCGGCCGTCGCAAAGCGTGACGCCACCTCGTGCATGAGCCAGACGGCCGAGACACGTTCCGGCTCGACCGGCAGGCCGCCCTGATCGGAACGGGCGATCAACAGGAGGTCCTCGGCCAGCCTGCTCAGCCGGGCCGTGTCCTCAGACGCCGAGCGCAGCGCCTCCTCGAGCTCCACCCGTGAGCGCGGTCGCCGCAGCGCGATCTCGAGCTCCGCGCCCAGCAGCGTGAGCGGCGTTCGCAGCTCGTGGCTCGCGTCGGCGAAGAAGCGACGCTCGTGCTCCAGCGCTCCCTCGAGTCGCGCGAGCATCTCGTTCAGCGTCTCCGCCAGCCGCGCCAGCTCGTCGCGGGGACGCGGCACCGGCAGTCGCTGCCCACGCCTGGAGGCCGTGATCGCCGCCGCACGCGCCCGCATCGCCTCGACCGGGCGCAGCGCGAAGACGCCGAGCGCATAGCCGAGAAGGATCGCGAGCGCGAGCGCCGCCACACCGCCGAACACGAGTTCGCGCTCCAGCCGAGCGAGCGCGTCGGTGCGCGTCGCGAGCGTCCGAGCGGCGACCAGGACGAGCGGACGATCGTTCCGGTTCACGCGCACGGCGAGCAGCCGCCACGTACCGGCGAAACCGGGAATCCGAGCATCCCACCAAACCGTCCTACCGGCGAGCGCACTTCGTCGTTTGGAGGCAGACGGCAAGGTCGGAAGCCTCGCCGGCGTCGCCTGCACGACCGAGCCGTCCGCGCGCACGAGCTCGGCGAGCGTCACGCCACCGGCAACGTCCCGATCGAGCAGCCCTCGGCCCTGCTCGACGTGGCCCTGTCCCTCCTGCACCTGCGCGCGCAGGCTCTGGTCGACCGACGAGAGCAGCGCACTGCCGACGCGTTCGTACACGAAGAAGGCCATCGCAGCGAGTACCAGGGCGATCGCCAGCGCGTAGGGCAGGATCAGCCGGACCCTGATCGGCAGCCGGCTCACGCGCCTCCGTCCTCCCGCAGCCGGTAGCCCGCGCCACGCAACGTCTCGATCGACCTACGATCGAAGGGTCGGTCGATCTTCTCGCGCAGGTAACGGACGTAGACGTCGACGATGTTCGAGCGGCGCTCGAACGCGATGTCCCAACCCGCGCCCAGCAGGAAGTCGCGGGAGAGCGTCTCACCCGGATGACGCATGAAGAGCTCGAGCAGCGCGAACTCCTTCGCCGACAGATCGAGCTCGACCTCGCCCCGCCAGGCACGACGCGCCGCCGGATCGAGCCGCAGATCCCCGACCGCCAGGACCGCCGGCCGCTCGGTGGGCGCGCGGCGGGCGAGCGCACGCAGCCGCGCCAAGAGCTCCGCGAACGCGAACGGCTTGACCAGGTAGTCGTCCGCGCCGCTATCAAGCCCGCGCACGCGGTCGTCCACCTCGTCGCGCGCGGTGAGCATCAAGACCGGTGCCCACACCTCGCCCGCACGGAGCTCGGCGCAGGTCGCGAAGCCATCCAGGCCCGGCAGCATCACGTCCAGGACGATGGCGTCGTACGGCACAGCGCGCGCCATCCACAACGCCTCCTCTCCGCGCCCGGCCACATCGGCGACGTGCCCTTCCTCGCCCAGCCCGCGCGCGATCAGCCGGGCCAGCCTCGGCTCGTCCTCGACGACCAGCACCCGCATGCCCGAATTCTCCCTCGCCGCAGATGAGGCGCCGATGAGACCCCGCAAGCAACTTTCTTCTGATCGAAGAACGGGGTTTGCCCGGATGCCTGTCGAACGGATGCGCCGTAGATCGGGATTGAAAGGGGGTGCTTCCTGATGAAACTCGCACCGGCTGGCGGTCCTCGCCTCACACATACTGGTTACGTCGCGGTAAGCGCGCTCGCTGTCGTGCTTCTACTTGCCGGCGCAGCGCTCCTGATTTGGGGCGGGGTGAACGCGGGAATCGCGTTCGCGCTCGTCGCCGTCGGGACTGCGCTGGTCGCGATCGAGCAGCTCGACAAGCGTCGAACCCTCTAACCCGGCTTCCTCTGCGAGAAAGGAAGGCGGGGCAGCGAAGGACGCGGGTGACTGCAGATGCCTCTCAGATGACGTTGTGTTCTAAGCGCGCGCGGCCCGCAGCGAAGCGCGTGAGCGAGAACGGCGCGAGGTCGAAGGTCGGCTCGAGGCCGAGGGCGAGCTCGGCCAAGTGCTCGCCGATCACCGGTCCTTGCTGGAAGCCGTGTCCGGAGAAGCCGGTCGCAAAGCACAGCCCCGCGAGCTGCTCGGCCGCGCCGACGATCGCGTTGTGGTCGGGGCTCATCTCGTAGAAGCCCGACCAGCTCGAGCGGACGCCGATCGTCTCCAGGCTCGGCACGCGGCGGACGGCGAGCGGCGCGAGCTCCTCGAGCGTCTGCTCGCGACCGCCGAGCGCCAGCGCCCTGCCCTCGCGGTGGAAGTAGAAGCCGGTGCTGAAGTCGATCGTCAGCGGCAGCTCGTCCGGGAAGCCGGCGGCCTCCTCGGTGAAGAACATCCAGCGCCGTTCCGGCTCCACCGGCAGCTCGACTCCGGCCGTCGCGGCGAGCTCGCGCGACCAGACGCCGGCCGCGCAGACCACACGCTCGGTCTCGATCGTTCCGCGCGGCGTCTCGACCCCGGCGACGCAGCCGTCACGGACGACGATCCGGGTGGCGGGACACGACTGCTCGACCCGCGCGCCGAGCTCGGTCGCGCGCCGCACGTATCCCTGCACCACCAGCTCAGGCGTGACGTAGCCGGCCATGGGACAGAAGGCGGCGGCCAGCACGTCGTCAACCGCGAGCGGGGGCACGAGCTCACGCGCTTCCGCCGCCGTGAGCAAACGCGAGTCGATCCCGTAACGGTGTTGCAGCTCGATCGCCTCCTCGAAGCGCGCGACGTCGGAGACTTCGGTGAGCAAGAACAGGTAGCCCCATAGACGAAGGTCGAGCGCAGCTCCGACCTCGTCCTCGAAGCGCTGCAGACGGCGGATCGACTCGCGACCGATCTGGATGTTCAGCTCGTCGGAGAACAGCGTGCGCACACCGCCGGCGCAGTAACCGGTCGAGCCGGAAGCGAGCGTCGCCCGTTCGAGCAGCAGCGGCCGCTCGCAGCCGCGCCGAGCGAGGTAGTAGAGCGCGGCCCGCGAGGCGCTCGAGCCGATCTACCGCCGCGAGCGCCGGAAACGCGCGCTTCCACGGGATCGCAACAACGATCGTCGCGACGCCGCCCGCGACCAGGGCGGGCACCGCTCGGACGAGTGCAGCGGCGGCACCGGACTCGAAGGCGCCGAGCTGGTTCGACGCGTTGATGAAACGTTCTCGACCACGTTGACGCGGCCGCGGAGCTCGTTCGGGGGTCGCGAGCGCGACCGCCGTCGAGCGGATGTTGATGCTGATCATGTCGGCGAAGCCGCTGACCACGAGAGCGGTGAGCGAGACCGGGAACCACCGCAACAGGCCGAAGACGACGTAGCTGGCGCCGAAGACCGCGACCGCGCCCAGCAGCCAGCGGCGCAGCAGCCACCCGCGTGGAGCGCCCCGACCGCCGGCGCGCTCCGTAGGAGGCCGAGGCCCGTCGGGCCGACCCGGGCGTCACGTCCAACGCATCGAAGAAGACCCGCAATGGCAGGCTCGACTTGTCGCCTTCGATCTGGTGGGGCGAGGTGCATGAAGCTCACCCTCCACCGCACGCGCTCCGCTGCTGTCGCGGAGTCTCAACTCCGGACTCGCACGCCGGTAGCTGCTCCGCCACCAGGTGGCCGCCGGCCCGGCCGAGGCGTTGCTGTCGAAGTGACGGGATCGTGTGTCAGCGGTAGCCGCAGATTCGGGAGAATCCGCAGTGATGCCCGACAAGCTCCGCGCAATCGAGGTGATGCTGTCGAGCCGCGTCGACGACCCGGCGAGCAAGCTTCCAGACGGCACGAGCATGCGCAACATGCGCGAGCGACTGTCGAACGATCTCAACGCGAAGCTCTTCGATCTGGACAATCTCTTCTCGGTCTTCGTCAACGAGGGCTCGGCGGCGCTCGAGGCGGATCGAGACGTCGAGCAACACTGCCGGCAGCTTGTCGACGGGGCTGACGTCGTGCTCGTGCTCTACAACGGGAGCGCCGGCTGGGCGAGCCAGGGGCTGGAAGGTATCTGCCAGACGGAGCTGCGTGTCGCCCTGGATCAGGCGCCGTACAAGGTTCGCATCATTCGCCTACCCGAAACGCGATCACGCAAGAAGATCGACCTCGAATTCCGCGAGTTCGTCGCCGGCCAGAACGTCTGGATGAGCCAGGAGGTCGACACGTACGATGGGATCCGCGACGAGTCGCGCCGGGCGCTGCGTCACGCCGTGGCGGAGATGGTGCACGAGCGCGCGCGGCTGGGCACCCGCCGCTTCGCGAGCGGGCGAGGCGAGGCGCTTCGCTGGCGTAGGCTCGACTTCCGCACCCGCGCCGAAAGGATGCGAAGAGCGGCTGCCGAGGCGCTCGTCGAGGCCCGCGGCGGCCGCGACGTCGGCGAGTCGTCGGGGCCGTGCATATGCGAGCTCAAGTACGAGGCGGCGCGGCTGCTGCTCCGCGTGGACGCGGTACCGGCCGCCATGAGCGTCGCCGCCGCGCGCGAGATGGTCGGCCAGCCGTTCCTGCGAGACCACGAGCTGGCCGAGAGGCTAGAGGACGGCGCCGTTGGGCCGGTGCACGTCATCGCGTGCCTGGCCGGCGTAACCGAGGCGCAGGCCGCGAGGCAGCTTGGGTTCCCCGACGCGATGATCGTCCCGACGGACTTCGGCATCTACGTCGCCGACGCGATTCAGAAGATCCAGATCATCTTCCTGACGCAGTGCATCAACACGAGCGCCGTGAACAGCGCCGTCCAGAATCTGCTGGACTGGCTCAGGAGCTCTGCCGAGGGCGATCTCCTCGTCCGCCGAGCGGAGGAACGGGCGCAGATCGTCGCGCTGCTCTCACAACTGAACGGCTAGCACAACCGGCGGCGCGTCGACTCGTCGAGCTCGGGGTCCTGGCGACTGGAAACTCGGGCGCTTCTGCGCGATCCTCCTGAAGATGAGGGAGGTGGCGACGCCGGAGGCGTCACCGGTGGCGGGCCCGCAGCCGCAGCGGCCGGACGCGTTCGTCTCCTACCGCGCCGCGACGGCGAGTTCGTCCAGCGGCTCGTCGCTGCGCTTGCCGCGAATGGCAAGGACCTGTGGGTCGATCTCGAGGACATCCCGAAGAGCGCGGAGTGGCGCGCGCGGATCGAGGCAGGGATCGAATCCGCGAAGGCGGTCGTCGTCGTGGTGTCGCCGTCCTTCGTCTCGTCGCACGTGTGCGGCGAGGATGCGCCACGTGCTGCGGCACAACAAGCGGCTCGTGCCGTTGCTGCGGGCGGAGGTCGACCGCGACGCCCTCCTCCCCGAGCTGGTGGCGCTGAACTGGATCACTGCGGGTGACGACGCGTCGTTCGACGAGGTCGTCGCCGAGGTCGTCGAGTGGGAGCGCGCGGATCGGAACGGCAGCTTCTGCCTCCGCGGCCGCGACCTCGGCTCCGCAGAAGCCTGGCTCGCAGCGCGCGAGGGCCACCGCGAGCAGCCCACCGATCTCCAGCTTGCGTACATTGCCGCCAGCCGGCGCGCGGCTCGGCGACGCCGGTTCGTAGTGGCGGGGCGCCGTCGGCGACGTCGCGTTCGGGCCCGGACCGTCGGTGCTCTTCGTCGCGCGCGGCGGGACGACGATCATGCGCGACTGTCCAGCGTGCGTGTCACCCGCGCACGTTCGTGCAGCCGCGCAAGCTGCCCTCCGCTGACGTCCTGCAGGGTCGACTCAGCATCGCCTCCCGCTGGGACCGCCGGGTGTCCGGGATGAGAGACTAGGCTGTGATGCCGCCATGACAGAGGGCGTGCGACCCGACGCCGACCCGCCGATCGCGGTATCGACCGCGGAGGTCGTCTTCCCGGCTCGACGGCGCGCGCAGGTTGTCTTCGCGCGCCGGAATGCCCCGCCGGCGGATGTGATCAGAGCTCTGGACGTCCCCGAGCCCGTCGGAGTGCTCGTCCTCAACGGCGAGACCGCGGGGTTCTCCCCCGAGGTAGAGGCCCGCCTCGCGCCGCTGCTGTCCGACGGCGTCGCGCGGCCCGCGAGCGAGGAAGGGCTGACGACGATCACCGGCGCGACCGACGCCGGCGTGTTCGCGCTCTTCGGAGCGGGCCTCGAGGGCCGGCCGGCGGGTGTCTGTATCGGCGTCGCTCCAGCTGAGCTGGTGACATGGCCCGGCCGCAACGCGGCCGCCGACGATGCCGCGCCCCTCGAGCCGCACCACTCGCATTTCGTGCTCGTCGACGGACACGAGTGGGGTGATGAGTTGCCGACGATGATGCGTCTCGCGGCGCTCCTCGCGGCGAAGGCTCCCTCGGTGGCGGTGGTCGCGGGCGGCGGCGACGTGACCAGGCGCGAGCTCGCAGCGCACGTCGAGGCGGGTCGCCACGTCATCGTCCTCGGGGGTACCGGCGATCTCGCGGACGAGGTCGCTGCCGTCGCCGCTGGAAAGGCGTCGGGCGACGCCGAGGTGGTAGAGGCCGTTGCCAGCCGTCGGGTCACCGTCCTGGACGTCCGAACGGAGCCCGAGGAGCTGCGCGACCTGATCCGCTCGCGCCTCGGGCTGAAGAGGCGACAGAGGAAGCTCGAGCCGCCCGCGCTCCTCAAGCGCTTTCCGCTCCCCCGGTATCGCCTGCCGCCGGATTACCCGTTCGTCGGGGAGCAGCACCGCGCCGCCGTGCCGCTCCTCGAGGCGGAGCTCGCCTACCTCGACCGGGAGGTGGTCCCGCGCTTCCGGACGCTCGACCACGACGCGCTCACGGGTCAGCACCGGTTCCGCCTCGGCAGCGTCCTGCTGGTCGTCGGCAGCGCAGTGGCCGCGGCGCTCGGGAGCATCCAGGCGGCGCTCGGCGGCGGCGTGCTCAGCATCGGGGTCGCCGAAGGGATCGTGGGCGCGTTCGTCGCCGGGGTGGTCGTGTACATGCGCGGCCGCCGCTTCCAGCAGACGTATCTGACGAAGCGCCTTCAGGCGGAGCGTGTCAAGAGCCAGTACTACCTGTACCTCACGCGCGCGGGCAGCTACGCGGTGGAGGACGACGCAGGCCGAGCCAGGCTGCTTGCGCGCACGCTCGATCGCATCGAGAACGGTGGTGAGGTCGGATGAGCGAGCGCTCGCGCCAGGCGCTGACGCTCTACCGAGCAGCCCGAATGGAAGACCAGTTCGACTACTACTGCCGGACGTCGGCCGAGTACGATCGCGCTGGAGCGCAGAGCGTCGCGCTGTCGGCGGTACTGCTCGCTCTGACGACGCTGGCGGGCACGCTCGCCGGCCTCGATGTCACCGGCAAGATGAGTTGGGCGATCGCCGCCGCCGTGATCCCCGCCGTGTCGACCGCGCTCGCGGCCTACGAGGCGATCTTCGGCTTCGAGCGCATCTCGAAGCTCTACGCCGACGCGATCCGCTCGCTCCGCCTCGTCGAGGAGCCCGACCTGACCACCACGACCGACGACACAGAGGCCGCGGCGGAGGTTGCGGCCTATGCCGCCGCCGTCGAAGCCGTCCTGCTCAAAGAACAGGCACAGTGGGGCCAGTTGACGGCGGAGATAGAGGTCCCGGGTGCCGACCAACGGCCAGCAGACCGGCAGTAGGCGACCCTGGCGCACGCTCCTGTTACTTGTCTTGCGAAAACACAACAATGCTTTCGGATGGAAAGGCCCCAGCCGGCGCGGATCACTCCTGGTAGCCGCCGTCGCGGTTCGCGATGCACGCGATCCCACTCGGCGAATCTGTACCCGACATCGACCCGAGGGAGGTGAAGGGAGGTGAAGACGTGCGCCATCCGCTACCACCCGTTCCAGGTGTGCTACGACCACACCCACGGCGACGCTCCGAACCGTCCTCCGGCGAACGAGACCTTCTGGGTGAAGTCCTCCAGCGGCTCCGGGAACGTCTCGCTCGACTGGAAGCCACGGGCCGGCAGCGGGCGCGCCGTCGTCGTGAACGCCGACGACTCGCGCGGCGTCACGGCGGATCGCACTAGGGTCGCACGACCCTGCAAAACGCGACCAAACGCCGTTACTCGCGACACCCGCAAACCAGCACGACAACGCAGAAACCCGCGTGAATCGACCCCTCCTCACGTTCATGGTAAGGAGGGGGTCGACGGTTCGAGTCCGTCAGAAGGCTTGAAGAATCCGCTGCAAATTAGCGGCTTCTTTATGCTGCCGGTTGCCGACTCAGGCGACGCAAGGTCGCACCGGGTCACACGCGGCCGATTCACCGCTTGACCCCGTGGGGTGCACAAACTAAGCCGCGTCTATCGAACTGTTCGATTTGCAGGAAGATCGAATAAGTGCACCCCAGGCACTTCGCGAGCCTAGGGTGAGCAGGCTTGGGTAGGCCCGAGCGTGGCGGAAGCGTGTACGCCGCTGCCGTCAGTCCAGGTTACGGGTAATGTCAGGCCCCCCGAGTCGGGGATGAAGAGAACTGTCTTAGCCCCGGTACTGTCAAACGGAGTCGGCAAAGTGAGAGAATCGCCGTCAGTAGTTATGGTTAGCGAACTGCCCGGGGTGAAACCGGTCCCCTGTTCGCTCCACTCGTACACGAAGTTGCCGGTGAAGCTTTGCACGCAAACCGACGTTTCTGTGATCGTCAACGTCGGCGCGAATAGCGTCCCGCCCTGCGCGGCGTAAGAAACGCATTCGTCTTGGCTTCCGAAGGTCGCACCCGTGCTCGTCTGCAGCTGCTGCCATCCGCCTTTCTGGCACGCCTTTGCGCTCCCGCTCTTGCCACCTCCGGCGAGTGCAGGCGACGTGCCGACGCCAAGCGCCAGGATCGCCAACGCCGATAGGAACACCAATCTGCTCCGCATGGACCTTCCTCCTTCGTCTCGACACACCCCCGATAGGGGCACGCCAGCGCCGCTGCGAGGAGAGGGGGCTAGCGTCGCAGAGGCTCCTCCAGCTGGCCGCCTCTAAGGCGGAAGCACGACTCGACCCGCTGTAAAGACGGTATTCGGCTCGTGCGGCATGGTCAATCCCTGAACAGAACGTTAACGAACCGTGCGGCGGCCCAAGCTCGGCCCCTTGAGGAGCAGCGACCGGGCCAGGGTCATGCCGGAATGCTGGCGAAGAACCGATGCTCGTTGCGGTCACCGGCCCGCAAACTGGCGGTCTTGCTCAGCCGGCGTGGTTGATCGCGAGGCGGGGGTGGAGCGGGCCGCGCGTGAGGATGATCTGGGCCCCTCTGACGGAGACCACCTGCATTCCCGCTGCACCACCGGTGCCGTAGCTGAGCGTCATGCTGCGGTTCACCGCCAGCGTTCCACGTCCGCTGAGGAGGGCGCAGTTCCGCATGAGGAAGTTCGATTGCACCCAGCCGGAGCGGCCTGGCGGTATCACAACCGGCGGCGAGTTCCGTCCGCTCCAGCTCCGAAGCCCGACGACTGCCACGTCGCCTTTCGGAGTTGGCGGTGCGAGGCGGACCTGCACCGCGACCCGCTCGATCACAGCCGGCTGGGCCTGCGGCCCACCGGCGCCGAGCAGCGTGACCTTGCGGTGCGTACGGTTCCGGACGGTGATCAGGACGGCGAAACGCCGCTCTCGGATGCAGCCGATGTGCATTCCGCCCGGCCCTGATGACCCGTCGCCCCACAAGCCGCTACCGGGACCGTCCTCGACGCTGCCGTCTACGACGAATGGCCTCTTCACGGTCGGTGTCTGTGCCCCGCAGGCGCTTACCACCGTGACGACCGCTGCCACTACCCAGACGAGGGCCATTGTCGGACAGAAGCGACTCATTCTGAGCAGGTTCTTCATCTGGATCACCGTGCTTACGGCACCGCACGCATTCCCGTCACACCGAGGGTAGAGCCGGGCTGTTAGAGGCGCGCAAAGACCGAGCGGCTAAGCGACGGCTAGGAACGGCCTCGGCGTAACCGTCTCTTGAACCCGTAGACGCTCGGCCGTGCGCCGCGAGGGCGCTACCACCCTTCCGAGGGCGACGTCGCCTGACGTCTACGACATCGCCCTTCGGGACGCCCGGCCTCCGCAAGGGCAGCTCAAGCAACGGTCGCGCTAGATGCGGCGGTAGCGGGCGTCGCTGAGCGAGTAGACGCCGAAGGCGATCAGCCCGGCGGCGACGATCCCGAGCAGAAACGGGCCGTAGGAGGCATGGGCGATCTTCGCGAGCGCACCGTCGAGCCCGACCGCCTTGTTCGGGTTGAAATCGATCGCCGCCTTGATCAGGAAGATCCCGACGAGGCCGAAGACGACCATCCGCGCCAGATGCCCGAAGCTGCCTATCCACTCGATCCATTCCCGCACCCGTGGGCTCATCTGTTCGGTCTTCGAGTCCTTCAGGAAGTCTTTGCTCAACCCGCGGTAGCCCTGGTAGAGCCCGACCCCGATCAGCACCGCGCCGGCGACCCCAACAAGCCAGGTGCCGCCCGGCCAGCCAAAGACGCCCGCAGTCGTCTTGTGCGCGTTGCCGGAGCCGCCGCTGGAGCCTGAGCCGAGCAGGATCTCGACCGCGATCACACAGAGGCCGGCATAGACGACCCCGCTGCCGAACGCGGCGAGCCGATCGAAGGCGCCGTCCGAGCCTTCCGGTCCATGGCCGAGCAAGGCGTGCAAGAGCCGCCAGAGCGCATAGCCGCCCAGCCCGATCGCGACCAGGATCAGCAGCACCTTCCCGAACGGCTGGTGGGCGATCGTCTTCAGCGCTCCCTGCTGGTTGGTGGTCGTGCCGCCGGCGCCGACGGCAAGCTTGATCGCGAGGATGCCGATGATCCCGTAGATCAGCCCGCGCGCCACGAAGCCCGCACGCGCCAGCCACTCGAAGCCGCGGCTTCGTGCGACCTGCTCGCCGCTTCTTTGGGCGCCCCGGACGGGCTGCGGCTTGGTTGGCGCGTGAGTGCTCACGGCGTCTCCTCTTTTGTCCGAACGGTCGGAGCAGAAACGCGCCGTCGTCACGCGCGGATACGCAGACCGAGAGCGACGCGCGCGTGTCGGCTCGAGCCGTATCCGTCACCGGCGCACGGTCGTTGGCACAACTGCGGCGGCATGCACGTCGCCGCGCGTGAACTTCAAGGAGGTAGCTGATGCCGTCGTGGGTGTGGGTGCTGATCGCCATCGCCGTCATCGTTGTGCTCGCGGTGGTTGTCTGGCAGGCGCTGGCGCGGCGGCGCACGGGCAGGCTGCAGCAGCAGTTCGGCCCTGAATACGAGCGCACGCTGGGAAACGCCGACTCGAAGCGCGACGCCGAAGCGGAACTGCAGGCACGAGAAGAGCGTCGGCAGCAGTTCGAGATCCGGCCCCTGTCGCAGGTAGCGCGCGACCGCTACCTGCAGAACTGGAAGCGCGTGCAGACCCAGTTCGTCGACGATCCGCGTAGCGCGGTCGCAGGTGCCGACAGTCTGCTTCGGTCGGTGATGGCCGAGCGCGGCTACCCAGTCGAGGACTTCGACCAGCGCGCCGCAGACCTCTCCGTCGATCACCCGCAGGTGGTCGAGAACTACCGGCACGGACACCGGCTCGCTCAGGCAAGCGCAGACGGCAGCGACTCGACCGAGGATCTCCGCCAGGCAATGCGCCACTACCGCGCGCTCTTCGACGAGCTCGTCGAACCCGCTGCCGACCAGCCGACGACGCGCGAACAGGTCGACAACCCGCAGCCGAACACCATCGACCGCGACCCAAGTCACGAAAGGACGGTGCGCTAGATGGCAGACCAGGAGCTCAGCACCCGCGACTTCGCGACCCGATCGGAGAGCGTCGACCGCGACGGCTCGCTCGAGACCGAGCGGGCCGCCGAGCGAGCCGCCGAAAGCGACGGTGGCCTAAACGACGGTGGCGATGGTCCCTCATCTGGGCATGGCGAACTCGGAGAACCGGCAACCCCCACCGCTGCCGCAGAGCGTGAGCCGCTCTTGCCGCCGGACCAGAGCGAGCGCTTCACCACCCGCTGGCAGGAGATCCAATCGAGCTTCGTCGACCAGCCGCGCGACGCCGTCGAGGAAGCCGACGCCCTGGTCGCCGACCTCATGCAGCGACTCGCCGCCAGCTTCTCCAACGAACGCGAGCGGCTCGAAGCCCAATGGGACCAAGGCGACGACGTCTCCACCGAAGACCTCCGCGTCGCCCTCACCCGCTACCGCTCCTTCTTCGACCGACTCCTCTCCGCCTAGCCACGACGAGCGCCGTTCGCCGCTCCCAGACCAGAGCACGTCCCTGAAAACGAGGAACCCGACGAGGCTGAGGCGGCCGGATTCAGGTTGCAGCCGCGCCTTGTGCGGCTACGCACCCGACCGGGACCGGAGGAACCCCGACCTGGGCGTCGAATGGTGGCGGCCGATGTTCAACGGGGCGAACACCGGCTTCATGCTCCTCGCCGCCAGCCTTGTGATGCTGATGACGCCCGGGCTCGCATTCTTCTACGGCGGGCTCGTGGGCCGTTCGAACACGCTCACGATCATGATCCAGAGCTTTGCGTCGATGGGCGTGACGACGATCCTCTGGTGGCTCGTCGGTTACTCGCTCTGCTTCAACGGCGGCGCGGACGGGATCTACGGCAACTTCCACCTCGCGTTTCTGCGCCACGTCGGGGTGCACACGCTGTACCAGCCGTCGGGAATCCCGCTGACCGTTCTCATCGCGTACCAGATGATGTTCGCGATCATCACGCCCGCGCTGATCACGGGCGCGTTCACGAACCGCGTCACGTTCAAGTCGTACATGCTGTTCCTCGTCGTCTGGCAGCTGGCCGTCTACTACCCCTTCGTGCACATGTTCTGGGGCGGCGGCCTGCTCGCACATTGGGGGGCGCGCGACTTCGCCGGCGGGATCGTCGTCCACGCCAGCGCCGGCTGGGCCGCGCTCGCGTCGGTGCTGTATGTCGGCAAGCGCAAGTTCGCCGACGCGCCGCACAACATCCCCTTCATCGCGCTCGGGACCGGCCTCCTCTGGTTCGGGTGGTACGGGTTCAACGCGGGCAGCGAGCTCAAGGTCGACGACATCACGGCGACGGCGTTCCTCAATACCGACATCGCCGCCTCGTTCGCCGCGATTACGTGGCTCTTCGTGGAATGGTGGTACGCGAAGAAGCCGCACTTCGTCGGCCTGCTCACCGGCGCGGTCGCCGGCCTCGCGACCATCACTCCCGCCGCCGGCTACGTCCCCATCTACGCCTCCGTCGTCATCGGCGTCGCCGCCGGCATCGTCTGCTACTACGCGATCCAGCTGAAGAACAGGATGAAATGGGACGACGCGCTCGACGTCTGGGGCGTCCACGGCATGGGCGGCCTACTTGGGATCCTGCTGCTCGGCGTCTTCGCCGGCACGGCCATCAACGCGAACGGCGCGCAGGGGCTCGTGCACGGAACGGCGACGTTCTTCCTCAAGCAGCTCGCCGCGGGCGTCGGCTGCTCCCTCTACGCCTTCGGCTTCACCTACGCAATGCTGCGCGTGATCGACCTCCTCACGCCGGTCCGCGTCGGCGCCGAGGCGGAAGAAGGCCTCGATGCCTCAATGCACGGCGAGTCCGCCTACGCGCTCGGCGTCTGAGCGCTACCGGGCGACGCAAAGGCCGCCACCAGGGCTCGACCAGCTGCGCCGAGCTTCGGGCCGCGCCACTTGGCGGCGGAGAATCTCGAGCTCGTGGCGCAACACCAGCAGCTCAATGTCTTTCACATGCAGCCCGCGGCGGGTGCGAACCAGCGCACCGAGTTGGATTGCGCCCGAGCAGTCGAGCGCAGTGCGGGCGTGGCTTCCCGTGCGCGTCGCGCAGCTGCGCACGAGCTCCGCGGAGCGCTTGCCGTTCGAACACGTGCGCGGCAGCAGGGTGGAGTGTCCGCCTCAAAGGCGAGACTTGCATTCGTGATAGGGGAGGAGCTGCGTCGGCTTCTGAGAGTCGAGGAGCGACACCGGCGGCTGCTCGCTCGGCTGCTGATCGCGCTCGGCCTGACAGTCCTCGTCGCGGTGGCCGGTTCGCTCTTGACCTACCTGCTGGAGAGCGGCAGGAAAGGGGGCGACATTCACGGCTTCGGCGATGCGGTGTTTTTCACCGCGGTGCAACTCCTTACCGTTTCCTCTTCGATCAAGAACCCGGTGACCGCAGCGGGAAAGGTCGTCGACGTGGCGCTGGAGGCGTGGGCAATCTTCGTCGTCACGGCTGTGGCGGGCAGCTTCGCCTCGTTCTTTTCTTCGGGCGATTCGCGCTAGCACACCTCCCTCCCGGCGCGACGCGCGCTTTCGTGTGCCTGCTAGACGTGCGCCGGCTGCGACTCCGGCTCCTCGACCTCCTCCATCGCCTCGGCGGCTCCCTTGTCGACGTCCAAGGTGAGCTGGACACCGTCGTAGTCGACCCGAACGCGATCGTCCGGCTGCAGCGCCCCGCTCAGGAGGAGCCGCGAGACTTCGTTCTCGAGCTCCCGTTGGATCACGCGCCGCAGCGGCCGCGCCCCGAACTCAGGGTCGAAGCCGACCTCGGCCAGGTGCTCGACGGCCTCGTCCGAGAACTCGATCTCGATGTGCTGCGCCCGCAGGCGCCGCGCGACCCGGTCGAGCATCAGCCGGGTGATCTGCTTCAGCTGCTCCTTCGTCAGTGCCTGGAAGACGATGATCTCGTCGATCCGGTTGATGAACTCCGGCCGGAAGCTGTGCCGCAGCACCTCCATCAACTCATCCTTCAGCTCGTCGAACGAACCCGACTCCTTGCGTGCGAAGGCCTGGATGCGATCGGCTCCCAGGTTCGAAGTCATGATCAGGATCGTGTTCTTGAAGTCGACCGTCCGGCCCTGCGAGTCGGTGAGCCGGCCGTCGTCCAGGATCTGGAGCAGCAGGTTGAAGACGTCTGCGTGCGCCTTCTCGATCTCGTCGAACAGGAGCACCGAGTAGGGCTTGCGGCGAACGGCCTCGGTCAGCTGACCCGCCTCCTCGTGGCCGACGTAGCCGGGCGGCGCGCCGACGAGCCGGCTGACCGTGTGCCGCTCCTGGTACTCGCTCATGTCCAGACGGACAATCACGTCCTCGCTGCCGAAGAGCGCATCCGCGAGGGTCCGCGCGAGCTCCGTCTTGCCTACCCCGGTTGGGCCGAGGAACAGGAAGCTCCCGTCCGGTCGATTCGGATCGGCGAGCCCGGAGCGGGCGCGGCGAACGGCCTCGGCGACAGCCTCGACCGCTTCGTCCTGGCCGACCACGCGCTCGTGCAGCCGCTCCTCGAGCTTCAGGAGCCGGTCGCGCTCCTCTTGCGTCAACTGCGAGACCGGGATGCCCGTTCGCCGAGAGACGATCTCGGCGATGTCCTCCATCGTCACCTCGGGCGCCCGGGCACGCGCCTCCTTGCGCCCCTCCTGCTGGGCACGACGGTCGTCGATCTGCGATTTCAGCTCGTCCGCCCGCTGGTAGTCCTCGGCCGAGATCGCCTGGTCGCGCTCGCGGCGCATGCGGCGGAGCTCTTCCTCGGCGGCCCGTGTGTCCTCCGGCTTCGCCTTCGACCGGAGCCGCACTCGGGCGCCGGCCTGGTCGATCAGGTCAATCGCCTTGTCGGGCAGGAAGCGGTCGCGGATGTAGCGATCGGACAGCTCCGCCGCTGCGACGATCGCCTCCTCCGTGATGCGTACGCGATGGAACGCCTCATAGCGGTCCTTGAGCCCCGTCAGGATCTCGATCGTCTCTTCCACCGTCGGCTCGGCGACGAGCACGGGCTGGAACCGCCGCTCGAGCGCCGGGTCCTTCTCGATGTTCCTCCGATACTCGTCGAGCGTCGTTGCGCCGATCATGTGCAGCTCGCCGCGAGCGAGCGCCGGCTTGAGCATGTTGCCCGCGTCCATCGCGCCCTCGGCCGCTCCCGCGCCGACGACGGTGTGGATCTCGTCGATGAAGACGATCAGGCTCTCGGCGTTCTCGGTGATCTCGTCGATCACGGCCTTGAGGCGTTCCTCGAACTCGCCCCGGTACTTCGTGCCAGCGATCATCCCGGCCATGTCGACCGCCACGAGGCGCTTGCCGGTGAGCGTCTCGGGCACGTCGTCGTTGACGATCCGCTGGGCGATGCCCTCCACGATCGCGGTCTTGCCGACGCCGGGGTCGCCGAGCAGCACCGGGTTGTTCTTCGTGCGGCGCGAAAGGATCTCGATCGTTTGCTCGATCTGATCGGCCCGGCCTATCACAGGATCGAGCTTTCCCTGGCGGGCCTCCTCCGTGAGATCGCGGCCGTACTCGTCGAGCGTCTTCGTCGTGCTCGCTGGGCGGCCGCCCGCCTCGCCGCTCTCGACGCCGCGAATGACTGCGCCGCGGAGCTTGGTGTGCGTAATCGCGAACCGCTCGAGCAGCTCGCCCGCCTCGGTCTCGGTGTCCTGCGCCAGGGCGAGCAGCACGTGCTCCGGCCCGACGTACGACGCGCCGATCTGGCGCGACTCCTCGTAGGCGGCCAGCAGCGCTGCCTTCGCGTCCGGCGACAGCGACGGCGCGACATCCGTGCGCTCCTGGACGTCGGCCTCCTCCTCGATCTGCGCCGCGATCGCGGCGGGATCGGCGCCGACCTGCCGCAGGACGTGACGGACGACCTCGTCCTGGGTCGCGGCCCAGAGCAGATGCGTCGAGTCGACGTCCAGGCTCCCCCACTCCATCGCCTTCTGCGCGGCATGCTGGAGCAACTTGCGGGTGGCGTCGCTGAAGTATTGCGTGACGTCGATCTGCTCGGCCGGGCGGCGCGGGCGCGTCGTGGTCGTGCCACCGGCGGCGCCGGGCGTGCGGCTGCCGAGGCCGCCGTCGCCGAAGAAGTCGGAGAAGAACTCGTCGAACAGGCTCCTGCCACCGAAGGGCGACCGGCCTGGCCCGCGGCGCTGACCCTGAAGCTCCCGAAGGTGCTCTTCGCAGACGGCGATCGTCCGCTCCTCGCCGTTCTGCCTGATCCGAACCGTCGCGACGGCGGGCCGACGCCCGTCGATCTCGCACATCGTGGTGGCCATGAAAACCTCCTCGCAGCGGGCGCTTCGGCGCGCGAGGGGTTGGGGCACGGAGACGCCCGCCTAGTGGGGAAAGTCGCGTCACCGGAAGTGTGCTCCGCTTAGTAGCCGCTGAAACTATCCGCCTGCACACACCGAACAGCCTGCTGGTCGACACCGCGTCTCCTTTAACGAGCACCCAGGCCCTTGCAACCACCGCACTCGTCGGTGGCTCGTCATCCTGGGCCAGGCACCGGTTTCGCGCACCTAACGGCTGTCCCGGCATCCCGTGGGGTGCAGAAACTCGATCGTCATGCCGCGGCGCGCTCGTATTCGTGGATGAGGCCCGTGGGGTGCACAAACTAAGCCGCGTATATCGAACTGTTCGATTTGCAGGAAGATCGAATAAGTGCACCCCACGGGTCCCAGGAACAGGCGCGCACCTCGAGTTCACGAGGGGTGGCTTGCACGAACCGCCCGCGCCGAACCCGGAGACGCTCCTCGTCCTCTACCTCGGCAGCGAGGAGGTAGTGGCGCAGACGTGCGAGCGTGTCGGTGCCGAGTCGGTCGAGCCGGCAAACCCATACTGGGTGCGGCACGGCGTCAGCCTCACCGGCCCCGACGGCTTTCTCGTCGTGCTCGTACCAGCTTTATGGCCGGATTCGTAGGAGCCGCAGTGGCTCGAAGCGCCTAATGGACGAGGCGCCCGTTGGGTCGGATGACGCGCCAGATGCCGCCGAACTCGGTGGCGTTCTGACAGAGGATCTGGCCGGGCTTCTTGTCACCGATGTAGTAATAGAGCGGGCGGCCCGCGTACGTCGCCTGCAATGAGCCGTCGCCGCGCTTGGTCGTGCCGAGGCGGGCGGTGCTGACGCCGGTTCCGGCCCGGGGGCGGGACTTCACGATGTACGGCGGCCACGCGTTGGCGCACGCGCCGGTGCAGGCGCTCTTGCCGAGCCGGTCACGGGTGAACCCGTAGAGTACGAACCCTCGGCCGTCGAAGAGGATGCGCCCGTACGAGGACGACTTGACGGCGACGGTCGAGCGTACGCCGTCTCCTGATGCGATGACGGAACCCGCAGTCGCCGCTGCGATCGCGACGAGCATGACCGACGCCGTGATCAGCCGTGCGTGCATGGCTGCATTACTCGGCCGCCATCGCGACCATCGAGGCCTCAGCCGCGGCCACCGCTCGCTCCGCCGCGCCCTTGACGCCTTCGCCAAACGTCGGGAAGACATGATGCATCGCCGCGAGGTCGTCGACGGTGGCGCCGAACTTGAGGGCGAGCGAGAACCCTTGCACGATGTCGCCCGCGTTGCGGGAGACGACGTGCAGCCCGAGCACGCGCCGGCTGGCGCGGTCGAAGACGATCTTGAAGAGGCCGTGCTTCGCGTCGATGTACGAGAACCGGCGGACGAAGGTGTTGCGGACGACGCCGACCTCGTACCCCTGCTCTTCCGCCTGCTCCTCTGTGAGTCCGACGCCTGCGAGCTCGGGGTCCGTGAAGATCGACGTCGGCAGCACCGAATAGTCCGCAGCTCGCACCGAGCCGTTCGTGGCGAACATGTCGTCGACGGCGAGCCGCGCCTGATACTGCGCGATCGGGGTGAACTGGGCGACGGCGTTGACGTCGCCCGCGGCCCAGATCCCGGGCACCGATGTCCGCATGTGGTCGTCGACCACGATCCCGGCTCGCGTCGTCTCGATGCCGACTCCGTCGAGGTTGAGCCCCTCGACATTCGGCACGCGGCCGGATGCGAGCAGGATCTGCGCGACCCTCAGCTCACGCGGCGCCGAGCCGTCGCGCGGCGCAAGCCTGGCGACGATCTCATCGCCGTCGCGGCGCGCGCTCTTGACGAAGACCGAGCGGACGAGCTCGATCCCCTCGTCCTCGAGCGCGGCGGCCAGGGTTGCCGATGCCTCGGCGTCGGCAAGGGGCGCGATGCGCTCGAGCGCGTCCACGATCGTCACCTTCGAGCCGAAGCGCGAGAAGATCTGCCCGAACTCGAGCCCGACGGCGCCGGCGCCGACGACCAGCAGCGACGCCGGCAGCTCGGTCAACTCGAGCGCGGAGACGTGGTCGATCCAGCCGACGTCGTCGATCCCCTCGACAGGCGGGACGGCGGTGCGCGAGCCGGTCGCGATCAGAATTCGATCAGCCTCGAGCACGTGCTCTCCCGCGCGGACGGTGCGTGTGTCGACGAGCGTCGCCTCGCCCGTGAAGGTGGTGAAGCCCTGCGCTTCGAGATCCGCGACCCAGCGCTCCTGCGGCTTCTTGAGCGTGTCCTTGCGCGTCTTGACCCGGGCGAGATCGACCGTGGTCGGCCCGGTGTCGATTCCGAGCCTGCCCGCGAGCTCCCGGATGTCGTGCGCAAGCTCCGCCGCGACCACGTAGGCCTTCGTCGGCGTGCAGGCGACGTTCGGGCAGCTGCCGCCCCACCGCTCCTTCTCGACCAGCGCCACGTGCGCGTCGTGCTCGCGAGCGGCCTTGCCGGCGGCATCACGAGCGGCCGAGCCGCCCCCGATCACGATCAGGTCGAAGTGCTCGCTCATGCCGATGCCTCCTCGATTCGCTTGGGGTCGCCCATCCCGTGGTGTCTCGTCTTCAAGGCGCTGGTGCGGCGGCCGCGGCGGGAGCCATCATGCTCATCGACTCCTGCGGCAGGTCGAGCGCCATCGCCGCCTGGATCAGGCCGACGTGCGAGAACGCCTGCGGGAAGTTGCCGATCAGCTCGCCGGAGTGCGGGTCGATCTCCTCGGCGAGCAGGCCGACGTCGTTGCAGAAGCCGAGCAGCCGCTCATAGAGCTCGCGCGCCCGGTCGGTCTCGCCGGCGCGCGCCAGGCACTCGACGAGCCAGAAGGAGCAGATCGCGAACGTCGCCTCCTCGCCGGAGAGCCCGTCGACGCCGTCGGTCACGTACCGGTAGACGAAACCGTCGGCCGAGAGGTCGGCGATCGTGCGCTCGAAGGTCGCCCGGGCGCGCGGATCGTCGTGGGCGACGAAGCCGACGATCGGGATCATCAGGTTGGAGGCGTCGAGCTTGCCGCCGTCCCCGAACGACTGCACGAAAGCGCCCGTCTGCGGGTCGATTCCTTCCCGCTCGATCAGCGCCCGCAGCTCGTCGCGGTTCGCCCGCCACTCGTCGAGCGCTCCCTCGCGCCCGTCGAGCTCGGCGATCCGCACGACGCGGTCGAGCGCGACCCAGGCCATCACCTTCGAGTAGGTGAAGTGGCGCGGCTCGCCGCGGATCTCCCAGATGCCCTGATCGGGCTCGCGCCAGAGATCGATGACGGCTCCCGCAATGCGGCCGAGGAACTCCCAGAAGACGTCGTCGATCTCGCCCCCGTGCCGGCGGTAGACCCAAACCGTGTCGAGGAGCTCGCCGAAGACGTCGAGCTGGAACTGGTCGTAGGCGCCGTTGCCGATCCGGACCGGCCGCGAGCCGCGGTAGCCCTCGAGCCAGTCGAGCTCGACCTCGGGCAGGAGCCGCTCGCCGCCGACGCCGTACATGATCTGAAGCTCGTGGGCGCGGCCTGCGGTCGTGCGCTTCAGCCACGCCATGTAGTCATGAGCCTCCTGCTCGTAGCCGAGCGCGAACAAAGCGTTCAGCGTCAGCGCCGAGTCGCGCAGCCAGCAGAAGCGGTAGTCCCAGTTCCGCTCGCCGCCGATCTCCTCCGGCAGCGAGGTCGTGGCCGCGGCGACGATCGAGCCCGTCGGCCCGTTCGTCAGCGCCTTGAGCACGAGCGCGCTGCGCACGACCTGCTCTCGATACGGGCCGTCGTACGTGCAGCGGTCCGCCCAGGCGGTCCAGGTCGAGGCCGTCGTCTCGAGCCTGGCGTGCACCTCCTCGCGCGTCAGACGGCGCGGCTCGAGCTCGTGCGGCAGCTGGTAGGTGAGGACGACGAATGCCTCCTCGCCCGCCCGCAGCGTCCGGTTCCCTTCCGTCGCCGAGAGCTCCGCGTGGCCGAACGGAAGCTCGCTCTGGAGCACGAGCGCGTCGGCGCCGCCGTACGCGATCACGAGGTCGTCGGCCAACGTCTCGAGCCGGGGCGTCGTCAGCCCGTAGTCGAAGCGCGGGACGATCTTCACCTTCACGGCAACCTCGCCGTCGGTGCAGCGGGCGATGCGGATCAGCTGGTGGTCGGGGTGCGCCGCATGTGCGTCCTCACCCGGCTCGGGCATCCGGTAGGCGAAGAAGTCGGTCAGGACGAGCGTTCCGCTCGGCGTCTTGAAGGTCGTCTCGAGGATGTTCGTCCCGGGGAGGTAGCGCCGCGTCGGCTCGTAGTCGTCGTCGAGCGGTGCGATCCGGAAGAAGCCCGCCTTCGCCCAGTCGAGGATGCGCCCGAACACCGGCCGCGCCTCGAAGCGGTGGAAGGTGCACCAGTCGATCGACCCATCCGTCGAGACGAGCGCGCACGAGTGGCAGTCGGAGAGCAGCGCGTAGTCGGCGATCGGCGGGTAGATCGCGACCCGGCGCGTCATCGGCCGGCTCCGTTGCCGCGGACCTCGACGAAGACCTTGATCGCGTCGCGGTCCTCGGTCAGCGCGCGGATCATCTGCTCGTACGAGTCGAGCCCGTGGATCGGCGTCGTCAGCAGCTGCTCGAGCCAGCCTGGGTAGAGCGCCTGCGCCTTGATCAGGTCGTCGACGCCGCTGCGAAAGTCGGCCGGGGACGCGTTGACGGTGCCGACCATCACCTTGTTGCCGAGCACGAAGCTCTGGTTGATCGCGTCCGAGTTGACTTCGGCCTTGCGGTTGCCGCCGGTGATCGAGGAGAGGACGAGCACGCCGTTCTTGCCGAGCACCTCGGCGGCCTCCCAGATGATCGGCGAGAAGCCGGTCGCGTCCATGATCAGGTCGAAGGGGCCGCGCTCCCCGCTGATCTGACGCAGGCCCTTGTCCTGGGTCGAGTAGTAGACGCCGCCGAGCTGCTCGATCAGCTCGCTGTTCCGGTACGGCGGCCGCGGCAGCGAGGCGACCGTCAGCTCGAGCCCGCGCAGCCGCGCCACGAGCGCCATCAGCAGGCCGATCGTGCCGGAGCCGAGGATCAGCGCCTTGCGCGGCTGCCAGATTCGCAGGCGCCGCTGAATCTCGAAGGCATGGTTGATCCCCTTCTCGGCCACCGTCGTCGGCTCGAGCAGGACGCCGACCTCGCGCAGCGTCTCGGGGAGCGGGAAGACGTAGTCGGAGTCCTCGACGTAGTACTCGGTCAGGTAGCCGTGTAGGAGGTTAATGCCGCGCTCGTAGTAGGTCTCGTCGGTGGTGAAGTCCTGGAGCCCGATCTTCCCGTAGATGCTCGACCCGGGCCGGCGGACGCTCGCGACGACGTAGCCGCCGGGACGGATCGTGTCCGGCACGTTGGCCCCGACCTCGACGACGCGGCCGAAGTTCTCGTGGCCGATGACGAGGAAGTCGTCGCCGGGGGGAGCGGCACCGTACTCGGCCTCGTTGATCTCCTTGTCGGTGCCGTCGACGCCGACGCGGAGCACCTCGACGAGAACGCCCTTCCCGTCCGCGATGTCGTCGACGCTCGGCCGTGGGATCTCCTCGAGGTGGATCGAGTTCGGCTTGCCTGGTGTGACTGCTATGGCTCTCATGCCGCCACTGTCTCGCCGGCGGGCCCTCCGTTACAGTCGGCCGGTGGCGCAGGTCGAGGCAGCCGAGGCGCAGCTCCTCGACGCCCTCCGCGCCGGCGACGAGGGCACGTTCACGGCGCTCGTGCGCGAGTACCACCCGTCCCTGCTGCGCGTGGCGCGGATGCACGTCTCGACCCGCGCCTCCGCGGAGGAGGTCGTGCAGGAGACGTGGCTCGCCGTTCTGAACGGTCTCGACCGCTTCGAAGGGCGCTCGTCGCTTCGCACCTGGGTCTTCCGGATCCTGACCAACATCGCCAAGACGCGGGGGCAACGCGACGCCCGCGCCGTCCCGTTCTCCGCGCTGGCCGAGGCCGAGGGCGACGAGCCCTCGGTCGAGCCTGAACGCTTCGCCCCGCCCGGCGAGCGCTGGGCCGGGCACTGGCGCTCCTACCCCGTGCGCTGGGACGCCCTGCCGGCGGAGCGCCTCCTCGCGGCGGAGACGCTGGCGCGCGTCGAGGAGGCGATCAAGGCGTTGCCGCCGGCGCAGGCCCAGGTGATCACGCTCCGCGACGTCGAGGGCTGGAGCTCCGAGGAGGTGTGTAGCGCCCTGGAGATTTCCGAGACCAACCAGCGGGTACTGCTCCACCGCGCCCGCTCGAAGGTGCGCCGGGCGCTGGACGAATACCTCACGGAGGCTGATCGATGCTGATCTCGGAAGACCTCACCTGCCAGCAGCTCGTCGAGCTCGTGACCGCCTACTTCGACGGAGCCCTGGCGCCTGAGGACCGCGACCGCTTCGAGCAGCACCTCGTGCTCTGCGACGGCTGTAGCTGGCACATCGACCAGATGCGGAGGACGATCGCTTTCGCCGGCTCGCTCACGGAGGAGTCGATCACGCCGCAGGCGGAAGAGGGCCTCCTCCGCGCCTTCCGGGACTGGAACCGCGGCTGACGCGACCCGTGCGCGCGTACAAGTTCCTCCGCCCCGGCGCCGTCGGCCCCTTCAGCGGCTTTGCCTGGCCCGTCGGCGAGTGGGTCGAAGCGCGCGAGCCGACGCTCTGCGAGAGGGGCGTGCACGCCTGCCGGACCCAGGACCTGCCGTACTGGATCGCCGCGGAGCTCTGGGAGGCCGAGCTCGAAGGAGCGGTCCGCGAGGAGCCAAGGAAGCTGGTCGCGACACGCGCCCGGCTCGTCAGCCGCGTCGCCGGCTGGGACGCTCGCGCCGGCGCCGCGTTCGCGCACGCATGCGCGCAGCGGGTACGCACGCGCGCCGACGAGGCGACCGGCGAGAACGCGGACCGGCTTGCCGCCTACGCGGCCGACGCCGCCGCGAACGCGGAGCGGGGCGAGGTCGCGCTCCTCGGCTACATCGCCGCCCGCGCCGCGGAGGTCGACTCCGGCATCGAGGGCTACGCGTCGGAACGCGAGGCGCAGGCGCGCTGGCTCGCGGCCGAGCTTCGACTCGAGCCCTAACGCGACGAGAGAGCTACCGGCGCCTCGGGTCGCCCGGCCCGTTCCGCTCCCGCCGAGCGAAGGAGCGTCAGCGCCCCAAACGGGAACAGGATCACGGAGAGCAGTCCCGCCGCGATCACCGCGGCAGCGTTCGCGGCGGAGATCAGGCCCATGTCTTGACCGATCTGGCTCGCGACGACGAAAAAGCCGACCGACGTCGCCTGGAGGAGTGCCCCCGCTGCGGCTTCGCGGCCCGTCGCCAGTCGCCGGAAGAGGAGCGCCGGCAAGCCCCGGACGGCGAGCAGGATCGCGAGGAAGAGCGGCACGCGCGCGAGCGTCGACGGGTGGCCGAAGAGCGCGCCCGCGTCGTAGCGGATCCCGCTCGTCACGAAGAAGAAGGGGATGAAGACGCCGAATCCTGCCGCGTCGAGCTTCAGGCGGAACTGCGGATGCGTCATCGCCTGGTCGCGATCGACGAACTTGAGAATCGCACCCGCCAAGAATGCGCCGAGGATCGCCTCCAGCCCGAACTTCGAGGCGAGGACGACGAAGACCGCCAGCAACACGAACGCGCCGCGCACCCGGATCTGCGCCGTCGTGTCCTGCAGACGGACGAGCGCCTCCATCACGCGCATCGAGCGCTCCAGCCTCGTCACCGCAGCCACAAAAGCGAGACAGAGAACGCCGAAGAGCCCGAGCAGGACGAGCTTCGCGCCCAGGCTGCTCGACTCGCCGGAGAAGAAGAGCGTGAGCAGCACGATCGTTCCCACCTCCGCGATCGAGGAGCCGGCGATCACGAGCTGCCCAAACGACGTTTCGACCTCGCCCGCGTCCTTGAGCACGGCGATCACGATGCCGAGCCCGGTGGCCGAGAACATGATCGCGATCAGCAACGGTGAGCGCACGAGGCCGGCCGCGTGCAGTCCCAAGCCGATCACCAGCCCGAGCGCGAGCGACAGGACGAACCCGAGGCCGGCGACCTCCAGGACGCGGCCTCGAAAACGCTCGTAGTCGACCTCGAGGCCGGCAACGAAGAGCAGGAAGGAGAGCCCGATCAGCGCCATGATCTGAACCGGCTCGTCAGCATGCGCCCACCCGAGCACCGACGGCCCGACCAGGATGCCGAGGACGATCTCGAGCACGACACTGGGAAGCCGCAACCTCGGCACCAGACCGATGGCAAGCGGCGCCACGAAGCCGGTCGCGGCGACAACCGCCAGACTCGTGAACGACATCTCCACGACCAGAAAGTCCTCGCTTCCCCTGCCGCGTTACACCTCCTGACTCGCGCCGCAAACGCCCGCGTAACGAATCGAGGCGCGCGGGGACCACCGTCGCGCAATCGATCGAAGGAGGAGCAGTGGCCAAGGTATTCGTGCAGACGAACGAAGCCGATCACAACCACGTGATCGCGTTCGAGCGCAGCGGCGACGGGGGCCTCACGCAGGTCGCGCGGCTCGCCACCGGAGGAAAGGGCGACGGCGTCCCGCACCTGACGTCGCAGGGCTCGGTTGCCCTCGTCGAAGACGGCAGGCGCCTGCTCGTGACCAACGCAGGCAGCGGCGACATCAGCGTCATCGCCACCGACGAGGAACCCTCGCTCGTGCAGGTCGTTCCCACCGGTGCAGCACCGAAGAGCGTCACGGAGCACGCGGGCGTCGTCTACGTCCTGAACACCGGCGCGCCGTCGCTCGTCGGCTTCCGCCTCGACAAGGAGGGGCTCGAGCCGTTGGAGGGATCTCTAGGCGAGCTCGCCCCCGATGCGGACCCGGCCCAGGTCGGCTTCACACCCGACGGCTCGTCGCTAGTGGTGACCCAGCGCGGCACGAACTCGATCGCCATCTTCCCGCTCCGGGACGACAGCCTCCTGGGCGAGCCGGAGGAGTCGCCGTCTGCGGGCCCCACGCCCTACGGCTTCGCCTTCGGCGCCGACAGCGCGCTCGTCGTCACCGAAGCATTCGGTGCCGAGAAAGGGAAGGCCGCCGCCTCGTCCTACCGCCTGGCCGGCCTGAGAGCCGAGCCCGTTTCTCGCTCGATCGGGAATGGACGCAGCGAGATCTGCTGGGCGGTCGTGACGAACGATGGCCGCCACGCGTTCACGACGAACTTCGCCGACGGCGCGGTCTCCAGCTGGACGATCGACGACCACGGCGACCTCACCCTCGCGGACGCGGTCGCCGGAACGGCTGTCGAGGGACAGCCAGGGCTGCGCGACGAAGACCTCAGCGGCGACGGCCGCTTCCTCTACGCGATCGACGCAGACACAGGCCGCATCTTCGGCTGGTCAGTCGATGGCGGACGGCTGGCGGCGATCGGTTCCTGGGACGGCATTCCCGCAACCGTCGCCGGGCTTGCGGCGGCCTGAACCCTGCATGGCGCAATCGGGGCTCGCTCGTCTTCGGAGGACGAGCGAGCCCCGGTTCCAACACACTCTTTCGTAAGCGGACCTCACCCATCTACCTGAGTGCAGCGAGCCCATAGCCGTCGGGCGCCAAAGTTCGTTGCCACCGCGCGCGGCCGTGATCTCCGCTGCTTGAGTCCGCCACGGCAGCCGGAAACGTTCCGCTACAGAACCAACTTTTGCGACCCTCGCCCTTAGCGGCTCCGCTGCGGGGGCAGCCGCGTCCACTCCTTCGGCTCGACCCGCTCGTCGCCATTCGAGAGCATTGCGGTCCTAGCGTTTCGTGGGATATCGCGTCGACGGCACGCGAGCGCTCGCCATAGGATCCTCTCACGTGGCGGTGCAATGGATGCAGGCCGCGGGCGTCGACGCTTTCGGGGGCGAGGTTCACCTGCTCGAGCTAGCAGCGCCGGGGTCGCCTGCGCCAGACGAGCTCGTGATCTCGGTGCGCGCCGCAGGGGTCGGTAACTGGGACGAGATCGTCCGGGTAGGCGAATGGGACGTCGGCCGAAAGCCGCCGCTGGCACTCGGCGTCGAAGCCGCAGGTGTCGTCGCCGCCGTTGGCAAGGAGGTAACGAGCTTCGCACCGGGAGACGAGGTTCTCACCCATCCGCTGCCGCTACGGCATCAAGGGGCGTGGGCGCAGTTTGTCGCCGCTCCGGCCGCACTCGTCGCGCCGAAGCCGGCCGCCGTTCCCTGGGAGACAGCGGCTGCGTTCCCGGTGCCTGCTCTCACCGCCGACCAAGCGCTCAGGGAGGCCGCACCTGCCCCGACCGACGAGTGGGTGCTGGTGCACGGCGCCGGCGGCGTGACCGGCGGACTGCTCGTCCAGCTCGCGGTCGTGCGCGGAGCGACGGTCGTCGCCACGGCGGGCCCAGCGAGCGAGTCGCGCGTGCGCGACTACGGCGCGCGTGTCGTGCTCGACTACCACGATCCCGATTGGCCAGCCCGCGCGCGAGACGCATCTCCCGGCGGACGTGGAGTCCGCGCCGCCGTCAACGCCGCCCGTGGAGGCGCGGCGAGCGCCCTGCAGGCCGTTGGTAACGATGGCCGGCTGGCGACGATCACCGGCGATCCACCGTCGCCCGAACGAGGAGTCACCGTCGCGAATGTCTACGTCGAAGCCGACGGCGAACGACTGGCCGCATTGGCCGAAGCGCTCGAAGAAGGCCTGCTGGCACTCCACGTGGGGGCGACATTCTCGTTGGCCGACGCGGCGACTGCACTTCAAGCCGCCGTCTCCGGCCGAGCCGCCGGCGCCACCGTCCTCACACTCGACCCAAGCCCCAAGCCGTAGCACGCGCCCACTGCAGACGTCGGAAGGTCGCGCGAACGCTCTCGCGTGCCGGCAAAGCAGCGGTCGTCTAGATCGACAACGGCGATTGGAAGCTCGCGGAGCTCGAAGGTGCCTGCAGCACCGATCTCAGACGTGGTCCAGCATCAAGTCAGCAGGCTGAGGTTGATGGGGAAGTCAGCGTGAAGACTTCTGCCCGCCTGGCTCTGCAGTAACGGCCACGTCCTCCGCCGCCGTTCCCGTTCTGCGCCGCGGTCAGCTAACTCCGCCGATGAAGACCGCGACGACGACGTGTTGGCAGGCGAGCGCGATGATCGTCAGCGCGTGGAAGAGCTCGTGATAGCCGAAGACGCGCGGGGGCGGGTCGGGTCGGCGTCGCGCATAGACGAGCGCGCCGGCGGTGTACGCCACTTCTCCCGTCGCGAGCAGGAGGAGCGGGAACAGACCTTCGTTGCGCGCGAGCTGTGGCAACGCGACGACGCCGACCCATCCGAGTGCGATCCCGATCGTGGCCGATAGCCATTTCGGGCGCTCGCACCCAGCACATCTTCGCCAGCGTCGCGACGCGGCGCCGATCCAGACCACCGCGAGCACGGTCGTGCGCCAGGCACCGTGAAGGCTGATCAGCGCCACTGGTGTATAGGCGGGGTTGGGCTCCAGATGACGCGGTGGTAGAGCGCGCTCGTGCCGAGCATGAGGCTCGCCGACGCGGCGAACACCGCTGCGGCGAGAGCGTGAGCAGCAGGCGCGACGGCCACGAAGAGAACGCCGACGACGCGAGGCGAACCACCCTCGCCTCGAAAGGCAGGCTGCTCACGTCACCACCGAACCGGCTCTGCCGCTAACGAGGTCACATCGCCATGCTGGTCGACCGACACTACAAGTCGCTGCTCGGCGCTCCCGTGCGCGAGCCATCGCAGCAGGAAGTAGAGCCGGTGCCGGCGGAAGATCACGGCCTGGACGGCAGTGCGCGTCTCGACATGAAACCCTTCCGCCGCCCGGCGCTCGAGGTAGCTCTCGAGCGCGGCCGCCCGCACGTCGGAGTCAGAAGTAGCCGTCATCGCTCGAGCGCCCTGCCCAGCTCGCCGCCGAGCAAGACGCTGATCGCGCAGCGTCCAAGGTGCAAGACGAGCTGGCGCGAGCCGACATGGAAGAACAACGTGTCGACCGCTGAGTCGTCGGCGCGAAGGAGCACCTCCTGCAAGCGCTCGTCGAGCTCATCTCGATCGACCCCTCCCCGAGACGATTCCGGAGATGAACGGCCCCTCGCCGGCGCCGGAGAACAAGACGAGCACCGGCCGGCCGATCAGGCTCAACAAGGCCTCGAGCGCCTGCTCGTAGCCGAGCTCGACGGCTCCATCGACACGCCCACTCACGAAGCGTGTCACTCGGCGTCGATCGCAGCATCGCCCGCCTGCGCCTCTTCGCCCGTGCGCCGCGCCGCCGCCCGCGCGTCCTTCTTCGCTTGCTTCTGCTCGCGCTTCTCACGCAACGCCTGCTCGCGTGCACGCTTGAGCACCGACTGCGGGCTGCGTCTGCCCATCAGCGCCGCTCCCGCGATGGCGCCCGCCGCGCGGCGACCAACGGCACGACCGCGACGTTGACCGCTTTCGGCGCCTCCAACTGCTCGCCGCTCCGGTCGAAGGTCGCGCGCGTGCCGCGACACCTTTCCCTGAGCAGATGCCCCTCCGCGAACCCATCGCGATCGACCCGGAGACGCTCACCCTCATCCCTGAAGATGAAGCCGTGCCGCTTCGCGGGGTTGAACCAGAGCATCGTTCCTTCCATGGCCGCTCCTTTCAGGCGGCGTGGGCCGCGGGCAGTGACCCGCGGCCCCGCGCGCGACTAGACGGCGACGACGCTCTTCGCCTCGGGACCCTTCGCCCCCTCGGCGGGGTCGAACTGCACCTGCGCGCCCTCTGCGAGCGACTTGAAGCCCTCACCGCTAATCGACGAATGGTGGACGAACACGTCCTTGCCACCATCCGCAGGGGTGATGAAGCCATACCCCTTCGCATCGTTGAACCACTTCACGGTTCCGGTTGCCATACAAACACCTCCTCCACCACGAAAGAACGGGCAGGGGAGGCGCACACCGCGCAACCAGTACTCGCTCAGTTCTGACAAGCACCGTAGCACGACGGCCGCGACAGCCTGGTTCACCGCCCGCGGAACGGGCGGCGCGGCGACCTACATCCTTTCGCTGACGTACTCGGCGGCGATCAAGGCCTCCATTCCCGCGTCCAGCACCCACAGGAACAGCGTCACAGGATTGGGGCTCGCGAAACGTCGCATCGCACCGCCGTCGCCGGGAACGGCGTCAGCGGCAGCCGAGCAGCGCGTCGATCCACGCACTCGCGGTCTCCGCGTCCTCTCCACGCGAGAGTGCGATCTCCCCGGCAAGAAGGTCCTTAGCTCGCCGCACGAGTTCGCGCTCGCCGGGAGACAGAGACACTCGTTGCGCGCCGACGCTGACGATCTCCGCCAAACCAACCGCGGTCCCCATCTTCGCGCGGGCCGCGCGCTGCCCCTTCAGCCACGGATCAACCTCGACCGACCGGCCCGGCTCCATGCGCCCCGTACACGACCAGATCGCCGATCGCCAGGTTCATACCTCACACCGCAGTCGATAGGCAGGCCAACGCCCTTGCTCGCGCGGCTGCGGCTCCGCCCAGCCTCGCGCGCGGTCCGCGGGACGAGGCGGCCGCGGCGGAGCAAGCTGACCCGCTACTCCTGACATGCCGTTACTTCTTGTCGCGCTTCGCTTGCCGTTTCTCCTTCAGCGTCTTCTGAGCGCGCTTCTTCTCCATGCTCTTCTTCGAGTTCTTGTCCTTCGTGGCCATGTAACTCCTCTCGGTCTGTGAACATCGCGTACATCGGGGCGTGCTCGCAGATCGTGTCACCGAGCCGCTTCATAGAACGCTCATCCGCTCGCCCGGCGCGCCTCCACCTCCAGCATCGTCAAGCAACCCGGGCAAACGGCGCCCTCATCAAGCGCTTCCCACGCGACATAGTCAGCATCGTGGCACCGCACGACACTCTCCAGCAGGTTCAGCTCTCGGGCTGGTATCGGGGCTTGTCAGCGATCGCCGGCACCCGGTACGGAGCCGCTCGTTTCTGCCGCACCCACCGGGATCACGAGCTCGAAGCGCGCCCCGTGCGGCGTCGCCGGCTCATAGACGATGTCTCCACCATGGGCACGCGCGTACGCTCGGGCGATTGCGAGCCCTAGACCGGAGCCGTCTGTTCGGCCTCGCGATTCCGAACTGCGCGTGAATCGGTCGAACAGGCGGGGAACGAACTCTCCCCGTACGCCTTCTCCCCGGTCCTCGACGGTGAGACGCAGGTGCGTGTCGCGCCGAGCGGCGGTCACCGTCACCGGCGGCTCCCCGTGCCGCAATGCGTTGGCGACCAGGTTCGAGAGCATGTGATCGAGGGCGGCGGGGTCCACCACCGCCTCGAGATCCGCAGCGACGGCGATCGTGACCGCTTCCGGACGAGCACCAGCCACCGCACCGACCAGCTGCTCGATCTTCGGTCGGAGCCGAACGGGTTCAGGAGCGACCTGGATCGCCGCGAGGTCGAAACGGGAGAGATCGAGCAGCTGCTCGATCAGGCTTCGCATCCGCGCCGTCTGCTCGCGAAGCGCGTCCCGCAGCTCGACGCGATGAGGTTCGGCTAATGCGTCACCTCGCTCGCCCAGCGTGACACAGATCCCGTAGATGCTCGACAACGGGTTTCGCAGCTCGTGCGCGGCGAGCGCGATGAACTCGCTCTTCAGCACGCCGAGCCGCTGCGCCTCCTCGCGAGCGAATGCGTTCTCGAGCAGAGCTGCGACCACGATGCCGACGAGCTCGAGCGCCTCCACCGCCGCCTCGTCAGGCGGGACCGCTCCGCACCGGTTGCCGGACAGGAACCCGAGGCACCGTTCTCCGCTGATCAGCGGAAGGGCGAACGACGAAGTGACTTCGCCGGAGCGGCGACCGGAGACGAGCACGAGGTTCTGGGTCTCTAGCGCCTCTGCAAGCAGCGGGATGCTGGTGATCGCCTGCCGCTCACCCCGTTCAGTTGACGGGGCGCCGGCGAAGGCGATTTCGCTCACTTCGGCGGCCTGGGGGTGGCATCGCGCTCCCGAAACTCGGTCGAAGGCCAGATTCTTGGCGACGTCATCGCACACCTGCGCAAGGAGCGCCGTCGGGCTGCCGTGACCGGCCGAACAAACTCGCCCGATGAGTTGCTGCAGGGTCGTCCGAGGAGCGGCCCCGATACCGGTCACCGGCTGATTCCGAGCGGACTCGCCCCGGTCAGCGTGTAAGAGCGCTCCCCGATCGACAGCGTTGCCGACGCGCCACCATCCTCCGCGAGCCAGGCTTCGACGGCGTCGACGACGTGCACGACGCCGCGAGACTCCCACTCCGAGGTGACCTTGACTTCGTTTCGTGACCGGTCGAATGAGAGCGACGACCGATCGAAGAGTCCCGCGAGCCGCCACATGAGCCCCGAGACGCGCGTGCGGTCATCGACTGCGACGCATATCTCCACCATCAGGTCCTCCCGCGCCGAGACTGATCGCCGACCGGACGCTTGAGGTCGGCTGATACCTCTCCAACCTGCTGCGCTGAGGGTGGACCTTTGGCGGGATCGATTGCTTTGACCCCGCCGGTGCTGCGCTACGCCAAGGGCTGAGGCGCTGCCCCGCGAGCGTAGCACGTGCGGTTCGCCCAAAACGCGTTTCCTCCGACTCCGAGAGCGCGCTACACTCGCGCGGTTCCTCTCACTCACCCACTCGGGTAGGTGGGGTTGTGGTGTTTCGGAGAGCGGGTTGGTCATGGCCGAGCATGAGCAACAGCATCTACGCGTCCTGATCGCGAACGAGAAGCGCGAGCGGCTGGAGCTCCTTGCGCAAGTGGTGTCCAGCCTCGGCCACGACGTGATCGCACGCGAGATCTACGTCAAGGAGGTCGGCGCGGTGACGGCGAGGGAACATCCCGACGTCGCGCTCGTCGGCCTCGGCTTGAGCTCCGAGCACGCCCTCGAGCTGATCGCGGAAATCGTCCGCGAGGCTTCCTGCCCTGTGATCGCGCTGCTGTCCGCGAAGGATCCTGCCTACGTGCACCAAGCGGCCAGGCGGGGGGTTTTCGCCTACATCGTGGACGGGGATGCCGAGGGGCTCCAGAGCGCGATCGACATCACCCTGCAACGGTTCGCCGAATACCAGAGCCTCCAGGGCGCCTTCGGCCGGCGCGCACTGATCGAGCAGGCCAAGGGCATCCTGATGGCGCGGCACTCGACCGACGCCGACCACGCCTTCGACATGCTCCGCGACCACTCGCAACACAACGGCCGCAAGCTGGTCGACGTCGCACAGGCAATCGTCGACAGCCATCTTTTGCTGCTGCCGTCGTTACCCGAGCCGGCTGCTTCCGAGCGGCGCTAGCCGGCGCGCCGCTCGACCCGAAAAGAGCGGCTAATTGCGAGAACTGCGGCGGGCTCGCGGCCTATGGCAGGGACTTCGCGGGAACGGCGGTGGTACAGTCCCGCCCGGCGCGCCCTACCAACCGGCGCAGCGAATCATCCGCGGGCCATAGGAACCGGCCGCGAACTTCCGCCCTCAGCAAACGGGTTGGAGCCGATTCAGCCGACTTCAAAACCTCGGTCGGCAATGGAGCTTACGAATTGCTGAAAAGGTCGGCGGAAATTGGATTCACAGCTCTTGACACCTTGATCAGCTACCTGCGGGCGAGCGGGCGGCCGATCGAGCCGGGGTGCGGGGACACCCCAACCGCGAAGGGCTCCAGGCGGGGGAAAGCGCCGGAGCCCTTTGCTCTTACCGTGGGCGCATGCTTTCCACGAGCGGAGCACTTCAGCCGCTCACAGCGAGGCCCCGTCCGGGCTGCGGGTCGCCCCGACGGGGCCTCGCGTCCTTGCGCGCTCGGGGAGAGGGGTGAGCGCCGCGGCGGAGCACAAGAAGTGACCCGATGCTCCGATCTTGGTCGATTCCGCCTTAGGACGCGCCCGCCACAAAGCCGAGGCTTGCAGGCAATCGAATCCGCTGCCTAGGGACCTCATTCGCCTGCGCCCTCTGCTCAGACGGCGGTCGTCCAGGAGGACAAGAGTCGGGAGAGCGTCGCGAGTCCCACCGAGCCTAACGCACCGGAGGAGCTCCAGCGAGATCGGGTACTCGAAACAGCCGCAAAATAGGCAGGATTCGACCACCCAGCCGAGCGCCATGCCGACGATGGCTGCAAGCCACTTGGGCGCCTCGACCCAAGCGAACTTGAGCACGACAGCGGCGCCGGCGCCGACGTAGACCGTCGCCAGGACGACCAAGCGCCAGGTGCCGTCGAGCACCAGGAATCCGACGGGCGTATAGGTACCGGCGATTAGGAGGTAGACGCCCGCGTGATCGACACGCCGCATCCACAGCCGAAGGCGTGGAGTCCAGGTGACCCGATGGTAGAGCGCACTGGCGCCGAAGCAGGCGGCGACGGAACCCGCGAACCACGGCAGCCGCTGCCTGTCGACGCGGCGCCGTCCGATGCGACGATCAGAAGCGTGCCAACGACAAGCGAGACCGAGAAGGCGGCTTGATGCAGCACGCCCCGCAACATAGAACGCCTTCGCTTCGAGGGCGAGCCCGCACAAGCGCGGAAGCGATCGAGGAGCCCTAGGTAGTTCCTTCGGGTCTACCCGAATCGGCCCCGGACGGCTACTCGTCGTCGTCGGCTGGGTCTTGAAGCGAGTCGAGCAGCCGCTGCGCCCTCCGGATCCGCTCGTCCACGTCGTCGCGTCGTTCATCCTCGCCGCGTTGACCCGTTTGATCGCGAGGTTCGAGCATCGTCGCGTAGGCGCGGTTGGTCGCTGCGACGCGCTCTCGAATCGCGACCCAGGCGCGTCGCAGATCGTCGTCACGCGCCTCGAACCGCAGCCGCCCGTGCTCGAGCCGCGGCTCCTCGAGATCGGCCGGAAACTCGTCGTACTCGCGAAACAGCGACAACCACTCCTCGTCGGGCCAGGCGAGGCCGTCGGCCTCGAGCGGCACCTCGACCTCAAGCAGATCGCCGTGGACGATCCCGCGCACCCTCGGCCGACCGAGCGTGATCACCATCGGCGTTTGCCTCCCTTGCCCGCAGCCGGCACGCTACTACTCGGCCGTCTCGGCCGCGCCGCCGCCGTCGTCCGCCGTCTCCGCCGTGCGCGCGGCCTCTGCGGTTGCCTGCTTCTTCTCCAGCTTCAGAGCACGTCGCTCCCGGACGAGTTGCTCCCGTGCGCGCTTCGCCATCGTTGTCTGCCGCTTGCTCTTCATCGAGGCTTCCTCTCTCTCGGGGTCGCGTTGACGTCGACCAACAGTGGGAACGCGGCGGCGATCTCGCCTACTAGCGGCGATGCCGCGAGCGCGCGCGCCGCACGCTCCCCTCGGGGACGAACCTGATCTCGCTGACGCCGCCGGCGACGCAGAGGAACTCGACCGGCTTGCCGGCGCAGCGCCCGGACGGCTTCTCGCCGGTATCGAAAGCGGCCCCCGGGACGTCGAGTCGCTCCCCGGCATCCGTTTCCAGCGCCCCTAGGTCCTTGGCGCCGTTGAACCACAGCATCGTGCCGCGCATTCCGCTCGAGGCTGCTCTCTCGCTCATCCTCGCTCCCTTCCGTGGAGTGACGCGTCACGGCCGTGAGGCCGCGGCGCTCACAGACGAGCTACGCGACCGGGGCCACGTCGATCGCCTCGGGACCCTTCGAGCCTTGGCGCTGCTCGAACGAGACCCGCGCGCCTTCGACAAGCGACTTGAAGCCCTCGCCGGCGATGTTGCTGTGATGCACGAACAAGTCCTTCGAACCTTCATCAGGAGTGATGAAGCCGTACCCCTTGCTGTTGAACCACTTGACGGTTCCGTTTGCCATAAAAAACACCTCCCTCACGAGGTCACGAACGGGTGAGGAAGACGCCGAGACGCAAACCGAACTCGCTCTGATTCCACGGCCACCGTAGCAGACGCAGTCGCCAATGCTCCAGCTGCCAGTCTGCCGATCGACCGTGGCGACTCAGGAGGCTCCAAGCCAGGTGAGGCATAGCGCCTGAAATCTCTGCGCCGAAGTGCATCTCGGCGCTGCCGCGACCGTGGACAACGCGGCAGGTCCTCGGAGCGCTGCGTTCGGACGGTGGAGCCCGTGCCTCGGGCTTCTCGCCCGCGAGCGTCGCCTCGCCCGGGTCGCCCGTCGGCGAGTCCTCAGCCACCAACCGATCGTACTCCTGACCAAACACCACGCAGGCGCAGGATCCGCACTCCTGGCGTTGGGTTGCCGGCTCAAGTGGCACCCTTTTCGAATATGGCGGAGACGCCTCGCTTGCGATACTCGCGTCCGTGGGAGAGATCGACCCCCTAGGGACTCGCAGCGATGGTTTGACCGCGTTCCTCAACCAGAAGGTTGAAGAGGGTTACGTGATCGAGACCCGCACCGACACCCATGCGATCATTTCTCGGCGACCGACAGGCCTCAAACGCTTCACGAGCGGAGCAGACCCCGGACGCTACGTAGTCGAGGTCGACGAGGATGGAGTCGCCACGATGCGTCCGGCGGAGCCACGTCGCACATGAAGCGATGCGTGAGCCGCAAGAGTGTGGATCTCGTGGGTCACCGCTGACAGTCTCACCCGTACCTAGAGGGAGGTCAGAGCATGGCGACCCACGGGCCGATGTCTCGTCGGACCGTCCCTCGCGCGCGTGTACATACATGTACACGATTGCGCCGGCCGTGTAGAGGAGGCCGCTTGCGACGACGAGCCGCACGCCGGGCAGTTGCAGCTTGAGCGGCTGCGACGAGGCAGCCGCGCCGACCCATCCGAGCGCAAGGCCGATTGTGGCCGAGATCCGCTTTGGCGCGCACCCAAGAAGCTTCATCAGAATCGCCGCGAGAGCGCCGCTCCAGACGAGCGCCAGCATGGGCACCGCCCAGGCCGGCGTTCTGCGCGGGGCCGTTGCGTCCGTGCGGGGTCAAAGAAGTACACAACCAGCTCGAGAGCTCCGTCATGGTTGCGACCACCGCGATCTCCTCGTTCGTCTTGCGAGAGACGGCGGGCTGCTGACCCTTCGTCGGCGTCTAGGTCGCTTCACGGATGAGCCACTCCGCGCCCGATTTCGGCTCGCCGTACCAAAAAGTGCTGGCCCTGCAAGTCGAACTCTGTTCGCCTAGGCTCATCGCCTCGCGCGCCGAAGCGCGTTGGCGGCCTTCGGGCTGTCGGCCGGGGTTCTGGCCACAGGGCCAGTCACGACAGTCTCCTCCTGTGTGAGTGGCGCCCCGGCTTCCTCGGTCGCCTGTTCTAGAGTTGCCGCAACCAAACAGGAGCCGACAACCATGGCACTAGGGGACGATGTCGACCAGATCTTTAGACGTGAGGTGAAGTCTCTGCCCGCGTACGCGAAGGCGCAGGCTGCGGGTGGGTCTGGGCTTACACCGCCGGTGGACGAGATGAATGAACTGCTGATGGGCCTGGTGATCGCGACGCAGCGTTCGTTTCACGTCCTCGCCAAGCGGATCGAGGAACTGCAGGACGCCTGAAGCCGCGTCGGTGTCCGGGGCCCGCCGAGATTCGCCGCCCCGAGATCGCAGCTACAGTGGTTTGGCGCGTTGGGCTTAGCGCGGAAGCCGCCGAGGCTCGAACCCTCTTCGACTGTCACATTTGGCCCGAGTGCACGAGGAAGCTCGCCTCGAGCTTTCCGTCGTGATCGAAAGAGAGGGACTGCATGAACGCGACCCTTCGACGTGACGAAGGTGCTGACTGCGCGCGGGCCGGTGATCGTTTGCATGGCGCCGATCGAGCAACCGGCGTGGTGGCGGTAAGGGAGCCGCTTCTCTCGTGGCCAGCGGCACGGTGAAGTGGTTCAACGAGGAGAACGGCTACGGCTACATCGTCCCTGATGAGGGCGACAGGGATCTGTTCGTCCATCGCGGCAGCATCCTGGGCGACTGGCGCACGAGGACACTGCCCGAGGGTACTCGGGTGGGGTTCGAGTTGCGCGAGGGAGGCATGAGCCCTGAGGCCGTCAATGTGCTGGCCTTGCCACGAAAAGGGAGTCGATGAGCGCCTCGGCGCTCGCGACGGAGGCGAGTGAGTTCCGATGCGCCCGGTGCGGCTACGGAATCTGCGTGAGCGGGGCCCTTCCGCATCGGGCCGCCCGCCGGCTCCGCGTGCCTCTCCACTTGGCAGCGCGACCACCCTGCTGACGGGGTGTGCGAGAGAGCGGCCTGGGAGATCGAAAGCGAGGTGATCCCGCAGCTCACGCCGCCGCTCGACTCCACCGGCGAGCGCACGCACGCCCTCTAGTAAGTGGCCTGGTCTGCGATTTCGATGATGGTGGGCGGAGTCTTGACGGTGAAGTTGCTGAGGGCGCCGGAGTCCAGGAGTTGCTGGCGGACTTTCTTCGCGTCTTCGACGGACGCGTATTCGGTGCGGATGAAGACGTCATTGGGGTTCTCGACGTTGCGCGAGACGGTGTGTCCCGTTGCGATGCCTTTACGGCCGCCTGGATCGGAGTCGAACCGTTTCTTGAAATCGTCGTAGTCGTCTACTTCGAGGTTTAGAACCATCGCGACCATGCCGCTCCTCTCGTGAGCCCGTGACGGAACACACGGGCGCGATCTGCTCCCACCGGGGGCCCGCGCAGGCGCAGCCGCGGCTGGCAACACGGGCGGCTCAAAGGCCCGTCGAGCGCAAGGATCAAGTGCCGCCGAGGTCTGATAGAGAGCGAGCAGCAGGTCGCGCAGGCACACGAGCGACAGACGAGATGACAGACGAAGTTGAACGCACCGGCAACCGGTTCGACATCGCGGAGATGCTCGAGGCGGCGCATGAGGCGTACGTCGCGATCGACGAGCACGGCCTGATCACAGCCTGGAACCGCGAGGCGGAGCGAACGTTCGGGTGGGCACGGCAGGTCGCGGTCGGGTCGCTGCTGCGCGACCTGATCATCCCGGCTCGCTATCGCGCGCAACACCACCAGGGGCTGCGGCGCTTCCTCGAGACCGACACAGGCCCGTTGATCGACAAGCGAATCGAGATCGCGGCTCTCCATCGCAACGGACACGAATTCCCGGTCGAGTTGACGATCACCGCGCTTCGCCACGGCTCGAGTTGGCGCTTCACCGCCTTCGTCCACGACATCACCGACCGCTACCGCGCGAACGAATTCCAGGCCCGTCTGGCGACGATCGTCGAACACTCGGCCGACGCGATCATCGCGAGAACCCGCCACGGCCACGTAACCGCCTGGAACCCCGCCGCGGAGGCCCTCTTCGGCTACACCGCTGACGAGATGCTCGGACAGACGCTCGACCGGCTTCTGCCCGACGATCGCCGAGGCGAGCTGCAGGAGCTGCTCTCCGTCGTGCTGCGGGGTGAGCCGGTCCTGGACGTCGAGACGATGCGCGTCAGCAGAGACGGACAACCGCTGGACGTGTCGCTGACGATGTCACCGATCCGCGACGACGCCGGCGAGGTCGGCGAGATCTCGATGATCGTCCGCGACATCCGCGAGCGGAAGCGGGCCGAGCGCGCGGTCGAGCGCGCGCGCGCCGAGCTCGCCCGCGCCGTGCAGATGAAGAGCGAGTTCGTCGCGATCGCCTCACACGAGCTGCGAACGCCACTCACCTCGATCAGCGGGTTTGCGAAGACGATCCTCGAGCGCTGGGAAACGCTTACCGACGGCGAAAAACGCCGCTACCTGGCGATCGTCGACCAGCAAGCCGACCGGCTGCGCCGGCTCGTCAACAACGTCCTCCTCCTCGCCCGCGTCGAAGACCAGACGATGCGCCCGCAGCCGGCACCCGTCCCCGTGGTCGAGGTGGCGCGCGCGGTGCTCGCCGAACGCCGCGCCGAGGACCTGTTCCAACTGCGTGTGCACGAGCCCGCACTCGCGCACGCAGATCCCGACCACGTCCACCAGATCCTCGCCAACTACGTAGCCAACGCACTCGCCTACGGATCGCCCCCCTACTACCTCGACATCCACCGCGACGAAGCGGTCATCACGGTACGCGTCCGCGACGCCGGCCCCGGCGTCGCGGACACCTTCGCCCCAACACTCTTCGAGACGTTCACACGCGCCACGAAAGGACCGGCAGGCACAGGGCTCGGGCTCGCAATCGTCAAGCGACTCGCCACTGCCGCCGGCGGCGACGCATGGCACGAACCAAACAGCCCCCGAGGCGCGTGCTTCTGCGTTTCCCTCCCTGCCCCGCCCTAGTAGTAGTAGGAGGAGGGGCGAGCGAGACGCCTAGCGAACGGCGTCCACTCGTCTTATAGCCATCCTCATAGCGAAGATCCGCAAGTGGTGATCGCGAAGAAGACTTAACGGTTCTCACGCCCAATCGGCGTAAGATGGTCGAACTGGCCCTGCATCCTAGGTTTCCGGCCTGAGCCCGCAACCCACCAACGCGCGACGCGCGCGAGGCGAGGAGCTTCAAGGCGTACGGGACTCCGCTGCGGGGTCAGTCTCTTTGCTCGACTGACTCGCTTCCGCGGCGAGCGGAACGGCGCGCGCTCGGGCGAGCGCCTGACTGAGCCCGATCTAGAGGGCGACTTCGCCGTACGGCGATCGCCGTCGTGCTGATCGTGGCGCCGGTGACGATCAGCTTTCCGATCGCCGTGTTCGAGGCGCTCGGCGTGCTCGCCGGGCTGGTGGTGACGATCGGCGTCAACGCGCTCCTCCTCCGGCACGCGTTCGCGCCGCTCGCGCGCCTGGCGCAGCGGATGGAGATGGTCGACCTCCTCCGCCCCGGCCAGCGACTGCGAGGCCTTCGCGACGACGAGATCGGTCGCGTGGTCGCGACCTTCAACCGCATGCTCGATCGGCTTGAATCCGAGCGCCAGGAGAGCGGCCGCCGGGTGCTCGCCGCTCAGGAGGCCGAGCGGGTCGGGATCGCGCGCGACCTGCACGACGAGGTCGGGCAGGTCCTCACGGCCGTCGTGTTGCAGCTGAACTCGATCGCCGAAGCCGCACCCGAGCACGAAGAGGCGCTCGGCGAGGCGCGCCAAGCCGTCCGGCGCGCGCTCGACGAGGTGCGCCGGATCTCGAGCGACTTGCGCCCGGAGATGCTCGAGCATCTCGGCCTCGTCAGCGCGCTGACGGAGCTCACGAGTTCGTCGCGCGCGTGACCGGCATCGCCGTCGAGCGCCAGTTCGCGACCTCGTTGCCGAAACTTCCGCCAGAGGTGGAGCTTGCGATCTACCGGATCGCACAGGAGAGCCTGACCAACGTCGCTCGCCACGCACAGGCGCGGGCAGGTCGTGATCGCGATCGAGCCCCACGCCTGGTGGGTGTCCCCGATGCTGGCCGGACGGGAAGCTCCCGACCTCACCGAGGACGCGGATGCAGCCGTGCGGGCGTTCGTCGCCGAAACGGTCGGCGAGGAGCACGACTTCGAGATCGAGACCGCCGCCGTGCAAGGACAGCAGGCTTCAGCCGCCCTCATCGACGCAGCAAGGGATGCCGACCTGCTCGTCGTCGGCTCGCGCGGCGCCGGAGGATTCAGCAGTCTCCTTCTCGGTTCAGTCAGCCAGCAATGCGCACACCATGCACCGTGCCCAGTGGTCATCGTGCGACAGATCTCCGCAGACTACGACGAACGAAGATGACGCGATCTCTGGCGGCGGCGGATCGACGCCACCGGGGAGATCGACCTCGCCTCGCAGGACGTCCTCGTCGATCCCGGCCTGCGGCCTACTGGGGCGCGAGCTTGAACGCGACCTCGTCGAGGTAGCACCAGCTCCAGTCCTCCCCGGGCTCGGCGGAGCGGATGATCGGATGGCCGCTCTCGCGCCCGTGCGCGGTCGCGTGCTTGTTCGGGGAGGAGTCGCAGCAGCCGATCTTCCCGCACGTCATGCACATGCGCAGGTGCACCCAACCGCTGCCGATCTTCAGGCACTCCTCGCAGCCCGCGATCTCCTCCGGGAGCTCCGTCCGCTCGATCTGGTCGAGGTGGCTGCAGATTGCAGGCACGGGTTCTCCTTTCACCTGGTCAGGAGGGCGACGGCGAAGTCGCCCTCTAGATCGGTCCACCACGCATCGATTCCGAGCCCGGCGCGGGCGGCCTCCCGCTCGATCCGGTCGCGGCGGAACTTGGCGCTGATCTCGACCCGGAGCGGCTCGCCTGCCTCGAACGCGACGTCGAGCTCGAGGCGCGGGATCGAGACGGTGTGCGCCTCGCGGGCACTGAAGCCGATCTCCATCCACTCATGCGCCGGGTCCCAGCGCGCCTCGTACGCGAAGCGGCGCTGGTCGAATGTCGCGCCGAGCTCGCGGTTGGCGGCGGTGAGGGCGTTACGTTCGAACCCCTCGGTCACGCCGGTGGGATCGTTGTACGCCGCCTCCAGTCGCAAGGCGTCCTTGACGAGGTCGAGGCCGACGAGGAACGCGTCCTCTGCGCCGAGCGTCGAGAGGAGCCTCGCCCGCTGCTCGGGGTAGAGGTTCCCGATCGTGCTCCCCAGCAGCGCGATCAGCCGCCGAGAGCCGGGGAGCTCGTCGAGGTCGCGCTCGAAGTCGCCGACGAGCGGCTCGACGGAGATGCGCGGATAGGCGGCCGCGATCTGCGCGCCGCTCGCCCGCAGCGCGTCCTCGCTCACGTCGAGCGGGACATAGCGCTCGACGGCGAGCGCGTCGAGGAGGAGGCGGGTGTTCTGCGCCGCGCCGGCGCCGAGCTCGACGAGCGTGCGCGCGTGCGTCCGCGCCGCGATCTCGGCCGTCCGGGCGCGCAGGATCTCGCGCTCCCGCCGCGGGAGGTAGTACTCCGGCAGGCGCGTGATCTCCTCGTATAGCCGTGAGCCGCGCTCGTCGTAGAGCCACACCGTCGGCAGCTGCTTCGGCTCCGCCTGGAGGCCGCGCCGCGTCGCCTCGTAAAGCCTCGGCTCGGTCGTCGTACTAGGCATCGCTCGCGCACCGGATGCCGGAGAAGATCTGTCGCCGCTGCGGCAGGTCCCAGTTGCGGAACGTCGGCCGGGCGACGAGCGGATCGGTCGCCCACGAGCCGCCGCGCAGCACCCGGTACCCGTCGCCGAAGAAGACCTCCGAGTATTCGCGGTACGGGAAGGCGCGGAAGCCGGGATAGCCGTCGAAGCGCGAAGCCGTCCACTGCCACACCGCTGCGCTCATCTGCTCGAGCTCGTCTCCGACGGTCTTCACCGCCTTCTCCCACTCCGCCTCGGTCGGCAGCCGCTTACCGGCCCAGCGGGCATACGCCTCGGCCTCGTCGAACGAAACATGCTGGACGGGCTCGCGCGGCGGCCCCGAAAGGGCGCCCGCGAACTCTGCGTACTGCGCGTTCGTCACGAGAGCGCGATCGATCCGGAAGGGCGGCAGCTCGACGACGTGCGCCGGTCGTTCGTTGTCGTACGCCCACCCGTTCTGGGCACCGAGCGTGAACGGGCCGACCGGGACGAGGACGTCGCCGCTCACCTCGACCTCGGGCGGCCCGCCCGGCGCCGGAAGCGGCAGCCCCGCGAGCGCGAGCGTCTGCGTCATCGTCTCCCCGTGCTGGAGCTCGTGCCGGGCAACCATTTCGACGAGGTACGGGTCGAGCTCGGGGAGCCGCTCGAGCACCGTCTCACGGACTTCACGCACGTACGCCCGCGCCTCGTCCGGCGAGAGCAGCGGAAGCCCACCGCGCTTCGCGCGCGCGTGGACAAAGGATTCGTAGAGATCGCCCTGCCGCGTAGACCCGAGCAGCCAGAGCTCCTCGAAGTAGCCGATGTGGGCGAGATCCCAGACGAGCGGCGACTGGAGCGGCGAGAACTGGCGCGTCAGCTCGTCGTCCGCGAGCGGTGCGAGCAGCGCTTCGGTCCGCCTGCGCGCGTGCTCGAGGACGACCGCGAGCTCAGACCGTGAAGCCAAGCTCGGCAAGGCGGTTGAAGACGAGTGCCGCGACCATCGATCCCTCCCCCACCGCCGCCGCGACGCGTTTCGTCGACCCGTGCCGCACGTCGCCCGCGGCGAAGAGCCCGACGCGGCTCGTCTCGAGCGGAAGCGGGTCGCGGTCGAGCGGCCAGCAGTCCGGGCGGCCGTCGGCCAGCAGGTCCTGGCCCGTGAGGATGTAGCCCGCCTTGTCGACGAGCACGTGCTCACGCGAGCACCACTCGGTGTGCGGGCGACCGCCGATGCAGAGGAAGACGGCGTCCATCGGCCGCGTCTCCGCCTTGCCAGCCGAGTCGGCGAAGGTCACGGCGGTGAGCTTGTCGCCGTCCGAGTGCAGCTCCGTCAGCTGCGTCTCCAGGTGGACGTCGATCAGCGGATGCGCCTCGATCCGCTCGATCAGGTAGGCCGACATTGTCTTTCCCAGCCGGTCGCCGCGCACCAGCATCGTCACGCGAGCGGTCTGGTTCGCGAAGTTCAACACCGCCTGGCCGGCCGAGTTGCCCGCGCCCACAACAACGACGCTCTGCCCCGCACACTGCGTCGCCTCGCTCCGGCCAGCGCCGTAGTAGACGCCGCGCCCGAGCAGCTCGTCGACGCCCTCCAGCTCGAGCCGCCGCCAGTCCATCCCGGGCGCCGCGAGCACGACCGACGCGCTCACCTCCGAGCCGTCCTCGAGGATCAACTCGACCGGCTCATCGTGCGCCATGCTCAGCCTGCTCCCCCGAATGCCGCGCAGAAGCATCAGCTCTGCGCCGAAGCGCTCCGCCTGCCGGCCGGCGAGCCGCGCCAACTCGGCGCCGCCGATCCCGTCCGGAAAGCCGAAGAAGTTCTCGATCATCGCCGTGTACGAGGCCTGGCCGCCGGGGACGTCGCGGTCGCACACGAGTGTTGCGAGGCCGTCGGAGGCGGCGTAGACGGCGGCGGCGAGGCCCGCTGGCCCCGCACCGATGACGACGAGGTCGTAGTGCGCCCGCTTCGCCGGCAGCAGTCCGCCCCAGGCGAGCGCGATCGACTCGACGGTCGCCGCCGCGTAACTCTGATCGCCGTCGATGAGGACAGGCAGCGTCGCGTCGCGCAGACCGCGCCGCTCAAGCAACGCATCGGCGTCGGCCGAACCCACCTCGTGCCACTCATACGGCTGCGCGGTGCGCGTGAGGAAGTCGCGGAGGCGGTAGTGGTCCGCGTCCATCCGTCGACCCACCACCTGCACCGTCGGGCGTACCGGACTCATGCTGTCCGATGGTAGTCCGGAGCCACAGGTCTGCCGAACACGCCGTACTGTCGAGACGGGATCGACACCAACGGCACCCGGCGGACGGAGGTGTTCAGGCGAGCTACTGGTGCGGTGATCGTCGCCGCACTGCTCTTTGCAGCTGAGCCGCGACTGGGCTCTGCAGCGCGCGGCCGGATGCTCTACCGTCCCCGCGCGGGGGCCAGGTCGCCGCGAGAACTAGCAAAGGAGACCCAGATGCATGCGCTCGTTGTGCGCGTAACCATCCATAACGCTGACCGCACTCGGGAGGTGCTCAAGAGCCGGGTCGTGCCGCAGGTCTCTGGTGCGCCCGGTTTCAAGACCGGCTACTGGACGTGGTCGACCGGCGGTGGGGAGTCGAACGGGCTCTCGATGATCATCTTTGACTCGGAGGAGAACGCTCGTGCGGCGGGCGATCGCGTGAGCGCCATCGCGGCTGGCGCGCCCGACGACGTCACGCTCGATAGCGTCGAGGTTCGAGAGGTCGTCGCATCGGCCTAATGATCTAGTCGGGCTGGGGTGTCAGCGGGCCGGCGATGCCGCAGGCGCGCCGGCCCGCCCGACTTTCGTCCCTCCTCTCACGCCTCCACGGCCGGGCCCGTCTCGATCGCCAAGGTGACGGCGCCGGCGCGGCTCAACGTCGACCACACCAGCGTGACGCTCGATCCGCTCCACCGCTCGACGGCGGCAATCGTCGCCCGCTTTCCACGTCTCCGACACCTGCGGCCAATCAGTCGGCGGCGCGCTCGTCTATGTGACCGCGACGCCGTTCAACCAGTTCACGATCCCGGCCGAGCAGCCGACAACGCAAACGGCAACGACACTCTGCAGATGAACCGCCTGCGCGGCTACCCGGAGGCACGACACCAGCAGCTGCTCGTGCTCTTCGTCCGCGCCCGTAAGCCCGGCGACCAGCTCCTAGTAGGCGGCATCTCCCCCCGCCGGCTCGTGTCCACGGCGGTCGATCTCGCCAGGTAGTTATCCCCAACGTGAGGGGCACCTCAGCCGCACGGGGTGCCCCTCACGAGCAGCTACGGCCGTCGCACTTGGGGCGCGGCGGCAGCGACTGCACCGACCGGACGCTCAGCTCGTAGCCGCAGTTTCGTGCATCTGTAGGTGCCCGCTGAGACGCGCTGCCGACAGGGGCTGGATCAGCCATCTGGTGCTCCCTTCTGGAGTACCGAGACGTCCGCCACGGTGCGACGCGTATCTTCTACCCGTCATCGACGAGGGGGTCCGACCATGACGAGCCGTCTTTGCATCCTGTTGCCGGTCGCCGCGCTCGCGGCCGTGTGCGTACTGGTCTCGACGGCTGCCGGCGCCGCAACCGGTCACGGTCCCAAACCATGCCATCACAACTGCCCACCGCCTCCGCCGCCGGCGGGCGATTGCGGCACCAAGACCGCCCCGCCCGTGACCTACGCGCACGTGATCTGGATCTGGATGGAGAACCACTCCTACAGCCAGATCATCGGCAGCTCGGCCGCGCCGTACATCAACTCGCTTGCGAGCGGCTGCGGCCTCGCGACGAATTACACGGCGATTACACACCCCTCGCTGCCGAACTACATCGCAGCGACCTCCGGCGACACGTGGGCGATCAGCGACGACAACCCCCCTTCGTCACATCCGCTTGCCGTCAACAGCATCTTCCAGCAGGCCGGCTCGGCGGGGAGCTACGAGGAGAGCATGCCGACGAATTGCGATCTCACGGGCTCGGGGACCTACGCCGTCAAGCACAACCCGGAGGCGTACTACACGAACATCCGCACCGCCTGCAACACCGATAACGTCCCGATGGGGACGACGTCGAGCGGCGCGTTCGCGAGCGCGTTGAGCAACGGGAGTCTGCCGAGGTTCAGCTTCGTGACTCCGAACCTCTGCAACGACATGCACGACTGCTCGGTCCAGACGGGTGACGCGTGGCTGCAGAGCTGGGTGCCGAAGATCACCGCCAGCGCGTCGTATCAATCCGGGAACACGGTTCTCTTCATCACGTGGGACGAGGACGACAGCCGAAGCGGAAATCACGTCGCGACGATCGTCGTCTCGCCATACACCAGCCCCGGCACGCAGAGCGGCACCGCCTACACGCACTACTCGCTGCTTCGAACGACCGAACAGCTGCTCGGGATCACGACACTGCTCGGCAACGCCGCTTCCGCCGCGAGCATGCGTGCCGCGTTCGGTCTCTGAGCGGGAGAAGCCGCGAGAGGCAAGTCCGAGAGCGATCCGCACCCTAAGGTGCGGCGAAGCAAGCTGCCATAGCCTCGCGGAAGAACGATCCTTGCACCTGTTGCTAGTTCAGACGACTAGGGGTGGAGCCCTTATGGAGCCCCGCGGTTGCAATCCCTGGGCAATCGGCCGCAAATAGCCTGCACCAGAAACCGGCGAAATCAAGCCAAAACCGTTGCCGGGGGTTGCTACCAGTTGCCGTGACAAGCGCATGGTAAGGGTCGTCTCGATGCGACCTCCCCCTTGCTAGAGAGGGGGTCACCTTCCTGGCTCCGCAAGAAGGTCGAGGCGCGCCAACTCGAAAGCTGGCAGGACTCGTGGTGAGAGTAACACCGGCTCAGCGAAGAGCATGCTCGAACCACGGGTCGTCGCGCACGGCGGCTGCGAAGCGGGCGCGAACGGCGTTGACCGGATGAGCGTCATCTGCGAGACCCTTAGGGAGGGAGATGAGCGGATTCGGCAAGCGATACAGCGCCTTCGATCGATTCCAGCAGCGGCACCGCTGGCTCGGCTTCCCGCTCGCCGTGTTGCTGAAGTACGCCGACGACCAGGGGGGCTACCTGGCGGCGACGATCACCTACTACGGCTTCTTCGCGCTCTTCCCGCTGCTGCTGGTGCTGACCACGCTGCTCGGCTTCGTCTTGCAGGGGCACAGGCACCTCGAGCACCGGATCGTCAACTCCGCGCTGGGCCAGTTCCCCGTGATCGGACCGCAGCTCAGCCATGGCTCGCTGCACGGGAGCGCGCTCGCGCTCGCGCTCGGCCTCACGGCCGCGCTCTGGGCCGGGATGGGCGTCTTCCTCGCCGCCCAAAACGCGATGAACCACCTCTGGGGCGTCCCCTTCAAGCGCCGGCCCGACCCCCTCCACGCCCGCGGGCGCGCGCTTTTGCTGCTGCTCCTGCTCGGCGGCGGCGCGCTCGCGACGACGATCCTTGCCGCGCTCGCGACGGTCGGCGCCCACTTCGGCCCCTCCTGGAAGCTCGGCTCGCTCGCGCTCTCGACCGCGCTCAACATCGGCCTCTTCTGGCTCGGCTTCCGTGTGCTCACCGCGCGCGAGGTGAGCTGGCGGCAACTGCGCGGCGGGGCGATCGCCGCCGGCGTCCTCTACGAGCTGCTGCAGACACTTGGCGGCTACTACGTCGGGCACACGCTCAGGAACGCCAGCAACGTCTACGGCACATTTGGGCTCGTGATCGGCCTGCTCTCGTGGATCTACCTGTCCGCGCACATCACGCTGCTCGCCGCCGAAGGGAACGTCGTCGCGACAAGAAGGCTGTGGCCGCGCAGCTTCTCGCTCATGATCGAGCAGCCCGCGACAGAAGCCGACAAGCGCGCCCTCACGCAGCGCGGCAGGGTCGAAGAACGCCGCCGGGACGAGACCGTGAGCGTCGACTTCCCGGATTCCGACGAGACCGAGACGTCGGCCACCGGCGGCGGCTCGGACGACACCGAGCAGCGGCCCTCGGCGTAGCGCGGGCGGAGCTAAGCTCGCCGGTAGCGACAGGGTGAGGAGGAGGCGAAGCATGGCGTATCACGAGAACATCGGCGAATGGCACGGCAAGGATCTGGTCGACCGCAACGGGGAGCGGATCGGCAAGCTCGAGGACGTCTACGTCGACGTCGAAACCAATGAGCCGATGTTCGGCACCGTCAAAGAAGGCCTGATCGGCCGCCACCTGACCTTCGTCCCGCTCGCCGGGATCACGATCGGCCCCGACAGCCTGCAGGTGCCCGTCTCCAGGGACCAGGTCAAGAGCGCCCCCAACATCGAGCTGCACGGTGACGAGCTCTCCCGGGCGGACGAGTCGACCCTCTACCACCACTACCAGCTCAACTACACCCCGCCCGACACCGAACGCGGCCGCCGGCTCGCACGCCGGTAACACCGACCGCCTCGCAAAGGGGCCGTCGCCTCTGGGTGCACACGCCCTCGCAGGTTTCCCCGAAAAATTGCTTCACGCCGGCGCCGTCATCGGCGCGCCTCCCGATCAGCGTCGAGGCTACGAGAGCAAGGACGGGTGGTCGGTGGCATGCTGCGGGTGGTCCCTCGAAGGAAGCGCATGAGGCAGGCCCCAACCTTCCTCCCGCCGCATATCCAGCCGGGGCGCGATCCGCTGGCGACGATCGCCGTCTCGGCCGCACCGGTCGTGCTCGAGGGCCGCTATCGGCTGCTGATGCGAGCGCTCTGGGAGCTTCGACACTCGCGGAGAACGCGCTGGGGCCTCGGTCTCGGGTCGGCTGCCTTCATGCTCCTCCTCGCGTTCCTGGCTGTCCGTCATTTTGCGACCACTTCGTGGCCGCTCTCGCGCGGCAAGCCGGGCTTGCTCGTCGCGGCAGGGCTGCTGCTCCTCCTTGCCCAGGCGCTCAAGGCGTTCGGGTGGGCACGGCTGTTCACGAACCGCGAGCGGCCCTCTCCGCTTGCGCTCGTCGCCGGTAACGGTGGCGCGGCGCTGATCGGCGTCGTGCTTCCCGGTCGCTTCGACGATGCGATGCGGATCGCGGTCGTGCGCCGGTACCCAGGTTGTCCTGCCGGTCTGCGGGCAATCAGCCTCTCGCTGGTCATGCTCGGCCTGATCGACAGCGCCGCGCTAGCGCCGCTCGCCGCCGTCGCGGTCGCCTTCCCGGGAGCCGGAGTCGCTGCGCGTGCCGCGCTCGCGGTCGTAGCCGGAGCCGGGATCGCGGCCGCCGCGGTGATCGTGGCCCTGCCACGCCTCGCCGGAGGCAGACGTGCCCTGCGCTTCCGGCTCGGCCGCTGGTTGAGCCCGCGCACGACTTCCCTGTACCGCGCAACGCAGGCGTGGGCGTTCGTCATCGGCTGCTGGCTCGTCCGCGGGGTGGCGTGCTTCATTCTCCTCGGCACGCTCGGACTGGGCTACTCGTTCCCGCTCGCGCTGCTGTTTCTCTGCGCCGGTGCCGCAGCCGCAGCGCTACCGATCGGGCCGGCGGGCGCAGCGACCCAGGCAGGCGCCGGAACCGCCGCCCTCGCCGCCTCGGGTGTCGGAACATCACAGGCGCTTGCCGCCTCTGTCTCCATCGGCGCCCTGGGAGTCTTCTCCGGAGCAGCCGTCCTGCTCTTCGCCCTTGCCTGGCGCACCGGACGATTGCTGCTGCCCGCTCGGACCGCAACCTGATCGCGCCGCACTAGATCGGCTTGTCAGGGGGAAGCGCAGATCGAAGCGCTGGATCAGCCGGGGACGCTGTCTGGGTTCATCTCGAGCTCGTAGCGGGCGCAGAGGTCGGCCAGGGTCTGCGGCTCGGCTTGCGCGACTCCTCCCAGCTCGACGAGCGGCTTATGCGATGACCTCGCCGTCCGTCACCTTCGGCGGATTCCTGAGGATCCTCTCCAGTTTCTCGTCACGCACCCCACTCGGATGCGACACAAGTCGACTCGTTGGCCCGCGTCGAGGTAGCCGCTGAGAGCAAACGTCGGCGGTGTGGCGCTCCCCGCCGGAAGCTTTATGGCGCGCTATACCTCGCGGTCACGGCGGTCGCCTCCCTCTTCCTGTTCGCGTTCAATCCGCTTGTTTTCCTTCACCAGCGTCTCCTGCCGCAGCTCGTCGGCATCGGTCTGTTCCGCAGTGGTCAACGGGCCCGTCGGCGGTCGGTGCCCACCGGGCAAGCGTTCGAGGAGGGTGCGCAAGCGCCTCATGCGGAGAGCGTACAGCGCGTAGCTTGAGCGCGCGCCGATGGGCACAAAGCGCGATTCGCATGACCGAGTTTTCGATCCCTAGGCGGGCAAAGGTTCTCGTCTGGGCTAGACCGTGCGGGAGGGCCCGGCAGGCGCCGGGCCCTCTCGACGACGCGGTGTACGGTCGAGCTAGACGAGGGCGGGGACGCCGCTGATGTGAGCAACGACCCTGCCGCTTGTGATCTTCGGCGGGTTGGGAATCACCGTGTTGAAGTTCTCGTCGGCGATCCACTTCGTGACCAGTTTCGTCGACTCGTCGGCCTGCTCAGACGTCTCGAAGACACCGAGCGAGCTCAGGACGCCGTTGCCGGCCTGGATCAGGGTGTAGCCGCTGAAACCGGGCAGCTCGCGGAGCTGCGGGACGAGCGTCTCGTTGACCTTGCGAACGACCTCGTTCATGCGGGTCGCTTCGACACCTTCGTAACGACGAATGGTGGCATGCATGTGATGCTCCTTCTGTGGTCCTACAGGGCAGAGCGCTCAACTGAGCGCACTGCGGCGGTCAGGCCAGAGGTCACAGTCGGAGAGGAACGTGCAGAGCCTCGACGGCTTCAACAGCTAGAGCCAACGCGCTGGTACCACCATAGCCGCAATCCCGGTCCACCGTCGGATCGCGCCGCAACTGGCTCAGCGAGCGGCACTGACCGTGCGCGCCCGATCTGCGCCTTAGCGACTCCGCGGGTTCGGGCTGTGGCTCGAGGCCGAGGCGGCCGGGGTGGGTTTGCGCGCCCCGCGCGGAGGGCGGAGAATGGGCGCGTGGAGCTTGCGGAGCGGCTGCAGGAGCTGCGTGCCGATCGCCGCCACGGAGCGAGCTTTCTCGCCCGGCGGGCGGCCGAGGCGCTGGTCGAGGTGGCGGAGGCGCCGGCCGCGACGAGCGAGGAGCTCCTCGAACGAGTGTTGGGCGCCGGCCGTCAGCTGGCCGAGGCCAGGTCGGGGATCGCCGCGGTGGCTGGCGCTGTCGGGCGGCTGCTCGCGGCCGCGCACGCCCAGACCCATCTGCCGCCGCCGGAGCTTCGTCGCCTGATCGAGCGGGAGTCGGAGGCGCTGGTCGCGGGCCGCCGCCGCGCGGCTGCCTCGATTGCGATCCAGCTCCGCGAGCGACTCGAGGGCGCGCTGGTGGTCACGCATTCGGCCTCCGCGACGGTGCGCGAGGCCGTCCTGCACACGCCGCCGAAGCTGCTCATCTGCACCGTCTCCCACCCGGTCGAGGAGGGCCGGGCCTTCGCCGCCGAGCTCCGCGCCAGCGGCCTCGCCGTCGAGCTGGTGGAAGACGAGGACGCGCCGGCGGAACTCGCCGCAGCGTCGCTCCTTCTCGTCGGTGCCGACACGGTCTTCCGCGACTGCACGCTCTGCAACAAGATCGGCACGCGCATGCTCGCGGAGGCGGCGGCTGAGCAGCAGGTACCGACGATCGTCGCCTGCGAGGTGATCAAGCTCGCCCCGATCGAGAGCACTACCGCACCAGAGCTTGCGCGGGAGGAGCGCGAGCTCTTCGACCTCACACCGCCCGAGCTCCTGCACGCCGTCGTGACCGAAGAGGGAACGGTCCGGAGCGACGAAGTGCACGCCCTGGTCGACCGCACCCCGTTCCTGCGCCAGGGCTACGCGTTGCTCGGGCAAACTCCCTGAGGAGACGCTGATCCACCAAGCCCGTACGCTTGAGAGCCTCGAGGTCGTGGCGGCGCCGCCCCGGGAGTAGCGGCTAGAGGCTCCGCCTCTGGCACGCCTTCGAGATCGGCCAAATTTGTAACAACTGCATCGAGGATCGGGTAGAGTGATGCCGCCGGCCGCCACGCGGATTCCCGCGCGGGACCGAACCCGAAGGAGCCATTCATGGCCGCAGTCGACCCCTATCAGCGCAACGGGATTCCGCCCACCCCCACCGAGAGGCGCGACCAGTTCGCGCAGCTGCTCGCGACCAAAGTCGAGCAGGGCTACGACGTCGAGTCGCAGGGCGATACCGAGGCGGTGATCGCGACCCGCGGCCGCCAGCGCCGCTTCCGCTCCCAGACGGTCGGGAAACGCCAGCGGATCGCGATAGACGAGCAGGGCCGCGTAACCACCCACGGCCTCGAGCGGCGGGCCTAGAGCGCCTGAAGTAGGCGGCCGGCGGAGTAGCGCGGGTCGGAGTGGCCGTGCCCGCGCTTCCCGGCCCTGTCACCCACCCGAGCGCACAACGCCCGACCAGCGCTGGCCAAAGCGACGGGCCGACTTTGCGAGCCGCGCCGGAGAGCGGCGGAGATTGGCGCCGCAGCTGCCGCCAGCGCTGGCGGCGCGGTAGTCGACCTGTTCGATCGCTCGCTCGATCTCCGCGAGCTCCGCCTCCAAGCCCTCGGTCGCTGTTTTATCACCATTCGCGCGAAGCGCATGCAGGGCGTTCAGGTAGTGCTGACGCTCCTTCTCCAGTCGTGCGCGTTCGCGTTCGATCTCTTGCTAGGCCCCTCCGTCTTGGCTTCGGGCGACGACGCGGACGGAGCTGAGGCGCGTGCCGGTCCGCTTCGACATTGTCGGCGTCTGAGGCGCGCTCAGCAGAACTGCAGCCCGACCGGATGCGCCTTGCTCTCGAGCTCGAGGTCGCCCACCTTGCCGCGCGCGAGCGGGATCGACAGCGTCGCGACCTTCGTCCGCTCGAGGAGCTGGAGCCTGCACCCGCCCTGAGGCGCGGTGCCCTCGCGCCGTGCCGCGTTGGATTGGCTCGTGCCGGCGCGCGTCCCCTTCGGCGTCCGGAACGCCGCCGAGCCCGTGAAGAACGCGGCGAGCGTACCCGTCGCGGACGCGACGTAGTAGATCGTTCGGCAGTACACGTTCGAGCGCGGGCCCCGCGAGGCCCGATCAGGAGCGGATCACGGCGACCGGGGCCGGGTGAGCGACGGCACGCATACCCGAGCGCCTTGTAGCGCGGCATCGAGGGGTCGGTGCGACCCGCGCGTGAGAACGCTGGCCGGCCGGCGAAGGCCTTCACAGCCGCCTCGGAGGAGCGGTCGATCCGCAGCGGCCCGACGGCTCCCGTCGCACTCACGACTCCGTTTCCGCCGGAGGCGGTCGCCGCCGCGAGGGCGGCGACCGTGGCTCCGGTGAGGAGGACGCCCATTCGGCTAGCCGACGACGACCTTGACGGGCCGGCTCGTGCTCGAGGCCCAGCCTTTGGCGCCCTTGAAGCGGACGCGGAGCGTCACGGTCCCGGTGGGCCTCGCAGGAACGCTCGCGCGGCAGACGCCCTTCCTCGGACGGGCACGGGCGACCGCCGCCCAGCGCGAGCCCGACCGCTCCTGCACGGTGCACGTCCCTGCCGGGTTCGGCGCGTCGCTTCGGATCACGGCGCGGATCACGATCGCGCCGCCGCCCTTGACGAACCGCGGCGCGGTGACGCCGACCTTCGTCGGACGCACGACGAGCGGCGTGAACGAGCCCGAGTTCGCGGCTTCGAGCACATACCGACCCGAGGCCCGGATCGGACAGCGCACGCTGAACGCCGGGCCGAGGCCGGTGTTCTGGCACAGCGGCTTGCCCAGGGAGCCGGAGTTGGGGCCGTAAACGCGGAAGTCGAACGGCTCCGCGTTTCCCGACGAGGCGATCTGGCGGCTGTTCACGCTCAAGCTGTCGCCCCGCTGCAGGTCGACGCGCCAGTACTGCGAGCGCCCGGAGGGCGCACAGACCCTCGCGTTCGCGTACTGCGTGACCCTGTCGGCGGCGGCGGGCGCGTTGGTCGGGTCACAGGCGCCGGGCACGCGTCCGGTCTGCGCCGGCACGCTCGTCACCTTCGGCGTGAACGAGCCGGCGCCATAGGTGACGAGGACGTAGCGTCCGGCCGCCGGGATCACGCAGCTCACCCGGCCCGCGTCTGCACCTGTCTTCGCGCATAGGAAGTCGCCGATCGTCCCTACGTTCGGGCCGTAGACGTGGAACTGGAACGGCTCCACGAAGACGCTCGGCGGCGCCGGCGTCACGTCGACGTCCAAGGCGTCCCCGATCTTCAGGTCGACCGCCCAGTACTGGCGGGCGTCGGGACAGGCGTGGGGATCACTCGTCTGCGTCTGTCCGGAACGGATCGTCGGCGCGGAGGCGACGGAGCAGCCGCCCGCTGCGGCTCGGGCGGGGTGGAGGTGGGTCAGGCCCAAAAGAGAGACGATCAGTGCGCTCGCCAGCACCGCGAGCAGCCGCATGGACCCTCCTCCTGGACTCCCCGGCGGCACCAGCGCCGCCGCGGACGGTTCGTCTCGGGCGCAGGATCCCACCGGCTTCCCGCCTTCGTCAACCCCACGGCTCGCGGGCGCGGCCGCAGTCCGCGCGCCGCAGAGCAGGCCGAGCTCGAGTCCGCTCGACGCGAGCCGGCACAAATCGTGCGGCATCATCGCCGCACCCGCACGTGCGGCACCAGCGCGCTCGTCCGGAGCACGAGGCTCGTGCCCCACCTGCCCGGCTGCGGGCGAACCAGGCCGCTCCGGAGACAGACAGGAGTGCCCCACCGGCCGGGTTGCGGCGCCGTCGAGGCGGCAAACGCACCGCCGACGAGGGCAAGAGCCGCCAGGACGACGATCGTCGTCGCGATGATCTTCGCGAGCGGCCGTCGCTTCGAGTGCTTGATGCTCATCTCCGGACTGCCGAGGACGAGGAGCAGTGCGATCGTCTTCACGATGTCTCCTTTTCACGCGGTCGCGTTGGCCGTCGCGATCTGCTCGTACTCCGCGGAGCCGACGATGTTCGCGATCAGGCGCTGGTCGGTGGTGCCGCGCTGGAGGGCGGCGACGTTGTTCGAGAGCTCGGCGGAGGTCGCCGGCCGGCGCAGGAGCTGCTGGTACCAGCCCGCCGCGCGGCGGGTGTAGCCCTCGGGGCTGGTGACGACCGCGGTCGCGAAGGCCTGGCGCGAGAGGCCGCTTTGGAGCTTCGTCAGCCAGTATTGGAGCGTGCTGTCGGAGGGGAGGCGGCCGAGCACGTCTGAGTAGACGGCGTAGATGAAGCTGACGTCGGCGCCGCCGGCGCGGACGACGTAGTACTCGGCGGAGGCGAGGATCGTCTCCTCGAGCTGCTCCCAGCTGTGGCCGGCCTGGATGTAGCTCGCCCAGTAGGCGGAGGAGTCGCTCGAGGGCTCGCGGCCGAGGAGCGTTTCGTAGAGGCCGCGGACGCCGCGCGCGTCGTACTCCGCCGAGGTGTCGAGGACGTAGGCGAGCTCGCGGCGGGAGAGCTGGTAGGCGAGGGTCGTGTTCCAGGAGGCGACGGTGCTGGAGTCGGGGGTGCGGCCGAGCAGGTCGCGGTATGCCTGGGTGACGAAGCCGAGCTTCGGCTGGCCCAGGTTGAGCGGGTTGTGGACGACGCCGAGCACCGTCTCGCCGGCGCGGGTCAGCCGGCCGGCGGAGAGGCCGTAGACGGCCTGGCCGGTGCCGCTGTAGTTCTCCTCGACGACCCCGACGCGATCCGGGTACACCTTGGTGATCACGGCGACGTGGCCTGCCGGGCCCGCGTCCGCTGCGACGAGGAGGTCGCCGGGGACGATGTTGGTGGAGGTGATCGAGCCGTTCGGGATCCGCCGCAGCAGGATCGTGCTGCCGCCCACGACCGCCGTCTGCGGGTAGTTGAAGATGTCGGTGGCGGCGCCGTGCGGCAGGTTGAAGATCTGCGCCGGCCACCAGTGGTTGACGATGAAGAAGCGTTCCGCGAGCTCGACGCACTGCCAGCCGTCGGTGTCGTACTGGGGCAGCGTCTCGGTGCCGATCACCTGCGGGCTCAGCGTCTCCGGGCCGGCGCAGAGGTCGACGCCGCGGGTGTCCATCGGTCCCGGCCACGGGCTGCGCAGCAGGACGTTGCAGGTCGCGGGCGCGCCGAACGTGCCGGCCGACGCGCCGTGTGGGAAGGCGGCGAGACAGGCGAGCGCCGAGGCGAGGAGCAGCGTGCACCGGCCTCGGCGGGTTGAGAATGTCGCTGTGGTAGTCATGGCCGTGATCGTGCAGCCGGGCGGCGGCGGGCGAAATACCGGAAACCACGACAGTTTTCGATGACGCCGCTCGGGCGCGACGCCGAGTTCGAGGCGCTGCTCGGCTTCCTCGAGCGGCTGCGGGCCGGCCCGGCCGCGCTCGTGCTCACCGGCGAGGCGGGGATCGGCAAGACGACCGTGCTCGAGGCGGGGCTCGCCGAGGCCCGCGCTCGCGGCTACCTCGTCCTCGCCTGCCGGGCCGGGTCGGCCGAGGCGCGGCTTTCCTTCGTGGGCGTCGGTGACCTCTTGGACGGTGTGGTCGCCGATGTGCTCCCGGCGCTGCCGCGGGCGCAGAGGCGAGCGCTGACGGTGGCGCTCGGCCTGGGCGAGAGCGCGACCGCGCCGGAGCCGCGGCTGCTCGGCCTCGCGCTGCTGAACGTCTTCCGCCGGCTCGCCGCCAAGCGGCCGCTCCTTGTCGCGGTCGACGACCTCCAGTGGCTCGACGCTCCCTCCGCGGAACTGCTCGCCTTCGCGCTCCGACGGCTCGGCGGCCGACCGGTCGGGCTGCTCGCGACGACGCGCGAGGCAGGCGATCCGACGCTGCCCGACTTCGAGTCGGAGCGGCTCGAGATCGGCCCGCTCAGCCTGGGCGCGCTCCAGCGGCTGCTCCGGGACCGGCTCGCGGCGAGGCCGCCCCGGCCCGTGCTCCGGCGCATCCACGAGCGCTCGGGGGGGAACCCGTTCTACGCGCTCGAGCTCGGGCGCGCGCTCCTCGAGCGGGGTGAGGAGCGGCTGCCTGCGAGCCTCCGCAGCCTTGTGGCCGGGCGCGTCGAGCGCCTGCCGGGGGAGACGCGCGCGCTCCTTGCCGTGCTCGCGGCCTCCGCGCAGCCGACGCTCGCGCTCGTCCGTGCGCTCGACGGCGAGGCGGCGCTCGAGGCGGCGGAGCGGGAGGACGTCGTCACCGTGGAGGGCACGCGCGTCCGCTTCACCCATCCCCTGCTCGCCGCTGCCGCCCTCGAGGCCGCCACGAGCCGTGAGCGCCGCTCGGCCCACCGCCGGCTCGCGGCGCTAGCGGGCGACCCGGAGCAGCGTGCGCGCCACCTCGCGCTCGCAGCCGACGGGCCCGACGAGACGGTCGCGGCGGCGCTCGACACCGCGACGGCCGCGGCACTCGCGCGCGGCGCGCTCGGAGCGGCGGCCGAGCTCGCCGAGCAGGCGCTCGCGCTCACGCCGCCCGAGGATCGAGCGGCGACCTACCGGCGCCGGCTGGAGGCGGCGAGGCGCTGCCGGACCGTCGGCGAGGCCGACCGGCAGCGGGCGCTGCTCCGGCAAGCGCTCGACGACGCCGCGACCGAGCACGAACAGGCCGAGCCGCTCTGGCAGCTCGCCATGCTGGCCGCCGACGAGCGCGACGGTGCGACCGCGCGGGGGTTGATCCGAGAGGCGCTCGAGCGGGCGGCCGGCGACGACGAGCTCGCCGCCGAGATCCACCTCGACGCCTTCTGGGTCGAGGGCGGCTACGGCGGCGCGCTCGAGCACGCGCAGGCGGCGCTCGAGCACGCCGAGCGCTCGGGCGAGCGCGCGCTCCAGGCGATGGCGCTGACCGCGCTTGCCCACTCCTCGTTCTCGCACGGGCTCGGCTTCCGGCGCGAGCTCTTCGAGCGGGCGCGCGAGCTGGAGCGGACGGCGGGCTTCATCGACGCCGAGCGGCGCCCGAGCACGCGCTATGGCCTGACCGTGAAATGGGCGGGCGACATCGAGCGCTCGCGCGAGCTCCTGGAGGAGGCGGCGGCGAAGGCGCAGGAGGACGACGACGTCTCGGCTGCCGTCGTCCTCTACTACCTCGCGTGGCTGCACCTGATCGCGGGCGAGTGGCAACGAGCGCTCGAGCGCGCCGACGAGTCGTGGCAGATCGCCGTCGACGCCGCGCGGGACGGAGACGCCGCCGCGGCCGTCCTGACCCGCGCGATCGTCGAGGCCCACCTGGGCCGGCTCGACGACGCGCAGGCGCACCTCGACGAGATCCGGCAGTTGGTGGGAGATCCGGAACGGGACCTCGCCGACGACGAGGTGCTCTGGGCGTGGGGCGCCGCACTCGTCGCGGTGTCGTCGGGCCGGCCGGAGAGCGCAGTCGAGCAGCTCGAGCCGGTGCTCACGCGGCTCTGGGAGCGAGGGCTCGAGGAGCCCGGCTACCACCCCTGGTTTCCGACCTACGCCGACGCGCTCCTCCAGGTGGGACGCGTGGACGACGCCTGGGAGCTCACCGAGCGGCTCGAACAGCAGGCCGTCCGCCTCCAGCGGCGCTGGGCGCTCGCCATGTGCGCCCACCTGCGCGGCGCGATCCACGCGGCGCGGGGCGAGCACGAGGAGGCACTCGCAGCGCTCGCGCGGGCGGTCGAGCTGCACGAGGGCGTGGGCCGGCCCTTCGATCGCGCCTGGACGCTACTCGCCTACGGCCAGACGCTCCGGCGGGCGAAACGCAAGCGGCCGGCCCGCGAGACCCTCGAGGAGGCGCTGCGCGAGCTCGAGCGGCTCGGCGCGGCGCTCTGGGCCGAGCGCGCCCGAGCCGAGCTCGCGCGGATCGGCGGCCGCCCGCCCTCCCGCGGCCTGACCCCGACCGAGGAGCGAATCGCCCGCCTCGTCGCCGCCGGCAAGAGCAACAAGGAGATCGCCGCCGAGCTCTACGTCACCGTCCGTACCGTCGAGACGAACCTCTCCCGCATCTACGCGAAGCTCGGCCTACGCTCCCGCGGCGAACTCGCCGCCTGGCTCAGCCGCCCGTAGGCGCAAAGTGCCGTGATTTCCGGGATTTCGCACGGCAACCGAAGCGGCGCATCATCGGCCGATGGCCGCGTACCTCGTCGAGCTCTACGCGCCGCGCGGAACGGCGCCGGCGACGGACGGGCTGCGCACGGCCACGGCGACCGGCGTCCGCCACCTCCAGACGATCGTCCTCCCCGCAGACGAGACCGCCTACTGCCTCATCGAAGCACCCTCCAGCGCAGCCGTCGCCGAGCTGGTCGCGGCGGCAGGGCTCGAGCCAGAGCGGATAATCGGCGTCACCCTGCGGTGAGAAAGGAGAACCGATGATCGACCACGTCACGGCAAACGTCACCGACATCGAGCGCGGAAAGCAGTTCTACGAGCGCTCGCTCGCACCGCTCGGGTACACGCTGCGCATGGAGTTCCCCGGCGCGGCAGGCTTCGGCGCCGCGGACGGTATGCCGGACTTCTGGATCGGCTCGAGCCAAGAGCGCGGCGCCACCCACGTCGCGTTCAGCGCCTCCGACCGCGCCGCGGTCGACGCCTTCCACGAGGCCGCGCTCGCGGCCGGCGGCACCGACAACGGCCCGCCCGGCCTGCGACCGCACTACCACGAGACCTACTACGCCGCCTTCGTCCACGACCCCGACGGCAACAACATCGAGGCGGTGTCCCACCGCGCCGAGTGACGGAGCCGCCCACACTCGCAGCGTGCCCCCGGGCGGGTGTTCCGGTTCCTGGCAACAAAGGATGGAGCCTTTATGGAGCACCGTGGTTGCAAACGCTGGGCTTTCGCCCTCGCGCGACTCTCTAGTCTCGTGGTTCTAGCCATGCGTTCACAACCCCTCCAACTAACGCCGCGACCAGCGACCGCTAGTTCATCCTTCGGAAGGTGACCCCCTGCTTACTCGCGACTCAGTCCAGGCAACAAGAAATCGCGATTAGCAGAGGCTTTCAAGCCCTCTGACGGACTCGAACCGTCGACCCCCTCCTTACCATGCGCTTGTCACGGCAACTGGTCGCAACCCACGGCAACGGTTTTGGCTTGTTTTGCGGGTCTGGCGGGAACTCGATTTGCCACTGTCATCAACCCAATGGAATACGGCTACGCCATGGCCCCGCACGTCAATGCCAAGATGTTCCTTATACCAAGCCCATAATGTTTCTGGATCCTTGGCTTTGAAAAAGATTCCACCTATACCAGTAACTCGTTTCATGCCCACCTCCGTTATATCTATTTATTTGCTGTCTTTCCTTTCCTCGAAGCCGATGAGTTTGCGGACTGAAGCGAGTCTGATGAGGTGCACGGGCGGGATTGCAGCACGAACAAGAGTGGCTCAACGAAAGGAGAGTGATGCTCGTGATCAACGCCCACCTCGCAGCGGACCTCATCGTAGAGGGCGAACAGTGGCCCGTGTTCGTCTGGACAATCGACCACCCCGCGGGCCGTGTTCTGGTCGACACCGGCATGATCGACTCGAGGCCCGAGATCGACGACATGAGCCCGACGCCGCACCCCGAGAACATTCCGCGCGAGGTCGCCTGCGTCATTAACACCCACCTGCATTTCGACCACTGCGGCGGCAACCGCCTCTTCCCGGGCGTGCCGATCCACGTCCAGGCACGCGAGCTCTCCGACGCGCGTTCGCTCGACGACTACACGATCCGAGAATGGGTCGACTTCGACGGCGCGACGTATGTCGAGCACGAGGGCGAGGTGGAGCTGCTAGCCGGAATCCGTCTGCTGCCGGCGCCCGGGCATACGGACGGGCGTCAGGTGGTCGTCGTCGAGACCGACGCCGGCACAAACGTTCTCGGAGGCGACGTGGGCACCTCGTTCCACGAGCTCGGCAGCGGCGCGACCGAGGGACAGCGTCGCGTGCTCGCGCTCGGAGCGCCTACGTGGCTCACCCACGCGCCGGGGCCGAAGATCCCGGCGCATCGGCCGTAGGCCATGGACCGCCGCAGATGACGGCAAGGAACGCCTCCGAGCGCGTGTCGGGGGTCAGCCGATTCGCTCGGCCAGCCCGATGAGAATGCCCTCGGGGCCTCGGACGTAGCAGAGCCGATACACGTCTTCGTACTGAACTACTTCGTCGACGAGCTGCGCGCCGTGTCCGCGGAGCCGAGCGAGCGTGTCGTCGAGGTCGTCCACGGCGAACATGACGCGCAGGTAGCCCAGAGCGTTCACCGGGGCGTTCCGGTGATCGGCGACCACAGGCGGCGCGAGAAATCGCGAGAGTTCGATCCGGCCGTGGCCGTCCGGCATACGCATCATGGCGGTCTCGACGCGCTGATCGCGCAGTCCAGTTACGCGCCCTGACCAGTCTCCTTCGATCATGGCTCGTCCTTCGAGCTCGAGGCCCAGCTCGGCGAAAAAAGAGATAGCGGCGTCAAGCGATTCCACGACGATGCCGACGTTGTCCATCCGTTGAAGCGCCATGCGGCCATTCTTGTGGATCGCAAATGGGCCCGGTCGCACCGGAGTCGCACGACTCTGCAAAGCGCAACGATCAGCGACGCCGCCAGCGCGGGCGGTGTACCAGTCGACCGGGCTCGAGGTCAGGTGCACGCGACCGCCCAGCTCTCGTTGGCCGTCGCGCCGCGCGTGGTCGAGGCGCGACGCCTTCGCATCCCTCCGCACTGCCGCCAGTCGCGCGCAACCTGAGAAAACGATGAGAAGCTGCGCGGCGCTTCGCAGTGCGTTATAGTCGCGCCGCTTCACGGGCAGGAACATCTTGTTGTCCGCCGGAGGCTGGCTGCGGCGGGCGGGGAGGCAAGATGAATCGAGCAGGAAGGGTCCTTGCGGTTTCCGCAGGAATCGCTTTCGCCGCCGCCCTCACGGCCTACTACGTCGTCGGCTACCTGATGATGACACCGCCGTCCGTGGCCGCGTCCGGGAGCCCGCCGCGGGCCAGGCTCACGCTTCAGACGGTCGCGTCCCTCGGCTTCAAGCCGCACCCCGACTGGGTCTCCTACCTGGCGAAGAACCCGCAGGGCAAGTGGGTGCACGGAACCGTGCTGAAGGTGCCGGCCAACTCGCTCGTCACCGTCACCGTCTACCAGTACGACACCGCGACGGGCCTGCGCAACCCGTTCTGGGGCGGCTTCCACGGAACGGTCGGGCCGGTGACGGTGAACGGCAAGCCGCTGAAGACGCTCGACCCGAGCCTCGCGTCGCACACGTTCGCGATCCCCGACCTCGGCGTCAGCGTGCCGCTCAAGGGCGTCGCCGACGACGCAAAGAACCAGTGCAGCGTCGCCCCGTGCACGCTCGCGGAGGCGCACAACACGATTGTCTTCTCCTTCCGCACGGGCAAGCGCGGCACCTACCGGTGGCAGTGCTTCGTCCCCTGCGCGGCCGGGTTCATCCTCGGGTTCGGCGGCCCGATGCAGAGCCTCGGCTACATGGACGGGCTGCTCCGGGTCGTATGACGGTCCCGCGCACCACCGTCGGCCCCGCACAGGTCCCGCGCCACTGGCTCCGCATGGTGGTGATCTGGGCCGTCCTCTCGGCCGTCGCAGTGCCGCTGATCGTGCTCGTGCTCGGCCCGCACCTACCGCCCGGCCGCATGACCGCCGAGGCCGGCTCGCAGCGGGACGCGAACACGGTGATGACGGCGCTCCTCGCTCCGATCGTCGTCGCCGTCCTCGTCTTCTTCGTCTACGCGATCGTCGTCTTCCGCGAGCGCGGGACTGCGATCGTCGACGGCCCGCCGCTCCGCGGCCACGTGCCGATGCAGACGGCCTGGGTCGTCTTCACCTCCGTGATCGTGATCGCCCTGGCCGCTTGGGGGAGCTACACGCTGATCGTCAGCTCGCACGGCGCGGGCGGCGGCCAGGGGCCGGACCCGGTCGCCGTCCCGAGCCACCGCAGCCAGGACCTCGTCGTCCAGGTGATCGGCCAGCAGTGGAACTGGACGTACCGGTTCCCGAAGTACGACGACGTCGAGACCGACCACCTCGAGCTGCCCGACAACTCGCCGATCGAGCTCCACGTCACCTCGCTCGACGTCACGCACTCGTTCTGGGCCTACCAGCTCGGCGTCAAGGCCGACGCCGTCCCCGGGGCCGACAACGTCGCGTTCGTCCACACGCGGAACGACGGCACCTTCAACATCCGCTGCGCGGAGCTCTGCGGGCTCTGGCACGGGCACATGTACCAGACCGGAGACGTCGTGAGCCCGGCCGCCTTCAAGAGCTGGATCAGCTCCCAGCAGACGGCGGAGGCTCCCAACCTGAGGTACCTGCCGCCATTCGGGCGAACGTACTACCCAGCACCGTTCAGGAGGGCCGGCTAGATGACCACGTATGCAGCAGCGAGGCCGCTCCGGCCCGCGTGGAGAGGGTTCTTCGGCTTCAACATGTTCACCGCGCTCGCGCTCGGCGCGGGCGGCTGGTTCCTCGGCGCCTACATCGGCGGCCAGATCGCGGTCGGGAACGACTATTTGCTCGGGACCGACCAGAACGACGTCGGCATCCTGCTGGGCTACCTGTTCGGCCTGATCGGCTGGCTCGGCGGGCTCGGCTTCTTCAACTACCCGATCTCACGCCTGCTCGGCCGGCCCGCGACGGTGCGCGAGAAGGAGACCGGCGGCTGGGCCCGCTACTTCACGCTCTGCACCGACCACAAGGTGGTCGGGATCCAGTACTTCTTCGGCGTCGGGATCTTCTTCTTCATCGGCGGGCTGAACGCGATGCTGATGCGGACAGAGCTCCTGCGGCCGGTGGAGCACGCCTGGCCGGCAGGCCAGTACCTGAGCCTCATGAGCCTGCACGGGACGATGATGATCATGATGACGTCGGCCTTCATCCTGGGGCCGTTCGGGAACTACTTCGTGCCGATCATGATCGGGGCCAGGCGGATGGCCTTCCCGCGCATCGAGTCACTGACCTTCTGGCTCGTCCCGGCCGCTGGCCTGATCCTCCTCTCGGCCATTGCCTTCGGCGGGATCCCGACCGGCTGGACGGGCTACGCGCCGCTCGGCACCGAAGGACGGTCCGGGATGGACGCCTACATCTTCGCCTTCCTGCTGATCGGGCTCTCGCTGACCCTGACCGGGATCAACCTGCTGACGACGATCCTGACCATGCGCGCGCCCGGCCTGACGTGGACGCGGCTGCCGATCTTCGTCTGGGGCGTCCTCTCGACCTCGATCCTGATGGCGCTCGCCGCGCCGGTGCTCATCGCGGCGCTGCTGATGGAGCTGATGGACCGGGCGGCGAACACGTCCTTCTACCTCGCGAGCTCGGGCGGCAGCCCGTACCTGTACGAGAACCTCTTCTGGTTTTTCGGCCACCCGGAGGTCTACATCCTCGCGCTGCCCGGGTTCGGGATCGTGCTCGAGATCCTCCCGGTGTTCGCGCGCAAGCCGCTCTGGGGCTACCGGCTGGCGGTCGCCGGGATGCTGGGCGTGACCTTCCTCAGCTTCATGGTCTGGCAGCACCATCTGTTCGTGAGCGGCATCAACGGGGGCCTCCGGCCCTTCTACATGCTGACGACGGAGCTGATCTCGATCCCGACCGGGTTCATCTTCCTGAACGCGATGGGGACGCTCTGGCACGGCCGCATCCGCTTCACGGTGCCGATGCTGTTCGCGCTCGCCTTCTTCTTCAACTTCCTGATCGGCGGCCTCTCGGGGATCTTCCTCTCCGACGTGCCGAGCGACGTGACGACGCACGGCAGCTACTTCGTGATGGCGCACTTCCACTACACGATCATGGGCGGCCTCGTCTTCGCCTTCTTCGCCGCCGTCTACTACTGGCTGCCCAAGATGACCGGCGTCATCCTCAACGAGCGGCTCGGGAGGATCCACTTCTGGCTCATGTTCGTGTTCTTCAACCTCACCTTCTTCCCGCTCTTCGCGGCCGGCTTCCTCGACATGCCGCGCCGGGTCTCGACCTACGCGCCGAGCCTCCAGACGCTGAACGACTTCGTCTCCGCTTCGGCCTTCGTGCTCGGCTTCTCGATGCTGATCTTCATCGGGAACCTGATCTGGTCGCTCGTCTTCGCGCGCATCCCGGCCGCCGAGAACCCATGGGCCTCGCGCGGGCTCGAGTGGCAGGTGCCGACGCCCGTTCCGGTCGACAACTTCGAGCACATCCCGGTGATCAACTCCGGACCGTACGAGTACGGCGTCGAGGGCGCCCCACCGACCGCGACCCTCGGCCCAGTGGCCGTCCCGGCGGCGGGGAGGTGACGATGTACGACGAAGCCCCGGAGCTGCTGCCGCGCACGATCTGGGTCGGCTCGCGGATCGTCGCCGCGGCGGAGGCGTTCTTCTTCGTCGCTTTCCTGTTCGCGTTCTTCTACCTGCGGGCCCTGAACTCGAACAACGTCTGGCGAGGCTGGCCGCACCACCACCCGCACCCCTCGAAGGCCTTCGGGATCGCGATCCTGGTCTGCTTCGTCGCGAGCGCGGCCGTGCTGAGGGCCGGTGCTCGCCTGCCGGGACTCGCCTGGCGCCCCGCGGCCGCAGCGGCATTCGGGCTCGGGCTCGCGGCGATCGCCTTGCAGTGCGCGCAGTTCGCCTCGCTCGGGTTCGGCCCGACGGACGCGGGCTACGGCAGCGTCTTCGTCGGGTGGACGGGCCTCATCGCGCTGGCGGCGCTGGGGACGATGCTCTGGCTCGAGACGGCGCTCGCCCAGTCGCTGCGCGGCTCGCCCGACGTGGCGTACCTGCGCGCGTCCGTCGAGGCGGTGAGCTTCTGCTGGGCGGTCCTCGCGCTCGTCGAGGTCGCGGCCTTCGTCCTCCTCTACCTCGTCGCATGAGCAACGTCTCCTCCGGAACCGTCCTGACGCTCGTGGTTCCGCTCGCGCTGCTGATGGTCGTGCTCGCCCTGTGGGCGCTCGCGTGGTGGCGCCTGCGCCGGCCGGACCGAAGGAGCGATCCGAACGCGCCGCTTCTCTGATCGGACCGTCCTCGCCGTCCTCGCGTGCGCGGCGGTCGCAGGGGCTGCGATGGGAGTCGGGATCGCACTCGCCTCGAGCTCACGAGGCACCCATCCGGCCCCGGCGGCCAGGCTGAGCGCGCAGCTTCGGTGGCCTGCCGGCGCGCGCCCGGCCCCCGAGCCACGCCTCCTCGGCCTCCGCGGGCAGCGCCGCCCCGTGCTGCTCACGTTCCTCGACTCGCGCTGTCACAGCTCCTGTCCCGTCGAGGGACGGATGCTCACCTCGGTGGCCCGGAGCCTCCCGGCCCGCCTACGGCCCGAGCTCGTGGTCGTCAGCGTCGACCCGTGGGCCGACTCTCCGGCGAGCGCGCGGCGCTTCGTCGCCAAGAGCGGCTGGCCCGGGCCGTGGCACTGGGTCCTCGGCACGCCGAAGACGCTGCAGCCCGTGTGGAGCGCGTACCGGATCGGCGTCCGCCGGACGAAGACGGACATCGCGCACAGCCTCGTCCTCTACGTCGTCGTCGGCGGCTACGAGCGCGCCGCCTACCTCTTCCCGATCGTACCCGGCGACATCGCGCACGACCTCCGGCTGCTCGAGGCCTGATGGATCCGATTCCCTTCGTCGTCGCCGTCGTCTCGGCCTACCTCTACGCGCTCGGGGGACGGCGCGCGTTTCTCCGGTCGGTCTCCGCGACCCGCCGGCGCTCCTGGGAGCGGCTCGGCCGATCGTGCTCCTTCTACGCCGGCCTGGTGGCGGTCGTGGTCGCGCTCGAGCCGCCTGTGGACACGATCTCCCAGCGCTACTTCTTCATGCACATGCTCCAGCACCTGCTCCTGATGATGGTCGCCGCGCCGCTCATCGTGCTCGGCGCGCCGTGGAGCCGCAGCTGGCGCCCGCTCCCGCTCGGCTTCCGGCGGCCGGTCGCCCGCACCGTGGCCCGGCACCGGGTGCTGCGCCCGCTTCGCGCCACCGCTCACTGGATGACGTCGCCCGTTCCGGCCTTCGTCCTCTTCACGGCCGACCTCGCCGTGTGGCACGTGCCCCAGGCCTACGACCTCACGCTTCGGGACGCGGCCGTGCACTACGCCGAGCACCTCTCGTTCCTCCTCCTCGGGATCGTCTTCTGGGCCCAGATCGTCGACTCGCCGCCGCTGCGATCACACCTCGACTACCCGGGCAGAGTCGCCTTCGCGGTTCTCGGCGGCGCAGCGAGCTGGATCCTCGCGGTCGTGCTCGCACTGGCCCCGCACCCGCTCTACGCCTACTCGGGGCACGGCCACCTCTCGGCGCTGACCGACCAGCAGCTCGCCGGCGGGATGATGTGGGGGCCGGGCTCGATCCCGCTCGCCGTCTACGTCTTCTACGGGCTCTACCGCTGGCTCGGCGAGGAGGAGCCCGGCACGCCACGCCGCCGCCGCGCGCGCGGCCGGAGGTTCGGGCAGGCTTGGCCGAGCCGCCCGTAGCGTCGGGCGAGGCCGACGAGATCACCGCCGAGGAGCTCGCGCTGGGCGGAGATCGCGAGCGCGTCCGCTGGTACGCCGAAGGCGGCGAGCGGTGCGTCGCGCTGACCCAGCAAGGGCTGCTCGTGGAGCCGGTCCCCACCTTCGGGCCGCGCCGTGGCCGGACGCCTCGCGGAAGCGCGAGGCTTTCGCCACCTTCGGACGCTTCTTTAGGGACTCCTTAGACAGCTCACAGGAGAGTCTCAGCGCAGCCGGGTTGGCTGGCGCATCGAGAGCAGAGCACGACCTCCACGACACGAAAGGAAGCTCGCCATGCTCCTGATCGGCCTCTTCAACCTCCTCCTCGCAGCCGCTGCCGTCGCAGGTCTCCTCGCCGTGTGCCTTGTGCCTAGCCGGTTCCGTGCGGAGACGCAAGCCGCCTCGGCGGCCGAGCAGCGCGAAGCTCTGCCGGAGCGTCTCGCCGCTTAGTTCCCCGGCCGCGCAGTTCCGAAGCGTGAACAGCGCCCCATGCGGGAAACTTCCGAGCGATGGGAGCCGAGGCAGCAGCCGGCAGGCGAAAGACGATCGTCGTCGGCTATGACGGCACGGCGCCGGCCGAAAAGGCTCTCCGGCGCGCAGCTGAGTACGCGCGCGCCTTCGCCGCGCGGGTGGTGGTCGTCAGCGTCGCCGCGCCACTGCCGCTACCAGAGGTCGGCGCTACGGGGGCGTTCGGTCTCCTGCCTTATTCCACCTACCCGGCGAGCCACGCCGATCAAGGTGCCGAACGGGACGAGCAGCTGTGGGAGCAGCATCGCGCGCGGGTACAGGCACTTTTCGCCGAAGCCGGCCTGCACGTCGAGTTCGCGGGCGTAGCCGGCGGGCCGGCGGAGGAGCTCATCGACGCCGCCGAGCAGCATCGAGCTGAGCTGATCATCGTCGGCACCCGGGAACCCGGTTTCCTCGAGCGGCTGCTCGGTGGCAGCGTCAGCCAAGAAGTCGCGCGTCGGGCGCACTGCGACGTCCTGGTTGTCCATCCCGCCGGCGACTAGACGTTCAGCTCGCAGCTGTTGCCGCGAGCTACCCGCGGCGGACGGAGCGGATCCGTGCGCTCCAAGCGCCGCCCGGCGCCTCCACCGCGACCTCGTCGCCCGCCCTGCGTCCGGCGAGCGCACGGCCGAGCGGCGACTCCGGCGAGACCGTCCCGGGGCCGCCGACGCTCGAGATCTCGACCTCCATCCGCTCCCCCGCCTCGAGCTCGAGCTCGACGATCGAACCCGCCGCGATCACGTCCTGCACCAGCTCCGACTCATCGATCGTGACCGCATTGAGCAGACGCGCGCGCAACGTCCGAATCCTCGCTTCGAGCAACCCCTGCTCATTCTTCGCCGCGTGGTACTCGAAGTTCTCCGACAGGTCGCCGTGCTCGCGAGCGGTCCTGATCGCCAGCACGACCCGGGCCCGCCGCGGCCCCTCGAGCTCGGCAAGCTCCGCCTCCAGCGTCGCGCGCTGCGACTCCGTCAGATACTCGCTCCGCTGCTCGGTCACCAGCGGCCTTCAGCACTCACCGAAGAGCCTCCTCGAACCGCGGGTCATGCCGTACGGCAGCGAAGTCGTCGTCCCTGCGCCCCTGCTCACGGAACGGCGGGAACAGCTCGACGGACCGCCGGAGGTGGCGGAACGTCTCGTCGCCGGTCTCGCCCGCGAGCGTTGCGAAGCACGCGTAGTTGTAATGGAGGCCTGCGTGGTCCGGCATGTGCTCGAGGCCACCACGGACGGCTTCGAGTGCGTCTGCGTAGCGCTGCTCGCCGTAGGCCGTCATCGACTCGTTGTGGAACGGCCACGCCCCACCCCAGTCGAGCGCCTGGTATGCCTCGCCCGGTGTCGCGCCGATGGCGAGGACGGTTCCGTCCCCCGTGGCCTTCCGCCGTGACTCCGGCCGGACGAACACGAACGTCCCTGCGGGCGCGTCGATCGTCTCGCCGTCGACCTCGAACGTCGCGTTCCCGTCGAGCACGATGTACAGCTCCTCCTGGCCTGACCCGGCCTCGTCATGCACGCTGATCAGCCTTCCGTCCTCGCCGGGCGTGTAGGCGTTGATTCCGAATGCACGGATCCCGAGGTGCTCGCGCACCGGAATGTCTCTGCCACGCCGTTCGATGTCGTCGAGGCGGGCGACCTGCCACTTCGGGTTGTCGCTCATCAAACTCCTCCTCTAGCGCCGGTCGCTGCGAATCGGCGATCGTAACCGCCGGTGGACGTGTCGCTCGACCTCGGTATCGTCCCGCGCGAACCGGCGCCGGACGTCATCGAGCTGTGCGTCGAGGCGGAGGAGCTCGGCTTCGGCGGGTTGTGGGTCGCCGACTCGCAGACGATCTTCCGTGACGCGTTCGCGATCCTCGCCGCCGCCGCCGCGCGGACGCAGCGCATCCTGCTGAGCACGGGCGTGACGAACCCGGTGACACGGCATCCGGCCGTTCTCGCGGGCAGCTTCGCGACGCTCGACGAGCTCGCGCCGGGCCGTGTCGTGCTCACGCTCGGCCGCGGCGAGAGCTCCGTGTTCACGATCGGGCAGCGGCCGGCGACGACGAGCAGGCTCGAGCAGAGCGTGCACGCGCTGCGTGCGCTCCTTGCCGGCGAGACCGTGTCGTGGGACGGCGGCGAGGCGCGCATGACCTGGCCGACTCGCACCGTCCCGATCTACCTCGCCGCGTCGGGCCCGCGCACGTTGCGGCTCGCGGGACGGATCGCCGACGGCGTGCTCTTCCAGGTCGGGGCCGATCCGCGCCTTGTCAGCTGGGCGCTCGCGCAGGTGGAAGCGGGCGCCCGCGAGGCGGGTCGCACGCTCGACGAGCTCACGCTCTGCGCACGCGTGGGCTGCTCGGTCGACGAAGACCGCGCCTGGGCGCGGGAGGAGATGAAGCCGTACGCCGCCGTGGCGGCCAAGACGAGCTTCGACGCGATCCCGGCCGAGGAGCTCCCGGACGACCTGCTCGAGGAGGCGCACGAGCTGCGCGCGCGCTACGACTACCACCAGCACGCCCACGGCCAGGCGCAACACCGCCACCTCGTGACCGAGCGCGTGCTCGACGCGGTCTCGATCGCGGGCACGCCGGCAGAGGCCGCACCACGCCTGCGTGCGCTCGCCGAGCTCGGCGTCGATCGCATCGTCGCGCCGATCGTTGTCAGTGACGGGCCGCGCCTCGTCCGCACGCTCGCCGAGCACATCCTCCCAGCGTTCGGCGGCTCCGGCGGTTACTAGTGCCCGGCGAGAAACTCCTCCACGGCGTCCGCGAACCCGTCGACGTCGCTCTGAGTCAGCGGCAGCGACAGGGCGACGAACCCACGCCGCGCGAACGAGTAGCCACGATCGAGCATGTGCAGGTGCAGGAGCGTGCGCAGCTCCGGCGCCGCGGGCGAGTCGGCCGTGCGCCGCACCGGGCCTCGCGTGAAGTGCAGTCCCACCATCGAGCCCCGACCGGTTGCGCAGAAGTCGAGACCGTGCTCGGTGGCGAAGGCGTTCAGCCGCCGGCGTAGCCGGTCGCCGAGCCCGTTCAGGCGCGCACATTCCTCGTCCGTGTAGACCCGCATCAGCCCGGCGAGGCCGGCGGCCATCGTCAGCACCGCGTTGTTGAACGTCCCGGCGTGCGCGAGCGCATCCGGACGCGCAGGATCGAAGCGAGCCATCAGGTCGGCGCGGCCCCCGAAGGCGCCGCACGCAAGTCCGCCGCCGACGTACTTGCCGAGCGTCGTCAGGTCGGGCCGGATTCCGAGCGTCTCCTGCAGGCCACCGCGCGCGAGCCGTGACGTCATCACCTCGTCGAAGACGAGCAGGACGTCGGCCGCCGCCGTCGCCTCGCGGAGCGCGTGCAGAAACTCGGGCTCGCCCGGAATCACGCCGCCCGACCCCTGCATCGGCTCGACGATGACCGCTGCGAGCTCGTGCGCGTGCTCGGTGATCTGTCGCGCCGCGGCCTCCGCGTCGTTGTAGCGCCCGACCAGGTACGGGAAGGGAGCGTTGAGCGGCGCATCGCCGCCCTTGAAGAAGAAGACGCCGCCGTGGTAGGCGCCCTCGAACACCATCACCGCCGCCTTCCCGCTGGCGACGCGGGCGAGCGAGAGCGCGAGCAGGTTCGCCTCCGTCCCGGAGTTGCAGAAGCGGACGAGCTCGATCGACGGGAAGCGCTCGCACACCGCCGCCGCGAGCCCTCCCTCGTAGACGTTGGGCGCCCCGAGCACGATGCCGTCCGCGAGCGCGTCGCGGATCGCCTGCACGATCGCCGGGTGCGAATGCCCGTACAGCCCCGCCGTGTACTCGCCGAGGAAGTCGAGGTACTCGTGCCCGTCCGCATCGACGATACGCGCACCGTCGCCGCGCACGACCGTGAGCGGGAACGGATCGACGTGAATGACGGAGCGCGTGTTCCCGCCCGGCATGAACTGTGCCCGCTCCTCGTGCAGCCGGCGGGACTCCGGATTGCGCTCGACGTAGTGGCGCAGCGCCTCGGCTACCTGCCCGCCGAGGTCGAGAACGGTCGCCATGCCCCGATCCTATGCCCGCCAGGGCGGCATCCGGCGCCTCCAGCACGATCGGGTCGATGGAGCTTGCAGCCGGCGACGAGATCCGGCCCGCAGACGTAGCCGCCGCTGCGGCGCGCTCCCTTCTGCGCGGGCGCACCGTGGAAGCGCTTGCCCGCGAGCTCGCCTGGTCAGCCGTCCGGGCCGCCGGGCTCGCCCACGACCAGATCGACCGGCTCGTACCGATGGTCGACGCGCAGCTGACGCTGCGTTTCGAGGAGGTCGAGGCGGCCGCTTCCCTCGCCGCCCGACGGGCCTACGACGAGCATCTGCACCGCTGGCCGCACGATCATCCCGGTGCTGCAACAGCCGCAGCGATCCGAGCCCGAGACGAGGCGGATCTCCTCCTCGGCACGATCTACCTCGAGACGCTCGAGTGGGCAGAGGGGCTCCTGCGTGAGCGCTTCCTTCAGACGCCGCAGCGCTCGCGCTGGCGGCGGTCGAAGCGGCCGGCGACGCGGGCGTGGAGCGTCGAGGTCCCCGCGGTCGTCGTGGCACTGGTCGGCGAGCGGGAGCTCGACAAACCAGGTTGGCCTGGAAGAGACGCCGCCTGAAGGCTCTACGCGACGGCGACGAAGTCGTCGCCCTCGCGGAGCCCTTGCTCACGGGCGAGCTCGCGCAGGCGCGCCCGGGCTGCCTCGCCGTGCGAGACGACCGGGATTCCGTAGATCCGCTTCCCGATCTTGCGCGCGTCGACCTCGATGAAGGCGGCGACCTCGACGCCGGCGTCCATCAGCACGCGCGCCTGGAGCTTCCCGACCGGCCCGGCGCCCCACACGAGGGCCGGCCGCCCGTGGAGCACGTGCCCGCGCAGGTAGTGAGCCTTGCAGCGCGTGAACGCCGCCCGCGAGTAACGCGGGTCCGTCCGCGCCAGCCGCGCAGGATGGTCGCGCCAGTCGAGAACCGGCTCCTCGACGTTCCGGAAGCGACCGCCCGCGGCCCACAGCCGCAACACGAGGTCGTAGTTCTCCGGCCAGTCGACGGGGCGATACGCAACAGCGCCGGCGCGCGCGAACAAGGTCGGGTGGCCGATCGGACACTCGACGAAGAGATCCCGCTGCGCCGCTTCGACCGTCGTCAGTGAGTTGAGCCAGCGCTCGTAGCGTCGCAGTCCGTCAGTCGGATCCGGGAAATACGCGACCCCGCCGCCACATGCGTGGAGCCCTCCCTCCTCGAGCACCGCGAGCTGCACCTCGAGCCGGCGCGGCCGCGCGACGTCGTCGGCCCCCATCGCGGCGACGTAGCGGCCGCGCGCTTCGAGGCCGGCACGCTGCGACGCAACGACGAACCCGCGCGGCTCCTGGCGCACGACGCGAAAGCGACGATCTCGCAGCGCCCACTCACGCGCGATCTCGCCCGACCCATCACGCGACCCGTCATCGACGACGATGACCTCCACGTCCTCGTGCGTCTGCTCCGCGAGCGACCGCAAGGCTTCCTCCAGATACGCCTCCGCGTCGCGCACCGGCACCAACACCGACACGAGCGTCGAGCGCATCCGCCGACGCCGGCCTTGCCGCGCTGCGGGCCGGGATCGCAAAGCAAGCACTCTCGAACGACGCTACATCAGTGGTTGCCGGTCGAAGACTTCGAGGAGGAGCGCGATCACCTGGCTCGTCGCCAAGCCGCCGAGCGTGTACTGGTTGCGGCGGCCGTCGCGGATCTTGGTCAGGTAGCCGGCCCGCTCGAGGTCGTTGACGATCTGGACCGCCGTGCGCTCGGTTATGCCGACGGCAGCGGCGATGTCCCTGAGGCGTGCGTTTGGTTCGGCGGCCACGCAGGCGAGCACGCGCGCATGGTTCGTGACGAAGCTCCAACGGCGATCGCGATCCGCCTGGGACGCCATCACCGTCCGGCTGGCGCGCCAGGCGGAGCCTGCAGGAACCCGATCAGGTCGCCGACGGTGTGGTGGCGGTGTTGGGGGTGGCGGAGCGGAAGCTCGTCATGCACCTCGTAGCGGTTGCGTCGCCCCTCGCGACTCTTGGTCAGGTAGCCGGCTTGCTCCAGGTCGTTGACGATCTCGGCTGCGGTTCGCTCGGTGACCCCGACGATTTGCGCGATGTCGCGAAGGCGGGCCGTGGGGTCTGCGGAGATGACTTGGAGCACATGAGCATGGTTGGTGACGAACCTGAAAACATGATCTTGGTTACCGGAGCTTGACTTCATGTGCCAAATTACTATAGTCGGCTCTCCGGCATTGGAGATCACGTCTTCGAGGGGTTCGCTTGAAAGGCGTTGAGGACTCGTGAGCTCGTTGAATCTTGCTGCGCGCGCCGGTCGGTGGAGCGCGAACAACTGGAAGAAGGCCTTCTTCGGCTGGCTCGTCCTCGCGGTGCTGGCGCTCGTCGTGGGCATGGCGGCCGGGCACAAGCAAATCGCCGATTCGGAGACCGCCTCGGGTGAGGCTGCGACGGCGCAGCGGATCCTCGAGCAGGCCGGCTTCAAGGCGCCGGCGACCGAGAGCGTGCTGATTCAGAGCAAGGACGCGACGGTCAACGACGCGAAGCTGCGCTCGCCCGTCGTCGGCGTCGTCGCGGCACTCTCGGGACGAAGCGACGTCATCAACCTCCACAACCCGCTGCTGACGAAGAACGGCGGGGGCCAGATCTCCGCCGACGGTCACTCGGTGCTCGTCCAGTTCGACGTCCGCGGCGACATGGACAAGGCGAAGGACAAGGTGCAGCCGATCATGGACGCGGTCGCCGGCGTGCAGAAGGCCTACCCCGGCGTGCGGATCGAGGAGTTCGGGATGGCGAGCGCCAACCACGTGCTCGCCCAGACGGTCGGCAAGGACTTCAAGAAGGCCGAGAAGCTGACCCTCCCGATCACGCTGCTGATCCTGCTCTTCGCGTTCGGTGCGCTCGTCGCCGCCGGCCTGCCCGTGCTGCTGGCCTTCTCGGCGGTCCTCGCCTCAGTCGGCTTCTACTCGCTGTTCACGAACCTCGTCCCGGGCGACTTCACGACGACGCAGTCGGTGATCCTGCTGATCGGGATGGCAGTCGGAGTCGACTACTCCCTCTTCTATCTGCGGCGAGAGCGGGAGGAGCGCCACAGCGGCAAGGGCGCGCGCGAGGCGCTGCTCCGCACGGCGGCGACCTCGGGCCAGGCGGTGCTGATCTCCGGCGCGACGGTGCTGGTGGCGATGGCGGGCATGTTCCTGGCCGGGAACAAGATCTTCACCTCGATTGCCGTCGGGACGATGTTCGTCGTCCTCTGCGCCGTCGTCGGCTCCGTCACCGTGCTCGCCGCGCTGCTCTCCAAGCTCGGCGACCGGGTCGACAGGGGGCGCATCCCGCTCGTCGGCGGGCGCAAGCATGCGGCCGGCGAGTCGCGCGTCTGGGGCGCGGTGCTCGACCGCGTCCTGCGCCGACCGGTCGTCGCGGTGGTCGTCTCGTCCGCGGCTCTGATCGCCGCGAGCGTGCCGGTGCTCGGCATGCACACGAAGCTGCCGAGCTTCACCGACCTGCCGCACTCGCTCTCGATCGTCTCCACCTACGAGCGGATCCAGAAGGCGTTCCCCGGCTCGCAGACGCCGGCGTTGATGGTGGTCAAGGGCACGAACGTGACGACCCCGCAGTACCAGCGCGCCTACGCGGAGTTCAAGCAGCGGGCGCGGGCGACGGGGCTCCTCTTCCCGCCCTTCCACGTCGAGGTCAACCGGGACAAGACGGTCGCGCGGGTCGACTTCTCGCTCGCCGGCAGCGGCGACGACAAGACGTCGGTGCGTGCGCTGAACGCGCTCCGCCACGAGGTCATCCCGCCGGTCGCGAAGACGCTCCCGGGCGTGCAGGTCGCGGTCACGGGTGAGACGGCCGGGACGAAGGACTTCAACGACCAGATGAAGTCGCGGATGCCGTTCGTGCTCGCCTTCGTGCTCGGGCTCGCCTTCCTGCTGCTGCTGATGACCTTCCGGTCGATCGTCATCCCGATCAAGTCGATCCTGCTGAACCTGCTCTCCGTGGGCTCGGCGTACGGAATTCTCGTGCTCGTCTTCCAACACCATTGGGCGGAGGGCATCCTCGGGTTCAACTCGAACGGCGCGATCACCTCGTGGCTGCCGCTGTTCCTGTTCGTCGTCCTCTTCGGCCTCTCGATGGACTACCACGTGTTCATCTTGAGCCGGATCAAGGAGCTCGTCGACCGCGGCATGAAGACCGAGCACGCCGTCTCGTACGGCATCCGGCAGACGGCCGGCACGGTGACGAGCGCGGCGATCGTCATGGTTGCGGTGTTCGCCATCTTCGCGACGCTGCGGACGATCGACATGAAGCAGATGGGCGTCGGGCTCGCGGTGGCGGTGCTGATCGACGCGACCGTGATCCGTGCGGTGCTGCTGCCGGCAGCGATGAAGTTGCTCGGCGAGTGGAACTGGTACCTGCCGAGCTGGCTCGAGTGGCTGCCCTCCCTGTCCGCAGAGGGGGCGCCGGCCGAGGAGGCCCCCGAGGCGCCGGCCGTGCCGGTAGTGAACTGACGAGGTCCGTCGTGGCCGAGCGGTACGAAGTCGTCGTCATCGGCGCGGGCCAGGCCGGGCTGGCGGCGGGCTACTTCCTCGCCCGCCAGAGCCGCCGCTTCGCGATCCTCGAGGCCGGCCCTGCGGTCGGAACGGCGTGGCGGGAGCGCTGGGACTCGCTCCAGCTGTTCACGCCGCGCCGCTACGACGGCCTTCCTGGCCTCGCCTTCCCGGGCGACCCCGACGGCTACCCGACCGGCGACGAGGTCGTCGCCTACCTGGAGCAGTACGCGGCCCGGTTCGAGCTACCGGTCGAGCTCGGGAGCCGCGTGTGCTCGCTGACGAAGGGAGACGGCACGTTCGTGCTCGACCTCGGCGACCGACGCATCGAGGCCGAGCAGGTGGTCGTCGCCACCGGCCCGTTCCAGATGCCGCGTGTGCCAGCCTTCGCCGACAGCCTCGCGCCCGAGGTGTTCCAGGCGCACAGCACCGGCTACCGCAAGCCGGCCGACGCGCCCGAGGGAACGGTGCTCGTCGTCGGCGGCGGGAACACGGGCTTCCAGATCGCCAAGGAGCTCTCCGCGACTCACGACGTGAAGCTCGCGATCGGCTCACGGCAGACGCCACTGCCGCAGCGGGTCCTCGGCCGCGACCTGTTCTGGTGGCTGACTAAGCTCGGCCTGCTGCAGAAGACCGTCGACTCGCGCCTCGGACGCCGTGCGCGGCACCGCGACACGTTGATCGGCTCGAGCCCACGCGACCTACGCCGCCACGGCATCGAATTGAGGCCGCGTGCCGTCAGCGTCTCCGGGCGCACGGTCAGCTTCGCCGACGGCAGCCGGCTCGACGTCGACGCCGTCATCTGGGCGACCGGCTACCGGCCCGACTACGGCTGGATCGAGCTGCCGGTCACCGACGAGACCGGCGCGGCCCACCACCGTCGCGGAGTGACCGACCTCCCCGGCCTCTACTTCCTCGGCCTCTCCTGGCAGCACACGCGCGGCTCGGCTCTGCTCGGCTGGGTCGCCGGCGACGCCGCCTTCATCGCCGAGCAGATCGAAGCATTCGACGCAGGCAAGAAGACACACCACGACGACGCTCGAGCAATCGAGCCGGTTAGGGGGTAACGAAGATGCAAGTCGAGACGAAGCCGGCCCGCGAGGTCGTCGTCAAGCTGGCGGCACGGGAGACGGGCTGGGAGTACGCGCCCGGCCGCAGCGTGGCCGGCAACACGTTCAACGGCCAGGTTCCGGGGCCGACGATCGAGGCCGAGGTCGGCGACACGCTCGTCGTCGAGCTCACCAACGAGCTTTCCGAGCCGACGACGATCCACTGGCACGGCCTGCGTGTCCCCGCCGACATGGACGGCACCGAGTCGGTGCAGCGGGCGGTCGAGCCCGGCGAGAGCTTCGAATACCGGTTCGTCGTCCCCGACGCCGGCACGTTCTGGTACCACTCGCACGTCAACGAGACCGAGCAGCTCGAGCGCGGGCTGTACGGCGCGCTGATCGTGCGCGGCCCCGACGAGCCGGTCGTCGACGGCGAGCGCGTCCTGCACCTCGACGACCTCAAGCTCGACGAGGCGGGAGACCTGGCGCCGTTCGGCGATCCGCACGAGCACCACGCCGGGCGCGAGGGTGACGTGCGGCTCGTCAACGGCGAGCAGGAGCCCGAGCTCGAGATCGCCGCCGGCCAGATCGAACGCTGGCGGATCGTGAACGCCGCCAACACCCGCTTCGTCCGCCTCTCGATCGGCGGCCGCCCGTTCACCATCGTCGGCAGCGACGGCGGCCTGCTCACCGAGCCCGCCCAGGCGACCGAGGTGCTGATCACGCCCGGCGAGCGGGTCGACCTCGCCGTCGGGCCGTTCGACGAGGGCGAGCTGATCGAGGTCGAAGGGCTGCCCTACGACCGCGGCAAGGGCGAGACGCCGCGCGAGCGCTTCGCGACGCTTCGCGTCGGGCCTTCCGCGCCCTCGCAGGCGAGCATCCCGGCCAGGCTGCGGCAGATCGAGTGGCTCGCCGCCGACGCTGCGCCCACGCGCACGATCGACCTCAAAGCGCTCATGCACGGCGGCCACCACCAGCGCGACGAGCCCGTCCGCGTCGGCGAGCTCCAGGTCTGGGAGCTCGTCAACGAGACGAGCCAGGACCACCCGTTCCATCTGCACGGCTTCTTCTTCCAGGTTCTCGACGAGACCGCACCGGCCTGGAAGGACACCGTCAACGTCCCGCGCAAGTCACGCGCGACGATCGCCTGGCTACCCGACGACCGGCCCGGCGAGTGGATGTACCACTGCCACATCCTCGAGCATCACGCAATGGGGATGATGGCCCACTTCCAAGTCGTCTCCTAACAACACGAGCACCGAAGAAAGGGGGAGCCGCCCGGTTCGGGCGGCTCTCAACTACCCAGAGGCAGTCACCTTTTGGTCGAGCAGCGACCTCAAATAATCCTCCATCTTGTTGAAACTGTCTTCCTGGCCGTCGGACTTCGTCATGTGGTCACGGCCAGCCTTGTCGCGGAACGCCAGCTTCATCGTCAGCTTCGTCACTCCGTCCGTTTCGTGCAGATCCACGGACTCGAGGGCGTCCGCATCTGGCCACCCTTCGAACAGCCACGTCTCGACGGTCCGGGTCGGCGGCTCGACCTCCAAGTAGGTTCCCCGAAACGAGCACTCGGTTCCGTCTTCGGTCACGAAGACGATGTGGTAGTTCCCCCCGACGCGCAGGTCGATCGAGCACTCGGTCACTTCACACGTAAATGGAGCGAACCATTTGCTCACATGCTCCGGCTTCGTCAGCACGTCGAAGACGAGCTCGATCGGAGCGTCGAACTCTCGAGTGCTGACGATCTCGAGATCGTTCGGGAATGCGATGACTGCCGACCCATGCCGGTTAGGTGTCACTGCGGCTCTCCTTGTTGTTGTAGCTCTTTGAGGTAGTCGTCCATCCGATCCAGTCGGTCGTTCCACGCCTGCTCGTACTTGGCCAACCACTCGTGGAAGGGCCGAAGGCGCGCGGGTTCCAGGCTGTACAGCCGACGACGCCCCTCCGCCCGGGACCTGACGAGTCCGACCTCGCTGAGCACCCGCAGGTGCTTCGAGACCTGAGGCTGAGACATCGAGAGGTCGTCCACGATCGCCCCGACCGCCTTCTCACCCGCGATCAGCGCGTCCAGGATTTCGCGACGGTGCGCCTCGGCAACTGCATTGAAGACATCCGCCGTCGTGGAAGAGCGGGCCACGGCCGCATCATATTCCTATATCGGCATACGTCAAGCTTACGCCAGGTCGTCGACGCTCCGGGCCTCGACGAGGCGCAACAGTCTTTGCTCGCTGGTCTCGCCGAACAGGCGCTCGCCGGCCCGAGTCGTTCTCCAACAGCGTGCGGACGAGTCGGATGCTGCCGGCGACGACTATCTCCGGACCTTGGCCGCCGCCTCATCGCGGCCCCGTTCGCCGATGCGACCGACCCAACCGCCGCGCGCGAAGCCTTCCGCCCCGGCCGGATCCTGCACGACTCCGTCGAGAGTCCTCCGCTTCAACATGGCGATCGGCGACTACGGACGAGGTGCCGGAAGCCGCGGGTCTTCGCATCCGGCACGGCGGAGCAGCACGTCCTCGACTCGCGCGGGATCGAGACCGCGCGCGGCCAAGAGCACGTACGAGTGAAACCAGAGATCGGCGACCTCCTCCACGACGCGCTCGTCACTCTCCGCTGCGCCGGCGAGCGCGGCCTCGAGCCCTTCCTCGCCGACCTTGCGCGCGCAGGCGGCCGCGCCGCGGTCGAGCAGCGAGGCGACGTACGAGCCTTCGGGACGCGTCGCCGCGCGCTCGGCGACCCGCCGCCACAGCCACGGCGCGAAGCACGACGCAGCTCCCGTATGGCAGGCGGGGCCGTCGGGGCGCACGCGGAGCAGGATCGCGTCGCCGTCGCAGTCGTCACGGAGCTCCTCGACGTGGAGGACGTGGCCCGATGTCTCTCCCTTGCGCCAGAGGCGGCCTCGAGAGCGGCTCCAGAAGTGCGCTTCGCCGCTTTCACGAGTGCGGCGGAGGGCCTCGTCGTCCATCCACGCGAGCATGAGGACGCGACCCGACTCGGCGTCCTGGGCCACGGCTGCGCGCAGCTTCCCCTCAGGCGGCATCGCGCACCTCCACTCCGAGGCGAGCGAGCTCCGCGCGGAGCGTCGCGAGGCGTTGGGGGCTTTCGTGCACGATCGACGCGAGCAGCGCGGCGTCGGCGGTTCGGAGCGCATCCGCGACGTGACCGGCGTTCCCGGCCCCGCCCGAGGCGATCACCGGAACCTCGACCGCCTCGATGACCGCACGCGTCAGCTCGAGGTCGTACCCCTCACGCGTGCCGTCGGCGTCGATGGAGGTGAGGAGGATCTCTCCGCAGCCACGCGCAGCGGCCTCGCGAGCCCATTCGACCGCATCGCGGCCCGTCGCGACGGTCCCCGCGCGCGTGAAGACCTCACTGCCGGCCGCGTCGATCGCGACGACGACCGCCTGCGACCCGACGCGCTCGGCGAGCTCGGCGACGAGGTCCGGCCGCTCGAGCGCGGCGGAGTTGACGGCGATCTTGTCGGCGCCTGCGCCGAGGAGCGCCTCCGCGTCGCTGACCGAGCGAACGCCGCCGCCGACGGTGAACGGGATCGCGAGCCGGTCGGCCACTCGCTCGACGAGACGAAGCAGCGTCGAGCGGTCCTCGAGCGTCGCCTTCACGTCGAGGAAGACGAGCTCGTCGGCGCCGGCCTCGGAGTACGCGGCGCCGAGCTCGACCGGATCGCCGACCTCCCGCAGCTCGCGAAAGTTCACGCCCTTGACGACGCGCCCCCACGCGACGTCGAGGCAGGGGATCAGCCGCGGCAGAGGCATCGCTCGAGGAAGCGGGCACCAGCCGGCCCGCTCTTCTCCGGATGGAACTGGACGCCGCGGAACGACCCGCGGCCGGCGGCGGCGACGACGCCTTCGGACCACGCGCTTGCGGCCGGGGTATCGGCCACATACGAGTGCGCAAACCAGAACGCTTCGCCCATCGGCTCGACGACAGCCCAGCCGATGCGGGGCACGCGAGCCGCGCGGAGCCTGATCGCGCGGCCGGGGAGGACGCCGAGCCCCTCGACGCCTCCGTCCTCCTCCGACGCCTCGAGCGCGAGCTGGAGCCCGAGGCAGATCCCGAGGACGGGCCGCTCGTGCTCCACCCGGTCGACGAGCGCCCGATCGAGGCCGCGGGCGCGGAGCGCGTGCATGGCGCTCGCAGCGGCGCCGACCCCGGGCAGGACGGCCAGGTCGGCCTCGGCCACGGCTTGCGAGCTCGCGGTCGGGGCGGCGTCGGCCCCCGCCCGAGCGAGAGCGGCGACGACCGAGCGGACGTTGCCGGCGCCGTAGTCGCAGACGGCGACCTTCACGTGATCCCCTTCGTCGAGGAGCTGCCGGTCCGGTCGAGCCTCGTCGCAGCGCGGAGCGCGCGGCCGACGGCCTTGAATGCGGCCTCCGCGACGTGGTGATCGTCGCGGCCCGACGCGCGGACGTGGATCGCGAGCCGTCCAGCGGAGGCGAGGCTTCCGAGGACGTGTACGGCAAGACCGGGGTCGCGCTCCAGGTCGACCCGGGCCCACGCCCGCCCGCCGAGGTCGACCGTCGCCTCCGCGAGCGCGTCGTCCATCGGCACGCGCGCATCGCCGTAGCGCGAGATCCCGCGGCGGTCGCCGAGCGCGCGGTCGAGCGCCTCGCCGAGCGCGATCGCGGCGTCTTCGGCGGTGTGGTGGGGCCCGGTCTCCAGATCGCCGACGCCTTCGAGGATTAGGTCGAAGCCGGCGTGGAACGCGAGCTGCTCGAGCAAGTGGTCGTACAGGCCCGCGCCCGTGACGACGTGGACGCGGCCCGCGCCGTCGAGCGCGAGCCGCACGCGCAGGCGCGTCTCGGCGGTCGCGCGGAGGTGGCGTGCCCGCCGCCCGCCGGCCGGCGCCACCGGGACGGGCCGGTCGAGTGCGCGCGCGAGCGCCTCCAAGAGGAGGTCGTCGTCCGTCTCGTCGCGGACGCTGAAGCGGATCCCATCCTCGAACGCACGGACGACGATGCCTGACCGCAGGAGCGTCTCGGCGAGGCCATGTGGGTCGTCGTGTGGCACGAACAGGAAGCTCGCGCGGGACGGAAGCGGACGGAGCCCGAGCGCGCGCACGGCCCGCGCCAGCCGCTCCCGCTCCTCGACGACCGGCGCCACGTCGGGCGGCTCGGAGAGCGCCGCGAGCGCGAGCGCGGCCGAGAGAGTCGAGATCGGCGCCGGGTTCTGCCGGGCACGCAGCTCCGCCGCGAGCTCGGCCCTCGCCAGCGCGTAGCCGACCCGTGCTCCGGCGAGGCCGAACGCCTTCGAGAACGTCCGCAGCACGACGACGTCCTCACGCTCGATCAGAGGCACGGCGCTCTCGCCGGCGTACTCGACGTACGCCTCGTCGACGACGAGCGGCCGAGACGGCGGAAGCTCGTCGACCGCGCCGGTCGGGTTGTTCGGGCGGCAGCAGTACGTCAGCGCCGGCTCGTCGTCGCCCACCTCCGCTCCCGCGAGCCAGGCCGCGAGTCGGTAGAGCGGGTAGGTGGGGTCGTCGGCGACGGCTACGCGCTCGCCCGGGCCAGCGAACGCGCGCGCCGTCAGCAGGATCAGGTCGTCCGCGCCGGCGCCGAGGACGACGTTCTCCGCCGCCACGCCCGCGTAGGCCGCGATCGCATGCACGAGCTCCGGATAGCCGCCGTGCGGGTAGGAGCTCAGGTCGGCGAGCTTCGAAGCGATCGTTCCCGGCCGCGCCGACGGCGGCGGCTGGGGCGGCACGTTCGCGTCGAAGCGGACGATCTCGATCGGGTCGAGGCCGGTCCGGCGCGCGAGCTCGGCCGTCGACGGCGCCCACTCGTAGGCGGCGAAGGCGGCGGGGAGCACCCTCATCGGCGCACCGCCCGTGCGTGCGCGGGCATCCCCTCGGCCGCGGCGAGCGCCTCCACCGTCGGGCGGAGGCGCGCGAGGCCCTCGGTCGTCAGCCGCTGCACCGTGACAGGCTTCAGGAAGGTCTCGAGCCCGAGCCCGCCGACCGCCCGGCCGCGGCCGCCGGTCGGAAGGACGTGGTTCGCGCCGGTCGCGTAGTCACCCGCTGCAACCGCGGATGCGGCGCCGACGAAGACCGCGCCGGCGGAGCGGATGCGTGGAGCGAGCTCCTCGACCTCCTCGCCGAGCAGCAGGACGTGCTCGGGTGCGAGGCGCTCGACCTCGGCGAGCGCGGCCTCGACGTCGCCGTCGGCCTCGACCACGCGGCAGACGGTGTCCGGGCCATGCTCCGCCTGCGCCGTCAGCTCGAGCTCTGCCACGGCGCGGTCGGCGCCGCGGCCCGCGACGACGACGATCTCGGACGGGCCGGCGGGAAGGTCGATGGCGACGTCGCGCGAGACGAGGAGCTTCGCCTCGTTCACGAACGCGTTCCCCGGGCCGACGATCTTGTCCACCCGCTCGATCGTCTCGGTGCCGTACGCGAGGGCCGCGATCGCCGCCGGGCCACCGACCGCCCACACTTCGCCGACGCCGAGCAGCTGAGCGGCCGCCGCGACCGCGCCCGCCCCGGCCGGCGGCGTGGCCACGCAGATCCGCTCGACGCCGGCGACCTGGGCGGGGACGGCGCACATGACGAGCGTCGAGACGAGCCCGCGCGGCACGTAGACGCCGATCGACCGGATCGGAACCCAGCGCCGCTCGAGCAGCACGCCCGGCTCGAGCTCGAGCTCGACGCCCCGCGGTCGCTGGAGCTCGTGCCAGCGCCGAACCGAATCGGCAAGCGCGAGCACCGCCGGAGCGGCGTCGAGCGGCTCAGGCTCCGCGCGCGCGGGCGAGGCTCCGTCGAGGCGAAGAGCCCACTCGCGCAGTGCCGCATCTCCGCGTTCACGCACGTCCGCCACGATCGCGGCGACGTCCGTCACCCCAGCATCCTCTCGACGGGAACGAGGAGGATCGACGAGGCGCCGAGCCGCTCGAGCTCCGGCAGGAGCCGCCAGATCCCGTCCGCGGGGACGAGCGCATGGACGGCCACCATCCCCGGCTCCGCGAGCGGCAGAACGCTTGGCGAGCGCGAGCCCGGGACAAGACTCGTGATCTCTGGCAGCGCCGACTCCGGCGCGTTCAGCATCAGGTATCGGGTCGCGCGCGCCTCCACGACGCTGCGCAGGACCGCTGCGAGCCGCTGCGTCCGCTCCTCCGGCGCGGGCGGCGCGACGAAGACGGCCTCCGAGCGGAAGAGGACGCCGAGCGAGCGGAGGCCGTTCGTGCGCAGCGTCCCCCCACTCGAGACGAGGTCGACGATCGCATCGGCCAGGCCGAGCCGCGGCGCCACCTCGACCGAGCCGGTCACCTCGACGAGCTCGACGGCGAGCCCGCGGGCTGCGAGCAGCGAGCGGGCGAGGCGTGGATACGCGGTCGCGGCGCGGAGGCCGTCGAGATCCTCGAGCCGCTCGACCGGCGACTCGGCGGCGACCGCCGCCTCCAGCGTGCAGGCGCCGAAGCCGAGCCGGAGGAGCTCCTCGACGTCCGCCCCATGCTCTCGAACGAGGTCGTCGCCCGTGATCCCGCAGTCGACGACGCCCTCCTCGACGTACTCGGGGATGTCGGCGGCGCGGACGAGCAGCGCCTGCACCGGCGCGGCACGGCACGGAAACGCGAGCGACCGGCCGCCCGGCTCCTCGGGGCCGAGACCAGCGTCGTGCAGCAGGGTGACGCATGGCTCGCGTAGCCGCCCCTTGGACGGGATCGCGATCGTCAGCCGGTCGGCCCAGGCGCGGCCTCGAGGCGGTCGAGCGCCAGCCGGTAGCCGCCCTCGCCGTGCCTCAGCCACTGCGCCACGCGCGTCACCGTCGTCGTCGACGCGCCCGTTCGCCGCGCGACCTCGTGGTAGGGCAGCCCCCGGTCGAGGAGCTGCGCCACCTGCCATCGGTGCGCCATCGCCTCGAGCTCCGAGAGCGTGCAGAGGTCGCGGAAGAACCGCGCCACCTCGTCCGGAGTCCCGAGCCGGACGATCGTCCCGAGCAGGTCTTGGATCTCCTCGCTCAACCATTCAGAAGCTCCACGCGTCACTCGCCTCTCATGTTAGCGTATTAACATGACATCATGCTGGAATGGAGGACTGCCGGCGGGGTTCGCAGTCATCCCCGCCGTCGACGTCCTGGGCGCCGCGGCCGTGCGCCTCGAGCGCGGCGACTACGACCGCGTGGTGACACCCGAGACCGATCCGGAGGAGCTCGTCCAGCTCTTCACGCGGATGGGTGCGCCGCTCGTCCACGTCGTCGACCTCGACGGCGCCCGCTCGGGGCGGATTCGACCGGAGCTCGTTGCCCGCCTCGTCGAGCGCGCGCACCCGGCGAGGGTGCAGGCCTCGGGCGGCATCCGATCGCCGCAGGACGCCGAGGCGCTGCTCGCCGCCCGCGCCGAGCGCGTCGTCGTGGGGACGGCCGCGTTCGCCAGCCCCGGAGCGCCCGCTCGCTACGCCGCCGCGCTCGGCGAGCGGCTCGTGGTCGCGCTCGACGCACGCGACGGCCGCGTCGCCGTCTCGGGTTGGACGCGCGACGCCGGGCTCAGCGCCGAGACGGCAGCCGAGCGCTGCGCCGAGGCCGGCGTCGCGCGGCTCCTCTGCACCGCGATCGAGCGCGACGGCACGCTGGGCGGCCCCGACCTCGAGCTGCTCCGGGCCGTGGTCGAGCGCGCCGGAGTCCCGGTGCTCGCGGCCGGCGGGATCTCCTCGGAGGCGGACCTCGCCGCCGTCGCCGAGACGGGCGCCGAGGGAGCCGTCGTCGGGCGCGCGCTCCTGAGCGGCGCGCTGGCGCTCGACGTCCTCGCCCCTCGCCCGAGCTAACACGTCTACGCCGTCGCCTGCTCCATGGTGCGGCGCAGGCTCGCCGGCCGCATGTCCGTCCAGTTCTCCTCGATCCAGGCGAGGCACTCCTCCTTCGTGCCGCTCGTGCCGGCGTCGTTCCAGCCGAGCGCGTTCTCGCGGCCCTCCGGCCAGATCGAGTACTGCTCCTCGTCGTTGACGACGACCTTGTACGTCTGCTCGTTCACGGGTTCTCCTCTCGTGGTCGGTCCGCTTCCGCGGACGGCTTGATGTTCTGGTTCAGCCGGAACAGGTTCTCGGGGTCCCAGTGGTCCTTCACCCGGACGAGCCGCGCGTACGTGTCGGCGCCGTAGGCGCTCGCGAGGCGGTCCTCGTCGTCGTCCTCGTCCAGGAAGTTGACGTAGACGCCGCGCGACCACGGCCGCGCGGCCTCCCAGACGTTCCGCGCCCACGCGACGCGCGCTGCGCCCTCGCCCGGCTCGGACCAGCACGTCGAGGCGGTGAGGAAGAAGCGCGTGTCGCGATGGCGGAACGCGGTCGCGAGCGGGTCGATGCCCGCGACGGCGCCGCCCATGTGGACGAGCACGATCTGCGAGAGCGAGTCCTCCGTCCCGGCCGAGGCCGCGAGCAGCGCGTCGATCGCGTCGTCCGTCAGCTCGGGCAGGAAGTCCGACTTCTCGTAGCGGAGCCGCCCGGCCGGCGCGGTGAAGATCGTCTGCGCGTGGACGTACGGCATCGGCCAGAGGAGCTCGGCGTCGGGCGGGCCGAAGCGGCGGAGCGGCTCGAGCACGCGCTCGCCCTCCTCCTGGTCGCCGATCCAGTACGGGCCGATGCTGACGACGGGCTTGCCGTGCAGCTCGTCCGGGAACGGCGGCTCCGGCGGCGCGCGGAAGACGACCGCCTCGCTGAACAAGGCGTCCGGCGCGTCCTCGACGAAGTCGCGCCAGTGGCGGAGGACGGCGCCGGCACGGCTCGCGTCGTGCACGAGGAAGCCCCCGAAGATCGGCTCGGACGGGTACAGCCGGTACTCGAACGACGTCACGACGCCGAAGTTGCCGCCGCCGCCACGGAGCGCCCAGAAGAGCTCCGGGTTCTCGTCCTCGTTCGCGCGGACGAGCTCGCCCTCGGCGGTGACGAGCTCGGCGGCGAGGAGGTTGTCGCACGTGAGCCCGTGCCTGCGCATGAGCAGGCCGAGCCCGCCGCCCAGGGTGAGTCCGGCGATCCCCGTCGTCGCGACCTGGCCGCCCGTCGTCGCGAGGTCGAGCTCGGCGGTCGCCGCGTCGAGGATGCCCCACGTCGCGCCGGGCTGCGCGCGAGCGATCCGCCGCTCCGCGTCCACCTCGACGCCGTCGAGCGGCGATAGATCGAGCACGAGCCCGCCGTCGCAGACGGAGTGGCCGGGGATGCTGTGGCCGCCGCCTCGCACCGCGAGCAGCACGTCGTGCTCGCGCGCGAACGCGATCCCGGCGGCCGCGTCCGCCGTCGAGGCGCAGCGGGCGATCGCCGCCGGGTAGCGGTCGATCGTCCCGTTCCAGACGCGGCGGGCCGAGTCGTACTCGCCGTCGTCCGGGAGCACGAGCGGCCCCTCGAGCCGTGCCGTGAGCTCCGCCCACGGCGCCTCCGGCGGTGCGGTCTCGGCGGTCGCGGCCCGCCTTGCGGCAGGACGCGACCGCTCGATCTTCGAGAGCTCGACGGAGGGCATCGCCTCAGGCCTCCGCCCCGGCGCCGACGCCGGCCCGCTGCTTCTGCGGCGGGTCGAGCCAGCCGGTGTCGACGAAGAACGAGAGCACCGTGTGCACGAGCTCCTCCGCCACCGCGGCGCACTCGATCCCCGTCCCCTCGAGGCCCTTGTTGGTGGTCCGGCAGTCAATCTGCTCGAACGCCGTCACCTCGAAGAGCTCGCGACGGAGCCGCTCCTCCGGCGGGTAGAGCGGCAGGACCGGGTAGAGCGCGTGCGACGGGTCGACCTCGAGCACGTGCTCGCGGAGCGTCGTGTACGGGACGACCTCGATCTCGTACCCGAACGAGCGCAGCCACGAGTAGACCTCGCGTAGGTGCGCCGGGCTCGGGTTCGCGTAATGAAAGATCTTCCCCGCGTTCTCCGGCTGTAGCGAGAGGTGGACGATCCCGGCGCTCACGTAGTCGATCGGGACCGCGACGATCGCCTCGTCGTAGTCGGGGACGAGCCCGAGCTGGAGGTAGCCCTTCAGCGCGATCGCGAGGAAGTCCGTCGTGTGGGACGCGCCGGTCTCCGTGTGGCCCATCGTGAGCGCGGGCCTGTGGATCGTCACCGGCAGGCCGCGGTCGCGAGCGATCGAGACGAGCTTCTCGGCGACCCACTTGCTGCGGATGTAGCCGTCCGGCAGGTTCGCCGGGTCGTCGGGCACGTCCTGCTCCATCCACGGCCTGGGCACCCCGGTGCCGAGGAACACGTCGGCAGTCGAGACGTGATGGAACGGCTTCGCCTTCGCACGACAGGCGAGCCGCAGCACCTCGGTGGCACCGCCCACGTTGGCCGGCTTCAGCGCCGGGTACGGGTAGACGAAGTTCACGCGGGCGCCGCTGTGGTAGATCGCATCGACGGTCCGCGCGAGCTCCTCGAACTGCGAGTCGTCTAGGCCGAGCAGCGGCTTCTCCAGGTCGCCGACGACGGGGACGACGCGGTCGTCGTACTCGTCGGGCCACGCGATCCGGAACGTCTCGAAGGTGCTCCGGAGCCGGTTCTTCCCCTCCTCCGCGTTCTCGGCGCGGACGAGGCAGTAGACGTCCATCGGCGTCCGCCGCAGCAGCTCGGCGACGATGTACGCGCCGATGTAGCCGGTGGCGCCGGTGACGAACGCGGCCTTCGGGTTCTCGAGGTCGGCGAGCGGCAGCCCATCCGGCGTGATCTCCGGATCGAGCACCGCGTCCGCCGCGAGGTCGCCCTCGCCCGCCGCGGCGAGCGCCGCGTCGAGCCCTTCACGCTGGTACACCTCGACGAGGCGGCCGAGACCCGCCGTCGTCGGGACCTCGAAGAAGTAGCGAAGCGGCATGTCGACGTCGAGCGCGTTCCGCAGACCCGAGGCGAGCTCCGCGAGCAGCAGCGAGTGGCCGCCGAGGTCGAAGAAGCTGTCGTTCACGCCGATCTTCTCCCGGCCCAGCACCTCGCCGAAGACGCGGGCGATCGTCGCCTCGAGCGGCGTCCGCGGTGCGACGTATTCGCTGCGGAGCTCCGCCGGGTCTTCGTCCGGCGCCGGCAGGGCGTTCCGATCGACCTTGCCGCTCGGTGTGCGTGGCAGGTCGTCGAGGAGCAGAAAGGTCGCCGGCACCATGTAGTCGGGGAGCCGCGTCTGGAGGAACGACACGAGCTCGCTCCGCGACGGGCGCACGCCTTCCGGCGCGACGAGGTAGGCGACAAGCCGCCGTTCCCCCTGCACGCCCTGCGGTGCGGCGACTGCGACCTCGGACACGTCCTGGTGCTGGGCCAACGCTGTCTCGATCTCGCCCAGCTCGATCCGGTAGCCGCGGATCTTGACCTGCTCGTCGACGCGACCGATGAACTCCAGCGAGCCGTCGGCTCGGTAGCGCGCGACGTCGCCTGTGGCGTAGAGCCGGCTGCCCGGCTCGTCTGCGTACGGGTCGGGGACGAACCGCTCGGCGGTCAGCCCAGACCGGCCGAGATAGCCGCGGGTGACGCCCGCGCCGCCGACGTAGAGCTCGCCGCGGACGCCGATCGGCACCCGGCCGAGCCGCTCGTCCAGCAGCCGGACGCGAGCACCCGGGATCGGCGGTCCGATCGGAACGGTGCCGTCGACGTCGCCGTCGACGACGTAGGCCGTCGCCCACACCGTCGTCTCCGTCGGGCCGTACTCGTTCACGAGCAGCGTCTCCGGCAGCTGGGAGCGGTGCCTCGCGACCAGCTCGGGCGGGCATGCCTCGCCGGCGACTGCGGCGACGCGCAGGCCGCGGAGCGACGACACGCCGGAGCTCAGCAGCACCGAGTAGAGCGACGGGACGCAGAGGAGGTGCGTGACCCCGGCGGCGGCGACGCGCTTCGCGAGCCGACCGGGATCGTCGAGCTCCTCCGCCGAGGCCAGAACGAGCGTGCCGCCGCGGCTCAGCGTCCAGTAGACGCCCGCCACCGAGCTGTCGAACGAGATCGGCGAGAGCAGCAGGAAGCTCGCCGGGTCGTCGTCGTAGAAGCTCCAGCGCGCGGCCGTCGACGCGACCGCCTGGCGGTGCGGGACGAGGACGCCCTTCGGCGACCCGGTCGAGCCGGACGTGTAGATGACGTACGCGAGGTCGTCCGGCCGCGCGACCGGATCGGGCCGCTCGCCCGGCTGGGCGTCGATTCGCTCCCGGTCGCGGTCGAGGCAGAGCACCGTCGCGCCGTGCTCCGGCAGACGTTCGAGCCCGCGCTCCTCGCAGAGCACGACGGCGACGCCTGCGTCCTCGAGCATGAACCTGACGCGCTCGGCCGGATACGCCGGGTCGATCGGCAGGTAGGCGCCGCCCGCCTTCATCACGCCGAACAGTGCCACGAGCATCGCCGGCGACCGGTCGAGGAAGACGCCGACGAGCGAGTCGCGGCCGACCTCCAGCGAGCGGAGCTCGTGCGCGAGCCGGTTCGCCCGCTCGTCGAGCTCGCGGTACGTGAGCCGCTGCTCGCCCGCCTCGACCGCGATCGCGTCCGGCGTCCGTTCGGCCTGCGCCTCCACGAGCTCGTGCAAGCACGCCTCGGGCGGCTCGAGGCTCGGCCCCTGCTCGAAGGCGGCGATCGTCTCCCGCTCCTCGTCGCCGAGCAGCGACAGGTCGCCGACCGGGGCGTCCGGCGAGGCCGTTCCCGCTGCGAGGACGAGCTGCACGTGCTGGAGCAGGCGCTCCATCGTCCCCGCCTCGAAGAGGTCCGTCTTGTACGTGAGCGCCGCGTCCATGCCCTCGGGCGCGGGGGTCGCCGTCAGCGCGACGTCGAACTGCGCCAACCCGAGGTCGAGCGGCTCCGGCACGATGCGCACGCCCGCGGCCTCGAGGGCTTCGGGCGGCTCCGTGCTCACGTCGGCGAAAGCCTGGAAGAGCGGCGTCCGGCTCAGGTCGCGAGCCGGTTGCAGCTCCTGGACGAGCCGCTCGAAGGGGACGCGCCCGTTCGCCTCCGCCTCTGCCCGCACGCGCGCGACGCGCTCGACGAGCTCGGCGAAGGTCGGATCGCCGTCGAGGTCGATCCGCAGGACGAGCGTGTTCGCGAGCGGCCCGATGAGCCGCTCCAGCTCCGGCCGGTCGCGATTCGCGCTCGGCGCGCCGATCACCACGTCCCGCTGCCCAGCCGAGCGGCCGAGCACGAGCGCGAACGCCGCGAGCACGGCGTCCGGCTCCGGAGCCGTGCCGACCGTCAGGTGCACGGTTGCGCCGAAGGGCGTCTGCACGGCCGGCCGCGGCCGGTCGGTCGGGAGCTCGAGCGCCGGGATCCCGGCAAGACGCTCGCGCCAGTGGGCGAGCCGGTCTTCGAGCTCGGGCGTCGCAAGCCAGCGCCGCTCGGCCGCCGACACGTCCGCGTACTGCTGCGGAAGCTCCGGCAGCGACGGGACCTGTCCCTCGGCGAACGCCGCATAGAGATCGGCGAGCTCGCACGCGAACGCGGCCGCCGACTGCTCGTCCGCGACGATCCGGTGGAAGGTGGCAAGCAGCACGTGCTCCTCGGCGGCGAGACGGACCAGCGTCACCCGCAGGAGCGGCGCCTTGTCGAGCGCGAAGCGCTCCTCGGCGTCGCGCTTCGCGACCCGCACGAGCTCCTCCCGGCGCTCGGCCTCCGGCCGATCGGTCACGTCGACGACCGGGAGCGCGAGACGAGGATCGCCGGCGACGAGACGGAGCGGCCGTCCTCCGACGTCGGAGAAGCTCATGCGCAGGCTCTCCTGCCGGCGGGTGAGCTCGACGAGGCTCTGCTGCAGCGCCGACGTGTCCAGCGGCCCTTCGAGCGAGAGCGCTGTCGTGATCAGTGACGGCGTCTCTGCGTCGAGCTGGTGCAGGAACCACTGCCGCTCCTGAGCCACCGACAGGTTCGACTCGTGCGCGCCCTCCCGCTTCTCGAGCGCTCGGGCCAGCATCGCGCGCTTTTCTTCGGCGGACAATCCGGCGAGCCGGTTCGACATCTCGGTCATCGATCTCCCTCCTCAGCGGCGAGCGCCATCAGCGGGTCGCTGAGCAGCGCGTCTACCTCGTCGTCGGAGAGCCCCTCGAGCAGCGCTTCGAGCTTCCGCTCGTCGGCGTCGCCGTGGCTCCCTTGCTTGGACTGCTCGACGATCGAGGCGACGTTCTCGACCGTCGGCTTCAAGAACAGGCTCTGCAGCTGGAGCTCGACGTCGAACGCCTGCCGCACCTCGCCGAGCAAGCGCGCGGCGAGCAGCGAGTGGCCGCCGAGCTCGAAGAAGTCGTCGTGCAGGCCGACCCGCTCGACGCCGAGCGCCTGCGCGAAGATGCGCGCGAGCTCCTGCTGGACGGGCGTCTCCGGCTCGACGTACTTGCTGTCGAGCTCGGGCCGAGCGCCGTCCGGCGCCGGGAGCGCCTTGCGGTCGATCTTCCCGTTCGGCGTCCGCGGGAGCTCGGGCGCGACGACGAAGGCGGCCGGGAGCATGTACTCCGGCAGCCGCGCCCGCGTCAGCTCGCGCAGCTCCCGCTCGAGCGCCGCCGAGTCCGGGTCGCCGCCCGCCGGGACGACGTACGCGACGAGGCGCTTGTCGCCCGGCACGTCCTCGCGTGCGAGCACCACCGCCTCCCGGACGGCGTCGTGCTCGCGCAAGGCGCTCTCGATCTCGCCGAGCTCGATCCGGAAGCCGCGCACCTTGACCTGGTGGTCGACGCGACCGATGAACTCGAGCGTCCCGTCGGAGCGGAAGCGGACGAGGTCGCCGGTCCGGTAGAGCCGGCGGCCCGGGTGCGGCGAGAGCGGGTCGGGGACGAAGCGCTCCGCCGTCAAGGACGGCCGGCCGAGGTAGCCGCGCGTGACGCCGCCGCCACCGATGTAGAGCTCGCCTTCCGCCCCGATCGGCGCCATTCGCAGCGCGTCGTCGAGGACGTAGAGCTGGGTGCTCGAGATCGCGCGTCCGAGCGGCACCGTGGGCTCCGCGCCGCCTTCGTCGAGCCGGGCGCGGCTCGACCAGATCGTCGTCTCGGTCGGGCCGTAGAGGTTCCAGACCGCCGCTCCCGTCTCGATCAGCCGCTGCGCGAGATCGGGCGCGAGCGCTTCGCCGCCGCACAGCACCTTGAACGGCCGCTCGGGCTTCCAGCCGGCGTCGAGGAGCAGCTGCCACGTCGCCGGCGTCGCCTGCATCGCGGTCGCGCCGGACGAGGCGAGCCGCTGCGCGAGCAGCTCGCCGTTCGAGGCCTCTTCACGCGAGACGAGCACGACGCGCCCGCCGACCACGAGCGGCAGATACAGCTCGAGGCCGGCGATGTCGAAGGAGAGCGTCGTCACCGCGGCGAGCACGTCGCCCTCCCCGAGGCCCGGCTCGTGCCGCATCGACTCGAGGAAGTTGACGAGCGGCCCGTTCGGGACCATCACGCCCTTCGGACGGCCGGTCGAGCCGGAGGTGTAGATCACGTACGCGAGGTCGTCGGGGCCGGCGACCGGCTCGGGCGCCTCTGCCGGCCGCTCGGCGATCCGCTCCCAGTCGCGGTCGATCGCGACCACCTGCGCGCCGGTCTCCGGGAGCTCGCCGAGCAGGCTCTCCTGCGTCAGCACGACCTTCGCGCCGCTGTCGGAGAGCATGTACGCGATCCGGTCGGCCGGGTACGCCGGGTCGATCGGCACGTATGCGCCGCCCGCCTTCAGGACGGCGAGCAGGGCGACGAGGAGCTCCGGGCGGCGCTCGAGGCAGACGCCGACGAGCGACTCGCGGCCGACCCCGAGAGCGCGCAGCTCGTGGGCGAGCCGGTTCGCGCGCTCGACCAGCTCCCGGTAGGTCAGCCGGGTGTCGTCGCAGGCAAGCGCGACAGCGTCGGGCGTCCGCTCCGCCTGCTCATCGACGAGCGCCGGCAGGCAGGCGGTCGGCGCTGCTGCGTCGGCTCCGCGGCCCCACGTCTCGAGCAGGTCGAGCTCGCCCGGGCCCAGGACCTCGAGCTCCGACAGCCGCACGGACGGGCTCGCGGCGACGGCCTTGAGCACGATCCGGAAGCGCTCGAGCAGCCGGTCGATCGTCTCCGCGTCGAAGAGGTCGGTGACGTGCTCGAGCTGAACCTGGAGGCCGCCGTCGCGCGGCGTCAGGATCATCGTCAGGTCGAACTTCGACGTGCCCGGGTCGAGCTCGAGCGGCTCGAGCTGCATCCCGGGGAACTCGAGCACCGGCATCGGCTCGTTCCGGAGCACGAACATCGCCTGGAAGAGCGGGCTCCGGCTGAGGTCGCGCGCCGGCTGGAGCTCTTCGACGAGGCGCTCGAAGGGCACGTCCTGGTGCGCGTACGCGTCCAGGCAGGTCTCGCGCACGCGCGCGAGTGCCTCCGTGAACGTCGGGTCGCCAGAGAGGTCGGTGCGCAGGACGAGGTTGTTGAGGAAGAACCCGATGAGCGGCTCGAGCTCAGGGCGGGTGCGGCCGGCGACCGGGGTGCCGACGCTCAGGTCGGTCTGCCCGCTGAGCCGGGCCAGCAGCAGCTCGAACGCCGCCAGCAGGGTCATGTACAAGGTCGCGTTCTCGGCCAGCGCCAGCTCCTCAAGCCGCGAGACGAGCGCCGCGGGGATCTCGCTCGTCCGCGTCGCGCCCTGGAAGCTCTGCAGCTTCGGTCGGGGCCGATCGGTCGGAAGCTGCAGCACCGGCGCCTCCGCCAGCTGCGCCCGCCAGTACTCCAGCTGTCGCTCGAGCTCCGGCCCTTGCAGGAACTCGCGCTGCCAGACCGCGTAGTCGGCGTACTGCACCCCGAGCTCCGGCAGCTCGGGCTCACGGCCGGCGGCGAGCGCCTCGTAGTGCCCTGCCAGCTCCCGCACGAACACGCTCCCCGACCAGCCGTCGGAGACGATGTGGTGCAGGGTCACGAGCAGAACGTGCTCGCGCTCGTCGAGGCGAACCAGGGTGACCCGCAGCAGCGGCGGCTGGCGCAGGTCGAAGGGACGGCGCACCTCGCGCTGGGCCAGGCGAAGCAGCTCGCGCTCCCGCTCCTCGGCGGGAAGCTCTGCGAAGTCGAGGACGGGCACCGCCAGCCGCAGCTCCGGCGCCACCACCTGCACCGGCTCCCCCTCCCGCGCCACGAATCCCGTCCGCAACGACTCGTGCCGCGCGACGATCCCGTCCACCGATTGCTGGAGGATCCGCCGGTCGAGGTCGCCGACCATGCGGATGACGCCGTGGACGACGTAGGCGCCGCCGCTCTCACCGTTTAGCTCGTTCAGGAACCAGAGGCGTTGCTGCCCGAACGAGGCGGGGAAGACGAAGCGGCCGTCGAGACCGTCGTCGCTCGTGGTGCGGCCGGCGCTGGAGGCCGGCGTTCGTGTGTCGACGCTCATGATCTCTCCTTCGTGTCCGAGAAATGTGCGACTCGCGGGAGCGGCCGGAGCTCCGGCGCGCTCGACTGCGCTCCGCCGTCGGCTTCCGAGACGGAGGCGGCGAGCCTGTGCAGGGTGGGGTGCTCGAAGAGGAGGCGGAGGGGAATCTCCGTCTGGAGGGTGTCGCGGAGCCGTGCGGCCACGCGCGTCGCGAGGAGCGAGTGGCCGCCGAGCTCGAAGAAGTCGTCGTCCGCGCCGACCCGGTCGACGCCGAGCAGCTCGGCCCAGATGCCGGCGAGCAGACGCTCCGTGTCGGTCTCGGGCGGCCGGTAGGCGCGGTCGCTCTGCCGGTCGCGCTCGGGGGCCGGGAGCGCGCGCCGGTCGACCTTGCCGTGCGCGTTCAGCGGGAGCTGCTCGAGCTGGACGTAGGCGGCCGGGAGCATCGGCTCCGGGAGGCGGGCCGCAAGGTGGGCGCGCAGCCGGCCGGGCTCGGCGTCGCCGACGGTGTAAGCGACGAGCCGCCGGTCGCCGGGGGTGTCCTCGCGAACGGTCACCGCCGCGTCCCTAACCTGCGCGTGCTCGCGCAGGACCGTCTCGATCTCGCCGAGCTCGATCCGGTGGCCGCGCAGCTTCACCTGCTCGTCGTCGCGGCCGACGAACTCGAGCAAGCCGTCCAGGCGCAGGCGCACGACGTCGCCCGTTCGGTACAGGCGTGCTCCCGGACGGCTCGAGAACGGGTCCGGAACGAACCGCTCCGCCGTCAGCCCCGGCCGATCCAGATAGCCGCGCCCCAGCCCATCGCCGCCCACGTGGAGCTCGCCGGCCATGCCCGGCGGAACCGCGCGGAGGCCGCCGTCCAAGACGCGCGCGATCGCGTTGTCGATCGGCGTGCCGATCGGGACCGTCGCGGGCGGCTCGCCCGCCGGAACCTCGTACGCGGTCGTCGCGACCGCGGCCTCGGTCGGGCCGTAGTCGTTGATCACGCGCAGGTCGGGCGCGGCGTCGCGCACCGGTGCGAGCGCGTCGCCCGTCAGCTGCTCGCCCGCGAGGACGAGCGTGCGCGTCGACTCGGCGAGCGCATGGGGGCCGAGCCACTCCGTCAGCAGCTCGAGGTGCGACGGCGTCAGCTTCACGAAGCTGAAGCCCTTCGTCTCACGGAGCGTGTCCGCGAGCGCGGCGAGCGGCTCCTCCTCCGGGACGAGCACGGCCGTCCGGCCGCACACGAGTGGCGACCAGAGCGGCGAGACGGTGAAGTCGAACCCGACCGGCGAGTGCACCGGCGCGCCCACTCCGCGCTCGGTCTCGAACGCACGGGTGCACCAGAGGACGTGGTTGACGACCCCGCGGTGCGTCACGGCGGCACCCTTCGGCCGTCCCGTCGAGCCGGACGTGTAGATGACGTAGGCGAGGTCGTCCGGGCCGGCGAGCGGCTCCGGCTCGTCGTCGCGCCCCCCGCGCAGGTCGGGGAGCTCGCGGAGCACGAGCTTCGCGCGTGAGTCGTCGAGCAGGAGCTCGATCCGCTCCTGCGGATAGGCCGGGTCGACCGGGAGGTACGCGGCTCCTGCCTTCAGGACGCCGAGCATCGCGACGACGAGCTCCGGCGAGCGCGGCAGGCAGAGCGCGACGAGGTTGTCGGGGCCGATCCCTTGCTCGCGGAGGTGATGCGCGAGCCGGTTCGCCGCCCGGTTGAGCTCGCGGTAGCTCGTGCTCTCGCCGGCGTGCTCGAGGGCGATCGCGTCGGGGGTGCGCGCCGCCTGCTCCGCGACCAGCTCGTGCAGACATCGCTGCGGTCGCTCCACGACCGGGCCGGCGGCGGCCTCGTCGAGCCATGGACGCTCGTGCTCGAGTACGAGCGACAGCTCCGAGGCCCGCCTGTCCGGCCCGTCGACGAGCGCCTCCAGGACGAGCCGGAAGCGCCCGAGGAGCCGGTCGATCGTCTCGGGGTCGAAGAGGTCGACGTTGTAGGCGACGGAGACGGTGGGCCGCTCGCCGCCGGTCGCGACGGTGACGCTCAGGTCGAAGCGCGCAGTCTCCGGGTCGACGTCGACCGGCTCGACGGGAAGGCCGGCGAAGTCCGGTGGCACGAGCGGATCCTGCTGAAGCGCGAAGAGCACCTGGAACAGCGCGCTGTAGGCGAGGTCGCGCGCCGGCTGGAGCTCCTCGACGAGGCGCTCGAACGGGACGTCCTGGTGCGCATACGCGTCGAGACAGGTCTCGCGTGCGCGCCGCACCAGCTCGCGGAACGTCGGATCCCCGGACAGGTCGGCCCGGAGGACGAGCGTGTTCGCGAAGAAGCCGATCAGCGGCTCGAGCTCGGGCCGGACGCGACCGGCGATCGGGGTGCCGACGGTCAGGTCGGTCTGGCCACTCGACCTGGCGAGCAGGAGCTCGAAGCCCGCGAGGAGCGTCATGTAGAGGGTCGCGTTCTCGGCGCGGGCGAGCTCCTCGAGCCGCGAGACGAGCTGCTCGGGGAGCTCGGCCGTGCGCATGGCGCCGCGGAAGCTCTGCAGCTTCGGCCGGGGCCGGTCGGTCGGGAGCTGAAGGACGGGCACGCCTTCGAGCCGGCGGCGCCAGTACTCGAGCTGTTTCTCCAGCTCGGGGCCTTGCAGCCGGTCGCGCTGCCAGACCGCGTAGTCGGCGTACTGCACCCCGAGCTCCGGCAGCTCGGGCTCGCGGTCAGCGACGAAGGCCTCGTAGTGCGCCGCCAGCTCCCGCACGAACACGCCGCCCGACCAGCCGTCGGAGACGATGTGGTGCAGGGTCACGAGCAGGACGTGCTCGCGCTCGTCGAGGCGGACCAGGGTGACCCGCAGCAGCGGCGGCTGGCGCAGGTCGAAGGGGCGGCGCACCTCGCGCTGAGCGAGCCGGCGCAGCTCACGTTCCCGCTCTTCGGCGGCGAGCCCGGAGAGGTCGAGCACCGGCACCTCGAGGGCGGCCATCGGCGCGACCACCTGCACCGCCTCGCCGTCCTGCGCCTCGAAGCCGGTGCGCAGGGCTTCGTGCCGCGCGACGACGGCTCCGAAGGCGCGCTCGAGCAGCTCCGGGTCGAGCTCGCCGCCGATCCGGATCGCGCCCTGGACGGCGTACGCGGGCCCGCTCTCGGGATCGAGCTCGTTCAGGAACCACAGTCGCTGCTGCCCGAACGAGGCGGGGAACGCCTGCTCACCGCCGGTCCGGGGCAGCTTGCGGAGTGGCGCCGGGTCGGCCCGATCTTCGCGCGCCGGCAGCGCGGCAGCGAGGCCACGCAGGCTCGAGTGCTCGAAGAGAAGCCGGAGCGGGACCTCGGCGCCCAGGCTGTCGCGCAGGCGCGCCGCAACCCGCGTCGCGAGGAGCGAATGGCCGCCGAGCTCGAAGAAGTCGTCGTCGGCACCGATCCGCTCCAGCCCGAGGAGCTCGGCCCAGATCCCGGCCAGCAGCCGCTCCTGCTCCGACTCCGGTGCGCGGTACGGCCGCTCGCTCCCCCGGTCCGGATCCGGTGCCGGGAGCGCGCGGCGGTCGAGCTTGCCGTGCGCGTTCAGCGGCAGCCGCTCCAGGGCCACGAAGGCCGCGGGCACCATCGGCTCCGGAAGCCGCGCCGCCAGGTGGGCGCGCAGGCCCGCCGGCTCCGCGCTCCCGACGGTGTACGCGACCAAGCGCTGGTCGCCCGACCCGGCCTCGCGCACCGCCACCGCCGCCTCGCGGACGAGCGCGTGCTCGCGCAGGACGGCCTCGATCTCGCCGAGCTCGATGCGGTGGCCGCGCAGCTTCACCTGGTCGTCGGCGCGCCCGACGAACTCGAGCGAGCCGTCCGGCTGCATGCGCGCGAGGTCGCCGGTCCGGTACAGGCGCGCCCCGGGCGTCCCGGCGAAGGGGTCCGGCACGAACCGCTCCGCCGTCAGCCCCGGCCGCCCGAGATAGCCGCGCGCGAGCCCTTCGCCGCCCACGTAGAGCTCGCCGACCACGCCCGGCGGGACCGGGCGGAGCGCGGCGTCGAGGACGCGCACGACCCGACCTGCCAGCGGCCACCCGAGCGACGGCCGGTCGCCCGCGATCGGCGCGCAGGTGACGTCGACCGTGCACTCGGTCGGGCCGTAGACGTTGAAGGCGTCCCAGTCCGCGGCGGCGACCTGCGTCCAGGCGGCGGCGTCGAGCGGCTCCCCGCCGACGAGCGCGACCGCCGGCAGAACGTCCGCCTGCCCGAGCCACGTCGCAAGGTGCGAGGGCGTGCAGTCGAGCACGTCGAGCGGGCGCTCGCGCAGCAGCCGCGCGAAGGCCGCGGGATCGCGTCGGGTCTCCTCGGGGACGATCTCCAGCTCGACGCCGTCGGCGAGGAGGACGAGCTGCTGCACGGACGCGTCGAAGGAGAGCGACGCGTTCAGGCTTGCCCGCCGCAGCTCGCGGCCCGTGAAGATCGCGCGGCGAAGCCCGTCGCGGAGCGCGAGGACGGCGCGTTGGGTGACCGCGACGCCTTTCGGGCGGCCGGTCGAGCCGGAGGTGTAGATCACATACGCGAGGTCGTCCGGGCCCGCCAGCGGCTCGGGATCGTGCGCAGGCTCGCGCTCGAGCTCCGGCAGCTCTTCGAGCACGAGCGCCGCACCCGAGTCCTCGAGCAGGTACCGGATCCGCTCGCCGGGGTAAGCCGGATCGACGGGCAGGTACGCCGCTCCCGCCTTCAGCACGCCGAGCAGCGCGACGACGAGCTCCGGCGAGCGCGGCAGGCACAGCGCGACGAGCGACCCCGGCCCGATCCCGCGGGCGCGCAGCCAGTGGGCGAGCCGGTTCGCCTCCGCGTTCAGCTCGGCGTAGTCGAGCACCCGGCCGCCGAACGAGAGGGCCGGCGCGGCCGGCGTCCGCGCCGCTTGGTCGCCGATCAGCTCGTGCAGGCACCGACCGGGAAGCTCGGAGGCGGGGCCGGCCCCGCTCCGCTCGAGCCGCGCACGCTCCTCGTCGAGGAGCAGCGGCAGCTCGCCGACCCTTTGCTCCGGCGCTTCCGCCAGTGCTTCCAGCAGCAGGCGGAAGCGCTCGCCGAGCTGCTCCGCGCTGTCGCGCTCGAAGAGGTCGGCGCTGTACTCGAGCCACGTCTCGAGCCGGTCGCCCCACTGCTCGAACGAGAGCGCGAGGTCGAACTTCGCCGTTTCCGTGTCGACCCGGAGCGGCGTGAGCTCGAGGCCGGCGAAGCGGAGCGGCGGGACGGGCGCGTTCTGGTACGACAGCATCACCTGGAAGAGCGGCGAGCGTCCGAGATCACGCGCGGGTTGGAGCTCCTCCACGAGCCGCTCGAAGGGCACGTCCTGGTGCCCGTACGCATCCAGGCACGTCTCCCGCACGCGCCGCAGGAGCTCCCGGAACGACGGATCGCCCGACACGTCCGCCCGCAGCACGAGCGTGTTCGCGAAGAACCCGATCAGGGGCTCGAGCTCCGGTCGGCGACGGTTCGCGACGGGTGTCCCGATCGGCACGTCGTCCTGCCCCGTCAGCCGCGCGAGCAACGCTGCGAAGGCCGCCGTGAACGTCATGAACGGCGTCGCGTCCTCTTCGCGACCGACCCGCTCGATCGCCTCGACGAGCTCGGTGGGAAGCTCGATCCGCGCGGTGCCGCCCTTGCCGCTGGCGACGCGGGGACGCGGCCGGTCGGCCGGGAGGTCGAGCACGGGCACGTCGGCGAGCGCGCGGCGCCAGTGCTCGAGCTGCCGCTCCAGCTCCGCTCCCTGGAGCCACCGGCGCTGCCAGGCCGCGTAGTCGCCGTACTGGACGGACAGCTCGGGCAGCTCCGCCCGCCGCCCCGCGACGCGCGCCGAGTAGAGCTCCGCGACCTCGCGCACGAACACCCCGATCGACCAGCCGTCGGAGGCCGCGTGGTGCATGCACACCGCGAGCGCATGGCGTTCGGGCCCGAGCCGGACGAGGCGCAGGCGTACGAGCGGCCCGCGGCGCAGGTCGAAGGGCGTGTCCGCCGTCTGTCGCAGCAGGCGCCCGAGCTCCCGCTCTCGCTCGGGCTCCGGAAGCGACGTGAGGTCGTCGACCTCGACCGGCGCCGACGCCTCCGGCAGCACGGCCTGGCGCAGCTCGCCGTCGACGACCTGGAGCCCCGTCCGGAGCGCCTCGTGCCGAGCGACGACGGCCTCGACGGCGGTGCGCAGAGCCTCGAGATCGAGCGAGCCGCTGATGGTGACCGCAGCCGGAACGTGGTATGCGGCGCCGAGGCCCTCGTCTACCTCGTTGAGGAACCAGAGCCGCTCCTGGCCGAAGGAGGCCGGCGCGGGCTCACCGGCGGGACGCGCCCGAAGGCCTCGCTCGTCCTCGGCAGTGCCGTCGTCTGCCTCGAGCGCCCGCGCCAAGAGCTCGACCGTCGGGTGCTCGAACATCAGCCGCAGCGGCACGTCGCGCCCGAGCTCGGCGTGGAGGCGGGTCACGACCTGCGTCGCGAGCAGCGAGTGCCCGCCGAGCTCGGTGAACGAGTCGGCGGCGCCGACGCGCTCCACCTCGAGGACGTCCCGCCAGACGCGAGCGACGAGCTGCTCCATCGGCGTTCGCGGCTCGACGTACGTCTCGGCGGCCTCGTCGGGCGCCGGGTCGGGCAGCGCGCGCCGATCGACCTTCCCGTTGGGCGTCAGGGGGAGCCCGTCGAGCACCGCGAACGTCGAGGGCACCATGAACTCCGGGAGCCGCTTCGCCGTGAAGCTCCGCAGCTCTGCCGGCGCGGGCGCGCTCTCCCCGGCCGTGACGTACGCGACCAGCCGCTCGTCGCCCGCGGCGCCCTTGCGCGCGAGGACGAGCGCGTCGTCGAGCTCCGGATGGCTCCGGAGCACGGCTTCGACCTCGCCGGGCTCGACGCGGAAGCCGCGCACCTTGAGCTGCGCGTCGGCGCGGCCGACGAACTCGATCGCCCCGTCGGGGAGCCAGCGCGCGACGTCGCCCGTGTCGTACAGACGCGCGCCCGGCTCGTCGCCGAACGGGTCGGGGACGAACCGCTCCGCGGTCAGCGCTGCCTGGCCGTGATAGCCGCGGGCGACGCCGTGGCCGCCGACGTGGAGACGGCCGGGCACGCCGGGCGGGACGGGCTCGAGGTTCCGGTCGAGGAGGTAGACCTGCGTGCGACCGATCGGGCGGCCGATCGGGATCGACGGCTTGAGCCGCGAGCCCGGCGCGATCGGGTGGCAGCACGTGAACGTCGTCGCCTCGGTGGGCCCGTAGCCGTTGACGAGCCGAAGCGCGGGCACGGTCTCGAGCGCCTTCGCGCAATGGGCCGGCGAGAGGACGTCGCCGCCGGCCAGGAGCTGCCGAACGCCGCGGAGCCGGTCGAGCCCCGCGTCGACGACTTGGTGGAAGAGGCCGGCCGTCAGCCAGAGCGTCGTCACCCCGTGCCGCTCGACGACCTCCCCGAGCTCCTCGACCGAGAGCGCTCCCGACGGGACGACGAGGCGACCGCCGTTCAGCAGGGCGCCCCAGATCTCGAACGTCGCGGCGTCGAAGGAGATCGACGAGAGCTGGAGGATCGCCTCGTCCTCGCCGAGCTCCGCATACGTCGCCGGGGCGACGAGCCGGACGATGCTTCGGTGCTCGACGAGCGTTCCCTTGGGCCGGCCCGTCGAGCCCGAGGTGTAGATCGCGTACGCGAGGCTCCGAGGGCCGACGGCGGCGTCCGGGTTCTCGACCGGCTGCCGCTCGAGCTCGCCCGCCAGCTCGTCGAGGACGACGACCCCGGCGTCCGACTCCGGCAGGCGAGCGCGATGCGAGGCGGCGGTGACGACGAGCGGCGCGCCTGTGTCCGCGAGCATCAGGCCGATCCGGGCGGGCGGGTAGCCGGGGTCGACCGGAACGTAGAAGCCGCCGCTCTTGAGGACGGCGAGCGTCGCGACGACGAGGTCGGGCGAGCGGTCGAGCGCGAGCGCGACCGGCGTCTCCGGGCCGACGCCTCGTCCGCGGAGCAGGTGCGCGAGGCGATTGGCGCGCTCGTTCAGCTCGCGATACGTGAGCACGCCGGAGTCGGAGACCACGGCCGGCGCGTCCGGCCGCCGTTCCGCCTGCGCCTCGAAGAGCTCGTGGACGGACGCGGCTGGCGCGGCCGTCGCGGCTCCGCGACCCCACTCGCCGACCACGACGTCGCGTTCCTCGGGCGTGAGCAGCGGCAGCGCCGAGACCCGGGTGTCGGGAGCCTCGACAGCCGCGCGGAGCAGACGCTCGAGCTGCTCGAGCAGTCGCTTCGCAGTCGCCTCCTCGAAGAGGTCGGTGCTGTACTCGAGCTTCCCCGTCAGCTCCTCGCGTCCGTCCCAGAGCGTGAGCGTGAGGTCGTAGCGCGCGGCGCTCGACGGCAGCTCGACCGGCTCGAGGTCGACCTCGCCGAGCCTGAGTTCCGGCATCGGCGCGTTCTGGAGGACGAGCGCCGCCTGGAAGAGCGGGCTTCGGCTCGCTCCGCGCTGCGGCCAGAGCTCCTCGACGAGCTTCTCGAACGGCGCCTCCTCGTGCGCGAACGCTTCGAGGACGGTCTCCCGAACGCGGCCGAGCAGCTCGCGGAAGGTCGGGTCCCCGCCCAGGTCGACGCGGAGGACGAGGAGGTTCACGAACGCGCCGATCAGGTCGCGCGTCTCGGAGCGCTCGCGGTTCGCGGTCGGCGAGCCGACCGCGACGTCGTCCTGGCCGCTCCAGCGGTGCAGGAGCGCGGCAAAGGCGGCCGTGAGGGTCATGAACAGGCTCGTCCTCGTCTCGCGCGCGAGCGCGCGCACACTCGCCGAAAGGTCGGCCGAGAGGCGGAGCTCGCGCGACGCGCCGCGCAGAGACCGCAGCGCCGGGCGCCGGCGGTCGGCTGGGAGCCGGAGCTCGTCGACGTCCGCGAGCTGCTCCCGCCAGAAGTCGAGGTGCGGCTTCCACTCCCCCACGTCGCCGCGCTCGCGTTGCCAGAGCGCGAAGTCGCCGTACCCGATCGGCAGCTGCGGGAGCTGCGGCTCCGAGCCGGTCGTGCGCGCGACGTAGCAGGCGGCGAGGTCGCGCAGCGCCGTGCCGAGCGACCAGCCGTCGCAGACCGCATGGTGCGCGACGAAGAGAAGCAGGCTCGGGCCGGTCTCCGGCTTGACGAGCGTTGCCCGAGCGAGCGGAGCACGAGTCAGGTCGAACGGCTCTTCGAGCGCTGTGGCCGCGTGGGCGAGCGCCTGCTCCGCTCCGCCCGCGACCGCCTCGACGCGAAGGTCGACGTGGGCCTCCTGCTCGATCGTCTGTCGCGGGCCGGCGGCGTCGAACCGGAAGGCCGTCCGCAGTGTCTCGTGGCGCTCGGCCAGGTCGCAAAGGCTCTTCCGAAGGGCGCTCTCGTCCAGTGAGCCCCGCACCCAGGCGGCGAAATGGACGGTGTTCAGGGCCGTGCCGGGCTGAAGCTGCTCGAGCAGCCAGACGCCCTCCTGCGGCAGCGACAGCGGGAGCACGTCGGTGCCTTCGGGGCGGCGCTCGACCGGGTTCGAGCCGGTGCCGGTGGATCGCCACCGTTCGAGCAGAAGCGCGCCGACTCGCGCGCGTGGAAGCTGTGCACTTTGCGGCATCTACAGCGTTTGCACCGACAATTCCGACCTTGTCGCGCGGATGACCGAAATATGATCCCAAGACCATGACCGCATAATTTAAAACTCAAACACCTACTTCTTCGAAGCGTTTAGAACTGAGTTTTCAAGGGGTAGACGAACGCGCGTGACGCCCCGCGGATCGCTCCCGGTGAAGGCCCGTGCTGGCCGCTGAGCCGCGGCTCGGCAGCCTCTCCGGCAACGACCCGATCCGGCTCGGGCAGCTGGCGGCGGCCGCCGACGCAGACCGCCTCCGCGCCCACGTCGAGGCAATCGCGCGGCCACGGAACCGGCTCAACGCGGCGGACGAGATGGAGCGGGCCGAGACGTACGCGGCCGGGGCGCTCGCCGACGCGGGGTGGGAGGTCGAGCGGCGCCCGTTCACGGTCACGGACGCCCTCGGCGTCCCCGACCACCGCGTCGACGGCAAACTGCATCCGCGGCTCCGGTACGAGCGGCTCGAGGGAGCGAACCTGCTCGCGCTCAAGCGCGGCGCCGCCGGCGGCCGGGCGATCCTCGTCGGCGCGCACCTCGACACCGTGCGCGACAGCCCCGGCGCGGACGACAACGGCTCGGGCGTCGCCGCCGTCCTCGAGCTCGCCCGCATCCTCGCGCCCCTCTCGTTCCGGCGCGACGTCCTGCTCGCGATCTTCGACATGGAGGAGATCGGGTGCTTCGGCTCGCGGGAGCTCGCGCGGGAGCTGCGTGCACGAGGCGAGCCGGCGGCCGCGATCGTGCTCGAATCGGTCGGGTTCGTCGACCGGCGGCCAGGGAGCCAGATCGTCCCGCCGCGGATGGGCGCCATCTACCGCGGCCAGGTCCGGCGGATCGAGCAGCGCGGGCGCCGCGGCGACTGGTCGCTCGTCGTCTTCCGCCGCCCCTCGCTCGCGCTCGCCCGCATGCTCGGAGAGGCGCTCGCACACCTCGAGGGCCGCGAGGCGGTCGTCCTGACCCGCGACCCGCTCGACCTGCCGCTGCTCGGAAGCGTCCTCGATCGGCTCGGCCTCTGGACGGCGGAGTTCGGCCGCAGCGACCACGCCGAGTTCTGGGCCGAGGGCGTGCCCGCCGTGCAGCTCACGGACACCGCGAACTTCCGCAACCCGAACTACCACGAGCCGGGAGACCTGCCGGAGACGCTCGACTACCAGCGCCTCGCGGCCATCGTCGCGGCGACGGCGCTGACGGTGTCGCGCGTCGCCGGCACCGCTGCGGCCCCCGCTCGGAAAGGAGCATCCATGAACCACCTGGGAGCGACCGCCTGATGGCCGTGCCGAAGCTGACCGAGCTGCTGCGACGTCGTGCCGACACTCGCGTCGGCGACGTGGCGTACGAGTTCGTGGACGACGAAGGCGCGATCGAGACGCTCACCTACGGCGAGCTCGCTGCACGCGCATACGCGCTCGCCTCGCGCCTGCTCGAGCAGGAGACGGGGCCGACGCTCCTCCTTTATCCGCCGGGGCTCGACTACGTCGCCGCGGTCTACGCGTGCTTCGCCGCCGGCGTTCCGGCCGTTCCGGCGTATCCCCCGGAGCCGTGGCGTCCCGAGGCCGGGCTCGCCCGCCTGCGACGGCTCCTCGACGACGCGAGACCGGCGGCGGTCCTCTCGCACCCGTGGTTCGCGCAGGTGCTCGAGGCGGCCGGCGCGCCGGAGCTCCAGGAGCGCGTGATCAGCGTCGAGGACTGGAGCGCCGTCCGCACCGACGAGGAGCCACGGCCGCGCGAGCGGAGCGAGGTGGCGCTCGTCCAGTACACGTCCGGGAGCACCGGCGCGCCGAAGGGCGTGGTCGTCCGCCACTCGAGCCTCGAGCACAACATCGGCGCGATCACGCAGGCGTTCCGGCTCACCCGGGCGTCACGTGGGTTCATCTGGCTTCCCCCGTACCACGACATGGGCCTGATCGGCGGGATCCTCACGCCGATGGAGCTCGGCTTTCCCGTGCGGCTGATGTCGCCGCTCGACTTCCTCAAGCGACCGCTCTCCTGGCTGCGGCAGGTCTCGGAGACGGGCGCGACCGTCAGCGGCGGCCCGAGCTTCGCCTACGACCTCTGCGTCCGCCGGCGCGCCGACGAGGACGAGCTCGCCGAGCTCGACCTCTCGACCTGGGAGGTCGCCTTCAACGGGGCCGAGCCGATCCGCCCGCGCACGCTCGTCGCGTTCGCGGAGAAGTTCCGGCCGGCGGGATTCCGCGCCTCGGCGTTTTTCCCCTGCTACGGCCTCGCCGAGGCGACGCTGATCGTGACGGGCAAGCACTGGGACGGCGACGACGCGATGCCCGTCAGCTGCGGCCCGGCCGTAGCGGGCCAGAAGCTCGCGATCGTCGACCCCGCGGAGCCGCGACACGCAGGCGCCGGCGAAGAGGGCGAGATCTGGATCAGCGGGCCGAGCGTCACGAACGGCTACTGGTCGGGGAACGACGGCGACCTCTTCGGCACGCTCGACGGGCAGGCGTACTTACGGACCGGCGATCTCGGGTACGTCCGTGACGATGAGCTCTATGTCACCGGTCGCACGAAGGACGTGATCGTGTATCGCGGGGCCAACTACCACGCGAGCGACGTCGAGGACGCGGCGGTCGCCGGAGTCGGCGGGCTGCGGTCGGTCGCCGCGGCCTTCGGCGTCGACGAGCCCGAGCCGTTCGCCGCCATCGTCGTCGAGGCCCGCCCCACGGCCGGCGATCCGCACGACGTGGCGGCGGCGGTCCGCACCCGCACGCTCGAGGCGACGGGGCTCCGGCTCGACGCCGTCGCCGTCGCGCCGCCGGGCACGCTGCCGAAGACGACGAGCGGCAAGGTCCAGCGGCGGCTCTGTCGCGAGCGCTTCCTTGCCGGCGCCTACGACGACTTCCTCGCGTTCCGCGACGGCTCAGCTGCGACGAGCCCAGCCGGGGCCGACGCGCCTGGGCTGCTCGTCGACGTCTGCCGCGGCGTCTTCGCGGCGGCCTGCTCTGCGGACGACTGCGCCGCTGACCAGACGCTCTACGAGCTCGGCGGCGACTCGGTCCGCGCGGCGGAGGTCGCGGGTGCGCTCGAGGCCGCTCTCGGCGTCCACGTGCCGGTGGCGGTCGTGCTCGAGGCCGCGACGCCCGCAGCGACCGCGGCTGCGCTCCTCGAGCTGTGGCGGGCCGAGGGGCACGACGACACCGAGCTCGACGAGCGGCTCACCGGGCTCGTCGAGGAAGCGGAGGCCGCGGAGGTCGCCTGAGATCCAGAACACGCGCGCCGAGCGGATCGACCGCGCCGAGCGAGGTCCGCTCCGGCCGCTCGCGTACGCGCTGAGACTGCTCGGCGGGCTCGAGGACGATCCCGCGCTGCGGCCGGTCGTCGCCGTCACGCTGCTCTACAACCTCGCGTTCTCGACCTTCTGGAGCTTCGTCGGCATCTGGGCGGTCCGGTCGCTCCACGCGCGGCCGTCGCAGGTCGGGGTGATGTTCCTGTTCAGCGCCTCGACCGCCGCCGCCGCGAGCTACGGCGGCGGCTATCTCTCCGATCGCGTCGGCCGGAAGTCCCCGATCGTCCTCGGCCTCCTCGGCCAGTCGATCGCGATCGCGGGTCTCCTGTTCGTGGGCCACCACGTCGTCGCCGGATTCGCCGTGGTGGTGCTCGCGGGAGTCCTCGGTGCCCCGGCCCGATCCTCGAGCACGGCCATCGTCGCCGACCTCGTCCCGCAGCGGCGGCACGAGGCGGCGTACGCCACGGTGCGTGTCGCGACCAACCTCGGGGCGGTGCTCGGGCCGCCGCTCGGCGGCCTCCTCCTTCTCGGCTCGAGCTGGTCGGCCTTCCTCACCGGGGTCGTCGTGCTCGGGCTCGTGGCGGCGGGCGTCGCGGCGCGCTGGCTGCCCGATCCACGACCGCGCCACGACGACACCGGCGCTCGCCGAGGCGCGAGCACGATCCTCGGCGACACCAGCTTCCTGTTCCTCATCGCGGCGACGTTCTTCGGATTCGTCGTCTACGTCGCGTTCGAGACCGTCCTGCCGATCGCACTCGTCTCCTCCTACGGCCTCTCGGCATCGACATGGGGATTCCTCGCCGCGATCAACCCTGTCCTCGTGACGCTCTGCCAGCGATCGGTCACGCGGCGCGTGGCCGACGTGCCGCCCGGCCGGAAGATCGCGATCGCCCTCGTCCTGATGGGCTTCCCGTTCCTCCTCCTGCTCGCGGCGTCGAGCATCGCCGTCGTGGTGGTGGTGATCGTCGTCTTCGTCGTCGGCGAGATGCTCTGGAGCCCGACCGCGCTCGCGCTGGCCGGGCGGCTCGCGCCGCCGACCCTGCGCGGCGCGTACATGGGCGCCTACGGCGCAAGCAGCACGGTCGCGTGGACGGTCGCGCCCTTCGTCGCGCTCCAGCTGCGCGGAGCGGCGGGTGACGGAGCCATGTGGACGTTCTTCGCAGGGGCCGCGGTCGCGGGCGCATTGACCGCCGCCGCAGCCGCGAGACGCGCGCCGGCCGCCGAAGGTGTACGCGACTAGAGCGGCCTTACTCGACGGCTTTGAGGCCGACGACGCCGGCGACGCCGGGGAGCCGGCGCGCGATCTCCGCATACCGCGGCTCGCGCTCCACCAGACGCTCGAATCGCGCACGCGCCGCCTGGACGTCCCCGCCCGCGGCCGCCGCGTACAGCGCCGCCCACGTCGGATCGGGCTCTTCGGCGCCGGCGGCGAGCGCCGCCTCGACCTCCTCCTCGACCGACGAGCCGGGGTCGATGCTCCCGAGCCGTGTGAACCACTCCTCGAGCCGGAGGAGCCTGCGAAGCTCCCCGAGCGGATCGTCGTGATCGTCGACCCGGACGTCGACCAACGGACTCTCCCACGGCCGCGGCGACGGCTCGCCCACGACGAGCAACGCCGCCGAGCGGAGACCGCGCCAGTCGCCGCCTGCGGCGCGGCCAGCGTCGAGCGCCGCGAGGAGGCGCGCGGCGAGCGTCCCCGTCGACGCGGCGAACGCGTCCGCGAGCTCCTCCCAGACGCGCTCGCTCACGGCCATGTTCGCCTGCGCCGCAAACCCCGCACCGACACGTTGGCCGGCGGCCGGCACGCACTGGTCGCCCGTATGCGCCGCCGACGCGCCGTTTGCGGCGACGACGCCTGCCTGGCGGAACCGAGCCCGCGGATCCGCCTCCACGAGCCCCGCGAGCGCCAGCTCGGGCGACCGACCGGCGGCGAGGAGCTCGAGGCCGAGCGGCCCGTACGCCACGTCGGTGAACGACTGGGTCGCGATCGCGCCGACACCTGCGCGCGCCCATGCGCAGTCACGCCCGACGCCGAACGAACGCGACGCGATCCCGACTCCGAGCGTACCGGCCTCGGGATCGTGGCCGACGATCGAGAACGTCACGCGGCGAGTCTAGTGAGCGCCCGATGACGGCGAGGGCTGCCGCCGGCGCAGGCTACGTGGTCGTCCCGGAGCCTCGTCCGGACGCGGCGAGCGTCCTCGTCTGCGCGCCCTACGCCGGTGGCGGCGCATCCGTCTTCCGCGACTGGCCGGCGGCGATTCCAGGTGTGGAGGTGCAAGCGCTCCAGCTTCCGGGCCGCGAGCGGCGGTTTCGGGAGCCGCCGCTCCGGCGGGTCGCCGACGTGGTCGCGGCCGTCGTGCCGGAGCTCGCGCCTCGGCTCGATCGGCCGTTCGCGCTCTTCGGCCACAGCATGGGCGCGCTGATCGTCTTCGAGGTCGCGCGTGAGCTCCGGCGGCGGTTCGCGGCAAGCCCGTCCGCGCTGTTCGTCTCGGGCGCACGCGCCCCCCAGCTTCCATCCGTGCGCCGCACATACGATCTTCCCGACGACGAGCTCGCGGGCGAGATCGCCTGGCCGCACGCCGCCGACGGTGAGCCCGTCCCTGCCTCCGAGGTGCTCGAGGTGATGCTCCCGCTCGTCCGCGCCGACCTCGAGCTCGCGCAGACCTACGAGCATCGGCCGGAGCCGCCCTTGCGGTGTCCGATCGTCGCCTTCTGCGGCGCCGCGGACGCCGAGGTCGGCGTCGAGGACGCCGCCGCCTGGCGCGCCCAGACGGTCGGGCGCTTCGCCCTCCACGTGCTCGAGGGCGACCACTTCTTCGTCCACTCGGCGCAGAGCCGTCTGCTCGAGCTGATCGCGTCCGAGCTCGCGGCACCGTCGCAGCCGCCAAGTCGCGCTAGCTATGGCCCTGAGGCGAAATAGATAGTCGCCTCCGGATCCGAGCGAATGTCCCATCGCTCGACGCGTGTGCCGAAGACAGAGGCGATTTCGTTGCCACGCTCGGAGCTGTCCGCCACCCTCTCCATCGGCTCGCCGGATTCGAGCGCATCGGCGACGTCGGCAAGCATCAGAGGAAGGTCAGTCACGCGTCAGAGGGCTGGCAGCGAGCCAACGGTGCCAGCGTTCGCCCTCGTGTCCAGCTCGCGCGCCTTCGCACGGAGCTCGGCGGCGGGCCCGACGCCGGCGCGACTCGCGATGTCCGCGAGCCACTCGAGCCGGACTGCGAGCGAGGCCCGGCCGCCGAATCGCTGCAGGAACCCTTGGGCGAGGAGCATGTTGGCCGGCCATGCGCAGTGTTCCACCGTCTGGCGTACAGCGACCGGCGTGATGAAGTCGTAGAGGACGGAGGCGGACGTGACCACGCGGACGGTCCCGGGTGCGTCCGCCTCGTCGAAGATCCCGAACGTGACCAGCGGCACCCGGCGGTTCTCGGAGTTCAGCTCCACGACGAGCGATCGGCTCTTCGGCACGAAGCGCGCCAAGCCGCCGGTCGCACGGACGACGGGTCGCGTGCCGCTGAAGAAGGCGCGAAGCTCCACGTCGACGTCCCCGATGACGCCCGAGATCAGGCGGCTACCGCCGGAATCGCGCTCGAGCTCGGGCTCGAAGAAGGAGCTCCACTTTGCCTGCACGACCTCTTTCACGCTTGCGAAGAGGGTCTCCTCGCTTTGCATGTCGATGCTCACGAGGCGGCTCCGTGGAGCTGCTCGGCGAACCTTCGCCCCTCCCGGATCGCGACCCATGAGACCTTTCGAAGCGCGTCTGGCAGGAGCTCCCGGCTCGGATCCTCCAGCAGCTCGAGCTGGTAGAGCAAGCGTCCGTCGGCGGCGAGGAAGAGCTTCCCATAGGCGAGGCTCGGCATCTCCTCGAGCGCGCGGGTGGCAAGCGCTATTGCCGACGGCTCGTCGGTCGCTGGCCGCTCGAGGTCGTAGGTGAGCCGAAGGAGAGGCCAGTCCTCCTCGTCTCCCTCGTCCCTCGAGAGAATCAGGTGCCGGATCGGACTCGGACGCGCGAGGTCGAAGTCGCCGAGACCGTCGCCGGCCGTCTCGAAGCGTGCGAGTGGAGCGATCTCGAGCGCGAGCCTTTGCTCGTCGCGCAGGAAGTCCCCCGCTTCGGCGATCGCGCACTGCACCAGGCCGCGACCGAAGCGCCAATAGTCCGGCGTGAGCAGCTTCAACCCAGCCCACCCGATCACGGTGTTCGCGTAGAGAGCGGCCGGGTTGTCGTGCGAGACCGTCTGCCAGACCTCTGTCGCGAGCACACCTGCGCGTGCGACGAGCTCCGCGCCCTCTCGGTCGAGGAGACCGCCCTCTGTTCGGACCTCGGCCTCTGCATCGGTGGCGAAGAAGTCGAGCACCAGCTCGCGCTGCGTCGGAGCGAGCGCCTCGAGCACGGTCAGTATTGGTCGGCGGGCGAGAGCTGCTGCTCGAGCTTGTCTCCGTAGACCGCGATCGTCCGCAGCGCGATGTCGATCGAGTCGAGGTCGAGCGTCCCCAGCATCATCGAGTAGGCGTAGAGGAGCCGCTCGTCCTCGTCGATCGCGATCGCGCCGAGCGGGAGCACCCCGTTCAGCTTCAGCGCCGCGACCGCGTCGAGATCGCCTTCCCAGGCGAACTGAGACTCCAGTCGGATGCGAGGCTCGCTCCCTTCGTGAAGCAATCGGACTCCCGTCATTTGCGTCCGGCCGTCGCCGGTCGAGAACTCGATCGCGATGAAGCCCTCGGTCTCACCGGTGATCGGCCACCTCGAGCGAACGTAGCTCCGCACGTCGTCCCACGTCGCCAATGCGCACCTCCTTTCGCAAGCCGCAACAGCCGAGCCGGAGCCTAGTGCACAACGGGCGACAGGGGAACCCTGCGTCGCAGACATCAGTGACGACAATGACCGCCTCAAGTCTTGGCGATAAATCTTCCCGCGGGTGATTCGCATGCTCGACAGCTATGACGTCTTTCTCAGCTACACGTGGGCCGACCAGGAAGGCGTGCGCCTGATCGAGGCCGCGCTGCGCTCGGCGGGGCTGAGAGTGTGGCGGGACGAGCGCGAGGTCGACAGCTTCGCCTCGATCGTCGGCAGCATCGAGCATGGATTAGCGCGATCCAAGGCACTCGTCGCGTATTACTCCGTGGTCTATCCGACTCGACGCGCGTGTCAGTTCGAGCTGAGCGCAGCGTTCATCGCCGCCCAACAGGACGGCGACCCCAGAAACCGAGTTCTGGTCGTCAATCCCGAGAACGGGTCCAGCCACATCGACCCGGTCGAGCTCCGCGACGAGCTCTACCCACACGCGCCTCGGGACGAGGCCGACGCCGCTGCGGTCGCTTCCGCTATCGCTCGACAAGTCGCTGGCCTCGACGGATTGCTCGGTGACATTCAGCCGCGCGGGCGACCATCGTGGTTCGGCACTCAGCCTGCGGGCTCGACTCGCTTCGTGGGGCGTGTTCAGCCGATGTGGGCAGTCCATTCCGCCGTTCAGGGATTCGATTACGCGCCGATCACGGGAGCGACGGGCGCCGGCGCGGCACAGATCCGCGGCTTGGCGGGCACAGGGAAGACGCTGCTCGCAGAGGAGTACGCGTTGCGCTTCGGCGCCGCCTATCCGGGCGGCGTCTTTTGGCTCAGAGCGCTCGGAAGTGACATGGGCGACCGATCTCGCGAAGAGCGGAATGCGCTGCGACATACCCAGGTGCGCGCCTTCGCGCAAACGCTCCTGCCGGGACGGGTGACGAAGGAGCTCACTCCTGAGGAGGTCGAGGGTCTCTTCCGGCTCGAGCTCGGCAAGCGGCGCCTCCCCTTCCTCTGGATCGTGGACGACTTCCCGGTGCATGCCTCGTCAGATGAGCTGCGCTCGTGGCTCGCGCCCCATCCGCTCGGGCGCTCGCTTATCACGACCCGGAGCCAGGAATACACGGCGCTCGCGCGACCGGTCGAGCTTGGGGCGCTGCCACCGCAGGACGGCCTCGATCTCCTGACGGTGGCTCGTGAGCCCGGCGACGAGGGCGAGCTCGTAGCTGCGCGGGAGATCGTGCAGGAGCTAGGCGGGCACGCGCTCGCCGTCGACGTGGCTGGAGCGGCTCTAGGGACAGCCCGCGAGTGGACCTCGTTCGAGGCATTCCGCCGTTTGTTGCTCGACCAGACCGCCGACGCCCTCGATCTCGCAGCCGAGTTCGCCGGCGAGCTTCCGAGCGGCCACGAACGAAGCATCGCAGCCACTATCGGCGCGAGCATTCAGCGCCTATCGAAGCGAGGCCGCGACGTCGCAGCGTTGGCGTCTCAGCTCGCGGCTGCTCCAGTTCCGCTCGAGCTAGTCGAGGCAGCGTTGGCGCTGGTGGACAGACTCGAAGGCCCCAACGCCGAGTCTCGAGCGCGCGCGGGAGCGGATGAGCTCAGGCAGCAGTCTCTGGCGGAGGGGGTTGGGGAATCCCTGCAGGCGTTCCAGGTACATCCGCTTGTCGCCCGTGCCGTCAGGTTCCGCGAGAGCCGCGCCGACCGATCGCGGGAGCTGCGCTCAGCGGCGATTGCGTCGATCAGGACAGCGCTCTCCGACGTCGTCTCTTGGGACGAACGCGCACGGCGCGTCGCATGGGTCATTCACGCCCGCGCACTCGGCGAAGCAGCCGAGGAGCAAGACGTGCTGGAACTGTTGAGCGCGCTTGCTGAGTTCGATTACGAGCAGGCGGACTTCGCCGCTGCCGAGGTCGAGGCACGCCGTTCCTACGAAGGATTCGGGCGGCTTCTCGGCGCCGACCATGAGCAGACACAGGCTGCGAAAGGGGATCTCGCTGCAGTCCTGCACGCTGTCGGCGACCTCGAGAATGCCCGCCAGCTCCAGACCGAGGTACTCGAGACGGCCCAACGTCTCCTCGGGGACGATCACCCCGCCACACTGAGGGCGCAGGCGAACCTGGCCGTCACACTCAACGAGGCGGGCGACCTGGCTGCCGCCCGTGCGCACAAGCAAGCAGTCCTCGCGGCGCGACTCGAGACGCTCGGCGAAGAGCATCCGGACACCATCTTGGCGCGGTCGAACCTCGCCTCGGTCGCATACGCCGAGGGCAATTTCAACGAGGCGCAACGGCTCGCCGAACAATCGCTTGCGATCGCCTCTCGCACCCTCGGCGCCGACCACCCTCTCGCCTTGCAAGCGCAAGGCGAGCTGAGCCAGGCCCTCTACGCCGCAGGCGACTTACAAGCCGCGCGCGCGGCGCAACGCGCCCTCGTCGAGACGGTGAGACGACATCGCGGCGCCAGCCACCCCGACACGATCACCGCCGAGGTCAACCTCGCGGCCACACTCGCGGAGCTCGGCGATTTCGAGGGCGCGCGCGAGCTCGAAGAAACCGCGTACGCCGCCTCGCGTGACGCCCTCGGCAACGAGCACCCCCAGACGCTGTGGATCGGGAACAACTTGGCGATGACGCTGTTGGAGCTCAGCAAATACGACTCCGCGCTGGCGCTTCAGCGAGACATCCTCTCCGCGACCGCCAGCCTCCTAGGAGACGAGCATCCCGACACGTTGCGAGCAGCAACGAATCTGGGTGAGCTCACCGAACGAGCCGGCAGAGTCGAGGAGGCTCGGGAGATGAAGGCGCGCGCGTACGCACTCGCTTGCGTCGCGCTCGGCGAGCGGCACCCTGACACGCTGCGTATTCGACTCAGCTTCGCAAATACGCTCTACACGCTCGAGGAGCTTTCCGAGGCGGGTGAGCATTACGAAGCGGCGGCGCGCAGCCTGCGCGAGAGTCTCGGCGCTCAGCATCCAGAAACGCTGCGCGCCCTGGGGAATCTTGCGCGCGTCCTGGACCGGCAGCGAGCGACGGCCGAGGCCGTCGCCATCGACGAGATCGTCCTCGCGGGCCGGCAGCGCCAGCTCGGCGATGCGCACCCGGAGACCGTCACCGCGGCGGAAAACCTCGAGAAGACACGCCTCGCGCTCTCGGAGCTCGAAGCCGCTCCCGCTGCCCTGGACGAGGCCAGAAAGCGGTGGAGCGCTTGGGCGTGTGAACGTGCTTGACATGGTTGTCCGCTCGCGGAAAGGTAGATTGCCTGATGGCCGAGGCAGCGCTCGCATCCGGCTCCATGACGCTCCCGAACGGGCTCGAGATCGCCCACCTCAACACGGCCGAGACGGCAGTCCTCTTCCGGGAGATCTTCACGAACCGCTGCTGGCTGCCCGACGAGGTCGAGCTCTCCGCCGGCGACGTCGTCGTCGACGTCGGCGCCAACATCGGCGTGGCGTCGCTCTGCTTCGACCTCGAGGCCGAGGACCTCCGCATCTTCGCTTTCGAGCCCGCACCGGCGGCGTTCGAGGCGCTGGAGAAGAACCTCGCCGGCTGTCGCGGAACGGCGACCGCTAGCCGGGTCGCGCTCGGGCGTGAGCGCCGCAATCGGACGCTCCTCTACTACCCGTCGGCCTCGGTCATGTCGAGCCTCTACGCAGACCCGGTGGCCGACGGCGAGCTGACGCAGGCGTACCTGCGGAACAGCGGCTTCTCGACCTCCGCGGCGGCGAAGCTCGCCGAGGGGATGCACGAGGGCATCGAGATCCAATGCGAGGTTTGGCCGCTCTCGGCCGTGATCGACGAGGAAGGAATCGAGCGGATCGACTACCTGAAGATCGACGTCGAGAAGAGCGAGCTCGACGTCCTCCTCGGGATTCGCGACGAGCACTGGCCTCTGATCAGGCAGGTCGGCGCCGAGGTCCACGACGAGCACGGGATGCTCGCGGCGATCCGCGAGCTCCTGGAGCGCAACGGCTTCCACGTGGTCGTGCGACAGGATCCGCTCCTTCGCGGCACCTGCGTCCACGATCTCTTTGCGACGCGATGACGAGCCCGCTTCCCGACACCCTCGACCTGACGGAGCTCGACCTCGCTGATCCCGCGCTGTACGAGACCGAGCTGCCGGAGCAGGTGTGGGCCGAGCTCCGGCGCCGGGGCGTGCCGCACTGGAACGCCGAGGAGAAGGGCCCCGGCTTCTGGGTGATCACGAAGTACGACCACGCGCTCGCCGTCTACAAGGGCACGCACTCGTTCTCGTCCGAGCGGGGGATGATGCTCGGCACCGACCGTGCCGCCGCCGCCGCCGCCGCCGGCGCGGCGGCGGGAAAGATGCTCATCGTGACCGACCCGCCGCGCCATGCGCGGCTGCGGCAGATCGTGAACGCCGCGTTCGCGCCCCGGAGCGTCGAGCGGCTCGTCGACATCATCCGGGCGACCGCGGTCGAGCTACTCGAGGACGTCGTCGATGCGGGACCGTGCGACTTCGTCCGTGACGTCGCCGCGCGGCTGCCGGTAGCCGTGATCTGCCAGATCCTCCACGTCCCCCGCGCGGACTGGGACCTGATGGTCGACCTCACGAGCACGGCCTTCGGCGGCGTCGACGTCGCCGACCCGGCCTCGGTGGCCGCGCAGGCGCAAGCCCACGCCGACATCTTCTTCTACTACACCTCGCTCGTCGCGGAGCGGCGGCGCAACCCCGGCGACGACGTCGTGTCCGCGCTCGCGAGCGGCGTGATCGACGGCGTCCCGATCACCGACGAGGAAGCGGTCCTGAACTGCCATGGCTTCATCACGGGCGGCAACGAGACGACGCGCCACGCCTCCTCGTACGGCTTACGCGCCCTCGTCGACAACCCGTGGGAGTGGGAGCGCCTGCGCGGCGACGCCTCGCTCGTCCCGACCCTGGTCGAAGAGATCCTGCGCTGGTCGTCGCCCGGCATGCACATCCTCCGCACCGCAACCCGCGACGTGGAGATCGGCGGTGCGCAGATCGAGGCCGGTGAGGCCGTCACGATCTGGAACCCGTCTGCAAACCGCGACGAGGACGCCTTCGTGGAGCCGGAGCGGTTCCTGATCGACCGGAACCCGAACCGGCATCTCACCTTCGGGATCGGCGAGCACTTCTGCCTCGGCGGGCCGCTTGCACGCGTGGAGCTACGGGTGCTCTTCGAGGAGATCCGCTCGCGTGTCGCGACGATCGAGCTACTCGGCGAGCCGAGGCGGCTTCGGTCGAACTTCCTCCGGGGTTTCGTGAGCATGCCGGCCGCTCTCTCGAGCCGCTGAGCCGCGCCGGCCCGTCGCTGAGCCTGGTCTTTGCGGGTGGGCCGCACGACCGTGACTACGCGCTCCTGCTCGAGGCGGCCGTCGTCGCCGACGAGGCACGGCTCGACGCCGTCTGGCTGCCCGAGCGGCACTTCAGCGACTTCGGCAGCTCCTACCCCAACCCGGCGGTCGCCGCGGCCGCGGTGGCCGTCGTCACGCGCCACGTGGACGTCCGCGGCGCGGGCGTCGTCGTCCCGCTCCGGGATCCCGTCTTCGTCGCCGAGGACTGGTCGATGGTCGACCGGCTCACCGGCGGTCGCGCCGGCATCGCGTTCTCACCCGGCTGGGTCCGAAAGGACTTCGCGCTCGGGGACGTGCCGTACGACGAGCGCGGCGCGCGCATGCTCGCCGCGGTGGAGGCATTTCGCCGGCTGTGGCGCGGTGAGTCGATCGAGCGCGAGACGACCGCGGGAGGAGCCGCTGTCCTCGAGCTGGCGTCGCGACCGGTGCAGCCGGAGGCGCCCGTCTGGATCAGCGTCGTCGACGACCGCGAGCTCTTCGCGGAGGCCGGCCGGATCGGCGCCGGCGTCCTCGTGCACGTCCTGGGGCAGCCGCTCGGTGAGCTTCGCGACTTGGTGAACGCGTATCGCGACGCCTGGCGTCCGACCGGGGTGCCGGCGCGCCCGCACGTCACCGCCGTCGTCCATGCGTACGTTGCCGCCGAGGGCGAGGACGTGGTGGAGATCGTGCGGCCCGCCTTCGTGTCATCTCTCCGGACGTATGCGTCGATGTGGCTCGGCAGCCTCGTCCCGACGGGAGCCGACGACGCCGACCTCGCCGACCGCGACTTCGAGTTCCTCGCCGAGCGCGCCTTCGCGCGGGCACTGGAGTCGTCTGCCCTGCTCGGCCCGGCGGCGGTCGTCGCCGATCGGCTCGCCGCGCTTCGCGAGGCGGGGGTGGACGAGGTCGGGTGCCTCGTCGACTTCGGGCTCGAGCGTGCGCTCGTCGTCGAGGGCATCCGCCGGCTCGCGGCGCTGCGCTAGAGAGATGCGTCCGGGAGCCGGCGCGCCACGATCGCGGCGAGCGCGGGCATGTGCGGCGGATAGAAGAAATGGCCGCCGGAGAAGACGTGGACGTCGCACTCGCTCGCTGCAACCTCCAGCCAGCGGCGGAGCACGTCCGTCGGCACGGCGGGATCGGCGTCGCCGCCGGCGGCCACGATCGGAGTCGCGAGCCGCCGCTCGCCCCTGCCGAAGCGGTAGCCGGAGACGAGCCGCAAGTCGGCGCGGATGACGGGCAGGAGCATCTCCATCAGCTCGTCCGAGTCGAGCGCCTCCTTGGGAAGGCCACCGCGCTCGCGCAGCGCCGCGACGAGCCGGTCGTGCGGGTACTCGTGGAGCGGCTCCGGCTCGAGCCGGGTGTGCGGCGGTCGCGCCGCCGTCACCACGAGCTGCGTCGCAGGACGCCCCTGCTGCTCGAAGATCCAGGCGACCTCGTAGCCGACGACCGCGCCCATGCTGTGGCCGAGGAGCGTCAGCGGGCCGCCGTCGACCGCTTCGAGATCGGCCGCGACCTCCGCCGCCATGGCCGCGACCGACTCGGGCGGGCCGTCGTTGAACCGGGGGCCGCGGCCCGGATACTGGACGCTCAGCACCTGCGGGCCCGGCGGCAGATGCAACGGCCACTCGGGCAATGAGTAGGCGCTGCCGCCGGCGAACGGGAGCAGGACGACGGTGCCCGCGCGGGGCTCCCGCGCCTCCCGCAGGCGCCAGAGCCAGTCCGTGGCGCGGCGGATGCCGCCGGTGGCGATCATCCGCCGGCGGCGGCTCGGAGCTCCTCGACGCGCGCGGCGAACGAGCCGAGCCGGGGGCACTCGAAGACGGCGCGGATGGGGATCTTCGCGCCGAGCGTCTCGGTAAGCCGGGCGCACAGCCGCATCGCCGACATCGACGTGCCGCCGAGCCGGAAGAAATGCGACCCCGCGTCCAGCTCCTCGCGCCCGAGCACGTCGCGCCAGGCTGCGACGACGAGCGAGGCCGCCGGCCCGTCGAGCGGCGGCGTGGGCTCGTCTGCGGCGGGAGGCTGCTGCGGCAGTGGAGGACGTGCTTCGAGCTCCACCAGCTTCGCCGGCGTCTCGACCGCCTCGTGGAGCGCCGTCGTGAGCGCGTCGGCGAGCTCCTGCGCCGCGGCGTCGTCGTACAGGTCGGTCGCGTACCAGATCGCGGCGTGGATCGTCCCTTCCGGCTCCGACTGGAGGACGAGCGTCAGGTCGCGCTGGGCATCCTTGGGCCAGGTCGGCACGTACTCGACCTCGAGCCCGTGCAAGGCGAGCGGCTCGAGCAGCCCCTGATGGGAGCTGACGAGCACCTGGACGATCGGGTTGTGCGCCGGGTCGTGCGGCACTCCGAGCTCGCGGACGACGAGCTCGAACGGAACGGCCTCGTGCGCCGTCGCCTCGCGCACCAGCGACGCCGCGAGCTCGACGGCAGCGCCCACCGACGCCGCTCCCGCAAGCCGGAACCGCAGCGGCAGGATGTTCATGAACGGTCCGACCATCTCGTCCGTCTCCGGGAGCGGGCGGTGCACCGCCGGCACGCCGATCACGAGGTCGTCCCGTCCCGACAACCGCGCGAGCGCGACCGCGAGGGCGCCGAGGAGGACGGCGAACTGCGTCGTACGCGCCCCGCTTGCATGCTCGGAGACCGCCGCGGCGAGCGGGGCGTCGAGGTCGAACGTGAGCCAGTCGCCCTCGAACGACTGCACCGGCGGCCGCGGTCGACTCGACCGCAGCGAGAGGACGGGCGGGGCGCCTTCGAGGTGCCGCCGCCAGAACTCGAGCCCTTCGGCCGCGGCGGCAGCTCCGAGCTCGCGGTGCTGCCACTCCGCGAAGTCGGCGTAGTGCACGCCGAGCTCCGGCAGCCCGGCCGGCTCGCCGGTGAGCTCGGCCTCGTAGAGCGCTTCGAGCTCGCGATGCACGACGTCCATCGACCAGGCGTCGTTCAGGATGTGGTGGACGACGAGCAGCAGCAGGTGCTCTTCGTCGTGGATGCGGAAGAGGCGGCCGTAGAAAAGCGGCCCTTTCGCGAGGTCGAGCGGCGGCCGAAGCGCCCGGTCGAACTCAGCCTCGTCGGGAAGCGGCTCGGGGCGCAGGCGAAGCGACCGGGGTTCGTTGACGACCTGCCACGGCTCCGCGTCGAGCTCGACGAAGGTCGTGCGCAGGATCTCGTGACGCGCGACGAGCGCGTCGAGCGCCGCCGCCAGCGCATCCACGTCGAGCGGCCCGCGGAGCCGGTAGACGTGTCGCGCGAGGAACGCGGTGCTGTCGGCGCCGCCGATCTGGTGCCCGAACCAGAAGCCACGCTGCGCGTACGAGGTCGGCAAGGGCTGCCCGCGCGGGACGCGCTCGAGCGACGCGCTCTCCGGCTCCGCCGCGGCGAGCCACTGCGCCAGGATATCCGCGGACGTCACCCGAGCAGCTCGCTTGCGCGGCGCGCCGGGTCGCCCGCGACGCGCCGGAGGAGGGCGATGTAGTCGCGGCCGAGCTCGAGGACCGTCTCGCGGTCGTAGAGCTCCGTGTCGTACTCGACGTCGAGCAGCACGCGATCCCTCTCCTCGCGCGCCGTCAGGACGAGGTCGAAGCGGACCGTCCGCTGCCGGACCCGCACCTCACGCGCCTCGATCCCCGGGAGCACGAGCGCCGGCTCCGTGTCGTTCTGGTAGGCGAAGCACACCTGACAGAGGGGGCTGTGCGCGAGCGTCCGCTCCGGCGCGAGCTCGTCAACGAGCGCCTCGAACGGCGTGTCCTGGTGGGCATACCCGCCGAGCGCGACCTCGCGCACCCGGTCGAGGAGCTCGATGAACGACGGATCGCCCGAGCAATCCGTGCGCAGGACGAGCATGTTCACGAAGAAGCCGACCAAGCGCTCGAGCTCGCGGCGCGAGCGGTTCGCGACCGCCGTGCCGATCGTGACGTCGGTTCGGCCGGCACGCTCGGCGACGAGCAGGTTGAACGCGGCGAGGAGCGTCATGTAGAGCGTCGCCTGCGCCGTGCGCGAAAGCTCCCGGAGCGCCGCGACGAGCGGCAGGTCGAGCTCGAAGAACTCCTGCGCCCCCGCCGCCGACTTCACCCGCGGCCGCGGACGCTGCCCGCGAAGCTCGAGGAGCGGCGGCGCCGAGTCGAGCCGCCTCCGCCAGTAGTCGAGCTGCCGGTCGAGCACCTCGCCGCGCAGCCACGCGCGCTGCCAGACCGCGAAGTCGGCGTACTGCACCGGGAGCGGCTGGAGCGGCGACGGGCGTCCCTCGGCGAATGCGGCGTAAGCGGCCGACAGCTCCTCGAGCAGGATCCGCAGCGACCAGGCGTCGGCGACCACGTGATGGAACGCGAGGAGCATGATGTGGTCGTCGGGACGGGTCTGGAGCAGGCGGACGCGGAAGAGGGGGCCTCGCGCCAGGTCGAACGCCGCCGCGAGCTCCGCGTCGACGAGCTGCGCGATCCGTTCCTCGAGCGCCGGGCCCGCGAGCGTGGCGAGCCGGAGGACGGGTATCGGCACCGGCGTCGGCGACAGCACGACCTGCGCGGGCGCGCCGGCTCCGTCGTCGTGGAACACGGTGCGCATCGGCTCGTGCCTGCGGACGAGCTCGTCGAAGGCGCTGCGCAGGGCGTCGAGGTCGAGCGTCCCCGTGAGCCGGTAGCCGACGACGACGCTGTATTCCGAGCTTCGCCCGTGGAGCTGGTCGATGAACCAGAGCCGCTGCTGCGCGAACGACAGGGGCAGCGGCTCGCTCCGATCGGCGGCGACGAGCGGCGGCACGCCGGCCTCGGGGCCGCCGAGCTCGGCCGCGAGACCCGCCGGCGTCGGATGCTCGAACAGCGCTTGCAGCCGCAGCTCGCTCCCGCTGAGCTCGACCAGGCGCGAGATCGCCTGGGTCGCGAGCAACGAATGTCCGCCGAGCTCGAAGAAGTTGTCGTCGATCCCAACCCCGCGGACGCCCAGGATCTCGCCGAAGACGCCGACGACGAGCTCCTCCGTCTGGTTCCGCGGCTCGGCATAGCGCACGGCGAGCTCCGGCCGGAGGTCGCTCGGAGCCGGAAGCGCGGCACGATTGACCTTGCCGCTCGCGGTCACCGGCAACGCATCGATCGGCACCACCGCCGCGGGAACCATGTAGGCCGGAAGCTCGCGCGCGGCGGCCGTGCGCAGCGCCGCCGTGTCGGCGTCGCCGGGGCCTACGACGTACGCGACGATCCTCGGCTCGCCGCCCTCGGCGCGGGTGACGACGACGGCGTCCCGGACGCCGGCGACCCGGCGCAACGTCGCCTCGATCTCCCCCAGCTCGATCCGGTGACCGCGGATCTTCACCTGGTGGTCGAGGCGTCCGACGAACTCGATCCCGCCGTCGGAGCGGGCCCGGCCGATGTCGCCCGTGCGATACGCGCGGCTTCCCGGCGGGCCGAAGGGATCGGGGACGAACCGCGTCGCCGTGAGCCCCGGCGCCCCGACGTAGCCGCGCGTCACGCCCGCACCGCCGATCACGATCTCGCCCGGGACGCCGACCGGCGCGCGTGCGCCGCGATCGTCCAGCACGTGGACCTCGGCGCCGTCGAGAGCCTGCCCGACGTGCGGCGCTCCCACCTCGGCTCCGATCTCCGCCGCCGTCGCGTTGACCGTGCCCTCCGTCGGTCCGTAGACGTTGACGAACCGCTTGCCGGGCGATGCTGCAAGCGCGGCCCAGAGATCGGGATCGATCGCCTCGCCGCCCACGATCGCGAGCAGCGGTTGCTCGAGCTCGAGCAGCCCGTGCGCGACGAGCGCGCGGAGGTGGGTCGGCGTGCAGTCGAACGCGTCGATCGAGCGGTCGGCGAGCAGCTCGACGAACCGGCGCGGGTCGCGTCGCGTCTCGTCGTCGACGACCACGACGGTGTCCCCGCAGACGAGGCGACAGAGCGCCTGGACGGAGGCGTCGAAGACGAGCGGCGCGTTGAGCGCGAACCGCCGCCGCCGCGGGGCGCCGTTCCGCGCTGGCTCGTCGATGATCGGCGCGAGCGCACGGATCAGGTACGCGAGGTTGCCGCGGTCGACGACGACGCCCTTCGGCCGTCCGGTGGAGCCGGACGTGTAGATGACGTAGGCGGCGCTCCGCTCGTGCACCGGCGTCCAGCCGCGCGACTCACCGAGCTCGAACGGCGGCGACAGGACCGGGATCGAGCCGCCGGCCCAGCCCTCGTCCGCTCCGACGACGACGGCGGCGCTGGCGTCCTCGGCCATGTACCGACGCCGCGCCTCGGGGAAAGAGGGGTCGATCGGCAGGAACGCGCCGCCCGCCTTCAAGGTGCCGACGACGGCGACGAGCAGCTCGAGGGAGCGCTCGAGGTCGAGGGCCACGACGCGATCTGGGCCGACGCCGTACAGCTCGAGCGCGGCGACGAGCGCCGAGGCAGCGTCGTCGAGCTCGCTGAAGGTGAGCCGGTCGCCGCCGAGCTCGACCGCTACCTCGTCGGGCGCGCTCTCGACCTGCGCCTCGAAGAGGTCGCTCAGGGAGCCGCGCACCGCCGCGACGTCGTCTCGGACGGCAGGCGTCACGCTAGGCGGCGACCGCGCGGTAGCGCTCGACCCGCTCGATCGCGTCGAGCGATGGCGGCTGCCCGCGGTCGAACTGGCTGCAGCGGCGAAGGGTCTCGAGCAGGTCGGGCGCCACCGACGGCGTGCCGAGCAGCATCCGCTCCTGGATCGCGGCGTTGAACGCGCGGAGGAACGTCTTGATCTGGGGGAGGCTCATCCCGCGGCGCTGGAGGTAGTAGACGCTCCAGAGCTCGAAGCCCGCCTGCGGGAGCCAGATCGAGTTCTCGACGTCGAGGAACATGCGGTCGACGAGGTCGGTCGCCGTGGCCGCGTCCATCGTGTCGTGCGACCACTTGAACGCGGCGCCGGTCAGTCCCCAGCGCTCCCGTTCCGCCCACACGGGCGTGGTCAGGTCGCAGTACCAGAGCTGCGCCCGGAAGAAGTCGGGCTGAACCTCCTCGATGAACTGGTTCGTCTCCGCGTACGTCTCCGCCGACTCGCGCGGGAAGCCGACGATGAACGACCCGTGGGTCACGATCCCGGCGTCCTTGAGCCGCGGGATCACGTATGCATAGTGACGGCGCCGCGCCGTCTTGTTCATCGCCTCGAGGACGACGTCGCTGCCGGACTCCATCCCGAGGAACACGCCTTCGCAGCCGCTCTCGTGCATGAGCTCGATCGTCTCGTCGTCGACGTGGTCGCTCCGCAGATACGAGTTCCAGCGGAAGCCGTAACCGCGCTCGATCATCAGCCGGAGGATCGACTTGAACCGCCCCTTCGGGACGTTGAACGTGTCGTCGATGATCGTCAGCGTGTGCACGCCGGCCTCGGCGAGCGCGTCGAGCTCCTTCGCGACGAGGTCGACGGGCAGGTAGACGTACGCTCCGGCGCGGGCCGGGAACCCGCAGAACGAGCACTTGAACGGGCACGAGCGCGCCGTCCGGATCGTCGCGAACCCACGGACCTCGTCGGCGGGGAACAGCGAGTAGTCGACCATGTTCTCGGCGAGGTCGTTCGACTCCGGGTCGATCGGCGTGGAGACGAAGCCGCCGTCCTCCCGGTAGGCGATGTTGGCGATCCCGTCGAGGCGCCGTCCGGACTTGAGCGCCTCCAGCACCTGGACGAGCGCCGCCTCGCCCTCCGAGCTGATCACGTAGACGTCCGCGCCGAGGTACGAGAAGAGCTCGCCGAGCGCCTTCGTGTCGAGCATCTTCGTCCTGTTCAGCACGTACGGGCCGCCGACGACGATCTTCACGTCGGGATTCACGTCGCGGACGAACCGGATCACCTCGATCAGCGGGTGCGGAGAGACGTAGAGGGTCGTCGTGATCGCGACGCTGAGGACGTCGCCGGACTCGAGCAGCTCGCGCAGGCGCTCCTTCTCCTGGTGAAAGAGGTTGACGTAGTCGAACGTGAAGCCGCGGCGCGCGAGGTACGTCCCCAGGTACGTGATCACCGGCCAGAGGAAGTCGGAGTTGTGGAACGGTCGCCCTGCCGGACGTCCCTCGAAGTGGTACCGGTTGAGGAGGTCCATGCTCCGCTGCGGCACCCCGTCGACGTCGACGAGCGCGAGCGCGAGGTCGCGGTAAGCGCCGGACGTCTCGCCCATGGCGCGAACGAGGTCGACGTACTCGGGGAAGCTCGTGTCGTTGAACCCGACGAGGACGCAGTCAAGCATCGTCATCACCTTTCGTCGCCTCGCGCAGGCTCCGCGGCCGCATGTCGGTCCAGGTCTCGTCGACGAAGGCGGAGCACTCCTCCTCGCTCCCCTCGAACCCGGCGGGCTGCCAGCCCTCGGGCACCGGCCACTCGAGCGGCACGATCGAGTACTGCTCCTCGTCGTTGACGACGACGCGGTGGGTGGCGCTCGTGGCGCTCATGCGGCTCCTGACGCGGCCAGCTTCGCGAGCATCTCCGACTGGGCGTACGCGGCGAGGTCGCGGACGCTCGGGTACTCGAACACCGCGGTCATCGGGATGGAGAGATTGATCCGCTTCTTCAGGCGCGCGACCACGCGGATCGCGAGGATCGAATGGCCGCCGAGCGAGAAGAAGTTGTCGTTGGCCGAGATCGAGTCGACCCCGAGCACCTCGGCCCAGACCTCCGCGATCAGCTGCTCGATCGGGCCCGAGGGCTCGTCCGAGACCAGGGTCGCCGCCTCGCTCGCGGCCGCGGCGTCGTCGCCTCCAGGCGGTGGGAGCTTCGAGCGGTCGACCTTGCCGCTGTCGGTGAGCGGGATCCGGTCGACCTGCGTGAGCGTCGCCGGGACCATGAAGTCCGGCAGCCGCGCGGCGAGCGCTCGTGCGAGCTCCGCCGGCGCGAGCTCCTCGCGAGCGGTGTAGTACGCGGCGAGGCCGCCGCCGTCTTGCTCGTCCCGCTGCACCACGACGGCGTCCGCGACGCCGGGAACGGACTCGAGCACGCTCGCGACCTCGCCGAGCTCGACGCGGTAGCCGCGCACCTTGACCTGGTCGTCGAGTCGCCCGGCGAGCTCGAGCCGGCCGTTTCGCCAGCGGGCACGGTCGCCGGTGCGATACATCCGCGCGCCGCCGCCGGCCACGACGTCCGGGACGAAGGTCGCGGCGGTGAGCGCAGGCTGCCCGAGATAGCCCCTGGCGACGCCGGCGCCGCCGAGGTAGAGCTCGCCGTAGGCGCCTTCTGGCACGCGCCGGAGCCAGCCGTCGAGGACGTAGGCGCGCACGCCGGCGAGCGGACGCCCGATCGTCGGCAGGATGGACTCGCCCACGTCTGCGACCGTGGCGTCGACGGTGCACTCGGTGGGCCCGTAGAGGTTGAACGCCGTCGCGCCGCGCGCGCGGAGCACCTCCCAGAGCCCGGGCCGGATCGGCTCGCCGCCGACGAGCAGACGGAGCGGAGGCAGGGTGTCGAGCACGGCCGCAAGGTGCGACGGCGTCAGGTCGAGCTCGTCCACGTCCTCGCCGCGGAGAAGCTCGGCGAGGCGATCCGGGTCGGAGCGGTGGACGTCGTCGAGGACGACCAGCGTGTCGCCACGCGCCAGGCGGGCCCATTGCTGGACCGACGCGTCGAAGGAGGCGCTCGCGTTCCAGGCGACGGTGGCGGGCGCGTCGGGCGCGACGCCGCGCGCCTCGAGCGCAGCGAGCAGGTTGGTGACGCCGCCGTGCGTGACGCAGACGCCCTTCGGCGTGCCGGTCGAGCCGGAGGTGTAGATCACGTAGGCGAGCTGCTCCGGCCTCGGGTCGGCGAACGGCGCGGTGCTCGCCGCGCCCTCCGCGTCGCCGGGGTCGACGATGACGGCGGCGGCGCCGAGCGCCTCGCGAAGCGATGCTGCGCCGTCCCCGCCCGCGAGCACGAAGCGCACGCCTGCATCCGCGGCGACCAGCCGCAGCCGCTGCGCCGGATACGTCGGGTCGAGCGGGAGGTACGCGGCCCCCGCCCCGAGCACACCGAGGATCGAGGCGGGAAGGTCGGAGGAGCGTGCCGCGGAGACGCCGACGACCTCCTCCGGCTTGACTCCTCGCTCGCGCAGCAGCGCGGCGATCCCGCGCGCCCGAGCGTCGAGCTCGGCGAAGGTCAGCTCCTCGCCACCGGCGACGACGGCACGTCGGTCGGGGGCAGCGCGCACGGCGTTCGCGAACCGGGCGAGGACGCTTCCGGCCGGAACCGGCGCCGGCCCCTGCTCCCACGCGGCCAGCCGGTCGCGCTCGTGCGGCGAGACGACGTCGAGCTCGAGCAGAGGCCGATCTGGCGCAGCGATCGCGGCGGAGAGCGTGCTCAGGAGCCGCGCCGCGGCAGACTCGATCGTCGAGCGGTCGAAGAGGTCGCTCGCGTACGACAGCTCGAGCTCGAGCCGGTCGCCCGCCGTTCGGTAGTCGCACGCGACGTCGTACCGGGACACCCTCGGTCGGGCGTCGACCCACTCGACGTGCAAGCCGTCGAGCTCGAGCTCGGGCAGCTCCTCACGCGCAAACGTCGACTGGATCAGCGGGTTGTGCGCGAGCGTCCGCTCCGGCCCGAGCTGCTCGACCACCTCGTCGAACGAGACGTCCTGGTACTCGAGAGCGTTCTCGACGGTCTCGTGCACGTGCCGGACGAGCGGGCGGAAGCCGAGCCGCTCGTCGACGAGGACCCGGATCGGAAGGAGGTTGACGAAGAAGCCGATCAGCTCGTCGAGCTCGCTCGCGGGTCGCGCCGGTGCCGGCAGGCCGAGCACGACCTCCTCGCTGCCGGTCCAGCGGCTGAGGAAGAGCGCGAACGCAGCGAAGAGGACGGTCTGCTCCGGGACGCCCTCCTCGAGCGCGACGGCGGCGACCGCCCTGCGCGAGGCGGCGGGAACGTGGATCGCGAGCCAGTCGCCGGCGTAGGTTTGCCGCTCCGGCCGCGGATGGTCGGTCGGGAGCGCGAGCGTCTGCCGGACGCCGGCGAGCTGCGCCCGCCAGTACTCGACGTGCGTGGCCAGCCCGCCGAGGCTCAGCCGGTCCTGCTCCCACGCTGCGAAGTCGACGTACTGGACGACGGGCTCGTCCTCGTCGGTCGTGCCGCCGTGCGCGTAGCCGCGACCGAGCTCCTGGACGAGGATCTCGGCGGAGCGCCCGTCGACGACGATGTGGTGCAGCGAGAGGACGAGCAGGTGCTCACGAGGCGCCGTCGCAAGCAGGGCCGCCCGGAACACCGATCCGTGCTCGAGATCGAACGGTGTTTGCACGAGCTCGGCGACGGCCCGCTCGAGCGCGGCCGGATCTTCAATCGTCTGCAGCGTCAGCACTCCGCTCGGCGCGAGGCCGACTCGTTGCCGAGCGATGCCGTCGACCTCGAAGAACGTCGTTCGCAACGCCTCGTGCCGGTCGACGAGCGCGTCGACCGCACGCCGGAGCGCTTCGACGTCGAGCTCACCGTGGATCCGAAATGCGAGCGGGTACGCATACTCGGCTCCCGTGTGCCCGAGCCGGTACGCGAACCAGAGCCGGCGCTGAGCCGACGAGAGTCGCGCGGGGCGGCTGCGCGAGATCCGCGGGATGACGGCTGTAGTGCCCGCGGAGACTGCGCGACCCTCGATGAGCGGGGGACGCGTCACAAGCGAGCATCGTAGGGCGGTTTCGCACGATTGACAAGGCGATACTCGGCCTCGCGTAACGGCCTCTCTCGCCGAGCACCTGAGGGGATTTGACAAAGCCGGCTGGCAGCGATTCACTGGGGCGCTGCGGCGGCACGCGGAAAAGTAACGGCGCCTCTGACCGGGGCTCCACTACCAAGGGAAGGCTCGTCCAGAGGGTTCCGATCACATGAGCAGCCGCACCACGTCGCTTGCGCCGCCCGTACCGACGGGGCCGGGTCTCGCCACCACCGCGACCGAGCTCTTCCGCAGCTGCGTGCTGCGGGCTCCGGATGCAGCGGCGGTCCTCTCGAGCCGATCGCGGCTGACCTACCGCGCGCTCGCCGCTCGGGTCGACGGACTCGCGCTGGAGCTGCGCTCGCGCGGCGTCGGCCGCGGCGCGGTCGTCGGCATCGCGCTGCCGCGGTCACCGGAGTACGTCGTCGCAGTGCTGGCGGTGCACGAAGTCGATGCCGCCTTCCTCCCCCTCGACCCGACGTATCCGGCAGACCGTCTGGAGCTGATGGTCGCGGACGCCGGCGCCGGGCTCGTGCTCGCCGACGCGGCGTCGCCTGCGGCGCTCGCCGGGGTGCCGGCGGAGCTCCTCGACGCCACCTCCCTCGACGGAGCGGGCGACGAATCGGTGGAGCGGCCTCCCGCCGCGGCGGGCGAGGGCGACCTCGCGTACGTGATCTACACGTCGGGCTCGACCGGCAGGCCGAAGGGCGTCGAGGTCACGCACGGCAACCTCGTCAGCCTCGCGCTCGCGCAGCAGGCCGTCTTCGACGAGCCGGAGGTAGAGCGCGTGGCTCTGCTCGCGCCGACGAGCTTCGACGCGTCGGTCTGGGAGCTGTCGATGGCGCTGCTCCGCGGAACGACGCTCGTGATCCCGACGGCACGAGCGGACGATCCGCGCGCGCTCGCCGCCGAGCTGACCGCGCTCGACGCGACCTGCGTGACGCTGCCGCCCTCGGCGCTTGCGCAGCTCGACCCGCGAGAGCTCCCGAGCATCCGGCTCGTGGTCTCGGCCGGCGAGGCGTGCCCGCCGGATCTCGTCGCCGCCTGGCGGACCCACCACCGGTTCGTGAACGCCTACGGGCCGACCGAGACGACGGTCTGCGCGGCCGTGCACCGTTGCCTGACCGACGACGCGCCGGTCGGACGGCCGCTCCAGAACTCACGCTGCCACGTCGTCGACGACGCGGGACAGGACGCCGGACAGGGCGGCACGGGCCAGATCGCGATCGGCGGCTTCGGCGTCGCGCGCGGCTACCGCGGCCGGCCGGCCGAGACCGCGCGCCGCTTCGTCCCGGATCCGTGGGGCCCACCCGGCTCGCGCCTCTACCTCACCGGAGACCTTGGCCGGATCCAAGCAGACGGCGAGCTCGAGTTCCTCGGACGGATCGATGCCCAGCTGAAGGTGCGCGGCTTCCGGATCGAGCCGGGTGAGATCGAGGCACGGCTGCGCTCGCACGCGGCGGTTCGAGAGGCGGCGGTCGTCGTCTCGGACACCGATCCCGACCGGCGTCTCGTCGCCTACGTGGTTCCCGCCGCCGTCGACGTCTTCGACCCGGCGCGGAGCCTCCCTCCGGTCGACGAGCTGCGCGCGCACGTCGCGGCCACGCTTCCGGAGTTCATGGTCCCCGCGATCTTCGCGGCCGTCGCGGAGCTGCCGCGAACGCCGGCGGGCAAGCTCGACCGCGGCACGCTCGCGGCGCGGGCGCTGCCGACGCTCCTGCCGGACGCCGGCCAGCCGCCGGCGACGCCGACGGAGGATCTCGTCGCCGCCGTCTGGTCGCAAGTGCTGTCCGCCAAGCGCTTCGTGCGCACGTCGAACTTCTTCGAGCTCGGCGGCCACTCGCTGCTCGCGACCCAGGTGATCGCCCGCGTCTGCGACGCGGCACAGGTGGACGTGCCCGTGCGAGCGCTGTTCGAGACGCCGACGCTCGCCGGCTTCGCCGCCGCCGTCGACGCCGCCCGGCCGGCCGCCGCCGCGCCGCCGCTCGTCCGCGAGGAGGGCGCGCCCGAGCTCTCGTTCGCCCAGGAGCGCCTCTGGTTCCTCCAGAGCCTCGAGCCCGACGCCACGTTCTTCTCGATCCCGCTCGTGCGCCGCCTGCGCGGGCCGCTCGACGTCGACGCGCTCCGCGCCGCCCTCTCCGCGCTCGTGGATCGACACGAGGTCTTCCGGACCGGCATCGAGACCGTCGACGGTCGCCCGGTGCCCACGGTCGTCCCGAGGTCTGGGCTGGACGTCCCGCTCGTCGACCTGTCTGGGGTCCCCGCCGAGCAGCGGCGGCGCGAGGCGGAGCGGCTCGCCGAGGAGGAAGCGGCGAAGCCCGTCGACCTCACACGGCCCCCGCTCCTGCGTGCGCGGCTCCTTCGGCTCGGCCCGGAGGAGCACCTCCTCCTGCTGACGGCGCACCACGTCGCGCTCGACGGCTGGTCGATGCGAATCGTGATCCGGGACCTCGCCGAGCTCTACAGCGCATACAGCGCGGAGCGGGAGCCGGAGCTTGACGAGCCGCCGATCCAGTACTCGGACTTCGCGCGCTGGCAGCGGCGGTGGCTCGACGGTCCGGTGCTCGAGGAGGGCCTCGGGTTCTGGCGCGAGGCGCTCGCAGGGGCACCGACGGCGCTCTCCGTTCCTACCGACCGGCCGCGGCCGCTGCGGCAGCGCTTCCGCGGCCGGCAGGTCGAGGTCCGGCTCGATCCCGAGGTGGTGCGCGGGGTCCGAGAGCTCGCGCTCGCGAGCGGCTCGACCGTCTTCATGACGCTCCTCGGCGTCTTCGGCACCCTCGTGGCCGCGGCCGCGGGGCAGGAGGAGGTTCTCGTCGCGGCGCCCCTCGCCGGCCGCGCGCGGCCGGAGCTCGAGGAGGTGGTCGGCCTCTGCCTGAACACGCTGCCCCTCCGCGTCACGGCGCGTGCCGGCTGGACCGTTCGGGAGCTGATCGGGCACACTCGGGGCCGCGTCCTCGACGCTGTCAGGTACGAGCACGTCCCGTTCGAGAAGATCGTCGAGGCCGTCCAGCCGGAGCGGACGCTCTCCCGCAACACGCTCTGCCAGGTCGGCTTCTCGGTTCAGAGCGTCCTGACGGAGGACATCGAGCTCGAGGGGCTCGGGGTCGAATGGCTGCCGACGACGGTGCCCGGCGCGAAGTACGACCTCGCGATGGCCTTCCGCGACGACGGCGTCGAGCTCTACGGCCTGCTGACGTACAACGTCGAGCTCTTCGAGCCGGAGTCCGCCGAGCGCTGGGCGCGGGCGTTCGAGGCCGCCGTGGCCGCCGCCGTCGCGGATCCGGAGGCGCCCGTCGCCTCGCTCGTCGGCGGTGTCCGCCCGCGCTCGCACGCGCGGGGCGCGCGGCGGGTGCCGGAGGTCGAGACGGTCGACGCGCTCGTCGAGCGCTGGGTCGAGCGCTCGCCCGAGGCGGTGGCCGTCGCCGGCGCGGGCGGCGCCGTGACCTACGGCGTGGTCGCGCGCCGCGCGAACGCGCTTGCGGAGCGGCTCCGGGACCTCGGCGTCGGCCGCGAACGCCGTGTCGGGATCTGCCTGCCGCGAACGCCCGACCTGCTCGTCGCCGAGCTCGCAGTGCTGAAGGCGGGAGGCGCGTGCGTCCCCGTCGACGTCGACCATCCGGTGGAGCGGCTGCGCTCGATCCTGAGTGACGCAGAGGTCGACGCGATCGTGGTCGACGGGGATCACGACGACCGCCTCGACTCCGTGGCGGAGCTCGTGGACGTCGACGCGGGGCTCGCAGACGAGGCGCCGGTCGGCGCCCTCAGGCGTCCGGAAGACCTCGCGTTCGTCTTCTACACGTCGGGCTCGACCGGAACGCCGAAGGGCGTGTTCGTCGAGCACCGGTCGGTGGTCTCGTATCTCGAGCACCTGGTCGCCGAGCTCTCCTTGACGCCTCGCGACCGCGTCCTCCAGCTCGCGTCGGCCGGCTACGACGCGTCGCTGCGCGACCTCCTGGGGCCGCTCGCGGCAGGCGCCTGCACGATCCTTCCCGCGCCCGAGGCCCGGCTCGACGCGGACGCTCTGCTCGCCGAGATCGAGCGACACGAGGTGACCGCCCTCTTGACGGCCGTGCCGTCGCTTCTGCGTGTCCTCGCCGCGACGCCGGACGCGGCGGAGCGCTGCCGCAGCCTCCGCTTGACGGCGACGAGCGGCGAGAGCGCGCAGCTCCTCGTCGACCTCGACCTGCGTCCGTTCGGCGCGCTCGTCAACCAGTACGGCCCGACCGAGTGCACGATGACCTCGACCCTCGCCCGCGGCGTCGCGGCGGGGCCGGACACGGTGGGACGGCCGATTGCGAACGTCGACGTGTGGGTGGTCGACGCGGCCGGCTCGGTCTTGCCGACGGGCGCCGTCGGCGAGATCTGCATCGGCGGCGTCGGCCTTGCCCGCGGCTACCTCGGCGACTACGCCGGAACGGCGGCGCGCTTCGTCCCCTCCCCGGACGGCGCCGGGCGCATGTTCCGGACGGGAGACCGGGGGCGGATGGGCGACGACGGCGTCCTCGAGCTCCTCGGGCGCGACGACACGCTCGTCAAGATCCGCGGCCATCGCGTCGACCTGCGCGAGATCGAGACGGCTCTCCGCTCGCACGATGCGGTCGAGGAGGCCGTCGCAGTCGTCGCCGGCGATGCGGCGACGCCGGCGCTTGCCGCCTACGCCACCGCGCGGACGGCGGTCGCCGCCGAGGCGCTCACTGCGGAGCTGCGGCATCGCCTTCCCGAGCACATGATCCCCCAGAGGCTCGCGATCCTCGACGCGCTCCCCCGGACGAGCAGCGGCAAGGTCGACCGCGCGGCGCTCGCGGCGCTTCCGGCCGCGAGCACGAACGGGACGCCGACCGACGGCGCACCGGAGACCGAGACGGAGCGGAAGGTTCGCGAGCTGTGGCAGGAGCTCTTGGCCGTGGACGCGATCGGCCGCGACGACGACTTCTTCGCGCTCGGCGGCCACTCGCTCCTGCTGATGGTGCTGGCGAGCCGGCTCCGACGTGCCTTCGACGTCGACTTGGATATCGCGACGGCCTTCGACCGCTCGACGCTCGGCGGCCTCGCAGCCTACGTCGACGGCTGTCGCGCGGTGCAGGAAGGGGTCGCGTGAGCAGCCACGACTGCTATCTGCTCGACCTCGCGCGCTCGCGGCGCGGCCCGCACGCGATCGCGTTCGTCCATCCCGTCTCGGGGAGCGCGATCTGCTACGCGCCGCTCGCGGAGCGGCTCTGGCCCGAGGCGACGGTCGTCGGGCTCCAGGACCTCGGCACGCGCGCCGAGGACGTGGGCTCGCTCCGAGAGCGCGCCGAGGCCTATGCGGCGTGCCTGGCGGCGCACGGCCTCGGCGAGCCCGGCGTCGGCGGCTGGTCGTTCGGCGGCCTCATCGCGCTCGAGCTCGCGCGGCTCCGGGACGGCGAGACGTCGCCGGTGATGCTGATCGACCCGCCGCTCGTGCACGGCAGCAGGCTTCCCGATCGCCCCCTCCTGCGCGCGCATCTGGACAGGCTCGCGGAGCGAACGACGGCGCTCCTCGCCGCGACCGCCGAGGACGAGCCGGCGATCCGCGCCGACCTCGCCGAGCTCCTCGCCCACGTCGCCCTCCCGGCTCAGCTCGCCGAGCTCGCGCCGGAGGTCCTGCACGGCTATCTGTCGCTCCACATCGCCCACTACCGCGCACAGTTCGAGCACAGCGTCGAGGCCTTCGACGGTCCCGTCACCCTCGTTGTGTGCGACGGGACGCTGAGCCGGCACGGCGAGGCCTATCTCGCCGAGTGGCGCGCTCTGCTCGGCGACGCAGACGTCGTGGTCGTGCCCGGACGCCATGAGCTCCTGTTCGAGGATCCCGACTCGATCGCGGCGATCGCGGCGACGCTCGCCGACACGGTCCGTCCCTCTCGCCTACTGAAAGGAGCCCGCGCATGAGCAAGTCGATCACGCCCGTCGAGCAGCCCTCACTCGCGCCGCGCGCCGTGCCGGGGAAGCCGGTGACGCTCGAGCTGGAGCCGATCGACACGGTCGATGCGGGCGTCCAACTGGCGGCGCAGCGCACGGCGCTCGACGCGTTGCTCGCCGAGCACGGCGCGCTCCTCCTCCGCGGCCTCGAGCTGCGGTCGGTCGACGACTTCGCCCGCGTCCGCGACGCGCTCATCGACCGCCATGCGTCGTACAAGGAGAAGGCGACGCCACGGAGCGACTTCGGCAAGGACGTCTACTCGTCGACCGACCTGCCGCCGTCGCAGGACATCCGGCTCCACAACGAGATCAGCTACACGCTCGAGTTCCCGCGGACGCTCGTGTTCGCGTGCCTCGAGGCGCCGGAGGTCGGAGGCGCGACGCCGGTCGCCGACGTACGGCGCGTCCTGGAGCGGATCCCGGCCGGCATCGTGGAGCCGTTCCGGCGGCGCGGCTGGCTCTTGACGCGCAACTTCGACCGGCGGATGGGGCTCGCTTGGGAGGAGGCGTTCGCGACGGACGAGCCGGCCGAGGTCGAGCGCTACTGCGACGCGAACGCGATCGGCTACGAGTGGCGCGAGGACGGCCGGCTGCGGACGACGCAGCGGCGCTCGGCGGTCGTGACGCATCCGCTCACCGGCGACGAGGTCTGGTTCAACCACGTGGCCTTCTGGAACCAGTGGACGCTCGACGCGGAGATCCGCGAGGTGCTCGTGGACGAGTACGGCGAGGACAACCTTCCGTTCGACACGAGCTACGGCGACGGCGCGCCGATCCCGCAGGACGTCGTCGACACGCTGAACGCGGCGTACGACGACGCGACCGTCCGCGAGCCATGGCAGGTCGGCGACGTGCTCCTGGTCGACAACGTCCTCACCGCGCACGGCCGCGACGCGTTCCGCGGCCCGCGGAGGATCGTCGTCGCGATGGGCGAGCCGACCCCGCTCGCCGCGTGCCGGCCGACGGTCGAGCCGACCCCCGTCGCGGTCGACGGCGGTACCGGATGATGCTCGACTGCGTCGTCGTCGGCTACAACGAAGGCGACTTCGACCAGTACCGGCTGCTGTGCGAAGGATCCGGCTCCGGCTCTCCGGATCTCCAGATCTTCAGCAAGGAGCACCTCGTTCTCGACGGGCACGCGATGCCGTGGCTCGAGGCGTTCAGCATGCTGCGCCGCAGGACAACGGGTCGACCCGACCGCTACCACCCCGGCGAGGTGTTCAACCTCGCCGGCATCTACCTCTCGAGCTACCTCCGCCGGCACGGGTTCACGGCTGAGCCGATCTCGCTCTTCGGGGGCGATCTCGACGAGCTGCGGACGTTGCTGGAGGAAGGGCCGCGGCTGGTGGCGATCACGACCACCTTCTACGTCAACGCGCTCCCCGTGCTTCCGGTCGTCGAGTTCGTGCGCGAGCACGCGCCCGCGAGCCGGATCGTCGTTGGCGGTCCGCTCGTCGACAACCTCTGCCAGGACGCGGGGGTGACACCGGGACCGGTGCCCGAGGAGCTCGGCGAGCTCCTCGGCGCGATGGGCGCCGACTACTACGTCTGGGAATCGCAGGGCGAGTCGACGCTCGCCCGGCTCTGCATGCGGCTGCGTCAGGGCGCGGATCCGTCGGGGCTTCCGAACCTGGTCGTCGAGCGCGGTGAGCGCTGGGTCGCGAACCCGAAGGAGCCGGAGAGCAACGACCTCGACGAGGGCTCGATCCGGTGGACCGGCTTCACGCCGCACCAGCTCGGCGTCACCGCGCAGATGCGAACCGCCCGGAGCTGCGCCTTCAAATGCAGCTTCTGCGACTACCCGATGCGGGCGGGGAAGCTCGCCACCGCCTCGGTCGAGACCGTCCGCCGGGAGCTGCGCGAGCTCGCCGCGCTCGGCGTCCGGAACGTCGTGTTCGTCGACGACACGTTCAACGTCCCGGTCAAGCGGTTCAAGGAGATCTGCACGATGCTGGCCGAGGAGCAGCTCGACCTCTCCTGGTACTCGTACTTCCGCTGCTCGAATGCCCGCGACGACGAGACGTTCGACCTGGCCGCGGAGAGCGGCTGCGCGGGCGTCTTCCTGGGCGTCGAGTCGGCGGACAACGGCGTGCTCGAGAACATGCGCAAGCTGGCGCAGGACTCGCAGTACCGGGACGGCATCCTGAAGTTCGAGGAGCGCGGGATCACGACCTTCGCCGCGATCATCGTCGGCTTCCCCGGCGAGACCGAGCGGTCGATCGAGACGACCGTCGAGTTCCTGAACGAGCTGCAGCCGAGCTTCTGGCGCGCGCAGCCCTGGTGGGGGAACCCGCGCTCGCCGATCTACCTCGACCGCGAGCGCTTCGGAATCGAAGGCGAGCGCTACGACTGGCGCCACGACACGATGACCTCGGAGGACGCCGCGCGGTACTGCGACGTCATGTTCGACGCCGTCACGGGCTCGACGTGGCTGCCGCTCTACGACTTCGACTTCTGGTCGCTTCCGTATCTGGCCGGAAAGGGCGTGAGCGCACCCGAGCTGAAGGAGGCGCTCGCGGCGAGCCAGGAGGTGATGTCGCTTCGCGACCGCGGCCTCCCGACCGACGCAGCGCAGGAGCGCTTCGAGCGGCTCGTCGCCGCTCTGGACGTCGAGCCCGCGAAGTACCGGCTCGAGCCGACGCCGGTGGCGGCCGTCAGGTGACGCCGTCCAGAGATCTCGCGGAGGGACTCGACCGCGAGGCGGCACACCGGCGCGTTGAGCTGGCACGCGGCTCGGAGGGCCCGCCGTGGCCGCGGACCACTGTTGTCGAGCTCGTCGAGCAGTGGGCCGCCCAGGCCCCCACACGGGCGGCCGTCTCCGACGGCAGCCTCACCCTCTCGTACGCTCGCCTCGTCGAACGCTCCCGCGCCGTCGCGCGCGGCCTCCTCACCGCCGGCGTCCGTCCCGGCGACTGCGTCGGGGTGCACCTCGAGCGCAGCGCCGACCTCGTCGTCGCCGCGCTCGGCGTCCTCGCAGCCGGGGCCGTCTACGTGCCGCTCGACGCCGCGCAGCCGGAGGACCGCCTGCGACTCCTCGCCGAGGATGCCGGCGTCGCGGGGGTCGTCTCGGCCGGCGCGACCTTGGCGAAGCGATCGTGGAGCGTCGAGGAGCTCGAGGCGGCGGAGCGCCCAGCCGACCTTCCGCCACCGTCGCCCGACGACCTCGCCTACGTCATCTACACGTCCGGCTCGACGGGCCGCCCGAAGGGCGTCGCGATCCGGCACGGAAGCGTGGCCGCGCTGCTCGAGGCGACGGCGCCGCTGCTCGGCCTCCGCGACGACGACGTGTGGAGCTTCGTCCACTCCCCGAGCTTCGACTTCTCGATCTGGGAGCTCTTCGGCTGCCTGGCCACCGGCGGCCGGCTCGTCGTCGCGCCGTACTGGACGGCGCGCAGCGCTCGGGCGCTGCATCGGCTCCTGACCCGCGAGCGCGTGACGGTGCTCAGCGCGACCCCGACGGCGTTCTCGGAGCTCGTCGCGGCCGACGAGCACGACGGCGAGCTCGACGTGCGGCTCGTCGTCCTCGGCGGGGAGCAGATCCAGCCAGGGGCGGTCGCGCGCTGGAAGCGGCGTCGCTCGGACGAGCGCTGCACCGTCGTGAACATGTACGGGATCACCGAGACGACCGTCCACGTGACGGCGGGTCTCGTCGACCGCGTCGCCGCCGACGGCGGCGACCGCTCGATCGGGCGGCCGCTGCCCGGCTGGGAGGTGTACGTCGTCGACGAGGACGAGCGGTTGGCCTCCGTCGGTGTGACGGGGGAGCTCTGGATCGCCGGTCACGGGCTCGCCGCCGCCTATCTCGGCCAAGAGGAGCTGACGGCGGCGCGCTTCGTCACCCGCTCGATCTGCGGCCGTCCGACGCGGCTCTACCGGAGCGGGGACCTCGGCCGCTGGCGCGAGGACGGGACGCTCGAGTTCCTCGGCCGGGCCGACCGGCAGGTCAAGCTGCGCGGGCACAGGATCGAGCTCGGCGAGATCGAGCACGCGCTCCTCCGGCTCTCGGGCGTCGACTCGTGCGTCGCCGTCTTGCGGCCGGGGACGCGCGCAGCCGTCATGGCGTACGCGGTCGGCGACCGAGTCGATGGAGCGGCGCTGCGAGCGGCGCTCCGCGACAGGCTGCCCGACTTCATGGTTCCCGACGCGGTGGTCGTGCTCGACCGGCTGCCGCTGACCGCGAACGGCAAGGTCGACCAGTCCGCGTTGCCGGCACCCGAAGCGCCGGCGGTCGCCGAGACCGACGACGACGCGTCGCCGCTCGCACGGAGGATCGCGCGGACCTGGCGCGACCTGACGGAGGTACCGATCGGCCTCGACGGCAGCTTCTTCGAGCATGGGGGCAACTCGATCACCGCGGCGCGGCTCGCGGACGCCCTGACGGACGCGGGCGTGCCCGTCGACCTCCGGGAGGTCTTCGTGCACGCCACGCCGCGGGCGCTCGCCGAGCGCGCAGGAGGTGCTGAAGGCGGCCCGAGACCGCTCCGAAGACGGCGGTCGACCTCGACCGACGTGCTCGCCGTCGTGTGCGTCCCGCACGCCGGCGCCGGAGCCTCCTCGTTCTGGGCGCTCGAGGAAGGGCTGCCGCCGTCGCTTCGGCTCGTGCCGATCGCCCTGCCCGGGCGGGAGGACCGCCTCCTCGAGCCGCCGCTCACGAGCGTCGCCGACGCCGCCGACGAGGTCGTCGCGCAGGTCGAGGAGGCGTGCGCCGTCGACGCGCCGTTTGCGCTCGTCGGCCAGTCGTCCGGCGGCATCCTCGCGTACGAGGCCGCCCGCCGGCTCGTCCGGAACGGCCGTGCGCCGGCGTTCCTGCTCGTTGCCGGGACGCCGCCGCCGACGGCCGACCGCTCGGCGGGCGCGGCGTCGCACCTTCCCGATCGCGAGCTGCTCGAGCGTCTTCGGCACCGTACGGGCGTCGAGCACCCCGCGGTGCGGCACGAGGAGCTCCGGGAGCTCGTCCTGCCGGCGATTCGCGCCGACCTCGCCGCCGACGAGCGCTACATGCCGCCCGTCGATCCTCGCCTCGAGACGTCGGTGGTCGTCGTCCGGGGCGTGGACGACCCGTTCGTGACGCGGGAGTCGCTCGCGGGGTGGGCCGAGGTCACAGCCGACCTGCTGACGGCGGAGCTCGACGGAGGGCACCTTGCGCTGCTCGCGGACGGGCCGACGTTCGCAGGCGTCCTCGAGCGGGCGTGGAGCTGGGCACCGGCGCGCCGATCGGAGCAGGTCGCATGAGCGACGTCGCATCGGCGCCCGTGGCGGCACCCGTCTCCTCCGGCCAAGCGCGGATGTGGTTCCTCGACCAGATCGCGCCGCCCGGCACGTACAACGTCATGCTCACGTTCGAGCTCCCCTCGCTCTCGCCGGATCTGCTCCGGCGGGCGCTCGCGACGGTTGTCGCGCGCCACGACGCGCTGCGGGCGAGCTTCGCCCTCGGCGTCGACGGCATCGAGCAACGGACGCAGGCGGAACCGCTCTTCGAGCTCGAGGTGCTCGACGGCGACGCCTCGGGTCTCGCGGACGCGGCCTCGCGGCCGTTCGACCTCTCGACCGGGCCGCTCGTCCGCGCCTGCGTCGTCCGCCGCGTGGACGCCGACGACCTGGTCGCGGTCGTCATCCACCACATCGCCGCCGACAGCTGGTCGCTCGAGGTGATCGCGACGGAGCTCTGGGAGTCGTACTTCGCGCTCGCGGAGGATCGGGAGGTCGAGCTCCCCGAGGTGACGACGTCGTACGTGGACTACGCGAGGCGCCAGCACGAGTGGCTCGAGTCGGACGAGTGCCGCGCGCAGCTCGAGTACTGGCACGCGCGCCTGCGCGATGCCCCCCAGGCGGTGCCGCTGCCGGCTCGCACGGCGGTCGAGGCAGCTCCGGCTCGCGGCGACTCCGTGTCGGTCGTGCTCGAGGAGCCGACCTACCGGGGGCTTGTCGAGCTCACGCTCGACCACGACGCGACGTTCTTCATGACGACCGTCACTCTCTACGCCTGCCTGCTTGCGGCCGCCGCGGACGTCGACGACGTGGTGGTCGCGATCCCGCTCGTCAACCGGCCGCGGCTCGAGCTCGAACGAGTCGTGGGGTACTTCACCAACACGCTGCCGTTCCGGATCGACGGCATCCGCGGCGTCCCGTTCTCGAAGCTCCTCGAGCGGGTGCGCGACCACGCCCTCGACGCCTACGCGAACCAGGAGGTCCCGTTCGAGCGGATCGTGGACGAGCTGGCGCCGGTTCGGGATCTCGACCGGATCCCGCTCGCGAACGTCGCGTTCGGGACCGAGGAGCGGGCCACGTCCTACGCCGGCCGTGTGCGCCGGCTCGAGGCTCCGGCCCCGGTTCCCGTTCGCTTCGACCTCGCCACGCTCGTCGTCCCCGGAGAGCACGCCGCGACGGCGACATTCTACTACGACGCGTCGCTCTTCGAGCGGGCGGCGGTCGAGGAATGGGCGCGGCTCTACGCGAGCCTCGCGCGGCAGGCGGCGACCTCGCCGGAGGCGGTCCTCGCATGATCGGGATCGTCGGCGGCGTCGGGCCGCTCGCGGGCGCGCATCTGTACCGGCGTCTCGTCGAGTTGACGGACGCGACGACGGACGAGGAGCACCGTTCGGTCGTGCTCGTCAGCGTCCCGGTCCCGAGCCGGATCGCGCATCTGCTCGACGGCGGCCAGTCGCCGCTGCCGGCGCTCGAGCGCGCGCTCGAGATGCTCGCCGACCTCGGGTGCACGGTCGCGGCGCTCGCGTCGGCGACGACGCATGCGTATCGCGACCTGCTGCTCGAGCGGACGGCGCTCGAGCTGGTCGACGGGATCGCCGCCGCGTGTGCCGACCTCGCGTCCTCGAGCCCCGCTCTCGGCGTCGTGTTCTGCACCTCTGCGGCACGGCAGTACGGGCTCTACGAGCGGGCTTGGCCGGAAGGCGTCGAGCTTGCGTATCCGGACGAGCGCGACCAGCGTGCGCTCGACGGCCTGATCGCGGGCGTCAAGAACGGCGCGGCCCCGCCGCGGCTCGCGCGTGAGCTGCGGGCGCTCGTCGAGCGCTACGCCGGCGAAGGGACGGCCTGCCTGCTCGGCTGCACGGAGCTTCCTCTCGTCTGGAGCCCAACCTTCGGCAGCGAGGGGATCGTCTCGATCTCCGACTCGATCGCGCGCGCGGCGCTCGCGGCCGCCGGGCCGCCCTCATCGCAGCCGTCCCGCCTGGTGACGGCGCGGGAGACGAGCCGATGAAAGCGACGTTCGTCGAGCTCACCGCCTTCGAGGCGATCCTGCCGCTCGCCTCGGGCTACATGCAGGCGTATGCGTCCCAGGACCCGGAGATCCGCGACAGCTGGAGCTTCGAGATCTACTCCAAGTCGGTCGAGACCGACCGCGACCGCGTCCTCGCCGACCTGCTCGCCCGGCCGAGCGACGTCTACGCGATCAGCTGCTACATCTGGAACATGGCGCTCGTCCGCTGGCTGGTCGAGCGGCTCGTCGCGGCCTCGCCGTCGGCGACCTTCCTCCTCGGCGGCCCGCAGGTGATGAATCACGCGCACGAGTACGTCCCGCCCGGCCGCGAGAACGTCGTCGTCTGCAACGGCGAGGGCGAGAAGACGTTCCACGAGCTCCTGCGCCAGCTCGGAGCAAAACGCGACCTCGCGGCCGTCCCCGGCCTCAGCTTCCGGAGCGGCGACGAGCTCGTGACCACCGAGGCGGCGCCCCGGATCCGCGACCTGACGGAGGTGCCGTCGCCGTTTGCGGCCGGGGTCTTTGAGCGCGGCCGGTTCACGACGGCGATCCTCGAGACCAACCGTGGATGTCCCTTCCGGTGCGCGTTCTGCTACTGGGGCGCGGCGACCAACGACCGCGTGAACAAGTTCGAGGAGGAGCGGCTCCGCGCGGACATCGAGTGGATCGCGCAGAACGGGTTCGTCTCGCTCTTCATCATCGACGCGAACTGGGGCATGCTCCGGCGGGACATCGAGCTGACCGACCACATCGTCGCCTGCGCGCGGCAGCACGGCTATCCGCTGATGGTCGCGATGGCGTCCGCGAAGAACTCACCGGAGAAGGTCGCCCGCATCACGGAGAGCCTCGTCGCCGGTGGGCTGCTGACGAGCCAGCCGATCTCGCTGCAGACGATGAGCCGGCGCACGCTGGAGCTGATCGACCGCGCGAACATCAAGCACTCAGCCTACGAGAGCCTGCAGCAGACGCTGAAGGAGAAGGGCATCAGCTCGTACATCGAGCTGATCTGGCCGCTGCCGGGCGAGACGCTCGAGTCCTACCGCGAGGGCATCGGCGCGCTCTGCCGCGCGCAGGCGGACACGATCATCGTCTACCCGCAGCTCCTCCTCCACAACACGCCGATCTACCGGAATCGCGACGAGCTCGGCATCCGCGTGCGGCGAGTGCCGAGCGACGTCGCCGAGGCCGACGTCGTCGTCGCGACGAACTGGGCCGACGAGGCGACGTACGAGGAGGGCGTGTGGTTCTACTACGCGCTCCACTCGCTGTACAACCTGCGGGGCCTCGGCCACGTGCTCGAGTACCTCGAGGCGTCAGGGCTCTCACCGTTCGAGGAGACGCTCGCCGCTGCGGCGAGGTTCTTCCAGCGGGGCGACGACCCGATCTCGCGCTTCTTCGCGACCTCGGTGTCGGAGCTCCGCAACTACGACTTCCACAACTACGGCCTCGTCGCGCACCTGACCCTGCACGAGCACCGTGAGGCGTTCGACGAGCTGCTGCTTCGGTTCGTGTCGTCGCTCCCCTGCTGGTCCGAGCCGGCCGTGCGGGCGGCTTTCGAGCTCGACCTGCTCTCGCGGCCGTACATCTACGCCGAGCCGGTCCGGCTGCCGACGTACCCGTTCGAGCACCTGGCGATCGAGCCCGTGTCCGACTGGGCGGTCGAGGTCGAAGGCCGCGGCCGCGCCCTCGAGGAGCTCGCTGCGGCCGGAGTCGTCCCGCCGGGCGGTGCCTACCTCGTCGAGCACTCCCCGGCTCGGAAGATGCCGTTCATGGCGCAGGCGCCGCTCGACCACAACGCCTCGTACTGCCAGGGGATGATCCTCCGCATGCGCGAGCTCGTCCCCGCGATCGCCGAGCGAGCGGGGGTGCCGCGCTAGGCGGGTTGGGCGGCCGGAGCGCGGATGACCATGCGGATCGACGGGAGCACGACGACGACCACGGTGGAGGCGACGACCCAGGCCGCGCCCGCCCAGAGGACGTTGCCGACGCCGACCGCGTCGGCGACGAGCCCGACGACGGCGAACCCGAGCGGCGCGAGGACGAGCGTCCCCACCGAGCCGTACGCGGCGACGCGCGCCAACGTCTCGGGCCGCACCTCCGCCTGCATCGTCGTCGTCCAGAGGGTGCTCCAGACGCTCGCCTGCGCGCCGCCGAAGAAGCTCGCGGCGGCAATCGCCGCGGTCGGTGCGGCGATCGCGAGGAGCGCGAGCTGCGGCGCCGCCAGCACGACGACGCCGAACGCCGCCACGAGCGGGCGTCGGGGCCGCCAGCGGAGCGCGACGAGACTGCCGACGATCATCCCCGCCCCGAAGGCGGCGCCGATCACGCCCCATGCAGCCGCGCCGCCGCCGAGCGACTGCTTCGCGACGACCGGGCCGAGCGCGAAGAAGGCAACGAGCGCGAAGGCGTTCAGCAACGCGACGTGCAGGACGCCGATCCAGAGCCACTGCCGCGAGACGAACTCGCTCCAGCCGTCGGCGAGCTCACGCAGGAACCTGCCCGGCGGCGTCGTGCGGACGATCCCCGGCGCCGCGAGCAGCCAGAGCGAGGCCGCGCTGATCCCGAACGTGGCGGAGTCGACGGCGAACGCGCTTCCGGGGCCGACCGCGGCCGTGAGGACGCCGCCCGCGACCTGGCCCAGGAGCGCGCTGCTGTTCCGGCCGAGCTCCATCAGCGCATTCGCCTCCTGGAGCCGCTCGCCCTCGACCAGCTCGGGCACGAGCCCGATCTGGGAGGGATTGAAGAACGCCTGCGCGGCGCCGTGGATGCCGAAGAGCACGAGCAGGTGCCAGAGCTGCGCACGCCCCGACAGGAGGAGCGCCGCCGCGGCGCCCTGGGTCATGAAGCGGACGGCGTCGGCCCACAGCATCACGGCACGGCGGGGAAGCCGGTCGCCGGCGACGCCCCCGACGAGCACGAACAGCGCCAGCGGCAGCCGCGTCGCCGCGAGCACGAGCCCCACGTCCGCGACCGAGCCCGTGACGTCGAGCACGGCGAACGCGAGCGCGACGACGGCCACCGAGCTGCCGAGCGTGGACGTCGTCTGGCCGACGAAGAGGAGCCGAAAGTCTCTGTTGCGGAGCGGATCGAGCGAGACGCCTGCGAGCGGACCGCTTCTCTCCTTCGGCTTCCCGCCAGGGCTCAACCTCTCCATGATATGGCGTTGTCAACGCACGCAGAGAAGCGGCGGATGAAGGTCGTCTTCGTCGACCTGTCGGCATTCGAAGGCGTCCTGCCGCTCGCCGCCGGATACATGCAGGCGTACGCGCAGCAAGACGCCGGGCTCGACGGAGCGTGCCGGTTCGAGATCTTCTCCGCGTCGATCGAGAACGACCGCGAGCGCATCCGCCGCGACCTCCTCGCGCACGACGCCGACCTCTACGCGTTCAGCTGCTACGTCTGGAACATGAGCCTCGTCAAGTGGCTCCTCGGCCACCTCCGCACCGAGGCGCCCGCGGCGACGGTCATCCTCGGCGGCCCGCAGGTGATCAACCACGGGCACGACTACATCCCCGACGGCGACGAGCGCGTCTTCGTCTGCAACGGCGAGGGCGAGCGCACGTTCTCGGACTTCTTGCGCGAGCTCCTCGCGGACGAGCCCGACTTCTCGCGCGTGGCCGGCCTCACGTACCGCGCCGGCGGCGAGCTCGTCACCACGCCGCCCGCGACCCGGATCTCCACCCTCGACGAGATCCCGTCGCCCTACCGGGAGGAGATCTTCGAGCCCGGGCGCTACGCGTTCGCGATCCTCGAGACCAACCGCGGCTGTCCGTTCCGCTGCGGCTTCTGCTTCTGGGGCGCGGCGACGAACGACCGCGTCTACCGCTTCGACGAGGACCGCGTCCGCCGCGAGATCGCCTGGATCTCCGACAACATGTTCCCGAGCGTCTTCATCGTCGACGCGAACTGGGGCATGCTGCCCCGCGACGTGGCGCTGACCGAGTACCTCGTCGAGCGCGCGCAGGAGACGGGCTACCCGATGATGGTCGCGATGGCCTCGGCGAAGAACTCGCCCGACCGCGTCGTGAAGATCACCGAGCTGCTGGTCAACGGCGGGCTGCTGACGAGCCAGCCGATCGCGCTGCAGACGTTGAGCGACGTGGCCCTCGAGCAAGTCGACCGGGCGAACATCAAGCGCGAGACCTACGAGCAGCTGCAGCGCACGCTCGTGGGGAAGGGAATCAGCTCCTACATCGAGCTGATCTGGCCGCTGCCGGGCGAGACGCTCGCCTCCTACGAGGAAGGCATCGGCGCGCTCTGCCGCGCGGGCGCGGACACGATCATCGTCTATCCGCAGCTCCTGTTGCACAACACGCCTCTCATCCGGAACCGGGAGGCGCTCGGCCTCCGGGTGAGACGGGTCGGGAACGCCTCGGCAGAGGCCGACGTCGTGATCGAGACCCACACGACGACGAGCGCCGAGTTCGAAGCGGGCGTTCACTTCTACTACGCGATGCACGCGCTCTACAACCTGCGCGGGCTCTACTACCTGAGCCGGTACCTCGTCGAGCGCCGCGGACTCTCGTTCGAGCAGATCTTCCGCGCGGCCGCGAGCTTCTTCGCATCGAGAAGCGGCCACCGGCTCACGGACTTCTTCGAGGAGTCGATCGCCGGGCTCTGGAACTACGAGTTCCAGAACAGCGGCATCGTGGCGCACATCCTTCTCCACGAAGCCCGCGCCGAATGCGACGCCCTACTCGCCGACCTCGTCAAGACGGAGGGGTGGGATCGAGATCCCGCCGCGCTCGCCGCATTCGAGCTCGACCTCGTCACCCGGCCGTACATCTACGCCGAGCCGGCGCGGCTTCCGACGCATCGGTTCGAGGCGCTCGACGTGACCGCCGAGGACGGTCTGCTCACCGTCGAGGCAACCCTCGACTTGGTCGAAGCCGTCAAGTCCGTCCCCGAGCTCGCGGCGGCGATCACACCCGGTGATCGACTCGTCGTCGAGCACTGCACCGACCGGAAGCTCCCGTTCATGGCGAACGCCCCGCTCGTGCACAGCGCGTCTTACTGCCAAGGCATGCTGCTGCGAATGCGAGAGCTCCTGCCCGCCTTGCGCACGGCCGCGCACGCCACGGTGAGCTGAGCACGGAGCCGCGGCCGAGAAGGGAAAGCTGCTCCATGCTGATCGCGTGCACGAGAGCGTCGGCGTGCCGGTGCACGAGTCGCCAGTCGGAGTCCTCGCGCCGGAACACCAGGGTCACCCTCAACGGCCAGTCCTGATCCGGCAGACCAGCGACCGGACCGTGCTGCCGCTCTACCCCCACCAACTCGAAAGACGTCACCGACCGGGACGAGCAGGCAGAAAGGCAGGCGGAGCTGCTCGCCGCGCCCGTTGGACGCCGCTCGAGCCGACGTTACGAGCTAGGCAGCGCGCGCAAGAGATACGCCTCGACCGCGTTCTGCTTGCCCTTGACGCAGAGCCTCGGCACCGCTTCGACGACGCTTCCCTCGGGCAGTGCGCGGCGGGTCTCGGCGCCGATCAGCACGCCGCCCTCCGGTGCCTCGTTCTCGAGGCGGGACGCGGTGTTGACGGTGTCCCCGACGACGATGTAGGTGACGAACCCGTCGCCGCCCATCTCGCGCACGACGGCGTCGCCGCTGTTGACGCCGATGCGCAGCCGAGGCCACCCTGGATTTGCGTCCGCGACCGCCGTCAGCTCGCGCTGGAGGGCCAATGCTGCGCCGGCGGCTCGCACCGCATGATCGGATAGGTCGCCGCGGGTGTTGAAGGTGGCCATCATTGCGTCGCCCATGAACTTCTCCACCTCTCCGCCGAACCGTCTCGTGAGCAGCGGCACGGCGGCTGCGTAGTAGGTGTTGAGCACGGTCGCGGCTTCCGCCGGTGTCGCGCGCTCGGCGAACGTCGTGTAGCCGACGAGGTCGCTGAAGAGGACGCTCACCGACTCGACGCGCTCACGCGTGGTCGGCAGATAGAGCCCTCGGAAGCGCTCGTCGTGCCACTGGCGGTGGGCGGCGTAGCTGACGACTGCGTAGGCCGTGACGATCAGCGCGTGCCACTCCCACCAGCTCGCGTGCCAGGCGCGCTCGCCGGTCAGAGCCACGCCGATCATCGCCTCCGCGAGCAGAACGAAGCAGGCGATCACGCTGGCCTGAAGCAGGCCGATTCGCCCGCGATAGGTGTACCAGTACCTGGCGGCCGCGACGGCGTAGGCGACCATGCCGACGCCCGCCAGCACTGCGACCAGGCTATGCGAGCCGCCCTCGCTGCGGGGCTCGCTCAGGGGCGGCAGCTCGCTGACCGTCCAGACGAACCACACGGCCATGGCGGCAAGCACCGCCCGGCGCAGCGAGGCACGATGTCGCACGACCATCGATGCGAACGAGGGGCGCAGGTCGACGAACGCCGACGCGAGCGCAAACACAGCCGCGAGGACGAGGCCGACCGGATTCGCGACCTTGAATCCCGAGTGCTCGTGCGTGAAGAGGACACCCTCGGTCCCCACCGCGTGCAGGCCGAGGAACCCGCCCGTTGCGAGGAAGGCAAGCGAGATCAGCAGGACGCGGGCATCGCCGCGGCGGTTGGCAGCGTCGCCGGCGGCGGAAGCGAGCACGACGAGGCCGACCCCGACGGCCAGGAAGACGGCGAAGTGGGCTCGATGGTTGTCCCAGTTCGGGTCGAGCTGCTCGCGCAGCAGAAGCGAAAGGAGGCCAACGAGCGGCAGCGACGCGGCCAGCAGCCAAGCGGGGACGACGAGAACGCTGCGACGCGGTCGCGCATGACCGGAGGCAAGAGTTGTCGGCGGCAGATGGAGTTCGGCAGCGCTCAAGGGCCTGAACCTACCGAGCGCTGCGCGCGAAATCGCTGGGGCTGGCACCCCTGATTGGTGCGGTGAACCGCCCTTTCATGCTAGGGCTGGACAAACGGAGTGCGATGTTGTTCGCTATGGGCGTTCGTCTATCCCGGCCCGTAACGGCGGGCCCTATTTTCGAGGAGGGGTTTGTGGCAGCACGTTTGCGTCTGTGGTCGAGCCTGGGCGGAATCGCCTTCACCGTGCTCGTGGTCATCGGTGCGATCTTCCTGTTCGACGGTCCGTCGGACTCGTCGCCCGCGAAGATGACCGCCTGGTATTCGAGCGGGAGCAACCGCTCGCACATCAACATCGGCTGGGTTCTCGCGGGCCTCGGCCTGCTCTGCCTGATCTGGTTCGTGGCGGGCGTACGCGAGCGGATCGCGCTCGCCGAGCAAGCGGACGCGACCAGCGGCTCGTTCCTGTCCACGATCGTGACGATCGGAGGCGCCGCGTTCGTCGCCGCCGGCGTTTGCCTGATCGGGATCGCCGACGGCATCAAGACGATGAGCGACGACACCTACCACCACCAGGTCTACAGCGGAGCGATCCACGCCGCCGGCGACGCGTCGTACATCGTGCTCGCGGGCGCCGGCGTCGCGATGGCGTCCCTGATCTTCGCCGTGTCGCTCGCGATCTTCGGCTACGGCCTGCTCCCGCGCTGGGTCGGCTGGTTCGGCGTCGTCGCCGGTGTCGCGGCGATCTTCTCGCTCTTCTTCTTCACGATGATCGTCTGGCTGCTCTGGATCGCGCTGGCGTCGGTGATGCTCTTCCTGCGCTCGCGCTCGCCGGTCGGGGCGCGCGAGCCGATCGCCGCGACGTAACGACTGGTTCGGCTCCGGGGCGGCTCTACCGCCCCGGAGCCCGAAGGTTCGTCAGGCGGCCGGGCCTCAGCCTCCTGCGCTGAACCCCGAGAGGGTCTTCAGCACCGGTAGCGCATCGGTCGCCGTATCGGCGAAGAACTCGGCGTCGGCCTGCTCGACCACTGCGACGGCGCGCGACGCGAGCTCGGCGCCGCGGGAGGTCACCGCGAGTCGCCGCGCGCGCGTGTCCGACGCGTCGACCGGACGCTCGAGCAGCCCCTTCGCTTCCAGGACCCGCACGACCTGCGAGGTCATCTTCACGTCGGTGCCGGCCTGGGCGGCGAGCTCCACTTGGGTCGGCCGCCTGCCGTGCTCGTTCAGCCACCACGTCGACGCGAGCAGCACGAACTGGACGTGCGTCAGGTCGAGCGGCCTGAGCGCCCGCGCGAGCAGGCGCTGCCAGCGCAGGGTCGCGTGCCAGAGCAGAAAGCCGGGGCTCTCTCCTGGCTCGAGCGGCATCAGCGCTCGAGGTAGCGGACGAGCGCGGCGAGCACATCCGGGAAGTCGCCGCTGATCATCGGCCCGAGCGTCTCGCCGTCGGAGCCGCTGATCTCCATCCGGTACGTGATCCGCCGCCGGTCGCCGGCCGCGGGCTCGACACGGTGAATCGTGCGGACGACGGTCTCGCCGAGCCGCGCCTCGTCCACGAACAGGGCGGGTTCGAGCGCGTCCGCCAGCGTGAGCTCGATCGGCTCGCCGTCCTGCGACGTCATCGTGATCCGGCTCCCGACGGCGAACGGCCCTGCCAGCTCCGCCCGCTCGAGATCGGCGTTCCAGTCGGGCCAGCGGGGAACGTCGGCCCAGGCGCGCCACACGTCCTCGCGGGATGCCGTTGTCTCGACACCGTGCTCGGTCGACCACATCTCGAAGCCTCCTCCCAAGATAGTCTGTGCGCAGATCATCTTACCACAGATTACCTCACGCGACGCCTAGACCGTTCGGAGCGCTTCGGTTGGCGAGAGTCGTGCGGCGCGGATCGCGGGGAGGAGTCCGGCGATCGCGCCGATGAGGATGGCGGCGGCGAGGCCGCCGGCCCACGCGGTGGTGGGGACGACGGCGGTCCAGTGCTTGAGGTGCGCGTAGACGATGGTGGCGGTGGCGCCGGCGGCGATGCCGGCGGCGCCGCCGAGGAGGGCGAGGAGGATCGCCTCGGCGAGGAACTGGGTGCGGATTTGGCCCTTGGTTGCGCCGAGAGCGCGCCGGAGGCCGATCTCGGAGCGGCGTTCGAGCACGCCGATGAGCATGATGTTGGCGACGCCCACCGCGCCGACCAACAGGGAGACGGCGCCGAGGCCGAGGAACAGGCTGTTCAGCGCCCCTTTGGCGTCGGCTTGGGCGACCAGCGCGTCGGAGGGCTGGGCGACGTCGACCTGGTTCGGGTGCTCGGGGTTGGCGGTGGCGGCGAGCACGTCGTGGACGGCGTTGACCTGGTCGGTGTCCGCGCGCAGGTAGATCTGAGACGGGTGCCCGTCGAAGCCGAGGTACTTCTGGGCGGCGGGGTATCCGATGAGCACCGAGGTGTCGATCTCGGGAGCGAGGACGGCGGGACGAAGGATGCCGACGAGGTAGAACCAGTGCCCGCCGACCCAGATCCGCTCGCCGGGGTAGATCCGGTCGATTCCCATGCGCCCGGCGGCGGCGGCGCCGAGCACGGCGACCGGCTCGTGGACGGTGGCGGCGTTCAGGAAGCGGCCCCGGGACACCGAGGTACCGACGGTGTGGGGCAGGCCCAGGCTGGTGGCCTGGACGGACAGCGCGTTGGTGTTGATCCGGGGGATCAGCGGGCTGCGGTAGGCGGGGACGTTGCCGAGGCTGCCGGTGTCGTCCACGGCGGTGACCGGCCCGATGCGGGAGATCATGCCGGGCGAGGCGACCGGAAGCTCGGCGGTCTCCCCGCTCAAGGTCTGCCCGTTGGCGACGGTGAGCAGGTTCGTGCCCAGCTTGCCGATCTCGTCGAGCAGCCCGGCGTGGGAGGAGGACGAGAGCCCGAGCACGGCGACGATCGCGGCGACCCCGATCGCGATCCCGAGCGCCGACAGGGCCGCCCGGAGGTGGCGGGTGCGCAGACCGACGCTCGCGACGCGGGCGAGGTCGGCCAGGCCGAGCCTCGGCGAGTCGAGCGCAGCGGGCATCAAGCGACGGTGTCGGAGACGACGCGACCGTCGAGCAGCTGGATCCGGCGCGGACAGCGCGCCGCAATCGCGTGCTCATGCGTGATCACGACGATCGTCGCGCCTTTGCCGTGGAGCTCCTCGAGCAGGGCCATGATCTGCTCGCCGGTCGTGCTGTCGAGGTTGCCAGTCGGCTCGTCGGCGAGCACGATCGCAGGCGCTCCGACGAGGGCGCGGGCGATCGCAACCCGCTGCCGCTGCCCGCCCGAGATCTCGTTCGGCCGCACGTGCAGCCGGCCGGCCAGCCCGACCGCGGTTAGCGCCTCGACCGCGAGCTCCCGCCGCTGCCTGATCGGCACGCCTGCGTAGAGCAGCCCGTCGGCGACGTTGTCGAGCAGGCTGGCATGCTCGGCGAGGAAGTACTGCTGGAACACGAACCCCACCCGGCCCGCCCGCAGCGCCGCGAGCTGCCGGTCCGACAGGCCCGCCACGTCCAGACCCGTGATCTTCACGGTGCCGGCGCTCGGCCGGTCGAGGCTCCCCAGCACGTGCAGGAGCGTGCTCTTGCCCGACCCCGACGGGCCCGCCACCGCCACCAGCTCCCCCGCGGTCACGGTCAGGCTGACCTCCCGCAGCGCGGTCACCGGCGGCGCGGTCGGGTAGGTCTTGCTCACCCGCTCGACCTCCAGCACCGTGGTCGCCGCGCCGCTCACTCGCCGGGCACCACCACGTGCTCCCCTGCCGCCAACCCCGGCCCGGATGCCTGCACCATGCCCGCCGCGTCGTCGAACAACCCCTGCCTCACAGGCACCAGGTGGTGCATTCCGTCGCCGGCGACGACCTCCACCGAATAGCCGCCGCCGGCGCGCGCGAGTAGGGCGGACACCGGCACCGCCAGCACGTTGTGCACCGTCTGGTCGGTGATCGCCACCTCGACCAGGGCCTGATCCAGGCTGCCGGTCGCCTTCGGATGGGTGAGCCGGATGTGCACCGGCACCGTCGGCCCGCTGTCCGAGCCGCCGGAGTTGCTCGACGGGACGGTGGCGACCCTGCCGACCGAGGTGACCCGGCCGGGCGTGGTGCTGCCGTCCGGGAGCGTGATCGTGACCCGATCATCGGCCCGGACCTTGGCTTGCAGGTCCGGATCCAGCGCGACGCTCACCCTCCGCGCCGTCGAGCTCGCCTGCAGCACCGGCCCGGCCGCGGGTGCGCCGAGACCGGCCCGCAGCGTGGTCACCCGCGCGGCAGTGGGCAGGAACACCACCTCCCCCAGGGACAGCGCGCCGGTCTGGTCCACCCCTAGGTGCTTCTGCAGCTTCTCCACCCCGGACCTGGTGGCCCAGTTGAACTCATCCCAGGCCGAGTCCACCTCGGACCTGTCCAGATACCTCAGCGCGACCAAATCGTGATTCAGCTGCGCCACGTCCCGCCCGGTCGCGCCCTCGGCGAGGGCGCGGTAGGCCGGCGTGGCCCCATGCAGCAGCACCACCGGCGCCTCATCCACCCGATACAGCACCTGCCCCTGGCGGACCACATGGCCGGCTGCGGGCAGCCACGTGACCGTGCCACGCGCCAGACCCAACACCGTGTAGGAGCCCGCAAAGCCCAGCGTGCCGTTGAACTGCGTCGTCTGCGACAGCGTCCGGCGCTGCACCGTCGCCAACGACGTCGCCGACCCGTCACCACCCGACGCGCTGCTACCCCCACCACCGTCGAACACGCCACCGACGACCGCGAGCGCGCCCGCGGCAATCACCACCAAAACCACCGCAACCGCGCCTTTCACGGCGAGACCTGGAACGGCGCTCCGGGCAGGTCGGGCATCAGGTCCGAGCAGTGGTTGCCCTTGGCCCAGATCGGCGGCGAATACGGGTTGAAGCCGTCTTTGCTGATGCTGATGGCGAAGACAGGGCGCCCCTGGGAATCGATGGTGGGGTCGGGCCACCTCGGCACCCCGTCGGAGCGCATGCACCCGGCGAAGCTCCGCTCCTCGTTCAGCAGGTGCTGCACCAGGGGTCGGGGACAGTCGTCGGCCATCATGCATTGCGTGATCGAGCCAGCGCTGATCGCCTGGCCGGTGTTCGGGAGCAGGTGCTGGCAGGCTTGCTGGCTTGCCTGCAACTGAGAGCTGCTGACCCCCAGGGAGTGCGCGTCGGGCTTGGGGAGCTGGCCGCTGCTGTCGGGGTCCGGGTAGCTCGGCACCCCGTGGGAGCGCATGCAAGCCGAGTAGGCGACGTACGACGCGGAGGTCGTGCCGCGGGACCCGGTGGATAATCCGCTGCCACTGCAGGCCGCTGCCGGCAGGGACAGGGCGGCCGTGGCGATGACGGCGGCCGCAGTTCGCTGCAACCTCGGCCGAATCACGCGCCCTTGCCGACGCCGCTCGGCGTGAACACGAATCTGAACTGGTGGCCCAGGATCTGCTGGCAGGCTGCGGCCCCTCGCTGGAAGGCCGGGTTGCTCTGGCTCAGGTCGCTGCTCGAGCCACCCTGGAGGTAGAAGCCGGGATGGCCGCCGCTCCCGGTGATCGGGTCAGGGAAGTCGTTCACCCCGTGCGAGCGCATGCACCTCGCGAAGCTCAGGTACTCACTCCGCGTTGCCGTCGAGCCGAGCTGCGCCACGTGACCGGCCTTCGAGCCGCCGCAGGCCGCCGCGAGTAGGGCCAGGGCGGCCGCGGCCACGAGGGCGAACGCGACACCCGCTCGGCTGCTGTCGGTCATCGCCCGTCAGCGTTCCAGCCGTTCCTGTGCTGGCCCTGAAGACGGGCCGGTCTTCAGCGAACGCTCAGGATCGGGCGACGATACTTCCTTCTGTGAGCACGCACTCGCCTCGGCTGGTGCTCGTGGAGGACGAGGAGCCCGTCCGCCAGGCGGTCGAGCGCGCGCTGCGGCGCGAAGGCTTCGCCGTCACCGGCTTTGCCGACTACCCCGACCCCGGGCTGGTGCTCGCTGCCGCTCCCGATCTGGCCGTGCTCGACGTGCTGCTCCCGAGCGGCGACGGGTTCGAGCTGGCGCGGAAGCTGCGCGCCGCCCGCGATCTGCCGATCGTCTTCCTAACCGCCCGCGACGCGGTCGAGGATCGGCTGGGCGGCTTCGAGCTCGGCGCCGACGACTACCTCGTCAAGCCGTTCGCGCTCGAGGAGCTGCTCGCCCGCGTGCGGGCCGTGCTGCGGCGAACAGGCCGCCTGGGCGCGGCGATCGAAGCCGGCGACGTCGTCGTCGACGAGCAAGCCGGCCTGGCGACCCGGGCCGGCTCGCCGCTCGAGCTGACTCCGACCGAGCTGCGGCTGCTCGCCTACCTCGTCCGCCAGCGCGGCCTGGTGCTCTCCAAGCACCAGCTGCTCACCCAGGTCTGGGGCTACGACGCCTACGACCCGAACGTCGTCGAGGTGCACGTCAGCGCCCTGCGCCGCAAGCTCGAGGCACACGGCCCGCGCATCCTCGAGACCGTCCGCGGCCTCGGCTACCGGCTCGACCCGCGATGAAGACCGGCTCGCTCCGCGCCCGCGTCATCGTCACCACCCTCGCCCTGCTCGCGATCGTCCTCGCCGCCGTCGTGACCGCGGTCACCCTCGCCTACCGCGCCAGGCTCGACGGCGACCTGCGCAGCCGCTTGACGAACGCCGGGTCAGCCGTCGAGCGCGCGGGCTCCGCCCCCTCCGCAAAGCGACTCCTGCCGGGCCTCGCGCTCGAGGGAATCGCCACCCGCTTCGCGGCCCCTCCCGGGACCGGGCCCACGAAGACCAGCTCGACGATCCAGGCACACGGATCGCTGCTCACGCTCGACGAAGTCCTTCCCGACCGAACGCGCGTCGTCTTCAGCGCCAGCCGCGGGAGCATCGACCATGCCGTCACCAACCTGCTCTTGGTCGAGCTTCTGGTCGCGGCTGCCGCGCTGGCGCTCGCGACCCTCCTCGTCGTCCGCGGCACCCGCACCGCTCTGCGCCCTCTCTCCGCCGTGATCGAGACGGCAACGCGCATCGCCCACGGCGACTCCAAGCTCCGCCTCGAGCCCAGCCGCACCGACACCGAGCTCGGCAGCCTCGCCGCCGCCTTCGACCGGATGGTCGACGCCCTCGAGAGAGCGATCGAGGACGCACGCGCCAGCGACGCCGCCACCCGCCGCTTCCTCGCCGACGCCTCCCACGAGCTCCGCACCCCCGTCGCGGCCCTGCAAGCAAGCGTCGAGACCCTCCTCCGCGAGCAACCCGAACGTCCCGAGCGCGACCGCCTCGAAGCAGCCGTCGCCCGCGACAGCGAACGACTCGGTCGCCTCGTCAACGACCTGCTCGGGCTCGCCCGCCTCGAAGCACATCCCGCCCGCGCGCTGGTCGACCTCGCCACAATCGCGCGCCCACTCGTCGAAGACGCGCACGCACGCGCACCCCACGCGAGCATCACCTTGAGCGCCGACGACGACACCACGGTCCGCGGCGACCCCGACGCGCTCGAACGCGTCCTCCGCAACCTCATCGACAACGCCCTCGCCGTCATCCAGCCCACCGGCCGGATCGACGTCCACCTCCAACGGCGGAACGGCTACGTCCAGGCGGGCGTCGCCGACGACGGGCCAGGCGTGCCCGAGCACGAACGCCAGCGCATCTTCGAGCGCTTCGTCCGACTCGACCCCAGCAAGCCCGGCCACGGCCTCGGCCTCGCCATCGCCCGCCGCATCGCCCACCAACACCACGGCGACCTCACCTGCGACCCCACGCCGAGCGGAGCCAGCTTCACGCTCCGCCTCCCCACGGGGCCGTGACGCGCAGGGCGGTTCCGCTCGTCTCGGCGGGGTTGCTGGTTGCGGCTTGCGGTGGGCGCGGAACCGCGCGCGCGGTCCCGGCTACACGACCGTCACCACGAACGCGGCTGCAGCGGATTCTCCGTCGTGGCCGTACTCGAACGCCGACCTCGCGAATACCCGGGACGCCGCCGGGTCGACGGGGTCGCTGACCGCGAACCCGATCGTGCAGCACGGCGTCGTGCCACGAGCACCGGAGGCGGAGACCGCAGGTCGCGGCATACAGAGTCAGATGAGGCTCATGTCGCCTGGCGCGCCGCGGATCAGGTAGGCGAAAGCAGCTCGGGCACAGCAGACGCGGGCGCGGCGCCGAGCGTCGACGCGCGAATCGCCCGCTGCCAGCTCTCCACGTTCGTGCGCAGCTCCGCGGGGCCGTCCTTCAGGACGCCCGAGGTGATCGGGAGCAGCACGCGGGCCGCGGCGTCGCCGGCCGCAGCCTCCAGATCGGCGAGCGTGCGACCTTTCCGGCCGAGCCCGGGCAGCGACACGAGCGCCCCCTGGGCGCGGGCGACGAGCTCGCGTGCCTCGTCAGGCGGAGCGCCGACGACGGCGCCGACAGGGCCGATCGGCGCGCCCGGTGCCAGCGCAGCATTCACGGCCGCGATCTCGCCGCCGAGCCACTCGGCGACGGTGCCGTCGCCCGCGCTCCGGGCTCGCTGCACCGGGTCGGCGGCGTGGCCCGACGTTCGGACGACGACGAAGACCGCCGAGCCCGACCGCGCGGCAGCCTCGCAGAGCGGACGGAGCGAGTCGAAGCCCATGTACGCGACGGCGGTGACCGCGTCGGCGCGCAGCCAGCTGCTCGGGCCGATGTACGCGGCCGCGAGCGCCGACATCGTGTCGTCGGCGTCGCCACGCTTCGCGTCCACGATCGTCAGCGTGCCGAGCTCTCGGGAGCGCTCGACGAACGTCGCGAGCAGCGACATGCCCGGGGGCCCGAAGCGCTCGAAGAACGGCGCCTGGATCTTCACGGCCGCCACGCGGCCGACCACCCGGTCGAGGAGGACGTCGCAGAAGGTCGTCGCGCCTCGGAGGTCGTCGTGGAGCGACCACGCGCGCAGCCACGCAGTCGACGGCTGCACGCCGAGCGCGAGGCTCGTCCGCTCCTCGCGCAGGACGGCCCAGCGCTCGCCGAACGCGCTCACGTTGCCCGCCGTTTCGCCGGGCGCCGCAGGCGCATGACCGTCCGGGTACCTGCCTCGCGCACCGGCTCGAAGCCGAGTCGCTCGTACGCGGGCACCGACCCCATGTAGTCGCTGCGCGCGAGGACGGAGGCAGGGTACGCCTCGACGACCGCCGCCCCGCGCGCGAACGCGTGCGCCACCGCACGCTCCAGGAGGAGCTCGGCGACGCCCACGTGGCGCGCGAGCGGGTGGATGTAGAAGCAGGCGATCGACCAGACGTCCTCGTCGGCGTCGGGGGGCGCGTACGTCCGAGAGCGGACGAGCTGCCCATAGCTCGCCCGCGGCGCGACCGAGACCCAGCCGCTCGGGCGGCCGTCGGTGTAGGCGAGGAGGCCGGGCTCGCCGCCCGAGCGGACGAGCGCCTCCATCCGCGCGTGGTTCTCCTCCGGGCGGCGGCGATGACGCCACCACATGCACCAGCAGCCGACCGTGCCGGGACCGGGACCGCCGCGCGGGCCGGGGCGCGTGAAGAGCTCGACGAAGTCGTCCCAGCGTGCCGCGCAGAGCGGCACGACCGTCACGCCGTCGCGGCCCTCGCCCATCTCGGCCTCGGCAGCGCGCCGCGGTCGACCTTCCCGATCGGGGAGATCGGCAGCGACTCGAGCAGGACGAACGTCGACGGGATCATGTAGGCCGGCAAGCGCGTCGCGAGCTCGCGGCGGAGCGAGCGCTCCGTGACCTCGGCGCCCTTCGCCGGGACGACGTACGCGACGAGCCGCTTCGCGCCGAGCTCGTCCGGCCAGACGGCTGTGACCGCGGCCTGCAGCCCGTCGAGCGCGGCGACCGCGTCCTCGACCTCCGCGAGCTCGACCCGATAGCCCCTCAGCTTGACCTGCGCGTCGCGGCGGCCGGCGAACTCGAGTCCGCCGTCCGCGAGGAAGCGTCCATGGTCGCCGGTCCGGTAGAGCCGTGTGCCGGGCTCGCCGAGCGGATCGGGGAGGAAGCGCTCCGCCGTCAACGCCGGCCGGTGGAGATAGCCGTGCGCGACGCCTGCGCCGCCGACGTAGATCTCGCCGGCCGCTCCCGGCGCGACCGGGCCCATCCGGTCGCCCAGCACGCGCACGACCGTGTGCGCAAGCGGCCGTCCGATCGGGACCGGTCCCGGACCCGCCTGGGCGACGCTGTGGCAGCAGGCAAAGGTCGTCGTCTCGGTCGGACCGTACCCGTTCACGAGCCGGACGTCGGGCAGCTCCTCGAGCACGCGCGCGACGTGCCGGATCGAGAGCACGTCCCCGCCGGCCAGGAGCTGCCGCACGGTCGCGAGCTCGTGCACGCCGTCCTCGACGACGACCTGGAAGTGCGCCGCCGTCAGCCACAGCGTCGTCACCGCGTGCCGCCGCACGAGCGCGCCGAGCTGCCTCGGGCTCGGGAGCTCTTCGCTCGCGATCGCGAGCCGCGCACCGTTCAGCAACGCGCCCCAGATCTCGAAGGTGGACGCGTCGAAGGAGATCGGCGCCAGGTGGAGGACGACCTCGTCGGGCCCGAACCGGACGTAGCGCTGGCCCTGCACGAGCTGGACGACCGCGCGGTGCGGCACCGCCACGCCCTTCGGCCGCCCAGTCGTCCCCGACGTGTACATGGCGTACGCAACGCTCTCGGGATGGGCACTGTCGGGCGGCACGTCGCGCCGGCGGGGAGCGGCTAGGGCCTCCGCGGGGACGACGTCGGCGCCGAGATCGGCGAAGGACGGGCCGCCGGCGGTGAGCACGACGCGGATGCGCGCGTCGCGGACCATGAACCGCAGACGGTCGGGCGGGTACGCCGGGTCGAGCGGAACGTACGCGGCGCCCGCCTTCAGGATCGCGAGCGTCGCGGCGACGGAGTCGCGCGAGCGCGGGAGGGCGAGGCCGACGAAGCTGCCGCGGCCGATGCCGAGCTCGCGAAGGCGCCAGGCGAGCCCGTTCGCGCGCTCGTCGAGCTCGCGGTAGCTCGTCTCGCCCCCGTCGTCGACGAGCGCGGTGCGCAGCCCCGCCTCGGCCGCCCGCCGCTCGAACACCGCGTGGATCGTCTCCGGGACGAGGGCGGGCGCCGCGCCGCGCGCGGGGGCGCGGTGGCGCTGCGACGCTACGGCCGTACGCCCTCCCCGCGCAGCGCGCGGTCGAGCTTCCGGCAAGCCGCCGCCAGCGTCTCACCCGCCACGGTCAGCCGCGACGTCGCGAAGACCTGCTCTCGCTCGTCGGCAATGGGAGCGCCCGTGTAGGGGACCTCGGCGGCGTAGGAGGAGGCGTCGAGGTCGCCCGCGAGGTCGAGCCGGTGCAACGAGAAGATCGCGACGCCGGTCGCCATCGCGGCGAGCCGCACCGTGCCCGCGACGCGAGGGTTGATCTCGAGCACCTGCAGCTCGCCCTCCGGCGTCACCAGGTATTCGACCTCGACGAGGCCGCAGACTCCGGCCGCGGCGGCGATCGTGCGCGCCCCCGTCCGCAGCGCGCCCTCACGCGCCGGCGACAGCAGCGGGTCGGGACAGAGGCGAAGGCGCCGCCACGGAGGGACGAGCGCGGTGCTCGTGCGCCCCTTCCAGATCGGCGGGAAGACGACCTCCCGTCGGTCGTCCCGGTAGACGACGACCGAGTACTCGACGCCGTCGAGGTAGAGCTCGCAGAGCTCGTCGCCGCGAAGCGCGCAGTCGCCGAGGCGGGCGAGCCTCGTGCCGACGCTCTGCGTCCCCCGCCGCTGCTTCACGACCACGAGCGCGTCCCGGCTCGCAAGCCGGCGCTCGTGTCCGGCGGCGGCCCACGGCGGCGACGCGAACCCGCGCCGGTCGAAGAACTGCTTCATCAGCACCTTGTCGGTCCCGAGCCGGACGCTCCTCCGCGACGGGCCGAGGACACGGTGACCGTGCCCGCGCAGGCGCCGCGCCAGCGCGCTGTCCCGCTCGAGCGTCTCGTGGCTCGGGAGCAGTACCGTCGTCCTCGCCGGCCCCTCCCCGAGCAGGCGGAGGATGCGCTCGGCCGGAGCCGCGCCGTCCTCGCCCGTGAAGAGGATCAGATCACCGGGGACGTCGTCCACGAACGAGGGGAACCAGGCCGCAAGGCTCTCGGGCGCGACGAGGTAGAGCGTCGGCGGCGCGAGGGCGCGGCCACGCCGGTGCGGACGTCGCCGCGTCGTGGGTTCCGTCAGCACGAGGCCTCGGCGCCGTCCGGCTCGAGCGAGCCCTCGACCTTCTCGATCGCCTGGAGCAGGAGCTCGCGGTCGGGCCGATCCTCGTCCGCGCCCGCCGTGCCGTCGATCACGGCCGCGATCCCCGCGAGCGTCGGGACCTGGAAGAACTGCGTCACGCGGATCTCGACGCCGAAGATGCTCCGCACGCGCGAGAGCACGTTCAGCACCTGGAGGCTGTGGCCGCCCAGCTCGAAGAAGTTGTCGTCGACGCCGATCTCGTCGAGCTCGAGGACCGGCTTCAGGATCTCGTCGGCGACGCGACGCTCGGTCTCCGTCCGCGGTGGTGCGAGCTGCCCGTCGCGGACCGGCTGCCGCTGCCGCGCCTCCGCGAGCGCCGCCCGGTCGAGCTTTCCCTGCGGCGTCAGCGGGATCCGGTCGAGCTCGACGAACTCGTTCGGGATCATGTTCGGTGGGAGCCACGAGGCGACGGACGCGCGCAGCGAGGTGACGCTCGGGGCGCGGCCGCGCGGCACGACGTAGGCGACGAGCTTCGGCGGCCCGTGCTCGGACGGCTCGGCGAGGGCCGCGACCTGCTCCACGCCCGGGTGCCTGCGCAGCGCGGTCTCGATCTCGCCGAGCTCGATCCGGACGCCACTGATCTTCACCTGCCGGTCGGCGCGGCCGAGGAAGACGAGCTCGCCCGAGGGGAGCCGGCGCACGAGATCGCCGGTGCAGTACAGGCGCTCGCCGGCGGGCCCGAACGGGTCGGGCACGAACGCGGCCGCCGTCGAGCCCGGCCGCCCGAGGTAGCCGCGCGCGACGCCGGGCCCGCCGACGTACAGCTCGCCGGTGGCCCCGCTCGGCAGCGGTTGGTGGCGCTCGTCGAGCACGTATGCGCGGTGGTTGGGCATGGGCAGGCCGATCGGCGGCGTCGCGTCCCACTCGCCCTCGCAGAATCTCGCGATCACGGCGACGGTCGTCTCCGTCGGCCCGTAGCTGTTCAGCAGCCGGTGGCTCGCGCCCCAGCGGGTCGCGAACTCGCCGGAGAACGCCTCGCCGCCGATCGCGAGCAGCCGGAGCTCCGGGAAGTCGGCGGGGTCGAGCAGCTCGAGCAGCCCGGGCGTCCCCATGTAGACGGTCGTCCCCTCCTCGCGCAGGAAGCGGCGCAGCCGCTCGACCGAGCGCCGCGTCTCCGAGCCCGCGATCGAGAGCCGCGCGCCGGTGATCAGCGAGCCGAAGAAGTCGAAGGTCGAGACGTCGAACGCCGGCGAGGCGACGTGCGCGAGCCGGTCGTGCGACGTCAGCCCGTAGAGCTCCTGCGCCCCGCGGACGAAGGCGCACACGGCGCGGTGCTCGACCAGCACGCCCTTCGGCGCGCCGGTGCTGCCCGACGTGTACATCACGTAGGCGAGGGACTCGGGTGCGAGCGCGACCGCCGGGTCGGCCGAGGACGCCGCATCGAGCTTGCACGCGTCGCCGTCCAGCCGGACGAGACGCCGCGCGCCTGCCGGGACGAGGCCCGCGAGCGCGTCCTCCGTCACAACGACGGCCGCGCCCGCGTCGTCCAGGATCGCCGTCAGTCGCTCCGACGGCGTCTCCGGGTCGAGGGGGACGTACGCGGCTCCCGCCTTCAGCACCCCGAGCGCGGCGACGACGAGGAGCGCCGTCCGGTCGAGGAAGAGCGCGCAGCGGTCCTCGGGCTTTACGCCGAGCGCGAGCAGGTGGTGGGCGAGGCGGTTCGCCTGTCGCCGAAGCTCGGCGTAGGAGAGCTCGGTGCCGGTCTCGTCGCGCACCGCCGTCCGCTCCGCCAGCTCGCTCGCCTTCGCGTCGAAGCGCTCGACGATCGTCGCCGGGGCGTCCGGGAGCGCCGTCTCGTTCCAACCCTCGACGGCGAGCCGGATCTCCTCCGGCGTCGCAAGCGGCAGCTCGGAGACGCGGTGCCCCGGCTCGGCGAGCGCGGCCCTGAGGAGGAGCGCGAGCCGCTCGACCAGCCGCTCGACGCTCTCCCGGCTCAGGAGCTTCGTGCTGTGCTCGACGAGCGCGCGCGCCGACGACTCCTCGGACTCGAGCTCGATCGAGAGGTCGAGCCGCGCGGTGCTGTCGTGCAGGAGCTGCGGCCGCGCCACGAGGCCGTCGCCGAAGTCGAGTGCGGGCAGCGGCTCGCCGAGGGCCACCGTCGTCATCAGGAGGAGCGGCGCCTCGCCCCGCGACTCCGGCCGCACCGTCTCCGTGATCAGCGGCGCCGGCACGCGCGCATTCGCCCGCGCCGTCTCGACGGCGCGGCGCGTGCGACGGACGACGTCGGCGAATGTGGGGTCGCCGGCGAGGTCGATCCGCACCGGCAGCAGGCTCTCGAAGTTGCCGATCACCTCGCGCGCCTCGTCCGGGCGGCCGTCGACGGTCAGCCCGAGCGCGAAGTTCGGCTGCCCGCTGTGGCGGTGCAGGAGCGCCGCGTACGCCGCCTGGAGGACGACGAGCGGCTCCGTTCCCTCGAGCCGCGCGAGCTGCTCGAGGCCGCGGACGAGGTCGACCGGCCACGGCAGCGCGAGCAGGTCGCCGTCCGAGGTCAGCCAGCGGTTGTAGTAGCTGTACGTCTGCTCGAAGGGAAGCTCGATCCCGCCGTAGCCCTCGAGCGTCTCCTTCCAGTGCCCGAGCATCGCCGCGGCCTCCGGGCCGCGGCACCACTCACGCTGCTGCGCGGCGTAGTCGGCGTACGAGCAGGGGACGTCCCCCGGGATCCAGGCGGTGCCGGTGGCGCGGAGACGGTAGCGGCGGGCGAGCTCGGAGCCGAGGAGCCGCACCGAGGGGCGGTCGAAGACGAGCTCGTTCGCCGTCCAGACGAGGACGTGCCGCCCCGGCTCGACGGAAAGGAGCGCCGCCCGGACCGGCGGCTCGCGCTCCACGTCGAAGAGCGACCGCGCCTCCTCGCGCAGGCAGCGCGCGAGCGCGTCGCTCCGGGCCTCCCGGTCGAGCTGCGTCAGGTCGACCGTGCGCAGCGGGAACGGGCGCGGCTCGGTGACGAGGACGCGCGCACGCCCTTCCGCGTCGGCCAGGAAGCAGGTGCGCAGGACGGCGTGCCGGCGGACGACGTCGGCGAGCGCGGCCTCGAGCGACGGCCGGTCGAGGGGGCCGTCGAGGTGCCAGGCGACGCTGACGTTGTAGGTCGTCGCGGCATGCTGCTGCGCGACCTGGAGGAACCAGAGGTACTCCTGCTCGACGCTGAGCGGCGAGTCGCCTCGGCGCTCGAGGATGCCGGACGCGCGCGCCTGCGTCGGTTCCGCGAGCTCGGTCACGAGGCGAGGCGGCGACCGGTCACGCCCCCACCTCCGCCATCCAGCGCCGGAGGCTGAGCGGTCGCATGTCCGTCCACACCTCCTCGATGTAGGCGAGGCACTCGTCCTTCGGCCCGCTCTTGCCGACGATCGTCCAGCCGGCGGGCGGGTCGCGGTCGGCCCACCAGATCGAGTACTGCTCCTCGTGATTGCGGACGACGACGTACTCGTCGTCGCTGACGTCGGTCACTGCGCCACCTCCTGATCGGTGGCGGCTCGTCTAGCACGACCCCGCGGTCGGCGTCGATTATCGGCCGCGCGCAGGGCCCTGTCCCGCCGGCGGGACACGAATCGGCCCCGCTCTTGGCCCCCGTTCAGAGCGTCCCGTACGGTCTCGCCCGAAGCCGCACGAAAGGGATCTGCGATGACCGAAGCTTCAGTCCCATCGAGGACCGGCGCCGCGCGGTGGCGTCCCCTGGGCTGGCTCCAGCAGGACGACCTCTTCCACCACCCGGAGTTCGCGAAGCTCTGGGTCGGCCAGTCGATCTCCGTGCTCGGCTCGGAGATCACGACGATTGCGCTGCCGCTGACCGCGATCCTGACCCTGCACGCGTCGGCGGGCGAGATCGGCCTTCTGAACACGACACGGACGATTCCGTTCATCGCCGTCACGCTCTTCGCCGGCGTCCTCGTCGACCGGTTCAGGCGCCGGCCGACGATGATCATCGCCGACATCGGGCGCGCGCTCGCGATCGGCGCGATCCCCGCGCTCGCCGTCGCGGGGCACCTGACGATGCACGCGCTCTACGTCTGCGCGTTCGTCGTCGGGACGCTGACGATCGTCTTCGACCTCGCGAAGTACGCCTACCTGCCGTCGATCTTGACCGGCGAGCAGCTCGTCTCCGGAAACAGCCGGCTCGTCGCCACGGAATGGGTCGGCGGCACCGCGGGCTCGAGCCTCGGCGGCCTGCTCGTCTCGACGTTCAAGCCTGTCTACCCGTTGATCGGCGACGCCGTCTCGTTCGTAGTCTCCGCGTTCACGCTCGCCGCGATCCCCTCGCAGGAGGCCCCGCCGGCGCGGCGCGCGCCTGGCACGCGCCAGGTCTTCGCCGACATCTGGGAGGGCATCCGCTGGACGTACAAGCACCCCTACCTGCGCCCGCTGACGTTCAACTCCGCGGGGACGAACTTCTTCGCCCAGATCATCCTGACGCTGCTCATCTTCTGGTACGTGCACGGGCTGCACCTGTCGCCGGTCTCGATCGGCATCATCTACGCGTTCGCCGCGATCGGCGCGGTCGCCGGGGCCGTCGTGACCCCGCGCGTGACGAGGCTGCTCGGGGTCGGCAAGACCATCCTCGCCGGGATGGGCGTCTACCGCGTGCTGACGCTGATGCCGCTCGTCGTGTTCGTGCCCGGCCCGAAGATCGTGCTCGTGGTCGTCCTCTGCGTGATCAACTTCTTCACACTCGTCGGGGTCGCGGTGTCGAACATCGGCCAGGGCGCGCTCCGGCAACACATCACGCCGCCCTCGCTGCAGGGCCGTGTCAGCGCCGCCGGCCGGTTCCTCTACTTCGGGATCCTGCCGATCGGCGCGCTCCTCGCGGGGCTGCTCGGCGACCAGATCGGCGCCTACAAGGCGATCGCGATCTCGTGCCCGCTCCTCATGCTCCCCGCGCTCTTCGTCTACTTCTCGCCGGTGCGGGCGGTCCGTGAGCTCGAGGACGAGCCCGCGGGCGAGGACCCGCCGGCGGAGGCCGACGGGAGGTGCGCGGCGTAGAGGCATCTACGGCGGCGCCGGGATCGCCGGCGCCGCTCTCGCCGGAGAAGCGCCGGCTCGTCGAGCTGCGGCTGAAGGGGCTCGGGCGGCGCGACGACGGCGTCCCGCGCCGCGCAGGCGGCTCCTCGGGCCCGCTCGCGCTCGCGCAGGAGGCCTTCTGGATCTCCGACGGCTTCGCCCCCGGCTCGGCCGCGTACGCCGTCAGCCGCGCGTGGCGCATCAGGGGCGGCGCCCTCGACGGCGGCCTCCTCGCCGCGGCGCTCGAGGACCTCGCCGCGCGCCAAGAGGTGCTCCGGACGGTGTTCGCGATTGCGGAGGGCGTGCCGCAGCAGGTCGTCCTCGAGCGGCCGGCGGTCGCGTTCCACGAGCTCGACCTGCGCGGCGAGGACGACCTGGAGCGCGCGGCGCTGTCGTGGATCGACCAGGCCGCGTGGGACTACGACCTCCGCCGGAGCCCGGCGTGGCGGGCGGGCCTGCTGCGAATCCGCGAGCACGAGCACGTGCTTGCCTTCTGCGCCCACCACATCGTCTGTGACGCGTGGTCGCTCGAGCTCGTGCTGACCGAGCTCGACGAGCTCTACCGCGCCCGCCGCGACGACCGCGAGCCCGCGTTGCCGCCGCTGCCGGCGCAGTACCTCGACTTCGCGCTCTGGCAGCGTGGCCGCTTCGACGAGGCGGCGGTCGCGGCCGAGCTCGAGCACTGGCGCGGTCGCCTCGCCGGGGTGCCCGCCGCGATCGGGCCCCCGCTCGACCGGCCGCGCAGGCTCGAGCGCATCCGCGAGGCAGCCGGCGTCGACTTCCGGCTCCCGCGGCCGCTCGTGGACGCGCTGCGCGCGCTCGGGGTCGCGACGTCCTCCGGTCTCTTCGCGACCTGCCTCGCCGGCCTTGCGACCCTCCTCGCCCGCCACGGCGGCGAGCGCGACGTCGTCGTCGGCGTCCCGGTCGGCGGGCGGACGGCGGTCGAGCTCGAGCCCGTCGTCGGCTGCTTCGTCGGCACGGTTCCGCTCCGCCTGGACCTCGGCGGGCGGCCGAGCTTCCGCGAGCTCGTCGGCCGCGTCCGCGCGACCGCGCTCGACGCGCTCGCGCACCAGGAGCTCCCGGCCTCCTGGCTCGCGCACGAGCTGCGCGGCGACCGTGCCCGCTCTGCGCCCCTCTTCCAGGTGCTGTTCTCGCACCACGAGCGCGACCGGGCGCCGGCCCGTTTTGCCGGGCTGCCGGCCGAGCCGTTCGCGCTGCTCGCGCCGCGCCGCATCGAGTTCGACCTAATGCCGATGCAGACGGAGGAGCCCGACGGGATCACCTGCCACTGGGGCTTCGCGGCGGACGTGCTCGACCGGGAGACCGTTGCCGAGCTCGGCGCGTCCTACGTCCGGCTGCTGGAAGCGGCCGCACGCGACCCCGACCGGAGCGTCGAGCGCCTCCCGCTCCTCGCCGCCGACGAGCGCGCGCGCGTGCTGCGCGCGGCGCGCGGGCCGGCCGAGCCGCGGCCCCCCGAGACGGTGCTGCCGGCGATCGACGCCCTCGCGCGTCGCGGCGAGGCGGTCGCGCTCGCCGCCGCCGACGGCGAGACGGTCACCTACGCGCGGCTCGCCCGGTGGTCGACGACGATCGCCGCCAGGCTGGCCGCGGCCGGGATCGGCTCCGAGCGGCTCGTCGCGGTCGCCTGCGACGGGATGCCGTCACCGGCCGCGCTCGCCGGCGTCCTCGGCGCCGTCCGCGCCGGCGCGGCGGCGGTGCCGCTCGATGTCGCCCACGCCGACGCTTGGGCAGGTCGAGCCTTCGCCGCCGTCGTCTGCGAGCCGCGGCTCGCGGCGCGGCTGCCGGTCGCGGTACCGCTGATCGTGCCGGCGTCCGAGGAGCTGGCCCAGACCGCACCCGCACCGGCCGTCTCGCCCGCGAGCCTCGCCTGCGTCGTCGACGCGGGACTGCTCGTCGAGCAGCGGACGCTCGTCGCGCTCGCGCACGCGGCCGAGCTCCGGCTCGGGCTCGCGCCCGGCGACCGCATGCCGGCGCCCGCCCGGCTCGACTCGGCGGCTGCGCTCGCGCTCGTGCTCGCGGCGCTGGCCGAGGGCGCCTCGCTCGTCCTCGACGGCGGCGACGAGCCGGCCGCCCTCGCGGCGCCCGCGCCCGGCGTGTCCGCCTACGTGGTCGACGCGCTGCTCGAGCCCGTCGCGCCCGGCGTGCCGGGTGAGCTCGTCCTCGGCGGCCTTGCCGTCGCCCGCGGCTACCTCGGCCGGCGGGCCGAGACGGCGGCCGCGTTCGTCCCCGACCCGTTCGGCGGCGAGCCCGGCGCGAGGCTGCACAGGACGGGCCTGCGCGCGAAGTGGACGCGCTCCGGCGAGCTGCGCCTGCTCGCGTCGGCCGCCGTCGAGCCGCGGGCGGAGGCGCAGCCGGCGAAGGACGCCGTCGCGCCGCGGAACGACTATGAGCGAGACGTTGCGGCGGTCTGGGCGGAGCTGCTCGGGGTCGACGAGATCGGCGTCGGCGACGACTTCTTCGAGCTCGGCGGCGACTCCCTCCTGCTGATGCGCGTCCTCGCCCGGATCGAGCAGCGCTTCGGCGTCGAGCTCCCGCTCTCGGCGCTCTTCCCGGAGCCGACGGTCGAGCGGCTCGGGGCCGCGCTCGAGCGCGAGCTCGCGGGCACGCCGCGGCCGGAGCCGCGCCCGGCCGGCGACGACGTCGAGCGGCTCGTCGCGGGCCTCACCGAGGCGGAGGCCGACCTGCTGCTGAGACAGCTCGCCGGATGACGCAGGCGGCGCAGGCGGAGAGCGCGCCGCGCTCGGGCTCGGAGCGGGTCGCCCCGCTCTCCCCGGCGCAGGAGCGGCTCTGGTTCGTCCAGCAGCTCGCGCCCGAGGCCACGTTCGACAACGTGCCGACCGCGATGCGGGTCGAGGGGCCGCTCGACGAGGCGGCGCTCGATCGCGCGCTCTGCGAGGTGGTCCGCCGGCACGAGATCCTGCGGACGACGTTCGAGGCGCTCGACGGCATGCCGCGCCAGCGGGTGGGGCCCCCGCCTGAGTCCGTGCTCGAGACACGCGACCTGCGCGGGAGCGACGAGCCGGTCGCGGAGGCGCGGCGAGTCGCGAGCGCGGAGGCGACGGCGCCGTTCGACCTCGAGCGCGGCCCACTCCTGCGGGCCCTGCTCCTGCGCCTCGGGCCTGCCGACCACGTGCTCATGCTGAGCCTCCACCACATCGTCTGCGACGCCGCCTCGTTCGGCCTGCTCGCGCGCGAGCTCGAGCTTCTCTACGCCGCGTTCGCGCAGGGGCGGCCGAGCCCGCTGCCGGAGCTGCCGCTCCAGTACGCCGACTTCTCGCTCTGGCAGCGCGCGTGGCTCGAGACGGAGGAGCGGGCGGAGGCGTCGGCCTACTGGCGGAGCCGGGTCACCGACGCGCCGCAGCTCCTCGAGCTGCACTACGACCGTCCGCGGCCGCGGCGGCGCGAGCGGCCGGGACGCTTCTTCGAGACGTCCCTCGCCGACGACGTCTACCGCGCGGTGTGCTCCTTCGCGCGCTCGCAGGCCGCGACGCCGTTCGTCGTCCTGCTCTCCGCCCTCGCCGTCCTGCTCGCGCGCCACTCCCGTCGCGACGACCTCCTCGTCGGCGTCCCGTCGCTCCTGCGCCCGCGCACCGAGGTCGAGCAGCTGATCGGCTGCTTCCTGAACATCCTGTGCCTGAGGCTCGACCTCTCCGGCGACCCGAGCTTCCGCGAGCTCGTCGCGCGGGTGCGGGCGGAGGCGTTCGGGGCGTTCGCGTACCAGGAGCTCCCGTTCGAGGAGCTGCTGAAGGAGCTCGACGTCGAGCGCTCGACGAGCCACCCGCCGCTCGTCCAGATCTGCTTCGGCGTCCGGCCCGGCGACGACTCCCCGCTCGAGCTCAGCGGCTGCCGGACGTGCGAGTTCCCGCTCGACGGCGCAGCGGTCGCGTACGACCTGTTCGTGGACGTGGCCGACGGCGAGGAGCGGACGAGCTGCACCTGGGCCTACAACGACGACCTCTTCGAGGAGGCGACGGTCGTCCGCATGGCGCGCCAGTTCGAGGTGCTCGCGGGCGAGGCTGCGCGACGGCCGGACGCGCGGATCTCCGACCTCCCCCTCCTCACGCCGCGCGAGCGCGAGACGGTCCTGAAGGCGTGGAACGCGACCTGGCGACCCTCTCCCGCCGGCTGCGTCCACGAGCTCGTTGCCGAGCAGGCGAGGCGCCGGCCGGACGCGCCGGCGGTCTCGGGCGCAGGCGAGACGCTCTCCTACGGCGAGCTCGAGCGCCGCGTCCACGCGCTCGCCGCGGCGCTCCGAAGGCGCGGCATCGGCGTCGAGGAGCCGGTCGGCGTGCTGGTCGAGCGCTCGCCGGCGCTCGTCGTCGCGCTGCTCGCGGTCCTCCGCGCCGGTGGCGCCTACGTCCCGCTCGACCCGGCGCATCCTCGGGAGCGCCTCGCCGCGGCGCTGCGGAGCGCCGGCGCGCGCATCGTCGTCGCGGGCCCACGCGCGGGCGAGGAGGTCGACCTCGCCGGCTTCGACGTCCTCGCCGCCGACGCGGAGGAGGACGGCGGCGCGCTCGACGGCGTGCGGTCGGCGCCCGGAACGCTCGCCTACGTCGTCTTCACCTCGGGCTCGACCGGCGGGCCGAAGGGCGTCGCCGTCACGCACGGGGCGCTCGCGAACGTCGTCGCGAGCTTCGGGGCCGACCTCGCGCTGCGCGACTCCGACGCCCTCGTCGCCGTCACGACCGTCGGCTTCGACATCGCGGCGCTCGAGCTCTTCCTCCCGCTCGTCCACGGCGCGCGGCTCGTGCTCGCGACCGACGACGAAGCGCACGACGGCCGCCGCCTGGCGGCGCTCCTCGACGCCGCCGGCGCGACGATCCTCCAGGCGACCCCGGCGACGTGGCAGCTGCTGCTCGACGCCGGCTGGGAGCCGCCGGAGGCACTGACCGCCCTCTGCGGCGGCGAGGCACTGCCGCCCGTTCTCGCCGAACGGCTCGCGCCGTGCACGCGGCTCTGGAACGTCTACGGGCCGACGGAGACGACGATCTGGTCAATGACGCAGCGGCTCGAGCCCCCGCCGGCGCGGACAATCCCGATCGGACGGCCGATCGCGAACACGCGCGTCTACGTGCTCGGCGAGCGCGCGGCGCCGCTGCCCGCGGGCGTCCCCGGCGAGATCCACATCGGCGGCGACGGCGTCGCCCGCGGGTACATCGGGGCGGCCCCCCTCACCGCCGAGCGCTTCGTGCCGGATCCCTTCGGCGAGCCCGGCGGCCGGCTCTACCGGACGGGCGACCTCGGCCGCTTCCTCGCCGACGGCTCGCTCGAGTTCCTCGGCCGGCTCGACCACCAGCTGAAGGTCCGCGGCTTCCGCGTCGAGCCGGCGGAGATCGAGCGTGCGCTGACGGAGCTCCCGGGCGTGCGCGAGGCCGTCGTGGTCGTACGCGCCGACGACGCCGGCAGCGGGCTCGTCGCCTACCTCGCCGCGACGCGCGAGCTCGACGCCGAGGAGCTGCGGACGGCGCTCGCGCGGACGCTGCCGGAGTACATGGTCCCCTCCGCGTTCGTCGTCCTGGACGCGCTTCCGCGCAACACGAGCGGCAAGGTCGACCGCCGCGCGCTGCCCGACCCCCACGGCGACCGCTCCGCGCTCGGCGCCGCGTTCGTCCCACCGGCGGAGGGGCCGGAGGAACTCGTCGCGGAGGTGTGGCGGGAGGTGCTCGGCCTCGACCGCGTCGGCGCGCTCGACAACTTCTTCGAGCTCGGCGGCCACTCGCTTGCGGTCGCGCGCGTGCGGTTCAGGCTGGAGACGATCTTCGGCGTCGACCCGCCGCTCGTCGAGCTGATGGAGCAGACGACCGTGCGCGCGCAGGCCGCGCTGGTCGAGGAGCTGGTGATCGAGCAGATCCGCGCGCTGAGCGACGAGGAGGCCGAGCGGGCGCTCGGCTAGGGCCGCGCTGTCCCGCCGGCGGGACAGCGCCGGACCGTTGCCGAGGCGGGCAGGCACGCGCCACGATCGAGCGGATGTCGCCGCCCGCGTCCGCGACCTCGGCGCCGCCCGCGATCGACCTCGGCGATCCCGGCCTGTACGCACGCGGGACGCCGCACGAGCTCTGGCGCAGGCTCCGCGTCGAGAGCCCCGTCTTCTGGAACGCGCCCCACTCGGGACGGCCCGGCTTCTGGGCCCTCACCCGCTACGAGGACACCGTGCAGGTGCTGCGCGACGCGCGCCGCTTCAGCTCCGAGGGCGGGAACATGCTCTCGACGCTCGCGCGCGGCGCCGACCCGGCCGCGGGGCGGATGCTCGTCGTCACCGACGCGCCGCGGCACCTCAAGCTCCGCCAGCTGCTCGCGCGCGCCTTCGCGCCGCGGACGCTCGAGCGGCTCGAGCAGACGATGCGGGCGACGGCGCGGGCGCTCGTCGCGAAGGCCGTCGAGCAAGGCGAGTGCGACTTCGTCGCCGACGTCGCCGCCCGCTACCCCGTCGCCGTGATCTGCGACCTGCTCGGCGTCCCGCGCGCCGACTGGCCGCTCATGCTCGAGCTGACGAGCGTCGCCTTCGCGAGCGACGAGGAGCCGGGCGGGGAGACGCCGTCGGCCGTCCGCGCGGCCCACTCGCGCATCCTCCTCTACTACGCACAGCTCGCCGACGAGCGGCGGCGGCAGCCGCGCGACGACCTGATCAGCGTGCTCGCAGGCGCGCAGATCGACGGCATTCCGCTGACGACCGAGGAGATCCTGCTCAACTGCGACAACCTGATCATCGGCGGCAACGAGACGACGCGGCACGCGGCCGCCGGGGGGCTCCTCGCCTTCGCCGAGCTGCCGGGCGAGTGGCGCCGGCTGCAGCGCGACCGCGGCCTCGTGCCGAGCGCGGTCGAGGAGATCCTCCGCTGGACGTCGCCGGTGATGCACGTGCTCCGCGTCGCGCGCGAGGACGTCGAGGTGCGCGACTTCACGGTCGCCGCGGGCGAGCCCGTCACGGTCTGGCTCGCGGCGGCGAATCGCGACGACGCCATCTTCGCCGAGCCCGGACGCTTCGACGTGGGCCGCGCGCCGAACGACCACCTCACCTTCGCGTGGGGGAGCCACGTCTGCCTCGGCGCTTTCCTCGCCCGGCTCGAGCTCCGCGTCCTGCTCGAGGAGCTCCTCGCGCGCGTGCGCGTGAGCACTCTCGGCGGCGAGCCGGAGCGCGTCGCCTCGACCTTCGTGTGCGGACTGAAGCGGCTCCCGCTCTCGCTCACGGCGCTCTGACCCGGATTCGGCGCGTTTCTGGAATCGGCGCGAGGCCGGTCCTACGATCGACGCGGATGGCGAAGGAGGCCCAGACGTATCGCGCCGTCCCGCGGAGGGGCGAGCTCCGCTCGCCGTCTCGGGGCGCGGGCCGCCGCGAGCGGCGCGCGCCCGCCGCCGCGCTCGAGGTGCCGCGGCTCGTCGCCAAGGCGTTGCGCACCGCCCGCACCGCGGAGGGCGACGAGGGCGGCCTCCACTTCCTGCCGCCGCTCGAGCAGCTCGTCGAGGCGGTCGCCGCCGAGGCGCACCTGACCACGGCGGGCAAGCGCTCGACCGCCGAATCGATCACCGCCTCGCTCGTCACGCAGCTGCGCCTGGAGCGGGCCGCGGAGGAGCAGCCGGAGGTCGAGCGCGCCCCGATCGACGCGCCCGTCTTCGTCGTCGGGCTGCACCGGACGGGGACGACGCTGCTCCAGAACCTGCTCGCCCAGCACCCTGGCGTGCACGCGCCGCTCCTCTGGGAGCTGCTGCACCCGGTGACGCCCGTCCGCACGGCAGCCGACCGCCGGCGGCTCGTCGAGGCGACCGACGCCTACGTGCGCGGGTACTACCGCGCGGCGCCGGCCCTGCGGGCGATCCACTTCCTCCACCCGGAGCTGCCGGAGGAGTGCCACCGGTTGCTCGGGACGACGTTCACGAGCGAGATCTTCGGGATCCGCTACCGCGTCCCGTCGTACCTCCGCTGGCTGGAGGCCCAGGACGCGCGCGAGGCGTACCGCCACCACCGCCGGCTGCTCGCTCACGTCCTCGCCCGCGGGCCGGGCGGCCCTGCTGTCCTCAAGTGCCCGACGCACCTCTCCCACCTCGACTCGCTCGGCGCCGTGTACCCGGACGCACGCCTCGTCCGCCTCCACCGCGACCCGGTCGTGGCGGTCGCCTCCGCGAGCAGCCTGACCGCCGTCGTCCGGAGCGCGCGCTCGAACGCCGTCGACAAGCACGAGATCGGGCGCGAGCGGCTCGAGCAGGCGGTGCTCGCACTCGCGCGCGCGCGGCGCGCGCTGGAGACGCGGCCGCTGCCGGTGCTCGACCTGCGCTACCGCGACCTCGTCGCCGACCCGCTCGGGACGGTTGCGACGGTCTGCGACTTCGCCGGGCTCCCGCTCGGCCGCACGGCCGAGCGGCGCATGCGCCGCTTCCTCGACGCCGACCCGCACGAGGGGGGACGGCACGCGTACACGCTGGAGGAGTTCGGTCTCGACCCGGCGCGGACGGCGGCGCGCTTCGCGGACTACCGCGCCGAGCTCGCGCTGTGACGGCCGCGCCCGCAGTCGACGCCGCCGAGGCGGCCGCGCGCCGCGAGATCGAGGCCGCGAACCGGCTCGCCGGCCGGGACGCGATCCGGATCGGTGTCCTGACCCCGCTGACGCCGCCGGGTGACACGTCCGCCGGCGGGCTCGTCGCGCGCGGCGCCCGGCTCGGTGCCGAGTACGTCCACGAGCACGGCGGCGTGCGCGGCCGCCGCGTCGAGCTCGTGCTCCAGAACGACCAGGAGACGACGCTCGAGGAGGGGATGGCCGCGTCCGCAGCGCGCGGCCTGCGCAGGCTCGTCGACGAGCAGGGGGTGCTCGCCGCACTCGGCCAGTGGCACCTGCGGACGGCGGGCGCCGTGGCGGAGACGGCAGAGGAGCTGGGCGTGCCGGTCTTCATCGAGAACGGCCACAGCACCGTTACCGAAGGGCGCCGGACCGTCTTCCGCACGTACTTCTCGATCGCCGACCGCGTGCCGCTGATGCTCGACTTCCTCGCGAGCCAGGGCCTGCGGCGCCTCGCCGTCCTCGTCGCCGACACCGTCTTCGGCCTGACGACCGCGGACGAGCTCGGACAGTACGGTCGCCGCGAGCACGGGATGGAGCTCCTCCGCTTCGACTTCCCGCAGGAGACGGTCGAGGACGTGCGGGCGGAGCTCCGGCAGGTGCGTGACTGGGCGCCCGACGCGATCGTCAACGACGGCGTCATCCGCACGAACTACCTCTTCCTCGCGCAGGCGGCCGAGCTCGGGCTGCGGCCGTCGGTGCCGATGATGGTCACGTTCGGCTTCCCGATGCGCTCGGCCGACTTCTGGCGGCTCGCGGGGCCGGCGGGCAACGGGATCCTCTGGCCGGCGACGCGCTACCGACCCTCGTGGGACGGCCTCACCGAGATCGGCCGCTGGTTCACGGCGCGCTACGTCGAGCGCTACCGCGACTTCCCGCCCGACACGGCGTTGAGCGCGTTCACGGACGTGACGATCCTCGCGCGCGCGCTCGAGGCGGCCGAGTCGGACCGGCGCGAGGAGCTGATCGAGGCGCTCGAGGCGCAGGAGTTCCAGACCTGGCGCGGCCCGGTGCGCTTCGTCCGCGGCCCGCGCCACTGGCACCACACGCCGCCCGACCTCCTCCTCATGCAGTACCAGGAGGTGGGGCAGAGCTTCGACGAGGCGGCGATCGTCTACCCGAGCGCCGAGCGGACGCGCCCCTACCGCCCGCCGGAGGAGCTCGGGTGACCGGCGCGGAGGCGCTCGTCGCCGGCCTGCACGCGCACGGCGTCGACCGCGTCTTCTGCGTCGCCGGCGAGAGCTACCTCGCGCTGCTCGACGCCCTCTACGGGATCGCGGCGATCGACGTCGTCACGTGCCGCCACGAGGGCTCCGCCGGGTTCATGGCGATCGCGGACGCGAAGCTGACCGGACGCGCCGGCGTCTGCCTCGTGCACCGCGGCCCCGGAGCGACGAACGCGAGCATCGCCGTGCACGCCGCCGCCCAGGACGCGACGCCGCTCGTCCTGCTCGTCGGCCACGTCGAGACGAGGCAGATCGGCCGCGACGCCTTCCAGGAGCTCGACTGCGTGCGGATGTTCTCCGGGCTCGCAAAGGCGGTGTGGGTCGTGCACGACCCGGCCGACGCGCCGGAGCTCCTCGCGCGCGCCTTCCGCGCCGCCGAGTCCGGGACGCCCGGGCCGGCGGTGCTCGCGCTGCCCGAGGACGTGCTCGCGCGGAGCGGTGCCGCCGCCGCGCTGGCGCCTGCGCCCGAGGAGCCGCTCGCGCCCGCGCAGCCGGCGGTCGAGCGCATCCTGGCGCTGCTCGCCGAGGCGCGGCGTCCGCTGCTCCTCGCGGGCGGCCGCCTTGCGTCACGCGACGGCCGCGACGCGCTGCTCGCCTGCTCCGAGCGCCACTCGCTGCCGGTCGCGACGAGCAACAAGCACCAGGACGTCTTCGACAACCGCCACGCCCACTACGCCGGGCACCTGCACAACACGACGCGGCCGCGCCAGCTCGAGACCTTCGACCGCGCCGACCTCGTCCTCGCCGTCGGCACCCGCCTCGACGAGGTGACGACGAGGGGCGGCCGCTTCCCGCGCGCGCCGGTCCCGGACCAGCCGCTCGTCCACGTGTATCCCGATCCGGGCCGGCTGGGCGCCGTCCACCGGCCCACCCTCGCGCTCGCCTGCGACCCGGTCGAGCTCGTGCGGGCGCTGGCGCGGCGGCCGCCGGCCCGGCTGCACCCGGAGCGGCTCGCCTGGATCGAGGAGCTGCACGCGATCGAGACGCGGAACGCGCAGTGGGACGGCGCCTGGGCCGACGACGGCGTCGTGGTCGGCGACGTCGTCGCGACGCTCGAGCGCCTGACGCAGGGCGAGGCGGTCGTCATCGTCGACTCGGGCACGTTCACGAGCTGGGTCTACCGGTACTTCCGGTTCGCGCGCAGCGGGACGCTGCTCGGCATCTCCTCGAGCGCGATGGGCTTCGGCGTGCCGGCCGCGGTCGCCTCGGCGCTGCGCGTGCGCGACGTGCCGACGGTGGCGGTGGTCGGCGACGGCGGCTTCCTGATGAACGGCGGCGAGCTCGCGACGGCGGTCGCGCGGCGGCTGCCGCTCGTCGTCGTCGTCTCGAACAACGGCAGCTACGGGACGATCCGCCTGCACCAGGAGCGCGCCTACCCGGGGCGCTGCATCGCGACCGACCTCGTCAACCCGGACTTCGCGCTGCTCGCCGAGGCGTACGGGGCCGGCGGCGAGACCGTGAGCGCCCGCGAGGAGCTGGAGCCCGTCCTGGCCGCGGCGCTCGGGAGCGGCGGCCCCGTCGTCGTCGACGTCGCCACGAGCCTGAGCTGGGTGACGCCGTACGAGCGGATCGAGACCGTCTCGGAGCCGATCGAGGCCCTGGATGGACGTCGCTGACTCGGTGCTCGACCTGATCGGGCGGACGCCGCTCGTTCGGCTGCGCCGGGTGACGGCGGGCCTGCGGTCGACGGTGCTCGCGAAGCTCGAGCTCTTGAACCCCGGCGGCAGCGTCAAGGACCGTCCCGCGCTCGCCATGGTCGAGGCGGCCGAGCGCTCGGGCCGGCTGCGCCCCGGCGCGACGATCGTCGAGCCGACCTCCGGCAATACCGGCGTCGGGCTCGCGCTCGTCGCGCAGGCGAAGGGCTACCGCTGCGTCTTCACGTGCCCGGACAAGGTCGCCGAGGAGAAGCGCGGCGTGCTGCGCGCGCTCGGCGCCGAGCTCGTCGTCTGTCCCGCATCCGCGAGCCCGGACTCGCCGGACTTCTACCGCAACGTCGCGCGCCGCCTCGCCTCGGAGCTGCCCGTCGCGGTCGTGCTCGACCAGTACTCGAACCCGAGCAACGCGCGCGCGCACTACGAGACGACGGGCCCCGAGCTCTGGCGGCAGACCGACGGTCGCATCACGCACTTCGTCGCCGCGGTCGGGACCGGCGGCACGATCTCCGGCGCGGGCGCGTACCTGAAGGAGGTCTCGGGCGGAGCGGTCGAGGTGATCGGCGCCGACCCGGACGGCTCGGTCTACTCCGGCGGCGAGCCGCGCCCGTACCTGCTCGAGGGCGTCGGCCAACCGCGCGTGCCGGACGCGTTCGACCCGGCCGTGCCCGACCGGATCCTCGCGGTCTCCGACGGCGAGTCGATCGAGCTGACGCGACGGCTCGCACGCGAGGAGGGGATCTTCGCCGGCGGCTCGAGCGGCCTCGCGCTCGCCGCGGCGCTCCGCGTCGCCGAGAAGGCCGCACGCAGCGACGTCGTCGTCGTCCTCATCCCGGACTCGGGCCGCGGCTACGTGTCGAAGCTCTTCGACGAGGGCTGGCTCGCCCGCTACGGCTTCGCGACCTCCGTCTCCGCCGAGACCACGGTCGGCGACGTCCTCGCGCCCGGCCCGCTCGTCGGCGTCGCGCCGTGGGAGACGCTCGACCGGGCGGTCGCGGTCATGCGCGAGCAGCATGCGAGGTACCTGCCGGTGTTCGACGCCGAGCCGCCGGTGCGGGCGGCGGAGGTCGTCGGCGCGGTGGACGCTGCCGCGGTTGCGGGCGGCCGCGCGCGTGCGACCGTCGCATCCGTCATGTCGCCGCCGCTCCCGTTCGTCGGCGTCGGCCAGGAGCTCGACGAGGCACTGGCGGTCGCGGCCGAAGCCGGCGCGGCGGTCGTCCTCGACGCTGGCCTCGTGCGCGGGGTGCTGACGCAGGAGCTCGCGCCCGCGCGGGAGCCCGAGCCGCTCGCGGTCGCCGCGGGAGGCGCCGCATGACGACCGTGCGCGAGTACCGCGACCCGCTGAACGGCGTCAGAGGCTGGCTCGCCTACGACGGCGTCGTCCACACCCTCGCGGCCGGCGGCTGCCGCGTGCAGGCGGGGCTGACCCCGGCGCTGCTCGAGACGCTCGCCTCGCGGATGACGCTGAAGGAGCGCGTGCTCGGCGTGAACGTCGACGGCGCGAAGTGCGGGATCGACCTCGACGTGTCCTCGCCGGACAAGCCCGCCACGCTGCGCCGGTTCCTCGGCTTCCTGCGCGAGGAGCTCGAGACGCGGTTCAGCATGGGCTGCGACATGGGCACGCAGTGGCACGAGCTCGAGCGGCTCGCGGCACTCGAAGGGATCCCGTCGATCAAGGTCGCCGTCCGGCGCGCCCAGCGCTTGGAGGAGGACGAGTTCCGGCAGCGCCTGCGCCTCCTCGACGAGCCGGCCGGGCTGCTCACGCTCGGCGAGCGGCGCGCGGGCCACGCGCTCGCGGGCGCGGCGCTGCGGGCGGTGCGCGCGGCCCTGCCGGGGACGGCGACGCCGACCTGCACGCTGCACGGCTTCGGCACGCTCGGCCGCGCGGCGGCGTGCTCGCTCGACGAGGAGGGCGTGGCGATCGTCGGCGTCGCGGACGAGCATGGCGCCGTCGCCGATCCGCGCGGCCTCGATGTCCCGACGATGCTCGCCACCTCCTACGGCACGCCGGTCGCACAGTCGGAGCCCGCGAAGGCGCTGCCGCGCGACGCGCTCTACGAGCTGCCCTCCGACCTGCTCGTGCTCGCTTCAGTCGAGGACGCCGTCTCGCCGGAGCAGGTGCCGACGGTCGCAGCGCCGGCCGTCGTCGTCGGCGCGAACTGCGGCCTGCGGGCGGAGGTCGAGGATCTCCTCTGCCGGCGCGGCGTGCTCGTGATCCCGGACTTCATCGGCGGGATCGGCGGATCGGCGTCGATGGAGGTCGTCTTCGGCAGCGAGCGGCCGATCTCCGTCCCGGAGGTGCTGGACGGGGTCTCGTCCCTCGTCGCCGAGCTCGTCGACGAGCTGATCGAGCAGGCGCGGCGGCGCGGCGCCAGCGTGCGCGAGGTCGCTCTCGAGCTCGCCGCGAGCCGAGAGCCCGCGCCCGGGGAGCGACCCTACGGCTGCTGCCCGTTCGTCCGCACGGCGGTCGGAGCCTGAGAGGCCGCGAGGCAAGCGAAACGGAGGTGCCGGCATGACGGTCACGGTTCCGGAGAAGGTGCGTGCGCCGGACGAAGCCGAAGCGGGGTGCGCACACGAGCGCGGTCACATCGTCGACTCCAGCTTCTACGGCCACGGGTACGCGACCGACGAGAGCCGGCGCGTCTTCTGCGACGTGTGCCGCTTCCAGCGCTGGCTCGACGTCGAGGCCGCGCTCGCGCTCGCGCAGGGCGAGCTCGGCATCATCCCGACCGGCGCGGCCGAGAGCATCGCCGCCACCGCGCAGGTCGAGCTGATCGACCTCGACGCCGTCCGCGACGAGGTGCTGCGCTCGCGGCACTCGCTCGTCGGGCTCCTGCACGCGCTCCAGGCGGCGTGCCCGGGCGAGACCGGTCAGTACGTCCATTACGGCGCGACGACGCAGGACATCCAGGACACGGCCCAGTCGCTGGAGATGCGCGACGTGCTCGACCGGCTCGAGCTCGACCTGCGCGGGCTCGTCGGCGCGCTCGCCGAGCTCGCGGAGGAGCACGCCGCGACCCCGGCTGTCGGCCGGACGCACGCGCGGCCCGCGCTGCCGATCAGCTTCGGGCTGAAGGTCGCGAGCTGGGTAGACGAGCTCCTTCGGCACGCCGAGCGCGTCGAGCAGGCGCGGCGGCGCGTGCTCGTGGCCGAGCTCTTCGGCGGCACCGGCACCCTCGCCGGCTTCGGGCCGTCGGGCCGCGAGCTCGTTCGGCGCTTCGCCGCGCGCCTGGGGCTCGCCGCGCCCGACGTCGGCTGGCACACGGCGCGCGACCGCGTCGTCGAGTTCGTCGTGACGGTCGCCGCGGTCGCCGGGACGGCGGCGCGGATCGCGGACGAGATCCGCAGCCTCTCGCAGCCGGAGTTCGGCGAGGTCGAGGAGAGCTGGACCTACGGAGTCGTGGGGAGCAGCACGATGCCCCACAAGCGCAACCCGGAACGGTGCGAGCAGGTGGTCGTGCTCGCGAAGCTCGCGGCGGCTCAGGTCGGGGTCGCGCTCGCCGGGATGGGCGGCGACCACGAGCGCGACTCGCGCGCGCTGCGGGTCGAGTGGGCATGCGTGCCGGACGTCTCGCACTACGCCCTCGCAGCGTGCGCGATCCTCGCCGGCATCCTCGACGGCCTCCAGGTCGACGTCGAGCGGATGCGCCGGAACCTCGACGCGGTCGCGGACGAGGTCGCCTCCGAGGCGCTGATGCTCGTCCTCGGCGAGCGGCTCGGGAAGCAGAGCGCGCACGCGCTCGTCTACGAGCTCAGCCAGACGGCCTTCGAGGAGCGCCGGCCGCTGCGCGAGCTGGTGCGGGGGCGCACCGAGCTCGACGAGGAGACGCTCGACCGCCTCTTCGACCCGACCCGGTACCTGGGCGAGTCGGCCGCGCTCGCGCTCGGCGTCGTCGAGCGGGCCCGGCGGTGGCTCGCGGCTGCGTGAGGGCGGCGGCCGGATCAGCCGCGGCCGAGCAGCGCGCCGCCGTTCGCCTGGACGATCTGCCCGGTTACGAAGCCGGCGTCGGGCCCGGCGAGGTAGCGGACGAGGGCCGCGATCTCGGCCGGCGCCGCGCCGCGCCCGGCCGGTGCGCGCCTGCACCGGTCGGCGTGGAAGTCGCCGTTCATCCGCTCGCCGTAGAACTCGGTGTCCGTCACGTACCCGGGCGCGACGGCGTTGACGGCGATCCCCTCCGGCGCGAGCGCGGCCCCGAGCTCCGCCGACCAGGCGTGCAGCGCCGCCTTCGCGCCGCCGTAGGTCGCCGGGCCGCGGAAGGCGGCGATCGAGGTGATGGTGACGATGCGGCCGCCAGGGCGCCGGAGGCACGGCAGGAGCGCGTGCGTCAGCAGCACCGCGGGCAGCACGTTGCCCTCGAAGTTCGTGCGCCACTGGTCGCGGAGGCCTTCGAGGTCGTCCGCCGGGTGCGCCGCGAAGTTGCCGCCGGCGTTGTTCACGAGCGCGTCGACTGGGCCCTCGGCCGCGATGCGCTCCGCGGCGGCCGCGACCGCTGCCGGCTCCCGGAGGTCGGCGCAGATCGGCTCGACGCGTGCGTCGCGGAGCTCGGCGTTCAGCTCCGCGGCGGCGCGCGCGAGCACCTCCTCGCGCCGGCCGAGCACGAAGACGCGGTCGCCGTCGGCCCCGAGCGCGCGGGCGATCGCTCGGCCGATCCCGGTCCCGCCGCCGGAGACGACTGCGACGCGAGCCACGTCCGAATCCAACACGCCCTCTGTGGGAGGCGCCAAGCTGCGTAGCGGAACCCTGCCGCTTTCGCTCCGCCAGGAGCGGCTCTGGGTGCTCGACCAGGTCGCGCCCGACCCGCGCGCCTTCAAGACCGTGCAGGCATACCGCGCGCCGCGCGCGCTCGAGATCGAGTCGCTGCGAGCTGCGTTCGCGGACGTCGTCGCGCGGCACGAGGCGCTCCGCACCGTCGTCGAGACGCACGGCGGGGAGCCGCGCGCACGGGTGCTCTCGCGCCCGCCCGTCGCGATCGAGCTGGACGACCTGACGGGGCTGCCGCGCGAGCGGCGCGAGGACGCCGCGAGGCGCGCGCTCGCCAACGAGGCGGCGCGACGGCTCGACCTCCGCACGGGGCCGCTCCTGCGGCTGCGCGTCGTGCGCGTCGCGGACGACGATCACCTGTTGGTGCTCGCGGCCCACGACGCCTGCGCCGACGCCGACTCGCTCGCCGTCCTCTGGCGTGAGCTCGAGCTCGCCTACGCGGCGCGGCGCGCGGGGCGGGCGCCGAAGCTTCCGGATCCTCCGGCGCAGTACCGCGACCACGCGCGGCGCCGGCGCGAGCGGCTCGCCGCGGGCGAGCTCGACCCCGCGCTCGCGTTCTGGAGCGACCGGCTGCGCGGGCTCCAGCCGCTCGCGCTTCCGAGCGACCGGCCGCGACCGCTGACCGCGTCCTACCGCAGCGCAGAGGTGGTCGCGAGCCTCCGGCCGGACGTGCGCGACGCCGTCCGCGCGCTCGCCGCGCGCAACGGGGCGACGACGTTTGCCGTGCTCTTGGCCGGGATCGAGGTCGTGCTCGCCCGGTACACCGGCCAGACCGATGTCGTCGTCGGCACCGACGTGCGCGACCTCGGCGACCCGGCCGGCCTGGTCGGTCCGTGCGCGAACGCCGTCGTGCTCCGGACCGACCTCGGCGGCGACCCGCCGTTCGCGGAGCTCCTCGCGCGCGTGCAGCGAACGACGCGCGAGGCGTGGGAGCACGGGGACGCGCCGTTCGAGAAGGTCGTCGAGGCGCTGCAGCGGACACCGGACACGTCGCGCCATCCGCTCTTCCAGGTTGCGCTGCACGTCGCGCGGCCCGGCGCGCCTCCGGTCTTCGAGGGCGCCGCCGCCGAGCCGGTCGAGGTCGAGCCGGTCGCGCACCCGCTCGACCTGACCCTCGAGGCCGTCGACTCCGCGTCCGACCTCGAGCTGCGGGTGCGGTACGCGACCGACCTCTTCGACCGGCCGCGGATCGCGCGCCTCGTCGGGCACCTCCAGGAGGTGCTCGCCGGCGCCGCGGCAGACGAGACGCTGCGCCTCTCGCAGCTGCCGCTCCTCGCAATGGAGGAGCGGCGGCTCCTGCTCGAGGCGTGGCAGGGCGAGGAGTGCGAGCAGCCGCGCGTCCCCGTGCACGCGCAGGTCGCGGCCCGGGCGGCGGCGCAACCGGACGCGATCGCCGCGCAGCTCGGCGAGCAGCAGCTGAGCTACGGCGAGCTCGTCCGCCGCGCCGGCGCGCTCGCGCGCCGGCTGCGTGAGCTCGGCGTCGGCCGCGAGGACGTCGTCGCCGTCGCGCTCCCGCCGGGGCCGGAGCTCGTCGTCGCGCTGCTCGGGACGCTCTGCGCCGGCGGCGCCTTCGTCGTCCTCGACACGACGCACCCCCCACGCCGGCTCGAGTTCATTCTCGGCGACGCCGCCGCGCGGGTGGTCGTGACGGAGTCGCGGCTGCTCGAGCGGCTGCCGTCGCCGGACGGCTGGACCGCGGTCTGCGTCGACCGCGAGCAGGCGGCGCTCGAGGCGCTCGCGGACGGGCCCGAGCTCACCGAGCAGGCCGGCGAGGAGGCGCTCGCCTACCTTCTCTACACCTCCGGCTCGACGGGGCAGCCGAAGGGCGTGCTCGTCGAGCACCACGCCCTCACGACCTTCCTGCTCTGGCTGGGCGGCCTGTTCGGGCTCGGCCGCGACGACCGCGTCCTCCAGCACATGGCGCTCGTCTTCGACTTCGCCGTCGGCGAGATCTTCACGGCGCTGACCGCGGGTGCGACGCTCGTCTTCGTGCCCGAGGACGAGCGGCGCTCGCCGGCGGCGATCGGCGAGCTGCTCGAGCGCGAGCGGATCACCTACCTCGGCGGCACGCCGGCGGTGCTCGGCGCCATCCCACGGCACGCCTATCCCGACCTGCGGGGGATGGTGGTCGGCGGCGAGGCGTTCTCGGCCGAGCTCGTCGATCGCTGGAACGTCCCCCCGCGGCGGTTCGTCAACGGCTATGGCCCCACCGAGGCCGCGGTCGGCTGCATCTTCTACGAGTGCGAGCACCGGCCGTGGACCGGGCCGCCGCCGATCGGCCGGGCGATGCCGCGGCGGTACGCGTACGTCCTCGACCCGCACGACAACCTCTGCCCCGTCGGCGTGCCCGGGGAGATCGTCGTCGGCGGAGCCGGGATTGCGCGCGGCTACCTGAACGCGCCCGAGGCGACGGCGGAGCGGTTCGGCGCCGACCCCTTCCACCGCGGCGGGCGCATCTACCGCACCGGCGACCTCGGCGTCTGGAGCGAGGACGGCCAGATCGAGTTCCTCGGCCGCATCGACAGCCAGGTGAAGCTGAACGGCCTGCGGATCGAGCTGGAGGAGATCGAGTCGGCGCTCGGGCGGGATCCCGAGGTCGCGGCGGCGGCCGTCGCGGTGCACGAGCTCGCCGGCGCGAAGCAGCTCGTCGGCTACCTCGTCCCGGCGGACGGCGAGGTCGACGCGTCGGCCGTGCGGGCGCGGCTCGCGGACGAGCTGCCTCCGTACATGATCCCGAGCCGGTTCCTGACGCTCGACGCGCTGCCCCTGACCCCGGTCGGGAAGATCGACCGCGCGGCGCTGCCGGCGCCCGTCCAGGTGGGCGCCGCGACGCGCAGGTATGCGGCACCGCGGACCTCGGCGGAGGAGCTCGTCTGCGACGTGTTCGCGCGCGTCCTCGAGCTCGACCGCGTCGGCGCGGAGGCCGACTTCTTCGCCCTCGGGGGCACGTCGCTCGACGCGGCGCGCGCGGTGCAGGAGCTGCGCGCCGCGACGGCGCGCGACGTGCCGCTCCGCCTGCTCTACACGCGTTCGACGGTGGCGCTGCTCGCGGAGGCGCTCGAGGCCGAGACCTCAGCTGCTTGAAGCGCCGAGTGCCTCGGCGACCGCGGCCGCGAGCACCGGCCACGCGTCTCCGCGGAAGAAGTGGTCGGCCTCGAGCCGGCGCAGGGCGAACGGACCGGCGGTCTCGTCCTGCCAGCAGGCGAGCCCCGTGTGCGTCACGCGCTCGTCGTCGCTGCCCGCGAAGACGGAGATCGGGACGTCGAGCTGCGGCCCGGGCCGGTAGGCGTAGCCGTCGGAGATCCCGAGGTCGGCGGCGAGCGCGGGCTCGAGCAGCGCGCGCATCTCGTCGCTCTCGAGGACGCGCGGGTCGATCTGGCCCGCCTCGCGCACCCGCTCCCAGAGCGGCCGCCGCCGTTCGTCGGGCGGCGTCCCCGAGACGCGCGGCCCGACCTGCGAGGCAGCGACGAGGTGGATCGGCTCCGGCCCGCCACGGCGGACGAGCTCCCGCGTCAGCTCGAACGCGAGCAGCGCCCCCGAGCAGTGCCCGACCAGGGCGAACTCGCCGGGCACGAGCAGCGCGACCTCGTCCGCGAGCAGCTCGACGAGCGGCTCGAGCTCCTCGAGCGGCTCCTCCGCGAACCGCGACTCCCGCCCGGGCAGCCGCAGCCCGCAGAGGGCGACGTCGTCCGCGAAGTGCTCGGGCCAGCTGCTGAAGGGCGTCGCGCCGGCACCGGCCCAGGGGATGCAGAGGACGCTCAGCCGCGGCCGGTCGACCGGGCGCCACCACTCGTGCGTGGGCATGCTCCTGCCGGCCTCGACGCTCATAGCGCCCGACGCTAGGGCGGGCGCCACGGCAGGGCAAGGAACTACCGCGCGAACGCCTCCAGCCGGCGCGCCTGGTCCTCGAGCTCGCGGCGCGCGGCGCGCGGGAGCGGGGCGAACGGGTGGACGAGGACGCGCCCCCGCTCGATCGTCCAGGTTCCCGCGACGAGGCCGTCGATCAGGAACGTCTGCGCGACGTCGCCGTTGACGCCGACGATCGTCCGCCGGTGCTCGTCCGTGACGACGCGCCGGCGGTCAGCGTGCGCGAGCAGGACGCTGTCCCACTTCGGCAGGAAGCGCACCGGCACGCGCGTCTCCGCCGGCGGCAAGGGCGCGCGCGGGAGGTCGAGGAGCTCTCGTCCCTCAGGGTCGCGGAAGCGCCGCAGCGGCTCGAGCGCGTCGAGCGCGCCGCCGAGGTCGCGGCTGCGGAGGCCGGACCAGGTCGACGCGTCGGCACGGGTCGCCGGCCCGAAGGCGGCGAGGTAGCGGCGGACGAGCTCGATACGCGCGCGGAGCGGGTCGTGCTCCTCGCGCTCGACGGCGACGTACGTCGTCGAGGCGGGCTGCCGCCAGCGCCCCGTCGCGGGCGCGTGCACGATCGCGCCGTGGATGCGAAGCGCGTACCAGAGCCCGCGGAGCGACGCGGCGTCGACGCCGTGCTCCCGCTCGAGCCACGCGAAGACCTCTTCCCGTGTGACCGGCTCGTGCGCGAGCGCCCGCACCTCGCCCGCGACCCGGTCGGCGAGCGCGTGCGCGTCGGGCTCGATCCACGACGGCGGCGCGACGTCGAGCGCCGCGGCGAAGAGCGCGTAGTCGGCCGCGGAGACGAGGTGGATCGTGCCGCGCATCAGGGTCGCGCGGACGAGCCGCCGGCGGGCGAGCGCCCGCTCGAGCGCCGGGCGGCCGAAGTCGACGGTGCGCGACCAGAGGCCGACGTACGGCGCGCGCCCCGACTGCGCCTGCATGCCCCCGATCCGCTCGACGGCGGCGGCGGGCGCGATGCGCCGCCGCTCGAGGAGGAGCTGGCGGGCGAGCGTCGCGCGGTTCAGCTCGGCGAGCGAGAGCGTGCGGACCCGCGCTTCGCGCGCGGCCCTCACTGCGCGCACGCGGCCTCGGCAAGCGCCTGCGCGACGACCGCTGCGACGCGCTCGACCGCGGGCGGGCGCAGGAGGGTGAAGTGGTCGCCTTCGAGCGCGAGCGCCGTGACGCGCGGAGCGAGCGGCCGCCAGCTCTCGACGAGCGACGGCGTCCGCGGCGCGGCGACGAGGCGGACCGGACCGCCGTACGGCCGCTGCCGGTGCTCGCTGAGCGCGCGGTGGTTCGCACGGAAGAGCGCGAACCGCGCCAGCAGCGTCTCGAGGTCGAACCCGTCCGCGACACCGAGTTTCCGCCACGCCGCGAGCGCCCCCGCGATCGCGCTCGACGCGCTCGCCGCGGCGTCGAGCGGCGGCGCGTCGACCCCGAAGCCGAGCGAGAGCTCGTAGACGAAGGCGCCGGCGAGCTCGGTCTCGTCGGCGTCGACCTCGTCGCCGAAGGGGCCGACGTGCGAGTCGACGAGGACGACCGGCGCGGCGCGGCCCGTGCGCTCCTCGAGCAGGCACGCCATCTCGAAGGCGACGACGCCTCCGAGCGACCAGCCGCCGAGGACGGCCGGGAGCGCCGGCCCCCGCTCGAGGAGCTCGGCGAGGTACAGCTCGGCGAGGTCGACGAGCGAGCTCTCGTGCGGCTCCGTCGCCTCGAACGCATGCACCGGGACGCCGGGGAGCGCGTCCACGAGCGACCGGTAGCAAAAGACGCCGCCGCCGACGGGGTGGACGAGCACGACGGGCGGCCCCGTCCCCGCCTGGAGGAGCGCGAGGTGCGAGCGGGCGGCTGCGGGCCCCGCGGCCTCGGCGTCGACGGCAGCCGCGAGGTCGGCGATCGTCTGGTGCGTGAAGAGCGCGGCGACGGGCAGCGCCGTGCCGAGCTCGTCGCGGATCGACGCGACCACCTGGAGCGCGCGGAGCGAGTTCCCGCCGACGCTGAAGAAGCTGTCGCCGGGCGAGATCCCGTCCCGACCGAGCACGGACTCCCAGATGCGCACGAGCGCGCGCTCGGTCGCGCTCCGCGGCGGGGCGACCGGCCCTGCCCGCGCCCCCGGCGCGTCCGGCGGGTCGATCCGGCCGGACGGGCGCTCGACGAGCTCGATCGTGCCGTCGCGGCGGCGGCGGCCGAGCTCGCCCGTCGCGTGCAGCCGCGCACCGGGTCGTCCGGAGAAGGGATCCGGCCGGAAGCGCTCGGCGGTCGCGGCCGCGCGCCCCGCGTAGCCGTCGGCGAGCTCTGCCCCGCCGACCCACACCTCTCCGGCCTCGCCGGGCGCAACCAGCTCGCCACGCGCGTCGACCACGTAGAACGCGGCGTTCGCGGCCGGCCGGCCGAGGAGGGGCGCCGCGGTCGTGCTCGATGCCTGCACGAGCTGCCGGCGCTCCTCCGGCGTGAGCACAGGCAGGCGCGCGAGCGGCCGGTCCGGCTCGGCGAGCGCGAGCCGAAGCAGACGCTCGTAGCGGCCTGCGAGCGCCGTGACCGTCTCCTCTTCGAGCACCTCCTGGTCGAACGCCCAGCTCGCCTGGGCACCGACGACGACGAGCTCGACGTCGAACTTGATCACGTCGGTCAGGAACGAGAACGGCTCGACGGCCGCCTCCCCGAGCCGCTCGCCGGCAATCGAGGCGGGCTCGTAGCTGAAGGCGACCTGGAAGATCGGCGTGTGGCGCGAGTCGCGCTTCGGCACGAGCTCCTGCACGACCTGGTCGAACGGCGCCTCCTGGTGCGCGAACCCGCCGATCGTCGTCTCGCGCGTTCGCGCGAGCAGCGTGCGGAAGCTCGGCGAGCGCGAGCGGTCGATGCGGAGCGCGACGGTGTTGACGAAGCAGCCGACGGTGTCCTCGAACTCGACGCGCGTCCGGCCGGCGACGGGCGTGCCGACGACGACGTCGTCCTGAGCCGCGGCGCGTCCCAGCACCTCGGCGTACATCGCGAGCAGCACCATGAAGGGCGTCGCCCGCTCGGCCGCCGCGAGCCGCGCGACCTCGTCGCGGAGGACGGCGGGTAGGCCGCGCCAGAAGCTCCGGCCGCGCACGCGCCGCGTCGGCGGCCGAGGCCGGTCGAGGGGAAGGCCGAGCGCCGTCGGCGCGCCGCGCAGCCGCTCGCGCCAGTAGGCGAGGTCGTCGGCGGCGAGCCCGGCCGCGAGCCGCTCCCGCTGCCAGAGCGTGTAGTCCACGTACTGCGTCTGCGGCGGGGCTGGCGGCTCGGCGGCGAGGCGGATCTCGACCCGGTAGAGGAGGTCGAGGTCCCGCAGCAGGACGGCGAGCGACCGTCCGTCGACGACGACGTGGTGCACCGTCAGCGCGAGCACGTGGTCGTCCTCGCCGAGACGGAGCAGGAGCGCGCGCAGGAGCGGCCCCTCCGTCAGCGAGAACGGACGGCCGGCCTCCTCGGTACAGCGCGCCCGCGCAGCGGCCTCGATGTCCGGCTCGGCGCTCAGCTCCTCGCGCGGCAGCGTGAAGCGGCCGGGCGGCCGGACGATCTGCGCCACCTCGCCGCCGATCGTGTTGAAGACGGTGCGCAGCGACTCGTGCCGCGCGCAGAGCGCCTCGAGCGCGCGCTCGAGCGCCGGCGCGTCGACCCGGCCGGCGAGACGCAGCGCGAAGGCGACGTTGTAGGCGTCCGAGCCGGGGACGAGCTGCTCGTGGAACCAGTGCCGCTGCTGCGCGGGGGAAGCCGGCGCGATGCGCGCGCCCCCGCCACCGGGCTCCCGCGCGAGGAGCTCGGCGAGCAGCCGGCGGGCGTCCGAGCGCGGCAGATCGGAGTCGACCGCGGGCTGGCCCATCACGAGGATGTTGACCTCCGTCCGCAGGGGTCGGCAATGACCGGGGCGAATCGGGCCGGCGCGGGCCGTGTTCCTATGGCCGGGTCCAGAGCGCGGCCGCGAGCGCGAGGTCGCCGCGTACGTAGAACTCGTAGTCGCTCGCCTCCTGCTCGCGGTCGATCAGGTAGACGTCCTCGTCCGGGTGGACGTCGAGCCCGGAGCCGTCGTCTCCGCGCTGCACCTCGACGGCGTGCTGCGACTCCCAGAGGGAGAGGACGACGAACTCGGCGCCGTCGCCCTCGGCGCGCCAGAGGACGAGCACGCCGAGGCTTCCGGGCGCGGATGCGAGCGCGCGCGCGCGCGTCCGCTCGAGGACCCCCCCGTAGGTCTCCGCGTCCTCGGCCGCAGTCCGCCCGCGCCAGACGTGCGCGATCAACTCGTTCCGCCCATCGCGTGACAGCGCATCATGACGGGTGTGCAGGAGGGAACGCGCGCCTGCCAACATCGCGTCAGGACCGCTCAGGCGTGTCGGGCAGCCTCTGTCCCGAGCACGCGCTCGAACGCCGCCGCGTAGGGCTCCACCATCGTCCCGGTCTCGTCCCAGAGGAAGTTGACGGGGAGCCTCAGCCAGCGCTCGAAGAGCCTGTCGGCCCGCGGGAACCGCCGGTCGTTCGCGCGCGCGCACGCGTCGACCGCACGCGCGGCCGGCGGGTGCCACGCGGGCGCAGCGCCACGGAAGAGCGGGTACTGGTGCAGCGGCCGCGTCGAGGGCTCGCGCACCTTCAGCCCCTCCGCCTGGAGCAGCCGCACGAGCTCGTCGCGCGAGTACGGGCACGTCTCGTCGACGGCGACGACGCCGTCGTACCACGCCCCCATCGTGCATTCGGGGGCGACCGGGACGGCCTCGAGGCCGGGCAGCGCAGCGAGGCGCTCGACGAGCGCGGAGACGTTCGCGAGCCGCCTCTCGACGAGCAGCCGGAGCGCGTCGAAGTGGCTCTTCGCGAGCACCGCCGCGACGGGGCTCATCCGGAAGTTCCCGCCGAGGCCGGTGGTGAGGAACGGCTCGTAGCCGGGCACGTCGATCGTCAGGTCGGTCCGGTGGCGGAAGCTCGAGAGCAGGCAGGCGCGGGCGTAGAGGTCGCCGTCGTCCGTCAGCAGCATCCCTCCGAGCCCGCCCGAGACGAGCTTCCGGGCGCCGGCGCTGAAGACGGCGACGTCGCCGGCGCTTCCGACCGGGCGCGAGCGGTACGTGGAGCCGTGGGCGTGCGAGCAGTCCTCGAGGAGCGCGAGCCCGCGCGAGCGCGCGAGCGCGGCGATCGCGTCCAGCTCGCACGGGTGGCCCCAGAGGTGCGTGACCGCGATCGCGACCGTGCGTGGCGTGATCAGCTCCGCGATCCCCGCCGCCGTCACGTTGCCGTTCTCGCCGCCGGCGTCGCAGAGGACGGGCACGCCGCCGAGGAGGAAGAGCGGTGTCGCCGTGCTGAAGAACGTGTAGTCGGAGACGATCACCTCGTCCCCCGGCTCGATCCCGAGCGCGAAGTACGCCGCGAGGAGTGCCGCGGTGCCGGACGCGAGGGCGAGCGCGTAGCGGCGGCCGTGGTGGCCGGCGAATGCGGTCTCGAGACCGGCGAGCTCGTCACCGTGGTCGTAGTCGAACGACCGGCCGCGCGCGAGCAGCTCGACCGCCTCGGCGAGAGCCGTGTCCTCGTAGACCGGCCACTCCTGCGGGTGCGGGATCCGCTCGTCGGCGCTCGGCCGCCCGACGGGCGGGACCGGCAGAGGGCGCGGGGGAGCCTGCGTGCTCACGCCGCTTCCGCCGTCTCAGTCGGGCGCATCGCGACGAGGCGCGTCACCGCGTGGGTGTGCTGCTCGCGATGGCCGCGATGGGAGCCGTGCTCCTCCTCGTCCGACTCCTCGAGAACGATCCAGTCCGCGTACCGCTCGAGGTACCACGCGTGCGGGAGCAGGCACGGCGCGCGCTGCTCGCCGGCGGGCGCCTCGTACGGCACGCGGTCGTTGAAGACCGAGAGCGCGTGGAGACCCCCGGGCCGCGTCGCGCGGCGGAGGCGCTCGACGACCTCCTCGATCTCGGCGGGCCCCTCGACCCAGTGGAAGACGCTGCACGCGAGGACGCCGTCGAGGGAGGAAGGCGCGAGCGGCACCGTCCGCAGGTCGGCCTCCTCCCAGCTCACGCCCTCGACACCGGGCCAGGCCGCGCGCCCGTTCTCGAGCGCGACCCGCGACGCGTCGACCGCGCGGACACGTGCGCCGCAGCCGGCGAGGAAGACCGCGTTCCGGCCCTCGCCGCAGCCGGCGTCGAGCACCATCGCGCCATCCGGCGGGAGCAGGCGTGCGAGCGTCTGGGCGACCGGGTCGGGCGAGCGGCCCCAGAGGCAGCGGTGGGCGGCATACCGGCTGTCACAGCCCCAGCCCTCCCCCGCGGTCGCCACCATCTCGCGCGCGATCGTAGGAGCCTCGCCGACGCCGTCGCCAGGTCCGCCGGCGATCACGCGTCGCCGCTCGCGACGGCGAGGTGGAGCTTGTCGAGCCTCTGCGGGACCGGCGTCGGGTAGCGGGAGGTGAGGCACGCCTGGCAGAGGCCGTGCCCGTCGGCGGCGCCGAGCGCCGCGTGCAGCCCGTCGAGGCTGAGGTAGGCGAGGGTGGTCGCCCCGATCTCGCTGCGGACGCCGTCGAGCGTCCGTCCCGACGCGAGCAGCTCGCTCGTGTCGGCGATGTCGACCCCGTAGGGGCAGGAGGAGACGAGCGGCGGACACGCGATCCGGACGTGCACCTCGCGCGCGCCGGCGCTCCGCAGCAGCTCGACCACCTGGCGCATCGTCGAGCCGCGGACGATCGAGTCGTCGACGACGGCGACCGCGAGCCCTTCGACGCCGTCGACGACGTTGAACTTGATCCGCAGGCTCAGGCTCCGGAGCACCGGATCCGGCTCGATGAAGGTGCGGCCGACGTAGTCGTTGCGGACGAGCGCGTCGACGAGCGGGAGCTCGCTCGTGCGCGCGTAGCCGCGCGCCGCGGGCAGGCCCGAGGCCGGCACCGGCACGACGACGTCCGCCTCGGCGGGCGCCTCGTGCCCGAGCCTCTCGCCGAGCCGCTCGCGCAGCGCCTCGACGCGCTCGCCGCCGATCAGCGAGTCGCGCCGCGCGATGTAGATGGGCTCGAAGACGCAGGACCGCCGCCGCGCGGGCGGGCCGATCCGCAGCGAGCGCGGCTCGGCGCCCGGCCCCGCGACGACGAGCTCACCCGGCTCGATCTCGCGCTGGTCGGCGCAGCGGAGCACGTCGAGCGCGCAGGTCTCGGAGCCGGCGACGGTGCGCCCGTCGGCGCTTCCGAGCACGAGCGGCCGGAACCCCTTCGGGTCCCGGAACGCGAGCAGGGCGCCGTCGACGAGCGCGACGACCGAGTAGGCGCCCTCGAGGCGGGCGACGAGCTCGGGGAGCGCCTCGACGACCGCGCCCTCCGCCGTCGCGAGGAGCGCGAGGATGATCTCGGAGTCGCTCGTCGAGCGGAAGACGTAGCCGCCGGCCGCGAGCTCCTGTCGCAGCTCGAGCGCGTTCGTGACGTTCCCGTTGTGCGCGATCGCGACCGTGTGCTCGCCCTGCCGGGCGACGAGCGGCTGCGCATTCTCGGCCCCGGGCGCGCCGGTCGTCGAGTAGCGCGTGTGGCCGATCGCGAGCTGCGCGGGCCGCCCGACGAGGCCGTCGACCGGACGGTGCGCGAGGCCGACCGCCGACCAGTTCGCGATGCTCGCGCCCTCGGCGATCGCGACCCCCCACGACTCCTGGCCGCGGTGCTGCAGGCTGGCGACGCCGGCGTATGCCAACCCGGCTGCATCGCCTTCCTCTGAGCAGACGCCGACGATCCCGCACATTGCGACTCGTCGCGACGATGCCCGAACGGCGGCGGCCGCTTCAAGGACCGGCGGGCCCCTGTCCCGCCGGCGGGACACCTCGGGGAGGGTCGGAGAGCTAGTCGAGGATCGCGCGGACGGCGTCGACGGCGGCGGCCAGCTCGTCGCGGCGGCCGCGCGGCAGCGGAAGCACCTGGTCGACGTCGATCGCGACGCCGTCTCGTCCCCGCTGCCGGCGCCAGAGGCCGGCGACGACGCCGTCGACAACCAGCGGCGCGACGCCGGTGACGGATTCGAACCGCCCCTTCGGGTCCTGGCGGATCCGCTCCTTGACCGGCGGCGGGACGAGCGGCTCGCGCGGCCAGAAGCCGATCACGTAGACGTCGTACTGCGGCAGCAGCAGCACGCCCTTCGGGTCGCGGTCGAAGTCGCCCGTGTCCCCGCTCAGGATGAACGCGCGCCGCCGCTCGATCCGCACCTGCTCGAGCTCGTCCGCGAGCTCGCGGAAGAGCTCCTGCGCGGCGGCGCGGCCGAAGCCGCTCCAGCGCGCGAAGTCGGTCGGGGTGGCGGGAGCGTAGGCGGCGAGGTAGCGGCGCAGCACCTCGGCCCGGGCGCTCGCCGGGTCCTCGTCGCGCCAGCCCCCGATCCACTGGTCGGCGCGGACGAAGGTGACGTTCGCGCCCTGCGGCGGCCCGAAGCAGAGGACGCCGGCCGACGCCGGCGCGTGGAGGAGGTCTCCCCAGGCCGAGCGCAGCCGCTCCAGCGGGCGGCCGAGGCGCTCGGCGACCGCGTCGGCGAGCTCGGCGCGCGTCAGGCAGCGTCCGTCGAGCGCGTCGGCGACCGCGTCGAGGACCTCGTCGGGGCCTTGTGCCGCTCCGTTCGCCGGCCCCCGCACGGCCGCCGACCAGAGCGGGAGCTCGGCCGCGGGCACGAGGTGGAGCGTGCCGCGGATGCTCCACGTCTTGACGAGGCTGCGGCGCTCGTAGAGCTCCTTGCGGACGTCGTCCACCGCCGCCCCGCGCACGCGCAGACCGATCCCGAGCTCCGCCGCCGAGAGGACCTGCGCCTGGATCAGGCCGATCTCGCCGACCGCCTCGGCGAGCCGCGTCTTCGGCGCCGGTCGAAGCAGGTGGCTGCGCGCGAGACGCCGCGCGATCACCTGCGGCCAGGTCAGCGTCAGCACGCGCCGGACCCTAGCCGCCGGCCGCCGAAGGTTGCGCGCGGTCGCGCCCCGGCTCCAGGGTGGAGATGCGGCATGAGCGCACGCGACGACGCCGACCCGGCAGTGACAGCCGTTCCGGTCCACCGGACCCTGGAGCTCCTCGCCGAGCTCTACCCCGACCGGCTCGCCGTCGCCCGCGGCGAGGCCTCGCTGACCTACGGCGAGCTCGACGCCCGCGCGAACGGCGTCGCCCGCGCCCTCCTCGCCAGCGGCGTGCGCGCCGAGACGCCGATCGGCGTTCGACTCGACCGGTCGCCCGAGCTGCTCGCGGTCCTGCTCGGCGCGTTCAAGGCCGGGGCGGCGGCGCTCCTGCTCGACCCGTCCTGGCCGGTGGCGCGCGTGCGCGAGACGCTCGCGTCGACGGGCGCACGGCTGCTCGTCACCGCCGACGCCGACGCGGCGGACTCGGCGCCGCCGCCGGTCGACGTCCACCTCGACAACCTCGCATACCTCGTCCACACGTCCGGCTCGACCGGCACGCCCAAGACCGTCGCCGTCACGCACCGCGCGCTCGCCCACCGCGCCGCGACGCACCGCACGTGCTACGGCATCGCCCCGAGCGACCGCACGAGCTGGCTCTCGCCGCCGGGGTCGTCGATCTCGGCGGTCGAGCTGTGGCCGTACCTGACGGCGGGCGCGAGCGTCCACGTCGTCGAGCCCGAGGTCGCGACGTCTCCGGCGGAGCTGCGCGACTGGCTCGTCGAGCAGGGCATCACGAAGGCGTTCCTGACGATGCCGGTCGCAGAGCTCGCGCTCCGGCTGGCGTGGCCCCGCGACGCGGCCCTTCGCCTTGTCGCCGTCGGGGGCGATGCCGTCCACGCGTGGCCGCCGGCCACCCTCCCGTTCGAGGTCGCCGTCGAGTACGGGGCGGCGGAGGCGAACGCCGTCACGAGCTGCCTCACGCCGCCGACCGACCGCCTCACCTCCGCGACGGTCGCTCCGGCCGAGCGGGAGCAGCGGCCGCCGATCGGACGGCCGTGGCCGGACGTCGACGTCGCCCTCGTGGACGAAGAGCTCCGGCCGGTGGCCGCCGGCGAGATCGGTGAGCTCTGCGTCGCGGGCCCCGAGCTCGCGCGCGGCTATCTCGGCGCCCCGGCCGCGACCGCGGAGCGCTTCGTGCCCGACCCGTCCGGCGAGCCCGGCCGGAGGATGTACCGGACGGGCGACCTCGCCCGGCTCCGCCCCGACGGACGACTCGTGCACGAGGGCAGGGCCGACCGGCAGGCGAAGGTGTCGGGGCACCGCGTCGACCTGGTCGAGGTCGAGGGCGTCCTGCTCGCGCACGAGGCGGTCGAGGCGGCCGTCGTCGCCGCGGATCCCGACGGGCTCGCGGGCAGCCGCCTGACGGCGTACGTCGTCGCGCGGCCGCCGCTCTCGCCCGCGACCCTCGCCGCGGCGGCCGCCGCGGCCCTCCCGCCCTACTGCGTCCCCGCGCGGTTCGTGTTCCTCGACCGGCTGCCGCTGAACGCGGGGCTGAAGATCGACCGCGCCGCGCTCGCGGAGCCCGAGCCGGAGCCGCCGGCCGCGCCGTCGCTCGCCGGAGACCCGGTCGAGCAGGAGATCCGGGCGCTCTGGCAGGCCGTCCTCGGCGGAGCCGAGCCCGCGTCGGACGACCACTTCTTCCGCTGCGGCGGCACGTCGCTCCTCGCGGGAGCGCTCGTCGCGCGGATCCGCGAGCGCTGGCAGGTGCCGCTCCGCCTGCGCGACCTCATCCGCTCGCCCACCCCGGCGAAGCTCGCCCGGCGCGTCGCCGAGCTCGGCGTTTCCACCCCGGTCGTTGCCGGGCCGCCGCCGGCGCGCGTAGAACGTCGGCCGTGAAGATCACCTTCGTCGAGCTCTCCGCGTTCGAGGCGATCCTGCCGCTCGCGTCCGGATACATGCAGGCGTACGCCCAGCAGGACCCCGAGGTTCGGGACGCGTGCGAGTTCGAGATCTACGCGACCTCGGTCGAGACCGACCCCGACTCGATCGTCGCGGAGCTCGCCGGCCGCCGCAGCGACGTCTACGCGCTGAGTTGCTACATCTGGAACATGCGGCTCGCGCAGACGGTCTTCGACCGGCTGCAGGAGACCTGCCCCGACGCGCAGTTCATCCTCGGCGGGCCGCAGGTGATGAACCACGCCGCCGACTACCTGCCGCGCGGGCGGGAGAACGCGGTCGCCTGCAACGGCGAGGGGGAGCGGACGTTCGCCGAGTACGTGCGGCAGCTGCTCTCGCCGGCACCGGACCTGACGGCCGTCCCCGGCCTCAGCTTCATGCGCCACGGGAGGCTGATCACGACGGAGCCTGCGCCGCGGATCCAGGACCTGACCGAGGTCCCCTCGCCCTTCGCCGCCGGCCTCTTCGAGCCGGGGCGGTACACGACCGCGATTCTCGAGACGAATCGCGGCTGCCCCTTCCGTTGCGGGTTCTGCTACTGGGGCGCCGCGACGAACGACCGCGTCCACCGGTTCGAGGAGGAGCGGATCCGGTCGGACATCGAGTGGATCGCGGAGAACAGGTTCACCTCGCTCTTCATCGTCGACGCGAACTGGGGGATGCTGCGGCGCGACGTCGAGCTGACCGCGCACCTCGTCGAGTGCTCGCAGCGCCACGGATTCCCGCTGATGGTCGCGATGGCCTCCGCGAAGAACTCACCGGATCGGGTCGCGGAGATCACCGAGCTGCTCGTGCGCGGCGGCCTGCTGACGAGCCAGCCGATCTCCCTCCAGACGATGAGCGCGGAGACGCTCGACCGGGTCGACCGGTCGAACATCAAGCACTCGGCGTACGAGAGCCTCCAGCGGAAGCTGCGGGAGAAGAACATCAGCTCCTACATCGAGCTGATCTGGCCCCTGCCCGGCGAGACGCTCGACTCCTACCGCGAGGGGATCGGCGAGCTCTGCCGCTCCGGCGGCGACACGCTGATCGTCTACCCGCAGCTCCTGCTGCACAACACGCCGATCTACCGCAACCGCGACCGGCTCGGCGTGCGCGTCGAGCGCGTGCCGAGCGACGTCGCCGAGGCCGACGTCGTCGTCCAGACCAAGTGGGCGACGAAGCGCGACTACGAGGCCGGGGTCTGGTTCTTCTACGCGCTGCACTCCCTCTACAACCTGCGCGGCCTCTACTGCGTCGCGAGCCTGCTCGAGCGGAGCGGGCGGTCGCGCTTCGAGGAGACGCTCCAGCAGGCGGCGGACTTCTTCCAGGAGTGCGCCGGCGACGACCCGGTCTGCGCGTTCTTCGCCGAGTCGGTCACCTCGCTCGGCAACTACGACTACCACAACTTCGGGCTCGTCGCGCACAAGACGCTCCACGAGAACCGCGTCGAGTTCGACCGGCTGCTCGCGCGGCTCATCCGGAGCCGCGGCTGGACCGACCAGCCGGCGCAGACCGCGTTCGAGCTCGACCTCGTCCTGCGCCCGTACATCTACGCCGAGCCGTTCCGCCTGCCGGAGCACGACTTCGAGCACCTCGACCTCGTGCCGGTCGAGGAGGGCGTCGAGGTCCGGCTCTCGCCGCTCGTCGCCGACGCCCTGACCGGGCTGCCGGACCTCGCGCTCGACCTCGACGGCGCCGAGCGCGTCCGCATCCTGCACCCACAGACGCGGAAGCTCCCGTACTGGAGCGGGCGCAGCCTCGCCCACAACGCCTCCTACTGCCAGGGGATGATCCTCCGCCTTCGCGAGCTGCTGCCGACGCTGACGACCGAGACCCGCGCGACGGACTTCGCGCCGGTCGCCGCTTGACAAGCGATGCTCAATTTCTAATCGTCCCTACTACTCGTCCTGCGGTCCTGCGGTGGTTTTGCAGTCGACAAGGGAGAGGGGATACATGCCCAGCGCGACCGCTGTCCGGGCCGACATCGATCGGAACGGCGTTACGCAGGAGGAATGCACACGATTCGGGGACGTGAAGCCGCGGCGCTTCGAGCTGCGAGGAGCGACGCCGTCGCGGATCGGGCTCCGCCTGAGCCCTGTTCTTCCCTATGACGATTGGCTCGAGCTCGGCCGGCGTGTGGGCAAGCACGCCGACGCTTCGCTGTGGTGGCTCGGAGACTGGCTCGTCTACGGGAGGTACAAGTACGGGCGCCGCTACAAGCGCGGGATCGAGCTGACCGGGCTCGACTACCAGACGCTCCGGAACTACGCGGCCGTCGCCCGCCGCTACGAGATGTCTCGCCGGCGGGACAATCTCAGCTTCCAGCACCACGCCGAGCTGTGCGCATTCGACGACACCGAGCAGGACTACTGGCTCGACGCGGCCGAGGCCGGCGGCTGGTCGCGCAACGAGCTGCGCCGCCGCGTGCGCGAGACCGGGCAGCACCCGGAGCCGCCGTCCGGCTTCGTGCGACTGCCGGTCGACCCGGAGCGGGAGGCCCGCTGGCGTCTGGCCGCCGAGCAAAACGACACCGAGCTGGAAACGTGGATGATCGGGACGCTGGACGCGGCCGCCCGCTCGCTCGTGCCGTCGGGGTAGCCGCCCTGCAGCCGCTGCGCAGCGCGCCCGCGTCGTTCCTCCAGGAACAGCTCTGGCTGATCGAGCAGGAGGACGGCGATCACGCGCTCTACAACGAGGCGCGCGCGCTCCGGCTGGAGGGCGGCGGGCTCGACCCGGGCGAGCTCGTGCGCGCGCTCTCGGCGGTGGTCGCGCGCCACGAGACGCTCCGGACGACCTTCAGGCTCGACGGTGGCCGGATCCGCCAGGACGTCTGGCCTCCGTCGCCTGTCCCGCTGCGCTTCCACGACGCCTCGGCGCTCGAGCTCGACGCGCGCGAGCGCTTCGTCGAGGACGTCTGCCGCGAGGTCGCCGAGGCGCCCTACGACCTCACCTCCGGTCCGCTCCTGCGTGCGGCGCTCGTCCGGCTCGGCCCGGCCGAGCAGATGCTCGTTCTCGGCACGCACCACATCGTCAGCGACGGCGAGTCGATGGACCGCGTGCTGCGCGAGGCGGGCGCCGTGCTCGCGGGCGAGGAGCCTCCGGCGCCGGGCGCGCAGTACGCGGAGTTCGCGGCCTGGCAGCGCGAGGCGCTCGCGGCCGGCACGCTCGAGCCGGAGCGGGAGTTCTGGACGGGGATGCTCGCCGGTGCGCCGACGGTGCTCGAGCTCCCGGCCGAGCGGCTTCGGCCGCGCCGCCGGGCCGGTCGCGGCCGCCGGGAGGCGTTCCCGCTCGACGCGGCCGCCCTCGCCGGGGCCGAGACGCTCGCGGGCGAGCTCGGCTGCACGACGTTCGCCGTCCTCCTCGCGGCGTTCGCGGCGCTCCTCCACCGCTGCACGGGCCGCGACGACGTCGTCGTCGGCACGGGCCTCCGCGGCCGCTCCGAGCGGTTCGACGCGACCGTCGGCTACTTCGCGAACACCGGGCCGCTCCGGCTCCGCCCGGCGGGGTCGCTCACGGCGGCCGAGCTCGTCGAGCAGACGGCGGAGCTGCTCTTCGACGCCTTCGACAACCAGCTGCTGCCGTTCGAGAAGATCGTCGAGGCGGTGCAGCCCGCGCGCGACCCGAGCGTGACGCCGCTCGTGCAGGTCGTCTTCACGCCCTGGGAGGCCGGCCCGGCCGAGGCGAGCTTCGGCGGGCTCCGCTCGACACAGCTCGAGATCCAGCGCGGACGCGCCCGCTTCGACCTCGCCTGCGAGGTGGTCACGCGCGACGGCGAGGCGAGCCTCTTCGTCGAGTACGACAGCGAGCTCTACGAGGCGGACACCGTGGCCGAGCTCATGCGCAGGTACGGCGCGCTGCTCGGCGCGATCCTCGCCGACCCGGAGTCGCCGCTCGACGCGCTCCCGCTCCTCTCGGAGGCCGAGGCGCGGCTGCTCCCGGACGACGGCCTGGCCGTGCTCGACGCGGCCGGCGGCCCGCTCCCGCCGGGCTTCTTCGGCGCCCTTCACCGCGACAACGGCGGCGGGCTGCGACCGACGGGCCTCCTCGCCCGCCGAGAGCCCGACGGGACGGTGACGGAGCTCGGCCGCGCCGAGCGCCGCGTCGCGATCGGCGACTTCGAGGTGCAGCTCGAGCAAGTCGAGGCCGTGCTGCGCCGGAGTCCTTCGGTCTTCGACGCGGCCGTCGTCCCGCGCGACGGAGCGCTCGTCGCTTTCGTCGTCCTCGCGGACGCCGAGGCGGACGGGGCCGCGCTCCTTCGCGCTGTCTCGTCGGAGCTCCCGCACTACGCGGTTCCGGCCGCGGCGATCCCGGTGGCCGCGATCCCGCAGGTCGACGGCTTCGTCGAGGAGCAGCTGCTCGTCACCGCGCGGCCGCCCGCGCCGGAGGACGCCGCGCACCCGCGGCTCGAGGCCGCGCTCGCGGTGATCTGGCGCGAGGAGCTGGAGCTCGACTCCGTCGAGCGCGACGACGACTTCTTCGAGCTCGGCGGCCACTCGATGCTCGCGGCCCGGATCGCGCAGCGCGTCTCGGACTCGCTCGGCGTCGAGCTGCGGCTGACGACGGTCTTCGAGCACTGCTCGGTCGCAGAGCTCGCGGGCGAGCTCGAGCGCGCGAACCCGGGGCTCGACGCCTCGCTCGCGGTGGAGCACGCCGCCGCGGCCGCGCCCGCGGAAGACCGAGCCGCGGCCGCCCCGCCCGCGGAGATGCCGCTCTCGTCCGCCCAGCTCCAGATCTGGATCAGCGAGCAGCTCCTCGGCGGCGACGCGAAGGACTTCGTCGCGGCCGTCGCCTACCGGATCTCCGGGCCGCTCGACGCCGCGGCGCTCGATGCCGCGCTGAACGCCGTCGTCGCGCGGCACGAGGCGCTCCGGACGTCGGTCGTGCTCGAGGGGGACGAGCCGGTCGCGCGGATCGCGCCGTCCCTCCGGGTGCCGCTGCCGGTGGTGGAGCTCGCCGCGCGCGAGGTGGAGCACGCGGTGCTGGCCGAGGCGCAGCGCCCCTTCGACGTCGCCGCCGGCCCGCTCCTCCGCGGGCTCCTGCTCCGGACCGGGCCGCTCGACCACACGCTCGTGCTCGTCCAGCACCACCTCGTCACGGACGCGGTGTCGATGGCGGTGCTCACGCGCGAGCTCGAGGAGTGCTACGCGGCGCTCGTGGAGCGAAACGAGCCGCCGCTCCCGCCGCCGCCCGTCCCCTACTCGAGCTACGTCGCGTGGGAGCGCGCGTGGCTGGCCGGGCCGGAGGCGACGGCGCTCGAGGCGTTCTGGCGCACGCGGCTCGCGGACGCCGCTCCGCTCGAGCTGCGGAGCGGCAGGATCGCGGAGCGGCGCACTGCCTATGCCACCGAGACGTGCCGGGTCTTGCTCGCGGGCGAGGACGCGGAGCGCGCCACGCAGCTCGCGCGCGCATGCCGCGCGACGCCGTTCATGCTCGTCACGAGCGCGTTCGCCGCCGTCCTCGGCGCGTGGAGCGGCCAGGACGACGTCGTCATCGGCACGACCGTCGAGAACCGGCAGCTCGGAGGGCTCGAGCAGACGATCGGCTGCTGCGTCAACCTCGTCCCGCTCCGGATCGACGTCGGCGGCGACCCGACCTTCCGGGAGCTGGTCGAGCGCGGCTGCCGCGCCGTGCTCGAGGCGGCGGAGCACCAGGCGCTGCCGTTCCAGCGCGTCGTCCGCGCGCTCGAGCTGCAGCCGTCGCTCGAGCGGACGCCGCTCTTCCAGGTCACCTCCGACTGGATCGACGACGACGCCATCTCGCTCGCGCTGCCGGGGTGCGCGGTCGAGGTCGAGCCGGTGGCGCAGAAGACGCTCCGCTTCGAGCTCGCCCTCTACGCCGCCTCGACCCCGAAGGGGCTGCGGCTCGACCTCGAGTACGGCCTCGACCTCTGGGACCCGCAGGTCGTGGCCGACCGGCTCGAGCGGGTGGCGGCCCTGATCGCCGCGGGCGCGCGCGATCCCGACCGCACGCTGCGCGAGCTGGACGTCCTCGCCGCCGCGGCCCTCGTCTCCTGAGGAACGTGGCGGGCGCGCCGGACGTGTGCTTTGGTCGCCCCATGGCGATCGACCTCTGGGTCTTTCCCTACGCCGGCGGGGGCGCGGCGGCGTTCCGTCCCTGGAAGAGCGTGCTCGAACCCGAGGTCACGCTCCGGCTGGTCCCCCTCGCCGGCCGTGACGCGCGCTTCAACGAGCCGGGCCCGACGCGCCACGCCGACGCCCGGCGCTACCTCCGCGAAGCGCTCTTCCCGCAGCTCGAGGAGCCGTTCGCGTTCTACGGCCACAGCATGGGCGCGCACCTCGCGTGGGAGGTCGCGCGCGACCTGCGCCGCGACGAGCTCCCGCTGCCGCTCTACCTCTTCGTCTCCGGCGCCAGCGCGCCCATCTACGGTCCGCCGGGCCCGCTCGCGAGCTTGCCGCACGACGAGCTCGTCGAACGGCTCCGCACGCTCGGCGGGACCCCGCCCGAGGTGCTCGCGCACGAGGAGCTGCTCGAGGTGACGCTGCCGCTGATCCGGCGCGACTTCGCGCTTGCCGAGAGCTTCCGCTACGTCGCGGAGCCGCCGCTCGAATGCCCGCTCTCGGCCTGGGGAGGCCGCGACGACGTCAACTCGACGTCGCGGATGGAGGCGTGGGGCCAGGAGACGGCGTCGACCTTCCGTCTGCGCATGCTCCCCGGCGGCCACTTCTTCATCCGCGAGCACGCCTCGACGCTGCTCGAGGAGCTCAAGCGCGACCTCGCGCGCGTCACCGCGCGCGTCCCGGTGAGCCCGTAGGCGGCGGACAGACGGCCGTCGCTCCCGCCACCGCAGCGTCCCGCCCCGCCCTCGCCGGGATCGACCTCGCCGACGCGGCGCTCCACGCCTCCGACGAGATCCACGCCGTCTTCCGGCACCTCCGCGACCACGAGCCGCTCTACTGGAACCCCGAGCGGAGAGAGCCCGGCTTCTGGTCGGTCACCCGCTACGCGGACGGCATCGGCGTCCTCAAGGACGCGCACACCTTCAGCTCGGCGCAGACGAACGTGCTCGGCATCCACCGCGTCGGCGGCGACCAGGGCTCGGGGAAGATGCTCAACGCGACCGACCCGCCGCGGCACGACGAGCTGCGCCGGCTCGTCAACCGGTGCTTCGTCCCGCGCGCGGTCGCAACGCTCGAGGAGTACCTGCGCGCGGTGGCCGCCGAGTCGCTCGAGACGGCGCTCGCGCAGGAGCGGGTCGATCTCGCGGCCGTCGTCGCGCCGCTGCCGGCGGCGGGCATCTCGGCGCTGCTCGGCGTGCCGCGCGCCGACTGGGACCTCCTGCTCGGGCTGACGAGCACAGCGTTCGGCTCGTTCGACAGCGAGTACCAGGTGACGGGCGACGTGCGGGCGAACGCGGCGCAGGCGCACGGCATGCTCCTCCTCTACTTCCGCGAGCTCGTCGACGACCGGCGGCACGCGACCGACGACGGGATCGTGACGCTGCTCGCGCGCGCGGAGGCGGCCGGCGAGCTGAGCGAGGAGGAGTCGATGCTGTTCCTCGACCTCCTGATGCTCGGCGGCAACGAGACGACGAGGCACGGCGCCGTCGGCGGCGTCCTCGCGCTCGTCGAGTCTCCGCGCCAGTGGGAGCGCCTGCGCGCCCTGCCGGAGGTGACCCCGGCGGCCGTCAACGAGGTGCTGCGCTGGACCTCGCCCAGCCGCCACGTCCTGCGCCGCGCGCGGCGGGATGTGGAGCTGCACGGGCGGACGATCCGCGCGGGGGAGGACGTCGTCGTCTGGCACACCTCGATGAACCGCGACGAGCGCGCGTTCCCCGAGCCGGACCGGTTCGACCTCGGCCGCACGCCGAACGTGCACGCGGCCTTCGGCTCCGGCGCTCATTACTGCCTCGGCGCCGCGCTCGCGACGCTCGAGCTCCGCGTCTTCCTCGGCGAGCTCGCGCGGCGCGTCGCCCGCGTCGAGCTGCTCGCGCCGCCGAAGCGTCTGGCCTCCTCGGTCATCAACGGCATCAAGCACCTCGACGTGCGGCTGCACGCGGCCTGACCCGAGCCGTTTTCGAAGGAATTCTGGACGGGGCGGCAAGGCCGTTCGTACGGTCGCCGGGCGAGCGCAAAGGAGGAAGGAGATTGGGATGACCCAGATCGAAGAACGCACGGCAACCGACTTCGCGGCGTCCCTCGACGACCGGCTCGAGGAGCACCTGACCGGCGTCTTCGTGGACGACTGGGAGGTGAAGCACCTCTCGCAGCACTTCCGGCGTGAGGGCTACGTGAAGGTCCCGCACCTGATCCCGGCGGACGTCAAGACGCTCGTCCGCGACGAGGTGCACCGGCTGCTCGACCTGCACGCGAAGCGGATCGACATCCGCCTGAAGGAGACGGGCGACTCGCCGCGCAAGATGAGCACCGTCTCCCAAGCCGCGATCGCGCAGGACAGTGAGCTGATCCCGGCGATCTACGGCTCGGAGGCGCTGACCGGCTTCCTCTCGCGGCTCGCGCGCGAGCAGGTCGTCGCGTGCCCGTGGGACGAGGAGAAGTTCGTGATCATCCGGCAGGAGAAGGCCGGCGACACGCACGGTTGGCACTGGGGCGACTTCAGCTTCACCGTCATCTGGATCATCGAGGCGCCTCCCATGGAGTACGGCGGCATGCTCCAGTGCGTCCCGCACACGGACTGGGACAAGCAGAACCCGCGGGTGCACGACTACCTGGTCAAGTACCCGATCCGGACGTACCCCCACGACACCGGGGACATCTACTTCCTCCGCTCGGACACGACGTTGCACCGGACGGTCCCGCTTCGCGAGGCGAAGACGCGGATCATCCTCAACACGTGCTGGGGGAGCCTCCAGGACGCGCAGCGCAAGCAGACGCACGAGACGATGGAGGCAATGTTCAGCTGATCCGCCGCGGGCGGGCGCGGCAGGTCTCTCGACGATGGGCGCGAGCAGCGGAGAAGTCGGGTCGCTCCTCCTAGCGCTCGCGCTCGTCGTCGTGGTCGCGCGGGTCGGCGGCAGCCTCGCCCGCGCGGTCGGCCAGCCGCCCGTCATCGGCGAGATGGCGGCAGGGATCGCGCTCGGGCCGTCGCTCCTCGGCGCGGTCGCTCCCGGCGCCTTCGCGTGGCTCTTCCCGGCGACCGTCCACGACGACCTGCGCGTCGCGGCGAACCTCGGCGTCGTCCTCTTCGTCTTCATGATCGGCGCCGAGCTCGACGGGGAGATCCTGCGCTCCCGCAGCCGCTCCGTGCTCACGGTCACCGCAGCCAGCATGGCGGTGCCGTTCGCGCTCGGCGCCGCGGCCGCCCTCGCGCTGCGCCCCGAGCTCGCGGCCGACGGCGCCGCAGCGACGCCGTTCGTCCTCTTCGTCGGCGTCGCGCTCAGCGTCACCGCGTTCCCGGTGCTCGCGCGGATCGTCGAGGGCCTCGCGCCGCACGCGCGCCGGCTCGGCACGACGGCGCTGACGTGCGCTGCGCTGACCGACGGCCTGGCGTGGTGCCTGCTCGTCGTCGTCGCCGCGCAGGCGCGTGCTTCCGGCGCGCGCTCGAGCGCGGAGCGGCTCGCCCTCGTCGTCCTGTTCGTCGCCACAGCGTTGCTCGTCGCGGCGCCGCTCCTCCGCCGGCTTGGGCAGCGCGCGCGGCGCGTGCGGGGCGCCGAGGCGGCGCTCGCGATCGCGGTCGCGCTCGTGTTCGCGCAGACCTCGGACTCGCTCGGCGTGCACGTCGTCGTCGGCGCCTTCGTCGCCGGGCTCGCCGTCCGCGGCTTTGCCCGCACGCGCGACCGGACTCTCGTTCGCGTCGACCGCCTGAACCGCTCGCTGCTGCTCCCCGCCTTCTTCGCCTCGGTCGGGCTGACGACCAACGTGCGGGCGGTCGCAAGCCCGGCGCTCCTCGCCGCGGGCGCGCTCGTCCTCGTGCTGGCGGTCGCGGGCAAGTTCGGCGTGACGACCGTCGTCGCGCGGGCGACCGGCCTCGACTGGCGCGACTCGGTCGGGCTCGGCGCTCTGCTCAACACGAAGGGACTGACCGAGCTCGTCGTCCTCAAGACCGGCCTCGAGCTCGGGCTGCTCTCGTCCGGGGGCTTCACCGCCCTCGTCCTGGTCACGCTCGTGACAACGGCGAGCGCCGGCCCGGTCCTGCGCCGGCTCGGCCTCGCCTCCTCGTGGCATGCGCCGCTCGCGCTGCCGGAGCTCCGGGCGCTCCGCGCGCACTCCAAGCTCGCCGGCGAGCTCGCGACGCCCAAGGAGCGGCTGTGACCGCCGGCGCCGCGCGCCGGCCGCGCAACCCCTGGCTGCTCAGGCGGCCGGACGAGGAGTCCCCGGCCCTTCTCTTCTGCCTGCCGTACCCGGGCACCGGCGCGTCGCTCTACCACCGGTGGCCGCGCCGGATCGGGCCGGTGGAGGTCTGCCCGGTGCAGCTGCCGGCGCGTGAGAACCGCCTCCGCGAGCCTCCGTGCGCGACGTACGAGCAGGCGGCCGCGGAGCTCGTCGCCGCCCTCCTGCCGCATTTCGACCGGCCGTTCGCGTTCTTCGGCCACTGCGGCAGCGTCTTCATCGGCTTCGAGGCGGCGCTGCTGCTCGACCGGCGGGACCTGCCCCTGCCCGAGCACCTGTTCGTCTCCTCGATGATGCCGCCGCAGGAGGCGGCGAAGGCGCCGATCCTCCGGATCCCCGCCGACGAGCTCGGCCGAGTGGTCGAGGAGCTGATGCGCGCGCGGAACGTCGAGCCGACGCCGGAGTTCGTCGAGCTGTCGCTCGGCCCGCTCCACGCCGACGTGGAGGCGCACCGCCGCTACAGCAGGCCGGATCCCGTCCTCCTGCCGTGCCCGCTGACGACGCTCGGCTGGAGCGACGACGACCAGATCGCGCCGGCGGAGCTCGCCGGCTGGTCGAGGCACGGCCGTACCCGGCACGTCGTCCTCACCGGCACGCACTGGTCCTTCCTCGACGCGCCCGAGGAGCTGCAGGAAGAGATCGCCGGGGTGTTCGCGGATGCGAAAGCGGCGCCGATCGCCGCGTCTCGTTGATCCGCGCGCCGCGCGTTTGTTACTCAGCGGTCGATGCCTGCCGCACCGAGCGCGTCGCAGACGAAGCCGCCCGCCGCACTCGCGCCGATGCGGCTGCCGAACGGCTCCACGGTCGTCCAGCTGAACCCGGCGGAGACGAGCCTCATGTACCGCGACATCGTCGCCACGCGGGCGTACCTCCAGCACGGGCTCGAGCTCGGGCCTGGAGCGACGGTCTTCGACGTCGGCGCGAACATCGGCATCTCGACCCTCTTCTTCCACTGGGAGGCAGAGCGGACGCGGGTCTACGCGTTCGAGCCTGTGCCGCTCCTCTTCGATGCGCTGCGCGCGAACGTCGAGGCGCACGGCGTCGCCGCGGTGCTCTTCCCGTGCGGGCTCGGCCGCGAGCCCGGCCGCGTGGAGCTGACGTACTACCCGGACGTCACGGTGATGACGAGCGCGTACGCCGACCCGGAGCACGACGCCGCCGTGACGCGCACCTTCCTCGAGAACAGCGGCTTCGCGCTCGAGGACGTGGACGACATGATGCGCGACCGCCACGAGACGGAGACGCTCGAGTGTGAGGTGCGGACGCTCTCGGACGTCCTCGCCGAGCACCGCGTCGAGCGCATCGACCTGCTCAAGGTGAACGTCGAGAAGGCGGAGGGCGACGTCCTTGCCGGGATCGACGAGCGCGACTGGCCGAAGGTGCGCCAGCTGACGATGCAGGTGCACGACCTCGGCGGCCGCGTCGAGAGCGTCCGGCGCGACCTCGTCCGCCGGGGCTACACGGTCGCCGTCGACCAGGACCCGCTCCTCGCCGGGACGGACATCTTCGACCTCTACGCGCGCCGCCCATGACCGCCGCCTTGAGCCTCGGCGACGTCGACCTCACCGATCCCGGCATCTACGAGCAGCCGGACGGCGGCTTCGCGGTCTGGTCGCTGCTCCAGCGGGAGGCGCCGGTCTTCTGGAACCGCTGCGCGGACCGGCCGGGCTTCTGGGCGCTGACGAAGCACCGGGACGCGTTCGCCGTCTACCAGGACAAGGAGTCCTTCACCTCGGAGCGGGGGATGCAGGTGGCGCAGGACGAGGCGGCCGCGCGCGCGGCCGCCGGGAGGATGCTCATCGTCACCGACCTCCCGCGCCACCGCGAGCTCCGCCAGGTGCTCGCCGACGCCTTCACGCAGACGGCGGTCCGGCGGCTCGAGGTGCAGATGCGGTCGATCGTCTCGGACGCGCTCGACGAGGTGGCCGACGAGGACGAGTTCGACTTCGTCGTCGCCGTCGCGTCGCCGCTGCCGATGTCCGTCATCTGCGCGCTGCTCGGCGTGCCGCGGGCGGACTGGCAGCTCATGGTCGGGTGGACGCGCACCGCGTTCGGCTCGGTCGCCGGCCGCGACGGCCGCGCTCCGGTCACCGAGGCCGAGAAGGCGGAGGCGAACGCGAACATCTTCTTCTACTACCGCGAGCTGCTCCGCGAGCGGCGGCGCCGGCTCGGCGACGACCTCGTCAGCATGCTCGCGCGCGGCCGGATCCGCGGCGAGCCGCTCACCGACGGCGAGATCCTCCTCAACATCCAGGGGCTGATCACCGGCGGCAACGAGACCACCCGCCACGCCTCGGCCGGCGCGGCGATCGCGCTGGCGGAGAACCCCGACGAGTGGCGGCGCCTCCAGCGCTCGCCCGCGCTCGTCAAGACCGCGGTCGAGGAAGTGCTCCGCTGGACGGCGCCGAGCATCCACGTGATGCGGACCGCGCTGCGGGAGATCGTCGTCGGCGGACAGCTGATCCGGACGGGCGAGCAGGTGACGATCTGGAATCCCGCCGTCAACCGGGACGAGGACGAGTTCCCGCAGGCGTACCGGTTCGACGTCGGCCGGACGCCGAACCGGCACCTGACCTTCGGCGTCGGCCACCACTTCTGCATCGGGGCGTCGCTCGCGCGCATCGAGCTGCGCCTGCTGCTCGAGGAGCTCCTCGCCCGCGTCGAGACGATCGAGCTCGCGGGGCCGGTCCGGCGGCTGCGGTCGACGACGATGTGGGGGGTCGACCGCGTCCCGGTGCGCCTCGAGCCGATCGGCCGGCCCCGTCCCTCGAGGCTCGCGGCGGCGCGCGCATGAGCACGCTCGCGAAGCCGCCGCAGGAGAGCGCCGCCGGCGCGCTCGACGGCGAGCGCGAGGTCGTCCCGCTGACTCCGCTCGTGCGGTCGATGCTCGCGTCGATCACGAACGCGGGCGGCGTCGACCGCGCCGAGACCGCGCACGCCTGGACGGCCGCGCGGCTGCGCGGCAGGCTCGACGTCGACGAGCTCCTCCGCTCCCTCGAGCGGCTCGTCGCGGCGCACGAGGGGCTGCGGACGATGCTCGTGGGCGGCGCCGGCAATTCCGAGTGCGCGGTGCTGCCATCCTCGGCGTTCCGCCTGCGCACGGTCGACCTCACGCGCCTCGACGGCGAGCAGCGCAAGGAGGCCGCGGTGCGGATGGTGCGCGACCACGCCCGGCGGCGGTTCGCGTGGGAGAGCGAGCCGCCCTTCCGCGCGGTGGTCTTCACGCTCGGCGAGGACGACCGCGTCCTGCTGCTCGCAGCGCACCGCTTCGCGGCCGACGAGCCGCAGCTGCGGCTCCTCGCGGCCCAGTTGACGGCTCTCTACGGCGCGGATCTTTCCCTCACCGCCGCCGCGGACGGCGCCGGCGGGAAGGCCGACGACGACCTCCGCTACTGGCGTGATCGCCTCGAAGGCGCGCCGCCGCTCGTCGCGCTGCCGACCGACCACGTTCGGCCGGCGGCGCCGACGTTCACCGCGGGCGAGGTCGACGTCGCGCTCCCGCCCGGCCTCCGCGCCGCGCTCGAGGCGGTCGGCGCAGACGCCGGCGGGAGCTGGCGCGACGCCGCCGTCGCGGCGTTCGCCGCCCTCGTCGCGCGCCACAGCGGCGAGCACGACCTCGTCGTCGCCACACCGGCGCCGCACCGCGAGGACGAGGCGCTCCAGCCGTTTGCGGGGCTCGCGACCCGGCTGCTCCCGCTCCGCCTGCACCCGGCGGGCGGCGACGCGTTCGAGCGCCTCGTGGGGCAGGCGCACGAGGCGCTCGCGGGCGCGCGGGCCCACGCGGCGGTGCCGTTCCACCTGCTCGTCGACGAGCTCGGGATCGAGCGGACGTCGAGCTACCAGCCCCTGTGCCAGCTCGCGATCTCGTTCGAGCCGCCCGCCGCGCACCTCCTCGCGTTCGACGGCGTCGAGGTCAGCGAGCTCGCGCTCGACGAGTTCATGCCGTTCGACCTCGAGCTCGCGGTCTGGCTCGCCGACGGCGAGCTGCGCGCGCGGCTGCGCTACGCCGCCGACCTCTTCGAGCGCGACACCGCCGAGCGCCTCGCCCTGCGCTTCCGGACGCTGCTCGAGGACGCCGTCGCGCGGCCCGCGACGCGTCTCTCGCGGCTCCGGCTGCTGCCGGAGCCGGAGCAGGCGGCGCTGCGGGAGTGGAACGCGACGAGCGCGCCCCGGCCGGCGGAGAGCTGCGTGCACGAGCTCTTCGAGGCGCAGGCGGCGGCGACTCCGGACGCCCTCGCGGTCGTCGACGCGGCGGGCGAGCTGACCTACGCGGAGCTCGACGTCCGCGCGAACCGCCTCGCCAACTACCTCCGCAGCCGCGGCGTCGGGCCCGAGTCGATCGTCGCCGTCTCGCTCGGCCGCACGTCGAACGTCGTCGTCGCGTTCCTCGCCGCCCTCAAGGCCGGGGGCGCCTACCTCCCGCTCGACCCGTCGTACCCGCGCGAGCGCCTCCAGCACGTCGTCGAGGACGCGGACATCGCCGCGCTCGTCACCGACAGCCACCTCGAAGGCCGGCTGCCGAGCCTCGAGGTGGACACGATCCTGGTCGACGACGAGTGGGAGCGGGTCGCCGGCTGCGCGGACGACAAGCCGGACGTGCGCGTGTCGCCGCAGAACCTCGCCTACACGATCTACACGTCCGGCTCGACGGGCCGCCCGAAGGGCGTCGACGTCCCGCACGCGGGCGCGACGAACCTCGCCGGCGCGCTCCGCTCGATGTTCCGGCTCGTCCCGGGCGATCGGGTCGCGTTCTTCTCGTCGCTCAGCTTCGACGCCTCGATCTGGGAGATGCTGATGGCATTCGGCGCGGGCGCCGCGCTCTGCATGATCGAGACGACGGACGCCTCGGCGGCCGAGATCGCCGCGCAGCTGCGCGCGTTCCGCGTCACCGTCGCCACCTTCCCGCCGTCGTTCCTGCGCGCCGCGGAGGGCGAGCAGCTGCCCGACCTGCGCCTGCTCGTCTCCGCCGGCGAGCAGCTCGCGACGGAGCTCGTCCGCTCGTGGGGCGTCGGCCGCAGGTTCGTCAACGCCTACGGGCCGACGGAGACGACGGTCTGCGCGACGTACGGCACGTGCGACCCCTCGATCGCGATCGTGCCGCCGATCGGACGGCCGATTCCGAACCTCCGGGCGCACGTCCTCGACGCCGAGCTCGCGCCGGTGCCGGTGGGGGTTGCGGACGAGCTGTACGTCGGCGGCGCCGGGATCGTGCGCGGCTACCGCAACCAGCCGGCGCGGACTGCGGAGGCCTTCGTCCCGGATCCGTTCGGCGAGCCGGGGTCGCGGCTCTACCGGACGCAGGACCTCGTCCGCCTGCTCTCCTCGGGCGACGTCCAGTACCTCGGGCGGGCGGACGACCAGGTCAAGATCCGCGGCTTCCGGATCGAGCTGGGCGAGATCTCTGAGACGCTGCTGCGGCATCCCGACGTGCACGACGCCGCTGTCGTCCTCCGCGGCGAGGACGGGCGGGAGCCACAGCTCGTCGCCTACGTCGTGCTCGAGGACGACGCCCGCCTGATCGCCGAGCGCGGCCCCGCCCGCGCTGACGCGGGCGTCCAGCGCGACCTCCAGGCGTTCCTCGAGCGGAGCCTGCCGCGCTACATGCTGCCCGCCGCGTACATCGTGCTCGACGAGCTGCCGCTCTCGCCGACGGGGAAGCTCGACCGCGACGCGCTGCCGCTCGACCAGGCCCCGGCGGTGGAGGAGACGGACGAGGCGGACGAGCCGGCCGAGGCCGAGACGCCCACGGAGACGCTCGTGGCGAGGGTCTGGGCCGAGGCCCTGGGACTCGGGCGCGTGGCGCGCGACGACAACTTCCTCGAGCTCGGCGGCCACTCGCTCGTCGCCGCGCAGGTGATCGCCGACGTGCGCGAGGCGTTCGAGATCGGCCTCCCGGTGCGCGTCCTCTTCGAGAACCCGATCCTCGCGGACTTCGCGGCCGCGGTCGACGCGGCCAGGTAGCCGCCGTGTCCGGCACGGCGAGCGTCGAGCTCTCGGCGGCGAAGCGCGCGCTCCTCGAGGAGCGCCTGCGCGGCCGGGGCGGCTCGGCGCCGGCGGAGGGCGGGCTCCTCCCTCGGAGCCGCCCGGAGCGCGTGCGCGCGTCGGTCGCGCAGGAGCAGTTCTGGTTCCTCCACCAGCTCGACCCGGCCTCCCCGCTCTACAACGTGCCCGTCCTCCTACTGCTCGAGGGAGAGCTCGACCGCGACGCGCTCGAGCGCGCGCTGCGCACGCTCGTCGAGCGGCACGAGGTGCTCCGGACGGTGCTCGTGCTCGGGGACGGCGGCGCGCCGTTCCAGGTCGTCCTGCCGGAGCTTTCCCTCGCGCTCGAGAAGGTCGACGCCCCGGAGCTCGGGGCCGACGAGGAGTCGATCCGCCAGCGGACCGCCGAGCACGTCGCGCGCCCGTTCGACCTCGCGCGCGGGCCGCTCCTGCGCGCGCTGCTCCTGCGGCTCGCCCCCGACCGGCACGCGCTCACCCTGACGGCGCACCACGCGGTCTGGGACGCGTGGTCGCTCGACGTCGTCGTGTCCGAGCTCGACGCGCTCTACGACGCGTTCGCGCGCGGCGTCGAGCCCGAGCTCGAGCCGCTCCCCGTCCAGTACGCCGACTTCGCGCTCTGGGAGCGCGAGCGCCTCGAGAGCGGCGCTCTCGACAGCGACCTCGACTTCTGGCGCGAGGCCCTCGCCGGCGACCCTGCGCCGGTCGCGCTCCCGCTCGACCACCCCCGCCCCGCGTCGGCCGAGCGCCGTTCCGAGGTCCTGATCAGGCCCCTCCCGCACGAGCTGACGGCCGCGGTGCGGGCGTTCGCCGCCGGCGAGAACGCGACCCTCTACATGACCGGCCTCGCCGCCTTCGCCGCGCTGCTCGCACGCACGAGCGCGCAGCTCGACGTGCTCGTCGGGACGCCGGTCGCCGGACGGCCGCGCCCGGAGCTCGAGGGGCTGATCGGGTGCTTCATCAACCTGCTCGTCCAGCGCACGAGCCTCGAGGGGCGGCCGACGTTCCGCGAGGTCGTCCGGCGCGTGCGGACGGGCGTCGTGGAGGCGTTCGCGCACCAGGAGCTGCCGTTCGGGCGCGTGGTCGACGACCTCGCCCCCGCCCGCGACGACGACGGCGGAGTCCCGTTCGCCTCGGTCGCATTCAGCGTCCAGCCGCGCGGGCGCGACCGGCGGCGGCTCGGCCCGCTCGACGTCCACTGGTACCGGCCGCCGACGCCGCAGATCGCATTCGACCTCCTGCTCATCCTCGACGACGATGGCGAGCGGCTGAGCAGCGTCTGGGCCTACCTGCCCGCGCTGTTCGACGCCGCGACCGTCGAGCGCCTGGCCGAGGAGTACGAGCAGCTCCTCGCGCAGGCCGTGGCCGCGCCGGACGAGCCGCTCGAGCTCACGCCGGCGGCGCCGCGCCCCGCGCCCGCCCCCACTCCGCATCCCGAGCGCGCGCCCGCCCCCGCGGTGGAGGCTCTCGCCGTCCCGCCCGAGGTCGAGGAGGGGCTGCAGGAGATCTGGCGGCTCGTGCTGGGGCGCGAGGCCGCGTCGCTCGACGAGCACTTCTTCGACGCGGGCGGGCAGTCGCTCCTCGCGCTCCAGGTCGTACTCCGCGCCCGCCGGCGCTTCGAGACCGACCTCGCCATCCCGACGTTCCTCGCCCGGCCGACCCTGCGGACGCTGGCGGAGGAGGTCGTCCGCGCCCTCGGCCCGGGCGGAGGGCCGTCGCCGCTCGTCCGGCTCCGCGAGGGGAGCGGTGTCCCGCTCGTCCTCGTCCACCCGGTCGGCGGCGACGTCTCGTGCTACACGCCGCTCGGAGAGCGGGTCGACGGCCACCCGCTTTACGGCCTCGCCTCGCTCGCGCCCGCGGAGGGGATCCCCGAGCTCGCGGACGGGTACCTCGCCGCCCTGCGCGAGGCGGGCCTCGAGCCGCCGCTCGTCCTCGGCGGCTGGTCGATGGGCGGCGCCGTCGCGTTCGAGATGGCGTGCCGGCTCGCGGAGCGCGGCGGCTTCGCCGCTCCGGTCGTCCTCGTCGACCCGTCGGGCCCGTCGCCCGCTCCCGAGGAGGACGAGCGCCAGGACTTCGTGCGGGGCTTCCTCTACCACGTCGCACGCGCCCTCGGCGTCCCGCTGCCGGACGTGCCGACTGCGGACGCCGAGCCAGGCGACGCGCTCGCGGCGGCGCTAGCCGAGCTTCGCGCCGCGGGCGCCGACCCTGGGGTCGAGGTCGAGGAGCTGCTCGGGCGGTTCGAGATCTTCCGCGGGAACGCGCTCGCCGCGCTCCGCTACCACGCGCGCTTCCACCACGGGGCCGCGTACTTGCTCGAGCCTGAGGAGCGAGCCACGGCGCTCGCGGAGTGGCAGCCGCTCTGCGCGTCGATCGAGGCGCACCGCGTTCCGGGCGACCACTTCGGGCTGCTCGAGGGCGCGAACGCCGACGTCGTCGCGCGCCTGCTCGCGCAGGCCGTGCGCGCCGTCACGCCCGATAGTCCGCCGCCAGCGCCCGCCGGTCGGTCTTCCCGGACGGCGTGAGCGGGAACCGCTCGACCGCGACGATCGCAGTCGGGACGAGGTAGTGCGGGAGGGCCCGCGCGAGCGCCGCCCGGACCGCGGCCCCGTCGACGCGCCCGCGCGGCTCCGGCCGGCAGTAGAGCACGAGCACAGGCTCGCCCGTGCCGCCGGGGTCGGCGACGACCGCGACGGCGTCGGCGACCCCCGGCAGGCGCCGCGCGGTCTCCTCGATCTCGCCGGGCTCGATCCGGTAGCCGCGGAGCTTCAGCTGCGCGTCGGCGCGGCCGTGGAACTCGAGCTCGCCGTCGGATCGGCGGCGCGCGAGGTCGCCGCTCCGATACCAGCGTCCGCTCGAGCGCGGCAGGGTCACGAACCGCTCGGCCGTCAGCTCCGGGCGGCCGAGGTAGCCGTCCGCGACGCCGGCTCCGCCGACGAGGATCTCGCCGACCTCGCCGTCCGGAACCTCCGTCAGCTCGTCGTCGACGAGCAGGATCTCGAGGTGCGGGAGCGGCCGGCCGATCGGCGTCGGGCCCGGGAGCAGGTCGCGCTCGCGGATCGTCTTCCTCGTCGCGTGCACCGTCGTCTCGGTGATCCCGTACATGTTCACGATCTCCGGGCGCGGCTCCGGGCGGAGGTCGAGGAACCGGCGGACGGTCGCGACGTCGAGCGGCTCGCCGGCGAAGATCACGTAGCGAAGCGCGAGCGGCGGCAGGCCCGAGAGCTCGGCCTCCCAGACGAGGTACTTGAAGACGGACGGCACCTGGCCGAGGACGGTCACCCGCTCGCGCGCGAGGAGCGCCACGAGCTGCGCCGGGTCGACCGTCGCCTCGTCGGGGACGACGGCGACCCTGCCGCCGGTGAGGAGCGCGCCCCAGAGCTCGAAGACGGAGACGTCGAAGCTGCAAGAGTGGAAGAGGCTCCAGACGTCGGCGGGGCCGAAGCGGAAGCAGCGGGCCGCCGCGGCGACGAGGCTGAGCACGTTCCGGTGTGAGACGCAGACGCCCTTCGGCCGCCCGGTGGAGCCGGACGTGTAGATGACGTAGGCGAGCCCCGGGTCGTCGCCCGCTCGGCGGCCAGCGGGCGCGCCCTCTGCGGCGGCGGCGACGTCGAGCCGGTGGGCCGAGGCGGGCAGCGGCGCCGAGCCGTCCCCGACGACGACCTCGATGCCCGCGTCCTCGACCATGAAGGCGAGCCGCTCCTCCGGATAGCCGGGGTCGAGGGGCACGTAGGCGCAGCCCGCCACGAGGACGCCGCAGATCGCCTCCACGACCGCCGCCGACCGCTGCACCGCGACGCCGACGAGGCTGCCGGGGGCGACGCCGCAGCCGGCGATCGCCGCGGCGATTCCGTTCGCCCGCCGGTCGAGCTCGGCGTACGTGAGCGCGCGCGAGCCGTCCCCGACGGCGGGAGCATCGGGGTGCGCCGCCGCGCGTGCCGCGAGCGCCTCGCCCAACGACGGGAACGGGGGCTCCATCCTCGGGGGTCTCTACACGAGCGGGCGCCCCGGCGCCAGGAAGTTGTCCCAGCCGGCGGACCGAGGGGACGATGCGGCGGGCAGGATGCAGCAGCTGACCGAACACGCGGCGGCGGGCAGGCCCGTGCGTCCGAGCACCCTCGAGCGTGAGGTGGCCGCGGTCTGGCGGGAGGTGCTCGGCGTCGAGGTCGGCCCCGAGGACAGCTTCTACGCGCTCGGCGGCGACTCGGTGCAGGCGATGCAGATCGCAGCGCGCCTGTCGCGCCGGCTCGAGCGGCAGGTGCCAGTGCGGGCGGTGCTCGCGTGGCCGACGCCGCGCGCGCTCGCCGAGGACCTGGCGGACGGCGGCGGCGACGCGGCGCCCCCGGAGCTCGCTGCGGACGGCGGCGACCGCGGCCCCGCCTCGCCGGAGCAGGAGCGCCTCTTCTTCCTGACGCAGGCGCAGCCGGCGAGCGGCCCCGCCTACAACGTCCACCTCGCCGTCCGGTTGCTCGGGCCGCTCGCCCTCGACGCGCTCCGGGAGAGCCTGGCGGCGCTCGTCGCCCGCCACGACGCGCTCCGGACCCGGCTCGAGGCGACGCCGGAGGGCGTGCAGGCGACGGTCCTCGAGCCCCAGGCGCCCGAGGTCGAGGTCGTCGACGCGACCGAGGAGGAGCTCGCGGCGCTCCTCGCGAGCGCCGCCGCGAGGGAGTTCGAGCTCGGCTCGCCTCCGCTCCTGCGTGCGCTCCTCGCCCGCGTCGCGCCCGACGAGCACGTCCTGCTCCTCGTCGCGCACCACGCCGTCCTCGACGGCTGGGGGTTCGCGCTGCTCGTCGACGACCTCTCGCGCTTGTACGCCGCGCAGGTCGAGGGCGCGCCGCCGCCCCCGTCCCCGCGCGTCCAAAGCCTCGACGCGGCCCGCTGGCGGCGCGAACGCACAGCCGCGGCCGCGCCAGAGTCGCTCGGTCGCTGGCAGCGCAGGCTCGAGGGCGCGGCGCGGCCGCTCGAGCTCGTCGCCGACCTGCCGCGGCCACCCGTCCCGAGCTACCGCGGCGGGCGTGTCTCGCGGCGGCTGCCGGACCCGCTCGTCGCGCGTGTCGCGGCGCTCGCGCCCGAGCTCGAGGCGACCCCGTTCGCTTGCTATCTCGCCACGTTCGGCGCGCTCCTCGGCCGGGCGGCGCGCCGGGAGGAGCTGCTCGTCGCCGCGCCCGCAACCGGCAGGCCGCTGCCGGAGCTCGAGCGAGTCGTCGGTTGCTTCGTCGACACGCTCGTCATCCCGATCGGGCTCGCCGGACGGCCGTCCTTCCGCGAGCTCGTCGCGCGCAGCCGCGAGGCGGCGTTCGAGGCGTTCGACCACGCGGCGCTGCCCCTGGCCCGCCTGGTGGCCGAGCTCGCGCCCGACCGCGACGCGAGCCGGCACCCGCTCGCCGAGGTCGCCTTCGCCTACCAGGGGCGCCGGCCGCGGCCGGCGCTGCCAGGGGTGACGGCCCGCCACGTGCCGGTCGACAACGGAACCGCGAAGTTCGACCTCACGCTCGAGATCGAGGAGCTCGAGGAGGGAACGGTCGTCGCGACGCTCGAGCACGCCGACGTCTTCACGCCGCAGACCGCGGAGAGCCTGCTCGAGCGGTTCGTCGCGCTGCTCGAGGGCTGCGCCGCGGAGCCCGACCGCCCCGTCGCCGACGTGCCGCTCGTCGGCGGCCGAGAGCGCCGGCGGCTCACCGCCTCCGCGACCGGGCCGCTGCCGAGCGCGTGCCTGCACGAGCTCTTCTGGGCGCGTGCGGAGCGGACGCCGGACGCCGTCGCAGTGAGCTGCAGCGACTCCTCGCTCACCTACCGCGAGCTCGCCGGACGCGCGCGCGCCCTCGCCGCGCGGCTGCGCGAGCTCGGCGCCGGCCCGGAGACGCGCGTCGGCGTCTGCCTCGAGCGCTCGTGCGAGCTCGTCGCCGCGATCGTCGGCGTCCTCGAGGCCGGGGCCGCGTACGTCCCGCTCGACCCCGTCTACCCGCGCGAGCGCCTGCGGAGCATGGTGGAGGACGCCGGCTGCCGCCTCGTCGTCGCCGACGCGGCGTCCGCCGACCTCCTGCCGCCAGACGTGCTCGTCGTCCCGCCCGACGCCACGGAGACGGCCGAGGCGCCCCCGACGCCGGCCTCGCCGGCCGCGGCCGCCTATGTCATCTACACGTCGGGCTCGACCGGGCGCCCGAAGGGCGTGGTAGTCACGCACGCCAACGTCGTGCGCCTCTTCGAGGCGGCGTCGCGCGAGCTCCGGCTCGAGCAGGACGACGTCTGGACGCTCTTCCACTCGTTCGCGTTCGACTTCTCCGTCTGGGAGCTCTGGGGCGCCCTCCTCCACGGCGGGCGCGTCGTCGTCGTGCCGGCGGCGACGGCACGCTCGCCGCACGACTTCCTCGACCTCCTCCGGCGGGACCGCGTGACGGTGCTCAACCAGACGCCGACGGCCTTCCGCCAGCTCCAGGCTGCCGCGGCGGCCGAGGGCTTCCCGCCGACCTCGCTCCGGCTCGTCGTCTTCGGCGGCGAGGCGCTCGACCCGCGCGTGCTGCGGCCGTGGCTCGACGCCTACGGCGAGCGCCCGCAGCTCGTGAACATGTACGGGATCACGGAGACGACGGTGCACGTGACGCTGCGGCCGCTCGTGCGCGACGATCTCGAGCGCGCAGGCAGCCCGATCGGCGCGCCGCTCGCCGACCTGAGCCTCCTCGTCCTGGACGAGCGCCTGGAGCCGCTTCCGGCCGGGTTCCCGGGCGAGCTCCACGTCGGCGGCGCCGGCCTCGCCCGCGGCTACCTCCACCGCCCCGCCGAGACGGCGCAGCGCTTTCTCCCCGACCCCTACGGGCCGCCGGGGAGCAGGCTCTACCGGAGCGGCGACGTCGCCGCTCGTCGCGCCGGCGGCGAGCTCCTCTACCTCGGCCGCGCCGACGCGCAGCTGAAGCTGCGCGGCTTCCGGATCGAGCCCGGCGAGATCGAGGCGGCCCTGCTCGAGCACCCCGCTGTAGGCGCCTCCGCCATCGCCCTCCGGCCGGAGCGCAGCGGCGAGCCGAGGCTCGCCGGCTACGTCGTCGCGCGGCCGGGCCAGACGCCGACGGCGCGCGGGCTGCGCCGCTTCCTCGCGCAGCGGCTCCCCGCGCACATGATCCCGGCCGCGTTCGCGCTCGTGCCCGCGCTCCCGACGACGCCGAACGGCAAGCTCGACCGGGAGGCGCTGCCGGAGCTCGACGTCCTGCGCGACTCGGAGCCCGATCACGTGCCGCCGCGCACGGCGGACGAACGGCGGCTCGCGGAGATCTGGTCGCGCGTCCTCGGGGTCGAGCGGGTCGGCGCGGGCGACAACTTCTTCGCGCTCGGCGGCGACTCGATCCTCAGCGTGCGCGTCGCCGCCGAGGCGGCGCAGGCGGGGCTGTCGGTCTCGCTCGAGGAGCTCTACCGTCGCCCGACGCTCGCCGAGCTCGCTGCCTCGGCGCGCCGGCCGTCCGCCGCGGCAGACGCCCCGTCGGTCGACGACGGCGCCCCTTTCCCGGTCACCCCGCTTCAGCTCGGGATGATCTACCACTCCGAGGCCACGCCGGGGCTCTACCACGACCTCGTCAGCGTCCGCGTCGAGGGGCGCTTCGACGCCGCCGCCCTCCGGGCGGCCCTCGACGCGCTCTGCGCGCGGCACGAGCTCCTGCGCGTCTCGTTCGACCTCATCGGGAGCGACGAGCCGCGCCAGCTCGTCCACCCGCACGTCGAGGCGCCGCTCGAGCTGGAGGATCTCTCGGCTCTTCCCGAGGCCGCGCAGGAGGCCGCGCTCGCGCGGTGGCGGTCGCTCGAGCCCGAGCGGCCATTCGACTGGGAGCGGCCTCCGCTCCTGCGGTGCCATGCGGCGCAGCTCGCGGAACGGAGCTTCCAGGTCACGCTCGCGACCCACCACGCCGTCCTCGACGGCTGGAGCCTCGCCCGCGCGCTCACCGACCTCCTGCTGCTGTACGGGCGAGAGCTCGGCGAGGCGTCCGCGCCTCCGCCGCCGCCGGCCGTCTCCTACCGCGAGCTCGTACGCCTCGAGCGCGAGGCGCGCGCCTCCTCAGAGGCGGCCGCGTTCTGGAAGTCGACGCTGGCCGGAGCGGCGGCGCGGCTGCCGCGGCCGGGTGATGCGCCGGGCCCGCGCCCCGATCGGCTCGTCGCGCCGCTCGACCCGGACCTGCTGCTGCGCCTGGACGCGCTCGCGGCCGCGCGCGGGCTTCCGCTCAAGAGCGTCGCGCTCGCGGCGCACCTGACGGCCCTCGCGGCGGTGCTGGAGACGAGCGACGTCGTCACGGGCCTCGTCGTCGACGGCCATCCAGAGGTGCCGGGCGCGGAGCGCCTCGTCGGCCTCTACCTGAACGTCGTCCCCCTGCGGGTCGCGGTCGCTCCCGACGTGCTCGAGACCGCGCGCGCCGCGCTCGCCGCCGAGGCGGCGCTCCTGCCCTACCGACGCTGCCCTGCGACCGAGATCCAGCGTCTGACCGGGGTCTTCCCGGACGTCCTCTTCAACTACGCGCACTTCCACGTCTACCGCGAGCTCGACGCGCTCGAGGACCTGGACGTGGTCGACTGGTGGTACTTCGACCACAACAGCTTCCCGCTCACGGTGGAGTTCGTCGTCGAGTCGTTCCCGGACCAGGTCTCGCTCCAGGTCGACCGCGACCCCCAGGCCGCCGACGTCGAGGTCGCCAGCGCCCTCGCAGAGGGCGTCGAGGCGGCGCTCGCTCACCAGAGCTTGCGGTAGGCCGCGAGCCACTCGTCGAGCTCGGCGAGCGGTTCCGGCCGGATGCGGTACAGGCGCCGCTGGGCGTCGGCGCGTACGTCGACGAGGCCGGCGTCCTTGAGGACGCGGAGATGCTTGGACACCGCCGGCTGGCTGACGCCGAGGCGGTCGACGAGCTCGCCGACCGCCCGCTCGCCTTCCCGCAGCAGCTCGACGATCGCCAGCCGCCGCGGCTCCGCCAGCACCTGGAGCGCGACGAGGGCAGCCATGCCGCCGAATATTCCGATCGAGCTATATGCGCGTCAAGGAATCGAAGCGCGACGACGCCGACCACCCGTCGCCGCGGTAGCCTCGGGGCCGGATGTCTCTGCTTCGTGGAGGATGCTGGTGCGGCGCCGTCCGCTTTCGGGTTCCGGACGAGTTCCTCTACGCCTGGAACTGCCACTGCTCTCGCTGCCGCGCCTCGACCGGATCCGCGTTCAAGTCGCTCGCCGGGATCGAGCGCGACAAGCTGAAGATCACGGAGGGCGGAGATGCGCTCCTCGTCGTCGGCGACGACGTCCTGAACGACACCCGCTGCGGCTCGTGCGGCTGCTTCCTCTTCTCGGTCGTCCGCGACGGCGCCTATGTGCACGTCGGCATGGGCTCGCTCGTCGACCCGCCGAGCATCCGCGTCTCGGCGCACATCTTCGTCGGCTCGAAGGCGCCCTGGTTCGAGATCACCGACGACCTGCCGCAGTTCCAGGAGTACGCCGGCTAAGAACCAAGGCCGGCGACCGCGTAGAGCGGCCACTCGCCGAGCCCTTTCAGCTCGCGGACACCGCGCGAGTCGAACGCGATGCCGGAGCCGGCGACGAGATCCTTCACCGTCCCGGAGACCAGAACCTCTCCCGTATCCGCTTGCGCGGCGACGCGCGCGCCGACGGCCACCGCCAGCCCGGCCAGCTTGCCGTCGACGATGTCGCACTCGCCGGTGTGCACGCCGACCCTGATCTCGAGCTCGAGCGAGCTGACCGCGTCACGGATCGCGCAGGCGCAGCGAATTGCGCGCGCAGGGCCGTCGAAGCCTGACGCGAAGAAGCCGTCCCCGGCGGTGTCGATCGTCTCGCCGCGGAAGCGCGCGAGCTCGCGCCGGATCGCGGCGTTGTGCTCCGTCAAGAGGGTCGGCCACGCGCCGCCGAGCTCCGCGGCCCTGGCGGTCGAGTCGACGAGATCGGTGAAGAGAACGGTCGCGAGGACGCGCCGGCGCTCGACAGCGCGTCGTTCCCACGCGTCGACGACGAAGTCCGCGATCGCCTTGTAGGGCATCCACTCGAAGCGGCCGACCTCCATGACGCGGCTGGCGGGGATCCGCGCCGCCATGTACCGCGCGATCTCCGTCGCCGACGTGTCGTTCTCGTCGTCCATGTCCGCGGAGCGGTGGACGATCAGCGTCGGCACCTGGATCGTGGACAGCGCGCCGCGCACGTCGATGTCCATGTTCATCCGCCGCAACGCCACCAGGGATCCCGGGCTGATGGTGAGGCGCGTCGCCCGCGCGCGCTCGCGAACTTCCGGATCGGACACCGGCTTCTGTAAACGAGGCGCGAACGCACGCTCGAGCTGGGTGCTGTCGACAACCTCGGCGAGCCAGCTCTGGGTCACCTGCTCGTACTCCTCGCGCGTCGGCACCCACGGAAAGTCCGGGGCGCGGACGAAGCGCGGCTTCCCCTGGAACAGCACGAGCGCGAAGACGCGCTCGGGATAGGTGGCGGCGAAGAGAATCGCCATCGCCGCGCCGTCGACGTGCCCCAGGAGCGCGGCGCGCTCAACGCCGACGGCATCCATCACCGCGCGCACGTCGTCCATGCGCTCCTCGAGCGACGGAACGCCGCTCACCCGGTCGGACGCGCCCGTGCCGCGCTTGTCGAACCGGATCACCCGCATCCGCTCGGTCAGCTCGCCGAAGTCGGAGCCCGCAGCGTGGTCGTGGAACTCCACCGACGGGAAGTCCATACCGCTCGCGAACACGAGGTCGAACGGCCCCGCACCGAAGACGCGATAGGCGATGTAGACGTCGCCGCTCCGCGCGTACCGGGTATCGGAGCTCTCCACGCGTCGAAGTGGTAGCAGGTCAGCGCCCGGACGAGGCGCCGCAGGCGGGGCTCAGTGCAGCTCCGCTTCCTCCTGCGGGGAGGCGTAGATGGCCGCGACGTTGACGGCCGGACTTCCCACTGCGGCCGGCGGACGCGCCGGATCGGTTTGCCGCCTGAAGACACCTGGTAAGGAGGGGCGAATGAAGAACGAGGAGTCCGCCTCCGCGCGGATCGACGAGCGGATCGAGGAGCTGGGGGATTGGCGTGGCGAGACGCTCGCCCAGGTGCGCCGGGTCATCAAGGAGGCCGACCCGGAGATCGTCGAGGAGTGGAAGTGGGTGAAGAGCGGAAGCGGCGGGACGCCCACCTGGTCCCACGACGGGCTCGTCTGCACGGGCGAGACCTACAAGAGCGTCGTCAAGATGACGTTCGCCAAAGGGGCCTCGCTGGACGATCCCTCCGGGCTGTTCAACTCGAGCCTCGAAGGGAAGGTCAGGCGCGCGATCGACATCCGCGAGGGCGAGCAGATCGACGAGGCCGCCCTGAAGGCGCTGATCGGAGAGGCCGTGGCGGCCAACCTCGAGCGTCGCCCGGCTTGACGCAAGAAGGCCGCCTCAGCTCACCGCTTTCTTCACGAGTGCGACGATCCTTGCCTCCTCGGTGGCGGTCAACTCCTTCAATGCGAAGGCGACCGGCCACAGGGCGCCTTCGTCGAGGTTCGCCTGGTCGCTGAAGCCGAAGGTCGCGTACCTCGTCTTGAACTTCTGCGCGCTCTGGAAGAAGCAGACGACCTTCCGTCCTTGGCGTACACGGGCATCCCGTACCAGGTCTTTGCCGAGAGGACGGGCGCGCTGGCTTTGACGATCTCGTGGAGCCGCTCGGCCATGGCGCGATCCGGTTCCTACATCGCGGCGATCTTCGCGAGCACGTCGGCTTCCCCGTCCGCCTTGTCCTTGTTCGAGCGCGTGCCCGCCCTCAACTCGCGGGCGCGCTCCTTCATCGCGGCTCGTTCCTCTTCCGTGAACCCCTTCTTTGGGCTCATCGCGCCTCCTCGTACTCGTCGTGCCGGCGCCACCACTCGTACGGCTTCGTCTGCGGGTACCCGGCCGGTGAGTCCTCCCACTCCTCCTGCCGACCGAGCGGGGCCAGGTCGAGGAAGGTCCACACGCTTCCGAGCGCCTCGACGCCGCGGTGGGTCGTGAAGTACGTGCGGAAGACGTCGTCGCCGTCGCGCACGAAGACGCTGAGGCCGAACGACTCGCCGTCCTGGTAGACGCCCGCTTGCGGCGTCTCGGGCCCGACGCCGAAGTCGACGTTGAAGTCGCTCTCGAACGACGAGTACCACGGGATCGTCCAGCCCATCCGGCTCCTGTAGGCCTCGATCTTGGCGATCGGGGCTCGCGAGACGAGCGCGAAGGACACGTCGCGGGCGTGCAGGTGGGCGAGGTGGCCGATCTGGTCGACGAACATCGAGCAGCCGTCGCAGCCCACGTCCTGGCTCGGGCCGAACATGAAGTGATAGAGGAGCAGCTGGCTGCGACCCTCGAAGAGATCGAGCAGAGCGGCCTTGCCCGCTGGCCCGTCGAAGGCGTAGTCCTTGTCGATCTGCACCCGCGGCAGCCTGCGGCGCTCGGCGGCGAGCGCGTCCCGCGCACGGGTCGCCTCCTTCTCCTTTGCGAGCAGCGCGTCGTGCGCCGCTTGCCACTCCTCCGCGGAAACGACTGGTGGAAGGTTCACGTGGCTCCTCTCGATCGTCGTCGCTCTCACTGAAGCTGGGACCGGCCCCGGCGTCGAAACTCATCGCGCCCGTCGATGGGCGCACGTCCGATGAGTTTGCTCCCGCGCTCGGGTCTAATGCACGAGGACGAACACAGGACACAGGAGGAAGAGAAGATGCCAGAGCACAAGACCGGAACCCGCGAGGAATGGCAGGCGGCCCGCGACGAGCTCGCGAAGCTCGAGGCCGAGCAGGCGCAGCGGGACGAGGAGATCAAGCAGAAGCGGCTCGAGCTCCCCTGGGTGCGGGTCGAGAAGGAGTACGAGTTCGACACCGAGGAGGGCAAGAAGACGCTCGCGGAGCTGTTCGACGGCCGCTCGCAGCTCCTTGCCTACAACGTCATGTTCGGGCCCGACTACGCGAACGGCGCCTGCCCCGGCTGCACGAGCCTCGCGGACGAGCTGAGCGGCGGGCTCGTCCACCTGAACCACCGCGACGTGACGCTGATCTGCTTCTCGCGGGCGCCGATCAAGCGCCTCACCGCCTACAAGCAGCGGATGGGCTGGCAGTTCCCGTACGTCTCCACCTACAACACCGACTTCGCGTTCGACTTCGGCCTCGCGCTGACCCCCGAGCAGGCGCAGCAGATCCCCGAGGTGAAGGAGATGCTCGCCGACCCGCCCGGCTGGCTCGAGGAGTGGTCGGACCAGGTCGGAGCCAAGCTCGAGGACGGCATGCGCGAGAATCCGAGCTGGATCGCGTTCGCGCGCGACAACGGGACCGTCTACCACACGTACACGGTGTCGGCGCCCGATCCCTTCGTCGCGCCGTACTACACCTTCCTGCTCGAGCGGACCCCGAAGGCGCAGCCCGCGGAGCCCCGCGCCTGGCGGAAGGACGAATACCCCGACTGACCTCCCGGCTAGGATCGCGCGATGGAGCTCGAGGTCAGCGTCGTCGTCGAGAGCTACACACACGGCGAGGGCTCGGGCCTCGAGCGGGTCGGAAAGGCGTTGCGCGCGGCGGTGGCGATGGTCGAGGAGCACGGCGCGGGCGAGGTGCTGGTCGCCGACTCGAGCACGGATCCCGCGCTCGAGGAGCTGATCGCACGTGAGCTACCGCGCGTGCGGCGCGTCGACGCCGCCGGGCTCGGCTACGACGAGGCGAAGCTGCGGGCGGCGGAGCAGGCGCGGGGGACGTATGTCCTCTATCTCGACGGCGACTGCATCCCGTCGGAAGGCTGGCTCGGGCACCACCTGGCGGCGTTGCGGTCGGGTCGCGCGGCGACGGGCGGCTTCACGCGCTACGACGGTGGGTTCCTCGGCGCGATCGGGAGCGTGCTCGACTTCGGCTTCCTCCTCCCGGTGGGGCCGCGCGTGCTCGACTGCTACGCGTTCAACAACAGCGGCTTCCGGCGCGACGTGATGCTCGGCGCGCCGCCCCCCGACGGGGCGATGCGGTGCCGCTGCTACGCACACGCGCAGCGGCTACGGCGCCGCGGGTCACCGGTGTGGATGGTTCCGGAGGCGCGCGTCCGGCACGAGCGGCAGCCGTTCTTCCGCGAGCGCTACCGCCAGGGCTTCGACATGGTCGCCGCGCGCTGGGTCGACCCTGAGCTGCCCGGTGCGCGGCTCTTGAGATTCGGGCCGCTGGCGGCGCCGATCTTCTACGGGCACGTCGTTCGCGACTGGGAGCGGCTCGTGGGGTCGCGACGGGACCTCGAGCTGACGTGGTGGCAGGTCGGTCCCGCCGCCGTCCTCGCCGCGCTCTCGCGCCTCGTCGACCTCACGGGGATGGTGCGCGCCCTCGTACCGGGTGGCCGGGAGAGCGGCGTCGGCATGGAGGCGTCACCCGCGGACGCTCGGCCGTGACCTCCGCGTAGCGACCCACTCGGCGACGTAGCCGACACCGGTCGCCAGCTGACCGGCCGCGACCAGCGCTCCGACGCGAGCACCGCTCCGGAAGCCGCGGGCGAGCAGACCCGCGTAGAAGCCCGGGCGCTCGAGCGCCCGTCCCGACTCGTGGTACCGATAGGAGCCGCGCCCGTAGCGGAGCTGCTGGCCCAGGTACGTCGCGAGCGTCAGCTCCTGGTAGTGAACGACGCGCGCCGCGCTCCCGCGAATGCGATAGCCGCGCTCGGCCACGCGTCGGCACCACTCCCGGTCCTCCCCGGCGGCCGATCGGAAGGTCTCGTCGAACGGCAGCGCACGCAGAACCCGCTCGCCGGCAGCGAGGTTGTTGGTGGCGGCGAACGGACGGCTTCCGCGTTCCGCGACGTACTCGGTCACGAGCTGCGACGCGACCGCATACGGGTTGCCGGGAAACCCGTTCGACGTCGTGCCGGCGACGATGTCGGCGCCGTTCCGGAGCGCAGCGGCCAGCGCGGCCGCCCACCCCGGGTCGGGCTCGCAGTCGTCGTCGGTGAAGCAGACGATCGAGCCACGCGCAGCCTCGACGCCGGCATTCCTCGCCGCCGCCGGCCCCGACCGAGGCTGCCTGACGAGTCGCGCGTGCGGCGCGCGCTCCGACGCGGCCTCGACGGCCGCCAGGTCGTCCGACCCGTCGTCCACGACGACGACCTCGATCGTCCCGACGCCCACCTGACCGGAGAGCGCCTCGAGGCATCGCCGCAGCGAGCCGGGCCGGTTCCGAGTCGGCACGACAACCGTGACCTCCCAGCCCTCCGCGTTCATCGCGTGGCGAGGCTGCGGTGGATCCTCGCCGGGTTCCCGAATGCGACCACGCCCGAAGGCAGGTCGCGGGTCACGACCGAGCCGGCGCCGACGACGGTGTCGTCGCCGATCGAGACGCCCGGGCAGACGATCACGCCGCCGCCGAGCCAGACGTTGTCCCCGATCGTGATCGGGCTGCCGGACTCCCACCCGGCCCGCCGGGCCTCCGGCTCGACCGGATGCGTCGCGGCGAGCAGCTGCACCCTCGTCGCGATCTGGCAGGCGGCGCCGATGCGGATCGGCACCACGTCGAGCAGCACGCAGTCGTAGTTGACGAAGGTGCCCGCGCCGATCGAGATGTTGGAGCCGTAGTCGCAGCGAAAGGTCGGCTGGATCACGACGCCCTCGCCCACGTCGCCGAGCAGGAGCCGCAGCAGCCGCGCGCGCTCGTCGCCTTCGGCGTCGGCGGTCGCGTTGTACCGCTCGAGGAGCGCCTGTGCGCGCGCCCGCTCGGCGACGAGCTCCGGGTCGGTGGCGAGATAGAGCTCGCCCCGGAGCATCCGCTCCTTCATGTCCGACATCAGCCGACGAGGATCGCGCGGGCCGGTGCTCCGTCCGAGCCTTCCAGCCGCAACGGCAGGCAGATCAGCTCGTAGGACCCTGCCTCGACGCCGCGGAGATTCGCGACGGGCATCAGCTCGCCGCCGCGATCTTCTCGGCGTGGCCGCCGAACTGCTTGCGCATCGCCGAGAGCAGCCGGTCGGCGTACATCGCCTCGCCGCGCGAGGTGAACCGCTCGTACAGCGACGCCGACAGCACCGGCACGGGCACGCCCTCGTCGATCGCGGCGCGGATCGTCCAGCGACCCTCGCCCGAGTCGGAGACGCGACCGCCGAAGCCCTCGAGCTCGGGCGACTCGGCAAGCGCCGCCGCCGTCAGGTCGAGGAGCCAGGACGAGACGACGCTGCCGCGCCGCCACAGCTCGGCGATCTCGGGCACGTCGAGGTCGTACTGGTAGTACTCGGGATCCTGGAGCGGCGCCGTCTCGGCGTCGACCTCGGTCTCGGCCTTGCCGACGTTGGCCCGGTGCAGGACGTTCAGGCCCTCGGCGTAGGCGGCCATGAGGCCGTACTCGATGCCGTTGTGCACCATCTTCACGAAGTGGCCGGCCCCGTTCGGGCCGCAGTGCAGGTAGCCCTGGTCGGCCGTGGACGCCGACGAGCCGTTGCGGGTCGGAGTCGGCGGCGCGCCGTCGTGGCCCGGCGCGATCGACTTGAAGAGCGGATCGAGGTGCGAGACGACCTCGTCCTCGCCGCCGATCATCAGGCAGAAGCCGCGCTTGAGCCCGAAGATGCCGCCGCTCGTCCCGACGTCGACGTAGTGGATGCCTTTCTCAGCGAGCTTCTTCGCGCGGTCGACGTCGTCGCGGTAGTAGCTGTTTCCGCCGTCGATGATGATGTCGCCGGGCTCCATCCGCGCGGCGAGGTCGTCGACGACGCGGCCCGTGATGCCGGCGGGGATCATCACCCACGCGACGCGCGGCCGGTCGAGCTTCGCGAGGAACTCGTCGACCGACGCGGTGCCGATTGCGCCCTCGCCCTCGAGCTCCGCGACGGCCTCGGGCCCGACGTCGTAGACGACGCACTCGTGGCCGTCGCGCATCAGGCGGCGCACGATGTTCGCGCCCATCCGCCCCAGTCCGATCATTCCGAGCTGCATCTCACTACCTCCGTTTGCTGTCGCGATAGCGCCTGATCAGCGCGTTCGTGGACGAGTCGTGTGTCAGGTCGGGCTCGTCGGCCGACTCGAGCTCGGGCGCGATGCGCTTCGCGAGCACCTTGCCGAGCTCGACGCCCCACTGGTCGAACGAGTTCACGTTCCAGATTGCGCCCTGCACGAAGACGCTGTGCTCGTAGAGCGCGACGAGCTTCCCGAGCGTCTCCGGGTCGAGCCGCTCGGCGAGGATCGTGTTCGACGGCCGGTTCCCCTCGAAGCGACGGTACGGCTCCTCGGCGTCCTTGCCGAACGCGAGCGCCTCCGTCTGCGCGAACACGTTCGCCATCAGCAGGTCGTGGTGGTTCCCGACCGGGTTGAGCGTGTGCAGGAACCCGATGAAGTCGGCCGGGATGAGGCGCGTCCCCTGGTGGATCAGCTGGTAGAAGGAGTGCTGGCCGTTCGTGCCCGGCTCGCCCCAGTAGATCGGGCTCGTGTCGTAGTCGACGCGCGTGCCGTCGAGCGTGACGGACTTCCCGTTCGACTCCATCGTCAGCTGCTGGAGATAGGCCGGGAAGCGCTTCAGGTACTGGTCGTACGGGAGCACGGCGATCGTCTCCGCGCCTAAGAAGTCCGTGTACCAGACGGTCAGCAGGCCGAGCAGGACCGGCAGGTTGCGCTCGAACGGCGCCGTCCGGAAGTGCTCGTCCACGGCGTGGAAGCCGGCGAGCATCTGCCGGAAGCCGTCGGGGCCGATCGCGATCATCGTCGAGAGGCCGATCGCGGAGTCCATCGAGTAGCGGCCGCCGACCCAGTCCCAGAAGCCGAACATGTTGTCGGTGTCGATGCCGAACTTCGCGACCTCCTCGGCGTTCGTCGACACGGCGACGAAGTGCTTCGCCACCGCGGACTCGTCGCCGAGCTTCGCGAGCAGCCACTCGCGGGCGGTGGTCGCGTTCGTCAGCGTCTCGAGCGTCGTGAACGTCTTCGACGAGACGATGAAGAGCGTCTCCTCCGGGTCGAGGTCGCGCGTGGCCTCGGCGATGTCCGTCCCGTCGACGTTGGAGACGAAGCGGAACATCAGGTCACGCTGCGAGTAGTGGCGCAGGGCCTCATAGGCCATGACCGGCCCGAGGTCGGAGCCGCCGATGCCGATGTTCACGACGTTGCGGATCCGCCAGCCGGTGTGGCCCTTCCACTCGCCGCTCCGGACGCGATCCGCGAACGCGCTCATCCGGTCGAGCACCTCGAATACCTCCGGCCGCGCGTACGGCGAGCCCTCCGGCGCGCGCAGGGCAACGTGCAGCACCGCGCGGTCCTCGGTCACGTTGATGTGCTCGCCGGCGAACATCGCGTCGCGCCGCCCGGCGACGCCGCGCTCGGCGGCGAGGTCGAGCAGGAGCCGGAGCGTCTCGTCGGTGATCCGGTTCTTCGAGTAGTCGAGGAAGATCCCCTCGGCCTCGAGCGTCAGCCGCTCGCCGCGCGCCGGGTCGTCGGCGAAGAGCTCCCGTAGGTGCAGGTCGCGGGTCTCCGCCGCGTGCGCCTCGAGCGCGCGCCAGGCTGCGGTATCTCGGAGGGAGCTCTGAGTCGTGGTAGCCAAGGCTTCTCCTTTGTCAGGCGGCCGTCAAGACGCGGGTCTTGTGGCCGATGTTCTCGTCCCACGATGCCACGAACGCGTGCCCTGACTTCGACGGCTTCGGCTGCTCGGCCACCTCGAGCTAGCTCGAGCGCACCTCTCCTCCCCACGCGTCGGCGGGGACGAGCGGCTAGTCAGCCCACCAATCGCGCCGGCCGTCGACGTCTTCGCGCGGATCCTCGCCGAGATTGGGCGCGCCGACGACGAGGATCTCGAGACCCTCTGGCCCGGCCTCGTAGCCTCGCCACGTGCCGGGCGGGACGCGCACCGCGTCCCATTCCCTGAGCTCGACGATCTCGTCGTCGACTTTCATCCGTCCGCTCCCGCACAGGACCACGTACACCTCCTCTTGCGTCTCGTGCGTGTGGCCGTACGGAAAGCGATAGCCGGGCGGGACGCGCTGGTAGCTCAGGGCAGCCTTCTCGAGCTCGAGCGCCTTGGTCGCCGCGCGGAACTCCAGGTCCGGCGCGCCGTCGAACCCAGGGCCGATGTCCTCCAGATCCTCCTTGATGTTCCTGAGCGTGAACGGCAGGGCGCAAATCCTAAGGCGTCACGTCTACGGGCCCAGCGGATCGGGCAAGACGAGCCTGCTGCGCCTGCTCGCCGGCCTCGACAAGCCCTCGAGCGGTCTCGTCCGCGTCTTCGGCGCCGAGTTGGCGCGCCTGTCCGGCCGGGCGCTCGACCGCTTTCGCGCGCGCACGATCGGCTACCTCGACCAGCATTACTGGCGCATCCTGTCCCCGGAGCTCTCTATCCGCGAGCTGGTGGGCTTGCGGCTCGCGCTCGACGCCGTCTCGCCCCGCGCTTGGCGCCGCCGCGCGGACGAGCTGCTCGACGTCGTCGGGCTGGGTGGACGCGGCGACGCCCTCCCCGCCGAGCTCTCGGGAGGCGAGCAACAGCGCGTCGCGCTCTGCATGGCCGTCGCCCACCGCCCCCGGCTCCTGCTGGCCGACGAGCCGACCGGCGAGCTCGACCTAGCGAGCGCCGACCCCGTCTACCCGCTCGTCCGGGAGGTGGCGCGCTCGATCCGGTGCAGCGCCGTCGTCGTCACGCACGATCCACGCTGGAGCCGCGTGGCCGACCGAACGGTGCACATCCGCGACGGCCGCGTCAGCGAGGAGCGGATCGGTCGTGTCGACCCGCTCCTCGTCGTCGACGAGCAGGGCTGGGTCCGGCTGCCGGAGGAGCTGCGAGCCCGGGCCGGCATCGGGCACCGAGCGGCGGCCCACCTCTCCGGCCGCGAGCTCGTCCTGCGCGGCTTCGCCACGCCGACGGAGGCCGGCCGTCCCTCGCCTCGGGAACGGTCACACGAGCCCGGTGCCGTCGTCGCCGTCCTCTCCGGCATCCGCAAGTCGTATCCCCGCTCGCTCGTCCTCGACGGCCTCGACGCCGCCTTCCGGCGCCACACCCTCCACGTCGTGACCGGGCGCTCCGGAAGCGGCAAGACGACGCTGCTGCGCTTGCTGATCGGCCTCGAAGATCCCGACGAAGGCACCGTCGAGCTCGACGGCACCGTCCTCGGCGCGCTCGACCGCGCCGACCGAGCCCGGCTGCGGCGGCAATGCGTGGGCTACGTCTCGCAGCAGGCCATCCTCGTCGCGCAGTTGACCGCACGCGAGAACGTCGAGCTCGGCGTCGCGCTCCGCGGACGGGAGCGGGCCACCGCCGCGGGCGCGCTCGACGCCGTCGGCCTGACGCGCCGCGCCGACCACCGGCTCGCCCGCCTCTCGGCGGGGGAGATCGCGCGCGTCGCGATCGCGCGCGCCATCGCCGCGAAGCCGGCTCTGCTCGTGCTCGACGAGCCGACTGCCCGCCTCGACGAGGCCAACGCCCGACTCGTCGCCGGTTTGCTCAGGCACCTGGCGCACGAGCTGAGCGCGGCCGTCGTCTGCTCGACCCACGATCCGGCCGTGATCGAGTACGCAGACGACGCGCTGCCGCTCGATCGCGCCTAGGACGCGGGCACGAGGGTCTCTGCCGCCCATGAACGGAGGTCCTGTCCGCTGCTCTGCGACCACGACCGGACGAGATCGTCCCTGCTGACGGTAGCGTGGCTGTAGCGGCGCATCAGCGTCGCCAGGCCGTCCATCAGGGCCGGCCGGCCGATCAGCTCTTCGAGTCGCCGGAGCAGCGCGGCGTCCCCGGCGTAGGCGTGGTCGGGGAGCGACGCCGAGGTGTCGGGCGCCCATGGGGTGCTGCCCGGTTGGATCTCTTCCAAGGCCGTTCGGCTGATGTAGGTGGCCAGCGCTTCTTGGAGCCACATCTCGTCCTCGTCGCGGAGGTCGAGCAGCCCGCCGACCCAGGCGTGCGCCAGCTCGTGGGCGAGAACGCAGTCCAGGTAGAGGGCAGGCCTATTCTCGGACGGCTTCAAGAGCCGGTCTTGCAGGACGGCCAGGCCAGGAGGTGAGAAGGCGAGCAGCCGGAACCGGGGAACGAAGGCCAAATCGCACTTCGGGTACGGGTAGGGAATACCAAGCGCGTCTGCGTAGTAGCGAAGCGGCCGGCGCACCAGCTCGACGAGCAGGTCCGCATCGAGAGGGTCGCCGGCTGCCGCGGGCGTCCAGACGGTCAGCATCACCGGAGGCTCCCGGTCGACGACGGCGCCCAGAACGGCCACCGGCTCGGGGCCGGCGCAGACGGCGAACTGATACGGCGCCAGAGGCGGTGTCGGCATGAACCGCCACACCCCTTCGTCGTCATCGGCCAGCGGGGAGTTCGCCCGACAGCGCCAGCCCGTCGGAGCGCGGACGGCGAGCGTGATCGGGGCACGCAAGTCGGGCTGGTCGAAGCAGCAGAAGATCCGCGCGGCGCCGCCGCGGTTCGCATTGCTGTACACGCAGCCGAAGCGGTATAGGCCCGTGCCGGTCTCGGTGTAGGCGAATTCCGCCTCGACGACGAGCGTGTTCTCGCGAGCGAGGTTCGTCAGCTCCAACCGGCCGTCGCGATGGAGGTGACGGCCGGTCACGTCAGCGCCGTTCAGCACCACACGTCGTACCTCGACCGGCCGAAGATCCGCGAAGGCGCCCGCCCCTTCGCGCCGGCAGCGAAAGCGGAGCTCGGTTCGCGACCGGAACGTCTCCGCGCCGACGGTGAGGTCGAGCAGCAGGTCATACGAGACCACGTCGACGATCGAGCTGCGCAAACCCGGCTCCTATGCCACGGAGGCGAGGTCCATCTGCGTGAGCTCGGCGCGCGAGGCGATGCCGAGCTTCATGACCACCTTGCGCAGGTGGTAGTCGATCGTCCGCGGGCTTAAGAAGAGCTGCGTCGCGACCTCGCCGTTCCGCGCGCCGCCGGCGACGAGCCTCGTGATCTGGAGCTCCTGCGACGTAAGGTCGCCGAGCGTGCTCGCGTCGCGCTTGCGGGCCGTCACTCCGGTCGCGCGAAGCTCGTTGCGCGCACGCTCCTCCCACGACGCGGCGCCGAGCTGCTCGAACGCGGCCATCGCGGCGCGGAGATGGTCGCGCGCCTCGCGCCGCTTGCGGTCGCCCGCGACGCGACGGAAGCCCTCGACGAGCCGCGGGATGGGGAAACGTGCGAACCCCGACTGCACGACGAGTCCGGCCGCGTGTCCGGGATGACGAGCGCTGTACAGGAGCACGATCGGCCCGCCCATCGAGTGGCCGAAGACCACCGGCCGTGCAATTCATTGACCTCGACGTGCATCTAGCTCCCTCGTGATGACCGGCTCCGCGATCCTACGCATGCCCGAGCGATCCGGGTAGGGAAAACCACTCGTACGGCTGGGGTTCGCCGCGCTCCGGCCTGGGAGACTTCCGGTAGTGGAGCGATCGGGCGGGGTGTCGCTGCGGGGGCTTCGTGTCGCGTTGCGAAACGTCCTGCTCGTGCTGGTCGGTGTCGTCGCGCTCCTCTTCACGCTGGTTCGCGTCGGCCTGATCCCCGACCCGTTCGGCCCGTCGGTGAGCGGCGACGTCGCGCTGGCCCGCAGCAGTCGCGCCGGCCTGCGGGTGCTGTTCGTCGGAAACAGCCTCACGTACACGAACGGAATGCCTTCGCTCGTCCGGCGCCTCGCGGTCGCCGATCTCGGGCCGCGCCGGCTCTTCGTCGTCCAGTACACGCGGCCCGGCGGCAGACTCGAGCAGGCGGCGCGCGACGACCGTCTCACGACGCTCCTGCGCGACGTCCACTGGAACGCAGTCGTGCTTCAGGAGCAGAGCGAGATCCCGTCGCTGCCACTCTCCGAGCGTCGCGAGCTGATGGACGCCGCGGCGACAGACCTCGCGTGGCGAGCCGCCTCGTCCGGCGCACGGGCGTGGTTGTTCGTCACGTGGGGCTACCGCAGCGGCGACCGCGGCCGTGTCCACGGCGACAGCTACGCGGCGATGCAGGCGCGGCTCGACCAGGGCTACCGCGACGTCGCCGCCGAGGCCGGAGCTGCGGTCGTTCCCGTCGGAGACGCCTGGGCAGTGGCGCTAGCGCGCCGCCCAGGGCTCGAGCTCTGGAACGGCGACGGGAAGCACCCGACCAAGCTCGGCTCGTATCTCGCGGCGTGCGTCTTCTACGAGTTCCTCACCCACCGGCCGGCGCCGTCCTACGTGCCTGCCGGAGTGTCGGGCGTCGACGGGGCGTTCCTGCGCAAGGCGGCCACCACGATCGCGGAGCGCGAGGGCGCGTTGCGAAGGAACTAGATCTCGTCCACTTCTGCCCCACCAGGCGGCTAGGTCGGCTCCCCGGGGAAATCAGACTGTTGCCTTTCTCGCCCAGGAGTCGTAGCTTCTCCTCTACGGGTCTGTATCTACTTCTTAGGGGAGGGCACATGCAGCAACGCTTGAAGTTGCGACGGCCGCGTGCGTGGTTCGTCGCGCTTTGCTTCGCCGTCGCAGCCCTGGTCGCGCCGATGCACGCCAGCGCGATCTCGTCGGCTCAGTGCGATGCGCAAGTGAATGACACGGCGAGCAAGCTTCTGCCGTGCATCCAGAAGAACGACCTCTGGAAGATCATGCAGGACTTTCAGGGCATCGCCAATGCGAATCCGGGTCCCGACGGTCACCCGTCGCGCAACTCCGGTGAGCCCGGCTACAAGGCCTCGGCGGACTACGTCGCGGCCAAGATGCAAGCCGCCGGGTACAGCGTCGTCGAACAGCCGTACACGTTCGAGTACTACGCGTACAGGGGGATCCCGTCCTTCAGCGAGGTCTCACCGACCGCGCACAGCTACGTGCTCGGGACGGACTGGGGGCCCGGCAGGAGTCTCGGAATCGCGAACGCGACGATCCAGCCGTCCGGCGGCATCATCCTGCCGCCGACGAACCTGTCGAGCTCGACCGCCGGGTGCAGCACCTCTGACTTCACCGGCTTCGTGCCGGGGCGGATCGCGCTGATCCAGCGGGGCGGCTGCAACTTCGGCGTGAAGATCCAGAACGCGCAAGGCGCCGGCGCGACCGGCGTGATCATCTTCAACGAGGGCAACCCCGGATCGCCTGACAACCGGACCGGCCTGCTCGTCGGCAGCATCGTCGATGCCGGAGGGACGCCTTTCGTCCCGAACATCCCGGTCGCGTTCACGACCTTCGCCGCCGGGCAGGACCTCTACAACCAGTACCAGTCGGCGGTGCAGAACTCGACGCCGCTGCCGACGACGAGCATCAGCATCGACGCGATCTTCGATCCCAACCGGCTCGACTGGAACGTGATCGCGGACTCGGCCGGCGGAGACAAGAACCACACCGTCGTCGTCGACGCCCATCTCGACGCGATCTACGGCGCCGGGATGCTCGACAACGCGTCCGGCTCAGCGACGATCCTCGACATCGCGCAGAAGATGAAGAACGTCAATCCGACGAACCACCTCCGCTTCATCTGGTTCGGCGGGGAGGAGATCGGGCTGCTCGGGTCGGCGTTCTACGTCGACTCGCTGTCGTCAACCCAGCTGAGTCACATCGGCTACGACCTCGACGCCGACGTCACGGCGACGCCGAACTACACGCTCGGCGTCCTCGACCCGGCGGCTCCGAACCTGTTCGGCGGGGCACAGCAACAGTTCCCGAACCGGGTCTACAAGGCCTCGCTGGTCGGGCGCGACCAGGCGGTCAGCTACCTGACCTCGCAAGGGAAGAACCACGAGTTCTTCTCGCCCGTGGGAACCGATGCGTTCAACTTCAACCTCGTCGGGATCCCCGCGAGCGGCGTCCTGACTGGTCAGGACTGCTGCAAGACGCAGCAGGAGGTCGATCTCTTCGGCGGGTTCCTCGGCAACTTCGAGGGGAACATCCCGAGCTTCGACGGAGGGTGTGTCGACAACCCGTTCCTGTGGTGCGACAACCTCAGCAACAACGACCCCGACATCCTCACGCTCATGACGCGGACCTTCGCGAGCCAGGTCTTGGGAATGGCCTTCGACACGAAGGTGATGTCGGCGAGCGACAACACCGTCTACAGCAAGAAGCTGCCGATCGCAGGCGAGGTGCCGCGGCACTCGCCACCGTCGCAGTAAGCGAGCTGCGTGGCGCCGGGCACCGTCGTGCCCGGCGCCACGCGCGTCCCTCCAGAGGCACGAGACTAGAGGAGTGACGCACTTCTTCACGCACCACGGCCTGCCGCTCCTGGCGGTTGTGGTGGGGATCGAGTCGTTCGGGATCCCGCTCCCCGGCGAGACCGTGCTGATCGCCTTCGGCGTGCTCGCCTCGCAGGGGCATTACTCGATCGAGTGGGTGATCGTCACCGCGGCGATGGGCGCGATCGTCGGCGACAACCTCGGCTACTGGCTGATCGGGCGCATCGGCGGGCGGGCGCTCTTCCGTCGCTGGCGCTGGCTGAGCCAGTACGCCGACCGCGTCCTTCCGCGCGCGGAGGCGTTGATAGAACGCCACGGCGGCAAGACGGTCTTCCTCGGCCGCTTCGTCTCCATCCTGCGCTACACCGTCGCCTGGATCGCGGGCCTGTCGCGGATGGGGTGGTGGCGGTTCCTGTTCTGGAACGCGGCCGGCGGGATCGCCTGGGCGACGGCCGTCGGCCTTCTCGCCTACTACGCGGGCCGGGCCGCGACCGACGCGATCCAACGCTACGGGCTGTACGCAGTCGTCGGCCTCGCGGGCCCGCTCGTCGTCGGCTGGCTCCTCGTCAGGCGCGCGCGGCGGCGCGCCGAGGCACGGCTCGAAGCGTAAGCTGCGGGTCGTGGATCCGGATCGTGCGCGCGAGCTCCTGGCGGCGGAGCGCAGCCGCATCGAGCGGGCGCTCGGGCGCCTCCGGCACGAGGACGACGGCGAGGAGGCCGACGAGTTCGACCCCGGCAACCTCGCGTCCAACCTCTACCAGGACGAGCTCGACGAGGGCCGCGAGGAGGACCTGCGCGAGCAGCTCGCCGCCGTCGAGCGAGCCGAGGAGCGCCTCGCCGCCGGCACCTACGGCCGCTCGGTCGAGAGCGGCGAGCCGATCCCGGACGAGCGGCTCGAGGCGCGGCCGACCGCCGAGCTGACCGCCGACGAGGAGCGGGCCCGCACGCAACGCTGAGGCCCAGCGCGTAGCTCAGGCCTTGCCCACGTGGCAGCTCGCGGTGACCGAGCCGTCGCGCTCGCGGGTGACGCCGAGCGTGACCTCCGTCACGTTCGCGCCGTTGAAGCCGGTGCTCGACGTCCCGTACGCGATCGGGACGCCTTGCTCGAGCCGGGGGCCGCGGATCGTGCAGATGACGAGATCGCCGGGACGCAGGACTCCGCTCGGGAACGTCTGCGTGCTGCTGGGAAAGATCGCCTCGCGCCGCCGTGGCAGCAAGTGGGCGTGGAGCGACGGCCAACCCATCCCGAGCCGGCCGATCATCGCCATCTGCGGCGTCCAGCAGGTCGAGGTGTGCGTGCGCACCTGCCGGCCGTGGAGCCGGCCGGTGATCGTGACGTCCCACCAGGAGAACAGGCCGCCGATGCAGCCAAAGGGCTTCGGGTTCGTGACGAGCTGCGGATCCGCAGCGACGGCGGCGCAGGCGCGTGCCGGGTTGCGAAGGTCGCCGCCGGACGGCGAGCAGGTGAGGTGGAAGGCCGCGCGGCCGACGTACGGATTGACGGCGAGAAAGGTCAGATCCGTCGACCGGTTCGTAGCCCCGCTCCCGCAGCCGGCGAGCGAGACCGCGACGAGCGCGGCAGCGAGCAGGCGAGTCATCACGACGAAGATACGCCGCCGGCACGCGACGCGGCATGATCGGTGTCGTGCCGTCGGTGCTCGTCGTGGACGTGGGCGGCTCGCACGTCAAGGTGCGGGCGAGCGGCGAGCCCGAGCGACGGCAAGCCGACTCCGGCCCGACGATGACCGCCGCCGAGATGGTCGCCGCGGTGCGCGAGCTCACCGCCGGCTGGGACTGGGACCGCGTCTCGGTCGGGATCCCGAGCCCGGTGCACATCGGCCGCGTCGCCTCCGAGCCGGTCAACCTGGGCGAAGGCTGGGTCGGCTTCGACTACGAGGCGGCGTTCGACCGGCCGACGAAGGTCGTGAACGACGCGGCCATGCAGGCGCTCGGGAGCTACGAGGGAGGGACGATGCTCTTCCTCGGTCTCGGCACGGGCCTCGGCTCGGCGCTCGTCAGCGAGGGCCTCGTCCAGCCGCTCGAGCTCGGCCACTTGCCCTACCGCAAGGCCACCTTCGAGGACTACACCGGCACCGCGGCGCTGGAGCGGCGCGGCAAGAAGCGCTGGCGCCACGACGTCGCGGACGCGATCGAGACCCTGCGGGCCGCGCTCGAGCCGGACTACGTCGTGATCGGCGGCGGGAACGCGGACAAGCTGAAGGAGCTGCCCGAGAACGTCCGCCTGGGCGACAACGAGAACGCCTTCCTCGGCGGCTTCCGGCTCTGGGATCCCGACGCGCCGGCCCGCATCGTGGGTTCCTAGCCGCCTTCGGCGGTGCGCTGGTACAGCAGGTGGTCGCGCCACTCGCCGCCGATGTGGAGGTAGTTCCGGGCGAGGCCGACGAGCTCGAAGCCGTTCTTCTCGAGCACGCGCTGGGAGGCCGGGTTGTCGACCAGCGTGCCGGCCTCCAGCCGGTGCAGGCCGAGCGCCCCGAAGGCGTGCTCGGCGAGCGCGGCGACGGCGCGCGTCGCGAGCCCGCGTCCGTTCCGCTTCGCGTCGACCCAGTAGCCGACGTTGGCGCTTCGGAAGGCGCCGTAGACGACGTTGGACAGGGCGATCATCCCGGCGAGCTCCCCGCCGTCGAGGATCGCGAACCTCAGCCCGTCGGCGTTGTGCGCGATCTCGGTCTGAGCCGCGAGCGTGAAGAACTCCTCCGGCCGCACCGGGTCGAAGGGCGCGATGAACTCCCTGTTCGCGAGCCGGAGCGCCAGCAGGTCAGGGGCGTCGCGAACCGTGAGCGGCCGGATCGCCTCCATTCCGCGCACGCTACAACGTTGCCGGGAATCGATCGACGTCCTTTGTGCGTTCGAGCTGTGGATGGCCGAGCACTCGATCCTCGTCTGGAGCGACTACATCTGACCGTTCTGCCGGCTCGGCCAGGTGACGGCCGAGGAGGCGCGGCGCGAGTTCGACGCCGACGTGGTCTGGCTCCCGTTCGACCTGCACCCGGAGTACCCGCCGGAGGGGATCCCGCTCGCCGACCTGCACCGCCGCTACGGCATCGGCGTCGGCGAGCGCGACCCGCTGCGCGAGCGCTTCGCCGCGGCCGGGCTCGAGTACGACCGGCCGGAGGTCGTGCCCAACACCCGGCTTGCGCTGCGCCTGTCCGAGCTCGCCCGCGAGCACGAGCTGCATCAGCCTTTCCACGACAGGCTGATGGACGCCTACTGGTCGGAGGCGACGAACATCGGCGACCTGGACGAGCTGCGCCGGCTTGCGGCCGAGGTCGGGCTGGACGCGGACGACGTCGAGCGCGTCGTCGCCGATCCCGCCGTCTACCTGGACGTCGTCGAGGACTCGACCCGCCAGGCGTTCTCGATCGGGATCGACGCCGTCCCGGCGTTCGTGCTCGACCGCCGGCTGATCGTGCTCGGCGCGCAACCGCTCGAGGTCTTCCGCCGCGCGTTCGCGCAGCTGGCCGCGTAACGGATCGCCGGATACCGTGCCGAGCCGAATGGCTGAGGAAGTGACATACGCAGTGGACATCCGGCCCCTCTTCCGCGACGGCGACGTCAGCTCGATGTCGTTCGCGTTCGACCTCGCCTCCTACGAGGACGTGCGGGCGAACGCGGAGGAGATCTACGCCCGACTCGTCGACGGCACCATGCCGTGCGACGGCGAGTGGCCGGCCGAGGACGTCGAGCGCTTCCGCACCTGGATCGACTCCGGCTCGCCGCCTTAGCCCGCCCCGAGCGCGCCCGCGCAACACCGACGGCAGAGGGCAGGTACTCCGTTGACACGTGCGTTGGGATGCGAAACGCTGGTGTCGGCGATCGCGCGAGGACGGTGAGCGGCAGCCATGGGCTTGAACCTGGAGTACGACGTCTTCATCTCGTACAGCCGCGTCGACAGCGGGTGGGCCGAAAAGCTGGCTGAAGGGCTGGAAGCGGGGCAGTTGGCTCCCTTCCTCGACCAGGCAAGGCTGCAGGAAGGTGAGCGATGGGAACAGCAGCTGCTTGGCGCCCTTACCGCCTCACGCCACCTGGTCGTCCTCTGGTCGAAGGATGCGCAGACCTCGAACTGGGTCCAGCAGGAGCTGAACCGGTTCCGCCAAATCGTCGATCCCGACGGGACCGCCTCCCTCAAGGGGCGACGGATCTTCTTCGTGCTCCTGGACGACACGCCGGATCCAGCGCCGGACGTCCAGGCGTTCCGCGACATTCGCAAGGCCGAGCTCTACCCCGGCTCGCCCGAAGAAGCCGGGGAGACGTGGACCCGGATGGTCGAGAAGATCGCCGACGCTATCCACGGCGACGACGGATCGCTTCCGATCCCGGTGCTCGTCGTCACGACGACGAGGGAGCGGATCGCGGCGCTCAACGTGGACGACGCCCCGGCGGCAGCACCAGGAGGGCCCGTCCTTTCCGCGCTCATGGACGAGCTCGGCATCGCTTCGAAGGACGCCCTCTGCGCGTCGTACGGGGCCTCGCGGCTTGACTGGCGCCCGTTCGGCAGCGACGTGAGCGTGCAGACGATCCTCCAGACGATCAAGGACGAGCTCAACGCGGACATCGCAGCCAACACGCCTCCCGGCCGGACGCCGAACCGCTTCCGCTGGGAGTACATCGACGACGAGTTCTGGAGCGACGACGACACAGCAGAGCACGTGGCGAGGAAGCTCCGCTCAGGTCCGGTAGTGGTCGTGGTCGACCCGCTGGCGTTCTACGACAACGTCGTCTTCGCGCGCTATGCCAATCACATGTCGGACATCCTCATGAACGCGAACGCGTTCCTCCTCGTGCTCGCCCCGTTCACGCTGCCGGCTTCGGCGAAAGCGCTTCGTAACGCCATCAGGGCGATGGCGCGACGGGTTTTCACGCACTTCTACGAGCCGCCCGCGTTCTCGGGGCAGGCCTACGCGCGCAGCAGCGCGAGCGTCGGCGACGCCCTCGAATTCCGCGGCTGGGTCACGACAGCCCTCGCATCCCATCTCTCGGGGACGCGTGCAGCGTCGAATCCCTACCTCGACCAGTCGGCGTGATCTACACGTTCTACTCGTACAAGGGCGGCGTCGGCCGCTCGATGGCGCTCGCAAACGTCGGCAAATGGCTCGCGCTACAAGGCGTGCGCGTCGTCATGATCGACTGGGATCTCGAGGCTCCGGGGCTCGAGAGCTTCTTCTCCTCGTCGGCGGAGGAGGTCGATCGCATCCGCGAGGAGCTCGGCGTCATCGACCTCCTCACGGCGTACAAGACCCAGGCGCCCACGCTCGACCTGCCCGAGACCGGCCGCGACACCGTCGTCGACGCGCTCCAGGAGCAGCTCCCGCCGCTAAAGCCCGTGCTGGTGCCGATCGACGTCGGCGAGACGTCCGCAGCGCCGCTCTGGCTGCTTCCCGCCGGCTGGCGTCGCGGCGACCGCTTCGGCGACTACGCAACCGCGGTTCAGACGTTCGACTGGCGGGGCTTCTACGCCGACTACCACGGAGAGGCGTACTTCGAGTGGATGCGCCGTCAGCTGCTCGCGCCGGACATCGCGGACATCGTGCTTATCGACAGTCGGACGGGCGTGACCGAGATGGGTGGGGTCTGCACTCGACAGCTCGCCGACGTCGTCGTCTCGTTCTGTGTGCCGAACATCCAGAACCTCGAGGGCGTCGCCGACATGGTCGCGTCGTTCAAGCGGCCGGACATCGCCTCCACGAGGGGCCGCGACCTCGAGGTCGTCGTCGTCCCCACTCGGATCGATCAAAGCGAGATCGACCGCCGCAACCTCTTCGAGCGCGAGTTCCGCAGCAGGATGGACGGCTACACGCCGTTCGCCTTCCAAAAGTTCAACCGCCAGTTCTGGGATCTCAAGATCCCGTACATCTCGAAGTACGCCTACGAGGAGGTGCTCGCGATCGGAGCGCCCGAGGCCGCGGAGGAGCTGACGACCGCGTACCAGAACCTGGCGGCGCACCTCGCGCTCCTCGGCCCGGACAGCGAACGGCTGAAGCGCCTGTGGGACACCTTCTGGCGGTCGGTTTCCGCACCGCCGGTGGCCGCGGTGGGGCCGACGCTCTTCAGCCTTCCTCCACAAAACTCGTACTTCACCGGACGGGACGAGCTCTTGGCGGAGATGCGCGCGAACCTCGAGGAACGACCCGTCGCGCTGCACGGCTTGGCGGGGTGCGGAAAGTCCGCGTTGGCGCTCGAATACGCGTACCTCCACGGCAGCGAGTACGACGTGGTCTGGTGGATCGACGCGAAAGACAAAGGGGCGATCCGGGCCGGTCTCAACACGCTCGCCGCCTCCTTGTCGTTCAGCGGTGCCGGCTGGGAGGTGGCACGCGAGTGGCTCGAGCGGAACGAGCGGTGGCTCCTGATTCTCGACGACGCGCCGGCGCCGGCCGAGATTGCGGAGTATCTCCCTCGCCGCCTCCGCGGCCACGTCCTCGTCACCTCGAGGAATCCGAACTGGGGTCCGTTCGCCGCGCCGCTTCACGTCGGCGCGCTGACGCGCGAGGAGGCGATCGAGCTGCTGGCGAAGCGCACCGGCGAGCACGACAAACCGGTGCTGGACGAGCTTGGGGCGTCCCTCGGCGACCTACCGCTGGCGCTCGAGCAGGCAGCGGGCTACGTCCAGAGGACAGGCGAGCCGCTGCGCGAGTACCTGGCGCTGCTCGAGCTCGACGAGAGGCGCCTGCTGATGAGGCCCTTGGAAGGCGAGGAGGTCAGCATCGGCGAGCTGATCTGGACGGCGCTCGCCGAGCTCGAAGCCGAGTCGGAGCCGGCCCACGACCTGCTCCACGTGTGCTCGTTCCTCGGCCTCGCTCCCGTGCCGATCAACCTCTTGGCCACGACGGCGGCCCGCTGGGCGAACCTGCCGCCGGAGCTCGACGCTCTTCGCGATCGGTTCGTGCTGCGCGACCTGATCGCGACTTTGCGCCGTCGCTCGCTGATCGAGGCCGCCGGTTCCGATTTCTCCGTCCATCGGCTCGTGCAAGCAGTCGTCCGCGAATCCGGTGACCAGGGCGATGCGCTCGGGTGGGCCGAGGGCGCTCTGCGGCTGACGATCGGCGCGCTCCCGTACGCGGCCAAGCCTGCCACCATGGAGCAGCTCGTCGTCCACGTGTCGGCCGCGGCGGACCACGTCCTCCGACTCGAGGGCTCCACTGAGCTCGTCGCGCACGCGATGGAGGTGACGATGGCGACGGCGCCGCGCCAGATCGGCGACCGCAACCCACTCCTCGCGGCCGCGCTGCGCAGCTTCGCCCCGGCCCTGGTGAAGCTCGGGAATGACTCTCTTGCCGAGGCCCAATTGCAACACGCGCTCGAGATCGATCTCGAGGCTTTCGGGGAAGATGACCCGCGCGTCGTGGCGGACTTCGAGCAATTCGGCGCCGTCTATTTTCTGATGGACCGGACCGATCTTGCGCGCGTGGCCTACGAGCGCGCGCTGTCGGCGAGCAGCAGATCCATGGGCAAGGACCATCCGAGGACAGACGCCATCCGGGGCCTGCTTGCGGGGATCGAACGAGCGACTCCGGCGTGACCCGGTCCACGCGGCGAGACTCCGCGTTCCCTCACGACCTCCGGGCTGTCGCGAGGCTGACGATGAGATCGTCGAACCGCCGCGTGATCTCCTCCCAGGAATAGGCGGGGTTCTGCACGGTCGCGGCGCGCGACAGCTCCTGCCGGCGCGCCGGGTCGCGATAGAGCCTTTCCAGCGCCTGCGCGACCCTCTCCGGCGAGACCTCGCCCATCTCGAGCGGCGAGAACTCGGGGACGTAGCTCCGCGCGGGCGGAATCAGCTCGCCGCGGCCACGCCACAGCTCGGCGCAGCCCGTGTGGTCGGGGACGATCTGGGCCGCGCCCGCGGAGCCGTGCTCGCAGCTGACGAGCCCCCAGCCCTCGCCCATCGACGTGTTGATCCCGACGTCGCAGGCGTTGTAGAGGAGGTTTAGCTCGTCGTCGACCACGATGCGGCTCCCGAGCGGATTCAGCGACACACGGTCGCCCAGCCCGCAGCGCCGAATCAGCGAGACGAGCTGCTGCTCGGACTCCGTGTCCAGGATGGCGTGGTGCAGGCACAGGCGGACGTTCGCAGGCTTGTCGGCGGCAAAGCGCGCGAAGCCCTCGACGGTGAGGTCGACGCGCTTGCGCTTGTCGAGCCGGCTGGCGTTGAGGACGACGAACGACTCGCCGTCGGCGGCGCCGTCGCCGAACACTCTCCTCTTCGCCTCGACGCGGCCGGCGGAGGCGAACGACGCCTCCACCAGCTCCGGGAAGGGATAGAAGCGGCCCTGGTCGACTCCGTGCGGAAGGACAGCGACCGGCGGGACTTCGGCCGCGGTCTGCTTCTCGAGCAGCCTGCGGAACGCTCCTTCGAACTCCGCCCGGCCGAACTCCGAATAGGCGACGACGGTGTCCGTCTGCGCGAGCGGCGCGGCGTCGTCTTCGTTCACGATCTTGCCGTCGAGAGGGATGTAGGCCGCGATCTTCAGCCGGTCCCGGTACGGGCCGAGGATCCGCACGTAGTAGTCGAAGAGCCAGATGTCGTGCATGACGAAGACGAGCGCCGGCTCGATCTCCTCGATCAGGCTCGCCGCCTGGAAGGCCGCGAAGACGTCGCCGCCCTTCGGATTCGTGGGGTAGACGGTCAGGCCGCGATCGCGGACGACCTCGCCGGAGTAGCCGATGCCGAGGAAGTGGATCTCGTGCCGGTCGGCGATCCGTCGCGTGAGGTTGTGCATCACCCGCGACAGGCCCGTGCCGGACGTGTTGTAGCCGATCGCGATGAGCCTCACGCGAGGCCGGGACTCGCTCACGGCTCGCGGGTCGCGAAGAACAGGCCGAGCCCCTCGAGCGCGCCGTCCGGCCGCCGGTGCCGGCGGTAGGTGACGGAGAAGCCCACCTCCTCCAGGAAGCGGACGAGCTCCTCGACCGAGAACTCCGCGACCCGGTCGGAGTGGAAGACCCGCGTCTTCGCCGGGCGCTCCTCGCCGATCTCCAGGAACGGGCCGCCGAGCTCGTGGAACTCGCCGACGATCTCGTCGATGAGGTCGAGCCTCCGCGACGTCAGCAGGATCGGCCACTCGGCGCCCTCGGCATCCAGCTTGAGCAAGCGGACGCGGCGCTCTCCCCGGTTCGTGACGAGGTCGACGAGGTCGTCGAAGGCGAGCTTCGCGACCGGCTCGCCCTCGCCCCACACGACCGAGCCGTCGCCGGTGTTGAGCACGCCCTCCATGCCCTTGAAGGACTGCGGAAACGGGTGGTAGCCGTCGAAGCGCAGCTCGTCGTCGTTCGGGTCGGAGCGCCAGACGGCCTGCTGCATGAGCTGGACGAAGCCCTTCTCGATGTACGGCCTCAGGTGCTCCGCCGCGATCGCGCAGTTCGCCGGGTCGGGCTCGATGCTCCAGACGTGCTCGGCGCCCCGCTGCACGACCGCGTACGCGAACGCGCCGATGTGCGCCCCGACGTCGATGACGACGTCGCCCGGCTCGAAGCGGTCGGGCAGGCGGTACTCGTTGAGCACCACCACGCCGTTGTAGATCAGCCGGTCGAGCGTGCCGGGCCGGAACCGCCACGCTCGATCCGGGTTTACGTCGTGCTCAGTGGTTGAACGTATTGCTGTCGCAGATCGAGTAGGGCGGGCCGTTCGAGCCTGGCATCAGCGACATCGTCAAGAGGAGCGATCCCGAGGTCGAGCCCATCTCGTAGGCCGTCTGGGGCGGCGGGCCGCCCTGGCCGGTGAGCATGTAGGCCATGTAGCTGATCGAGCCGCACCCGAGCGACGTGTTGATCTGCTCCAGCCGCTGGAGCGCACGCCCTGCGCCGTGCGCGGCGAGATAGTCGTACCAGGAGCCCTGCGGGACGTGGAGCGTGCTGAGCTGCTGCGTCACGAGGGCGAAGATGTAGTTCGGGCTCTTCATGTACTGGTCGAGCCCGTTCGGGACGGCGCTGTTTTGGGAGCCGGGGACGACGAACTCCTGGACCTTGTTCGTGGGATCGGTGGCGTCGAGGATGGCAATCCAGTAGCTGTCGTCTGCGGGGTTGTTCGGCTTGAGGGACTTCTTGGTCGACCCTTGTCCGATCGTGATGCGCGGAATTCCGCCGGAGTTCATATAGCCCTGGATCGTGTAGGCGAGCATGGGCGGCATCGCCGTCATCTCTGACATGTACGCGCTCCTTTCCCCTATAGCCCTGCGACCATCGCCGATGCTACACGGGTACGACTCGAATGCCTACCCCCCGCCCGGAAGGTCCCGCCGGGAGGCGAGGGCAGGCGCTCGGCTGAGTCGGACGGGCTATCGACGGCGTCGAATTCGGTATTGGACGCAGTCGCCCGAGAGGCGGATAGTGGCTGTGACGGTCGACTCGGAGCGGGCGCGGAGGGGGGCCAGCCGCGGGGCGGTCGTGGGGAAGTGTCAGCGACCGCGAGGGGGAGTCCGCACGGACATTCCGCGCCCGCCCCGACAGCGTCGGGCCCCTGCGGCGATCCCATAGGCTGGTGGCGATGACGACCGCCGCCGAGACCGGCCCGCTGACCGCGGAGGAGCTGCGGCTCCTCGACGCGTACTGGCGCGCCGCGAACTACCTCTCGGTCGGCCAGATCTACCTCCTCGACAACCCGCTCCTGCGCGAGCCGCTCCATCCCGAGCACATCAAGCCGCGCCTGCTCGGCCACTTCGGCACCGTGCCGGGGCTCAACCTGGTCTACGCGCACCTGAACCGCGCGATCCGGGCGCGCGACCTCGACGCGATCTACGTCTGCGGCCCCGGCCACGGCGGCCCCGGGATGGTCGCGAACGCCTATCTCGAAGGCACCTACAGCGAGCTCTACTCGCACGTGACCCAGGACGAGGCCGGCCTCCGCGAGCTCTTCCGCCAGTTCTCGTTCCCGGGCGGGATCCCGAGCCACGCCGCACCCGAGACGCCGGGTTCGATCCACGAGGGCGGCGAGCTCGGCTACTCGCTCGCGCACGCGTTCGGCGCTGCGTACGACAACCCGGGCCTCCTCGTCGCGTGCGTCGTCGGCGACGGCGAGGCCGAGACCGGGCCGCTCGCGGCGAGCTGGCACTCGAACAAGTTCCTGAACCCGAAGACGGACGGCGTGGTGCTGCCGATCCTGCACCTGAACGGCTACAAGATCGCGAACCCGACCGTGCTCGCGCGCATCCCGGAGGGCGAGCTCATCTCGCTCCTCGAGGGCTACGGCTGGCGGCCGCTCGTCGTCGCGGGCGACGAGCCGGAGGCGGTGCACCAGGCGTTCGCGGCGGCACTCGACGAGGCGCTCGACGGGATGGACGCCTCGCGCCGGCCGATGATCGTCCTGCGCACGCCGAAGGGCTGGACGGGGCCGAAAGAGGTCGACGGCGTTCCGGTCGAGGGCACGTGGCGCGCGCACCAGGTCCCGGTCCTCGGCGCGCGCGAGAACCCCGGGCACCTGAAGATCCTCGAGGCGTGGATGCGGAGCTACCGGCCGGAGGAGCTCTTCGACGACGCGGGCCGCCTTGCGCCCGAGCTCGCCGAGCTACCGCCGCGCGGCGACCGGCGCATGAGCGCGAACCCGCACGCGAACGGCGGCGCGCTCCTCCACGACCTCTCCCTGCCCGACTTCCGTGACTACGCCGTGGACGTCGCGCAGCCGGCGACGACCTTCAGCGAGGCGACGCGGGTGCTGGGCGGCTTCCTCCGCGACGTGATCGCCCGCAACCCGGACACGTTCCGGCTCTTCGGCCCCGACGAGACGGCCTCGAACCGGCTCGACCACGTCTACGAGGCGACCGCGAAGGTCTGGGAGGCGGAGATCCTGCCGACCGACGAGAACCTGGCGCCGGACGGCCAGGTCGTCGAGGTCCTCTCCGAGCACCTCTGCCAGGGCTGGCTCGAGGGCTACCTGCTCACCGGGCGGCACGGCCTCTTCAACTGCTACGAGGCTTTCATCCACATCGTCGACTCGATGTTCAACCAGCACGCGAAGTGGCTGAAGGTGACGCGCGACATCCCGTGGCGGCGGCCGATCGCCTCGCTCAACTACCTGCTCTCCTCGCACGTCTGGCGGCAGGACCACAACGGCTTCACGCACCAGGATCCGGGCTTCGTCGACCACGTCGTGAACAAGAAGGCCGAGATCGTCCGCGTCTACCTGCCGCCGGACGCGAACTGCCTCCTCTCCGTCGCCGACCACTGCCTGCGCAGCCGCCACTACGTGAACGTGATCGTCGCGGGCAAGCAGCCGGCGCTCGACTTCCTCTCGATGGAGGACGCGGTCGTGCACTGCACGCGCGGCATCGGGATCTGGGAGTGGGCCTCGAACGACGACACCGGCGAGCCGGACGTCGTGCTCGCCTGCTGCGGCGACGTCCCGACGCTCGAGACGCTCGCCGCCGCCGCGATCCTGCGCGAGCGACTGCCCGACCTGAAGGTGCGCGTCGTGAACGTCGTCGACCTGATGCGCCTCCAGCCCGACACCGAGCACCCGCACGGCCTCTCGGACGTGGAGTTCGATGCGCTCTTCACCACCCACCGGCCCGTCGTCTTCGCCTACCACGGCTATCCCTGGCTCGTCCACCGCCTCACCTACCGGCGCACGAACCACGACAACCTGCACGTGCGCGGGTACAAGGAGGAGGGCACGACGACGACGCCCTTCGACATGGTCATGCTCAACGACCTCGACCGCTTCCACCTCGTGACGGACGTGATCGACCGCGTGCCCGGCCTCGCCGACCGCTGCGGGCGCCTGCGCCAGGACATGCTCGACGAGCGTCTCCGCGCCCGCATGTGGACGCGTGAGCACGGCGAGGACGCGCCGGCGATCCGCGACTGGACCTGGCCGTACTGAGGCACCGCTTGCGGTGCCGGCATCAGGACGTGCAGGCTTGGCCTGCACGTCCGTCTGAAATGACCGCTCGAACCATCTATGTCTGACGGGCCCGTCCTAGTCGTCAACGCTGGCTCGACGAGCCTGAAGCTGTCGCTGGTGGAGGCTGATGGGAGCGCCGAACCCGTCGCGTCGCTGGAAGCGGCGCCGCGTGACGTGGAAGCCGTTGCGCACCGCGTCGTCCACGGCGGCGAGCGGTTCCGAGAGCCGGTCGTGATCGACGACGAGGTCGAGCGCGAGCTCGCGGCGCTCGCGGATCTCGCGCCGCTGCACAACCACCCCGCGCTGACCGCGATCGAAAGCGCGCGCCGGGCGCTGCCGGACGTCCCGCACGTGGCCGTCTTCGACACGGCCTTCCATGCGACTCTGCCGCCGGAGGCGTCCACGTACGCGCTCCCGCGCCGCTTCCGCGAGGACTTCGGCATCAGGCGCTACGGCTTCCACGGGCTCTCCGTGCAGTGGGCGGCCGAGCAGGTGCAGGTGCCGCGGCTCGTCGTCTGCCACCTCGGCGGCGGCTGCTCGGTCACGGCCGTTCGGGACGGGCGCTCGGTGGACACGACGATGGGCTTCACGCCGCTCGAAGGCGTGCCGATGGCGACCCGCGCCGGCTCGGTCGACCCGGGCGCGCTCCTCCACCTCCTCCGCACGAGCGCGGTGACGGTCGAGGCGCTCGACCAAGCGCTCGAGCACCACTCCGGACTGCTCGGCCTCGGAGGCTCCGAGGACCCGCGCGACCTCGAGGGGACGCTCGCGCTCGCCGTCTACACGTACCGCATCGCCGGAGCCGTCGCGGCCATGGCCGCCGCGCTCGGCGGGCTCGACGCCCTCGTCTTCACCGCCGGCGTCGGGGAGGGATCGGCGTCCGTGCGCGCCGCGGTGTGCAAGCGCCTCGGCTTCCTCGGCGTCGAGCTCGACGCGGCCGCCAACGAGCACGCGCAGCCGGACGCCGAGGTGGCCCCGCCAGGCTCACATGTACGGGTGGTCGTCCTCCGCGCGCGCGAGGACCTCGTCGCCGCCCGCGCCGCCCGCAAGCTCCTCGCACCGGTGTGAGCGTTCCGATCGACGACCTCTACGGCCTTCCGCTCGACGAGTTCACGCGCGCACGCGACGAGCTGGCGCGTCAGGCCCGGCAGGAAGGCGACGCCGCGCGCGCAGCCGAGATCAAGCAGCTGCGCAAGCCGTCGGTGCCCGCCTGGGTCGTCAACCAGCTGGCGCGGCAGCGGGAGCTCGACATGCAGCGCCTGCTCCGCGCGGGCGAGCAGCTCGCCGGGGCCCAGGTCGGAGCCATGCGCGGCGAGAGCGGCGACGCGTTCGGCCAGGCGCGTCGCGACGAGCAGCACGCGCTCGAGGGGCTCGCGGAAGGCGCGAGGGAGATCCTCGCGGAGGCCGGTCGCGGCGCGGCCGCCCTCGACCGCGTGCTCGCGACGCTCCGCGCCGGCTCGCTGACCGAGGATGGCCGCGCGCTCCTGAAGAGCGGCCGGCTCACCGAGGAGCTCGAGCCGCCCGGCTTCGAGGCGTTGGCCGGGCTGGACCTCCCCAGCCCACCACCGCGGCCTGCGTCCAAGCCGGCAGAGGTGCGCCGCCGAGTCCGCGACCTGCAGCGAGAGCTCCAGAAGCTCGTGACGAAGACCGACGCGGCGGAGCGCCGAGCGGCCGAGCTGCGGAAGGAGCTCGAGGCTGCCGAGGCGGAGGTGAGCCGGCTGGGCGAGGAGCGGCAGCGACTCGAAGAGGAGCTCGAGCGGCTGAGCGAAGAGGATTGAGCAGGTCCTCGGTGCTCGAGCTGCGCGACGTCGAGGCGGCCGCCGAGCGTCTCCGCGGGATCGCGGCCGAGACGCCGGTGCTCACGTCGCGGACGCTCGACGCGCGCACGGGCGCACGCGTCTTCGCCAAGGCCGAGTGCTTCCAGCGCGGCGGCGCGTTCAAGTTCCGCGGCGCGTACAACAAGATCTCGCAGCTGGCCGGATCCTGCCGAGGCGTCACCGCGTTCTCGTCCGGGAACCACGCGCAAGCGGTCGCGCTCGCCTCCGCGGTGGTGGGCCTGCCGGCGACGATCCTCATGCCGGCGGACGCGCCCGAATCGAAGGTCGAGGCCACCCGCGGGTACGGCGCCGAGATCGTGACGTACGACCGCTACTCGGAAGACCGGGAGCAGCTCGCGCAGGCGCTCGCCGCCGAGCGAGGGCTGGAGCTCGTTCCTCCGTACGACGACCCGCTCGTGATGGCCGGCCAGGGGACGGTCGCGCTGGAGTTGCTCGGGGAGGTCGGCACGGTCGACGTCCTCGTCGTCCCGGTCGGGGGCGGCGGGCTGATCGCCGGGTGCGCGACGGTGGTGAAGACGCTCGCGCCCCACGCGCGTGTCGTCGGCGTCGAGCCGGAGGCGGCGGACGACACCCGGCGGTCGCTCGAGCGCGGCGAGCGGATCGAGATCCCCGTGCCGGCGACGATCGCCGACGGCCTCCAGGTGAACGCACCCGGTCGCCTCACCTTCGAGGTGAACCGCCGGCTCGTGGACGAGATCGTGACGGTGTCGGACGCCGAGCTCGTCGAGGCGATGAGGTTCCTCTTCGAGCGGATGAAGGTCGTGGCCGAGCCGAGCGGGGCGGCTGCCGTCGCCGCGCTGCTCGCGTCGCGGATCAGCGTGCCCGAGGGCCGGGTGGCCGCCGTCCTCTCTGGTGGGAACGTCGGTGCGCGCCGCTTCTGCGAGCTCCTAGCCTGAAAGGCGCCGACTTGGCGGCGCCGTCATCAGGACGCGCGGTTCATCCGCGCGTCCGTCTGAACCGACCGGTCGACGCGTTGGGAGTCATTTCGAAACCGCTTCTGAGCTGCCACGCGGCCGTTGCCACGGCGACGGAGGCGAGCGTGAGCGCGACCACTCCGACTGCAACTGACAGCGAGAGCCAGCGGTCGAGCACCCCGGTGGCGATCACCGACGTGGCGACGACGACATAGATGCAGCCGATGAACGCCGACGTCACCTCGCCGCGCCGCTCGCCGGGCGCGATGACGTTGAGCTCGTCCTGGGCGCTCAGGAAGCCGAAGCCGTGCCCCGCTCCCGCCGAGACTGCTCCGGCGAGCAGCAGCGCGAGGGAATGCAGCGGGGAGGCGAGCACGAGCGCGACCAGCCCGACGGCGAGCAGGCCGAGCCCGAGCGCTTGCCCGCGCTGAAGCTGGAGGCGCAACCGCTGCGAGAGGATCTGCGTCGCGCAGGAGGCGGCGAGCGCGAGGGCGGCGATCGAGCCGAGGAGCGCGAGGTTCCTCGTCCCGAGTAGGCCGCCCGCGTAGGTCGGCACGATCGAGAAGCAGAGCGCGACCGTCCCCCACACCGTCGCCGCCGTCAGGCTCACCCGGGCGAAGTCGGCACGGATCTCGGCGGGGACGCGAGGCCATTGGATTCGCCAGCGCTCGCGTCCGGCCTCGGCCGGCTCCGGCAGCGTGAACGTCACCGCTGCGGCGACGAGGGTCGCGGCGAGCACGACCAGGAAGCAGAGCTGCCGAGGCGCGGGCGCCCACTGCGCGAGCACGCCGGCGATCGCCGCCCCGAGGCTGCCTCCTCCCGCCTGCGCCAGCCCGGCGAGCAATGCCGGGCGCTGCGTGTCGCCGCCAGCGTCGTACTCGACGAGCGCCGCGGTCGCCGGGCCGCTGACGAGGCCGACCGCGAGGCCCTGGACGACGCGCGCGCCGAACAGCCAGGGCGTGCTGCGCGCGGCGGCGAACAACGCGAGGCCCAGACATCCCACCAGCAAGCCGGCCACCATCACCGGGCGCCTGCCGAACCGGTCGGAGAGCCGGCCGAAGAGGAGCAGCGCAGGGATCAGCACGAACGCGTACGCCGCGAAGATCGCGGTCAGCACCAGGCTCGAGAAGCCGAAGCGCTCCGCGTAGACGGCATAGAGCGGTGTCGCGAGATTCGCGCCCGCCATGAGCGTCGACCACGCTGCCCACACGGCCACCAACGGCCACAGACGGGTCGAGGCTCACCACCACCTGCGCTCGAGGGCGCGATCGGTGCCGCCGGTGCGGTCGAGCGCGTCCAGCTCGGCCATGTCCTCTGCGGAGAGCTCGAAGTCGAAGATCTGCGCGTTCTCCTCGATCCGCTCGCGATGCGTCGACTTCGGGATCACCGGGATCTCGCGCTGGACGCACCAGCGCAGCAGCACCTGGGCGGACGTGCGGCCGAGCCGCTGCGCGATCCGCTCGACTGCATCGCTGCCGAGGTGGCGGCCGCTGCCGAGCGGGCTGTACGCCTCGAGGACGACTCCGCGCCGCTCGCACGCCTCGAGCAAGGCACGGCGGTGCTCGAACGGGCTGAACTGCACCTGGTTTACGACCGGCGGGCTCGCCGCCACGGCCAGCACCTGCTCCAGCTCGCCGACGCCAAAGTTGGAGACGCCGATCGAGCGCGCGTGGCCGAGCTCGCGTGCCCGCTCCATGCCGGGCCATGCCCAGGTCGGCCCGCCCCGCGGCCAGTGGACGATGTACAGGTTCACCTGGTCGACGCCGAGCCTGCGCAAGCTGCCTTCGATCTCGCGCGCCGGGTCGTCGCGCCGCGGATGGAACTTCGTGGTGACGAAGACCTCCTCGCGTGGGACGCCGCTCTCGCGGAGCGCGCGCCCGACGCTCTCCTCGTTGCCGTACGCCTGCGCGGTGTCGACGTGCCGGTAGCCGAGCTCGAGCGCGGAGCGGACGGCGTTCACGCACTCCGGCCCGTCCGGCACCCGCCACACGCCGAGGCCGAGCAGCGGCATCCGGTTCCCGTCGGCGAGCTCCCGCACGACGCGAGTCTTGCAGTAGCGTGGCGCTCCGGCTGGGCTGGGCCGAGACCTACGACGCCGAGTACGTCGCGCTGACGCAGCTCCAGGCGGATGCGCTCGTCACGCTGGACGCCGAGCTGGCGCGGCGCGTCGACGGTATCGTCCCGACGGCGCCGATCGACGCGCTGGGCTAACGAGGCTTGCCTTCGGGGTAGAGCTCGAGCCCGTCGTCGGGGATCGGCTCCCACTCGCACGCGTAGTCGACGAAGGTCCGCCACTGCGGCCGGATGCCGTGGCCGGGATCGAAGAGCCCGAGGCGGACGCTCCCGACCTCTCCGGTCTCCGGGTTCGTGCTCCAGAGCGCGCTGCCGCAGACCGAGCAGAAGCACTTCGGCCAGCCGTCCTCGGGCGTGTACGCCCGCACGAGCTCCTCGCCGGCTAGCAGCCGGAGGGAGCCCGGGACGATCCGCGCCTGTGGCGAGGCTGCGGTGCCCGTCCTGCGCTGGCAGCGCGTGCAGTGGCAGTAGCCGGCCCCGAGCGGCTCGTCCGTCACCTCGAAGCGAACTCCGCCGCAGAGGCAGTGCCCGCGGTACGGAGGCCCGGCCACGTCGCTAGCCGAGGAACCCGAGGACGCGCTCCTCGAGCAGTGCCGCCGCCTGCTCGTCGTGCTCGGCGAAGTAGTGCTCGGTGCCGGGGTAGACGAAGAGCTCGGCGCCGGCCACGGTCGCGGCGAGGCCCTGAGCGATCTCGTGGTCCTCGTCGCCGTCGAGGATGTGCAGCTGGAGCGGCACGCCGTCCGGCCACGTCTCGGGCCAGTTGTCGCCCCATTGGCCGAGCGGCAGGGCGGCGTAGCAGAGCACCGCGCCGCGCGCTCCCGGCCGCGTCTGCGCGAGCGACTGCGCCGGGAGGACGCCGAGCGAGAAGCCGACGTAGACGACCTCGCTCGACAGCGGCTCGACGGCCGCGCGACCCCGTTCGACGATCGCCATCGAGCCGCCGAGCTCCTCCGAGTAGGCCATGCCGTCGGGGATCGTCTCGAACGTCCGGCCGTCGTAGAGGTCGGGCGTGTGCACCATGTGGCCGGCGTCGCTAAGCGACGCGGCGAAGCGGCGCACCCAGTCGGTGAGACCGAGCGCGTGGTGGAAGACGACGACCTCGGCCATACGACGCTCCCGACTCTAGCCGCGGGCGAACGTACCGGTCGATCAGGGCATGGGACAGTTGCCGCTGCCGGAGCGCGAGCTCGAGCCGGTTCGACTCGAGCTCGTCTCGCCCCGCGTCGCGCTCGCGCAACGCCTGCCGCCTCGCGACCAGCACGCGCAGCTCGTCCTGAAGCGACTCGACGCTAGTCGTCAGCGCGCCAGGCCGCATAGGCGTAGGGGTGGTAGAAGGCGTCGACCGCCCTCGCCGGCGGAACCTCCAGCTGAAAGCCCGCGCCGGTCTCGACGTCGCGGACGGCAAGCTCCACTCGCTCGCTGTCGGGGTGCCAGAGGAGCAGGACCTCGTCCGATCCGCTCTGACGCTGGGCCAGCTCTCGCACCGGGGCGCTCATGCGCTCGCCCGCTGCAGACGATGAGCGGTCCTCGTCAGGAACGGCCGGCGGCGAGGCTTCGCCTCTTCCGGCGGGCTGTCGGCGAGGACGATCTTGGCGATCCGATCGCTCTCGCGCTCACCGAGCAGGGCCCGCTGCCGGTCACGGCTGAGCTCGTGGTGGATGGAGGGATGGATGAACATTTCGGCACTCCTCTCGTTCGTCTCATGCCTCCTCAGACCCCCGCGGGCGGCGTCTATTCCCGAGCGAGGGCGCGCGGGAGCTCACGCCGCGAGCCGATGCCCAGCTTGCGGTACGCGTTCGAGAGGTGCACCTCGACGGTCTTCGGCGTCACGTAGAGCGACTGCGCGATGTCGCGGTTCGTCTGCCCGCCGGCGGCGAGGTCGGCGACGCGGCGCTCGCTAGCCGTCAGCGCGAGAACTCCACGGAGCGCCGTCGTCCGCGGGCGGGCCCCGGTGGCGTAGATCTCGGCGCGGACGGTCTCGGCGAGCGGTTGCGCGCCGCACACGTCCGCCAGCTCGAGCGCGCGCCGCAGCGGCTCGCGGGCCTCGGTCGGCTTGCGCGCATGCCGCAATGCCGTCCCGAGGGCGGCGAGCGCCTTCGCGTGCTCGAGCCGCGCGGGCGCCTGCTCGAGCAAAGCGCACGCCTCCTCGAGCGGCTCGATCCCGTCCGCGCGGAGGATCGTCCCGAGCACCCGCAGCGAGCGTCCCCTGGTGCCCGGCGACCCCCAGCCCAAGGCGATCTCGAGCTCCTCGCCGGCCAGCTCCGCGGCCTCGTCGTGCCGGCCGAGCCGGTCGAGTGCCTGCGCCTTGAGCGAGCGCCAGGGCACGTACCTGGGGTGCCGCTTCCAGCCGGCGCGGAGCGCGTACTCGTCGGCGTAGGCAATCGCCTCCTCGGGCCGCCCCTCGGCGAGCAGCAGCCGCATTCGCGCGCGATCGAGCAGCATCGCCTGATCGGAGGCGGCGGGTGGGGAGCCGGCGCCGTCGAGCAGGCGACGGGCCTGGTCGAGATGACCGCGTTCGATCAATACGTCGGCGAGGACCGGCGCCGTCCATTGGGCCCGTGCCGACATGCCCCAGAGGGTCAGCGTCTCGAGCGACGCGCGCAGCTCCGACTCCGCCTCGCCCAACTCGCCGCGTAGGTAGTGGGTATGGCCGCTCCAGAGCTGGACGCCCGCGATCCTGGACATCGATCCCCTGCGATGGCCTTCTGCGCGCTGGGCGTCCCAGACCTCGACGGCCTCGTCGAGGTCGGCGAGCGCGAGCGGGACCGCGGCGACCATCGGCATCAGGCCGTCAGCGGCCAGAAGCTCGCCACCCGCGAGCGCCGAGCGGGCAAGCGCGCAGACCCGGTCGGCCGGCCCCGCGCACATGGTCCAGTTCCAGGCGGCGACTGCGGCGAGGCTCCTGACGCCGACCCCACCCGGGGAGGGATCGATCTCCCAATACGTGCGGAGCCGCTCACGCCGGTCGTCGTCGGGCCGAGCGCCGAAGACGAGGGCGAAGAGCTCGACGGCCTCGAGCCGGCGGGCGAAGTCGGCAAGCTCGGCGGGGAGCTCGCGGGCGGCGCCGGCCGCGATCGCGGCCCCCTCGTCCGGAGCCTCCAGGAACACCAGCGACCGTGCCAGCTGGTCGGCTGCCATGCCCCTGACGGAAGGCTCGCGTGCCAGCTCGTACGCGCTACGCAGATGCCCGAGCGCCGCCGGCAGCGAGGTCATCGCCTCGACCCGTCCGAGGTCGAGCAGGAGCTCGAGGCGGAGCTCGGGTCGCGGCGGCTCGTCCAGCGCACGTCGCAGCAGCGAGACGGCCGCGTCGGGATCGCCCCTGGCGACCGCAGCATCGGCGGCACTGCGCAAGCAGTCCACCACCCAGTCCTCGCCGCGCGCCGGCATGACGAGCAGGTGCGCGGCGATCTGCTCCTTCGGCGCGCCGAGCCTGACGAGGAGCGTCGCCGCGCCCTCGTGGTACAGCTCGCGCTCGACGGGCGCCAGGTCGTGGTAGACGGCCGCCTGGACCAGCGCGTGCACGAAGCCGAGGGGCGGCTCCGGGCGGAGGATCTCCGCCCGCACGAGCTCCCGGGTCGCCGCGGCGACCGCCAGCGGCTCGAGCTCGGCGAGCTCGGCGACGGCGGTGAAATCCGCTCCCTCGCCGAGGACGGAGATCGCCCGCGCGACCTCGCCGGCGTCCGCCGAAAGCCGCGCGAGCCGGAGCAGCACGGCTCTCGAGGCCGACCTCGGCCCGAGCTCGGCGACGACGTCGACGTGGGCCGCGTCGGGCGGCACTCGATCCAGGATGAGCGCCTTGAGCAGCTCGTTGAGCAGGAGCGGGTTGCCGTCGGTGGAGGAGTGGCAGGCTTCGACGAAGGCGGCCTCGACGTTCTCGCCCAGCCGCTCGCGCACGAGCTCGGCGACCGCCGCCGTCGTGAGCGGCCCGGGCATGAGCATCTGCGCGCTCGGCTCGCTCAACAGCTCCTCCAGGATCGCCTGGTCGGCGTCCGGCTCCGACGACCGCACGCTCGCCACGAGGACGACCGGAAGCTCGTCCAGCCGCCGCGCCAGGTAGGCGAGGAAGCGGAGCGACGCGCTGTCGCACCAATGCAGGTCGTCCACGACCAGGAGCAGCGCGCGCTCGGAGGAGAGGTTGACGGTCAGCCAGTAGAGGCCGTGCAAGACGCGGAACAGGCCCTCGCCGAGCGGCTCGTCGCCGTCGCCGTCCGCATACCCGAAGACGGCTGCCGCCCCGCCGGCCGCACCCGCGAGCAACCGTGAGCGCTGGCTCTCGCCGACGAGCTGCGATTCGTAGAGCTGCCGCACGATCCCGAAGGGAAAGTCGCGCTCGAGCTCGCCCCCGCGCGCCACGCGGACCGCAAGGTCACGCTCCTCGGCGATCGTCCGAGCCGCCGCGAGGAGCCGCGACTTGCCGATTCCCGCCGGCCCCTGGACGAGCACGAGCCCGGCCTCGCCGTCTGCGGCCGCCGCGATCGCCGCGGAAAGGATCTCGAGCTCCTGCTCGCGCTCGAGCAGGCCGGGGGTGCTCACCCCTCGATCCTAGGGAAATCTGACGAAAGTTTGGGGTCGAGTCTAGGGACGTCCTCGATTTGGTCCCTCGTGTCGTGTCGCATCCTGGCCCCACAGACCGACTCCCTACGAAAGGACCACGACATGACGGCAGCACTCGACGGCGCGCTCGTCACCGATCTCACCGGACGCATCTCCGGATCCGTCCTCGGGCCGGACGATGCGGGCTACGACGCGGCGCGGGCCGTCCACAACGGCCTCGTCGACCGCAGGCCCGCCCTGATCGTGCGCTGCTGGACGACGAGCGATGTCGTGGCGGCGCTCGAGCTGGCACGCCGCGAGGGACTCGAGGTCTCGATCCGCGGCGGCGGCCACAACGTCGCCGGCCGGGCCGTGACGGATGGCGGGCTGATGATCGACCTGGCCGAGATGAAAGGGATCTGCGTCGATCCGGAGCGTGCGACCGCGACGGCTCGCGGCGGAGTGCTCTGGGGCGAGCTGAACGACGCGACCTCCCCGCACGGCTTGGCGGTGACGGGCGGCGTCATCTCGACGACAGGGATCGCCGGCCTCACGCTCGGCGGCGGACTCGGCTGGCTGATGGCGAAGCACGGCCTCGCCGCCGACAACTTGCTCGAGGTCGAGCTCGTCACAGCGGGCGGCGACGTCCTCCAGGTCGACGCCGACTCGCATCCGGACCTCTTCTGGGCGCTGCGCGGCGGCGGCGGGAACTTCGGCGTCGTGACCTCGTTCACGTACCGCCTGCACCCGGTCAAGGGTGTCGTGGGCGGACTGATCGCCCACCCGCTCGACGCCGCGCCCGACCTGCTCCGCTTCTACCGGGACGCGGTCGCGGACGCCTCTGACGACCTGACCGTCTTCGCCGGGCTCGTGCACGCACCGGACGGATCCGGCGCGAAGCTCGCGGCGCTCGTCGTCTTCCACGCCGGGACCGCCGCCGAGGCAGAGCGCGACCTCGAGCCGTTCGAGAGCTTCGGATCGCCGCTCGTCGTCCAGGTCGGCCCGATGCCGTACCCGGTGATGAACACGATCCTCGACGCCGGCTACCCGGCCGGGGCGCTCAACTACTGGCTGTCCAGCTTCACGCGCGGGCTCCCCGACGAGCTGATCGACCTCGCGGTCGAGCGCTTCGCGGCCGTCCCGTCGGCGATGTCGGGGATCCTGCTCGAGCACTTCCACGGCGCGGTCACCCGGATCGGCGCGACGGAAACCGCTGTGCCGCATCGCGACGAAGGCTGGAACATGTTCCTGCCGTCCGTCTGGACCGACCCGGCCGACACCGAGGCGAACATCGCCTGGACGCGGGAGACCTTCGCGGCCATGCGACCGTACTTCGGAACCGGCCGCTGGCTCAACTACCTCGGCGACGACCAGGCCGACGACGCCATCCGCGCCGCCTACGGCCCGAACTACGACCGGCTCCGCGACGTCAAGCGGCGGTACGACCCTGACAACGTCTTCCACCTCAACCACAACGTCGCGCCGTAGTCCGGACGCAGAGCCGCTCGTGATGGAGCGCCTGCTCGATCCGGCCCGGCTCGGGGATCACCTCGACCGGCTGTACCGGGCCGCATGGGCGCTCTGCGGCTCGCGCGAGGACGCCGAGGACCTCGTCCAGGAGACCTACGCGCGGGTGCTCGCCCGTCCACGGCTGATCCGGCGGGAGGACGACCTCGGCTACCTCCTGCGCGCGCTCCGGAACACGTTCTTGACGCAGAAGCGGACGGAGAGCCGCCGGCTCCGACCGGCCCCGCTGCCCGACGAGCTCGACCTCCTCGCCGACCCGCACGCTCGGCAGCCGCAGACCGCGCTCGAGGCGCGCGAGCTCTACGCCGCGGTCGCCGCGCTCCCCGACGACTTCCGCGACGTCCTCGTCGCGGTCGACGTCACCGGGCTCTCGTACGACGAGGCGGCACACGCCCTCCGAATTCCGATCGGAACCGTGATGAGCCGCCTCTACCGAGGCCGGCAACAGGTCGTGCGCCGGCTCGAAGGCGGCTCAGGGTGACGCGACCGTGCCGACGAGGACCTTCTCGCCGGACGAGGCCTGGATGCCGTCGGCCCGCTCGCGCGTGACGGTCAGGGTGGGGAACTCCTTCGGCGACACGCCCGCCCAGAGCACGACGCCCCGGCCGTCGTTGAAGGTCCCGATCGGGACGAGCATCCCGGCGGAGTTCCTGAGCCACGCTTCGTAAAAGCGTCCGCCGGCGAGATGCGGAAGCCCTCGCGCATAGAGCTCGACGCGCCAGCCCGAGGACGTCTTCGTCAGCGTCGCTTTGCCCGTGACGCCCGGCGCGAGAGCGGTCGGTGCGAGCGCGACGCGGAAGTGCTCGCCGGAGCTGCCCGACTGGAAGACGGTCAGCGCAAGGGCGAGCGCGAGGGCGGCCGCACCGGCGGCGGCGGTGACGAAGACGAGACGGCGCCGGGCCTGCCCGCGCCGCGCGCCCCGCTGTGCCTCGACCCGCGCCCGCAGGCCGGCCGGCGCCTCGACGTCGGCCGCGGCAGCCTGCGCGAGCGCGACCGCGCGCCGCTGCTCGGCCAGCCGCTCGGCCAGCTCGGGCGAGGCTTCGACGCGAGCCTCGAGCGCGGCACGCCGCTCCGGCGCGAGCGACCCGTCGGCGAGCGCCGCCAGCTCGGCTTCGTCAGGCGGGAGCTGTGTCTGTGGATCCACAACCGGAAGGACGCTCTTCGGGCGAACCTATTCCCGGCAGGAATACCACAGTCCCGGCGGAGTCCTCGGAACTCGGAATCCCAGTCCGACGAAGGAGGACCCGATGACCCGTACGTTCAGGCCTCGTTCATGCACGGCAGCTTCCGCGTCGTGTGACGGGAATAGACGCGCGCCGACGGAGTCGTAAGGGACGACCGATGCCAGTCACCAAGGGAGAAGCAGCTCCCCACCGCAGTACGAAAGGAGATCTCATGAAGCCGAAGATCGCACTCCTCGTCGCCGCCGCGGCGCTGGTCCTCGCGGGCCTCGCCGGTGCCTCTCAGGGCAGCCGCCCGAGCGTCGGCGTCGCGAAGTCGAAGCTCGGCCGCATCCTCGTCGACGGCCGCGGCCACTCGCTCTACATGTTCGCGAAGGACAAGAACGGCAAGAGCAGCTGCAGCGGCGCCTGCCTCGCCTACTGGCCGCCCGTGATCGCATCCGGCAAGACGCTCGCGAAGCCGGGCGTCAAGGCGGCCCTGCTCGGCCGGACGAAGCGCACGGACGGCCGCTGGCAGGTGACGTACAAGCGGCACCCGCTCTACACGTTCGTCGGCGACACGAAGAAGGGCCAGACGAACGGTGAGGGCCTCACCGACTTCGGCGGCAACTGGGATCTCGTTTCCCCCGCTGGTGCCAAGGTCGTGAAGTCCGGTGGGTCGTCGTCCGGCGGTTACGGCGGCTACACCCCCTGACTCGAAGCTGCGCGCCCTCCCCGGGTCGTCTCCGGCGGCCCGGGAGGGCGACTCGCTACGAGCGCGGCAGGTCGTCGGGCAGCGGCACCTCCTGCGGCGGACGGCCCTCGGTCTCCGACCAGTCGGCAAACGCCTCGCCGTCCCGGGCGACGTGCTCCTCGCCTGCTCCGCCGATCGCGACGACGACACACGCGCCGTCACTGCGGTTGACCAGCTGACGACGCGTCTCGGGCGCGACCCGCAGCAGCTGACCTTCGCCGAGCTCCCGCTCCTCGTTCTCGAAGACGACGGTCAGCCGGCCGCGCAGCACGAGGTACACCTCTTCCTGCCGCCGATGGCGATGGATCCGCCCGCGCTGTCCGGGCTGCAACGTGAGCTGGTTCAAGCCGAAGCTCGTCACGCCGAGCGCGCGCCGGAGCGAGACGAAGCGCTCGCCGGTCTGCCAGTCGATGCCGGTCAGGTTCGTTTCCGAGGCCACCTTAGAGAGCCTGCTCGCCGCCGACGAGCGCGCGCAGGCTCTCGTGCTCCTCACGGCAGGCGGGGCAGCCGTCCAGGTGCGCCCGCAGGCCGGGAACCGCGGCGTCCGCATCCTGGCCGGCGAGCTCGAGCTCGACGTAGCGGTCGAGCTGCACGAAGCACTCGTCGCAGCCGATCTCCGGCCCGGCCGGGCCGAGCAGCCGGCCGAGGGCCTGCTTCAGGTCGGGGCGTTCGCTCATCTCGTCTCCTCCTCGAGCCACGTCTCGAGCGGCGTGCCCGAATCGTGGAGATGCTTGCGCAGCTTCTGGCGTGCGTCGTGCAAGGTCTTGTACAGCGCGCCGCGGGTCGTGTTCAAGCGCTCGGCGAGCACGTCGATCGGGACGCCGTTCAGCGCGAGCGCGACGAGCACACGCCGCTGGTGCGGGGTCAGAACCTCCGCGATCGCGCGCTGGAGCGCCGACAGGAGCTCGCTCTGCTCGGCCTGCTCGTCCGGCTCGAGTGCGCTGCTGGAGAAGAGGCTCCACGTCTCCGGCTCGAGCGGGACCTCGCGACCCTGCCAGGCGCGACGGCGCAGCTTCACCGCCGCCTCGAGCAGCGCGAACTTGTAGACCCAGGTCGTGAAGCGGCTCGCGCCGCGGAAGTCGTCGAGCCGCGCGAGCACGCTCATCAGCGCGTCGTCCGCGGCCTCGAGCGCGATCTCGTCCAGCTCGTTCCCGCGCAGGTGCGGCAGCGATGGCCGCCGGCGAGCGACCTCGAAGCGGGCCGCCCGCAGCAGGAGCGCGTGCAGGCGCGCGACGGCGGCGTCGCGGCGGGCACCGGTGCCGCGGAGGTCGCGCAACCAGTCGCGCGACTCCTCGTCGAGCGGCCGCGGGGCACGGGTGAGGGCCACGGACTCCATCGGTCTGCGGTCTACCGTAGCGGCGGCGGGCATGCTCACGCCGCTCCCCGCTCCTCGAGCGGCGCGAGGATCCGCACCGCGAGCGCCGGCGGGCAGCCGCGCTCGACGAGCTCGATCAGCGCGTGCAGGTCGTACGCCGGGTCCTGCGCCACCGCACTCGCGAGCGAGCGCGGAAAGCCCGCGTCGACGAGCTGCTTGCAGCGCCACGAGAAGACCTTCATGCCTCGTTCGTGCCGGCCCGGCCGCGGTCCTTACCCCCGCCGTAAGACCCAGCCTTGGCGCCGCACAAAGAGCTCGATCCTACGAAACGAAGGAGATCGAGATGAACAGGTTCGAGCTGATGGTCGTGGGCGGTGGTCTCACCGCGGCACGGGCGATCCGGAGCTACCGGGACGCGGGCGGCGAGGGGCGCATCGCGCTGCTGACGAAGGAGCGGGCGCTGCCGTACCACCGCCCGCCGCTCTCGAAGCGCTTCCTGCGCGGCGAAGCCGAGCGGCAGGACACGCTGGTCGAGCCCGAGAGCTTCTACGCCGCGAACGACGTCGAGCTCCTGCTGGGCACGGAGGTCGGCCGCGTCGAGCCGGGAGAGCACGCGGTCGAGACGACTGACGGGAGCCGCTACCGCTACCGCAAGCTGCTGCTCGCGACCGGCTCGGAGCCGCGCAGGCTCCCGGTCGAGGGCGCCGACCTGCCGGGCGTCTTCACGCTCCGTACCGTCGACGACTCGGCAGCGATTCGCGAGGCGGCGGCAAAGGCGCGCGACGCGGTCGTCGTCGGCAGCGGCTTCATCGGGATGGAGGTCGCAGCGTCGCTGACCGGGCTCGGGCTCGAGGTCACCCTGGTCAGCCACGACACCAGCCTCTTCGCCCAGCTTCGCTCGCCCGAGATCTCCGAGCACCTCGCCGACCTCTACCGCCAGCGGCGCGTCGGCATCGTCCTCGGCGACGGCGTTCGCGCCTTTCACGGCCGCTCCTCGCTCGACACTGTCGAGCTGACCGGCAGAGCGGGGCTCGGCGCCGGCCTCGCGGTCGTCGGCATCGGCGTGCAGCCGGCCCTGCGGTTCCTCGAAGGGAGCGGCATCGCGCTCGACGACGGCGTCCTCGTCGACCGCCGCTTCGAGACGAACGTCCCCGGCGTCTACGCGGCCGGCGACGTCGCCCGCTTCCTCGACCCGCTCTACGGCCGCCGCCGGCGGATCGAGCACTGGTCGAACGCCGACTACCAGGGCCGGGAGGTCGGCAGGGTGCTCGCCGGCGCGGACGGCGGCTACGACACCGTCTCCACCTTCTTCACCGAGTCGTTCGGGCTGACGCTGAAGGTGTTCGGCGACCTCTCCCAGCACGACGACCGGGTCGTCCACGGCTCGTTCGCCGACGGCGACGCGATCGTGCACTACCTCGAGCGCGGCCGGCTCGTCGGCACGCTGCACACCGGTCAGGACGAGGAGACCGAGGACGAGCTGAAGCGGCTCATCCGAAGCGGCGCCGCCTTCGAGCCGCTGGCCTCGTAAGACCGTCGCCGCCCGCGACACAAACGCTCGCAGATGAACCGCACAGTGCTACTCCTCGCCGGCGCCGTCAGCGCCGGCGTCCACGCCGGGCTCGCGCCCGAGCACCTGCACGAGTGGCCGCCGCTCGGCGGCGCGTTCGTCGCCTCGGCGGCGGCCGCGGCGCTCGCCGTCGCGGCGCTCGTGCTTCGACCGGAGAGCCTGTGGCCGCCGCGAATCCTCGGTGCGCTCCTGGGCGGCCTGATCGTCGCCTACGCGCTGACGAGGCTCGCGGCACTGCCGCCGCTCGATCCGGATCGAGAGCCGCTCGACCTGCTCGGCGTCTGCACCTGCGCGGCGGAGGCTGCCGGCCTCCTCGCCGTAGTACGTCCTCGTTTCACCCTCGTCACATCAGGAGGTCCAACATGACCCTGAATACCACCATCGGCCGCGGCGCCCAGCTCGCGCTCGCCGCGGCGGTCGCCGCGCTCAGCGCGGCGGTCGTCCTGCTCCTTTCGGTCGGACATGCCGAGCAGGCGCACGCCTCGATGAGCAGGTCGCCGCAGCTTTCGACGAAGGCGGTCGCGCTCCGCACCGGGATGGACAAGCTGTGGGAAGACCACATCACCTGGACGCGGATGGTGATCGTCGACTTCGCCGCGAACCTGCCCGACCTGAAGATCGCCGAGTCTCGGCTGCTGCGGAACCAGGCCGACATCGGCAACGCGATCAAGCCCTACTACGGCGCCGCAGCCGGCCGGAAGCTGACGGCCCTCCTGCGAACGCACATCCTGGAAGCCGTGCCCGTGCTCGTCGCCGCGAAGGAAGGCGACAAGGCCGGTCTCACCAAGGCGCTGGCAGCGTGGTACGCGAACGCGAACCAGATCGCCGCCTTCCTCAGCCGCGCCAACCCGCACAGTTGGCCGCTCCCGATGATGCGCACGATGATGAAGCGGCACCTCGACCTCACGACGAACGAGGCGGTCGCCCGGCTTACGGGCGACTGGACCGCCGACGTCCGCGCCTACGACCAGGTGCACGCGGAGATCCTGAGCATGTCGCACATGCTCTCGAGCGGGATCGTCCGCCAGTTCCCGGGCCGCTTCTAAGCACGGCCCCTGCGGCGGCCTCGCCGGTGCGGTGCGAGGCCGCCGCTTGCCGCCCGAAGTCCGGCTTCGGCTACGCCGAAGCCATGACGACTTCGGTCGGGTCTCAGAGCGTCGGTGAGCCGCGCCCTGCCATCTAGTGGAATTCATGCGCGACGGCATGGCCGCGACCGCGTGCGATCAGCAGCCGGCTGACCGGGAAAGCCGCCCAGAAGGCGATGAAAAGCCCGACACCGAGGCTCCACCAGAAGAGCAGGTCGCCGAGGCCGGCCGCCATGGCGCCCGGGACGAGCAGCACGAAGGCGTTGTCGACGATCTCCATCACGGTGATCGAAAGCGTGTCGGCGGCGAAGGCGACGCGCACCGCCGGCGCATCGGGACGCCGCCCGCGAGCAGTGGGCGCAGCGTCAGCGAGTAGCCGAAGCAGAAGGCGAGCACGACCGCAAGCGCGATGGACGCGAGATTGCCCCAATCGAGCGCGGTGGCGATCACGAGGCCGAGCACCTCGCCGATCGCACAGCCGGTGAGGCAGTGCCAGGTGGCGGCGAAGGCGAGCCGGTTGAGCGAGGCGTGCGCGTGCTTCATGTCCTTGGTACAGCGTACGAATGCGGAACCACCGGCCTGAGGCTCGTGTACTCCGGCTGTGAGAGGCGGCCTCGTCCTCCTCGTCGCACTCGTCGCCTTGCCGGCTGCCCAGGCGAAGGAGCTCACGTCGGTGGTTGTCATCGGCCCACGGGAGACGCTCATCGAGCCCTACCGGGTCGTCCAGAAACCGCTCGGGCGGCTTCGGCCCGGTGCGCCGCCGTCCGGCGGGTACGTGCTCGTCTTTCCGCTGCTGCGCGGGGTGCCCGCCCGACCCGGCCGCTGGTATCCGCGCCCCGAGGTCATCTGCTCCGGCTGGCGGAGCGGCGTCGAGGCCGGCTGCGCGTCGGCCCCGCGCCTGGGCGGCTGGCTCGGCAGTGGCGCCGTGACCGGCCTCTTCCGGCGGGAGCCCGTCCGGCTCACCTCGCTCAGACGCGGCGGCCGGGCGCTACCCCGATACGGGAACGAGGCGACGGCGGTCAAGCTCGCGCTCTACCAGCGCTGGTCGCGCGCGAGCCCGCCCGCCGGCTGCCTCGCCTTCACCGCCCGCTGGACCCAGGCCGGCTGGCCCGGGTCGTTCTGTGTCGGGCGAGGCGGTGGCCTGTATGCGGGCCGCCGCCTCTATCCGCTCTCTCTCGCGACCGCGACGTTCCTCCGCGGCTGACTCACGCCGCCCGGCGCAGGCCGGCCGGCCGCTCCGCGACCGGCTCGCTCTCGCTGCGGGCGAACGCCCACGCGAGCCGCGTCAGCGTCAGCGCGGCGAGAAAGAGGCCGAAGTCGCGCAGCGCGATGTCGTAGTAGCGCGGCGGGTCGTTCGTCAGCAGATTGATCACGATCCCGCCGAGCCAGGCCGCGACGAGCGGCGCGCCGACCACCGGCGCCACCGCGACGGCCAGCCCGGCCGCGATCTCGACGCCGCCGACGAAGTACATGAAGTCCTGGGCGCTCCCCGGCATGACGCTGTTGATCCACGGGGCCAGGTAGTCGGGCCAGTGCACCGTCCAGTTGAAGAACTTGTCGATCCCGAACAGGATCGGCGCCACCGTGAACCCGATCCGCAGCAGCCAGAACGCCTGGTAGGCGGCACGCGACTCCTTCGTCATCTCACACCTCCATGTCGTCTTGACCGATCAAGAGGTTTGCGTCGGCTGCGAAGCAGTCCTCACGACGCCACGTGGACGTTCTTGCGCGCGGAGGTGCGCAGAGGCAATGATGGCCCGCCGAAAGGGGGCGTGTGTTCGGGCTCGACCAGTGGGTGGAGAGTCTCGGCCGGGGTGGCTCACCGGCAGTCGTGCTTGCGGTCGCGGTGCTGCTCGGCCTCCGCCACGCCTCCGACCCGGATCACCTCGTCGCGGTCTCGACGCTCGTCGCCGGCGAGCCGAACCGGCCCTGGCGCCGAGCGAGCCGGCTCGGCCTCGCGTGGGGCTTCGGCCACGCGACGACCCTCGTCGCGCTCGGGATCCCGATCGTGCTTTTCAGCCGCTACCTCCCTACCGGCCTCCAGCGCGCGACCGAGGCGCTCGCCGGCGTCGTGATCGTCGCGCTCGCGCTCCGGCTCCTGCGCCGCTGGCGAGCCGGCGGCTTCCACGTCCACGAGCACGAGCACGACGGCGTCGTCCACCGGCACCTGCACGCCCATCGCGACGTACGCGGGCACCGGCACGAGCATGCGGCGCCCAGCTCCTCGCGCGCGGCCTACGGTGTCGGGCTCGTGCACGGCGTCGGCGGCTCGGCCGGCGTCGGTCTCTTGCTCCTCGCGTCGATCGGGAATCGTGCCGAGGCGTTCGCCGCCCTGGCGCTCTTCGCCGCTGCGGCCGCCGCCTCGATGGCGATCCTCTCGCTCGGCGGGGGCTACCTGCTCGCACGCCCAGCGGCTCGGCGCCTCGTCCCCGGCTTCGCGACCCTCGGCATCCTCTTCGGCGTCTGGTACGTGGTGGCGGCGCTCGCCTGAGGCGTTGGTCATGCCGTCGGCTTTACTCCAGGCGGCGCGTAGCGGTGGTGCAGGAGCTACGCCGTCGTCACCTTCGTCGGGGCCCGGTTACCCGCGATGTTCATCAACGCCCGCTCAGGCGCAAAGAGTCGGGGGCAGGGCCCCGCTCCCCCGTGCCCGCGGCTGGATCGAGCACGGCGTGCCGCTGATGCCAAACAGCTAGACGAACGCTCGGCGGCGGAGCGGGATTGCCGGCAGTCCCGGATCCGGTGCGGCGTCGGGGTGCAGCAGGTGCGCGAGCTGCCGGACTCCCGCCGCGAGCCGCGGTGCCGGCCGCGAGTAGTACGCGTCGCCGTCGACGGCCACCGCAGGACACGGCAGCTCCAGGTCGGCCGCTCGGGCTGCCGCCTCCTCGACGCCGAAGCCGCACGGGCCGACGACCACGAGCTCCGGCTCGAGCGCCAGCACTTCGTCCCAGCTCGTCTCCCGCGACGGCTGCCCGGCCCGGCCGAGGACGTCCTCGCCGCCGGCCAGCTCGATCATCTCCGGGAGCCAGTGGCCAGCACAGAACGGCGGGTCGATCCACTCCGCGAAGAAGACCCGCCGCCGTTCGAGCCCGCGCACCGACGCTGCCGCCTGCTCGATCTCGTCCTCCATCCGCGCCGCGACCTCGCGTCCCCGCTCCGGCGTGCCCAGACGACTCGCCAGTATTCGGACCGACTCCGCCACCTCACCGAGCGTCCGCGGATCGAGCGCCAGCACCTCGACCCCGACCGGGCACGCCGACTCGAGCTCGCCGCTCGAGACCGCGCACACGGCGCACAGATCCTGCGTCACGACGAGCTCCGGCTCGAGCGCCGCGAGCAGCTCCGCGTCGACCGCGTAGAGCGACCGGCCGTCGCGAACCGAGGCGCGCACCGCCTCGTCGATCTCCAGGCTCGACATCCGCGCCGGGTCGATCCGCGCCGCCGTCACCACAGGCTTCCCGATCACCTCCGGCGGCCAGCGGCACTCCTCGGACACGCCCACGAGCGAATCGGCGAAGCCGAGCTCGGCGACGATCTCCGTCGCGCTCGGCAGGAACGAGCAGATCCGCATGGCGCCGCGACTCTAGCCGCGGCGCCTGCTCACGAAGCCGGCTCGGCCGCCGGGACCAGCTCCTCCGCGGGCATCCTCGTGAACGGCAGCGCCGCGGCAGCGCCGACGAGATAGCCGACGACGACGGCCGCGATCGCGCTCGCCGTCCCGGGCTTCTGCGTCATGTTCCAGACGATCCCGAAGACGACGCCCAGGTTGCTGAGCTCGGCGACCCAGAGGCCGGGGTGCCGCGCCATGCGCCGCGCCTGCTTCCCCAGCGGGCCCGGGCCGTTGTCGTGCAGCGCCCGCTCGAGCTTCTTGGCCGTTCGCTCCGCGACCAGCGGCCCCTGGAGCGCGAGCAGCACGAGGCCGGCGATGGACACGTCGATCCAGCGCGTGCTCCACGTCCAGACGTCCGACGTCATGTACGCGCCCGTGCCGAAGAGGCCGAGGATCGCAACCGGAAACCCACGAGCCGTCTTGCCGGCGACCATGCCCCATGGCACGGCGTCCACGAGCGTCTGAGCGGCCCGAAGCTGGAAGAGGCAGACGAGCAGGATCGCGCCCGCTCCGATGCCGACGAACAGCGCCATCAGATGGATGAACAGAACGACGTGATAGGTGTCCAAAGCCGCAGCCCCCCTCGTGACGTTGACGTACTCGCCGGAACTGTAGGGAAGATCGAAACCTGTTTCAATCGTTCACCACAGGCCGGGGAACAGGTGCGGGCGGCTCGCGGCGAAGCGGCGGTAGGGCTCGCCGAGGCCGTCGAGGAGCGCGCGCTCCTCGAAGCGGATGCGGACGACGAGCCCGGCGACGGGCAGAACGGCCAGCACGATCAGCGCGGCCCAGTTCCCGAGCGCCAACCCGATACCGACGCAGGTCAGGATCAGCCCGGTGTACGAGGGGTGGCGAACCCAGCGATAGGGGCCGCGCTCGACAACCGCCTGGCCGGGGCGTACGCGGACGTCAACCGTGAAGAGGTCGCCGAGCAGCGCCACCGCCCACTGGCGGATCGCGATCCCGGCGCACATGAGGACCATGCCGACGACGAACAACGGCCATCGCCCCTCGCCGATCGCCGCCGCGGGCACCTTCCCGGCCAGCAGGAATCCGCCGGCGACGCCGCCGTAGATCGCGCCGACCACCACCAGCAGGCTGCCCCGCTCCAACCGGGCGCCGCCCCGGTGGAGGCTGCTCCGTAGGCGGACGCGCACCTCCAGCAGAACCCAGATGGCGACGACGACGTCGAACGGAATAGGCGCGACCGGCCTCAGAGATAGCCCTTCTCGCGGGCGTACTCCTCCGCCACGAACTTCGGCACGCACCTCGACCACGCGCCCTCGACGAGGTCGCGCATCTCGTCGGCGTCGATCGCGGCGAGGCTGACGTGAATCCAGTTGAACCGCATGTCGGAGGCGCTCGGCAGCGCGAACTTCTCCGGCTCGGCGTCGACGGCGGCCTGGCGGAACTCCTTCGGGAACCCGCAGCCCATCCTCGAGCCGTCAGGAGCGAGCGAGAGGTAGACGATCTGGCCGACCCGAAACTTCACGAGGCCGCGCACGTGCGCCTCGTAGCTGCGCGGCAGCGAGGCCGCCAGCGCGCGAATCTCGTCGATCGAGACCGCTACGGGCCTGCCACCGCCTGTGCCTGCCCGTACCCGATGCGCTCGAGCGCGCTCTCGATCTCCTCGAGGATCGCCGGATCGTCGATCGTGGCCGGCGTCGTGTACGGCTCCGCGTCGGCGATCCGCCGCATCGTGCCGCGCAGGATCTTCCCCGAGCGCGTCTTCGGCAGCCGGTCGACGACGACCGCTTGCTTGAACACCGCGACCGGCCCGATCCGCTCGCGGACGAGCTGCACCGTCTCGTCGCAGATCGCCTCGTGCTCGCGCTCGACCCCCGCCTTGAGCACGAGCAGTCCGACCGGAACCTGTCCCCGCAGCTCGTCGGCGACGCCGATCACCGCGCACTCGGCGACGTCGGGATGCGCGGCGAGGACCTCCTCGATCGCGCCGGTCGAGAGCCGGTGGCCCGCGACGTTGATGATGTCGTCCGTCCGGGCCATGACGAAGACGTAGCCGTTCTCGTCGACGTAGCCCGCGTCGGCGGTCTGGTAGTAGCCGGGGAAGCGGGAGAGATAGGTCTCGCGGAAGCGATCGTCTGCGTTCCACAGCGTCGGCGACGAGCCGGGCGGGAGCGGGAGCTTGACGACGAGCGCGCCGATCTCGCCGCGCGGACGCTCCGTGCCGTCCTCGTCGACGACGCGCAGGTCCCACCCCGGCACCGGCTTCGTCGGCGAGCCGGGCACGACGGGCAGGCGCTCGATCCCGGTGCAGTTCGCGACCACCGGCCAGCCGGTCTCGGTCTGCCAGTAGTGGTCGATCACCGGGACGCCGAGCCGCTCCTCGGCCCACCTGAGCGTCTCGGGGTCGCAGCGCTCGCCGGCGAGGAAGAGCGCGCGAAAGCCGGAAAGGTCGTGCCGCCGGATGTGCTCGCCGTCGGGATCCTGCTGCCGGATCGCCCGGAACGACGTCGGCGCCGTGAACAGCGTGCAGACGCCGTGCTGCTCGATCACGCGCCAGAAGGCGCCCGCGTCCGGCGTGCCGACGGGCTTCCCTTCGTACAGGACTGTCGTGCACCCGTGGAGGAGCGGCGCGTAGACGGTGTACGAGTGGCCGACGGCCCAGCCGATGTCCGAAGCGGCCCAGTACACCTCGCCGGGATCGACGTCGTAGACGTTCTTCATCGTCCACGCGAGCGCCACCGCATGCCCGCCGTTGTCGCGGACGATCCCCTTCGGCCGGCCGGTCGTCCCCGAGGTGTAGAGGATGTAGAGCGGGTCGGTCGCCTCGACGGGAACGCACGCCACCGGCTCGGTTCCCTCCAGCGCCTCGTTCCATTCGAGATCCCGCCGCGGATCGAGCTCGGCCTCGAGCATCGGCCGCTGGAGCACGATGCAGCGCTCCGGCTTCGCCTCGGCCGCGCCGATCGCCGCGTCGAGCAGCGGCTTGTACTCGACGAGCCGCCCCGGCTCGATCCCGCACGAGGCCGAGACGATCACCTTCGGCTTCGCGTCGTCGATCCGGGTCGCGAGCTCGTTCGCGGCGAAGCCGCCGAAGACGACGGAGTGGATCGCCCCGAGCCGCGCGCAGGCGAGCATCGCGATCACCGCCTCCGGCACCATCGGCATGTAGACGATCACGCGGTCGCCGCGCCCGACGCCCTGCGCCGCGAGCGCGCCGGCGAAGCGCGCGACGGCGTCCCGCAGCTCGCGGTAGGTGAACGTCGCGACGGGTCGGTGACGGGCGAGTCGTAGATCAGCGCGACCTGATCCGCTCGCCCGCGCTCGACGTGCCGGTCGAGCGCGTTGAAGCACGTGTTCATCCGCCCGCCGACGAACCAGCGGGAGTCGTGGAGAACGTGCTCCCACGGCTCGTCCCAGTCGAGCGCGCCGGCGGCGTCTGCCCAGAACGCTTCGGGTGTCTCGAGCGATCGCCGGTAGACCCCGTCGAACACCCTAACTAGCCTACGCCGCAGGGTGAAGGTCTGCATCGTCGGAGCCTCCGGCAAGCTCGGGCAGTACATGGTCCAGCACGCGCTCGATCGCGGCTACGAGGTCGTCGGCGTGTGCCGGGCGGAGAGCGTCGGGAAGCTCGACGGGTTCAAGGGGCGGATCACGATCGTCCCCGGCGCGACCGACGACCGCGAGGTGATCGAGCGGGCGGTCGCCGGGTGCGACGGGGTGCTCGTCGTGCTCGTCCCACGCGGGGTGCACGGATACTCGACGGGAACGGCCCAGGCGGTGCTCGACCACGCGCCGCCGGGGGCGCGGCTCGTGTTCTCGTGCGGGTGGCACATCACGCGCGACGGCCAGGACGTCTACCCGTGGAAGATTAAGGCGATCGTCAAGGTCCTCGGCCCGCTCGCGCGCCTCATGCGCTTCGCCGACCTGGACGACCAGGTGGAGGCGTGCCGGCGCGTGTTCGCGAGCGACACGAGGTGGACCGTCGTCCGCGGGAGCGACCTCGAGGAGGGCGAGAGCCAAGGCCTGCCCATGTGGAGCCGGCACGTCGGCGACCCGATCCTCGCGAGCAACCGCACCCGCCGCGTCGACTTCGCCCTGTTCATGGTCGAGGCGCTCGAGAACGACGAGCTCGTCCACGAGGCGCCGGCGATCGTCGGCCGGCAGGCGCCCTCGGCGCGGGGGTGAACTTTTGCGCCGTTTGCGCAAGACTGAAGTCCTCACGCGGCCGGCAGGCGGCCGCCAGGGGAAGGGGAGGCCAGCGCATGACCGCCGTCTGTCGTGTCGTCCTACTCGCAGCGATCGCAGTCCTCGTCGGTGCCCCGACTGCCGGGCGCGCCGCATCGGACCCCGCAGCGCATCACAGTCTGCGTGAGCCCGTCACCGACCAGAACTTCTACTTCGTCATGCCCGATCGCTTCGAGAACGGCGACCCGGCGAACGACAACGGCGACCTCCCGCCCGGTAAGGGCGAGGGTCAGTCCGGCTTCGACCCGACCGGCAAGGGCTGGTACCACGGCGGCGACCTGAAGGGCCTGACCGCCAAGCTCGACTACATCAAGGGCCTCGGCACGACCGCCATCTGGCTCACCCCGAGCTTCAAGAACAAGGCGGTTCAGCCGCAGGACAACTCGGCCGGCTACCACGGCTACTGGATCACCGACTTCACGCGCATCGACCCGCACCTCGGCACGAACGCCGACCTGCGCGCGCTCGTGGACGGGGCTCACGCACGCGGCATGAAGGTCTTCTTCGACATCATCACCAACCACACGGCAGACGTCATCGAGTACACCGACGGCGGCGTCGGACGGAAGGGCTACGTGTCCAAGGACGCCTCGCCGTACCGCACGGCCGCCGGGACGCCCTTCGACGACCGCGACTTCGCCGGCACGAGCTTCTTCCCCACGCTCGCGCCGACCGGCCAGCCGTCGTGCTCCGACCCGCCGACGGGCTTCACCAGCTTCCCGTACCACCCGTGCGTGCCCGACGCGGAGCGCGACGTCAAGGTGCCGGCCTGGCTGAACGACGTGAGCCTCTACCACAACCGCGGGGACACGACGTTCACAGGCGAGAACTCCCAGTACGGCGACTTCTTCGGCCTCGACGACCTCTTCACCGAGAACCCGCGCGTCGTCGACGGCTTCATCGACATCTACAAGACCTGGATCCACGACTTCCGGATCGACGGCTTCCGGATGGACACGATGAAGCACGTCGACGACGCGTTCTGGCAGAAGTTCGCGCCTGCGATCCAGAGCTACGCGGCCTCGCAGGGAATCCCCGACTTCTACATGTTCGGCGAGGTGGCCGAGGACACGAGCCGGCCGATCACGTCGCACTACATGGTCCACGACGCCGTGCAGGGCGTCCTGGACTTCCCGTTCCAGACGGCCGCGACGCACTTCGCTGCGGGCTCCGCGCCGACCGACGAGCTGCGCGACTTCTTCGTCGGCGACGACTGGTACACCGACGGCGACTCGAACGTCTACAACCTGCCGACCTTCCTCGGGAACCACGACCGCGGGCGCATCGGCATGTTCGTGCGCAACGCGAACCCGGGGGCGACCGAGGCGGAGCTCCTGCGGCGCGACGAGCTGGCGCACGAGCTCATGTACTTCTCGCGCGGCGACCCGGTCGTCTACTACGGCGACGAGCAAGGGTTCACCGGAGCCGACGGCGACCAGGACGCGCGGCAGGACATGTTCCCGTCGCAGTCGCCGCAGTACAACAACCTGAGCGACCCGATCCCCGGCGACGACGGGGCCGGGAACAACGACGACATCGGCTCGAACGCGACGCCGATCGACGACAACTTCGATCCCTCGCACCCGCTCTATCGGAAGCTCGCGCAGCTGGCGGCGATCACGGCCGCGAACCCGGCCCTGCGGAACGGAGCGGAGCAGGTTCGCTACTCGTCGCCTGAGGCGGGGATCTACGCGTTCTCGCGCATCGAGCGCGACCGCGAGAACGCCTACGAGTACGTGGTGGCGCTGAACAACGCGGAGCATGCGGCCACGGCGTCGGTGCCGACGTTCGTGCCCGACAGCAAGTGGGAGCGGATCTACGGCGACGGGCCGGACACGCTGGCGAGCGGGAGCGACGCCCACCTCGGCGTAACGGTCGGGCCGCTCTCGACGGTCGTCTACGTCTCGAAGAAGCACATCCCGCGCAGCGCGGCGGCGCCGCCGGTCTCCCTCGACGTGCCGGCCGAGGGCCGCGACCGCCTCGAGGTGCGCGCCGACGTCGCGGGCGACTCCTTCTACGAGGTGACCTTCCTCGCCAAGATCGGCGACGGCGCCTGGCAGGACATCGGCACCGACGACAACGCGCCGTACCGCGTCTTCCATGATGTCTCCGACATCGCGCCCGGCACGACGATCCAGTACCGGGCGATCGTGCTCGACAACGCGAATCACACGAGCTCGAGCTCGGTGCGAAGCGCGACGGTTGCCGCGCCGGCGATCGTCCTCGAGGCGCCGAACGAGGGCCAGCGGGTGCGCGGCACCGTCGAGGTCCGGGCGACCGCGACCCCGGAGCACTGGAACTACGTCGTCACGTTCGAGCGCTCGGTGGACGGAGGCCCCTTCACGCCGATCGGCACCGACGACTCTTCGCCCGTCTACACCGTCTTCGACGACACGTCTGGCCTCGCCGACGGGTCACACGTGACCTATCGCGCCGTGCTGACCTACGCGCCGGGCCAGACCGTCACGAGCGACACGCGGACGGTCACGATCGTCCAGGCGGGAGTGGCGCAGGCGGTCATCCACTACAACCGTCCCGACGCCGACTACGCCGCGTGGGGCCTGCACCTGTGGGGCGACGGTCTTGCGCCCGGGGAGGCGACCGCCGAGTGGACGAGCCCGACGCCGTTCGAGTCCACCGACGCCTACGGCGCCCTGCACCGGATCACCATCGCCGACGACACGAAGAAGGTGGGCTTCATCGTCCACGGCATGCCGCCTGCGACCGATCCGAACATCAAGGACACGCCGAACGACCGGTTCTTCATCCCGCTCGCGACACCGGAGATCTGGCTGAGGCAGGGCGACGCGCGGATCTTCAGCTGCGCGGCGGCAGACGACACCTGCGTGGTGCCTTCGGCGTAGCTCACGTCGACACGTACCGTGCACCGAGGGTTGTCGCGAGCGTGCGATGCGCCGGGCTTGCGCCGATCAGGATCGACCGCGCGGGATCCACGCCGTGTGCGCGCGCGAACGCGAGGATCAATCCCGGTAGCGGCGGCCGGCACCAGCAGGTCGGCGGGCCGCCGGGGTGCGGACAGAGCGCACTTTCCACCGGTCCCGTCACCTGGGCCGCGAGCGCGGCGACGAGCGGTGCGAGCTGGTCGGGCGCACCGTCGGGAAGCCAGTCGAAGACGAGATGAGGAGCGTCCGGATCGCCCTGTCGCGACCACCTGCCTTCCCTCAGCGCCGCGGCAGCGACGAAGACACCCGCTCGCGCTCGACCTATGGGTGACGCGCGCGCGAAGAGTACGTGCTCGACGTCGCTCAGCCCCTCGTCGAGCGAGGGCGGCTCGAGCTCACGGAGGGCTCGCATCTGCGAGGTCGGCGCCAGCGTGCGAACCTCCTTCGGAGTCACCAATGATCCGAAACGCTCGAGCAGCCACTCGACGTGATTGACCTGCGCCTCGGCCAACGGAGTGTCGAGCCACACGCACCGCGTCGACGCACCGTGTCGGCTCGCCGCCTCGATGACGTAGCTCCGCGAGGCGCGCGTGAGGTACGTGTTGTCGAGCACGACCCGCCGCGCGCCCGCCGCCAGCAACTCGTCGAGCACGTCCGCGAGCCCGCGCAAGGAGCCGCCGCGCTCGTCACGGTTGAGCCGCTCGTAGCCGCGTGCGACGTACTCCTCCGCGAAGCGGCTCTTCCCGGCGCCGGGGATACCCATGACGAGCACGACCTCTGCACCGGTCCGTCGTGTCCGCTCGGTGCTTCGTGCGCCGAACTCTCTGTCGAGCAGGGCTCGTTCCTCCGGGTCGAGCGTGATCGCCGCTGCCGCGGCAGCCGACCGAGCCGTCTCCGGCCGTCGAGCACCGGGAATCGCGACGATCTCGGGCGAGAGCGCGAGCAGCCACGCGAGCGCGACCTCGGCCGGAGTTGCGCCGTGCGCTTTCGCGACCTCGGCCAGCGCGTGGTTCCGAGCGAGCCGCGGCGCCCGGCGAGGCCCACCGAGCGGCGAGTGCGCAATCACGGCGACGCCGGCCTCTGCGCAGCGGGCGACGACTCCGCCACGCAGCGCGCCGACGTCGAACGGACTGAGCGCAACCTGGACGGCCGCGATCGGCGCGAGCTCGAGCGCCTCGTCGAGCAGCCGCCGGTTGACGTTCGAGACGCCGACGTGCGGCACGAGCCCGTCCGCGACGAGCCGCTCGAGCGCGCGGAGCGACGTGCGCCAGGGAGTCCGAGGGTCGGGCGCGTGGATGAGGTAGAGGTCGATCGGCAGCCCTTCGAGCGCCGCGAGGCTCGCCTCGCAGTCCGCGCGCAGTGCCTTCGCTCGCCCGTCGGGGACCCAACCACCGCCGACCCGAGTCATGCCGCCCTTCGTGACGATGCGAGCCCGAGCGTCCGCGCCGGAGCGACGGAGCGCGCGGACGAGCAGCCGCTCGTTGTGGCCGAGGTCGTCCTCCCCCAACCCGTAGGAGCGCGCGGTGTCGAAGACCGTCATGCCCGCGTCGGCCGCGGCGGCGATCGTCTCGAGCGCCGACTCCTCGTCGCGCTCCGGCTCGGTCGACAAGCGCATGCAGCCAAGCCCGATCCGGAGCTCCGAAGCACCGAGCCACGGCGCACGAGTCATGTCAGCGCCAACTCTGGGGCGAGCTACGCCGGCGGCGTCAATTCCTGGACGACGACGCGGAGCGCACCGGCGACCGTCGCCCAGGCTTCGTCGCGATTCTTCCACTTCGTCACGGGACGCACGCGCTTGCCGTCGAGAGGTGTGGCCTGAAGCTTGCCGAAGCACTGGTTCGTCCAGTCGACCGGTCGGACGATGATCGGAACGACGCGTGCCTTATTGTCCTCTTGCAGCTGAAGCGCCCGGCGCAGCTCGTCGCTGTTCACGTATTCAGAGTTCGTGAAGCTGCTGCTGACAAGCAGCAGGATGATGTCCGCCGCCTCGAGGTTTTCGTGGATCGCGCTCTCCCACTCGGTCCCGGCGCTGATGTCGCGGTCGGTCCATGGCTCGATCAGGTTCTCGTTCCGTAACGAGGAGAGATGAGCCGACAGCTGCATGCGGTACTCGTTGTCGTCGTGGGCGTACGAGCAGAACACTCGAAGCGGTCGCGGCGCTTCCGACACCTGCGGCGCTGCTGCAGCCGACGGCGTCGGGAGCTCCGTGAGGTGCAGCGTCTCGACCACGTCGGCGGCGGGGTAATCGCCCTTCTTCAAGTCGGCGATGTCACGAGAGGGCACGAAGTACACAGTGGGGCCGCCCGCGTCGGCCCATGCCTCCCAGACCTTCCGGTATGTCTTGTGCGGCCCCTGCGGTAGATCCGGCGAGAGCACCACCAGCACGGAGTCGGGCGGGAACATCGCCCTGAGCGCGTCGTGAGCGAACCGGTTTCGACGCGATGGGTCGTCGAGGACGAAGCCGGGGACCTGAGCGAGGTAGAGGGTCTTGTCGTTTCCCCTTGAGCGGACCGCCGTGATCGAGACGCCCAGCTTGCCGTCGTATGGATCCTTCAGCAGGGCGGATTCCACCTCCAGGCCTCGGTCGCCGGTGTGGCGGAAAAGCGCCTCGAGCAGGTCGGCGGGGACGCGGACGTCCTTCAGCGCATCTTCCGGATTCTGTACCCCCGTGCCGATGGACGGCGCCGCGTCGACGCCCTCCACCACGCGTTCGGCGATTCGCTTGAAGGGAAGGACAGTGCCCGACCCCTCGTCCGGCGGCTGCTCGGGGATGTTCTCGGCGGCCGCGCTCATGGTGCGACTGCCGGCGTTCCGGGCGGGTCGATCGATGCTTCCTTGGGGAGCAGCTCGACGTAGCGACGCGCGACCTCGCGGAGGGTGTCGTTCGCGGCGCGGCTGGTGACGCGGGCCGACCTCTCGGACGTGCAAATGCTGAGGAGCGCCACGTGCTCGACCTCCGCGAAGCGCTGAAGGGACTCGTCCGCCTCGCAATCCACCAGCACGAGGACCGGGTCCATCCGGCTGACGCTCATCAACGGCGGCTCGTCCGGCGAGTCCGCCGACCAGATGGGTGCGCTCTCGGACTGGAGTACCCGCGCTGCGGTAGCGAGCCGCGTTCCATCCGTCCAGCGGAGCCGGTCCGCCCCGGCCCCGCCTTGCTTGATCTCGACCGCCACGCCCCGGTCGTCCTTCTGCGCGACGAGGTTGAGCTCCACGAGCAGTGGATCGACCTCCTGCTCGAAGGTTCGCGGGCGTCGTTTCACGTGGTAGCCGGCGGCGGCAAACGCGCCCTCGAGCCGGCGGAGGATGTCTGGCGAGACGCCCCCGGGCTCGGCGTCCTCGGTGCGCGGCGCCGCCACGACCGATGCCGCGGTTGTATAGAGGGCGAGCGCGCCTGCGGCCCAGAGGTGCGAGATGCCCTCGGCAAGCAGGAAGGCAATCGCAGCCGCAGGTACGAGCAGGGCGGCGAGCGCTCCGACTACGACCTGCACCGGGTTGGTCGTTGCGAAGCTGTGGTAGGGCGAGAGGGCTCCCGCGACCGGTGGGTAGAGCTTCCCGCGCACCGAGTCGAGCGTGATGTAGGTGAACGTCGGGACGAGTGCGAGCGAACACACGCCGGCGACTAGCCTCGCCGTCGCATCGAGGTCCCAGTCGACACCGGCGTAGGACAGCACCTGAATGACGAGCAAGGCGATGCCGTAGGCCGCGAAGAAGAAGCCGCAGAGAGCAGCGGCGGGGGCGACGGCATCCACGGCCGCCAGCACGAACTCGAAGGGACGCGGAAGTGCCGTAGAGGCCGAGCGGATCCGCGCCACAGCGAAGGCGGTGACGGCGGCGATCCCGAAGGCGCCGGGAATGACGAGCCACTGCCCCCACGCGCACGCCACAGGCCCGACGCCGATCGTGACCGCGGCGGCCGTCAGGAGAGCCAGCATCACCCTGCCCTGCCGCTCGACGCTCAGGCCCTGCCCCTCGACCCTCACGCCTGCCGTGGCTGTCCCCATAGCCGCTCTCCTCGAGGAACCGATGTTCCTGTGAAGGTACTCCGAGCATGCCCCGAGTTCAACCGCGCGGTTGACGCGAAATCACCGCGTTCCCGGCCGCGGCGAGGTGCCGCGGCCCGGGAACCGCAGAAGGACTACGCCGAGACGGGAGCCGCGGGCGCATCGGGAGACGGCGAGGGCTCGCCGGGCTCGAGGCGCGGCAGCTGCTCGAGCCACCGCGGCAGGTACCAGTTCCGCTCACCGAGCAGCTTCATCGTCGCGGGCAGGAGCAGGGCGCGGATCACCGTCGCATCGATGAGGACGGCTGCGGCGAGACCGACGCCGGCCTGCTTCAGCTCGAGTGACGAGAGCGTCCCGAAGAGGGCGAAGACGCAGACCATCACCACGGCGGCGGCGGTGACCACGCCGGCGGTGAGCGCGATCGAGCGTCGCACGGCTACCTCGGTGGGCTCGCCGCGGTCGACGGCCTCCCGCACGCGGCTCAGGATGAAGACGTGGTAGTCCATCGAGAGCCCGAAGAGGACGACGAAGAGGAACAAGGGGAGCCAGGAGACGATCGTTCCGTTCGAGTGGAAGCCGAGGATCGACTCAGCCCAGCGGTGCTGGAAGACGAGCGCGAGCACGCCGTAGGACGCGCCGACCGAGAGCAGGTTCAGCGCGATCGCCTTGAGCGGCACCGCGATCGAGCGGAAGGCGACGAGCACCAAGCCGAACGCAAGCGCGAGGACGAACGCGAGCAGGTACGGAAGCGCGTGCAGGATCTGGCGCGTGAAGTCGACGTCTTCCGCCGTAGGGCCGGTGACGGCGGTCTCGGCTCCGGGTATGCGCCCGGCGGTCGAGGGGATCAGCCGCTCGGGTCGACCGGCTCGTGCGCCACGCCTCCGCGGACGGCGACCCGGCTGAGGCGGGGAACCGTGGCCGCACCGAGCGCTACCGGCCGGCCGCTCTCGCGAGAGGTACGGCCAGCCGGTAGCGAGATTCCCTAGGCCGAAAGAACCGGCTTCGCCTCCGGGGCGGCCGCAGACTCCTCGGGCTCCAGGCGCGGCAGCCACTCGAGCCACCGCGGCAGGTACCAGTTGCGGGCGCCGAGCAGCTTCATCGTCGCCGGCAGGAGCACCGCCCGCACCAGCGTCGCGTCGATCAGCACCGCCGCCGCCAGCCCGACTCCGAACTGCTTGAAGAACACCAGCGAGAGGGTCGTGAAGATCGAGAACACGGCGACCATCACGATCGCAGCGCTCGTCACAACCCCGGCGGTCGACTTGATCCCGTACGAGATCGCGTCGTCCATGCGCGCGCCGCGGTCGTACGCCTCCCGGATCCGGCTCACGATGAACACGTGGTAGTCCATCGAGAGGCCGAACAGGATCACGAACAGGAGCAGCGGCACGACCGGTGAGATCCCCGCGGTCGAGCTGAAGCCGAACAGCCCTTTGCCGATGCCGTGCTGGAAGACGAGCGCCAGCACACCGTACGCAGCGCCCACCGAGAGCAGGTTCAGCACGATCGCCTTGATCGCGACCACGATCGAGCGGAACGCGACCAGCATCAGGCCGAACGCGAACACGAGCACGAACGCGACGACGAGCGGGAGCTTCGACTTCATCTGGTCCTGCTGGTCCTTCCACTCGGCCGTGAGCCCGGTCACGCCGGCCTCCGCCCCCGGGAGCGCGCCGACGGTCTGCGGGACGATCTCGTCGCGCAGCGCCGCCAGAGCCGCGTTCGAGGCGGAGTCGGTTCCCGTGCCTCCGATCGGGACCGTGATGTTCGCGATCGTGCGCTCGCGATTCGTGTCGATCGTGATCGGCTCGTGGGCGCGTCCGCTCGCGAGCGCCCTCCGCTCGAGCTCGGAGATCGCGGTCCGGACGGCCGGCGCGTCCACGCTCGGTGCCTGCACGACGACGTTCGCCGGCAGCGCCTTGCCGGGGAAGGCCTGCTGCATGCGGTTGTAGGTCTTGACCACGTCCATCGACTTCGGGAACGTGCTCGGGCCCGGAGTCACGATCCGGAGGCCGAGCGCCGGAGCTGCGAGCGCCAGCAACAGCCCGCCCGCGAGCACCGCCGACACGAGCGGCCGGCGCAAGACGCCGTCGACGATCGCGCCCCAGAGGCGGCCTTCGCCGCCATCGCGGCGGAGCCGGCCGACGAGCGGGACGTGCCCCCGGTCGACGCGGTCGCCGAGCTTCGAGAGCAGCGCGGGCAGAACGGTCAGCGAGCCGAGCACCGCGACCGCGACGACCATCATCGTCGCGTAGGCGAACGACGAGAACGTCGCGTCGGCGGTCAGGAACATCCCGGCCATCGCCGCCATCACGGTCACGCCGGAGATGAGCACCGACCGGCCCGAGGTAGCCGCGGCCGCCTCGAGCGCGGCGCGCGGGCTCCGGCCCGCGGCTCGCTCCTCACGCTCGCGGCGGAGGTAGAACATCGAGTAGTCGACGCCGACCGCGAGCCCGACCAGCAGCACGACCGCGGGCGCTTCCTGCGCGAGCGGGAGCAGGTGGCTGGGCAGCGCGACGAGGCCGAACGTCGCGAAGACGGCCGTGAGCGCAAGCAGCAGCGGGATGCCCGCGGCCACGAGCGCGCCGAAGGCGATCACGAGGATGATCAGCGTCAGCGGGACCGAGTAGACGCCCGCGCTTTTGAGATCGTGCGCGAAGGCGTCGTCGGTCTCCTTGGCGGCGCTGGCATAGCCGAACTCACCGATGAAGAAGCCGGGGTGGGCGGTTTGCGCTGCCCCGACGCTCTTCAGGACCGGCCCCAGCTTGTCGGAGGCGTCGTTCTTGTCGCCGCGGATCTCGAAGTCCACGAGCGCCGCACGGCGATCGGGGGCGATCTTCGGCGGACGGACGTTCTGGACCACCGCCACCTTCGACACCCGGGTGACGACGTCCCGGACGGCGGCGTCGAAGGCGGGCGTGCCCGCTCGAGCCGATCCGCTCTCGACGAGGATGCTCTCGTCCGCGGGCAGCTTGAAGCCCTTCTCGAGGATCCGGTCCATGCGGCCCGACTGGCCCGGCCCGGACGTATTCGGGTCGATGTTCTTCACGCCGAGGGCGCTACCGATCCCGTACGCGACGACGACGAGCGCGAGCCAGCCGAAGGTCGCGGTCTTCCAGTGACTTGCGCTCCAGCGGCCCATCCGGGCCGCGAGGTTGGTGGGACTGCCTGCCGCGGTCATGTCCGTTCCTCCTTGGTTCGACGACACACCTGCGACGCTACGAGCGCGTCGTCTCGGGGTCGTCGGAGCGAGGTCGGAAGCGGGCTCGTACCAGCGACGGTTCGCGGCTCCTACCTGAGTAGGAGGAACCTCGTCAGCGGCATCTCTCCGTGGTCGGCAGCGGCGCATTGCACCCCGAGAGGCCGAGCGTCAATTCTTCCTCGAACGCGGCCGAGCCGTCTGCGTTGTCGAGGCGGATGGCGACGAGCTGCTTCGCCGCCACGAGGTGAGCCGAGGGGATCGAGTACAGGAGGAACCCGTCCACGAGCTTCACGGAGACGTGGCTGTAATCCGCGAACTCGAGCTCGACTCGGTCGAAGCGCCGAGGGACCTCCCCGGCGACGACGACCGAGCGCCTCGTCAGCAGCCATGTGTAGTACGGGCTGAGGCTGCCGTGCAAGCAGCCGATCGTGTGGGCTCGCTCGCCGAGCTGAACCCACGCGCACGAGCGCCCGTACCGGGTGGGTGCGCGCCAGAGGATCGCTTCGCCGTCGGGCGTCCGGGCTCGAGCGACCGCGGTCTTCTCGGCCTTGATCGCATCGGGAGGCGGAACCGGCTCGGCCCCGGAGTACGACGTGGTGACGACGTTCCCGCGGGCATCGAGCGCTTCGAGCCGCGTCGCTTCGCGGCCGCCCACCCGATGCTCGGGGGGCACGTCGTAGTAGAAGAAGCCGTAGCCGCCGATCGGCGTGTTCACCCACGTGATTCGCGGCCGGGCGGTATCGCCGTCGGCGAATCTGACCAGCAGCGAATCGACCCACCTGGCGTTGACGTCTCCGTAGATCGCCGTCATGACGCGTCGGTCCGACGGCCGGCGCCCCTCCACACCCCAGACGGAGTCCAGAGGCCAGGGTCCGAGCTTTTCGCACACACCCCCCGCGCGGAGGACGACGCAGTACCTGCCGCGCCTATTCGGCGCAATCCAGAACGTCCTCTTCGCCAGGTCGTTGTCGACGACCGCGACGCGACGGACCTCGCTGGCCAGCACGCCCGACGCCCTGGGCGGGGCTCCATGGCCGAGATCTGCGAACTCGGTGAAGACCCGGGGCGGCGCGGACTCGGACTTCGAGAAGTCCAGCCAATGTCCGCGTAGCGCGAGTGCCGTGCCGACGACGGCCAGGACCAGCGAGCCGGCGATCGCGACCACAGCCAGTCGCCACCGGGGCCGAGGCGCAGTCGCCGTTCGCATTCGCCACGAATCCGCGAGCGCAGACACGCGCGCCTCCAACTCGGGCTGCCTCGCCTCCGGAATCGGGTTCGCCTTGGCGAGCAGCTCCAGGACGTCACTCATAGCCGCGCCTCCTTCATCTCTGGCCTCGGTGTCCCTGGCGGCGCATCCGCGCGCTCGACGAGCCGCTCGAGCCGACGCCTCGCCCGATGGAGCCGGACACGGCAACGAGCCGGCGTGATTCCAAGCACGCGGGCAGCGGCGGCCGGCTTCAGCCCCTCCCACGCGACAAGCAGCAAGAGCTCGCGGTCGGTCTCCCGGAGCTGGGACAGAGCCGCGACGACGCGGCGCGACGACTCCGGCGCGTCTTCCGCGCTCGCGGGCGGTGTCTTCTCCACCAGACGATGGGCGACCGCCGCCTGCCGCCGCGCCGACCGGCGCTGGTTGGCGATGACCTTACGAGCGACGCCGTAGAGCCAGGGCAGCGGCTCCGCGGGGATGGCGTCCCGCCGGCGCCAGGCGACCGCGAACGTCTCGGCGAACGCATCCTCCGCGAGCTCGGGCGTCGTCCGTCGCAGGCAGTAGCCGAGGACGGGGGCGGCGCACCGGTCGTAGAGCGCCTCGAAGTCCCGCGCGTCCTGCGGAGGGTCCATCACCTCCTTCTGTCCGCTTTGCGGGTTTTCGTTTCAGGTCGCTACCCGCTGCGGGCGCGCGCTCGTCGCATCCGCCAAGCTCTGCCTCTGGGCCTGAAGCTCCCAGACGACGTCGAGGGCGAGGACGGTCGCGTTCGCACCGACGGTAGCTCCGACGATCGCGAACAGCGGCGCAAGCATCCCGAAGCCCGCCGACGTGACGTTGAACCCGAGCCACGCGCCGACGAGCGCGCCGCCCGCCGCCGCCGCGAAGCCGATCGCCTTCGTGCGCGCCGACCAGTCGCGGCGCACCCAGGCGAAGTAGACGGCGAGCCCGATCGGAACGCCGACCGAGAGCGACCCGAGCAGCTCGTCCTGGAGCGGCACCGTCGGCAGGGCCGTCAGCACGATCAGCGCGCCGACGATCCAGCCGCCGAGCCCGAGCAGAGGCGCGTACACCGACCGCACAGCCGCGCCCGCCTTCCGCCCGAACGGCCGCCGGCGAAGCGCCAGCCAGAGCAGCGAGAGCACGGTCAGCGCGCCGAGCCCGAGCATCGAGCCGAGGACGATCTTCGCGATGTCTCCGTGGCTCACGCTCGGGGTGAAGTCGACCGGCTTGTCGGTGTACGCCGACGTGTCGACGCGGCCGCTGTCGAGGTAGGTGTTGATCAGGCGCGAGCTCGCCTTGGGCTGGTAGGCCCAGAAGTCGTCCGTGTGGCCGATGTTGCGGATGACGACCTGAAGGCCGTTCGATAGGTGCGGGAGCAACTCACGCGCGGCCCACTGCGGCGGCGTCGCGAAGTCGAGCCGGCCGCCGACGAGGAGCGTCTCGACCTTCGAGTCCTGGACGCGCGTGTACTCGTTCTCGTCCGGGTTCGCCGGCCAGGCGTCGACGAGTCGCCCGCCGGCCCAGATCAGGTCGGTGCCGGGTGCGCCGATCACGGAACCGCGGTCGGCATGAGCCGCGAAGAAGCGCCTCGCCGCTGCGGCGTCGGTCCGCCCCACGGCGGCGACGTCGCCCCAAACCTGCCCGCGCGGGAAGAGGAGCTGCGCCATTGTCGACAGAAGCCAGGCGCCGCTGCCGTCGCCTCGGTCGGCGGCGCGGAGCGTGCCGATCGTGAGCGGCGCGTCGAGTGGCCCGCCCCCGTCTGGAGTCGCGTTCATCAGGCCGAAGAACGCGGCCGCCTGGACGTTGCCCGTCTTGATCGGCAGGAACCAGAAGCGCTTAGGCATGTCCTGGTACGCCGAGTGGAGCGAGGCAGTAAGGCCCGGCGTCGGGTAGAGCGCGGCGTAGCGGCGAACCTGCTCGCCCGTCGTCTGCGCGTCCCAAAGGAAGTGTCCGGGCGGGTTGACGCCGACCATCACCGAGCGGTGGACGCGCTTGGGGTAGCGCCAGGCGTAGATCATCGCCGTGCGCGTCCCCGCGCTCTCGCTGAGCAGGTCGACGCGGTCGTAGCCGAGCGCGCGCCGGGCGGCGTCGAGGTCGTCGACGCGCTCGGGGAGCGAGTAGCCGGCGAGGTCGACGCCGTCGTCGGAGAGGCGGCGCGCGCAGTCCTCGAACGCGGCCGCGGCGGCGCGGTACGACGCGGCGGTGAGGAAGTCGCGCGCGTGCTCGCGCGCCGAGGTCACCTCGGGACAGTCGAGCCGCGACGAGCCGTCGACGCCGCGGTAGCCGACAAGGACGACGTCGTGCTTGTCCGCGAAGCGGCTTGCGTCGGGAAACGTCATGTTCGTGAGCCCGGGGCCGCCCTGGAGGCGGAAGATCGGGACGCCGGGGTGCGCGAAGCGCGCACGAACGCGCGTCACGGGAAGCGCGATCAGACGCGAGTCCGGATCGTGCCGGTTCTCGCGCACGACGAGCGTGCCGCAGTCGGCGCGGTAGCTGCCGTTCTCGGTGCCGTAGTGGCACGGGTGGAGCTTCAGCTGGCCGGCCTGCGCGCCGGAGGGAACGGAGACCCGGTCGCTGTCGAGGCTGAAGTGGAGGTAGAGGAGGCCGGCGGTCGTGAGGGTGATGAGCGCGAGCGCGACGATGCGTGTGGAGCGGAATGTGTTCATGGCGCGGACGCTAGGAGCGCGGCGCGCGATCGGCATCGTCGCGAAGGCGCGTTCGCGCTCGTACCCGCCGCCGATTCGGCGTCCTACCTCGGTAGGAGGCGTTACGCGGACGGCTGGGGTACGTTCACGGCGTGAGACGCGTCCGGTCGCTCGCGCGCAAGTACTGGTTCGAGGTGCTGATCGCGGCCTTGGCGATCGAAGCCATGTCCGAGGTGGTGGTCGGTCGCGACTCGGACGGCGCGCCCTCGCTGTGGTTCGCCCTCCTCCTGATCGCGATCGTCGTGTCGCCGATCTTCGCGCGCCGGCGCTTTCCGTTCGCCGCCCCCGCGACGTACTGGCTGCTGGCGGCCGGGATCTCGTTCGTCAACTGGTGGGTGCTCCCGAGCGCGCACAGCCTCTTCGTCGTCGGGATGGCCGTCTCGTTCCTGCTCGGGAACCTGCGCGACGACCTGCGCGCGGGCATCGGGTTGGTGGTGGTCGTCGGCAGCGCGCTCGTCCTGGATCACCAGATTCCCGATCACACCACCGCCGAGCTCGTCTTCGTCCCGATGGAGTTCGCGATCAGCTGGCTGGCGGGCTTCGCCGTCCGCGAGCGGGCCGTGAAGGCCGAGGCGGCGGAGGTACGCGCGACCGTGGCCGAGCGGGAGCGAGACGCGGCGGCGCGCGTCGCGGTCGCGGAAGAGCGGGCCCGGATCGCGCGCGAGCTCCACGACGTCGTCGCGCACGCGGTCAGCGTGATGGTGCTCCAGGTCGGCGCGGTGAGGCACAAGCTTCCGGAGGAGCTCGACGACGACCGCGAGGCGCTGAACGGCGTCGAGCGGGCCGGCCGAACGGCGCTCACGGAGATGCGCCGGCTCCTCGCCGCCATGCGCACCGACGAGGATGAGGCCGAGCTGGCGCCACAGCCCGGCCTCGACGGCCTCGACTCGCTGGCGGAGGAGGTCGGCCGCGCCGGCCTGCCCGTCCGGCTGCACGTCGAGGGCGAGCGGTTCCAGCTCCCGCGGGCGATCGACCTCTCCGCCTACCGGATCGTGCAGGAGGGCCTGACGAACGCGCTCAAGCACGCGCGCGCGTCGGCCGCCGACGTGACCGTTCGCTACCGGCCCGACGAGCTCCGGCTCGAGGTCCGCGACGACGGCACGGGCCTGGCGGCAAGCGACGGTCTCGGCCACGGCCTCGTCGGCATTCGTGAACGCGTCAAGATCTACGGCGGCGAGATGAGCGCAGGAACAGCAAACGGGGGCGGCTTCGTCCTCAGCACGCGCCTCCCCATCGGATGAGCATCCGCGTGCTGGTCGCCGACGACCAGTCGATGGTGCGCGCCGGCTTCCGCATGCTGCTCTCGAGCCAGGAGGACATCGAGGTCGTGGCGGAAGCGTCGAACGGGCTCGAGGCGGTCGACAAGGCCGCTCGCTTCGGGCCGACCGTCGTGCTGATGGACATCCGCATGCCCGAGCTCGACGGGCTCGAAGCGGCGCGGCGGATCCTCGCCGCCGACGGGGCGGCGCGGATCCTGATCCTGACGACGTTCGACCACGACGAGTACGTCTACGAGGCGCTCCGCGCCGGCGCGAGCGGGTTCGTGCTGAAGGACGACCCGCCCGAGCAGCTCCTGGCCGCAATCCGCACCGTCGCCGGCGGCGAGGCGCTCCTCTCCCCCGCGGTCACGAAGCGCGTGATCAAGCAGTTCGCGCGCATCCCGCGGTCCGCACCCCCGCCGCAGCTCGAGGAGCTCACGGAGCGCGAGCTCGACGTCTTCCGCCTGATCGCCCGCGGCCTCTCGAACGCCGAGATCGGCCAGGAGCTCTACATCAGCGACACGACCGTCAAGACGCACATCACGCACATCCTCCAGAAGCTCGACCTGCGCGACCGCGTCCAGGCCGTCGTGCTCGCGTACGAGACCGGGCTCTTCGACACGACGGCTTGAGACGCGTCCTCGTCATGACTCTCGTGGCGGCCGTCGCCGTCGCCGGCTGCGGGACTTCGAAGCACTCGAGCCGGCCGAGCGCCTCGCCGCGCAACGACGTCTTCTCGTACGACGCGGCGACGCCGCTTCGGTACGTCGACCGCGGCCGGGTGAACACCCACGACTCGGCGCTCGCCGTCCACGACGTCGCGTTCACGAGCAGCGGCCGCCGCGTCGACGGCTACCTCGTCGTCCCGCCGGGACGCGGCCGGAAGCCCGCGGTCGTGTTTGTCCACGGCTCCGGGGGCGACCGCACCGAGCTGCTCCCCCAGGCCGGCATGCTCGCAGCGCGCGGCGTCGTCGCGCTGACGATCACCGCGCCTTCGGCGACGGCGCAGAGCTCGGCGACGACGCCGGGACAGCTGCTCGGGGAGATGCGCGCGACCTCGTTCGCCGACGTCGTGGCCGTGCGCCGCGCCGTCGACGTCCTGCGGTCGCTGCCGGACGTCGACCCGAACCGGATCGGCTACCTCGGCTGGAGCGCCGGCGCCCGCACGGGGGCGCTCGTCGCCGCGGCCGAGCCGAGGCTGCGCGCGCTCGTCCTCCTCTCCGCGGGCGCGGCGCCCATCTCGGCCTACACCGCCGCGGCGCCGCCCACGCTCCGGCCGCAGGTCCGGCAGGAGCTCGGAAGCGTCGACCCGATCCGCTACGTCGCCCGCGCGCGGCCGGGGAGCCTCCTGCTCGAGGACGGCCGGCGCGACAGCATCGTTCCGCACGCGGCGCTGCTGAACATCGTCCACGCGGCGCCGCGAGGGACACTCGTCCACTGGTACGACGCGCCGCACGAACTCGACCGCGCCGCCTACCGCGACGCGTTCGCCTGGCTCACGCGCAAGCTCCGCGACTAACGCACAGGTTGGATGTGCGAGACGAGCTCGCCGTCCAGCAATGCGTGCACGACGAAGCCCGCGGGGTCGTCGGAGAACCGGATCTCCTCGCCGCCGAGGTCGAGCAGCGCCTGGACGTAGGTGCTCGGGGCCGCGAGGACGCTTCGCCCGGCTAGCTCTGCGTAGACGGCTCGGTGCACGTGGCCGGCGACGATCCGGCGCACCTGCGGATGAGCCGCGACGACCTTGCCGAGGGCCTGCCGATCGGCCGACGGAAGGCCGATCTCGTCGAAGGCCGGGATCCCGATCACGACCGGTGGGTGGTGCAATGCGAGCACGGTGGGGACGTCCGGGGCGGCCGCGAGCGTCGTCTCCAGCCAGGCGAGACGGTCGGCGTCGAGGTCGCCGCGGTTCTCGCCGGGCCGCGTGCTGTCGAGGACGACGAACCGCAGCGGGCCGAGCTCGACCGCGTACTGGACCGGCTCCGCGTCCGTCCCGGGAAGCCCGAGGCTACGGCGCAACGCGGCGCGGTCGTCGTGGTTGCCGGGCAGGACGTGGAGTGGCGCGCCGAGCCGGCCCACGAGCTCCTGAACCAGGTCGTACTCCTCGGCAGCGCCGTGCTCGGCGAGGTCGCCGGAGATCAGCACCGCATCGGGCCTCGGCACCAGCTCAGCGACGGCCTCCACGGCGGCGGCGAGCTTGGCGACGGGATCACCGAAGCCCCAGTCCGCCCCGACGTGCGGGTCGCTGAGCTGGACGAGCGTGAACGGATCGATCGCAGGCGCCTCCGAGCGCAGAGGCTACGCGGCCTGAGACGCCTCGCCCTGCATTACCTGGGCGAGGCGCTCACGGACGCGGTCGATCTCCGCGCCGTACATGGCGAGCTCGGTCGTCTCCGCGCCGTTCCGCTCGCGGAGCTTGCGGACGAGCACGAGCCCCTTCAGGTGCAGGACGAGGTCGTCCAGCTCGCGGAAGCTCGTCATGCCGCCTCCTCGAGCGGAACCGGCTCGAGGATCGGCGCAGCAGGCGCGGGCGCCGACCGGACGAAGCCGCCCGCGATGAGCGCGCCCGTGACGAGGAGCCCGGTCAGGACGTAGAGCGCGGTCTGGAAGCCGTGGTCGAGCGCGACGCCGCTCGACGCCCCGGCGTGCGCGTTCAGGTAGTGGCTCGTCGAGGTGGCCGCGATCGCGCTCGTCGCCGCGACGCCGATCGCTCCACCGATCTGCCGGCTCGTGTTGATCAGGCCGGAGGCGACGCCCGCGTCGGCGCGCTCGACGCCGGTCAGGCTGGCGATCGTCACCGGGACGAACGAGAAGCCCATGCCGGCGCCGCCGAGGACGAAGGCCGGGAAGAGATCCCAGAAGTAGTGCCCGTCCACGGGCAGCCGCGTCAGCAACGCGACGGAGGCGGCGGACGCGAGGAGGCCTGCGGTGAGCGAGGCGCGGACGCCGACCCGCCCGACGACCATCTGCGCAACGTTCGAGATCACGACGACCGTGAGCGCGAAGCCGGTGAAGGCGACGCCGGTCTGAACGGCGGAGTAGTGGAGCACGTCCTGCATGTAGAGCGTCAGCAAGAAGAACTCCGAGAACGCAACCGACCCGACGATCGCCATCGTCGCATTGGCTCCCGAGAGCGTCCGCAGGCGGAAGATGCGGAGCGGCAGGAGCGGCGAGCGCGAGCGGAGCTCGATCCCGACGAAGGCGAGGACGAGCGCCGCGGCGCCGCCGAGCAGCGTAAGCGTCGTCGAGGAGCCCCAGCCGTCGCTCGTCGCCCGCGTCAGCGCGTAGACGAGGAGCATCAGGCCGGCCGTGATCGAGGCGGCGCCGGCGAAGTCGAAGTGGCGGTGCGGCAGGTCGGCGCGGCTCTCCTGGAGCAGCCACGGCGCGAGCGCGATCGCGGCGAGGCCGACAGGGACGTTGATGAAGAAGATCCACGACCAGCTCAGGTACGACGTGAGCACGCCGCCGAGCAGGACGCCGACCGCGGCGCCGCTTCCGGAGGCCGCCCCGTAGATCCCGAGCGCGAGGTTGCGCTCACGGCCCTCGGCGAAGGTCGTCATCAGGAGCGCGAGCGCCGCCGGAGCGAGCAGCGCGCCGCCGAGCCCCTGCACGCCGCGGAAGGCGATCAGCGAGGACTCCGACCAAGCCAGGCCGCAGAGCAGCGAGGCCGCGCTGAAGAGCGCGAGTCCGGTCACGAAGAGCCGCCGCCGGCCGAGCAGGTCGGCGAGGCGACCGCCGAGCAAGAGCGCGCCGCCGAAGAGGATCGCGTAGGCGGAGATCACCCACTGGAGGTTCGTCGTCGAGAAATGGAGATCGGTCTTGATCGACGGGAGGGCGACGTTCACGATCGCCACGTCGAGGATGACCATGAACTGCGCCGTGACTACGAGCGCCAGAGCGCTCCATCGCCGCTCGTGCTTGGTCTCGTTCTTCACGCCGTTGTCCTTCCTAACCGTTGACATTCTCAACGTTATAGCAGACCAACGCTTGAGCGCGCTACTCTTTCTTCCATGAGCATCACAAACGTCGAGACCCCCACCCCGTCTTCCCGCCCTCGGCTGCCCGAAGAGCTGGCCTCGTCGACGCCGTTTCTCATGAAGCGGCTCGGCTTCAAGCTCAAGGACCAGTCGATGGCGGCGTACGAGCAGGCGGGTCTCCATCCCTATCACCACGCCGTTCTCGCCGTCCTCGACGAGGGGACGCGCGAGACGCAGGGTGCGATCGCGGACGCGCTCGGGTACGACCGCGGCCAGCTCGTCGGCCTGCTGGACGAGCTCGAGGACCAGAAGCTCGTCGAGCGGCAGCGCGACCCGGCCGACCGCCGGCGACACACCGTCCGGCTCACGCCCGACGGGAAGCGCGCGCTGGCGAAGCTGCGGGCCCTCGCCCGGAAGCTCGAGGACGACTTCCTCGCGTCGCTCGACGAGGACGAGCGAGCACAGCTCCACGCGCTCCTGCGACGACTCGCGGCGCAGCACCTGCCGCACTGCGCGCCCGCCTAGCGTAGGTAGCTGCGTAAGAACGCAGCCGCGCGTCTGATCCCGAGCGTCCCTTGGCGCCCCGGCCAAGCGTGCGACCCATGCGGATAGACGTACAGCGTGCTTGGGACGTGCGCGTCTTGGAGGGCGTGAAAGAGCGGCAGCGTCTCGGCGAGCGGGATCGCGTCGGTCGAGCCGCCGGAGAGGAGGATCGTCGGCGGCAGGAGCGCCGCGAACGACGGCGTGGCGCCGAAGGCGCCGGTCGAGAAGCCGGCGACCGCGGCGAAGACGCGTTGTGAGCTCGGTGCCGCGGCGGCCCGGATCGCGACCGCGCCGCCGAGCGACCAGCCGACGACGCCGATCCCGCTGGCGGGGGCGACGCCGTCCCGCCGGAGCGCCCGCCCAGCGTCGCGCGCGACCTCAACCCAGCGCGGAAAGGCGTCCCGCGCGCGGGCGTGCGCGTCGCAGAAGCCCTTCGGCCCCGGCGGCGGCGTCGGCTCGAAGTAGTCGACGTCGAGCGTCGAGATGCCGAAGCTCGGGAGCTCCGTGACCAGGCGGTGGTCGAAGGTCGAGAAGCCGCCGCAGCCGTGCAGCACGACGACTGCGCGCGCCGGCCCCGAGTCCGCGGCGCTGCAGAGCTCGCCCCGGATCGGCGCGCCGCCGCTCGGGAAGTCGGCACGCGTGCATCCCGCGCCGAAGTGCGGAAAGCCGCCGAGCACGAGCGCGGCGAGGAGCTCGATCAGCGCAGCGCCTCGAGCTCGTCGCCCGAGAGCTCGAGCTCGAGCGCGGCCAGGTTCTCCTTCAGGTGCTCGAGCGAGAGCGTGCCGGGGATCGGCACCATCGCGGGTGAGCGCCTGAGCAGCCACGCGAGCGTGATCTGCGCGGGCGTCGCGCCGTGGCGCTCGGCGATCTCGCGGAGCGCGGAGCCGCCGTCTCCGCCCAGCGGGAAGTACGGCACGAAGACGATCCCTTCGCCGGCGCAGTAGTCGACGACGTCCTCGTACTGCCGCTCGGAGAGGTTGTAGTGGTTCTGGACGGCGGCGATCGGCAGCACGCGGCGCGCCCGCTCGATCTGCTCGATCCCGACCTGGGAGAGGCCGATGTGCCGGATCTTGCCCGCGTCGCGGTACTCGGCGATCGCGCCGAGGCTCTCCTCGAGCGGCGTCTCCGGGTCGACGCGGTGCAGGTAGTAGAGCGCGATCGTGTCCGTCCGCAGCCGGCGCAGGCTGTCCTCGATCTGCGTGCGGAGCACCTCGGGGCGACCCTCCCCGCGCGCGTAGCCGCCTTTCGTCGCGACGACGACACCCTCGGGAGCGGGCGAGAAGGCGGCGCCGATCGTCGCTTCGCTCTCACCGTCCGTGTACGAGTGCGCTGTGTCGACGAAGCTCACCCCGGCGGCGACGGCCTCGCGCACGAACGCGACGTTCTCGGGCGTGTTCCTGAGCCTGTTCGTGCCGAGCCCGATCCGGGTCAGCTCGACGTCGCCGAGACGCGGCATCGAGCCATCTTTGCATTGCGGCTATCGCGTTCGCGCGCTGAACGGCCGCCAGAGCCGGTGGTTCCAGGTCGACCTCCGGTGGCACATCGGGCAGTGCTCGGGCGGCGTGACCGCGGCGACGCCATAGCCGCAGGACGAGCAGACGAGGCTCAGCTTCGGGCTCTCGACGGCGGCGTTCTGCATGGCATCGATCGTGCAGGCGACGGAGCTCGCTGCCAATGGGCTCGTCGCCCCATCTTCCGGCCGAAGATGGTGGCTCGGCCCGATCGCGCCGTCGCGGCGCCGTCGCGACGCTTCCGTCGTCGCCCCCAAAAGGAGGACGGAATGAACGACACGGTCATCACGCCCGAAGGACTGATCCGGCTGAGCGAGGAGCTCGAGCGCCTGAGGGCGGCGCGAGGCGAGCGGGACGAGCTGCTCGAGCGGCGGATCGCGCTGCTCGAGGAGCGGCTCGGGGCGGCACGGCTCGTCGAGCCGCAGCCTGGGAACGGGCGCGTGGACGTCGGCGAGCGCGTGCGTCTGTGCGACCTCGACTCGGGTGAGCGGCTCGACCTCGAGCTCGTCGGGCCGCTCGAGGCGGATCCGTCGAAGGGCCGCGTCTCGGTCGTCTCGCCGCTCGGGAAGGCGGTCGTCGGCCTGCGCCGCGGGCAGGTCGCAGGCGTGGACGCGCCGCTCGGCCGGCGCCACTTACGAGTGGTGGCCGTCGAGCCGCCTGGCCCCGCGGCGTAACGGGCTCAGCCGTCGATCTCGACGACTTCGAGCCTGATGCTGGTGCCGGCAAGGGCGACGTCGATGACGTCGCCCACATGCCGGCCGAGCAGCGCGGAGCCCAGAGGCGAGTCGAGTGGTACTCCCCCCTCGCCGATGCGGTAGTCGTTCACCGCGCCGGTCGTGAGGTCGAGGACGGTGACACGCTCGCCAACCTCGACCTCGCCGTCGTGCGCCGGCCCGACGAACACCGCCTCACGCCGCTTGCTCATGACGCCAGCCTCGCCCACGGAGGCCCGAGCCTCCATAGGGTCACGACCCCATCTACTCAGGCGGCCTCGTCAAGGAAAAGCGTCGCGACGAGCATGAAGATCAGCAGCGAGACCACGAACCAGACCATCCAGCGGCGAAGACGGGTCATGGCTGGATCAGCCCGCGGCGGATCGCGTAGCGGGTCAGCTCGACGCGGTCGCTCATCCCGAGCTTGTCGAGGATGTTCTGGCGGTGCCGCTCCACCGTCTTGACGCTGATCACGAGCTCCTTGGCGATCTCCTTCGACGAGTAGGCCTCGCCGATCAGCTTCAGCACCTGGAGCTCTCGCGGCGTCAGGACCTCGAAGTCGTCGTCCCCGCGCTCGACGACGTCCTTGACGAGGCTCGAGATCGCGGACGGATAGAGGAATGACTGGCCGCGCATCGTGCGCCGCACCGCGTCGACGATGTCGTGGTCGGCGTCCAACTTGAGCACGTAGCCGGAGGCGCCGGCCTTCAGCGACTGGAACAGGAACTGCTCGCTGTCGTACATCGACAGCATCAACAGGCGGAGCTCCGGCTTGCGCTTGTGCAGCTCATCTGCGGCCTGGATGCCGGTCGTCTTCGGCATGGACACGTCGAGGATGGCCAGGTCGACGTCGCCTGCGAGCGCCTTCTTGACCGCCTCGGCGCCGTCCTCGGCCTCGGCGACCACCTCGAGGTCGGGCTGGGCGTCGAGCACCTTCTTCAGGCCCGAGCGGACGATCGGGTGGTCGTCCGCGACGAGGATCCGGGTGACGAGCGGGATCGGCATCAGGCGCGCCCAGCCGGCACCTCGAGCCGGACCTCGACGCCGCCCTCGCGCCCGCGCTTGACGGCGAGCGCGCCGCCGACGAGCACCGCGCGCTCGCGCATCCCGCGCAGGCCGCCGTGCCCGTTCGCCGCCGCGGCCGCCTCGTCCATCCCGCGGCCGTCGTCTACGACCCGCAGGACGACGCTGCCGGCGCCCCGTTCGAGCGCGACCTCGACCCGCGAGGCCTGCGCGTGCCGGGCCACGTTCGTCAGGCTCTCCTGCGCGACCCGGTAGACCGTCAGCTCCGCCTCGTCGGAGAGCGGCGGCAGGTCGTCGGCGAACCGGCGCTCGATCCGCAGGCCGCTCGCGGCGAACTTCCGCGAGAGCTCCGTGAGCGCGCTCACGAGCCCGAGCTGGTCGAGCATCTCCGGGCGCAGCTCGCGCGCGATCCGCCGCACCTCCTCGAGCGCCTGCCGCACGGCCGCCTTCGTCTCCTCGCTCCGGGCCTCGCCTTCGAGCTGGAGCAGCACCCCGGTGAGCACCTGCCCGACCTCGTCGTGGAGGCCGCCCGCGATCCGCGCCCGCTCACCCTCCTGCGCGCGCAGCGCCCGCCGCCCGCTCTCGCGGCGCTCCTCCTCCAGCCGGTCGAGCATCTGGTTGAAGACCGCGACGAGCTCGGCCACCTCGGGACCGCCCCGCTCCGCGAGCCGCTGGCCCGGCCGGAGCAGGTCGACCGTCCGCATCCGCGCGGCGAGCTGCTCGATCGGCCTCAATGTCTGCCGCAGGAGCAGGAGGTTCGCGGCCAGCATCGCGACCAGGAAGACGGCGACGTCGAGCCCCTCGAGGAAGGCGAGCGAGGCGTGGACACGGCTGCGTGCTAGGACGAGCACGAGCGTCGCAACGACGAGCAGCGCGGCGTTGATGGCGAAGACCCGCCACAGAAGCGGTAGCCGGGAGAAGCGCACGGACGTGTTCTAGCGCGCGAACGCCGACAGCCGCCGGTCACTTCGCTTGCGCGTCGAGGGCGGCGCCACGACGACGGGCACGGGCGTCGCCGCCTCGAGCTCGCGCGCGAGCGTCCAGCGGAGGTTCCGCCCACCGAGCCCGGCCGGGCGGGCGCCGACCACGACCAGATCGGCGCCCTCCTCGGCAGCCACTCGCGCCAGCGCTTCCGCATAGTCACCCACTGCGACGCGGGTCTCGGCGTCGCGCGCCACGCCACGGGCGAGGGCCTCGAGGCGCCGTTCCGCCTCGACTCCTACATGAACGAGCACGACTCGCAGCTCGAGCCGCGCAGCGAGCGCGGCCGCGAACTCGGCCGCGCTCCGCCCCGCGAGCGGGTCGGTCACGTCACAGACGATCGTCCCGCCCATCATCCGTCGAGAAGCCAGGTGCGCAGGCGGATCGTCATCGCCGAGCACGGTACGAGTCGCTTCGCCCGCCCACCATCGGGCGGAGACCCCATTTCAGGATCTGGCGAGGACGGCGCGCGCGCCCGCCGCGCGCACGGCCGCGGAGAGCGTGTCGATGTCGTAGGCGCCGTAGTGGCGGCGGCCGTTGACGAAGAAGGTCGGGGTGCCGGAGACGCCGCTCAGGTCGGCGCTGTCGACGTCGTCGGCGACGCGCATGGCGCCCACCCGGTCGCGCAGGTCGTCGGCGAAGCGCTCGACGTCGAGCCCGAGCTCGTCCGCGTAGCCGATCAGGTCGTCCGGCTCGAGGGCGTCCTGGTGGTCGAGGAGGAGGTCGTGCATCTCCCAGAACGCGCCCTGCTGCGCCGCCGCCTCGGACCCCTCGGCGGCGAGCTGTGCGCGCGGGTGGACGTCATTCAGCGGCAGGTGCCGCCAGACGTAGCGGACGTCGGCGAAGTCGCGGAGCAGCTCGCGGACGACCGGCTCGGCCTGGCCGCAGAAGGGGCACTCGAAGTCGCCGTACTCGACGACGGTGACGGGCGCCTCGAGCGGGCCGCGGACGTGGTCGCGCTCGGGGTCGACGTCGAGGTAGAGGTCGGTGAGCGGCTCCGCCGTGCCGAGGAGGAAGCGCGCCCGCAGGCCGCGCGGCAGGAGCGAGACGGCGCGGAAGAGGAGCCACGTGAGCGCCGAGGCGCCGAGGGCGGCGCTCAGGATGCCGAGCTTCGCGTCCTCGAGCTCCACGCCGTGGAAGGCGATGGTCGCGATCAGAAGCGAGACGGTGAAGCCGATGCCGGCGATCGTCCCGCCGCCCGCGACCGCCGCCCAGCCGACGGGCGGGCGCAGCCGGCCGCGCGTCGCGCGCGTGAGCAGCCACGTGCCGCCGACGATTCCGATCGGCTTGCCGACGACGTAGCCGACGAGGATCCCGAGCGTGATCGTCGACCGGAACCCGCGCGCGAGGAAGCCGCCGTTGATCTGGATCCCCGCGTTCGCGAGCGCGAAGAGCGGCACGATCGCGTAGCTCGCCCAGGGGTGCCAGAGCTGCTGGAGCAGCTCGTTCCGCGAGGTCGCCGCGCGGAGCTGCGCGGCAGCGGAGCGCGCCAGCTCGGCCGTCGGCTGCTCCCGGAACTCGCGAAAGCGCTCCGTCGCCCGCTCGAGGCTCGGCCGCTCCGCCGGATAGGCGAACGCGAGGAGTCCCACCGCGAGGCCGATCACCACCGGCTCGACGCCGGCCTTCTCGAGGCCCACCCAGGAGCCCGCCGCGAGCACGAAGTAGCCGGGGCCGTAGCGGAAGTGGAGGAAGCGGAGCGCCACGGCGGCCCCGTAGAGGAGGACGGCTACGACCAGCGGCGTCACGTGGACCGAGCCGGAGTAGAAGATCGCGATGACGAGGAGCGCGACGACGTCGTCGACAACAACCACGGTGAGCATGAAGGCGCGCAGGCGATCGGGGAAGCGCGGCCCGACGAGCGCGAGCAGGCCGAGCGCGAACGCCGTGTCAGTCGACATCGCGGCGCCCCAGCCGTGCGCCGAGGGCTTACCGGCGTTGAAGGCGAGGTAGATCGCAACGGCGACGAGCGCGCCCCCGCCGCCGGCGAGGAGCGGCAGCGCGAAGCGGCGCCGCTCCCGCAGCTCCCCGAGGTCGAACTCACGCCGCGCCTCCAGCCCGACGACGAAGAAGAAGAACGTCATCAGGCCGCTGTTCACCCAGTCGCGCAGGTCGAGCGCGACGCCCCAGCGGCCGAGGTCGATCGCCAAGCGCGTCGTCCAGACTCGCTCGTAGGAGCCCGCGTTGGCGTTCACCCAGACGAGGGCGGCGGCCGTTGCGGCGAGGAGAACCGCGGCGCCGCCCGTCTCGGTGCGCAGGAACTCGCGCAGCGGCGTCTGGATGCTGCGCGCCCAGGCCGTCCGCCCGGTGAAGCCCTCGGCCATGCACGCTCCTTTCTCCCGCCCGATGAGTCTCGGGCGCTCGGACGGTCTTCTCTTGCGACAACGAGGAGGTTCAGATGAGCAAGGTACTCGCAGGGATCACGACGTCCGTGGACGGCTACGTCGCAGGGCCCGACGACGGCCCCGGCAAGGGGCTCGGCGAGGGCGGCGAGCGTCTGCACTACTGGGTGTTCGGCGGGCCGTGGACGTACGACGGCGGAGCGAGCAGCGAGCCGACCGGCGAGGACGCGGCCTGGCTCGCGGAGGCGATGTCACGCATCGGCGCGGTCGTCGGCGGCCGCTGGACGTACGAGGCGAGCGCTCGCTCGAGCTCGAGCACCTCGGCGTGCGCCAGTCGCCGTTCGCGACGTTTAGCGACTACCGCGTGAAGCGGTGAGGCTCAGCGGGCTCTGGCCAGGGCGCTCTGGGCGACGCGGAAGAGGCAGCCGCCGGCCCAGAAGGCGTAGCAGAGCGCCGGCAGGACGATCCCGAAGAGCGCCACGTACGGCCCGGCGGGAGCTCCGCGAGCCACGTCGGCGACGAACGACGGCGCGACGGCGTTCAGCGCGAGCGCGACGCACGCGTTTACCGACGCGCCGACCAGCGACTTCGGCCCGAAGCCCGGGAAGCGGACGACGGCCCATCCACCGAGGAGTGCGGCGCCCACCGCGGTCGCGGTGAGCAGGCTCTGGATGCTCATACATGGCGAACGGCAGCCACGCCGTCCGCGTTACGGGTGCGCGGCGCTACTGCGCCCGAGCGGAAGCGAGCGCCGGCAGCCCGTGGAGCGCACCCTCCCGCGCGCCCGAGCGGTGCCTCCGCCGCAGGAATGGCTTCTCGACGTACTCGTAGGAGACGGCGGCGACGAGAAAGGTGAGCGGAAGCCCGAGCGGCCACATGACGACGTGCAGCACAGGCCAGTGCCAGAGGTAGAGGCCGTAGCTCACGCGCCCGACTTCGCGGAGGCGGGCGTCGGAGAGAGCCCGTGCCGTCCAGGTCCGAGCGTCGAGCGCGCGGAGCAGAAGCAGCGCGACGGCGATGCCGAACGCGGGCAGGACGTACCAGACCGCGCGCACCGTGTCGTCGAGCAAGACCATCACGGCCACGGCGACCCCGAGCGCCGGCGCCACCGCCCAAGCGGGCACCGGCGGCGCCAGCCGGTAGACGAAGACGACCGCGGCGAGGCAGCCGAGGACGAGCGACTCGCCATGCGCGAGCGGGTTGAACCACATGCGGTGCAGCGGCTCGCCGCCGGCGACGACGGAGGCGAGTGTCGCCTCGTACGCGGCGATCGCAATCGCGATCGCCGCGAGCACACCCGCAAGCGCTCTCGGCGAGCGTCGCACCGCGTACACGCCGAGCAGCAGCCCCGGCCAGAGGAGGTAAAACTGCTCCTCCTGCGCGAGCGACCAGAGATGGCGGAACGCGAACGCGGGGCTCGCGTGGAACCACGCCCGGGCGACGTTCGTCGTGTAGGTCAGCCCGAGCGCGATCCCGCCGAGCTGTCGCAGGAGATCGTGGCCGGAGAGCCGTCCGGCGGCCCAGCCGCCGAGCGCGACGACGGAGCACGTCGCGAGCATCAGGACGAGCGCCGGCAGCAGCCGTAGCGCGCGTCGACGAAAGAAGGCGCGCAGATCGATCGTCCCGGTCGCCTCTCGCTCCTCGAGCAGGAGCGTGGTGATGAGGAAGCCGCTCAGCACGAAGAAGACGTCGACGCCGAGGCCCCCGCCGCGCGGGGTGCTGAACAGGTGGCCCAGGATCACGAGCAGGATCGCCACGCCCCTGAGGCCGTCGAGCGCGGGCCGATGACCCAGCCGGTTCACGGCCGGACCTACGTCGCTACTTCTTCGGGAGCCGCAGGCGGAAGCGGAGCGGCTTCGAGAAGGCGCCGACGTTTCCGCCCTCGTCGACGGCCGCGACCTTCCAGTAGAAGAGGCCGCCGCCGTGGTAGCCGCCGCCGAGCTCCGGCGCGTACGACGTCTCGTCGGTCGACGTCGACTCGACGCTGTGGCGGAAGTCCGGTGTGCGCGCGACGACGACCTTGTACCGGCGTGCGCCGGGCTTCGACGCCCAGCTGAACACGAGCGCGCGCGCGCCGACGAGCGTCCGCAGGCCGCTCGGCTTGCCGATCGTCCGCGTGAACTGGTGCCACTTCGAGTACGGGCCCGGGGTCGGGCTGCCGCTGCCGCTCGCGAACTCGGCGCGGATCTTCCAGCGGAAGTTCCCGACGCCGGTCATCCGCGTCGGCGTCACCGCGGCCGACCGGAGCCCGTTGAAGTCCTTGGAGCCGTTGTTCGGCTGCTCGACGTGGAGGTCGTACAGGACGGCGCCGACGAGCGGCTTCCATTGGATCGTCGGGATGTCGTCGCCCGAGAGGGCGCTCCTCGCCAGCGCGGGCGCCGGCCACTGCCGCGTGAACTGCCCCGGCGCCGACCAGACGAGCCCGACGCCGTCCTCGGTCTCCGCGCGGACGCGCCAGTAGAGCTTGACGTCGGCCGGATAGCTCTTGTTGCTCGTATACGCGACGGAATCCGTCGTGACGTCGTCGAGGACGTTCCCGAAGTCGCCGTCACGCGCGACCTGGAGGTGGTACTTGCGCGCGTCCGGCACGGCGCTCCAGGAGAAGACGAGCTGGTCACCCCGGTCGAACGTGGGGCCGCTGAGCGTCGGCGGGACCGACTGCTTCTGGAACGCTCCCGCGCCGGCCTGGAGCGGATCGCCGACGGCCTGCTGGCCGTTCAGCTCCGGTGCCGGAAGGATCGCCCAGTAGTACTTCGTCGTCTCGTCGGAGTAGGTGATCGGGCGCGAGTTGCGCCGCGGCGCGTACACGGGGATCTGCGTGAACCCGTAGTCGACGATCGTGTGGAAGTCCTGGTCCTTCGCGACGATGACGTACCAGCTCGTTCCCACTCTCGGGTTCCAGGTGAAGTACGGCGTCGTCGTCGTCACGGTGCCCGAGCCCGTCACCGGGTCGAGCACCTGGTGATAGTCCGACGGCGACAGATAGCCGCGACTCGCGTTCCCCGGCCAATTCGTGAAGGTGAACGACGGCGCGTTCCCGCCGCCGAGGTACGAGAAGTCGCCCGCCACCTCGTTCGACTTCTCGTCGCGGTCGGCGCGGGCTCGGACGCGCACGCAGTAGCTCGCCCCCGGGGTCAGCTTCGTCCCGCCGTCGGTGCTGAGCGAGACCCGGCTCGGGAAGGGCACGGGCCCACTGTGCTGGCCGCCGAGCGGCGACCAGGCGTTCACCGCGGTCTGCACCTGCCAATGAGACGACTTCGACGTCCAGTCGCAGAAGCCGAGAACGAACGGCACGGCCTCGACGAAGTAGCTCGCGGCGCCGGGAACCGGATTCCACACCACGAGCGGCGCCGAGGTGGCCGCGCCGGCCGGAAGCGCCGGGTTGTTGTTGTCGCGCAGGTGCAGGCTCGGGATGCTGTCCCGGCCGAGGGCGGCGGCGCGGTCGAAGACCTTCTCGAACTGGCCGTCCGCGACGGGATTCGCGGGGCTCCAGACGCCGGCGTTGCCGTCTGCGTTGATCGCGCGGACGCGCCAGTAGTAGGTGTTGTCGAGCAGGACGTGCGTCGGTGTGACCGACGTGCCGGCGACGAGCTGCTTGCAGCAGACGCTCGAGCCGGGCGAGAAGTCCTGCGAGGAGTTGATGTCGACCTGGTACTTCGCGGCGCCTGGCACGGGCTCCCACGAGAACTGCGGGTCGAGCGTCTCGGGCTCGGGCCGCAGGTCCTTCACCGGGTTCGTCTTCGCCGCCGACGGCCATCGCCACCGGAACGACGAGCAGGACGACTCGTTGCCGCGGTTCCGCTCGGGGTCGAGCGGGGTCACGCTCCAGTAGTAGTCCTTCGGCTGGCCGTCGGCGCCGATCGCGGGCGTGACGTTCTCGGTGTAGCTGGTGGCCGCGGTCTCGACCGCCTTGCCGCCGACGAGGGAGTTGCAGTCCTTGTCCGTCGGGTTCGGGTTCGGCGTGTCGTCCTTGTGCGTTCCGAACGCGACGAGGTACTTCTCCGCGCCCGGAACCGGCGCCCAGCGAAGCGTCAACGGCATGCTCGGGAAGTCGACGGTCACTCCCTGGTGCGGCCACAGGAGCCGGACGGCGCTCGACCACCGCATCGTCAGGGCGCGGCCGCCCGACCAGCCCGACACGGCGCCCTTCTTCGAGAGCGCGCGCACCCGCCACCAGTAGGTGCCGTTCGGTATCGACTTCGTCAGCGTGGCGCGCGTGTTCGCGGTGGTGATGCCGGCCTCTTGGCTCTTGAAACCGGGATCGGCGGCGAGCTCGAACTCGTACGAGTCGGCGCCGCCGACGCGCGTCCACGCGAAGGCCGGCAGGTGCTGGACGACGCTGCCGCCGCCGGGCGCGGTCGGCCGCGGCGTCGGCGGAGCGCCGGTGCCGCTGCCGGCGAGAACGAGCGCGAGCGCGGCAAAAGCGCCCAGCGCGACGAGCCTCCCCTTCGTCAAACCGCTCCCCCTCCTCGCAGAACCCACTCTCGACACTGTGGCGCTGGCCCGGATGGGCCTGAACTCCCGATGGTCTAGGTAGGACTGCGCTTCTCGCCAGTTCGGGCGCGGACCGACCCGGCGGGTATCGTCGCGCGCCTGGCTCCCTCGAGGTGGACCCTCGTGCTGCCGGCCGCGGTCGCCGCGGCGCTCTCGGGCCTGATCGGCGCGATCGGCGCGGACTCCCGCTGGCTGGTCGCGCTCGGGCGGACGATCGTCCACACCGCCTCGATCCCGGGCCGCGTGCCATACGCCTCGGCCGACACGCACGGCTGGCCGAACGTGCCCGCACTCGCCGAGACGACGTTCTACGGCCTGCACTGGGCGTTCGGCGACCGCGGCCTCTCCGCCGCGCAGATCGTCGCCGTCGGCGCCGCGTTCTTCCTGCTCACGCTCGACATGCGGAGAGCCGGCGCGCCGCCCGCGAGCTGGCTGCCAGTCGCGCTCGTCGTGTGGCTGGGCGGGTTCGGGTCCTGGGTCGTCGTCCGGGTCCAGCTCTTCTCGCTCGTGCTCTTCGCGCTCCTGACGGTGCTGCTGCGGGAAGAGACCCGGCGGCCCTCGCGGCGGATCTGGCTGCTCGTCCCGCTCGTCGCGCTGTGGTCGAACCTCCACGGGGCGGTGCTCGTGGGGCTGCTCGTCGCCTGGGCGTACCTGCTCCTCGAGCGTACGCGGCGCGACGTCCTGACGGCGATCGGCGCCGGCCTCGCCGCGACGGCGGCGCTCTTCGTGACCCCTGCGCTCTGGAGGACGGGCAAGTACTACCGAGGCGTGCTCGAGAACGAGGCGGCGCGCCGCGGGATCGGCCTCTGGGGCCGGCTCTCGCTCCACTCGGGGCTCGGGATCCTCCTCGTCGTGACCGGCCTCGTCCTCTTCGCGCTCGCGCTCCGCGGCCGGCCCCGCGCGTGGGAGCTCGTCTCGCTCCTCGGCCTCGCGTTCCTGACGGTGCGCGCGCAACGGACCGGCGTCTGGTTCCTCTACCTCGCCGCGACGCCGGCCGCGCGCGGGCTCCGGTTCCGGCTCCGGCCGGGGCGGCCGGTCGCTCCGCCCTTCGTCGTCGCGGCCGCGCTCGGCGTCGTCGTCGCGGTCGTCCGCGGACCGCTCGTCACCGGGGCGAGCGACCGGCTCCTCGACCGCGCGCTCGCCGATGCCCGCGGCACGCCGGTGCTCGCCGAGGACCAGCTCGCGGAGCAGGTGGCGCTCCGCGGAGGACGCATCTGGGTCGGCAATCCGATCGACGCCTTCCGCCGCAGCGACCAGCGCACCTACATCGCCTGGCTCGAGGGTGAGGCGGCCGGCGACCCCGCGCTCGCCCACGCGCCGAGGGTGATCCTCGCCCGGCGGGGCGGCGACGCGGCGCGGCGGCTCTCGCGCGACGGGCGGTTTCGGGCCGCGGCGAAGGACGGGCACGCGGTGCTGTACCTCCGCGCCCACTGAAGGGCTAGGACTAACCACCCCTTCGTCCGTAGGCGCAGGGTCGGTCGCTCCGCTTTAACCAAGCCCGTAACCCACTGGAGACCCAGAAGGAGGGGAGGAATGCTCCAGAACCTGTTGCTTCAGGTGGACAAGGCGATCATCGCGCTGCGGCACCGCGACAACGAAGAGGGCCAGGCACTCGTCGAGTACGCCCTGATCCTCTTCCTCGTGTCGGTCGTGGCGGTCGGGACGCTGACGCTGCTCGGTCAGAGCGTGAACAGCGTCCTCACGAAGATCAACGACGACCTGTAAGCCGGACTGGAGTCCCCGGCACGCGCGCCCGCGTGCGTGCCGGGGACAACCCGGCGCGACATGAATCCTGTCGCGGCGGCAACGAGGAGGAAAGAGACAAATGACCCCGAGCATGCTGCGAGCCCTGGCGGCAGACGACGGCCAGGCGCTCGTCGAATACGGCTTGATCCTGCTGCTCGTCGCGACGGTTGCGGTCGGCGTGCTGACCACCCTCGGGACGAGCATCGACTCACTGCTTTCGGCGATCGCGGCCGATTTCTAGGAGCGAGATTTGCGGGGGAGAGTCGCATCGGCCGGCCGCCGAGCCGGACGTATCGCACGTGGGGAGCGCGGAGTCGCGCTCGCCGAGTTCGCGCTGGTCGCGCCGCTCGCGCTGCTGCTCCTGTTCGGGATCTTCGACTTCGGCAAGGCGATCAACTACTGGATCGACGAGACCCACCTCGCGAACGAAGGCGCCCGCTGGGCGGTCGTCAACCGCAATCCGGCGACGAGCGGGACGCTTCAGAACTACATCCTGGACCAGGCCGACACGGCGCAGCTCAGGAGCGGCGCCAGCGTCGTCATCAACACCTGTGATGCCGACGCGAGCGGCACGGTCGGCGTCGGAGACCCCGTCCAGGTGCGGGTCTCCTACACGTACAACTGGCTGCCGCTGATCAGCGGAGCTTTGGGCGGCATCACGTCGACGACCCTGACCGGCACGGCGACGATGCGCCTCGAGCAGGCGCCGTCGAACTACACCCCCGACAGCACGACGACATGTCCGTCATGAGCACATGGCTTCGGAGACGGCGCGAGGAGCGCGGGAGCATTCTCGTCATCGCCGTGCTGGCGCTGCCGGTGCTCATCCTCTTCATCACCTTCGTCGTCGACGTCGGCAACTGGTTCGAGCACAAGCGCCACCTGCAGACGCAGGCCGACGCGGGCGCGCTCGCCGGCGGCGACCTCTTCAAGTTCCCGTGCAGCGACAGCTCCATCGAGGCCGCGGCGCGGAAGTACGGCGGCGACCCGAACGCCGTGAGTCCCTACAACACGCAGGTCAAGGACTCGCGCAACGTCCACGAGCTGATCAACTCGGACAAGTTCTTCAACGAGCCCGGCGCCGCCGACTGGGTCTCGATCGGTCATCCCTGCTCTTCGATGATCGTCGACGTCAAGATGACCCAGCAGGACCTGCCGTGGTTCTTCGGCGTCCACGTCGTGCCCGCCATCAACGCGCACGCGCGCGTCGAGATCCGACAGATCAACACGGTCGCCGGTGCGCTTCCGGTCGGCGTTCCGGACTCGAACCCGAAGTACGCGTTCGCGCAGTTCATCGACGAGACCACCGGTAACGCGCTTTCGGGTTGCACCTCCGGGGGTGTCGCGGTCGCGAGCTGCGAGTTCTCGCTCGTCAAGCAGCCCGGCTCGAGCGGCGGCCTCGTCTTTTGGAACAACAGCGGCGCCCCTGCCACGGTGCCGATCGGCTCGAACACGAGGATCGGCGTCCGAATCCGGCTCGTCGGAGGAAACGACTCGACCGCGGGCTGCACGGCGCCGCTCGTCGAGTGCTACGACCAGGGATCCACCAACGGAATCGTGTTCATCCGCGGCTACACCGCGGCCAACGGGACGCCGCCGCAGAACCCGCCGACCGCGGGCGACGTCTCGCTCTTCGACGGCACCTGCACCGACCCGTACTTCTCGTCGTCGAGCACGGCGTGCACGATCGGCGTCCACGCCAAGGTCGCCTTCCCGACCGGCGTCACGCCGGCGTCGAGCTGCCCCGCGAGCGGGAACAGCTTCACCGGCGGGTGCGTCTACGCGAACGTCAACGGCAACAACATCCCGCTCACGTTCAACTCCGGCACCGGGTACTGGAACTCCACCGGGTCGAACTTCATCAGCGTCGGCCCGGCGACGGGGCCGACCACGATCAACCTCTTCTGGCGCGTCCGGGCCAGCGTCACCATCAACGGCAACGGCTGCGGGAACGGCGGCGGCTGCTCCGGGACGATCTCGAACGTCCAGCGGAACTTCACGGCCACCCCAGACCGCTCCGGCCCGATCAAGCAGGCGATCGTCTCCGAGGGCGGCTCGCAGTGGACGAACTCGTTCCAGACGAGCTCGACGCACAACCTCGTCATCCAGATCGGCATGCCCGGCAACCTCCAGGACGCGTCGAGCGCGAGCGACCCCGTCGTGCTGCTCCGCGTCGTGAAGGACCGGGGCGGCAACGGCAGCCAGAACCAGTCCGTCGACTGCGACCCCGCCTTCCCGAACCTCCGCGACGAGATCCGCCAGGGCTGCGCGCCGAGCTACACGAAGAACACCGGCCAGGCGTGCCCGGGCAACTCGACCACCCTGTGGGCGAGCGCTCAGCCGTGGAACTGCGTCGCGATCCAGACCGGTTCCTCCGTCGGCCAGATGACGCAGGGAATCCAGGACCGGATCCTCTGCGGCGGCCAGACGTGCCAGGGGAACCCCGGCTGCACGGCTCCGAACCACTGGAGCCAGTTCCCGAACCTGCCGCCCGGCGACCCGCGGATCGTGCCGGTCTTCCTGACCCCGTTCGGGACGTTCAGCGCATCGGGGAACGAGGTCGTGCCGGTGACGGACTTCGCGGAGTTCTACGTCACCGGCTGGGGCGGCAACGGCAGCGGCAACAACGACCCATGCCCTGGCGCAGACGCCGCGCCCTCCGGCGACATCGCCGGCCACTTCATCAAGTACGTCCAGACCCTCAACAACGGCACGACCGGCACACAGCTGTGCGACCCGACTGCGCTCGCCCCGTGCGTCGCGGTCATGACCCAGTAGCAAGGAGGAGGAGGAACCACCCATGGAACATGTCCTGTCGAACAAATTGCTCTCGACGCGGCGAGGAACGATCGCCGTCGGGGTCGCCGCGGCGCTCCTGGCAGCCATCTTGCTTCTCGTCTTCCTGAGCCGGTACCGCAACAGCGTGAACTCGGCCAACGAGAAGGTGACGGTCCTCGTCGCGAAGAGCCTGATCCAGAAGGGCACGCCGGGGGACGTCGTCGGAACGACAGGGCTGTTCCAGACCTCCGAGGTCCTGCGCTCCGACCTGAAGACCGGAGCCTACGTCGACCCGGTCAGCCTCCACGGCCGAGTCGCCGCGGACGACATCTTCCCGGGTCAGCAGCTGACGTCGAGCGACTTCTCGGTCGCGTCGCCGACCGCGATCGACAACAAGCTCGCGAAGTACCAGCGGGCGATCACGCTCCCGCTCGACGCGGCGCACGGGATGATCGGCCAGGTCCAGGCCGGCGACCGGGTCGAGGTGCTCGGCGGCTTCCAGGTGCAGCGGATCAATCCGGACGGAACACCCGCGGCGAACACGGTGACGCGCCCCCTCCTCCGCGTCCTCGTGCCGAACGCACTGGTGCTCGACGCTCCGGGATCGGCCGGCGGCGGCCTCGGCAGCAACGCGAAGACCGTCGTGCTGCGCGTCACCGACCGGCAGGCTGCCGACCTCGCCTTCGCCTCCGACAACGGCAAGGTCTGGGTCATCCTGAAGCCGGCGACGGGCGCCCGCTCGGCCGCCCCGAACGTGGTCAGCCTGGAGACGCTCCTGCTCGGCACGCCGCCGATCAGGGTCCTCCACTCGTTCGGAGGCCGGCGATGAGTGCCGCGATGCGCGCGCTCGTCGCGCTCGACACCGGCGTCGACCGGCAGGCGATCGAGTCGGTCCTGCCCTACGACGCCTCGATCACCTTCGTCGGCGTCGTCGACGGGCTCGAGGAGAGCTGGACGACGATGCAGGAGACCCCGATCGACCTCCTCCTGGTCGGGAGCTCCGATTCGTCCGATCGCGTGCTCTTCTTCATCGAGGGCGCCGTGAAGGAGCGGCCGGACCGGCCCGTGGTCGTCCTTGCGACTGCGCGGTCGAACGGCTTCATCCGCCGCGCGTTCGAGGTCGGTGCCGACGACATCGTCATCCTTCCCGAGTCGCAGGAGCACGTGCGGTTCGCGCTCGAGAAGGCGATTGCGCGGAAGCGCGGCAGCGCCTCGGCGCTCGGCATCGCCGTGGCCCCGATGGTGTGCGTCCTCGGGCCGAAAGGCGGCACGGGGAAGACGCTCACGTGCGCGAACCTCGCCGTCGCGCTCGCGAGCGAAGGCCGCCGCGTCGCCGCGGTCGACCTCGACCTCCAGTTCGGCGACCTCGGCCTCGCCCTCGGCCTCTCGCCCGAGCGGACGATCTACGACCTCGTCAAGGCCGGCGGCTCGCTCGACGCGGGCAAGCTCGACGCGTACATGGGCACGCACCCGAGTGGTGCGCGAGTCCTCCTGGCGCCGACGAGGCCGGACCAGGCGGCGGCGGTCGAGATCGACTTCCTCCGCGAGGTCTACGCGACGCTCCGGAGCTCCTGCGACTTCGTGGTCGTCGACACGCCGCCGGGCTTCACGCCGGAGGTGATCGCGTCGATCGACAGCTCGACGCACGTCTGCATGGTCGCGATGCTCGACTCGCTGTCGTTGAAGAACACGAAGCTCGGGCTCGAAACGCTCGAGCTCATGGGCTACGACGACGACCGGATCCAGCTCGTGCTCAACCGGGCGGACACGCGGGTCGGCATCACCCCGGAGGACGCGCACGCCGTCCTCGGGCGCAAGCCCGACATCCTCGTCCCGAGCGACCGCGAGATCCCGCGCTCCGTGAACGAGGGTGACCCGATCGTCGTCGCGAAGCCGCGCCTCGACGCTGCTCGGGCGTTCCGCTCGCTCGCGGACATGTACGCGGGATCGGTGGTGGCCTCGCCGCAGCCGCCTTCCGCCCACCAGAACGGCAGCGGGTCGGTCAGCCGGCTGTCCGCACTGCTCACGAGGAGCCGCTAGCTATGGAACTCCACGAGCGTCTCGCAACCACACGCCCCGCCCCCACCACCCGCGGGCAAGACCCCTTCGCGGAGGTCAAGAACCGGATCCACATGACGGTGATCGGCGAGCTAGGGCCGCAGCTCTTCAACGTGACCATGGACCCGATCGCGCTCCGCGAGCGGGTGACGACGGACATCCGCAATCGCCTCTCGCAGGAGGCTGGGATCTCGCGGGACGACCGCGAGCGCCTCGTAGCCGAGCTCGCGGACGACATCCTCGGCCACGGCCCGCTCGAGCGGCTGCTCGTGGACGACAGCGTGACGGAGATCATGGTGAACGGCCCGTTCGACATCTGGGTGGAGCGCCAGGGCCGTCTCTTCGAGACGAACGTCCGCTTCAACGACGACTCGCACCTGCGCCGGATCATCAACAAGATGGTGGCGCAGGTCGGCCGCCGGATCGACGAGTCGTCGCCGATGGTCGACGCGCGCCTCCCGGACGGAAGCCGCGTGAACGCGGTCATCCCGCCGCTCTCGCTCAGCGGCCCGCTCGTGACCATCCGCAAGTTCAGCAGGAAGCGGCTCGACCTGAACGACCTGATCAGGCTCGGAACACTGAGCACGGAGACGGTGGAGTTCCTCCAGCGCTGCATCCTGGCCGAGCTCAACGTCCTGATCTCCGGCGGAACCGGCAGCGGCAAGACGACGCTCCTGAACGCGCTCTCGACGGCGATCCCGGACGCAGACCGGATCGTCACCATCGAGGACGCGGCCGAGCTTCGGCTCAACCAGCGTCACGTGCTCCGCCTCGAGGCGCGGCCGAAGAACATCGAAGGCGAGGGCGAGATCGCGATCCGCGAGCTCGTGCGGAACTCGCTGCGCATGCGGCCGGACCGGATCATCGTCGGCGAGGTCCGCGGCGCGGAGGCGCTCGACATGCTCCAGGCGATGAACACGGGCCACGACGGCTCGTTGTCGACGGTGCACGCGAACACGCCGCGCGACTCCCTCTCGCGGATCGAGACGATGGTGCTGATGGCCGGCTTCGACCTGCCGGTGCGGGCGATCCGGCAGCAGGTGGCCTCGGCGCTCGACATGATCGTCCACCTCGAGCGACTCGAGGACGGCGGCCGGCGAGTGACCTCGATCACCGAGGTCCAGCGGATGGAGTCGGACGTGATCACCCTCCAGGACCTCTTCACGTACAAGATCCAGGAGATCACGAGCGACCGAGTCGTGGTCGGCGACCTGGTCCCGACCGGCCTCCGGCCCTCGTTCCTGCACAAGTTCGAGAAGCGCGGCGTGTCGTTGCCGACGAGCCTCTTCGGCGGGACGCGGCCGCAGATCGTCGACGGCGCGGGGGCGCTCGCGCGATGAGGCGCCTACTCGCCCTCTTCGCCGCCGCCGCGACCCTGCTCGCCGCGGCGTCGACCGCGTCGGCGAACCAGGTGGTCAAGCTCGTCGAGTCGGGCGGCGCCCGCTTCCCCGACCGCGCGTACATCCTCACGCTCGCCACGCGCGCGCCGATCACCACGAGCAGCGTCCAGGTGACGGAGAACGGCGGCCCGGTGGCGGGCCTGACGGTCACGCCGGCGAGCCAGGGCGCCCGCGGCGACTTCGGCGTCGTGCTCGCGATCGACACGAGCAACAGCATGCGCGGCAACGCGATCCGGGGCGCGATGGCCGCGGCCCGCGCCTTCGCCGCGCGCCGGGCCTCGAACGAGCAGCTCGCGATCGTGACCTTCAACGGCGCCCCGGAGACGCTCCTGTCGTTCACGACCGACGGCACGCGAATCGCCTCGGCGCTCGCGAACGCGCCCGGGCTCGCCTACGGCACGCACATCTACGACGGCGTCGGCCGCGCGGTCGACCTGATCAGGCGCGCGCGCATCGCCTCCGCCTCCGTGGTGGTGCTCTCGGACGGCGCGGACACGGGGAGCCAGACGACCGCGAAGGACGTCGAGGCCGCCGCGCGCGCCGCCCACGTACGGGTGTTCACGGTCGGCCTGCGGTCGCACGCATTCACCCCGACGGCGCTCGAGCATCTCGCGGCCCAGGCGAGCGGCGACTACAGCGAGGCCTCTTCACCGGAGCAGCTGGCGGCGATCTTCGACGCGCTCGGCACCCGCCTCTCGAACGAGTACCTCATCCGGTACCGGTCGCTCGCCGCGCCGAACGCCCGGGTCCGCGTCGCCGTCCGCATCCGCGGCGTACGAGGGACGATGCGGAGCGGCTACATCACGCCGGCGCTGCCGAAGTCGTACACGCCGCCGTTCAGCCCGAGCTTCGCGTACCGCTTCTGGCGCTCGCCGGTGTCGATGCTCTTCTTCAGCCTCATCGTCGCCGGGCTGATCGGCCTGGGCGTCGTGCTCGCCGTACGACCGCGGCCTCGGACCGTCACCAAGCGCCTCGCCGAGTTCGTCTCCGTCCAGGAGCCCGATTCCGGCCGGCGCTCGACGACCTCGCTCACCGACAGCGTCCTCTCGGGCGCGGAGAAGTCGCTCGAGCGCACGCGCTGGTGGGCCCAGTTCAAGGAGGAGCTCGAGATCGCCGAGATCCGGATGCCGGCCGTGCAGATCGTGGTGCTCACCGCGCTCGGGACGATCGTCTTCGCCTGGCTCGCCGCGGTGATCAGCGGCTCGGCCGTCTTCTCACTCTTCGCGTTCGGCATCCCTCTGCTCGCGAGGACGTACGTGAAGCAGCAGCTGGCCCGGAAGCGAAAGGCATTCGGGGAGCAGCTTCCGGAGAACCTCCAGATGCTGAGCTCGGCGCTCAGGGCGGGACACAGCTTCGTCGGCGGACTCTCTGTGGTCGTCGAAGACGCGGAAGAGCCTTCGCGTCGGGAGTTTCGGCGGGTCGTGGCGGACGAACAGCTCGGGGTTCCGCTCGAGGACGCGCTGGAGACGGTGGTACGGCGGATGGCGAGCGACGACCTCGAGCAGGTCGCGCTCGTCGCCGCCCTCCACCGGGAGACCGGCGGCAACACCGCCGAGGTGCTCGACCGCGTGAACGAGGTCGTCCGCGGCCGGATCGAGCTTCGCCAGCGCGTCCGGACGCTGACCGCCCAGGGCCGCTTGTCGCGCTGGGTCGTGACCGCCCTGCCGGTCGGCCTGATGCTGATCCTGAGCGCCTTGAACCCGCACTACATGTCCCCGCTCTTCACGCACACCATCGGCCGTGTCCTGCTCGTGCTCGCCGCGATCATGGTCGTCGCGGGCTCCCTGGCCATCAAGAAGATCGTCGAGATCGATGACATCTAGGAGACCAAGATGATCCTGATTGCACTGCTCAGCCTCGTCCTCCTCGGCGTCGGGATCTCGCTGATCCTGCGCGCGATCACAGACCAGCGCATGCGGGCGGCCGAGAACCTGGAGACGATCGGTGCCTACGGGTTCTCGACGCGCCAGGCCGGCGGGGTGCCCGGGGCGGCGAGCGCCCGCGCGCTCTTCGACGACGCCGCGGACTTCGTCGGACGTCTCGTCACGAGCCACCTCGCCGGCGGGCGCGAAGAGAACCTGAAGAAGGAGATCATGCAGGCCGGCCTCTACTCGATGTCGCCGCGGCGGCTGCTCGGCTACCAGGTGCTCTGCGCGCTCACGTTCCCGGCGGCATGGATCTGGTTCGCCGGCGTGACGGGGTTCCCGGCGGTCTTCAAGTTCCTGTTCGCCTTCGGGATGATCGCGATGGGCTGGATGTCGCCGCTCGTCCTCGTCCGGCGCCGGGCCCGCTTCCGCCTCGAGGACATCGACCGGCGCCTGCCCGAGCTGATCGACCTCCTCGTGGTCACCGTCGAAGCCGGTCTCGGCCTCACGGGATCGCTCCAGATCGCGGCCACCCGCTTGAAGGGGCCGCTGGGGGAGGAGCTCCGGCTCGCCTTGCAGGAGCAGAACTTCGGCCTGGCGACGAGCGAAGCCCTCGTGAACATGCTCGGCCGGACGGAGACCCCCGGGATGCGGGCGTTCGTCCGCTCGATCGTCCAGGGCGAGTCGCTCGGCGTCTCGATCGGCCAGATCCTGCGCAACCTCTCCGAGGACATGCGCAAGCGGCGCCGCGCGGCGGCGGAGGAGCGCGCGCAGAAGGCGCCGGTGAAGATGCTCCTGCCGCTCGTCTTCCTCATCTTCCCGGCAATGTTCGTCGTCCTGCTCGGGCCGGCTGCCTTCGCCTTCATCCAGGCGATCAGTGGCTAGCCTCGAGATCACGACCGCGGTCGTGCCGGCCCGGCGCTCGCCGGCCCGGAAGCTCCTGCGCCCGCTCGCCCCGGTGCGGCAGGTGCTCGACCGTGTGGTCTGGTTCTTCGACCAGTCCGAGGTCGCCCGGAGCAAGGGAGCGAACCGGCTTCGGCGCGGTGTCGCGCTCCTCTTCCTCGCCTACGGGCTCGAGCTCGCAGCCTCGCAGCTCGCCAAGGGAGCCTTCCCGACGCTGGGCCAGGGCGTGCTGCTGATGCTCTCCGTCGCGCTCTTCGTCGGCCGCGGCGGCGAGTTCGTGCGCGACCTGCTCGCGGTCGTCCTCGCCCTCTTCTCGTACGGGCTCGTCTCCAGCTTCGCGGAGAAGCTGAACTTCACCGTCCACTACACGCCGCAGATCGATACGGAGCGCTTCCTCTTCCACGGGACGCTGCCGACGGTCTGGCTTCAGCACCACCTCGGCACCGCGAGGACCGGCTGGCTCGCCGTGTTCTCGGTGCTGATGTACCTCTCGCACTTCGTCGTGCCGGCCGTCTTCGGGTTCGTGCTCTGGATGAAGCGCAAGCGGCACGTCTTCCAAGCGCTGATGTTCGGGCTCATCACGGTGACCCTGCTCGGGGAGATGACGTTCGTGCTCGCCCCGACCGGGCCGCCGTGGCTCGCCTCGCAGCACGGCCTGACGCCGCACGTCGACCACCTGCTGAAGCAGGCGCTCGGCGGGATGCACCTGCACCAGCTCGCCGTTCGCGAAGGGAACGCGGGAAGCTACAACATCGTCGCCGCGATGCCCTCGCTGCACGCCGGCTTCCCCATCGTCGGCCTGCTCGTCGCGATTCGCTACGGCCTGCCGCGCTGGGTGCGCGCCGGCCTCGTGCTCCAGTTCCTGGGCGTCGTCTTCGCGATCGTCTACATGGGCGACCACTACGTCGTCGACACGCTCGTCGGCGTCGTCTACGCCTGCGTGGCCGCCTTCCTCGTGAACCGCGGGCTGCGGGACGACATCCGGCCGGCGAAGGCCGCTCCCCTCGGCGGCGCGGCTCCCGCGCCCGCTCTCGCCGCGGCTACCGGACCCGGCGCCGCCGGCCGAGGAGCGCGATGATCCCCACGATCGCCAGGATGATGACGATGATCCAGATGATCGTCCCTACGGCTGCAACAACCACGTCGTGGCCTCCTCTGGTTCGCTGACCGCTGCACTCGCTCGCCGACCGTTCTCCGGCGGGCGGGGAACTCCTGCCGCCCGTATCGGCAGGAGCCGCATCTTCGTTAAGGACCTACCGGCGACGGCCGATACGGCGAGTAGCGTCGTTCCGGACCGGGAGGTTCTGGTTGAGTCCACAAGTTCTGACCGTTTGCCTTGCGCTCGGCGCCGCGGCGCTTGCGATGTGGGTGCACGCGCGGTTTCCGAGCCTGGCGCCGCAGAGCCTTCAGCTTCGCTTCTTCGTCCACGTCGCATGCTGTGGAGTCGCGCTCAAGGTCGCGGTTCCCTCGGCGCTCCACTTCGTCGTGAGCATGGGCACGATGACGGCCGGTCTCGCGGCTCTCTTCGCGGTCATCCTGCCTGCGCTCGTCTACAGCTTCCTCATTACCGTCTGGATCCTCAAGCTGGTCCAGAACGCCGCGGGCTCGAGCATCAGGTAAGACCGGCACCCCGGACGGATGGTGAGTCCCGTCTGGACCTTCATCCGTCGTCTCCGCGACCCCCGCAGGCGAGAGTTGTCCTGACGGCATTCGGCTCGGAAAGGGTGGGCGGCTCCTAGCGATGGCTCGGCGGGAAGGACGGGTCGAGTTCGAGGGTGGTGTGGTGTGCGAGCGGTGCCTCGTCGCCGACTCCTTCCGCCTGCGCCTGCGCGGGCTGCTCGGCCGGCGCGGCGTCGGCGGGGACGAAGGGCTGCTCCTCGTCGGCAGCCCGTCGATCCACACGTCGTTCATGCGCTTCCCGATCGACGCGATCTTCCTCGACCGGGAGCTCGAGGTGATCGGGATCAAGGCGAGCCTCAAGCCGTGGCGTGTCTCCGGGCGCTGGACGGCGAAGCACATCCTCGAGCTGCGGGCGGGTGAGGCTGCGCGCCGAGGCGTCGGGATCGGCGCGCGCCTCAGCCTCATCGAGCCCGCCACCGCCCGGGTCACGAGCCTGCGCGAGCCCGACGAGGGGGAGTCGATCCGGGTCCTCCTCGGCGCCTCCGACCGCCGGTTCCTGCGCGTCGAGAGCTTCCTGCTCGGCCGCAACGGCTTCGCGGTCTCGCGGGCGAACCGGTTCTCGGAGGTCATGGACGCCGTCGAGCAGCGGCTCGCAGACGTCGTCGTCCTCGACGTCAGCGGGCCGGAGCGCTGGCCGGTCAAGGCGTCGGCCGCGCTCGAGGTCGCGAACGAGCGTGTGGCCGTACTGCTCGTCGGCGACTCGGCCGACGGTGCGGCCTCGACGCTCCCGAAGTGGGGATCCTTCGACTTGCTCGTCGAGGAGATCCGCCGGGCGCACGCGCGCATGGAGCTCGCGGCGGTGCAGTCGGCATGACCGCCGGAGCGGCCACCGTCGCCGCCGAGCGGCGCAGCAGGATCGCCGCTGCGCTGCCCGAGCATCGCGGCTGGGCGTTCCTCGTCGCGCTCCTCGTCGTGCCGCTGCCGCTCGCACGCCTCGGCTTCGGGCTCGACGGGCTCGCCGGCGCGCTCTTTGCGGTCGTTCTCGCCTGGCTGGCCGCCAAGGACATCGAGGCGAGGCGAATCCCGAACGTCGTCGTCCTGCCGGCGGCAGCGATCGTCCTCGTCACCGTCGGCACGTTCCGACCGAGCCACTTCCTCGAGTCGCTGGTCGCCGCGCTCGCGGCGGCCGCGTTCCTCTGCCTGCCGAGCATCGTCATGCGCGGAGCGGTGGGGATGGGCGACGTCAAGCTGGCCTTCCTGATCGGCGCCGCCCTCGGCAGGGGAACCTCGGCCGCCCTGCTCCTCGGGTGTCTCGCTGCGAGCGGGGCCGCGGTGGTCCTGTTCGTCCGGCACGGATCGCAGGCGCGGAAGATGGCGCTCCCGTTCGCGCCGTTCCTCGCCTTCGGGGCCCTCGCGGCGCTCGCAGCCGGCGCGCCGCACGCTCTCTAAACGCTCTTTCGGGGGCGCGCCTCGACAGGAAGTCTTCGGTGCGAGACGTAACCAACCTCGTTGTGAGAGGACGGCGGGCAGACGGGAGGACGGTTCTCGACCGAGTTGCGACCCGAGTCGCACAGGAGACGCAAGGGGTCGCCGACGTGCGGGGGACGCTGGACCGGGCGAGACGGCGTGCGCTTGCGGTGGCCGCCGCCGACGGCCGCGGGCCGGCCGGATCTGCGACGAGCGCGCTCGTCCTCGCCGCCGACGTCGTCGTCTCCTTCGCCCTGGAGCGCGACTGGGAGCGCCGCGAGATCGAGGCGCTCATGCGCGATCTCGCCGAGCTGCTCGGGCTCGCCGAGGACACGGTTGCGATCGACCTCTTCCTGCGAGTCGCAGCGGATCCACGACTCCTGGAGCCGCCCCCGCCGCTCGCGCTCGAGACGCAGCTCCGGCTCCTGACGGCCTTCTGCGCCGTCGACGACGCCTCGATCTGGATCGCCGACGACCGGCGGCGCCCGCGGCTCCTCGCGCGCATCGGCGTCGCGCCGACGAGGTCGATGCGCGGCGCGGCGCGAGAGGCGCTCGCAGGCCGAGAGATCCCGGCGACGGGCACCATCCGCACGTTCCCCGTGATGCGCTGGGAACGCATCGAGGGCGCGCTCGTCCTGCGCGCCGCGCGCAACGACAGGAAGGCGCTGGCGCTCGCCGCCGAGCTCGTGGCGAGGCTTCCGCCCAACGTGGAGCGCGCCCGGCTGCTCGAGGAACGGACCGAACGGGAGAGCGCCCTCGTCGAGGCGGCGGAGCGGCGCCTCGCCCGACTCGGGTTCGACCTGCACGACGGACCGGTTCAGGAGATCCTGGCTCTCGGTGCCGAGCTGCGGCTCTTCAGGGAGCAGCTGCGCCGCGTGCTCGGCGGTCACCGGCACGCGCGGCTCATGCTCGGACGCGTCGACGACCTCGAGGCGCGGCTCGTCGCGCTGGACGGCGAGCTTCGCGAGGTCGCGCTCTCGCTCGAGTCCCCGACCGTGCTGCGCACGCCTCTCCCCGAGCTAATCGAGCGGGAGACGTCGGATCTCGAGACGCGGACGGCTCTCGCCGTCGAGCTCGACGTGAAGGGGGACTTCGAGGCGCTCACGCCGTCGCAGGCGATCGCGCTCCTACGCGTCGCACAGGAGGCGCTCGCGAACGTGGAGGCCCACTCGGGCGCCACCTCCGTGCACGTGTCCCTCGACGCGGGAGCTCAGAAGCTGCGCATCGAGATCACCGACGACGGCCACGGCTTCGACGTCGAGCCGACGCTCGTCCACGCCGCTCGAGGCGGCCGGCTCGGCCTCGTCGGGATGAGCGAGCGCGTGCGACTGCTCGGCGGTTCGCTCGAGGTCGAGAGCAGGGCAGGAGGCCCGACCCGGATCGCGGCCGTCATCCCCCGCTGGCGCCCGGCGTGAAGCTGGTCGGCCTCAAGCGAGCGCGAGCTCGTCCGCGAGGCCGTGCTGGTACGCGTAGCGGGTGGCTTCCGTGCGGTTCTTCACCCCGAGCTTGCGGTAGATGTTCGTCAGGTGGAACTTCACCGTCTGCTCGGTGACCCAGAACTCCTTGCTGATCGCCGCATTGGAGAGGCCGCGCGCGAGGGCGCGGAGCATCGCCGTCTCACGGTCGGTCAAGCCGGCCGACGCCGCCGGGTCGTTCTCCTCCAGCGGTAGCCCGAAGTAGATCGTGGGCTGGACGACCTGCCGCAGCGCGGCCGGGAGGTCGAGCGGGTTCACGGTCTTGACGATGTAGGCGCTCGCGCCGCGCTTGAACGCGGCCCGCACGCGCTCCGCGCCGCCCGAGGCGGACAGCATCACGACCTTCACCCGCGGATGCTGCTTGCGGATCCGCTCCAGGCAGGTGAGCCCGTCCATCTCGGGCATCCGCATGTCCAGGAGCACGATGTCCGGATTGGTCCGGGTGATCAGCGGCACGACCTGACGGCCGTCGTTCGCCGTGCCCACGATCTCGATCCCCTCGACCTCGGCGAAGGTCCGCTCGAGTGCCTCGAGGATCAGCCGGTGGTCGTCCGCAAGCAGAACCCGGATCGCCATGCGCTCCCTTTCCCCCGCGCCCCCGGCGAGCGGCGCGCCTCTCTGGCGCCGCCGGGCTGCGTTTTCCACAACCGGACGATTGCACGATGGCCGGGATTTCCCAATAGGACATCCGTACTAATCGCCGAAAAGTGCAGGGATGAAGCCCTCGATGGTGTCTTCTCTGTAGGGAAATCCACAGCGGTGCTCGTTGACTTTCCACAGAACCCTGATTAGAGATAGAGAAAGCTCGATGCTAAAGACCCGTGTGAAGTGCTCCTTGCGGCCGGGAGACCAGGGATGACCGGGTATCCGAGCGATCGCGTGCGCGTGCTCGTCGTCGACGACGACGACCACTTCCGTGTGGCCCTCGCCGAGTTGCTCTCGACCCACGGGCTGGAGGTCGTCGGTACGGCCGCGAGCGGGAAGGCCGCGATCGAGGAGTGCCGGACGCTCGAGCCCGACGTCGTGCTGATGGACGTGCAGATGCCGGGCCTGAACGGCATCGAGGCCGCGCGCAGCGTCGTCGAGGCGTGCCCGGACGCGCGGGTCGTGATGCTCACCGTCTCCGGCGACGGCGACGACGTCCTCGAGGCGATGCTCGCCGGGGCAACGGGTTATCTCGTGAAGGGAACGTCTCCCGACGCGCTCGTGGCGGGGATCCGGGCCGCGGCCGCCGGCGACGCCCTGCTCTCACCGGGGCTTGCGGTCAAGCTGCTCGGGCGCGTGCAGAGCGCCGCTCCGGAGGCCCGCAGGAACGGCGCGCTGCTCAGCGAGCGCGAGCTCGACGTGCTCCGGCTGCTCGCAGCAGGGAAGGCGAACGCCGACATCGCGCGCGACCTCTACCTCAGCCCGTACACCGTGCGGAACCACATCTCGAGCATCCTCTCGAAGCTCCAGATCGCGAACCGGACCGAGGCCGCGGCCTACGCGATCCGCAGCGGGCTCGTCAACCCGTAGAGCGGCGCGCCTCAGCGCTGCGTGAGGATGTAGCTCGGCGCCTCGGCGTCCTCGATGAACGTCACGACGAAGCTACGGAAGAAGTCTCGGCGTCCTGCAAGGCCGGGCACGTCGTGCGTGAACCGCGGCTCGAGGTCAAAGAGCGGCCCCCAGGGCGTCCAGTTGGCGGAGGGATACGGCGTGCTGTCGGGTGCGAACGGAAGCACCACCTGGCCTCTGACCGGCACCTTCGAGTACCAGGTAGGAAATTGGGACTTCACTCCGAGGGCCGGCTCGGCGTCGAGTTCGATCTCCGCCTGGGTGCCTCTCTGTCTGATGCCGAGCTCGCGCAGATGCTCCTTGGCGAGGAGCGAGACATTGGCGCCGCTGTCGACGATCATGCTGACGTAGATGTTCGGCCCCGGCGCGCCGGGATCGCGCAGAGACGTGATCGCGAGCGCGATGCGGGGCGGCTCCCCAGCTCGATAGCCGACCGGTACAGAAGGTCTAGTAGAAGAGGATGCCGGGCTCGGGCTCGCGATGGATGAGGTCATCTGGGCGGACCCGGTCGTCCTTCCTGAGAGCCCGAAGCGACTTCGCGTCGGCGACGACCTTCCCGTGTCGGATCGCAACCCACCGGCCGCTGTATTGCTTGATGTCTTCCGGGATCAGATACGGGATGACCTTCGGCGTGCTGCTCATGTCGCCCTCGGATCGTACCCCGGCGACTGCGACGGCTTTGTAGCTTCTTCGCCTCGAGTCAGACGAGACCGACCTCGTAGGCGATTCGCGTCGCCTGCGTGCGGTTCTGGACGCCGAGCTTCCGGTAGACGTTCGTGAGGTGGAACTTCACCGTCTGCTCGGTGATCCAGAGCTCCTTGCCGATCTCCTGGTTCGAAAGGCCGCGGGCGAGCGTCGCGAGCAGAGCCGCCTCGCGCTCGCTCAAGCCGAGGTCCTCGCTCGGGCGCCGCGGCGACTCGACCTTGCCGTAGACCGTGAACGGATCGCCGTCGGCGGCGCCGCGCAGCGCGACCGGGAGGTTGCTCGGGTCGCCGGCCTTCGTGACGAACGCGCACGCGCCGCGCTCCCGCGCCGCCTCGACGTCCTCGTGCTCCGCCTCGCCCGAGCACACGACGACCGGCACCTCCGGGAATTCGTTCGCGAGCCGCTCGAGGCAGGCCAGCCCGTCCAGCTCGGGGAGCATCAGGTCGAGCAGGACGAGGTCGGGCTTGAGCTCGCGGGCCCGCGGGAGCACCTGGCTCCCGGAAAGCGCCTCGCCGACGACCTCGAACCCGCCTTCCGCTTCGATCACGGCGCGCATGGCCGCGGCGGCGAGCGGATGATCCTCTGCGATCAGGACGCGCATACGAGTCTCAGTCTTGGCTGCGCGCCCTGCGGTCTCGATACCCGGACGGCGGTTTCCTCCTAGGCCCGGGTCTGGACCGCGACCTCGACCTTGGTCGCGGCCCAGCCTGGACTACTTCGTCGCCTGGATGACGTGCTTCAGGGTCGGCCCGGTCGTCCCGCCGTACGGATAGACGACGATCGTGTAGTCCGTGTTCAGCGGGATGTTCACGTTCATGTTGTAGATGTAGGAGCCGTCCGAGCCCGCCGAGCGCATGACGCCGGTCGTGTCAGCCGCCGAGGACGAGGTCGGCGTGATCGGGACGACGGAGTCGTCGGGCACGGAGGTCTGGTCGCCCTGGACGAGGCGGATCGAGGGCGAGAGGTTGTTCACGCCCGCGCCGTTGCAGTCGGTGATCTGGATCTTCACCGGCAGCACTTGGCCGTTCTTCAGCTTGTTCGTGACCGGCGTGTTCGTGACCGGCGGCAGGAAGGCGCCCGAGCCCACGCCGACGGTGATCGTCTTCGTGTCGGAGCCGCCGTCCTTGTCGGTGATCTTCACCGTGCCGGTGTGGTTGCAGCCGGCGGTCGTGTACTGGTGGCTCTGGGTGAAGTTGTGGGTGTCGGTGCCGTTCGCCGGGTAGGTCTGCTGCGCCGACGGATCGGCGGTGCCGTCCCAGCTCCAGTCGGCCGACCACGGGTTGTCGATCAGGCCCGGATCCTTGAACGTGCCGTTGAAGGTCACCGGCGCGGTGAAGACGAGCGGCCCGGAGAGGCCCGTCGTCGTCGCCGTGAGGCTCGTGATCGTGGGCGCCACGTTCGAGACCGAGACCTTGAACGTGGCCTGGCCGGAGCCGCCGTCCTTGTCGGTGACCTTCACGGTGACGGTGTAGAAGCCGTTGTCCTTGTAGGTGTGCGACTGCGAGCCGAGCGAGCCGGTCGTGCTCTGGTTGAACGTCGTGTGCGCCGAGCCATCGCCCCAGTCGACGTCGACCGCCCACGGGCTGTCGGGGCCGGGATCGGTGAACGAGCCGAGGTTGAAGCTCGTCGATGCGCCCTCGGTCGAGCTCTGGTCGGCAGGCGCCGTCACGCTCGGCGGGACGTTGGCCACGTTCGCCTTGAACGTCGCCTGGCCGGAGCCGCCGTCCTTGTCGGTCACCTTCACGGTCACGGTGTAGGCGCCGTTCTGCGCGTAGGTGTGCGACTGCGAGCCGAGCGAGCCCTGCGAGCCCTGGCTGAAGGTCGTGTGTGCCGAGCCGTCGCCCCAGTCCACGTCGACCGACCACGGGTTGTCGTTCGCGCCCGCGTCGCTGAAGGAGCCGAGTGAGAAGCTCTGCGCGGCGCCCTCGCTCGCGCTCTGGTCGGCCGGGGCGGTGACGGCCGGGTTCGCGTTCGCGACCGTCACCTTGAAGGTCTTCGAGTCGGAGCCGCCATCCTTGTCGGTGACGCTCACGGTGACGGTGTAGACGCCGTTGTCCGAGTAGGTGTGCGGCTTTGTGCCGAGCGAGCCGGTCGAGGCGGCGTTGAAGGTCGTGTGCGGCGAGCCGTCGCCCCACGCCACGTCGACCGCCCACGGGCCGTCGGGGCCCGGATCGGTGAACGAGCCGAGGCTGAAGTTCTGCGAGCCGCCCTCGGTGGCGTTCTGGTCGGCCGGCGCGCTCACGGCGGGCGGCACGTTCGCCACGGTGACCTTGAACGTCGCCGAGCCATAGCCGCCGTCCTTGTCGGTGACCTTCACGTTGACCGTGTAGCTGCCGTTGTCGGCGTACGTGTGGTTCTGCGAGCCGAGCGAGCCGGTCACGGTCTTCGAGAACGTCGTGTGCGGCGAGCCGTCGCCCCAGTCGACGTCGACCGACCACGGGCTGTCCGCGCCGGGATCGCCGAAGGAGCCGAGGCTGAAGCTCGTCGAGGTGCCCTCGTTCGCGTTCTGGTCGGCGGGTGCGGCGACGGCCGGGTTCACGTTGTTCACGGTGACGCTGGCCGTGTACTCGCTAACGCCGCCGTCCTTGTCCTTGATCTTCCCCTTGACCGAGCGGACGCCGTTGTCGCTCGTCGAGCAGGTCGCGCTCGCCGTCGCGCTGAACGCGCCGTAGCCGGAGCCGCAGTCGAAGGCGTACTGGAAGCCGGCCGAAGTGTCCGCACCGGACGGGTCGCTCGGGCTCGACAGGAAGAGGTGGAAGTCGGAGCCCTCGCTGACCGGGCCGTCGTTCGAGAAGCTCGCGGTCGGCGCGACGTTCGCGACGTTGGCCGTGAACTGCGCGCTGCCGGAGCCGCCGTCCTTGTCGGTGACGGTCACCTTGACGGTGTAGGCGCCGTTGTCGGCGTAGGTGTGGCTCTTCGAGCCGAGCGGGCCTGGCGAGGCGTTGAACGTCGTGTGCGGCGAGCCGTCGCCCCAGTCGACGTCCACCGACCACGGGCTGTCAGCGCCCGGGTCGCTGAACGAGCCGAGGTCGAAGCTGTGCGCCGCGCCCTCGTCGGAGCTCTGGCTCGCGGCCGCGGTCACCGACGGCGGCACGTTGTTCACGATCACGTTCGTCGTGTACTCGGTGGCGCCGCCGTCCTTGTCGATGATCCGCGCCCGCACCGGGTAGGTGCCGTTGTCGGCGAAAGTGCACTGGGTCAAGTCCGCCGACCCGGAGCCGCCGTAGGTCGTGCCGGCGAGCGAGCCGCCGTTGCAGTCGAACGCGTAATGGAAGCCCGCGCTCGTGTCGGCCGACGACGCGTCGTGCTGGTTCGAGAAGCTGACCGAGACCGGCGAGCCCTCGTTCACCGGGCCGCCGTTCGAGAGGTCGGCCGTCGGCGCGACGTTGGCGACGCTGACCGAGAACTGCTTCGAGCCGGAGCCGCCGTCCTTGTCGGTCACCTTGACCGTGGCCGTGTACGAGCCGTTGTCGTCGTAGGCGTGCGAGTGCGCCGGGATCGTGCCCGGGGCGGCCATCGTGAAGCTGTCGCTGTGCCCGTCGCCCCAGTTCACGTCGACCGTCCACGGGTTGTCCGCGCCCGGATCGGTGAAGGAGCCGAGGTCGAAGCTGTGCGACGCGCCCTCGTCGGAGCTCTGGTTCGCGGCGGCGGTCACCGACGGCGGAACGTTGTGGATCGTCACCGAGTGCGTGTACTCGGTGAAGCCGCCGTCCTTGTCGCGGATCTTGCCCTTCACGGTGCGCGAGCCGTTGTCGGAGGTCGGGCAGCTCGTCGAGCTCGAGCCGCTGAACGCGCCGTAGCCGGAGCCGCAGTCGAACGCATACGTGAAGCCCGCGGCCGTGTCCGCCGAGGACGGGTCGCTCGGGCTCGTCAGCGAGAGCGCGATCGAGTCGCCCTCGTCCACGTCGCTCGGCGCGTTGAAGGTCGCCGTCGGCGCGACGTTCGCCACGTCGACGTTGAAGCTCTTCGTGTCGGAGGCGCCGTCCTTGTCCGTCACCTTCACGGACACGGTGTAGCCGCCGGCCGTATTGTCGTCGTAAGTGTGCGAGTGGGCCGGGATCGTGCCGGGCGCGCCCATCGTGAAGCTGTCGCTGTGCCCGTCGCCCCAGTTCACGTCCACCGTCCACGGGCTGTCGGCGCCCGGATCGCTGAACGAGCCGAGGTCGAAGCTGTGCGACGCGCCCTCGTCCGAGCTCTGGTTCGCGGCCGCGGTCACCGACGGCGGGACGTTGTTCACGATCACGTACGTCGTGTACTCGGAGAAGCCGCCGTCCTTGTCGATGATCCGCGCCTTCACCGGGAACGGGCTGCCGACGTTGTCCGGGAAGCTGCACGTCGTCGAGTCGGAGGCACCCGAGCCGCCGTAGGTGGCGCCCGCGAGCGAGCCGTTGTCGCACGCGAAGGCGTAGTGGAAGCCGGCGCTCGTGTCGGCCGAGGACGGGTCGAGCTGGTTCGAGAAGCTCACCGTCGCCGACGAGCCCTCGAAGATCGGGCCGTCGTTGGAGAGCGTCGCTGTCGGCGCGACGTTGGCGACGCTCACCGAGAACTGCTTCGAGTCGGAGCCGCCGTCCTTGTCGGTCACCTTGACCGTGACGGTGTAGGAGCCGTTGTCGTCGTAGGCGTGCGCGTGCGCCGGGATCGTGCCCGGGGCGGCCATCGTGAAGCTGTCGCTGTGGCCGTCGCCCCAGTTCACGTCCACCGTCCACGGGTTGTCCGCGCCCGGATCGGTGAAGGAGCCGAGGTCGAAGCTGTGCGACGCGCCCTCGTCGGAGCTCTGGTCGGCCGCGGCGGTCACCGACGGAGGCACGTTCTCGATCGTGACGGAGTGCGTGTACTCGCTGACGCCGCCGTCCTTGTCGAAGATCTTGCCCTTCACCGTCCGCGAGCCGTTGTCGGTCGTCGGGCAGCTCGCGCTCGAGGTCGAGCTCGGCGCGCTGTAGCCGGAGCCGCAGTCGAACGAGTAGGTGAAGCCGGCCGCCGTGTCGGCGCCTGACGGGTCACTCGGGCTCGTCAGCGAGAGCGCGATCGAATCGCCCTCGTCCACCGAGTCCGGCGCGTTGAAGGTCGCAGTCGGCGCGACGTTGTGGACGTCGACGTTGAAGCTCTTCGAGTCGGCGCCGCCGTCCTTGTCGGTGACGGTCACGGTGGCCATGTAGCCGCCGGCCGTGTTGTCGTCGTACGTGTGGGCGAGCGAGCCGAGCGAGCCCTGGCTCGAGGTGTCGAAGCTCGACGAGTGGCCGTCGCCCCAGTCGACGCCGACGTGCCACGGCGCGTCGCCCGTGCCAGCATCGCTGAACGAGCCGAGCGAGAAGCTGTGCGAGGCGCCCTCGTCGGAGCTCTGGTCGGCTGCGGCGGTCACCGACGGCGCCACGTTCACGACCGTGACGTTCGTCGTGTACTCGGAGAAGCCGCCGTCCTTGTCGATGATCCGCGCCCGCACCGGGTACGTGCCGTTGTCGGCGAAGGTGCACTGCGTCGAGTCGGAGGTGCCCGAGCCGCCGTACGTCGCGCCGGCCAGCGAGCCGTCGTCGCAGGCAAAGGCGTAGTGGAAGCCCGCGGCCGTGTCCGTCGAGGACGGGTCGTGCTGGTTCGAGAACGAGATCGTCGCCGGCGAGCCCTCGTCCACCGGCCCGTCGTTCGAGAGATCCGCGGTCGGCGGGACGTTGGCGACGTCGACCGAGAACTGCGCCGAGCCGGAGTCGCCGTCCTTATCCGTGACGGTCACTGTCGCCGTGTACGAGCCGTTGTCGTCGTAGGTGTGCGAGGCCGAGCCGAGCGAGCCGGGCGACGAGAAGGCGAGTGGCGTGTCAGGCGAGCCGTCGCCCCAGTCGACCGAGACGTCCCACGGGTTGTCGCCGGCGCCCGGATCGGAGAACGAGCCGAGTGCGAAGCTGTGCGACGAGCCCTCGTCGGAGCTCTGGCCGGCCGGAGCGGTCACCGACGGCGCGACGTTCGCCACCGTCACCTTGAACTGCGCCGAGCCGACGCCGCCGTCCTTGTCGGTCACCTGCACCGTGACGGTGTAGGTGCCGTTGTCGGCGTAGATGTGCGAGCGCGAGCCGAGCGACCCCTGCGCCGCACCATTGCTGAAGGACGTGTCCGGAGACCCGTCGCCCCAGCTCACGTTCACGAGCCACGGGCTGTCGTTGACGCCCGGATCGCTGAAGGTCCCGAGGCTGAAGCTGTGGTTCTCGCCCTCGTCCGAGCTCTGGTCGCTCGCCGCGGTCACGGACGGCGCGACGTTCGCCACCGTCACCTGGAACCCGGCCGAGCCGGTGGCGCCGTCCTTGTCGGTGACACTCACCGACACGGAGTAGCTGCCGTTGTCCTGGTAGGTGTGGGCGAGCGAGCCGAGCGAGCCCTGGCTCGAGGTGTCGAAGTTCGAGGAGTGGCCGTCGCCCCAGTCGACGACCACGTGCCACGGCGCGTCACCCGCGCCCGGGTCGGAGAAGGAGCCGAGGCTGAAGCTGTGCGAGGCGCCCTCGTCCGAGCTCTGGTTCGCGGCGGCGGTCACCGACGGCGCGAGGTTCGCGACCGTCGCCGTGAAGCTCGCCGAGCCGGAGCCGCCGTCCTTGTCGGTGACGGACACGGCCACGGTGTACGAGCCGTTGTCGGCGTACGCGTGGGCGAGCGAGCCGAGCGAGCCCTGGCTGGAGGCGTCGAAGTTGTCGCTGTGGCCGTCGCCCCAGTCGACGACCACGTGCCACGGCGAGTCGCCGGTGCCCGGGTCGTTGAACGAGCCGAGGCTGAAGCTGTGCGAGGCGCCCTCGTCGGAGCTCTGGTCGGCCGCGGCCTGGACGACCGGCTTCACGTTGTTCACCGTGACGCTTGCGGTGTACTCGGAGACGCCGCCGTCCTTGTCCTTGATCTTCCCCTTCACCGAGCGGACACCGTTGTCGCTCGTCGAGCAGGTCGCGCTCGCCGTCGCGCTGAACGCGCCGTAGCCGGAACCGCAGTCGAACGCGTACTGGAAGCCGGCGGAGGTGTCGGCGCCGGACGGGTCGCTCGGGCTGGTCAGGAATAGATGGAAGTCGGAGCCCTCGTTCACCGGCCCGTCGTTCGAGAAGGTCGCGCTCGGCGCGACGTTCGCGACGTCGACGTTGAAGGTCGCCGTGTTGAAGCCGCCGTCCTTGTCGGTGACCTTCACGGTGGCGGTGTAGCCGCCGAGCGTGTTGTCGTTGTAGGTGTGGCTCTTCGAGCCGAGCGCGCCCTGCGAGGCGGCGCTGAAGGTCGTGTGCGGCGAGCCGTCGCCCCAGTCGACGTCGACGGACCACGGACCGTCGTTCGCGCCCGGGTCGGAGAACGAGCCGAGATCGAAGCTGTGTGCGGCGCCCTCGTCGGAGCTCTGGCTCGCCGCGGCGGTCACGGACGGCGCGACATTGTTCACGATCACGTTCGTCGTGTACTCGCTGAAGCCGCCGTCCTTGTCGATGATCCGGGCCTTCACCGGGAAGGTGCCGTTGTCGGCAAAGGAACAGGTCGTCGAGGCGCTCGTCCCGGAGCCGGCGTAGGTCGCGCCGGAGAGGTCGCCGTTCGTGCAGCTGTAGGCGTAGTGGAAGCCGGCCGCGGTGTCGCCGCTCGAGGGGTCGGACTGGCCCGAGAACGAGATCGTCGCCGAGCCGCCTTCGTTGATCGGCCCGTCGTTCGAGAGCGTCGCGGTCGGGTTCGCGTTCTTCACCGTGACCGAAGCGGTGTACTCGGTCGTCCCGCCGTCCTTGTCCTTGATCTTCCCCTTGACGGTGCGGCTACCTGAGTCGGTGGTCGGGCAGCTCGTGGAGTTGGACGCGCCGAATGCACCGTAGCCCGAGCCGTCGCCGCAGTCGAACGCGTACTGGAAGCCCGCCGTGGCGTCGACGGAAGACGGGTCGAACGGGCTCGTCAGCGAGAGCGCGATCGGCGAGCCCTCGGTCACCGACGACGGCGCGTTGAAGGTCGCGGTCGGCGCGACGTTGTTCACGGTGGCCGTCGTCTGGTACTCGGTGAAGCCGCCGTCCTTGTCGATGATCCGCGCCCGCACCGTGTACGAGCCGTTGTCGCCGAAGGTGCAGTTCGTCGAGGCGCTCGTGCCGGAGCCCGCGTAGGTCGCGGCAGCGAGCGAGCCGTTGTCGCACGCGTAGGCGTAGTGGAAGCCGGCGGCCGAGTCGGCGCTCGACGGGTCGCTCTGACCGGAGAACGAGATCGTCGCCGGCGAGCCCTCGTTCACCGGGCCGTTGTTGGAGAGCGTCGCGGTCGGCGGCAGGTTGGCGACGTTCACGGTGAAGGTCGCCTGGCCGGAGCCCGAGTCCTTGTCCGTAACCTTGACGGTGACGGTGTAGGAGCCGCTGTCCGCGTACGTGTGCGACTGCGAGCCGAGCGAGCCCTGCGTCGCCTGGCTGAAGGTCGTGTGCGGCCCGCCGTCGCCCCATTCGACGTCGACCGACCACGGGTTGTCGTTCACGCCCAGGTCGGAGAACGAGCCGAGGGTGAAGCTCGCGCTCGAGCCCTCGTTCGAGCTCTGGTTCGCCGGCGCGGTGACGACCGGGTTCGCGTTCGTCACGACGACGTTCGTCGTAAACGTGCTCGCCCCGTTGTCCTTGTCGAAGATCCGGCCGAGGACGGGGAACGTGCCCTGGTCGGCGAAGCTGCAGGTCGTCGAGGTCGCGGTTCCGGCGCCGGCGTAGGTCGTCGCCAGCGAGGCCGCGTTCCCGTTGCACGCGAGGCTGTAGTGGAAGCCGGCGGTCGTGTCGGCGCTCGACGGGTCGCTCGGGCTCGAGAAGGAGACCGTCGCCGAGCCGCCCTCGACGATCGGGCCGTTGTTCGAGAGCGTCGCCGTCGGCGCGACGTTCGAGATCGTCACGGCCTGCGTGTACTCGGTGAGGCCGCCGTCCTTGTCCTTGATCTCGCCCTTGACGGTGCGGCTGCCGTTGTCGGTGGTCGGGCAGCTCGCGGTGCTCGTCGCGCTGAAGGCGCCGTAGCCGGAGCCGGTGCCGCAGTCGAACGCGTACTGGAAGCCAGCCGCGGTGTCGACCGTAGACGGGTCGGACGGGCTCGTCAGCGAGAGGCTGATGCTCGAGCCCTCGTTCACGGAGGCCGGCGCGTTGAAGGTCGCCGTCGGCGCGACGTTGTTCACGGTCAGGCCGAACGTCGTCGTGACGATGTGGCCGTTACCGTCGTTCGCGGTGATCGTCACCGTCTGCGACTGAGCCGGGCCGTCGTTCGTCCCGAACGACCAGCTCCAGGTGCCGCTGTTCGTGCCGGTCTTGGTGACCGTGCCGACCGAGGCCGTGATCGCGACGTTGTCGCCGGAGTCCGGATCGGAGTAGGTGCCCGTGTTCGTCGCCGTCGCGCCCTCGTTCACCGTCCGCGAGGCGTTGTCGGCGGCGACGGTCGGCGCGCTGTTCGAGTTGACGAAGTGCGCGTAGGCGTCGGTGATGTTCCCGTTCGTGCCGGCGGCATCAGTTGAGATGCACGGCGTGGGCGTTCCGGGGATGTCGGTCCCGGAGTCGGTCTTGTTGTCGCCGCTCGTCCACTTGCTGAAGGTCTTCCCGGCGGTCGTCGTCGTGACCGACAGCAGCTTCACCGACTTGCCGGTGCCGCCGAAGCCCGGGATGTTCACCATGCCGCCCGAAGTCGCGGTTACCGTCGAATGCAGCGCGACTGTGCCGGTGCAGTTCGTCGCGCTGTCGTACCGGTCGAACGTCACGGTCATGTTCGCGACGCCCTCCGTCGCCGGCAGGTGCAGCGTCACGTTCCCGTCCGTGAACGTCGTCCTCGCGGTCCCGGAGATCGCTCCAGTCGCGGTGACTGAGTACAGGGCAACGAACGTGCTCGGCAGCGCGAACGACATGACGAAGCCGCCGGTGTCGTTCGCCGTGACGTCGGTGCTGTACGACCAGGTCTGGCCCTGGTCGTCGTTCACGAAGATGTGCACCGCCTCGCCCGCCTGCCAGCTCCCGCCGGTGAGCGTCACCGTCTCGCCGGGCGAATAGTCTGGCTTGTCGCTCGAGATCGTCGGGCTGTAGACCGGGGGCGCGGACGGCGTCGTCGTGGTCGTCGACTCCGTCGTCGTGGTGGAGTCGGTCGTCGTGTCCGGCGTGGTCGTCGTCGCGGCCGTCGTCGGCGTCGTGTCGGTCGCCGTCTCGGACGAGGCCGACGCCGACGTCGTCGTCGTGTCGGTGCTCCCCGAGGAGCTGATGAGGCCGCCGCCGACGTCGCCGAACGCGCCCGCGACGACGAGGCCGGCGACGAACAGCATCGCCAGCACCATGAAGATCCGTGCAGGCTTCTTCCCCTTGTGCGGTGCTGGACTCACGTGAATGCCCTCCCCCTGGTCGCGCCGAAGCCGGCCTCTTCGGCCGGCTGTGTCGTTCGCGGAACCTCGTCGCTACTTGTTCTTGGCCGCAATACCTGCTCTCCCCACTGCTCTTGCGTTCCTAGACGCCCGACGAAAGCTAGGAAGGAGCGGCCGAAGCTCACACGGTCGGAGGTCTAGGAGCGCCCGGACCTCCGGCGAGCGGCGCAGGAGCCACTTGCGCGACGGCGTACGCTCTGTCTATGCCGAACGGGCGCCCGCGGAGCGACCCTCGCTTCTACCTCACGGCCGAGCCGGACGGTCGCGTCCAGATCCCGACGCTCTTCGCGGAGAGCGGCGTCGTCGAGGTGCTCGAAGAGCCGCCGACGCTGCGCCCGCCGACGCTCGGCTGGGATCTCTGGACGCTCGACACCGCGCGCCACGTCGCCGGGAAGAAGGCGTTCGTCGAGAACGGCTACCGCAAGCGGCTTGCGCTCTTCACGGGCGGGACGCTCACGTTCGTCGCGAGCTGCATCGAGTTCCTCGGCTGGCCGCGGAAGCCGTACCAGTTCCTCCGCGACCCGGGCCTGAACGGCGTCGGCCTCACCGAGCTCGCGTTCAACTTCGCGATGACGGTCGCCACGGTGCGCGAGTTCATGGAGCCGGAGCCGGAGCGCTTTACCGTGCGGAGCGGCTTCCGGGCCCTCGAGCTGGCCACTCGCGCGCGCGTGCACCTGGATCGCGAGGAGCAGGTAGCGCCGGCTGCCACGCACGACTTCCCGCCGCGCACCGTCGAGTGGGCCGACGACTTCGCCGAGCGAGCCGCTTACGAGCTCGTGCGCCAGACGTACGAGTGGTTTGGCGTCGAGGCGAACGCCGTGCCGTTCGTCGACCACGAGCGCCGCGTGCTCGACACCGCGGCGCTCGAGGCGCACCTCAAGGGCTCGAACGTCGCGGCGCTCGCCGCTCCCTGATCCGGGGGATCGGTCGCCGCGGCGGCTCCGCCGATAGCCCTCGGGTCCAGTTCCGAGGCGTTGCGGCCACGCCCCGGCCTCCGAGCGGAGGTTCGCCAGCGTGTTCGCAGCAGGAGCTACCAGGGGTCTCGGTAGGCGCCTCGCCGCGGCGGCAATTGCGTTCGTCTTCTTCGCCACGGCCGGCACCGCGAGCGCCGGCAAGCCGGGCGGGGGCGGGGGCAAGCCTGGGCGCGACACGACGCCGCCGTCGGTCAAGATCTCGAGCCCGGCTGTGGGTGCGGCGGTGCGCGGGACGATCACCGTCTCGGGGACGGCGTCCGACAACGTCCAGGTCGCGAGCGTCGCGGTGAGCGTCGACGGCGGCGTCTACGTGGCCGCGCAGGGCACGACGAGCTGGAGCTTCGCCCTCGACACGCGGAGCCTCGCCGACGGCGCCCACACGGTGACGGCGCGTGCCAAGGACGCTGCCGGAAACGCCGGCACGGCGAGCGTCAGCTTCACCTCGTCGAACGCGGACACGACGCCGCCGGTGGTGACGATCTCGGCTCCCTCGGGCGGCGCGACGGTGGGCGGCCGCGTCTCGGTCTCCGGGACGGCGGCCGACGCTGGCGGCCTGGCAGGCGTGTCCGTCAGCGTCGACGGCGGGCTACCCCAGCCGGCCACCGGAACCTCGTCCTGGACGGACGGCGTCGACACGACCTCGCTCGCCGACGGCACCCACACGATCACGGCGCGCGCAATCGACACGAGCGGAAACTCCGCGGCGGCGAGCGTCTCCGTCGACGTCCAGAACGCCGACACGACCACGCCGTCGGTGCAGATCTCGAGCCCGGCCGCGGGCGCGACGCTCAGCGGCACCGCGACCGTCTCCGGCACCGCCTCGGACGACGTGCAGGTGGCGAGCGTCGCCGTCTCGGTCGACGGCGGGGCCTACGCCGCCGCGCAGGGCACGACCTCATGGAGCTCCAGCCTCGCCACCGGCTCGCTCGCGAACGGCGCGCACACGATCTCGGTGCGCGCGACCGACACCTCCGGGAACGTCGCCACCGCGACCGTCGCCGTGAGCGTCCAGAACAGCCTCCCGGCGGGCGTCGCCGACCAGCTCGTGACGCCGGAGGGCGCGACGATCCAAGTCGCCACCGGCGTGAGCGGCTGGACGGCGCAGCAGGTCTACGACCTCCTGAAGCCGAACGCCTACCAGCTCGCGCTGATCGGGCCGCACCTGACGATCAAGGTGCAGACGACCTACAACACGTTCACAACGACCTCGGCCGGGACGAGCGGCGGCGTCTACACGAGCTTCAACGCGACGCTGTACCTCGACGCGCGCTCGAACTCGCTTCTCCTGACGCGCCCCGACGCGACGATCGCCCACGAGTACGGCGCGGTCTGGTCGATGTATCACCTCTACCTGACCGAGCAGGGGAGCTGGACGCCGTGGCTCCAGGCGCGCGGCCTCCTCGGCGACCCGCTCCTCGACTCGTCCGACGTCTGGAGCAAGGGCGAGATGATCGCCGACGACTACCGGATGCTCTTCGGCACGCCGGCCGCGCAGTCGGAGATGGGCTACGTGAACCCGGGGGTCCCGGATCCGCGCACCGTCTCCGGCCTGCGGGACTTCTTCGTCGACGTCTGGGGCGCGTAGCGGTCAGAGAAAGCGAGGGGCCCGGCTCTTCGCCGGGCCCCTCGTCCAGCTTCCGCTAGCGCCTTACGGACAGAGGCTGACGGGCCGGCCGTTGTTGTAGTTGTCGAGCTGCGTTGCGAGGCAGTTCGCCGTGTTCGCGTCTGCGGTCGTCAGCTTCGGGCTGTACGTGAGGCCGTTGAGCTTGTACTTGCCGTTCAGCAGCACTGCCCTGTCGATGTTCAGGATCGTGGTGCCGTTGATGCCTGCACCGATGAAGCGGTTGAGCTCCGCGCCCACGAGCTGGGCGGTCATGTTGAACAACGGATCGCTCGACATCTTCTTCTTGCCGTCGATCGTCGACTTGTTCAGCAGGTTGGTGGCCGCCAGGCAGTCGGGCGCCGAGTTCGGCGTGCTCGTCTTCCCCTTGAGCACGCCGTAGTACGTCGGTGCGTAGTTCGGCCAGAGCGAGCCGGGGTTCTGGGCCGAGTACACGAGCCCGCCAGGCGGATTCGTGGTCGCCCCGGTCGCCGCGGCCAGCGTCTGGTCGAGCACGGGCTTCTGCTTTCCGCCCGAGCACGACGACCAGTTCTTCCAGAACCCGATCGTCACCGCACGCCCACCCGGAGGTGGCGAGTTGTCGACCGAGAACGTCCTCGTCTGGCCTGACGTCACCGTGAAGTTGGCGCAGATCGTGAGATTGATCACGTTCGGGTTCGGGAGCGCAGGCGGGATGAGGCTGTTCGGGACGAACAGCGGCCCGTCACCCGCGAGGTTCGTGTTCCAACCCGGGAACACCCACTCGCAGATCTGGTACGTCGTACCCGGCGTGAGCTGCGTGGTGAAGCTGATGTTGCCGCTCGCGTCGGTGTCCTTCGCCTCCAGGATCGTCCCGTCGGAAAACGTCGACGCTCCCGAGCGGAGCTCGAAGTGGAAGGTCTGCCCGGCCGCCGGCGGCTGGCCGCTGACGGTCTTGTGCACCTTCGCCAGGCCGGCGACGTTGCAGCTCGCGCTCGCCGGCGTCGCCGAGACGACGTTGCTGAGCCCGTACTTCGACGCCAGCGTCGCCGTTGCGTTCACGGTGTTGCTCACGGACGTGGCACCCGCCGGGACGGGCTTGGTCACGGCGAACGTCGTGCTGCCGCCGGCCGCGACCGAGTACGTGTTGCTGGCGCCCTCGTCGGGGTCGATGACGAGATCGGCGTCACCGGTGTTCTTCAGGGTGACCGTGAACGACGCCGTGCCGCCCTGCGGGACGGGCTGCGAGTCGCAGCTCTTCGCGAGCGTGAACGACGGGTGCAGCAGGTCGGTGCTCCACTGACCACTGTTGTGGATGTCGTTCGTGAAGCCGGTCGGGTGGTAGTGCGCCGTCGCCGTGTTCACGAGCGGATCCGCGTCGCCCGCCTGCACCGTGTAGGTGTAGGTGAACGAGCAGCTCGCGCCGACGGCGAGCGTGTTGCACGACGCCGGCGGGGTCACGCTGCCCGCCTTCGAGTCGCTGAACGAGTCGAAGACGAGGTCGGGCGAGTCGCTCGACGACGTGTTCTTGATCGTGACGCTGTAGGTGGCGGTGTCGCCGACCTTCGAGTAGGCCGGCCCCGTCTTCGTCACCGTGATCGACGGTTGGAACAGGTTCGTCGACCACTGACTTTGATCCGTCGCCACGACGGCGGTGAGGTTCGGGTAGTGGCAGTTCGCCGTCGCCGTGTTCAGGAACGGATCCGACGCGCCGGCCGGGACCGTGAACGTCGGGTTCGACGTGTCGCTGTCCCCCGGCCCCAGCGTGACGGTCTTCGAGAAGCCGATCGTCGGGTCGCTGATGTCGCAGACGAGGTTCGGCGCACCCGCCGCACCGCCCGCCGAGCTCGTGTTGTCGAGCTCGATCGTGTAGTGGGCGAGGTCGCCGATCTTGCTCAGCGTGTCGCCGGTCTTCGTGATGTCGACGGTGGGCTGGTAGGTGTTCGTGAAGGTGCAGTCGAACGTCTTGCCTCCGTCGGCCGGCAGGTTCACCGTGAAGGAGCACCCGGCGTCGCCGCCGTCGCTCTGCCAGCCGTCCTGCGACGTCTCCACGATCGAGTACGAGCCCTCGCCGAGCGTGCTCGTGAAGTTCGTGAAGTTGCCGTCGCTCGAGGTGACCGTCTCGAGGAGGTTCGCGCCCTTGTAGAGCTTGAACGTCCAGTTGCCCTCGAAGCCGGCCGGCTTCGTGACCTTCTTCACCCGCGCGGCCGCGAGCTCGGCGGTGTTCGTGAACGACGCAGTGCCGCTGCACGCGTCGCCGCTCACGTCGACCTGGACGCCGTCCGGGTTCGGCTGCCAGCCCGGAGCCGCGTCCTCGAACACGTAGTAGACGCCCGGCGCCAGATTCGAGACGTCTTCCGTCTTGTGCGTCTGGCCGGCCGTGAAGGTGATCGACGTGCTGGCCACGTCGGGAGCGTTCACGTCGTTCGTGCTCTTCACGTGGAAGAGGAACGTCGCCGTCTCGCCCGTCTGGAGGATGTTCGGGATCGTCTTGTCGATCGTCAGGCTGGCGATCGTGTTCACGGTGATCGGGATGTCGGCGCTGGCCGTGGCCGAGGCGCCGTCGGACCCGGTGAGCGTGGCGTCGTCGTGCAGATTGCCGCTCGGCTCGATCGCGCCCTTGGTCGCGTAGATCGTCTTGTCGAACTCGACGGAGCCGCTGTCGCCCTGGCTATCCGACGTCCACGACACGCTCCCGGTCGTCTTCGTCCCGGCGACGTAGCCGCCGTCGAAGGCGCCCGACGCGCCCGAGAACGAGTCGGTCGAGTAGCTGAGGCCGGAGCCCGTGATGCTCTCGACGTCGTTGATGACCGCCGAGGCGTTCAGCTCCGACGCGGTCGTCACGTTCGCCGAGGCGCTGGCCGTCGTCGTCCCAGGGATCGGAACGCCGGTGACCTTGTCCGTGTAGCTCGCGGTCGCGATGTCGTTCGCGCTCGTACCGGGGTTGTTCCAGACGAACGTGTGCGTGAGGATCAGGATGTTGGCGGTATTCGCCGGCAGGTCGACCGGGCCGGCGCTGGCTGAATCGAGCAGCGTCGTCTGGTCGTTCCCGGCGTAGATGTTGTCCGTCATGTTGTTCAGCGTGACCACGCGCGCCGCCGGGTTGGTGGCGTAGATGTGCGTGATGATCGTGGCGGGCCCGGTCGCGTTCGCCGCGTGCTTCGTCCACGTGACGGTGATCTTCACGCCGTTGTTCGAGAGCGACTGGTTGTTGTCGCACGTGTTGTTGAACGCGAGCTCGGCCGGGGTCGCGCCCTTCGTCAGATCCCAGACGTGGTCGCTCGACCGCGTCGCGGTCATGTCCTTGTCGAGCTCCTGCGGCGCGACCTGGTTCACCGGGATCGAGAGGGTCTTCTTGCCCTGCGAGAGCCCCGAGTCCTCGAACAGGTACGACTGGAGCGACGAGCCCGGATAGAGGTGTGCGCCGAGTGCGAGCCGCTGGTAGTAGTCGAAGACGCAGGTCGTCCCCTTGCTCTGGTGCAGGGTCAGGATCCGGTACATGACCGTGTCTGTGCCGCCACCGAAGGGCGAGCCCGCGGTCCCGTCGAAGGTCGTCGGTCCGGCGCTGACGGAGCAGGACGCATCCGAGAGTGCGGTGTCCACGGCGAAGCCGTCGATGACGTCGTAGCCGGTCTTCCCGCCGGTGACGTTGTCGGCCGCGACGATCACGTTGTAGTCGGTGGTGGCGTCGGCCTGGCTGCCGGCCTGCGTCGTCAGCCGATGTGGAACGAGATCGAGCTCGTTCCAGCTCTTGCCGAGGTTGCCGGTGGTGTAGTCGGCGTCGTGGCAGACGAACTTCCCGGCGATTGGCAGCAGGTAGTCCGGGATGCCGTCGTGGTTCGAGTCGGGCAGCCGGCACGCCGACAGCGTGAACGACACGTGGTTCGAGCCCGTGAACGTCGCCGTAAGCGTCTGCGCCGACGCCGGACGTACGGATTGAGGCGCTGAGCGGAGGCTGGTCCGGCCCGCCGCCGACGTGGTCAGCAGCAGGCCCACGGCGAGCATCCCGAGCATCGCCGTGATGATCAAAGCTCGATTCTTCATCCCTGTCCCTTCCTCAGTTGTCGATGAACGCGAGGAGCCGGGACCGGGTCCAGGTCTCGGTGCAGGGGTTCGAGCGGCGAATCCCCTCTCCAGCCGCAGTGACTCGCGCCGCAGGCACGGCCATTCGCGAACGAGTCTAGGACCCGCCGGTCGTTTTCAACAGACGGCGATCGCCCGATTCCGCGCCTACTGCCGATCCTGTAGGAGTGGAACCCCTATCGGAGTACGACCGATCATTGACACTTTGTGGACAAAGTTCGATGCTTCGCGAGCCCTGCGGGGCGGAGGAGAGTTTGGAAACCGACAGCGGCGCGCTTCTGATCGTCGACGACGACGCGGCCTTTCGCGAGTTCGTCCACTCCCTGCTGGGCCGGATCGGGCACCCGATCGTCGAGGCCACCGACGGCGAGGAAGCGCTGGACGCGGCCTTCGCCGAGCGGCCGAGCCTCGTCGTCCTCGACATCGACCTCCCGGGCGCGAGCGGCTACGAGATCTGCCGCGCGCTCCGCGACGCCTACGGCGAGGACCTGCCGATCATCTTCGTCTCAGGGCGCAGGATGGAGCAGCTCGACCTCGTCGCCGGCCTGCTCATCGGAGCGGACGACTACCTCGTCAAGCCGTTCGAGGCCGCCGAGCTCCTCGCGCGCGTGCGGCGGCATCTCTCACGGGCGCCGCGCAGCCCGAACGGCAGCGCGCGGCTGACCCCGCGCGAACAGGAGATCCTCGACCTGCTCGCGACGGGGCTCGACCAGCGCGCGATCGCCGACCGGCTCGTGATCAGCCCGAAGACCGTCGCGACGCACATCCAGCGGATCCTCGGCAAGCTCGGGGTGCGGAGCCGAGCGCAGGCCGTGGCGTACGCGCACCGCCACGGCCTGGTCGACGCCGCACCCGCTTCGGTCTAGCTCCGCCCCGACTTCTGGGCGGAGCCGCCGCCTTCGACCCGTCCTACGGTTGGGCTACGCGAGCGGAAGGACGACGATCGCTCGACGACATCGTGTACGCGGGAGAGCCCGCTCGAGGCGAGCAGGAGGGGAAGGCCGTACTGGCCTTCCCCTCTTCGCCAGATCGCTCAGCCGTTCAGGCTGCCGTACTCGACGCTGTGGGCGGTGCCGCCCGTGGGCGCGAGCAGGAGCTCGGTGCCGGCGCCCGTCATGCCGGCGAAGGCGCCGGTGCCCGTCAGCGTGTAGTGACCGACGAGCGCCGCTCCGGCCGAGCCGCTACAGAACGTGGCGCTCGTGAGCGTCTTCTGGAGCGTGCCGGCCGGCGAGGCCTGCGTCAGCGTGATCGTCCCGGTCGCGGGAGCGCACGTGCGACCGGCCTTCGTGACGGCGTGGGCCGCGTCGAGGCTCAGCGACGCCGCGAGGGTGCCGCTCGCGAGCGGACGCCCGCCGCTGATCGTGCCGGCGAGCGTGACGGTCGTCGCCGTGGCCGTCGTCGTCACGGTCGCGGGCTCGAAGAGCCGCGCGCGCAGGATCGACTCCCGATGCTGCGAGACGCACTTGCCGTACGCGTTCCGCATCGCGCCCGAGCCGCTGGCGTTCCGGTTCTGACCGTACGCGGCGAGGAATGCCGACCGACCCATCCGGAGCTGGAGCGCCTTGCACGCCCAGGCCGCGTTCTTCGCCGCCAGGGCCGTGCTCCGCGCCGGAGGCTTCTTTCCGAGCGCCGCCGCCGGGATGCACAGGGCGGCGAGCGCGAGCACGAGCATGAGCTTCTTCACCGTTCTCACTCTCCTCTCGAGCTTCCGTTCCGCTGCGCGTCGCCCGGGAGGGGCGTGGCGGCCGCGCGCAGACCCACGGAAAGAATCCCCGCAAAAAGGCTGTTTTTCACGCGTTTGGTGTAAAAGCCACGTAAAGCCGGTCGGCTAGGCGAAATCAGCCGGAGGGCTAGTGATCGAGCGCGCTAGCCGCGCTTCCCTTCCAAGCATGGACCTCCTGGCAGGCGCCAAGATCCTCGCCGAAAGGCTTGCGAAAGCAACTCCGATCGAGGACCGCGAGACGAAAAGCTGGTCACCGCACCCTCTCCCGGCGCGGGACACGCGGTGCATCAGCTGCGGCGGCGAGATGGCGGAGGTGCTGGTCGTCCTCGGCTCACTCCGCTGCCACGACTGCCGCGAAACGACCGAGCACTAGCCCGGCCGGACGACGGCGAACCTCGCGGCGACGAAGTCGCCGTTCCGGCCGAGCTCCTCGAGCCGCAGCTCGACGCGGCGCGGCAGCAGCGGCGCGCCGGCGCCGAGCGTGACCGGCGCGATCGTCACGAGCACCTCGTCGAGGAGCCCCGCGTCCGCGAACTGGCCGGCCAGGTCTCCGCCCCCGACGATCCAGACGTTCCGGCCGCCGGCCGCGGCGACCATCCGCTCGTGCACGGGCGCGACGTCGCCGCTCACGAGCTCGATGCTCGCGCCGAGCACGATGCGGAGGCTGCGGTGCGTGAACACCCAGCACGGGATGTCGTACGGCCACTCCTCGGTGTGGTCGAGGAGCCACTCGTACGTCGTCGACCCCATCGCGAGCGCGCCGACCTCGGCGATGAACGCGTCGTAGTCGAGCGGCCCGCCTTCGTCTCGCGCGCGCGTGAACAACCAGTCCAGCGAGTTGCTCGGGTCGGCGATGAAGCCGTCGAGGGTGGTCGCCGTGTAGTACTGGGTCAGGCTCACGAGCCGACGGTATCGGCGAGGACCCGGCCGATGCGATAGCGCGCATTCTCCGCGAGCTCCGGATTCGTCTCGACGTAGTACGGCAGCGCGACGAGGCCCGTGCAGAGCGCCCAGCCGCGACCGCGCGTCCACGTCTCCTCGTCGACGTCGACCTCCGCGCGAAAGACGTCCCTTCCGGCCGCGTCCAGCAGGTTCCAGGCCGGCATCAGGTCGACGGCAGGGTCGCCGAGCCCGAACCCGCCCCAGTCGATGACGCCGGTGAGCCGGCGGTCCCGGACGAGCAGGTTCGCGGGCATGAGGTCGCCGTGCGTCCAGACGGGCGGCGCCGGCCAGCCCGGCGTGCGCAGGGCTTCGTCCCAGGTCGCGGCGGCCGCGTCCGTGTCGACGATGCCCCGCAGCTCGACGAGTACAGCGCGCGTGGACTCATCCCAATGCTCGAGCCCCGCCGCGCCGCGCCCGTCCGGCGGCTCGCCAGGGAGCTCGACGCCGTGCAGGACCCGGACGAACCGCGCAAGCTCCTTCGCGAGCGAGCCTTCACCCGTAGCCGGCGCCTCGCCTTCGAGCCACGGATAGATCCCCCAGTCCCACGGGTAGCCGTCGGCAGACGCGCCCTGCGCGAGCGGCACCGGGATCTCGACCGGGAGGAGCGGCGCGAGCTTCGGCAACCAGCGCAGCTCACGCTCGACGGCACCGGTCGCCCAGTCGATTCGCGGCAGCCGGACGACCAGGTCGTCCCCGAGGCGGTAGAGCGCGTTCACCGTCCCCGACGAGGAGACGCGCTCGATCGGCCGCGCCGCCCACTGCGGGAACTGGCCCTCGAGCAGGCGGCGCACGAGCGGCACGTCCGTCGAGAGCTCGTCGGCGTGCATCTTCCGCTCAGCCAATGCGCCCACCTCGCCTCACGCGCCGGAGGTACTCCTCGCGGCGGAGCGGGTTGTTGTCAGTGCGTGGCCGCGTCGGAGCCCGGCCGTTCGCGGCCCGGTAGCGGTTGAACACGGACTCGAGGACGCCCTCGCCGCGCGTGAGCGCCGGCAGCTCGAGCCGGAGCGCGTGCACGTGCGCGGCCGGGATCTCGCCCTCCACGGTGCACGACGCGCCACGGAGCACCGGCGAGTCGGGGACGGCGCCGAGCCGCGCGAGCGCCGCGAGGAGCGGCCCGAGCACGTCGGCCGGAGCCTCGAGGCGGAAGCGGTGGATCGGCTCGCAGACGACCGTCCGCGCCTGCCGCAGCGCGCTCATCAGGACGAGCGGCGTCAGGAAGCGGAAGTCCTCTCCGGTGCTGGAGAGGCTCTTGTTGAAGTACTGGTGGCCCAGGCCGTGCTTGCCCAGGTAGCCGGAGTCGGTCATCGCGACGGTGCAGTCGGTCACCTCCCAGCCGCGCAGGCCCTGCCGGAGCGTCTCGCGGACGGTGTCCTCGACCGCGCGGAAGTACGCCGCCGGCATCGAGCCGAGCTCGGCCTCGATCCGGAACTCCACGCCCGAGCCGGCGACTGCGGGCTCGACGCGCAGGCCGACCGTGGCGAGGAACGGGTTCGGCGGCTCGCGCAGCCGCTCGACGGCCGCACCCGTGCCGACCGGTCGCTCGATGCAGATCGTCGTCGTCTCCCGGAAGCCGACCTCGAGGCCGAAGTCGCCCGCGAGCGTCGCCTGGACGACCTCCTTCTGTACCTCGCCGTAGAGCCGGACGGAGAGCTCTCCGCGCACGTCGTCCTGCCGGACGCCGATGAGCGGGTCCTGCTCGGCGAGCTGGTCGAGCGCGACGCGGAGCGCGCCCTTGTCTGCTGCCCGCCCGGGGACGACGACCGTCTCGAGCGTCGGCGGGCTGAAGTGGTGCTCAACGCTCGCCGGCGGCCTGCCGATCGCGTCGCCGATCCGCGCCTCGGCGAGACCCCAGAGCATCCCGATCTCACCGGCGGAGACGGCCGCGCGGCGCACGCTCCGGCCCTGGTCGAAGACGCGGATCGCCGTCACCGTGCCGAGCGGGACCCGATCGCGGATGCGCAGCGTGCCGGAGAACATCCGGACGTAGGCGATCCGCTCGCCGGCCGGGCCCCGCTCGATCTTGAAGACACGCGCCGAGACGGCCCCGTCGGCGTCGCCCGCCGCGGCCGGCAGCAGCTCGGCGATCGCGAGCATCAAGGCCTCCAGCCCGGCTCCCGTCAGCGCCGACCCGAAGAAGACCGGATGCACCAGCCCGCGCCTGGACTGCGCCGCGAGCTCCTCGTCCGGCGGGCCGTAGGGCGTGAAGGAGGCCGCGCGGGTCCCGAGCCCGCCCGGCGCGCCCATCGGGACGGCGGCTGGCGTCAGCCATTCCTCGATCCCGCGTACGGCGCGCTCGGGATCCGCGCCGCGCCGGTCGAGCTTGTTCACGAAGAAGAGCGTCGGGACGCGGAGCCGCCGGAGCGCGCGCATCAGGATGCGGGTCTGCGGCTGCACGCCCTCGACCGCGGAGATCACGAGCACCGCGCCGTCGAGCACGCTCAGCACCCGCTCCACCTCGGCGATGAAGTCCGGGTGGCCGGGAGTGTCGATCAGGTTGACGGTGACGTCGCCGATCGCGAACGACACGACCGCCGAGCGGATCGTGATGCCGCGCTGCTGCTCGAGCGCAAGCGTGTCGGTCTGCGTGGTGCCGTCGTCGACGCTGCCGACCTCGTCGATGACGCCGGCCGCGTACAGCAGCCGTTCGGTGAGAGTTGTCTTACCGGCGTCTACATGCGCCAGGATCCCCAGGTTCAGTCGTCTGCGAAGCACGCGTCATACCCTCCGAATAGGTCACAAAGGCCTCCTCGATGGACATGAGCGTTGGCATTCCGCCTCCTGGGGTCGGTCGGCGCTGGTCGCCGGAGGTTAGCGCACGCGCCAGAGCTCCGGTGGCTCGTCGTAGCCCTTGAGGCTCGCCTCGAGCGGCTCGCGGCGGAGGTCGAGCTCTGCGACCTCCGGGTCGGCGAGCACCGCGCCGGAGACGACGACGTCGGCGGCGGTCGAGAGCGAGACGAGCCGCGCGGCGAGGTTGACGGTCGAGCCGAAGTAGTCGAGCGCGCCGTTCTGGGTGATCGCGATGCAGGGCCCGGTGTGGATGCCGACCTTCAGCTCGAGCGGGCGGCCGGCGACGGCGTGCTGGGCCGCAAGACCGGCGCGGAGCGCGGCCGCAGGTCGCGTGAAGACGGCCATGATCGCGTCGCCCATCGCCTTGACGACCGCGCCGCCCTCGGCGACCACCGCGTCCCGGAGCACGTCGAGGTGCTGCATCACCGAACCGAAGGCGGGCGCGTCGCCGACCTCGCGGTAGTAGCGCGTCGAGTCGCGGAGGTCGGTGAAGAGGATGGTGAGCGTGCCGACGGAGACGGGCTCGCCGGGTCGCAGCACCTCCGTCGAGAAGAGGTCGCGGAAGGCCTGGAGCGCCGTCACCTCGGCGGCGGTCGCGGCGCGGTCGCGCCACGCGGTGCGCTCCAGGCGGAGCAGGCGCTCGGTCGGCGTGGGGTTCGCGAGCGTGACGACCGTCTCGCCGCTCGCCTCGAACGCCTCCCGTCCGGCTGGCTCGCCGAGGGCGCGCACGCGGTACGTGCCCGGGCCGAGGCGGACGGTCAGGCGCCGCTCCTCCGTGGGGCCGAGGAGCTGCTGCGCCACCACGTGCGGCGAGAGCTGCGGCCCGCCCACACAGAATTGACGCGTCTCGACCGCGCGAATGGACGGGCTCGGCGCGAACGTCACCTCCACGGAGCGGTCGAGCTCCGCCTGGAAGTCGATCCCGCAGGTGTCGCAGTGGACGCCGGCGTCGAGCTCGCACAGCGTGCCGGTGGTCGCGGCCGCGCCTCGACACGACGGGCAGAGGAGCTCCCAGCGGAGCTCGGTGAGACCGGCGCGCGTCGCGTGCAGCAGGAGCTCGAGCGACTCGCGGCGGCCAGCCTTCCACGCCTCCGCCAGCTCGTATGGGCGCAGCCGTTCGTCGCCGCGCTCGAGCACGTCGACGAGCGCATCGACGAGGCGCAGGTCGAGACCTTCCCCGCGGAGCCTCTCGGCGCCGAGCCGCAACCGCTCGGCGCCGCCCGGCGCGAGCCGCGCGGGCCGCGGGGGCTCCGAGGTGGTCGCGCGGTGGTCGTAGTCACGGAACGCGCGCGCGAAGCGACGGCGGCTCAGGAGCCCGATCTGCACGGCGGCGGCGACGAGCCCGAGGATGTTGCGCGGCCGCACCCGAACGCCGTAGTCGAGGGTGGTGCCGCCATCCGCGCGCGCCTCGAGCCGAGCCTGGACGCGCATCTCGGCGAGCGGCCCGCGCAGGTAGCGTCGCACGACCCCGAACCGGTGCGGCCGCACCCACTCGAACGGCTCCTCCTCCCACTCGATCGGGACGCCGAGCCGCCGGAGCCGAAGCCGCCGCCGCGCGTTCGCCTCGGTGCCGAGCACCTCGACCGGCGGGACGCCGGTGTCGCGGTTGAAGCGGTCGGTGTCGGCGACGAGCGGCCAGAGCGCATCCGGCGAAGCGGCGAGCTCGTGCCGCCAATGGAAACGAAGCTCCTTCATAGGAAGTGGCTGAAGTGTGCCGAGGGAGTGCCGAAAGAGCTCGCCGCCGGTCTCGGCGGTCGCGTTTCTGCTCTCGTTGGCTGCGGGTGGCTACGAACGTCTACGTCGATGCCTTCAACCTCTACTACGGCTGCCTGAAAGGAACGCCGCACCGCTGGCTCGACCTCGGCGCCCTGTGCGCCCGGTTGCTGCCCAGGGATCGGATCAACCGGATCCGCTACTTCACCGCTACCGTCATTGCCCGCCCCGACGATCCGCGCGCACCGCAACGGCAGCAGATCTATCACCGTGCCCTCGAGACGGTCCCGGGCCTTTCGATCCACTACGGCCGTTACCTCAGCTATGTCGTGCGCATGCCGCTCGCGAGTCCACCACCCGGAGGCTCTCGCATGGTCGAGGTGGTGAAGACCGAGGAGAAGAGCTCGGACGTGAATCTGGCGACTCTCCTGCTCCTCGACGCTTTCAGGCGCGATTGCGACGTCGCGGTCGTCATTTCGAACGATTCCGACCTCAAGTTGCCGATCGAGGTCGCACAGCACGAGCTTGGCCTACGTGTCGGCGTCGTCAATCCTCACCCACACGCCCGCCGCAGCCGCGCTCTCCAGCCCACGTTCTTCAAGCAGATCCGCTCTTCGACGCTGGCTGCCTGCCAGTTCCCGCCTGTCTTCCGAGATGCGCAGGGAGAGATTCGCAAGCCGAAGAGCTGGTAGCGGCGAACACCACGAGAACGCAGAGGCCCGCCGGAGCGGGCCTCGCACCCAGCCGCCGAAGCGGCTGGGGGGACTGAACGCAGAGTAGCTTCTGAACGAGACGAGCTGCAAGCCGCCGAGTAACCCGCCGGGCAACCTGATGGAAGAATCGAGACATGCTCGAACGCGCCCTCTGCCCAACCCTCGTCGGACGCGAGGAGCAGCTCTTCGCCCTCGAGGACGCGCTGCTCGCGGCACACCGCGGCGAGAGCCGCTTCGTCGCACTCGGCGGCGAGGCCGGGATGGGGAAGACGCGGCTCGCGCGCGAGCTCGCCACACGCGCGCGGCGGCTCGACTGGCAGGTGCTCTGGGGCGCGTGCAGCGAGGCCGAGCTGCCGCTGCCGTACCTCCCGCTCGTCGAGGCGCTCGGAAACTACCTCTCCGGCGAGGACGTCGAGCGGCTCACGGGCCTGCTCGGCGCGGCTCGGCTCGAGCTCGCCCAGCTCTTCCCGCAGCTCGGCGGCGACGAGCCGCCCACCTCGCTCGGCGACCCCGCGCAGGCGAAGCTGCGGCTCTTCGAGGCCGTCGTCGCGCTGCTCGCCATCGCGGCGCGCGAGCACGGCCTGCTCCTCGTCGTCGAGGACGTCCACTGGGCGGACTCGGCGACGCGAGAGCTCCTCGACCACCTTGCCCGCCGCCTCACCGGCACGCGATCGCTCGTCCTCGTCACGTACCGAAGCGACGAGCTCGACCGGCGGCATCCGCTCGCGCCGCTCCTCCAGGCGTGGCGCCGGTCGAGCTTGGCGGAGACGGTCGCGCTCGAGCCGCTCGGCCGCCTCGAGATCGCCGAGATGATCGCGACGATTCTCGCCGACGAGACAATCCCGCCAGAGTTCCGCGACCTCATGCAGCGGCGCACGGAGGGAAACCCGTTCGTGCTCGAGGAGATGCTGAAGGAGGCGATCGACCGCGGCGACGTCGTCCAAACCGGTCACGGCTGGAAGCCCCGGCGGCTCGAGGAGCTGCGCATCCCGGAGACGGTGCGGGACACGATCCTGCTTCGCTTCGCGCGTCTCGACTCGGCCGACGTCGAGATCCTCCAGGCCGCCGCGGTACTCGGGAGGACGTTCGACTACGCGACCCTCGTCGCCGTGGCCAGCGTCCCCGACGCGACCGTGCACGACGCGCTCGCCGTCGGCGTCGCGCAGCAGCTGCTGGAGGAGGTCGACGCGGCGCACGCCGCATACCGCTGGCGGCACGCGCTGACGCAGGAGGCCGTCCACGACGAGATCGTGCGCCCGCGCCGCCAGCAGATCCACAGCCGTGCTGCCGACGTGCTCCTCGCCGCCGACACAGAGGCCCACGAGACGGCCCGCCACCTGCTCGGCGCGGCTCGATTCGACGAGGCGGTGCCCAAGTGCATCGAGGCCGCCGAGCACGCCGAGGCGTCCTTCGCGTTTGCCGAGGCGCTCGAGCTCCTCGACCACGCCCTCCCGCACGTGCGCGACCCGCTCGCTCGCTCCCGCCTGCTCGCCCACATGGGCCGGGTGCTCTGGATGGACGGGAAGACCGCCGCGGCCGAAGAGGTGCTCGTCGAGGCGGTCGCCGGGCTCGACGCCGCCGGCGAGGAGCTCGACGCGGCGCGGTCGCGGCTCGTCCTCGGGCGCTGCCGCTGGGAGCAGAGTCACCCGGACCTCGCGCTCGAGGAGACGGAGCACGCGCGGCGCGTGCTCGAGGAGCACGGCCCTTCGGCGGAGCTCGCGATCGCGTACATCCGGCTCTCCGGCCTCTACAAGTTCGAGTTCGACGAGGCCGGCAGCCTCGCGATGGCGCAGAAGGCGGTCGAGGTCGCGGACGCGGCAGGCGCGGGGTTCGAGCGCGTCTGGGCGAAGTCGTGGGTCGCGTTCGCGCAGATCGACACCGGCCGCACGGCGGAGGCGATGCGCATGCTCGACGAGTGCTTCCAGGAGGCGCTGCGGGACGGCTACCCGTTCGTCGCGCAGAACATCGCCTACAACGAGACCTGGACGCGGCTGCACATGCTGGAGCCGGGGATCGGCGACCGGATCGACGCGCTCGAGTCGCAGCCCGGGCCGGCGGTGCTCATCGACATGATCGAGATCGCGAAGAGCTGGGTACTCCGCGCGCGCGGCGACCTCCTCGGCGCGGTCGACGCCGTGCAGCGCGCCTACGATGCGGCGCTGCGGACGGCGAGCGCGAAGATCCGCTGGCGAAACGCGGTCGAGCTCGCCGAAGTGCTGCTCGAGCTCGGGCGGCTGGACGAGGCGGCGGCGAGGCTCCCCGATCCGTCGGAGCGCGCCGAGCTCCAGGACGTCGTCTACGACGCGGCGCCGCAGATCCGGCTGCGGCTCGCGGACGGGCGCCTCGACGAGGCGGTCGCGCTGGCGCAGGAGATCGCGGAGCGCGTCGACCGGCTCGCGCCGTACTTCGAGACGCTCGACGTCGCCGTCGAGGCGCTCGTCGCCGCCGGCCTCCTCGACGAGGCGCAGGCCGTCGTCGACGCCGCGCGCGCCTTCCAGACGGACGCGGACACGGTGTACCTCGACCAGGCGGAAGGCCGGATCCTGCTCGCGCGCGGCGACGCTTCCGCGGCGCAGCCGCTCCTCGCGCGGATGGCCCGCGAGGCGGCGGCCCGCGGCTTCCGGCTCGTCGAGTGGCGCGCGCGCACGCTCGCCGCCGAGGCGGGCGCACCGGAGGATCTCGCCGCCGTGATCGCGGAGGCCGACGCGGCCGGAGCGGTGCTCGTCCGCGACGCCGCGCGGGCCGTCGCCGAGCGGCTCGGGGTCGAGGTTCCCGTGGCACTGGAGCCTCCCGCCGGTCGGGCCAGCGCCGAGCCCGAGCTCGTCGGCGCCGGCGAGCGCTTGGTGACGACGATGTTCGCCGACGTGCGCGGCTACACCGAGCTCACCGCCGCCACCGCGCCGGCCGACCTCGCCGACCGGATCGCGACGCTCCACCGCTGGGCGGCGGCGGAGGTCGGACGCCACAACGGCCTCGTGGACAAGTTCGCGGGCGACGCGATGATGGCGACGTTCAACACGACCGGGACGCGGCTCGACCACGCGCGGCAGGCACTCGAGGCGGCGCTCGCGCTGAGCGGGAAGGCGGCGCTCCTCGACCTCGGCGTCGGGATCGGGATCGCCGTCGGGCCGGCGGTCGTCGGGCGGACGGTGGGCGACGGGAACGTCTCCGTCCTCGGCACGACGACGAACCTCGCCGCGCGGCTCCAGACGGCGGCGGCGGCGGGCGAGATCGTCTTGAGCGACGAGGCCCACCGCCGCGTCGAGTCGTGGCTCGCCGAGCGCGGCCTCGCGGCGGCGCCGCAGACGCTCGAGCTCAAGGGCTTCGACGACCTGCAGGCGGCGTGGCGCCTGCGGACGTCTACTGCTTAGCCGGCAGCGAGCGCGCGTACGCGATGCCGAGGTCGACCCACTTGGCGAGCTCGCCGTCGGTGCGTACGTGCTCCGGGTCGACCCGCAGCCAGCCCGCCATCGACCGGCCACGCATCTCCATGAGGTACGCGTCGGTGGTGCCGACGAGCTCATCCGACTGCTCCGGGTCGACGCGCACGAGCACGCCGCCCTGGCCGCTCGCGGCGATCGCCATGTTGCCGCCGACGAGGAACGCGAGCCCGCCGAACATCTTCTTCTCCGTCAGCGACGGCTCGGCGGCGACGAGCGCGCGGATGCGGGCGGCGAGCTCCTCGTCGTAGGCCACGGCTAGCCCTGGCCGTACTCGTCGCGGCGGCGGAACCACGGCTCGCCGGTCTCGTTGCGCCCCTTCGGCGCCCGGTCGAGCCACTGGTACATGCCCCAGAGAACGTCCCCGCCGCGGGCGTAGGTGGAGTAGGTGTGGTAGACGACGCCGTCCTCGAGCGCGAAGGCGCTCATCCCCGGCGCCTCGCGCAGGTAGGTCGGCGCGTCGGTTCCGCACAAGGCGGCGAACTCCGCGATCGGCCCTCCGACGCCGCCCTCGAGGATCGGCCGGAAGTCCATCGCGCGGTAGTTGTATTCGACCTCACCCTGGCGCTGCTCGGCTTCCGTGAACGAGACGTCGAAGTCGAAGTTGAAGTCGGTGTCGAGCGAGGACGCCCACGCGAACGTCCACCCCATCCGGCGCCTGTACGCCTGGAGCTTGTCGAGCGGCGCGCGCGAGACCGCCGTCAGCGCGACGTCGTGGTTCTCGAGGTGGACGGCGCAGCCGTCGAAGCCGTCTGCGATCGACGAGCAGGCCGGGCAGCCGGCCGTCCACTCGGGCCCGAACATGAAGTGGTAGACGAGGAGCTGCGAGCGTCCGCGGAACAGGTCGGCGAGCGACGCGCTGCCCTCGTCGGTCTCGAAGCGGTAGTCCTTGTCGATCCGCACCCAGGGGAGCTCTCGTCGCTGCCGGGCGAGCTCGTCGCTCCGCCGGGTCAGCTCCTTCTCGGCCGCGAGCAGCTCGAGCCGCGCGACGAGCCATTCCTTGCGCGTTCCGGTCCGGTGGTCGGTCACGCGGCCACCAAGACGCCAAGGCCGACGATCGCGAGCGCGACCGGCACGTCGAGGGTGGCGCGCGGCGGGAGGAGCTTTTGCGCGAGGACGAGGACGGCGACGACGATCATCCAGGTGACGCTCATGGCGCCGAGCGCGAGCAGCACGAGCATCAGCCCGATGCTCGAGCCGACGCACCACCCCCCGAACTCGAAGCCCGAGCGGACGCTCTCGCGGCAGCGCCACCGGCAGTGGCGCTTGAGCGGTGTGAGCTCGTAGAGGCCGGCCGCGATCGTCAGCGCGCCGGCGACGACGGCGCCGTGCGGCCGGTAGACGGCGTAGACCGCGAGGCCGACCGCCGTCCAGACGACGAGATACGACCCGGCGAAGAACGGCACGGCGAGCGCGCCGCGCACCCTCGCCGCCGCCGGAACCGCCCCCGGCAGCATCATCGCCGCCATCATCGGCACCCACGCCGCGACGAAGAACCCGAGCGAGCCGAGCTCGGTCGCGGCCCCCAGGTCCATGCCGCTCATCTGCCGGACGGCGACGACCCAGCACGCCTCGGCGAGGCCGAGCAGGACGATGAGCTGGGCTGTCTTCGTGCTCGTCATTCGTCCAGAGCGAGCATGAAGCAATCGGTGAGCTTGTGCTTTCGGCATGCAGTCCTTAGCCGGCCCGGAGCTTGAAAAGTCATCGGAGCGCCACCGCGCCCCGACGCCCTCCACCGGCTACTCCTCGATCGCGCCGCCGATCCGGCGCAGGTGCCGGCGGAAGGTGTACGAGGCGTCGTCGGCGCGCCGCGCGAGGTAGTCGTCGAAGACGGTCTGGGCGCGCAGCGTCTCACCCGTGCGCATGCGGCGCGCCTGCTCCCGCTCGGTCTCGCCGATCTTCCGCGCGGCCGCGAGCACCTCGTCGACCCGATCGGCAGCGACGAACAGCACGCCGTCGTCGTCGGCGAAGACGACGTCCTCGGCGGTCACCTCGTGCGGGCCGAAGCGGGCCGTCTCGAGCGCCTCGGGCTCCTGCGCATCGAGGCGCACCGGCCCGGGCGGGTAGCTGCCGTAGCTCCACACCGGGAAGCCGATCTCCCGGAGCTCGGCCGTGTCGCGATGCAGGCCCCAGACGACCATCCCGGCAAGCCCCGCCGCCTCGACCTCGAGGACGGTCAGATCACCGACGCAGGCCTCGTCGGTGCGGCCGCCGTTGTCGACGACGAGGACGTCGCCGGGCTCGGCGCGACCTAAGGCCTCCAGGAAGACGTCGACGCTGCCGTAGTGCCGCGCCGGCAGCGCCCGCCCCGCGACCGCACGGCCGGGAACCATCGCGCCGATCCCCGGCGGCGCCGCGCGCAGCGGCACGCCGCACCGAATGCAGGCATCCGCGACGAGCGGGGTCGTGGTCAGCGTGCTTCGGCGCGCGCCCGTTTCCACTCGGGCGGCACCGACTTGTGGTGGATCCCGAAGTAGCGAGCGGGGAACCACCACTTCACCAGCCGCCCGACCGCGGTGCGGCGGCACCAGCAGTCGGGGCTACAGCCACAAACATGGCCGTGCGGATTGTGGATTCGCTGGAGCAGCGTCCGCCCCACGAGCAGAGCGTACCCGGAGCCACTCCCCCTGCGGATTAAATGCGCGTTGTGCGTCTCTACGACTATCCGGCCTCGTGCAACTGCTACAAGGTGCGGCTTCTGCTGGCGAACCTCGGGCGGCCGTACGAGCGCGTCCCGGTCGACATCTTCGCCGGCGACACGCTGACGGAGGAGTACGGGCGCATCAACCCGGCGCGGACGACGCCGGTGCTCGAGACCGACGACGGCCGCTACCTGCCCGAGTCGGCTGCGATCCTCGTCTACCTCGCCCGCGGCACGCCGTACCTCCCCGACGACCCGTTCGAGCTGGCGCAGGCCGTGCGCTGGCTCGTCTACGAGCAGACCGACGTGATCCCGACGATGGGCGGCCTGCGCTTCCGGCTCCTCGTCGGCCGGCTCACCCCGACCGACCCCGACGCGGTCCGCCGCAAGGAGGGCGCGCTCGAGGTGCTGCGCCTCCTTGACGACCACCTCGCGACGCGCGACTTCTTCGTCGGCGGCCGGTACACGATCGCCGACGTCGCGATCTACGGCTACAGCCACCTGGCCCACGAGGCCGGGATCGACATGGAGCCGTACGCGAACCTGCGCGCGTGGTTCGAGCGCGTCGAGCGGCAGCCCGGCTACGTGGAGGACGTCGAGCCGTACGGCGCGAACGCCGCTCCCGGCGTCGGGCGCTCGCTCTACGACTGATGCGCCCCCGCGCGGTCGTGCTCGTCGAAGGGACGAGCGACCAGGTCGCGCTCGAGACGCTCGCCGAGCGCCGCGGCCGCGACCTCGACGCGGACGGCGTTGCGATCGTGCCGATGGGCGGCGCGCAGAGCATCGGCCGGTTCCTCGACCGTTTTGGCCCTCGCGGGCTGGACGTCAGGCTGGCGGGCCTCTGCGACGCCGGCGAGGAACGCGAGTTCCGGCGCGCTCTCGACCGGGCCGGGCTGGAGTGGCTCGGCTTCTACGTGTGCGTCGTCGACCTGGAGGACGAGTTGATCCGCGCCCTCGGAGCGCGGGCCGTAGAGGAGGTCGTCGAGGCACACGGCGAGCTCGGCGCGTTCCGCACGCTCCAGAAGCAGCCCGCGTGGCGCGATCGGCCGGTCGAGGAGCAGCTGCGCCGCTTCATGGGCAGCGGCGGTCGCCGGAAGATCCGCTACGCGCGCCTGCTCGTCGAGGCGCTCGAGCTCGACCGTGTCCCCCGGCCGCTAAACGAGGTTCTCGCCCGCGTCACGTAGCGGCTACGGGGAGCAGCAGGTCGATCTCGTCGTGCCGGCGGTAGAACTCGATGCTCGGACGCGACTCGTCCAGCTGCGGCGGCTCGCCGCGCAGGCGCGTCCGGAGGTAGCGGCCACCGGGAAGCCGGCCCGACTCCAGCCCGAGCGCGGCGGGGTCGTCGCCTTCCCGCGACTGGACGCACGCCCAGTACTCGCCGGTCGCCGGAAGAAGGCGCCGAAGAACTTGCGGCCGCGCAGGCCGATGGTCGTCTCGAGCCGCTCGAAGCCGCGTCCGATCGCGGCCGGGTCGTCCTCCGTGCGCAGAAAAAGCACCTCGATCTCGGGCCGCTCGACCGGGATCGCAGCCGGCGCTTCCACGCCACCATTGAACGCTTTCGAGCCCTGAAAGGAAAGAGGCAGGCGCTGCCGCACCCAGTTGATCCGCGAGGCCAGGTGGCGCGGCGCGCTCGACTGGCCATGATCTCTTGACAATTGGTCCAGAAGGTGTGACTCTGGCTGCACAGGCAGCATGAAGAGCAGAGAAAGGGGGCCTTTGAGCAAGCTCATCCTTGCGATCGCCGCGGCGACGATCTGCGCGTTGGCTGCCGCGATGGCGACCCACGCTTCCGGAATGGTCTGCTGCCGCAGCTACGGGACGTTCCAGGGCTACGTGGCGCCCACTCAGGGCGGTGACGGCCCCTACGACGACCTCTGCACCGATGCGGTCAGAATCTCGGCCGACCAGACGCCGGGCGGGTACTACTCGACCGTCGCGCTGATCGACCGGAACGGTAGTTGGCGCCGTTCGATGCGCAGCACCGCAGTGAACGTCTATGCGTACGTGAGCCCCGACACTGAAGCCGGCGCGGAGTCCTACAGCAAGAAGGCTCATTGCAACAACTCGTCAAACGCAACCGTCTACTTCATCACGTGCGCGGAGTCCGACTGGTACCTCGCCGTCGGGAACTGCGTTTGAGGAGTTGAGGTGAGCCGAAATCACGTCGTCAGGGCAGCGGGGCTTCTCTCGGCGGCGGGCGCGGTGGCGGCGGCGGTCGTCGCCCTGCTCCCTCACTTCATCCACAGCCGTCACGCAAGCGCGCGGACCGGGGCGGGGCGGCTCGCCTCGGCCGCCGCCGACACCTCCAACGGCTCGCCGCCGCCCGCCGACCCCGGCACGCTCTCCGCGAGCGAGGCGGCCACGCTTCATCTCGTGCCCGCGAGCGTGCACCGGCGCGGCCGCTTCGTCGCGTCATCCGGCAAGCCCTTCGGCGTGTACGTCGGGACGCGCAGCGACAACGGCCGGCAGTGCGTCATGCTCGTCGGCGGCGGCGGCATGGGGGCGGGCTGCGACCCGACCATGTTCTCCAACGGCCCCGTCGCCTTCCTCGAGGCCTTCTCGGGCGGTCCCGGCAAGCGCAAGCGCACCGACTTCGAGCTCGCCGGGGTCGTCGCCGACAACGTCGCGAGGCTCGAGGTGACCGACTCGCTCGGCCGCGTCACCCGGATCGACACCAGCACGAACAAGGGGTTCTTCTTCGAGCTGAAGCCGGGCGACCTTGCGCGCGGGGTGGACGTGAACACACTCGTCGCGCGAGATGCCGTCGGGACGACGATAGCGTCGTTCGACGCCTCGGAGCCAGGCGGCTAGGACGGGCTCGGCCGACGGTCTGCGCCCGCGCAACGCCGCCCCAAGCCAGCATCAGCGGCCGGTTCGCTATCGAGTCAAGTCCGCGGCCATCGCGTCGAACGCCGCGATGAACGCGTCGCAGTCCTCGTGCGTGTGCACGACCGAGAGCGTCCACTCCTCCTCGCGCCCGGGAGTCATGTACACGCCGCGGTTCATGTTGTAGAGCCACGCGAGGTCGGCGAGCTCGCCGTCCTGGTGCGCCTTGAAGGTCTCGTAGTCGACGATCTGCTCCGGCGCGAACACGACGCAGCCCTTCGCGCCGACGCCGACGGTGTAGCCCGGTAGGCCGTAGCGCTCCAGCACGCCGGCGCACCCCTCGAGCAGGCGGGCCTCGATCGACTCCAGGTGCTCGTACGCGGCCGGGGTCAGCACCTCGAGCAGGCTCGCCCGCGCGGCCGCCATCGCGAGCGGGTTCCCGTTGTACGTGCCGACCTGGTAGACGGTGCCTTTCTCGACGACCTCGAAGGCCGCCTCGGTGCCGCCGATCGCGCCGGTCGGCAAGCCACCGCCGAGTGCCTTCGCCAGAGTGACCATGTCCGGCTCGACACCGAACCGCTCCGTCGCTCCGCCCGGCGCGATGCAGAGCCCGGTCTTCACCTCGTCGAAGATCAGCAGGACGTCGTGGCGGCGCGTCAGCTCACGCACGGCCTCGAGGTAGCCGGGCTCGGGGAGCACGACCCCGAGGTTCATCATCGCCGGCTCCATGATCACGCAGGCGGGCGGCCGGCCCTGCTCGAAGAGCTCGACGATCCGCCGCTCCATCGCGTCGGCGTCGTTGAACGGCACGGCGATCGTCATGTCGACGACGGCCTGTGGGATCCCCGCGCCGTACGGGAGCGACTCGTAGTGCTCGCGGTCGCCGATCTGGTCGTACGGGACGCCGATCGAGACCATCACGTAGTCGTGGTGGCCGTGGTAGGAGCCGAAGATCTTCACGATCGTGTCGCGGCCGGTCGCGGCGCGCGCGATGCGGATCGCGTCCATCGTCGCCTCGGAGCCGGAGTTGACGAACCGCCAGCGCGGGAGGCCCCACCGGCGCGAGAGCTCCTCGGCGACGGCGACGCCGTCCTCGGTCGGGGCGGCGAAGTGCGTCCCGAGCTCGACGCGCTTCTGCACCGCCTCCACGATCGCCGGGTGCGCGTGGCCCTGCACCATCGAGCCGAAGCCGTTGTGGAAGTCGATCATCTCGGTGCCGTCGACGTCCCAGACGTGCGAGCCGCGGCCGTGCGAGAGGTAGATCGGCCACGGCTCCCGCTCCTGGTACGCGGAGGCGACGCCGCCCGAGAGCGCGCGCCGCGCCCGTTCGTACAGGCCGCGCGATCCTTGCGTCCGCTCGTCGAGGCGCTTCTGCTCGCGCTCGGTCAGCTCGGCGATGCGCGCTCGGTCGAGGTTTGTCGCCGCAGACGTGCTCACGAGATCATTCTCTCGCATGGCCGTCCGCGCCGCACGGCGACGGGGATATCCTGACCGACCGGACAGTCAGGAGGCGGCCGCGGTGGACCTCGAGCTCGGACGGGCCCTGGAGGACGGGTGGACCCCCCCGGCCGCGTGGTACTCGGAGCCGGCCGTGCTCCAGGCCGAGCGCGACCGCATCTTCACATCGACCTGGCAGTACGCCGGCCCGCTCCATCAGGTCGCGGGGCCCGGCGCGTTCTTCGCATCCGTGGCCGGACACGTCCCGGTGGTCGTCACACGCGCGCGCGACGGCGAGCTCCGCGCGTTCGTGAACGTCTGCCGGCATCGTGGGCACGTCGTCGCGCAGGGCGCCGGCTGCCGCGAGACCCTCCAGTGCCCGTACCACGCGTGGACCTACGGTCTCGACGGCGCGCTCCGGCGGGCGCCGCGCTCGGAGCGCGAGCCGAGCTTCGACGCCTCCGTCCTGTCACTGCTCCCCGTCGCGGTCGAAGCCTGGGGCCCGTTCGTCTTCGTCAACCCGGACGCCGGCGCGGCGCCGCTCGCGGAGACGCTCGGCGAGCTTCCGCGCGTCCTCGCCGACGGCGGCGTCGACCTCGACCGCCTGCGCTTCCACTCGCACGCGGAGTGGACGCAGGAGGTGAACTGGAAGGTCGCGGTCGAGAACCACCTCGAGTGCCAGTCGCAGTACCACTTCGTCTGGCCGAACACGACGATCAACGTCGCGCCCGGCCCGCTCAACCTCTCGATCGAGCGCTGGGTCCCGGTCGGCCCGCGCACGACCGTCGAGATGACGGACTACTTCTTCGGCCCCGACGTCACGGAGGAGCGGATCCAGGAGGTAATCGAGTGGGGCACGCAGGTCGCGCAGGAGGACCTCGTCCTCGTCGAAGGCGTCGCCGCCTTCCAACGTCGCGTCTTCGACGCCCTGAGTACGTGACGACGATGGCCGATCTCGACGAGCTCGCGCTCGCGCTGCCGCAGACGACGAAGCAGGTCTCCGACGACGGCCGGCCGGAGTACCTCGTGCACGGGAAGACTTTCTGCTTCCACCGCGAGCGCCGGCGCGACGCGGTCGACCCCGAGACGGGCGAGCGGCTCGACGACGTGCTCATGTTCCGCGTCGCCGACCTCGGCGTGAAGGAGCTCCTGCTCGCCGACGAGCGCGGCGTCTACTTCACGACGCCGCACTTCGACGGCTATCCGGCGGTGCTGATGCGCATTCCCGACCTCGCGCGCGTCGACCGCGACGAGCTCGAGGAGATGGTCGTCGAGGCGTGGCTCACGCGCGCGCAGAAGCGGGTTGCGAAGGCATGGCTCGCCGAGCAGGCGTAGAGTTCGCGGCCGGACAAGGAGGTCGTGCTGGCGACCGAAGTTCAGACGAGGAGCGGGCGCTGCGCGACCCACGGGGAGGTCGAGGCGACGCGTGAGCTCCCGAGGCCCCACTTCCCGTTCATGGTCTTCGCGGTCCGCCGGTTTCTCGCCTCGCGCAAGCCGTATCGCTGCCCGGACTGCGGCGAGCCGGTGACGACGAGCTGACAGCCACGGCCGAGCCGATCATCAGCGTCCGCGACCTGCGCAAGAGCTACGGCTCCAAGGAGGCCGTGGCCGGGATCGACCTCGAGGTCGCGCGCGGGGAGATCTTCGCCTTCCTCGGCCCGAACGGCGCGGGCAAGACGACGACCGTCGAGATCCTCGAGGGCTTCCGGACGCGGAGCGCGGGCGAGGTGAGCGTGCTCGGCGCCGACCCGGCTCACGCCGGCGGCGCGTGGCGCGACCGGGTCGGGGCCGTGCTCCAGGAGTCGCAGCCGGAGATCGGGCTCACCGTGCGCGAGTGCCTCCAGCTCTACGCGGGCTACTACAGCAAGCCGCGCGACATCGCGGAGACGATCGCGCTTGTCGGACTCGAGGGGAAGGCCGACGACCTCGCCGAGCAGCTCTCGGGCGGCCAGCGGCGGCGGCTCGACGTGGCGCTCGCGCTGATCGGCGACCCCGAGCTGATCTTCCTCGACGAGCCGACGACCGGGTTCGACCCGTCGGCGCGCCGGAACGCGTGGAGCGTGATCGCCGGCCTGCGCGAGCTCGGCAAAACCGTGTTCCTGACGACGCACTACATGGACGAGGCGGAGAACCTCGCCGACCGGATCGCTGTGATCGCGAAGGGGCGGATCGTCGCCGAGGGCACGCCCGGCACGCTCGGCGGCCGCGAGCGCATGGCTGCGGTGATCCGGTTCACGCTCCCGGACGGGACCGACACGCTGCCCGGGCCGCTCCGTGGGCTCGTCCGGTCGACCGCGAACGGCCGAGTCGTACTGGAGAGCACCCAGCCGCTCGCCGACGTGAAGGCGCTCGCCGAGTGGGCGCTCGCCCGCGGCCTCGACCTCCCCGACCTCGACGTCCGCCGGCCCTCGCTCGAGGACGTCTACCTCGAGCTCACCGAGGAGCCCGCGTGATCCGTCTCGTCGGCCACCAGGCGCGCTTCGACCTGCTCGCCTTCCTGCGCAATCGGCAGGCGCGCTTCTTCACGCTCGTCCTGCCGATCCTCTTCCTCGTCATCTTCGTCAGTGTCTTCGGGAACGACAAGATCGGCCCGCAGAACGTCAAGGCGTCGACCTACTACGTGCCCGGCCTCTCGGCGCTCGGCGTCATCGCCGGCTCGTTCGTCAACCTCGTCATCTCGATCACGGCGCAGCGCGAGGCGGGGATCCTCAAACGGCGCCGCTCGACGCCCGTCCCAGCGTGGGTTCTCATCGCCGGCCGGGCGCTCGTCGCGATCGTCGTCGCCCTCGGCGTGATGACCGTCCTGCTCCTGATCGGCCGCTTCGCCTACGGCGTCCGGCTGCCGAGCCACACGCTGCCCGGCGTCGTCCTCACCGGGATCGTCGGTGCCGTCGCGTTCTGCTGCCTCGGCTACGCGCTGTCGACCGCGATCCGCTCGGCCGACTCGGCCCAGCCGATGGTGCAGGCGATCATGCTCCCGCTCTACTTCATCTCGGGTGTCTTCATCCCGAACGTCAACCTGCCGCACTGGCTCCGGGACATCGCGAAGTTCTTCCCGGTACAGCACCTCTCGGCCGGCCTGCGGCATGCCTTCGACCCCGCCACGCGCGGGGCCGGGATCGGCTGGAGCGACCTCGGCGTGCTCGCGCTCTGGGGAGTCGTCGGGCTGGCGGTCGCGCTGCGGCGCTTCGTCTGGACGCCGGTCGCGTCGACGAGCTGACACATCTCCGGCGGCCGCGCCGGGGGGCATCCGCCAAGAGCCGATCAGCGGCCCAAGCCTCTCTTCGGCCAGGACGGCGCGGGCGAGCTCCACGCGGTCTCCCACCAGACCGGCCGGGTCTGGAAGCTCGCCGGCTAACGAGCGGCGGCGAACCGCCGGAAGAAGGCCACGATGGCGAGCGCCCCTCCGCCGAGTAGGCCGAGAATGTTGTTCGTGACGCAGGTTCGGCAGGCGTTGCAACAGGCGGTGGCCATCGGGGCGTGCTCCGAAGCCCGGCTCACGAGCGGGATCGCACGCGCTGTCGTTCGCTCGAACACGCTCTGAGTGTAGAAGGTCCGCTATGCCGAATTGGGCGTACTACGCGCTCGGCATGCCGCTCGGCCTCTACCTCGCGATCGTCCTCGCATTCGTCCTCGCCGGGCGCCGCGAAGACGCCCGCGCACTCGCCGGGTTCGTCCCCGACTGCGTCGTCCTCTTCACGCGGCTCCTGCGCGACGAGCGGCTACCGCGCCGGCACAAGCTACTCGTCGCCGCGCTGATCCCGTATCTTGCGCTCCCCTTCGACCTGATCCCCGACTTCGTGCCCGTCGCGGGGCAGCTCGACGACGCCGTGCTCGTCGCGTTCGTGCTCCGTCGCATCGTCCGTACGAATCCCGACCTGATCCGAGAGCACTGGCCGGGTCCGCCGTCGTCGCTTCGGTTCGTTCTGCGCCTCGCCAGGCGCTAGCGAGCGGCCGCCAGTCGCTCGTCGGGCGTCGCGGCGGCCGGCGCCTGCTCGGCACTGAGCTCCGCGCCGGGGCCGACGGTCGTCCGCAGCGGCACCTCTCGGAGCAGCCACGAGAGGACGAAGGGCACGACCGCCATCGCCATGCCGAAGAGGAACACGCCGTGCAGCGCGTGCGCGAAGGCCGTGAGGAAGTCGGCGTGGATCGCGGGCGGCAGGTGCCGCGCCTGCTCGGGGTTGAGGTGCACCCCGCTCCCGAGCCGCGAGGTGACGCTGCGCGGGAGGTGCCGGAGCTGGCCGGCGAGCCGGCTCGCGAAGATCGTCCCGAAGATCGCGACGCCGAAGGAGCCGCCGACCGAGCGGAAGAAGGTCGCGGTCGAGGTGGCGACGCCGATCTCCTGCGGCCGCACGTCGTTCTGGACGACGAGCACGAGCACCTGCATCACGAGCCCGATCCCGACCCCGACGACGAGCATGTACACCGACGCGAGCCAGGGGGCGGTCCCGACACTTAGCCGCGAGAGCAGGTACATGCCCACGACGAGGATCGCCGTCCCCGCGATCGGGAAGACCTTGTAGCGGCCGATGCGGCTGATCGCGCGACCCGACGCGATCGCAGCCGCGAGCAGGCCGGCCATCAGCGGCAGCAGCCGCAGCCCCGAGCTCGTCGGGCTCGCGCCGTAGACGAGCTGGAGGTAGAGCGGGATGAAGACGATCGCGCCGAACATCGCCATCCCGATCGTGAAGCCCATCGCGTTCGAGACGCTGAACACGCTCGAGCGGAAGAGCTTGAGCGGCAGGATCGGCTCGGTGGCGCGCGTCTCCCACCAGATGAACACTGCGAGGAGCGCGACGCCGACGACGCCGAGCGCGACGATCACCGGTGAGCCCCAGGCGTACTCGGTGCCGCCCCAGGTGGTGAGGATGATCAGCGCGGCGACGCCGGCGCTCAGGACGGTCGCGCCGAGGACGTCGATCTTGTGCCGGACGGGCGGCGTGTGCAGGTGGAGCCGCGTGACGACGATCAGCACCGCGAGCGCGCCGACCGGCAGGTTCACGTAGAAGACCCAGCGCCAGGAGAGGTTGTCGACGAGGAACCCGCCGAGCAGCGGCCCGGCGACCGACGCAACCGCGAACACCGAGCCGATCAGCCCCATGTAGCGGCCGCGCTCCCTGGGCGGGACGATGTCGGCGATGATCGCCTGCGCGCCGACCATGAGCCCGCCGGCGCCGATCCCCTGGAGCGCGCGGAAGCCGATCAGCTGCCCCATCGACTGGCTGAGCCCCGCGAGCATCGAGCCGGCGAGGAAGATGAGGATCGCGGCGAGGAAGACGGGCTTGCGCCCCATCATGTCGCCGAGCTTCCCGTAGAGCGGCGTCGAGACCGTGGAGGCGAGCAGGTACGAGGTGACGACCCAGGAGAGGTGGTTGAGCCCGCCGAGGTCGCCGACGATCGTCGGCAGCGCGGTCGAGACGATCGTCTGGTCGAGCGCAGCGAGGAACATGCCGAGCATGAGCGCGGCGAAGACGGTCCAGAGCGCGCGGCCGGTGAGGGTCACGCGGTTCGCTCCAGCTGGGTGCGGGTGAGCGGCGGGCGCGGCAGCGGTGTGGCGGCGTCGGCGCGAAGCCCGTCGAGCAGGAGCCCGAGGAAGCGGCGCCAGTAGTCGGGCGCGACGGCCGCGGTGCGGTCGATGACGCGATCGGCGGTCCAGAAGACGAGCGGCAGATCCTCCGGCTTGAAGTCCGCGCGGAGCGTCCCCTGCTCCTGGGCGCGCTGGATCATGCGACGAAGGAGCGGCCGGATCCGCGCGCGCATCGCCTCGGCGCGTTGAGCGCCCTGGCCGCGCGCCGCGAGTACGTCCTTGAGCCCGCGGTTGGCGGCGTGCGCCGCGAGCGCGCGCTCGAGGAAGCCGGTGAAACCGGCCCAGGCGTCGTCTGCGGCGGCTGCTTCCTCGGCCGCTTGGACGAGTTCCGCAAAAGAGTCCTCGAGGACAGCATCGAGAAGCTCATCCTTGGTAGGAAAGTGCCGGTAGAGCGTCCCCATGCCGACCCCGGCGTGGTGGGTGATGTCCTCGACAGGCACGTCGACCCCGTGGGCAGAGAAGAGCTCGCGAGCACTCGCGACGAGCCGCTCGCGGTTGCGGCGGGCATCGCTGCGGAGGGTCTTGACGGCGCTCACTGTCGCAGTATGCCAGAAGCGGAGCACCCGCTCCGTTTCGACAGACGGGACCGTTCTTCGACGAGGATCCGGCGAATCGCGACGTTCAGGTCGGCATTTAGCCTCCCCTAGGCACCGAGGTCGAGCCGGTCGGTAGCGTGTCTGCTGATGGTGCTCGATGGCATCCGCCGCCTAGGTTTGGGCGATCTCGACGAGCCCGCTCTCGAACAACTCCCAGCTCACGGGGAGGATCTGTTCGTCGAGCGGAAGCAGGCGATTCCGAGTGCCGGCATCGGCCGCACTGTCGCTGCCTTCGCTAACAGCCTCGGCGGCTGGCTGCTTCTTGGTGTGGCAGACGATGGAAAAGCAATCGGTTTTGCTTTGCCTGGACAGGCTGAACCACAGTCGTACATCGGCCAACTCTTGGCTCTCGAGGTAGACCCTCTTCCGCCTTACCTCGCCGCTGTTCGCAAACTGAAGAGCGTGGACGTAGTTGTCGTGCGGGTCTTCGAGTCCGCAGACACACCTCACATCCTTCGGACCACGGGCGCACTGGTCATCCGCACCACGCGGGGGACAGAGACCGTCGCCGATCAGCGGCTTCTTCTTGAGCTCGCGCGGCGCGGAGAGGAGGCGTTGCTTCATGCCATGTCGACGAGGATTGGATCCGATCTGATCACTCGCGCGCTCGACACCCCCGATCATCCACCGGACATCGCCGCCGACGAGAGCTCAGTCGTGGTCGTGGCCCGTGCCGCCCTTCTTACGCTGGCTCCTCAGTTTTCCGATTGGGCGATTCGACAGGACGCAGCCGAGACGGCGGTTAATACGGCGGGTCAGTTGGCTGTTCGAGTTGGCGCCGCAGCCGAGTCCGACGAACCAGATCCTCGCGGTCGAGGTGTCGTGGCTCGTTGGCGCGGCGGCGACCATTACCCCGTTGCAGGAGCAGTAGCGATCGATGCTGGAGGGACGGTGGGCGCACAGATCCGCCGGGAGCCATTAGGCGCGGAAGGCAGCCCAAACCGCCTCGATCGCCTCGGCCTCGGAGCAATTCATCACCGGCATATCTTTCCGCTCGTTGAGTCGACCTGTGACGTCCTTCACCGTGCGGAGGCGACAGGTCGCACCACATGGCGGCTCGACATCACGCTCCCGCCGAACTACAGGATCGATGGAACTCCACGAACGATCCGGCGCTTCTACGCAAGCGAGCAACTGACGCTGCCCGCCGACGAGGCCGCTCAGGCATCGCTCGCGAGCCAGTGGGCACGCGAGTACGCGCGCGAATCCGGTATGCCGGAGTGGCACGACGGCTGAGGTCCCGGCCCTGCTCGTCCGCCGGTCGCCGTGCGCATAGTGCGCTCCCGGCTTAGTACCAACGGCCGTGCACGAAGCTCGGGTCGAACGGCATTTCCGACCGAGGCAGACGGTTCTCGTTTGACACCCCCCGCCTAGTCGCACACCATGTGAGCGTTCCCGAGGGGGAGGCCCAGGGGTAGCTGCGGCAAGACGGGACGCGCTCTCGCGCGCGTGTCAGGCGCGCAGCGGGTTGGCTGCGCCTCGCGGACACGGTGCAGGCACAGCCAGCTCGGAAGGAGAAGCTAGATGCAGAAGATGGTCGCGATCCTCGCGGCGCTCGCCGCCGCGGCGGCGATGCTCGTCGTCGCTCTGCCGGCAAGCGCTGCGGGCAACGCGGGCACGACGCAGGTAACGACGTTCGACCCGAACGGAGCGGTCTTCACCTGCCCGGACGCGAGCTATACCGTGCTCGGCGGGACGATCCGCTCCGTCTTCCACGACAGCTTCGGTGCCAACGGCAGCGAGCACGTGACCGGAACGATCGCGCCGATCGGCGTGACGCTCACCGACGGGACGACGAGCACCGTCTACCGGCTCGCCGGCGCGTCCTGGTTCGGCGGCAACGTCAACAACGTGAACGGCAAGGCCGAGTTCGGTGACACTGAGTTCTTCAACATCCTCGCCCCGAGTGGAGGCGTGGCCGCGAAGGTCGCCGGTGTCGAGCACATGGGCTCAGGCGGGAGCAACTTCTCGTTCACGTTCGGCGCCTGCCAGCCGCCACAGGACTAACGACTCGAAACGAGCAGGGGGTGCCGCTGGTCGGCATCCCCTGCTCGACCTTAGGCCAGCGGGATGTTCTGGTTCAGGCGGAAGACGTCTCGCAGGAAGAGCTGAGCTACTTAGAGGCAGCAGCCGGAGTCGCCACCGCGATCACGCGCTGCTCATCCCACCACGGGTACTGCTTCGCCTCGATGCGAAACGGCGTCGAACCACCCGGTAGCGGCTCGACTGCTCGCTGGACGCGCGAGGACGCGAGCGCCCGAACGAAGACCGAGTCATCAGCCGCCGACTTGTACTTGGGAAGGAAGAGCCTTAGGTTGCGAACCACGCAGTAGCGAACGCGGAGCCGCTCGGGAATATCCTCACCGCGTCGGAGAGCCGGTAGATCGGCGGGCTTGTGCCCCGCGCGGAAGACAAGGAGCACCGCGGGCTCGTCTGCGAGTTCGATCAGACGGTTCGCCGCCGCTTCGAGACTGACGTCGGCATCGCGAGCGAGCCGCTCGACCTCGCGTAGACCGCCGGTGATCGAGTACTCGTCCGCCACAAGGTGGCGCGGCATCAGGAGGGCCGCCGCCCCGTAGTCGCATAGGTACTCCTCCTCATCGCGACGGTTCTGGTTGACGCCTACGGCCGTGTCAACCCGGTAGCGAGCCTCGCGAACGAAGCCGGGGAACGCAGTATGTGTGACCTCGTGAGCGCACGTGAATCGTCGTCTGACCTCCGGATCATCGGCGCGCAAATCCATCACCAGCTGCCCCGTCTCGTCGGCGTAGATGCGACCGGCAAAGGGATAGTCGGCGACGCGCCGACGGATCCCACGCATGGACGCAATCAACTCAACGTTGATCGGCAGCGACGTCTGCTCCGCCTCATCAAGGCACTGGGCTGCGAAGTCCTCGATGATCCGCCGCGGATCCTTGCCCCGGTGGCGCCTCACGAGACGCTCGACCAGAGGATTACTCCAATCAGTCGTGGCGCTCATCGAAGTGTCGGCTCGCCCGTAACGAGTCCAGTATGAATCGCCAGCGTTCCTCGGTCTGGGGCTCCTCGCCCTTCCGCCAGCGGATGCTCGCCAGCGTGCGAAGCTCACGCTGACTCAGCTTCGCCTGATCGGCGAACACCCGCAACGACGACGGAATCGGCGCGTCGTCGGGCTCGAACTGGACCCGCGGGGCCGCGATTAAGTCTGCCACGGTGATATCGAGGGAGTCGGCTATGCGATGCAGCACCTCAAGCGAGGGGTTGCTGCTCGGATCGGTCTCGAGCCGAACGAGGTACGTCTTCGACAGACCGGTGAGTCGCGCGAGCCGAGCATGAGACAGACCGGCGCGCGATCGCTCAGCGCGGAGGCGCGGCCCAATCCGAGTCGCGTCTTCGGCCATTCCCGCCGAGCCTACCGTGGGCAATGGCTGGACACGACGCGGTGCGCCTCCTCTGCGTACATGCGGGACCTCAACCGATGATTGCAGCCGAGACGTAAGTCGTCCCGTTCCAGAACGGAACCACGACCGGCCCGCACGCGTTCGCCGCGGCGCCGATGAGGATCGCGAGCGTCGCAGGGCCGACGATCAGCAGATGCTTGTCTTCCCCGCGGTCGTTGGCCGCGCGAAGCTCCTCCGCGGTCGCGCGGGCGAGCCCACGAACCTGGTCGTCATCAAGGAGGCCGTCGACGTGGAGGGTGACCAAGCGCCCCGCCGCGGCGTTGCTCGCGTATCGCGCTGCCGCGCCTGGCACTCCGTCGCGGCAGGAGGCGACGATGACGGTAGGGCCGGCTCCATTTTGCTCGGCGACGACCGGAGAAGCTATCGACGCAGTTGGGCCGTCAGCGCTGATCCAGTGGAACGTCGAGCCGGTGCGTTGGTTCACCTCCAGCTGTGCGCGCGTTGTGATGCGCCATTCGTAGCCGACGAGGTAGGCGAGCGGAAGCGGCAAGTCTGGGTCGATGCGCAACTCAGGGCTGTTCGTCCGCGCCTGTGCCGCCTCGCGTACGTTCGCAAGCGCGTCGATCATCGTGTCGAGGGCACCGGGCGCGAGTTCCCGCCGACGAGCGTCGATGAGCGCTCTCCAGTCGAAGGTCAGATCATGGGCGCCGTCCGGCTCGCTTATCGCCCGAAAGCTGACCTCCAATGGCCCAGGGGCGAGGCTGGTGACCGCATCACGGACGTACCGACGCGCGACTCGACGACGGAAAGTCTCTGGGTCCTCAGCATCGTCGTAGACCACGCCGTTGTAGGCGAGGAAGTCATCGGCATGGCTGCGAAGAGCGGCGCGCAGCGACGCGCCATCGGGGCTGAGCTCGATGAACAGCGGCACGATCGGGTACGGCGGCTTGGTTGCCACACGTGCAACTGCGTTTGGGATCTCGATTTCGTTGATCCACGTTGAGCTCAGCGCCTTCTGCGTGCCCCACCAGATGAAACCTCCTGTGAGCTCGTGGATCGCGGTCCTCAGCTCGTCGGCGGTCCTCACCCCGAGACGGAGATCGTCGGCGTCCTTGTAGCCGCCAGCGCCGTAGACCTTGAGCGCCCCGCGAAGGGCGGACACATCCGCCTGGTCCTCCCGCTTGTGGCTCAGGAAGGGGCGAATCTTCACGACCAGCAGCACCTCTTGGACTTACGACCCGACCCGCAGGTACACGGCTCGTTCCGTCCCGGCCGCCCTCGGGACGGCAGTTCCAGGGCCGGGTTGCGGGTGGCCGGCGTCGCCGCGGCGCCGTGCGGGGCCTCCTCAAACGGCCAGGCCTCGTCCCTTCGCCACAGATATTCACCGACGAGGTGCCGCCGACCGAGATCGAAGAGGCGAAGCAGGCCGTCGTGAAGCCTCCAGCGCCGCTCAGGCGGGTCGTCTTTGAAGTACAGGCACAACTCCGCCGGCGAATTCCGGTGCTCCGAGGCCTCGAGCCCGCGCGGGCCGTCGAGACAGAGGACTGGCGGATGCCAGCGGTTAGGCGGGAGAAGGAACAACGCGGCAAGGCGATAGCGCCCGAACGGCCCGTCGGCGAGGGCGCGGTAGCCGAGCACGTCCCTCGGCGTGATCTCCGCCGTGATGTACGAGCGCAGATCGGCGTTCCTCTCGATCTCATCCGCCGCCAAGCGGCAGATCGTCGGGTCCTCTCGGAGGCTGGAGCCCTCGAGTTCGGCTATCGCTCGTGGGCTCGTCATCCACCAGCGGACGGCGCGGCGGACATCGATCAGCCTCTCCGCCACGGCCTCGCTTGGATCACAGCACGTCCCCGCTCGGCCTGAATCCCCGTTCCGACCGCGCCGGCGGTTCCGGCGGTAAGCGATGCCGCGATCTTGTCCGGTGCCGTGCTCGGCGCCGGAAATGACGGGCCGAAGACCTCGACCCACGCGTCCAGAGCGTCGCTAACGTCGTCGGTCTCCGCCGCCGCATGGGCAGCAGCACGCGCCTTGTCGATCCGCTCCCGGGCCTCGCGCCGCTCCTCGTCGTCGAGCCGCTCGTCGACATAGGTCGTCGGCTCGCCGGGATCCGCCGTGAGCATGCCGGGACCCAGCGCGTCGTATGCGGCATCGAAGAACCGGACGACCGCGTCGGCGTGGTCGAGGGGGCCGTCCAGAGCGTGATAGAGGATCGACTCGGCGTGGTAGCTCCGGAGGGGCTTGCCGGCCCCGGCATTCCAGAACTTGATGATCCGCACGGTCGGGATGTACATCTCGCCGCAGTCCTTGTTCTTCGCCCAGGCCGCTTCTCGCTGCCCGCGGGGGTTGGCCGGCGACCAGTCGTCCAGCCCTTCCTCGGGGAGGTTGCGGGCGAGTCGCAGCCCGTCGCCGAATGCGGCCCTCAGCGCGACGACGAGGTCGACGTGGAACTCGCAGTCGTGGAGAAACGTGCGGACCGAGCGCACGCGCTTCACGGTGCGGCTCACGAGGTCGCAGCCGCGGATGGCGTCCTGCACCGTGCCTAGTGCCAGGCTGGCCGAGGCCCCGTAGTCGCCGCGGGGGTCGTCAAGCACGACGATGACGTCGATGTCGTGGAGCTTCTGCCCCACTTGGACGTGTCGGCTGTAGCTGCCGGAGAGGAAGTCCTCGACGATGTCCTCGAGCTCGGACTTGACGGCCTCGCGGATCTGCGGGTGAACCTTCTTGGCCGCGTCGTTCTGCTCCTTCGGTACTCGCACCGTCTCGAACTCGAACTTCTCGAAGCCCTTCTGAACGCTGTCGATCGCCATCTGCTCCTCCGGGTTCGTGGTCTCTTACCCGACTGTACCGGACATGTCGGCCGTATGGGTCGCTTTTTATGCACCTAGAGGTCTTCTACAGAGCACCAGAGACGAAAGGCGACCTTCCTAGCTCGAAAGAGCGTGTCGCCGCCCGCCCAAGATCTGCCGCTCTAGAGTCGGAAGTTGAAGATCAGGCCGCGGACCAGGGCGACCGAAGGCAGTCGTCTTGAGCGATCGTGTAGCCCTCTGCCGGAGCTAGACCGGCGGGATGTTCTGGTTCAGGCGGAAGAAGTTGTCGGGGTCGTACTTCCGCTTCAGGGCCTGCAGGCGGTCGTACTTGTCCGCGCCGTAGGCCTGCCGCACGCGATCTTCGCCCTCGTCCATCAGGAAGTTCACGTACACCGTCGTGAAGTGCGGCTCGAGCGCGGACCAGAACCCGCGCACCCACTCGCGCTCTTCGTCGAAGCCGTCCGCGGTCGCGGTCGAGGCGCCGATGTTGTACGTGAAGCCGGCTCCGCGGCCGTTGAACGCGGTCTCGTCCTCCCCCACGCGCGACACCGCGCCGCCCATCTGCCAGATCGGGAACGAGTTCAGCGGCGACGAGATCCGCGAGCAGTGGTCGACCGTGATGTCGACGATCTCGTCCGTCAGCGCCGGGACGTCGCAGCTCTTGAAGTAGTACCAACGGTGCGGCACGAAGCTCGGGTCGAACATCGCCTGATGCTCTAGGAACGTGCGCGGAGCGCAGACGTCGGCCACGGGTCGGCCGAACTCCCTCATCGGACGGATCGCTCGCTCGCCGTCCTCGACCTTGCCCGCCCAGTAGCAGACGACCATCACGACCAGCTTGCCGTGGAGCTCCTCGGGGACGAACGGAAGCGGCGGCGCCTTGCGGTGGATCAGGATCGTCATCAGCTCGTCGGGCGCGTCGGCGACCCAGTCGCGGTAGAAGCGCAGCACCTCCGGCGCGTCGTCCATCGGCCACATGATCGGACCGGCCATGACCATCGGCCCGACCGGCACGAGGTCGAACTCGAACTCGGTCACGATCCCGAAATTGCCCCCGCCGCCGCGGATGCCCCAGAAGAGGTCGGCGTTCTCGTCGGCGCTCGCCTTGACGAGCTCGCCGTCGGCGGTGACGACGTCGACTCGCCGCAGCTTGTCGATCGAGAGGCCGTGCTTGCGCTGGTTCCAGCCGATCCCGCCGCCGAGCGTCAGGCCCGCCACGCCGGTGTGCGTGACGATCCCCGACGGGGCGGCGAGGCCGAACGCCTGCGTCTCGCGGTCGAGCTCGCCGAGCAGGACGCCGGCCTGAACGCGCGCGGTGCGCGCCTCCGGGTCTACGCGCACGCCCTTCATCAAGCTCAGGTCGATCAGGAACGCATCGTCCGCGACGGACAGGCCCGGGAAGCTGTGCCCGCCGCTTCGCACGGCCGTGGGGAGCCCGTGCTTGCGGCCGAACCGCACCGACGCCATCACGTCCGCGACGCCCGCGCAGCGCGTGATCAGCGCCGGGCGCCGGTCGATCGAGCCGTTCCAGACTTTGCGGTGCTCGTCGTAGCTCGGGTCGTCGCGGCCGACGATCTCGCCGCGGAAGCCCGCGTGAAACTCGGCGAGCGCCGTTTCGTCGAGCGTCAGGCCTTCGGCGATCGCCGCCATAGACGGATCGTACAGTAGTCGCGTGGCCGCTAGATCGCCTAGCCGATTAATCGAATAATCGACTATTCTGCTGGCATGATCTACGCAATCCCCCGGCCACTGCCGGACCTGCAAGAGCTGGACCAGCTCCGTGTAACGCTTGGTTCACGAGTGGGCCAGGCAGGGCCATGGCTCGGAACACTGCGGCGCCTCGTGAAGGCAAGCTCCGTCGAAAGCTCGACCTCGATCGAGGGCTTCAGCGTTCCCCAAGACGAGGCGATCGCCATCGTCAGCGGAGACGAGACGCCAAGCCCCGACGATGAAAACCGCATGGCAGTCGCGTCCTACTCGCAGGCCATGGATCACGTGGGGGTGATGGCGAGCGATCCCGCATTCCAGTGGGTCGAACGCGTCATCCTCGACCTTCACTTCGACGCATGCTCCTTCCAGCGTGACAAGAACCCCGGCCGCTGGCGTACCGGTCCCGTCGGCGTCACAGGGAGCGGAGGCCAACTGCTCTACGAGGCTCCCGATGCCGACCAGGTTCCGCCGCTGATGGCCGAAGTAGTTGATTGGCTCGAGCACGGCGACCTCGACGCTCATGTCGTCATCAGAGCAGCAATGGCCCACTTGCACATCGTCTCCGTCCACCCGTTCAGAGACGGCAACGGACGGATCTCCAGGATCGTCCAATCGCTCGTCCTCGCACGCGACGGGCTTCTCTCGCCGGAGTTCGGCTCGATCGAGGAGTACCTGGGAAGGCACACGGCGGAGTACTACCGAGTGCTCCAAGAAGTGCAGGCAGGCCGCTATCAACCGGAGCGGGACGCCTCGGCGTGGATCAGCTTCTGCGTCGACGCGCATCTCGCCCAGGCACGTCAGCGACTCGACCAAATCGAGCGAGCGGGCGCTCGCTGGAGCTATCTCGAGCGACTTGCCGAGGAACGCGGCTGGCCCGATCGGCTCGTCATTGCACTCGAGCAAAGCCTTGTCGGCGGCACCGATCGAACCCTCTATGCCAACGAAGCCGGCGTCTCGGCTGCTTCCGCGACCGGTGACCTCCGGCGGCTCCTCGACGCGGGCTTGATCACGCAACAGGGTCGTGGCCGGAGCACTCGCTATTACGCGAGCGATCAGCTTCGCGCCGACGTCGCTGCCGCCACTGGCTAAGAGGGTGTCCATCTCCTCGGCCGCCGTTCGTCTTAGACGCGACCATGCTCCACGAGAGAGGAGAGACACCATGAAGTACATGCTGCTGATCCACCAGGGCGACACCCCGACGCCGCGCGACCCGGAGGCTTGGGCGCGGCTCCCCGAGGACGAGCAGAAGGCCGTCTACGCCGACTACCAGGCGATCAACCAGACACCCGGCGTCACGCCCGGGCTCGGGCTCGACGCTCCCGAGACCGCGACGACCGTCCGCGTCGAGGACGGCAAGACGCTCACGACCGACGGGCCGTTCGTCGCGGTCAAGGAGGCGCTCGGCGGCTACCTCTTCTTCGAGGCGGACGACATCGACGCGGCGATCGAACTCGCGGCGCGCATTCCCGCGGCGCGGCTCGGCGGCGCGGTGGAGGTTCGCCCGATCCAGGAGTGGTAGAGCAGGTCTTCCGCGACGAGTGGGGCCGCGTTCTCGCGGCGCTGATCGGCTTCCTCGGCGACTTCGACCTCGCCGAGGAAGCCGCTCAGGAGGCCTTCGCGGCGGCGGCCGAGCGCTGGCCCCGCGACGGAACGCCGGCCAACCCGCGCGCCTGGCTCGTCACGACGGCGCGGAACCGGGCGATCGACCGCATCCGCCGCGACCGCACGCTCGCCGCGAAGACCCGCCTGCTCGACGTGCCCGAGGCGACGGAGGACGACGTGGACGACGAGACGACCATCCCGGACGAGCGGCTCGAGCTCCTCTTCACCTGCTGCCACCCCGCGCTCGCGCTCGACGCGCAGGTCGCGCTTACGCTGCGGACGCTCGGCGGCCTCTCGACGGAGGAGATCGCCCGCGCGTTCCTCGTTCCATCCGAGACGATGGCGAAGCGGCTCGTGCGCGCGAAGAACAAGATCAAGGCGGCCGGAATCCCGTTCCGCGTGCCGCCGGCGCACTTGCTCCCCGACCGGCTCGCTGCGGTGCTCGCGGTCGTCTACCTGATCTTCAACGGGGGATACGGCGGCCGCGGCGACCTCGCGACGGAGGCGATCCGGCTCGGGCGCGCGCTTGCCGAGCTCATGCCCGACGAGCCGGAGGTGCATGGGCTCCTTGCGCTCATGCTGATCAACGACGCGCGCCGTAACGCGCGCGTCGCCGACGGCGCGGTCGTCCTGCTCCGCGACCAGGACCGTTCGCTCTGGGACGCCGCCCAGATCGAGGAGGGCCGGGCCGTACTCGACCGCGCGCTCGCGCTCGGCGGCCGCGACGCCTACGTGCTCCAGGCGGCGATCGCGGCGCTGCACGTCGAGGAGCCGCAGGACTGGCCGCAGCTCGCAGCGCTGTACGGCGAGCTCGCCCGCCGCACCGGCTCTCCGGTCGTCGAGCTCAACCAAGCCGCCGCCCTTGCCGAAGCAGGTGACGTGGACGCCGCCCTCGCGCTGCTCGACCGCCTCCAGCTCGACTCCTACCACTACGTCCACTCGACGCGTGCCGAGCTGCTGCGCCGGCTCGACCGCGTCGACGAGGCCCGCGCCGCCTACGAGCGCGCGCTCGAGCTCGTCCACTCCGAGGCGGAGCGGCGCTTCCTCGAGCGGCGGCTCGCCGAGCTCGCGGGCGGCTGAGTCGTCCTACGGGCCGAACCAGCGCTCGCGCCTGGTCGAGCCGAACGCTTCCTTCTCCGCCGCAAGCTCGGTCGAGGGCCCCACGAGCCGAGCCGTCGGGGAGGGCCCGCCGAGGAAGTTGGCCTCGACCTTCCCCACCATCCCGCCGCCGAACTCGAGGTAGCAGCTGCCCGCGCCCTCGTACGCTCGCTCGAGCACCCCGCCGTGCAGGCTCGCCGCGATGTCCTCGGCGACGACGGCGGCGGCCGCCTCGGCGAACACGCCGGCCTTCGCCATGGGAAGACCGACGACGTCACCCACCGCGTAGACGTTCGGGAAGCGCGTCCTGAGGTTGGCGCGATCGACCGGCACCCAGCCGTCGACCGCGAGCCCGGAGCGCTCGACGACGTCCGGGACACGGTGCACCGGAATCCCTACGAACAGGTCGTACGAGACGCTCTCGCCGCCCGCGAGCCGCGCCTGCCGCGTACGAGGGTCGAGCTCGGTGACGAGCTGCTTGGGCACGTATTCGATGCCTCTTGCGTGCAGTGCGTCGAGGATGCTCTGCGAGACCTCCTTGGTGATCGGGACCGGCGCCGCCATCGGGCCGAGCACCCGGATCTCCACGTCCTGTCTGATGCCTCGCTCGACGAAGTGGTCGTGCAGCAGCAGCGCGCCCTCGAACGGAGCGGGCGGGCATTTGAAGGGCTGGCCCAGGATCCCGATCAGAACCGTGCCCGACTCGAAGTCGGGGAGTACGTCGCGCATGCGCTCGGCGCCTGCGATCGAGTAGTACTCAAGGCCCCCCTCCTCGAACCCGGGCGTGGCGGCCAGGTCGTAGCCCGCCCCGAGCGCGACCACGAGCACGTCGGCGTCGTACGAGCTCATGTCCGTCGTCACGCGCCGTGTCTCGGGGTCGATCGAGGTCACGCGTTCGCGCCGAAACGCGACGCCCGCTTTCGAGATGTCGCGGTAGTGCAGGAGGACGTCCGCCCGAGTCTTCCGGCCGAAGAGGATGTCGAGCTTCGAGAAGCCGAAGCTGAAGGATTCGTTCTGGTCGACGAGCGTGACGTCGACCTCGTCCGGCAGCGACTGGGAGAGCCGCGCCGCCAGCTCGAGGCCCGCGAAGCCCGCACCGAGGATCACGACGTGCTTCTTCATCCGGCCACCGCTAGAGCATGCTCTCTCAAGTTCGGCTCTGGAGCAACGCGCGTAGGTCGTCGATCGTGTCGGCTTCGTCCGGGCTCTTGTCCGGCCGGTAGCGCTTCACGCGCGCGAAGCGGAGCGCGACTCCGCCCGCATACCGCGTCGAGGACTGGACGCCGTCGAGCGCGATCTCGACGACGAGCTCCGGCCGGACGAGCACGGCGATCCCGCGCCGGCTCGTCTCGCGCGCGAGCAGCTCCTTCGTCTGCCAGCCGAGCAGCTCGTCCGTCATGCCCTTGAAGGTCTTCCCCACCATCACGAACCCGCCGGTCGCCGGGTCGCGCGCGCCGAGGTGCAGGTTCGAGAGCCAACCCTGCCGGCGGCCGTGCCCCCACTCCGCGCCGAGGACGACGAGGTCGTACGTGCGCACCGGCTTCACCTTCCGCCACGCCTTGCCGCGCCGGCCGGCCGCGTAGAGGGAGGCGGCGTCCTTCACGACGACGCCTTCGTGGCCGGCGGCGAGCGCCTCGTCGAGGACGCGCTCGCCGTCCTCGGGGTCGGACGTGAGGAGCCGCGGCACCACGAGCGCCGGCGCGATCTGCGCGAGCCGCCGGGCGCGCTCCTCGAGCGGCACGTCGAGCAGATCCTCGCCGTCGACGTGGAGGAGGTCGAAGAGGAAGGTCGAGATCCCCTCGGGTGGGGCACCGCTGTCGATCTGCGCGACGGTGTCCTGGAACGGCGCCGGGCCGTCGTCGCCGATCCAGATCGCCTCGCCGTCGAGCACGGCTTGCTCCACCGGCAGGCGGAGCGCGGCCGCCACCGTGGCCGGCAGCGCGTGCGTGATGTCGTTGAGGTTCCGCGTGTAGACGCGCACCTCCGGGTCGCGGCGATGCACCTGGATGCGGATCCCGTCGAGCTTCCACTCCACCGATGCGCGGTCGAAGTCGGCGACGGCGCCGGCGACCGTCTCGGCGCTCGAGGCGAGCATCGGCAGGATCGGGCGGAAGAGCTCGAAGCCGACGGCGCGCAGCCCTTCTTCGCCGGTGCTGAGCGCGATCTCCGCGGTGCGCGGCAGGTCGCCCGTCAGCATCAGCGCGCGCCGCGCCGTCTCGGGTGCGACCCCCGCCGCCTTCGCGACCGCCTCCGCGACGAGCGCGGCCAGCGCGCCCTGCCGCAGCTCGCCGGTGAAGAGACGCTTGACGAAGTCGGCTTCCGGCGCGGTCGCGCGGCCGACCACGCGGGCGAGGAGCGCCTTGCGCCTCGTGCCCGAGCCGCTGCCAGTCGCGTGCTGGATCTCGGTGACGACGGCGTCGAGGTCGTGGATCGTGAGCGACGGCGTGGCCGCCGGCGCTTGCTCGTCGACCCCGTAGACCGCCGCGAAGCCGACCCCGACCCGACCCTGCCGCGGCAGGCCCGAGACCAGCCCGGCCGCGATCGGGACCTCGCCGAGCTCGAGCCTCTGCAACAGGTCGGCGAGGACGGCGATCTTGCGGGAGCGGGAGCTCGTGGCCGCGACCTCGTTCGAGGCCGCGACGAGATCGGCGAGTAGGGTCATCGCGCCAATGATGGTCGAGACGCCGCACGGGCCTGCGCGGGTGCACCTGCATCCCGCCGACGAAGCGCGTGCCGCGCTCATCCTCGGTCACGGGGCGGGCGGCGGCGTGACGGCGCCCGACCTCGTCGCGGCGACGGAGGCGGCGCTTGCGGAGGGGATCTCGGTCGCGCTCGTCGAGCAGCCCTACCGCGTCGCCGGACGGCGCTCTCCCGCTCCGGCGCGTCAGCTCGATGCCGCCTGGATCGCCGTCGTGAAGCAGCTCGCCTTCGAGCTGCCGCTCGTCGTCGGCGGCCGCTCGCTCGGTGCCCGCGTAGCCTGCCGGACTGCCGCCGAGACCGGAGCTGCAGCGGTCCTCTGCCTCGCGTTCCCGCTTCACCCGCCGGGCCGGCCGGAGAAGAGCCGCCTGGCGGAGCTCGAAGCGGTGACGGTCCCGGTGCTCGTCGTCCAGGGCGAGCGCGACCCGTTCGGCATGCCGCCCGACGGCCCTGCGCGGACAGTCGTGCGCGTCCCCGGCGATCACGCGTTGAAGGCCGACCCCGACGCGGTGAGGGCGGCCGTGCGCGCGTGGCTTCAGTCGGTCGGGAGCCGCTGAAGCAGCCGCCGCAGGATCTCCACCATGTACGCCTCGTACTCCGGCCGCGCCTGCGGCGGCATGAACTCGAGCTGACGCCGGTACTGGAGGACGTACGCGAAGCTGCCGACCGGGACGGCGACGCGCAGCGCTTCGCGCAGCCGTTCCTCGGGCACGACGGCGCTCCACGGCGCGAGGAACGCCGCGACGAGCGGCTCCGTGTCGAGCTCGTAGTGGACCGCGACGGCGAGCGGCTTGATCCACGACCAGAGCGGGTGCGCGACGCTCGAGTCGCCCCAGTCGAAGATCGCAACGCGCCCGTCGCGGACGAAGACGTTTCCGTCGTGCAGGTCGTCGTGCTGGATCGAGTCCGGTAGGCCGAAGGCCTCGAGCTCCGCGCAGAGCTCGTGGAAGCGAGGCGCGAGCGCGCGGAGGCGGGCGACCTCCTCGCGCTCGAGCCCGTGGTCGTCCTCGAAGAACGGCTCGTAGGCGGCAGCGACGATCGGCAGGCGCACGTCGGGTAGTCCGAGCGCGAGGAGCTCGTCGACGTGCGCGACCTCCTCCCGCTGGAGTTCGGCGTAGAGCTCGAGCGCGCGGGCGAAGATCCCGAAGTCCCCGCCCTCGCGGAGCCGGGTGCCTGCGTCTCGGAGAAGAAGCCACGCTTGCTCCGGGTCGGCCGCGGCCACCTGCGGCACGCGATCCGGCCAGCGCGCCGCGAGCGCGACCGTCAGCGCCGGCTCGAAGGCCTGTACCGGCTCGCACTGCTTCAGGTACAGGTCCTCGTCCGCCGTCGGGACGCGGAGCACCCGCGACCATGGCCGGTCGTGCACCACCTCCACCGGCCCGGCCGGCTCGACGCCGAGCCGGCGGAGCCATTCCGTTACGCCGCCGCCGCTGCCCGTTCCAACGCCCCGACGTCGATCTTCCCCATCTCCAGCATGGCGGCCATGACGCGCTGCGACTTCTCCCGATCAGGATCCTGGAGCAGCTCCGGCAGCCGCGTCGGGACGATCTGCCACGACAGGCCGAACTTGTCCTTGAGCCAGCCGCAGGGGCCTTCCTCCCCGCCCTCGGAGAGCTTGCTCCAGTAGGCGTCGACCTCGTCCTGGCTCTCGCAGAGGACCTGGAACGAGACCGCCTCGTTGAACGTGAACTGGGGCCCGCCGTTCAGGGCGACGAACTTCTGGTCGCCGACCTCGAAGGTGACCGTCATGACCGTCCCTTCCGGCCGTGGCCCGGCGGAGCCGTAGCGGGCGATATCCGTGATCCTCGAGCTCGGGAAGATCGAGGTGTAGAACTTCGCGGCCTCCTCGCCCTCGGTGTCGAACCAGAGACAGGCAGTGATCTCGCGCATCGCGCCCCCTTTCGAAAGTCTTCGCTACTGGTCGTAGCCCTCCACGACCTCGGGATCGCGAGCGTGTGCTGTGCTCGGGTCGAGGCCCGCCTCGCGGAGCGCGCGGCGCTGGCGCAGCAGGTCCCAGCACTGGTCGAGGCCGACCTTGATCGACTCGAGCCGCCGGTGCTCCGTCTCGCTGAGGGCGCCCTCGGCCGCTCGCTCGTAGAGCTCGTGCTCTTCGGCGACGAGCTCCTCGATGCGGTTGTGGATCCCTTCGTCCGCCATTGTCACCTCCTGACGAGGTCCTGGTACTCGGGGTGCGTCTCGACATAGTGGGCGATGAACGGGCACAGCGGGAGAACGCGGAGGCCCTGGCGGCGCGCGTCGTCGAGCGCGGCGGCGGCGAGCCGGCTGCCGAAGCCGCAGCCCTCGCACGACTTGTCGACCTCGGTGTGCGTGAAGGCGATGCGGCCGTCGCGGCGCCGGTAGGCAGCCAGGCCGATGAGACGACCGTCGAGCCGGAGCTCGTAGCGGCTTTTCTCCGGCACGTCGACGACCTCGGCGTCGGCCGGCGAGGGCGAGCCGGCCGCGGCCTCGAGCTCGCCGGAGCCGCGGAAGTACTCGACGAGCTGCCCGGCCGAATCGGACTCCCGCGCGTCGCGGTGGTCGGCGAAGCGGCGACGATGCGCGACCTCGAACCGCCACGGATCGCGCTCGCGCAGGTGCGCGAAGATCTCGCGGGTGCCGCGAAAGAGGCGGCCGTCTTCCACCTGGAGCACCGGGATCTGGTCGGTGCCCGCCACCTCCAGCAGCTCGGCCCGCTCGGGCGGCCACGGCTCGACCTGACTTGCGACGAAGTCGAGCCCGAGCTCCGTCAGCACCTCGCGCACCGCCGAGGAGAACGGGCACCACTCCGTCTGGTAGAGCATCAGGAACCGTGCTCGTGCCATTCCCAGGACGGTAGCTGTGCGAGGTCATGCCGGGAGCATGGCTCGAGGCTCGTCAGCTATCGCGGATGCGAAGCGATGACAGGCTACGAGCTTTCGTCTTCAGGCTCGGGCATCGGCTTCGTACGAGTGGGGATCCCGGCGGGGAGTCCCACCCGAACGAATCCGGTCTCGTCGTCGATCGCAAACTTGTCGAAGTAGATGTCGATCTCCACGCACTGTGTGGCATGGATCTTCCGCACGCGATTGATGACGGGCGCGTACAGGGTGCCGTCTTCTCGATCCATCCCGTGCATCAGCTCCCAGCGCAAGGTCGGAAAGCTGTCTTGCGCAACAGGTATCACCTGCTCGGCAAGCCCTTCGAGCCAGTTCGTGCTAGACGATTGGAACAACCTCGTCCAACCGTCGACCAAGACGCGGAACTGGGCGGCCGGGACCACGCGCCTGCCGAAGATCCGAGCAGCTTCACCGTCGCCTTCGATCAATCGAGCGTCGAGAACTGCGTCGAGTGCGGTTCCGAGGTTCGGCTGCCGATTGATCGCCTCGACTTGCTCACGGCTCAGTTCAAGACGGAGATACGGATAGGGCGGCCACTCCTCGACCCGGTCTTCCTCGGTGGGTGGAAGCTCCTTTTGGAGATCGTTGTATAGCGCCTTCGCGGCGCTCCGGACGTTGTCATCGTTCGGATTGAAGCCCGGCGCAATCGGGCCGCGGTCGCTACGGAAGAATTCAGGACTGGTAAGAAAGTCGTTGGCGAACCGCTGAACGTCGTCAGAGACTCGGACGTTCACGCGAACTCGATCGATGAATATCCTCGGCGGTCGGCTGCCACATTGAAAGACGATGATCCGCCCGTGCGAGTTCAGCTTGGTCGCCAAACCGCATTCGTAGACGCAGTACTGCCAATCGTGATCGTCGGCGGTGTAGACGAGGATCACCACATCGGCCTTCGCCAGATTCCTCGCGAGCTCCTCGTTGAGGCTCTCACCGATTCTCGGGCCGACGGCGGCGGCAGCAGAGGACTGGAAGACTCTTACACGTCCGCCGCTATTTGCTCCGACCCATTTCCGAATGACGTCCGCAATCCTGCGATCGGCGTGGCGATGGCTGATGAAGAGCTGCCGTTCAGGCGCCGACGGCTCGGCACGCGTAGCCTCGGTCAAAGTGTCCGACATGGCTTCCTCCAGCGATGTTGGCGTGGAGCGAGCGAGCGCGCGAGCCCCTCGCCTCGTGCCGCAAGACCTTGATCTAAAGTCACGACCCCTCTCTCACTGCCGCAGACCGAAGACTCGAACACGCACCCCGAGGTTGTCAAGGTCGTTGCGGATATCGGCTTCTTGACTCAGCCTTCCGCGTCGGCTCCGTGCTCGATGCGGTACACGATCGGCTCGGCCCAGTCGCCGTACGTCCGCATCTGCGCGGCCGCCCGCTCGACGTCGTACTCCGTCCGGCGTAGCTCGAGCTGGCCGTCCTCGTAGAGCGCCCAGCCCGCGCGCGGGTCGCCGTCGAGCGGCATGCCGACGCTGCCCGGGTTGATGAGGTACGTCTCGTCCGGCCCGGGCCGCCGGAACTGGACGTGGCTGTGGCCGAAGAGGATCGTCCTCCCTGCCTCGCCCGCGAGCATCCGCTCCTCGCCGTCCTGCGGCTCCGGGGCGAAGCTCTCGACATCGGAGAGCGGCGAGCCGTGGCAGACGAGCATGTCCTGCCAGTCGGCCCGCTCAGGGAGCCCGTAGAGCCGCCGCACGAGCTCGGGGCCGAGCGCTTCCTGCGCCGCCGCGACCGCGGCCGTGACGAGCGGTTGCGCCGGCGGCGGCACCTCCGGCTCCTCCCGCAGCCAGCGCTCGACGTTGCCGCGGATCCGGACGATCGCCGGGACGGCCTCGAGCCGCTCCGCCGTCTCGCGCGGCCACGGCCCGAAGGTGGCGTAGTCGCCGCCGAGCACGTACTCGGTCACGCCGGCGTGCGCGGCCTCGGCGAGCACGGCCTCGAGCGCGGCGAGGTTGCCGTGGACGTCGTAGAGGATCGCGACGGGGCCATTCACACCTCGGGATTTTGACAGCGCCGTATCGTTCGGCTGTGAGCGACCGCCCGACGATCCGCCAGGTCGCCGAACGCGCCGGCGTCTCGATCGCGACCGCGTCGCGCGCGCTGAACGACCGGGGCGACGTGAGCGCGGAGACGCGGGCGCGTGTCCGCGCCGCCGCCACCTCGCTCGCGTACAGCGTCGACCGCTCGGCGCGCGCGCTCGTCACGCAGCAGACACGGCTCGTCGCGACGGTGGTCGGGGACAACGCGGGTCACCGCGACCTGTCGCTGATCTTCTTCGGCAAGGTGCTCGCCGCGCTCTCGCACGGGCTGGCCCAGTCGGGATACGAGGCCGTGCTGCTCCAGCCGCTCGACGTCGACCCGAAAGAGCGGTTCGACGCGGCCGTCCTGATCGGCGTAGACGCCGACGACCCGCTCGTCGCCGGGCTCGTGGCGCGCGAGGTGCCGCTCGTCGGCGTCGACGTCAGGTGCCCCGGCGTCCGCACCGCGTACGTCGGCTCCGACCACGCGGAGGGGGTGCGGCTCGCGCTCGCGCACCTGTACGCGCTCGGCCACCGCCGGATCGCGCACGTCGCCGGGGCGCAGAACACCGTCGCCGGCGCCGAGCGGCTCGCCGCGTTCTGGGAGGAGACGGAGCGGCTGGACCTCGAACTCCCCGACGAGTACGTCCGCGCGGGCGACTTCTCGTCCGCGTCGGGCTACCGCGAGGCCTGCGCGCTCCTAGCGCTGCCGGAGCGGCCGACCGCAATCGTGGCCGCATCGGACCTGATGGCGCTCGCAGCGCTCCAGGCGATCCGGGAGGTCGGCCTCGAGCCGGGCCGGGACGTCGCCGTCGTCGGCTTCGACGACCTCGAGGCGGCCGCGCTCGCGTACCCACCGCTGACCACGATCCGCCAGGACCGCCGCGAGCTGGGCACCTTGGCCGCGACGCGCGCGATCGAGCTGATCGAAGACCCGGAGACCGCGGCGCGGACGACGGTCCTGCCCGTGGAGCTCGTCGTCCGCGCGTCTTCGAAGCCCTAGGCAGGCGCGATCGAGCCGAGGACGCCGTGGATGTCGACCTCGGTCGCGCCGTGCCAGCGGTGCGGGCCGGCGGCGTAGAAGAGCGTCGTCCGCGGGCCGCCTGCGCCGCCGACGCCGAACGCGATCCCCCACACGCCGGGCACTCGCACCGGCAGCCGGCCGCGGAGCGACCAGCCGCGGCCGCGGCGCTCGTAGGCGTTGATCCGGCCGCTGCCGAAGTTCGCCACGAGCACATCCCCGCCATACCGGCCGAAACCGGCCGGCGCCAGCGTGACGCCCCACGGCTCGTCGAGCTCGCGCGAGCGGCCGACGCGAGCCACGAGCCGGCCGTCGAGGTCGAACTCGTCGACGTAGCCGCCCGTTGGCGCGTCGTTGCCGTTCACCGGCGCGCGCCACGCGTAGGTGACGAAGACGTGCCCGCCGAGCGCGGCGATCCCGAATGGCGCGTACCACGATGGGATCGCCGGGTCGCGGAACGCGCTCCGAAGCACACGCCGCCAGCGCGCGTCGAAGACGAGCACGCGCGCGTTGTGGAAGTCGGTCGCGTAGAGCCGGCCGCGTGCGAGCGCGAGCCCGCGGAAGACCGCGCCGGAGCCGCTCGCGTCGACCGCGACCTCCGCCTGCGTCGACCAACCGCGCGGAACCATCGGCGACCAGCCTCGGATCATCCCGTCCTCGCAGGCGTAGACGAACCGGGCCGGCGCGGTCACGCCGCCGCCGCGCACCAAGAAGCCGTGCCCGCCGTTGAAGACGACGCCGGTCGGGCCGCCCGGCACCGCCACCCGCAGCTCCTGCTTCCGCCCGTCGGCGGCGTAGACCGTGCTCGAGCTCCGCGCCTCGTTCGCGACCCACCACGCGCCGCCGGCCCGGGCTGCGAGCCCCCACGCGTTCACGAGTTGCGGGTCGGCGCGGTCCGAGACGAGCGCCCGCACGACGAACCGATCCGGCCGAGCGCTCGACGCCGACCCCGCGACCGCGAGCGCCGCGAGGACGACGGCGACCGCGCCCGCTCTCACCTCAGGGCAGGCGAAGGCCGCGGCGCGCCGCGCCGGCTCGCGATGAAGTCGCGGTACCAGTAGAAGCTGTCCTTCGGCACGCGCTCGAGGGTCGGGTAGTCGACGTAGACGATCCCGAACCGCTTCGCGTAGCCGTACGCCCACTCGAAGTTGTCGAGCAGGCTCCAGACGAAGTAGCCGCCGATCGGCGCGCCGTCCGCGACCGCCCGCAGCACCGCCCCGATGTGCGACTCGAGGTACGCCGTCCGCTCCGGGTCGTGCACGTGGCCGTCGTGCGTCCGCACGTCGCCGAAGGCGGCGCCGTTCTCGGTGACGTAGATCACCGGCGGCGCGTACTCCTCGGCGACCCGAACGAGCAGCCGGTGGAGGCCGTCGGGGTAGACCTCCCAGCCCATGTCGGTGTGCTCCGCCTCCGGGTCGCGCACCATCTGCGGCCCGTCCGCGCCCGCGCCGACGACGAAGCGGAAGTAGTTGTTCACGCCGAGGAAGTCGACCGGCGCCGCAATCGCCTCCATGTCGCCGTCCTGGACGAAGCGCGCCACGACCTCGCCACGCTCGAGCAGGTCGGCGGGGTAAGAGCCACGGAAGATCGGGTCGAGGAACCAGCGGTTCCCCTCGCCGTCGACGCGCCAGGCCGCAGCCTCGTCCTCCGGCGAGTCCGTGGCCGGATACGAGTGCGCCAGGTTCAGCGTGATTCCGACCTGCGCGCCGGGAGCGGCCCGACGCAGAGCCTCGGCCGCCCAGCCGTGCGAGAGCAGCAGGTGGTGCGCGGCCGCGATCGCCTCGGTCTCGCTCGTCCGCCCGGGTGCATGCACGCCCCAGGCGTGCCCGAGCCATGCGCAGACCCACGGCTCGTTGTGCGTGATCCAGTGCCGGACGCGGTCGCCGAGCCGCCCTGCCACCGCCTCCGCGTACTCCACGAACGCCTCCGCGGTCTCGCGCGCCGGCCAGCCGCCTGCGTCCTCGAGCGCCTGCGGCGTGTCCCAGTGGAAGAGCGTCGCGAACGGCTCGATCCCGTGCGCGAGGAGCTCGTCGACGAGCCGGTCGTAGAAGTCGAGCCCGGCGGCGTTGACCCGCCCACGCCCTTCCGGCAGGACGCGCGGCCACGCGATCGAGAAGCGAAAGGCGTCGAGCCGGAGCTCCCGCATGAGCGCCGCGTCCTCGCGGTAGCGGTGGTAGAAGTCGCACGCGACCTCGCCGGTGTCGCCGTTCCGCACCTTCCCAGGGGTGGCGGCGAAGCGGTCCCAGACGCTCTCGCCCCGCCCGTCCTCCTGCACGGCGCCCTCGATCTGGTACGAGGCCGTGGCGGCGCCCCAGAGGAAGTCGTGTGGGAGAGAGCCGTTGGAGGTGTGCATCGTGTCCTCTCAGGTCGAAGGGGCGGGGGCGGTGACGTGGCAGCGCGCGGCCTGGCCCGGCCGCGCCTCGACGAGGGCCGGCGTGACCCGCGAGCAGACGTCGATCGCGAGCGGGCAGCGCGAGACGAAGCGGCAGCCCTCGGGCGGGTCGACCGCGGCCGAGGCGAGGCCCTTGCGCGCCTCGATCCGCTCGGCGTCGCGCTTGGCCGGATCCGGCACGGCCGCGAGGAGCAGACGGGTGTACGGGTGCAGCGGCTCCGCGAGCACCTCCTCGATCGGCCCGCGCTCGACGATCTGACCCGCGTACATGACGAGGATGTCGTCGGCGACGTAGCGCGCGCTCGCGAGATCGTGCGTGACGTAGAGGAACGCGATCCCGCGCTCCTCCTTCAGCCGCACCATCAGGTTCAGGATCCCGATCCGGATCGAGACGTCGAGCATGCTCGTCGGCTCGTCGGCGAGCACGACCTTCGGCTCGACCGCGAGCGCGCGGGCGATCGCGACCCGCTGCCGCTGCCCGCCGGAGAGCTCGTGCGGGTACTTCGTCGCGATCTCCTCCGGCGGCACGAGCCCGACCGTGCGGAGCAGCTCGTGCGCACGCTCCTCGACGCGGTCGGGCGGGACGATCCGGTGGATCCGGAGGGGCCGCTCGACGTGGTGCCGGATCGTCTTCACCGGGTTCAGCGAGCCGAACGGGTCCTGGAAGATGATCTGCACTTGCGAGCGGTAGCGCAGGACGTCGCGCCGGCGGCGGACGCGCGAGACGTCGTCGCCGTCGAAGAGCACCGAGCCCGAGGTCGGGTCGTAGAGCCTCGCGAGCAGGCGCGCGACCGTCGTCTTGCCGCTGCCGCTCTCGCCCACGAGCGCCGTGATCGTCCCGGGCCGGAGCGCGAAGGAGACGTCCTCGACGGCGTGCACCTGCGAGCGGCGGAGCGCGCCGCCGATCGGGAAGCGCTTCGAGAGATCACGCACCTCGAGCGCGCTCACGCGCCCTTCTCCTCGACGAGGTGGCACGCGACCCGGTGGCCCCGCTCGACCTCACGCAGCACCGGCCGCTCGGTCGTCTGGCGCGCGTAGAGCTCCGGCCGCTCCGGCCCGCAGTGCGGGCAGCGCGGGTGGAAGCGGCAGCCGCTCGGCGGGTCGCGGAGGTCCGGCGGCGAGCCGGGGATCCCGGTCAGCCGCTCGAGCGGGCCCGAGAGCGGCGGGAACGACTGGAGCAGCCGCTGCGTGTACGGGTGCCGCGAGCCGGTTGCGAGCCGCTCGGCGGGCGCGGTCTCGACGAGCTCGCCCGCGTACATGATCGCGATCCGGTCCGCGAACTCGAGCAGCAGCGAGAGATCGTGCGTGATGAAGAGGACCGCGAAGCCGAAGTCGCGCCGGAGCGCCTCGACCTGCTGGAGGATCTCGCGCTGCACCACGACGTCGAGCGCGGTCGTCGGCTCGTCCATGATCACGAGGTCGGGGTTGAGCGAGAGCGCCATCGCGATGATCACGCGCTGACGCATCCCGCCCGAGAGCTCGTGGGGATACGCGCGGACGCGGCGCCGGTCGATCCCGACCAGCTCGAGCAGCTCGCCCGCGCGGACGGCCGCGCGCCGCCGGTCGATGCGCTCGTGCGCGCGCATCGCGTCCACGAACTGGTCGCCGACGCGCATCACCGGGTTGAGCGCGTTCATCGCGCTCTGCATGACCATCGAGACGTTGCGCCAGCGGAAGCGGCGGAGCTCCTCGGGTTTCTTGCCGACGAGGTCCTGGCCCCGGTAGAGGACGCTGCCGCCGACGATCCGGGCCGGCGGGCGCAGGATCTGGAGCACCGCGTTCGCGACCGTCGTCTTGCCGCAGCCCGACTCGCCGGCGAGCCCGAGCACCTCGCCCTCGCCGATCGCGAGGTCGACGCCGTCGACGGCGCGGACCGACCCGTAGTCGACGGCGAGCCCGCGCAGCTCGAGCAGCGTCCGCTCGGCCGCCGTCCGCTCCACGACCGGCTCCTCCGCGAGCGCGGTCACGCCGACGCCTCCGCGCGCGCCACCCACCGACCGCCGACGAGCGCCGCCATCCACCGCCGCCGCGCCGGCCGCTCGGTGCGCAGGCGCGGGTTCGAAACCTCGTCTATCCCGGCGAGTAGAAGCACGAGCCCGAGCACGGTGAACGCGAGCGCGGCGCCCGGGAAGAAGAACGGCCACCACTCGCCCTGGAGCACGGTCGAGTTCGTCTGCGCCCAGTAGAGGGTGACGCCCCAGCTCGTCTTCGACATGTCGCCGAGGCCGAGAAACTCGAGCCCCGCGTCGGTGAGGAGCGCGATGTAGAAGACGAGCACGAACGCGGCCGCGATCCGGCTGATCATGTTCGGCATCAGCTCGCCGAAGACGATGCGCGGCGTCGACTCGCCGGAGGCCTTAGCGGCGAGGATGAAGTCGCGCTTGGAGAGCGAGAGCGCCTGCCCGCGCAGGATTCGCGCCTCGAACGCCCAGAGGACGAGCGCGAGGACGACCGCCATCGTCATGAGCCCGCGGCTCTTCAGGTAGCCGGAGACGACGACGAGAAGCGGGATCGGCGGGATGGTCAGGAAGACGTTCGTCAGGACGTTCACGCCCTCGTCCACGAGCCCTCCGGAGTAGGCGGCGGTGATCCCGAGGATCGCGGCGAGCCCGGTCGCGATCACGCCCGCAAGGACGCCGAGCAGCAGTGACCGGCGGGCGCCGAGGACGACCTGGGAGAAGATGTCGCTGCCCTGGTCGGTCGTCCCGAAGAGGTGGTGCCACGACGGCGCCTGCCGGGCGGCGAGGAGGTTGAAGTCGTTCGGGTGCGCAACGGAGATGAGCGGCGCGATCAGCGCGACGACGACCATGAACAGGACCATCGCCAGGCCGAGCCGCGACTTGCGGTTGCGGAGCAGGAGCGCGAGCCAGCCAGGGACGCGGACACGGCCGCGGACGGCGCGGCGCGGCGGCGCGGCGAGCGGCAGCTCTACGGTCGGGTCGAGCTGCGACATCAGCCGCTCCGGAGGCGCGGGTCGAGGACGAAGTTGAGGAGGTCCATGAGCAGGTTGGCGAGGATCACGCAGACCGAGAGCACGACGAGGATCGCCTGCGCGAGCGCGTAGTCGTTCCCGAGCACGGCCTGCTGGAGGGAGTAGCCGGCGCCGGGGTAGCTGAAGATGTACTCGATGAAGACGAGCCCGCCCACCGCGCTCGCGAAGAGCGCGGCGAAGCCGTTGAGCGGGGGCAGAATCGCGTTCCGGCCTGCGTAGCGCGTCATCACGCGGCGGTCGCGGAGGCCCTTCGCGTGCGCCATCGTCACGTAGTCCTCGCCGATCGTCGTGATCATCACCGTGCGCATGTTCAGCACCCAGCCGCCGGCGTAGGCGCAGACGACGACGAGCATCGGAAGCTCCGCGTGCCGGAGCGCGCTCCCCAGGAACGCCCAGTTGAAGCCGGGGATGACCCCGTTGTCGTAGGCGTGCTGGATCGGGAACCAGTGCAGCTTGAGGCCGAAGAAGTAGAGCCCGAGCAGCGCCGTGAAGAAGGCCGGGAAGGCGCTCAGCACCATGAACGTCGGCACGAACACGCTGTCGACCGCCCCGCCGCGCCGCCAGGCCGCGAGCATCCCGACCCCGGTGCCGACGACGAACGAGAGCAGGAACGCGACCCCGACGAGGAACATCGAGTACGGCAGCGTCCGGCCGACGACCTCGGACACAGGCGTCGGGTAGTTCGAGGTCGAGATGCCGAAGTCGAAGTGCGCGATCCGGTGCAGGTAGGTCACGTAGTCGGCCCAGATCGAGTGGTGGCCGCCACCGAGGAGCGCTTCGTAGGTCTGGACGATCCCCGGGTTGGCGGAGAGCTGCGACGGCGTCAGATGCTGGAGCAGGCCGCCGAGCGGGCTCCCGGGCATGAGCCGCGGGAGCAGGAAGTTGATCGTCAGCGCGACCCAGATCGCGAAGACGTAGAAGGCGAGGCGACGGGCGAACCAGCGCATGGTCAGGTGGTGCGAGGGTAGACCGGCGGGCGGGCGAGGGGAACCCCGCCCGCCGGATGACGTCTCTACCCTGGGGTCACGGGCCCGCCTTGCCGCCTGGGCAGATGCGGGTGAAGGACAGGACGTTGTCGGGGAACGTCGTGAAGATCGGGTCGCCGAAGAAGTTCTTCGGCGTGTCGTAGCAGTGGAAGTACCGCGTGCTGTACGTCGACCAGCGCGGTCCGATGAAGAGCGGCACGATCGGCAGCTGCTGGAGGAAGATCTTCTCGAGCTGCGTCGCGATCGTCCGCTGCTTCGCCGGGTTCAGCGTCACCTTCCACTTGCTCAGGAGCTTGGTGGCTCCCGCGTCCGCGAAGTGCTCCCAGTTTCCGGTCGCCGTCGCGTCCTGCCCCGACGGGATGTACGCGTTCTGCGACAGGTTCGCGTAGAAGTAGCCGTACGGCGAGCCCTGCGAGCCGCCCTGCCAGAGCAACGTCGGGAACTTCCCTGCGAAGGCATTGGGAGACCAGGCGCCCCAGTCGGGCTCGAGGGCGACGTTTGAGTCGATCCCGATCGAGCGCAGGTTGCGCGTGATGATCTGGTTCGACGCGACCCAGTCCGACCAGCCCGAGATCACGTGGATGTCGAGCTTGACGTCGTTGCCCTTCGGATCGACCAGCTTGCTGCCCTTGTACTTGAAGCCGGCGCCGGTCAAGAGCTTCTTCGCCGCCGACGGGTTGTACGTCGACATCTGCTGCGCCTGCTTCTTGACCGCCGGGTTCGAGACCCAGTTCGGGAAGAGGCCGTTCAGGCCGATCGCGTCGGTGGGCGGCGCGTAGCCGTACTCGCCGAGCTTCGACACCGTCTTGCGGTCGATCGCCAGGCTCAGCGCCTTGCGGAACGCGGCGATCGAGTACGGGTACTTCGTCGTGTCGAGGATGAGCGAGATCGGGTACGCCGTCGTCGCGTAGAAGGCGTGGAAGTGCTTCTTGTCCTTGGAGACGTACGCCCTCGCGACGTTCGGGACGAAGTTGTGCGTCCAGTCGACCTGGCCGCTCTGGATCAGCGCGAGCGCGGCGTCGTTCGAGGCCGCCTGCACGTACTCGAGGCACGCGATCTTCGGCTGGCCCTTGCGCCAGTAGGTCGGGTTCTTGCCGAAGACGTAGTCCTGGGTCGTGAACCGCGTGATCCGGTTGAACGGCCCCGAGCTGACCGGGTGCGAGTTCGTGTAGTTCGACGGGTCCTTCACCTTCGACCAGATGTGCTTCGGGACGACGAACTGGCGGTTCAGCGTCGAGGCGATGAACTGCGAGTCAGGCGTCTTCAGGTTGAGCACGACCTTGGCGCCTTTCGCCTTCACCGACGCGATGTTGTTGTCGGCGCCCGTGATGCCGACGCGATCCATGATCTTGTCCTGCCGGCCTGCGAGGAGGCTGTAGACGACGTCGGCCGCGGTAAGCGGCTTTCCGTCCGACCACTTCGCGTTCCTGACGAGGTTCAGCGTCAGCGTCTTGTTCCCGCGGCTCCACTTCCAGCTGCGGGCGAGCCACGGCACCGGCTTGAGGCCGCCTTCGGGGGTGACGACAAGGGGCTCGTAGAAGGCGCCCTGCACGAACGAGCCGCTCGGCAGGCCGGTCGCGGTGTACGGGTTGAAGTTCCGCGTGAAGGCGGGATCACCCGAGCCCGTCATGACGAGGCAGCGGTGGGCTGCGGAGACTGAGCTGGCGGCGCTGCCCTCGTAAGTTGCGGCGGGGGCGGCCCCGGTAACGAGCAGTGCGGGGGCGGCGCACCCGGCCGCGACGGCGGCTGCGAGCCAGCGAGAGGGACGGAATCGCATCGACGGTCCTTTCGGTTGCCGAAAACGTTTCCGGAACTGTTACACAGCTTCGCCAGCCGAGTCAAGGGCCGCGTCGTGAAACTTCTTCGTAAAGATTTCCCGAAACGTTCCGGAACGTGCTTCAATGGCGGCATGGCCGACCGCGTCACGATCCGGGAGATCGCCGACCGCGCCGGCGTGTCGATCGCGACCGTCTCGCGGGTCCTGAACGGGCGCGGTGACGTTGCGGACGAGACGCGGGAGCTCGTCAGCCGCATCATCCGCGAGAACGGCTACACCGCGAACCGAAGCGCCCGCGGGCTCTCGGCCGGACGCACCGGGCTCGCCGGCGTCCTCGTCCCGCTCGTCTACCCGGCGTACTTCGCGGGCATCCTCGCCGGCGCGGCCGAGGCGCTCTCCGAGCAGGGCCTCCAGATCGTCCTCTCGCCCACGGGCGGCGAGCACGAGCGCGAGGTCTCGCTGCTCGACCGGCTGCACGGCCTCACCGACGGGGCGCTCATCATCCTCCCCGAGGAGTCGAACGAGGAGCTCGAGCGGCTTCTCGACGACGGCTACCGCTTCGTCGTCGTCGACCCGCTGATGCCGCTCGACGCGCGCATCCCGTCCGTGTCCGCCGCGCACACGTCGGGCGCGGACCAGGCCATGCGGCACCTGCTCGAGCTCGGCCACCGGCGGATCGCGCAGATCACCGGCCCGCGCGGCTGGGTCGCGACCGAGGATCGGCGGCGAGGCTACCGCGCGGCGCTCGCGGCCGCGGGCATCCTCCCTGATCCGGCCCTCGAGACGGAGTCCATCCCCGAGGTCGACCCCGGACGAGCCGCGGCGGAGCTGCTTCTCGACCTCCCCGAGCCGCCGACCGCGATCTTCGCGTTCAACGACAACATCGCCATCGGCGCGATCCAGGCGGCGCGGGCGCGCGGCCTGCGCATCCCCGAGGATCTGTCCGTCGTCGGCTTCGACGACGTCGAAGGCGCGACGATCGTGACGCCGGCGCTCACGACGGTGCGCCAGCCGCTCGCCGAGATGGGCCGGACAGCTGTGAGCCTGCTCGTCCGCCTCCTCGAGCGGCAGCGCTTCGAGACGCTCCACCTCGAGCTCGCGACACGCCTTGTCGTCCGCGACTCGACCGCGCCGCCGCCGCGCCGACCCTAGCTGCGCCGGTAGATCAGGATCGCGACGCCGTCGCCGACGGTCTTCGAGTCGACGAGCTGGAGCCGCTTCTTGTCGCTCGTCTCGCCGAAGAGCCGCCTGCCGGCGCCGAGGACGACCGGGAAGACCATCAGCCGCAGCTCGTCGACGAGGTCGCGCTCCAGCAAGGCCTGCGCGAGCTGTGCGCTGCCGTGGACGACGACGTCGCCGTCGTGCCGCGCCTTCACCTGCTCGACTTCCTCGGCCAGGTCGCCGCGGAGCACCGTCGTGTTCTCCCACTCGGGCTCGCCGAGGGTCGAGGAGACGACGTACTTCGGCATCTGGTTGAACTTGTCCGCGAACTCACCCTCGCGCGAGGGCCACGCCGCGGCAAACCCTTCGTATGTAACCCGCCCGAGGAGCAGCGCGTCCGTCGCCATCGTCTCGTCGAGCTTGAAGCGGTCGCCCTCCCCACGCGGGATCTCGAACGTCCAGCCTCCGTACTTGAAGTCCTCCGCCCCGCCAGGGTCCTCCATCACGCCGTCCAGCGAGACGAACTCCGTGACGACGATCTTTCCCATGTCCTCTCCTTTGCTCGGGTCTGTCTGAAAGACCGATGGACCGAACGGAATTCATCGAAACTGTCTCTTAGACATGCGGGACGATCCCATTCGCGAGGAGGAGCTCGAGTCGAGGTGGGAGGCGGCGCCGGCGATCGGAGTGGTCATCGGCCTCCAGCTCCTGCTCGCCGTCGTCAGCAAGACGCAGTCGTGGAAGGTCTGGGTCTTCTCGTGGTGGGTGTGGCTGATCCCGGTGGTCGCGGAGGCCGTGCTCTTGGTGCCGCTCGCGTGGCACCGCCCGCGGCGACGGCTCGAGCAGATGGGGCTGCGGCGGACGGTCGTCTTCGCGCTGCTCGCCCTGGTCAGCGCCGCGAACGCGTTCCTCGTCTTCGCGGTGATCGCGTCGCTCGTCCGCGGCGAGGAGCGAAGCGGCGCGCAGCTCCTCCTGAAGGCGATCACGGTCTGGGGCACGAACGTCATCACCTTCGGCCTGTGGTTCTGGGTCGTCGACCGCGGCGGCCCGGTGCGCCGGCGGCGGCCGGACCCGCCGCCGCCCGACTTCCTCTTCCCGCAGCTCACGAGCCCCGAGGTCGCGGCGCCCGGCTGGCAGCCGCGCCTCGCCGACTACGTCTACGTCGCGTTCACGAACGCGATCGCCTTCAGCCCGACCGACGTGCTGCCGCTGACCCGGCTGGCGAAGCTCCTGATGCTCTTCGAGTCGGCCCTCTCGGCACTGACGATCCTGCTCGTCGCCGCCCGCGCCGTGAACATCTTCAAGGCCTGAGGAGGCCGCTCAGAAGAGGCGCGTCGGCGGCGTGGCCGAGCGACGGCAGGTCCAAGGCGGTCTCGACGGTGTGCAGCAGCGCGTAGTGGTTCGCAGGTGTGGAGGCGGTCGTGCCTCGGCGCGCGTCGCCGCCCGCCGCGATCAGCGCGACGTGGCCGCCGCCGCGCGTGCCGTCGACGCCGCTCCAGTCGCGGCGTGCGCCCTCGTCCCAGGTGACGAAGAGGACACCCTCCGGGCCGAGCGCACGGAGGATCTGCGGCACGAGCCGCGAGGCGAACCGGTCGGCCGCGCGCAGCGAGCTCGAGTGCCCGTCGTGCCGCACGCCCGGCGCGATCCACGAGAACCGCGGCAGCGTGCGGCGCCGCAGGTCGCTCCGGAGCTCGTCGAAGTCGACCACCCGCGAGCGCCCGAGCGCGCTCGACCGGATGCCCTCGTAGTAGACGAACGGGTTGTAGTGCGGCGTGTACGCCGTCGTCTCCGGGCCGGGACGGCGGTTCGACGTCAAATCCTCGAAGTACGCCTTCCACGACAGGCCGGCCGCGTCGAGCTGGCCGACGAGGCTGCGCGCCTCGACGTCGCAGCCGTTGCAGTCGCTTCGGATCTCGTAGGTCGAGCCGCCGATCAGCGCGATGTAGTTCGGCAGCGAGGGGTGGCCGATGGCGAAGTAGTCCGTCGCGAGCGCGTGCCGGCGCGCGAGACCGTTCAGGTACGGCGCGTCCGGGTTGCCGATCACCTCGTCGTAGCTGCGGTTCTCGAGCACGAGCACCGCGACGCGCGACGGCCGGTCGAAGGGCACGGGAGCCGAGCGCGCCGCGGTCGCCGCGACGCACGCGGCGACGGCGATCAGCGCGACGCCCTTCACACTCGCGTTCTACCGGCCCGAGATGAACGGGCCGTGTAGCTGGGGTTACGCTCAGTCGCTTTCGGCCGCGACGGCCGGCGCACCCACATGCGCCGGCGCCGCCTGGTGGCGCGTCCGCAGCAGCGAGGCCCCGAGCACGGCCGCCCCGACGGCGAAGAGCGCGCCGACGAGGAAGGCCGCGTGGTAGCCGCCGACGAGCGCGGCGAGCGGCCCGTCGCCGGAGGCACGCAGGCTGCTCGTGCGCGACGAGGCGATGCTGGCGAGCGCGGCCAGGCCGAGCGCGCCGCCCATCATGAACGCCGTGTTCACCACGCCTGACGCGAGCCCGGACTCGGCCGGGTCGACGTCGCTCATCGCCGCGAGGAGCACCGGGTTGAAGGCGAGCCCGGCGCCGAAGCCGAGCAGGATCATGCTCGGCAGCACGTCCATGAGGAAGCTGCCGCCGACCGGCGCGCGCACGAAGAGCGCGAGCCCCGCCGCGGCGAGCCCGAGCCCGAGCCCGAGCGGCAGCCGGAAGCCGTAGCGCATGACGATCTTCGCGGAGAGGCCGAGCGAGAACGCGCCCATGATCAGATTCGAAGGCAGGAACGAAAGGCCGACCTGGAGCGGCGTGTAGCCGAGCACGAGCTGGAGGTAGAGCGCGGCGAGGAAGAACCAGGCGAACATCGCCGCAGCCCACAGCACGCCGACGCCGTTCGCGACCGCGACGTTCCGCAGCCGGAAGAGGCCGAGCGGCACTAGCGGCGCGGCGACGTGCGTCTCGATCCAGAGGAAGACGCCGAAGAGCGCGAGCGATCCGCCGAGCAGGCCAAGCGTCTGGGCGGACTCCCACCCCGCCTGGTTGCCGTTCACGATCGCGTAGACCGCGAGCATCAGCGCGGCGGTGACCGTCACCGCGCCGCCGACGTCGAGTCGCGTCCCGGCCGCCGCCGAGCCGGGCGTCACCGGCAGCAGCCGCAGCGCCAAGATGACGACCAGCACGCCGATGGGGAAGTTGACGAGGAAGATCCAGTGCCAGTTCAGGACGTCGGTCAGGACGCCGCCGAGCAGGACGCCGATGCTCCCGCCGCCCGCGGCCACGAAGCCGAAGATCCCCATCGCCTTCGCGCGCTCGGCCGGCTCCGTGAAGAGGTTCATCATCAGCGACAGCGACACCGCGGAGGCGACAGCGCCGCCGAGACCCTGCACCGACCGCGCCGCGATGAGCATCCCCTGCGACGTCGAGAGGCCGCAGACGAGCGAGGCCGCGGTGAAGAGCGTGATCCCTGCGAGGAAGAGCCGCTGGTGCCCGAAGAGGTCGCCGAGCCGGCCGCCGAGGAGGAGAAAGCCGCCGTACGTGAGCAGATACGCGTTCACGACCCAGGCCAGCGAGGTCTGGGAGAAGTTCAGGTCCTCGCGGATCGACGGCAGCGCCACGTTCACGATCGTGGCGTCGAGGACGATCATCAAGCTCGCGAGCGTGAGCGTGTACAGCGCGAACCAGCGGGTGCGGCTCTCCATGGTCATCGGCGGGTCCTTTCGTCGGTCACGCTGCTAAGACCCCCGCGCCGCTCGGAACTCATCGCGCGCATAACCGATGACTTACGAGTCCGCCGCCGGTCCTATTCCCGATGGCCGACCTCCGCACGGTCGAGAGCCTGGCGAGGCTCCAGCTCGCCGCGCGGCGGTGCGGGCTCGAGCTGCGCCTCACGGACGTGCCGGCAGAGCTCGAGGAGCTGATCACGTTCATCGGCCTCGCCGAGGCCCTAGGACTCGAGCCGCGCGGGCAAGCCGAAGAGCGGGAAGAGCGTGTCGGTGTCGAGGAAGAACGTGAGCTCGACGATCCGGCCGTCTGAGACCTCGAGCACCTGGAGCGCCCACGGGTCGTAACCCGCGCCGCTCTCGCTCGGCTTGTACTGGCCGAAGGCGGGCTGGCCGTTCGCCGTCCCGGCCGGCAGGACGCGCGAGCCACGGCAACCGATCCCCGGGCCCCACCACCAGGTGAAGATGTCGTCGCGTCCCGCGAGCCACATGTCGTAGGGCGGCATCGACTGCGTCGCGTCCTCGTGAATCACCGAGGTGAGCGCCTCGATGTCGTACGCCTCGAAGGCGGCGACGTAGCGAGCGAGGAGCTCCTTGTCGACCTCGCCGGGGTCGGGCGAGTGGAGGTTCGCGGTCGCAAGCGTCGCGCGCGCCCGCTGGAGCGCGCTGTTCACCGAGGCGACGCTCGTCTCGAGGAGCTCCGCGACCTCGGAGGCCTTCCAGCGGAGCACCTCGCAGAGGATCAGCACCGCGCGCTGGCGGGCCGGGAGGTGCTGGAGCGCAGCGACGAAGGCGAGTCGGATCGTGTCTCGCGACTCCGCGACCTCGGCCGGATCGGGACCCGGCGCCGGCTGGATCCACGTCGCTTCCGGCAGCGTGTTCAAGTTGGCCTCGATCGGCTCCTGCGCAGGCCCGAGGTCCATCGGTCGCGCGCGCCGCTCGCGGCCGGCGATCATGTCGAGGCAGACGTTCGTCGCGATCCGATAGAGCCACGAGCGCAGCGCCGCCCGCCCCTCGAAGCGGTCGAACCCGCGCCAGGCACGGATGAACGTCTCCTGCACGGCGTCCTCGGCCTCGAACGGCGAGCCGAGCATCCGGTAGCAGTAGCCCGTCAGCTCCGAACGGTGCTGTTCCAGCTGTCCTTCGAGCTCGGGACGGACCGTGGTCGGCGACTCCGGCACGGCGGCCATGCTATCGAGCCGATGACTTTTCGAGCCTCGGCCCGTCTGAAGGAGCATGACCAGACTCATCAGCGACATCTCGATGTCCCTCGACGGCTTCGTCGCAGGGCCGAACCCGAGCCTGGAGCATCCGCTCGGCGCGCGCGGCGAGCTCCTGCACGAGTGGGCCTTCCGGCTGAAGAGCTTCCGCGAGCCCCACGGCCTCCCCGGCGGCGAGCGCGGACCCGACGACGACGTGGTCGCGGAGATGCAGCGCGGGATCGGCGCCGTCGTCATGGGCCGGCGCATGTTCAGCGGCGGCGAGGGCCCGTGGGAGGACGACCCGAACGCGGACGCCTGGTGGGGAGACGATCCGCCCTTCCACGGACCTGTCTTCGTCCTCACCCACCACGCCCGCGAGACCGTCGAGAAGCAGGGTGGTACCTCCTTCACCTTCGTCACCGACGGGCTCGAGGCGGCGCTCGAGCACGCGCGCGCGGCCGCCGGCGGCAAGGACGTCCACGTGCCCGGCGGCGCGAGCGTGATCCAGCAGTGCCTGAACGCCGGCGTGCTCGACGAGCTCCAGGTGCACGTGGTGCCGGTGCTCCTCGGCGGCGGAACGCGCCTCTTCGAGGGCCTCGACGAGCCGGTCGAGCTCGAGTCGACGAGGGCGGTCTGCTCACCCGCCGTCACGCATCTTCGGCTCGCCATTCGCGGACCTCGCTGACGTCCACCGCGAGCACCGGGCCGTCCGGCGGCTCGTCCCGGTACTGCAAGTACTTCTCCGCGAGGAGCGCCAGCGCGTGCTCCCGCTCCGGCCCCTCGTCGAGGACGCGGGCGCGGCCGCGCAGGCGAATCCACCACAGGCGGCTCCAGTCCTCGTCGTAGTGGTCGACGAGGATCGTGACGTCGGGCCGGGTCCGGGCGTTCTCGATCCGCCGCAGGCGCGAGGAGCGCTTCGGCTTGCGGTCGACCGCGGAGTAGAGCGTCTCGCCGTCGAGCGCGAAGACGATCGGCACCAGGTGGGGGCGGCCGTCGGGATCGGTCGTCGCGAGCCTCGCCACGCGGGCCGCCGCTAGTCTCGGGTCGTGCACCTCGGCGTGATCCTGCCGAATTACGGCGCCGGCTCGAACCCGGAAGCGATCCGCCGCACCGCCGAGCTCGCCGAGGAGCTCGGCTACGACTCCGTCTGGACGACCGAGCACATCATCGTCGGGCCGGAGGGCGTCGACCCGTACGGGCGCGTCTACGACCCGCTCGTCACGCTCGGCTGGATCGCCGGCTGGACGGAGCGGATCGGCCTCGGCACGTCGATCGTCCTCGTCCCGCTGCACAACCCGATGCACCTGGCGAAGCAGGCGGCGACGCTCGCCGAGCTCCGCCCCGGCGGCGTCATGCTCGGCGTCGGCATGGGCTGGCATACGGACGAGTTCGAGTTCATGGGCGTCGAGTTCGAGGGGCGCGGACGGCGCGGCGACGAGGCGCTCCGCGTCATCCGCGCGCTCTGGAGCGGCGAGCGCGACTTCGAGGGCGAGCACTGGTCCTTCCACGACGCAACCTCCGAGCCGCTGCCCTCGCCGCCGCCCGAGATCTGGGTCGGCGGCAGCTCAGCGGCGGCGATCCGCCGCGCACGGAGACTCGGCGACGCGTGGCACCCGTCGCGCGGCTCCACCGTTGACCACGTCCGCGAGGTGAAGGAGCGGCACCCGGAGCTTCGCGTCGTCCCGCGCACCTCGGTCGAGAACGTCGAGGCGATGCTCAAGGCCGGCGCCGAGGGCGCCGTCGTCACCTTCCCCGACGAGGCCTCGATGCGCGACCTCGCTAGGCGATACCGCTAGCCGAGGGGGCGACTCGCGCCGCCCCCTCGGGCGCCGATCCGTTACGGGTGCGTTGGGTGCGGAGCGGCGAGGTACGGGAACGTGCTCGGGAAGGCGACGTCGTTCGAGCCGACGCAGTCGGTCGTGACGAAGCCCTCGGTGACCAGCCCGAGCTCGGCGTCGATCACGTCGTCGCTCGGCTTGCGGCCGTTGAGGAAGCCGGCCGGATTCGAGACGTCGACGGTGAGGATGTCCGGCAGCAGGACTCCGGCGAGGGCGTTGATCTTGGCCGCGTCGTCGGATGGGTCGTCCGTGCCGCCGAGCGCGCCGCCGGCGTCGTTCAAGCTGAACGTCGTCTGCAGCGTGTCGACCACCTCTGACGTCCAGTTCGCGACGTCGGTCGACGGCTGGCCGTGGTTGAACGTCGTCTTCTTGGACGGCTTGCCGTCCACCACGCGATCGGGCGGGAACGGGTTGTTCGGGATGAACACCGTGTTGATCGCAGGGCGGCCCATGCGGTCGATCTGCGTCGTGCCGACGTTGGTCGTCGCCCAGACGCCGATGTTCGAGTCGCCGCCACCCTCGAGCAGCTTGCTCGGAAGCTGGAGCACGATCGACGAGACGTTCTGGCCCTTGAAGGTGTCGGTCTCCGGATGGCTGTTGGGCCCGCCGCAGCCGACGAACGACTTGCCGCCGATGTCGAGGATGTTCAGGAACCCGATCAGGTTGAAGAAGAACGGGTCGTCGCGGCGGCCGGCGAACGCCTCGATCCCGCGCGGGCCGTCGTTCACGACCGCCGGCTGGCCGAAGCCGGTCGTGCGCCCCGCAAAGGCGATGTCCTCACCGTCGGGGCCGAGGATCTTGACCCGCATCTGCTGCACGCCGTCGGCCCGCGGCTTGCCGAAGCGGATCTGGACGTTCACGTCCTGCACCGCGTCGCCGTTCGTGTCGACGCGGAAGTTGTAGGACACGTTCGGGTCGCCGTGCACGAGCGGAACCTTCGTCCCGAACGGACGGTTGGGTCCCGGCGGGTTGGCGAGGTCGGCGGTCGTGAGGCCGTTCACGTTCATGATCAGGACCGTCTTGCTCGCGTCCGCGGGCGACTGGAACGCGTAGATGTCGGTCAGGTCGGTGCCGATGCCGTCGCCTCCCGGCGGCGGCGTGAGCCCCGGCGCGTCGAGGTGGTCGGCCGCGCGCGCCGGGGGCGGCCCGGCCTGGTGGATGAGAAATGCCGTCAGAACGGCCGCGCCGATCGCGGCGACGAGCGCCGCGAGCACGAGCGTCCTGCGGCGGTCCAGCCTGCCTGCGGTCATGCGAGCTCCCTTCGTCTCAGTTCGATTGCTCTCGCTGCAGCGTCCCCTTGTTCGCATGACCCCGCCGGCCGGTTCGCCGGGTCCGACCGAACCGCCGGCCGGTCGCGGGCGAACGAGCAGCGTGACGAGGCGGAACGCGCTAGTCGGGATCGGGGCCGCGGGCATCGCCGCGACCGTGCTGCTGTTCGGCGGGATCCTCTCCGGCTCTAAGACGGTCGACCCGATCCGCGCCGCGATCGCCGCGGCCGGACCGGCCGCCGCGAAGCAGGATGCGCTCACCAGGCTCGTTGCCGGCCTCTCCACGGGCGACACCGCCGGGTACGTGCGCAAGCTGGAGCGCCACGTCGCCGCTCACCCACATGATGCGGACGCGCTCACGCTCCTCGGCCTCTCCTATCAGCAGCGGGCCCGTGAGACCGGCGACCCGACGTACTACAAGCTCTCCGGCGAGGCTCTCCAACGCGCCGCGAATGCAGGCGGGCAGCGCCCGCTGATCGTCCAGGGCCAGGCCGCGCTCGCCAACACGCGCCACCGATTCCAAGACGGCCTCAGGCTCGCACGCCTCGCGATCAGCCTCGCGCCGGACAACGCCGCCGCGTACGGCGCGCTCGGCGACGCGCTCGTCAACCTCGGCCGCTACCGCGCGGGGTTCAAGGCGTACGACCGGATGACGCTCCTCGCGCCCGGCATCGCCTCGTACACCCGCGTCGCGAGCGCCCGCGAGCTCCTCGGCCGGCGTGGCGCAGCCGCCGAAGCGGACAAGCTCGCGCTCCAGACCGGCGACTCGATCGTGCCCGAGCACGTCGCCTGGACGATGGTGCAGCTCGGCAACGTCCGCTTCAACACGGGCCGGCTCGACCAGGCGGAGGCGGCGTACCGCAGGGCTCTGGCCCGGCTCCCCGGCTACGTGCACGCCGAGGCCGGTCTCGCCCGCGTCGAGGCCTCCGAAGGTCGCTACCGGATCGCGATCAAGCGTCTGCGCCGAGCCGTTCAGGTGCTGCCCGTCCCGGCCTATGTGATCATGCTCGGCGACGTGCTCCATGCCTCCGGGGACGACAAGGCGGCCCGTCGCGAATACGCGCTCGTCCGAGCGATCGAGCGACTGTTCGCCGCGAACGGCGTCCGCACGGAGCTGCAGACGGCTCTCTTCGATCTCGACCATCGGCACAACGTGAGCGACGCCCTCGAGCGCGCCCGGATCGCCTACGCGTCCGCACCCGGCATCTACGCCGAGGACGCCCTCGCCTGGGGCCTCTTCCGGACCGGACGGTGCGAAGCGGCCAGATCGCACTCCGCCCATGCGCTCAGGCTCGGCACCCGCGACGCCCTCCTCGTCTTCCACCGGGCGATGATCGAGCGCTGTCTCGGCTCCCCGTCCGCGCGCTCCTGGTTCCGCCGCGCCCTCGCGCTCAATCCCCACTTCTCCTTCCTCTGGGCGCCGGTAGCGCGGAAGGCGCTCCGAGCCGGTCCATAACGCGCCTCGTCCCCTGGATCCCGCCGCTCTTCCGCGACCGCGCGGAGGCCGGGCGCGTCCTCGCCGAGGCGATCGAGCTCGATGAGCCGATCGTCGTCGTGGGCGTCGCGCGCGGCGGCGTCGCGGTCGCGCTCGAGGTGGCGCGAAAGCTCGGCGCGCCGCTCACGGCGGTCGACGTCGAGCAGGTGAACGCGCACGGGCTCAGGCTCGGCGCGACGACCGCGCACGGGCCGCCGTTCCTGCTCCAGGACGCACCGGCGGAGGTGCTCGAGCGGGCGCGCCGAGCCGCCGAGGCGCTCGAGGCGCGGCTCGACCACGAGACGCTCCCCGTCGCCGGCCGGACGGCGCTCCTCGTCGACGACGGCCTGATCACCGGCCTGACGCTCGCCGCCGCATGCCGCTGGGCCCGCGCAGCCGAGGCGGCGCGCGTCGTCGCCGCCACGCCGGTCGGCCACGTCCGCGGCCTCGCCCGCGTGCGCGCGAAGGCCGACGCCGTGCTCTGCCCGCACCCGCTCGAGGAGATCGCCGTCGTCGGCCAGGCCTACGACATCTTCGACCCGCTCGACGAGTGGTACGTCGCGGGCCTGCTCGCCGACGCCTGAGCCGGGGACGCGCGGGGTCACCCCCCCGCGCGTCCTTCAGAGGCTGCTACGAGCCGACGCCTGCGGGCTCGCGGGAGCCCGGGTCGGGCACGATTCGGATGTAGGGCTTGGGCGACTCCCAGCCCTCCGGGTACGTCTCCTTCGCCTCGTCGTTCGAGACCGAGCCCGCGATGATCACCTTGTCACCCGGCTGCCAGTTCACCGGCGTCGCGACCTTGTGCTGCGCCGTGCGCTGGAGCGAGTCGATGACGCGGATGACCTCGTCGAAGTTGCGGCCGGTCGTCATCGGATAGACGAGGATCAGCTTGATCTTCTTGTCCGGGCCGATCACGAAGACGTTGCGGACGGTCTGGTTGTCCGCCGGAGTGCGCCCCGTCGCGTCGCCCGGCGTCTCGGCCGCGAGCATCCCGTAGAGCTTCGCCACCGTGAGGTACGGGTCGCCGATGAGCGGGTAGTTCGGCGCGTGCCCCTGCGTCTCCTCGATGTCCCGCGCCCACGCCTCGTGGTCGCTGTGGGAGTCGACGGAGAGCCCGATGATCTTCACGTTCCGGCGGTCGAACTCGGGCTTGATCTTCGCCATGTAGCCGAGCTCGGTCGTGCACACTGGCGTGAAGTCCTTCGGATGCGAGAAGAGCACCGCCCACGAGTCGCCGATCCATTCGTGGAAGTGGATCTTCCCCTCGGTGGTCTCCGCCTCGAAGTCGGGTGCGGTCTCGCCGATCTGTAGTGCCACAGGATCTCCTTTCCTTTTGAAAGTGAAGCGACTCTATTCTCCCTCGCGGGAGGTGCCGATGTCCACTTTCACGCTCGTCCGGTCGCCTGCTCATCGGAGGAGCGAGGCGGCGGCCGCCGGAGCGGCCGCCGCCGTTACCGCAACGAGCGTCTAGGCCGCTTCCAGCGCCAGCTCCGGCTCGCCCGCGACCTCGACCTCGGCCACAGGGGGCTTCGACTCGAGGAGCACCGCCGCCAGTGCGGCGCCGAGCGCCGCGAGCCCGGCGAGGACGTAGAACGCGATCCCGAAGCCGTGCGTCAGCGCGGCGCCGTTGAACGCAGTCACGCCCGCGTGGCCGGAGACGTAGTGGCTGGTGAAGGTCGTCGCGATCGTCGTCGCTGCCGCGACCCCGATCGCTCCGCCGATCTGCTGGTTCGTGTTGATGAGCCCGGACGCGACCCCTGCGTCGGCCTGGGTCACGCCGGTCAGGGCGCCGATCGACATCGGCACGAAGGTGAGCGCGAGCCCGATCCCGCTGATCAGGAAGGCGGGGAAGAGGTCGGTGAAGTAGTGGCCGTCCACCGGCAGCCGAGCGAAGAGCACGAGCGCGACCGTCGAGAGCGCGAGCCCGACCGGGAGCACGCGCCGCACGCCGATCCGCGTGACGAGCGCCTGCGCCGCGGCCGAGAAGACGATGATCGAGAGCGTCAGGCCGATGTACGCGACGCCGGTCTTGATCGCCGAGTAGTGCAGCACCTCCTGCATGTAGAGCGTGAGGAGGAAGAACTGCGAGAAGATCGCTCCGCCCATCAGGAGGCCGCTCACGTTCGAGGCGGTGAGCGTCCGCAGGCGGAAGATCCGCAGCGGCAGGAGCGGCGCCTTCGAGCGCAGCTCGACGCCGAAGAACGCGACGATGAGCGCCGCCGCGCCGGCCAGCAGGCCGATCGTCTCGGTGGTCGCCCAGCCGTGCTGCGTGGCGCGAGTCATGGCATAGACGAGCAGCATGAGCCCGCCTGTGATCGTGGCGGCGCCGGCGAAGTCGAAGTAGCGGTGCCGCAGGTCGGCGCGGCTCTCGCGCAGGAGCCACGGGGAGATGCCGAGGACGAGCGCGCCCACGGGCACGTTGATGAAGAAGATCCACGACCAGCTGAGCGCGCTGGTCAGGGCGCCTCCGAGCAGGACGCCTGCGGCGCCGCCGCTGCCGGACGCCGCGCCCCAGATGCCCAGGGCGAGGTTCCGCTCGCGGCCTTCCCGGAAAGTCGTGGTCAGGATCGAGAGCGCGGCCGGCGAGAGCAGCGCGGCGCCGAGCCCCTGCAGGGAGCGGAAGGCGATCAGCGAGCCTTCCGACCATGCGAGCCCGTCGAGCAGCGAGCTGACGGTGAAGATCACGAGCCCCGCCATGAACAGGCGCCGGCGCCCAAGCAGGTCGGCGAGCCGCCCGCCGAGGAGCAGGACGCCGCCGAAGAAGATCGAGTACGCAGTGATCACCCACTGAAGGCTCTCCTGCGAGAAGTGGAGGTCGGTCCGGATCGACGGCAGCGCGACGTTCACGATCGCCACGTCGAGGACGACCATGAACTGGGCGGCGACGATGACCGCAAGCGCGATCCACCGCCGGGGGTCGAGCTGGCTTCCCTCCGACCGTTCTGCAACAATTTTCTGCGTCATCTGTGGTCTCCCGAAATCGTTGACTTGGTCCACGATAACAGAACACCACCGTTTCGCGCTACACTAATTTTTGATGACCACAACCGAAGCACTCAACATCGAGCCCCAGGGCCTCACTCGCGTCGCACAGGAGCTTCTCGACAACAGCGGCTTCCTGCTCGCACGGCTCGGCTTCGCCGCCAAGGCCCGCGCGCTGGAGGAGTTCGACCGGCTCGGCTACGCCGCCTACCACTACGGCGTGCTGGCGCTCCTCGGCGAGGGCGACCGCGAGACGCAGGCGACGATCGCGGACGCGCTCGGCGTCGACCGCAGCCAGCTCGTCGGCCTGCTCGACCAGCTCGAGCGGCGCGGCCTGATCGAGCGGCACCGCGACCCCTCCGACCGGCGCCGCCACGTCGTCAGCTTGACCGCCGACGGCAAGGGCGAGCTCGTCAAGCTCCGAGGGATCGCGCAGCAGGTCGAGGAGGAGTTCCTCGCGCCGCTCGACGCCGCCGACCGCGAGAAGTTCCACGAGCTGCTCCTGCGGCTCGCGATCCACCACGACCCGCGCTGCGCGCCCTAAGAAGCTAGACCACTCAGCTTCTCGGGATCGGCGACGAGGTCGATCTCGAGGATTCGGCCGCCCGCGACGCTGAAGCCGATCACCGCGATCGGCGCACCGGCCGGCATCACGACGAGTCCCGCCGCGCCGTTGACGATCGCCGGACGCGCGTGGGGCGCAAAGCGCGCGCCGCGCGACAGGACCTGGCGCGCCACGTCCTCCGCTCCTCTGACGACCGCCGGAGCGCGCAGCGCGAGCGCGCCGCGGTCGGCGCGGAAGACGACGTCGGGATCGAGGACCTCGAGGAGCGCCTCGAAGTCGCCGCCGCGCGCGGCGGCAAGGAACGCGTCGACGACGCGCCGCTGCTCGGCGAGGTCGGCCTCGGGATCGGGCGCCGCACCCCGTACGCGCCGACGCGCACGGCTCGCGAGCTGCCGCGTCGCCTCGGGCGAGCGGTCGACGATCGGCGCGATCTCCTCGAAGGAGACACCGAACATGTCGTGGAGGACGAAGGCGAGGCGCTCGGCCGGGCTCAGCGTCTCGAGGACGACGAGGAGCGCGAGGCCGACCGAGTCGGCGAGCAGCGCCTCCTGCTCCGGGTCGGCGGCGGTGTCGACGCTCACGATCGGCTCCGGGAGCCAGGTGCCGACGTAGTCCTCCCGGCGGGCGCGGCGCGCGCGCAGCATGTCGAGGCTGATGCGGCCGACGACGGTCGTGAGCCACGCGCCGAGGTTCGAGACCGCGCTCGTGTCGGAGCGGTTCAGGCGCAGCCATGCCTCCTGCACCGCGTCCTCGGCCTCGCTCACCGAGCCGAGCATGCGGTAGGCGACCGAGCGCAGGTGCGCGCGGTTGCGCTCGAACTCGTCGGTCACGTTCATGGCCATCTCATAGCTCTGACGAACGAGAGCCCGCGAATGTGACGGTCACACATGCCGCCTCCTGGACGTCGAGAGGACGAACCCCAACGAAGGAGGCAGCGATGACCACACCGACGATCGAGGTTCGGGGCCTCGGCAAGACCTATCCCGGCGGCGTCGAGGCCGTGAAAGGGATCGACTTCGACGTCGCGCCCGGCGAGGTCTTCGGGCTTCTCGGCCCGAACGGCGCCGGCAAGTCGACGACGATCGGGATGCTGACGACCACCGTGCGGCCGACGCGTGGCCGCGCACGGCTCGCTGGCCACGACGTCGCGACGGAGCCGCTCGCAGCGCGGGCGCAGAGCAGCGTCGTCTTCCAGGAGCAGGTCCTCGACCGGAGCCTGTCCGCCCGCCGGAACCTCGAGATCCATGCGCGCCTCTGGGGCGTCGAGCCGCACATCGAGGAGATCGCCTCGGCCTTCGGGCTCGACGAGCTGCTCGAGCGGCCGGTCGCGACGTTGAGCGGCGGCCAGCGGCGGCGGCTCGAGATCGCGCGGGCGCTCGTCTCGCAGCCGCGCGTGCTCTTCCTCGACGAGCCGACGGTCGGGCTCGACCCGCGCATCCGCGCCGAGCTCCTCGACGTGATCGCCGGACTGCGCGCCCACAGCGGGCTGACGATCGTGCTGACGACGCACTACCTCGACGAGGCAGAGCGGCTCTGCGACCGGATCGCGGTCATGCACCTCGGCCGCATCGTCGCCCTCGACACGCCCGGCGCGCTGCGCGCCTCGCTCGGCCGCGAGCTGGTCGAGCTCCGGGTCGAGAACGGCGACGGACCGGCTGCGCTCCGCACGCTGCGTGACCGCGGTATCGCCGGCGGCGACTCGTTCACGGTCGGCTCGACGGTGACGGTGCCGCTGCACGACAGGACGGCGGCCGACGCCGTGGCCGCGATCGGCGCGCTCGACCTCGCTCCCGCAGCGATCGGCACGCGCCGCCCCACCCTCGACGACGTGTACCTGCGACTGACCGGCGGCCGGCTCGCCGAGGCTGCCTGAAAGGAGAGCTCCCATGTCCACCCTCACACCAGAGCTGACCCTCGCGCAGCCGCGCCCTGCACGGAACCCGCTCGCGCCGCTCGCCACCCTCGCGCGGCGGCGGTTCCAGCTCACGGCCCGCACGCCGCGCGAGCTCGCGGTGCCGCTCATCACGCCGATCCTGTTCGCGCTCGTGATCGCGCCGGCGCTGAAGGAGGCGCTGCACACCGGCTCGGCCTACGAGTCGTTCGTCGCGACGGGGACGATCGGCCTGCTGATCCCGCTCAACACGCTCTTCTCCGGCCTGAGCGTAATCGTCGACCGCGAGAACGGCGCCCAGCGCGAGCTCCTCGCCGCGCCGATCCCGCGACCGCTGGTCGTGCTCGGCAACCTCGTCGTCGCGTTCGCGATCACCGCGCTCCAGATCGGCGTGCTGATCGGGTTCGCGGTCGCACGCGGCATCCACTTCCACGTCACGGGCGCGGGCGTCGCGTGGTTCCTCGGCGCCGGCGCACTCTTCACCGTCGGCATGTACGGCGTCGCCGAGACGCTCGCCAGCCGCATTCCGAAGGCGGAGGAGTACATCGCCCGCGTGCCCGCGATCGGGATCGTGCCGTGGTTCATGGCCGGCGCGCTTTTCCCGATCACGGCGCTGCCCGGGCCCATGACGTGGTTCGCGCGCTTCCTGCCGCTCACGCACGCGCTCGCGCTCGTGCGCTACGGCCTCTTGGACGACCGCGGCGCCCTGCACGACATCTGGGGCATGAGCAACGCGGGCGCGATGGCCGGGCTCAGCCTGCTCGTCGTCGCGGGCTTCGCGGCGGTGCTGACCGCCGCCTCGATCCGCGTCTTCACTCGTTCCGCGGTGGGCTGAGTCCCTTCTCGTCGAGCTCGGCGAGGGCGGACTCGCTCTTGCCGAGCTCGAGGCCCATCCCGCGCAGCACGTGCTCGGCCTTCGTGAACTGGATCTCGTCGTACTGGACGATCTCGACGTGGTTCCCGAACGGGTCGAGGAAATGGAGGCGGCGGCCGGAGGGGACCTCCACGCCGGCCTCCTCGAGCGCACGCCGCGCCGCCGCCTTGTCGTCGACGACTAGGCCGAAGTGGCGCGACCGGTCGGGCGGCTGCGAGCGTCCCGGCATGAGCGCGACGAACTGGTCACCGATGTCGACGAACGCCATCCCCGCCGAGCGACCGCGCAGCCGCAAATCGAAGAGGCGGCCGTAGAACTCGAGCGCGCGGTCGATGTCGTCGACCTCGAGCGCGACGTGGTTGATTCCTACGAGGCGCGGCTTCGTCACGGCAGGATCAAGAGGCACCGCTTGCGGTGCCGTTGCCAGGACGTGCGGGGCTTTGCCCGTGCGTCCGTCTGAAATGACCTCTCGATGCGCTCGACCATCGTCACGGAAGGATCAAGTGCACGTCGCCGAACTCGTGCCAGAGGTAGCGGTGCACCTGCGCGGCGCAGTACGAGCGCTCGAGGAGCTCTCGGCCCGCGATCGCCTCCAGCATCTTCAGGTGCGACGACTCGGGCTCGTGCCAGCCGGTGATGAGGCCGTCGACTGCGCTTACGCCGGCCTGCGGTGTGACCAGGTGGCTCGTCCAGCCGTGGCCCTCGTGGACGGTGCCGTCGGGGCCCGCGACTGTCTCGAGCGCGCGGACGACGGTCGTCCCGACGGCGACCACGCGGCCGCCCCAGCCGTGGACGGCGTTCACGAGGCGCGCCGTCGCGGCGGGGACGCGGTAGCGCTCGGCGTAGGGCGGCTCGTCGTGCTCCGGCGAGGAGACGCCGGTGTGCAGGGTGAGCGGCGCGACGAGGACGCCGCGCGAGACGAGCTCCGTCACGAGCTCGGCAGTGAACGGGCGGCCGGCGCTCGGCATCTCGGCGCTGCCGGGCTCGAGCGAGAAGACGGTCTGGTAGGCGTCGATCGGCCACTCGCGCGGCACGTAGCCGTAGCGGATCGGACGGCCGTGGCGGCGTAGGAACGCGTCGTCGACCTCGAGCTCCGCGAGCCAGAGCCGCCGGCCGGCGTGGCGGGCGAGGAGCGTCGCAGCCCGCCCTTCCGGGAGCGGGATCCGGTCGCCCTCGCGACCGCCGCGGAAGCGCTCGCCGCCCCCGGTCCGCAGCTCGACGAGCCAGCGGCCCGGCGCCGTCCAGGTGGAGAGGCGCAGCTCGAGGTCGCCGGCGGGCAGGGCCGCCGGCATTGTCGCCGAGGTGTTCACGACGAGGAGGTCGCCCGGCTCGAGGAAGCGTGGGAGGTCGCGGAAGGCGGCGTGGACGAGGCGCCCGTCGTGCCGGCTCGACACGAGGAGGGCGACGTCGTCGCGCCCGCGGCCGCGCGCCTCCGGCGGCTCGTGCGCCTCGAGGCGGACCGGCGTCTCGACCGCGCTCACGCGAGCTCCCGCGCCTGGTAGCGGCCGCTCGGGTGCGAGCCCTCGATCAGCGCCAGGAGGCCCGGCACGCTCTCCTCGGGCGGCGGCCGATCGGAGATGTCCTCGCCCGGGAAGGCGTCCTGCTGCATCTGCGTGCGCATGTCGCCCGGGTCGACGGTGTAGATCCGGAGGTCGGGGTGCTCGGCGGCCAGGATCGCCGTGAGCTGCTCGAGCGCCGCCTTCGAGGAGCCGTAGCCGCCCCACCCCTCGTAGGGCTCGACCCCGGCGTCGGACGTGACGTCGACGATCACCGCGTTCGGAGCCAGGCGGGGAAGCGCGAGCTGGACGAGCGCGAGCGGCGCGAGGACGTTCACCTCGTAGACGCACGCGAGCTCGTCGAGCGGGTAGTCCGCGAGCGACGGCTGCGGGCTCGGCCCGAGGAGGCTCGCGTTGTTCACGACGAGGTCGATCCGCTCGCCGGCCGCCTCGACCAGGGCGCGGCGGTGGGCGGCATCAGAGACGTCTCCGGGGACGGGCACGACCCCGGCGAGGCCGGCCGCGGCGCTCTGGAGCGCGTCGGTCCCGCGCGCGTCGACGACGACCGTCCAGCCGCGCTCGGCGAGCGCCTTCGTCAGCGCGAGCCCAAGCCCCCGCGAAGCTCCCGTGACGATCCCGACCGGCATGTGCTCAGCGTACGGCGGCGCCGGTACGAGCCGCTACCGGGAATTGGTCCTAGTACCTTCGGCCTAAGCCAGCCGCATGTGGAGGCGAACGACGCTCCCGTCCGCGAAGCAGCGGATCTGCGCCAGGTCGCAGAGCTGGTTCACGAGCCAGAGGCCTCGGCCGCCTGGCTGCCCGGCGAGCGGTCGCTCACGACCGGCGAGCGGATGGTCGAGCCGACCGGCGTCGGAGACCTCGCAGATCAGTGCGTCCGGCTCGCGCCAGAGCCGCAACATGCCCCGGCCGCCGCCGTGGCGCACCGTGTTCGTCGCGAGCTCGTGCACCGCGAGCACGAAGTCGGCCGCGCGCGAGGCCACGAGCCCCGCATCCGCCGCCGCGCGGCCGACCAGCCAGCGAAGCGCCTCGAGCGGGCCGTCGCCGAAGGCGAGCTCGAGCGCCGAGGCGGGCGGCTCGGACAGCGGCTCCGCGAAAGGAGCGCCGATCGCGCCCAGGCCGTAGTAGTCCGCGCTCTCGCGCGAGGCGCCGTCCTCGAGGACGAACGGGTGCGTGCGGCGCGCCTCCTCGAGCACCGCCGGGTCGAGGGCCTCGGTGTCGTACGGGCAGAGGAGCCACCATGACGGGCTGCCCGCGAAGGCGAAGTTGAGCAGCGACTCGTGCCGCTCGCACTCGGCGAGCTCGGCCGCCGTCCGCCCGGGCGAGATCGGCTCGCCGACCCCGCGCAGCCGCCGGCCGGTCGGCGCGCTCCGGGTGACGAACTCCCGCCAGGCCGGGATGATCCGGGCCGGATTCGCGCCCACTTCGGCCATATCCGCGAACTGGACGCCGGCCGCGGCGTCGCCGAGCTCCTCCCGCAGGAGCGCGATCTTCGCGGCGCCGACGACGACGAACGCCGGCTCCTCGGCCTCGACGGCGTCGCGGAGGAACCCGCCGGCACGCCGCACGAAGTCGTCCTTCCCTGCATAGAAGAGCGCTTCGTGGCGGAACGGCATCGTCCGCCCCCTACCCGAAGCCCGTCAGGATCATGCACCTGAACGCCCGTGGGAAGCGCGTGACTCAGGCAGCGGGGTAGCTCGGCGGCCCCGTCCAGCGGGACGGGTCGAAGCCGTACAGCTCGACGACGTTCGGTGCCGCGGCCGCCTCGGCGGCGCGGTCCTCGTCGTAGGCCCAGACTTCCTCGCGCTCGCCGTTTCGCAGGCGGAAGATCCGGAGCCAGAGGTGCTTGCCACCTTCGAGGAGCTCGAAGGCGAAGTCGGTCGCGTCGAGGAAGCCGCCGGTGCGGTAGAGGACGCTCGGCTGGCCGGGCTCGTCCTCGCCCTCCACCTCGTAGACCTCCCGCGCGCGCGACGACAGCGATGCGTCGGAGAAGTCGCGCGTATCCGTGGTGCGCTCGAGGCCGTGCTGGTCGATCACGGCGGAGACGAGCTCGAGCGTGGTGACGAACCCGCGCGCGACGAGGATCTCGCCGAGCCGCCGGTCGCTCGTCTGCTGCTCGCGCAGGGCCTCGGCGAGCTCCGCCTCGGTCAGCGCGCCGCGCTCGACGAGCAGCCTCCCGAGCGGCTTCCAGGGCTCGAGCTCGCTCTCCTCGGGGTCGGCCTGCCGAACCTCGAAGACTGGCGCGAGCGTCACGTCGATCCCGCACTGCGCGGCGAGGGCGCGCGTCAGCTCGGGGCCGGTGATCGCGCCGCGGGCGACGAGCACCTCGCCGAGCCGCCGCCCGGTGAGCTGCTGCTCGACCAGGGCGCCGTCGAGATCGGCCTCCGACACGAGACCTTCCTCGACGAGGAGCCGCCCGAGCGGGCGCCAGGGATAGTCCGACTGATGCACAGGGGCTAGATCGGCACCGGAGCGCGCTGCCTGAAGTCCGGCCGGTAGGCTCGCGTCCATGGAGTACTGCCCGCTCGGGGCGACCGGCGTCCAGGTGAGCCCGCTCTGCCTCGGCGCGATGATGTTCGGCGCCTGGGGCAACCCTGACCACGACGAGTCGATCCGGATCATCCACGCCGCCCTCGACGCCGGGATCAACTTCATCGATACCGCCGACGTCTACTCGCGCGGCGAGTCGGAGGAGATCGTCGGCAAGGCGCTCGCCGGCGGCCGGCGCGACGACGTCGTCCTCGCGACGAAGTTCCACGGCTCGATGGGCGACGACCCGAACGAGCGCGGCAACTCGCGCCGCTGGATCATGCGAGAGGTCGATGCGAGCCTGCGCCGCCTCGGCACCGACTGGATCGATCTCTACCAGGTGCACCGCTTCGACGAGGGCACCGACCTCGACGAGACGCTCGGCGCGCTCACCGACCTCGTCCGCGCCGGCAAGATCCGCTACCTCGGCAGCTCGACGTTCCCGGCGCACCTGATCGTCGAGGCGCAGTGGGTGGCCGAGCGGCGCGGCCGCGAGCGCTTCGTGTGCGAGCAACCGCCGTACTCGCTGCTCGTGCGCGGGATCGAGGCCGACGTGCTCCCGGTCTGCGAGCGGTACCGGATGGCCGTCATCCCGTGGAGCCCGCTCGCGGGCGGGTGGCTCTCGGGCCGCTACCGCAAGGGCGCCGAGGCGCCGGCGAGCACGCGGGCCGGCCGGATCCCGCGTCGCTACGACCTCTCGCTGCCCGAGAACCAGCGCAAGCTCGACGCGGCCGACCGGCTCGCGCAGCTCGCCGAGAAGGCCGGGCTGACGCTAATCGAGCTCGCGATCGCGTTCGTCCTCCGCCACCCCGCCGTGACCGCGCCGATCATCGGCCCGCGGACGATGGAGCAGCTCGAGAGCCAGCTCCGCGCGCTCGAGGTGCAACTCGACGACGAGCTCCTCGACCGGATCGACGAGATCGTCCCGCCGGGGACGAACTTCAACCCGGCGGACTCGGGCTGGACGTCGCCCTGGCTCAGGCGTAGCGGTCGATGAACTCGAGGACGCGGGCCCACGCGTCCTCCGAAGCCTCCGCGAAGTCTTCCTGGCGACGGTCGAAGAAGCTGTGCGGCGCCCCGTCGTACGTCACGATCTCGTGCTCGACGCCGGCCTTCGTCAGCGCCTCGTCGAAGGCGGCGTTGTCGGCGGCGCTGATGTTCCGGTCGTCCCCCGCCTGGAGGGCGAGGATCGGCGCCTCGATCTCGGCGGCGCGCTCCAGCGGCCCCGGGAAGTCCCTCGCGCCGGGAACGCCGTAGAAGCCGACCGCGCCGCGTAGGCCGTGTCCACCCGCGGCGGCGAGCCACGAGTTCCGGCCGCCGAAGCAGAAGCCGACGGTGAAGATCGACGTGGCGCCCGCGCCGCGCAGGTGCTCGACCGCCGCGCGCACGTCGGCCTGGACTCCGTCCGGCGTCGTCTGCCTGAAGTGCTCCATGTACTCGAAGTCGTCGCCGCGCTTGCCGACGCCTGCCGTCCGGCCGAAGTAGTCGATCGCGATCGCCGCGATCCCGCGCTCGGCGAACCGCAGCGCGACCTCCTCGTAGAAGCGGTAGAGACCGCGGACGTCCGGGAGGACGACGACGCCGACGCCGCTCGGCTCGTCGGGATGCGCGGCGAAGGCGGCGAAGCGCGTGCCGTCGGCGGCCTCGAGCACGAGGTCCTCGTGCGACACAGCCGCCCCCGAGAGCGGCGGGATCGGCGGCAGCGAGTCGAGCTCGAAGCACACGCTGCGACCTTAGCGGGCAAACTGCCTCGCGGTGGACGCGACGCTTCCGATCGCCCGAAGCGCCGCCAGGACGGAGGCGCGCGTCGGCTCGCGGCGGCTCGGGCTGGTCGTCTTCGCCTCCGGTGCGGCCGCCCTCTCGACCGAGATCTCCGCCTCGCGCCTGCTCGCGCCCTACTTCGGCGCCTCGACGGTGGTCTGGGCGAACGTCATCGGGCTCATCCTCGTCTACCTCTCGGTCGGCTACTGGCTGGGCGGGAAGCTCGCCGACCGGCGGCCGGAGCCGCGCCTGCTCGGCTCGCTCGTCCTCGTCGCCGGCCTGTTCATCGCGGCGACGCCCTTCGTGGCGCGGCCGCTCCTCGACCTCGCGCTCCGCGGCTTCGACGCGCTCGCTGTCGGCGCGGTCGTGGGCTCGTTCTTCGCGGCGCTCGGCCTCTTCGCCGTGCCGATCACGCTGCTCGGGATGGTCTCGCCGTTCGCGATCCGGCTGGCGCTCGGGGACGTGAGCGAGGCCGGGCAGGTCGCGGGCCGGCTCTACGCGCTCTCGACGGTCGGGAGCATCCTCGGGACGTTCGTCTCCGCGCTCGTCACGATCGAGGCTTTCGGGACGCAGCGGACGATGGTCGGGACGGCGGCGCTCCTGGCCTTCGCGGCGACGCTCCTGCTCGGCCGGTGGGCGCTGGTACCGGCCGCCGGGGTGGCCGCGCTCCTGCTCGTGCCGCCCGGCGCGGTGAAGCACCAGCCCGGCCTGCTCTTCGAGACGGAGTCGCCGTACCAGTACGTCTCCGTCCTCCGCCAGAGCGACGGCTCGCGCGTGCTCGAGCTGAACGAGGGCCTCGTCGCGCACTCGGTCTGGTACCCGCACACGGTGCTCACCGGCGGCTACTGGGATCTCTTCCTGCTGCTCCCGCCGCTCCTCGACCGACCGCCGGAGCGGATGCTCGTGATCGGGAACGCCGGCGGGACGATCGCGCGCGCGTACGGTCGCTTCTGGCCCCGCGTCCGGATCGACGGCGTCGAGCTCGATCCGGCGGTCACGCGGGCCGCGCGGCGCTACCTCGGACTCGGCGACAACCCGCGCCTACATGTGATCACCGGCGACGGGCGGCCGTACCTCGAGCTGACGAAGCAGCGCTACGACCTGATCGTGGTCGACGCGTACCGGCAGCCGTACGTCCCGTTCTACCTGGCGACGCGGGAGTTCTTCGCGCTCGTCCGCTCGCATTTGCGGTCGGGCGGGATGGTGGCGCTGAACGTGGCGGCCACGCCGGACGATCACCGGCTCTCGCGCGCGCTCGGGACGACGCTTCTCTCGGTCTTCCCGCAGGCGTGGCGCTGGCGGGCGCTTCGCTTCAACGACGTCCTGCTCGGCCTCGACCGGCCGGCCTCGCGCGGCGTGCTGCTGCGGCGAGCGGCAGGTGTCCGCGGCCGGCTCGCGAGCCTCGTGCCGCTCCTCCGGCGCGAGCTCGCGCCGGTGCGTGCGAACGGAGCGCCGCTGACCGACGACCACGCGCCGGTCGAGTGGATCACCGACCGGATGATCCTGGATCAGATCGCGCGCGGCAGCGGGGTAAACGAGGTCGCGCTTCCAACCGCGCCCAAGTAGCTCAACCCGCCCGGCGCGCAGGCCGATCATCGCCCCATGCGGCCCATCTTCACCGTCGCGCTCGCGGTCGCGCTCCTTGCGGGCGCGGTCGATGCGCGGCACGCCTTGTCGCGGCCCGCGATGCCGCGGCACCAGGGCTTTGCGCTCGCGCTCGACCTCGTTGCGCAGGAGATCTCGGGCCGGCGCGACGTCTCGGTCCGCTGCGGCGAGACCTCGGATCCGTCGATCCTCGGGACGGTGATGTTCTACGGCGGCTCCCCCGGCCGCGAGGCGCTCCTCGCGCCGCCGGTCTGCTCAGCGCTCCACTGGCTGTGGACCGACCGCCGTCCCTCGCTCGCGTGCACCGAGCTAGGACACGGCCAGTGCGGGCAGGACGTGATCGACCTCGCCTGGGCGGCGAGCGCGCTCGCACATGAGTCGTACCACCTCCGCGGAGTCCGCAACGAGGCCGCGGCGGAGTGCTACGGCCTCCAGTCGACGGCGTTCGTCGCGCAGCGATTACACGCGCCGCCGTCGTACGCGGAGCGGCTTGCGACCTACACGTTCTGGAACGTCAGGCCGCCGGTCGACTACGGGTACTTCTCGCCGGAGTGCCGCGACGGCGGGACGCTCGATCTGCGTCCCGCCGTCGCGACTTGGCCTTAGGTCAGGCGATACGCGCGTTGCTGGAGCCGGAGATGTAGCCTGGCACCGTCTCGCGAAGCGGCATGAACACGCGGATCCTCACGCTACCCTGGAGGTTCGCGCGGAACGTGCCCTGCGTCACGCGGGTCGGCGTGACACCGCCGACGAGGCTCCGGAAGTACACGCGGCGGATGCCGACCCACACGTGCGTGCGGCGGTTCCACCGCTGGAGAACGGCGTACTTGCCCACGAACGTGCGAGCAGCGAGCGCCCGAGCCCGGAAGCGGTGCAGCCCGACGTGGGAGAGCCGAAGCAGCGGCCGCACGTTCACCGGGACCGCGTCACTCCGCGTGTTGCCGACCTTCGCGGTGTAGAGCGTCCGGATCAGCGGATGCGCGACGACGCTGAAGGAGCCGTCGGTCGCGACCTGCACGGTCGCGAGCTCACGCACCTGCGCCGCCCGGCCGAACGGGAAGCGGTGCTCCATGATCGTCACCGTCTGGCCGGCCTGTGCGTTCGAGACCGAGCCGGTCAGCGAGACCGCGCCGCCGTAGATCACGATCGAGCGGCTGACGTCGAGACTGACCGACACGGACGGCGTCGGCTTCGCCGTGACGACGGCAGTCGGCACGGAGGTCGCCGTGCTCGCTCCGGTGCCGTTCGACGCGCGCACGCGGACGCGCAGCGTGTTGCCGACGTCCGCGGACGTCAGCGTGTACGTCTTGTGCGTCGCGCCGCTGATGTCGGCGCAGCTACCGCCGGTCGAGTCGCAGCGACGCCAGTGGTAGGCGAAGCTGATCGGCCGCGTCCCCGACCAGGTGCCGGGGTCGGCCGTCAGCGTGCTGCCCTGCTGGGTCGTGCCGGAGATCGTCGGCGGTGCCGTGTTCTGCGGCGCCGTCGCCGCGGACGCGGTGCCCACGCCGGTGAAAGCAAAGATCACGAGTGCTATTACGAGCCTGCGCATATTTAGTACCTCCTTCGTACTACGAACTATCTTCGGAGGTACCCGGCGAGACGCAGGTGATGCGTCTTCAGCGTAAAAAGCGTGTTAGTTGCGCGCGCTACGAAGCCGCGGTGTCGCCCGGGCGCGGCTCTTCGACGCCGCTCTCGGCCGGCCCGACGGGAGTGGGCGCGAGCGGCCGCAGGTAGAGCCACTCGTACGCCAGCGCGGCGACGACCGCGCCGAGCGCCGGCCCGAGGTAGTAGATCCACCCCTCGCCCCAGAAGTTCTCGGCGAGCTCGGGCCCGAACGCGCGGGCGGGGTTCATCGCAGCGCCGGTGACGGCGCCGCCCATGAGCACGTCCATCGTGATCGTGAGTCCGATCGCGAGGCCGGCGATCGACTTGAAGGCGCCGCGCGGGTCGACGGCCGTCGCCCACACGGCCCAGACGAGGAAGAACGTGAGCACGGCCTCGAGGATGAAGCCCTTGCCGTCGCTGATGAGCGGCGCGTGCGGGACGGCGCCGAGCGTCGCCGCGTGGCTGAAGAGGCCACGCAGAAGCAGCGCCGCGAGCACCGCGCCAAGGAACTGCGCGGCCCAGTAGACGATCGCGAGCCGGGTCGTGATCCGGCGCGCGAGGCTAAAGGCGAGCGTGATCGCGGGGTTGAAGTGGCCGCCCGAGATGTGGCCGAGGTTCGAGACCATGATCGCGATCGCGAGCCCGTTCGCGAGCGCGACTGCGACGATGTCGCCGCCCGAGATGATCCCCGCGCCGCCGCCGATGAAGATCAACGTGAAGGCGCCGACGAACTCGGCGACGCCGCGACGAAGAGCGTCCTCGTCCACGGCGCGGAGGCTACGCAGCTGACCGGACGGCATACCTCAAGCCTTTTGGTACCGTCGGTCGGGTGGCCGAGGCGCCGTCCCGCGAGTCCGAATACGAGGTCGAGTGCCCGCACTGCCACAGGACGTTCAAGAGCGAGCTCCTCGACGGCGCGGCCGCCCGCTACCAGGGCTTCAAGTGCCCGCACTGCAAGCTCTTCGTGCCGTTCGGTCGCGCGGACGAGCAGGAGCTCGTCGAGAAGCTCGATTGAAGGCGTAGCGCCGGGCTGCCGATAGCCGAGGGGTGGCCCTCGACGTTGCGGCTCCCGTCGCGGAGCGCCCCACGCTTGCCGCCGCGCGCGTCGCGGCGATCCCCGCCCGCACCGGGCTGCCGGCGATCGTCCTGACGAGCTTCGTCCTGCGGCTCGCGGCCGCCTTCGCGCACGCGACGCCGCTCTACTTCCCGGACGAGTACATCTACGGCGGGCTCGCGCGGAGCCTCGCCTCGTCGGGCCGGCTCGCGATTCGCGGGTCGGCGGCGCACTTCCCGGCGCTCCTCGAGCCGCTGCTGACGGCGCCCTTCTGGCTCTTCGGCGACCCGCTCCTCGCCTACCGGCTGACGCAGGGGCTGAACGCCTTGGCCATGTCCCTTGCGGCCGTGCCCGTGTACCTGCTCGCGCGCCGGCTCGGCCTCGGGAACGGGCTGTCGCTCGGCGCGGCCGTGCTCGCCGTCGCCTGCCCCGACCTCCTCTACGCGTCGTTCGTCATGGCCGACCCGATCGCGTACCCGCTCGTCCTCGGCGGGATCTACGCCGGCGTGTGCGCCCTCGAGCGGCCGACACGGCGCGCGCAGCTCGCCTTCGTCGCGCTGAGCGGGCTCGCCGCGTTCGCCCGGCTCCAGTACGTCGTGCTGCCGGCCGCGTTCGTCGTCGCGGCCTTCGTGCTCGAGCGACGGCGGGCCTTGCGCGTCCACCGGCTCCCTCTGGCGCTCTTCGCGCTGCCGGTCGTCGCGGCGCTCGCCGTGGGGCCCTCGCGCGTCCTCGGCTACTACTCGGGGATCGCACACCTGAAGGTCGGCGCGGGATCGCTCCTCCACTGGGCGGGCGTCGACGCGATGCTGCTCGCGTACTCCTCGGGCTGGATCCTCGTTCCGGGGGCGGCGGTGGCGCTGGCTCTCGCCCTCGTGCAGCCGCGGACCCGGGTCGAGCGAGCCTTTGCGGTGCTCCTCGTCGTATACGCGGCCGGGCTCTTCACCGAGGCGGCGCTCTACGCGTCGAGCGGCTCGACCCGCTTCCAGGAGCGGTACCTCTTCACGCTGCTCCCGCTCGTCGGGCCGGTCTTCGGCCTCTACGTCGCGCGCGGCTGGCCGCGGCGGCTCGCGGTCGGGGCGATCGCGGCCGGCATGGTCGTCTTCTCGGCCCGCATCCCGCTCTCCGGGTTCAGCGCCGCGGACAACAAGCAGGACTCGCCGTTCCTCTTTGCCGTGTTCCGGCTCGAGGGCATCCTCGGCGTCGGGAACGGAGCCCTCGCGGTCGCGCTGGTGGCGGCGGGCTTGTCGGGGGCGGCGGTGCTCGTCACGCGGCGGCGATGGGGCGGCGGGGTCGCGCTCGGACTGGCGGTCGTCGCGGCCGGCGCCGCGTCGATGGGCGCCTTCGCCTTCGATGCGCAGAACGCGCGCAACGTGCGGAGCTCGCACCTGCCGGCCGACCTGCGCTGGATCGATCACGCGGCGCGCGGGCTCGGGCCGGTGACGCTCCTCCAGACCCCGGGCGCCCCGCGCGGCCGCGCGCTCGAGCAGATGTTCTGGAACTCGTCGGTGACGAGGATCGCGCTGCTCAAGGGCGCGATCCCGACGGACGCCTTCGGCGCCGAGACGGTGACGATCGAGCGCGACGGCCGGCTGGTCGGGCCGGGAGGCCCGCTGCACGGTGCGCTGCTTGTGGAGACCTTCGGTGCCCGGGTCGAGCTCGCTGGCGCGCGGCGCGTGGCGCGCGGTACGAGCCTCGAGCTGTGGCGCTCACGCGGCACCCCACGTATGGCGGTGCTTGCGTCCGGCCTCTACTTCGACGGCTGGCTCGCGCGAACGGGCTCGGTCACCGTGTGGCCGGGCGCCGCCGGCGGAGTCGCGCGCGGCACGCTGTCGCTCACGCTGAGCCTCCCGCCCGGGACGGAGCGAACGCCGCTCCACTTCCGTGCGCCGGGCATCGACCGGCGTGTGTGGGTGTCACCCGGGGGCCGTCGAGTCGTGCGCTTCCCGGTGGGCGCGCGGGGCCCGTGGCGCCTGGTGTTCCGCACGACGCAGACGGGTTTCCTCGGCGACGGCCGAGCGATCAGCGTGAAAGCCGCGCCGCCGCGCTTCGTCCGCAGCTAGGGGCAGAGCGAAGGGCCGCCGGAGCCGGGCTTCGCCCGGCGGGAGGCCAGCTGGGGCGATCCCGCCGCCGCGGCAATACCGTCGCCGGCTCCTGAAACGCTAGAAGCGAGCCGCCGCCGTGAAGGAGGGGGCTCGTGGGGGAACCAGGGGTTCCCCTGCGTCCTTAGACGCAGTCCTTCAGACCCTGCGCCTCCGGAAGCGACTCGAGCTTCTTGAGCGTGTTGTTCTCGATCTGGCGGATGCGCTCGCGCGTCACGCCGAAGGCGCGGCCGACCTCCTCGAGCGTGCACGGCTGCTCGCCCTTCAGACCGAACCGCAGCTCGATCACCTTCCGCTCCCGATCGGGGAGCGAGGACAAAGCGTTCTCGATGTCGCCCCGCCGCAGAGACAACGAGGCCGAGTCGAAGGGCGACTCGGCCTGCTCGTCCTGCACGAAGTCCCCGAGCTCGGACTCCTCTTCCTCCCCGATCGGCTTCTCGAGCGAGACGGGGAGCTGCGACATGCGCAGGATCTCGCGCACCTCCTCGGTCGTCATCTCGAGCTCGGTCGCGATCTCGTCCGGCCGCGGCTCCCGCCCGAGCCGCTGCACGAGCTGGCGCTCGATGTGCACGACCTTGTTCAGCTTCTCGACCATGTGCACCGGGATCCGGATCGTGCGCGCCTTGTCGGCGATCGCCCGGGTGACCGCCTGCCGGATCCACCACGTCGCGTACGTGGAGAACTTGTAGCCCTTCCGGTAGTCGAACTTCTCCACCGCGCGGATGAGCCCGAGCGAGCCCTCCTGGATCAGGTCCAAAAAGGACAGGCCGCGGCCCAGGTACGACTTCGCGATCGAGACGACGAGGCGCAGGTTCGCCTCGATCATCTGCATCTTCGCGGTCATGTCCCCGCGCTCGATCCGTTTCGCGAGGTAGACCTCCTGGTCGGCGGTCAGCAGCGGCACCTTCCCGATCTCGCGCAGGTAGAGCCGGAGCGAGTCGAGCGAGGGCTCCACAGTCAGATCGAGCTTCGGCCCCTTCTCCTCCTCCGCCAGTGCGGGCTGCTCGTGCGGCGGGTGCTTGTGCGTCTCTCCCTCGACGAGCTCGATCGAGTGGTCGATCAGGTACGTGTAGAAGTCCTCGATCTGCTCCTTCGTGAGCTCGACGTCCTCGAGCCCCGAGACAATCTCGTCGTAGGTGAGGAACCCCTTCTCTTGCCCGTCCTGGACGAGCTTCTGGAGTTCTTCAACGTCCGGAAGGGAGATGTCGACGGTGAGCAAGTCGGGACCTCGACTTTCTGCGCTGGCGGGACGGGGGACTCGAACGGCCTAGGCACGCAAAGAGCCGGTACGCGCTGCCCCCGGCTCACCTGAACGCGCGGGATACTACAACGGGTTGGGGGAAATCGGAACCACTTTTTTCACAGTTCCGTCACGATCTCGCCACATTTCTCGCCGCGGCTGTTGAGAAGGGGCAGCGGGCCGAGCCCGGCTGCCGCGAGCGTCTGCCCCCCGAGGCCGAGCCGCTCGAGGAAGGCGCCGAGCGCGGGCCGCACGCCGCGGATGCTTCCGTCCACCACCTTGAGCGCCACGCCGACGCCGTCCGGGCCGGCGGCGCAAAGGAGGCCCTCGGCCCCGCCCTTCGCAGTCCAGCCGGGAGCCGCCTCCATGAGCAGCGTGTCCGCTCCGTCGCCGCCGCAGATCAGCTCCGGATGGGCGCGCATCGCTGCGGCCACGCGCGCGCCCGCGTCGAGCGACTCGAGACGCGAGAACGCGTAGGCCATCCGCTCGAGCGGAAGCGCGAAGGTGATGACCCCGCAGCCGTCGACGGTCGTGGCCATGTTGGACGCGTCCACTCCGGCCGCGGCCGCGACCTCCGCGCGGCAGCCCTCCTGCACGGGATGGCCCGCGAGCCGGTAGCCGGGCGTCGACCACCCTCGCGCGCGGCAGAGCGCGAGCATCCCGGCATGCTTGCCGGAGCAGTTGTGGCGGAGGCGCGAGCCGTCCTCCGGCCCGCACTCGAGGTCGTCCTCCGTCGCCTCGGCCTTGGCAAGCAGCGCCCGCACCGCCTCGAGCTGGTCCGGCCAGGCGCGGTGGGAGGCGGACGCGATCGCGAGGTCGCGCTCGTCCAGGTCGTCGCGCGCGCGCGCGAGGGGGAGTGCCTGGAGCGGCTTCGCGGAGGAGCGCATGTAGGTGACGAGCTCCGGGTCGCCGGCGCGCTGGAGGACGCGCCCTTCCTGGACGGCGACGGCGTGGACGACGTGCACCGCCTCGACAACGGCTCCACGTCGAACGACTACCCTGAGCGGCTCCAAGGAGAAGGAGCCTAGTGCCCGAGCTACCGGAGATGGAGGCGTGGCGGCGCGCCCTCGACGCGCCCGTCAGCGCCTTCCCGATCGTGAAGGCGGGCCCGGCGCACGTCGCGACGCTGAAGACGTACGACCCGCCGCTCTCGGCGCTCGAGGGCCGACGCCTCGAAGGCGCGCGCCGCCGCGCCAAGCGCCTCCTCTTCCCGACCGACGACGGCGAGCTCGTCCTGCTCGTCCACCTGATGACCGCCGGGCGGCTCCGCCACCTGCGCTTCGGCGAGGCCGGGCCGAAGAAGCCGGCCTTCCAGCTTGTCTTCGAGGGCGGCTCGCGCCTCGTCCTCACCGAGGGCGGCGCGAAGAAGCGCGCCGGCGTGTGGCTCCTAACACCGGAGGCGGCCGAGGAGGAGCTCGCGCACGTCGGGCCGGAGGCGCTCGGCCTCGGCGCGGAGCGCCTCGGCGAGATCTGCGCCGAGGAGTCGCGGCGCCTGCACTCGTTCCTCCGCGACCAGCGCCTGATCGCCGGAATCGGCCGCGCGTGGGCGAACGAGATCCTCCACCGCGCGCGCCTGTCGCCGTACGCGCTGTCGAAGGATCTGACGCCGGAGGAAGTCGACCGGCTGGCCGCGGCGATCGACGCCGAGCTCGAGCGCGGCCTCGAGCTGCGCGAGCGCGGCGTCGGCGACAAGAAGACCTACCGCGTGCACGACAAGCTCGGGGAGCCGTGCTACGTCTGCGGCACGCCGATCGCCCACGTCGACTTCGAGGAGCACACGATCTACTACTGCCCCGAGTGCCAGACCAGGGGACGCTTGCTGACTCCGTATTGGGGCTTCAAGGGCAGGCAGTGGGAGAAGGTCGCCGGCTCCAGTCGCCGGAAGACGCGACGAGCGTGACCTTCGCCGCCTGATGGCTGGCCCGGGTCGAGTCGTTCATAGAGCAGGTCCTTCGCTGACCGAGTGCCGCATCCAGACGTTGGGCTCGAGGTAGCGCCCGGCGTCCTGCGCGCGGTCGATCTCGACCGGGACGAGCGCGCCCTCGACGACGTAGCTCCCGCTGTCCGGAAAGACCATGCCCGTCCACTCCTCCCACTCGGCCACGGTGCCCTCGACGACGAGCGAGCCGGGACAGACGCCGAGGATCTCGGCGCCGAGCCGCTCGTGGACGCGGAGCCACGGATCGAAGAGCTGCCCGTCGGCGCGGCGCCAGCCCAGGTAGCGCTCCATCGGCGCCAACGGGTAGCGCGCCTTGAGCGTCGGGCGCACCGGAGCGACGAGCGCGTCGAAGCCGTGCTCCCCGACCAGGCCGCGCATGCCGCCGATGACCAGGCTGCTCAAGCCGCGGCCCTGGTAGCGCGGATCGACGACGGCGACGAGGGCCGACAGCGTCGTCGGCTCGCCGCCGCCCTCGAAGACGCGGCGAAGAACGCCGTCGACTCCGTCCGGGAGATCCTCGAAAGTGCCGTCCCAGCGGAAGGGAATCGTCTGCCCGCGGCCGACGAGCGTGTCCGTGTCGTCGTCGTAGAGCACGAGCTGGAGGTCGGGGAACTCCCGCCGCACGCGATTCCAGTGGGCCTGGAACGTCTCACCGGTCTGGTGGATGAACTCCGGCCAGACGTCCTCGACCTCGCCCAGCCGCTCCACGAGGTCGGGTCGCTGCGAGTACGGGACGACGAGCACGCGTCAGCCCTCGACGCGTGTCAGGAAGCCGTCCAGCAGCCGCAGGTAGTCCTCGGTCTGCTCGACGTGCGCCATGTGCGACGCGCCGGGGAGGATCACCGACTCGGCGTCGGGGATGCCGTCCGCGACCGTGCGGTTGATCGCAGGCGTCGCCTCGTCGTGCTCGCCGGTGACGACGAGCGCCGGGACGTCGATCTCGCCGAGCCGGTCGACGACGCTCCACTCGCGGAGCGTCCCGGTGACGTGAAACTCGCTGGGCCCGTTCATCGTCTTGTAGACGACCCCGTGCCGCGCGATGAAGTCGAACGAGCGGTGCACGCAGTCCGGCCACGGGTCGACCCGGCAGACGTGCCGCCGGTTGAAGACCATCGCCGCCTCGCTGTACTCCGGGTCGTCGGTCGTCCCCGCCTGCTCGTGCCGATCGAGCGCCGCCTGCACCTCCGCCGGGAGCTGCGCGCGCAGGCGGCCCGTCTCCTCGACCCATTGCGGGCTGCTCGCGGGCGAGCTCGCGAGCACGAGGCTCGCGAGGCCGGGCGGCTGCGTGAGCGCGTACTCCAGCGCCAGCATCCCGCCCCACGAGCTGCCGAAGAGGTGCACGCGGTCAAGCCCGAGCGCCTCGCGCACGGCTCCGACCTCGTCCACGAAGAGCTCGACCGTCCAGAGCGACAGGTCGTCCGGGAGATCGGACCTCCCGCAGCCGAGCTGGTCGTAGAGGATCGTGCGCCGGCCGGTCGCGGCCATGCCCTCGAGCGGCTCGAGGTAGTCGTGCGTGCCGCCTGGGCCGCCGTGCAGGCAGAGGAGCGGCAGCTTGCCCGGCTCCTCGCCCTCGCCGGCGACGCGGTACCACGTCCGGTAGCCGCGGAAGGGGACGAAGCCCTCGGCCACTACGCGCCCGGCAGCGTGATCCGCAACGTCTCGTCCTCGACCGCGACCGAGCCGCCGAGGGTGCGGACGAGCCGGACTGCCACCGCCGCGCCGAGGTCGCGGAGGTCCTCGCCGAGGACGACCGGCGCCGAGGAGGGCGTGATCGGCGAGACATGCACCGCTCGCCCCTCGACGCGCACGTCGACCCGCTCCAGGCCGCCGTGCCGCAGAGCGCACCGGACGAGCGCCGCGAGCGCCCGCTCCGTCGCCGACGCGTCGACCGACACCGCCGCGCCCTCGCCCTCCACGCGCACGAGCTCGGGATCGAGCCGGCCCGTCGCCGCGCGGACGAGCTCGCCGAGCTCCACCTGCGTCGCCGTCGGCTCGTAGCGGCCTGCCTCGATCCGCGCGACGAGGCCGAGCTCGTCGAGGAGGTCGGCCATCTGGACCGACGCGGTCTCGATCATCGCGATGTAACGGCTCGTCGGCTCCTCGAGCCCTTCGGTGCGCGCGATCGTGCGCGCGAAGCCGTGCACCGTCGCGAGCGGCGTGCGCAGGTCGTGGCAGGCGAGCGAGACGAGACGGGCGAAGAACGTATCCTGGTTCGACGGCATGGAGTCACGGATTCTCACAGACGACCTCCAGGCATCCTCGCCCGAGGTTCGCATCGGCCTCTCGCGTGTCGGCGTCACCGGCGTCAGCAAGGCGATCCGGCTGTCGCACAAGGGCGTCGAGAAGCTGATCTCGGCGACGATCGAGTGCACGGTCGACCTCGACGCGAGCCAGAAGGGCGTGCACATGTCGCGCTTCCCGGAGCTCTTCGAGGAGGCGATCGACGAGGTCGTGATCGGGGAGGCGCTGCTCGTCGAGGCGCTCGCGGAGCACATCGCGCGCCACGTCGCCGAGCGGCAGCGGGCGCTGCGAGCCGAGGTGCGGATCGACGCGCGCTACCCGCTCGAGCGGCGCACGCCGGTGAGCGACCTGCCGACGCAGGAGATGGTCGGCCTGATCGGGATCGCGGCCGCCTCCGACCGCGGCGTCCGGCGCGTGGTCGGAGTCGAGGCGACCGGGATCAACGCGTGCCCTTGCGCGCAGGGGCTCGTCCGCGGCCGGGCGGCGGAGCGGCTGCTCGAGGGCGGCTTCGACGAGGACGACGTCGAGCGCATCCTCGAGCTCGTCCCGCTCGCGACCCACAACCAGCGCGGCCGCGGCACGCTCTACGTCGGCACCGACGCACCGGTGAACGCCGAGCAGCTCGTCGCCGTCGTCGAGTCGTCGATGAGCTCGCCGGTGTACGAGCTCCTGAAGCGGCCGGACGAGCTCTTCGTCGTCGAGCACGCGCACCTCCAGCCGCGCTTCGCCGAGGACTCGGTGCGGCTCGCGCTCGCGGGCGTGCTGGAGGCCTATCCCACGCTCGACGACGCCGACTTCCTCCTCGCGCGCCAGGTGAACCTGGAGACGATCCACAACCACGACGTGATCGCCGAGCGTTCCGGCACCGCCGGCGAGCTGCGTGCCGAGCTCGAGGACGGCGCGCCCCCCGCGCGGCACACCGAGCTGCGCGAGTGGCTCGCGTAAAGCGTCATGCCATGCCTTGAAATCGAGCGAAGGGAGAGCCCGTGAGCCAGGATGAGAAGACGTTCACCGGCCAGTGCTTCTGCGGTGCTGTCACGGTCCGCCGGCCCGGTCAACGCCTTCACGCTCTGGAAGCCCGAGCAGGTCAAGGTGACTCAGGGGGAAGACCAGATCGGCGAGTACCACAAGACCGAGCAGAGCTATCGCCAGTGGTGCAAGGTCTGCGGCGGCCATCTCCTGACGCGGCATCCGCCGTGGGACCTGGTCGACGTCTACGCGGCGACGATCCCGTCGTTCCCGTTCACTCCTGAGGTGCACGTCAACTACGAGTCGACCGTCCTGCCGATGAAGGACGGCCTTCCGAAGCTCAAGGACTTCCCCACCGAGCTGGGTGGCTCCGGCGAGGCGATCGCCGAGTGAGCCTCTAGCCGGCGTAGTCGAAGTCGCGCCTGAAGGCGCACGTACCGCGAAGCTCGAAGCTGAACGGCGGGTCGGCGACGACGACCTCGTCGTTGATCAGCTCAGTGCCCGGGCGGTCGTGGCCGGGCACGATGCACGAGACGGCGGAGTCGGTCTCGTACGGCGTCGTGGCGCGCAGGCGCACGGCGTCGCCGACGCCGACGTCGCCGTCGTCGAAGCCGATCTCCGCACGCCGCACCTCGACCGAGGCGGTCGGCTTGCGCACCCATGGAAGCATCCGGACGTGCTCACCGCCGAGCCGGCCGAGCAGGATCTCCCCGAGCTCGTCCGGGCCGTCGACGTAGAGGACGAGCGTCCAAGGCGAGCCCGGCTCGTCGTCGTCGTACGAGTAGGTCATCACGGCGCCCGCGCCTGCTAGATCGATGCCCGCGGCCTCACCTTCGTCGACGCGCCAGCTGAGCGCGCCGAAGCAGACGCCGTGCGTCGAGCGTCCGCCCATGATCCCGTCGATCCTGCGACAGGGGCAGATCGCGTCGCAGTTGCAGGCCTCGAGGTAGGTGCCGGCGATGCGGAAGCTCACAGTGCGACCCATACCGCGGCGCCGAGCAGCCCGACCGCCAAGGGCGCCGAGGCACGCGGGCCGAGCGACGTCACCTTCTCGACGAAGATCGCCGCCGCGACCGCGGCCATCCAGAGGAGGCTGCCGGCTCCGAGCGCGAGCAGCGCGAGCATCAGCGCCCAGCAGCAGCCGAGGCAGAGGACGCCGTGCTCGAGCCCCGCGCCGAGCGCGCCCCGCCGCAGGAGCAAGCCGAGCGGGCTCCGGCAGCGGCGCAGGCACGCGTCCTTGAGCGGGCTGAGCTGGTAGACCGCCGCCGCGGTGATCGCACCTGCGGCGAGCCAGCGGCCCGCGCTCATCAACACCCGTGTCGCCTCGAAGGCGGCGACTCCGGTCATGGCCCAGACCGCGAAGTAGCCGCCGACGAAGGCGGTGCCCGAGCGGCCGACGCGCTCCGCCAGCGAAACGGCCGGCACGACGGCGGGGAGCATCATCGCCGCGCTCATCGCGACCCACAGCCAGAGGAACGAGGCCATCGAGGCCATGTCTCCCATTGCAACCGCGCTCACGACCCAGCCGGCGAGCGCAAGCGCGACGAGCGCCACGGGCAGACGAAGCCGGCGCGGAACGCTCACCGGGCGGGCGCCTCGCGGCCGAAGCGGAAGCGGCTCTCCGTCCCGGCTCGGAGCCGCGCGATGTTCGCCCGGTGGAGCAGCACGACCGCGACCGCCGCGAGCGCGCCGAAGACGATCACCGGCCACGGCTCGCCGAGGAGCGCCGCGAGCACCGGGAGCGAGCACGCCGCGAGGATCGACGCGAGCGACGCGTAGCGGAAGAGCAGGAACGTCACGATCCAGATCGCGGCGCCGATCCCGCCCACCACTGGTGCGACGCCGAGGAACGCGCCACCCGCCGTCGCGACCGTCTTCCCGCCTTTCTCGAAGCGCAGGAACAAAGGGCGCCAGTGGCCGAGCATCCCCGCGCCGCCCGCCAGCACTCCGGCGAGGTCGCCGACGAGGAGCGAGCCGGCCAGCGCCGGCCCGAAGCCCTTCGCGACGTCGAGGAGCACGACCGGAATGCCGTAGCGCCGCCCGAAGACCCGCCAGACGTTCGTGCCGCCGATGTTCCCGCTCCCAAGCGTGCGGATGTCGAGGCCGCGCCACGCCCGCACGACCCAGTAGCCCGTGGGGATCGACCCGGCGAGGTAGCCGCCGACGATGCAGAGAGCGGTGGCGAGTGTGTCGCTTACGGTCGGATCTGTGACCTCGACACCCAGTCGTCAATCGTCGACCAGTCGAGGTTGTCGAAGAAGGCGTCGATGTACGAGGCGCGGTCGGTCTGGTAGTCGAGGAAGTAGGCGTGCTCGTAGACGTCGAGGGCGACGAGCGGCGTCGCGTTCCAGATCGGGTACGTGTTCTGGGCGTCGCCGACGTAGTTGAAGAGCCGGCCCTCGTCCCAGTCGTACGCCGTCCAGGCCCAGCCGCGGCCGGCCATGCCGCTCGCCTTGAGGTCGGCCCGCCACTCCGCCGCGGAGCCGAAGTCGCGCTTGATCAGGTCGCCGATCGGCCCGTCGGGGTCGCCGCCTCCCCCGCCGAGGTTCTCGAAGTAGATCTCGTGGTTCTTGATCCCCCCGATCGCGAACGAGAGCTCGACCTTGAGCGCGCGGATCTCCGAGTAGACCTGGTTCGCCGCGGCAAGGTCGATGCCGTCGAGCTTGCCGAGGATCTCGTTCCGCTTGTTGACGTAGCCCTCGTAGAGCTTGTAGTGGGCCTCGATCGTCGCCCGCGAGATGCCGTCGAGCTCGTAGAGGCTCGGCTTCAGCTCCCGCGCGGCGATCTCCTCGAACCTGTACGCCAGCGTCATCGCGGCGCGCAGCATAACCGTTAGCCTCCGTGGCAAACGCCAGAGGAAGGAGCGCCGCCATGCCCTACACGGTTCCGGACCTGCCGTACGACTACGCCGCCCTGGAGCCTCACATCGACGAGGCGACGATGCGCGTCCACCACGACAAGCACCACGCGGCCTACGTCACCAACCTCAACGCGGCGATCGAGGGCACCGAGTGGGACGGGCGGCCGATCGAGCAGGTGCTCGCCGATCTCGACCTCCTGCCCGAGGACAAGCAGACGGCGGTGCGGAACAACGGCGGCGGCCACGCGAACCACACGCTCTTCTGGGAGATCATGGGTCCGAACGGCGGCGGCGAGCCCTCAGGCGCGCTGGCGAAGGCGATCTCCGACACCTTCGACGGCCTCGACGAGCTGAAGAGCGCGATGAACGACGCCGGCGTGAAGCGCTTCGGCTCCGGCTGGAGCTGGCTCGTCTGGGACGGCACCGGCCTCTCGGTCTACTCGACCGCGAACCAGGACAGCCCGATCTTGCAGTCCTACGACGACGTCCCGCTGCTCGGGATCGACGTGTGGGAGCACTCCTACTACTTGAAGTACCAGAACCGGCGCCCCGACTACCTCGAGGCGTGGTGGAACGTCGTGAACTGGCCCGCCGTCGAGGCGCGATACGAGACTGCGGCCGGCTAAGAAGCGGTTTCGAAATAACTCCCAGCGTGTCGACCGGTCGGTTCAGACGGACGCGCGGGAAACCCGCGCGTCCTGACGACGGCGTCGCAAGCGACGCCTTAAGCCGCCTGCGCCCAGATGGTGACGTGCGGCAGCCCGGCGTGGATGTCCTTCCCGAGGAGTGACGCTCGTTCGAAGCCGGCGCGGCGGATCAGCGTGAGGAGGTCGCGCTCGTAGAGCCACACCGACCATTCGTTGAGCCCGCTGCGAGCGTTGCCGAGATCCTCCCGGAAGCGCTTCACGCGGTAGTCGTGCTCGCGGTGGCGGTAGACGCCGTCGCGGAAACTCTCGGGCCAGTACCGCTTCGGAGCGGCTTCTTCGACGTAATGCGTCTGCAGGAAGAGCTCGTCGGCTTGCCGGCGGCACCAGTCGAGCGTCCGCCCGGGATCGGTGAGGTGGTACAGCAACCCGGTGCAGAAGACGATGTCGAACCGGCCCTCGAACGGCGCATCGAGCTTCCCCGCGGCGAGCGCCTCGATGTCGGCGAGATAGAAGGTGGTGTTGTCGAGCCCGTAGCGCTCTTTGGCGCGCAGACAGACCTCGACGTTCTCGGACCGGCCCTCGATGGAGACGATCTCGCGCGCGCCCATCTTCTCGAGCATGATCGTGTGGTGGCCGTCGCGCGGGCCCAGCTCGAGGACTCGCAAGCCACGGAAGTCCTGGAAGTAGAGGAGGTACTTCAACCGCTCGTCGCCGCCGCGCGGCATCGGCTGACCATCGAGCTGCGGCGGGCGGTAGGCACGGTTCGCCATTCGCACGGTGTGCCGAAAGTCGCGGGTCACGGGGATCCAGCTCGGGACCGGCGGCTCGAGCGCGCCGGCGCGGCGCACCTCGTACCCCAATGCGCGCAGCACGCGGCCCACCACACGTTTCGGCACACGAGCGAGCGTGGCAGGCCGCAGCACGAGCTCAATTGTGCGCCAAGGACGCGCGGCGCGCGCGAATGGGCTCAGCGGCGCCTGACCTTTTGCGTGCCGCTGTGTGAGTCGAGGTAACCGGCTCCGGCCTCGTTCACGGTCATCGCGACGCGATAGATCGTGACGCCGTGCCGGCGCGGGATGTGGAAGAGCCGCGCCGACTTCGGGCCGAGCTTCAGCTTCAGCGTCGTCACCCACTGGCCGAAGCGCGAGCGGCGCTGGAGGTAGACGAAGTGGCCGGCCCACGAATGGTCGGCCGCGCTCACGGAGGTGTAGAAGCGGCTCCCGCGCGGCGTGAACGTGATCTTCGGCTTCACCTGGACGATCGCCTGCTGGCTCGTCGTCTTGCGCCACGTGGCCCAGTAGGTCGTGTAGATCGTGGGCGTCGTCGTGAAGCCGAAGACGCCGCCCGTCGTCGTCTGGACGACCGCGAGCTGGACCGGCGAGGTCTGGCCGTACGGCTGTGCGAGGATCGTGACCGTCTCGTCCGTCTTCTTGCTCGAGACCGTGCCGTTGAGCGTCGTCTGCGTGCCGTAGACGACGATCGGGTTCGTCGCGCCGAACGTCAGCGAGGGCGGCGGTCCGTTCACGCGCACGACGCCCTTCAGCGACGGGTGGATCGCGTCGTGGTACGGGAAGCGGCCGGCCGTCTTGAAGGTGAACGAGTAGCTCGCGCCGGGCTTCAGGATCGGCGAGGCGAACGAGCCGTTGTCGGCGACGACCTGGTGGTTCGCCGTGTCCGAGTTCGTCCACTTGACCGTGTCGGCGAAGTTGATGCGGACGGAGCTCGGCGAGAACGCGGTCTTCGCGATCTTGACGTTGATCGTGGCCGCCTGAGCGGGCGCGACCACGGTGAAGGCGGTGAACGCGGCGGCGAGAGCGACCAGCCTGCGCATCTGGAACCCCCTGTCCGTTTGCGACTGTTGCTACAGACGACGCGTGCGGGTAGAAGATTGTTTTCGAGCCGTAAAGGCAGCGGCTGCCGACACGTACCCTGTTCGACTCTGCTGGAATCCAAGGAGCGTCGTGCCCCGTAAGGAAGATGAAGCCGTGGAGGTCGTTCTCGCACCGCCCTTCTCGTTGCCCGGGCGCGCGGGCCCGTCGGCCCCTGCCGAGGACCCACGGGACGAGCCGACCGACGGCGATCTCCTCCAGCGGATCGGGGCCGGCGACCGGGACGCCTTCGAGATTCTCTACCGCCGCTACGCGCGACCGGTGCTCGGGCTGGCGCTGCGCCGGCTCGGCGACCGCGGCCGCGCGGAGGAGGCCGTGCAAGAGACCTTTACCTCGATCTGGCGCTCGGCGTCGAGCTACCGCCCCGAGCGCGGCCCCGGCGCGCCGTGGCTCTACGCTGTCGCGCGCCACGCGATCGTCGACCGCTTCCGCGCGCGCACCGAGCCCGCCGCCGAGGCGCCCGAGGAGGCGTCGACCGAGCCCGGCCCGGCCGAGCGCGCCGAGACGTCCTTCGTCTCCTGGCGCGTGCACCGCGCGCTCGAGGAGCTGCCGCAGACCGAGCGGACGGTGATCGAGCTCGCCTACTGGGGCGGTCTGTCGCAGAGCGAGGTCGCCGACTACCTGAACGTGCCGCTCGGCACGGTGAAGACGCGAACACGGAGCGGCCTGCACCGCCTCGCCGACCTGCTGGAAGGAGAGCTCGGATGACGATCCGCCCGCCCGACTTCGACGAGCTCGTCGGCGAGGATCTCGCGGCGGACGAGCGCGCGCGCCTGCGCGGCGTCCACGACCTCCTCGTCGCCGCCGGGCCTCCGGCCGAGCTCTCGCCCACGCTCGAGCGGGCGCCGAGCGTCGGCGGCTCGGTGCACATCCTTCCGCGCCGGCGCCGCAGCGCTCTGCTCCTGCTCGCCGCTGCCCTGGCCGCGGCGGCGTTCGGCGGCGGGTTCTTGGCCGGCGCGGTCACGCACGGCGGTGGGACGAAGAGCGCCACGCACGTCATCCCCATGCACGGGACGGCCGCAGCGCCGAACGCGCATGCGAGCATCGCCCTCCTCACCGCCGACAAGGCCGGGAACTGGCCGATGCGCTTCACCGTGCAGGGCCTGCCCAAGCTCCCGCGCGGCGGTTATTACGAGCTCTACGTGACGAACCAGGGTCGCATCACCGCCTCGTGCGGCGTCTTCAACGTCCACGGGGGGCTGACCACGGTGAGCCTCAACGCGCCCTACACCGAGGGCTTCAACGGCTGGGTCGTCACGCGCCACCTTGCCGGCCATCCGGAAGCGTCGACGCCGCGGGTACTGACGACGTAGCCGGTCGGCGCAGCTCGGCGAGAAGAAGGGGCTCTAGGGAGCCACGCGGCCCGCAGCGACGAACGCGCCATGCGTCACAGGCATCTTCGCTTCGAGGAAGCGCTCGCAGGCCTCGGCGTAGCGGCGGATCTCGCGCTGGGCGGCCTCGGCGGCGCGGAGCGAGACGAAGTTCATCAGCGACCGCGCGTTGACCGTCCAGTAGAACTCGGTATAGGCGCCGACCGGCATCACGAGCCGAGCCAGCTCGCGGGCGACGCCGCGCTCGACGAGCCGCTCGTACGTCGCGTACGCGGCGTCGTAGACCGCGCGCAGCTCCTCGCGGGTCGCCTCGGCGAGCTCCGGCTCGACGGGCTCGAAGGAGTACGCGCCAGGCTTGCCGACCTGCGTCCGCACGTCCTCGGGCTCGGGGACGTAGAAGTCGTCGGTCGCGCGCGCGTAGCGCATGCTGAACTCGTTGAACGAGCCGACGCGGTGCCGGAACCACTCGCGCGCCACGAAGATCGGCGCCCGGACGTGGAAGCGGAAGGAGTTGTGCTCGAACGGCGTGTTGCCGCACCACGTTGCGTAGCCGTTCCGCCGAACGTAGAGCGTCGAGTTCGGGACCTCGACGCAATGGATGAGGCCGTCGTAGTTCTCGACGCCCATCTGCTCCGTCGCCTGCTCCCGGGTGCGGCAGAGACCGGGACGGGAGTTCCTTCCGCTGTACATCGTCACGCGCCAGCGCGGCTTCGTGCCGAGGTGGCCGTCGCCCGGGCGGAAGCGATGCGGACGGACTGACGCACTTCGACCTATGCGCAGGGCAAGCTCCTGGACCTGGTCGGCCAACCTCCGGCTCGTCGTGTGGTAGGTCTCGCGATTGCTGTAGGCCCTAGGGACAATCGAGCCGTCGGATTCACGGAGCCCGCACCAGAGCTCGCGCAGCAACGACGCGTCGAGCTCGAGTAGGCGCTTTGGAATGACCTTCTCCCGCGACTCGTAGCACTCGGCGAAGAGCGCCCGCAGTTCGTGCCCGAGCGGAACGCAGAGATGGCGACCCCAGGTCCGGAGCTCCAGGCCTGCCGCCGCCGTCGTCTCGCGCAGGAACGCGATCTCGCGGTTCTTCCGGAGATTGAAGGCGATGTGGTGCGCGCCCGGCGAGAGGCTTCCGTCGCCGATGAAGAACCCGACGAGCCGGAGGAGCGGTGACGCTGCGATCGGAATGTCGTCGTACCGCAGCCGCTCGACCTTCGGCCCGCTCCACGTCGCCGTCGCGATGTGCCGATGCGACTTCCAGAGCACGGAATGCGCCGGCCGGAGACGAAAGACGGGTGCCTTGCGTCCGCTTAGTGTCGTCGTGGACGCCGCGAGGACGCGGTGATCCGGCGTTACGAGCAGGTCGACGCTCATGCCCTTGAACCCGATCATGTGCCCGCGGTACTCCTTGCGGACGAGCCGCAATGCGGGCTGGTATTCCAGCCTGCCGGCGATCGACCGAGTCGCGAACCGCTCCTCGCCGGTGACGACGGGCCAGGGCTTCCAGCCCTCGTCGGTGAGGACCTCCGTTGCGTCGTCGTAGCAGCCGTGCCGCTCGCGGAGCAGGAAGCGGATCAGCCCTTCGTCGCTCTCGTCCATCGCCTCCTTCCGGCGCGCGAAGCTGACGCGGGCGGCGTTGACCACGGAGAGGTCGTCCGCCATGGAATCATCGAGGCGGACGAAGCCGTGGTCGAGAACGGGAATCGTCCCGTCGGCTATCACTCCGGTTGTGACGGCCACGTCGGCGAGCGTACCAACGCTGTATGTCGGCACCTCCGGCTGGGCCTACCCGTCGTGGAAGCCCGGTTTCTACCCGGCTGGAACCGCGTCCGGCGACTTCCTCCGCTTCTACGCGGAGCGGTTCCCGACGGTCGAGCTGAACACGACCGGCTACCGGCTTCCGGCCGAGGAGCAGTTCGACCGGTGGGCCGCGCAGACTCCGCCGGGCTTTGCGTTCGCGCCCAAGCTACCGGGGCAGCGGCCGCAGCTCGTCGCGGAGTTCTCCGCGCGGGTGCGGCGGCTCGGCGACCGGCTCGGCCCGGTGCGGGTCTCGATCAAGAGCCCGCGCGACGAGGGCCTGCTCGAGCTCCTGCTCGGCTCGCTCGACGCGTCGCTCCGGCTCGCCTTCGACTTGGAGGATCCTTCGTGGGACGGGATCGAGGGCCGTCTCGCGGAGGCCGGGGCCGTGCGCGTGAACGACCTCGAGAGCGAAGCGCCGTTCCGCTACGTGCGCCTGCGCGAGCCGCCGTATACGGATGACGACCTGCGCGAGTGGGCTAAGCGGCTCCGGCCACTCGACGTGCCGACCTTCGTCTACCTCCGCCACGAGGACGAGCCGACGGCGCCGCGCTACGCGGAGCGGCTCCTCGAGCTCTTGGGCTAGAAGCGCGCGACCGCGCCGAGGTGGCGCTCGTACGCGCCGGTCTCGAGGATCTCCGCGATCTGCTCTACCGCGAAGGCGAGCTCCTCGTCGGTGTTGTAGTAGTGCGGCCCGAGGCGCAAGCCTGCGTCGGGGCGGAAGTCGCAGAGGATCCCGCGCTCGCCGAGCTCCTTGTGCACCGCCTCGAACTCCGGCACGCGCACCGTCACCGTCCCGCCTCGGCGCGCCGGGTCGCGCGGCGAGCCGACCTCGAAGCCCGCCTCGCCGGCCAGACGGATCAGGAGCTCCGTCTGACGCAACGAGTTCTCGCGGATCCGCTCCACGCCGATCTCCTCGACCAGGTCGTAGCCGGCGGTCGCCGCGTAGAGCGCGGGGACGTTCGGCGTGCCGGTCAGGAAGCGCGCCGCGCCCTCGGCGTACTCGAGCTCCGGCTCGAAGGCGAACGGCCGCGCGTGCGCCTGCCAGCCGACGTACGTCGGCTCGAGCCGCTCCGCGAGGTCGGGCCGCACGTAGAGCCACCCCGCGCCAGGGCCGCCGCAGAGCCACTTCACGCTCCCGCCGACGGCGAAGTCCACGTCCAGAGCGGTCACGTCCAGCGGCACGATCCCCGCCGACTGGTACGCGTCCAGCAGCACCAGCGCGCCAGCCTCGTGCGCCCGCCCCACGATCGCCTCCACGTCCTGGATCTCGCCGTTCTTGAACAGGACGTGACTGATCGGGACGAGGAGCGTCCGCTCGTCGATCGCCTCGACCACCGCCGCGTCGTCGGGACACACGACCACCTCCGCCCCGCGCGCCGCCTGCGCCTGGTGCAGGTAGCGCACCGACGGGAAGTTCGGCTCTTCGTAGACGATTCGGTTCCGCCCGCCCTCGCCGTGCAGGTCGAAGCACGAGAGCACGATCGCCTCCGCGACGGTCACGTTCTGGTGCATGACGACCGAGCCGGGCGGCGCGCCCACGATGCGCCCGATCTGGTCGCCGACCGTCATCGGCATCGTCCACCAGCCCTCGCCCCAGGCGCGGATCCCGCGCGTCGCCCAGGTGCGCGCGTACTCGGCGAGCCGTCGCTCCGCCTCGGCCGGCATCGCGCCGAGCGAGTGGTTGATCAGGTAGGTCGTCTCCCGGAGGATCGGGAAGCGCTCGCGGTAGGCGAGGAGCTCCACGAGGCGAGTCTAGGCGCGCGCGAGGATCACGAGCCGCGTCTCGATCCTCAGCTCTTCGCGCTCCATGCCGCCGTAGCACTCGATCCCGGTGAAGCCCGCGTCCTCGAGCAGTCGCACGAGGTCGGTGGCGGTGTAGCTCTGGATGCGATACGTCAGCGACTCGCGCGTGCCGTCGGGCCCGATGACGACGAAGTCGTTGTCGACGAAGCCCGCGACCTGGTCGAACCGCCGCGCCTCGAGGAGCATCCCGCCGTCCGGGAGCGGCTCCCACTGGCTCGGCTGGAAGATGCGGGCCAGCCGGTCGCGGTGCATCGTCTCGACGACGAGCGCGCCGCCCGGCCGAAGCACGCGGCGAAGCTCCGAGAGCGTCTCGCGGTCGCCCTCCTCGCCGCGGTAGCCGAGCGACGAGAAGAGGTTGAGGACGGCGTCGAAGCTCGCGTCGGCGAACCGCAGCTCGCGGTGGTCGGCCTCGACCCACGTCGGCCACTCGCCCTCCCCGGCCCGCCTCCGCGCCTCCGCGAGGAGCACGGGCGAGCGGTCGGCGCCGACGACGTGGAAGCCGGCACGCGCGAGCGGGATCGAGTGGCGGCCGTAGCCGCAGGGGCAGTCGAGGACGTCGGCGCCGGGCTCGACACTTGCCAGCCGAGCGGCCGCGAGCGACTCGGCCCCGGCGTCGTCGCCGCGATCGAGCTGTGCGTACGTGCGCAGGTAGAGCTCGTCGAAGAGCCTGTCCCAGTCGTCGTGCGTCACTTCTCGAGGAGCGCCTTCAGCCGCTCGAGGTTCTCGCGCGCCTCGCGCTCGGCGCGGCCGCGCACCATCCCACCCGCGAAGCGAAGCGGGCCGCCCAGCTCGAGGACGAGCGAGAGGTCGAGGCGCGTGCCGGCGCCGTTTGGGTGGAGCTCGAACGTCGCCGTCGCCCGCACCGGCCCGCCGCGGCTGACGATCTCGAAGAGCCGCGGCGCCTCGTTCCGCGTGACGTCGAAGCTCGCCTCGCGCTCCTGGCCGGCTATGCGCCGGACTTCGACGCCGCGCTCGACGTCGACGCGGACGAGCGACGGCTGCCATTCGTGGCCGCGGCGGAGGTCGGAGACGAGGGCATAGACGTCCTCCGGCGGCCGCGCGATCTCGACCTGCTCCTCGATCTTCACGCGAGCGCCACCGTCGCCTCGACCTCGACCGGCATCCCGGCCGGCAGCTCGGCGACGCCGATCGCGCTCCGCGCGGCCAAGCCGCGTTCCTCGCCGTAGACCTCGACGACGAGGTCGGTGAACCCGTTGACGACCTGCGGCTGGTCGCCGAAGCCGGGCGCCGAGCGGACGAGCCCGAGCACCTTCACCCAGCGGTCGACCGCGTCGAGCGAGCCGAGCTCGTCGAGGATGCGCCGGAGCGCGAGGAGCGCCGTCGTCCGCGCGGCCGCATAGCCGTCCTCGACGGTCATGTCCTCGCCAACGCGGCCGACGAGCCCGATCGGCCCGATCCCGGAGAGGTATGCGAGCCCGCCGTGGACGAGCACCGACCGGAGCTTCGGCCGGAACGGCAGCTCCGGGATCTCGGGGATCTCGAGCCCGAGGGCGGCGACGCGCTCGTCGATGGTCACGGCGCCCGCACGATCCGCTGGGCCGTCGGCGGCTTGGTCGGCCGCTGCGGCGGGGGCTTCGAGTCGACGAGCACCGCGGCCGCAAGGAGGACGGCCATCGCGACCGTGCTCTCGCCGGCGAGGCTCCGCGGGAGCCGCGTCAGGATGCCGCCGTCGCCGCGCTCGAGCGCGGGCCGCGCGACGAAGTGGTGGACGGCGCCCCACGAGAGCGCCACGCAGACGAGCCCGAGCTTCACGAGCAGCACGTGACCATAGCCCTGCGTCCACAGGTCGGAAAGCTGCGGGAGCCGCAGGACGCTGAGGTAGATCCCGGCGCCGACGAGGCACGCGACGAGCACGGAAGCCAGGCGAGAGAAGCGCAGGAACGCGGCCCGTCGCAGGTCCGGCGCCGCCGGCCACACGACCACGACGAGCTGGACGAGCCCGCCCATCCAGAGTGTCGCCGCCGAGAGGTGGATCCAGTCCGCGAGCTCGGAGAGCCACGACGAGCCCGCGTCGGCGGCCGAGTGCCCCGAGAGCGAGAGCCCGGACGCGAACCCGAGCCCGAGCAGGAAGGCCGGCCAGAGGAGGATCGTCCGGTCGGTCAGCCACGCGAGGTAGAGCAGCGCGGCGACGAGCGCGAAGCCGAGCGTCATCGCGATGAAGGCTTCGCCGAAGCGGGTCCCGCCGACGATCGGCGACAGGTCGCCGTAGAGCAGTCGACCGAACGGGAGCTGGAGCGCGTCCTCGGCGCGGAGGAGGAACGCGGCGATCCCGACCTCGAGCACCGCGACGGCGCCGATCCCCGTCACGGCGAAGAACCGGCGCTCGGCCCGCCGCGGGAGCGGCCCCGGCACGATGAGGAGCCGGAACCCCATTCCGCCGACGAGGAGCGCAAGCGCCAGGAAGTACGCCCAGCGGACGACGTGCTCGGTGCGGGTCGGACCCGAGGCGCCGTAGGCGTCGGTCGGCGGCGGCGCGGGATAGCGGACGCCGAAGGTGAAGACCCCGGAGACGACGTGGCCGTCGCCGGAGAGGACGTGCCAGCGGACGGTGTACGGCCCCTTCGGGAGCTTCCGCACCGGCGTGACGACGAAGTGCTTGTCGGCGCCGCTCCGGGCCGCGCCCGACACCACCGTCCCGCCGGCGCGGTAGACCGTCACCGATCCCGGAAGCACCGTGACCGCCTGGTCGAAGTTCAGGCGCACCGAGGCGGGCGCGGTCTGGACGCGCTGCCGGAACGACGGCCACGTGTGCTCGAGGCTCGCGTGCGCGAAGGCATTCCCGGGGAACGCGAGCGCGGCCAGCCCGGCGGCGACGATGACGCGCCTCATCGGTGGGGTGTCCCGGCGAGCGGCGAGAGGTGCCCGAAGACCGGCGCCAGGTCGCGGTCGCAGTAGAGGCAGACGGCAAGCACGACGAAGGTGAGCGCGAAGCCGCTCTCGAAGACGAGTGAGCGCCGCCGCAGCGCGCGCCCGAGCGGGAAGATCGCCGCCCCGACCATCAGCCAGCCGATCAGGTGGTGCAGGAAGGCCGAGCGCTGGAAGTACCAGCCGTTCTGCTCGTGGATCAGGAACGCGGCGCCGGAGACGAGGAACGCGAGCGCAACGCAGAGTCGCCAGAGCGGGCGCCTGAGCTTGCCGCGGACGAGGCCGAGCTCGGCGCCACCGGCGAGCATCATCACCTGCGCCCAGGCGCCGTGGGCGAGCGTGTGGATGGTCGAGTTCGTGAAGAAGACCATCACGGGCCACATGAAGACGCCCATGACGAAGGCGAAGCCGGGCCAGAGGTAGGCGCGCCAGCGGCGCTTGCCCCAGACCTCCGGGCCGACGATCGCCTCGGCGAGCAGGCAGAGGCCGAGGACCAGGAAGCCCGTCGCGAACATCCAGTGGACGTGCTCAGCGGGCGGCTGCATCGGCCTCCTCCTCTGCCGCCTCGAGGTCCTCGACGAGCCCGGGCGCGACGCAGACCGCGAAGAGGACGCCGACGGCCATGACCCAGAGCGGCGGCTCGACGAAGAGCCACCAGAAGCCGTGGCCGTGCGGGTGGAGCAGCGTGATCCGGTACGGCTGGATGAAGGCCCACGCGAGCCCGGCCGCAAACGTGAGCGGGCCGAGCGTCCACACGGCCCATGCGCGGGCCGTGCGATGAGCCGTCCGTGCCTTCAGTTGAGTTGCGAGTTCGGCGTTCATCGTCCTCCGAGCAGGCGTCGAGGTCCAGGCGAGAGCCCGCGAATGGGCCGCGGGCGCTAGGCCGGAACGGGCGGAGGCCGGCTCTCGAAAGCGAGGCCGAAGAGCTGCCGCGGCGCGAGGGCGACGGTCGCCGGGCGCGGCGGCGGATCGCGGCGAGCGGCGACGGCGCGCCGGGCGTGCTCAGCGGCGGCCGCCGCGTAACGCTCGTACTCGCGGAGCCAGCGCGCGACCGCGCCGTAGAGGAGCGCGACGACGACCGCGAGCACCGCGAAGACGGGCAGCGCGGAGCTGTGAAGCCAGGGCGCGAAGAGCGGCCAGCGGCCGGTGGAGATGCGCTCCGCGTCCGCTTGGACGAGGTAGAGAAGTGAGGTGGCCGCGAAGGTCAGCGCCCACAGGCGAGGCGAGAGCTCGAGTCTGAGCCGAGGCGCGGGCGCGTGGCGTACGACGCCGACGACCCGCTCGGCCGCTCTTGCGGTTGCGCGTGCGCGCACGAACCGCCAGGCGAGCCGCGCGAGGAGCAGCGCGATCCCGACCTTCACGAAGGCGAGGAGAAGCGGGTAGTAGTCGGCGCCGGAGTAGCTCGGCGACTCGACGTGGCGCCCGACGTCGACCCGGTGCGTGAGGCTGCGTCCGAGAAGCTCCGCGACGAGCGCGAGCAGCCCGAACGCCGCAGCGGCAAGAGCCCGGTGGTGACGGCGCGCCCGCTCCATCGTCCTGGGAGTGTGACGCGGAGCTAGCGCTCTCCGCAAGACGGGACTTATCGACGACAGAGGCTGGTTGTCGCGACGGTGAACCCGGATGCAGCCCGGATGCAGCCTTTCCACAGCCTCCCCACAGCTTTGGAGACTGCCAAGCGTTCCCGCCACGCGTCTGTTTCCAGACCAGAGCCGGCAGGCGCTCGCTAAAGCATCTCGAAGACTGCGACGGCTCACGGCGCGCGGCAACAGGGGCGCATGGTGCGGGCAAGTAGCGCGAGGTGAGCGTGGCAGTATGGTTTCACCACTCCTGCCGCCACCTTAGATCGCGGTTGGCCGTCCGGCTGAGACATTTGCGCCCTTAGGAGGATTTCTGCCCGGGTTTGAGTATTCGGTTGTCCACGCGACCCTGAGTCCTGCTCTTGGAGACGATATGAATCAGTACGGGCGCCAAGGATGGGAACTTGTCGCCGTGCTCGCCCCTTGGGAGCAAACACAGCTTCCAGATCAGACATGGCGTCCGCTCAACCTTGTTCTCTTTTACAAGAAGCCATCGGCGTCAGGAGCGAGTGGCGCGGGTGAGGTGAGCCTGCGTTTGGAGTGAGGTAGCCCTCAGTAGATAGCCGACATTCCCGCATGTTTAGCGGGCTGCTGCGTTCCGACAATCTTTCCTACTAGGAGAGCGAGCCGATCGAGTACCCGTCTACCCGGTCAAGACGCCCCCGCCACCACAGCCCTTGCCTGGGCATTGCTGCGGCGCCCGCCGAAAACACGCGCGCGGCTTTCAGGTGAATCATCGTCGGGAACCGCTCTACGTCTTCCGGCTGGGAACCGATTTCATAATGGAATGTTCCAGCCAGTTTGCGGTACGCACCCGCTATCGCAGCACCGCCTTCTCCCGAACCCTCCACAAATCCCGCAACGCCCTCGAAGTACTCTGATACGCCCACGAGTGTGCCTGAGATGACCACGCCACCAACCCACAGCGTGACGCCAAGTGACATCGTCCCCGAGTTGGCGAGCTCAATAAGCGACTCAAGAGTAGGGTCGCCGTATCCGTCGTGAGCAGCGCGCTCGGCAAGCTGCTCCTCAATTTCACGCTTGGGCTCGATCATCTGTTCGTGAGCCTAGCAGCGCCACTCAGCGGCAGCTATCACGTGACTGTACGGCCGGAACTTTCAGGGGTTAGCCGAGGAGCGTCAGCGTCCAGTCGGAGCGGCAGCTCTCGTCGAAGCTGAAGACGAGGATCCGCTGGTAGCGGCCCAGGCAGAGGCCGCCGTCCGAGAACGGGATCTGCTCCGTCCGCGGGCCGAGGAGCCACGCGAGCATCCGGCCGCGCTCCCCCGCGTCCTTCGGCACGAGCCGCTCGAGGAAGCACTCCAGGTCTTCGAAGAGGCCGCTCTCCCGCTCGGCGATCCGCACGAGCGAGGTCGGCCCCGAGGACACGTACGCGATCCCGTCCCCGTACGCGGACCTGGACACCGCCCGCGCGACCTCGTTCGTCACGTCTACGACCGCGAGGGACGGGAGCGCCGCGGCGATGGAGAAGGGGATCTCGACGCTCGTCACGACGCCGCCACCTCGCGCGGGAGCCGGAACTGGACGTCCTCGCGCGCGACGGTCACCTCCTCCACCTCGTCGTAGCCCCACTCCGCGAGCTGCGCCAGCACGGCCTGCACCAGCTCCTCGGGCGTCGACGCGCCGGCGGTCAGCCCGACCGTCGTGTGCCCCTCCAGGAGCTCGGGGGCGAGCGGGCTCTCGCCGTCGACGAGCATCGCGTCCGCGCCCGCGATCCGCGCCACCTCCACGAGCCGCTGCGCGTTCGAGCTCGTCTCCGAGCCGATGACGAGGATCAGCGTCGCCTCCTCGGCGAGCCGCTTCACGGCGTCCTGGCGGTTTTGGGTCGCGTAGCAGATGTCGTCCGCGGCCGGCCGGCGCAGACCGCCGAAGCGCCCCTCGAGCACCGCCACGGTCGAGGCAACGTCGTCCAAAGAGAGCGTCGTCTGCGAGATGACCGCGAGTGGCTTGCCGTCCACGTCGAGCCGCTCCGCGTCCTCCGGCGACTCGACGACGACGATCGCCTCGGGCCGCTCGCCCTTCGTCCCGATCACCTCGACGTGGTCGGCGTGCCCGACGAGCGCGACGAGGTGGCCGGTGTCGGCGTAGCGGCGCGCCTCGGCGTGCACCTTGGAGACGAGCGGGCAGACGGCGTCGACGACGCGCAGGCCGCGGCGCTCGCAGCTCTCGCGCACGGCCGGCGCGACCCCGTGCGCCGACAGGACGCAGATCGCGCCCGACGGCACCTCGTCCTCGGAGTCGACGAAGACGGCGCCCAGCCGCTCGAGCCGCCGCACGACGTGGTCGTTGTGGACGATCTGGTGGCGCACGTAGATCGGCGGTCCGTGCTGCTCGAGCAGCCGCTCGACGATCTCGATCGCGCGGTCGACGCCGGCGCAGAAGGACCGCGGTGCCGCAAGGAGAACGCGTTTACTCACGCGTCCACCTCGACGTCGCGGCGGCTAACGAGTCGAGGGCACGCTTCCCGTCCAGGCCCGCCCGCACGAAGCCGACCGGCGAGCGCGCGAGGCCGCGCGCGATCCCGGCCCAGTCGTACGGCCCTTCCGGCCTGACGGCGTCGCAGATCCCGTGCAGGCCGCGCTCGGGCGTGTCGCTTACGGCGCGGAGGACGCCGCGCAGGCGACCGCTTCGGGCGAGCACGCCGCTCTCGAGGTCGGCCGCGTCCGCGCCGGTGCGCTCGTGGAGCGCGCGCCGCTCGGCCGGGTCGTCCACCACGTGCTCGGCCGCGAGGATCGTCCCGCGCACCGCGCCCGGCACACCCAGAGGCTCGCCCTCCCACAACACGGCGCCGGCCTCGTCCACCACTCGCGTGGCATCCACCACCGTCCCGCGCGGCAGCCCATTCAGCGCACCCGCGAGCCCGTACGACACGACCTCGCCCTCCGGCACGCCGTTCACGCCCCGCAGGCCGACGAGCGCCGCCTGCAACCCGGCCCGCCGCGCGGCCCGAGCCTCCGCAGTCGTCGCGCAGGCCGCCGTCAGCCCGTCAAGCTCCAAGCCATGCTCCTGGCGCTCTCCTTGATGCTCGACGCGGCCTCGAACGCGGCCGAGGGCTCGAAGCCGGAGTGGATCCCGCAGTGCTCGCAGCGCGGGTCGTTGCCGGGTCCGTACGCCTCCCACTCGATCCCCTCGAGGAGCGCGTCGTAGGTGGGGAAGATGCCGTCCGTGAGCAGGTAGCACGGCCCCTTCCAGCCGTACGGGTTCCGGGTCACCGAGCCCCACGGCGCGCACGGAAGCTTGCGCTCGCCGGTGAGGAAGTCCTGGTAGATCGGGCTCGCGAGCCAGCGGTAGCCGCGCTGGCGGGCGACCTTGCGGATAATCCGGAACTTCTCCTCGTGCTCGGCCCGCGTCATCGTCAGGTTCGGGTCGATCTGCGAGTACTGGTAGCCGGGCGCGATCAGCATCCCGTCGACGCCGACCTCGTTTGTGAGGTACTGCATCATCTCGAGCACGTCGTCGACCGACGTCTCCTTGAAGACGGTCGTGTTCGACGTGACGCGGAAGCCGGCCTCGCGGGCGTCGCGCATGGCCTTGATCGCGATGTCCCAGAGACCCGGGTAGTCGCAGATGTAGTCGTGGATCTCGCGCATGCCGTCGAGGTGGACGACGAAGGTCAGCCGCGGCGAGGGCTCGAAGACCTCGAGGAACTGCTCGAGGCGGAGGGCGTTCGTGCAGAGCTCGATGTTCTTCCGCAGCTCGAGGAAGCCGCCGACGACCTCCTCGATCCCCTTGTAGACGAGCGGCTCGCCCCCACAGATCGAGACGACCGGCGCGGGGCACTGCACGCCCGAGTCGATGCACTCCTCGACCGAGAGGCGCGCCTTGTTCGACTCGTACTCCCGGATCTTCCCGCAGCCGATGCAGGCGATGTTGCAGGCGAGCGTGGGCTCGAGCATGAGGACGAGCGGGTAGCGGTCGCCCTTGCGCTGGTTCGACGCGACGTACTTGCCGATCTGCACCTGGCTGCGGAGCGGGAACTTCATGCGTTCATCCTTTCGCGGAGACGGCCGAGGGCCATGAGCGGGAAGTGAAGTCGATAGAGGTGATAGCGAATCATGAAGTCGAGCGGGAAGCCTGTGCCGGTGTAGTGCTCCTCGTCCCAGTCGCCGTCAGATCGTTGTGCGATGCAAAGGTACGTTGCCGCCCGCTCTGCGCTGAAACGCCTCTGCTCGCCCGCGGCTGCGTAGGCTAATAGGGCCCAGGCCGTTTGGCTAGGCGTGGACACGCCTCGGCCGCGGAGCGCGCCGTCGCGGTAGGACAGGATGTCCTCGCCGAAGCCGCCGTCGTCAGCCTGGACGCTGTCGAGCCATTCGACCGCCCGCCGCATCGCCGGGTGCTCCGGCTCGATCCCGCAGGCCTCGAGCGCGGGCAGCGCCGCGCCCGTGCCGTAGACGTGGTTCACGCCCCAGCGGCCGAACCAGGAGCCGTCGTCCTCCTGCTCGGCCAGGAGCCAATCGAGGCCGCAGCGCGTGACGGCCGCGTAGCGCGGCTCCGGCGCGAGCGCCTCGATCGCGTGCGCGGTCACGTCCGAACTGGGCTCGTCCGTGACCTTGCCGAAGTCACAGAACGGGATCCGGTAGAGCCAGAGCTCGTCGTTGTCGACGTCGAAGGCGCCCCAGCCGCCGCCCGAGGACTGCATGCCGACGATCCAGTCGAGCCCGCGCCGCACGGCCTCTTCGCCCAGGTCGAGCTCGCGGAGGGCCAGCGCGACGACCGCGGTGTCGTCGACGTCGGGGTAGAGGTCGTTCTCGAACTCGAAGGCCCAGCCGCCGGGCGCGAGGTCGGGTCGGCGGATCGCCCAGTCGCCCTTGACGGTCACTTCCTCCCGCAGGAGCCAATCGCCCGCGGCGCGCAGCGCGGGGTGGTCAGCCGAGACTCCGGCGTCTCGAAGGGCCAGGACCGCGAGGGCCGTGTCCCACACCGGCGACTGGCACGCCTCGGGCCGGAGGCGGTCGCCCTCGTCGATCGTGAAGCCTTGCCAGCCCTCGACCGCGCGGCGGAGCGTGTCGTCCTCGAAGCCGTAGCCGAGCGCCGCCAACATGACGATCGACCACACCCACGGCGGCTGGATGCCACCCCACGAGCCGTCCGCCTCCTGCCGCTCACGCACCCACCGCTCGGCGACTGCGATCGCGCGCCGCCGAAGCGCGCTCCGCGGCCGCACCGGCCGGCTCGGCCATGGTTGCGCCCCGATGTCGCGGAGATCGATCGCCGCGGGCCGGACCGGCCGAAGCGCCATTACGACCGACAAGGGGACGATCGTCTGCCGCGCCCAGCAGGCGAAGCTGTAGACGGAGAGCGGCGCCCACGGCGGCAGCAGCACGAGCTCCGGCGGCACGGTCGGGATCCGGTTCCACGGCCACTGGCCGAGCAGCGCGAGGAAGCACTTCGTGAAGACGCGCGCCCGCCGCACGCCGCCACGGCTGCGGATGTACTCGCGCGCGCGAGGCCCGGGGTCGACGCCGACGAGCCTGAGCGCCGCGTACGCCTCGATCGACGTGTTCAGGTCGGCGGGCCCGTCGAACCAGATCGACCACGTGCCATCCTCTCGCTGCCGCGCGAGGAGCTCGTTCGCGATCTTCCGGTCGAGCTCCGGCGTGCGCAGCCCGAGCACGTGATGCCAGAACAAGTGCTGCGCGATCATCGTCGCGTTCGACTCGAGCTCGCCGACCCACCAACCCTCGGGATGCTGGAGCTCGAGGAGGCGCGCGGTGGCCCGCTCGACGGCGGTGTCGAGGCGCGTCTCGATCCGCTCCGGCGCGATCGTCATGCCGCAACCTTAGGCGTCGGTTGCCGCAGGAGCGAACGGGCAGCGGCGACGCCGCTCGCGACGGCGCTCTCCATCGTGACCGGCCAGCCGGTGTCGAGCCACGCGCCCGCGCGCGCGAGGCCCGGCCGCACGAGCCCCGGCGCGGGCCGCTCGATCCCCGGCCGGAGCGCGAGCGTCGCCTGCGGCTCGCGGCTCACGCGCGACCAGAGGAGCTCCGCCGCGCCGAGCCGCTCGGTCAGCTCCCGCGCCATCAGCTCTACGATCTCCCGGCCCCGGAGCGCCTTGAGCTCGGGCGCGCCGCTCGAGACGACGGTCAGGTACTGGCCGCGCTCCGGCTCGTGCCCGGTCAGCGCGCCGCGATCGAAGACCCAGTGCGCTGCGCTGCCGAGGAGCGCGGCAAGCTCGTGCCGGAGGATGTGGCGATCGAAGAGCAGGTGGACGCTCACGATCGGCGAGTGCTCGTACGCACCTTCCTCGGGCGGCGTCGCGTCGACGACGAGGTCGGAGTCGAGCGAGTCGACGTCGTCGACGCGGGCGCCGGTGAGCACCGTCGCCCCCGCCGCCTCGAGCGCGCGCCGCGCCGCCTCGCCGTGGATCTCGCCGAGCGGCGCGACGGGCAGGACGAGGTCGCTCGCCGCCCGGCCGGAGCGCAGCGCGGTCGCGACGGTGAAGAGCCCCGCCGCCGCGTCCACCTCGTCCACGCGCAGGTTCAGCGCCGGCCGGAGGAAGACCTCCCAGAACCGCTCGATCGCCGTCTCGGACTGCTCCTCCGCGCGGAGGAGCTCGCCGAAGGTGCGATGGCCAGCCCGCACGCGCGTGACTCGCGCCGCGAAGGCGAAGATCCGCAGCCGGTCGGCGAGCGGGACGTGCCGGTAGCGCAGGAGCGGCAGGAGCCCGTAGCCGATCGCCGCGACGCGGCCCTGCTCGTCGATCACCGGTAGCGCGAGCGGCGCGCGCCGCACGTGTGCGACCGAGCCGATCCGCTCCAGGAAGCCGAGGTAGGCGGCGAAGCAGCCGAGCGCGATGTGCTGGCCGTTGTCGGGCGGCGGGTCCGGGTCACCCTCGCGCGGCGGCAGCGTCTGCACCTTGCCTCCGAGGGTCGGCCGCGCCTCGTAGAGCGTCACCTCGTGCCCGGCGTCGACGAGCTCGAGCGCCGCGGCCAGCCCGGCGAGGCCCCCGCCGACGACGGCCGCCTTCACCGCAGCAGCCCCGCCCCGACGACGCGGAGCTTCGCGAGCGACGAGAGCCGCACCGAGCCGCCGAAGACGTCGAAGCCCCCGGCCTCGATCCGGTCGAGCGTCGCGCGGTAGAGGCCGGCGAAGGTCGAGACGCAGAGCGCGCTCCGGCCGTCGAGCTCGCGCAGGAGCTCGAGGCCGGCGGCGAGGTGGGCGCGGGCGCGCTCGGCCTGGAGCGCGGCGAGCGCGCGCCACTGCGGCGTGCATCGACCGGCGGCGATGTCCTCCTCGGACACGCCAAAGGAGGCCAGCTCGTCCTGCGGCACGTAGACACGGCCGAGCCCCCAGTCCTCGGCCACGTCGCGGAGGATGTTGATGAGCTGGAGCGCGATCCCGAGCGTCTCGGCGCGCGCGGCGTCGCGGCCGCCGTAGACCGGCAGGCACGCGCGCCCGACCGCTCCCGCCACCAGCCCGCAGTAGCCGCGCAGATCCTCGAAGGTCGCGTAGCGCGTTTGCTCCAGGTCGCGGAGGCCGCCCTCGACGAGGTCATGGAGCGCGCCCGCTGGGATGCCGTATCGGGCACGGGCGTCCGCCAACGCCACCAACGTGGCGCTCCCGTTCGACGACGCATCGAGGGCCGCCCGCAGCGCCTCGAGCCGGGCGCGCTTCTCCGCCGCGGGCAGCTCGCCGTCGGCGACGTCGTCGACCTCGCGCGCGAAGGCGTAGACGGCGGCGATCGCGCGCCGCTTCGGGCGCGGCAGCACCATGATCCCCCAGGCGAAGTTGCGCGCCCGGCGGCGCGTGAGCCGCTCGACCTCCGCGTAGGCCTGCGCCGCGGTCATCCGACGAGCGCCGCCACCGCAGCCCGCGCGAGCCGTGCCCGCGAGGGGCTCGGCCGCCGCGTGAAGACGTCGTAGTCCGCCGCCTCGAGCGCGTCGAGCGCCGCGAGCCCGCCGCGGGCGAAGAGCCACACCGCGCGGCCCAGCCTTCCGCCGAGCCCCGCGCGCAGCCGCCGCCCTCCGCCCTCCAGCAGCCCGCCCGCCCGCTCCGACTCGAAGCGCAGCAGCCGCCGGAGCGGCTCGTTTGCGCGAGCAAGCTCAGTCACGCCGAACCGCCGCCGATCCACTGCGGGGAGGTAGACCCGGCCGAGGTCGAGGTCGCGCGGCACGTCCTGGAGGAAGTTCACGAGCTGAAGCCCGGTGCAGACGTCGTCCGAGGCGGCGACGAGCGCGTCGTCGTCCGCGCGCCGGAGCAGGCCGAGCACGAGCCTCCCGCATGGATCCGCCGAGTGGACGCAGTACCACTTCAGGTCGGCCCAGGTCTCGTACTCGGCGACGCGCTGATCCATCCGGTTCGCCTCGATGAGGCGCAGGAAGGGCTCACGCGGCAGGTCGAACTCGGCGACGGTCGGGGCGAGCGCGCGCATCACCGGCCACGTCGGCTCGCCCCCGTAACAGGCGCCCACCTCGCGCTCGAGCTCGTCGAGGAGCGCGAGCCGGTCACCTTCGGCCTCGTCCCCGAGGATGTCGACGAGCCGGCAGTAGCCGTAGACCCGGCGCAGGTGCGGCCGCAGGTGCCGCGGGAAGAGGAGCGACGCGACCGGGAAGTTCTCGCCGCTCGCGCGGGCGGCGACGGCGGCGACCGAGGGCGCTTCCATGCCTGAACGATCGCGTTCCGGCAGGTCCCTCGTCAAACGGAGAGGTTGCCCAGGACGGCACCGGCTTGCTTGAATCGGTTACGGCGCGTCGCAGCCCCTCCCCCGCTCGGCGCGCCGTCGTCTACGCAGAAGGAGCGAACCCTGTCGGAGCTGGGGTCAAGCCTAGGGCCGATCGTCGGCCTCGCCGAGCGCGGGGACATCCTCGTGCTCTCGCTCGCCGGCGAGCTCGACCTCGCCGATGCGCCGGCCTTGCGGGACGCGCTGCGCGGCGCCGTCGAGCGGTCGCCGAGACGGCTCGTCGTCGACCTCGCCGAGGTGACCTTCGTCGATTCGACCGTGCTCGGTGCGCTCGTCGAGGCGCGGTCGCGCATCGGCGGCGAGGCGTTCGCGCTCGCTGCGCCGGGGCTCGAGGTGCGGCGAGCCCTGGAGGTCTCCGGCCTCGACCGGCACTTCCGGGTTCACGAGACGGTCTCGGGCGCGCTCGCCTAACCCGCAGCCCAGGCGGCGCGGAGCTGCCGTGCCTGGCCGGCGAGGTCGTCCAGCATCCGCCGCAGCTCCTCGAGGTCGGGCCGGAGCTCGTTCACGCGGCGGAGCGCCGCGGCGAGCTCGGTGAACGGCGCGGCGGGATCCGCGGACAGCCGCGCCAGCCGCTCCTCCTCCTTCTCGAGCTGGCCGGCGAGGATGAGCGCGCACGCCCGTCCTTCCTCGAAGAGCCTCCGAAGCTCCGCCTCGGTGACGGGCCGCGCGTCGAGGACGGCGTGCAGCTCTCGCTTCAGAGCGGAGTCGAGCGTCTCGGCCACGCTGGCGAAGTATCACCGAGCAGAGAGAGAATCGCAGCATGAAAGCCGCCGTTGCCCTCGCGGGCGCTGCCCTCGCGCTCACAGCGGCGACGGCCGACGCGCCACGGGCGAGCACCGGATGCGACCCGGAGAGCCTCGGCCTGAAGACGCTCTCCGACCAGCAGCGGAACCTCGTCCGCCTCCGGCCGAAGGCGACGACGATCGCGGCGATCGATCGCCTCGCCCGCCCTCGGCCGACGCCGAAGACGCGGGCGACCGGCTTTCAGCGGCAGGTGTGGCGGGTCCGCGGCCAGATCGTCGAGTACCGGCTCGAGCAAGACGGCGACGTCGATCTCGTGCTCTACGACGGCAAGCGCTCGTACCTGACCGCCACCATGCCACACCCGCGGTGCCTGTCGGCGAGGACGCGGGCGCGCGAGGCCATCGTCCGTGCGCGTGCGCTCTTCGAAGGCCTCTGCGGCCCGGCGCGCCCGGCCTGGCACGCGCTCGGCGCAGTCGCGATCGTCGACGGCGTCGGCTACTGGGGCCGGCACGCCGAGCTGCGCCCGGTTACCGGCCTTCGGCTGGTCGCAGGCTGCGCATAGCATTCGCTCCCCTTGTCGCCGCCCAGGAAGATTCTCGTCGCGCCCGCGTGGCCGTACGCGGCGGGCCCGCGCCATCTCGGGCACGTGGTCGGATTCGCCATCCCCGGGGACATCTACGCGCGCTACCAGCGGCTGCGCGGCAACGACGTCCTGATGGTGAGCGGAACCGACGAGCACGGCACGCCGGTGATGGTCGCGGCCGACCGGGAAGGCGTCTCGCCGGCCGAGCTCGCCGACCGCTACAACCGCTCGATCCGCGAGGACCTGCGCGACCTCGGCATCACCTACGACTGCTTCACGCGCACAACGACCGAGAACCACGCGCGGGTGACGCAGGATCTCTTCCGCACGCTCTACGACCACGGCTGCCTGATCGAGCAGAAGACGCTCGGCGCGTTCTCTGCCACGACGGGGAACACGCTTCCCGACCGGTACATCGAGGGCACGTGCCCGATCTGCGGCTACGCGCGTGCGCGCGGCGACCAGTGCGACAACTGCGGCAACCAGCTCGACCCGGTCGACCTAATCAACCCGCGGTCGATCATCGACGGCGAGCCGCCCGAGTTCCGCGAGACGACCCACCTCTTCCTCAACCTGCCCATGTTCGCGGAGCGGTTGCGGCCGTGGATCGAGGCGAGGACGAGCTGGCGGCCGAACGTCCGCAACTTCTCGCTCGCCCTCGTCGACGACCTGAAGCCACGGGCGATGACGCGCGACATCGACTGGGGGATCCCGGTTCCCGTCGAGGGGTATCCGGCGGAGACGAAGCGGATCTACGTGTGGTTCGACGCCGTCATCGGCTACCTCTCGGCGTCGATCGAGTGCGCCGCGAACCGCGGCGAGCCCGAGTCGTGGCGCGAGTGGTGGCAGTCGGGTGACTCCACGCACGCCTACTTCATGGGCAAGGACAACATCGTCTTCCATACGGTGATCTGGCCGAGCATGCTCCTCGGCTACGGCGAGGGTGGCGAGCTCGGCGCGGGCCGCGGCCCGTTGCACCTGCCGGACGAGGTCGTCGCGAGCGAGTTCCTGCGTCTCGGCGAGGAGCAGTTCTCGGCGAGCCGCGGCGTCGGCGTGAACGTCCGCGACGTCCTCGAGCGCTACGACCCGGACCCGGTTCGCTACTACCTCACGGCGGCGGGCCCGGAGACGCAGGACACGGAGTTCACGTGGGCCGAGTTCGTCCGCCGCAACAACGACGAGCTGCTCGCGAACTGGGGCAACCTCGTGAACCGCACGCTCACCAACGCGCACCGGAACTTCGGCGAGGTTCCGGCGGCGGGGGCTCTCACGGAGGCGGATGGCGCCGTGCTGGCCGGCGTCGAGGCGGCGTTCGACACGGTGGGCGAGCTGATCGAGCAGTCGCGCTTCAGGGCGGCGCTCGCCGAGGCGATGCGCGCGTCGACTCTGGCGAACCAGTACGTCTCGGAGCAGGCGCCGTGGGCGACGATCAAGGAGGATCGCGAGCGCGCCGCGACCGTGCTGAACGTGGCGCTTCGCTGTGTCGACGGCTTGAAGGTGTTGTTCACGCCGTTCCTACCGTTCACGAGCCAGCGCGTCCACGAGCTCCTCGGCTACGACGACGTCGTCGCGGGACCGCTCGTGTTCCGCGACGTCACCGAGCCCGGCGGGACGCACACGATCCTGACCGGCTCTTATGCCGAGTGGCGGACGGGCTGGGGCCCTTCGGACCTCCCGGCCGGCCAGAAGCTGCGCGAGCCGGCGCCGCTGTTCAAGAAGCTCGACCCGGTCTAGAGCCGCCGCGAGAGCCGCTCGAGGCTGGCCGCGCCGGTCTGCCGGTCGCCGTACCTAACCTCGGCGAAGGCCGAGGCCGCGAGCGCGATCTCGGCGAGCGGGGGCAGCCGCTCGGCGATGTAGCGCTCGAGCCAGCGGAGCGCGGCGCGATCGAAGCGCGGCGGGTCGTGCTCGGCGAGCAGCAGGCAGAGCCGGAGCGCGTCGTCGAGGCTGAGCTGCCCGAGCTCGCGCGCCGCCATCTCGGCACCGCGAAGATTGCCGTTAGCGACGGCTCTGGTAAAGCGACCGTGTGGGGTGCCCTGCGACGTCATCGACAGGCCGCTGGGGCTTCGGCGCTTCGACTCTAACGCCGCGAAAGAGCTGCAAACGGACCGAATACGCGGCCCTTCCGGGCGAGGTGTGGTGCCCGATCGGGCCGGCGGCATGGAGGACTCGCCTTCGCCCGCAAGCGGCTTACGGGTTAGGTCTCGCTTGGCGTTGGTTCAGTCTGCGCGTAAGCGAGATCCACCCAACTTGGAACGATTTCCGGCAGCCGGCTCAGCACCTCTTGCCCGAACAGCGCCTCGTCGATGTATCCCATGTGCAGCATGTCGATGATCCGGCATAGGTAGGACTTTCCTTTCTCCCACCACGTGCCTCGGGCGTCGATCATTAGGTAGTGCTTCACATCGACGCCCTCACTGTCTCTAAGTTCTTCCAACTCGAGGCCGTCGAGGAGCGATTCGTAAACCCCGTCGGCCACTCTGGACCCGAAAGTGGTCGTGTAGTAGTACTCCTTGATCTCCCAGACCGCGACTGGGTTCACCGCGCTCGTGAAGGCACCGTCCACGCGACGCGCGAGTGTGCGGACCGGCACACCCTCCCGCGTGATCGTCGTGAGCTCCTGCGGATCGTAGTTCACCGGGAGGCCTGCCGAGTGCTTCTCAATGAGCATATTGATGATCCCGGTGAAGTAAGCCTCGGCCTTCTTTTCTCCCTTTTGCTTGTTCATCGGGAGCGGGCAGCAGGGCTTACACTCCTCCTTCAGCCGAGCGAACGTTTTGCGGGCCTCTTCAACGTTCATCAGCAGCGGCTCGACGGTCCGGTTAAGCACGTCCGCCCGATACTCGAAGTAGGCCAGCAGAAGAGCGCCGAAGGCAGTCGGCTTGCCACCTTCAGCGACGTGCTCGGTCTCCAACTCCAGCTCCTTGAGGCCAGCTAGGCATTCGTCAAGCGTTGGGACCTTCACTCCGTCGTCCGGCCGACTCTTCGTCTTCCGGTGGGTGTACCCCAGGTGCTGGCTCAAGGTCCGGACGTGCGCCCAAAAGGCCTTTGGCTGGTGGAGGAAGCGAGCATCAGGCTGCATCTGCACAAACCTGTAGCACTTTCGGCACGAAGGAGTCACGGGCAACGACAGGTGCAGGCACTATCGTGCATCAGGTGGCTGCACCAGCCCAGCTCGCCCTTATTGACGACACCGTGGCGCGTCGCGCCTCAGCACCGCGCGGGCAGCTCCTTAAATGGATTGGGAACAAACAGCGGCTCGCCGAGGAGATCGCTTCCTATTTCCCGGAGCACTTCGGTGCGTACTACGAGCCTTTTCTTGGCTCAGGGGCACTGCTTGCGACGGTTGCGCCGAAACGGGCGGTCGCAACAGATTCGTTTCAACCGCTGATCGAGATCTGGCATGCGCTTCGGTATGACCCGGAGACGCTCAAGAAGTGGTATGCCGTCCGTTGGCGTCGGATTGAGACACTGGGCGACAAGGTCAAGGCCTACGAAGCAATCAAGGCCTCGTACAACGCGCAGCCGAATGGAGCTGATCTCGTCTTTCTCTGCAGAGCGTGCTATGGAGGCGTCGTCAGGTTCCGGAAGCACGATGGCTACATGTCTACTCCTTGCGGGCCTCACCGACCGATCTCGCCAGAGTCCTTCGGTCGTCGCGTCGATGACTGGCACAAGCGCACCCTCGGCGCGCGATTCGCCGTAGCCGGGTACGCAGCGACCATGGCTGCGGCGGAACCGGGTGACTTGATCTATTGCGATCCCCCGTACCGCCACAGCCAGTCGATCCTTTATGGGGCGCAGTCCTTCGCTTTCGAGGACCTTCTTGCGGCGATCCGCGCTTGTAAGGATCGAGGGGTCTTCGTCGCGTTGAGCATTGATGGCGTCAAACGCTCAGGCGACCACGTCTGTGACCTTCCAATCCCTCCTGGCCTCTTCAAGCGGGAAGTACTGATCGACTGCGGCCGCTCGATGTTGAAGCGGTTCCAGATGAACGGGCAGTCCCTAGAAAGCGAGGTCGTCGCAGACCGGCTCCTACTGACCTACTAACGCGAGGTCAAAGGCAGGACCGCGAGAAACCGCACGCGAGTTGACGCATCCGACTCGTACGGGACCGGCCAGGTCTCTCAGGGTCGAAGAGGAGGAACGCAGCGATCGGAGAGAGCCGACGCCCGGACTCGAACCGGGGACCCCTTCATTACGAGTGAAGTGCTCTACCAGCTGAGCTACGTCGGCGCGACGGGCTCAGTCTAGCGGCGTTACTTGTTCTTGCCCTTCGCCTTGCCCTGCGAGCCCGGGTCGGCGGGCTCGCCGTTGTCGGCGGGCGGGGCCGGCTCGTTCGTCTTCGGCTTCGGCTCGCGATCAGGCTTCGGAGACTTGGCTGCCGGCGGCGGGGACGCGGGCTTGCCGGCGGGCTTCACCTTCGCCGGCTGCTGCTCGTGTGCTTTGCCCTGCGGAGATTCCGGTTGGCTCGGCGCGGAGGCCGCGGACGGAGGCGGCGGCGTGACGGCTCGAGGCGCGGCCGGCGCGACAACTACGTGCCGCGACCCCGAGTGCTTCTTTGACGCCGTCACGTGCTTCGGCCGAGCCTTGTACGGCGCGACGCGCTGCTGCGAGGAAGGCGCGAAGCTCGGCCGTGGCGTGTCCACGCGCTGCGGAGCCACACGCGTCACGTGTCGCTGCTTCGCCGGTGCGGCCCGAGCTGGAGCCAGAGGAGCGTCATGCCGCCGTCGCTGCGGCTGATCGGTCGCGATTCCGGCGACGAGCCCGGTCAGCGCGACCCCGGCGACCGCCGTCTTGACGAGGGCTCCCGTCGACAGCGCTCCCTTCAGCGCGCTGAGCGCCGCGCCGACGTCGATCGCCTGGCCCACGCGACGCAAGCGCGCCCGCGGCGCCTCGAGCCGCCGGGCCAGGCTGCGCCGCGCGCGGAAGATCAGCGTCTCGACGGCCGACTGCGAGACCTCGAGCTCGGCGGCGATCTCGCGATACGACAGGCCCTGCCACTCGCGGAGGAGGAGCGCGCGCCGCTGCGTGTCGGGCATCTCGGCGAGCGCGTCCTCGAGCGGGATCAGCTCGTCATCGGCCCGCGCAGGCGCCGCGACGGTCTCCTCGACCACCGCGAGGTCGCCGGGCACCTCGACGCGGCGTCGCCGGAACATCGTGCGGTGCCGCGACAGGCAGACGTTCTCGGCGATCTTGAACAGCCACGCCGACTCGGACGTGGGGACGACGCCGCGCGAGAGCCCGCGGAAGGCGTTCAGGAACGTCGTCTGGACGGCGTCCTCGGCCTCCTCGCGGCTCCCGAGCCGGTTCAGGCAGAAGCCGTAGAGACGAGACGCGTAGCGCTCGTACAGGTCGGTCGCTCGGGCGGTTTCAGGAAGGGCGGCCACTCCCACCACTCACTCTGGTGGGGATCGGCGACCACGTACTCGCCCTAAAGGGGGATCGGCGCGACGCCCGCCACGGCGCCGCGAAGCTCGATCAGCAGCGCCTCGAGCGCGAGGCTCGCGTTCACCTGGAGCTCCTCGGCGTCGCGCCACGTCCGCCGCACGACCTCGCACGCGCGCTCGGCGCCGGCGAGGCGCTCGGAGGTCGCGTCCTCGCGCAGCTCTTCGAGCCGGTCGGAGTGGACGACCGCTCCCTCGGCGCCCGCGCCGACGACCACCAGGTCGCGGTACCACGCCGCGAGCTCGTCGAGTGTCGCCAGGAGCTCCTCGCGCTCCGCCCCGCGCGCGGCGCGCCGGACGCGCTGCTCGGCCTCGCGAGCCGGAAGCTCGAACCCTTCGAGCGCCTCCTGCGCGGCCTCGCGCGCCGCCGACCCGCGCGCGCGGATCACCTCCATCAGCCGGCTCGTCGCGGCCGCCGGATCGAAGGCCGGGTCGCGGTAGACACTGCGCGCGACGTCGAGGAGCGCCGCACGGCCCTCCGCGGCGGCCGGGTCGAGCAGCCGCTCCATGCGGTCGAGCCGGCCGGCTGCGAGCCGCGCAAGCGTGGTCTGCTCCTCCTCCCCGAGCCCCGGCGCGCGGCGCGCGATCTCCTCCCGCACCGCCCGCTCCGACAGCCGCCGAAACGGCACGAGCTGGCAGCGCGAGCGGATCGTCTCCGGCAGCGGGCCGAGGTCGTTCGCGACGAGGACGATCACCGCGTAGGACGGCGGCTCCTCGAGGTCCTTGAGGAGCGCGTCGGCGGCGTCCTCGTTCATCAGGTCGGCGCCGAGGACGAGGTAGACGCGGCGGTCGGCCTCGTACGGGCGCATGTGCAGGTCGCGGCGCAGCGCGCGGATCGCGTCGATGCGGATCTGGTCGCCGAGCGGCTCGAGCACGTACAGGTCGGGATGGGCGCGGCGCTCGACCCGCTCCGGCGAGCCGAGCAGCTCCGCCGCGAAGGCGAGCGCGGCCGCGCGCTTGCCGACCCCAGGCGGGCCGTGGAGCAGGTACGCGTGCGCCGGCCCCTCCGCGAGCGCTGCGCGGAGGAGGCGCTTCGCCTCGGGCTGCTCAGGAAAGCTCTCGAACCTGTCCATGGATCTCCACGGCGAGGTCGCGCGGGGACTTCGAGCCGTCGAGCGCGACGACCCGCTTCGGGAACATCGCAGCCAGGTCTCGATAGGCCCTGTCCACGGCGGAGCGAAAGTCACCGCCCTCGCGCTCGATGCGATCGGGATCGGCTCCCGCCCGCCGGGCCGCCTCGGCCGGGTCGAGCAGGATCAGGAAGGTCCGGTCCGGGAGGAGACCACGCATCGCCTGGAGGTTCAGCTCCAGCACGCGCTCGACGCCGAGCCCGCGCGCGATCCCCTGGTAGGCGAGCGACGAGTCGATGTAGCGGTCGCAGACGACGTCGGCGCCGTCCTCGAGCGCAGGGCTGATCACGCGCGCGACGAGCTCGGCCCGCGCGGCCGCGAAGAGGGCCGCCTCGGCCCACGCCGTCAGCTCGGTGCCGTGCAGCAGGAGGTCGCGCACGTGCTCGCCGAAGTCGGTGCCGCCGGGCTCGCGCGTCGCGACGACGTTCCGCCCCTCCGCGACGAGCGCCTCGCGGAGGAGGTCGGCCTGGGTCGACTTGCCCGAGCCGTCCAGGCCTTCAAAGGTCACGAACACGGGAGTCGTAGGATAAGCCGCGAGTGCGAGCGATCGTTACCGGCGGCGCAGGGTTCATCGGCTCGCACGTGGCCGACGCGCTGGTCGCGCGCGGCGACGAGGTGCACGTCCTCGACAACCTGAGCCACGGCAGCCGCGAAAACGTGCCCGACGGGGCACGCCTCCACGAGGGCGACATTCGCTCGGACGCCGACGCCGTCTTCGGCGAGGCCCGGCCGGAGGCGTGCCTCCACCTCGCCGCACAGGCGGACGTGCGCGTCTCCGTCGAGGATCCGGGCTACGACGCCGACGTGAACGTGCTCGGGACGCTGCGCGTACTCGAGGCGGCGCGGCGCCACGGCACGAAGGTCGTCTTCGCCTCCACTGGCGGCGCGATCTACGGCGAGTGCGAGGCGCCCGCGCCCGAGGACGCAGAGCGGCGGCCGCTCGCGCCGTACGGCGCGTCGAAGCTCGCCGGCGAGGAGTACCTCGCGACCTACAACCGCCTCTACGGGAGCGGCCACGTCTCCCTGCGCTACGGCAACGTGTACGGGCCGCGACAGGACCCGCACGGCGAGGCCGGAGTCGTCGCGATCTTCATGGGCCTCCTCGCGGGCGAGGGGACGCCGAAGATCTTCGGCGACGGACGGCAGACGCGCGACTACGTCTTCGTAGGCGACGTCGTCGACGCCACACTGGCCGCGCTCGACCACCCGGGCGGCGTGCTCAACGTCGGCTCCGGCGTCGAGATCTCGGTGCTCGAGCTCTACGACGCGATCTCGCGCGTGTCGGGGATCGAGCGCGACCCCGAGCACGCGGCCGCGCGGCTCGGCGAGCTCCAGCGAAGCGTCCTCGACCCGAGCCGAGCGGAGCGGGAGCTCGGGTGGCGGCCGCGGCACAGCCTCGACGACGGTTTGCGCGCGACGTGGGAATGGATGTCCGCCCCCTCCTAGAGCGGTTCGCCAGAACGAAGGCGGCTCGACCGGTCAGTTCAGACGGACGCGCGGGCGGAGCCCGCACGTCCTGGCGGCGGCGCCGCAAGCGGCGCCTTAGCGGCCCGCGAGCGGAGCCGGGGTGGACGCTCGTCGGGATCCGCGTCGCGTACTGGGTCGGCACGGCGCTCGCGCTCCTCTGGCTCCCGCTTCGCGCGGGGATCGCGCCCTTCCACGCCTACGAGGCGCGGACCGACCTGCTCTTCAACACGTTCGCCCAGTGGGACGCGCAGTGGTTCGTGCACATCGCCGAGCACGGCTACGACTCGAAGCAGGCCACGTCGTTCTTCCCGCTCTACCCGCTCGTCGTCCACGGGGCCGCGGCCGTCCTCCGCTCGACGGTCGTCGCCGGCGTGCTCGTCTCGCTCGTCTCCGCCGGCATCGCCGCGGTGTTGATCGTCGAGATCGCACGCCCGCTCCTCGGCCCCGGAGGCGCGCGCGACTCGTTGCTCCTCGTCGGGCTCTACCCGCTCGCGTTCGTCTTCACGGCGGTGCAGTCGGACGCGCTCTTCCTCGCGCTCTCGGCCGGCGCATTCCTCGCCGCGCAGCGCGGACGCGGCTGGATCGCCGGGATCTGCGGCGGGCTCGCCGTCGCAACGCGGCTCGTCGGGCTCGCGCTCCTGCCGGCCCTGCTGCTCCTGCTCTGGAGGCGCGGCCCCGCGCGCATCGCGCCGCTCGCGCTGCTTCCGGCCGCACTCGGCGGCTACATGCTCTACCTGCACGAGCACGTCGGCGACTGGCTGTCGTTCCAGCACGCACAGCAGATCTACTGGACGCGACACACAGGCCCACTGGGACCGATCAGCGGCCTTTGGCAAGCGTTCGAGAGCGGCCGTCGAGGCGCGGCGGGAGTCCTTCTCCACCTGCCGAGCGGCCAGCAGGCGCCGATGGGCTACGCGGGCAAGTGGCAGGTCGGTACGTGGAACGCGATCCATCTGGCGCTCCTGCTCGTGGCGATCGCGCTCACCTGGGTCGCATGGAAGCGGCTCGGCCCTGCCTTCGGGCTCTACTCGCTCACGACCCTCGCCCTCGTCCTGCTCTCCCCGCCGCCGTACTTCCCGCTTGCGAGCTTCGACCGGTACGTGCTCGTCGACTTCCCGGTCTTCCTCGCGCTCGCCTCGGTGCTCCGCGACCACCCGCGCGCACGCCAGATCGTGCTCTTCACGTTCGCGGCGGTCGGCGCCGTGGCGGCGGTGGGCTACTCGCGCAAGGTCTGGATCGGCTGACCCCTCGGCCGCGACCACCGACCGATCCCACTCGTAGCGCCAGTACGTCGTCCCGGTGTAGAACGACCGCAGGCGTAGGCGCCATTGGCCGGGCGCATCGTCCGGTGCAACCTTCAGCTCGACCGTCTCCAGCGCCTCGTCGAAGCGGTGGAGCGGCAAGCGTCCCTCTCGCGGCCAAAGCTCGACGAAGCGAGGCTCGTCGACCCCGTCTGGATCCGACTGAACCCACCGGTCGGTCACGCAAGTGAGTCTGCCAAGCGGGCCATGCGACCTGGGAGGATCGAGGCCGGACGGGGCGAATCTGGCGGTCCCCGGTGGAGCACTCGATCCCGCAGCCGCTCGACCTCGCCCACCCGTGGCGGACGCGCGCGATCATCGCGGGCGCGGTCGCGGCGGTCGAGCTCGTCGTCCTCCTCGTCGCCGGCATCGTCCTCGTCGCACCCGCGCTCGGCCGGCACGTGCGGCACGCGGCGACGGTGAAGGCCCTCGCGCCCGCAACGCCGAAGAAGCACGCGAGCAAGCCCGAGCAGCCGACGCTCTCCCGCAGCGAGACCTCCGTGCTCGTCCTGAACGGCAACGGCCGGGCGGGCGCCGCGGCAAGCGAGGCGGCGCGGATCCGCGGGCTCGGCTACATGATCGGCGGCGTCGGCAACGCGCCGCAGACGACCTACGGCCGAAGCGTCGTCATGTACCGGCCCAGCTTCCGGCCCGAGGCCGTACGACTCGCGCGCGATGCGCACATCCGAATCGTCACGCCGCTCGACGGCCTGCGCCGCTCACAGCTCCAGGGCGCGCACGTCGCCGTGATCCTCGGCGCCGGTTAGCCGCAGGGCACCTTCCCCGTCTTCCCGGCCTCTTTGTTCACGAGGCGCCGAGCCTCGTCGAGCGGGCCGCCCGGCCGGCTCGTGGGGCCGAACGGGTCGAGCGTGTACGAGCGGTTCAGGTACTGGTAGCCGCGCAGCGGGAAGCAGTCCACCTTGAGCTCGAAGACGCCGTACTCGTACCAGGCCTCGGCGTCCTTCGGCTTGAGGCGAACCGCCTTGTCGTAGAGCCGCTTCGCGCCCGGGATGTTCCCGGCCGAGCCCTCGATCCCTGCCCAGACGAGGAGCGGCTCGAGCGCGAGTGGGTCGTACGAGTGCGACTCGTGCGCAGCCGCGAGCGCCGCGCTGACGTTGCCGCGCTGCACGTCCACGAGGCTCGCCTCCAGCCGCTTCTCTGAGAACCACGGGCTGAGGAGCGAGAGCGCGGCGGCGAGCGCGACGAGCACCGAGCCCGCCGCCCACAGGGTTCGCCGGTCGGCCCCCCGCGGCGGTCGCCCGGCGGCGAGCACCACGCCGACCAGGAAGAACGCCGGGCCGGTCACGGCGACGAAGTCCCAGTCGAAGTCGACGATCGCCCACAAGATGTAGGCAAGGACGCCCAGAGCAAGCGCGAGCGCGGCGGGCCGCTCGTCGTCGCCGAGCCGCCGCAAGGTCGCCCGCATCCCCAGCGCCGCCGCGACCGCCGCGCCGACGAAGAGGAGAAAGCCGACGATCCCAGTCTCGCCCAGGAACTGGAGCGGCACGTTGTGCGGCTCCGTCGTCACGTCGAGCGAGGTCGAGCGCCGCGGCCGGTGGACGAGCACGAAGGAGCCGGCGCCGGTCCCGTCGAGCGGGTGATCGAGGAACGAGCTCCACGATTCCTTCCACCAGGCCCAGCGGTGGTTGGAGCTGAAGCTCGTCACGCGCTGCGGGCCTTCGCTCACGTTCGCCTGGCTCGTGAACTCGTGCGCCCGATCCTGGAGCCATCCACCTGGTCCGCCCGCCTTGATCGTCGAGCCGGCGAAGAGGAGCACGGCGAGCACGGCCACGCCGATCAGCGAGATCCGCACGTACTCGCCGCGCTGCTTCGGCGTGAGCGGCGACTCCGCGTCGGCGCGGAGGAGGGCCGCGGCGGCGAAGGCCACGATCACCGCGCCCATGACGAAGATGGCGCCGAAGACGGCGCCGTCGTGGACGCGGGTCGAGTACGGCTGCGCGTCGTGCGCGATCCCCGGTCTCGTCACCGCCCAGGCCGCGAGCGCGCCGCCCGCCCCGGCGGCGAGCCCGCACGCGACGAGGCTCTCCAGCTTCTCGGGCTGAAGCGCGAGCCAGGCCGCCCCGACCGCGATCGCCACCAGCACACCCGCGCGCGAGTACGCGAGGAGGATCGACACGACCGCCGCATAGAGCAGGACGACTCCCGCGATTCGCACCGCGTGCCGGTGCTCCCGCCGCGCCGCGAGCCAGAGCCCGAGCGCGACGGCCATGTCCGCGAGCAGCGCGAGCGCGTTCCAGTAGTCGATCGGCGAGCGAAGACGCGCGAGCCGGCCGCCGTCCGGGAAGAGCGACGGGACGACCTTACCGAGGAGCGCCCAGCCGACGACGCCCGCGAGGAGCACGGCGAGTCCGGCGGCGACGGTACGCGGCGCGCGGGGGACGAACGCCCCGACGAAGAGGCCGAGGCACGCGAAGGCGAGGTAGACGAGCCCGCGGTTCGTGTACGCCCACGAGCGGTCGGGATCGAGCGACCACGAGATCGACGCGCCGTTCCAGAGCACGAAGAGGCCGGCGAGGGCGAGGAACGCGAGGCCGGTGCGATCGAGCTCCGGCCAGGGCAGCACGCCGAGGAGCGCCGCGGCGAGCAGGGCCGTCGCGGCGAGCACGACCGCCGTCCCGAGCCAGGCGAGCGAGAGGTCGCGCGAGCCGCCGCCGAAGAAGAGCGTCCAGAAGAGGAGAGCCGCCACGCCGCCGCCGAGGACACCTGTCGTGACCGGAAGCGACCTGAGCCGCGGGGCCGCGACTTCCGCAGCCGCACGCATGGGCGCGAAGCTAGCACGCGCATCCGAAGGCGAGTCGCAGCGGCCGCGTCCCTCTTCACAAACGCCTTACAGCCAAATTACGCGAGGATCACGGCCCGTGGCGAGACTGCGCGAAACCCGTGCAGGTCACCGAGCGCGGGAGCCGAACCGTTCTCTACCATCGCCCGTGCTGAAGCCGTTCCTCATCCTCACGACGCTGGCGGCAACGCTGGCTCTTACCGTTTCCGCCGCGCCGGCCTCGGCAAAGACTCCTTGCTGGAAGGTCGTGATCAGCGACTGGTACGTCGACGGCCGCGTCAACGGGACGTACCCGATCCCCTGCTACGAGCAGGCGATCCAGAACCTCCCGGACGACGTCCGCTCCTACGCGGACGCGGCGAGCGAGATCCGGCGGGCGATGCTCGATCAGCTCCGCCACAAGGACCAGCCGCGCGCGAATGGGAAGCGGAAGGTTGCGCCTGTCGTCTTCAGCAGCCACGGCGGTGAGCCGCCGAAGGGCCTCGTCTCCCGGCTGATCGACAAGATCGGCCCCTCGAACGCGGACTCCGTCCCGCTTCCGCTCCTCGTGCTCGCCGGGATCGCCTTCCTGCTCCTCGCCGCAGCCGCGGCGAGCTTCGTCGCGCGCCGCATCCAGGCGCGCCGTGTGATGCCGCAACCGGCCCCCGCTGAGGGGCCGCGCGAGCGGTCCTAGAATCGGGATTCCATCCGGGGGCCTCTCTAGGCTCCCTGGTCCTGCGCCTGAAGGGAGGGCGCCCTCGTTAACCTTCTTCTGGAGGATCGGCATGGCGTCCGCGCGAGAGATTCAGACCCCCGAAACCGGCTCCGAAGAGCTCGGGAACGTCGTCGTCGACGAGGCCGCGAGCCTCGGCGTCAAGCGCTTCTTCACCATCCCGGGGCGGGATCCGTTCGAGGAGATCGAGTGGGAGACGCGCGACGCGTACATCCCGGGGAAGGACAAGCCGGTCTTCGAGCAGAAGGGCGTCGAGTTCCCGAAGTTCTGGTCGCAGACGGCCACGAACATCGTTGCGCAGAAGTACTTCCGTGGGCGCATGTCCTCGCCGGAGCGCGAGCGGAGCGTCAAGCACATGGTCTCGCGCGTGGCCGACACGATCGTCGCGTGGGGCCGCGAGGGCGGCTACTTCGCGAGCGACGAGGAGGCGGACACCTTCGGCTCCGAGCTGAAGGCGCTGCTCGTCAACCAGTACGCCGCCTTCAACTCGCCGGTCTGGTTCAACGTCGGCTTCGAGGAGAAGCCGCAGTGCTCCGCATGCTTCATCCTCTCGATCGACGACTCGATGGAGTCGATCCTGGATTGGATCCGCCGCGAGGGGGTCATCTTCCGCGGCGGCTCGGGCTCGGGGGTCAACCTCTCCAAGCTGCGCTCCTCGAAGGAGCAGCTCTCGAAGGGCGGCTATGCGAGCGGGCCCGTGAGCTTCATGCGCGGCGCCGACGCCTCGGCCGGCACGATCAAGTCGGGCGGCAAGACGCGGCGCGCCGCGAAGATGGTCGTCCTCGACGTCGACCATCCGGACGTCGAGGAGTTCATCTGGTGCAAGGCGCGCGAGGAGGAGAAGGCGCGCGTGCTCGAGCAGGCGGGCTACGACATGTCGCTCGACTCGGGCGACTGGGCCTCGATCCAGTACCAGAACGCGAACAACTCGGTGCGCGTCACCGACACGTTCATGGAGGCCGCCGCCGAGGGCCGGGAGTGGAACCTCACCGCTCGCACGGACGGGTCGGTTGTGGACACGGTCGACGCGCGCCAGCTGCTGGGCCAGATCGCCGAGGCGGCCTGGAAGAGCGCGGATCCGGGCGTCCAGTACGACACGACGATCAACTCGTGGCACACGCTGCCGAACACGGGCCGGATCAACGCCTCGAACCCGTGCTCCGAGTACATGTCGATCGACGACTCGGCCTGCAACCTGGCCTCGCTGAACCTGATGAAGTTCCGGCGCGAGGACGGCGAGCTCGACGTCGAGGCGCTCGAGCACGCGGTCGACACGATCTTCCTCGCGCAGGAGATCCTCGTCGGCTACTCGTCGTACCCGACGCCGGAGATCGAGCGGAACGCGAAGGCCTTCCGCCAGCTCGGCCTCGGCTACGCGAACCTCGGCGCGCTGCTGATGTCGCGCGGCCTGCCGTACGACTCCGACGAGGGGCGCGCGTACGCGGCGGCGATCACGGCGCTCATGACCGGCCGCGCTTACCGCAAGTCGGCCGAGATCGCGAAGCGGATGGGCGCCTTCGCGGGTCACCAGCCGAACGCGGCGGCGATGCTGAGCGTGATGTCGAAGCACCGCGCGGCTGTGGGGAACATCGAGCACGCCTTGTCGGTTCCGGACGACCTGCTGGCCGCGTGCCGGCGCGCCTGGGACGAGGCCCTCGATCTCGGCGAGGTCAGCGGCTATCGCAACGCGCAGTCGACCGTGCTCGCGCCCACGGGGACGATCAGCTTCATGATGGATTGCGACACGACCGGCGTGGAGCCCGACTTCTCGCTCGTCAAGTCGAAGAAGCTCGTCGGCGGCGGCGAGCTCACGATCGTGAACCGCAGCGTGCCGATGGCGCTCGAGAAGCTCGGCTACGCGCCGACCGAGCGCGAGGAGGTCGTCGCGTTCATCGACGAACGCAACACCGTCGTCGGCGCGCCGTACCTGAAGACCGAGCACTACCCGGTCTTCGACTGCGCGGTCGGCGAGCGCGCGATCCACTACTCCGGCCACGTGAAGATGATGGGCGCCGTCCAGCCGTTCATCTCGGGCGCGATCTCGAAGACGGTGAACCTGCCTGAGACGGCCACCGTCGACGAGGTGCGCGAACTCTTCGTCGACGCGTGGCGGCTCGGCGTGAAGGCGATCGCGATTTACCGCGACAACTGCAAGGTCGCGCAGCCGCTGTCGGGCAAGAGCGACAAGCTTGAGCTCCCGGCGACGCCGCCCGTTCCGCTGACGCAGCGCCGCCGGCTCCCCGAGGACCGCGTCGAGGTCGGCCGCAAGTTCCGTGTCGGCGACTACGAGGGCTACATCCACGTCGGCCTGTACGAGGACGGCACGCCCGGCGACATCTTCGTGGACATCGCCAAGGAGGGCACGACCCTCGCGGGCCTGATGAACTCGTTCATGATCTCCGTGTCTCTGGGGTTGCAGTACGGCGTGCCCCTGGAGGTCTACGTCTCGAAGTTCGCGCACATGCGCTTCGAGCCGAGCGGCCAGACGAACGACGCGGACATCCGCGTGGCGAAGTCGATCGTCGACTACATCTTCCGCTGGATGGGCAAGCGCTTCCTGACCGCCGACCAACAGGAGGAGATCGGGATCATGTCGGCGGAGGTGCGAGCCCGGCTAGCGCAGTCGTACGCGAACGGCGGCGCCGACACCGCTCCGCCGGAGCCGGCCGCCCCTGCGGGCCAGACGGCGCTGTTCAACCACTGGGAGGACGCGGTGGAGTGCGCCCGCTGCGGAGGCCGCATGGTGCGGACGGGCTCGTGCTACACGTGCCGCGACTGCGGCACGAACACTGGCTGCAGCTAACGCCGCTCAGGCAGAGGTAGGCGACGGCGGTCACCGCGGCCTCGGCGGCTGCGCGAGACCGTGCCGCAGTCCTTGCAGTCGAGCTTCGAGCCGAGTCCCTGGACCGGTTCGTGGCGGCGAAGCTTGGGACGGTAGAGGAGGTAGTCGAGCGGCGCCTGCTCCGCTACGAGGCAACCCATCATCAGCAAGAAGTCCGTCACCGCTTCGGCAGCCAGGCGCGTGTTGAGCGTGATGACGCTCGGCGCAGGCACCTCCTCGAGGTAGCGATTGCGTTCACGCTCGGCCTTCCCGACCGCCTCGTTCTGGATCTTCGTTGGATCGATCAGCCTGGCGCAGCGGAGACATCCCTGGCGCGGTAGCACAAGTCGCAGGTTGCTGCGGATATCGTCGACGCGCCCGCTCTCGGAGTCGACGTCGATCCGCGTGCCGAGCTGGATGCCGGGGATCAGGTACTGGTGGCAGATGATGTTGAAGAGCTGGCGCGCAAGGTGCTGATCCGCGGCGAGAAAAATGAAGTCGCAGTCGATGAGTTCGATGGCGGCTCGCCGCTCTACCACGCTCTCGGGGATGCCGTTGAACGTGAGCTTCGGGTTCGCCCGCTTCGCAACCCGCCGAGCAAGACGCACCTTGCGCGTCGAGAACCGATCGAGCAGCGGGTTGACAGCATCGAAGCGCCGGAGGGGCATCAGCGCGTCAAGCCTGCGTGATTCAGGAAGCCGCGGCAGGTTTGTCGGCTCGACGCGTTCCGGGTCGATGGCCACGATCGTCCCGACGCCGACGCGAGCGAGCATCGAGATCAACGGCAGGCCGACACCCCCAGCTCCGATCACTCCAACCTTGAGCTGGCCAAGGAGGTGCTGGCCGCGATCCCCGAACCAACGAGCTTGTCGGTCGAAGGTGATGTCGGCTCTCGGCGGCCTCGGCGGCGGCTCCGGGTAAAGGCGGACGACATTCCTTCCGACGACGATCGACTCCTTGATGGGGCGCCGGACGCGGTTGGGCGTCCAGATGTCGCCTGCAACGGCGTTCTCCGCGAAGACGAGCGCACCAACCGGACCGCCAGTGATGTCGAGAAGGGCAGGATAGCCGCGCTCGTGTGAGGTGTTGTCGGGCCCGCTGAACTCGACGTGATCGCGCCCGCCATGGTTGTGCACGGCGAGATAGATCAGCTGCTCGTCGCGGCAGTAGCGGAACCTTTCGCTGACGAAGCGAGGCGTGAGCATCCGGTAGCCCCGCCGCCCGGGGCACGAAGTCGAGGCCGTCGATCGCCTTGTGCAGCTCCCTGGCGAGGAGGCGAGTCCCGCGAGCGGTCTCAGCGATCCCGGCGGCGATCACCGCACCGTGCTCGTCGTCGTCGCCAGGAAAGAGGTGGGTGACGAGGTCGGCGTAGAGCCACTCGTCCATGACGACCGTCCACGGCTCCTTCATCATCGCGTCCTCAGAAACTCGATTACCCGCAGAAGCTTCATCAGCGGCGTATCGGTATCGCCGTTTCGATTGTTCGAGCGCCGCGAGACCTGGATCGCGGCGACGTTGAAGCCCGGCATCTGGTGACCACGTGTCATGGCCGTGGGGAGGTTCCCGTCCGGGTGCTCGTTCGGGGCCAGATCGGGCGATCCGCTGTAGCGGACGGCAGGGTCGATGAAGTGCGGGTAGACGTCAGCGTCTTCCGCGTAGCTGACGTGGAAGCCGATCCAGGACCGCCGCGGCGCGAAGTGGCCGCCGATATCGACGTCATCGACGACCACGTAGGCGCCGCCCGAGTCGTCCTCCTTCACACGCACGGCGTGGCCCGCCATCCCCTCACGAAGGTCCTCCAGGCCGGCCTCGACGTGCTCGACCACTAGGAGTCGTCGTCTCCGTCGTTCGCGGTGAACTCGGACTTGTCGGTGACGGTTATCGTCTCGTCGTTGTCGATCTCGCGGGCCGGATGCCCGGGCGTAGCCTCCAGGACGAGGTGGAAGTCCTCCTCGATCTGGACGCCCTGCGCGATCGCGGTCTGCTTGATCTGCAACCCGTTGACCCTGCGCGACGCGAGCGTCACGGGCTTCGTGTTCACGTGGACGATCACCGTCCCGTGCTTACCGTGCTCCTGATCGGCTTCTGCTGATGTTTGTGACATTGACCTCCACTCGAAGAATAGTTTGCATGACCGACCTTCCCGGGAACCGTAGCGGCCATGTCCGCTAGAGTCAATACGACTTTCGTTCTGAGCGATTCTAGGTCAGCAATACTGACTGTCAGGAACATTGACGTCAGAACGGCTGCGGAGTCATACTTCCTACGTGGACACGCTGTATCGGGCCTTCGGCCGCAGTCTTCGTGCCGCGCGAGGTGACGCGGGCCTAACGCAGCGTCAGGTCGCCGAGCGCGTCGGACTGACTCGCACGTCGATTACCAACATCGAGCGTGGGAATCAGCACATCGCTTTGCACCAACTCTTCCTGCTCGCGGGAGCGGTCGGGGTCGAGCCAACCACACTCCTGCCTCACGATGAGGTGTCGCTCGAGGACCTCGTACCCGGACGAGCCCTTAAGAAGCTCGATGCGGATGCTGAGGAGAGGGCGTTCGCCGTCCGAGTGCTCCAGAAGAATGAACGTGTGACAGGAGCGCCCCGGCGTCGGGCCGATGAATAGGCCCAATTCCGCCGAGCAGAGAGCAATCGGACTTCTCCAAGATCTAGGCTTCGATGAAGTTCTCCCCGTGCCCATCGAAGATGTGGCAAGAAGATTGGGCGCCGCGATCGACTACGAACCTTACGAGGGAGAAGTATCCGGCATGCTCTATAGAAGCGACGGTCACACGCTCATCGGCGTCAACTCACGACACGCGAAGACGCGTCAGCGCTTCACGATCGCGCATGAGATCGGACATCTCCACATGCACAAAGGCACGCCGATGTTCATCGATCGCTTCGTGCGCGTGAACCGCAGAGACGGCGTCTCAAATCGACAGGAGGTCGAGGCGAACTCGTTCGCCGCCGAACTGCTGATGCCGCGCAAGCTCGTTGCCCGCGAGGTTGACCGCGTCTTGTCGAAGAGGCGCAGCATCTCACCGCCTGATCTGGCAATGATTCTCGCGCAGTCTTTCGGCGTCAGCACAGAGGCGATGCAATACCGACTCACTAACCTCGGCGTGCTCGACCCATCCCCGTTGATCGACTAGACCATTCGACAGGCGGACGCAAGAACGCCGATCCGCTGTCACGCCGGCGTATCGCAACTACTAGTAGCGCCGACGGGAGAGGCAGGCGCACGCTAAATCCTCGCCGGCCTCTCCCGAACCTTCGCTAGTGCAACTGGCCGCGGATCGCCCCGCCCGTGAACGCCGTCGTGTGGTAGTTCACGTAGTAGGCGCTCGGGTTCGCGCACAGGGCGGCGCCGGTCGTGCCTGCGTTCGGCGTTGCGATGCCGCGCTGCTTGATGTAACGCGCGCTCGTCGGTGGCGACGGCGCCACGAACAGCGGCACCACGATCGGGCCGGGGACGCCCACCGGGGCCTGGTGGATGTGACCCGCGACGAACGTCTCGTGCGCCCTGTTGAGGATCTTCGTCTTGAACTCGATCGTCCCGTCGGTTCGCACCTTGATGTCGGTGTGGCCCTTCGCGACGGACGTCGAGCCGGTCGTCTCGTTCTTGGCCGCGAGCTTCGCGTGCAGCACGCACAGCGTGCCGTGCCGGTTCTTCGCCGGCGCCGCGCTCGCCGTGAGCGCGACGGCCACGCACGCCGCAGCCAGACAGAGAATCAAACGCCGCATATAGCCTCACTCCCCCTTCGCGTACGTTGACTCCGTAGACACCTGCCCGGAGCGCCCGAACTCTAACCTGTTGCAGATGCAACTTCGCGATGTCGCGCCCGGGCTTTGGATCTGGCGGCTCGAGCACCCCGCCTGGACGCCTGAGCAGGACTGGCGGCCGGAGGTCGCCTCGACCTGCGTCGAGTCCGGCGGAGAGGTCGCCGTGCTCGACCCGCTCGCGCCGCCTGACGACGCAGACGAGGTCTGGGCGAAGCTGGACGCGAACCCGCCCACGCTCGCCGTCGTCCTCAAGCCGGATCACGTCCGGGACGTCGACCTCTTCGTCCGGCGCTACGGCGCGCGCGCATGCGGGCCGGCGCTCTTCTGGCGCGACGACGTCCCGGAGACCGAGCTCGAGCCGATCGAGCCGGGCAGCGAGCTTCCCGGCGGGCTCGTCGCGCTCTACGACGGGCGCGGCCGGAACGAGACGCCGCTCTGGCTCCCGGAGCAGCGCGCGCTCGTCTTCGCGGACGCGCTGACCGCGCCGGAGGGCGAGCTCCGCATCTGGTCGACGGCCTGGCACGAGGAGCGCGCACTCCCCGCGCTGCGGGCGCTGCTCGAGCTCCCGTTCGAGCACGTCATCGTCTCCCACGGCGAGCCGGTGCACGACCGGGCCGCGTACGAGCGGGCGCTCGAGCTTCCGCCTTGGGGGTAGGCGAGCCCACCTTCTTCGCCGAGCCGGCCGACTTTCGCGCCTGGCTCGAGGAGAACCACGAGCGCGCGTCCGAGCTCTGGGTCGGCTTCCACAAGAAGGCGACCGGGCGGTCGAGCATCACCTGGCCGCAGGCGGTCGACGAGGCGCTCTGCTTCGGCTGGATCGACGGCATCCGCCGCAGCCTCGGCGACGAGAGCTACATGATCCGCTTCACGCCGCGCAAGGCGCGGAGCACGTGGAGCGCCGTCAACATCGCGCGCGTGAAGGAACTCGTCGCAGAGGGGCGCATGCGGCCGGCCGGGCTCGCGGCGTTCGAGGCTCGCTCGGACGACCGGTCGGCGATCTACGCCTACGAGCAGCGGCACGACGCGAAGCTCGCGCCCGAGCAGGAGCGCGAGTTCCGCGCCAACCCGCGCGCGTGGGAGTTCTTCCAGGGCCAGCCGACTTCGTACCGGAAGACCGCGCTTTGGTGGGTCGTCAGCGCGAAGCGCGAGGAGACGCGGGCGCGGCGGCTCCGCACGCTGGTCGAGGACTCCGCGAACGGTCGCAGGCTGCGGCACCTCAGTCGCTAGCATCGGCGCGTGGCCGAGCCGGACCGTCGCTTCCTCTCGCCGGACACGCTGCCCCGGCCGTTCGGGTACAGCCACGTCGTCGACGTGCCGGCGAACCGCATCGTGTTCCTCTCCGGCCAGGTTCCGCTCGATGCGGCGGGCAACCTCGTCGGCGAGGGCGACTTCGCCACGCAGGTTCGCCAGGTCTTCGAGAACCTCTCCGCAGCGCTGGCCGCGGCCGACGCGTCCTGGAGCGACGTCGTGAAGCTCGACTACTTCGTCCGCGACATCGGCGAGGTGGCCGCGTTGCGCGCGATCCGCGACGAGTACGTGAACACCGAGCAGCCGCCGGCGAGCACGCTCGTCGAGGTGAGCCGGCTCTTCCGGGACGATGTGCTCGTCGAGATCGAAGCCGTCGCCGTCAAGTAATACTTCCGGAAGTGAAGCGGATGGCCGACCCGTACCGGGACCTCGACGTCATCGATTCGCGCGCGCCGCGGTTCAACCAGGCGACGATCGGCGTCCTCTCGGCGCTCGCGGTCGCGACCGGCTGGTGGTGGCTCCTCGGCGTCCTCGCCGCGCAGCTCGCGGTCGGGCTCACGCTCGGGCGGCGGTTCTGCCTCCCGTGCCTCGCGTACTTCGCGCTCGTCCAGCCGCGGCTCGGCGAGGGGCCGCTCGAGGACTCGCGGCCGCCGCGCTTCGCGAACCTCGTCGGCGTGGTCTTCCTCGCCGCGGCCACGGCGGCCTACGCGGCGGGCCTCTCGATCCTCGGCGCCGTCCTCGGCGGGCTCGTCGCGGGGCTCGCGCTGCTCGCCGCCGCGACCGGCTTCTGCACCGGCTGCGAGGCGTACAAGCTCGGGCGGCTGCTCCTCGGGCGGCCGTTCGTCTCCTGCCCGCTGCCGCCGCTCGCGCCGCGCCGCTAGGTCGGCCAGCGTGGCGCGCGCTCCGGCTGCGGCTCGAGCGTGGCCCAGTCGTCGCGCGGCGGCGCGAAGACGTCGATCACGACCGCGCCCTCCGGGCCGGCGACCGCCTCGTGCGGCGTGTTCGACGGGATCGTCCACGTGTCGCCGGGGCCGAGCTCGTGCCTCTCGTCGCCGATGCGGAAGGACATCGAGCCGTGGAGGACGAGGCCGAGCTGCTCGTTCTCGTGCTGGTGCTCCGCGACGACCGCGCCCGGGTCGAGCTCGACGACGGCCAGCGTGAGCCGCTCGCCGGTGACCATGCGCGCCGCGATGGCCTGCCACACGGGGACGGGTGCGATCCGCTCCAGCTTCTCGAACGCGCTCACCCGAGCGATCGTATCGTCCGGGTGCGTGACGCCCGAAGGACTCGTCTACCGGCCGGAGCTCTTCTCCGAGGCTGAGGAGCGCGCCCTCCTCGACGAGCTCGAGCGGCTCGAGTTCCACGAGATCCGGATGCACGGCGTCGTCGCGAAGCGCACGGCGCGGCACTTCGGCGTCGACTACGACTACGAGCGGCGGGCCGCGGTGGAGGAGGCCGAGCCCATCCCGGACTGGCTCGTCCCGGTGCGCGGTCGCGCGGCTGAGCTTGCGGGCGTCGAGCCGGAGGAGCTCGCGGAGATCCTCGCGCAGCGCTACCCGCCCGGCGCACAGATCGGCTGGCACCGCGACGCGCCCGCGTTCGGGATCGTCGTCGGCATCTCCCTCGGCTCGGCCGCCCGGATGCGCTTCCGCCGCGACAAGGGCGGCGCGCGCCACACCTTCGAGCTCGAGCTGGAGCCGCGCTCCGGCTACGTCCTCGCCGGGGAGGCGCGCACCGCCTGGCAGCACCACGTCCCGCCGGCGAAGGCGCTCCGCTACTCGCTCACCTTCCGCACGCTCCGCCGCCGCCGCCGCGCGTAAGACTCCGCCGATGGAGAACATCTTCACCGCGGAGCTGAAGGACGAAGGCGACTATCGCCGCGCGCGCGTCGGCGCCCGAGCCGGTGCGAAGCACCTCGGGCTCACCGTCTACGAGCTGGCGCCCGGGCAAGGCATGGACTTCCACTACCACTTGCAGCGCGAGGAGCTCCTGGTCGTGCTCGAGGGGACGGTCACGGTCCGCACCGGCGAGGCCTGGAAGGACGTGCCCGCCGGCGGGGTCGTCGCCTTCCCGCGTGGCGAGCGCGGCGCGCACGGGTACGAGAACCGCAGCGACCAGCCCGTCCGCCTGCTCATGTTCAGCGAGCAGAACGCGCCGAACGTGAGCGTCTACCCGGACGAGAAGCAGGTCGGCATCTACGACGTCGCGGATCCGCGCGAGCGCCGCTTCGGCGCGCTCTTCAACCTCACCGACGCCGTCGAGGGGTACGGCGGAGGCGAGCCGCAGCCGTAGTCCACCCCTCGACTCCGGCCGATCAGCGGTTTAGGGTCAAAGCATGACCAGACGACACGGCGTGATGGCGCCGCCCCCGCATGACGGTCCGGCGCGGCCAGGGTTGATGGCCGCCGATCCGGCCGCGGCGCTCGACCACGCCTCGGCGATCCGCAGCCTGCTCTGGATTGTGGCGGGCGCGCTCGCCGCCCTCGAGTTCCTCCTGCACGCTGCCCCGAAGGGCTAAGACGTAACGACGGCGCTGCCCGCGAGCGCGAACGCGCAGGCCTCGTCCATCGTGAGTAGCAGCCCCTCCTCGTAGCGCAGCGAGTACGTCTCCGTCCCGAGCTGCGAGAGCGTCCGCGCGAGCCACCGGTCGTAGAGGATCTGGTCGTCCGGCTGCCGGAGCGCGCCGATCGACGCGCGCACGGCGTCGCTCGCGCCGAAGAGCGTCGCCGCCCGCTCGGTCTCGCCGACGGTCGCCGCCAGGCCCGCGTAGGTGTCGAGGCACACCGCCACGCCGTGCGGCTCACCGATCTCGCGCGAGAGGGCCAGGCTCTCGTCGAGGAGCTTCCGGGCTCGCTCGGTCTCGCCGAGCTCGATCAGCGCCGCGGCCAGCGAGCGCGAGGCCGCCGCGATCTCGTGGTTCACGCCCGCCTCGCGCGCGAGGTCGCGCGCCTCGGTCAGCCACCTGACCGCCTTGGGCACGTCTCCCGCGGTCAGCTCGAGGAGGCCGAGGTTCTCCTTCGCGAGCGCCTGGCCGCGGATGTCCTCGAGCGAGGCGAAGTGGTCGATGCTCTCCGCGTAGAGCTCGCGGGCGGCGTCGTGCTCGCCGCGGAAGAACGCAAGGTTGCCCAGGTTCGTCAGCGCGGCCGAGATCGTGTCGGGCGCGTCGGCGGCGCGGGCCGTCTCGAGCGCCGCCTCGAGGGCCTCGCGTGACGCGTCGAAGTCGCCCTGCTCGCCGGCGAGGATGCCGACGCCGTTCAGGGCGCGGGCGCGCAGGGCCGACGGCTCGGACGAGCTCGCCGCCAGCGTCCGCTCGAGCGCCTCGCGCCCCTCGGCGAGGTGCCCGTGGATCGACCAGAAGCGGCGGATCGCGACCGCGAGCCGCAGGCCGGACAGCGGATCACCGGAGTCGAGGGCGAAGTCGAGCGCGGCGCGCATGTTGTCGTGCTCGTCCTCGAGGCGCGCGAACCAGGCGATCTGGTCGGCAGCGAAGAGCTCCGGCTCGGCCGCCTCGGCGAGCGCGAGGAAGTGCTCGAGGTGTCGCCGCTTCAGCTCCTCCGCCTCGCCCGACCGGCCGAGGTGCTCGAGCGCGTACTCGCGCACCGTCTCGAGCATCGAGAAGCGGAGCTCGTCCTCGCCCTGCTGCCGGACGAGGCTCTCGTCGACGAGACCCGCCAGCGAGTCCAGCACCACGTCGCCGTCGGCGCACACCGCCTCCACCGAGCCGAGCGTGCACCCGCCCTCGAAGACGGCGAGGCGCGCGAAGAGCAGCTGCTCCTCCTCGCCGAGCAGGTCGTGGCTCCAGTCGAGGGTGGTGCGCAGCGTCTGCTGGCGCGCCGGCGCGTCGCGCCGGCCCCCGGTGAGGAGCTGGAGCCGGTTGCCGAGCCGCTTGAGCAACGTCGCGGGCGCGAGGAGCTTCGTCCGCGCCGCGGCGAGCTCGATCGCGAGCGGCAGGCCGTCGAGGCGCCGGCAGAGCTCGGCGACCGCGGCCGCGTTCTGCTCGCTGACGACGAAGCTCGAGTTCGCGGCCTGCGCCCGCTCGACGAAGAGCTCGGCCGCCTCGTCGTCGGCGAGCGGCGGCACGGCGAACTCGCGCTCGGCGGCGACGTGGAGCGGCGCCCGGCTCGTGGCGACGAACGTCATGCGCGGCGCCGCCTCCACGAGGCGGGCGACCAGCGTCGCAGCGTCCATGATCTGCTCGAAGTTGTCGACGAGGAGAAGCAGCTCCGCGCCGGCGAGCGCTTGCACCAGCACCTCCTCCGGATCCTGCGCCGAGTCCGGGAGGTCGAGCGCCTGGAGGATCGCGCGCGGGACGATCGCCGGGTCGTGGATCGTCGCGAGCTCGGCCATCCGCGCGCCGTCCCTGAACTCGGGCGCGAGCCGGCGGGCGAGCTCGATCGCGAGCCTCGTCTTGCCGATGCCGCCGATCCCGGTCAGCGTGACGAGCCGGACGTCGTCGCGCCGGCAGAGCTCGGCGAGCGTCGCGAGCTCGCGCTCGCGGCCGAGGAGCGGGGTCGGCGGCGCGGGGATCCCTTCGGCGCTTCCGCCGCCCGAAGGCGTGTCGAGCGACGGATCGTGCGCAAGGATCGCCTGCTCGAGCTGGCGCAGCGACTCGCCCGGCTCGATCCCGAGCTCGTCCACGAGGGTGCGGCGCGTCCGCTGGTAGACGGCGAGCGCCTCCGCCTGGCGGCCCGAGCGGTACAGCGCGAGCATGAGCTGGGCGCGCAGCCGCTCGCGGAACGGGTTCTCGACGATCAGGTGCTCGAGCTCGGCGACGAGCGGGCCGTGCCGGCCGAGGGCGAGGTCGGCCTCGATCCGGTCCTCGAGCACCGCGAGCCGGAGCTCCTCGAGCCGCGCCGCCTCGGCTTGCGCGAACTCCTCCAGCGCGAGGTCGGCGAGAGCCGGGCCGCGCCAGAGCGCAAGGGCGGCGCCGAGGGCCTGCGCGGCGGTGGCTGCGTCGCCGATCCCGAGCGCGGCGCGGCCCTGGTGCGCGAGCTCCTCGAAGCGCGCCAGGTCGAGCGCTTCGGGCTCGACGGCAAGCCGGTAGCCCGGCGGAACGGTCTCGAGCGAGCCCTCGGGCAGGAGCTTCCGGAGCTGCGAGACGTAGACCTGGAGCGTGTTCTTCGCCGTGTCGGGCGGGCGGTCGCCCCACAGGGCGTCGATCAGGCGGTCGGCCGAGACGGCGGTGTTCGCCTCGAGCAGCAGAATCGCAAGCAGGGCACGCTGTTTCGGGCCGCCGAGCGTGAGCTCGGTGCCCTCCCGGGTCACCTTGAGCGGCCCTAGAAGGCCGAACTCTGCCCTTTCAGCACCCATTTTCAGGTTCTTAGCACGATTTCAGCGTTCCTTCAGCGCCCCGAGGGATGCTGCCGCCGTGAATTCGATCTCAAGCATCGACGCGAATCCACCGGGAGAGCCGGGGTGCCGTCAGGCCGGCTACTCCCAAACCGCAGGGTGGAGGGCCGCACCCCCGGCCCAGGGGCCGTCTGAAGGGAGGAGCCATGAAGGGCGCAAGCAGCTGGAACTAATCGGTGGAGGGGCCGCGTCGGGCGGCGTTACGACGCCGCCCTTCCCCCACGCGCTGAGGTGGGCGTGGTGACGAAAGCCTCGCGCCTCGTCCCGGAACGGCTGCGGCGACCGCTACGGTCGCCGTCGTTCCGCCGCCTCGCACTCGGCAAGGGCATCTCGTACCTCGGCGACTGGCTGATGGTCGCGGTGCTCGTCGGGTGGGTGTACGAATCCACGGCGTCCATCGCCCAGGTTGCGACGCTCATGGCGATCCGGCTGCTGCCGCCGATCGTGGGGGGAGGCGTAGCAGCGTCGCTCGTCGACCGGCTGCCGCGGCGCCGCGTGCTCGTCTCGAGCGAGCTCGCGTGCGCCGCGACGGTCGGCGGAGCCCTCGTCGGCGTCCTCGTCGACTCGCGGCCGATGGTCTTTGCTTTCGTAGGGTTGTGCGGCCTGGTCGGGATGATCTCGACCGTGGCCGGCAACGCCCTCATCCCGATGGTCGTCGAGGCGGAGGAGCTTCCTGCCGCCAACGCGATCCACTCGGTGGGGCAGGAGGCGGCGATGGCGTTGGGGGCCGTCGTCGGGGGCATTACGCTCGCAGCCGGGGGGGCGACGGCCGGACTGGCCGCGAACCTCGCCAGCTACGCCATTGCCGTCCTCTTCTTCATCGGTATTAGGGTCGACGACGAGCGGGCGGAGCCGAAGGTCGCCAGGGCGCGCGGAGGCTTCGCGTCCGGGCTGCGTTACGTGCTCGCCCGCTCGACGCTCGCCGTCGTCGTCGGCTCGTTCGCCCTCTTGACGCTCGCCACGGGCCTCGTGAACGCGACGCTGCCGAGCTTCACGTCCGGCCTCGGCTTGGGCGCGAGCGGCTACGGGTTCGCCCTCGCCGCGCTGGCGACGGGCATGATCGTCGGCGAGGCCATCACGGGCGCGGCCGCGAGCCGCGTCGACGCCAGGTGGCTCGCGCCGGGCCTGGCCACGATGGGCTGCCTCTTCGTCGCCTTCGCTTGGTCGGGCAGCGCGCTCGTCGCGCTCGCCCTGCTCGGCGGCTTCGGCGTCGCGAACGGGTTCGCGGAGGTCGTGATGATGACCGCGATCCAGCAGCACGCGGACGGCGCGTACCACGGCCGCGTCTTCGGTGTCGGCTCGACGATCTGGCGGACGACGATGCTGGGCGCGGTCGTCGCCGCTCCGGCCGTGCACGCCGTCGCGTCTCCCTCGCAGGCGATCACGCTGGCCGCGATCGTCCTCTTCCTCGGCTCGCTGACGGTGGCGACCGCGCTCCGCCGCCGCGAGGCCGTGCCGGCGCACGCAGCCTTCTGAGAATCAGACTCAGGCCACGTGCATGCGGGAGGCGAGGTGCAGCTCCGCCTCCGGCTCCGCTGCGACGAGCGTCGGCTCGGTGCGAGCGAGCTCCTCGAGTGCGGCCACGACGCGCGGGCAGAACTGGCTGCCCGTGTGCTCGCGGATCTCGGCGAGGGCGGCGATCGTGGAGCGGGCCGGCCGGTAGGGCCGGGCGCTCGTCAGCGCGTCGAACGCGTCCGCGACGAGCACGATCCGCGCCGGCAGCGGGATCTGGTCGCCCGCGAGCCCGTCCGGGTACCCGGTCCCGTCGATCCGCTCGTGGCTCGACCGCGCGCACTGGCGGACGATCGGGTGGAGCTCGAGCTCGGAGAGGATGTAGTCCGAGATCACCGGGTGCGTCTTCACGACCTCCCACTCGTTCTCGTCGAGCGGCGCCGGCTTGCGCAGGATCTGCTCGGGGATACCGATCTTCCCGATGTCGTGGAGCAGGGCGCCGATCTCGATCGCCTCGAGCTCCTCGCCACGGAAGCCGAGCTTCCGGGCGAGCGCGAGCGCGAGCGCGGCCACGCGCTCGGTATGGCCGCCCGTGTAGACGTCCTTCGCCTCCATGCTGCGGGAGAGCGCCGCGATCGTGTCGCGGTGGGCCCGCCGGAGCTTGAGGTTCGCCTGCCGGATCTCGTCCACCGCGGCCGTCGTCCGCTCGAGGTACTGGCGGACGGAGAGCATCATCAGCGCCGGCGGCAGCGCGAACGCGGCGAGGCCGGCGATCCCGGTCTTCTCGTACGCGATCGACGCGGCGAGAGCCACGGGCCCGAAGAGCGCGAAGTGGAAGCGCGCCCAGTGGAAGCGCTCGAGCCAGATCGTCCGCCAGGAGGCGCCTTCGGCCAAGCTCATCGCGAGGCAGAGGAGACCGTTGTTGAGCGCGGCGAACACGCAGCCCGCGAGCACCGCCGCGCCGGGCCGCCACGCGTCGGAGGCATGGAAGATCACTGACGCCGCCGCCGCGGAGACGGCGAAGTTGGCGCCGTCGAAGATCGCCTTGTGAAGCTCGCCACGCCGCCGGAGCCACTGGGCAAGCGCAGCGACGACCGCGATCGCCATCGCGGTCCCGGTGTCGACGAGGAAGACGCTCGCGAGCATCCCGATCGCCGAAACGCTCACGCTCCCGCGTCCGTACACGCGCACGGAGAAGAGCTGGAGGACGAGCGTCAGCGCGAGTAGCGTCGCGACACGGCCGGGCTGCTCCGCCACCGTCTTTGCGACGCTCTGCACCACCGCGACGAGCACAGCCGACGCGACGATCGCCGACGTGACGACGAGCGTGGTCACGCGATCGTCGCGCGTTGCGCCCAGCGCGGACGAGGGCTCGATCCGGGCGAGCCCGGACACGGCAGGCCGTAGGAGCGGAAGGGGACGCCGCATGTGCACGAAAGCTTCGGTCTAGGTGGGGAGACCTGTCCTTAGCGTCGCGGCAAACCGCGCCTGAGCGCCTCCCCTGTCCGGGGGAATCGCGCTTATTGCCTCAGATGCTCAGATGCGGAGGATTCGAGGCCGGCGCGTGCCTTCCTCGATCCGGTCGACCACCTCGCGGCCGATCCAGTTCACCGCCCAGACGACCACGACCACGCCCACGTACGTCCAGAAGCCGTCGATCGAGAAGTTCGGCGCGATCCATTCCGCGAGGACGACCATCGCGATGTTGATCGCGAGGTACGCGAACCCGAGGGTGACGATGATCAGGGGCAGCGTCAGGACGGCGAGAACCGGCTTGAGCACGGTGTTCGCGATCCCGAGTACCGCGGCGCCGATCAGATATGCCGCCCAGCCGTGGATGCGGACACTTCCCCACAGCGCGTTCGCGACCCAAAGGGCCGCAGCGTTGATCGCCCAAGCGGTCGCGAGACGCACGAGCCACGGCATGTCGAGAAGTCTACGCGGACGACCTCAGCGAGCCTTGCGGGCGCTAACGACGCATCGGAATGCCGTGGCTCGCGAGGATCTCGAGCGCCTGAGCGGAGGCAATTCGCGCAACCCTCGTCCCTCGCACCATCACCTTGAAGATCGCCGGCTTCCGACCGTGAGCCGGGTAGAACAGGCCGTGCTGCGTGGCCTGGCGCGGATCGGTTGGGGCCGGAAGGAAGTTCCAGTTCCAGAACTCGGCGAGGTCGAAGCGCGGCCGCCGGGCGAGACCGCGCAGCGCCGCGCGCTTCGCTCTCGGGCCCTCGCCGATCGCCACCAGCAGCTTGAGGTTCTCGCTCCTTTCGTCGAGGAGCACCGGATGCGCGAGGCCGGGGCCGCTCACGAGGATGTAGTTCGGCTCCGACGCATGCGCCGGCGCGGCGAGGACGACGGCAGCGGCGACTACGGCACCGACGAGTCCCAGACGGGCCACGCCACAACTATGCCGCAGTTGTCACGAAGGTTCCAGCGGCCCCGCTTGACGCGGAGCCGCTCTAGCTCTTCCGTGCGGTGGCGCGGCCACCCTTGCGGCCTGCGGCCTTCTTCTGCGCGGTCGTGCCGCCCTGCTTCGAGGAGCTCTTGGAGGAGCCGCCGGAGCCGGACTTCTTGCCGCCACGGCTCGACGCGCCCGGCGAGTTTGCGATCTTCGCCGCGCGCTCCTTCGACATGCCCTTCTCCTTGAGCTTCTCGTACTGCCTCTCGTTCTTGACGTTTGCGCTTTTACTAGGCATGCGACGCGTTTTCCCCGGTTTGCGGCCATAAAACCCCGCTCAGCGGATGCCTCGAGCGAAGCGGAAGAAGCCCGCCGGGTCGTAGCGGCGCTTCACGCGCTGGAGGCGCGCGTAGTTCGAGCCGTAGTACGCGCGCTGCCAGCCGCGGAGCTCGGGGTCGATGTAGTTCACGTACGCCTCCCCGGACATCCACGGGCGAAGCGATGCATAGAAGCCGCGCATCCAGGCGAGGTTCGCGGCCGCTCGAGCCGCGTCCCCGGCAGGCCAATACGCGAGGTACTGGGCCGAGCAGAGCGCGTCCCGGTGGACGAACGCGGTCGCCGCCTTCAGGACGCGCGCGATCGCACCGCCGTAGGCGTCGAGGAGGATCGTGCCGCGGCCGAGGGCCGGATCGGCCACGCGCGCCTCGAGCGCGCGCACCATGACGTCGACCGCCGTGCGCGGAAGCGGCCGCTTCACGTAGTCCGACTTCGCCTTCCACGTCTCGCGCGTCACCTTCCGGCACTGCGCGACGCCCTCGCGGTCGCAGCCCGCGAAGTGGAGCACCGCCTCCAGAAACGTCCGCTCGACGACCTCGACGTGCGACGGCGTTCCGACCGTGAGGAGCGGCGCGAGCGCGCGCCGCAGATCGGCGGCCGAGCCGAGGTACTGCCCGGCCGAGGTCACGTGCGGCCGTACGTCGGTGGCGGTGAGGTTGAGGTCGAACGAGAGCGCGTCCGGCGCGTGTGGCACGAACGCCTGCCACGCCGCGACGACCTCGCGCACCTGCGCCCACGGCCACTCGAGCTCGTACGTCGCGACCTCCCGGACGGGAGTTGTGCGGAACGTGAAGCTCGTCACGACGCCGAAGTTGCCGCCGCCCCCGCCGCGGCAGGCCCAGAAGAGGTCGGCGTGCCGGTGCTCGTCGCAGTGCATGACCTCGCCCGACGCCGTCACGATCGTGAGCCCGGTGAGCACATCGCACGTGAGTCCGAGCTTGCGCGAGGCGTAGCCGTGACCGCCGCCGAGCGTCAAGCCTGCGATCCCGACCGACGGGCACGTGCCGGCCGGGATCATCCGGCCGTGCGCGGCGAGCGCCGCGTAGATGTCGACGAGCCGCGCGCCGGCGCCGACGACGGCGTGCCCGCCGGACACGCGCACCCGATTCAGGCGCGAGACGTCGAGGACGACGCCGGTCGTCGTCGAGTAGCCGCCGTAGCTGTGGCCGCCCGACCGCGGGACGAGGTGCACGCGGTGACGCCGCGCCCAGCGGATCGTGTGCGCGACGTCCTCGACCGTCTCGGCAAGGACGATCGCCTCGGGATGGATCGAGTCGAACCTGGGGCTGTAGACCAGCCGCGCCCGGTCGTAGCCGGGGCTCGTCGCAGTGAGCACGTCGCCGGTAAGACCGCGGCGCAGCTCGCGCAGATGAGGCGGCGGCGCGAGCAGAACCGCGCTGGCCGCTAAACCCAGGAATCCGCGCCGGTTCAGCGCTCGCGGTAGACGATCCGCCCGCGGCCGAGGTCGTACGGCGAGACCTCGACCTTCACGCGGTCGCCGGGGTTGATGCGAATCCGGTAGCGGCGCATCTTGCCGGCGGTGTAGCCGAGGGTCTCGTGGCCGTTGTCGAGCGCGATCTTGTACATGCCGTTGCGGAAGGCCTCGACGACCTCGCCCTCGAGCTCGATCTTCTCCTCTTTCCCTGCCACGTTCACCTCCTTCCGAGAGATCCGCGCCCGCTCCGCCCGCGCGGGCGGAGCGGGCGCGCCCATCACCTACGACTAGCCGATCGCGACGACGTTGGTCGCTTCGGGGCCCTTCGTCCCCTCACGCGTCTCGAACTCGACCTTCGCACCCTCGGCGAGAGTCTTGAAGCCCTCGCCTGCGATCTGCGAGTGGTGGACGAACAGGTCCTTGCCGCCCTCTGCGGGCTGAATGAACCCGTAGCCCTTCGCGTCGTTGAACCACTTCACGGTTCCGGTCGCCATGTCACACCTCCCCTACCTTGCGCTCGAACGAGTAGGGAAGGCGCTCAGGTGCGCGCCGCCGAACACGTCCTGGTTTGCGCGGGCAGGGTACCGGATTACGATCGTCAGATGAAGATCCGCGCCGCCGTTCTCGAGCAATTCGGTGCGCCGCTCTCGGTGCAGGAGGTGGAGCTCGCGGAGCCGCGCGCCGGCGAGGCGCTCGTCCGCCTCGTCGCGTGCGGCGTCTGCCACACCGACCTCTACACGGCCTCGGGCGCCGACCCGTCGGGCTACGCGCCCGCGGTGCTCGGGCACGAGGGTGCCGGCGTCGTCGAGAAGGTCGGGGAAGGGGTCGAGTCGGTCGAGCCGGGCGACCACGTCGTCACGCTCTTCTCGCCGCAGTGCCGCGAGTGCCTCCACTGCCGCGACGAGCGCACGAACCTCTGCCTCGCGATCCGCGAGCAGCAGAACCAGGGCCTCCTTCCGGACGGGACGACCCGGTTCGCGTACGCGGGCGGCGAGCCGATCCGCCACTTCATGGGCACCTCGACGTTCGCCGAGTACACCGTGATGCCCGAGATCGCGCTCGCGAAGGTGCCCCGCGAGGCGCCGCTCGAAGGCGCTTGCCTCTTCGCCTGCGGCCTCTCGACCGGCCTCGGCGCGGCGATGAACACCGCGAAAGTGCAGCCCGGCTCGACCTGCATCGTCTTCGGCGCCGGCATGGTCGGCCTCGGCGCGGTCGCGGGCTGCCGCCTCCAGGGCGCGGAGCGGATCGTCTGCGTCGACCTTTCCGACGACCGGCTCGAGCTTGCGCGCGGACAGGGCGCGACCGAGACGCTCGTCGGCGACCCCGACACGGTGGAGCGCATCCTCGAGCTGACGGACGGCTTCGGCGCCGACTACACCTTCGAGGCGACCGGCAACGTGGCGGTCATGCGCCAGGCGGTCGAGTCGGCTCGGATGGGCTGGGGCCTCGCCACGGTGTGCGGCGTCGCGGGCAAGGGCGAGACGCTCGACGTCGTGCCGCGCTACCTCATCACGGGCCGCCGCGTCGCCGGCTCGTCGTTCGGCGGCGTGAAGGGCCGCGACGGGGTGCCGCGCCTCGTCCAGCGCTGGCTCGACGGCGAGATCGACGTAGATCCGTTCATCTCGCACACACTCACGCTGGACGAGGTCAACCGCGGCTTCGAGCTCATGGAAGCGCAGGACGGCATCCGCAGCGTCATCGCGTTCGAATAGGGAGCACTGCCCCCAAACTCTTGACTCTCGTTTTATTTGGTGCGTAACTAGGTGCGCACTGCGCTTCCGAGAGCGCGGGAGAGGAGGACGTTGAGCCACCTTTCGAGACAGCTAGTGCTCGCTCTCGGCTTGGCGTCCTCGCTGGTCGCTCCCTCCGCGGTAGAGTCCGCAGGACCTGCGGGAGCCGTCGCCGCCCCGCCGATCGCCTTCGAGACGAACCGCAACGGCTCGAGCGACCTGTACAGCACGGATGTGACCATCCAGAAGGCGACGCCGTTGAGGATCGGACCCGCGAACGACGCCAAGCCGGCGTGGGGGCCGCAAGGGCAGCTCGGCTTCGCGAGCGACCGCACGGGAACGTGGCAGATCTGGACGGTGGTGAACGACAGACTCAGCCAGCTGACCTCGAGCGGCTCGAACTACGCGCCGGCCTGGTCATCCGACGGGAAGCGAATCGCCTTCGAAAGCAGTCGGCGCGGCGGCAGCTTCAGCATCTTCGTCGCGAATGCCAACGGATCGGGGCAACGGGCCGTGACGCCTCGCAGCTCCGCCGACTCCCTCAATCCGTCCTGGGCTCCGAAAGGCTCGCAGCTCGTCTTCGACCGGGTGGCGGGGAGGAAGTCGTCGCTGGTTATCGTCAACGTAGGGACGAGGCGGACGAGGCAGCTGCGCACGCCCGTCCCTGCATTCCACCCACAGTGGTCGCCCGACGGTAAGTGGATCGCCTACGACGGCCTCGTCGGCAAGAGCAACTACGACATCTTCCTCGTCCCCGCGCGCGGCGGCCGATCCAAGCGGCTGACCCGGAATCCCGCCGAGGACTCGGAGCCGGCCTGGAGCCCGGACAGCACCTCGATCGCCTTCACAAGCGCCCGCGACGGCGACTACGAGATCTACGAGATGACGAGTTCCGGCGGCGACCAGCACGACATCACCAACCGCCACGAATCGGACGAGGTCTCGGCTGCGTGGCGTAAGAGCGGAGCCTTCTTCGTACGCCGCACCCTCGCCGGCGCCGCACCGACTGCGGCGAAGTGGATGACCTTTCCGTGCGGCGCGCCGGCTTCGAAGACGGTGATCAACGGGGTCACGCACATCACCGGAACGAATGGCGTGAACTACCTCTGCGGAACGAGCGGTCCGGACGTCATCGTCGGCAAGGGCGGAGGCGACTGGATCACGGGCAAGGGCGGCAAAGACGTCCTGGAGGGTGGCCCCGGCAACGGCACCATCGACAACGACTCGTTCTGCGCGAAAGGCGACGGCGCGCAGGACAAGGTGTACGGCGGGGTGCCGGGTGCAGACAGCGGGACGAACGATCGAGCCCGAGTCGACCTGACCCTCGACCTGTACAGGCCACACGCGACGTATGGGATCGAGGTCTACAACTAAGGCCGCAGAGCACGAACCGGCGAAGAACGGCACCGGCGACGAGGAACGCGCTCCGCAGAAGCACTCCTTCTGGGTCAATGCGGCCGCGAAGATCGTCGCCGTCGCGGGAGGCATCGGCCTCGTCCTGGGGGCGATCTTCGCGATCCTCCGGTTGTGGGCGTTCCTCTGGGGGACGCCGCACGCCGACCTCCTGCAGCCCCAGCCGAACTACCGGTTCCCCGTCGGCTTGGGCGCATTCGTAGCCACGCATCGTGAGTTCCACGCGTCGCGAGCGGTCCTCCGAAGCCACTCGTCGGATGCCGGGGTTGTCTTCGCGGTTCGGCTCCATGTCTCGGGCGGCGAACAGACCACATGCACGTTGCGCTGGAGCGCTCACGATCCGAAGAGCTTGAACGCGCTGGTTCCGCTACCTCGATGGGCGCCGACGAGCGAACGGCTGAGTCCCTGCAGCGAAGACGGCTTGCGGGAGATCTGGGTCCCGCTCCCCGGCTCTCAGACGACCGAGTTCGTCCAGTACGAGTTCCAGCTTCGAAGCGACGCGAAGCTCTCGGGGCGCCTCCTCGAAATCGGAGACACGCAGCAGATCGAGCTCAGCTCCGGCTAGGGGTAAGCCTCCGCGACTGGACCTTCGCGTAGGCACGACTATTCGGCCCGTCGATGTGAAGTGGGCGCCGCCGTCGTAAATCGAGGACATGGCAACCCGCGGGGCGACCTGGGAAGACTCCGTCGCGGCGACGACGGAGGACTCGGTCGTCCGCTGGCGCATGCTCGTGCTCCTACGCGCGGGCTACGACTGGGACGACGCCCTCGAGCTCGCGACGGAGACGGGCGTCGACCTCCACGTCGCCGCCGACCTCGTCGACCGAGGCTGCGCGAGCGAGACGGCGCGGCGGATCCTGCTCTAGCGCATGTCGTCCGCGTCCCTCGTCATCGCGATGTCGCTCGGAAGCGGCGCGATCGCGCTCTGGGTCTTCGCGAGGTATCCGCGGCTCGCGCCGGCGCGCGCCGGCCTGAAGATGGCGCATCTCGTCGTCGCCCTCGCCGTCGCGCAGTTCGTCGCCCCGCCGATCATGTCGTTCTTCATCCACGGGAGCAACGCGCTCTGGCCGTCGTTCCTCGCGCTCTTCTTCATCTTCGTGCCGTCGCAGCTCTGGGCGTACCTGAGCGGCATCTGGGTGCTCGCGCTGCTGCGCAACGCGCTCGTCATGCGCTAAATCTTCCGCCGTGGTCTCGGCGGCGGAACGCGAGCAGGCGCTTGGGCGGATCCGGAGCATCTGTCTCGCGCTGCCGGAGACGAGCGAGCGGCCGAGCCACGGCGCGCCGACGTTCTTCGTGCGCGGCAAGCGCGCATTCGTGATGGTGCTCGAGAACCGCCACGGCGACGGCCGGTTCGCGATCTGGTGCGCCGCTCCAGCCGGGATGCAGCGCTCGCTCCTCGAGGCCGATCCGGACCGCTTCTTCGTGCCGCCGTACGTCGGCCACCGCGGCTGGCTCGGCGTGCGCCTCGACCGCGGCCTCGACTGGGACGAGCTCGCCGGGATCTGCGAGGACGCGTACGCGCAGGTTGCTCCGCAGCGTCTTCTAGACGCGGTGGTAGCGCGTCTGCACGATCCCGAAGAGGCCGTACGAGAGCAGCCCCGCGGCCGTTAGCCCGAGCAGCCAGCGCCCGTAGTCCGCGTGCGCGAGCCTCGCCAGCGCGCCGCCGAGGCTGACGATCCGCTTCGCGTCGTAGTCGATCGCGGCCTTCAGCAGGAACCAGCCGATGATCCCCAGGACGACGGCCAGCGCAAGGAAGCCGATCTTGCCGAGCAGCGTCATGAGCCGCGCTCGCTCGGCCGACGCGCCTTCGAGGTCGAGCGACTCCTCGAACCGGCCGCTCAGCCCCCAGTAGAGGTTCACCGCGCCGACGACGAGGAAGCCCGTTCCGATCGCGCCGACGAGCTCCGGCCCTCCCGGCCAGCTGAGCATCCCGCCCACGGCGTGACGCGTGCTTCGCGAGCTCGCACCCCCGCCGGCGAGGACGCGCGCCGCGCTCACCGCGAAGCCGATGTAGATCAGCGCCTGGCAGAGCTGGATCAGCCGCCGGAAGTAGCCGCCGAGGTCGCGGCCGTGGTCGCCGCGATTGAAGAGCGCCTGCGCCAGCCGCCAGAGTGCGTACGCGACGAAGCCGCAGACGAGCAAGACGAGGAGCGCCCGCGTCCAGCCGTGGTGCGCGAGCACGCGAAAGGCGCCTTGCGGATCGGTCGTCTTGCCCCCGTCGCCGAAGGCGAGCTGGAGCGCGAGGACGGCGATGGTCGTGAAGCAGATGCCCTGGGCGGCGAGCCCGAGCCGGCCGAGCCAGCCGACCCATTCGCTGCGCGCCGCCCGGCGAGCCGCTATGTCCGGACTGGTCAGGTGTGCTTCTTGACCTTGCTCCGGGCCTTCCCGGCGGCCTGCTGCACCTTGCCCTTCGCGGCCGTCGCGGCGCCCTTGTTCTCGGTCTTCCTGCTGCCGGTCTCGTACCCGAGCTCGGCCTGCGCCTTGCCCTTCGCCTCGTTCGCCTTGCCCTTGAGGCGCTGCGTTTTATCGCCCATGACCCCTCCTTTCGATGTCATGGCGGCCTGTGCCCGGGGCGCGCAGCCCCAAAACGGTGCTACCTGCGCGTCCAGGCCTCCCGCGGGTTCGGAAGCGGCGTGAGCACCGGCTCGAGGCGCTCGCGCAGGTGCTCGAACGCCGGCGGCAGCGAGAGCCGCTCGCCGAGGTGCTCCGCGGGCTCGTCGGTGGCGAAGCCGGGACCGATCGTCGCGATCTCGAAGAGCACGCCGCTCGGCTCGCGGAAGTAGATCGAGCGGAAGTAGAAGCGGTCGATGACGGGCGTCGGCGTCGCGCCGGCGTCGAGCGCGCGCTGCCGCCACGCCTCGTGGTCGTCCATCGTCGAGGCCCACGCGACGTGGTGCACCGTGCCCGCGCCACCCATTCCGCTCTCGGCGGGCGCCGGGTCGTAGACGTAGAGGCCGCCACGCCGCTCCCCGCGCGCCTCCCACTCACTCTCGCCGCGCGGCTCGAAGCTCAGCCCCTCTTCGAGGAACTTTCGGCTCGCGTCGGGTGAGCGCGTGTAGGCGCGCACGCTGTCGAACCCCTGGAGCGCGAGCTCGGACGGGATCTCCGGGTGCTCGGCGACGAGCGGCTCGTCGCCCGACTCCACCACCGCGAGCTCGAGGCCCATCCCCTCCGGATCCTCGAAGCGGAGGTGATCGCCGGCGCGCTCGAGCGCGCCGACATCCTCGGCGCGCAGCCGCTCCTCCCAGAAGTCGAGGGCATCCGCCGATCCGAGCCGCCAGGTGATGCGGTGCACCATCCCGGCGCCCGCCCGCCCGCGCCGCGCGTTCGGGTACTCGAAGAAGGTGATGTCCGCGCCGGCGCTTCCCTTCTCGTCCGCGTAGAAGAGGTGGTAGACGGTCGGGTCGTCCTGGTTCACCGTCTTCTTGACGAGCCGCAGGCCGAGGACGCGGGTGTAGAAGTCGACGTTCCGCGGCGCGTCGCCAGTGATCAGCGTGATGTGGTGGATCCCCTCGAGCTTCATCTGTCTCCTTTCGCTCGCCGCCAACCGTAGCGCCACGCACGGGGCAGGCGGCGGCGGGCGGTGGTGAGCGCCTCGGCCAGCGCTGGCGCAGCCTCGTCGCCGTGGACGCCCTCGCCGTGGCCGCAGAGGACGTGTCGCGGCGCGAAGCGCGCGAGCGCCTTCGGCGGCGTGACGCGCAGGAGCGGGTGCACGCCGAGGAGCTCGCCCGGCGCGACGAAGTAGCGGACCGTCCCGAGCGCGTCGCCGCAGAGCAGTACGTGCTCGTCCGGCCACCACAGCGCGACCTCGCGCCAGAGGCGGCGCTGCACGATCGGCACCGGGACGAACGGCGCGCCAGGCACACCGTCGAAGGGCATCTCGTGGAGCGGGACGCCGAGCCGCTCGGCGAGCGCGGCGCAGTCGCGCCCGTGCCGATCGAGGAGCTGGATCACGCCGGCCGGCTCGCCGAGCGCGCGGATCCGCTCCTCCACTCCCGGCGAGTCGACGGGGTCGAAGAGCCAGACGCGGCCCTCCGCGCGGAGCGCGTGCGAGGTGCGCTGAAGGCGCTCCTCCTGGAGCCAGCCGAAGCCCCACTCGGTCTCGTCGCAGAGCCTCACGCAGTGGTGAGGACCTCGCCACTCGAGAGGACGACGCCGTCCTCGCAGCGCGCCTCGACGAGGCCGCCCTGGAACTGCTGCGCGTACAGCTGGGCGTACAGACCGCTGCGACGCAGGAGCTCCTCGTGCGTGCCCTGCTCGACCAGGTGCCCACGGTCGACGACGAAGATCACGTCGGCGGCGAGGATCGTCGAGAGCCGGTGCGCGATCGCGATCGTCGTCCGCCTCTCCATCAGCGGCTCGAGCGCGTGCTGGACGAGGCGCTCGCTGGTCGTGTCCAGAGCGGACGTGGCCTCGTCGAGGATCAGGATCCGCGGGTCCTTCAGGATCACGCGCGCGATGGCGAGCCGCTGCTTCTCGCCGCCCGACATGCGGTAGCCGCGCTCGCCGACGAGCGTGTCGTAGCCCTCGGAGAGCTCCATGATCCGGTCGTGGATCGCGGCTGCGCGGGTCGCCGCCTCGATCTCGTCCTGCGTCGCGTCCGGCCTCGCGTAAAGGAGGTTCGCGCGCACCGAGGAGTGGAAGAGGTACGTCTCCTGCGTGACCATCCCGACGATCTCGGCGAGCGAGGCGAGCTTGATCTGGCGCACGTCGGTGCCGTCGATCCGGACGGCGCCGCGGGTGACGTCGTAGAGGCGCGGGACGAGGTAGGAGATCGTCGTCTTGCCGGCGCCGCTCGGGCCGACGATCGCCGCGAGCTGTCCGGGCTCGATCTCCATGCGGACGTCCTCGAGCGTCCACTCGCGCGGCGGGGCGGGGCGCGAGCCGTCGCCGTCCACCTCGACCGCCTGCGCCTCGAGCGCGGCCGGCTGCACCGGCTCCTCGTAGCGGAAGTAGACGTCATCGAGCTCGACCTCCCCGCGCACCCGCTCCTTCGGCAGGTCACGTGCGTCGGGCGCGTCGACGATGTCCTGCTCCAGGTCGAGGTAGGCGAAGATCCGCTCGAAGAGCGCGAGCGACGACTGCACCTCGACCGCGGTCTGGAGCATGTTCCCGATCGGGAAGAGCAGGCGCGTCTGGAGCGTCGTGAACGCGACGATCGTGCCGAGCGAGAGGTTCGAGTAGCCGGCGACGAGGAAGATCAACGCCGGCGAGGCCGAGAAGAACACCTGCACGAGCGCGAAGAACGAGCGGCCGACCATCTGCTGGCGCACCTGGAGCCACGCGAGCCGGCGGTTCCCTTCGCGGTAGCGCTCGATCGCGTCGCGTTGCCGGTCGAAGGTCTTCGCGAGCAGGACGCCCGAGACCGAGAGCGTCTCCTCGGTCAGCGTCGAGAGCTCGGCGAGCGACTCCTGCGTCTCCTTTGAGATCTGCCGCCGCGCGCGGCCGACGCGCCATGTGAGGTAGACGAAGACGGGCACGACCGCGAACGAGAGCGCGGTCAGCTGCCACGAGAGGAGGAGCATCGCGACGACGGTGGAGAGCACGGTGACGACGTTCGAGAGCACCGACGACGCCGTGTTCGTGACGACGCTCTGCACGCCGCCGACGTCGTTCTGGAGGCGCGACTGGAGATCGCCGGTGCGCGCGCCGGTGAAGAAGCGAAGGGACATGGCCTGGAGGTGCTCGTACAGCCGGTTCCGGAGGTCCTGCATCACGCGCTGGCCGACGACGGTCGTCAGGTACGTCTGGCCGACGCCGATGGCGCCGGAGACGAGCGGGATCGCGATCATCAGCAGCACGAGCCGCCACAGCAGGTGCAGGTCGTGCGGGATGATCGCCCGGTTGATGATCGCCTTCGTGATGAAGGCGGGCCCGACGCCGAGCGCGCCGGTCACGAGGATGGAGCCGAAGACGAGGCCGACCTGGCCGCGGTAGGGCTTGAAGAGCCGGGCGACGCGTCTGACCATCGGATCAGCTTAGTTCCAGCGGCAGCTCCTCGATCGCGCGCCGGAGCTCCTCGAGCGGGTACTCGACGCGGCGGAGCTCAACCGTCAGATCCTTCCCCTCGGTTGTGAGGAGCGCGTAGTCGGCGGTGCCGTCGAAGTCGCTCCGGAGAGTCCCCGGCTTGCGCCCGCCGAGCGGCCCGGCGGCGAGTGCGGCCGCATCGCCCAGGAGCTCGCGCAGCTCGGCTTCGCTCGCGTCGGGTCGATCTTCTCCAGGAACGACGTCGGCGTCCCGTGCACGCACAGAAGCCGCCGGCTGTCGCCGAGGTCGAGCTCCAGCGTCGGCCGGAAGCCGCGGACGAGCTCGCGGTCATCCTCGGCGAGCTGCGCCAGCGTCCACGCGCCGAGCCGTGAGCGCAGGTCGTCGTCGGCATCGAAGCGGTGGTGCAGGAGCCAGTGGTCGGTGTTCCCGAGGACGACGGCGCAGCCGAGCTCGTGGGCTCGATGCAAGCAGTACGCAGGATGCGGCCCGCCCTCGACGAGGTCGCCGAGGCAGACGAGCTTGTCGACGCGCGCGGCCTCCAGCTCGGCGAGGACCGCATCGAGGCCCACGCCGTTTCCGTGCACGTCGGAGAAGAGGCCGACGCGGGTTACGGCTGAGCCTTTCCCGTCCGGTCGCGGACAGCCTCCCCCTCGGCTTCGGCGAACTCTGCCCGGAGCTCGGCAACTGTGGGCAGGACGGCGACGGCGGGCACCATCGGCAGCCAGAAGTTGAAGACCCGGTAGGTGACGACGCCGAGCAGCGCCGGCACGAACGGCGCTCCGACCCAGTGCAGCGCGAAGGTCAGAGCGATCTCGACGACGCCGGCCCCGCCGGCGGGGAGCGATCGGCGGGTGAGCACGTAGCCGGTGGCGTACCCGAGGATCAGGGCCGGCAGGCTGATCCGGTGGCCGCTGTAGACCTGGAGCGCCGCCCACAGACAGGCGATGTCGCCGACCCAGTAGAACGTCGCTCCGAGGAGGCCGAGGCCATGCTCCTGCGGCGGCGCCACGAGCAGGGCGCGCAGGATCGAGAGCCCGGCGACGGTGTGCGCGAAGCCGCGGCGGATCGCGCCGCCGTCGCCTGGATCGGCATACCGTGGCGCCCGCTTCGGCGAGGTCAGCCACACCGCCACGAGGGCGCCCGGGATGACCGCGAGCCACGGCAGGGTCAGCGCGTCGGAGATCTGCTCGTCGAACGTGAGGAAGATGGCCGAGATGAGCGCGGCCGGCGCGAGCACGGTGTACTCGAGGGCGCTGAGCGCGAGCACACGCGCGATCGCGCCGTCCCGGTCCTCGCCCGCGCGGCGGAGGATCCAGTAGTCGACGGCGAAGCCGCCGCTCGACCGCGTGGCCGCGAAGACGCCGAAGCCCGCGACGACGCTCTGGGTCGACGCGGACGCGCCGAGCTCGGGCCCGCCGTCCACGCGGGCCGTGTCCCGGACGGCCAGGATGTAGCCGAGGTACGCGACCAGCTCGCCGGCGAAGCACGCCGCGAGCCAGATCGGGTCGAGCCGGCCGAGCTCGTCGCGGACACGCTCGTAGCCCGCGACGTCGCCGAGCCCGAAGGCCGCGGCGACTGCGAGCGCCGCCGCGGAGGTGATTACCGCAATCGGCCGCCGCTCGAGCGCCGCGAGCACCTCGCGGAAGCGATTCCAGGCGCGGCGGGCCACGCACGGGTTCTACCCGCTCACGGGGATGGGCACCGCGCGAGGCGACACGATCTCGTCGATCAGCCCGTACTCCTGCGCCTCGGCCGGGGTCATGAAGTGGTCGCGGTCGATGTCCTTCATCACCTGCTCGAAGGACTGGCCGGAGTGTTTCGCGATGATCCGCGCCATCCGCTCGGTCATCTCGAGGATCTCGCGCGCCGCGATCTGGATGTCCGCCGGCGCGCCGCGGAAGCCGCCCGAGCCCTGGTGGATCATCACCTTCGCGTTCGGCAGCGCCATCCGCTTCCCGGGCGCTCCGCCGGCGAGGATCATGCCGGCCGCGGACATGGCCATCCCGACGCAGATCGTGCGTACGTCGGGCCTCACGTACTGCACCGTGTCGTAGATCGCCATGCCCGCATAGGCCGAGCCGCCGGGTGAGTTGATGTAGAGGCTGATGTCCTTGTCCGGGTCCTCGGCCTCGAGGAAGAGGAGCTGCGCGGCGATCACGTTGGCGATCTGGTCCTCGACCTCGGTGCCGAGGAAGACGATGCGCTCCTTCAGGAGGCGGGAGTAGATGTCGAACGCACGCTCCGCGCGCCCGTCGGTGTCGATGACCATCGGGATGAGCTGGCTCACGCCTGCCTCCTTCGGTAAGGTGCAACTACTGAGTTGCGCATCATACGCAACCGATTGGTTGCGCGAAAGGAGGAGCCGTGGAGGTGACGCGCGAGGTCGTCGTTCCCGCCCCGCCCGAGGAGGTCTGGCAGGCGCTGACGGAGCCGGAGCGGCTCGAGGAGTGGTTCGCGAACGAGGTCGAGCTCGACGTGCGGCCCGGCGGGGCAGGGCGCTTCCGCTGGGACGACGGCGACGAGCGGCACGCCGTCGTCCGCGAGGTCGCGCCGGCGGAGCGGCTCGTCCTCGACTGGGGCGACGAGGGGCAGGTCGTCTTCATGCTCGAGGAGGTGCCGGACGGGACGCGCGTGTCGGTGCGCGAGGTCTCGGGCGAGTGGTCGACGGCACTCGAGCTGCGGGCCTCGGCGCTCGCGTGGACGGCGGCGTAGACCGCGTCTTCGCCGCGCTCGGCGACCCAGGGCGGCGCGAGCTCGTGCGCGCCATCTCGGAGCGCGGGAGCGCGACGGCGACGGAGCTCGCGGCCGAGCTGCCGATCACCCGCCAGGCGGTCGCGAAGCAGCTCGCGGGCCTCGCCGACGCGGGCCTGGTGGCCGCGGAGCGGCGCGGCCGCGAGACGCGCTACTCCTTGACGCCCGAGCCGCTCGCGGAAGCCGCCGCCTGGATGGCAGACGTCGGAGCCGCGTGGGACGGGCGGCTTGCCGCGCTGCGCCACCACCTCGGCAGCCGGGCTGGAGACCGCCGCTAGCCTCTCGTCGGTGACGCGGATCGACAAGTGGCTCTGGGCGGCCCGATTCTTCAAGACGCGCGGCGCCGCGACCGAGGCAGTGCTCGGCGGCCGCGTGCATGTGAACGGCGAGCGCGTCAAGCCGGCGAAGGAGATCCGCCCCGGGGATGTCGTCGAGATCTCGATCCGCGACCTCCGCTGGACGATCACGGTCAAGGACCTCGCTGAACGGCGCGGGCCTGCGACGGTTGCGGCGAAGCTCTACGAGGAGTCGCCGGACTCCCGCGCCGCCCGTGAGCAGCACCTCGTGCAGCGACGGCTCACGCGCGCGCCTGGCGCTGACCTCGGCGCCCGACCCACGAAGCAGGCACGCCGCCGCATCGACCGCCTGCGCCGCCGCGGTTGAATCGGCCCGTGGAGCGGCGCCGGCTCGGCGGGAGCGGCATCGAGGTCTCGCGCATCATCCTCGGCTGCGGGAACTTCGGCGGGATCGGCTCGGCGCCCGCGCTCTTCGGGCAGGGCGAGTCGCGCGAGCAGGCGTTCGCGATCATGGACGCCGCCGTCGAGCTCGGCATCACGACCTTCGACACCGCCGACGCCTACGGCGGCGGGCGAAGCGAGACCTACATCGGCGAGTGGCTCCGCACGAAGGGGCCGGAGACCCGCGACCGGATCGTCCTCTCCACGAAGACCTTCAACCCGATGCACGAGGGCGCCGACCACGGCCTGAAGCCCGAGCGGATCCGCCGGCAGCTCGAGAGCAGCCTCGGCCGGCTCGGCGTCGACCAGGTCGACATGTACCTCACGCACGACCAGGATCCGGACACGCCGCTCGAGGACACCTTGGGCGCACTCGAGGAGGCGGTGCGGGCGGGCAAGGTCCGGGCGATCGGCGCCAGCAACGTCGACGCGGATTGGCTCGCCGAGGCACGCGGCCGTTTCGCGTGGGTGCAGAACTCGTACTCGCTCCTCGACCGCGAGGCCGAGGCGGAGGTGCTGCCGCTGTGCGCCGAGCAGGGCCTCGGCTTCACGCCGTTCAGCCCGCTCGCCGGCGGCTGGCTGACCGGGAAGTACCGCGCAGGCGAGCCTCCGCCGCCGGGGTCGCGGATGACACAGCGGCCGGAGGGCTACCGCCACCTCGACGCGCCCGCGACCTATCGCGGGCTCGAGCTCCTCGCCGCGGCCGCCGCGGAGCGCGGCGTCGACACGACCACGCTCGCCCTCGCCTGGGTGCTCTCGCACCCGCAGGTCACGGCCGTCGTCGTCGGCCCGCGCCGCCCGGAGCACCTCGAGCCCGCGCGACGCGCCCTCGAGCTCCCGCTCTCCGCGGACGAGCGCGACGAGCTCGCCCGCCTCTTCGACCCGTAGCCTTCGCAGCGTGATCCTCGCGCACCTCGACCTCGACGCGTTCTACGCCGCCGTCGAGGAGCTCGAGGACCCGGAGCTCCGCCGCCAGCCGCTCGTCGTCGGCGGCGACCCGCACGGGCGCGGGGTCGTCGCGACCGCGAACTACGTCGCTCGCCGCTTCGGCATCCATTCGGCGATGAGCGCCGCCGAGGCGCTGCGCCGCTGCCCCCACGCCGTCTTCGTGCGGCCGCGCCACCACCTCTACCGCGAGTACTCGAAGGCGGTGTGGGAGACGGTGCGCGGCGTCGTCCCGACCGTCGAGCGGACCGGCCTCGACGAGGGCTACCTCGACGTGGGCGAGGTCGCGGACACGTTCCTCCAGGCGCGGGCCGTCGCCGAGGCCGTCCAGGCCGCGGTGCGTGCCGCAACGGAGCTGACGTGCTCGCTCGGCGTCGCGAGCTCGAAGGTGGTCGCGAAGATCGCGAGCGACCGGCGCAAGCCGGGCGGCCTGATGGTCGTCCCGGCCGGCCGCGAGCGCGCGTTCCTCGCGCCCTTCGACGTGCGGCTCCTCCCGGGCGTCGGCCCTCGCTCCGAGGAGCGCCTGCGCGCGGCCGCGGTGACGACGATCGGCGCGCTCGCCTCCCTCGCCGACGAGGATCTCCGCCGCCTTCTCCCCGGGAAGCTCGGCCCGCTTCTGCGCGACCGGGCGCGCGGCATCGACCCGCGCAAGCTCGAGCTCTCGACCGAGCGCGTCTCCTACAGCCACGAGGAGACCTTCGAGCGCGACGTCTCCGACCGCGAGCGGCTGCACGCCGAGCTCCGTGCCCAGGCCGAGCGGCTCGCGGAGCTGCTCCGCCACGACCGGATGAACGCGCGCACGGTGACGACGAAGCTTCGCTACGGCGACTTCTCCATCCGCAGCCGCTCGACGACGCTCGCCGCGGGCACCGACGACGCGGCGACGATCGGCGACCTCGCCTGCTCGCTCCTCGACCGCGCCCTTCGCGACCGGCCGGGCGCGCTGCGTCTCGTCGGCGTGGGCGTCTCGAGCCTCGAGCCGTTCCGGCAGCTCACGCTCGTATGAGCCGCGAGCGCCCGCTGGAGGAGGCCGAGCTCGACTCGGATCCACTGCGCCAGTTCGCCGCGTGGTTCGAGGACGCCGGGGCGGCGGGAGTGCGGGCGCCGGAGGCGATGGCGCTCGCGACGGCGACCGCCGACGGCGGGCCGTCCGTCCGCATGGTGCTGATGAAGGGCTTCGACGAGCGCGGCTTCGTCTTCTTCACCGGCTACGAGAGCCGCAAGGGCGCCGAGCTCAGCGCGAACTCACGCGCTGCGCTTCTCTTCTACTGGGACCCGCTCGGGCGGCAGGTGCGGATCGAGGGGCCGGTCGAGCGCGTCGCCGAGGCGGAGTCCGACGCCTACTTCGCCTCGCGCCCGCGCGGGGCTCAGATCAGCGCGAGCGTTTCGCCGCAGAGCCGGGTTGTCGAGAGTCGAGCCCGCCTCGAGGCGGCAGCCGCCGAGCTCGAGGCTCGCGGCGGTGAGCTCCGGCGACCGCCCGCATGGGGCGGCTTTCGCGTCGCACCCGAGAGTTACGAGTTCTGGCAGCACCGCGCGAACCGGCTCCACGACCGGCTTCGCTACCGCCGCGACGGCGGCGCCTGGACGATCGAGCGACTCGGGCCGTAGATGTGGCGGCCGGCCCATGAGCGCGTGCGGGCCGGCCGCCGGGAGCACAGGTTCGGTAGGTGGCGTGCGCCCGACGTGCCACCTGCGGCAGCGACACGGGGGAGCGACTTCCGTCCCTGGCCTTGACTTTTTGTTTATCGGACGTCTGCCGCCCGTGCCGTCACCCGATCGGGTGAAACATCGTACTCAGCGGAAAAGGTCACGTTCGGGCGGCATCACCAGCTCGTACGCGCTGCCCTCTCCGGCCACGTCGAGTCCCCGCACGATCGCCGCGGGCACGCCGCTCGTCTTGCCCATGACGAGCTCCGCCGCGCCGGCGATCTCGTCGGCGACTGCGATCGTCGTAGCGTGCAGCTCGTAGCCGGTCGAGTCGCGCACGCCGTGCAGGTCGAGGAGCGGCCGGAGGCCGGCGACGCCGATCGCGACGTCGGTCGTCCCCTGCCGCCACGCGCGCCCGAAGGAGTCGCTGACGACGACGCCGACCGAGCGGCCCGTGCGCTCGAGCAGGCCGAGCCGGATGCGCGTTGCGGAGGCGTCCGGATCGAGCGGCAGGAGGACGAGCGTCCCGGGACCGGCCGCATTCGACGCGTCCACGCCGGCCGAGGCACAGATGAACCCATGCCGGGTCTCGGCGATCACGAGCGGCGGCCGCGAGCGCACGATCCGCGCCGACTCGCGGAGGATCACCTCCAGGCGGCGCGCGTCCTCGCCGCCCGCGAGCTCGCGCGCCGCCTCGGAGGGCTCGACGCCTTCCAGGCTCACGACGCGCCCTTCCACCTTGGACACGACCTTCTGCGCCACGACCAGGACATCCCCGTCCTCGAAGGCCGCCGCGGCGGCGAGGAGCGCGGCGAGGTCGTCGCCCTCGCGCACCTCCGGGATCCCCTCGACGGGGATCACCCGCAGCTCGGTCACTTCAGGCCGGTGAGCCGCAGGCCGGCGACCGTGCGGTAGCGCCGGTTCACGTGGATGATCACGGCGGTCATGTCCTCGAGCGCGCGCGCGTTCGCGAGCGGGCCGGCGTCGAGGGCGCGGCCGGCCACGAGGTGCTCGGCCAGCCCGAGCACGAGCTCCTTCGCCTCCGGGTCGTCGCCGCAGATGAGCGCGTCCTGGTCAGGCGGGTCCGGAAGGGCCAGGTGCGCCGCCGGGATCGCCTGGAAGCCGGACACGACCGGACCGCGGACGAGCGCGGCGACGTCCTCGGCCACCGAGCCCGACGAGCGCGCCGGGATCACACCCGCGTCGGTGAAGCGCAGGTCGCTCGCGACGCAGAGCACCGGCCTCTCCCCGATCGCGTCCGCGAGCTCGCGCGCCGTGTCGATCGCCGCCGAGGACTGGACGGCGAGGACGACGAGGTCAGCATTGCGGACGACGTCCACGTTCGTCCCTCCGCGCACCCCGAGCACGGCCGCCCGCTCCTCCGCGCGACTCTCGTCGCGCGAGCCGATCGCGACGTCGTGGCCGAGCTCCCGCAGCCGCGCCGCGAGCGCGCGGCCGAAGGCACCGGTGCCGCCGACGATCGCGATCCGCATCCGGACCGTGCTCACGCGAAAGCTCCGGCCGCCTCGAGCACCGAGTCCATCAGCCGGCGCCGCGCGTCCTCGTCGCGCATGAGCGTCCGCGTCACGACAGGTCGCACGTCGAGGTCGGCCACCGCGTCGGCGTCGGCTTCGTCGACGACGAGCGTGTCGATGAGGCCGCGGTAGCAGCCGGCGACGTGCGCCGGGGTCGTGCCGCCTGCGAGGCGCGTGAGCATCGCGTCGGCAGGTCCTTTTACGGCGCGACCGCCGATCAGCGGGCTCACGGCGACCGCCGGCACGCGCCGCCGCTCGAGCGCGGCGCGGATCTCCCTGACCGCGAGGATCGGGCCGATGCTGACGAACGGGTTGCTCGGCGCGAGGAGGAGCAGCTCCGCGGCCTCGATCGCCTCCAGCACGCCCGGCGCCGGCCGCGCGGCCTCGGCGCCCTCGAAGCGGACGGCGTCCACCTCGTCGCGGTGGCCGCGGGCGACGAACCACTCCTCGAGCGAGAACGTGCCCGCCGGCGTCTCGATCCACGTGCGGAGGAGGTCGTCCGTCGCGGGCAGGATCGCCGTCTCGACGCCGAGCGCACGCGTGAGCTCGGCCGTCACCGCGGAGAGCGGCCGGCCCTCCCGCAGCGCCTGCGTGCGCACGAGATGGAGGCCGATGTCGCGGTCGCCGAGCCGGAACCAGGTCTCGCCGCCGAGCGCGCCGACGGTGTCGAGCGCGTTCCAGGTCTCGTCCGCCCGACCCCACCCGCGCTCCTCGTCGTTCAGGCCGGCGAGCGCGTAGAGGACGCTGTCGAGGTCGGGCGAGACGTGCAGGCCGAGCACCTCGAGGTCGTCGCCGACGTTTCCCACCACGGTCACGTCCGCAGGCGGCACGCTCTCGACGACAGCGCGCGCGAACCGGCCGCCGCCGACGCCGCCCGCGAGGACGACGGTCTTCACGCGGCGGGCTGGAGGCCGGCCATCGCGAGCGCCATCTGCGTCCGCGGGCCGGTTCGGAGCTCGTAGCGGCGCAGGTCCTCGAGCGTGTCCACGTCGTGCGCGAGGTTCGGATGCTCGACGCCGACGGCGTGCGCGGCGAGCGCGCGGAAACGCTCGGCGCTGCCCGGCCCGTAGAGCGGCTCGAAGAGGGCCGCGTCGGCGAGCGCGAGCGCGTTCGTCGTCCCGTCCGCGGCCGACGCGAGCGCGATCCCGCCCGGTGGCACGGCGCCGAGGAGCGCGCGCAGGTCGTCCGGCTGGACGCACGGCAGGTCGGCGTTCAGGACGACGACCGGGCCGACGGGCTCGAGCCGGCGGAGTGCCGCCGCGACCGCCGGGCCCTGTCCCCTCGGGACGCCCCCGAGCACGTCGACCTCGAGCTCCGCAGCGACGCGCCAGGCTGCCTCGTCGTTCGTGGCGACGGTCGTGGGAGCGACCGCGACGGCGGCGGCGAGCACGTCGGCGAGCATCGCGAGACCGAGCGCGACGCGCGCCTCCGGCGTGGCCGGCGCGAGCCGCCGCTTGCCCTCGGCGCCCCTGAACGGGACGAGGATCGTGGCCATCCGGGGAGACTATCGCCGTCGTGAGCACCGGTCCAAACCTCGACAATGCCTCGATCGCGGAGCGCCTGGAGGCCTTCGCGACGCTGCTCGACCTCGCCGGAGCCGGCTTCTACAGCGCCCGCGCGTACCGCCGCGCGGCGGAGCTGATCCGGGCGACGAAGGCGCCGGTCGCCTCACTCGTTCGCGCCGGCCGGGTGCGCGAGCTGCGTGGGATTGGCGCGGGGATCGAGGCGCGGCTGCGGGAGCTCGTCGAGACCGGCACGATCGCGGAGCTCGACAAGCTCGAGCGCGAGGTCGACCCCGAGCTCGTCGGGCTGGGCCGCTTCCTCGGCCTCTCGCCCAAGCGCGCCGTCGAGATCGGGCGCACGCTCGGAATCCGCACCGCCACGGAGTTCCGCGCGGCGGCCGCGGAGGGGCGGTTGCAGGACGTGCCCGGGATCGGCGCGGCGACCGAGGCGAAGCTCCTGGAGCGGCTCGCGCGGGAGGAGGCGCCGCGCGCTGCCCGTCCGCTGCTGTTGAGCCGCGCGCGTGCGTTGCTCGGCCCGATCGCTGCAGCGCTGGGTGGAGAGATCGCCGGCGATCCTCGGCGCTGGCGCGACGAGAACGAGCGGCTCGCGGTGGTGGTCGCGGCGGCGAAGGCGGGGCCAGTGCTCGACGCGTTCGCCGCGCTGCCGGCGATCGTCGCGGTGGTGGAGCGGGAGGAGCGGCGCGCGGTGGGCGCGACCGTCGAGGGCGTCCCGGTGGAGCTCGTCGTCGCGGTGCCCACGCGGCTCGGCACGGAGCTCGTGCGCGCGACGGGGTCGGAGGCGTACGTCGGCGGGCTCGGGCCGCTCCCCGCGGGCATGTCGGAAGTGGACGTGTACGGCGCGCTCGGGGTGCCGTGGGTACCGCCCGAGCTCCGCGAGGAGCCGTTCCGCGGCGAGCCGCCGGCGCTGGTCGAGCTCGGGGACATCCGCGGCGACCTGCACATGCACACGACGTGGTCGGACGGCCGGGCGTCGGTCGACGAGATGGGGCGTGCGGCGCGCGAGCTCGGCTACGAGTACATCGCGATCTGCGACCACACGACGAACGTGCGCGTCGTCCCGGGCCTCGACGCCGACGGGCTGCGCCGCCAGGGCGAGGAGATCGCTGCGGCGAACGAGACGCTGGCGCCGTTCCGCGTCCTGCGCGGCACCGAGTGCGACATCCGGGCCGACGGCTCGCTCGACCTCCCGGACGACGTCCTCGCCGAGCTCGACTGGGTGCAGCTGAGCCTGCACGCAGGCCAGCGCGCGCCGCGAGCGGAGCTGACGCGCAAGGTGACCGAGGCGATGCGCCACCCGGCGGTGCGCTGCCTGAGCCACCCGAAGGGCCGGATCATCAACCATCGCCCCGAGAACGCGCTCGACCTGGACGCCGTCTTCGAGGTCGCGCTCGAGACGGGAGTGGCGCTGGAGGTGAACGGCCTACCGGACAGGCTCGACCTGCGCGGCGAGCACGTACGGCGCGCGGTCGAGGCCGGCGTCGCGATCGTCTGCTCCACCGACGCACACTCGCTCGCCGGCCTGCGGAGCATGCAGCTTTCGGTCGCGACCGCGCGTCGGGGATGGGCCACCGCGGCGGACGTGCTGAACACGCGACCGCGGGACGAAGTGCTCGGGGGTCCGCGACGTTAGACGCTCTTGTCCGCGCTGCTGCCGGCGAACACAATGCGACGAGTGAGAGCTTGGGTCACTCTCTGCGTGGTCGTTGCTTTCGGCGCGGTTGGCTTCCCGAGCTCAAGCGGGGCACGCTCCGCGGACGGCTCTGGAGCTGCGACGGCCGCGCGTGCCTACGTCCAGGCATACGGCCGCCGCAATGGGCAGGCGATCTGCGCCGGCTCTACCGTCGAGCTACGGCAGTGGTTCGCGCACGTGCCTCGGCTCCGCCCCGGCCTCAAATGCCCTCGCGCCGTGACCGCATTGATCGGCTACGGCGAGGAAGGAGATACCCCGAGGTTTCAACGGCTCGAAGTTCTCGCGGCCCACGCGCACGTGAGCGGTGCCGCAGCGCGCGTAGAGGTCAAGACGCGGTACCACTACAAGGCCTCCCTGCAGCCAGCTACGACGGTCGTGATCAGCGACGAGATCTATCTCCTGCAACGAGGCGGTCGGTGGCAGGTCGTGAAGCCCGGAGGGGTGTACTTCTGGACGCAGTCGGCCTACAGCCCGCCCGAGAGCATGCTCGACCCACCCATCAGAGACGCCGAGGCGCACCGCCAGGCGCCCCGGCCTGCCGCCTCGTTCCCGTGCCCGCCGAAGACGATCTTCGCCATCGACGACCCCGCAGGGGATGCGGCTCCTTCGCTCGACGTCCGTCAGGCGAGCGCAAGCGTCAACGCCGATGGCAGCGTCTGTCTGACCTTCGCGTTCAGCGTGCCCCCACGTCCTGGTACCGCTCTCTTGCTGCGCATCGAGCAGCCGCAGTCGTCGAGCTCCCGATCCTTTTACGTGACGGAGATCTCCGTGCGAATCGGCTCTCGCGGCCGATTCCATTTCACGCTCACCGGACGCCGCGATGCCTCGCGTCTCCTCCGCGCCGGGTGGAGAGACGGTCGGCTCGAGGTTCTCTGGCTTGCACAGAAGGGGCCACGCGATGGCCACCATCCCCTTCGCTTCAGCGGCAACACCAAGACGCTGCAGGCCTGGGAGCCACTCGTCCGCCACCCCATGCTCGGCCGGGGCGACGATCCCTGGGCGGGCTGGGCCGACAGCTTCGGCACTCCGTAGCTCGCAGGCTAGGCGGGCTGGAGCTCCCCGGCCTCGTTCAGCTCGTCCGCAGGAATGAGCGACGCGCTGACGTCGAGGACGTCGCTCGGTGGGAGCTCGGACGCGCCGAGCCCATCGATGAAGATCGGAACGCCCTTTCCGAGAGCGTCGGTGATGTCGGCTGCGGCGACTGCGATCGTCACGACGAGCCGACCGGTCTGAACATTCTGGGAGACCACCGGCCCCGTCGCCGGGTGTGTCTTCATGAACGCGTCGAGCAGGCGCTCGCCGTTCTCCGGGTCCCGCCCGATGTCCGAGATGCTCAACCGGAGACGAAAGCTTTCCATCACCGTCCTCTTAGAGTAAAGCCCGCGCGCCGAAGCTCTGCCACCGCATTGGCAAGCGCACGGCGATCACTAGGCGTGCCATGGAGCGTCACGATGTCGATCCCATTCGGCGCAAAGACCTGGTATCCGCTCTTGATGATCTTGATCGTGCCGCCCTGCGCTTCGACAGCGCCGAGCAATTCTCTGAACTCCTTCTTGATCGACATCCGCGGTGCCCGTAAGGCTGCCGAGCACAAGCGCACGACTCTGTGTCTATTTCGAAGAAGAAGATGCGGCGGCGCTACGCGGCGCGCCCCGGCCCTGTCGTCGCCCACTCGTGGAGCTCGAACCAGTGCGTGTCGCGCAGAGCCGCGGCGACCTTCGGCTCGGTGTGCTGCGCGTAGTAGACGTGGTGCTCGAGGTCGCAGCAGATGGCCACGGCGCCGAGGGGCACGTCCGGAAGATTCATGAGCGCCTCGCTCGGCAGGTGGGCCTCCGCGACGGTGTAGTGCTTGAACTGGAGGTCCGGAGCGAGCTCCATCAGCAGCGGCCAGTCGGGACAGGTCCGGGAGCTCATCGCGTGGGAAGTTCTTCGGCGGCGGCGATCTCCTCCCTCGTCCACGCGCCGTCGAGCCGCAGGACCCCGCGCTCGGCCCCGCCCGGGATGACGACGAAGCTCGCCGCCTCGTCGAGCTGGTGGTAGAGGTGCGCGCCGCTCGTATCCGCGAGACCGAAGCGGAGGCGGAACCGCCCGTCGGCGAGCGGCAGCTCCGGCACCTCGAAGCGCAGCAGGCACTCGCCGCTCCCCTCGAAGCCGAGCGCGGCCGTGTCCTGCGCGCCCGCCGCGAGGAGGAGGTTCGACTCGTCGCGAAGCTCCCACCGCAGGCGCGGCGGCGCGACCGGCCGGGCGGCGGCCACGCGTAGCCGCACCGTGAACGGCTCGCCGGAGAGGAACTGGCGCCGGTCCTCGCCGTCGGGGCCGAGGAGCTCGACCGCCGCGATCCGCACCTCGCCGCTCCCCCACTCGCGCAGGCCGGCGGTGCGCTCCTCCGGGTCGCGCTCGTCGGCGAGCTGCTTGTGGTAGCTGACGATCGCGTCGTGCGTCGTGCCGTCGAACTCGAGCCCGCCCTCGCGCAGCAGCACGGCGCGCTCGCACAGCCGCTCGACCGACGACGCGTCGTGGGAGACGAAGACGATCGTCCCGCCCCGCTGCTTGAACTCGAAGATCTTCCCGAAGCACTTGCGCTGAAAGGACTCGTCTCCGACGGCGAAGACCTCGTCCAGAAGCAGCACGTCCGAGTCGAGGTGCGCGGCGATCGCGAAGCCGAGGCGCATGTACATCCCGGACGAGTACGTGCGCACCGGCAGGTCGATGAAACGTTCCAATTCCGCGAAGGCGACGATCTCGTCGAGCGAGCGGCGGATGTCGGCACGCTTCAGGCCCAGGATCGAGCCGTTCAGGAAGACGTTCTCGCGGCCCGTGAAGTCGGGATGGAAGCCGGCGCCGAGCTCGAGCAGCGAGCCGACGCGCCCGCCGACCTCGACCCGCCCGCCGGTCGGCTTCATGATCCCGGAGAGGAGGCGGAGGAGGGTCGTCTTGCCGGAGCCGTTGCGGCCGATGAGCCCGATCGCGTGGCCGGGCTCGACGGCGAAGGACACGTCTCGAAGGGCCCAGACCTCGGTGGGCTTCGTCGCGCCGCGCGCGAGCACGAGGTCCTTCAGCGTCCGGCCCTGCCGCGGGTAGACCTTGAAACGGCGCGAGACGCCCTCGATCGCGATCTCGCCCGGTCTCATCCCGCCGACGACGGTAGCGGAAGCCGCCGCCGGACCAGGCCGGCGAGCACGCGCACGAACGCGGGATCGGCGTTCGGCATCTCGATCCGGCCGAGGCGCATGCCGAGGTCGTGCGCCTTTTCTTGCGCTTCCGTGTCGATGTCCCAGCGGATCTCGAGGTGATCCGAGACGAAGCCGATCGGGCAGACGAGGACGTCGCGGACACCGCGCGCGTGCAGGTCCTCCAGGTGGTCGAGGATGTCCGGCCCCAGCCATGGCTCACCGGTGGCCGATTCGGACTGGTACGAGAAGGACCACTCGGCCAGGTCCGCGCGGTCGGCGACGAGCCGCGCCGTCTCGAGCAGCTGCTCCTGGTAGCGGTCGCCGTCCTCGAGGATCCGGGCGGGCAGCGAGTGCGCGGTGAAGACGACGTGCGCGTCGGTGCCGCGCACGCGCGCCGCGAGGAAGTCGACGAGCCCCTCGTCGTCGTGCCAGCTCTCGACGAAGACGAGCTCGGCGCGGCCGGCGAGCGCGTCCTCGAGCTGCGCGCGGTAGCCGGCGATCGAGAGCCGCGAGTAGTGCGGCGCGAGAACGAGCCCGACGACGGTGCGCGCGCCGGCGGCGAGCGCGGCCTCGGCGGCCTCGGCAATCCGCGGCGTCCAGTGCTTCATGCCGGTGAAGACGGGGATGCCGAGCTCGGCCTCGAGGGCGGCGCGCGTCTCCTCGGTGACGGCGTTGAGCGGCGAGCCGCTCTCGATGTCGAGCCGTCGGTAGCGCTCGACGAGGTCGTCGAGGAGCTCCGGCCGGATCGGCCGGCCACCGCGGATGTCGGCGTAGTAGGCGGGCACGTCGGCGAGCCGCTCCGGGCTGCCGTACGCCATCAGGACAACCGCGACGTCGCTCACGCGCGAGACGCTAGCTCACGCGCCTCCTCGCCCAGCCGGTCGATCAGCGGTCGTACGGCTCGCCACCTCGCCGCAATCGCCTCGTCGAGCGTGCCCGCCGCGAGCGCCGCGTCGAACCATCCGAACTTGAGCCAGGGCGTCGCCGCGAACGCGAAGCGGACGGCGCGCTCGTCTCCCGCCCAGCCCGCGTCGGCGAGACCGGCCCGGTAGCCGTTCCACACCGCTCGCTCGAAGTCGTCGGCGTCCTCGACCGCGACGCAGCCCTCGAGGATCGCGTCGGGCACGAAGTTCCCGGGATCCTCGCCCAGCGCGCCGATGCCGCAGTAGGCCCAGTCGACCACGATCGCCTCGTCTCCGTCACAGAAGAGGTTGCCGGGATAGAAGTCGAGGTGACAGAACGTCTGGGGGCCGGCCTCGACCGCGGCGAGCATCGACTCGCGTTCCTCGCTGCGCGGGCCTGTCTGCTCGAGCCGAAGGTCGAGGTAGGCGCGGAACCAGCGGCGGCTGAGCCAGCGCTCCGTCGGGAGGGCGGCGCTGACGGCGCCCTGCATCCGGCCGAGGCTTCGCAGGGCGCGGCCGTACCACTCGATCGACGACGGCGGCTCGGGGAGCGCCTCGAGCCAGAGCGCCACCGAGCCGTCCGGGCGCTCGAAGAGCCCTCGGCACTTGGGCCTGCGGACGCCGCCGGGAAGCCGTTCGATGAGCTCGGACTCGTAGACGCAGGGCTCGCGGCGCCAGTAGTACGGATGTGACGAGTCGGCGGCGGCCGGCCAGCGCCTGCTTCCGTCGGGATCCTGGTGGACGAGCTTCAGGACGGCGGCATCGCAGCCGGTGCGAACGAGCCAGACGCCCGCCGTCGCCGCGGGCACGCTGCGTCCGAGCGGCTCCGCCTCGACCGGGTCGTGATCGGCCCCGAAGACCGCGCGGAGCTCCTCCGGCGGGGACTGGTCAGGCGTCGGCGGTCGTATAGGAGCCATGCGGAGCCGGGTGATTCTCGCCCTCGCGGCGGCCCTCGTCGCCGTCCCGTCGGCTTACGCAGACGTGTACGTGATCGTCGCGAACACGACGGTGCACCGAGGCGCATACCTGCGCGGGACCGGCGACGGCTCCGGGCTGCCGTTCTACCTCGTCCCGAAGCGGCTCGCTCCGGCCTACGGCGACCGCTCGAAGCGACCGCCACGTGGGCGATACGTCTTCCTGGGTCGCCTGCGCCGGACGCGCAACTTCTATGCCGAGCAGCACTTCCGGTTCCGCGTCCCGAGGGTTCGACCGGGGAAGTACAAGGTCGCGATCTGGTGCCGCCGGTGCGGCGGGAGCCTGATCCTGGCCGGCCCTACCGGCTTTGGGCAGACGGTGACGGTGCTGCCGTAGCCGTCCGCTCGTGGACGAGCTCGACCAGGCGGCCGAGGTCGTCCGGGTTCGTGTCCGGCAAGACGCCGTGGCCGAGGTTGAAGACGTGGCCGGGCCGGCCGGCGGCTCGACGCAGCACGTCCTCCGCGGCCGCGGCTGTGCGCTCCCACGGCCCGAGCAGCGTGGCGGGGTCGAGGTTTCCCTGGACGCCACGATCCTCGCCGACCTCCGCCCAGCCGCGGTCGAGCGGGACGCGCCAGTCGAGGCCGATCACGTCACCGCCCGCGTCGCGCATCGCGCCGAGCAGATGTGCCGTGCCCGTGCCGAAATGGATCGTCGGGGCGCTCACGGCGCGCAGGATCCGCGCGGAGTACGGCGCCACGAACTCCTCGTAGTCGGCGACCGAGAGCGCGCCGACCCACGAGTCGAAGAGCTGGATCACGTCCGCGCCGGCCTCGACCTTCGCGGCCACGTACGCGGCGGACGTGTCCGCAAGCTTCTCCATCAGGCCGTGCCACACCGCCGGCTCGCGGTACATCAGCGTCTTCACGGTGGTGAACTCCCGGCTCGGCCGGCCTTCCACCAGGTAGCCCGCGACGGTGAACGGGCCGCCGCAGAAGCCGACCACGGCCTGGTCGTCGCGCAGCTCGCGGCGCACGATCCGCACCGCCTCGAGGATCGACGGCACCGCGTCCTCCGGCTCGGGGACGCGCAGCGCGGCCACGTCCGCCGCCCCGCGCACCGGTCGCGCGATCACCGGCCCGACGTTCTCGACCAGGACGACCTCGACCCCCATCGCGAGAACAGGAAGCATGATGTCGGCGAACATCACGGCCGCGTCCACGTTGTGCCGGCGCACCGGCTGGAGCGTCACCTCGGCGCAGAGCTCCGCGTCGCGGACGATGTCGAACAGCCCGTGCGTCCGCCGCAGCTCGCGGTACTCGGGCAGCGAACGGCCCGCCTGGCGCATGAACCAGACCGGCGTCCGCTCGACGCGCTCGCGCCGCGCGGCGCGCACCAGCAAGGGCTCGGACATAGCCTTCCACCCTAGATGGAGGCGGCGGGCGAGCACCCGGTACCGAGCGGCCCGCTCGCCGTCCGCTGGCTCGCTTACGACCCCGGCCGGCCGCGTGCCGGCGCGCTCGGCACCGCGCGGCTCGCCTTCGAGAACGCGGGGACGGTGCCGTGGCCGCCGACCGGCGACCGGCGCGTCTGCCTCGGCTACCACTGGCTCGACGAGCTCGGGAACCCGATCGTCTGGGACGGGCTCTGGACGGCGCTGCCGCGCGAGGTCGCGCCGGGCGAGCGCATCGAGGCCGACCTGACGGTGCGCGGGCCGCACCCGCCGGGGCCGTACCGGCTCTCCTTCGACCTCGTCGCCGAGGATCGCTACTGGTTCAGCGAGCTCGGCAACGCGCCGCTCGAGCGCGAGGTGCCCGTAGCGCCGCGCCTCGCCCGACGCGCGCTCGCCGTCCGCGGCGGCGACCCGGGGCCGCAGGAGGAGCCGCTCGTCGCCGAGGACGAGGCCGAAGCGGTCGCGTACCTCGCCCCCGGCGTCACGGCCGCTCCGGACTGGTCCCGCAGGATCCTCGACGCCCACCAGGAAGGCTATGCCGCCGTCGGCGGCTCCGTCGCCGTCGAGTCGGGGTTCCTGCGCCGCCCGGCGCGGCCGGCGCTCGCGCCGTACGCGCCGGGCGGCGGCAGGAACCCCGCCTTCGAGCACCCGCTCCTCTGCCCGTCGGTCGTCCGTGAGGTCGAGCCCGTCTGGATCGAGTCGGTCGAGGGCCTTCCCGCGCTCGAGCCCCCGCCCGGCGAGCCGTGGCTCTACGACGGGCGGATCACAGTTCGACTGCGATCTGGTCGTCGACCCGGCTGAAGAGCCAGGCGCCCAACGCCAAAGACACAGCTGCCGCGACGCAGAGGTAGACGACGTCGCCGGCGTGCGGCAGCCGCCCGAAGAACAGGGGATCCCGGATCGCGTCCACCCCCGGCGTGACGAAGTTCACCCAGTGGAGCGCGCGCACGACGCCGTGGTAGCGGTGGAACGCGCTCGGGATCCAGAGGATCGGGGTCAGGAAGAACCAGGGCAGGAGCAGCGCCCCGATCAGGTGCTCCACGTCCCGGAAGACCACGTTCGCGGAGGCCAGGGCCAAGGCCAGTCCGGAGGTCATGGCCACCAGGGCCACCCCCAGCGGCAGCGCGAGCCACATCGTCCCGCGCACGCGCGGGAGCAACGCGAAGTCGAGCGCGAGCAGAACGCCCATCATCACCCCGAAGGAGACGAGGTTCGTCGCGACCACCGACAAAGGCACGAGCTGGCGCGGGAAGCGCGTCTTCCGGATCAGGTTCGCGTTGTCGAGCATGCTCCGCGACGCGGCGTGGATCGAGGTCGAGAAGAAGATCCAGATCGCGAGCCCCGAGAGCAGGAAGAGCGCCGGATGGTCGACCGGGATCGCCTTCCACAACAAAGAAAAGACCAGCAGGTAGATCCCGAGCAGGACGAGCGGGTTCACGAGCGACCAGGCCACGCCCAAAACGGACCCCTTGTACTTCGCCTGGAGGTCGCGGCGGAAGAGGTTCCCGAAGAGCTCGCGGTAACGGAAGAGGTCGGCGTAGACGGCCACGGCCGGGGCCTAGTGTAGAAACGGCACAAGATCACGACTCGCTAACAGGCTCGGTCTACCCTTCTGACGCTGTATGACCGCCGCGCTCGCCACCTTCGCGCTGCCGGCCGCCGCCCTCGCCACCTGGGCGCTCCACCGCTCCCCGCTCGGCCGCCGCGTCGTCGCCGAGCCGCGTGGCGACCGCTGGCACGAGCGCCAGACACCGCTCCTCGGCGGGATCGGCCTCTTCGCCGGCCTGCTCGTCGGGGTCGGGGCCGCGCTCGCCGCGGACGCGCTCGAGCCGAGCAAGGAGCTCTTCGGCATCCTCGGCGGCTGCGCGATCGTCTTCGCCGCGGGCCTCGCCGACGACCTGCGGGCGCTCCCGCCGCTCGCCAAGATCGCGAGCCAGATCGGCGCCGCGGCGCTCGTCATCGCGACCGGGCTCCAGGTGCAGATCGTCTCGAACGACGTCCTCGCGACCGCGATCGCCGTCCTCTGGCTCGTCGGGATGACGAACGCCTTCAACCTCCTCGACAACATGGACGGCCTCGCGGCGACGATGGCCGCGATCGCCTGCGCGTACTTCGCGATCGACGCCTCGACGACGCACGACAACCGGCTCGTGCTCGTCGTCGCGCTCGCCGTCGGCCTCGCGTGCGCCGGCTTCCTGCCCTTCAACCTGCGCCCCGGCAAGTCGGCGGCGATCTTCATGGGCGACTCGGGGAGCCAGCTCCTCGGCTTCGCGCTCGCCGCGCTCGGGCTCTCGGCGAGCTGGAAGGCGGCGGGAACCACGGTCGCGACGCTCTTCCTGCCCATCCTCGTCCTGGCCGTGCCCATCCTGGACACGACCCTCGTCACGATCGTCCGCATCATCGAGGGCCGGCCGATCTACCAGGGCGGCCGTGACCACACGTCGCACCGGCTCGTCTACCGCGGACTCTCGGAGAAGCGCGCCGTCCTGCTGCTCGGGCTCATCGCCGTCGGCCTCGGTGGGACGAGCCTCGCGTACAACAACATCGGGAGCGGCGCGGTCACGCTCGTCGGCGTCCTCCTCACCTTCGCGCTGCTCGTCCAGTTCGCGACCTTCCTCTCCGACCTCGAGCACGCGCCGGACGGCCGGATGGCGCTCGTCGTCGTCCACGCGCGCCGCCTCGCCGAGGTGCTCGTCGACTTCGCGATCGTCGGCGCCGCCTTCTCCGCGTCCTACCTGCTCTTCGTGCACGGCTCGGGGAGCGACTACCAGAAGCACATCTTCGTCGTCACGCTGCCCGCGCTCCTCGCGGCGCGGTTCGCGCTCTTCATCCCGTTCGGGCTCTACCGCGGCGTCTGGCGCTACGCGGGCGCGCGCGAGGCGACGGCGACGATCACCGCCGTCGGTCTCTCGGAGCTCGCCGCCTACTTCTTCATCCTCGCGACGCAGCGGTCGTGGGGCGACTTCCCGCAGAGCGTCTTCGTCGTCGACTGGCTCCTCTGCGCGATCCTCGTTGGCACGTCGCGGCTCGGCGAGCGGGCGCTCTTCCGCGCGCTCACCGTCCTGAAGGGACGAGAGGGGCAGCGGCGGACGCTCATCGTCGGCGCCGGCCGCGGCGGCCGTAGCCTGCTGCGCGAGCTGCGCGAGACCCCAGGCGAGCACGTCGTCGGGTTCGTGGACGACGACCCGCGCCTGCGCCGCCGGCGGCTCCAGGGCGTGCCGGTGCTCGGCGGCGCGGACGACATCGAGCGGATCATCGTCAGCGCGCAGCCCGACCTCGTCCTCGTGACGATCCCGGACGCGCCCCGCGAGCGGCTCGACTTCGTCGTCTACGGGTGCGCGCAGGCGGGCGTCATGTGCCGGTTCGTCCGGCGGCACACCGATCTCGACCCGCGCGTCGTCCTCGGCGCGACGGCCGAGTGACGTCGGTCGCGATCGCCGCGCCCGCCCGGACGCGGCTCGAGCGGTTCAGCGCGGCGCTTCCCGTCCTGACGGTCTTCGCGTGGCTCTGCCTCGTGTACGGCTTCGAGGCTTGGCTGCACGGGACGCCGTGGCTCTTCACGGACGAGCTCGAGACGGCGCAGCTCTCGCGGGCAATCGCCGCCACCGGCCACGCGGCGCGCCGCGGCCAGCCGCACCCGTTCGGCTCGCTCTACGTGTTCCTGATCGCGCCGGCCTGGTGGCTGCACAGCGTCCTCGACGCGTACTCGACGATCAAGTACCTCGGCGTCGCGGTCATGAGCTCGGTCGTCTTCCCCGCCTACTGGCTCGCGCGGACGATCGTCTCGCCGCGGCCTGCCCTCTTCGCGGCGGCGGCGAGCGCGGCGATCCCGGCCTTCCTGTACGCGCCGATGCTGCTCCCCGAGCCGCTCGCCTACCCCTACGCAGCGCTCTGCTTCTTCCTGATCGTGAAGGCGCTCGCGACGCGGCACGCCTGGTGGATCGCCGGTGCCGCGGTGGCCTCGGCGATCGCCCCGGCGGTGAAGGGTCAGCTCGCCGTCGTCCCCGCCGTCTACGTGCTCGCCGCTTTGGGTCTCGCCTGGAACGGACGCTGGATGCGCCGCTGGCAGGAACGCTGGACGGCGTGGGACTGGGTCGGCGCGGTCACGCTCCTCGCCGGCGTCGCCGTGGTCGCGAACTCGATCATCACGCATCGGTCCTTCAGCTGGTACGTCGCGACGACGCTCTGGAAGGACCGCATGCTCGACTACGGGCTCTGGGCGGTGGGCGCGTTCACGATCGGCGTGGGCGTCTTCCCGGTCGTGGCCGGGCTCGCGGCGCTCGTGCGGCCGCGCGGCGTCGTGCGGAGCGAGCACGAGCGGGCCTTCGTCGCCGTCGCCGTGGCCGCGATCGGGGCGTTCACCTGGTACACGGCCGTGAAGGCCGCGTACATCTCGACGAGCTTCTCCACGCTCACGGAGGAGCGGAACCTCATCTACCTCTCGCCGATCCTCTTCGCGGCAACGGCGCTCGCACTCGAGCGGCCTCGGCTCCGGCTGTGGCCGATGGCCGCGGCGACGGCCTTGGCGGCGTACGTCCTCGTCGGCACCGACTACAAGATGGACGTCCACCTCTACAACGACGCGCCCGGGCTCGCGATCCTGGAGTCGGCGAACCGGAACCTCGGGCTGACGCCGCACGGGGCGCGGATCGTCCTCCTGGCCATGCTGGCCGGCTCGGTGGCGGTGCTGCTGGCGCCGCGGGCGCGCCGCGTGCCGGTGCGGCCGCTGTTGGTGGCCGCCGCGCTGTTCGTGCTCGCCTGGAACCTGACGGGCCAGATCGCGGCCGCGAGCGCGTCGCGGAACTTCTCCGACGAGCTGCTCCAGAACTACCCGCGCCCGCTGAACTGGCTCGACCAGGCCGACCACGGCCAGACCGCGATGTACCTCGGCCAGCAGATCACCGACGCGAACGGGCTCTGGCTGCTCGAGTTCTGGAACAAGTCGCTCCATTACGTCTGGAGCCTCGACGGCACCGCGAAGGGGCCGGGTCCGACGCTCTCACCCGACCTGCTCGCCCTGGACGGCCAGATCACGACCGTGCCGGGGATCAAGTACGTCGTCACCGACCCGGGGATCGACCTGGTGGGAAAGCAGGTCGGGCACGTGGTGCACCGCGGCGGCGGCGCGGCGCAGGAGTGGCGGCTGTTCCAGATCGCACCGCCGTTGCGCCTTGTCGATGCGGTGGGCGGGATCTACGCCGACGGCTGGGCCGGCAAGAACAGCTCGTACTCGCGCTACCGCACGCCGGGCGGTCGCCCGGGCTCGGTCATGGTGACGATCTCGCGCGCGGCCTGGACCGGTCCGTCGCCGACGGGCCACGTGACGATCCGCGTCGGCCCGCTGCGGATCAAGGACAAGCAGCCGGCGCTCGCGTCGGTGACGCAGATCCGCCGCTGGAAGGTGGAGAGCGGCCTCGAGCGGAGCTTCGTCATCCCGACCCCGAAGCCGCCGTTCCGCGTGGAGGTGCTGATCTCGCCGACCTTCGTGCCGGCGCAGCAGGATCCCAGCTCGAGCGAGCTGCGGGAGTTCGGCGCGCAGGTCAGCTTCGCCTTCCAACCTGGCTAGCGGAGCTCGCGCGCGAAGATCCGTAGCTCTTTCAAGTGGGCGGTGTTGATGCCGGCCTCGCAGTCGGCGAACACGACGGGGCTCTCCGATCCGCCCTCATAGACATCGGTCCGGCTCGCACAGACCGTGCGGCGGTAGTTGAGCCAGGCACGCTCGCCACGAACGAAGCGCTGGAGCGCCGCACGGCTTCTGCGTTTCTGGAGCAGAGCGAAGATCGTCCGCACCTGCGCGTTGATCGCCTTGTCCGAACGGACGATCCCGTGCTCGGCACAGCCTTCGAAGTCGAGCGTCGTCTTCGGCTTGGCCGGGCACGGAAGCAGCGTGAAGGTCTCCGAGACGACCGGCGGTTGGAGACGAGCCGGGGCGGCTGCGGCCGCGACGACGGCGAGCATCAGCGCCGCCAACGCGAGCCTCACCATGCCGACACCAGGTACGTAAAGCGAAAACGGAGCGCCGCGCGCGCCACCGGGCCGCTGCGCTCGGCGGCGCGGAGGAGGGTCGCGAGCGCTGCGGGAAGCGCACGGGTCTGCGGGACGAAGAAGGGGCGCAGCGTGACGCGATCGAAGCCCGCCGCGGCGAGGTCGGCGCGCACGTCGTCGACGTCGTACTGGCGCGGGTTCAGGTCGAAGACGAGCTTCTTCTCCGTGTAGCCCGCGACGCGGCGAAAGAGCTCGCGACGGTTGCGCGCGTAGTAGATCGCGCGGAAGCAGGTCGTCGCGGCGACGGGCTCCGGTGGCTTGTAGTCGTTCAGGTCGGCGAGCTCCACGCGGGCGCCCCGGGCCTGCGCTGCGCGCACCATCTCCTCGCTCGCGTCCACCCCGAGGTACTCGTACGGGCGCAGGAAGTCGGCGAGGCCCGCGTCTCCGCACGCGAGGTCGAGGATGCGGTCGCCGGGCTCGAGCGGCGGGCCGAGCGAGACGATCAACTCCGCCCGGTGGCGCAGGTACGCGACAGAGTCGGCATACGCCTCCTGGCTCCAACGCTCGGCCGCGCTCGCGTACTTGGCCGATGTGTCGCTCACCGCAGCGCCAGCAGACGCTCTGGATGCTTGCGCAGGAACCGTGCCATGGCGCGCGCGTGCCAGAGCGTGTGCCGCGTCAGGAAGCGCCGGTCGATCACGGCCGCGTACTCGTGCCGCACGACGGCGGCCGGCACGTACCACCGCTCCCACCCGGCCTTTGCGGCCCTGTAGTTCAGGTCGATGTCCTCGCAGTACATGCGGAAGCCGGGATCGAAGCCGCCGAGCTCGTCCAGCATCGCGCGGCGCAGGAGCAGGAAGGCGCCGAGCATCGTGTCCGTTCGGGCCGGCTCCTCGGGCCGCTCGTCGAGGAGGTAGTGCTTGCGCTGCCAGCGGAGCGGCCGGAAGAGCCAGCGGAGCGGCGTCCGCCGGACGAGCGTCGCGCCGATCGTCGGGAAGCTCCGCCGCGACGGCTGCCACGAGCCGTCCGGGTAGAGCATCCGCGGGCCGACGACGCCGCAGCGCGGCCGCGCGGCCATGAAGTCGCGGAGGATCGCGACGGCGTCGGGCTCGGGGACGGCGTCGGGGTTCGCGATCACCACCGCCTCGGCGCTCGTCGCCGCGAAGCCCTGGTTCGCGTTCGCCGCGAACGAGAGCGGCTGCTCGTTCTCGAGGACGCGCACGCCCTCCGGCACGTCGCCCACGCTGCCGGGGACGTTTGCGACGACCACGAGCTCGTCCACCTGTGGCGCGAGCGCCGGCAGCGACCGCTCGAGCTCGCGGGCATGTCTGTGCGAGACGACGACCGCGGAGACCCTCACGCGAGCACCTCGCGGTAGACCGCGACCGTCCGGCGCGCCGTCTCCTCCCACGTGAAGCGGCGCGCCCGCTCGAGGCCGGCCGCGACGAGCCGCTCCCGCTCGGCGAGCGCACGCCGCACACCCTCAGCCAGCGCTGTGGGCTCGGCGAAGACGGCCGCGTCGCCCGCGACCTCCCGAAGCGCGGCGTCGGGTGCGGCGACGACCGGCGTCCCTGACGCCATGGCCTCGACGAGCGGCAGCCCGAAGCCCTCGTACCGCGACGGGAACACGAGGCACGCGGCGCCGCGGTACAGCCGCGCGAGCTCGTCCTTCGCGACGTAGCCGCGCAGATCGGCGCCGCGAGCGCGAAGCTCGCGCGCGAGCGCCTCGTCGCGCACCGGCCCGGCGACGATGAGCCGACGGCCGACCTCCCGTGCCGCCTCCGCCGCGGCGAGCGGGTTCTTGCGCGGCTCGACACTGCCGACGAGGAGGAGATAGGAGTCGGGCGCTGCGCCCGGCGCGAACGACGGATCGACTCCGAGCGGCGTCACGACCGCCTCGGCGCCGTACAGCTCCGCGACGTCCGCCTTCGTGCGTTCGGAGATCGCGAGCACACGCACCGCTCGCCGCACCGACCACGGCACGAACCGGCGGAAGACGAGCCGCTCCCACGGGCGGAGCACGGACGGGTCACGCTCGAAGGACAGGTCCTGGATGGTCAGGACGGCCGGGCACGGGCACCACGGCGGCACGACGTGGAGGAAGTGCGCGAGCGCCGGCCGCACGCGCCGCAAGAGCCGCGGCAGCGCGACGGCCATGCGGAGCTCCTGGCTTCGCACACGGAGAGCCAGAGGCTCCACTCCCGGCGGTACGAGCTCCGGCCGACGCGTCACCGCCGCGAAGCGGAGCCCCTCCGCGACCGCCGGCAGCGCGCCGAGCAGGCCCGCGACGTACGTCTCGTCTCCGGTCCGCTGCCGCCCGAGCGAATCCGCGTCGATTACGACGAGCACTCTCGATACACCTCGACGGTTTGCGCCGCGACCGAGGCCCAGTCCGCGAGCCGCGCGCGCTCGAGCCCGAGCCGCCGCAGCTCGTCGCGCCGCGCCGCCGCCTCCTCGATCCCGCGCGCGATCCCGGCCGGGTCGCGCGGATCCACCAAGACCGCCGCGCCGCCGGCCACCTCCTCGGTCGCGCCGCCCGCGCTCGTGACGACGGGCGCGCCGCACGCCATCGCCTCCAGGATCGGGATCCCGAAGCCCTCGTAGAGCGACGGATACGCGAAGCACCGAGCGCCGCGGTACAGGCGCGCCAGCTCGTCGTCCGGCAGCTCCCCGAGCCAGCGTCCGTTGGCGCTCACGCCGCCCCAGCCGCGCGCGCCCACGACCCGGAGCTCGAGCCCCGCGAGCCGCGCCGCCTCGCCGAGCCGCTCCAGGTTCTTCCGCGGCTCGAGCGTGCCGACGGCCAGGACGTAGTCGCCCTCGGCGGCCGGGCCGTCGGGCCGGAACTCCGCGTCGACGGCGTTCGGGATCACCCGGATCCGCTCCTCGGGGACGCGCAGCACCTCGACGAGCTCGCGCCGCGTGAACTCCGACACGGCGATCACGCGCCGCGCCGCCCGGATCATGTGCGGGACGATGAGCCGCCCGTACGTGCGCGTCCAGCGGGGAAACGCCTCCGGATGGCGGAAGACGGCGAGGTCGTGGACGGTCACGACGGTCGGCGTCCGCGAGCCGAGCGGGCCGCGGTAGGTGGTGCAGTGCAGGACGTCGACGCGCCCCCGGCGCGCGGCCCGCGGCAGGCCGGTCGGGTACCAGACGAGCTCGCGCGCCAACGTCGCGGCGCGGCCGGCACCGCCGAAGCCGAGCTGCGCGACCTCGACGTCGCCGCGGCGGTCGAGCTCCCGGAGCAGCGCCCGGAGGTAGCGCGCCGTCCCGGCCCGCGTCTGCGCGAGCGGCGACACGTCGATGCCGACCCGCATGACCTCAGAGTGTGTCAGAGAGCTCATTTCGGAATGAAGACGCGCTGACCGGGTGCGCTGGGCGGTGCGAGACAAGGACGCAGGGAGCGTTCGTCGCCGGAGGCTACGGGCGCGACCGAGGACGCAGGATCGCGCCGCCCAGCGCGGCCGGGCAGCCCGTCCTTCATTTCGAAAGGGGCTCGCTGGCCTCCGCGTAGCTCGCCAGCATGACCTCGCCGGTCGCGCGCCAGCTGAAGCCGCGCGCGTGCTCCAGGCCGCGGCGGATGAGCTCGTCGCGCTCCGCCTGCGCGCGCGTGATCGCGGCGGCGAGTGCCTCCGGGCTCTCCGGATCGGCTCGAACAGCCGCGTCTCCGCAGGCCTCGTCCAGCGACGGGTGCGACGAGACGACGCACGGCACGCCGCACGCCATCGCCTCCACGACAGGCATGCCGAACCCCTCGAAGCGCGACGGGAAGACGAAGACCTCCGCGCCGCGGTAGAGGGCCGGCAGCTCGGCGTGCGGGACGAAGCCGAGCGGCAGGACGCCCTCGCCCTGGAGCTGCGGCCGCGCCCGCCAGCCCTCGCCGCCGGCGACCGCAAGCGCGAGCCCGCCGCCGAGCAGAAGGTGCGCGGCAAGGAGCGTCTCGAGGTTCTTGCGCGGCTCGAGCGTCGCCACGGTGAGCGCGTAAGGGCGGCCGAGGTCGGCGCGCTCGCCCTCGGCGACGAAGCCGTCCTCGAGGCCGGGATGCGCGACGCGCAGCCGCTCGGGCGGCACACCGAGCAGCTCGGTGACATCCCGAGCCGTGAACTCCGAGTTCGTGAAGAGGACGTCGCAGGTGCGCGCGGCGTTGCGGTACTTCGCGCCGTGCATCCGCACCGTCCGCGGGTGCGCCCACTCGGGAAAGCGGAGCGGCACGAGGTCGTGGATCATCGTCGCGCGGACGCCGCCCGCCTGCGGCGGGTACATCCAGTCGCCGAAGTGGAAGACGTCGAGGCGGCCGACGAAGCGCTCGACCGGCGGGCGGCCGGCCCGGCTCCACGCCGTGCGCCACGCGTGCGCGAACGGGAGCACCGGCAGCCGGAGCTCGACGTCGATTCCCTCCAGCGCCTCGCGGATCAGCCGCGCGCCGTCGCGGCTCGCGGGCGCCCAGGCGAGGATCTCGTGCCGGCCGGCCGCCGCCTCCACCAACCCCGCGAGCGACCCGCGCACGTAGTTCCCCACGCCAGTGCGCCGATGCGATAGGGCGCTGACGTCGAAGACGATCCTCACCGCGAGTAGCGGAAGCTCAGGAAGTGCACCCCGAGGCGCCGGAAGTCGCCCTTCCCCGGCACCTTCGTCGGCGTGACGGTGAAACGTGCGACGCAGCGATCGCCCCCGACAGGCCGGAGCGGCGCGGTGATCGTCCGGCTCCCGCCCGGCGGCACGCGCACCCGCACCCTGCCGGAGGAGACGACCTGCGCCCGCCGGAGCAGGTGCGCGTCGGTCTCGACGATCGCGCTGACCCTGCCGCCGCGGCAGCGGAAGCGCGTGTACGTCACGTGCCGGCCCGACCACGTGTCCGGGTAGAGCCCGTCCTCGAGCTGGGTCTCGCGGAGCGGGGAGTCGGTGCGGAACAGGAAGATCCCCTTCGGGCGGTCGAGCGCGAGGATCTGACCCGCGAGCGCGACCGAGCCGTCGGTGAGCGCATACGCCGTGTCGATCGGCCGCCGCCCGGCACGGATCAGCCCGTCGCGGCGGTCGACGTGCACCTCCGTCGCCGGCAGGCCGCCGCCGAGCGGGCTCGCGAGCTCGTACACGGGCCCGACGCTGCGGTTGAAGAACTCGTTCTGCCAGAGCGTCTGCGCGTCGGCGCGACCCGAGCGGACGTAGGCGACGCTCGCCGAGCGGCCCACCGTCGCGTCGATCCAGTCGCGCTTCCCGGTCGTGATCCCCTGGAAGAGCGCGCCGAGCGACGCGTTGCGCACGCCGTGCCGCCCGTTCTCGATCGGCGCCAGCGTGACGGCGTAGTACGCGAAGACGAAGACCGGCAGGACGAGCGCGGCGCGCCGCGGCAGCCGCAGGAACGCCGCGCCGAGGACGAGCGCGCAGCCGAGGACAACCCAGCGGATCTCGCCGATGGTGATCACGTGGTCCTGGAGCCACCACCACGGGAGGAGCTCCATCGTGTCCGACTGCACCTGCACGCCGAGGAGAGACGGATACGGCAGCACCGCCGGCAGCGCGACCGCGACGAGCGCGACCGGCACGGCGAGGCGAGGCGGCCGCGGCAGGCCGCGGTCGATCCACAGGAAAAGCGCCGTGAAAAAGAGCGGCGCGAGGTAGAACATGTTCCGCTCCTCGATCCGGTGCACCGTCGGGAGTGACGCGAAGGCGGCGACCTCGAGGACGAGCCAGACGGAGAGCGCGACCGCGGCGGCGAGGAACGCCTGCGCGGCGCGGTCGAGCCGCCGCCCGAGCGCCGCGAGCAGGATCAGCGCCGCGAAGGGCAGGAGGCCGAGGTAGAGGTCGAGCTCGGCGACGTGCCAGAGGAGCCACTTCAGCACCGAGTCGACGGCGTAGTGCTGGTGGCCCGCGGTCTCGTAGGCCCCGAGCGCCGCGACGGGCGAGTGGCCGCGCGCGAGCTCGACGGCGAGGACGAGCACGAGCGCCGCGCCGAGGATCCCGTACAGCCAGCGGAAGGCGAGCAAGCTGCGCCACGACTCGCGCCGCCACCACGCGAGCAGCACAGGCGCCGTGACGAGCGCCGGCACGAGCGCGACCGCCTGCGCCCGCGTCGCGTAGGCGAGCGCGCAGACGGCGAGGAGGACGAGCTGGCGCGCGAGCGTCGGCCGCTCGAGGCAGACGACGAGCGCGAGGGCCGCGCAGACGAAGATCGGGTAGAACGCGTTCTCGGTCATCATCGTCCCCGCGTAGAGCGTCGAGGGAATCGCGACCGCGAGCAGCGCGGCGAGGAGCGCGAGCGCAGGAGTGACGACGCGGCGCGCTAGGAAGTACGTCGGCACGGCCGTCAGCGACATCAGCACCGAGTTGATCGTCTTCGCGGCCGCGTACGCCTGCGGCACCGAGGCGTACAGCCGGTACGCGGGGCTGATCAGGATCGGATAGACGAAGCCGTACGAGCCGCTGTGCTGGCCGCGGACGAGGAAGTGGCCGCTCGCGGCGAAGCTCTTCGCGAGCTCGGAGTAGACGAGCTCGTCGACCATGATCCACGGCGCGACCATTCGCCGTCCGAAGCCCCAGCGGACGATCGCCGAGGCGACGACGAGGCTCGCGAGCCAGAACCAAGCGGGGAGCGAGCGAGCTATGGCACTGGTTTCCGCGCGAAGTCGAGCGCGGGTGGCGTTAGCCGCCAAGCCTCACCTCGTTGAGCAGGCGCGCGATCTCGGCGGCCTCCTCCGCGATGCCGACCTCGGCCGCCGCCTCGGCCACCTCGCCGACGACGGCGTCTTTCACGGCCTCGCCCCCGGCCGCCTCCTCGAGCGCGGCCACGTAGGCCTCGGCCGAGCGGTCGAGGTCCTGCTCGGCGGCGACGTAGGCGCGCGCCGCGTCGCCCATCGCCGTGCGCGCGCGGTCGTTCGAGGCGAGGAGCTCGAGCGCGGCGCCGAGCGTCTCGGCCTCGTGCGCGTCAACGGGAACCTTCAGCGCGACCTCGTCCGGGAGCTCGGCGAACCAGCCGACGTCGCTCACGACGAGCGGCTTCCCGAGCACGAGCGCGCGGATCGCCGATCCCGACGTCTCGCCCATCGTCGGCGCGCGCAGCGAGACGCAGACGTCGCACGCGCCCATAAGCGCCCACAGCCGTCGTTCGTCGACGTAGTCGACGCGCTCGACTCCGTCCGGTAGCTGCGACAGGCGCGCATCCAGGTCGGCACCGACGAGCAGGAGCTTGGCGTCCGGGTGCGCGGCCCGCAGCGCCGCGAACGCGTCCAGCAGCTGCGGGATCCGCTTCGACGCGTTGATGTTCCCGAAGCAGCCGACCACCGGCTCGCCGGCCACCTCCTCCGCGGGCACGCCCGGATCGGGCCAGGCCGGGTGCGGGATCCGCCACAAGCGCCCGTCGTACCCCGCGGCCACCGCCCGCTCCGCGACGTACCGCGAGTGGACGATCAGCCCGCCGCCGGGCTTGGCCGCGTGCTCCAGAACCTCCCCCGCGAGCGGGAAGTCCTCGGGCCGAACCTCCCACAGCGGCGGAACGATCCCGTCGAGCACGCCGTGCGCGAGCAGCCGCCCCGCGACGCCCGCCTCGCGCTGCATCGCGCCGAGGTAGCCGGGCCCGTCGCGCCGGCCGAGGGTCAGGCCGGCGACGAGGTGGTGCAGCACGAAGTCGTGGAGCACGACGACCCCGGCCCGGCGCCGTAGCGCCTCGACGATCCAGCCGTGCGCGTCGGGGTTGTTGCCGACGTGGTAGAGGCAGACGTCCGCGTTTGAGGGCGACGTGCGGCCGCGCGAGACGACCTCGACCCCGATCCGCCGCCGCAGCGCCGGCAGCAGGAGCTCGCTGTACTCGGAGATCCCCGTCCGTTCAGGGGGCAGCGGCGAGAAGTACGCGACCTTCATGCGAGCAGGCGGTCGATTGCGTGGTCCCACGTGACCTGCTCGGCCACGGCCTTTCCGGCCAAGCCGAAGCTCCGCACCTGGTCCGGGTGCTCGCGCAGGAAGCGCACCGCGCCGGCGAGCGCCTCCCCGCGCGGCTCGCAGACGAGCCCGGTGCGGCGGTCGGCGACGACGTCGAGCGGCCCGCCCGCGTCGGTCGTCGTCACGACCGGCTTCTCCGACAGGAACGCCTCGTAGGGAACCATGCCGTAGTCCTCGTCCACGGGCGCGTAGTAGACCGCGAGGCAGCGGGCGTAGAGCGCCGCGAGCTCGTCCGGCGGGACGCGGCCCGCGAAGCGCGCGCGCCCGTCGAGGCCGTGCCGGCGCGCGAGCTCCTCGAGCCTCGCGCGGTCGGGGCCGTCGCCCGCGATGACGGCGCGGAGACCCGGCTCCGCGGCGAGCGCCTCGAGCAGCAGGTCGACCCGCTTCGCCCGGTCGAGCCGGCCGACCGAGAGCACGAAGTCGTCGTAGGCCTCGCAGCGAAAGTCGAGGTGCTGCGGCGGCGGCAGCACGACCTCCGCCTCGAGCCCGAGCGAGGCGCGCAGCCGCTCGGCGACGTTGCGCGAGATAGCGGCGAGGCGCGTCGCCTCTCCCAGCGCGACCCGGTCGAGCCGGTGGATCGCCCGCCGCAGCGCCCGGTCCTCGGCACCCTCGCCGAACTGCCCGAGCTCCGTCCTGTCGAGGTCGTACGCCTGCCGGAACTGGTGCACGAGCCAGACAACCTTGCGCCGGTGCCGGACGACGTAGGACGGGAACTTCGTCCCGATCACGAGGTCGATCGGCCGCCCGTCGGTCTCCTCGAGGTCGACGAGCCGCCAGAGGAAGGCCTGGCTCAGGACGCGCGTGCCCGGGTACCACTTGAACGGCACGGTCACGAGCGTCGCGAGGTGGTCGCGCGCGTTCAGCTCGTCCACGAGCTGCTCCGCGAGGACTTCGGCGCCGCCGTGCGAGAACGGCACCTGCGGCGAGCAGACGGCGATCCTCACGTGCGGGCGAGGAGCGCGTAGTCGAGCGGCCCGAAGAGCACGTCGTTCAGGCGGCGGACGTTGGCGGCGAGCGCCTCGCGGGCGGCGGCGTCCTCGAGCGCGACCTCGCGCAGGCGCTCCTCGGGCGGATTCAGGTAGCGGAGCTTCGTCTCGCGGAAGCCGGCTTGGCGCGCGAGCAGCTCGAGCGTCTCCGGCACAAGCGGCTGCGCGTGCGTCAGGTCGGAGAAGTAGTAGCGGAGCGCGAGCGGCGAGAGCGGGTTGATCGTCTCCGCGACGAAAAGACCGCCGGGCCGGAGCTTCGCGGCCGCGAGCTCGAGCAGGCAGACGAGCGCAGGCGGCGGCAGGTGCTCGACGACCTGGCCCGCGAAGATCCCGCCCAGGGAGCCGTCGGCCGTGCCCTCGAGGTACGCGAGCAGGTCGGCCTGCTCCACCGGCAGGCCCTCGCCGCGGGCGAAGGCGACCATGTCCGCGTCGGCGTCGACGCCGCGCGCGTCGATCCCGGCCTCGCGGAGCAGCCCGACGAGCTCGCCCCGCCCGCAGCCGACGTCGAGCACGGGCGGGGCGTCGCGGAAGTCCTCGACGTAGGCGCGCTGCCGCTCACCGATCTCCTCGGAGCGGCCGCGCATCCGAGCCTCGAAGGCGAAGTAGTCCGGGAGGGCAGCCGCAGCGGGCTGCGCGGCGACGGTGGCGGGCGCCGCGCCCGCGGGCCGCCGCTCGACGCGCGTCAGCCGCTCCTCGAGCTCGGCGACGCGGCGCGCGTCCTCGCGCCGTTCCGCCAGCTCCCGCTCCGCGTGGTCGAGCCGCCCGTAGGCGAGGTCGACCTCCTCGAAGAGCTCGTCGACGAGCTTGAGCGCCGCGTCGTTGAAGGCCCGCTGGTCGGCCGCGAACGGCTCGACGTAGAAGCGCATGAGCCGCCGGAGCACCTTCTTGACCGGGTAGAGCACCGCACCGCGCGCGCCCGGCCGGCGGTCGAGCGGCCGCTCGGCGGTGACGGGCCACCAGCGCTCGGCGACGCTCCGCAGGCGAGTGCGGACGAGCCCGCGGTTGAACCCGTTCGAGACGTCGAGGCCGGGCGCATGCCGGACCTCCTCCTTGAGCCGGGCGAAGAGCGCCGCGACGTCGACCTCTTCCGGCGGAGAAATCCCTGCGTTTGCTGCGGTTTCCTGCTCCTCCGCCGGCATCCGCGCATTCTAACGAGGGGGCGTGAGGTCACTGTTAGCGTTGGCCGATGGTCGGGATCAGCCTCCTGACGCTCGTCCCCGGCGTCGTCGGGGGGTCGGAGACGTATGCGCGGGAGCTCGTCCGGGCGCTGGCGCGGGTGGGGGAGCTCGACTACCGCGTCTACGTGCCGCGGATCGCGGCGGACGCGGCGGACGGGCTGCCGTCGCGGGTCGTCGGCGCGTACCCGGCGGGGCGCTCGATGCCGCGGCGCGCCGCGGCCATGGCCTACGCGGCCACGGCCCCGTGGCCGGTGCGGCGCGAGCTCGAGCTCGGGGCGCTTGACGCGATCCACTTCCCGCTCAGCGTGATGCTCCCGCCGGTCTCGCGCCCGCCCGCGGCCACGACGGTGCTCGACGTCCAGCACGAGCTCTACCCGCGCTTCTTCTCGCGCGCCGAGCTGGCCTACCGCCGGCTCGTCTACGGCTGGACGGTGCGGCGGAGCCGGATCGTGATCACGATCTCCGAGCACGCGCGGGCCGGGTTGATCGAGCGGCTCGGCCTCGAGCCGGAGCGCGTGCGGGCGATCCACCTCGGCATCGACCACGAGCGCTTCCGGCCGAGCGAGGAGCCGCGCGAGAACTTCCTCCTCTACCCCGCGCTCGGCTGGCCGCACAAGAACCATGCGCGGCTCTTCGAGGCGTTCGCGCTGCTACGCGCGCGCCGGCCGAGCCTGCGGCTCGTCCTGACCGGGTACGCCGGTGTGACGCCGGAAGGTGTCGAAGCGCGCGGCCGCGTGCCGGCCGACGAACTGCTGAGCCTGTACCGCCGCGCCGCCGCGCTGGTGTTCCCGAGCCTGTACGAAGGCTTCGGCCAGCCGCCACTAGAGGCGATGGCCTGTGGCTGCCCGGTCGCGTGCTCGAACGCCGCGTCCCTACCCGAGGTGGTCGGCGACGCGGCGCGCCTCTTCGACCCGGAGTCGCCGGAGGGCATGGCCGCCGCGGTCGAGGAGGTGCTGGACAATCCCGACGAGTGGGCCCAGCGCGGCCTCGAGCGCGCGAAGACGTTCAGCTGGGATGCGTGCGCTCGGGCGCACGACGAGGTGTATCGGGAGCTCCAAGCCGGCTGAGCTCTGCGTTGACGAGCAGCTCGACGAGCTCCTTGAAGCCGAGCGTGGGCCGCCAGCCGAGCCGCTCACGTGCGCGCGACGGATCGCCGACCAGGTCGTGCAGCTCCGCCTTCCCACGCCGCAGCGACTCGTCGATGTGGACGTATTCGCGCCAGTCGAGGCCGACGTGCTCGAAGGCGTGCGTGACGAGCTCCTCGACGGTGTGCGACTCGCCGCTCGCGATCACGTAGTCGTCCGGCTCGTTCTGCTGGAGCATGAGCCACATCGCGCGGACGTAGTCGCCGGCGTAGCCCCAGTCGCGGCGGGCGTCGAGGTCGCCGAGCCAGACCTCGGCGCGCCGGCCCAGCGAGATCTCGGCCGCCGCCGCCGCGACCTTGCGCGGCACGAAGTCGAGCGGGCGGCGCGGCGACTCGTGGTTGTAGAGGATCCCGCACGACGCATGGAGCCCGTAGCGCGTCCGGTAGCTCCGCGTGATGAAGTGCGCGTAGGCCTTCGCCACGCCGTACGGTGTGAGCGGCGAGAGCGGCGTCTCCTCGGTCTGGGGCGACTCGAGCGGCTCGCGGCCGAAGATCTCGCTCGAGGAGGCCTGGTAGAAGCGGATCGACTCGTCGACGTGGCGGATCGACTCGAGGAGCGCCGTCGCGCCGACCGCGGCGAACTCCGCGGTCAGCACCGGCTGCTCCCACGACGCGGGCACGAACGAGACCGAGGCGAGGTTGTAGACCTCGTGCGGGCGGCACTCCTGGAGCGCCTTGACGAGCGAGAGCTGGTCGAGCAGGTCGGCCTGGATGAGCTCGATCCGCTCGCGGATCGCCGCGAGGTTCTCGTAGCTTCCGGGCGCGCGGCGGACGACGCCGAAGACCTCGTAGCCTTCGCCGAGGAGGAGCTCCGCGAGGAGCGAGCCGTCCTGGCCGCCGATCCCGGTGATGAGGGCGCGGCGCGCGGCCATGCGCGGCGATGATACTGAGCGGCCGTGACGCGCCTCACCGACGACCTGCGCGCCTCGCCGCCCGGCCTGCACGGCGCCGGGGACGAATACTGGGGCCTCGCGTGGGCGGCGCTCGGCTGGCTCGAGGACAACGTGTCGCCCGGGATGGCCACGCTGGAGACGGGGTCGGGGTCGTCGACGATCGTCTTCGCCGCCCGGGGAGCGGAGCACGAGGCGATCACCCCCGACTCGGCGGAGGAGGCGCGCGTCCGAGCCGAGTGCGAGCGGCGCGGGATCTCGAGCGAGCGCGTCCGCTTCCTCATCGGCCCCTCGCAGGAGGTCCTTCCGCGATGGGCGCAGCGGCCGCTCGACCTCGTGCTTCTAGACGGCGCGCACGGCTTCCCGTACCCGATCCTGGACTGGTGGTACGTCGCGCCGCACGTCGGTGTCGGCGGCGTCGTGCTCCTCGACGACGCCTACATGCCGCCCGTGCGGGTGCTCGTCGATGCCCTCCGGGAGCAGCCGACGTGGGAGGTAGTGGCAGCCGTGAGCCCGCGGACGGTCGCGGTGCGCAAGCTCGCGGAGGGCCTCCCGCCCTCCGACTGGAACGGCGAGCCGATCGGCGGCCGGATGAGCTTCGGCTATCTGCCGCCGGCCCGCCGAGTCGCGGCGTCGCTTCGGCACCGGGCGTTCAGCACTAGCCTCGGCCTGCACCTCGTGGCGCTCGCGCGCCGACGCTCGTCGCTTCGGTGGCAGAAGCGAGGCTAGCCGGCCAACGAGAGCTCAACCTGCAAAGAAGCTCGAAGCGGCCATATCCAAGAAGCCCTGATACGTCGTGGCATCAAAAGTTCCGTCGATACCGGCCTGGCGCTGATCGTAGGTTTGGTTGTTGTCGACTCGCCAGTCCCACTTTTCGCTCACATCTCCTGCCAAATCTTGGTCAAAGAATTCTACGCCACGTAGATATGGCATGTGGGAAACGGCCAAGGTAGGAATGTTCCGGAACCAATTGGCCTTCCGCGTTGGTGTACCCGAGTCGTAGACGGTACCGGTTTCACCGATGATGTAAGGCTTGTGCGGACCCCATACGTCGTGGACGGATGTGTTCCCGCCCGTCGGCGGATAGCCCAGGATCTCCCAGAGCTCTGCCCAGCCGGAGTGCAGAGGAGAATCCCAGCCGCCGCTGTTGTGGTTATAACCGTCCGCTCCTACCCAATCCACGTAGGTGTCACCGGGATACGAAGCATCCGCGAGGGTGCGATTGACGCCGTGGGTCGGGCACCAGTAGAAGCCAACCTTCGTAGCGCCACGAGCCTTGAAGAGATTCACGATCCTCTGCCATGCCTGGACGTAATCCGTGCCTGTGGTCGCGTGCCATATCGGGCCCGTATCGTCCATCTCCCACATCAGGCGAAGCATGATCGGAAACTGGAACTGCTTGAAGTAGTCGGCCATCTCGTTGAAGCAAGCGTCTTCGGAGCCGGCGTTGATGTCGGCAAGAGTTGCATTGGGCGACCAAGAAACGACAGGAATCGCACCCTGGTTGTGTATCCACAGCTCCCGCTGCTCGGACGGGGTGATGTAGGCGCAATTCGTCAGATCGCCGAGCGGGCCTGGCCCTCCTCCTCCATAATGAATGCCAATCCCGTTGAAGTTGCGGCCGATATCAGACTCACGTTGCAGGACGCCTGTCTGGGTTTGCGCCCACGTAACATTGAAGCCGCCGTAGTAATCGATCAGAAAACCCTTACCGCAAGCAGGAAGAGGGTTGCTAGTACCCAGGGGACCATTCGTATACGTCGTGGGATAACACAGGTTGAACGTCGCCGTGACGCTCTTATTCGCGCTCATTGTGATCGCGCATGATCCCGTGCCGGAACAAGCGCCGCTCCATCCAGCGAATGCTGACCCCGCATTCGCGGCTTGTGAAAGTGTTACGACAGTATTTTTCGTAAATTGCGCGGAGCACGTACCCGGACAGTTGATTCCCGACGGAGAGCTCGTGACCACACCAGAACCACTTCCCGCCGGCGTTACGGTCAGAGTCTGCTTTTGCGGTGAGGCAGACGAGCTTCCTGTAGAGCCTATGAGACTAAATACGAATACGAGAAATAACGCCGCGACTGACCGCATTGATTTAATCTTCATAGTCTTCTTTCCTTTCATCTATTTCTAGATGCGGCGGGCGGCTGGCCAGCTGCGTCAAAGGAGCCTAGGGACGAAGGTACGCCCTTAGCCCTGTGAGGTCAACGGCGATGAGTGGCGTCGTGCCTGCTCAGTGGAGAGCGCGTACGTAGCTCCATGCCTCGCGGAGGCCCCGCGGACGTAGAGCGGCGAGCAGCGCCGCGTACGCGACGAGGCCCACGGCGGCTCCGGCGAAGCCGCCGAGGAGCGAGGCGAGGCCGAACGCGAGCGCCGCGAGCACGGCGACCTGGAGCGCGAGCCGCCCGAGCTCGGCCGCCGTCCTCCACAGCGCGCCGCCCGAGACGGCGACGAGGAGCGCCGCCAACACGAGCCCCGTCGAGACCGCCAGCGCACCGGCGATCCCCGCCAGCCCCGCGAGCTCACGCCCCGCTAGCACGATCGGAACGCTCACCGCGAGGCCGACCACCGCGATCGCGACGAGCCCTCGTGCGCGCTCGAGCACGAAGAGCAGCGGAAACGTCAACGTGAAGGCGACCGACACCACCATCCACGGCGCGAGGTAGGCCACGAGCCGCCCGAGTTCGCGTCCGACCTCGCCGCCGTACGCGCCGCCGAGGATCGGCCCGACGACCTTTCCGCCGGCCAAAGCGAACACGCCCGCGGCGGCCGCGATCAGCGCCAGCGAGAGCCACGACGAATGGACGACGTGGGTGATCGCCTCCTCGACGTCGATCCCCCGGCGCGTCAGCGGCGCCGACGAGATGAGCGCCACCGAGGACGCGGTCGCGACCACGAGCACAGCCGCGATCAGGTACGCGTAGTTGAGGCTCGTCGCCTTCCCCGTGCCGAGCCCGGCCGCGAACCGAAGCGCGACGACGAACATCGCCTGGAGCGCGATCGGCACCGCCGCGCCCGTCGCGAGCCGCCCCAGCCGTGCGAGCGACCCGCCGCGCGCGCGCATCCCCAGCACGCCCATCCGGCCGAGGGCCCCCAGCGGGATCGCCGCGGTCACCGCGCCGTTCGCCGTCAGCGCCCACGCGAGCGAGACCTCACCGTGCGAGTGGAGCGCGGCGAACAGGACGAGCGCAATGACCGCGCCGGCCGCGTAGGCGAGCGCCGCCACCTCGTAGCTGTCGCGGGCGGCGAGCGCGCTCGCGGCGAGCGCCGCGACGAGCTGGAGGAAGCCCGCCGCGACGAGCCAAGGCAGCACGCGCGACGCGACGTGCGCCGACACCTCGTGCGCTGTCAGCGCCCGCCCGAGCGGCCCGGCGAGCGCCACCGTGGCCACCACCGCGACCACTCCTGCACCGGCCAAAGCGAGCAGGTAGGCAACCGTCTCGCCCCCGAGCGACACGGCCTCGCGCGTCAGCTGCGGCAGCACGACAGTCCGGAACGATTGGGCCGCGATCGAGAGCACGAGGTAGACGCCGTAGGCGACGAAGAGCCCGTCCGTCCGCTCGTTCCGCCCGAAGAAATGCGCGAGCAACACGCCCGCACCGGCCGCCGAGCCCGCCACCGCAAGCGAGGACAGCCCCGTCGCGACGCCGCTCCTAACAGCGCTTTTACGAGTGGCGGGCATACTCTCCGTCGCCCCGGTCGGGCATCCTCCAACTATGACTTCCCGCCACGATTCGCCTTGGACCGACGACGCGCTCGCCGCCCTGCGCCGCGACTTCGGGGACATCTTCGGCGGCCGCACCGTCCTCGTCACCGGCGCCGACGGCTTCATGGGCTCGCACCTGACCGAGGCGCTCGTTCACCTCGACGCCCGCATCCACGCCTTCGTGCGCGCCACCTCGAGCGGCGCCCTGAACAACATCTGGCACCTGCGCGACCGCATGAAGGTTCACTTCGCCGACCTCACCGACCGCACCTCCGTCGACTACCTCGTCCGCGAGCTTCGCGACACCGCGCCCGACCGGCCGTACGTCTTCCACCTCGGCGCCCAGGCGCACGTCGGCGAGTCGTGGCACCGTCCGTACGAGACGGTGATGGCGAACACCGTCGGCACGCTCAACCTGCTCCAGTCGGTCGTCGACTACGGCCTCGAGCTGGAGAAGTTCGACACCGCCGGCACCTCGGAGGAGTACGGGAACGTGCGCGAGGCCGTCGCGCACCACCACGACTTCGACGAGGAGGGCGGGCTGATCCTGCACGAGCGCTCGCCGATCAACCCGAAGTCGATCTACGCCACCTCGAAGGTCGCGGCCGACTTCCTGACCATGAACTACCACGACGCGTTCGCCCTGCCGGGCGTCGTGACGCGCATGTTCAACAACTACGGTCCACGCCAGAACCCGCGCTACGTGACCGGCACGATCATCACGCAGGCGCTCGCGCGCGAGACGATCGAGCTCGGCGCGCTCGAGCCGCTACGCGACTTCTGCTTCTGCACCGACGGCGTGCGCGGCCACCTGACCGTCGCGGCGCACGGCATCCCGGGCGACGTCTACGTCTACGGCCAGGGCCGCAACATCTCGATGGGCGACTGGGCGCAGCTGATCCTGCGCGTCGGCGAGGAGGAGGGCCACTGGCCCGCCGGCCGCGAGATCGTCACGACGGCCGACCGGCTTCGGCCCGGCGTCACCGACGTGATGGCGCTCCGCGTCGGCTACGAGAAGCTCGCCCGCGAGACCGGCTGGGAGCCGCTCGTCTCGTGGGAGGAGGGCGTCGCCAGCACGATCGCCTGGTACGCGGCGAACCGCGACAAGTGGATCGGCCGCGTCGACTGGCTCGCGAGCGCGCAGCAGAGCGCCCCGGTCAAGTGAGCCGCGTCCTCGTCACCGGCGGCGGCGGGTTCCTCGGGTCGCACCTCGTGGAGCGGCTCGAGCGCGACGGGCACGACGTCGTCGCGGCGCGGCAGGTCGACTACGACCTCACGCGTGGCGAGGACGCCGACCGCCTGTTCCGCGACGCCGACGCGGAGCTCGTCTTCCACCTCGCCGCCGAGGTCGGCGGCATCGGCGCGAACCGCGCCAACCCGGGCCGCTTCTGGTTCGCGAACCTCCAGATGGGGCTGAACGTGCTCGAGCAGGCGCGCGCCCACGAGACGCCGAAGCTCGTCCTCCTCGGCACCGTCTGCGCCTACCCGAAGTTCACGCCGGTGCCCTTCCACGAGGACGACCTCTGGAACGGCTATCCCGAAGAGACGAACGCGCCGTACGGCGTCGCGAAGAAGTCGCTGCTCGTCGGCGCCCAGGCGTACCGCGAGCAGTACGGCCTGAGCTCGATCTTCGTCCTGCCGACGAACCTGTACGGGCCGCGCGACAACTTCGACCTCGAGACGTCGCACGTCATCCCGGCGCTGATCCGCAAGATGCTGGAGTCGCCCGACGAGGTCGTGCTGTGGGGCGACGGCTCGCCGACGCGCGAGTACCTCTACGTCGAGGACTGCGTCGAGGGGCTCGCCCTGGCGGCGGAGCGCTACGACGGCGCCGAGCCCGTGAACCTCGGGACCGGCGTCGAGACCTCGATCCGCGAGACGGCGGAGCTCGTCGCCGAGGCGGTCGGCTTCGAGGGCCGGATCACCTGGGACACGTCGATGCCGAACGGCCAGCCGCGCCGCTCGCTCGACGCCTCGCGCGCCGAGGAGCTGTTCGGCTTCCGCGCCCGGACGCCGCTCCGCGAAGGCATCGCCCGCACGGTCGCGTGGTATCGCGCGAACGCGCCCGCATATGCGGCCCGGTAGCGCCGTAGCGGCGGCTCCGCCGCGGTTCCTCGCCCTCGAACGCTGGCTCGCGCGCTACGAGCCGTGGGCCCCGCTCGGCGCGATCGTCGTCCTCCAGTGGCTGACGCTGGTCGCGTTCGTCCTCGTCGTCCGCCGGAACGGCTGGCTCTTCTACCAGGGCGGCGACGAGACGTTCTTCCACACCGACGGATGGGTGCTCTCGCACGGCCACATCCCGGAGTCGGAGATCGGCTTCGGCTGGTCGTACCTGATCACGCCGATCGCCGGCCTCTTCGGGCCGAGCTTCATCTCGTCGCTCCCGGCGCTCGTCCTCTTCCAGACGCTCGTCCTGCTGCCGATCGCCGTCTGCTGCGTGTACGGGATCGCAGCGCGGATCGGCGGGCGGCTGATCGGCTACTTCGCCGCGCTCGTGTGGGTGCTGGCGCCGTTCGCGTCGATCCCGCTCTGGGATCACCGCTACCACGCGAAGTACGTGGAGCAGTTCCTGCCGCAGGCGTTCGGGATGACCGGGCTCGGCGACTTCCCGTCCATGGTCTGCGTGCTCGTCGCGGCGTACTTCTGCGTCCGCGCGCTCGACACGCACGACCTCCTCGACGCGGCGCTCGGCGGCCTCGCGGCGGGCTTCGCGATCGGGATCAAGCCCGCGAACGCACTCTTCCTCGCCGGGCCGTTCCTCGCGTTCGCGGCCGCGCGCCGCATTCGCCAGGGAGGCGCCTTCGGGCTCGGGCTCATCCCGCCGCTCATCGCCCTCGTGCTGTGGAAGTACAAGGGGCTCGGCCACCTGCCGTTCCTCACACCCGCGCCGAAGGCGCTCGCCGCGGGTGCCGGAGCGGTCGAGGGCACGGCGCTGCCGCTCGGCCTCGTCGTCAGCCGCTACGTCCACTTCGACTGGACGCGGATGCACCAGAACTACCTCGAGCTGCGGGAGTTCTTCTGGAGCACGCGGCTGCTCGAGTGGCTGCCGCTCGCGGGCTTCATCGCCGCCGTGCGCCGCTCGTGGCCGAAGGCGCTCCTCCTCGGCGGGTGGCTCGGCGCGTTCGTGCTCGTGAAGGGAAGCTCCGACCAGGCGAGCGTCGAGAGCGGGATCCTGCTCCGGCTCTTCATGCCCGGCTTCCCGCCCGTTCTGCTGCTCGCGGCGCTCATCCCGCTCCTCATGCCGACGGTCGGGCCGCTCCTATGGGAGCGGTTCCCGGTGCGGGAGGTGCGGCTGCCGCGCCGGCGCGAGCTCGCGATCGCCGGCGGCGTCGTGTTCGGCCTGCTCCCCGTGCTCCTGTTCGCGGCGCTCCGGCCGCTGCACGGCACGCACGAGGTGAAGTACTTCGACGAGCACGTGATCGTGCCGGTCGACTCGAGCTTCACCGCCGACGTCGGCCGCGGCGGCGGGGGCGAGCTCGTGACCTGGAAGCCGCCCTCGTCCGGCGCGACGCACGTCTTCTACCGGGTCTATCGCGCCCGTCCGGTGGTGCCGGCGCCCGATCCGACCCTCCCGCCGGGCCACGACGGCATCCGCTGCACGCCCACCTCGGGCGCGTCGGACTGCCGCCTGGAGATGCAGCTCCTCGGCACCACGCGCGCGACGAGCTTCGTCGACAAGCCGCCCGCCGGCCCGTGGACGTACCGCATCGCGCTCACCGCGAACTGGCTGAACGACCAGAACGCGGGCGACGTCATGCTTCTGAGCGCGCCCGCGCACCTGAGTAAGTTCCATTAGTAACGTGGGGGAACCCCTGGTTCCCCCACGGGCCCCCTCCTTGCGAGCGGGGTCGCAGTTCTCTCGTGTCAGGAGCCGCCGAACGCCTTCGAGCTGCCGGCGGCTTTGTCCTTTTGTGGGCCTCCCGCCGGGCAAAGCCCGGCTCCGGCGGCGAAATGTCTCCGAGCAATCCGTCCGGTCTGTGGCAGCTGCGATGCCTCGACCCTGAGTAAGTTCCACTAGGTGATCCTCTTCGACTACGCCCTTCTCGTCGGCGCAATGGGATGGGTGGCGACTCGAGGCCGGAGCTGGCGGATCAAGCCAAAGCCTTGAGATCTCGCTCCGCGCTCTTGCCGTGGTTCTCGCCGCCGGATTCCCGGCTCTCGGGATGATCCTGCTCGCGAGACAGTCGCCGAGCGCGCTCGGTGCCGTGATGCTCGTCGCCCTGACGCTCGGAGCGCTCGTCTTTCTCTGCGGGATCGGCGTGTGGCGTGGGCGAACCGCCCAGCTCTGTCGAGCCGCGGGCTGGGGCGTGATGGCGGCTGCGCTCGCAGTTCCCTCCACGCTCAGCCTCGCGCTGCCGCTGTTCGTGGTGCTCGCGCCGACGCTCGGCCCCACTCTCCGCCCATCAAAACAACTGTTCCTTGAATAGTTGTCTTTAGAGCGATACGCTTTCAGCGCTCACCCGCTCCAAGGAAGGGAGCAAGCATGGATGATCTCATCGAGCAGGTCGAGGCACCGAAAGACCGCCGATCGTTTCTCGCGCAGATGGGGAAGACGCTCGCCGTAGGGCTGGGGCTCGGCGCAATCATGAGTTCCACCGCGTCAGCGTCCAGCGACTCGTGCGCCATCTACTGCTCTCCGGTCTCGGGAAGCTGTGACACTGCGTGCTCGCCGTGCTCGACCAAGCTCTTCCACTGCACGACGCTCTGCGGGTACGACTATTACCAATGCCTGAACCACGCGTGCAGCGGGTTCTGCTACTCGCCGAACGCCTGTTGAGGTAGCCGAGCCCCGACGGTCGCAAGCCGTGCGAACATCGCCGGCTCGTGGGCCGTCGTCTCGCCCCGTTCGCAACCGGCGTCGGCTGCTTCGCCGGCGTCGTCGTCGCCGTGCTCGCGGCGCGGCACACCGGCGTCACCGAGCACTCGCCGGTCCGGCCGCCGGGAGGCTGGCGCGACGCCTGGACGTACGGCCTCGTCGGCGCCTTCGTCCTCTACGTCGCCGGGCTCGCGTTGCTCCGCCGGCGCCGCGCGCCGCTCGGGGCCGTGCTCGTCCTCGCCGCGGCGATCCAGCTCGCACCGCTCGGCGCGCCGCTCCTCCTCTCCACCGACGCGTACTCGTACTGGGACTACGGACGGGTCGCGGCCGTTCACCACGGCAACCCCTACGCCGACCGGCCGAGCCGCTTTCCGCACGACCCGGCCTACTGGCGGATGGGCCGCGACTGGCAGCACAAGCCGTCGGTGTACGGGCCGGTCTTCACGCTCGGCTCGGAGGGCGTCGCGCACGCGGCCGGAGACTCGCCCCCGTCGGCCACGCGCGCCTTCCGGATCGCCGCGGCGATCGGGATGGTCGCGCTCGCCGCGCTCGCCTCGCTGTGGGGACCCTTCGCCGCCGCCTTCGTCGGGTGGAGTCCGCTGCTCGCCCTCCACTTCGCGGGCGGCGGCCACAACGACGTGCTGATGATGCTCTTCGTGCTCGCGGCACTCGCGGCCGGGCGCGCAGGTCGCTACCGATGGGCCGGGCCTGCGTGGGTGGCCGCGCTCTCGATGAAGATCACCGCGCTCGTCTTCCTGCCGCTCCGCTTTCTCGAGGCGCGCCGCCGCGGCCGGCGCGTGAGCCACTGGAGCTTCGTCGCCGCCGCGCTCGTCGTCGCGTCCGTCGCGTCCGCCCGCTACGGGCCGCACTGGCTCGCGGTGCTGAGCCCGGTCGCGAACCAGCTCCACTCGACGAGCTCGCTCGGCCTCCCTTACTGGGCGGGCAAGCTCGGCTTCCCGGAACGGCGCGTGACCGAGGCGCTGCTCGCCGCCTACGCCGTCTTCTACCTGTGGCTCTTGTGGGAGGCGTGGCGCGGGCGGGCGCGGCTCGGGCTCGCGGCGTGCGGGCTCCTCCTCGCCACCTCATGGCTCCAGCCGTGGTACGCCGTCTGGGCGGTCCCGCTCGCCGCGGTCGAGGAGGACGCGCTCGCGTGCCTGGCCGCGCTCGCCCTCTCGGCCTACTTCCTCCACGACGCCCTCCCGATCTAGGCGCCGCTTGCGGTGCCGGCGTCGGGACGTGCTGGCTTTGCCAGTGCGTCCGTCTGAAACGACCGGTCGACCGATGGGTAGAGACCCTCCCGATATAGGCGCGCGACCAGCGCAGCGGTGAGCACGATCAGGAGCGCGTTCCGCGCCGCGAGGAGCGCGATCGGCAGCGAGTCGAGCCGGATGAGCTTGTCGTACCGGTTGGGATAGACGGCGTGCGTCAGGCCGATCGCGGCGACGAGCCCGACCGGGTACGCGAGCTTCTGTGGCTTCCGGCCGACGCAAAGCGCGACGAGCGGCACGAGCCAGAGCAAGTACTGCGGGGACAGGACCTTTCCGAACAGGATCCAGATGGCCACGGCCGCCGCGGATCCGACGAGGAGCTGCTCCCGCCCGCGGCTCCCGCGCGCGAACACGACGACGATGAGAAGCCACGCGAGGAGCTGGAGCGCGGTCTGCAGCGCGGCGAGCGCATCGGGCAGCGACCCGACGAGGTTCCACGAGCCGGAGCCGAACTTCGGGTGCGCCGCGTAGCCGCCGACCGCATGCACGACGAGCAGCACCGAAGAGCCGAGGGTCTCGATCTGGAGCGCGCGCCCGGTCTGCCGCGTGATGCTGAAGCGGACGCCGCCGGGCGCGAGCGCCACGAACGGGAGCACGACGACGCCGAGCGCGACGGCGAAGGCCGCGAGCCCGCGCCGAGCCTCCCGCACCCCGGCCGCGCGCGCCACCTGGAGGTAGGCGAGCGGGACGAGGACGATCGGAAAGATCTTCGCCGCCGTCCCGAGGCCGAGCGCGACGAAGCCGAGCCGCTGCCGGCCGTGGACGAACGCGGCGACGGAGCCGATCGCGAAGGCGGCCGCGTAGAGGTCGTAGCGGTGGAGCGCGAGCGGGCCGAGCGCGAGCGGCGCAAGCGCGGTGATCGACACAGCGGCGAAGAGGCGCCGGTCGGGCACGGCCGGAACGGCCATGGCCAACGCGACGAAGAGGATGCAGGCGAGCCCGGCCGCGACCTCGAAGGCGGAGAACCAGGTGCTGTAGTCGCGCGCAGGCCCGAACGACGGCGCGACGAAGGCCGGCAGCGCGCCCGGCGGGTACTCGAGCGAGAAGTCGCGGTACGGCACGTCGCCGTGCAGCGTCCGGTCGCCGTAGCTCTGGAAGAGGCTCGTGTCGATGTGGCCGCGGAAGATCCCGAGGTGCGGCAGCGCGCAGGCGAGCGCGAAGAGCGCCGCGCCGACAGCGGCGGCCTTAAGAGCTCGGCTCGCCGTCGCCGTCCCGCAGGCGCGCCTCGAGCAGCGCGAGCCGCTGGGCGAGGATCACGTTCTGGTCGGAGAGCTTCGACACCACCGTCGAGTAGTGCAGGAGCACGACGAGGATGAAGAGCGTCGCGACCGCGAAGAGGACCGCCGGCGGGTAGCCGCGCACGCCGGCCCAGCCGGCGATCGTGTTCACGCTCGAGCGCCAGATCGAGAGCACGAGCAGCACGAGACCGGCCAGGAGCCAGAGCAGCGCGTAGCGCTCGCGCAGCCGGTGCCGGCGGATCAGCTCGAAGATGACCGCGAGCAGCGCGAGCGAGGCGAGCGCGGCCGCGATCGAGATGCCGAGAGGGGTCATCGATCCTCCAGGGGGACGACGTTGCGGCGGAAGATCCCGACGAGCAGCGCGAGCAGGACCTTCGCCATGTAGTAGACGGAGCGGAAGGCGGTGATCGAGGAGCGGCCGGCGGTGCGCTCGCGCATGCGGACGGGCACCTCGCGCAGGCGCAGCCGGTGCCGGTGCACCATCACCGTCGCCTCGACCTCCGGGTAGTCGTGCGGGTAGTCGGCGGCGAAGAGCTGAATCCCGCGCCGGTTGAGCGCCTGGAAGCCGGAGGTCGTGTCGGTGACGCGCTGGCGGACGAGGCGCGAGACCGTCCACGCGAGGATGCGGATCCCGATCCGGCGCGAGCGGGACGGGCGGTAGCCGTCGCCGCCGGCGAAGCGCGAGCCGACGGCGATGTCGGCCTCGCCGGCGAGCACCGGCCGGATGATCGCGTTCAGCTCCGCCGGGTCGTGCTGGCCGTCGCCGTCGACGCGGACGGCGAGGTCGAAGCCGTTCTCCCACGCGTAGCGGAAGCCGGTCTGGACGGCGCCGCCGATGCCGAGGTTGAACGGGAGGCGGAGCACGCGCGCGCCGTGCGCGCGGGCGACCTCGGCGGTGCGGTCGGCCGAGCCGTCGTCGACGACGACGATCTCGAAGCCGGCGTCGAAGGCGCGGATCTCCTCGACGACGCGCCCGATGCACGCCTCCTCGTTGAGGGCCGGGACGATCGCGACCCGCCGGCGCGCGCGGAGTCCTTCGGCGAGGGCGGGCCGCGGTTCCGTCGCCGCCTCAGCCACGCGCCGCCTCGACCGGCTCCGCCGAGCGCGACGTCAGCCCGAGGAGGTCGAGCACGCGTCGCGCACGATGCGCGTAAGTGTGCTCGTCGAGCGCGCGCTCGCGGGCGCGGCGGCCGAGCTCCTCCGCGGCGGCCGGGTCGGCGAGGAGCTCGCCGTAGAGGGCGGTGGCCTCCTCCTCGTCGCGCGCGACCAGCAGCTCGTGCCCCGGCTCGAACCAGCGCTCCACGCCCTCGTACGGGTTGGAGACGATCGCCGCTCCGGCCATCGCGAGCTCGAACGGCCGCGCGGTCGAGGAGGCGAAAAGCCCCGCGTGGGCGCGGCGCGTGAGGTTCAGGTTGATCCGCGCCGCCGCGATCGCGCGGTTGAAGGCGTTGAACGGCACGTCGCCGACCAGGCGCGCGCGGCCGGTGTCGCCGCGGAAGTCGCGCCCGCCGAGGGCGAAGTCGACCTCGGGGAGGCGGCGGCTCGGCTCGCCGACGAGCGCGCGCATCCAGTCGCGACGGAACTTGTCGCCGTACCCGTAGAAGAAGACGTCGGCCTCCTTCTCGACGGCGAGCGGCCGGAAGAGCTCCGGGTCGGCAGCCCAGAAGACGGCCTCCGCGCGGCGGGCGCCGAGCTCCTCAAGGCGCGCGAGGCCGCCCTCGGAGTTCGAGAGCACGAGGTCGTACTCACCCGGATCGGCGCCGTGGTAGTAGTTGAAGCCCGTGTCCATGCCGCCGAACTCGGGCAAGCTCATCGGCACGTCGCCGTCGTAGAAGACGACCGGGACGCCGAAGCGCTCGCGCAGGTGCGCCGGAATCCCACGGAAGTGGCTCATCGGAACGGTGAAGACGACGACCGCGTCGACGTCGCGCTCCCGCTCGAGGATCCGCTCCAGGTGCCGCTTCCAGCGCGGCGTGACGACGCGCCAGACGAGCTCGCGCTGGAGGCGGTCGGTGTCGCCGGGGTCGCTCTCGGCGCGGCGCAGGTAGCGGTCGCCCTTGAGCCGGGCGGCGAGGTCGCGGACGCGCGCGTAGGTCTCGCCCTCGCGGTAGGTCGGGTTCGGCTCGGTGCGCCACCAGGGGCTCTCGACCGGCCGGCCGCGGTACGGCGTGACGATCAGGTCGACGCCGGCCTCGTACATCCCCTTCCAGAGCTGCCACCAGGCCGGGGTGCAGCCGTAGCGGAAGTCGAGGTCGACCGCCGAGGCGACGGCCAGCATCTTGGTCCCGCGCATCAGCGGCTCAGTATGCCCGGCGCATGTGTCGGTTCAGTGAGCGGCCGCCGCCCAGATCTTTGTGACGTACGGGAAAGCGAAGGGCGAGCGCTGCCGCTCGCCGAGCTCCCGCACCTGCGCCAGGAACTCCTTGCGCTCGCGGCCCTCGAGCAGCGCGACGTAGCTGATCGACGCGACCCGCTCGACCAGGCCGTCCGGGTCGAATCGCTGCTCGTGCCGGAACTCAGCGTACTCCGGCGAGCCGAAGAGACCGCTCTCGTCCAGGATCGCGCCCGTGTCGATGCCGCGCATCCATGCGAGCCGGGTGCGGCTGTGGAAGTCGAGCATCCGTGACAGCTCCTGCTGGAGCTCGCTCTCCGGGTCGCGCAGGTTGTAGACGATCGCGAGCCGGCCGCCCGGCCGCAGCACGCGCGTGAACTCCGCCAGCGCCTCGTCCTCACGGAACCAATGGAACGCAGCGGCGACGGTGATCGCGTCGGCCGAGGAGCCCTCGAGCGGGAGCGCCTCCGCCGCCCCTTCGAGGGCCTCGACGTCCGGCACGGCCTCCTCGAGCTGCGCGCGCATCTCCGCGAGCGGCTCGACCGCGACGACCCGCGCTCCGGACGGCACGAGCAAGCGCGTCAGCTTCCCGGTCCCGGCGGCGACGTCCACGACTACGCGGCCGGGCGCCAGCCCGAGGTGCGAGACGAGCCACGCGACCGCCTCCGGCGGGTACTCCGGCCGCGCGCGCTCGTAGACGTCGGCGGCCCGAGCGAAGCCCGCCGCGCCCGGGTGCAGGCTCAGGCCCGCGCCCGCCGCATGAAGAACACGATCAGCCAGGCCAGCGCCGCGACCACCGCGAGGATGAACAGCCACTTGATCACGACGATCGCGAGCCAGATCGCGACCGCCACGATGATCACCAGCACGACGAGCCCCACCACGTTCATCAGTACGCCCCCCTTCGCGCGAGAACGGCCGGCAGCGTCTTGGCGAGGATCGTGATGTCCAGCCAAATCGACCAGTTCTCGAGGTAGTAGAAGTCGAGCCGGACAAGGTCGTCGAACGTCAGCTCGATCCGTCCCGACACCTGCCACAGCCCGGTCATGCCCGGAAGCACCAGGTAGCGCTTCCGGTGCCACGGCTCGAGCTGCACGTAGTCGCGCACCGGCAACGGGCGCGGGCCGACGAGGCTCATCTCGCCTCGCAGCACGTTCAGCACCTGCGGCACCTCGTCGAGCGAGTACTTGCGCAGGATGCGGCCGACCGGCGTCACACGCGGGTCGTTCTTGATCTTGAAGAGCGGCCCGTGCGCCTCGTTCGCGGCCTCGAGCGCGTCCTGCCGCTCGGCCGCGTCGGCGTACATCGTGCGGAACTTCAGCATCCCGAACTCGCGCTCGCCGAGCCCGACGCGCCGGTCGCGGTAGAAGACCGGCCCCGCCGAGGTGAGCTTCACCGCCGCGGCGATCACGAGCCAGAGCGGGAGCCCGACGACGACGATCGTCGCGCCGATCAGGACGTCGAAGGTGCGCTTCGCGGCCCACTGCGCGGCGGCGAAGGCGGGCGGCCGCAGCTCGAAGAGCGGCACGCCCTGACCCGGCACGTACTCGGCGCGCTGCGTCAGGAGCTCGGTCGTCTTCGGCGCGACGCGCACCTTCACGCCGCGCCGGTGCGCGTGCTCGACGAGCTCCAGGAGCTCGCGCTCCTCGAAGTCGGAGTCGGTGACGATCAGCTCGTCGACCGGCGTCCGCTCGAGCACCGCGGGCAGCTCGTCGAGCCAGCCGAGCACGGGCAGGCCGACGCCGTTCGAGTTGGGAGCGATCGCGCCCGCGAACGCGTAGTCGATGCCGCTTCGCCCGACGCCGAGCACACGATGGAGCTGCGCGACGTGCTCGCCCTTCCCGACGAGGACCGCGCGCCGCCGTGCGCCGGTCAGCCGCAGCACGTCCTTCGTGACGACGTCGTAGCTCGCCCGGAAGAGGCCGATGAGCGCGGTGATGATCACGAGCGCGGTCGGCGCGAGCCCGAAGGTGTGGAACGGGTAGCCGGTCCCGAGCCCGAAGGCGAGCGTGAGCACCGTCACGAGCACGAGCGACGAGACGATCCTCCCCACGCCGCCGCGGAACTCCCGCTCCGCGTAGAGGCCGTTCCGCCAGAAGACGAGCAGCGTGATCAGGATCAGGAACGGCAGCCACTTCGTCTCGGCCTTCCAGGGCACGCCCCAGAGGACGGTGTGCTGGTAGTAGAGCCAGCGCAGGACGAGCGCGACGTACAGGCCGAGCGCGAGGGCGGAGAGGTCGAGGAAGACGAGCGAGGCGATGCTCGCCGCGCGCCGGAGCGTGAGCCGGAGCGCGCTTCGGGTGAGGACGGTCGGCCGCGTGCTGCGGACGTCCGCGACGACCGCGGGCGCGACGCGGGTCCCCCGCTCGCTGACCGCAGGAGTGGCTTCGTCCGCGGTCAGAGCAGGCTTCGCCACGACCGGGAGATTGTACGGGGGACGGGTCCGTGCAGGCCCGTACACTGGGCCGGGTGACGCGTCTCGAGGAGCAGAGCCGGCGCTATCGCCGGCACCATCGGGACCGCACGGAGACCTTCGTCTACGGGGGCGACGAGCGCGCGGAGCTCTTCCGCGGCTACGTCGGAGGGCCGGGACGGCGCGTGCTCGACGTCGGCTGCCGCTACGGCGCGCTGACCCGGGCGTACCTGCAAGGGAACCACGTTGTCGGTATCGACGTCGACAGGCTGGCGCTAAACGACGCGGCGCGCCTGGGCATCGAGACGCAGTGGGCCGACGCCGAGGAAGGGCTGCCGTTCGAGGACGCGAGCTTCGACGTCGTCGTCGCCGGCGAGCTGCTCGAGCACGTGCGCGAGCCCGCCGCGCTGGTGGGCGAGGCGCGGCGGGTGCTCCGGCCCGGCGGTGTCTTCGTCGGCTCGGTGCCGAACGGCTTCCGGCTCAAGAACCGGCTTCGCTTCCTCGCCGGTCGCTGGCCGGAGAACGACCCGACGCATCTGCATCTGTTCTCGCCGGGGGACCTGTGCGCGCTCCTCGCCGGCTTCGAGGAGCCGCGGCTGCACTTCGTGTCGAGCCGCCTCCTGCGCGTTCACCCGCGGCTCTTCGGGAACATCGTCGTCTTCGCGGGCCGGAAGTCGCGCTGAACGGCGTCGAGGTCGGTCGGGGTCCGGCGGAGCGCGAGGACACGGAGCGCGGTGCGGAGCGCGAGCGCGCGGCGGCGGTCGAGGAGGTCGGTGTCGTGGAAGTAGACGTGGACGAGCGGCTCGTCGAGGCGGCGCGGCAGCGCCCGGGCGAGCATCCCGATCGAGTGCGTGCTCGGCAGGGCGAGGAGCTGCCGGCCCGAGGGCAGCTCGAGGAGCGCGGGCGCCTCGAGGTGGAGCCGCGGCGCGCCGTCCGCGAGGTACGGCGGCCGGAACGACGTCGCGGTGCAGTCGGCGTAGCCGAGCTCGGCCACGGCCTCGGCGACGTCCTCGTCCGAGTACCAGCCGCCGCCGCAGAAGAGCGTGGGTTGCAGGCCCGCCTGCCGGAGCCACGTCCCCTCGCGCTTCACGCGGCCGGCCGTCTCGCCGTCGAGAGGTCGCGCCTGCCCGGGGCCGCCCCAGTGGGTGTGGTGGCCGAGCGGGCCGAGCTCGGCGGCGCGGCGCGCACGCTCCAGCCAGAGCCGTTCGTCCTCGCCCGCGCCGGCGTCCGGCGGGCGCATCAGGGCCGCGATTCGGAAGCCCGCGGGACGCGCCGCGGCGAGCGCCTCGAAGCGTGTCCAGACACGGTCGTCGAGCGGCCGTTCGACGTGGCAGGAAACGACGGCGTAGCGTTTCTCCGCGGCCATGGCCATCCGGTTCGACTCTAGACGCCAGGTCGCGTACCTCCTCGTCGCCGCGGCCGCGATCCTGCCGCGCCTCGGCGTGCTCCTCCACGAGCGCGGCACGATCACGGCGGCGTACGTCGACAAGGGCGACGTCTTCGCGCGCACGCTGATCGCGCACGGCACGTACGGCTTCATCCCGGGCCGGCCGTCGGCCTACACGCAGCCGCTCTACGGCTGGTTCCTCGTCCCCCTCTACTGGATCTTCTCCCGCTCGTGGGTCGTCGTCGGCCTGGCGCAGATCGCCGTCGCGGCGGCGACCGCGATCCTCGTCTACGAGATCGGCCGACGCTGGATCTCACCGCTCGCCGGCCTCCTCGGCGCCCTCGCGGCGACGCTCCACCCGTACCTCGTCTGGCACGACGTGCACATGAACCGCGAGATCCTCGACGAGCTCCTCGCGGCGGCGATCGTCCTGCTCACGCTGCTCGTCCTCGACCGGCGGTCGCTGCTCCTCGCGGTCGCGCTCGGAGCGGTGCTCGGCCTCGCGATCCTCGGCAACGTGCGGCTCGTCCTGCTTCCGCTCGTCGTGGCCGCGTTCCTCGTCGCGACGCGCCGGCCGGCGCTCGTCGTCACCGCGCTCGCCGCCTGCGCGATCGTCGTCGCGCCGTGGGTGGTGCGGAACCGCGTCTCCGTCGGGTGCACGACGCTGACGACCGACGGCCGCGCGCTCTGGAAGGCGAACAACCCGAACACGCTGCGGACGCTCGAGCACGGCAAGTGGATCGACGACGTGCCGCCGCTCCCGGGGGCGCCGCCCTCGCCGCAGGACGCGGGCGAGATCTATGCGAAGACCGGCCGGATCGTCGCGACGAACGAGTGCGCGCAGATGCGCCGCTTCCGCCACCTCGCGGTCCAGTTCATCGAGCACCACCCGGGCGAGAAGGCGAAGCTCGCGGGCGTCTCCGCGCGGATGTTGTGGCAGCCGTCGGTTACGCGCACGGAAGGGCGAAGCGGCGCCGGGACGAGCCTCGACCTCGGCCGCAGCGTCGTCGAGCCCGCGTACATGATCGTCCTCTACGCGCTCGGCCTCGTTGGCCTGCTCTACGTCCCGCGCCGCTTCGCGGCGCTCGTGCTCGCACTGCTCGTCTACGACACGCTGACGGCGATGCTCTTCGCGGGCGAGACGCGCTACCGCGTGCCGTGGGACTTCCTGATCGCGCTCTCCGCTGCCGCGGCGGTCGCGCGCCTGCGGACGCGCTGGGCCGAGCAGGCGTCGCCCGCCGCCGCATAGCTCGCTCAAGCGCGTTCGCGAGCCTGCCGAAACCCTCGTCGTGGAGGTTTTCGCCCCTGCCGCCGGCTCGCGCGCCCGCCCCTGGGTCGACCGGCTCGGCCAGGACGGCCTCGTCGTCGCCTCGTTCGCGGTCTTCGCCGGCGCGCTCGTCCTACGTCTCGTCGGCCAGCTGAACGCCGACGGCTGGCTCGCGCTCGTCACAGGCCGCTGGATCGCGCGGCACGGGATTCCGCACCACGACCCGCTCACGGTCTGGGCACACGGGCAGCCCTGGGTCGACCAGCAATGGCTCGCGCAGCTCGGCTTCTACGGGCTGTACCTCGTCGGCGGCGTCACGCTCGTCGTCGTCGCGCACGCGGCGCTCACCGGCGGCGCCTACCTCGCCGCGATCGCGGCCGGGCGGCGACTCGGCGGATCGGCGCGCGCCGTCGTCTTCACGCTGCCGGCCTGCTTCTGGCTTCTCATCTTCGGCACCTGGCAGGCGCGGACGCAGAGCTTCGCGTACCTCCCGTTCGTCGCGCTGCTCTACCTCCTCGTCGCCGACTCCCGCCAGCCCTCCTCGCGCGTCTACCTCGTCCTCCCGCTCCTCGCGCTCTGGGGGAACCTGCACGGCTCGGTCGTCCTCGGCGCGGGGCTCGTCGTCCTGCGCGGGATCACGCGACGGTCGGCGCCGCTCGTCGTGTTCCCGCCGCTCGCTCTGCTCGTCTCGCCGTACGGGCTCGACCTCGTCGACTACTACCGCAGGACTCTGCTCAACCCGGCGTTCAGCGCGATGGTGAACGAGTGGCAGGCGCCGACGATCGGCGTCACGACCGCGCCGTTCTTCGCGCTCGTCGTCGTGGTCGCCTGGCTCGTCGGGCGGCACCGGCGCGTCCTCGGAAGCTTCGAGCAGCTCGCCTTGCTCGCGACCGCGCTCGCGGGGCTGGACGCCCAGCGCAACATCGTCTGGTTCGCGCTGACGGCGCTCGTGCTCGTGCCGCCGCTCGTCACGGCGACCCTCGGGCCCGAGGCCGAGCGGCCGCGGCCCGTGCTGCGGCTGAACGCGACGCTGGCCGCGGCCGCGCTCGTCGTCCTCGGCGTGCTCGTGGCGACGACGCTGACGCGCCCCGCCTCGGCGTTCGAGCGCCCCTTCCCGCCGGACGCGGCCGCCCTCGCAGCGCGTTCGGACGGACGCGTGCTCGCGACCGTGAAGTACGCGGACTGGCTGCTCTGGCGCGAGCCCGGCCTCGCCGGGCGGATCGCGTACGACGCAAGGCTCGAGCTCCTCTCGCGGCGGCAGATCCTTCAGATCTACGACTTCGGGCTGCCGTTCGGCGGCTCCTGGCGCTCGGCTGGCGCCGGCTACGACGTGCTCGTCCTCGACCGCAGCGAGGACCGCTACGCGATCGAGGGGCTACGCGCCGCGGGCGCCCGCGTCGCCTACCGGGGCGCCGACCTGGTCGTCCTCACGCGTTAGCTCGTGCCACAGCATCGGCCCCTCCGTCCCTGGCTCGACGGGCGGATAGCCGTCCTCCGCGCCGTCGTAGAGCGCAGTCTCGGCGAAGGGCGACTCGGCGACCGCGGCCGCCCACGCGGCGGGTGTCCACAGCGTCAGCTCGTGCACCTCCTCGACGATCTCGCCTGAGCGAGTCTCGATCCGCGAGCGCTCCCGTTGCCGGCCCACCGCTGGGTCGACGCGCTCCGTCGTCCACGTCACGCGCAGCCCGTTCGCCTCCCACTGGGAGGAGTGCGGCTCGCCGCCGATCTGGAGCTGGACGAGGTACCGCGCGCCCGGCCGGACGTGCCAGGCCATCCGCTCGAGGTGCCGCGCGAGCTCGGCGGGCGTGAGGTGTCCGAGCGTGTTGATCGGGCAGATCGCGCCGTCGAAGGTGCGCCCGAGGTCGAAGTCGGTCATGTCCGCCAAGACGACTTCCACGCCGCGCGCACGAGCGAGCTCCACCATCGCCGGAGAGCGGTCGATCCCGACCGCCTGGAGTCCGCGCCGCGCCAGCGGCTCGAGCACGCGGCCGGACCCGCACCCCGGCTCGAGGACGCTCCGGCACTCCGGCCCGAGCCGCTCGCGAAGCCAGTCGACCTCGTCCTCGATGTCCCAGGCGAACGCCGCGTCGTACAGCTCCGAGTGCCGCTCGTAGAGCTCAGTCAAGAGCGCCGTCGAGGAACGCGCGGTAGAGGATCTCGGTCCGGTCGGTCGCGCGGTCCTCGAGGAAGTGCTCGAGCGCGCGCCGCCGGCCGGCCTCCCCCATTCGCGCCGCCCGAGCCGGGTCGCGGGCCAGCTCGACGATCGCACGCGCGAGCGGCTCCACCTCCGCCGGCGGGACGAGGAGGCCGGTCTCGCCGTCACGGATGATGTCGCCGAGCCCGCCGATCGCCGCCGCGATCACCGGCCGCGCGCGCTCCATCGCCTCGAGGGCCACCATCCCGAAGCCCTCGCCGAGCGACGGCACGACGACGATTCCCGCCTGCTCGATCGCCCGCTGCACCGGCACCACGTGGCCGAGGAAGCGGACGGCGCCGTCGAGCTCGAGCTCCTTCGCGAGGGCGCGGAGCGCCGGCTCGAGCGGCCCGCGGCCAGCGATCGCGAGCTCGACCTCCGGCACCTCCTTCCGCGCCTGCGCGAGCGCGCGAAGCAGGACGACGTGCCCCTTGATCGGGATCAGCCGCCCGATGCAGAGCAGACGCGGTGGGCCGGCGTAGGGCTCCGGCTCGGCGGCGGGCGGGATCCCGTAGTGGACGATCTGGAACCCGCCCTCGTCGAAGCCCTCGGTGTCGGCGAGGTAGCGCGCCAGGCCGCGCGAGATCGCGATGTGGACGTGCGCCAGGCTCGCGATGGTGCGGTCGGCGAGCGCGAAGCCGCGCCCCTCACGGAACTCGTTGAAGCCGTGCTTCGTGCTGAAGCGGAGCGGCACCCGCGCGAGCGTGCCGGCGAGCTGGCCGTAGACGTCAGCGTGCACGAGATGCGTGTGCAGGAGCGCCGGCCGGTAGCGGACGAGGTAGCCGGTCAGGTGCAGGAACGCGAGCGGGTCGACGTCCGCGCGGAGCGGGATCGCATCGAGCTCGACCCCACGCTCCTCGAGCTCGCGCGCGAACTCCCACGCGCCCGGCTCGTGCTCGTGGAGCATCAGCATCCGGACGTTCCAGCCCCGCTCGCGCAGGCGCGGGAGCAGTGAGAGCAGGTGCGCCTCGGAGCCCGAGATGCCGGCCACCTTCTGCATGTGCAGGATCAGATCGGTCACGTGAGTTTCGCCGCCGCGAGGATGCCGTCGGCCCAGGAGTCGGCGGAGTGGTGCGTCGCGACGTGCTCGCGCAGCCGCCGGCCGAGCTCGCGACGGGCCGCGGCGTCGCGAGCCTCGAAGGCGCGCAGGCGGGCGGCGAGCTCCTCCGGGTCGTCGCGCGCGAAGCGGAGCTCGGGTTCGAGCAGCTCGTCGAACACGGGATTCGAGGCAACGACGGGGAGGCAGCTCGCAGCGGCCTCGTAGACGACCTTGTCCGGCGCGCCGGCGCGCATGTTGTTCACGAGCAGGTCGGCGCCGGCGAAGAGCTCCGGCACGCGCGCCCGCGGCACGGGCTCCTCGAGCCGGATCCGGTCGCCGACGCCGAGCGCGTCCACGAGCTCGCCGAGCGTCTCGCGGTGCTCGCGCTCGAGCGGCGTCAGGGTCGGGCCGTGGACGGTGAGCCGCGCGTCGATCGCGGCGACGGCATGGACGATCTCGCGCAGGCCCTTCGCGGGCGAGTAACGACCGAGCGCGAGCAGGCGCAGCGCGCCGTCGGGCTCGTGGCTCGTGCACGCGAACTCGCCGAGGTCGATCCCGTGCCCGATCGCGCGCACCTTGCCGGAGCGGAGAGGGAACGAACGGCGGTCGACGCTCGTCACCGCGGTTGCGGCTCGTTCCGCGGCCCGGAGCAGCCGGCCGGCGCGCCAGTGCGTGTACCAGAGGACGAGCGGGATCCGGAGCGGTCGGACGAGCGGCGCCGCGAGGACGGCGTAGATCGGGCACATGTGCGCGACGACGACGCCGCCGCGCAGCCCGGAGAGCTCCGCAGCGAGAGCCGCCTCGAACCGGGCCCCGCGGCCGGCCTTCGTGCGCGCGCCGAAGGTGCGGACGCGCGCGTTGCTGGGCAGCACGTCCGGAGCGGCCCCGTCCGCGAGCACGACCACCTCGTCGACCCGCCGCGCGAGCGCCGCGATCTTCGGCACCGTCGCGCCGAGCGCCGGGTGGTCTGGGTCGACCTGCTGCGTGATGAAGACGAGCCGCACGCGCTACAGGGTGCCGAGCGGCGCGATCGCCCGCACGGGTTGGCCCGTTACCTCGGCAATCACCTCAAAGTGGCGGTCGTAGTGGCAAACCGGCATGCCTGCTAGCTCGGCTGCGGCGGCCACGATCAGATCGTTTCGCGGGACTTGTCGATGCCTGCCGCGTCGAACGAGCTCTCGCCAGACGGCAACCGTACGATCCCATACCGGAGTTCCCACCTCGACTTGCGGGAGACCTTCAGCAAGCGCTGCGAGTCCGTCGAACTCGGTCGAGTTTCGCGCCGTCCAGAGCAGCTCGAGCTTCACCGGGGGACACATTGCTATCTCGGCGGCCAGGAGGCGTGCATCGAACTCAGCCCGCACGGCGTCTCGCAGCAGCCGATTCGTCCATGCGCTCGTGTCTGCAAGCTCCACCGTCAAGACAGATCTGAGGGCAGCTCTGCGAGCTCTTCTGCTTCGGACGCCTCTATCTCTTCGTTCGTCATGCTGAACTCCCAGGCGGCGAGCTGGCGGAGCTTGTCCTGACGCACGACGTCCGCGAGCGCCTTGTGCACCGTCTCGGTGGTCCCGTTCGTGCCGAGTACCTCCCGGGCTTCATCCACAAGAGACATGTCCAGGTTCAGCGAGGTACGCTTGATCATGTCCCAATTATATGCCTCGCTCACCACGGAGCGTGCATACCTCAGAAGAAGTCGAAGTCACCTAGCGTGAAGTGCCACGCGTGCGGATTGGAATCGAGGCGCTCCCCGGGCCGCAGAACTTTGCCGACGAAGCGGATCTTCCGGTTCGTCGGGAGGAAGCCCGCGCGCAGGAACGATCGGCGCTCCGCGTGTGGTGGGAGCGCGATCAGCGCGTCGGCGTCGACCTCGGCGGCGGCGCGGCGCAGGAGGGCGACGCGCTCGGCGTGCGCCTCCGAAGTGCTGACGAGGTCGGCGAGGAAGCCGCTCGACACGCCCTGCTTCACGGTGTGCCCGACGATCGCGACCGCACGAAGCCGGCCGTCGCGGTACGCGCCGAAGCGGCGGTAGCTGCGCGGCGTGTCCGCGTAGCGCCAGTTCAGGAACTGCGTGTCGCGGACGACGTGGTTGCCGTAGCCAGGCGCGGCCGCGCGCCAGACCTCGTCCACCTCGGGCGGAAAGCGCTCCAGCGGCTCCACGCGGACGCCGCCGTAGGTGCGCGGATCGGGGGAGGCCGGCCGCAGCCCTCCGCGCGGGCTTGGCCTGCCCACGAGGTAGCGGGCAACGCCTGCCGCGCGCAGCGGTCGCGCCCACACGCGGCGGCCGGGCAGGTCGACCCAGCCGAGGCGGCCCACGAAGATCTGGTGCGACGCTCGGTTCGGGAACGTGATCGTGATCGGCGAGCCGTCCGCGGCCGCCTCGTGCTCGTTGTTCAGCTCGAGCGCGGAAAAGATCCCTTGCCGCCGGTACGGCGCCTCGGTCGCCACGTGCACGGGGATCGCGACCGCCCGCTCATCGCCGTCGAGGAGCATGCGGAAGAAGCTCATCGCTGCGACGCCGACGACCCGCCCGTCGTCGACGCCGAGCGAGATCAGCCGCCGGCCGACGGGGTTGCGATCGAACCACCACTCGAACTCGGCGTCGTCGATGTGCGAGCGGCCGACACCGTGCATGAGCTCGAAGAACCCTGGGCGTTGCGACGGCGTGAAGAGCTCGACTTTGTAAGTACTCACTTAGAAGACGTGCCGAGCGCCGCGTTGAAGGCGCGGCGCGCGTACGTGCCCGCCACGGTGTCCTTCACTGCGATGAGGTCGCATGCGCCCCTTAGGACGAGCTCGAACGTCCGCGCCGGGTAGGGCTCGACGTTGTAGCGACGAAGGCGGAAGCGGTCGCTGCGCGGCCCGTTCGCGCCGGAGACGGAGGTGAAGCCGAGGTCGTACCCGGCCTGACGGACCAGGCTCAGATGGACCGGCAGGTAGTCGGCCTCGGAGCCCTTCACGAAGGCGAAGGCCTGAACCGGCCGCCCGAGTGCCTCCTCCAGCCGGAGCTTGGAGACGACGATCTCGCGCGCCGCCTCGTCGAGCGCGAGGTCTGCGACAGGTCGATGGCTGATCCCGTGGCACTCGATGCGGACGCGCTCGGCCTCGAGCTCGCGCAGCTCGCCCCAGTCGATCGTTCGATTGCGGATCCCGGCGGCGGCGAGCCGTTCCTCGTGCGGCAGCGGCCGGCTCTCGCCGAGGTAGCCGATCGGCACGAAGAGAACCGCCGGATAGCCATGCTTCTTGAGGACAGGGAGCGCGTTCTCGAGGTTGTCGCGGTACCCGTCGTCGAAGGTGATGAGCGTCGCCCCGTGCGGAAGCGGCTTGGCCTCGACGTAGTGAGCAATCACTTCCTCCAGCCCGACCGGCTGGTAGCCGAGCTCGCGAAGCTGCGCCATCTGCTCGTCGAAGAGGGAGACCGGCACGGTCACCGGGTTCCCCGGCAGGTCGTTGACCTTGTGGTACATCAGCGCGCGGAGCGTCCGGCCGCCTTCGCCATCGAGCGCGCCTGCCCCGGCGACGGTCTCGCCGATGGCGCGATAGATCCCGTTCTTCAGGAGCTGCTTCGCCCGCGTCGCCTGCATCAGCAGCTCAGTCTAAGCACGGCCTCACGCAGCTTCGCCGCGTACTCCTCGGGGGTCGCGAGCCACGGCTCGGCGCTCTTTCGCGCGCGCGCGGCGAGGCGCTCGGCGAGCGGGCGGTCGCTGAGGATCCGGATCAGCGCGTCGGCGAGCCCGGCCGTGTCCCCCGGCTCGACGAGGAGCCCGTTCTCGCCGTCGCGAACGAGGTCGGGGATCCCGCCGACGCGCGTCGCGACGACGGGCCGGCCGCGGCAGAGCGCCTCCACCACGACCCGGCCCATCCCCTCCGACCGCGAGGGAAGGACGAGCGCCGTCGAGGCATCGAGCGCGACTGCGACCTCCGTCGTCTCGAGCCGGTTCGTCCACGTCGTCTGCTCGGGAAGGTCGGCGACGAGCCGTTCGACGACGTCCGGGCGGGTGCCGGAGCCCACCAGCCGAAGCCTCGCGCTCGGTACCGCCGGAGCGGCAAGCCGCCACGCCTCCGCCAGCCCGTCGACGTTCTTGTACAGCTCGAGCACGCCGACGAAGAGCGCGTGTGGCCGCTCCGGCAGCGGCTGCGTCGGGCCGAGGAACGGCTCGAGGTCCATGAAGGCCGGGAAGACGTCGACCGGCTCGACCCCGACCTCGCGCGCCAGGCCGGTCGTGTACGGCGAGACGGTGCGGACGCCGTCGGCGCGTCGGAGCGCGGCCAGCGCGACCCGGTCGGCAACCGGCGAGAGCGTCCGCCGGAGCGGAGAGCCGTAGAGTCGCGTCGAAGTGCGCCAGTCGCCGTGGACGTCGACGAGCACCGGCGTCCGCTTCCCCACCGCGGCCCGGGCCGCGAGCGCGGCCGCCGCCTCGTAGGCGCTCTGCGCGGTGACGGCGTCGGGTCGGAAGCGCACGAGCTCGCGCGCGATCCGCGGCGTGAGCGACGCCCAGAAGCGCGCGCCGTCGGCGGGCCGCAGCGGCACGAGCTCGAAGACGTCGTCGCAGCCCTCCCCGCTCGCGAGCACGCGCAGGTCAACCTCCGCCGCGAGCGCGTCGAACTTCCGCTGCAGGCTCGGCGAAAGCGGCAGACGGTAGCGCGTGCGCCCGACCATCAGGACGCGTGGGCGGATGCGACCTCCTCGAGGAGCGCCTCGAGGCGCCCGTAGATCTCGTCCGGCGAGAAGCGCGCGACCGACGCGACCGCGGCTGCGCGGAGCCGGTCCTGGAGCGCCTCGTCGTCGAAGTAGCGGCGGATCGCGCTCGCGAGCGCGTCCGGATCGTTCATCGGGACGAGGAGGCCGTTCTCGCCGTCGCGGAGGATCTCCGTGACGCCGCCGACGTCGGTCGCGACCACCGGCGTCCCCACGGACAGGGCCTCGACGACCATGTGTGGAAAGTTCTCCCAGCTCGACGACAGGAGCGCGGCGTCGGCGGCCCGCAGGAGCTCGAAGACTGTCTGCCGCGGCTGCGGGCCGAGGAAGCGCGCGCGCCCATCGAGCGGCAGCGACCGCGCGAGCTCCTGGAGCCGCTCGAGGTACGGCCCCTCCCCCGCGAGGACGAGCGACACGTCCGGGTTCCGCACCACTGCCTCGAGCGCGACGGGGATCGCCTTCTGCGGGACCATCCGGCCGGCGAAGACGAGCGTGCGGCCTTCGAGGCCGTGCTGGCGCCGCAACGCCTCGCGGTCGTCGAGGGCCGGCGGCGAGACCGGGTTCGGGATCACGACCACCTTCTCCGCCGGGAGGCCCCAGCCGAGCGCGAGCTCCCGCAGCGCCTCGCTTGGGATGATCACGCGGCTCGCGCGCGCGAGCGCGAGGTCGCGAGCACGCCGCAAGACGCCGATCCGGAACCCGCGCGCGTGCTGGAAGGCGCCGAGGTCGGCCCCGAAGAGCCGCCAACGTAGTGAGCGCTCAAAAACCGGGTCCGAGGTGAGCTTCAGGACGGTCGGCTTCCGCGCGAGCGCTGCGCCGAGGCTCGAGCGGCCGATCATGCCGGTCGTGTAGACGATGTCTGCGTTCCGGGCCAACGAAGCCACCTTCCGAGCAGCGGAGAGCTGGCGCCACACGAGCGGCGAACGCCGCGACGCCCAGTGCACGGGGTACCGCTCCACCGCCGGCGGGCGGTCGGCCATCGTCACGGCAGCGACCTGGTGACCCCGATGAAGTAAGTACTCACAAACCTCGGGCGCGTGACTCGCAGGCCCGCCGACGTCCGGTGGCCACATGCCGGTGGCGACGAGGACGTTCACGCCGACGTCCGCGCCTCCACCGCGGCGACGAGCGACCGGAGCAGCCCGTGCGGGTCGTGGAGGATCCGGAAGCCGTTCGCAACGACGCGACGCGTCTCGGGATCGAGCGGGACGACGGACGCCCACGACGGCTCCGCGATCCCCACCTCGAGCTCGAGCCCCGACGTCAGCGCGAGCCGCCGCTCCGTCAGGGGCCCCAAGGGCTCGGTGCGCACGATCCTCGTCGCGCCGAGCGCTTGGATCCACTCGGCGCGCTGCGTATAGGCGGCCGCGTCCTCGACGAGCAGGATCAGCCGCGAGCCGGCAAGCCCCGCGCCCAGGATCTCGCGACGCTCAGGCGCCCACGCCGCGACGCGCGCGGCGACCGACTCAGGGAGCAACGACGTCGGCGGCACGTGGGCGCGGCCCCGCCCTCGGCTCCCGCCGCAGCCGAACGATGAGCACCGTCCAGACCGCGGCGAACGCGCACGCGGCGATGAGGAAGCCGGCGGCGGCGCCCGTAGCCCCGTACAACGACCCCAACACGAGCAGCGACGGGATCAGCACCGCGATCTCCGTCCCCTGCGCGAGCAGGCGCAGGCCCGGCCGCCCGATCGAGACGGGGAACGACTTCGCCCACCCCCAGATGACCTGGATCGCCGCGACGAGGAGGATGATCCGCGCCGCGCTCGTCGCCGGGCCGGCCTTCGAGCCGTACGCGATCCGGAGCAGGTGCGGCATGAGCCAGAGGAGCGGCGGCAGGATCACGGCCATGAGCAGCGTCGCGCCGGTGACGTAGCGGCGCAGCATTCGGTACGCGCGGTCGGTGCGGCCCTGCTCCACGTGGTGCGTCTGCTCCGTCAGGAGGATGAGCCGGACGGGTGAGGAGAGCGACGCGAACGCCGACTCGGGCACCTGGCCGATGCGGAGGTAGCTCACCTGCCGCGGGCCCGTCACGACGCCGAGCAGGAGCGTCCCGAGCAGGCTGCGCATCGGGCTCAGCACCGAGCCGAGGCTCGACTGGATGACGAAGCTGCGGAACGGTCGCCTATCCTCGCCGAGCGGGACGGCTTCTGCGGCCGGGAACTTCCGCAGCACGACGAGCGCCGCGACCCCGATCGCCCCGGTCGCGAGCAGCTGGGCGGCGACGAGCGCGATCACCGTCTCCATCACCCCGAAGGCCGCTCCGACCCCGAGCGCGGCGAGCCGCAGAGCCATCGAGACGACGAGGAAGGCGGCCCGCACGTCGTAGCGCTGCCGGACGACGAGCGCTGCGGCCGCGATCCCCTCCGGCGCCTGCGCGATCGGCAGGAACGCCGAGACGAGCATCGGCCCGGCCAGGCCGTGCGCCCAGATCAGGTGCGAGAGCGGCGCGAGGATGGCGACGCCGATCCCGCCGAGCACCCCGCCGATGAGCTTCAGCGTGATCCCGACGCGAAAGACGCGCCGAAACCGGCCCCAGTCCGCGCGCGCGTCGTAGCGGAAGCCGTACTTGATCACCGCCTCGTCCACGGTGAGGTCGGCGAAGAGCTGGAAGAACCCCGTCGCGGCGAGGACGAGCGAGAGCAGGCCGAAGTCGTACGTGCCGAGCTCCCGGAACGCGACGACGCTGCCGAGGAACCCGAGCGCGGCGGAGAGGTACACGCCGGCCGCGGTCGAGGATCGGCGCCAGAAGACCGGCGAGCGCATGAGCGAAAGGCCAGTATAGAGAGGCGCTAGGTGCCCTCCCGAAGGGCTCCCGCCAGCCGATCGGCCCGCGAGGTTTCACCCGCGTCTTACACGGTCACGCCTAGCGTCAGACCATGCGACGCTTGCTCATCGCGGCCTTCGCGGCTGCGGCTCTCGCCATTCCGACCTCGGCGGGCGCGGCGGCCGGCTGCGGCACCGCCGTCCTGAAGGACTGGGCGGACGGGAAGCTCAGCCGCCCGTACCCGGTGAGGTGCTACCAGGCTGCGCTCGACGCCATGCCGGAGGACATGCGGAGCTACACGAGCGCGTCCGACGACATCAACCGCGCGCTCCTCGCCCGGCTCCGCGCCACCCGCACGCATCACGGCGAGCTGCGCGGCCACTCGCGACAGGTCACGGCCGCTCCGCGGACGACCGCGCGCGAAGCCTTGTCCGCCGCAGGCGTGACCACACGGGCAACGGGGATCCCGCTGCCGCTGATCGTGATCGCCTCCGTCGGGCTCGTCCTGCTGCTGACCGGCTCGGCCGGTCTCCTCACCCGCCGCCTGCGGGCGGCGCGCGGCGAACCCACTTAGCAACAGTCTGTCGCAAGGGTCGAAGGGGCCCGGCGGCGGGCGCTCCCGTTAACGTGGCGCGTCGTGCCGGCGCGTTCGGTCTCGAGTCCAGGCGTCTTCGGGCGCGGCGGCGCCGTCGCGCGCGCGACGGCGACGACGAGGCTGAGCCCGCTCGTCCTCGCGCTCGCGATCCCGATCGTCTTCCTGCACATCCGCTACCAGCCGAAGGTGCACCTCGGCCTCGGCTCCACGACTGCCGGGATCGAGCTCTCGGACCTGGCCGTCCTGGCCGTGGCTCTCGCCGCGCTCTGGTCAGGAGTCCGCGAGGGCTGGGCGCCGCTCCGCGCCGGCCGAGCGATCTGGGTCGCGATCGCCGCCGTCCTCCTCGTCGTCTTCGCCGCGACCTTCTACGGGCTCGCGCGGCCGCCGCACTATCGCTTCCTCACGCACCTCGTCACGGCCTCGAAGTTCGCCGAGTACGCCGTCCTCGCGCCCGCCGTCCCGCTCCTCCTGCGCGCGCGCCGCGACGTGATGCTCCTCTTCTGGACGGTCGCCGCGTGGAGCGTCGCTGCGACCGGCTGGGGCCTGCTCCAGTTCTCCGGGCTCGTGAACGAGTTCGAGGGCAAGCGGCCGCTCCAGCGCGAGCCGTCCTTCCTCGGGATCCACGACCTGGCGGCGCTCTCGGGCGGCGCGCTCGCGCTCGGACTTGCCGTCCTCGCGCTGCGTCCGGCCACGCGGAACGAGCGCCTGCTCGGCTGGATCGCCGGTGCGAGCGGCGCCATCGGGCTCGTCCTCTCGAGCGCGGTCGCGGGCGCGCTCGGGATCGCGCTCGCCGCGGCCGCCGCGATCGTCGTCGGCGCGCGGCGGCACGTCCTCACGCTCGCCCGCGCCGGCGCTCTCGCCGCGGTCGCCGTCGTCGTCGGCGTCGGCGTCCTCCTGATGCGAAGCGGCGACGTGACGAGCTTCATCCGCTTCCTCGGGATCGGGCACGAGCCGAAGAAGGAGACTGGCGTCGAGAGCTCCGTCCACCGCTCGCTGCTCGCCTACATCGGCGTGCGGATCTTCGCCGACCACCCGATCCTCGGCGTCGGCTGGCAGGGCTCCGAGGAGGAGGGGAACTACGGCCCGTACCTCGCCGCCGCCCACCGCCGCTTCCCCGGCGAGCCGGCGGTCGCGTTCCCCTCGCCGCAGCACGCGTGGGGCGTCCAGAACGCGTACCTCCAGACGCTCACCGACATGGGGCTCGTCGGCTTCGCGCTCCTCGTCGTGCTCCTCCTCTCCGGGCTCGTGCTCGGCCTGCGCGCGGCGCTCCGCGCGCCGCCGGAGATCGCATTCCTCGCGCTCGTCGGCGTGCTCTGGATCCTCGTCGCGGCCGGCGTCTGGAACGGCCTCGGCCTCGTCGCCGGGATCCCGCTCGACGCGCTGACGTGGCTCAGCTTCGGCCTCGTCGCGGCGGCCGCGCGTGGCTGAGTGGCCGGGCGACTACCGGCGCCGCCCGCCGCTCTCCTCGCCGACCTACGCCGTCCGCGCCCCGCTCGCGGCGTGGCTGCGAGAGGAGGCCGCACGACGACCGAACCCGTACCGCGTGCTCGACGTCGGCTGCGGCGTGAAGCCGTACTACCCGTTCTTCGAGCCGTACGCGAGCGAGTACGTCGGGGTCGACGTGGTCGAGAACCCGGCCGCCGACCTCCAGGGCGCGGTCGAGAGTCTGCCGGTCGCCGACGCGAGCTTCGACCTCGTCCTCTGCATCCAGGTGCTAGAGCACGCGGACGACCCGGCCCACGCCGTCCGCGAGCTGCGCCGTGTCGTCGCGCCCGGCGGCGCCGTCCTCGCCTCGACGCACGGCGTCCAGGTCTACCACCCGGCGCCCGTCGACCTCTGGCGCTGGACACACGCCGGCCTCGACCGGCTCTTTCGCGAGAATGCCGACTGGAGCTCGCTCTCGGTGCGCCCTTCCTCCGGAACGACCGCCTGCCTCGGGATGCTCGTCGCCATCTACGCCGACCTCCTCGCTCGCCGGGCGCACGTGCCGGCCCTCGGCCGCGCGCTCGCCGCCGGCCTGAACCGCGGCGCCGCCGCGCTCGACCGCCGCTCGAGCGACCTGCGCGAGCCGCGCTCGGGATCGCTGATCGCCAACCTCCACGTCGTGGCGGAGCCGTGAAGACCCTCGTCACCGGCGGCGCCGGCTTCATCGGCTCGAACCTCGTCCGCGGCCTGCTCGAGCGCGGCGACGACGTGCGCGTGCTCGACAACTTCTCGACGGGGAGCCGCGAGAACCTCGCCGACGTCGAGAGCGAGTTCGAGCTCGTCGAGGGCGAGCTACGGAGTTACGAGCGCGTGCACGCGGCCACACGCGGGGTCGAGGTCGTCTTCCACCAGGGCGCGCTGCCGTCCGTGCCGCGCTCGGTGCAGGACCCGCTGACGACGAGCGCCGTGAACGTCGAGGGCACGCTGAACGTGCTCCTCGCCGCGCGCGACGAGGACGTCCGTCGCGTGATCGTGGCTTCGAGCTCGTCCGTGTACGGAAACTCGGGCTCGCTTCCGCGCGTCGAGTCGCAGGCGCCGGACCCGATCGCGCCCTACGCGGTCGCGAAGCTCGCCGCCGAGCGCTACTGCGTGAGCTTCAGCCGCGTCTACCCGCTCGAGGCGGTCGCGCTCCGCTACTTCAACGTCTTCGGCCCGCGCCAGAACCCGCACTCGCAGTACGCGGCCGTCGTCGCGAAGTTCGTCAGCGCGATCGTCGCCGGCGAGCCCGTGCCGATCTACGGCGACGGCGAGCAGTCGCGCGACTTCACGTACGTCGGCAACGTCGTCGCCGCGAACCTCCTCGCCGCCGAGGCCGACGCAGTGAACGGCGAGATCCTGAACGTCGCGAGCGGCCGCTCCGAGACGGTGAACGACCTGGCCGAGGTGCTCGGCCGCATCCTCGAGCGGCCGGTGGAGAAGGAGTTCCTGCCCGAGCGGACCGGCGACGTGCGCCACTCCTGGGCCGACGTGAGCGCGGCGCGGCGGCTGCTCGGCTACGAGCCCGAGGTCGGCTTCGAGGAGGGCCTGCGCCTCACCGCGGACGCCTTCGTCCGTGTCTGAGCAACCCGTCCGCGTCCTCCGCGTCATCGCCCGCCTGAACATGGGCGGCCCGGCGCTCCACGTCGCCTACCTCACCGCGGGGCTCGCGAAGCGCGGGTACGAGACGACGCTCGTCGCCGGCAGCCTCGCCCGCGGCGAGGACTCGATGGCGTTCGTCGCCGACGAGCTCGGGATCGAGGTGGAGCGGATCGAGGAGCTGCACCGCGAGATCTCGCCGCTTCGCGACGCGGTCGCGACCGTCCGGCTCGCCCGGGTCATCCGCCGCGTGCGGCCGCACATCCTGCACACGCACACGGCGAAGGCGGGCGCGGTCGGGCGGCTCGCGGCGCTGTTGGCGGGCGACGCGCGGCCGCCGATCGTCGTCCACACCTTTCACGGCCACGTCCTGCGCGGCTACTTCGACCCGCTCCGCACGGCAGGCTTCCGGCTGCTGGAGCGCTGGCTCGCGACGAAGTCGACCGCGCTCGTCGCCGTCAGCCCGCAGGTGCGCGACGATCTCGTCTCGCTCGGCGTCGCGCCGCGGGAGCGCTTCGTCGTCGTCCGCGTCGGGATCGAGCTCGAGCAGCGCGTCGCCGCCGAGCGGGATGGGCGGGGCGAGAGCCGGCGCGTGCTCGGGATCGGCCCCGACCGGTTCGCGGTCGGCTGGATCGGGCGCATGACCGGCGTGAAGCGGACGGACGACGTCCTGCGCGCGTTCCGCCGCCTCCGCGACCGCGGCGTCGACGCCTGCCTGTGCATGATCGGCGACGGGCCCGACCGGCCAGCCGTCGAGCGCCGCGCGCATGAGCTCGGGCTCATGCGGGACACGTTCTTCCTCGGCTACCAGGAGGAAGTGGCGCCGTTCTACGCGGCCTTCGACGCGATGATCCTGCCGTCGATCAACGAGGGCACGCCGGTGAGCGCGATCGAGGCTCTCGCCGCCGGCCGGCCGGTGGTGGCGACGCGCGTGGGCGGCGTCCCCGACGTGATCCGCGAGGGCGAGGACGGCTTCCTCGTCGAGCCCGGCGACGTGGACGGCCTGGCCGAGCGCCTCGCGCGCCTCGCAGCCGACCCGGAGCTGCGGGCGCGGCTCGGCGCCGCCGGCCGCGCGCGCGTGATCCCGCGCTACTCGGTCGAGCGTCTGGTCGACGACATCGACCTTCTTTACCGGTCGCTACTCGCTAGTGCGGGCGCCGGTGTGTGGTCGCAGCCCGCGCCGTAGCCTGAAAAACGCTGTACGCCGGCTTGCGGTGCCCACGGACGTCGAAGAAGCCGGACTGCCAGCCGCCGGGGACGTTCCGGTCGTCGCGGAGTAGGAACCAGAGCATCATGTCGATCCTCCCGAACCGCCTTGCGCGCGCGAAGGCCTCGCGCAAATAGAGGGCCTGCTTCGCGGGCGTGACTCCGAAGACCCGGTCGGGCGGATTCGTCTGGTACGCGTACTCCGTGATCCAAAGGTGCTTCGGCCCGTACAGCTTCTTGATCAGCCGGAGCAGGACGCCGATGTTCCCGAGCGTGACGGCGTGGCCGTGCGGCTTCGTCGAGGGGGTCTCGCGCTTCGAGCCGTAGTACGGGTGGTGCGCGTAGACGTCGAAGCGGCGCATCCCGTCCTGCTTGCAGGCGCGCAGGAAGACGAGCGGCGACACCGACGCGCGGAAGCTCCCGGGGAGGTCGTTCCCGCGCGGCGCCGTCACGCCGCAGCCGACCTTCTCGCCCTTGATCCGCGCCCCGTGGATCCCGTTGTAGACGACGTTGCAGATCCGCGCGTAGGCGCGCGCGCTCTGGATCCTCCAGCGGCCTTTCACCTTGCGGTACTGCGGGTAGAGGAAGATCGGGTTGTTCGGCTCGTTCCAGGCGAGCCACATGCGCACCTTCGGGAGCTTCCGCCCGTCGAGGCCGCGGAAGGTGCCGCTGTAGCGGCGCGCGGCCGCGGTCGCGAAGCGCTGGAGGTCCTGGAAGTGGATCGGCGGTCGGTTCAAGCCCTGGTGCCGGTTCGCCCAGCCCGGGGTGCCGTAGATCGAGAAGAGCATCTTGATCCCGTACTGCGCGGCGTAGTTGACCGTTCGGTCGTAGAGCGTCCAGTCGTAGGCCGGGTCGCGCGGGTTCGTCGGATTGAGCGGCCGCTCGATCGCGACGCCGAAGCGCCCGCCCCAGTAGAGGTTCACCCGCAGCACCTGGACGTGCAGCCGGCGCAAGATCGGGAACGTGACGTCCGGATTCCCGTAGAGGGTGTCGGCCTCGTCGTTGATCCCGACGAGCATGTGCTTGCTCGCATTCGCGGTGGGCACCACCAGAAGAGCGGCGGCGCAAGCCGCGAGGAGCGCCTTATACACCGACGGGCTCCCGGCCGAGGGCCGCGAGCATCCGTCTGAGCCCCTCCTCCAGCTCGATCTCCGGCTCCCAGCCGAGAACCTGCTTCGCCCGCGTGATGTCCGGCTGGCGGACCTGGGGATCGTCGATCGGAAGCGCCTCGTGGACGACGTCGCTGGAGGAGCCGGTGACGCGGAGCACGGTCTCGGCGAGCTCGTTGAGCGTGAACTCGCGCGGGTTCCCGATGTTCACCGGCAGGTGCTCGCCGCTCTCGGCGAGGAGGACGAGCCCGCGGATCAGGTCGTCGACGTAGCAGAAGCTCCGGGTCTGCGTGCCCTCGCCGAAGACGGTGATCGGCTGACCCTCGAGCGCCTGGCGCATGAACGTCGGCACGGCGCGCCCGTCGTTCGGGCGCATTCGCGGCCCGTAGGTGTTGAAGATCCGGACGATTGCAGTGTCGACGCCCTGCTGGCCGTGGTAGGCCATCGTCAGCGCCTCCGCGTACCGCTTCGCCTCGTCGTAGACGCCGCGCGGCCCGACCGGGTTGACGTTCCCCCAGTAGCTCTCCGGCTGCGGATGGACGAGCGGGTCGCCGTAGACCTCGCTCGTCGAGGCGAGCAGGAAGCGCGCGCGCTTGTGCTTCGCGAGGCCGAGGGCGTTGTGCGTGCCGTACGAGCCGACCTTGAGCGAGTGCAGCGGCATGCGGAGGTAGTCGATCGGGCTCGCGAGCGCGGCCAGGTGGAAGACAACGTCGACCGGCTCGTCGATCCGGATGTGGTCGACGACGTCGTGGTAGAGGAAGACGAAGCCGCCGTCTCGGATGTGCTCGAGGTTCGCGAGCGAGCTCGTCTCGAGGTTGTCGATGCAGATCACGCGGTAGCCGCGCGTCAGCAGGAACTCGCAGAGGTGAGAGCCGAGGAACCCCGCGCCCCCGGTCACGACCGCAGTCGGCACGTGCCTGATCCTACTCAGCTGTTAAGACGGGGAAAGCCTCTTCACGGAAGCTTTACGAGCGATCAGCAGTAGCGCTCGAGGCGCTTCTGGAGTCGCTGTAGGCGTTCGATCAGACGTGCGTTCTCCTCTTTGCGCTCCTCGATTCGCTTGTCGGTCTCGGCTGCACGCCGCTCGATGTCATGGAAGTCGGCCCAGAACTTCTCCCACTCGTCGGCGCTTAGTCCCATCGAGCTGATGATTGAGGCGGAATCGTCCGTCAACGCTCCTCCGGAAGCCGGTCGATGAGCACCTCTCAGATCGTCCGCGCTCTTTCTTCACGGCCTCCAGATCGCGGGTCGTTCGATCGAGCTCGCGCTGTGCTGCTTCAAGCGCGCCGCGGAGGCCGGCAGCGTCGTCCGCAACGAGGCCTCCGGCGCCGAAGCTCTTCAACCACCTGCCGCCAGTAACGAGAGCGGGGACGCTGGCGATGACGAAGACCGCGCGGACGCAAGCTGCACGACTCTCTCGCTGATGCCGGCCCGCACCGCCGGCGACGATAGCCACGCGTGCCATTCGCCACAAGAGTCCGTCCGGGCCATGGCCGCTGCGGCCGATGCTTGTCCTCCCGCGCCGCTTCGCGTTCCATTAGAACGGCGTGATGACCACCGCCCGCACCCTCGACCTCCGCGGCTGGCTGCTCGGCGGCGCGCGCGGACGCGGGGCGCTCTGGGTCGTCTGGCAGCGCGCCGCGCCGGGGATCGTCGGCTTCACAACCGTCCTCGTCGACGGGATCGCGGGCGGCGCCTACTTCCCGCGCGCCTGGCGGCTGACGAGCTTCGCGCTGCTCGCCTTCGCCCTCGCCGCGCTCATCGGCCGGCGAAGCGTCGCGCTCGGCCGCGGCGAGCGGGTCTTCCTCGGGCTCGTCGCAGCGGTCACCGCGTGGACGGCGGCCTCGACGATCTGGTCGGACACCTCCGGCACCTCGATCCTCGAGGGCGAGCGGGACATCGTCTACCTCTCGGCCGTGGCCGCGGTGCTCCTCTGCGTGCGGCGCGAGTCGGTGCCCGTCCTCCTCGGCGGCGTGCTCGCCGGCATCACCGCCGTCGCGGGCTACGGCCTCTTCACGTACGTGATCTACGACCACCCGCTGAACCCGATCGAAGGGAAGCTCCTCTTCGAGCCGCTCGGGTACGCGAACGGGCTCGGGATCTACGCGGCGATCGGGACGCTCCTCGCCGCCGGCCTCGCCCTCTCGCTGCGGCCGCCGCTCCTCCGCCTCGTCTGCCTCGCCCCGGTCGGGATCCTCTTGCCGTCCCTGTACCTCACCGGCAGCCGCGCCGCCGAGCTCAGCCTGGCGGCCGGGCTCGTCGTCCTCGTCCGCTTCAGCCGGCGGCTCCCACGCGTGGTCACGGGCGCGTTCGCCGCCGCCGCCGCTGCCGCGGTCGCGCTCGTCGCGGCGGCGAGCCTGCACCAGGAGCACAACGTCCTCTCCGGCCTCTTCGGCGCGAACCGGCCGCACTACTGGCACGTCGCCTGGCACGAGTTCCGGCTCAACCCCGTGCTCGGCTCCGGCGCCGGCACCTTCGACCGCTACTGGCTGCTCTACCGCCCGGTCGGCTCGTTCGCGCGCGACGCGCACAGCCTCTACCTCGAGACCCTGGCCGAGCTCGGCCCGATCGGCCTCGCTCTTCTCCTGGCCGCGCTGGCGCTGCCGCTCCTCGTCCTGCGCGGCCGCCGCGACCCGATGCTCGCGACCGCCGCGGCAGGCTACGTCGCCTACCTGGTCCACACCGGCGTCGACTGGGACTGGGAGCTCCCGGTGGTGACGCTCTGCGGTCTCGTGTGCGGCTCCGGGCTCCTGCTCTGGACCCGGACTCGCGACGCGCCGGAGCTTCGTCCCTGGGAGCGGGTCGCACTGATCGTGCCCGCTGTCGCCCTCGCGATTCTGGTCCTAGTTCGTCTCGAAACCGGACCAAAGCTCCCGTTTGCTAGTTGAAACTTTTCGCGAATCGGACCATAGTCCGGCGTGAAAGGGAGGGGGAGAGGATGGACTGCGGCTCGAGAAAACCTGTTTGGGCACGCCTTCGGGCCGCCGGCTACCGGCCGCTCGTGGCCGCGGCTCTCGTCGTCGCCGCGCTGACGGCGCTCGGCGCGGTGGGCTACGCGGGCGTCAAGACCCTCTCCGGCTACACCTACGGGTACGGCTACGGCTACCAGTACCAGTACGAGGAGTCGCACATCGTCGTCATCAAGCACGTCGTCAACGACAACGGCGGCGGCGCTAGCGCGTCGCAGTTCACGATGACGATCAACGGCGTGACCGCCGACGGCGGGAACTCGTTCCCGGGTGCCGAGTCGCCTGGGACGGACAGGAAGGTCACGACCGGGAGCTACAGCGTCACCGAGACCGGCCCGTCCGGCTACGAGGCCTCCTTCTCGGCCAGCTGTAGCGGCACGATCTCGGCCGGCCAGACGAAGACGTGCACGGTCACGAACAACGACAAGCCCGGCACGCTGATCGTGAAGAAGCACGTGATCGACGACAACGGCGGGACGAAGCACGCCGGCGACTTCACGATGAAGGTGACGGCCGGCCACCCGAGCCAGTCGAGCTTCGCGGGCGACGAGTCCGGCACCACCGTGACGGTCGACGCCGGCTCGTACTCGGTCGACGAGGACGCCGTCAGCGGCTACACGAAGACGATCGGCGCGAACTGCTCGGGCATGATCGCGAACGGCGAGACGAAGACCTGCACGATCACGAACGACGACCAGCCGGGCCACCTCATCGTGATCAAGCACGTCGTGAACGTGAACGGCGGCAAGGCGAAGGCGTCGAACTTCTCGATGAAGATCAACGGGATCGTCGTCCAGGGCGCGAACCCGTTCCCGGGCGCCGAGTCGCCAGGCACGAACAAGACCGTGAACGCGGGCAGCTACACCGTCACCGAGACAGGCCCCTCCGGCTACATCCTCGTCCCCTCCACCGACTGCTCCGGGACGATCGACGTCGGCCAGACGAAGACGTGCACGATGCTGAACCACGACATCGCGCCGCGGAACACGATCGGCTACTGGAAGAACCACCTGTCGCAGGTGAGCACGCTCCTGCCGCAGAAGCTCGGCAACTACACCGTCGCCACGACCGCGCAGGCGACGGCGGTCTTCAACGCGACCAACTGCGCGAGCTCGACGGCGCAGACCGCGATCGGGTGCCTCGCCGGCCAGCTGCTCGCGGCCGAGCTCAACCTCGCGAACTTCGCGAGCCCGTGCATCCAGCCGACGGTGAACAAGGCGAACTCGTTCCTCGAGGGCGGCACCGTCACCGTGAGCGGCAAGACCGCGGCGGGCGTGAACTACGTCGGGCCGAGCGGGACGTACACCCTGAACGCGACGCAGCGCGCGATTGCGGTCGCCCTCTCGAACGCGCTCGACGCCTACAACAACAACAGCAAGTCCTGCTCCAACCCATAGGTCCTACGACCAGCGGCAGCAGCCGTTGGTCTCGACGCCTCTTGAAAACCGCTGCAGAACGCGGAATAGTCTGGGCTCTACAAAAGGGGGAGAGGCTTGAACTGCGGCTCGAAAGAACCTACGGACATCCCTACCGCCGGGCAGGCGGCTCACGATGAGCGGTAGGCGCGCAAACTTGCTGAGGCGGGCGGCGGCGGGCGCGCTCGTCGTCCTCGCGCTGGCCACGCTGGCTTCGCTCGGCTACGCGAGCGCGAAGAAGCTCGGTCTGCTCCAGTACAACTACCAGTACTGCACGACGCCGTCGCAGTACCAGTACTGCTCGACCAGCACGTCGACGACGACCACCACGACGCCGACCTCGACGAGCACCTCGACGACGACCACCACGACGCCGACCTCGACGAGCACCTCGACGACGACCACCACGACGCCGACGACGACGAGTACGTCCACGTCCACGTCCACGTCGACCTCCACGAGCACCACGACGTCGACGACCACCCCGACCTCGACGAAGCCTGGCAAGGGCTGCGGCGACAAGAACCACCTGCACGACCGCCGCTTCCAGTGCAAGGTCGTCATCTCCGGCGTCTCGAAGAAGGAGGGGAAGGCCGGGACGACGACCGTCTTCTCGTTCCCCGTCACGCTCTCGGCGACCGCGCTCAGCCCGGTCACGATCAGCTACACGACGACCCAGGGGACGGCCGTCGCACCGGGCGACTACGTGGCGCAGGCCGGAACCCTCACCTTCCCGACCGGGACGAGCACGGCGAAGATCAACATCACCGTGAACGGCGACAAGGTCAAGGAGACGAACGAGACGTTCCTCGTCAAGATCTCCAACCCGAGCGCGAACGCCTATCTCGGCGATACGCAGGCGACCGGGACGATCCTGAACGACGACTGAGCGGAGGGGGCGGATGAGCCGGATGAAGAGAGAGCTCGACGGCAAGCGGGTCCGCGTCTTCCTCGCGGTCAGCTTCGCCCTGGCCGTCCTCGTCGCACTCGGCCTTGCAGCCGGTGTCGGCGTGACCAGCCTGAGCAGCGTCGCATCGGCATACGAGTACTCGACGACGATCACGACCTCGACGTCCACGTCGACCTCGACGACCACGACCACGACGACGACGCCGACCTCGACCAAGCCTGGCAAGGGCTGCGGCGACAAGAACCACCTCCACGATCGCCGCTTCGAGTGCAAGGTGACGATCTCGAGCGTGAGCAAGAAGGAAGGGAACTCCGGCACGACGGCGTTCGTCTTCACCCTCTCCGTCTCGGGCTCCCCGCTCTCCACGGTCACGGTCGACTGGGCGACCGGCGGCGGCACGGCTCCCGCGGTGACGGACTACGCGCCCGCGAACGGAACCGTCAGCTTCGCTCCGGGGGTGACGACGAAGACGGTGACGATCCAGGTCGTCGGGAACAGGATCCCGGAGCCGAACGAGACCTTCTTCGTCAACCTCTCGAACCCGAGCCCGAATGCCTACCTCGGGAACACGCAGGGCGTCGGGACGATCCTGAACGACGACTAACCGGCGAGGCCCGGAGCGCAAGCTTCGGGCCTCTACGGCATCTCAGAGGAAGAACCCTCGTCGGAAAGGAACCCTATGACCCGCGCGTCGAAGCTCGCCCTCGTCGCCGCCGCCTTTGTCCTCGTCCCCTCGCTCGCCCTCGCGAAGGGGCCGCCGCCGACGGCCTCGCTGCCGGCGAAGGCGAAGGCCTACGGCCGCTACTGCCAGGATCAGAGCAAGAAGCATGTTGCCGGCCAGAAGGGCACGCCCTTCAGCCAGTGCGTCACCGCGATGGCGAAGCTCGCGACCGGCAAGACCGACTCGCCGAAGGTGGCGTGCAACGCGATGAGCAAGAAGCACGTCGCGGGCGAGAAGGGAACGCCGTTCAGCCGCTGCGTCGCGGCCGGAGCGAAGCTCCTCCACGACCAGCACAAGTGATTCTAAGAAGCTTCTAAGAGAAGAGCAGAGAATCGAAAGCCGTCTGCCGCCGGCCCTAGGATCGCGCCGGTGAGGCGAGCCTGCCTGGTCGCGATCGTCGTCACGTGCATCACGGCTCCGGGAGCCGCGGGAGCAGCCAAGGGGGCGAAGGCCGCCGCTCCGGCGAGCCGCTTCGGGATCGCAGGCGGCGGCATCATCCAGCTTTTGGGAAGCGCGGACCGGAAGCGCTACTTCGACAGTCTCGAGACCGTCGGCGCCCGATGGATCCGGATCGACATCAACTGGGCGGTGATCCAGCGAAAGGGCCCGGCCAGCTACGACTGGGCGCCGATCGACCGGCTCGTGCACGCTGCGCGCCGGCGGGGGATACGAGTTCTGGGGACGCTGGTCTTCACGCCGACGTGGGCTAAGGCGGCCGGGTTGCCGGCAGAGGCGCCGCCGGCGAACGCGGCGGACTTCGGGAGGTTCGCACGGCGCGCCGCGATCCACTACAGCGCCGAGGGCGTGCACGCCTACGAGATCTGGAACGAGCCGAACATCTCGGGCTTCTGGACCACGGGCCCGGACCCGGCTCGATACACCCAGCTCCTGAAGCAGGCATATGCGGCCATCAAGCGGGTCGACCGCTCAGCGGTGGTCGTCTCGGCGGGGCTTTCGCCGTTCTCCGTCTACGGCGCGTCCGATGCGAACCACATGAACCCGCTCACCTTCCTCGAGCAGATGTACGCGAACGGCGCGCGCGGAAGCATGGACGCCGTCGGCTGGCACCCCTACTGCTTTCCGCAGGGCCTCGGCTATTACTCGTGGAGCGGCTGGTCGCAGATGGCGGCGACGTCGCCGAGCGCGCGCAGCATCATGGAGGCGAACGGCGACGGGAAGAAGAAGATCTGGGCGACCGAGTGGGGCGCGCCGACCGGGACGTCGTCGGAGAGCATGAGCGAGGCGGCGCAGGCCGACCTCGTGAGGGCCGGCCTGACCAAGCTGAAAGCCTGGTCGTGGGCCGGACCCTCGTTCCTCTACAGCCTCCGCGACAAAGGCACGAACCTCAGCGACCGCGAGCAGAACTTCGGTCTCGTGCGCTACGACTGGTCGCTGAAGCCGGCGTACGCGGCGTTTCGAAGCGTGGCGTCTCCGCGCCGCTGAGCAGCGCGAGGCGGCGTCCGAGGCCGTCGAACACGTTTCCGAACGGCGTCCGGGCACCCCGCTCCCACAGCGCGCTTCCGCAGCCTGGGCACCGCGAGAGCAGGCCGCGATGCACCGCCGGCCGGCTGCACGCCACGCACTGAAACTCGCCCGCCACCGGATCGCCGGCGCGGAAGAACTCGACGAAGTCGTCCTCGCAAGGCGGCTGCGACTCGTTCATCTTCCCCTCCTTTGTCCCCTCACTGAGCCGCAGCTCCTCTCTCGTTGTAGTCGTACGATGGACGCGTGTCCAGGCTCGAGCTGCAACCGTTCGCGCACGAGAATCTGGACGCGGCGGCCGAGCTTCTAGCCGAGCGCCACCGCCGCCACTGCGCGGCCGAGGCGACGCTCCCGGCGCGGTTCGAGGACCCCGCCGCCGCGCGCGTGGAGGTCGAGAAGGCGTGGCTCCGCGAGGGAGCGAGCGGCGCCGCGGGCCTCGTCGACGGCCGCCTCGCCGGCTACCTCTTCGGCGCGCCCGACGACGAGGCGCACTGGGGCGGGCCCAACGTCTGGGTCGGGTACGCCGGCCACGCGACGGCCGAGCCCGAGGTCGTCCGCGACCTCTACGGCTTCGCCGCCGGCCGCTGGGTGGACGAGGGCAGGCCGCGGCACTACGTCCAGGTTCCGGCCTCCGAGCCCGAGCTGCTCGACGCTTGGTACCGCGTCGGCTTCGGCCAGCAGCACGCGGCCGGCGTGATGGAGGTACCGGACGTCCCGTGGCCGGAGGGCGTGCGCGAGGCGAGGCCGGACGACCTGGAGGGCGTCTTCGAGCTGACGCCGCTCATCCGCGAGCACCAGGCGGGCGCGCCCGTCTTCTCGGCGAACCTCCGCACCGAGACGCCGGAGGAGACGCGCGCCGCGATCGTGGAGGAGATCACGAACGAGGAGGTCGGGGCGCTCGTCGCCGAGGCCGACGGCCGCCTCGTCGGCGGGTTCATCGTCGCCGCGGCCGAGCAATCGGGCGAGGCACCGCACGCGTTCTCCGGTCTCGCGCGCCCCGAGGGGGCCGCCTACCTGGCCTGGGCGGTGACGCGCCCCGACGTGCGCGGCTCAGGCGCGGGCGTCGCGCTGACCGACGCGTGCTTCGCCTGGGCCCGCCGCCGCGGCTACGGGACGATGGTCACCGACTGGCGCGTCACGAACCTGCTCGCGTCGCGCTTCTGGCCCCGCCGCGGCTTCCGCACCACCTTCCTGCGCCTCTATCGCTCGATCCCATAGGGCGCGCGTCTCCGGGTTCGGGCGCAGCTCGTAGTCCGCCCGCGCCCAGCGCGCCGCCTCCGCCGGATCGGGCCGCGACTCGAGGTAGAAGTGCGCGAGGTGGTGGAGGTAGTGGACGCCGCCGCGCTCGACCGAGGCGAGGTAGGCCGCGAGCGCGAGGTCGTGCCAGGCCCGCGCCTCCTCCGGGCGGCCCATGTCGAGGTAGACGTCGCCCAGCGCCTGGTGCACCTCCGGCCGCGGCGCGCGTGCGGCGACGCTGCGGTAGAGCTCGAGCGCCTCGTCGAGCCGGCCCTGCTTCGCACGCAGCCGCGCCCTGTGCTCGTCGACGAGCCAGTCCCCGGAGTAGGCGCGCTCGGCCCGCTCGTAGTGCCGCTCCGCCTCGGCCGGAGGAGCGAGGTCGCCGCGCTGGAGCTCGAGCCAGCAGTACGAGCGGAGCTCCTTCGCCGTCAGCTCGTCCTCCGCCTCGGCGTAGAGCTCGTCGGCGCGCTCCCGGTCGCCGAGCTTCGCCTCGAGGTTCGCAAGCCGCGCGAGCGAAGACCAGGAGCGATCGAGGCTCTCGTAGCCGCGCCGGGCCTCGTCGTACCGCCCCGCCTCCAGGTCGAGGTCGGCGGCGAGCGCCCGGCCCTCGTCGGATGCGCGCAGCACCGGCGAGAGCTCCAGGTCGGCCCGCACGCGCTCGAGCCGGTGGAGCTTGAAGTCGACGTTCGCCTTCACGAAGCAGAGATCCGGCCACGGCCCGAGCTCCTCGATCCCCGCGTCCGCCGCGGCCTCCGCCGCATCGAGCGCGCCGAGGTCGCCCGTCATCGAGGCGCGGCGGTAGAGGCAGTGCGCGATCCGCGTCGCGCGGTCTGCGCTTGCCGGCTCGTCCGCGAGGCGCGCGAGCTCCTCGCCGATCCGCGCGAGGTCGCGCTCATAGTCAGTGGGCATGCGGCGGCGCGAGGTACGGGAACTCGGCCAGGAAGTCGACGTCGTTTCGCAGCGGGTTCGGCGGCGTCTTCGGAACGATCGGCGCCTGGTCCCACAGCGCCTGGTCGTTCAGCATCTCGATGTGGTACGGCTTGCCGCCGAGCTCGGCCTCCATGTCGAGGAAGAGCGAGAGGAAGCGAGTCGCGACCTGGTCCTCGAGGCGGCGCCCGTACGGCCACGTGCCCGTCGTGTCCATGTCGATCGGGCACACGTTCGGCACGAAGATGTCGATCGGCCGCTTGAGCGGGATGTCGAGCCCACGCTTGTTCCAGGTCTCGTCGGGCAGCCGCAGCTCCTGGAAGAGCGTCTTCGCCGTGCGCGGGAAGGCCTGGATCGCGGTCGCGTAGGTGCGGTGCACCGAGACCGGCGAGTGGTCGTGGTCGAAGGAGGTCTCGAGGCCGAGCGCGCTGATCGACGGGCCGAAGCCCCAGCCGAGGTGGCCGAGCCGCTTCACGAAGTGCGGCGCGAGCCAGAAGTTGTTGGCGCCGAGCTGGCGGTTGTCCTCGCGCTCGCTGAGCGCGGCGTCGGCGAACGGCTGGCCGACGGTGTCGACGAGCTTGTACTGCTTCAGCTCGTCGTCGAGCTTGACGAGGTCGAGGAGCGCCCAGGGGTGCTCGAGCCAGAACGGGTGGTCGGGGATCGTCTCGACCTTGTTCGCCGCCTTCAGCACCCAGCTCTCGCCCCAGACGTTCACGATCCGGTCCCGCTCGGGATCGTTCGTGATGAGCTCGAGCGGCACCTCGACGACGATCACGTTCACGTTATGGCCCGCCTGCGCGTCCTCGCCCGAGTAGACGAAGCGGAAGTTGCCCTGCTCGTCCTTCGCAAAGCGATCGCCGCTCCAGGTGTAGGGCCCCGGCGGCAGGTCCTTCTTCACGCCGCGGCCGAGCATGGGGTTCTCCGGGTCGAAGTTGAAGAGGTGGTTGCCCTCGAGCTCGAGGAACGTCTTCGGGATCGGCAGCTCGCGCAGCTCGGGCATGGTGTGAGGCACGTGGTAGAACTGCGGCGCGTAGTTGATCGAGCGGAAGAAGCCCGGCAGGTCGTTGAAGAACGCGTCGTCGCGGCCGCCGAGGTAGAGCTTGATCGGGTGCCCGCTCGGCGTCTCCGTCTCCACCACCTGGTTCAGCTCGACGACGGTCGAGAAGCTGCCGCCCGGGAAGTTCGAGAAGTCGACCCGCGCCTGTCCTTCCTGGTGTGACCGCGCGCGGATCTCCGCCACGCTGAGCTCGCCGAGGTACTTCTCCTTGATCCCGTTCGCGTACTCGAGGAGCGCGTCGAGCGACCAGTCGCGCGGGTGACGCTGCACGCGCGGATGCGCGGTGAGCTGGAGCCGGTAGAGCATGTCGGTGTCCCAGACGCCTGCCTCCGGGACCGAGGCGAAGGTGAGCGCGATGACGACGCTCCCCTCGTTCGTGTCGCTCGGCCAGCCGAACATGTCGTAGACGTCCGCGGCCGAGACGTCGATGTCGGAGAAGATCGTGTTGACGGCGTTCGGGTCGTTGTGGTCGGCCACGACGGCGCCTCCTCTCAGGTGATGGGTCGCGGGACGCCCGCCTTCGCGAAGCGCCGCCGCGGGCTCAGCTCCTTGGTGTCGGCGAGGACGGCTCGAAGCAACGCCGTCACCCGCTCCTCCGAGCCCGGCGCGGACTCGAGGCGGGCGACCTCCTTGCCGATCACGCCGTTCAGCTCGGGCGCGAACTCGTCGCGCGGCTCGAGCTTGGGCGGCGGCCCCGCGAGCGCGGCGCCGGCTGCCTCGGCGAGCCGGCGGATCACCGGGAGCTGGTCCTGCAGGCTCGCCGCGAGCTCCTTCGTCGTGGGAAGGCGCTCCGCCTCCTCGGCCAGGATCGCGGCGAAGGCGTCCGCGCACCGGCCCGCGCATTCGAGGTCGTGCCCGCCGAGAAGGAGCACGAGCAAGCGCTCGGCGCCGTCGAGGCGGCCCCACAGGTAGTCGTTCTCCCGGTAGTCGCGCTCGAGGAAGGCCGCGAAGTGGTGCAGCCCGACGCCCTCGAGCTTGAACGCGTCCGGCCCGCCCGGCGGGTGCAGGAGCCGGCTGTCGAGCGGGCTGACGCGCAGGACGTCCACGGAGTCGCGTTCGCCCGCCTCCGCCAGGTACTGCACGGGGAAGAGCAGCACGTCCCAGAACGCGAACCCGAGGTAGCGGACGAAGAAGGCGAGGCGCGCCTTGGGGTTCCACGTCGCCGTCTGCCCGCAGAGCTCCTTGGTGAGATCGAGCGAGAAGGTGCCCAGCTTCTTCGCCAGGAAGTCCGCGATCTCGTCCCGCACGCCCTCCAGGTCGTCCTTCGCGCCGGCGAGGAAGGCCCCGGGGTCGAGCCCGTCGGCGGAGATGGCGGCCATGATCGTGTCCTGCGCGAAGATCTCCCGTAGGCGCTCCTTCGTCGCGTCGTCGAAGGCGTCCCCCTCGACGAGCGCCTCGATCTCGTCCAGCCGCCTGTAGAGGTGCCTCTTCGCCTCGTCGAGCTGCGCGCGGGTCGGCGGGTCGGCGTCGTGGTCGATGTCGTCCTGATACCACCAGCTCACGGCGGCGATCAGGAACCGGAGCAAGCGCCGCGTGTAGTCGAGATCGAAGTTGCGCAAGAACGCGATCTGCTCCGGGGTTGCCGTCGGCCCGCGCGCGAACAGGTTCGCCTCGTCGGCCCATGCACTCACGACGGCCCGGACGAAGAAGGCGTGGTTCGACTCGTCCGGGTAGTCGCAGAGGCGGTTGACGAGCGCAGCGAAGTCGTCGACGACCGCGCGGATCTTCGTCCTCACGTACGTCGTGTAGCCGGGGCCGATCCCCTGGTTCGCGGCCTCCGTCGCCGCGTCTCGGAGCGCCTGAAACGCCGCGGGGTCGGCGACGTCGACGACCCGCGCAAGGCTCCGGGGCGCGGCGAGGCCCGCCAGGGTCGACTGCACCTTGCCGAAGCTCGACTCGATGATCTGGCGGATCGTCGCAACGCGCTCGTTCAGCTCCATGACGTCGAGCAGCTGGTCGAGGATCGGCTCCTGCGAGGGGATCGTGGCGAAGCCGCCGAGCGCGGTCGCGGGCCATGCGGGCCCGCCCTTCCGGCGCTTCTTCGGAGGGCGTCCCCTCGGGTCTGGCTGGACGTAGAGGAGCCGGCGCTCGACCTGGCCCGACGCGCTCCGGCGATGGATGGCGTGGATGGCGTGGTCGAAGGGGTAGTTGTCGAGGACGCCTCCGTCGATGAAGTAGGTGTCCTTCGCCGAGACGTTCGAGAGCTCGTAGACGCGGCAGAACTCGTGGTCGAAGTCGCCGAGGTCGATCGGCGGGTGGAACGACTTCTCGAAGGTCGCGAAGTTGATCGCCGGAAACGCACCCGGGAAGGACGACGTCGAGCGGGCCGCGAACGCGAGCGCGTAGTTGTACGTCGGCTCGAACTGGTTCGGGCCGCCGACCCCGGGCCGGCAGAACTCGAACACGTGACGGTGGCGGAGATCGGTGACGACGCGCGGATCCTCGATCGGGAGCTGGAGCTCGTAGCCGTAGAAGTCGGTCGTCGTGACGAAGAGCGCGAGGTCGTGGCCGTCCGGCATCAACGTCTCCAAGTCCTTGACGGGCTCGGGTCGCGTCTCGTCCATCGCGTTCAGCGCCTCGGCGTACCACCCGGACATCACGTCGCCGCGCAGGATCGGGTCGTTCTCGCTCTGGCGGAAGAGCGCGCCGATGAACGGCAGGACGAGGCGGAGCTTGCGGCGGCCGACGGCCGGCCCGCGTAGCAGCTTCGCGATGTCGCCCTTCTCGATCCAGAGCTTGCTGAGCTCGTCCTGCGTGACGTTCTGCGAGAGCGCCTTGGCCAAGTAGATGCCGTTGATGCCCCCGGCAGAGGTGCCGGCGATGACGTCGACAACCACCTGCGTCCGCACCTTCGTCTCGTCGCTCAGGTGCTTCAGCGCCTCCCAGTAGACGTGCTCGGTCGTCGCCGCCGGGAAGGGGTTCGCCGCGTCGTCCGCATCGAGTGCGCACGACGCGATGACGAGCTTGTGCAGCTCCTTCGTGATCCCGTGCATGTAGATCGCCAGCGAGACGCCGCCGTACAGGACGAGCGCGAGCCTGAGCTCCTTCGTCGCGGCGGAGTCGTTCACCGGGCCGCGTCGGCGAGGATCACGTCGCTCGCCTTCTCGCTGATCATGTAGACGGGCGTCACGACGAAGAAGCCGGGGATGCGCGGGAAGACCGAGGCGTCGACGACCCGCAGGCCCTGCGTGCCGAGGACCCGGAAGGAGCTGTCGAGGACGGCCGTCGGGTCGTCCGGGCGACCGATCTTGCACGTGCACGACGCGTGGTGGCCCCAGGCGTTGTCGCGCACGAAGCTCCGGATCTCGTCGTCCGTCCGGACCTCCGGCCCCGGCACGAGCTCCGCCTCCTTGAGCCGCACGTTGCCTAGGAGCGAACGGACGAACCGCACGCCGGACACCATCGCTTCGAGGTCCGCGCGCTCGGTGTCGCTGCCCTCGTCGAAGTAGCGGAAGTTGATCTCGGGCACGTCGCGCGGGTCGGCCGAGCGCAGCCGGACGGTGCCGGCCCTGTTCCGCGTGTGGGCCTTCAGGATCGCCCACGTGAAGGTGTTGCGGTGCCGCTCGAGCTCCTTCGAGTAGTTCACGTAGTAGCCCTGGAAATTCGCCGGCAGGCCGAAGACGAAGAGGTCGGGCTCCGGCATCTTCTCGCACGACCTCGTAATGATCGCGACGACGGCGCCGTTCGTCGTGTACAGCCCGCCGCCCTTCTGCCAGGCCTCGAAGCAGCGGTCAGGCTTCTGGCCCTCTGCCGGCGGCGCGAAGGAGCAGCCGTGCAGCGACGAGAGGTCGCCGTCGAGCCGGCTCACGACGCCGACCTCGTAGCGGTCCTGGAGGTTCTCGCCCACGCCCGGAAGGTCGACGACGACGTCGATCCCGAACCGCTCGAGCTCCTCTCGCGGCCCGACCCCGGAGAGCTTGAGCAGCTGCGGCGTGTTGAAGGCGCCGCCGGAGAGGATCACCTCGCGCCGGACGAGCACGCGCTCGCTGCGCGCCGGGCTCACGGCGCCGTTCGAGCGCGGGTCCGCCCGGTAGGCGTGCGCGCCGTCGAGATACTCGACGCCGACCGCCTTCGTGCCATCGAAGACGATCTTCGTCGCGAGCGCGTGCGTCCGCACGACGAGGTTCTCGGGCGCCCGCTCGGCGACCGACTTGATCCGCTCGCGCGTGCCGTTCCGCCGCCCGGCCGCGACCGCGATCGGCACGAGCCAGAGCCCCTGCAGACCGCCCTTCGTCTTGTGCAGGCTCCAATCGTTCGGATCGAGCTTCACCCAGAGCCGCTCGGCGAAGTAGAGAGGCCTGCCGAGCTTCTCCTTGAGCGCCTTCTTCGCCGCGCCGAGGATGACCCTGCGGAGCTTCCGGTCGGCGATCCCGAGCTTCGGGTTCGCGCGAGTCGTGCAGAGCCAGCCCTCGAAGCCGTGCCGCGTCGGATTGCCGAAGACGAGCGACAGACCGGGCAGCCGCCGCGCCGTCTCGAGCAGCCCGCCGCTGCGACCTAGGAGCCACGGCCGCCAGCGGTACTGACACCGCTCGAGGCGCTCGAAGTACGCGCGCATCGCCTCCGGCCGCCACGACTCGTCGCCCGTCTCTTCGGCGATAGCGGCCCAGTCGGTGTCGGAGCCGTAGACCGTGATCATCGCGTTGTGCGCCGTACAGCCCCCGAGCGTGCCGGCGCGCGGATAGAAGACGCCGTCGCGCTCGGCGCAGAACTTCCAATCCCGCTTGCTCTGCTCCTCGGAGGCGTAGTGGCGGACGAAGAACTTCCACGAGAAGGCGTCGTCCTCGGTCGCCTCGCCGTGGAAGCAGGGCACCTGGTAGTGGAGGTTCTCGTCGTCGCCGCCCGCCTCGAGCAGGAGCACGCGCATCCCGGCCTCGGCGAGGTTCGCGGCGAGTGGCCCGCCGCCCGCGCCCGAGCCGACGACGACGTAGTCGAAGTCCGGCTCGGCGGCGCTCACGCGGGCGGGCGCGCCTTGAACGCGAGGAACGTGTTGAGCGCCGAGATCGCGGTCAGCATGATCCCCGCGCGCTTCGTCACCCGGCCGCGCAGGAGCAGCATCGCCGCGGTCGTCGTGTCGGAGAGGTGGATCCCCGGCGCCGCCCGCGCTGCGTGCTCGCGCACGCCCGCGTCGCCGCTCAGCAGGTCGGCGCCGATCTTCACCGTGCGCACGCCGAACAGGCGGAAGGCGTAGATCGCGGCCGGGCTCGGCTCCGGCTCGGGGCTCACGCGGCGCGCCAAGGCCTTCGGCGCGACGAGCCCCGCGGCGCCGTTGACGATCCGGATCAGCGCGAGCCAGATGCGCGCCTTGTCCCTACCCATGCGCCGCTCCGACCTGCGCCCACGGCGCGAACGGGTTCGCGACCCCCTGAAGGGCCGGCTCGAGCTCGGGGAAGTGGCGGAGCAGGACGTTCCGCATCGTGTTCGACTCGACCCAGTCGAAGCCGACCTGCGTGTACACCTCCGGCCGGTAGTCCTTCGTGAAGAAGCGATCGCTCTCGAGCCGCCGCGACGCCATGAGGATGAAGACGCGGAAGGCCGTGTCGCTGAAGCCGAACCCGGGCGGCTTCGGCTCGGCGTACATGCCGATCATGTGATCGACCTTCTCGACGTCGCCGTAGATCCGGCGCAGCTCCTCGGCCCAGACCGGGTTGTCGGTCAGCTCCTCGAACGAGGAGACGGGGTTCAGGTGGAAGAGCCGCCGGAACTCGTTGTAGCGCGGCACGCCTCGCTCACGGGTGCGCACGATGTCGATCGTCGCGAGGTCGATGTGCTCGCCCGCCGGCCGGTGGAAGTCCTGGAGGAAGCGCGGGTAGTTGTGCAGCGTGATCGCACCCGGGTACGAGCGACCGAACGAGTAGAAGACGTCGACCATCGCCATCTCGGTCAGGCGGTTCCGCACCTCGAGCGCGCCCACCTCGGGAAGCTGCCGCCGCTGGAGCACCGAGTCGTCCTTCAGTGACCGGAACACGAAGTCGTCCGGGATCAGCGGGTGCATGCGGTAGACGGCGACGAACTCCTCCGTCAGCGAGTACGGGACGCCGTGGTGGTTCGTCGGCGAGCCTGGGATGCCGCGGATGACCTCGTTCGACGTCACCCGCCCGAAGAGCTTGTCGAAGTGCTCGCCGAGCAGGCCGTACCAGTTCGTGCGCAGCGCGAGCACCGTCGTCGGGTGGGCGATGATCGCCGGCGTCCAGTCGACGGTGTGGATCTTCGCCATGAGCGCCGCGACGACGAGCCGTGCCTTCTCGTAGAGCTGCTGGTCGGTCATCTGCGGGTACGCCTCGTGCAGCCGGTCGCACACCGTGTTGTGCTCGCGCATGAAGAGCGAGTGCAGGAGCGCGAGCCCGATCCAGAAGTTGCCGGCGACGCCGTGGAAGTCGATGTGCGCGGCCGTCTCGAGCTCCTTCGGTGGCAGGCCGTGCTCGTCGATCTTGAGCTTGCCGTTCTCGTGCGTGCGCAGCGCCTCGGCGAACTCGGGCGTCGAGCCGTAGATCTGCGAGCCGTCCCACCAGTGGGTGTCCTTCGTGACGAAGGTCTTCGGCTTGCCGGGCTCGGCGCTCGGGTCGGGGAGCGTCTTGTCGATCCCCATCGGGTGGTCCGGCCACGGGTCGTCGGCCTCCAGCTCGATCTGCCAGCGATCGTTCGGGTCGTTGTCGCCGTGGTTGAGCCAGTCGTGCACCTCGAACTGGATCCACGCGCCGGCGAGCAGGTTCAGCGTCGTCGCGGGCTGGAAGCTCTCGCGCGTGAGGAGCTTTCGGCTGATCAGGCGCGGGTTCGGGTCGTAGAGCTCGGGTGGCTCCTCGTTCCAGGCCTTGTCGAGCGGCACGTTGCGCCCGAAGCGGCTCCCGATCGCGCCCATGAGCGGGTCGTCGAGGTCGTTGTAGGTGCCGTCGAGGGTGCGCGCGCCGAGGTAGTCGGCCTGGTTCGGGTCGGTGAAGGGCGGCTTGTCGAGCGGCCCGCGGCCGGTGTCGTAGAGGTTCTTCGCGCGGAGGCGATCGCGCAGGCCGATGAGGACGGGCAGCGCGAGCGGAGTGGGGAGCTTCGCCCAGCCGATCGACTTGTCGATCGATTCCGCCCAGTCGGCGACGAACTTCCAGTTCTTCATATAGGCACCCCTCTCCCCAGGCGGCTGGCGGCTTTCCGAGGATGAAACACCTCTGCCGAGCGACAGTCAACGTCGGGTTTCCGGGAACGGTCGACGTAAGCTGCGGACGGCGCGGACGATGCGTGCGCGAGCTGCCCACCTGATCCTCTCGGCGGCCCTGCTCGCGGGCTGCGGCTCGCACTCCGCCGGCCGCCAAGCAGCCGATCCCGTGACCGTCATCCGAGCGGTGATGTCATCACCGGAGGGCAAGGCGGTCGGCCTTGACGGACTCTTCCCCAAGCAGGCGAGGTCGGCGGCCTGCGTCATCCAGGGCGGCGGGCCGGGGTTCACCGTGGCCGGCACTTGCGCGAGCCGCGTGGAGCCCGCTTCGGATGGATCGGCCGTGGCGAGCTTCGTCGAGACGTGGGACGGGCACGCCTTTCACGGACCGGGCTCGGCAGCGAAGCCTGGCCTCAGCCACACGTGGGAGTTCCACGTCGACACCTCGGAGCACGTGACGAGCAGCCGCTCGTTCGGCGACTTCCCGCCCCAGCTCGTGAAGTAGCTCAGCCCGAGCGAGGGTCGTGCTCGATCGCGACCTCGGCCGCTTCGTCGATCTTCTCGACGACGAGGTATCCCTCTTCCCGGCCCACGACGTGGGCGATCTTCATGTCCTCGTGGCCGGGCACGACGACGAAGCGCGTCGGGTCGCTCCGCACGTCTTCGTAGGCCCCGCGCGTCAGCTCGAGCCGCTCCAGACAATCGAGGTTGCCGCACTCGCAGACGAAGCCGATTTGGAGGGAGTCGCCCTCGCCGCGGAGGTCGAAGCTCTCCGCCATGTCCTCGACCCGCTCGTTGAACTCGCGGAACAACGCTTCGTTCCGAGCGATCCGCTCTTCGCTCGCCGACACGGGAGCATTCTCGCCGAGTTTCGGCCTTCACGGGGGTGGAAGACGCATGGGTGTGGAACGGAGCGTCGAGCGCGCGGCTCAGAACGAAGCGCGCTTCCGCGAGGCGAACGAGCAGATCCAGGGCAAGGCCCTCGAGCTCGGGGCGCGGGAGCAGACGGTGCCGTACCTCTGCGAGTGCGACGACGGCGGCTGCACGACCGTCGTCCTGCTGACGGCGGCGGAGTACGAGGACGTTCGTGGCGCGTCGAGGCGATTCGTCGTCGCGTCGGGCCACGAGAACCCGGAGGACCGCAAGCTCGGCCGGCACGACGGCTTCACGGTGATCGAGAAGACGGGCGAGGAAGGACAGCTCGTGGAGGAGCTCGATCCTCGCACGTGAAATTTAAGTTGCTTCTTACGTAAGAGGCTGCTTAACTAAGAGGCGTGGAAGCTGCGCTCAAAGCGATCGCCGCGCCGCGCCGGCGCCAGATCCTGACGCTCGTCCGCGAAGGCGAGCTCTCCGCGGGCGAGATCGCGGGCCACTTCGACGTGACGAGGCCGGCGGTCTCGCAGCACCTGAACGTCCTGAAGGAGGCGGGCCTCGTGACCGAGCGACGCAACGGCACCAGGCGCCTCTACCGCGCGCGGCCCGAGGGGCTCGCGCAGCTGAAGGCGTTCCTGGAGGAGTTCTGGGAGGAGCGCCTCGACGCCCTCAAGGCCGAGGCCGAACGAGAGGAGGCAGAGCAGCATGGAAGCGACGACTGAGAGCACGGCGGTCGAGCGGGAGATCGCGATCGCCGCGAGCCCCGAGACGGTCTGGCAGTTCCTCGTCGACCCCGAGAAGGCCGTGCGGTGGATGGGCGAGACCGCCTCGCTCGACCCGCGGCCGGGCGGGGAGTACCGCGTCGGCGTCATCCCCGGCCATGTCGCTTCGGGTGAGTTCGTCGAGGTCGACCCGCCGCGCCGACTCGTCTGGAAGTGGGGCTGGCAGCCGGGCCCGGACGGCCCGAACCCGGTGCCGCCCGGCTCGAGCACGATCGAGATCGAGCTCGTCCCGGCCGGCGAGGGCACGACCCTTCGGTTCCGCCACTTCGACCTGCCGAGCGCCGAGGCCGCACAGTCGCACGCGCACGGCTGGGACCACTACCTCGAGCGGCTGGTGATCGCCGCGCGCGGCGACGACCCCGGCGCCGACCCGTGGCTCAGCGGCGAGATGTGATGGCTTAGGCGCCTCGACGGAGCCGGCGGACGCGGGTGGAGTCGGAGCTGTAGACCAACCGCCAGCGCTCCGCCGGCCGGTGCCCGTAGAACCGCACTCGGCAAACCCGGCTGTTGCCGTGCACGTCGAAGCAGGCGACATCGCGAATGCGGGCCGAGGTCTCGCGTCGGACCGCCGCTTCAAGGGCTGAGAGCGCGCGATTGTCCCGCGCGCGCAGCCGCGGATCCTTCGGGTTCGTGCAGGCGGCGAGGACGACCGAGAGCACGAGGAGCGCCACGCCCGACCGCCTGACGTCTCGCGGCCGAGCCGTCGCCGCTCCCAAATTCCTATCGGCGAAAGCCAAGCCTCGTCGCTGCTTAGCGGACGGACTGTATGGCTCCGTTCGCCAGCGTCACCATGACTGAGGAAAAGCTGTCGCTCGTCACGAACGCCGGAGGCTGATAGGCGAACATGTTGCTCCGCACCGGCACCGTCTCGTGCCTGCCGCCGACGATGAAGGAGACGGACTTCACGCCGTCCCTCGCCACGCCGTAGGCGACCGCGGGCTCGCCGCCCGGACCGTCGGAATCGACGACCGTGAACGTCAGCGGCTCCGTTTGGGTCAGCGGATTCCCGCACGACTCGGCGAGCCGTGCCACGACGACGCAGAGCCGCGCCTTGCTTGTCGTGACGACGTACACGTGGCGTCCGCTCGGCAGGCTTCCAACCAGGCGCGCCGACTGGATGTCCCGCGTCCCGACCTGGTCGCCGCCGGGGGCCTCGTCCGCCCGGAGTTCGGCCACGACCGCCGGGTCGAGGACGTCCTGCGCCCGCTGCGAATGGTCCGCGGCCGAGATGCCGGAGAACGGGCCGATCCTCGTCGCGAAGGCGACGCCGCCTCCGACCAGCAGTGCGACACCCAGCGCGACCGCCAGCGTCAGCCACGTGCGCCGCCAGCGCGTCCTGCGCAGCGTCACCGTCTCGACCCGATCGAACGGGGCGAGCAGCTCGCGAATGCGTTCCTCGTCGTGGGACACGGCAACCATCGTCAGTCCTCCTCGGTCGTAGCGGCGATCAGCTTCGCGCGGGCCCGCGCCAGCCGCTGGCGAACTGCCTCGGCGGAGCGGCCGGTCATCTCGCCGAGCTCGAGCGCATCGAACCCGTGCAGGTACCGCAGGATCAGCAGCGAGCGATCCTCGGGCGCGACGTGCCGCTCGAGGAGATCGCGGAGTGCGACGAGCTCGTGGTCCGGCTCACTCGGCTCGGAACGGCGGGCGAGGCGGGTCAGGGCCGCCTGGAGTCGCCGTCCCTTGCGCAAGGCGTTGAGCGCGCGATTCCGCGCGATCCCGAAGAGCCACGCGTCGGCGTTCCGGACGTGCCGGAGCTGCTCGCGCGTCCGAAAGGCGTCGTGGAAGACGTCCTGGAGCAGATCCTCGGCGAGCCCCCGATCGCCGACCATCTGCACGAGGTACTTGCCGATCCGCCGCTCGCAGCGCCGGAAGAGCTCGTCGACCTGAGCCGCGAAGACGTCGTCGCGACGCTGTGCGGCCCAGAGCCGGACCGTGTCGTCTGCACCTGCGGTCACAGAGATAGAGGTGCCGCTCGGTCGCCGGACGTGACAGGCATCTTGAGAAAATAGTCGCGTTGGGGAACGGGCCGCGCGTCCCCCAACGCTTCTACGGAGCTACCGAAGGATGCTGGTCGCTCCGTCGGTGAAGGTCACGGTGGCCGGCGAGAAGTCGCCGGTGCCGTCGCTCGGCCGTCCCCGGAACACGAATAGGTTGTTGTGAACGGGAACCGTCACCGGCCTGTCGGCGACGGAGAACGAGAGGGACCTCACCGCGTCGGTGGCGACGCCGTACGCAAGCGGGCCAGCGCCGCCGACACCGTCTGTGTCGATGATCGTGAAGGTCGCGGGAGAAGCATCCGACAAAGCCGCGCTGCACGTTTCGGCGAGGTTCGCAACCGCCACGCACAGCCCGCCCTTGTCGGTCGGGACGAGATAGATGCGGCGCCCCGAGGGCAGCGAGCCGACCGATCGCGACTCACCGAGCAGATGCGCGCCGATCTGCGGTGTGGCATTCACGGCGTCCTCCGCCCTCATCGACGCCGCTGTCGCAGCGTCGACCGCGTCGTGCGTGCCGCGGGGGTGATTCGCGGCTGCGATCCCTGCGAAGGGGCTCGCCGCGGGCGTGGACGTTGCCGCCGCGATCGTCGCAGCGGTTGCGACGACGAGTACGGCAAGACCGAGGCTGAGGAGAAGGCGTGTGTGCTTCCGGTTCATGAGTGCGACCACCTTCCGCTTCGTCGAGTCGGTGTTCATCGGTCTGCCCAGCACTTGGCGAGGCTCGTGCCGTCGTTCAAGAGGTGGCAGCGGGCGGTTGCGGTTCCGGTGCTCGGGCTCCCCGTGTAGTTGAGCCCGAAGACCTGGAAGTTCGTGGCGACGCTGCCCGACTCGATTCCGTTGATGTAGTAGTAGATCTGCTGCTTCTTCGCGAAGAACGTGCTGCTGTGGTTGCTCGTCCACGCGTGCACGGAGCTGACCGCGGGGACGGAGCCGAGGTTGCAGTCGTCGCAGTACGTCTCCGTAATCGAAGTCGAGGTAGCGAGAGCCTTATAAGAGAAGACTCCGGCCAGAACGACCAGGGAGCAGGCGAGCACGGCGAGGCCGAGCACCTTCGGTGACAATCGCATCGAAACCCTCCTGAGTTGAAAGGCGGTCGTCGCCTGTCCCGATGGCCTGCCGGCTGAGACCTCCCGGAGCGGCCGACCTATCGACGTCCAGTCAACTCCCGAACCCGTCCGTTGTCAAGGTGTCGCGAAAGGACAGGTGCGGCGGCATGGAGCGTGCTAGGTCGTCTGCCGGCTGATCAGTCGTCGGGCCCGAGCGGCGGGCCGAGGTTCTCCTGGCCGTGCGCGCGGAAGATTCGCTCGAGCTCCTCGGGCGCCGGCCGCGGCGTGTCCGGAGGAGGCAGGGTCGGCGAGCTCGCCGGCACCGAACCGTCGCGTATGAAGCGCTCGAGCCCGGCCGGCGTGCTGAGCACGAGTACGCGGGCGGTGTCGGTGTCGACGCGAAACGTGTGGGCGACTCCCATCGGGACGACGGCGGCTCCGCCGGCCTCGAGCACGAAGCGCTCGTCCCCGGCTTGAATCGTGAGCCGTCCTTCGAGCACGACGTAGCTCTCGTCCTGCGGATGCGTGTGGAGCGGCGGCGAGGCGCCGTGGGGGAAGAGGAACTCGATGAGGGCGAAACGTCCGCCCGACGCCTCGCCCGGCACCTTGATCGTGGCGAGGGTGCCGAGAAACCACAGCCGCTCGCCCTCGCCGGGCGGCGACCACGCCGCCGTCGCGGTCAAGCCGGCGTCGGTAGACCCTCGATCGCGTCGAGGGCGCGCTGAATCTCGCCCTCGTCGAGCGCGACGTCCTCGAGCTCGCCCGCGAAGTACTTGTCGTATGCGCCCATGTCGAAGTGGCCGTGGCCGGACAGGTTGAAGAGGATCGTCTTCTCCTCCCCCGCCTCGTCGGCGGCCTTCGCGACCTGGAGCGCGCCGTGGATCGCGTGCGCGGCCTCGGGCGCGGGCAGGATCCCCTCGCTCCCGGCGAACTGCACGGCCGAGGCGAAGACGTCGTTCTGGAGGTAGGCCTCGGCGCGGATCAGGTCGTCGCGCACGAGTTGTGAGATCAGCGGCGCGACGCCGTGGTAGCGCAGGCCGCCCGCGTGGATCGGCGCCGGGACGAAGTCGTGGCCGAGCGTGTGCATCGCGACAAGCGGCGTGAGCTGGCTCGTGTCTCCGAAGTCGTACGCGAAGACGCCGCGCGTGAGCGTCGGGCAGGCGGCGGGCTCGCAGGCGAGGACGTCGATGTCGCGGCCGGCGATCTTCTCGCGCAGGAACGGGAACGCGAGCCCGGCGAAGTTCGAGCCGCCGCCGACGCAGCCGACGACGACGTCTGGGAACGCGCCGGCCATGTCCATCTGGGCCAGGGCCTCCTGGCCGATGACCGTCTGGTGCAAAAGGACATGGTTGAGGACGGAGCCGAGCGAGTAGGCGGTGTCGTCCCTTTGGGCCGCGTCCTCGACGGCCTCCGAGATCGCGATCCCGAGGCTCCCCGGCGAGTCCGGGTGCTGCTCGAGGATCGCGCGCCCTGACTGGGTATGGTCGGACGGGCTCGGGACGATCTCCGCGCCCCAGGCCTGGATCATCGAGCGCCGGTTCGGCTTCTGCTCGTACGAGATCTTGACCATGTAGACCTTGCATTCGAGCCCGATCAGCTTGCACGCGAATGCGAGCGCGCTCCCCCACTGGCCCGCGCCGGTCTCGGTCGAGAGGCGCGTGCGGCCTTCCTTCTTGTTGTAGAAGGCCTGCGCGACCGCCGTGTTCGGCTTGTGGCTCCCCGGCGGGCTGACGCCCTCGTACTTGTAGAAGATGCGGGAGCGGGTGCCGATCGCCCGCTCGAGCCGGTGCGCGCGGAAGAGCGGCGTCGGCCGCCAGAGGCTGTAGATGTCGAGGACTTCCTCCGGGATCGGGATCTCGGCGTCCTCGGAGACCTCCTGGCCGATGAGCTCCATCGGGAAGAGCGGCGCGAGATCGTCCGGCCCGACCGGCTGCCCGGTGCCGGGGTGGAGCACCGGTTGGGGCGCCGTCGGCATGTCGGAGCGGATGTTGTACCAGCGCCGCGGCAGCTGAGACTCGTCGAGGAGCAACTTCGTCTGGGTCGCAGCGGCGGCGCGGGTCTGCTGCACAGCGCGAGCTTAGTCGCTCGACGTCGCCCATGCGACGGCCAAAGGCGCCCGCCATCGCGCCAGCACGACAGGACGTCAAAATACGCTGCCTTGCCTAACATGCCCGATATTGATGAAGCTGGTCGTGAAGAGCCGTATATTCCGAAGCCGCTGGCGGACGCGCCTGATAACAAGCTCTGGCGCGTTGTTCAAGCGGCGGAACAGCGGCGGTTGGTGTTGTATGTCGGGGCTGGTCTAAGCATCGGAGCGCCTTCTTGCGGGCCTACCGGAGCTGACGTTGCCAGGCGCCTGCAGCACAAAGCGGCGGAGATGTTGAACGTCGGGATCGATGTGCTTCAGGACGCGACGCTCGAAGAGATCGCGGAGGAGGTAGCAGCAGGCGCTCCTGATCGGCTCGACGAGTTACGAGAAACGGCTGCGTTCGCCTTCAACTTTCGCGGGATGGAGCCAAATACAGGCCACGACCTAGTAGCACTCCTGTTGCGCGAGGGCGTCGCTCAGGTCATCTCGGTGAACTGGGACTGCGGCATAGAGAATGCTGGGCTTCGGGCGGCTATGCGAATCGCCGGGGTCGCCACGTCCGCGCAGCGGCTTCAGCTTGTACAGGAACTCCCTCTTTACAAAGTCCATGGGTGCGCAACCCAGCCTCATACACTGGCGCTGACCCAGGCTGAAGTCGACCGGCCACAAAGATGGGCGGTCGCCGACGTACAGAGCGCTCTCGCGGGTGGTGTCGTGGTGTTCGTCGGACTCGGGACGGTCGGCTTGTACGTCAGCGAACCTATCTCAGAGCTACCTTCTGTTTGGGCTGCTAACAATGCCTCGATCCGCGTAGTCGATCCTAAGCTTCGCCCGGTCTGGCGAGATGCGTTGGGGGACTATGCCGAGGAGGCATACATCCCAATGACGGCCGAAGCCTTTCTCGACGATCTGCTCCGCGCGTTTCTGGGCCGCGCGCTAGACGCCGTAGACCGAGCCGTGGACGTCCTGTCGGCGGAGCAAGAACCCTGGGCGCCAGACATGTCCGCGGGCTGCCAGCGCCTCCGAGCTGCGTTTGCCAGGGTGTCGGGCGAGTCACTTCTACGGTGGTGGCGGGATGGCGTGGCCGCAACGAGAGCCGGGACACCCTTCGTGACCGAGCTGCCGGGGCAACGGGCCCTCATGAGCGTTGGCCTCTTGGCTGGCAGAGATCCAGAGCCCCTTGAGACGCGCGGCGTCCGTGGACGCCTCACTGTCTCAACCCCGCACCAATACTTCGAGATTGTGTCCCACCCGGGAGAACATGTCAGGAGAGTAGAGGACATCACAAGAAATCGGTTGAAGCGGCGCCGGGAGGAGGGCGTCTACGCCGATGACCGGATGATCACCGTCGTGGTCTCGGACGCTTTCGGCCAGTTCCCAGCGCCGGACGCTCCGACGGACATCGGTGCAAGTGATGAAGCCTCTTCGGACATCGCCATGGGTGTCAGCGCGACGAGGATCCGACTGATCCCCGATGAGGTCGGCGTGCGTGGAACACTTGTACCGTGAGCGCAAAACGGATCGCCCAACTCGATGACTTCAGCTCCACGCTCTCAGCAGCGGGCTACGTGGTCGAGCGGGGGGAACTCGCAGGCCAAGCCGCAGTCCTGGCGGAAACGCCGTACGCCCTCGTCGGATGTGTTGAAGCCGATATCAGCTCTGACCTGGTGGAGCGCATCTCGGACGCACAGGCCGCGCTCACCCACCTTGCGGCCCGAGCGCCATCGCCTCGGCAGTGGGATCTTTACTTGGTCATCCACCTCCTCTCGGCCCCGCAAGATCCCGAGGAGGAGGCGATGGTCGAAGCGATCGAAGCGGATACACACTATGTCCGCAAGTTCGTCCGGCGCACAATCGATCTAGAAGACGAAGGCTCGCTCGACCGGGCGCTCCGTCCCCTCTTGCCGTTACGGCCAGCCGCGGAGTTCGACCTGGCTGATCCTCTGGATGTTCTTGGCCGGGAGCTCAGAGAGGCGAGCCTGCCCGAAGACCTAGCCGCGAGGGCGCTCGACGCGTTTCGACGGGGGGAGGAAGTGGCGGTTACGTGAGCCAAGTCCGCCTGACCTTCCTGGAGTTACAGGCATTTCGCGGATTTGGTGAGACGCGGCGGATCGATCTTGATGGCGACGTTGTACTGATTCGGGGTGACAACGGCTCCGGTAAGACTTCGATCGTCGATGGGTTGATCTGGCTCATCTGCGGCGAGCTTGCGCATTTGACCGATCGTGTGAAGGGTCTACGGCGGACTGAGGATCCGGTGGTCAACCGCTATTTCGGTGCGCCGGCGCGCGTACGTCTTGGCGTAGCCCTTGATTCAGATCTCTGGGAGTTCGAGCGGACTGGGACGGCATCAAAGTCTGTCCTCGCGGCGTGGCACAACCGCCAAACCCTGGATCAGCCAACAGTTGCCCTTGCACGAGCGTTTGGCGACTTCACCGAAGAGCAGCTTTCAAATGCTCTCCGCACCTGGGGCGTGCTTCGTCAGGACGCAGTGCGCGCTGCGCTTGAGAGCGGTGGAGCGCTTCACGAGCGTCTTTCACGGGTCGTGGGTCTTGAGCGGGTGACGCTCTTTGCTTCCGCCGCGACCAAGGCATCGAAAGATCTCGCTGCCGAGCGAACCCGTCTTCGGCGGATCAGACAGCAGCTCGTGGCGAGGTACGAGGAGGCACAAGCGCACTTAGCGCTAGCGCAGCAGACAGAAGGTATGGCCGGCCCTCCGCTGGTTGAGCGTCTGAGCCAACTTGCCTCCACCTTGCCCGTCGGCATTCGGTTGTCGTCATCGGGGGCGGGCTCCCGCTCTGTAGCTGAAAGTGAAAGCGCCAGCCGCCTGCTCGCCTTGGCTGAGGACGCTGCCGGTGCGTTTAGAGCGCATCGGACCTCACTGGAAGCGGCGCAAGACGCGACGACAGCTGTAACTGAGGCGCGAGCTGAACTTCGTAGTGCCCAGCGCCGAGCTGAAGCCGTCACTCGACAGGCCCCTCTAAGCGCGCAGCTCGCATCAGCCGCTTTGGAGCTGCTGAGCGATCACTGTCCGGTGTGCGGACAGCCGGTGGACGAATCGTCTGTTCGGGTCCATCTTCAAGAGCTCTTAGCCGAAGCGAAAGCGACTGCGGCTGGGACGGAACAGGCCCTCGCAAATGTGGCCCGCGCCCAAGCCCGCCTGGGCGAGGCCCAAGCAGCTGAGCAGCGTCGCGCTGAGTCCTCAGCTCGTCTGACGGATGCAGTTGAACGGCTGCGTTCTCACTTCAAAGCGCCTGACGCTCTGTTGGCTGTTGACGATGAATGGCTCTCACCAGCGCAAGTGGGCACACTCGCCGAAGTGATCGAAGAATTCGCTGAAAGGCTCCGCGAACTCAACATGCGGAGGGTCCGTTCGACCGGTACTGTCCGCTCACGAACCGAGGTCGAAGAACTACGCCAGGAGGTCGATCGAGCAGAACGCGATCTTCAAGAGCTGGAGGCTAGATGCGAACGCGCAGCCGCGCTCGACCGTGCCGCGCATTCGGCCGCCGAGCGAATCATCGAACGGGCGCTGCGGCGGCTAGAGCCGAGCTTTGCCGAAGTCTTTGATCGGATGGCCCCACATCCGACATTCACACAGCTCCGGGCCAGGCAAGACATCTTTTATGGCCGAAATCAGATCGTTCCCGAGGTCTACGACCCAGAGCGTCGGATCGCAGCCAACCCGATGTTGATCTACAGCGAGGGGCAATTAAACGTCGTCGCACTCTCCTATTTCTTGGGCCTGGCTCTCAATGCGCGTGAGGGGGCTTTGCCGTTCCTCGTCCTCGATGATCCAATACAGGCCATGGACATCTTGAGCGTCCTTGGATTTGCGGACCTCTGCCGACGTGTTCGAGAAGACCATCAACTGTTGCTCACGATGCACGACCGACGGTTCGCTGATCTGCTCAGCCGCAAGCTAGCTCCTCGGGAAGAGGGGACGCGGACGATCCTCCACGAGTTAGATGGCTGGACGCGGGAAGGACCACGCATACGCACCAGCGAATCCGAGTTGGCCGAGATCATCCCGCTCTTGAAACCCGCGGCATCCTGAGCCAAGGGGACGTCGGCGACTACGAGGAGTCGCACGAGTGTCTCAACCTTGTGCGCGTCACGCGGCGGCCTCGTGCTTCCCAGGCACCCCCGCCGACCCCTCGGCGAGCAGACGGTCGATCTCCGCGGGCGGGGCCGGCCGCGCGAACAGGAAGCCCTGCGCCAGGTCGCAGCCGAGCTCGCGCAGGGACGTCAGCTGGCCGTCGGACTCGATGCCCTCGGCGATCGCCAGCAGGCCAAGCGCGTGGGCCAGCGAGACCAGGTTCGCGGTGATCGCCGCGTCCTTCGCGTCGTGCTCGATGCCCTGCACGAACGAGCGGTCGACCTTGATCATGTCGACCGGGAAGCTCCGCAGCTGGCCCAGGGACGAGAAGCCGGTGCCGAAGTCGTCGACGGCGATTCGCACTCCGAGCTCGTGCAGCTCCCGGAGCTCGGCGCGAGCTCGCTCACCGGCATGGCCCTCCTGGACGAGCGCGGTCTCGGTGACCTCCAGGCCCAGGAAGCCGGCCGGTAGCCCCACGGCCTCCAGAGCCTCCCGCACCGACGCGCTCACGCCTCCCGCGTTGAGCTGCTTCGCCGAGAGGTTGATCCACGTGACGAAGCCCTCGGGGAGCGCCTCACGCCGCCGCCAGCGCGCGGTCTGAGCGCACGCCTCCTGGAGCACGAAGTCGCCGAGTGGCACGATTAGGCCCGTCGTCTCGGCGATCGGGATGAACTCGGCCGGCGACACGGAACCACGCGAAGGCGACTGCCACCGTAGGAGCGCCTCGACGCCCACGACCGCGCCGGTGTCGAGCGCGATCTCGGGCTGGTAGTGGAGGCTGAACTCGCCGCGCTGGAGGCCTAGCCGCAGCTCGTGCTCGAGTCCGAGCAGCTGGCCCAGCTCGCGGGCCATGTCGTAGCGGAACACCTCGTGCCGCCCGCGGCCGGCCTCCTTCGCCGCGTACATCGCGAGGTCGGCCTGCCGGATCAGCTCCTCGCTCACGCCCGCGCCCCCGGCGTGCATCGCGATTCCGACGCTCGCGCCGAGGGCGAGCTCGTGCCCCGCGATCCGGACCGGCTCCGAGAGGTTCCGCACCAGACGCTGGGACGCCGCGACGGCTTGTGGTTCGTTCATCCCCTCGAGTAGCAGCGCGAACTCGTCGCCGCCAAAGCGAGCCAGCGTGTCGGCCGGCCGCGTGACCTCGCCGAAGCGCCGCGCGACCTCCTCGAGCAGCTGGTCGCCGGCGTCGTGGCCGAGGCTGTCGTTCACCTGCTTGAAGCCGTCGAGGTCGAGCATGAGCACCGCGAGGCCCTCGCCGGAGCGCTCCGAGCGGGCGAGCGACTGGTCGAGCCGGTCGCGGAAGAGGGCGCGGTTCGGCAGGCCGGTGAGCCCGTCGTGGAAGGCCTGGTGCGTCAGCTCCTCCTCGAGCCGCACGCGCTCGGAGATGTCGCGGGCGTTCAAGACGATCCCGCGGATCTGGCGGTCGGCGCGAAGGTCGGTGACGTGCGCCTCGAGGTGGCGCCACTCGTGGAAGTCGTTCGCGACGCGGAAGACGATCTCGTGCGGCTCGCCGTGCTCGTAGGCGGCGCACACGAGGAGGCGGTCGTCCTGATGCACGAACCGCTCGAAGCCCTCGCCGAAGAGGTCTTCTTCCGTGTGGCCGAGCATCTTCTGGACCGACTCGCTCGCGTAGCGGCAGCCGCCCTCTCCGAAGACGAGCACGAGGTCGGTGGACGAGGTGACGAGGCTGCGGAAGTGCGCGGTCTGGCGGCGCGTCGCGGCGATGAGGCCGAAAGCGAGGAGGAGCGAGGTGAGCAGCCCGATCGCTCCGAGCACGACCTGGATGTCCGTGAGACGGGAGATGTTGCGCTCGTCCTCGGCGCCGATCGTCCGGGCCACGTTCAGCGACACGTTCGACGTGAGTGCCGAGAGGACGCGCAAGCGCTCGACCGGGTCACGCGTGCTCAGGCGCTCGTCGGCGGTCAGCTTCAGGCCGGTGACTGGGCGCCCCGCGAGCAGCGCCGCGCCGGTGGCCGTTAGGTCATGAACCAGCCTTCGCTCCTGGGCGAGCTGTGCCCGGACCGTCGCGTCGCGCGCCCGCGGAAGCGGCGTTTCGTCGTCGTCGCCGTTGACCGAGGGAGCGACGCCGCCGTCGAGCAACGCGTCTGCGCTCTCGTCGAGCCACTTGCCGGTGAGGACCGGATCGGCCTGGGCGCCGGTCCGCACGAGCAGGATCTGCTTGACGTACCGCTCCGAGAGCATTCGCTGTCGCGCCGCCACCTCGAGCACGGGCGCGCGGTGGCGCGAGCCGGAGATCGCCCAGATCGACACGGTCACGCTGAGCGTCGAGAACAGCGCGAAGGTCGCGAGGATCCCGGCGATCGTCCGCCGACCGCGCGTCGCGAACGGCCTGAACGCCTGACGGCGACGCCGCATCAGTCGACCACCAGCTTCGTGTGCATGCCGCCCAGGTAGTGGCCGGACATGTTGCAGAAGAGCTCGTACGTCCCCGGCGCCAGGTGCAGGCGCAGCGTCCTCCGGCTGCCCGGCTGTCCGGGCTCGAGCGCCCCGGCGGTGACCGGCTCGAGCTTCTCCTCGCTGACCGTCGATCCGTCACGCCGAAGCGGTAGCTCCGAGCTCCGGTCGCGGACGACGATCAGCTCGTGGGCGTCGGGGCCGCGGTTGCTGACGGAGAGGAGGAGATCGCCCGAGCGGACGTGCTTCGGTGCGGAGATCCGGAAGTCGCGCTCGGTGACGCGGACAACGTGGGCGGCGGCTACGTGGCCGCCGTTTCCGCAGCCCGGACACGCGAGCAGCGCGAGCGACACGAGGAGGAGGGGCCGCAGACCCACCTCGTTTGTTTCGACCGCTACGAGGGGTCTCGAGCAGACCCAAATGGGGGATGTCTGACTAACGTCAGAGGCTCACCACCCGGTCGAACTCCTCCACCATCCGTGCGAGGTCGGGCGGCGTCGTCCACTTCGCGCCCAGCCAGGCCAGGTCTTCCTCGGTCGCCCCACGGGCGACGGCGCAGGCCTTTCAGATGTAGACCGGAACCTCGTTGTCCTGGAGCTTCGCCAGGAGATCCCGCGCCGGCGGGACGCCGACGCCCTCGACGCGCTCGGCCGTCTCGCGCGACACGAGCTCCGTCGCGTCGCCGGCCAGCACGACCGCGCACTCCTGCCCCGCCTCGACGGAGCCGTTCGCGGCGATGTGGAGCGGCAGCGACGCCCTCGTCGGGTCGCCCGCGCCCGCGGTTGCGAGATAGAGAACCTTCATCGTCACGCGCCCGTGACCGTGTCGTAGACCGTCTTCGCCCCGGTGAACGTGGGATCGACGTCCTCGTCGGTGCCGTGCGTGCCGTGGTCGTTGTCGAGGCGCCAGCTGAACATCCCCTTGAGCCCGTTCTGCATGGCCCACTGCGTCCAGCTCTGCGCATCCGGGAGCGAGGTCTGCACGCCGGAGTTCTCGGTGCAGACGCCGCCCATCAGGATGCTCGCCTTGACGCCGGCGCTCGTCCACACCGGGGCGTCGACCGGGGTGCTCGTCGACGAGTAGTCCTGAAGCTCCACGACGTCGACGTTGTCGTTGAACGCCTGAACGGCGTTGTCTCCGTAGAGATTCGTGGGCCCATCACCGGGCCACGGCGCGGAGACGGCAATCCCGAGCCCCGCCGCCCGGAAGCTCGGGCCGAGCTGGGTGACGAACTCGGCCACGGAGCTCATGCCGTCGCTCTCGGCGTCGATCGAGATCCCGCTGTAGCCGTTGTCCTGGAGCCAGGAGACGATGTTCTTGGTCGAGCGGTTGTCGTTCTGGTTGTTGTCGGCAACGGCGTCGGCGATTCCGGGGTCGCCGAGTCCCGCGTAGATCACGACGCCCGGTGCCTGGCTCAGGATCTGGCCCTTCACCGCGTCGGCGTACTGGCCGGTCATCTCCGGGGTGTACCCGGTTTGTGCGGAGCCCGTCAGCTGGCCGAAGGCGAGGTTGTACCGGGTCGCGTAGTTGAGGGGAACGTTCCCACTCGCGAGGTTGTCCAGACCGAGCTGGTTCCAGGTGTCGTACCAGGTCGCGATCTCGAAGCCGGTTGTCCCTTGGCTAGCCATGAGCTGGCCTCCCCTTTCCTCGCGGCGTTAGCTGGAGCGCCATTTCTACACCATCAGCTTCGGCGCTCCCAGACCGAGACGTGCTTCTCGCTCTCGCTCGTGAACGGCTCGCGCTTCCAGCCGGCGTAGCGCTCGCGCAGCGTCATCCCCGCGAGCTGCGCCATCAGGTCGAGCTCGGACGGCCACACGTACCGGAACGGCGGCGAGAAGACCTCGACCTTGTCGCCCTCGATCCAGTAGTGGTGCGAGACGAGGCCCTGCCGCGCGACGTCGTACTCGTCGAAGCCGACGTGCCTCGGGCTCACGTCGAAGAGCTGGAACGTCTCGCCGGGCGGGAGGCGGCGGAGGCCCGGCACGCCCACCTCGATCACGAAGCAGCCGCCGGGCTCGAGGTGCGCGGCGACGTTCCGGAAGCACGCGACCTGCTCCTCCTGCATCGTCAGGTTCATGATCGTGTTCGCGACGAGGTAGGCGAGCGAGAACGTGCCCTCCACGCGCGCGGTCGCGAAGTCGCCGATCGTGACGCCGATCTCCTCTGCGCCCGGCTTCGCGCGCAGCCGCGCGACCATCGCCTCCGACAGCTCGATCCCGTGCACGCGGACGCCGCGCCGCGCGAGCGGCAGCGCAATCCGGCCGGTACCGATCCCGAGCTCGAGCGCGGTGCCGCCGCCGGCGCGCTCGACGAGGAAGTCCACCATCGGGTCGACGACGGCAGGTTCCGCCAGGTCGGCGTAGCGCTCGTCGAAGCGCGCGGCGACCGGCTCGTCGAAGTAGTCCTCAGCCACTGGCCGCGTAGAGCGCCCACTGTTCCGGGACGCCCTTCAGGTCGTGGACTCCTCGGTCGTCGAACACGATCCCGGAGCCGGCCACGAGGTCGCGCACCGTCCGCGTCACCAGCACCTCGCCCGGCCCGGCGACCGACGACACGCGTGCACCGATGTGCACCGTCATCCCGGCCACGTCTCCGTCGCGACGGGTCACCTCGCCGGCGTGCAGCCCGCAGTGGACGTCGAGGCCGCTCTGCCGCACCGAGTCGCGGATCTGCCACGCGCAGCGGATCGCGCGCGCCGGCCCGTCGAAGGTCGCGAGGACGCCGTCGCCGGCGCGGTTCATCAGCTCGCCGCGGTGGGCGTCGAGCGCCTGCTGCACCGTCTCCTCGAAGCGCTCGAGCAGCGTCCGCCAGCGCCGGTCGCCCAGCTCGCTCACCCGCTCGGTCGAGCCTGCGACGTCGACGAACAGCACGGTGGCGAGCACGCGGTCCGCATCCTCGTCGGCGGAGCGCGATCCGGTGACGAATTCCTCGATCGCGCCGAGGAGATCGGGGTCGGGAAGCGGCCAGTGGTCGGAACTCGCCCGCTCGAGGAGGCGCGCGTCCGGGGATGTGCTCCGCCAGCCAGCGGCTGTGCTCGGCGCGAACGAACAGGTCGTCTCGGTTCGCGACGACGAAGGTCGGCGCGGCGACGAGCGGCACGACGTCGCGGACGTCGAGCTCGAGGATCGCGCGCATCTTCGCGAGCGCCGTGCCGGGGCCGGCGGCGTTTCGCTCCACCCGCCCGTACCAGTCGAGGACGCCCGGGCGTGACGCGACCGACGGCGCGAGCAGCATCCCCATGGCGCCGGTGTGCTCCTCGATCCCCGCGAGCACCGACTCCTGCACGGCGGCCGGCATCCCGGCCGGGTAGTCGTCGGCCCGCGAGAGCCGGGCGAAGCCGTTCAGGAGGACGAGCGACGAGACGCGCGCGGGATGCGTCGCCGCGAAGAGCAGCGCCATCTGCGACGCATGGCCGTGGGCGACGAGCGTCGCCTCCTCCGAGCCGGCCGCGTCAATCACCGCCCCGACGTCCTCCATCCAGTCCTCTGCCGCGACGGCCTCCTCGGGCACCCGGTCGGAGAGACCGATCCCGCGCATGTCGAACCAGAGCACCCGTGCGAAGCGCGCCAGCCCGTCGACGAGCTCCTGGACGAAGCCCTGCTCCCAGACCACCTCGAGATGGCTCGCCCAGTCGAGCACGAGACGACGTCGCGCGGCCCGTCACCGATGACCTGGTAGGCGAGATGGACGTCGCCGCTGCGGGCGTACAGCGTCCGTGGCCGGGCCATGGGACGGTGGTATCACAGCCGAGGCCGATTTCGAAGCGCTCCGATCTTCGCGCACAGCCTTGACGAGGTTTCTGCACAAAATCTTCCCAAATCGACGCTGATTGATTCGTCAGTCAATTACGCCGAGTCGCGCGCCGTTTGACAGAGATAGAAAGAGGGGTATATTGCCCCCGTTTTTCCCCCGCTTTGTCGGTCATCCAGGAGGATTCGAAATGAAGTCACGGCTCTCGTGGGGCGTGCTGCTCGCCGCTCTCGTCTCGACTCTGCTGATGCTGCTCGTCGGCGGCGCGGCTACCGCAGCGACGCCAAGCGCAGGAACGATCGGGCCTGCGAGCGGCTCGAGCACGGCGTGGGACTTCGCGGCGGTCGGCCCCGGCGTCTCGTCGGGCGGCACGATCGAGGCCGTCTGCGCGCCGGTCTATTGCGACAGCTATCAGCTCACCGTCGCCCTGCCGCAGACAGACCAGCAGTTCTACCTCACGCACAGCGCGACGCTGCACATCGACTACACGTGGACGAGCACCGGGCCCGACGACATGGACGTCTTCGCGTTCGCACCGGACGGGACCGAGAGCGGCCCGGGCAATCCGGACGACGTCAGCACGGGCCACGGCCACGAGGAGCTCGACATCTCGAACCCCGCTTCGGGCGTGTGGACGATCGAGTCGCACGTGGGAGTCACCGACGAGCCGACGGTCGCGCACGCGGTCGCGACGCTGACCTATCAGACGGTTCCCGCCCCGCCCAACCCGACGCTGAGCGGGACGGCGCCGCGCTTCTTCGACGTCTCGCCGTCGCACACGTACGAGACCAAGGACGTGCTGCAGCGCCAGAACGCCGGTGAGCCCTCCCTCGGCACCGACTGGAAGACCGGCAACGCGATGTACATGGCGGGCACGCAGATCTCGAAGGTGTCGTTCGACGACTCCGTGAAGCCGACGAAGTCGACCTGGACCGACGTGACGCCGCCGCAGCAGAGCGTCGTCAACGAGGACGCGATCCTCTTCACCGACTCCCAGCTCGGCCGGACGTTCTCGGAGGGCCTGCTCGTCGCGGGCTCGAACGGCGGCACGACGACGGACGACGGCGCCACCTGGTCGCCGATCACGTTCCCGGTCCCGCACAGTCCCGATCACGAGACGATCGCTGCCGGGCCGTATCACCCGCCCGCGCCGGCGACCGCCGGAGCGAACGGCTATCCGAACGCCCTCTACTACTGCTCGCAGAACATCAACCAGCTGGCCGGCTCCTTCTGCGGCCGCAGCGACACGGCCGGGCTGACGTTCAACCCGAGCACACTCGTCTTCGGGCCGAGCTCGCCCTGCGGCGCGATCACCGGCCACCTCAAGGTCGGCCCGGACGGCACCGTCTACCTACCGCAGAACCGGTGCAACCGTCCGGACGGCGTGACCGGCCAGGGGATGGCGGTCAGCTTGGACAACGGCCAGACGTGGACCTACTCGGTCATCCCGGACAGCACGGCGAAGGCGCTCAACACCGGCACCGATCCCTCGATCGGCGTCGGCTCGGGGAACAGCGTCTACCTCGGCTACGAGGCAGGTGACGGCCATCCGCGGATCGCGGTCAGCCACGACCACGGCGCCACGTGGTCGCACTCGGTCGACGTCGGCACGTCGTACGGGATCCAGAACACGAAGTTCCCGGAGGTCGTCGCGGGCGACGACAACCGCGCGGCGTTCGCGTTCCTCGGCACGACGAGCGCCGGGAACGACCAGGCGGCCTCGTTCCCGGGCGTCTGGTACCTGTACGTCGCCTACACGTTCGACGGCGGCCAGACCTGGACGACCGTGAACGCGACGCCGGGCGATCCGGTGCAACGCGGCTGCATCTGGAACGGCGGGGGCTCGAACGCCTGCCGCAACCTGCTCGACTTCAACGACGCCTCCGTCGACAAGCAGGGCCGCGTCCTCGCGGCTTACACCGACGGGTGCGCGAACTTCGACTTCAGCTACAAGTCGCTCACGGGCGCGGTGCACGGGCCGTCGAAGTGCGACAGCGACCCGAACGCCTACGCCGACACCGACAAGGCGAACTTCGACGCGCTCGTCCGCCAGAGCTGCGGCGAGGGCTTGTTCAAGGCGAACGACCCGGGCTTCACCTCGGGGTGCCCGGCGCCGCGCGTCGTGTCGGTGCAGCCGGTCGACGGCGCGACCGGCATCCCCGTCTACACGACCGTTACGGCCACGTACGACTCGCCGCTCACCTCCGACACGCTGACGCTCGCCGACAGCAGCGGCCGGCAGGTGAAGGGCACGACGGCCTGCAACTCGCCCTGCACGACCGTCACGTTCACGCCGTCGTCACGCCTGAAGAAGGCGATGACGTACACGGCGCGGACGACTGGGACGAACGGGGCCGGCACGGGCTCGGCGACCTGGAAGTTCACGACGACGCACTGAGAATCGGCGGCTAGCGGCCGGCGGCATGCGGGGTCGCCCGTGTGCCGCCGGCCGACGCTCGCGCTCCCGCTGCTCTTAGCCCAAACTTAAGCGCGCGTGGTCTCCTATCGAGACCGCCACCCGAGGAGAGGAGCCGAGCCGTGACCGACCCGTCGTCCAGCCCGCCGACCCCCGCGGAGGCCAACGAGCGCCTCGAGCAGGCGCTCTTCGAGATCAGGCGGGTCATCGCCGGCCAGGACGCGATGCTCGAGCGCGTCCTCGTCTGCCTGCTCGCGCAGGGGCACCTGCTGATCGAGGGCGTCCCCGGCCTCGCCAAGACGCTCACGATCAAGACGACGGCGAGCGTGCTCGGCGGCTCGTTCGCGCGCATCCAGTTCACGCCCGACCTCGTGCCGTCCGACCTCGTCGGCACGCGCGTCTACCGGCCCGGCGAGGGCATCTTCGACACCGAGCTCGGGCCGGTCTTCTGCAACTTCCTGCTCGCCGACGAGATCAACCGCGCGCCGGCGAAGGTGCAGTCGGCGCTCCTCGAGGTGATGCAGGAGCGCCAGGTCACGATCGGGCACACGACCTACCCCGTCCCCGAGCCGTTCCTCGTCATGGCGACGCAGAACCCGATCGAGTCGGAGGGGACGTACCCGCTCCCCGAGGCGCAGGTCGACCGCTTCATGCTCAAGGTCGTGATCGGCTACCCGGAGCACGACGAGGAGCTCACGATCGTCCAGCGCCAGCTCGTCGCGCAGCCTGAGCTGCGGCAGGCACTCTCGCTCGAGGATCTCAAGGCGCTCCAGCGCGCGGTCTTCGAGGTCTACGTCGACCCGGCCTTGGTCAGCTACGCGGTCGCGCTGGCGACGGCGACGCGGAACCCCGCCCCGAAGCTTGCCGCCTACATCGCGTATGGCGCCAGCCCGCGCGGGCCGATCAGCCTCGTGCAGGCGTCGCGCGCCCTCGCGCTCGTCCGCGGACGCGACTACGTCCTCGCCGAGGACCTCGCCGCGCTCGTCAAGGACGCGCTCCGGCACCGCCTCGTCCTCACCTACCAGGCGCTCGCCGAGGAGGTGAGCCCCGACAGCATCCTCGACGAGGTGCTCGCCGCCGTGCCCGTCCCGCGCACCGACCTCGCAGACGAGAGCGCTGCTTGAGCGCTCTCCGCCTCCTCCAGCGCGCGCCGACGCCCGAGGCGCCCGGCCCCGGGCCGATGCCGGACGCGCTTCTGCGCGCGCTCGACATCACGATCGGTAGGCGGGTCGACTCGCTGCTCGCCGGCGACTACCGCTCGACGCTGCACGGCGACGGCACGGAGCTCGCGCAGGTGCGGCCGTACGTGCCCGGCGACGACGTGCGTCAGATCGACTGGAACGTCACCGCGCGGACGATGGAGCCGCACGTGCGCGTGCACCTCGCCGAGCGCGTCCTCGTGACGTGGCTCGTGCTCGACGCCTCGCCGTCGATGCAGTTCGGCACCGCCGACCGGCGCAAGGCCGACGTCGCCGAGGGCGTCGCGATCGCGGTCGGACACGTCGCGACGCGCCGCGGGAACCGGCTCGGCGCGGTCACGTTCGGGGACGCTGAGCCACGATCCGTGCCGCCGCGGCAAGGTCGCGTCGGACTGCTCGGGCTGCTGGCGACGCTCCGCTCGGAGAGCGGCGAGGGGACGGGCTCGCTCGCCGAGGCGATCGACCGTGTCGGCGCTTTGGCACGGCAGCGTGCCCTGGTCGCCCTCGTCTCCGACTTCCGCGGCCCGCTCGACTGGCGGCGGCCGCTGCTCGCGCTCGCGGGCCGGCACGACGTCGTCGCGGTCGAGATCCGCGACCCGCGCGAGCAGGAGCTTCCGAACATGGGCGAGCTCTGGCTCGTCGACCCCGAGACGGGCCGGCAGCTGCGGGTCGACACCCGGAGCGCGAAGCTGCGCGCCCGCTTCGCGGCCGCCGCGGCGGCGGAGCGGGACGAAGTGGCGTCGACGCTCGCGGGGCTCGGCGTCCGGCACGTCGTCCTCTCCACCGAGGGCGAGTGGCTGCGGCCGCTCACCGTCTTCCTGCGCCGGAGGAAGCGCTGAGCTTCCAGTGGCCGGAGGCGCTCGCGGCCCTGGCGGTCGTGCCGCTGCTCGCCGGGCTGTACGTTCTCGGCGAGCGCCGCCGCGCGCGGGCCGGCGCGCGCTTCGGAAACCCGGCGCTCCTGCCGAACGTCGTCGGCCGCGGACCGGGGCTCCGGCGCCACTTGCCGCTCGCCGTGCTGCTCGTCGCGCTCGCGGCGATGATCGTCGGGGTCGCCCGGCCGCACGCGACCGTGAGCGTCCGGCGGGAGCAGGCGACGGTCGTCCTCGCGATCGACGTCTCGCGCTCGATGACGGCGAAGGACGTGCGACCGACGCGGCTCCGCGCCGCCGAGGCCGCGGCCAAGGCGTTCCTCGGCAAGGTGCCGGAGAAGTTCCAGGTCGCGCTCGTGTCGTTCGGCTCGCGCGCCGTGGTCGTCGTCGCGCCGACCGCCGACCACTCGCTCGTCGCGGACGGGCTCGACGCGCTGCGGCCCGGGGAGGGCACCGCGCTCGGGGACGCCATCGCCATCTCGGCCCGGCTCGGCCACAAGGTGGGCACGCCCGAGGGGCAGCAGCCGCCGAGCGCCGTGCTGATGATCTCCGACGGCGCGCAGCAGGGCGGCACGACGCCGCCGGCGCGCGCGATCAGACTGGCGCGCGGGAACCACGTCCCGGTCTACACGGTGCTCGTCGGCACGGCCGGCGGCGTCGTCCAGGCCAAGATCCCCGGCGGCTTCCAGGCGACGATCCGCGTGCCGCCGAACCCGAGCACGCTGCGGATGGTGGCGCAGCGGACGGGCGGGCAGTTCTTCACGGCGACGACCGACAAGGGCCTGCGCGACGTCTACGAGCGGCTCGGCTCGCGGCTCGGCCACCGGCGGACCTCGCGCGAGATCACCGACCTCTTCGCCGGCGGCTCGGCGCTGCTCCTCCTTGTCGGCGGCGGGCTCTCGGCGCTCTGGTTCCGGAGGGTTCCGTGAGGCGCGTGGCCGCCGTCGCGGCAGTGGCGTGCGCCGTGCTCGCCGCTGGCGCCGCGCGGGCCGCGCCGACGATCGAGTGCCGCGGCCTCCAGGTCTGCGTCCGTGTCATCGGCCCCTGGGTCGTCGTCCCCGCCTCGCACGCGCGCGTGGAGTTCCAGCTCGCGTGCCCGCGCCGCTACCTCGTCGGTGGGCTCGACGCGGAGCTCAGCGACCCGGCCGTCGACATCTCGTTCCTGGGCAGACTCGGCGCGCCGGTCGCGCCCGGGATCACGACGTCGCGGACGGCCGTCTTCGTCGCGCGGTTCGTCGGCTCGTCGCGCCGCACGGTGACGTTCCGGCCGCACCTCGGCTGTGTCCCCTCGAACGGCGCCGGCGGCGGGATCCCGACGGCTCGCGTCGTCCGGCCGGGGCAGCCCGCGGTGCGACGGGTGCGGACGCTGAGGGTCCTGCCGGGCCGCACACGCGGGGTTGCGGCCGGATGCGCGTCGGCGGAGCGCCTGATCACCGGCTCGCACGCCGTCGGCTTCTGGACGGCGCAACCGCCGGCGGCCCGGCTCGTGGCGGCGGTCGCGACGCGGCAGCGCCTCGTGCGCGGCCACGTCGTGGTCGGCGCGCGCAGCTCGCTCGCGCTCGGACGCGTGCGCGCGATCGTCCAGGTCATTGCCCTCTGCGCGGGCGGGAAATGAGCTTCGGCCACCCGCTCCTGCTGCTGACGCTGCTCGTCGTCCCCGCGGCGGTGCTGGCGCTTCGGCTCGCCGAGCGGCGGCGGATGCGCTACGCCGTCAAGTACACGAACCTCGAGGTGCTGGCCGCCGTCGCCGGTGGGCGACCGTGGCGCCGGTGGGTCCCGACCGGCCTCGTGCTGCTCGCGCTCGCCACGCTGTGCGCCGCGTTCGCGCGCCCGCACGCGACGTCGCTCGTGCCGAAGGAGCGGGCGACGGTGATCCTCGTCCTCGACGTCTCGGGCTCGATGCAGTCGAGCGACGTGCGTCCGACCCGGCTCGCTGCCGCGCAGAGGGCGGTGCGCGGGTTCCTCGACCGAGTGCCGCCGCAGGTGCGCATCGGCCTCGTCGCGTTCTCGGGCGACGCGGAGGTCGCGGCGCCGCCGACGACCGACCGCGGGCTGCTGCGCCAGTCGCTCGCGGGGATCGGCACCTTCCCGGCCTTCGGCGGGACGGCGATCGGCGACGCGCTGGCCGTCGCGGTCGACCTCGCGAGGCAGGCGGTCACCGGCGGCTCGTCGCTCGCGTCGGCGAGCGTCGCCTCGTCGCCGACGAAGGGCCTCGCCTCGATCCTCTTCCTCTCCGACGGGCACCAGACGCGCGGCGCGCTCCAGCCGATCCAGGGCGCGGACCGCGCGAGGGCGGCGGGAATCCCGGTCTACACGGTCTCGCTCGGAACGCCGAACGGCGTCGTCAGAGGCGAGTTCGACGGTGTGCCGCAGACGATCCCAGTGCCGCCCGACCCGGAGACGCTGCGGGCGATCGCGGAGCGGACCGGGGGCAAGTTCTACGAGGCGCAGAGCGCCGGGTCGCTGCACGCCGCGTACACGAAGCTCGGCTCGAGCCTCGGCCGCACTCCCGGCAAGACCGAGGTCACCTACGCGTTCCTCGCCGGCGCTGCGGCCCTGCTCGTCGCGGCCGGCTTCCTCTCCGCGCTTTGGTCCCCGCGGCTGCCTTGAGGTTCAAACGATTCGGCCGGTCATTGCAGACGGACGCACGGGCAAAGCCCGCGCGTCCTGGTGGTCGGCGCCGCCGAGGCGGCGCCTTGGCGCGGCTGCCATAGCCGCCGTGGCCGTCGTCGCGCTGCTTTTGAGCTGCGGCGGGAGCCACCAGTCGTGCGCCGCGGCACGGCGCGCCCGAAGCGCCGGCGTGGGCCGCGCCTGCGACAAGGCTCTCCTCGGCGTCCACCGCGGCCAGACGAAGGCGCGCGTCACCGCGATCCTCGGCCCGCCCGACCGGGCACCACGCTGCTGGCTCTACCGCTGGATGCCGCAGCCGAGCTCGGCCGTCGACGGCGCGCGCATCTGCTTCAGCGGCGATCGCGTCGCGCTGGTGCAGACGGCCGTCCACGGCTGAGCGTCAGGCGAGGAACCGCAGGAGCGCGTCCGAGAGCGGCGCGATCCGCTCGGTCGCCAGCGTGTAGACGACGTAGTAGCCCTCACGGTGCGACTCGACGACACCCGCGCGAGCGAGCTGGCGCAGGTGCTTCGACAGGCCGGCCTCGCTGATCCCGACGAGCGGCGCGAGCTCCTGCGTCGTCCGCGGCCGCGCCGCGATCAGCTTCAGGGCGCGCAGCCTCGTCGGGTCGCCGAGGGCGCGCAGGACGTGGAGGAGCTCGTCGGCGGGAACGCCCGGGCGCGACTCGGCGACGGCGAACGGCGCCGGGTAGACGATCCCCGGCGGCCACGGCTCGTCGCAGTTCACGCGCACGTGCGGCCAGACGTAGAAGCTCGGCACGAGGACGAGCCGGTTCTCGGGCTCGATCGCGACCGTGTGCTCATGCGGCACCTTGCGGCGGAGCTCCCGCGCCTCGGCGTCGACGATCAGCGACGGGCTCAGCCCCTTCAGGTACGCGTAGACGCCGCTCTCGGCGATCCGCCCGCCCGCGTCGGAGACCGTGCGCGCGAGGAGCGGCTCGAGGCGCTCCCACTCGCGCTCGAACGCCGCTTCCCAGTAGGCGGCGAGGAGCGCCCGGAACGAGCCTAGGAGCGAGGCCGGGTCGTCGAAGACCGCGCGCGCGAGCTTCGGCGCGACGCCGCGCCGGGCCGCGGTGTCGAGCGCGGCCGCCCGCACCTCCGGGTCGCGCAGCCGCTCGACGGCCCGCTCGCCGCCGTGATCCCAGAAGAGGCGCAGGAACCCGAGCGCGACCGTCTTCTCGTCGAGCGCCGCGAGCGCGTCGAGCTCGTCCTCGAAGGCCGCGTACGCGCCGGCCGGCGCCTGCATGAGGAACTCCGGGACCGAGCGGTCGTAGAGGAAGCGGAGGCGCCTGACCTCCCGCCTGAGCTCGGCCGGCAGCGCGCGCATGCGCCGAACCCACTCGTGCTGAAGCGGATGGTGCTTCGGCTCGACGAGGACGTGGAGGCTGAGCGCCGCCTCGAGCAGCGGCGAGTAGGCGAAGGCGAGGCAGTCCTCACCGTCCGAAGGCAGGCGGAAGCGAATCAATCGGTCCGCATCCCTCTCTCCTGAAGCCCAAGTGCCCAGCGCGCCTGCTTGCGCACGGTCGCGTGCGGGTCCGCCGCCGCCAGCTTCCTCAGGGTCGCGCGACTACGCTCGCTCGCCTCCTGCTGGACGATCGAGATCACCGCCTCCCGGCGAACCTTCCACGCCGGATCGTGCTCGGCGATCGGCAAGAAGACGGCGTTGAGATCCGCGCAGAGCGAAGACTGCTTGCAGCCCTGGCACCCGAGCGCGTGCACCGCCATTCGTCGCACGCGCGGGACGGAATCCGACGTCGCGGCGATCATCGCCGGAACCGACTCCTCCTCGGCCAGGTGGTCGAGCAGGCCGAGACACTCGTACCGCACACGAGGGTTCGGGTGACGCAATGCGTCCACGATCGCTGACGGCGGCGGGGTCAAGCCGCGGTCGCGGAGCCCCTCGAACTCGTACTTCCCGAGCAGACGCCCTGCCCAGTCGAGCACGGTCGCACCGGCCTCGATCGTGCGCTTCAGCTCCGTCCAGTCGGAGAAGCCGTAGGAGGACGCGACTGCGCGCTGGGCGACGTGCAGCGGATAGCCCGCTTCACGCTGGAGCTCTCGCGCCTGCCGCCGCAGGTGACGCAGGTTGGGGTGATAGGGCAGATCTCGCATGCCTCCACCTCTCTCCCTAGCCCGCCTCGGGATCAGATGGGATGCGAGCACCGCAAGACCCACGAGCAACAGATACAGGTGGCTTCAAGCCTTCCCCAGCGGGCGCGGGCGCTTCCTGGACGCGCGAGCGAACGATACACCTCCCGACCAATCGCCTATCAGGCTAAGAAGTTGATTCGAGTCTTGCGCGTCGGCAGCCTGGCTGCAAATGCGCCGCCGGGCCCAGCTCGCCGTTCCCCTCGCCGCCGCGCTCGCCGTCCTCGCCCTCCCGGCGGGCGCGGCGCGGAGCGACGACAACCCGGTGCTCGACGCCGTCGTCGGGACGAACGACAACTTCAACATCACGCTGAACGACGCGAGCGGCCGCAAGATCGCGAGGCTCGCGCCCGGCACGTACACGATCGTCGTCCACGACCGCTCGGCGATCCACAACTTCCACCTCGCCTCGAACGACGACCCGACGGTCGACTTCCGCACCGACGTGCCGTTCGTCGGCGACATGACCTTCGTCGCGACCTTCAAGGCCGGCCTGCGCTACGCCTACGCCTGCGAGCCGCACTGGCAGGTGATGAACGGGAGCTTCGTCGTCGACCGGCCGGGCGCGCCGCCGCCTCCCCCACCGCCTCCGCCTCCGAAAGCCGGCCGGCTCACCGCCGCCGTGGCGCCGAGCGGCGCGGTCTCCCTCAGCCGCTCGCACGTCGCTCCGGGCCGCTACCGCATCACCGTGCGCGACCGCTCGAGCCGGCACGAGTTCCGCCTCGCGGGACATGGGCTGACCCGGCGCACCGGCCGCGCGTTCACAGGCGCCGTCACGTGGAACGTCAAGCTCGTCAGCGGCTCGTACACGTACCGAAGCGACCTGGCCGGCTCGAAGCGGCGCCTGCGAGTCGGCTAGCTTTGCCCGCGTGGCGGGCTTCATCATCACGCTGATCCACGTCGGTGACTACGACGCGTGGCGGCCGATGTTCGAGCAGGACCGCCCGCGGGCGCGCGAGCAGGCGACGGTGCAGCGCGTCTTCCGCGACGCGGACGACCCGAACCACGTGTTCATCTTCCTCGAGTTCGAGTCGCTCGAGGATGCGCGGGAGGCGAAGCGGCGCCTCGTCGAGTCCGGCGTCCTCGACCGCTTCGAGGACAAGCACGGCCCGAACGTCCTCGAGGAGGCTCCGCGCTAGGAATTGCCGTCCTGGCCGTGAGCCTCTGGGCCTCGGCCGGGGTCATCCGCGTGCCGCAGGACGCGCCGACGGCCCAGGCGGCGGTCGACGCGGCGGCGGCCGGGGACACGATCCTCGTCGACCGCGGCACCTATCCCGGCGGCGTGGTCGTCCCGGCGAGCAAGCCGAACCTGACCATCCGCGGCGTCGACCGCAACGCCGTCGTCCTCGACGGCGCCGGCACGCGCGACGACGCGATCGACGTGCACGCCGATGGCGTCACGCTCCAGAACCTCTCCGCGCACGACTTCCGCAAGAACGCCTTCTACTGGGACGGCGTCACCGGCTTCACCGGCTCGTACCTGACGGTCTGGAACGTTCTCGGCTATGGCATCTACTCCGAGGACTCGACCGGCGGCCTGATCGAGCACGACTACGTCTCGGGCGCCGCCGACGCCGCCTACTACGTCGGCGAGTGCAACCCGTGCGGCTCCACGATCCGGCACGTCGTGGCGCGGCTCTCCGCGGTCGGGTACTCGGGCACGAACGCGAGCGGCGGGCTCGTGATCCGCGACTCGCTGTGGGACCGGAACGGCGCCGGCATCCTCCCGAACTCACTCGCGGACGAGGCCGACCCGCCACAGCACGATGCGCTGATCGTCGGGAACACGGTCACGCGGAGCGGTCGTGCGCGGGTGCCGCTCAATACGCCGCTCGCCGGGTACTACGGCGTCGGGATCGGCATCGCGGGTGGGAACGGGAACCGTGTGCTCCGCAACACCGTCATCGCCAGCCGCCGCTACGGGATCGCCGTCTTCTCGACGCCGTACAAGGTGCAGACGCCGCGGCCGCGCTGGCGTCCGCAGGCGAACGCGATCCGCGCGAACGCCGTCCGGGGAAGCGGCCTCGCGGACCTCGCGCTCTCTGCGTCCGCGCGCGCCGGCAACTGCTTCCGCGCGAACCACGCCTCGACGACGGTGCCGTCGCGCCTCCAGGAGCGGCCCTGCCGCGGGGGTGATCGGCGCGTCTCGCGCGCCCTCGAGGCGCCGTTCCGGACACTGCTCGACCGCGCGATCCGAGCGATCCGCCCGATCCCGTACACGAGCGTGCCGCCGCCTCCGCCGCAGCCGAGCTTGAACGTCCCGGCTTCTCGATAGAGAATGCGACTGCGTTGGCGTGGGTCATCGTCGTTATTGCGGCGGCAGTCGTGCTCGGGCTGCTCTTCGTGCTGCTCTACAACCGGCTCGTGCGGCTGCGCAACAGCTCGGAGAACGCGTGGGCCCAGGTCGAGGTGCAGCTCAAGCGCCGCCACGACCTGATCCCGAACCTCGTCCAGACGGTCAAGGGCTACGCCGGGCACGAGCGCGCCACGCTCGACAGCGTCACCGAGGCGCGCACCTCGGCCCAGCAGGCGAAGACGGTCGAGCAGCAGGCGGCGGCGGAAAGCGGGCTGACGGCGGCGCTCGGGCGCCTGTTCGCGGTCGCCGAGGCATACCCGCAGCTGCGGGCGACGGAGAACTTCCAGCAGCTCCAGAGCGAGCTCGAGGAGACCGAGGACAAGATCGCGGTCGCGCGGCAGCTCTACAACGACGCTGTCCTCGCGTACGACAACGCGCGCGAGACGGTGCCGACGAGCCTCGTCGCGGGCATGCTCCGCTTCGAGCCGAAGCCGTACTTCGAGATCGACGACAGCTCGCGCGCGGTGCCGCAGGCCGACTTCTCGGCGATGCCCGCACCCCAAGACGGCTGACGCGTGAAGCTGCCGTGGGACACCATCGCCGCCACGGCCGCGGCGACTGCGCCCTGGCTCCTCGCCGTCGGCGTCGTCTATCTTCGCCGGCGGCCGACGAAGCCAGAGCCAGGCCCGCCGACGCTCGACCTCGGGCCCGAGCCGCCCGCGGTCGCGAACCTGCTCGTCCACGACTTCCGGGTGACGCAGGACGCCGTGCCGGCGACGCTGCTCGACCTCGCCGCGCGGCGGCTCGTCGAGATCGAGGAGCGGGAGCCGGGGTCGTACGTCTGCCGCCTCGAGCAGCGCGCCGACACGGGGCTCACGAGCTACGAGCAGCGCGTGATGGAGCTGCTGCGGAGCCGGGCGAGCGGCGGCATCGTGCCGGCGCAGGCGCTGACCACGGGGCCGAAGGAGCAGTCGAAGGGCTGGTGGAAGGGGTTCGAGAAGGACGTCGTCGGCGACGCCCAGCAGCGCGGGCTCTGCCTCGACATCCTGGACAAGCGGACGTTCCTGTGGCTGTCCGCGGCCGCGGCGGCTCCCGCCACGGTTCTCGGAGTGCTCGCGGGTGGCCGAGTGGGCTTCGGCTACTGGGTCGTCGCGTTCTTCTTCCTCGGCTGGGTGATGGGCCTGCACACGCAGCGGGAGACGCCGGAGGGTCTGGCCGCGGCGTCGCGCTGGCTCGGCGTGCGGGCGAAGCTCGCCGAGGACGAGGCGTTCCAGACGCAGGCGCCGATCGCGGTCACGCTGTGGGAACGGCATCTCGCCTACGGCGCCGCGTTCGGCCTCGCGACGGCCGCGGTGCACGCGCTGCCGATGGGCGCCGAGTCGGATCACCACGCGTGGAGCTCCTACGGCGGGCAGTGGCGCTCCGTCCGGATCCGCTACCCGCACTTCGTTCCGCTGGGCTGGGGCCTCCATCCGCTGGTCATCGTCCTGCGAGCCGGGATCGCGCTGGCGGTGGCCGTCTTCGTCTTGCTCGTCGCACCGAAGGAGGTCGCGGCACTGGCGGCGGCAGTCGCCGTCGTCGCCGGGCTCGTGATCGTCTGGGCCCTCGTCGACTTGGGGTCGACGCGGGAGGCCACGGGTCAGATCCTCCGCCTGCGAGCGTACGGCGACGACGACGACAAGCGCCACTACGTCGCCGTCGACGACGGCACCTCGGCGACGATCCGCGCCTGGCGGGTCAAGTCCGAGCTGTACTCGCCCCTCCGCCAGTACGAGGTCGTCACAGGGACGCTCACGCGCAACCTCCGCTACGTTCGCGCGATCTCCGAGACCGAGTCCGAGCTCACCACCGCGAAGGTCGCGACCGCGCCCAGAGCGTGAGGATCGTCACGCCCGAGCAGGCGCGCCGGATCGCGGTCCGCGCGCAGCTCCTCGACGGCTCCGCCCGCGGCGTCCTCTCGACCGTGCGCCGGCTCGGGTTCCTCCAGCTCGACCCGATCGCCGCCGTCGCGCCGCCGCAGCACCTCGTCCTGTGGAGCCGGCTCGGGGCCTTCGACCCCTCCGCCCTCGACCGGCTGCTCTGGAAGGAGCGCAAGCTCGTCGAGTTCAACGCCTACGTGTACCCGATCGAGTCGCTGCCGCTGCTCCGCGGGTGGATGCGGCGGAACCGGCGCTCGAAGCAGTACGAGCGCGACCGCTGGCGGCGCGAGTTCCTGCGCCAGAACCCGGGCTTCCGCCGCTACGTCCTGCGCGAGCTCGACCGGCGCGGGCCGCTCCTCTCCCGCGAGCTCGAGGACCGCTCGGCCGAGCGGATCGACCACCGCTGGTACGGCAGCCGGTACGTCGGGCTGATGCTCCAGACCCTGCACGTGCACGGCGAGATCGCGGTCGTCGGGCGCCGCGGCGGCCAGCGGGTCTGGGACCTCGCCTCGCGCTGGTATCCGGAGACCGACGCGGTGCCGCTACGCGAGGCCGAGCGCGTCTTCGCGGAGCAGCGCTTCCGCGCCCTCGGCGTCCGGCGGGAGAAGGGCGAGTGGGTCGCCCACCCGGAGGTGAGCGACGCACCGGTGCCCGATCGCGTGACGCTGCTCTCGCCCTTCGACCGGCTGATCCACGACCGCAACCGCGCGGAGGCGCTCTTCGGCTTCCGCTACCGGCTCGAGATGTACGTGCCGAAGGCGAAGCGGGAGTACGGCTACTACGTGCTGCCGATCCTCGCCGGTGACCGCCTCGTCGGCCGCGTCGAGCCGCGCTTCGACCGCAAGACGCGGAAGCTCGAGGTGCTCGGCGCGTGGGGTGACACCTCACGGCTCGACGAGGCGCTCGCCGACCTCGAGGCGTTCCTACGAGCCGCGAAGGCATGAGGGGATTCGGACCAGCTCGAAGAGCTCGCACCGTCCGTCCGCGAGGAAGACGAGGCCCGGCTCGGCGTCCGTCGCCACCGCGGCCTCCTGCGGCACGCCGGTGAGCGACCGGACCTCGACGCTCTTGCCGAGGAGCCGGCCCGTCCCGACGGTCCGCCCCTGCGCGAGCGGCTGCTCCAGCCGCGTCGGCACGTAGCGCCGCCCGCCGAAGGTCAGGTCTTCGCGGAGGCAGGAGAGCACGGTCTGCTGCGAGAAGCCCGCGCACCGTCCGGCGAGGATCCAGACGATCGTGGGGTCGTCGGCGGATCCGAGCGCGGTGCGCGGATCGATCCCGACGAGCCTCGTCAGGCCCACGGACCCTCCCGGCACGTCTTCGCAGTCGGGCGTGGTCCCGTCCTCGACGGGCGCGCCGCGCTCGGGTGCCGCAGTCACCCGATTGCCGACGTACTCGTGCCCGTGCCACGTGACGACGGCGGCGCAGGCGCCCCCGCTTCGCGAGGCGGAGGGCTTCGACCCGCCGTGCCGGCTCACCACCACCGCTACGGCGGCAGCCGCGACGATCGCGGCGGCGGCGGCCAGAGCGAGGGCGGTCCGCCCGCGTCGCCGCGGAAGCGGAAGAGCTTCCGCCGGTCCTTCCGCAGCCTCGAAGAACGTCTTCAGCCGATCGTCGAGATTGCTCATGACGACTCCTTCGGGTCGGGTTCCAGAGCGGCAGCCAACCGCGCTCGCGCCTGGCTCAGCTGGGACTTCACGGTCCCGACCGCGCAACCCACGATCGACGCGACCTCCTGCTCGCTGAATCCGAAATGCAGGCGGAGAACCGCAACCGCCCGCATCCGCCGAGGGAGCGCATAGAAGGCCTCGTGGACCGTGAGGAACTCGGCGTCGCGAGGAAGCGCGACTCCTGAAGCCCGCGTGTCGGCGAGCGGCCCCAGGAGTCGCTCGCGCCTCGCGACTCGGAGCGCGCGCCGCGTCGCGATCCGGCACGCCCAGGCCGTGATCGCCTGCGGGTCGCGCAGGCTGCCGAGGCCGCGGAGAAGGTCGACCAGCGCATCCTGGGCGGCATCCTCCGCAGCGCCGGAGCCGGAGCCGACGATCAGCCGCGCAGTGCGGACGACGAGCGGCTGGAGCTCGCGCACGAGCTCGGCGCGAGCGGCCTCCTCGCCGCCCGCGGCGCGCCGTGCGAGATCAGGAAGGTCGGCGATGACTGCCATCTACTACAGAAGAGGCTCCGGCGAGGGAAAAGGTTCAGTTGGCCCCGAACCGAATCGAGCGCCTGCGCGAATGAGGCGCGATGACCGCCTGGAGGCGCTGGTTCCACGGCCTGACCCGCGCAGAGTGGCGCCGCCTCGCCGGGTTCGGCGGCGGGATCCTCCTCCTGCACGTCCTCGGCTGGGGGTTCTTCCTCTACTACTCGCGCCACAACCCCGCGCTCGCCGGGCTCGGCACGCTCGCCTACACCTTCGGGCTGCGGCACGCCTTCGACGCCGACCACATCGCGGCGATCGACAACACGACGCGCAAGTTCCTCGCCGACGGCAAGCGCTCCCTCGGCGTCGGCTTCTTCTTCAGCCTCGGGCACTCGACGATCGTCTTCTCGCTCGCCGCGGTCCTGGCCCTCGCGGCCAAGAGCGTGAACTCGCACCTGCCTGGCTTCCACCAGTACGGGAGCTACGTCGGCGCCGGCGTCTCCGGGACGTTCCTATGGATCATCGGCGTGCTCAACCTGCTCGTCCTGCTCGACATCCTGCGCATCTTCCGCGACATGCGGCGCGGCTCGTACGACCGTGAGCGCCTCGAGGAGCGCCTCCTCGACCGCGGCTTCATGAACCGCTTCTTCGTCGGGCGCTTCGCCTCGCGGATCCGCGCGAGCTGGCAGATGTACCCGCTCGGCGTCCTCTTCGGCCTCGGCTTCGACACCGCGACCGAGGTCGGCCTGCTCGCGCTCGCGGCCGGCGTCGCGACGCACCACGTGCCCTTCCTCGCCGTGATCTCACTGCCGCTCCTCTTCGCCGCAGGCATGTGCCTGATGGACACGGCCGACGGCGCCTTCATGAGCCGCGCCTACGGCTGGGCCTTCTCGAACCCCGTGCGCAGGATCTACTACAACATCACGGTCACGAGCCTCTCCGTCGCCGTCGCGCTCGTGATCGGGACCGTGGAGCTGCTCCAGGTGGTCGGCCTCTTGGACGGCCTCGACTTCGGCCAGCTCGGGTACGGGATCGTCGGCCTCTTCGTCGCCACCTGGGCAGCGTCGGTGCTCGTCTGGAAGGTGCGCCGGCTCGAGGAGCGCTGGGGCACGCTGCTCGACCGCGCCTGAGCCGTTTCTTGGGTCCGCCGCGGCGGTAGGTCTTCGGCGTGGAGCCGGAGCAGATCTACGCCCGGGCACGCGAGGAGGGGCGCCGCCGTCTCGCCCGGCCCGTGGTCGAGCTCGTCGCGACGGCGCTCGTCGGCGGCTTCCCCTTCGACGTCGCCTTCGGCGTCGTCGCCTTCGCGCTCGCCGCCGGCGCGGTCTCCGGCTCGGTGCGGCCGGAGCTCGCGCACCTCGTCGGCGCGCTCGCGTTCGGAATCGGCTTCGTCTTCGTCGTCGTCGGCAAGTCGGAGCTCTTCACCGAGAACTTCCTCGTCCCGATCGCCGGGCTCGAGCGGCGCAGCCGGGCGTCGTGGCTCAAGCTCGCGGAGCTGTGGGTCGGCACGCTGCTCGTGAACCTCGTCGGCGGCGCCGCGTTGGCGATCATCCTGACGAGCAAGGGCGTCCTGCCGCGGTCGAGCCACGCCGAGCTCGTGGGGCTCGCCGAGCGGCTGACGTCGCACTCGGCGGCGGCCGAGCTCCTGAGCGCCGTCGTCGCCGGCGCGCTGATGACGCTCATGACCTGGTTCGTCGAGGGCGCGGCCGAGTCGACCGGGGTGCGGATCGCCATGAGCTGGATCGTCGGCGCGCTGATCGCGCTCGGCACCTTCAACCACGCGATCGTGAGCACGATCGAGCTCGTCTTCGGGATGCGCTACGGCGCGGCCGTGAGCATCGGCGACCTGTTCAGGAACCTCGGCCTCGCGGTCGGGGGCAACCTCGTCGGCGGCCTCATGCTCGTCACGTTCGCGCGAACGGCGCAGGCCGTGGGCGCGACATCGTCCTGAGCTTCCCGGCGGTGCATGATTCGCGGTGCAGTCGTGACCGCCCAGCGCCCGTACGCGGAGCTCGTCCGTGAGGCCGAGAAGGCCCGCCTGCTGCTCGACGCCGCGCGGCAGCTCGGCGAGACGCTCGAGCCCGAGCGCGTCTACACCCGCTTCCGCGAGCTGCTCGCCGACGTGGTCGAGCACGACGGCGTCATCGTCTCCTCGTACGAGGACACGGACGGCCTGATCCGCTGCGACTACGCGTGGTCGGACGGCGAGAAGCTCGACGCGTCGCGCCTGCCGCCGCTCCCGCTCAACCGCGAGGGCGGTGGCATGCAGAGCCGCGTCATCGTCACCGGCGAGGCAGCGCTCTTCAACGACGTCCCCGACGTCGTGGAGCACGAGCCCGGCGTCTACTACGACGTCGACCGCGAAGGGACGATGCGCAAGATTCCGGACACCGGGCCGCCGAAGACGCGCGCGGCGATGATGGTGCCCGTCAAGCACGAGGGCGCGGTCGTCGGGGTCGTGCAGCTGATGAGCGACCGCGTCGAGTACACGGCCGAGCAGCTCGAGCTCGTCGAGGGGCTCGTCGGCCAGATGGCCGCGGCGGTGCGCATCGCGCGCATGCGGAAGGAGCGGAGCCGGCTCGAGGCGGCGGAGGCCGCAGCCCGCGCGGTCGCGGCCGAGCGCGAGCAGGCCGCGTCGGTGCTCGAGGCCGTGGGCGACGGGATCTTCCTCGTCGACGAGGACGGCTGCGTCCGGCTCTGGAACCGCGCCGCCGAGACGGTGACCGGCCTGCGCGCGGACGACGTGCGCGACCGCCCGCTCGCAGCGGCGCTCGATGGTTGGGCGGAGCTCGTCGGCCGGATCCCCGTCGCCGAGGGGGGCTCGTCGCCTCGATCGGTCACGCTGCCGGTGGCGGTCGGAGGCAACGAGCTCTGGCTCTCGTTCGTCGCCGTGCGCGGCTCGGCGGGCGTCGTCTACGCCTTCCGCGACCTGACGAGCGAGCACCGGCTCGAGGAGGAGAAGACCGACCTCGTCGCGACGATCTCGCACGAGCTCCGCACGCCGATGGCCGCCGTGTACGGCGCGGCCGAGACGCTCCTTCGCCGCGACGACCTCGACCCGGAGCGGCGGGGCGAGCTGCTCGCGATGATCGCCGCGCAGGCGACGCGCCTGACGGCGATCGTCGAGAGCGTCCTGCTCACGTCCCGGCTCGACCGCGACCTCGTCGCCGTCGATCGGGAGCCGGTGGACGTCGCCGGGCTCGCCCGCGCGACCGTCGAGGCGATGCGGCCGCAGCTGCCGCCGTCGCTCGAGCTCGACCTCGAGGTCGGGCCGGAGGAGGTGCGGGCAGCGGGCGACGCCGACCGCATCCAGCAGGTGCTCGTGAACCTCCTCGACAACGCCGTCAAGTACGGCGAGGGCAGCCCGGTCACCGTTCGCGTCCGGCCCGTGAACGGCGTCGTCTGCCTGTCGGTGCAGGACTCGGGCCCGGGTCTCGCGCCCGCCGAGCAGGCGCGGATCTTCGACAAGTTCTACCGAGGCGGGCCGCAGCTCACGCGCGGGGGCGGGACGGGGCTCGGGCTCTACATCTCGCGCGAGCTCGTGCGCCGGATGGGCGGCCGCCTCGACGTCCGCTCGCAGGCCGGTGCCGGCGCGACGTTCGTCCTCGAATTGCCTCGCGCCTGACCCAGCGCCGTCCGGTCCGGCTGGTACCAAGTCGGCGTGCGGCGGGGACGCGAGGGGAGATAGTCGGTGCGCGTGCGCTTGGTGCTTCAGCTCGCGCTCGCCACGGTGGCGGCGATGCTGTCGCTCTACTTCTGGCTGCGCGCGATCGGCGGCGAGCCCACCGCTCCGGTGGCGCAACAGCCGATTCCGCGCTTCGAAGGCCACATCGTCCACGCAGTCGTCGTCCGGCCCCGGGCCCACCCGCACGCGGCGACGCGCCACCAGCGTGTGCGCGCCGCGCACGTCACCCTGCGGCTCGCGGCGTCTCGCACCGCGGTCCCGCGCCCTGCGTCGTCGCTCGCCACGGCGTCCTCGCGCTCCGGCGGCGCCCCGTCCACGCCGGCCGCGACGCCCCCCGCCAAGCCGACTCGGCCGGTCGCCTCGCCGCCTCCGCCTCCTCCGCCACCGCCGCCTCCCCCTGGTTCGCCTCCGCCGTCGAGCCCGTCCACCCCCTCCGGGAAGCCCTCGTCGCCACCGCCTCCGCCGCCTCCCCCTCCTCCACCGCCGCCGCCCCACTCGTCACCTCCGCCTCCGCCGCCACCCCCTCCTCCGCCACCGCCACCGCCCCCGCCGCCTCCTCCACCTCCGCCTCCGCCCCCTGTCGTCAACCCACCGGCCGCGCCTCCTCCTCCGTCCACGAAGCCGGGCTGGGGTTGCGGCGACACGAACCACACGCACACGGGGCCGCCCGGGAAGAACGGGAAGGGCGGAGGCTCTCCGTGCTGAGCGGCGCGCCGCCGCTCGAAGAGCCGCTCCTCGTCCTACGCCAGTCCCGGTGGTTCGCGCGGGCGCCGAAGCGCGAGACGATCGTCGTCTACGCCGACCGCATCGAGCACCTGCGGCCGGGCTTCGTGTCACGCACGCGAATGGTCACGGTTCGGTACGAGCAGGTCGCGCAGGTGCGGCTCGACCGGCGCCTGGTCTGGAGCGCCCTCGCCGTCGGCACGACCGGCGGCGCCGACTTCGTGATGGACGGCCTGCGCCGCGTCGACGCCGACGCCGCGAAGGCGAAGCTCGACAAGCTGATCGCCGACGCCCAGGCAAGGGTATCGGTCACCGACGCGCTCGAGCGTCTCGGCAACCTGCGGGAGAAGGGGCTCCTCACCGAGTTCGAGTTCCTCGCCGCGAAGGGCGCCGTCTTCCGCAACGCGGCTTGAGCTCCCGGTCACGCGCTTCCCTCATTCGGGCGATTTAGATCTGGCCCGACCTCGCCTACGGTCGAAAAAAGCGGCCAAGAGGAGAGGAGATTGACGGATGCTCGAGACGATTCCTGAGCTGGAGGTGGCGGACCTCGGCTTGCTGACGAGGTTCGGGAGCGGCGTTTCGGCGTTGAGCCCGTTCGAGGGAATGCGCGAGAGCCGGGGAGCTCGACGCGACACGGGGGGAGCTCGGCTCGGTGAGTTGCTCGTGAGCGAGGGCATCCTGTCGGCCGACGAGCTGGAGGACGCCCTGACCGCTCAGAAGCAGACCCGGCCGCGGAAGCCGCTGGGTGAGCAGCTGCTGGAGAGCGGCGTCGTGTCGCCCCCGCTCCTCGTCCGGCTGCTGGCCAGCCAGTGTCAGCTCCAGCTCGAGGAAGAGACGGGCTTCGGCAACGGGCTACGGCGGGCGATCGAGCAGCGCCACACGGAGCGCGCGCGGCCGGAGGAGGAGAGGGCAGTCGAGCCGGTCGAGGCTCCCGCTCCCGCCCCCGCCCCGGCACCCGTGCCTGCTGTGTCAGAGGGCCCGCGCCTGCTCGGCGAGCTCTTCGTCGCCCAGGGGCTCCTGACCGACGAGCAGCTCCGGTGGGCGCTCGCGGAGCAGGCCGAGAGCGGACGCCTGCTCGGGGAGATCGTCGTCCAGCACGGCCTTGTCTCGATGGTGGCGCTCGTGAACGCGCTCGTCGAGCAGCTGCGGGACGGGCCGCAGTGACGAAGGCGGACTTTCCCTGGCGGCCCCTCGGCGAGCGCCTCGTCGAGCGGGGGTTCATCGTCGCGAGCGAGCTCGAGGCGGCGCTCGCTGAGCAGCAGCGGACGGGTCGCAAGCTCGGCGAGCTCCTCGTCACCCACGGGGCGCTCACCGGCTCGCAGCTGACCCGGGTCCTGGTCGAGGAGGCGGGCCTGCGGCTCGAGGACTCCGCGCCGGAGGCGGCGCCGGTCGAGACCCGGGCAGAAGGCGAGCCGTGGCGGCCACTCGGCCGCGTCCTCGTCGACCGCGGCGCGATCGCCGAGGCCGAGCTCGAGGAGGCGCTGCTCCTCCAGCGCGAGAGCGGGCGGCGGCTCGGCGAGATCCTCGTCGAGCGCGGCTTCGTCACCGCGCAAGCGCTCGTCTCGGCCGTGATCGACCAGCACGGCCTGGAGGAGGAGACGCCGACGGGGGCCGTGGTCGCCGCCGCGTCGTCGTGTGAGGAGACGTACCAGGTCGAAGACCACGGCTCCGACGAGGCGCGGGTCGTCTTCCGAAGCGGGGCGTTCCTCGACGCCGTCGACTTCGCATTCGAGTACCTCGAGGCGGAGAGCCCCGAGCGGCTGCGGATCTTCCGCATCCTCGGCCGGAAGCGCGAGGAGGTCTGGTCGTACGGGCCGGAGACCGCGGCCGAGACCGAGGGAGAGCCGCACGATCTGCTCGAGGTCTACGGCTACGACGTGCTGCGCTGGCGCGGCCCGGGCGGTTGAACTCGACTTTCGTCTAGTTGGAAAACCGCGCCGACATCGGGATCCTTGGGAGCGCAATGCGTGTCGCTCTCCTGGTCGTGGTCGCCTCGCTCTCGGCGCTTGCGATCGGACCGGCCGCGTCGGCCGCCGGTTCGGATCAGGCGGTCACGTACCAGATCGACGTCGCGCACAGCGGCGTGCAGGCCGAAGACCAGCTCGTCCCGCCCTTCGGGCGGCGCTGGACGGCGACGCTTTCAGGCTCCGTCTCCTATCCGCTGATCGCGGACGGCTACGTGTACGTGACGGTGCAGGGCAACGGCGCGCAGCTGTACGCGCTCAGACAATCCGACGGAAGCACTGCCTGGTCGGCCTCGATCCCCGGCACCTACTCTTGGGCGAGCGCGGCCTACGACGGCGGACGGCTCTTTGCGGTGAACTCCGACGGCGTCCTGCGCGCGTTCGCGGGCGATACCGGCGCATTGCTGTGGACAACGCAGCTGCCGGGCCAATACATGTTCACGTCGCCCCCCACGGCGAGCGGCGGCGTCGTGTACGTGAGCGGAGCCGGTTTGGGCGGCACGCTCTATGCGGTCGACGAGCTGACCGGCGGCGTCCTTGCGACGCAGTCCGTCGAGAACGGCGACCACAGCTCGCCCGCGCTGTCCGGCAAAGCCGTCTTCGTCTCCTACGCGTGCAACCAGACCTACGCCTTCGCACTCCAGAGCCTCACGCCGATCTGGCACTACTCGGGTCCCTGCGAGGGCGGCGGCGGCAAGACGACCGTCTACGCGAACGGGAACCTCTACACGCGCGACTTCTTCGGGAGCCTCATGTTCGACGCTTCGAACGGCAACGTGATCCGAAGCTACGCGCCGGACCGGAGCTCTCCGCTTGCTCCCGCGGTCGATGCGAGCACCATCTACCTGCTGAACCAGCCCGTCCTGTCGGCCCAGGCGATCAGCGACGGATCCGTCTCGTGGACGTTCACCGGCGACGGGCAGCTCGACACGGCGCCGATCGTCCTCTCCACCTCGAGTGGTGAGTTCGTCCTCGTGGGCTCGACCACCGGCCAGCTGTACGCGCTGCGTGCCGCGACGGGCGCCGTCGCCTGGCAGACGAACGTCGGCTCGGGGGTCGACGGGCCGGACGAGCAGAACGTCGCCGTCCTGGGCGGGCTCGGCGCCGGACAGGGCCTGCTCGTCGTGCCTGCCGGCTCGACGGTCTCCGCCTACGTCAGCGACACGACCGCGCCGACGATCACCGTCCCGGGCACCATCACGGCCAAGGCGACGTCGCAGAACGGCGCCGCCGTGACGTACTCCGTCTCTGCGAGCGACCCCGACGACACGGCCACCGTAAGCTGCTCGCCTGCCTCCGGGAGCGTCTTCCCGGTCGGCTGGACGACGGTGTCGTGCACGGCGACCGACACGGCGGGGAACTCGTCGAACGCAAGCTTCCTCGTCGTCGTGAGCGCGCCCGGCGCGGACTGCAACCTCGCGCACTACCCGACCTCGAAGGGCGTGCTGAACCTGAAGAACGCGAACCTGAGCGGCTGCTATCTCCCCGGCGCGAGCCTCGTCGGCGCAAACGCGCAGAGCGCGAACCTCACCGGCACGTACCTCGACCACGCGAGCCTGAGCGGCGCGAACCTGACGCAGGCGAGCCTCCAGGGCGCGTGGCTCGCGAACGCCGACCTCTCGAACGCGAAGCTGAGCTTCGCGAACTTGAGCGGCGCGAAGACCACCGGCGCGAGCTTCAGCGGGGCGTCCTGGAGCAAGACGGTCTGCCCGGACGGCACGAACAGCTCGAACGACGGCGGCACCTGCATCGGCCACCTAGGGCCGTAGCGGCCCGCCGGTCCTGAAGGGCGCGACGGGCCGCCGACGGAGCGTGGCTTACGGCGAGTAGACGAACGCGTCCATCTCGAAGCCCGGGAAGTTCGGGTCCGGGCCGCGGATGTCCGTCCAGCTCGGATGAGCAGTTCCGGCCGTGGCCGTGATGCCGTTGTAGTCGCCGATGAACTGGCCGCTGAAGAACGAGTCGCTACCGGGCGACGACGACGCCGTCGAGACCTTCGTCACCGTCGTGCCCGTACCGGTCACGTGCGCGACCCACTGGTCGTACGTCGACGTCCCCGCGTTGATCTGGCTGTAGGAGACGAAGACGCCGCCCGAGCCGTCGCCGGTGATCGCCGGGAAGAACTGCGAGCCGCCGGTGTTCGAGACGATCTGGGCGGCGTGGGTCGTCGTCCACAGGTACGCGCGCCCGACGCCGGTGTCGTAGGACGTCCAGGTCACCTGCGGCTGGCCGCCGACGACCGTGAGCGCCGGGAACGAGTTGTCGCGGAAGCTGAAGCCGGGCAGCGGGCTCGGCAGGTCGGTGAAACCGGCGGGGCTGATCGTCTGCACCGCCCCGAAGCTCCCGCCGCTGTAGTGGACGAGCTTGATCGAGCCGATGGTGGACGACGGGGTCGGGTACTCCTCCCACGTGATCCAGAAGCCGCCCGAGCCGTCGCCCTGGATCGACGAGCCCTGCGAGTTCGTCGAGCCGGGCACCGACAGGATCGTCGTCGGGGCGACCGAGCTCGGCCCCTGCGGGAAGATCGCGACCTTGATCGGCGACGCGACGTTCACGCCCGAGCACGAGCCGTACTGCGTCCACGAGACGAGGACGTTCGAGCCGCTGAGCGCGATCGCGGGCTTGTCCTGGAACTGCTTGCGCGAGTTCGCCGCGATCTGGAAGTACGTCCAGGCGCCGGTGGACGGGTTGCGGCGGAGCAGCTCGACGCCGCCGACCGAGCAGTTGTTGAAGTTGAAGAAGAGCGACGAGTAGTAGACGACGCCGCTCCCGTCGACCGCGAGCCCGGGATCGCCGCCGCCGTTGTTCGAGTTGTGCGGAAAGACGTCGATCGGGCCGTTGTCGTTCCAGGTCTTGCCGTCGCTCGAGGTGTAGTAGCCGTTCTGGCCCTGGCCGTTGTACGAGTTGTAGTCGTTGGCGCCCGCGACGTAGCCGCCGGCCGGGTTGGAAGCGATCCACGTCTCGTTCACCGGCCGTCCGGTGCCGTGGCAGTTCGCCTTCCAGTTCGTCGCGCCCGGTGTGGCGCACGTGCTGAGCGCCGACGCGGGCGGGGCGCCCGGCAGGTGGGCCATCTTCTGGACCACCCCTGAGACGTGCGGCCCGCGCGCGATGGGCGTCGGTTCGTCCGCGAGGGCGACCGAGCTAGAGATCACGAGGGCGAGCACCACTGCGCCAAGCGCGAGCGGCGCCCGCATTCCCCACTGCTTCACGATGTACCCCCTCCTGTCCGTCGACCGATTACGGCCGCAGAGGGCCTACTGTTTCACGAACGAAAACGTGAGTCAACGAAGACTCCGAGTAGTCCGCCGCGCCGAGGATGGCGTAGTGCCCCAGGCCGATCTGGCTTCCTCTGACGTCGTCAAACAGCGTGGCGGGCATGTCCGCCCCGGGCGCTCGCCTGCGCTATCCGATGCCGAACTTAGTCTGACGCTGCCTGGGGTCTATTCCAGGCTGGAGCCGAATAGCTCGAGACCCGCGCGATCACGGGGGTGAGAGCTAGGAGGGCAGAGGCCGGGGCCGTCCGACTTCGACCGGTTGGCGGCCCCGGCGCTCTCGGTGGAGCCTCTGCGCTCGTAGGCTCCGTCCAGTCGCATCCATAACGTCTGCCGTGCTCTCCCGACCGGCTACCCCTCGTAGCTCAGTGGATGTGGTCTCTGCCCAGGGGATCCAGAGCGCCGAACTGGTCATTCGGAGGTCGCTGGTTCGAATCCAGCCGAGGGGATAGGTCGGTCGGGGGAGCGCCTTTGCATCGTCACGCTGCGGTTGCGAGCTTAGTAGCATCCGTTTGCTGGTTCGATCCGACTGTTTCGGATCCTTGCGGATCGGATCGGATCGATGCGGAAAATAGCGAGGCGGTCGGACGGCATTGGCAGAGGACGACAAGGATCGTTTCGACATCCGAATGTCGCCGGAGACGGCAAAGCGGTTTGCCGAGCTTCGTGACTCTGTACGAGGTGTCGGGCACTCCAAGCCGACGCCGAAGACGCTGATCTCTGCGTTGATCCATGCCGAGAAGCGCCGCGGAAAGCAGCTCGAGGACGAGCTGCTCGTTCCCTTCCGCATCGAGAATCCTGACGCCGACTAGCGTCAGGCCGAGCGGTTTAGCCGCGTGCTCAAGTACTTCCAGCACGCGTGAACTAGAGCAGTCGTCAGCGCAGGTCCTTGTTCGACTCCATGTCGAACCACATGGCGAAGAGCGTGAACTGCGAGCCGAAGATCAGGAGCAGCGCCACGAGCACCACCGTCGCCGCGGTGATCTGGTTCCCCAGCGCACGCAGGACGATCTCCGCAATGCCGAGCGCCAGACCCAGGAAGCCCATCAGGAAGCCGAGGACGTAGAAGAAGACGAGCGGGTGGAAGTCGCGGATGACGTACTTCTCCTTCATCCGCCAGAAGAAGCCCTTCATCAGGAGCCACGAGATCGTCGGCACCACCTTCCGCAGCCGGATGCCGCTTCGCTCGCCGACGCCGTAGATCGGCCGCGACGGGAAGTCGCGCACCCGCGCATTCCAGACATTCAGGTGCACGAGCAGGTCGTTCGGGAAGCCGTAGCGCTTGTAGACCCGGTCGAGATCCAAGAGCTGGAGGATCGGGAGACCGATCGCCGTGTAGCCGGCCTGCGAGTCGGCCACGTGCCAGTAGCCGGAGGCGATCTTCGTCAGCAGCGAGAGGACAGCGTTCCCGAGGTAGCGCGTCCGCGGGATGAGCTGCCACGCCTGGCCGGTGAAGAGCCGGTTCGCCTTGTGGTAGTCGACCTCGCCGCGCGCGACCGGGAGCGCGAGCGCCTCGAGCTCCTCCGGATCCATCTGGTTGTCGCCGGCCATGACGCAGGTGACGTCGATCCGCTCCTCGAGCGCGCGCTGGTAGCCGGTGACGATCGCGGCGCCGACGCCCTCGTTTCGCTCGTGGACGATCACCTCGACCTGTGGGTCGCGGAGGGCGCGCGCGGCCTCGGCGGTGCCGTCCGAGGAGGAGTCGTCGACGACGAAGATCCGGTCGACGAAGGACGGGATGCCCGTGATCGTCTCCGCGATCAGCCGCTCCTCGTTGTACGCGGGCACGACGACCGCGACGCGCTTGCCCTCGAGCATCCGCCCGCGGAGGCTACAGGGCCGGGCGGCGGGCGAACCGGCCCGCGAGCGGCTCCCACAGGAGCGCGGCGACGATGCCGAGCAGAAGGCCGAGGAACGCGCCCACGACCGCGGAGTTCCGCTTGCTGCGGGCGGTCGTCTTCGTCCCGACGGCGCGCGTGAGGATGCGGCCGCGCTCGACGGTCTTCGCCTGCTGGAGAAGCGGCTTCGTCGAGAGGAGATCGGCCGTCACGACCGACCGGCGCTGCTCGGCGATGCCGATGATCCCGATCGCTGCCAGCTTCTCCGCGCCGCTGAGCGAGCCGAGGAGCGACTGCTCCTGCGCGAGTCGCTTGTCGAGCGACGCGAGCTCCGCTTCGTCGGCCTTCACCTGCGCCGTCAGCGTCGCGATCTTCGCATTCACGTATTGGGCCGAGATCGTCTGGACGACGATCCGCGCGAGCTCGTTCGCGGCGAGCCCGGCCTTGCGCGGCGACGGCGCCTTGACGGTGATCGCGAAGAGCGTGTTCGGCGCGCCCTTCGTCGTCGTGCCGCCGGCGGCAGGCGTCGCCGAAACGGTCATCTGGCTCGTCTTCAGGCCGGCGTCGCGGGCGACGCGCTCCCTCGTCGACGCCGCGAGGACGATCTGGCGCACCGCGGAGGCGTTCGTCTGCACGCTCGGCAGGATCCCGCCGCCGACCGCGAGCGGCGTCCCCAGGCTGACGACGGCCTGCGCCTGGTAGGTGCTCCCGCCGCCGACCGCGACCAGGTAGCCGATGATCGCGCCCACCACGAGGCCGACGACCGGCAGCCACCAGCGCGCCGCCACCGACGCCCAGTAGCGGCCGAGGTCGACCTCGTCGTCGTGGAGGTCGGGCGGAGGCGGGGCGGGGCGCCGCGGCGGGGACTCGCGCTGGACGCTCATCCGGCGGCGACTCTAGCCGAGGCCCAGGACCACTGTTCGCTCAACCCGTCCTCGAGCCGGACGCGCGGCGCCCAGTCGAGGCCGGCGCGGATGCGCGAGACGTCGGCCGACGTGCGCCGGACGTCGCCGGCCGCGGGAGGCCCCGAGCGGACGTCGAGGCGGCGGCCGGAGATGCGCTCGAGGGTCGCGATCGCCTCGCGCATCGTCGCCTCCTCCCCGCCGCCGACGTTGTAGGTCGCGCCGGCCGGCGCGCGCTCCATCGCCGCGATCGTCGCCGCGACCGCGTCGGCCACGTACGTGAAGCTCCGCGACTGCGAGCCGTCGCCGTAGAGCTCGAACGGCGTCCCCGCCGCGAGGGCCTCGACGATGCGCTCGAGGGCCATGTCCGGCCGCTGCCGCGGGCCGTAGACGGTGAAGTAGCGGAGCACGACCGTGTCGCGCCCGAAGCTCGTCGCGTACGCGCGCGCGAGGTGCTCCGCGGCGAGCTTCGTGATCCCGTACGGCGAGAGCGGCCGCGGCGGCGTGTCCTCCGGGGTCGGGTACGTCTCGGCCTCGCCGTAGACCGACGACGACGAGGCGAGGACGACGCGCGCGCCGCCCGCCGCCTCGAGCACCCGCTGCGTCGCGAGCACGTTGTGCCGCACGTAGTCGGCGAAGACGGGCCCGAAGCTGCGCACCCCCGGCTGGCCCGCGAGGTGGAAGACGCCGTCCGCGTCGCCGAAGTCGAGCTCGTCCTCGGCCAGGTCGAGCCGGGACACGTCCAGGCCGGCCGCGTTCTCCTCCTTCCGCGCCGGGTCGTAGTAGTCGGTGAAGGCGTCGATCGCGACCACGCCGTGGCCGGCCGCGCGCAGCGCCTCGACGAGGTGCGAGCCGATGAAGCCCGCGGCGCCCGTGACGACGTACCTCACCGGCGCGGCACCATCCCGTAGACCTTCGTGTACCCGACCAGGTAGAGCCGCTTCGAGTCGGCGACGACGGGCGAGTACTTCCCGTCCGGGAACGTCCAGACCTGGCGGCCCGTGACGGCGTCGAGCGCGTACGTGCGGCGGGAAAGAGTCGCGAAGTAGACGACCCGGCCGATGATCGTCGGCGACCCGGAGATCGGCCCGTTCGCGTGGAACCGCCAGCGCACGTCGCCGGTCGCCGCGTCGAAGCAGTAGAAGTTGTGGTCGTAGGAGCCGGCGTAGACACGGCGGTTCCAGACGGCGGGCGAGCTGTAGACGTAGCCGCCGGTGCCGTGCGACCAGCGCAGCTTCCCGCTCGCGGCGCCGTAGGAGTAGACCTTCCCGTCGGTCGCGCCGATGTAGACGCGCCCGTAGCCGACCGCCGGGGTCGAGTAGAAGGTGCCGAGGCTCCCGAGCCGCGACTGGGCGGAGGCGCGCCAGATCTCGTGGCCGGTGCGGGCGTTCAACGCGTAGAGGTGCCCGTCGTAGGAGCCGACGAAGAGCCGGTTGCCGAGGAGCGCGACGGCGCCCTTCACCTTGCCGCCGGTCTGGAAGCTCCAGCGGATCTTGCCGGTGCGCTCGTCGAGCGCGTACACCTTCCCGCGCCAGTCGCCGACGTAGATGCGCCGGTTCGCGACGAGCGGCGAGGACTCGGTGGGGCCGATCTTCGTCGTCCAGCGCGGCTTGCCGTTGCCGACGGCGAGCGCCGCGACCATGCCGTCGAGATTGGAGCGCGTCTGGTTGCACGCGCCGCGGTTCATGAAGCTCGCGAAGACCGTGTTGTGGTCGACGTCGGGCGAGGCGGCAGTGCAGCGATGGGTCGCGAACGTCCAGGCGCGCTTCCCGTTCCGCGTGCCGACGGCGAAGAGCGTGCCCGGGTTGTTCGCGAAGTAGAGGCGGCCGTAGCCGACCGCGGGCGGGAACTCGAGCAGGTTTCCCCCGCGGGCGACCCAGAGCTTGCGGAAGGGCGGCCGCAGGTGGATGTCCTCGGCCACGCGCTGGCGCTGGTCGTCGCGGCCGTACGTCGGCCAGGGGACGCGCCGGAGCTCGGCCGGCGTCCGGTGCGGCGTCGTCTGCGTCGTCACGAACTCGACGCTCGCCGAGCCGTGGATGTTCCGGGACTGGTGCTTCTTGTAGAGCACGTACGCGACGGCAGCTCCGCCGAGGAGGACGACGAGGGCCGCGCCGCCGAGGAGGAGAGGCCGCCTCATGCGCCGCGCTCGAGCTTCATCGCCAGGCCGGCCACGCCGTCGCTGCCGTCCACGCGCACGCGGTCGAGGGTGAAGAGCGAGCCGGGCCTCGCGAAGCCCTCGTTCGTCGTCGTCGCGCCGAGGAAGCCGGCGGCCCGGACGGCCGCGACCACCGCGTCGTCGTAGCGCCCGGACGGGTAGCAGAAGAAGTCGACCGGCTGGTGGAACCGGCGCCGGATCGCAACGCGCGAGCCCGCCACCTCGTAGTGGAGCTGCGCGGCATCGACGGTCGTCAGGTCGGGGTGGGTCATCGTGTGCGCGTCGATCTCCCAGCCGGCGGCGATCAGCTTCCGCACCATGGCGGGCCGCGTGCCCCAGACGGGCTGGAGGTTCCGCACCTCGAGGTTGAGCACCCCCGGCCAGCGGCGCGCGCGGAGCGTCGGCAGCGCGACGGTGAAGTCGCTGTGGTAGCCGTCGTCGAAGGTGAGGACGACCGGCTTCGGCGGCAGGCGGTGCGCGCCGCGCCAGTAGTCGTAGACCTGCCGCAGGGTGACCGCGTGGTAGCCGTGCGCGGCGAGCCACGCGACCTGGGCGCGGAAGTCGGCCGGCTTCACGTACAGAGCCGGGTACGGCGCGCCCGGGGGCGGCGGCGCGAGCACGTGGTACATGAGGATAGGGACGGGTGCGTCGTGTGGGCCCTCCGGCGGCGGCGGCGCGCTCGACACGGTGGTGCGGGTCGACCGCGTCCGCCTCCGCGGCGGGGCCGTCCTCGAGTGGCCGCGGAACGGGAGCCAGACGAGGACGCCCGCGGTGGCGAGAACGCCGAGCGCGGCGAGGACGATCAGCAGGCGGCGCACCGCGGGAGAGGCTATCGCCGCGGCCTACCGGAAGAGCTCTCGACGGAACGCCGCACGGAACGGCTGCGCGAGCTCGAGCGCGTAGGTCTTCGACACGTGCCCGCGGTCGATCGCGGTGATCGTCCGGTTGACGACGAGCGGGCAGAGGTAGCCCATCGAGCCGGTCGGATGCGCGCAGAACCAGGGCAGCGTCGAGATGTACCCGACGCCGTTCCGCTTCGCGGCGGCCGCGATCGCGGCCTCGGTGCGGAGCTGGACCGGCGTGCCCGCCGCGGCGCAGGTCTTCATCGTGGCGCCGGGCGCGAGCAGGCAGTCGACCGGGTCGCGGGTCTGGTTCGGCTCGTCGCCGACGACGATCACGCTCGCGGAGGAGCGCTTCAGCGCGAGGCTCAGCGCGCCGATCGGCTGCACGGCCGCAGGCGGATTGAACGCACCGAGGCGGCTCCCGATGATCAGCGTGACGTCGGGCCGGAGGAGCTGCGCCCGCCGCCGCGCCCAGCGGAACCAGCCGCCGCAGTCGTCGCTGCCCGGCCACGTGCGCGGGATGCAGCGCACCTTCACGAGCGGGATCACGGCCCAGCCGTCCCGCTGGGCCAGGGCCAGGATGGTCGGCATCCACATCTCCGCGTGCGAGTCGCCGATGACGACGATCGTCTTGCGCGCGCGGGTCGAGCCGAGGCGGCAGATCTTGCTCGACGTGCCGTAGCGGCTCGGCGTGCAGCCGTCCGGGAAGAAGTAGAAGTCGCTGCGCAGGCTGCCGACTGCGGGCGCGAGCGGCGAGGGCAAGGGCGCGCCGCGCTCGGACGCCCGCACCGCGGTGACGACCGCGGGGAGCGGCTTCTGCGTGGCCCGCCGGAGCGCGACGGTGGCCGGGTCGAGCAGCGGATGCGGGACGGCCGCCGCCGCCGTGCCGCCGACCGGGCGCACGATCACGAGGGCGAGCGCCGCCGCGACCGCCGCCGAGGCCGGCCAGAGGATCCGCGCCGGCACCTGCGCGCGCCGGATCGGGTTCTCGACGAGCCCGTAGCTCAGCATCGAGAGCCCGAGAGCGCCGAGGAGGAGCAGCAGCTTCACGCCGGTCGAGAGATCGTGCCCGGCGTACTGGACGGCGATCGTCAGCACGGGCCAGTGCCAGAGGTAGAAGGCGTACGAGCGGTCGCCGACGAACCGGAGCGGCGCGGACGCGAGGATCCTGGCCCGGCCGCTGGCGGCGATCACGAGCGCCGCGCCGACCGCCGGCAGGAGCGCCGCGTAGCCAGGGAACGGCGTCCCGCTCGAGAACGCGACCGCGGCAGCCCCGATCGCGGCGAGGCCGAGCCAGCGGACGCGCACCGGTAGGCGCGGCCGGACGATCGCGAGCGCCGCGCCGAGCGCGAGCTCCCAGGCGCGGGCGAAGGTGGAGAAGTACGCGGCGTTTTCGGCCGCCCGCGTCAACGCGATCGACCACGCGAGCGACGCGCATCCGAGGACGGCAACCACCGGCAGGAGCCGCCGCCGCCGGCGGAGCAGGACGAGCGCGAGGAGCGCCGGCCAGACGAGGTAGAACTGCTCCTCGACCGAGAGCGTCCAGAAGTGCAGGAGCGGCGACGGCGGCTGCCCCTGCGCGAAGTAGTCGCTCCCCTGCTGCGCGAAGTGGACGTTCGCGCCGAAGGCGGCAGCCCAGACGCTGTCCGAGAGCACCTGCCGCGCGCGTACGAAGTTGAGGAGGTGCGACGCGGCGAGGTCGGTGACGAGCAGCGTCAGCGCGGCCGCCGGGAGGATCCGCCGCGCACGGCGCGCGTAGAAGCGACCCAGCGAGACGCGTCCGCGGCGCTCGGCTTCCGCGAGCAGAAGCCCCGTGATCAGGTAGCCGGAGAGGACGAAGAAGACGTCGACGCCGACGAAGCCGCCGCCGAGGAACGGGACGCCCGCGTGGCCGAGGACGACGAGCAGCACCGCGACCGCTCGGAGACCTTGGATGTCGTCTCGGTGCGCCGTGCCCGCCTCCGACGCGAGGCTACGCCGCGTGCTTTAGCGATTCCTGAGCAAGAAGTTCGCGATCTCGGGCGAGTTGTTACGACCGACTCCGTGTCTCTGCTCCGAGCTGTGCAGGCGTGGACCGTCTTCGGGTACCCGTTTTCGGTCAGCTCTATTGCGTCCGCAGCCCATGGCGTCGCTCGGGGCCGGGCGCTCCGGCTCGTCTCCGCCTTGTGCCCGTTCTCGGCCTACGGCTGAAGTGGAGGCACGCGAGGCACGCGTGGCCGGCGTCGCAGGTAACGAAAGGCGGCGAGCCGCCCTGGGTCGTCCCAATCGATTAGGTCTTTAACGACGCCCTCTAGAAGAGATACGGAATAATCAAGTTCCACTCGCTGCTCTGGCATGACGGTGCCCTCGCTCTTGATCTGCGCCGCCTCCGCCATTGCGCGCAGCTTCCCTAGTGTCTGGTGAATCGTGAGCAGCCTCAGCCACGTGAAGCTGTCGACGGTTGCGGCGAGCGTCGTGCGATGCTCCACCCAGACGTCAGTTGAGTAGGCCTGGTTGACGCGATGAGGGCTGACCCAGGTGCCTTCGTCCCGCGTGCGCTTGGCCGAGATCCATGCGTCGCCAAGTTCGTTGGCTAATAGACGGAGCGAGGCTCGCTTAAGGCGTCGCTCGCGGGCGCGGTCGAGCGCGTGCTGCGTCAAACCGGTTACCACCGCTCCTACGAGCACACCCAGCAGCCCGAAAATCGCCGTCACCATGCAAGGACCGTACTCGGACTGAACTTAAGTCTGCGTCTGCTGTGCCGCCAAGAATTTGTACCGACGAATGAAACAGTGGACAATGACGGCTAGATACGGATTCGTAGGAAGGCACCCTCCTGTGGATACGCTCGGAGGAAGCCAGGACGTGTCTGGAGATGGCGACGTTCTCCTCCTCGCCTGAATCGACGTGTGACCGGCCTCCTCTTGGGTTTCTGAATCCTGACGACGCCCGCCCGCGAGGGTCCGAGCCGGGTGCCGACGCGCAGCAGGCGCTGCGGAAAGTTGCCCACGCGGGCGGCACTGTCCGCGCCACGCGGCCGGCAGACCGTTACGGGATCACGCCGAGCGGGACGCGCGCCCGCTTGCCCGCGGAGTTCGCCGCGACGAGCGCGGCCGACCAGCGCCCCGGCGGCAGGCGCAGCGTCCTTGCCCCCGCGAGGCCGCGGCGGCCGAGCCAGAGCGTCACGTGTCGACCGCTCCGGGCAAGGAGCACGCGCAGGTCGAGCCACGGCGTCCCGGGGTCGGTCGCGCGCCAGATCAGGCGCCGGCCGGCGGCCGAGGCGGTCAGGGCAGGTGCGGTCGTGTCCCAGGCGACCGTGATCGGCGGCAGCGGGAGAGACGCCTTGTTTCCGGCCAGGTCGACGGCGTTCAGCGTCGGCTGGTACGCGCCCGGCCGGAGCGACGAGCCGGGAGACCAGTAGAACGTATGCGAGCCGTGGGAGACCCAGGCGGTCGTCGCGCGCCCGCCCGCGGTCACGGTCACGCGCGAGCGCTTCGAGAGCCAGAAGCGGATCGGCGCGGCGTCCTTGTAGCCGTCGGCGGGGCGGGGGTAGAACGTCCCCGGCGCCGGCCCGACCCGGAAGATCGGCGGCTGCGTGCGGTACGCCGTGAACCGCGCCGAGACGTCAGCCCACGGCCCCTCGGGATGCCGGGCCGCGAGCTTGTTCAGGAGCTGGATCACGTACGTGTGGTAGTCGAGCGGCGACTCGTCGCCGGCGAGCGAGTAGAGCGACCAGTAGCCGGTGTCGAAGCGCGGCAGGAGCCGCTGCGCGCTCGCGAGCATCGAGGCCGCGAGGGTCACGGCGGAGGCGTCGGAGGTCTCGGCGGCGTAGTCCTCGAGCGAGAGGATCGCCTGGAGCTGCGCGTTCAGCACGACCTCGCGGTCGAACGAGTAGAGCCGGATCCACGGCCCCTGCGCGAGCTGCTGCACGAGGCCGAGCTGGACGGCGTGGAAGATCGCGACGGAGTCGTTCAGCAGGTCGGGGTCGCCGGTGAGGGTCGAGGCCCGCGCGAAGGCTTGAGCCATGACCGCCTGGGCCATGCCCGAAGTCCAGGGCGGCCGGCCGCCGCCGAAGGGGAAGTAGTACTCGAAGCGGAGCGCGCCGCTCCCGGGGACGCCGCGCGCGGCGAGGGCGAGCGCGAGCTGCTGCGCGCCGTCGATGTCGCCGGCGGCCACCTTTGCGTTGAGCGCGCCCGCGTCCGCGAGCGGGTGGAGCTGGAAGCCCTGGCCGGGGAAGAAGCGGTAGACGACGCCGTCCGCATCGGAGATGTCCTTCTTCCCGGCCGGGACGGTGTGGTTGCCGAACCAGCTCGCGTTCGTCTTCAGCATCGAGAAGAGCGCGTAGGCGCGCGGGGAGGTGTAGACCTTCCACTGGAGCGCGACGTCGTGGAGAACCGCGCCGAGGTTGCGCTCGCGCCCGCCGCCGAGGTTGCGCAGCGTCGCGTACGAGCTCCGGAGGTCGGCGCGGTACTCGGCCGCCTCGTCGGTCGTCAGCGAGCCGTTCGCGACCGCGCGGTCGAGGCCGCGGCCGACGAGGACGACGTCGCCGCGCTCGGAGGAGCGCGCCGCTCCCGGCACGAGGAGGACGAGCGCGGCAGCGGCCAGGGCCGCCCGCCTCATCGCCGCGCGCGCCGGGGCTCGACCGCGTAGAGGCGGGAGTATCCGTGCAGGAGGAGCCGGCCGCCGTTCCCGGACACAGGCACATAGTGCCCGTGCGGGAAGCGAAGGAGAACCCCGCCGCTCCGCGCGTCGACCCCGACGATCCGGTGCGCGAAGCTCCCCGCGTAGGCGACGCCGTCGACGACGACCGCCGCGCCCGAGATCGGCCCGCCCGTCCCGACCTCCCAGAGCACGTGGCCGCTCGCCGCCGAGACGCAGTAGAAGACGCCGTTGTACGAGCCGAAGAAGACGCGCCCTGCCCAGACCGCCGGCGACGAGTAGACGTACGAGCCGGTGTGGATCGACCACAGGCGCCTGCCGCGCGTGGAAAAGGCGGTGAGCGAGTTCCCGTCCGAGGAGGGGACGAAGACGCGGCCGTGGTCGACGGCCGGCGTCCCGTAGATGCGGCCGTTCACGGAGACGCTCCAGCGCAGCCGTCCCGTGCGCGCGGAGAGCGCAAGCAGCCGCCCGCCGTAGTCGCCGATGAAGAGCGTGCCGCCGGCGAGCGCCGCGCTCGAGGTGATCTTGTAGCCGCCGTGGTTGACCCAGCGGACGCGGTGGCGGCGTAGGTCGAGCGCGTAGACGTTCCCGTTCCAGGAGCCGAAGTAGTCGACGCCGTCGCGCACGATCGGCGACGACTCGACCGGCGAGCCGACGGTGTAGTGCCAGAGGAGGTGCCCCGACGAGCGATCGAGCACCCACACGTGGCCGTCCATCCCGTGCGCGACGATCTCGTCGCCGACGACGGCCGGAGAGGCGGCCATCTTCCCGTTCGGCGTCTCGTGCTTCCAGGCCACCGTGCCGTTCCGCATCGAGATCGCGCGGACGGTGCCGTAGAAGTTGCCGATGTACGCCATCCCGTCGGAGACGACCGCGGGGAACTCGATCAGCCCGCCGATCGCCCGGCTCCAGACCACCCGGAAGGGCGGCCGCACCCTGATCCGCGTCTGCGCCTGGGTGCGCGTCGGCGTCGCGCCGTAGAACCGCCACTGGAGGCGCGGCTGGTAGATCCGGAACTGGGTGAACGGCCGCCGGCGGAATCCGACGCGGTGCGTCGCGGTCGTGTAGCGGCGCTTGCCGACGGTGACGAGAAGCGAGGTTCGCCGGCGGACGCGCAGGTACACGACGCCGTGACGGTTCGTCGTGCCCGAACTGTGCCCGAGGCGGACGCGGGCGCCGCGGACGACGCGCCGCAGGTCGCCGTCGATCACCGTCACCATCACGCGGTGGAAGCGCAGCGTGGGCCGCTTCTTCACCACGTCGCCCGGCCCGTGGAGCGCGGGCTTCTGCGCGGTCGGTCGGCTCGAGCCGCAGCCTGCGGCTACGGCTGCAACGACCGCGGCGAGGACGATTGGGTTGAGAGCTCCTCGGAGAACGGCTCGAGGGTACCGTCCGGCGCGGTCGTCAGGGCGAGGTGGGAGAGGAAGCGCGTCATCACGACGCCCTCCTGGAACTCGCCTAGGCGGGGCTCCGGGCGCTCCCCCGCGGCCAGCGCGAGAACGAGCTCGGGATAGCGGCCGCCCGCCGCCTGCGGGAGCGGGAAGGCGCCGCCGAAGCGCGGGTTCACGTCGGTGATGCGGTGCCTGCCGTCGGGGCCGCGGAAGCACTGGAGGGTGGCGACGCCCTTCAGCGGAATCGCCTCGGAGAGCCGCCGCGCCAGGTCGATCAGCGTCTCGTCCTTCACGGTCGTGCCCTTGATCGACTCGCCGCCCTTGGACTCGATCATCGTGCGCGGGATCGCGTTCAGGCACCGCCCGTCGAGGTCGCAGATCAGGTCGATCGAGAACTCCTTCCCCGGGCAGACCTGCTGCACCATCGAGTCGACCGGGGTGCGGGCGAGCTCGAGCTCGAGCGCCTCGCGGTCGCGCGCCTGGTGGATGTGCCGCGACCCGTAGCCGCGCCGGGCCTTCACGAGCACGGGGAACTCGAGGTCGTTCGGGATCTCGTCCGGAAGGTACGTCGCCGGCGAGTCGAAGCCGAGCTCCTCGAAGAGGGTGTGCGCCGCGTACTTGTCGCTCATCCGGTCGACGACGTCGACGTCGGGGAGGAGGACGAGGGCCGGCTCCAGCTCGTCGCGCGCGCGGGCGAGCTTCAGCTGGTCCATGTCGGCGAGCGGGACGATGACGTCGACCCCGTGCGCGCGGACGAGGTCGCGAAGCGACGGGATGTAGCCGTCCTCGTCGAGGCGGCCGACGAGCGCGTAGCGATCGGCCTTGTAGAGCGTCGGCGCGTAGCGGTCGACGTCGACGGCGATCGTGGTCGCGCCTGCCTCGCGGAACGCGGTGACGATGTCGACGCGCATCCCCGAGCAGGTGAAGAGGACGGTCGGCACGCGTGGGAGCGTATAGATGCGCCCGTGCGCCGCCTCGTCCTGGTCGTCGTGCCGCTCCTCGTCGTCGCCTGGGCGGCGGTCGCGGCGCGGTTCGTGCTTTGGCCGGTGCAGGACTCGCCACGGCACGCAGACGCCGTCGTCGTGCTGGCCGGCGACCACCTGCGACTCGGGAAGGCGCTCGAGCTGATGGCGCGGCGGGTTGCGCCTACGCTTGTCATCTCGGACGGGGTCGCGCCCGGCTGGCGGGTGGCGAACCGGCTCTGCCGCCGCGGGGGCGGCCGGTTCCGCGTCGTCTGCTTCCGGCCAGACCCGTACAGCACGCGCGGTGAGGCGCGCGCCGTCGCGCGGATGGCCGCGGCTCGGGGGTGGGGCTCGGTGGTGGTCGTGACGTCGACGTACCACGTGACGAGGGCGCGGCTCCTCTTCGACCGCTGCGTGGACGCTCGCGTGCGCGTGACCGGCGCGACCTATCAGCGGAGCCTGATCCCGCTCGAGGTCTTCCTGGAGCCGGCGAAGCTCGCCTACGCGCTAGTCGTCGCCCGCAGGTGCTGAGCCGGGGCCAGGCCAGCCTCCGGTCTCGCCCTTGTACGTGCCGGTGAAAACGGCGAGCGGGGTGCGGAGCAGGATCTTCAGGTCGACCCAGGGCGAGCGGTGCTCGACGTACCAGACGTCGAGCTCGATGCGCTCGTCCCACGGCAGCTTCGTGCGACCGTTAACCTGCGCCCAGCCGGTGAGGCCGGGTTTCACGTCGAGGCGGCGGCGCTGGCGCGGCGTGTACTGCTCCACCTGGTAGCGGAGGGTCGGCCGCGGGCCGATGAGGCTCATGTCGCCGCGGACGACGTTCCAGAGCTGCGGCAACTCGTCGAGCGAGAGGCGGCGGAGGAGACGGCCCGTCCGCGTGATGCGCGGGTCGCCGCGGTTGACGGCGAAGCCGGCGCCCTGCCCCTCGGCGCCGACGACCATCGTCCGCAGCTTGAGGAGGTCGAAGTCCTCGCCGCGGCAGCCGACCCGCTGCTGGCGGTAGAGGACGGGGCCGCGGTCCTCGAGCTTGATCGCGAGCGCCGCGGCCGCGAGCACCGGGCACGCGAGCACGAGCCCGAGCGATGCGCCCACGACGTCCGCGGCCCGGTTCATCCAGCTCCCGACGCAGTAACAAGTCTCCGATTCAGGGCTACGATGCGCGCACTTCTCCCCGCCGTTCGGGCGTCCGCGTCCGAACTGGCGGGGATTGGGTTTCGCGTCACAGATGCAGGCGAGCATGGATTTAGCCGCGGCATGAGTCGCAACTTAGCTCTGCCGCGCCGGCCTCAGGCGCCGCCCGGCCAGAGTGCTAGCTTCGGACGATCGTCCTCGCATGGTCGGTCTACCTCTCACCGTGGGCCTGGTCCGCAACCGATTGGGCAGGCCTCACCTGGGTGATCCTCGCCACGGCGCTTCTCGTCGCCTGGCGGCAGGCGGTTGAGGCGCGACGACTGCGACGAGATCAAGCGCGACCGTTCGTCCTGATCGACTTTCACCCACTCTTCGGGACGATCATCGAATTGAGGATCACGAACACCGGAAGGACGCTCGCTCGAGATGTCAAGTTCGAATTCGACCCGCCTATAGCTAGCACCCACGACACCGAACACAGCCGTGGTCCCGTGAAGGACCTCAACATCTTCACGAACGGTATTCCGTTTCTTGCCCCAGGCCGCGAGATCAAGCTCTTCTTCGACCGCTTCCCGCCGCGTATTGAGCAGCAGCTTCCGACGGCCTACGACGTGCGCGTCTCCTACAGCGATAACGAAGGCGAGAAGTACGCTGACCCGCTCGCGCTCGACCTGGAGATGTACCTCGGCACCGGCGGCGTCACGATCCACACGATCCACGACGTCCACAAGCGGCTTGAAGAACTCGTCCGGGAGATCAAGGGATGGCGACAGGACGAGTCGCGATGGCATTGGCAGGAAGAGAATCCGCGCTAGAGCAGCGATCGTCCCACGCTCCGCCCCGTGAGCATCCCGAGAGCCCTCAGAGGCCCGGCCCTTTCATTTATGGACACGGCCGAAGTAGGAGCTGAGGGATTCAGCGGGTTCCCTCCGCCTTGCCCCACACCGCCGGCACGCCGCGGCGGAGGTAGTTCCCCAGCGCGACCACCGTCGCCCACGTCACCAGCGTGTAGTAGCGCGGCAGGCCGGGCCGCGCGGCCGCGGCGCCGAGGAACGCGAGCTGGCCCGCCAGGGCCAGCCGATACACGCCGCCGAGCGGCGCGAGCACCGCGCTCGACCCGAGCAGCGCCAGGTGCAGCAGCCCGCTGCCGTAGCGCAGGTGTCGATGCGACACGATCTCCACGCAGTAGACCGGGTCGAGATTCCGCAGCATGTCCCCCTCCGCGACGATCAGCCAGCAGTGCTCGAACATGCGCACCTTGCGTGCGTACTCGTCCTCGATGTCGCGCGAAGGCTTCTCGAACGCGATCGCCTCCGGCTCGTAAACGGCGCGCCGGCCGCGCTGCACCATCAGGTACGGGAACGCAAGGTCGTGGCCGAAGCGCGGGTCGACCTCCACGTAGTCCTCGCGCCGCACCGCGTAGATCGAGCCGTTCCCGCCCGTGACCGAACCGAGAGCGGACTCCGCCGCACGGACCGCGAGCTCGTAGCGCCAGTACACGCCCTCGCGGTTCGTGCCGTCCGCCGCCTCGAGCCGCAGCTGCCCGCAGACGTACGCGACCTCCGGATCGGCGAGGTTCCGCACGAGCTTGCGAAGGGCCGGCGCGGCCCACACGCAGTTCGCGTCCGAGAAGGCGAGCACCTCGCCGTCCGCCTCCCGCACGGCGAGGTTCTGCGCGGCCACCTTCCCTCCGCGCGGCGCGCGCACCAGGCGCACGCGCGGCTCGCGGGCCGCGACCGCCTCGACGAGCTCGTCCGTCCGGTCGGTCGACGCGTCCGAGGCGACCAGGACCTCGACGAGGTCCTCCGGGTAGTCGAGCCCGAGGAGGTTCTCGAGCCGCCGCTCGATCACGTCCTCCTCGTCGTGCGCGGCGACGATCACGCTGACCCGCGGCGCGCCGCCGCCCTTCCGCACCGGCCGCGCCCGCACCCGAGCCGCCAGAGCCGCAGCCGCCGGGTAGCCGGCGTGGGTCCAGAGCAGGGCCCCGAGCGAGCCCCAGAAGAGCGTCTTCGCGAACCGCACCCGGGTATAGTCGCCTGCGAGCGCGATGAGGCTCGCGCCTAACCGCCCGCACCTGGGCTGATGGCCTCTACGGACATGTTCGGAGGTGCGGGATGGATGCGATTCAACTTGCTGCAGCGCTGGCGGCGGTCGTGCTCGTCGCGAGCATCGTCTCGGTCGAGGCCGGCGTCACCGTCGCGCTCGTCGAGCTGACCCTCGGCGTCGTCGTCGGGAACGTCTTCCACCTGCACTCGCAGGACTGGCTCGACTTCGTCGCGTCGTTCGCGTCGATCGTCCTGACCTTCCTCGCCGGGATGGAGGTCGACCCGAGCTACATGCGGCGGCGGCTCGAGGCGTCGCTCGGCATCGGCATCGCCTCCTTCGTGGGCCCGTTCGCCGTCGCGTCGCTCGTCGCGTACCTCGCGCTCGACTGGACCGTGCGCGCCTCGCTCATCGCCGGCACGGCCCTTTCGACCACGTCCCTCGCGGTCGTCTACGCGGTGCTCGTCGAGCGGGGGCTCACCGACACCGCGATCGGCAAGCTGCTGATGAGTGCAACCTTCGTCACGGACCTGTGCACCGCGCTCGCGCTCTCGGCGATCTTCATCAAGCCGAACCTCTGGTTCCCGGTCTTCCTCGTCGTCTCGCTCGCCTTCGTCCTGGCGCTGCCGCGGATCGCGCCCTGGTTCTTCGGCCGCTACGGGAACCGCGTCATCGAGCCGGAGATCAAGCTCGTCTTCGCGTCCTTGCTCGTCCTGATGGTGCTCGCCGACGCCTCGAACGGACACGCCGTCCTGCCGGCCTTCGTGCTCGGGCTCGTCATGAGCCGTCACTATGTGGAGCACCGGGAGGAGCAGAAGCGCCTGCGCGTCGTGGCGTTCGCGTTCCTGACGCCGTTCTTCTTCCTCAAGGGCGGCCTGAACGTCTCGCTCGGCGCCGTCTTCGCGAACCTCGGCATCCTCGCGATCCTCGTCGTCGCGAAGCTCGCGCCCAAGCTCGCGTTCGTCGCGCCGCTCGCCCGCCGCGCGGCCCCGCGCCACGCCGCCTTCGCGACGCTCCTGATGAGCACCGGCCTCACCTTCGGGACGATCTCGTCGCTCTACGGCCTGAACGCCGGGATCATCGACCGGACGCAGTTCTCGCTGCTCGTCACCGTGGTCGTCCTCTCCGCCGTCGTCCCGACCGCGATCGCCGAGCGCGCGTTCCTTCCCGACGCCGACGAGGAGCGCCGCCTCGACCGGCGCCGCACGTACGCCCAGGCCGAGGAGTACGTCTAGCCTCCGGACGTGCCGGCCGGACGGCGAACGGACGCCCGCACGCTCGCCGGGTTCGTCCCCGACTGCGTCGTCCTCATGACGCGCCTCCTTCGCGACCCGCGCGTGCCGCGGCGGAGCAAGGTGCTGGTCGCGGCGCTGATCCCCTACCTCGCGCTGCCGTTCGACCTGATCCCCGACTTCATCCCGGTCGTGGGGCAGCTCGACGACGCGATCCTCGTGGCGCTCGTGCTCCGGAGGGTCGTCCTCCGGACCGATCCCGAGCTGCTGCGCGAGCTCTGGCCCGGCCCGGAGGCTTCGCTTCAGATCGTCCTTCGCCTCAGCCGGAGCCGCCGTCCGTCTTCGCGCGGGCGATGAACTTGTCCGCGATCGAGCGCCCGAGCACGAGCGCCTCGTCGACGTCCTCCGGGTAGTGGATGCCACCGTAGACGCGCGCGTCCGCGACCTGGCGCGCAAGCCGGTTCAGCGTGTCGCCCGCCTTCGGGAAGAAGTACGTGAGCAGCTTCGCAGCGTCGCCCGAGAAGGTCGGGTGGCCCGCCGGATAGGACGGGAACGACGGCGTCGGGATGAACGGCGTCCACACGTTGCGGAGCGGCGCGAGCGACGGGTCGGCCTTGACCGCCGCCTCGCTGTAGACGCGCGTCCGGTCGGCCGAAAGGCGCCAGATGGCCGTGATCGGCCGCACCTGCCAGTAGTGGTACTTGAGGCCGAACCACGTGATGACGGAGTCCTCCTGGCTCGCGCCGAGGTACGCGAGCACCCGCGCCGCCTGCCGGTCGGACACCTTGTACGACTTGATGTACGTGAGCGCGATGTCCATCCAGTGGCCGGGCGGGGTGAACGTCCCGGGCTCGTCGTCCCAGAACTGCGCGATCTGCTTCTGGTCGTCGGTCAGCGCCGCGCTCGTGTCGAGCACCGCGTTCACCTGTCCGATGAAGGCCGGCGAGCCGTAGGGCGACGGCGGCGGGATCGTGTCCAGGAACGAGTGGTAGTTCGGCACGACCCAGGACTTCCAGAGGCCGACCGCGCCGCCCACCCCCGGCTCGTAGGCGAGCGGCGTCGGCTGCCAGAACTGGTCGCCCGTGAACGGGCCTTCGGAGAAGCCGGACGCGCCGTGGTTGTCGGCGTCGCCGTGCGCGAGCGCGAGCTCGGCGATCTTGTGCCCGAGCGCCCGCGCCTGCGTGAGGTCGCTCGGATACGCGATCCCGGCGACCGCCTGCGCGCGCAGCGACTCGCTCGCGAGCGTGCTGAACGTGCTCGCCGGCTCGTTCGGGAAGAGGTAGGGCAGGACGACCTCCGCCGCTCCCGCGATCGCGGCGGACGCGGGCGCGTAGGAGCTCCGGCCGGTCACCTTCACGAGCGGCTTGATCCGCTTGTCGAGCCGCCACGGCGCGGGCCGGCCGCGCTTCGCGAACGCGAGCCGCGAGTCGTCGGCGGCGATCACCGCGTCCTCCATCACCGTCCCGAGCACGCCGACGACGCGGGCCGCGGGCGCGACGCGCGGGCGGTAGTCGACGATCATCTGGAGCTCTTCCTGCATCCACGGCACGACGGAGGGCTGCTTCACCCACTTGGCGACGAGGGCGCGCTCGGCCGGGGTGCGACGGCGCTGGTACGCGAGCAGCGTGCGCAAGTCACGCTTCGTCCGCGCCGAGCTCGCCGAAGGCGGGGGCCCGAGCCGGAACTGGCTCGGCGAGGAGAGCAGCCACGGCTTCCACGTGACCGGCGAGGCGGCATTCGCGGTTGAGGCAGTCCCCGCGACCGTGACAAGCGCCAGAACGAGCGTCCTACGCAGCGTCATACCTTGGGCTCCTTCAACGTGACGAGACGGTTGAGCTCGAGCTTCGTGTAGGTCTGGCTCGTCCCCGACGGCCAGGTGATCCGGAGCGACACCCGCTTCGCGCGGCCGAGGCCGAAGTGGGCGACCTTGTCGGCGCCCGAGCTCACGCTCGTCGAGCCGCAGAGCACCTCGCGCGTGAGCTTCGCCCGGCCCGCGGTGACGACGATCCGCGCCCCGCAGCCGTCGCGGTTCGAGGCCGTCCCGACTGTGTTCACCTCGAGCCACTTGTCGCCCCTGAAGGGCGTGACGTTCTCGTACAGGCGCGGGCTGCCGTTCTGGTCCACGACGAAGAGGTCGAGCCGCCCGTCGCGGTTGTAGTCGGCGACGGCGACGCCCCGGCTCTGGCCCGGATCGGCGGCCCCGCTCGGCGCGCTCAGGTCGAGGAACTTGCCGTCGTGGGCGTTGACGAACAGCTCGTTCGGCTGCGCCGCGAAGCGCTCGCCGTACCAGACGTTGAGCGTCCAGAGGTAGCCGGCGCCGACGTAGAGGTCCTCCCAGCCGTCGAGGTTGAGGTCGCCGAAGGTCGCGCCCCACGTGGTGTTTCGCTGGTCGACCTGCTGGAAGGGGCGCGCGACGCCGGCCGGCGAGGCGACGTCGGTGAACGTGCCGTCGCCGTTGTTGCGCAGCAGGCGGTTCGCGTTGATGTTCGTGAGCGCGAGGTCGAGCCGGCCGTCGCGGTTGTAGTCGCCGATCCCGACGCCCATCGTGTTCATCGAGAAGGCGGTGTGAGACGCGACGGAGACGTCGGTGAACTGCCATGCCCCGTTCGCCGCGGCGCCGTCGTTTCGCCAGAGGTGGTTCCGGTCGGGCTTCGAGCCGAGGAAGTCGTTCGCGAGGTAGAGGTCCTGCCGGCCGTCGTTGTTGTAGTCGAACCACGCGCCGAGGAAGCCCGCGCCGAGCGTCGCGTTCGGCCCGAGGAGCGACGTCACGTCGGTGAAGGTGCCGTCGCCGTTGTTCCGGTACAGGTGGTCGGGCTCGTACTCGAGCGCGGTCAGGACGTTCTTGCTCTGGTCGGAGCCGGGGCAGCGTGCGTGGTTCGCGACGTACAGGTCGAGGTTCCCGTCGTTGTTGTAGTCGACCCACGAGCCGCTCATCGAGTCCCACTGGTCGTCGACGCCGGCCTGCGGGGCCACGTCCACGAAGTGGCCGGTGCCGTCGTTTTTGTAGAGGCGGTCGGGCCCGTCGTTCGCGACGTAGAGGTCGGGATAGCCGTCGTTGTTGTAGTCCGCGAAGGAGGCGCCGAGCGCCACGCGGCCGCCGTCGTCGACGCCGCGTGCCGCGGCCTCGTCCGTGAACCCCGCCGCGCCGTGGTTGATGAAGAGCTGCGGCGGCAGGTCGAGCCGCGTGACGTAGAGGTCGAGCTTGCCGTCGCCGTTCACGTCCGCCCACGCGGCGCCGCTCGACCACTCGCCGCACGGGTCGTCCGGCAGGTGCGTCGTCAGGCCGAGCTTCGCGGTCACGTCCTTGAAGACCGGCACCTGGAGCGACGGCTTCGTCACCTTGAAGAAGAGCGGCTTGCCGACCTGCTGGTTCTTGAGCGTCGGGACGATCTCGTAGCGGCCGAGCTTCGCGAACCACTGCGCCGTCGTGACCTTGCCGGTCAGGCCGAGGCTGCCGCCCGGCGGGACGGCCGCGAGCTGGCGGCTGAACGGGATCGCCTTCGAGGCCTGCCCGACCGGCATGACCGTGAAGGTCACCTCGTCGGTGAGGGCGGCGTCGCTCGAGACCGCGGCCGCGAAGGCGAACGGGCGCCCCTGCGCCACCGACGGCGACGCGGTCGGCTTCAGCCTCACCGAGACGACGGCATGCGCCAGGCTCGGCAGGGTGAGGGCGGTCGCGACCGCTGCGCACGCGAGCGCACACGCGCAAGGCCCTTTCGTCGATCTCGGCATCTTCCTCTCCCGTCTCACGTGCCCTGCGGCGAACCGGCGGAGCCTATCGCGCTCGTCCGACGACTCAATGCACCGAGCGTTCGTATCGGTGCCGTCCTCTACCATCGGCCCGTCTCGTGGACGCTCCGCGCTACTCGTTCGTGATCCCGGTCTTCGACGAGGAGGAGACCCTGCCGGAGCTCGAGCGGCGGCTCCGCGCCGTGCTCGACGGCCTCGACGGCCCGGCCGAGGTGATCCTCGTCGACGACGGCAGCTCCGACCGGAGCCCCGAGCTCCTGGCCGAGATGAGCCGCCGCGACCCGCGCTTCAGGACGATCCACTTCACGCGCAACTTCGGCCACCAAATGGCGATCACGGCCGGGCTCGACCGCGCGCGAGGCGAGGCCGTCGTCGTCATGGACGGCGACCTCCAGGATCCGCCGGAGCTCGCGCCCGAGCTGATCGCCCGCTGGCGCGAGGGCTACGAGGTCGTCTACGCGATCCGCGAGGACCGGCGTGTCGAGCCGTTCTTCCGCCGCGCCGCGATCGGGCTCTTCTACCGCATCCTGCGCCGGCTGAGCGACGTCGAGATCCCGCCCGACGCCGGCGACTTCCGCCTCGTCGACCGGCGCGCGCTCGACCAGTTCCGCGCGATGCGCGAGAACAACCGCTACGTGCGCGGCCTCTTCGCGTGGATCGGCTTCCGCCAGATCGGCGTGCCCTACCGGCGCGACGCGCGCTACGCAGGCGAGACGAAGTACCCGCTCCGCAAGCTCGTGAAGCTCGGCGCGGACGGCATCCTCGGCTTCTCCAACGTGCCCCTGCGCCTGACGATGGCGCTCGGCTTCCTTGTGTCGGGGACGTCGTTCGTGCTCGGAGTCGTCGCGATCGTCCTGCGCATCTTCGGGGTGGGGAACGTCCCCGGCTGGGCGTCGATCGTGGTCGTGGTCTCCTTCCTCGGCGGCGTGCAGCTCGTCGTCACGGGGACGATGGGGCTCTACGTGGCGCGGATCTACGAGGAGGTCAAGGGGCGGCCGCTGTACATCGTCCGCGAGAGCCACGGCTTCGGGGCCACGGACGCGTCGGCCGGGGCGCCGGCTTCCTTGCACCAGACTGTTGCGAAGTAGGGTCGCCGCGCCCGAGCGGCGATTCCGGCTCGCGGCGCTCGCCCTCGGGGCGGTCGCCGCCGTGCACGGGCTCCTCTACGTGCCGTTCATCTCGCCGCACACGACGATGGACACGCCGACCTACCTCGCGCCGGCACACGCGATCCTGCACGGGAGCTACACGACGCCGCTCCCGGCGCTCGACTCGACGTACCTGCGGATCCCGGCCTCGGCGGTCGGGGCGCCCGAGCGGCAGACGATGCGGACGCCCGGCTACCCGCTCCTGCTCGCGGCCGTGGGCGGCGGCAAGCCGGGGCCATCGCGCGACGTCCTCTACGTCGTCCAGGCCCTCCTCTGCGGCGCGGCGACGTTCCTGCTCACGCTGACGGCGCGGCGCCTGTGGAACGAGCGGCTCGGGCTCCTCGCCGGCGTGCTGTACGCCGTCGACCCGTACTCGAAGCGGTACGTCTCGATCGTCCTCACCGAGGTGCTGGCGACCTTCCTTGCCGTCGCCGCCGCCTACGCGTTCGTGCGCGCGCGGCAGGAGCGCTCGGCCGCCTGGTGGGCGGCGACCGGCGCGCTCGTCGCTGCGCTCACGCTCACGCGGCCGCTCTTCGCGCTCGCGATCCCGCTCGCCGTGCTCGCGGCCTTCGTCACCCGTGCCTGGCGCGGCACGCTCGCGCTCGCGGCCGCGACGGTGCTCCTCCTCGGGCCGTGGCTCGGCTGGACGAACGCTGCGACCGGCAAGCCCGTCCTCGCGAGCTTCGGCGAGGGCTGGAACCTCCTCCTCGCCGCGCACGGCGAGGGGCCGCGCACGACGGCCGAGGTCGAGTACTCCAAGGACTACTCGCGCGAGTTCAACTCGGTGCACCGCTTCGCGCCGAGCGCCGAGGCCCTGCGCACCGACCCCGACGCGCACCCGCACTACCTCGTCCGCGCCGACGCCGAGCAGCGGCGGATCGCCTGGCACGTCTACCGGCGGCGCCTGGGGCACGAGCCGCTCACCGTCGTCGGCGAGGTGCTCTACCGCGCGGCGTTCCTGTGGAGCGCGCACCGCGACTGGTACCAGCCGGCGGGCGGGCTCGGCCTCGTCGCGCTCGAGCTCGTCTCGTGGATCACGATCGCTATCGCCGCGGGCGGCGTCCTGCTCGCGCTTCGCCAAGGCGGGCCGGCGCGCGACCTCGCGCTCTTCCTGCTCGTCTTCACGCTCGTGAACGCGATTCACCACGTGGAGGCGCGCTACTCGGTGCCGGTGCGCGGGCTGGAGCTCGCGTTCGCGGCGCTCGCGCTCGGCGCGCTGCGGCCGCGGCGAGCATGAACCACGCGAGCCAGACGGGGATCGTCGCATCGTTCCCGACCGCGAACAGGTAGGACTGCGTGAAAGCCAGGACGAGGCCGGCCGCGAGGACCCCCGCGGCGGGCGGCGAGAGGCGGAACCGCCCGAGCGCCCACGACGCGGCCGCGACGAGTAGCGCGAGGCCGACGAGGCCGAGCTGGAGGAGCGTCCCGATGTACGAGTTCTCCGGCAGGCCCGCGTTGAAGAAGTAGTAGCGGTCGACGAAGGCGCGCTCCTCGGTGCCGAATCCGTAGCCCGTGACCGGCCGCCGCTCCCACGTGTGCAGCGCGCCCGCCCACGCCTGCGAGCGACCGCTCGAGCCGAAGAGTCGCCGCCGGATCGACGGGTGCGCGCCGTTCTCCCGGCCGATCTCCTGGCTCAACGGCAGCGCGCGCTCGGCGTTCCGCTCGACGGCCGGAGAGGTGGGGGTGGAGGCGGACGCCCGCTGGGCCGGCTCCGGCAGGGCCTTCGGGAGCTGGGTGATCCAGACGCCGAAGCCGAAGGCCGCCGCGGTCGCCGCCGCGAGGACGAGCCGGCGTCGGCCGCGCGTGGTCGCTCCGACGAGGACGAGCGAGCCGACGGGCGCGGCGATGAGCGCTCCCCGCGAGGCCGACGCAACGACGCTTCCCGCCAGGAGCGCCAGCGTCGCCCCCGCGAGCGCGCGGACGGCGACGCGGCCGCCTTGAAGCGTCAGCCAGAGCGCGAGCGGGACGCCGAGCGCGAGGAGCATCGCCGCCGTGTTCGGGTTCCCGCCGAGGCCCTGGTAGCGGGCAGGCGACTGCGTGTCCGCGGCCTGGACGGCGTCGCCGTGCGCGAAGGCGAGCACCGCGAGCCCGCCGAGCGCGAGCGCCGTCGCGCCGAGGAGGATGCCGACGAGGACGGCGCGCTCGACCTCGGGCCGGGCGGCGGCGAGGCTCGCGAGCGCGGCTCCGGTCACGATCAGCGCCGCGAACGCCGTCGTGCGCCGCGCGGTCAGCGACGGGTCGACCGACCACCCGGTCGAGTCGTAGGCGAGGGCGAGCAGCCCGAACGGCAGCGCGTAGGCGAGGAGCGGCAGCCGGCGGCGCGCAACGAGGAGCGCGGCCGCGACCGACACGGCGCCGAGCACGGCGAGCATCACCCACCGCGCCGGCCTGCCGACGAGGATCAGCTCGCCCACCGACGACGAGGCGAGCGAGACCGCGAAGATCGTCGCCGCGACGACCAGCGAGAGCGCCGCGCGGGCGATCACGCGACCGGCGCGCCGAGCCCGCGCAGCAGGCGCCGGGCGAGCTCTGGGTCGATCCGCGTCGTCGCCCGGCCCGGATCCTCGCGCAGGCTCGCGATGTGCGGCCCGCCTGGGCGACGGTCGATCGCCTCGGCCACGCGACCGTCCGCCGTGAAGCAGAGCTCGAGCGCGTACGGGAAGCCGTTCCGCCCCCAGAGCAGGCAGTCGAGGCCGGGGCCGATGTTCACGCGGTAGGCGTCCGGCTTCGGCTTGTCGAGCGGGCCGACGAGCGCGCGGATGCGGGCGATCCGGGCGTTCTCGTCGCGTGCGTGCCGGTGCGCCTCCCACCGCCCGACGGCGACGAGGATCGCGAGGAGGGCGAGCGCCACCAGCGCGCCGGCCGCGAGTCTGGCCCGGCCGCTCACCCGCGTCCCTCGCGACCGAGTGTTCCAGGCCGGCGGCGCAGACGGCCGAGCCGGCAAAGCCGGCACGGCCTGAATGCGGCATCGCAAGCGACGCCGCTCACCCGACGAGCTCGTAGAGGAGCGAGCGGTAGCGCCCGACCGCGACGCGCTCGTCGGCCTCGGCGGTGACGTACTCCCGCCCGCGCCGACCCATCTCGTCGAGGTCGAGCTCCTCGTCGTGCGCGCGGCGGATCGTGGCGGCGACGAGCTCCGGCCGGCCGGGCGGGACGACGACGCCGCAGCCGACCGACTCGACGAGCTGCGCGGTCTCGCTCTCGCGGTCGGCTGCGACGATCACGGGCCGGCCGACGGCGAGGACCCCGTAGAGCCGGCTCGGGACGACGTAGCCGGAGAGCCCGCGTGCGAGCCCGACCACGTGGAGGTGCGCGGCCGAGAGCGAGAGCGGGAGCAGGTTGCGGTTCTGGTAGGGCAGGAAGCGCACCGCATCGACCTCCAGCAGCTCGGCCAGCGCGACGAGCTCGGCCCGCCGCGCGCCGTCGCCGACGATCGTGATCGCGAGGTCGTCGAGGTCGCGGAGGAACGTCGCCGCGCGGACGAGGCTGTCGAGGTCCTGTGCATGGCCGACGTTGCCGGAGTGCATGACGACGAAGCGGTCGGCGAGGCCTTCCTCGCGCGCCCAGGCGTTGTCGCGCGGCTGCGGCGTCAGCGTCTCGGTGTCGACCCAGTTCGGGATTACCTGGATGCGTCCCGGGTCGGCGCCCTTCCGCTCGAGGCGCGCGCGCATCGTCTCGCCGATCGCGACGATCCGGTCGGCGCGGCGGACGTACGCGCCGATCGCGGCGCCGAGCAGCCGCACGACGACCGGGTTCTCGAGCCGCTTCAGCTCGACCGCGACCTCGGGGAAGACGTCCTGGCTGATCACGACGAGCGGCGCCCGGAAGCGGCGCGCGACGAGGAGCGCGACGTCGCCGATCACCGGCGGGTCGGTCATGCAGAGGACGACGTCGGGCGGCTGCGCCGCGATCGCGGACGCGAGCGACGAGCCGAGGTACGTGAGGTAGTTCATCGCCCGCAGCGCGAGCCGTCGCCGGTCGAAGGCGGTCGAAGGCACTCGGACGATCCGGACGCCGTCCCGCTCGAGGCGGCCCGCGCCGTCCGCGTCCCGCAGGCGGCCCGTCACGACCGTGACCTCAAAGTCCTCGGCCAGCGCGGCGCAGAGCTGCGAGAGCAGGTGCGCGGTCGCCTCGACGCCGGGCCAGTAGTACTGGTTGAGGACCAGGACCCTCGGGCGACTCATGAGAGCGAGAAACAGGCACCGCTTGCGGTGCCGTCATCAGGACGGGCGGGTTCCCCGCCCGTCCGTCTGAAATGACCGGTCGACACGACGGAATTCACGCGTCGGCGGAAACAGGCACCGCTTGCGGTGCCGTCATCAGGACGGGCGGGTTCCCCGCCCGTCCGTCTGAAATGACCGGTCGACACGACGGAATTCACGCCACGGCAAAAACAGGCACCGCTTGCGGTGCCGTCATCAGGACGGGCGGGTTCCCCGCCCGTCCGTCTGAAATGACCGGTCGACACGACGGAATTCACGCGTCGGCAGTGAGGGCCACTGGGAGGAATGCGCAGATCCAGATGCTCATCGTCGCGGTGTTCCCCACGGAATAGACGTAGGACTGGACGACGGCGAGCGCGAGGCCGACGACGAGGACGGCGAAGCACGCGGCGGCGAGCCCGCGGTCGGGCGCAGCGCGGACGGCGCGCCAGCCCGCGGCGAGGAGGCACGCGACGAGGACGAGGAAGAGCGCGAGCCCGAACCCGCCGAGCTGCATGAAGAGGCCGACGAAGGAGTTCTCCGCGGTGCCGCCCTCGAAGTCGTAGAGCCGGTCGACGAAGACGTGGTCCTCCGTCCCGAAGCCGTAGCCGAGGAGCGGGCGCGCGTCGGCCTGGTCGATCCCGGCGCGCCAGGCGTCGAGCCGGCCGCTGCCGCCGAAGAGCGTCCGCTTCTGCGCAGGCCGGTACGCGCCGCCGGGCGGGCGGCCGACGTCGTCCTCGAGCCGCCAGAAGCGCTCCGCGTCGTGCGCGTTGTACGGCGCCGCGTACGCCGAGGCCGACTTGTGCGCCTGCGGGTCGTTCGGCGACAGCGGGCTCGGGATCTTCGTGATCCCCGCGCCGATCGCGAGCAGCGCCGCCGCTCCGGCGACGATCGCGACGCGCGTGCGCAGGTCACGCGCCCACGCGACTCCGAGGAAGACGATCGCAGCGAAGCCGGCGAGGAGCGCGCCGCGCGAGCCCGAGGCGACGATCGAGCCCCAGAGGAGCAGGAACGCCGCGGCCGCCGTGAGCCGGCGCGCGCGCGTCCGCGCCTCCAGGCCGAGCAGCGCGGAGAGCGGAAGCGCCACGGCGAGGAGCATCGCGATTGTGTTGGGGTTCTGGCCGATCCCGCGGAAGCGGACCGGGTTCTGCGTCGTCGCGGGCTGCACCGCGCGTCCATGCCGGACGAGGTAGACCCCGATCCCCGCGAGCGCGACGAGCACCGCCCCGGCGAGGACGGCCGCGAGCACCCGGCGCCCGAGGGCACGGTCGGCCGCCGCGGCGAGGCTGAGCGCCGCCGCGGCGACGAGCAGGACGACGAAGGAGACGGCCCGCGCGGCGGTCAGCCGCGGGTCGACCGACCAGAGCGCGGAGGCGAACGCGACCGCGACGAACGCCGCCGCGGCGGCGCCGGTCCACCCGATCGCGCGAACCGGCCGGCCTCGCTCGAACGCGAGCGCGAGCGCGAGGACGCAGACGACGAGCAGGCCCACCCAGCGCAGCGGACCGGCGACCGAGCGAACCGACGGCGACCAGTTCGAGCCCAGCGCGAGAGCCAGGATCGTGGCGGGAATGGCGAAGGAGATGCCGTCCGCGAGCGGCAGGCGGCGCAGGGTGTTCCGCACGGCGGGTGCAAGGATACTTCGCTGCGATGAGACATCCCGAGCGCATCGTGCCCGACGAGACGTCTCCCGGCATCGTCGCGCTGCACCTAAAGCGATACGAATTTGCAGCACCTTTTTGCCGCGGCGGCGAGGTGCTCGACGCGGGCTGCGGCGTCGGCTACGGGAGCGCCTTCCTCGGCGGAGTCGCGCGGCGTGTCGTCGGGATCGACCGGGACGAGAGCGCCATCGCCTACGCCCGCGAGCGCTACGCGCGGCCGAACGTCGAGTTCCGGGTCGGCGACGTGCTCCGGCTCGACGCCGGCGACGCGGAGTTCGACGCCGTCTGCTCCTTCGAGACGATCGAGCACGTCGACGACGCCGGCGCCTTCGTCGCCGAGACGGCGCGCGTGCTGCGCCCCGGCGGCGCGCTCGTCGTCTCGACGCCTCGCGCGCCGGAGACGACCGCCGCGCCGGAGAACCCGTTCCACCGGGTCGAGCTCGCGCGCGGCGACTTCGAGACGCTCCTCCGCCGCCACTTCGGCGACGTGGAGCTGTACGGCCAGCGACGCCTCCAGACCGCGCGGCACCGGCTGATGCAGCGTGCCGACGTGCTCGGGCTCCGGAAGCGGCTGACGTTCCTGCGTCCCGCGTCGCGCCTGCTCGGCACCGCGCCGATGGCGGAGGTCACCGCGGAGGGGATCGTCATCGAGCGCGACGGCCTGGACGACGCGACCGAGCTCGTGGCGGTCTGCCGGAAATGAGCTGCGGCGTCGCTTGCGATGCCGCCTTCAGGCGGTGCCGGCTTTGCGGGCTCCGCCGTCTGCGCCGCCGACCTGGGGCGCCGGTCGGCGAGGGAGACGCGTGAAAGTCGTCCATCTCGTCATCGGCGGCGAGGTCGCGGGCGGGCAGATGGTGGCGCTCCGGCTGGCGCGGGCGGCGCGCGAGCGCGGAGACGAGGTCTCGTTCGTCGCGCCCGAGCGCGGGCCGTTCACCGAGCTCGCCGAGCGCGAAGGCTTCCGCACGGAGATCCTCACGCTCCGCCGCTCCTACCAGCTCGGCGCGGCGTGGCGGCTCGCGCGCCTCCTGCGCCGGCGCCGCGCCGACGTCCTGCACACGCACACGCTCGCCGCGGCGAACGTCCTCTCCCGGCTCGCGGGCGCGGTGGCGCGCGTGCCCGTCGTCAGCCACCTGCACATCGAGAACCACTTCCGCCCGGCGACGCGCCGACTCCTCGCGGGCCTCGACAACGCGACCGCGCGGCTCGCGGCGCGTCTCGTCGCCGTCTCCGAGGACACGAGGCGCGCGTACGAGCGTCAGGGCTACCCGCGCGGCCGGATCGAGGTCGTATACAACGGCGTCGACGTCCCCGCGAACGGCGGCTTCCGGCGCAACGACCCGGCGCGCATCGGCGAGATCGGGCGGCTCTGCGACGTGAAGGGCCAGCGCGAGCTCCTCCAGGCGGTGGCGCGGCTGCCGGAGGCGCGGCTCGTGCTCGCCGGCCGCGACTTGGAGCAGGGCGGCGCGTACCAGGACGCACTCGAGCGCGAGTCGGAGCGGCTCGGGATCCGCGAGCGGGTCGAGTTCGGCTTCCACGAGGACGTGCCGGGGCTGCTCGAGTCGCTCGACGTCGTCGCGCTCCCGTCGTGGACGGAGGGGCTGCCGGTCGTCCTCCTCGAGGCGATGGCGCACGCGCGGCCGGTGGTCGCGACGCCGGTCGGCGGCACGCCGGAGCTCGTCGTCGACGGCGAGACCGGCCTGCTCGTCCCGCCGCGCGATCCGGAGGCCCTCGCCGCGGCGCTTCGGCGCCTCCTCGAGGACCCCGACCTCGCCCGCCGCCTCGGCGAGGCCGGACGCGCGCGCGTCGCGGAGCGGTTCACCGCCGCCGCGCAGACCCGGCGCATCCTCGAGCTCTACGACGAGCTCACCGGCTCATGACGCGGGCGAAGATCCCAGTGACGAATCGACAGGTCAGTTCAGACGGCCGCGCAGACGCGGCCTGCGCGGCCTGATGGCGGCACCGCAAGCGGCGCCTCAGGTAACCGTCGTCATCCCGACCCTCGGCGAGTCGCCGTACCTGCGCGAGGCGATCGAGAGCGCGCTCGCCGAGCGGCCGGCCGAGGTCGTCGTCGTCGTCAACGGTGGCGCCGAGGTCGACGTGCCCGGCGCGCGCGTGCTCCACCGCCCAGAGCCGGGCCGCTCGGCCGCGCGCAACCTCGGCGTCGAGGCGGCACAAACGCCCTTCGTCGCGTTCCTGGACGACGACGACGCCGCGCTCCCCGGGCGGCTCGAGCGCCAGCGCGCCGCACTCGAGGGCGCGTGGTGGGCGCCGCTCGCCTTCGGCCGCGTGCGGGTCGTCGACGGCGATGGCAACCCGCACGACGACTGGAACCGCCTGCTGAGCCGCCGCTTCAGCCGGCTCGGCCGTGCGGTGAGCTTCGAGGACGTCCTGGCCGTGCAGGCGCCGATCTACACCTCGGCGACGATGGTCCGGCGCGACGCCTTCCTCGCCGTCGGCGGCTTCGACCCGGCCTTCGAGGCGTACGAGGACCTCGACCTCTACCTCCGGCTCGCGCGCTCGGGCGACCTCCTCGCCGTCGACGGCGAACCGGTCACGACGTACCGCCTGCACGGCGCGAACACGCCCTCGGTGCGGCTCTACGAGGGCGCGCTCCGCGTGGCCGAGAAGCACCTCCCGCGGACGAGCGGCCGCGCGCGGCGGCTGCTCCTCGAGCGGCGGGTCGACGCGCTCTGGGGGCTCGGCCGCGTCGCCGACGCGCGCCGCGCCGCCGCCCGCGCGCTCCTCGAGGAGCCGGCCCTGCTCCTCCACCCGCGCTTCGCGAGGCGCCTCGCCGCCACCGCCCTGCGCAGATGAGGATCGCCCTGCTCACAGAGATCCCGGCGCCGTTCCGGCTCCCGCTCTTCGCCGCGCTCGCCGCCGAGCCGGACATCGACCTCCGCGTCTTGTTCCTCGCCGCCAACGACCCGCGCCGGAACTACCCCTCGTACCCGCTCGACTTCCCGGCCGAGGTGCTACCGGGGAAGGACGTCTTGGCGCGCGGCCGCTGGCTCGTCGTGAACGTCGGCGTCCTCGGCCGCCTGCGCCGCTTCCGCCCCGACCTCGTCCTCGTCGGCGGCTGGAACCAGCCCGCGTTCTGGCAGGCGCTCCTCTACACGCGGACGGCGCGAGTGCCGCTCGTCGTCTGGGTCGAGTCGACGGCACGGGACGAGCGCGCCGGGCGCGGCCCCGCCGAGGCGGCGAAGCGCGCGGTCGTCCGCTCGGCGGCGGCGTTCGTCGTCCCCGGTCGGGCGGCGGAGGAGTACGTCCGCGGGCTCGGAGCGAAAGAGGTCGCGGTCGCGCCGAACGCGATCGACCTCGGCGTCTTCGGCGAGCGGACGGAGCGGCGTGCCGAGCTCCGCGCGCAGCTCGGCCTCGATCGCGTGACGTTCCTGTGCGTCAGCCGGCTCTCGCCGGAGAAGGGCGTCGACGTGCTCGTCCGCGCCTTCGACGGCGTCCCCGGCGAGCTCGCGCTCGTCGGCGACGGGCCCGACCGCGAGCGCGTTGCGGCCCTCGCCGGCCCGAACGTGCGCCTCCTCGGCCGCGTCGAGCGCGACGAGCTCGTCGACTGGTACGCGTCCGCGGACGCGTTCGTCATGCCGTCCCGCTCCGAGACCTGGGGCATGGCGATGCAGGAGGCGGCGGCGGCGGGCCTGCCGCTCGTTGCGAGCGAGGCCCCGGGCGCCGGCTACGACCTGATCGAGGAGGGCGTGAACGGCTTCCGCGTGCCGGTGGAGGACGTGGAGGCGCTGCGCGCCGCGCTGGTGCGGGTCGCCACCGACAACGCCTTCCGCGAACGCGCGCGCCCCCGGACGCTCGAGCTCGCCCGCGGCTACACCCCCGAGGCCTGGGCGGAGGCGGTCGCGGGCCTGGCCCGCCGTCTCGCGCGTTAGGCTCGGCCCAGAGTGGCTCTGCCTCCGGGGCTCAGGTACGTGCTGTCGAGTGCGGGCGGCACCTCCGGATCGCGTGCCCGCGACATCGCGATCAAGCTCGCGCGGCTCTACCAGCGGGATCGGTGGCGGTACTCGCCGCGCCGCCGTGGCCGCGGGGTCGACCGCATCCCGCTCGACCGGCCGATCTTCTTCCTCGGCGTCCAGGGCGGCGGTGAGACGATCGTCGGCCGCTGCCTACGGCGGAACGAAGCGGTCGTCTGCATGTCGGGCAACTCCGCCCACTGGACGGGCACCGACGAGCTGGGCGTCGTCCGCAACCGGATGGCCCGGCTGCCGCAGACCCTCTGGGGCTGCAAGTTCCGCACCGACCTCGAGCACCCGCTCTTCGGGCCGAACCACAACAGCGTCTACGCCTCGGACGCACTGCTGCCCGTCTACCGGCGCACGGCCGAGGACGCGGACGAGGCCGACGGCGCGCGGTACCGGCGCCTGCTCCGCGAGCACCTCGCCGTCTACGCGCGCGACACGCACCGGGCGCGCTTCTTCGACAAGACGCACACCAACACGCTCAAGGTCCCGCTGCTCGCCGAGTACCTGCGCGGCTGCGACCCGGTCTTCGTCCTCGTCGTGCGGAACCCGTACAGCTGGTGCCACCGCGCGGTCCGCCGCAAGCGGCCCACCTATCGGGTCACGCTTTCACCCGAGGAAGAGCTTCGGCTCGCAGCCGAGCACTGGACGAACTCCTGTCGCATCGCGCTCGAGGACGTCGCCACCGTCGTCCGGTTCGAGGACTTCGTCGCCGACCCGGAGGCCGTGGTGCGGCGCCTCTGCGACGTCACTGGTCTCGACTTCGAGCCCGCGATGGTTCCGCGACCAGGCGATCGGTTCCCGTTCGCGACGCTGCCCGGCGACCGGAAGTGGCACCCGCTCTTCGCCGACCCCTGGCTGGCGCAGGTGACGGATCAGGAGGCAGAGATCGTCGCGAGCGTCTGCGAGCCGCTCGCGAGGAGGCTGGGCTACGACCGCACGTCGAGCCTGAGCTCCGCTGCGGCGCCCGGCTGACGGGTCGGCCGCGTGTATTGGTTTCGAAACGATCTCTAAACCGGTTCTCTACCGCCGACAATCGAAAGCTCAGAGAGGGAGTTCTATGGTTCGGCGACGGACTCCCGACGGGCAAGCAGGCGTATGTCGGTTGGGCAAACGGGCGCTGGCTTCGGCGAGCGGCCACTCCTTCAAATCGGGGGGAGGAGGCCGGGTGATCTGCGATGGAAGCGAGCTTCAGGGCGCTCGAAGCCGGATACCGACTGTTGCGAGGCGCCTTTCGGCATGAACCGAAAGGACGGCGAGGCGGCGCGCTTGCCGCTCTCGTCGCCGTCTCCCTCCTCCTGACGCTCCTGTGGGCGCCGCCGGCGCTCGCCGACACCCCGCCGGTGAACACCGCGCTGCCCACGATCGACGGAACGGCCGACGTCGGCCAGACCTTGCACGCGAATCCCGGCACGTGGACCGGCTCGCCCGCGCCGACGTTCGCCTACCAGTGGCAGGACTGCACGGCGGCCGACTATCGGAGCGCGGTGCTCGCCGACGCTCCCGTCGGTTACTGGCGGCTCGGCGACGCCATTCCGTCCACGGTCGCGTACGAGGAGTCGGCCGCGCACTGGAGCGGCACGTACACCAACGGCCCGACGTTGGGCGCGCCCGGCCTCCTCACCGACGACCCGAATCCGGCGGCGACCTTCGACGGCACGAACGACATCGTGACCACCTCGCTCACGAACACGACGGCACAGCTCGGCCAGTACTCGCTCGAGGCCTGGATCAAGCGGTCGGGCACCTCGACCGCCGACCAGGTCATCGTCGGCGGAAACGCCAGCATCTCCCTGCGGATCCGCGCGAACACCACCGGCGCGTCGATTACGTTCTGGACGGGATCGACCTCGGTCTTCGCGACGAGCGCCGCCAGCGTGACGGACGGCGCCCGGCACCATCTGGTCGGGACCTGGGACGGCACGACGCTGCGGATCTACGTCGACGGCGTCCTCTCCGGCTCGAACGCTCCCGGAGGCGCGCCCCCGGGGTCCTCGACCGGGATCTCGATCGGCAACCACCCGGGCCAAGCGCTGGCCTTCGGGGGGACGATCGACGAGGTGGCGTTCTACCGGACGACGCTCTCGGCAACCCGGATCGCCGCCCATTGGGCCTCCGGCGTCGTCTCGTGCACGAACATCGCCGGCGCGACCGCACAGGACTACCAGGTCGCGAGCAGCGACCGGGGCTACAAGCTGCACGTCGTCGTGACCGGCACGAACGCGGCCGGGAGCGCGCAGGCGACGAGCACGCGAACGGACGCGATCCTCGGCGCGCCGACGAACGAGAGTCCCCCGACCGTCTCTGGCACGTACGCGCAGGGCCAGACCCTGACCGGGACGGACGGCCAGTGGAGCGGATCGCCGCCGATCAGCCTCGCCTACTCCTGGTTCCGCTGCGGTTACTACCACGAGGTCACGGGCCTGAGCCCGGCACCGACGAGCTACTGGCGGCTGAGTGACCTTCCGGGGACGACGACTGCCGTCGACTCGTCGGGACACGGTCACAACGGCGTCTACCAGCACTACCCCACGCTCGGCGTGCCGGGGGCGCTGAACGGCGACCCGAACACCGCCGTCAGCTTCGACGGCTCGAGCAACTACATGAGCGACAGCTCGAGCTCGTACCCGACGGGCTCCGCCGCAGCGACGATCTCGTTCTGGTTCATCTCTCCGCGCATGCCGGCCTCGAACGGTGCGACGACGGTGCTGGCCGGCTATTCGGGCTTCCAAGTGAAGCTCGGGCCGCTCGGGAAGCTCCAGATCAACAGCAGCATCAGCCCGACCGTGCTGAGCGCGAATACCTGGTACCACGTCGTCGCGGTCGATCCGGGCGGCGGCGGTGCTCTGAAGCTGTACGTGAACGGGCAGCTCGACGCCTTGAGCGGGAACGCCAGCGCGGCGAAGGCGGGTGGCGAGTTCGACATCGGCGGCAGCTCGACCACGGCCACGAACGCCACGATCGACGACGTCGCCGCCTTCCCCGGCGCCCTGACCGCGGCCCAGGTGCAGGGCCTCTACAACGCGGGCATCCAGGAGGATCCGCCCGACGGCTGCACGGCGATCAGCGGCGCGACCGCGAGCACCTACCAGGTGCAGCAGGCGGACGAGCAGTCGAAGCTGAGCTTCCAGGTCACGGCGACGAACTCGGTCGGGAGCGCGAGCGCGACCTCGTCCGAGCACATCGTCCGCAGCCCCGGCCCGTCGAACCTCGACGCGCCGAGCGTGAGCGGCACGCCGAGCGTCGGACAGACGCTTAGCGTCACGAACGGCGGCTGGGACGGCGCCGGCCCGATCACCTACAACTACCAGTGGGAGCGCTGCGGCTACCGCGACGCCGTGCTCGCCGACCAGCCGCTCGGCTACTGGCGCCTCGGCGACGTCGCGCAGAAGGTCGTCACCGACAGCTCCGGCCACAACAACACCGGCACGTGGACGGGTGCGGCGGCGGTTCCGGGCGCGCTCCGCGGCGACGGCGACCCCGGCTTCGCCGGCGGGAACGCGAGCATCCCGTCGACCGGCGGTTTGACGCCGACCGGCGCGTTCACCATCGAGGAGTGGGTGAAGCCGTCGAGCGACTCACTTCCGATCACGGAGCTCGTGAAGGAGGGCGGTGACTGGTCGTTCCAGCTCACGAGCAACAAGCCGAAGCTCGACGTCCAGAACGCCTCGTTCGCACACTCGGTCGCGACCAGCAGCGTCGCGATCACCGACGCCACGCACTGGTACCACCTCGTCGGCGTCTTCACGGGGACGCAGTCGCAGGTCTACGTCGACGGCGTCCTGCGCGGAACGGGGAGCTCGATCTCCGGCCGCGTCCGGACCGACTTCGGCGGGCCGCTGTTCTGGGGCGGGAGCGGCGTCTCGGTCGACGAGGCGGCCTTCTATGCCACCGGCCTCGGCTCGACGCAGGTGACCACGCACCTGAACGCAGGACCGTGCACGGACATCACCGGCGCGACGAGCCAGACCTACACGCTCGTCTCCGCCGACGCCGGCAAGTGGATCTCGGCGATCGTGACCGCCCAGAACGCGCAGGGATCGTCGTCGGCGAGCTCGACGACGACGCAGGTGAGCGGCGCGACGGCGCCGCTGAACACGATTCGGCCGACGGTGAGCGATCCCGCCGAGGACGCACGCCTGCTGCTCAACCCGAACGACAACACCGTCCAGGTCGGCGACGTCCTCTCCGAGACCGACGGGACGTGGGTGCCCTCGAGCGGGCTGACGATTACGCGCCAGTGGCAGCGCTGCAGCTACGCGGCGGCGGTCCTCGCCGACCAGCCGAACGCGTACTGGCCGCTCAACGAGCCGGGCGGCCCGAAGGCTGCGGACGCAACCGGCAACAACAACGACGCCACGTACACGGGCTCGCCGGTCTTCGGCGTACCCGGCGCGCTCGCGGACGGTGCGAACACCGGGATCCGCGTCGGCGGCGGCTCCGACGGGCTCAGCGCGCCCGACTCCGTCTCGCTGAACGTCGGCCAGACCTTCACGCTCGAAGGCTGGGTCAAGCTCAACGGCGGCGGCGTCGTGGTCTTCAACAAGGGCACGAACGGCGCGCCGCTCGGCGACCCGAGCCTGCAGAACGGCTACAACCTGCGCGTCGCGAGTGACGGGAGCATCATCCTCGGGCAGTCGCTCGGGAACTCGATCGTGACGGCAAATGCGGGTGCGCTCCCGCCCGACGGCCGCTACCACTACCTCGTCGGAACCGACCAGGGCGGCGTCGGCCACCTCTACGTGGACAACGTCCGCGTCGACGCGACGACCGACACGTCGCCGCGGATCTCGGACGTTCCCCACAGCCTCGACATGGCGGGCGGCAACGCGGACGTCGACGAGCTCGCGCTCTATCCCACCGTCCTCTCGACGACGCGGATCGCCGCCCACTACACGGCCGGGCAGGCGCCGTGCACCGACATCACCGGCTCGACCGGCACGAGCTACACCGTCGCGTCGGGCGACGCCGGCCAGTCGATCCGCGTCAAGGTGAGCGCGACCGGCACCGGCGGCACGACGACCGCCGTCTCGAACGGCTCCGACCCCGTCGTCCAGCAGGGCGGCCTCGCCCTCGACTCCCCGCACGACGGCGCGACCGTCCGCACCCTCACCCCGACGCTGGCGATGGTCCCGGTGGCGGCGAACTCGACGACGCAGTACGAGTTCGAGGCCGCGAGCGACGCCCTCTTCACGAGCGACCTCCACAACTCCGGCTGGCTCACGGCCGGCAACTACACCTACACCGTCCCGGCGACGTGGAAGTTCAAGGACGGCCAGATCTGGTACTGGCACGCCCGCACGAAGTCGTCGTCCGGCGCCGTCTCGCCGTGGACTACGCCTTGGAGCTTCCACGTCCAGGTGAACGTCCTCGGCGCCGACGATCCCTGGTCGATGGTCGGACTCGGCGCACTCTCCGTGAACAAGCTGAACGGCAACCTCCTCCTGACCGCGCCGATGCCCAAGTATCCAATTGCGACGTCGATGCTCACGGCGTCGCTCACCTACAACTCCCTCGGAACGAAGGACACCGGGTTCGGCAAGGGCTGGACGTTCGCCGCCGGTGCCGACGGGTCACAAGCGCCCTCGCTCACGGACCTCAACCCCGACCAGGATGCGGCGCAGGTCGACTGGCCCGACGGCCACATCTCGATCTACGGCCACGTCGCCGGCTCGGGTAACTACCGCTCGCCGCCGGGCGACACGACGCACCTGTACAAGAACGACGACGGCACGTGGACGCTGACGACGCCGACCGGCGACGTGTACTCCTACGGGACCGATCTCACGGTGACGAGCTATCGGTCGACGACTGCCACGCCGGGGCAGGCGATGCTCTCGTACACGTACTCGAGCGGGAAGGCCGCGAAGATCGCAGACGCCTCGGGCCGGGCGATCACGTTCACCTGGAACAGCCTGAACCCGACCGGCTGCCCCGCGGCGATCGTCTGCGTCACCGGGCCCGACGGGCATACGTGGAAATACATCGGCCACAACAACGGCGGCGCGACTGGGCCGCTCGAGCGCGTGAACGACGGCACTCGCGACGTGCTGGCCCTCACCTACGACGCCAGCTCGCGGATCATCAAGCTCCAGAACGCGAACGACTTGAACCCGGCCGGAGCGACGCCGGGCTACGACCCGACGCACTCGATTCAGATCGGCTACGACGCGAGCGGGCGCGTAGCGAGCATCGACAACGGCCCGATCACCGGGCAGACGCCGAGCCATTCCGTCTACACGTTCTCGTACAGCCTCGCCAACGTCCTCACAGATCCCACTCGTGCCGCGCACGCGGGAATCGCAGCGGGCACGCAACGTACGGCGGCCGGATCGACCACCTTCTATGCGCCCAACCAAAACGGCGTTCCTTCACCTGTCGGGACGACGACGTACTACGACGAGTTCAACCACGTAATCGAGATCAAGAACCCCCTCGGAAATGCCGACCTGAGCGGCTACTCGACGAAGGGGCAGCTCCTCTGGACGGAGGACGCGGACGGCAATCCGAGCGACAGCACGTACGACCCGGTCACGAACCTCATGGTCTCGACGACAAGTCCGGATCCGAGCGGCAACAGCGCTTCGGTGACCGCACGCTGGCGCTACGACGAGGCGTCCATCGGCACGAGCTCGGCGGCGGGACCCGCGATCGGAGGGCTGGCTGCGACGTACTACACGAATCCGAATCGTGCCGGCGGCGGAGACGGCCAACGTACGGACCCCACAGTCGACTTCGACTGGGGCGCCGGCGGCCCGTCGATTCTCGGAGGGCAGAGCGACAACTTCTCGGTTCGCTGGACCGGCTACGTCAGCGTCGCCCAGACCGGCGACTACGTCCTCTCCACGGTCGCCGACGGCGGTACCAGCCTCGTCCTCGACGGCTACTCCCTCATCAGCGACATCAACGGGAAAGGGCTCCACACGAAGAGCTCCCAGTCGGTCCATCTCAAGACCGGCCTCCACCCGGTCGTGCTCGACTACACGGATACGACCGGTTCGTCGGAGGTCCATCTCCGCTGGCGATGCGCGAACTGTGCGACCCCGATCAGCACACAGGTCATCGGCTCGAGTGCGCTTCGGCCGGATTACGGAAACCGAACCTCGGTCGTCGAGCCCGGCGGAAGGATCTCCTTCACGCACTACGCCGCCCCCTGGCGCAAGCTCCCCGACTACCACCTGCAGCTCCTCGGTGCGACGAACTTCGTGACGAGCTTCCGCTACGACGCGTACGGCCGGGTCACACAGAAGGTCATGCCGAAGGGAAACGCCGGCCGGACGATCAACGGCGCCGGGGACCTGATCGGCTCCGTCGACGGGCGCTTCGTCACGAACTACGCGTATTACGGTGAGGCCGAAGCGGCCGCGCCGCCGGCGGCCTGCGGCGGCGGATCGTCCGTGTCGCAGGCAGGCCAGCTCCGGTCGACAACGCCGTACGGAGTCCATGCGACGACGCTCGTCTACGACATCGCGGGCCGGCCCATCGCCTCCACGAACGGCGCGGGCAGCACATGCGCGACCTACGACGCCGAGAGTCGGCTCGTCCAGCAGACCGCGCCCGGCGAGACGCAACCGACGACGTACACGTACGACCCGGGCGGCGCGCTTCGCACGGCCACGGACGCGAGCGGGACCGTCACCCTCGGCTACGACGAAGCGGGCCGGAACACAACGAGCACCGATTCGTACGGCGCGCAGTCGTCGCTGGCGTACGACGCCGACGGGAACCTCGTGCTGCGCAACGCCGCCACCGGGTCGCTCCAGACCGGCCCCGTCTATTCGACCGTCTACGGGTATGACAACGCCGACCAGATGGTCAGCCTGATCGACGGGGCCAACCGCAACTACGCGTTCTCGTACACGAACGTCGGCTACCTGAAGACGACCCAGTACCCGAACGGGACGTTCAGCTGGAACACGTACAACGCGCCGGGGCAGATGAAGGCCGTCTACAACCGCCATGGCGTTCTCCCGTCGCCGCTCCCACAGAGCGTCCCTGCGGACTCGCAGGGCAGTCCGATCGTCGACTACACCTACACGTTCGACGTCGACGGGAAGCGAGCGCAGGACGTCCGGACCGGCGGCGGGCTCACGAGCCAGACGACGACGTACGGCTACGACGGCATCGGGCGCCTCTCGACCGTCGGGTTGCCGAACGGGACGAACCGAACGTACTCCTACGACCTCGATTCGAACCGGACGTCGGTCGTCGAGAACGGGTCGACGGTCGCGACGCTGTCGTACGTACCGGGCACAACGCCGGGTGTCGACGAGCTGACCAGCGCGACGATCGCCGGGACGACGTCGAACTACGCTTACACGTCCGACGGCGCAACCCGCCAGCGCGGCTCCGACACGCTCACGTGGGACGGCCGCGGTCGGTTCACCGGCGGCACGTTCCACGGCGTCACGCTCTCGATCTCGTACGACGCGCTCGGCCGCGTCCGCTCCCGCACGGCCGCGTCCACCACCACCCGCTATCTCTACTCCGGGGACGCCGAGGTGGCTACGTTCGAGACCACGGCCGCCGGCGCGATCCAGGCGAGCTCGGCGGACGGCCCGTCCGGGGACGTCGCGGTCTACTCCGGGCCACCGACGACGGGATCGACGGTACGGTTCGTCTACTACGACGGACACGGCAACACGGCCGCGCTCGCCGATACCTCTGGCGCGCGGACCGACGCCTACACGTACGACCCCTTCGGCGCGATGACCGGCTCGACCTCGATGGTGCGAAATCAGCAGTGGCTCGGGCAGTGGGGGAAGAAGCTCGACGGCGTGAGCGGGCTGGTGCACCTCGGCGCGCGCGAGTACGACCCGACCGTCGGCCGGTTCCTGTCCCGAGACCCGGTGGAGGGCGGATCAGCGAATGCCTACGACTACGGGTTCTGCGACCCGGTCAACGGCTACGACCTCGACGGAGCTCAGAAGATCAGGTGCGGCGAGGTGGAGAAGGCATATCTCGAGAATGAGGGAGACGGGAAGATCAAGGTCGTCTTCGCGGCGAAGTTCGACATCGATGGGCTCTCGTACCGCTTCGACTATTGGCTGGCAGGGACGCGGATGCGGTACCGCCACTACCGCCACCAAGGTCTCTTGGAGCACAAGGTCCTGTTCGGCCTGATCGCGCTCCCGGGATCGAAGAAGTACGACCTCGACGAAGAACGCGAGGTCGGTGGCAATCAGTCGGTCAACGGCGGATGGACGCTCAATGTCCTCTTGCCGGACGACTCGATCTGTCACGGCACGGGAGCGTTCGCGCCGATCTGGGTGACCGATTGATCGCCCCGATCAAACGAGCCTCGCTCGCCGTCCCGGCGGCGGCGTTAGCCACCGTCGCGTGCGGAGGGGCGAATGGAAACGTCGTCCCCAATCACCAGCTGTCCTCGCATTGCCGCGCGGGTCTGAACACGAAGTCCGCTCTCACGAGCTCGACCGGCCACGCGCCCACACTGAGCCACAGCCTCCGCGTGTTCGCAACCCCGAGGCGGCCGCCGGACCGGCTCCCGCCTGCCGTAATCGCGAGGTTCAGGTGGCAGTATCGAGCCGTCCGGGCGGCGACCAACGCCGGACAGCTCCTTGCATCCCTCGGCCGCCGCCTCGTACACGTGACCGCGCCGGTCCCGGAGAGTCTCTATGCGGTTCCGACCACGCGCCACTGGGTCTGTCTCACCCTCTCCCCCGCACCAACCGGTGTGTCGTGTGCCGACCGCCTCACCGACGGGATCTACTGGCTCGTCCAGTCGTCCCCTTGCGGCACCGGGCCCACGCTCGTCAGCGGGCTCGCGGGGGACAGCGTTCGGCGAGTGGTCGTCTCGGCGAACGGGAGAAGCCTGCCGGCGCACCTCGCTCACAACGCGTTCGTGCTAACGACCGCGAAGCCCGTCCGCGTCGACGGCCTCGTCGTCGTCTTCGCGGACGGACGGCGGGTTCGCGTGCCTGTCTAGCTGCAGCTCGCCCTCCTCGCACTGGCCCGGGAACTCGGCTGCGCGCGGCGAAAGCTAGGCTCGGCGCATGAAGACCGCCCTCGTCACCGGCTCCAGCGGGCTCATCGGCTCCGAGATGGTGTCCTTCCTCGACGAGCGCGGCTGGTGGGTGCACGGCGTCGACAACAACATGCGGCGCGACTTCTTCGGGGAGCACGGCGACACGACCTGGAACCTCGAGCGGCTTCGCCGCGAGACGCGGCGCTTCGAGCACCACGACCTCGACGTCCGGGACCGCGCCGGGATCGCGCGGCTCGTCGCGCAAACGCGGCCGCAGCTCATCGTCCACGCCGCGGCCCAGCCCTCGCACGACCTCGCCGCCCAGCGGCCCTTCGACGACTTCGAGGTGAACGCGGTCGGCACGCTCAATCTCCTCGAGGCCGCCCGCGCGCACGCGCCCGAGACGCCGTTCGTCTTCCTCTCCACGAACAAGGTCTACGGGGACGCGCCGAACGAGCTCGAGCTCGTCGAGCTCGAGACGCGCTACGACTATGCCGATCCGGCGCGGCGCGAGGGGATCGACGAGACCTGCCGCGTCGACGAGTCGACGCACAGCCTCTTCGGCGCCTCGAAGCTCGCCGCCGACGTGCTAACGCAGGAGTACGGCCGCTATTTCGGGATGCCGACGGTCTGCCTCCGCGGCGGCTGCCTCACCGGCCCGAACCACTCGGGCACCGAGCTGCACGGCTTCCTCGCCTACCTCGCGCGCGCGCTCCGCGACGGCCTGCCCTACCGGATCTACGGCTACAAGGGCAAGCAGGTGCGCGACAACATCCACTCCTACGACGTCTGCACGGCGATCATGGCCTTCGCGGACGAGCCCCGGCCGGCGGCGGTCTACAACCTCGGCGGCGGGCGCGCGAACTCGATCTCGATGCTCGAGGCGATCGCGCGGCTCGAGGAGCTCTACGGCGGCAAGCTCGAAACCGAGTACGTCGAGGAGCCGAGGCGCGGCGACCACGTCTGCTACATCAGCGACCTGCGGCGCTTCCGCGGCGACTACCCCGGCTGGGAGCTCCGCTACTCGCTCGAGGACATCCTCGCGGAGCTCGTCGGCGAGCGGGTCGAGGCGCCGGCGTGAGCGAGCCCGCGGTCGAGATCCTCCGGCCGACCCGGGGCTGGGCCGGCTTCCGCCTCGGGGAGGTCTGGCGCTACCGCGAGCTCCTCCTCTTCTTCGCGTGGCGGAACATCCTCATCCGCTACAAGCAGACCGTCGTCGGGATCGGGTGGGCCGTCCTCCAACCGCTCCTGCTCATGGTCGTGATGACCCTCTTCTTCAGCTCGTACGCGAAGCAGGCCGGCGTGCCGGGGCTGCCGTTCTACCTCGCCGGGCTCGTGCCGTGGACATTCTTCGCCAACTCGGTGACGCAGTCGTCGGCGAGCCTCGTCGGGAACGCGAACCTGCTCAGCAAGGTGTATTTCCCGCGGCTCACCGCGCCGATCGCATCCGTGCTCGCCAGCCTCGTCGACTTCGCGATCGCCTTCGTGATCCTCGTCGTGATGCTCGCCGCGTATGGCCTCTCGCCGCGGCCGATCGCGGTGGTCGTCGTCCCGGGCCTGCTGCTCCTCGCGCTCGTGACCGCGCTCGGGATCGGCTTCTGGCTCTCGGCGCTCAACGTGTCGTACCGCGACGTCCAGTACGTCGTGCCGTTCATGATCCAGATCGGGCTCTTTGCGAGCATCTTCGCCTCGAATGTGCGCCGCGAGCCCTGGCATACGATCCTCGGCCTGAACCCGATGGCCGGCGTCGTCGAGGGCTTCCGCTGGGCGCTCGTCCGCTCCGGCCACGGCCTCGGGCCGCTGGTGGCCGTGTCCTGCGGCGTGGCCGTGTTCCTCCTCGTCTCGGGTGCGGCGTACTTCCGCAACGTCGAGCGCTCCTTCGCCGATGTCGTCTAGCGGCGGGCGGGTGATCGAGGTCGCCGGCCTCGGCAAGCGCTACCGGCTCGGCGGGACGATGCCGGCCTACCGCACGCTCCGCGACACCCTGGCGGAGGGCCTGAAGCGCGGCCGCCGCCGCCAGCCGCGCGAGACGATCTGGGCCCTTCGGGACGTGTCCTTCGCGGTCGAGAAGGGCGAGGCGATCGGCGTCATCGGCGCGAACGGCGCGGGCAAGACGACACTGCTCAAGATCCTCTCGAAGATCACCGAGCCGAGCGCGGGCGAGGTGCGGCTACGCGGTCGCGTCGGCTCGCTGCTCGAGGTCGGCACCGGCTTCCACCCGGAGCTCACCGGCCGCGAGAACATCTACTTGAACGGCGCCATCCTGGGGATGAGCAAGCGCGAGATCGGCGCGAAGTTCGACGAGATCGTCGCGTTCGCGGGCGTGGAGCAGTTCGTCGACACGCCGGTCAAGCGCTACTCGTCCGGGATGTACGTGCGGCTCGCGTTCGCCGTCGCCGCGCACCTCGACACCGACATTCTGCTCGTGGACGAGGTGCTCTCCGTGGGCGACTTCGCCTTCCAGCGCAAGTCGCTCGGGAAGATGCGGGAGCAGACCTCGGCCGAGGGGCGCACCGTCCTCTTCGTGAGCCACGACCTGAGCTCGGTGAAGATGCTCACCGAGCGGTGCCTGTGGCTCGAGAAGGGGCGCGTGCGCGAGCTCGGGCCGACGGAGGAGGTGTTCCGCCGCTACGTCCTCTCGCACGGCGACCGCTTCGGCTCCGGGTTCACGGACCTTTCGGACCTGTCCGCCGGCCGGCCGCGCAAGGCCGATCCGCCGCTCTACGACGTGACCTTCGAGTCGCTCGAGCTGCGGAACGTCGCTGGCGAGCCGACGAACACCTTCTTCGAGGGCGAGCCGATCACGGCGCGCCTGCGGCTGCGTGAGCACGCGGCCGTGCCGCAGGCCGCGCTCGAGGTGATCTTCCGCGTGCTGACCGTCGAGGGCGTCCTGCTCTTCTCCGCCTCGAGCGGTCTCCAGGAGCTTCCCGCCGAGCCCGGTCTGTACGAGACGTCGTTCGCGATCGAGCCGAACCCGCTCGCGGCCGGCCTGTACGGCATCGAGCTCTACGCGGTCACGCACTCCGAGCTCACGGCCGGGAGCCGCGCGCAGGACCTCGTCCGCGCGGCGGCGAGCTTCCAGCTCGAGCCGAACCCGCAGCAGGGCGAGCGGCTCGAGGGGCACCGGCGGCGCGGGCTGCTGAACGTCGCCTACGAGTGGGAGGCGCTCGAGCCGCTCGAGGAGCGCGTCAGCGGAGCGAGTACCGGATGACGCGAGCTCCCGTGCTCGGCGACGACGCGAGCTGGTAGAGCTTCCCGTCGGGACCGACGCGGATCTCGGCGAAGAGGTGCTCGCCGTACGCCGCGACAGGCAGCGAGAAGCGGGCAGGCGCGCCGCTCGCTCCGAGCCGGAGCACCTCGTACTCCCACTTGTAGCTCGGCGGCGTCCCGGCCGTCACGTCGAGAACGACCACGAGGCCGCCGACGACGAGCGTCGGGGTCGTGAAGTTCTCGTTGATGTTCGTCCGGCTGACGACGCGCCACGCCCGAACGATCCGGCCGCCGCGGTCGATCAGCGCATAGCGAACCTCACGCGCGGCGTGGCTCTCGTCCGGAAGGTAGGTCTCGGACAGCAGCCGAAGCCCCGCGGCCACGGGCTGCTCGCCTGCGCCACGACGCTGCGCGGCCATCGAGAGCGGCCGTCCGGCCGGCGTCGCCACGGGCACCCAGCCGAGATCGGACGCGAGCGCGTAGAGCGTGCCTTCCGGTCCTAGGCGGAGCTGCGTGTTCCCGCCTACCTCGCCGGCCAGGCGGCTCTGCCAGAGCAGCTTTCCCGTCGCGATACTCATCCGGTAGAGCACGAGACGTGGCGGATTCGGCAGCCCGCGCGTGAAGTAGAGGGTGCCCGCGGGACCGAGCGCCACGTCCTCCCCGTTGAGGAACGGCAGCGTCACCGTGCGCGCGATCGCGCCCGGCCGGCCGGGCCCCCACACGAGCAGCCGGTGGTTGACCTCGTCGTGGAGCCAGATCGACCGGTCGCGGCCGACGAGGAAGGTCACGGGACCGGAGTGGTCGCCCGGCTCGTTCAGCCAGCCGACCTGGTTCGGGCGGGCACTGGCGACGGTGGCTTCCGGCGCCCGCGTATGGCCGAAGCGATGGGCTCCGAGCCTGACCAAGACGGGCGCGTCCAGGATCAGGCTCGACCGCTGTGCCAACGTGGTGGAGCGGCCGGTGGCCGGATCCCGGATCACGGCGTAGAAGACGAGCTCGCGGCCGCGGATCAGCCCCGCCGGCACGACTGCGTGGACGGTCGCCCGGTGGTAGCGCTTCGGAGTCAGCGGCACGGATGTGAAGGATCGCTGGAGGTCGTTTCGCACGTAGAGCGTTCCCGCCGGCGCCTTCACGCCCGGCGTGTCCACGACGTACGGGATCTCGACCCGGTCGCCGGGGACGAGCAGCGGCCCCACGACCCCGTCTTGGTGCGCCGCGAGCGGCGGAGGTGCCGGCGCCGCCGACGGGGCCGTCGCCGCCGCGATGAGGATGGCCGATGTGATGAGCAAGCGTTTCATGGTTGCCTCCCGCTGGTTTCGGCGGAACTTCACCGCCAGCGGCTAATGGGAGGCAAAGCGGCGGCAAACGGTTTACGGAAAAGGTTAAGGCGCCGGAGCGGCGAGTAGAGTGCGCCCGATGCGGATCCTGATCCTCGGCGGCGACGGCTACCTCGGCTGGCCGACCGCGATGTACTTCTCGCAGCTCGGCCACGACGTCCTCGTCGTCGACAACCTCGCCAAGCGGCAGTGGGAGGCCGAGGTCGACGGGGCGCCGCTCGAGCCGGTGCCGACGCTGCGCCACCGCGTCCGCGTCTGGAACGACGTGACCGGCAACGAGATCGGCGTCGCGATCGGCGACATCGCCGAGAACCCGCGCTTCGTGTACCGCGTCTTCGGCGAGTTCCAGCCCGACGCGACCGTCCACTACGCCGAGCAGCCCTCGGCGCCGTACTCGATGGCCGGACGCGAGCACGCGGTCTACACGCAGCGGAACAACGTCGCCGGCACGCTCAACGTCCTCCATGCCATGAAGCGGCACGTCCCCGAGAGCCACCTGATCAAGCTCGGGACGATGGGCGAGTACGGCACGCCGGCGATCGACATCGAGGAGGGCTGGATCGACGTCACCGACGCGGGCGGCCGCCGCGACCGGCTGCCGTTCCCGAAGATGCCCGGGAGCTTCTACCACCTGTCCAAGGTTCACGACTCGCACAACATCCACTTCGCCTGCCGGATCTGGGGCCTCGGCGCGACCGACCTCAACCAGGGCGTCGTCTACGGGATCGCGACCGACGAGACGGAGCTCCACCCCGAGCTGCTGACCTCGTTCCACTACGACGCCGTCTTCGGCACGGCGCTCAACCGCTTCTGCGCGCAGGCCGTCGCGGGAGTGCCGCTGACGGTCTACGGCTCGGGCGGCCAGAAGCGCAGCTTCCTCAACATCCGCGACACGCTCGAGTGCGTCCGCCTCGCCGCCGAGAACCCGGCCGAGCAGGGCGAGTACCGCGTCTTCAACCAGTTCACCGAGGTCTTCAGCGTGCTCGAGCTGACCGAGCTCGTCCGCGACGCGGCGGCCCACCTCGGCATCGAGGCGCAGATCGACCACATCGACAACCCGCGCGTCGAGGCGGAGGAGCACTACTACAACCCGAAGAACGACACGCTCCTCGCGCTAGGGCTCCAGCCGCGGCTGCTTTCGGACGAGCTCGTCGAGACCATGCTCCGGCGGATCGCCGACTCGGTCGACCGCATCGACCGCGCCACGATCCTCCCCCAGGTGCAGTGGCGGATCGGCTCCGCGGTTCGGCGCTAGGACTCGTCCCCGCGCGCGGCGGCTCGCGCTCGATTCCCCGGAAGAACATCCGGCCGCTGGTGGGACGGCCGTTGATCTCGCACGTGCTGGGGGCGATCGTGGCGAGTGGCGCGGTCGATCGCGTGGTGGTGTCGACGGACGACGAAGAGATCGCGTCTGTCGCGCGTGCGGCCGGAGCCGAGACGCCCTTCGTGCGGCCGGCCGAGCTGGCCGGCGATGAGGTCTCCGGGATCGCGGTTGTCGAGCACGCGCTTGAGTGGCTCGCCTCGGAGGAGGGCTACGAGCCCGAGTTCGTGCTCCTCGTCCAGCCGACCGAGCCGTTCGTCCGACCCGAGCAGATCCGCGCCGCCTTCGAGCTGCTCGTGGAGCGCGGCGCCGACTCGGCGATCACCACCGTCGAGGTGCCGCGGAACTTCCACCCCTTCCACGTGCGGGCCGCCGACGGGGACGGCTGGCTGCGGTTCGACAGGCCGGACGAGCACGCCGCGCACCCGACGCGCCAGTCCGATCCGCCGCGCTACGCCTTCGGCAACCTCTACTGGTTCCGCCGCGAAGCCTTTCTCGCGGAGCGGCAGGTCGAGCCCGGCCGGCGGGTCGGCCTGCCGATCGACCCGCTGAGCGCCCTCGACCTCAACACCGAGGAGGATTGGCGGCTCGCCGAGCTCCTCGCCGCCCATGCCGACGATCCTCATCGCTGAGTCGACGTTCTCCGAGGCCGCGCGCGCCGAGCTCGAGCGGGTGGGCGACGTCGTGCCTTTCGAGCGCTTCGAGGAGGAGCTGCCGCGGGCGGACGCGATCGTCGCCGGGCTGGAGCTGGAGCTCGACGGCGCCGTGCTGGGGCGGGCGCCGCAGCTCCGCGTGATCGCGACGCGCACCTCGCAGCTCCGGCACATCGACCTCGAGGAGGCCGGCCGGCGCGGGATCGAGGTGCTGTACATCGAGCCGACCGACCCGCTGCTGCGCGCGACCTCCTCGACGGCGGAGGAGACCTTCGCGCTCGCCTTGGCCCTCGTCCGCAACCTTCCCTGGGCCTTCGACTCGCTGAAGGCGGGCCGCTGGGAGCGCGCGCGCTACGGCGGCCACGAGCTCGCCGGCAAGACGATCGGGCTTGTCGGCTACGGGCGGCTCGGGAGGATGGTGGCGGGGTACGCGCGCGCGTTCGGGATGGACGTGCTCGCCCACGACCCATACGTCGAGGTCACGGACGCCGAGGCCGTGTCCCTGGAGGACCTGCTCCGCCGCGCCGACGTCGTCTCGATCCACTGCACGTTCAACTCGGAGACGCGCGGCTTGATCGGCCCGCGCGAGCTCGGGCTCCTCCGGCCGTCCGCGGTGCTCGTGAACACTGCGCGCGGCGAGATCGTGGACGAGGCGGCGCTCCTGCGGGCGCTCGAAGACGGGCGGCTCGCGAGCGCAGCGCTCGACACGCTGGCGGGCGAGCGGCCCGACGGCTCGCACCTCCGGGACAATCCGCTCGTGCGCTACGCCCGCGAGCACGAGAACCTGATCGTCGTGCCGCACCTCGGCGGCGCGACGGTGGAGGCGACCGAGCGGACGCAGCTGCACATCGCGAAACGGCTGGCGGCCTTCCTGTCGTGAGCGTCTTCGTCGTCGCCGAGGCGGGCGTGTCCAACTACGGCGACCCGAAGCTCGCCCACCGGCAGGTCGACGCCGCGGCCGACGCGGGCGCCGACGCGGTGAAGTTCCAGGCGTGGCGGACGTCGGAGCTCGTCAGCCGCTCGACCGATCTTGGACGGCGGTGGCACGAGCGGATGGCCGGGCGCGAGCTGCCGCCCGAGGCGTTCGCCGAGCTGCAGGCACACGCGGGCGAGCGCAGCCTGACGTTCTTCGCGACCGCGCACGACGCGCCGTCGGTGGAGTTTCTGGTCGAGCTCGGCGCGCCGCTGTTGAAGGTCGGCTCCGGCGAGGCCTCGAACTGGGAGTTCCTGCGCGTGGTGGGCGCGGCCGCGCGGCCGGTGCTGATCGCGTTCGGGCTCCAGTCGGACGAGGAGGCGCGGCGCGCGGTCAAGGTGCTTCAGGAGGCGGGCGCGCCCGAGGTGACGGCGCTCCACACGGTGACGATCTACCCGACGCCCGCACATCTCGCTGGGCTGGAGCGGATGACGCGGCTCGCCGCCTCACTGGACGTCCCGGTCGGCTACTCCGACCACACCGTCGGCCGTCACGTGTCGCTCGCCGCGGTGGCGCTCGGAGCGCAGGCGCTCGAGAAGCACCTCACGTTCGACAGGACGGACGACCGGTCGCTCGACAACGCGGGCGCCCTCGAGCCGGACGAGTGGGTCGACTTCGTCCGCGAGATTCGAGAGCTGGAGGCGGCGCTGGGCGAGCCGGCGCGCGAGGAGCTGGACGAGGCGCGGGCGGGCTTCCGCGACTGGGCGCTCCAGGCGGTCGTGGCTGCGCGTGACCTCGAAGCGGGGACGGAGCTGGCGCGCGAAGACCTCTCGGCGAAGCGACCGCTTGGTAACGGCGTGCCGGCGAGCGACCTTGAGCGCGTGGTCGGGCGGCGACTACGTCGAGCCGTCGCCGCCGACGAGCAGATCCGACTCGCTGATCTGACGTAGCGGCGAGCGTCCGCCCGGGAGATCGTTCGTGTCGAACCGGCCGAGAAGGAGCGGTTCGCCCAGCGTCTTGTTCACCTTCCGCTCGGTCGTGAACGCGGCCGCGAAGCCCTCGGCGCCCGGGGCCGGGCGGCCGTACGGGTAGCTCATCGTGTGCGGTCTCGCGCCGGTGAGGGCTTCGAGCACGTCGGCGCCGCGGGCGAAGTCGTCGCGCGCGTCGTGCGAGTAACCGTGTGCGCCGAGCATGCCCCGCCGCTCCAGTTCGGCCACGTCCTCGGCGGTCATGTACAGGTCGGGGTGCACCTCCGCGCCCGCGTGGACGAGGAGCTCGTCGAGCTCGTCCGAGGCTCGCGTCGCGAGCAGCTCCTTCACGCCGGCGGCGAGTGGGTCGTCGTAGACGTGGCGGCCGGGCGGCACCGGCGGCGCCTCGGCTCCGAGGGCGGCGAGGATCTCCTCGTCGGCCATCGCCTCCCGCAGCCGGTGCACCTTGTGCACGTCGAGCACACGGCCCTCCGAGAGCGGCAGCCCCGGGACGAAGAAGAGGCCCGGCGCGCCGAGGCGGTCAAGCACCGGCAGCGCGAGCTCGACCTGGCAGCGCAAGCCGTCGTCGAAGGTGACGAGCGCCCCGCGCGGAGGCAGCTCCGCCTCCCCGTCGAGCGCGCGCAGGAGGTCGTCGCGCGAGACGAGCTCGTACGACCGGCCGAGCTCCTCGACCTGCCGCTCGAGCAGCGCCGTCGTCGCCGGGAAGATCGCGCGCGGCGTGGCAGGCGCCTCCTCGGCAAGGTAGTGATAAGTCACTACCAAGAGCATCAGCTCGGTCGATCCTGATCGCCGTCGGCGCGCGTCGCGTAGATCTCGGCCGCGCTCACGCCATGGAACGCGCCGCCGAGGCCGCGCGGTGAGCGGCCGAGCGGCTCGAACCGGTCCGGCGGCGGCTCCGGCAGGCTCGTCTCCGGGACGAAGCCGGCGCGCAAGAACGGCTCCGCGTGCTCCTCGTTCGCGCACGTGAAGTCCGCGAGCCAGGCGCCCTCAGCCTCGTGGAGCGCGAGGCGCACGAGCGCGGCCGCTGCGTCCGCGTCACCGAGCGCCTCGACGAAGCGCACCACTCCGTCCTGGACGCGATGGACGACGAGCGCACGCGCGTCCTCGGCGAGCCGGACGAGGTAGCGGTAGCTCGGGTGCTCGAGGTAGCGCCGCCGCACGAACGCCGCGTCCCGGGCCGTGCCGACGAAGCTCGGCGCGATCTCCTCCCGCCACCGCCGCTCCCACACCGCGTCATTCCACTCCACCGCCGACGCCGGAGCCCCGAGCGGCTCGAGCGCGACGTACCGCGGCAGGGGCGCCTGCACGTCGAAGCCGAGCCGGCGGTAGATCGCCTCCGCCTGCTCGTTGAAGCCGAGGCAGCCGACGACGTCGAAGCCACGCAGCGCCTCCATCAGCAGCCCGAGCCCCGCCTGCGTCTCGCGCGCCTCCTCCGCCACCGTCCACATGGCGAGCCAGCCGCCCCGCACGACCTCGCCGCGCCGGCAGAATGGCGCCTGGACGATCCCCAGGAAGCCGACCGGCCGGCCGTCCACGCGCGCGAGCAGCACCGACAGCCGCCCCTCGTCGCCCGGGAACCGGTACTGCCAGCGCAGGAGCGCCTCGTCGCGCGCGAGCACGTGGCCCGGTTTCCACCAGCGGACGACGAGCTCCCGGACGAGCGGCGCCTCGTCCGCGCGGGCCCAGTCGACCTTCACGCCGCCGCGGCGACGTAGCGCTCGATCGCCGGCAGCGACGTGAGCTCGAGCATCGTCTCGGCGGGGATCCGCACGCCGAACTCGGTCTCGAGCGCGAGCATCAGCTCGAGGTGGCGAAGCGAGTCCCAGCCGGGGACGTCCTCGCTCCGCGCGTCGTCAGCGATCCCGGCCGGGTCGACCCGGAGCACGGAGCCGACAACGCGCTTCACCCGCTCATGCACGCGTGGCCGCCTTCAGCGCCACCCCCGCCGGCGGCTCGAGGCGCGAGCGCTCGAGGTCGAGCCGGAACGCGTCGCCGTCGGCTTCGAAGCCGCGGTCGGCGTAGAAGCTCCGCACCTGCTCGTTCCGCGGGCTCTCGACGTAACGGCCGATGAGCGTCCGCGCCCCCCGCTCCCGCGCCCGCTCGGCGAGGAAGGCGAGGAAGGCGTCTTCCACGCGCCGCCCGAGGACGCGGCAGCTCAGCAGGAGCGTGTCCACCTCCGCTGCCCCGTCGAGGAAGCGCAAGATCGCGAGGCCCGTGATCCCGCTGTCGCCGAAGCGATCCGAGAGCGCGAGCGTGTACGCCTCCGCGGCCGGGTCGGCCGCGACCGCCTCCAGCTCGGCGACGGTGTAGCGCCGCGTCGTCAGGTTGAACTGGTTCGTGCGCTGGGCGAGCTGGGCGGCGCGCGCGAGCGAGCCCTCGTGGAGCGGCTCGACGACCGCCTCCTGTCCGAGCTCGGCGAGGAAGTCGTCGAGCGAGGCCACCGCGCCGCGCAGCTCGCGCCGCTCCGACTGCGCGCGGTAGCTCTCCGTGCGCGTGGCGTCCGCGCCCGTTACCGAGATGCGCCGGAACCACGGCGCGCGGCGCAGGAAGGCGGGTCGCTCGACCGGGTCGCCCGGGAGCTCGGGGACGAGCACCTCCGGCAGGGCGGCGCGCACCCAGTCGCGCTCGACCGGGTTGTCGTCGAGGAAGACGAAGCTGTCGAGCCCGAGGTCGAGCTCGGCCGCCAGCTTGCGCAGACTCGTCGCTTTGTCGTCCCAGCCCACGCGGAGCGCGGCGAAGTCGTTGCGCCGGAGCACCATCGCCGGGTGCCGGTCGAGCACCTCGTCCGCGTCGGCTGGGTTGTTCTTGCTCGCGGCGACGACGAGGACGCCGGTGCGCGCCAGCTTCGCGAGCTCGCGCTGGAGATCCTGGTAGGCGAGTCCGAGCCCGTCCTCGCCGAGCTCGATGCCGGCCAGGCCGACCTCGCCGACGACGCCGCCCCAAAGGACGTCGTCGAGGTCGACGGCCACAACCTTTCGAGCCATGCCCCGTGAGGCCGCCACGTGCTCGGCGACGGACTCGGCCAGAGCGGCCAGGCCCTGCGGGTTCAGGCGCATGCGGGCGAGGTACCAGAGCCGCGTGTCGCGGTAGGCGTCCCGGACCCCACGCGAGGCCCACTCCCAGTCCACGACGACGACCCGCGGCGAGAGCGCGCCGAGCCCCCGCACCTCCGCGAGGAAGCGCTCGACCTCGACCTGGCCCCGCTCAGGCGCGGCCGGGTCGAGCACGTGCGGCGCGGCCACGTCCTCCGGCCCGAACACGACGACGAAGAGCGTCGCCTCCGGCCGCCGCTCGAGCGCCGCCGCGACGAGGGGCTCGAGCTCGCCGCCGAGAAGGTCGTCCGCGGCCGGCACGACCACCACCGCGTCGGCGGGACCCGACGGCTCGAGGAGCTCCTGCGCGAGCTGCCCGAACTGCGCGAGCGACACGTGCGCGTAGAGCCCCGCCCGCTCGAGCGCCTCGACGAGGAACGGCGGCCAGAGGTCGAGGTTGAAGGTGCCGGCGACGGCGACGCGAAGCTCCGGCAGACCGTCCCGATTGCCCTCGGCGAGCGCCGCCGCGCCACGGTCCCGGCGGCGGGCCGCCTCGCTCGCGGAGATCATGCGGATAGCCTACGCGCGCAGGATGAAGCCCAGCCCGAACCGCCTTCGCCGCCTCGTCCGGCGCGCCCGGGCCCACGCCTCAGACCTCCGCGATCCCCGTGCGTTGCTCGATGCGCGCCGCGAGGCAGAGGCGCTCCGGCACGAGTATCCGGGCCTCGCCACCGACCTCTCCGGCCGGTCCCGGCCGGGCGGGCGGCGCTACCTCATCGTCAGCCTGAACGACCGCTCGCGGCAGGTCCGGCTCGAGGCGCTCCTTGCGAAGAGCCTCCAGCTCCGCGGCGCGCACGTCGACGTGCTCGCGTTCCGCTCCATGCGCGGCGCGGTGCGGGCCTGGCGCGCGCTCGGGTTCCGCCGTCTCGTCTTCTACGAGGACTTCGTGGGCCGCGCGGACTCGGCCCCGGAGGAGGTCGCGGCCGCGGTGGCGCGCTGCCGCACCGTCCAGGACTTCAAGGCGTACGAGTACCGTGGCGCGCGGGTCGGCCGGCAGGCGCTCGCGACCGTCGTCCGCGCGCGCTACGAGCCGCGGGTCGACCTCGACGACCCGGAGGTGCGCGCCGACCTCGCGCGCACGCTCACGTACGGGGTCGAGGGCGTCCACACCGGCGAGCGGATCCTCGAAACGCTGCGGCCGGACGCGCTGCTGATGATCGAGCGCGGCTACGCCGGCCTCGGCTCGTTCTTCGACGTCGCGCTCGAGCGCGGGATCGAGGTGATCCAGTTCGGCTCCGCGCATCGCGACGACGCGTTCCTGATGAAGCGCTACGACCTCGAGACGCGCGACCTCCATCCGCGCTCGCTCGACGACCGCACGTGGGCGCGCCTCCTCGAGGGCGGCTGGACGGAGGAGCGCGAGCGCGCGCTCGAGGCGGAGCTCGCGGGCCGCGAGGAGGGCAAGTGGTTCATGGCGCGGCACGCGCGGCACAGCGCACGGCGCCGCGGGCCGGAGCAGCTGCGGGCCGACCTCGGCCTCGACCCCGGCCGGAAGGTCGCCGTCCTCTTCTCCCATGTCCTCTGGGACGCGGCGATGTTCTACGGCCGCGACGTCTTCTCCGACCAGGGCCGCTGGTTCGAGGAGACGCTCCGCCTCGCCGCCGCGGACGTTCGCGTGCAGTGGCTCGTGAAGCTCCATCCGGCGCTCTTCTGGAAGCTGGAGCAGGAGGGCGTGCGGGCCGAGCCGGCCGAGTTCGCGATGATCCGCGAGGCGGTCGGCGAGCTGCCGCCGCACGTGCGCCTGATCCGGCCCGACGACGACGTCGACAACGTCGACCTGTTCCAGATCGTCGACGCGGGCGTGACGATTCGCGGGACGGTCGGCCTCGAGCTGCCGCGGCTCGGTGTTCCGGTGCTGACGGCGGGGACGAGCGACTATGCGGGCCGCGGGTTCACCGTGGACGCGTCCGATGTAGACGAGTACGCGCGGAACGTGCGTGGGATCGCCGCCCTGGAGCCGCTGGACGACGAGCAGGTGCGCCTCGCGAACCTCTACGCGTACGGCGTCTTCTGCGTCCGGCCGTGGCGCTTCTCGAGCTTCACGCTGGACTACCTGCCGCCGGAGGAAGCGGGCGAGTCGCTCGACCACCAGCTCCGCTTCCACGTGCGCACCGTGGAGGACCTGGAGCGCGCCGACGACCTGCGCGTTTTCGCGGAGTGGGTGGACGGCTCGAGCGAGCGCGACTTCGTGGACGAGCGCGCGTTCGCCGCTCCCCGCGCCGCTGCGCTCTAGCCGCCGAAGCGCTTCTTCGCCTGCTCGATCTCTCGCAGGTCGAGAGCACCAGCATGAGACTTGACGAGAGTGCGACCCTCGCGACGAGGACTCAGATCCGTGCGCCAGAGCGCCAGATGGCCCGGACGGCCGAGTCCGTTCTGGACTACCGCCGGCCCTGCGCGAGCTCCTCGAGCGCGCCACGGTCGATCGCGCCACCGGGAATGACGACGACTCGGGCCGGCGTCGCCGCGCGCAGCGTCGCCTTCCGCGTTCCGCCTTCGAGCAGCGCGCGCTCGCCGAGCACGGCACCCGGCCCGACCTCCGCGACCTCCTCGCCGTCGACCTCCACGCCGAGGACGCCGTCGAGCAGGAGGTACAGCTCGTCGCCGGGCGCACCTTGCTCGACGAGCGTGTCACCCGGCGAGAGCCGCTTCCGGTCCGATGCGGCGCCGCCCCGCATCACTTCGGCCGACAGCCGCCGCTCGAGCTCGCTTTCCGCCGCGGTCACGATCGCCGGGGAGTCCTCCTCGCCCCACGGCGTGCGCTCGCCGTGCGCCTCGCGGTACCACTTGCCGAAGTCGATCGTCCCGGCCTTCTGGACGAGCCGGCCCGAGTCGTCGTAAATCCAGTGGCGCGGGAACGGGCTCGCACCGACCAGCTCGTGCTCGGCGGAGCCGTCGGCGCGGATCGTGAGCGCGAGCGTCGTCCAGGCGGTCGCGCCGCTCACGCGGAAGAAGGGCTTGCCGCGCACGCGCCGCGGCGCGGGAAAGCCGGCGCGGCCGCCGACGGTCTGCACGAAGCGGACCGAGTCTTCTCCTGCCTCCTCGCCACGGATCGTGTCGTAGGCGACGCCCGCGACGACGACGTCCTTGCGCCCGAAGCGGAAGGTGGTCGAGCCGACGTGCGACTCGCCGCTCTGCCCGTGGTCGACGATCCGGCCGTCCTCGACCTCGACCCACCCCCTGAGGTGGTTCGCCTCGCGGAAGCGGTCCTCGTCGCGCAGCCGCGGGAGGTCGCCCTCCTCGAGCCGGTCGGGCGGCGGGTCGTCGTAGTGCCCGATCCCGAGCTCGAACGGCAGCTTCGGCAGCCCCTCGATCGCCTCGGACGGAATCCAGGAGATGGCCGTGACGGACTTCTCGATGCGCATGGAACCCCTCTCGGTCGCCGACCGGAGGAGCCTAGTACGGCGCGCCTCTGCCGTCAGCGGTGCGAGAGTTAGTAGGCGAGCTGCTTCTGCAGCAGGCGTGCGTCGCGCTTCGTCGTCTTGAGCACCTTCACGATGCGCTCGGCCGCACGGCCGTCGCCCAGGCGCGGCTCGAACGGCGGCACGAGCGACGACCGCGCTCGATCGATCGCGGCGGTGATCGCGGCCGCGTCGACCTCCGCCTCGAGCACGTTCGGGTCGCGCTCCCGGCCGCGCTGTCGGTCGCCGACGTTCACCGCCGGCAGGCGGAAGTACGGCGCCTCCACGAGCGCCGCCGACGAGTTGCCGACCAGCGCCTCGGCGCCGGCCATCAGCCCCAGGTAGACGTCGTTCTCCACGTTCGGCCGCACCACGAAGGCTGGATCGCCGGCGCGGGCCGTCAGCGCCTCGAGCCCCGCCTCGTACCCGGGATCGGCCGCTGGATAGGTCACCACCGAGCGTAGGCCCGAGGCTCGTGCGCCCTCCAGCACCGACTCGGCGAGCGCGCGGTTCTCCTCCCGCGAGCGGTACGTCTCCGGGTGGACGAGGATGAGCAGGAAGCGCTCGTCCGGCTCCAGGCCGACGGCGCGGCGCGCGTCGTCCGGGGGCGTGTACATCCCGGCGACGATCCGGTCGACGTACGTCGAGCCGACGACGTGGATGCGCCAGTCGTCCTCGCCCATGCGGCGCAGTCGCTCGGCTGCGGCCTCGGTCTCGGGGAAGTGCAGGTGCGCGAGCTTCGAGATCGCGTGGCGCTGGATCTCGTCGACGTTCCCGGAGCGGTCGCCGCCCTGCGTGTGCGCGACCGCGATCCCGAGTTGGAGCGCGGCGAAGGCGACCATCAGGTGCTCGCCGCGGTCGCCGTGGACGACGACCACCTCGGGCTCGCGCCGCTCCAGCACGCGCGCCGCGCCTGCCAGGCAGGCGGCCAGGTTCTCGGCGCGGACGAGCTCGGAGTCGCCGCGCCCGGTCCCCGTCTCGACGAGCTCGAGCTCGGCGTGTGGGAAGGTCGCGCGCGCCTCCTCGACGGTGCGGCCGAACTCGTCCGAGCCGTGCTGGTCCCCGAGGAGGATCAGGAGCTCGAGGTCGGGGTCGTCCTGGATCCGGCGCATGAGGGGCACGTACGCGCCGAAGCCTCCGCGCTTGCCGGAGAACGCGCAGATGCGACGCAACTAAGGCACCGCTTGCGGTGCCGCCATCAGGACGTACGAGCTCTGCCCGTGCGTCCGTCTGAAACGACCGGTCGATCGCTTGGGATTCACCAGAGCGGCCTCGGACTCAGGCCGGGCGGCGCGGGTCTTCGAAGAGCGCCCAGCGCTGCTCGGGCGTGAGGCCGTCCGGCGCGCCGTCGGCGAGCTCGAAGTTCCGCTTCGCGTCGGCCGCGCCCGAGGTGAACTGCGCCGTCCAGAGCAGGCGATCGCCCTTCGTCGGCTTGCCGCCCTTGTGGTAGCCGCACGTGTCGGCGAGGACGACCGTCCCCGGCGGCCCCGTGCAGACGACCCACTCCTCGCGCGGGATTCGCTCCGCCATCTCGTCGTCGGAGAGCCTGTCCTTCACGTCGAGCTGCCGCGGCCCACCGGGCTGCGTGCCGGGCGCGAAGGTGAACGGCCCGCTCTCCTCGGTGACGTCGCTCAGGTAGACGAAGAGCTTGAGGTTCACGACATCGTCCCAGTCGCGATGCCAGAGCTGGGAGAGCTTCGGCGGCTCGTCGGTCGGCAGGTTGCGCCACATCTCCAGCCCGCGCAGGTACGAGTGCATGCCGACGTACGCGTTCGCGAGCGCGACCACCTGCGGCTCGAGCGCGAGCGCGACGAACGGGCCGCCCGCCTCGACGCGTGCGGGCATGAGCCGCTCGAGGAACTCCTTCGCGGCCGTGCCCTCCTTCTGCGCCTCGCGCCGCTCGGCGATCGCGCGGAGCTCTTCGAACCGGGCGCGGTCGCGGAAGACCTCGTCGAAGGGCCGGATCGCGATGCCACGCTCGCGCAGCTCGTCCAGGAGCGCGCGGTCGACAAGCGTCTCGTCGGGGCGGAAGCCGCGCGTGCGCGGCGCGTTGCGCGCCTTCCAGGCCGAGCGACGCGCCGCCTCCGCGAGCCGCGGCGCGCGCGCCGCGAGACGGCTGGTGATGGGCGTGAGCGACGGCATCGGCGGCCATCCTAACCGCGCCCCCGGTTACTGTTGCCGCGTGGAGGGAGAGGCTCCGAAGCTCCGCGTCGCCCGCGCCGCCTCGGAGCGCGAGCAGGAGCTGCGGCGCGACTTCGTCGACCTCTTCAAGCGCACGCCGATTCCCGACGACGAGCTCCTCGCACAGCTCGGGCTCTACCTCAACCGGCAGACGCTCTCGCGCATCCTGTTCATGCACGAGCTCTACACACAGATCGTCCGCGTGCCGGGGATCGTGGTCGAGCTCGGCGTCCGCTGGGGTCAGAACCTCGCGCTCTTCTCGTCCTTCCGCGGGATGGAGGAGCCGTTCAACCACACGCGGCGGATCGTCGGGTTCGACACGTTCAGCGGCTTCCCGGAGACGAGCGCGCAGGACGGCGAGGCGCCGATCGCCTCGGCCGGCGCCTACGCGGTGCCGGAGGGCTACGAGGACTACCTCCACGACGTGCTCGCCTACCACGAGCAGGAGAGCCCGCTCGCGCACCTGCGGAAGTTCGAGCTTGTCAAGGGCGACGCGACGGAGACGCTGCCGCGCTACCTGGCCGAGCGGCCGGAGACGGTGGTCGCGCTCGCGTACTTCGACTTCGACCTCTACGAGCCGACGCGCGCCTGCCTCGACGCGCTCCGCCCGCACCTCGTGCGCGGGAGCGTGCTCGGCTTCGACCAGCTCGGCTCGCGAAACTTCCCCGGCGAGACGCTCGCCTTGCGCGAGGCGCTCGGGCTTCCGAGCCTGCGCCTGCGCCGCTCGCCCTACGCGGCCCAGGCGAGCTACGCCGTCTTGGAGTGAGCGAGCTCTTCGAGCTGCCGTACGACCCTTCGTGGGGGTACGGGCGGCGGTTCTTCCTCGACGTCGAGCACCGCTACACGAAGATGCACCGGCTCCTCCGCGAGCGGCACGGCGACCTCGCGGGCGCGCGCGTCCTCGACCTCGGGCTCTCCCGCGGGCTCCTGCTGGAGCGGTTTCGCCGCTACGAGGGCGTGCGGCTCGGCGGGATCGAGATCGACCCGGCGGAGATCGAACGCGCGCGGGCGCGAGGGCTCGAGCCCGACCGGCACTTCGTGAACGTCTTCGACGGGAACCGGCTCGTGGCGCGGCTCCCCTACTCCGACGAGGAGGCGGACGTCGTGCTCGCCGGCGAGATCCTCGAGCACATCGTCGACACCGAGGGCTTCCTGCGGGAGATCCTGCGGGTGCTGCGGCCGGCCGGCTCGCTCGTCCTCTCGACGCCGAACATCCTCTGGTGGAAGTATCGGCTCGAGCTGCTCGCCGGCCGCTACCCGGACGCGCTCGAGCACCGCACGCGCTACGGCGACGACTTCGGCCACGTGCGCGTGTTCGGGCCGGCGCAGCTCCGGGAGCTGATGCGCGACGCCGGGTTCGTCGACGTCGCCCTAGCTGGAAAGCGGCTCGGGCCGATCGCGTCCCTTACCTCGACACCGCGGCGCGCGGCCCGCGCGCTCGACCGCCTGGCCGACCGCTACCCGCAGCTTGCGGACACGCTCATCGCGTACGGGAGGCGCCCGGCTTCCTGAGCAGGTGGTGCGGGTTCTCGCCGACGAGCTCGTAGCCGCGCTCGCGGATCGCCTGCCGCACGACCTGCGTCACCTGCGGGAACGCGCCGAACTCGTCCGAGTCGTCGAAGAGGACGAAGCCGCCGGGGACGAGCAGCTCGTCGACGTGCTCGAAGTCGCGCCGCACCTGCTCGGGCGAGTGGTCGCCGTCGACGAAGCAGAACGAGAGCGGCCCGCCGAAGCGCGCGTCGCGGCCGAAGACGTCGGTGCGGATCCCGCCCTGCCGCCACGCGGCGAAGAACTCGTCCGAGGCGAGCGCGTAGGCGTTGGGAAGGCGGCTTCCGCTCCAGAAGCGGACGTTGCGCTCGAACTGCTCCTGGACGAGTCGCCGGTAGTCCTCGAAGGCGATCTGCGGCTCGGGCAGCGTCTCCGAGCCCTCGCCCTCGAACACCCACGGGTCGGTCGTGTAGAGCGCGTTCGGCCGGCCGTGCTTCGTCAGGAAGTAGACGATGACGTTCGTCGAGAGCCCGGCGAAGGCGCCGATCTCGAGCACCGGGTCGTCGGTCGGGAGCTCCGCGATCGCCGCGTCGATGAGGACACGGTGGCCGGCGTTGAGCATGCCCGCGTTCGCGAAGCTCATCCAGTTCAGATAGCGGCTCGGATACTGCGCCAGGCCGTGCCGCTGGCGGCGCATCCAGGCCCGCTTGCGCCGGACGCGCTCGACCAGCCTGCCGGGCCGCGCGGTCACGGCCGAACGATACGACTGCTACATGGTCTCGTACAAGCCCAGAGTCAACTCGATCATGCGCTGTTCCGAATAGCTCTGGCGCACCCGCCGTCGCGCCTCGTCGGCGAGCCGCCGTGCGAGATCGGGGTCGTCGAGGAGCCGACGGATCGCGACCGCGAGCGCGGCCGGGTCGCGCGGCGGGACGAGCAGGCCGGTCTCGCCGTCGACGACGGTCTCGCGGATGCCGCCGACCGGCGTCGCGACAACCGGCACCCCCGCCGCCTGCGCCTCGATCACGGCCAGGCAGAGGCCCTCGAAGAGCGACGGGAACGCGAACACGTCGAACGACGCGAGGAGCTCCGGTACGTCGTCGCGCGCGCCCACGAGCTCGACCGGCAGGCCGTCGGCGCGGTGCTCGAGCTCCTCGCGCAGCTCGCCGTCGCCTACGACGACGACGCGGACGCCTTCCGGGAGTTGGCGGGCGGCCTCGATCAGCGTCGCGTGGTCCTTCTGCGGGGCGAGGCGGGCGACGTTGCCGACGATCGGGCCGTCCTTGCGGAGCGCCGGCTGCGCCGCGGCGATGCGGTCGAGGTCGATCCCGAGCGGGACGACGTGGCTCGGCCGGCGGCCGTCGCGCTCGCGGTCGGCCTCGGAGGTGTAGATCACCTCCGGGCGCGTCGCCCAACCGAGTCGCTGCCAGGCGCGGCCGGCGAGGTTGTCGCGGCGCGGCAGCTCCGGCGTGTGGTGCGTGACGAGGAGCCGCGGCGCGCGCGCGAGCCGCGCCGCGACGAGCGCCTGCGGCCACACGTCGGTCACGTGGACGACGCCGGGGCGCAGGGTGCGAAGGAGTCGCGCGAGCGCGGCGGCCGACGGGTTGCGGAGGACGCGCGTCGGCGTGCCGAGCGCGTCGAACTCCTCGAGCCCGGGATGGACGAGCAGGCCGCGCTCGCCGAGCGCGCGCGCGATCGCCGCCACATAGCGCTCGACGGCGCCGTACGCCGGCGCGCCGTGGAGAAGGACGATCACCGCGCCGCCACCTCGGCGAGCAGCCGCTCGAACGCCTCCGCGGTGCGGTCCCAGGTGAAGGCCGCCGCGCGCTCGAGCCCGCGGCGGCGGAGCTCGTCCGCCAGGCCCGGCTGCTCGAGCACGCGGACGAGCGCGGCAGCGAGGGCCTCGGCATTGCGAGGGTCGCAGAGCAGGCCCGCGTCGCCGACGACCTCCGGGATCGACGTCGCGTTCGAGCCGACGAACGGCGCGCCGCAGGCCATCGCCTCGAGCGCCTGGTAGCCGAAGCCCTCGAAGAGCGACGCGTCGACGTAGGCGGCGGCACCCTGGTAGAGCCGGACGAGCTCGTCGTCGGAGACGCGTCCGGTCAGCTCGGCGCCGTCGAAGCGCCGCCCGCCGAGCGAGCCGCCGACGACGAGCCGGACCGGCTCGCGCAGCCGCTCCCGCGCGAGCGCGACGGCCCGGACGACGGTGTCCGTGTTGTCGCGAGGATCGTCCGAGCCGAGGTGGAAGACGTAGCGCGTTCCCTCCGCGCCCGGCCCGGGCCCGAACCGCTCGTCGCGGCCCGGGTAGACGGTGCGCACGCGGCCGCGGAGCTCCGGCATCGACGCCTCGAGCTCACGCGCCGTCGCCTCGGAGCCGGTCGCGATCGCTGCCGCGCGGCGCAGCGAGCGCCGCCAGAGCGCGCGGGTCACGAGGTCGCTCCCGCGCCGGTACGCACCGCGGGTCTGCGCCATCCGCCGCTCCGGAGTCTCGAAGAGCCAGACGACGAAGCAACCGCCGGGCACGAGCGGGAGCCGCTCCGTCGGCGTGAGGACGACGTCGAAGCGCCGCCGCGCGCGGGCCAGGCCGACCTGCTCCCAGAGCACCGCCGGCCGCGCCCGCACCGCCTCGGTCGGCGCCACGAGCTCGACGCCAGGCCGGACGAAGGCCACGAGGTCGACGGCGCCGCGCCGGGCCAGCGTCTCGGCGAGCGAGCCCTGGACGCGCGAGATGCCCTTCCCCGCCGGCGAGACCGCCGTCGCGTCAAGCCCGAGCCGCAACCGCCGCCCTCCGCCGCGCCCGCAGGCGGCTCACGACGCCCTGCGGGAGGAACGTCTTCGCGGCGAGCGACGACCAGCGCGGCGAGGCGACGCGCCGCGGGTCGAGCCGCAGCCCGGTCAGCGCGTAGCGCCGCGCGAGCGGCAGGTCGAGCGCGTCGTACGCGAACTCGGCCCCGAGCAGGTACGCGCTCGCGCGCCCCTGCCGCGCCACCGGCCGCGCGGCCTCCGGCAGCGCGTCGCCGGCGAAGAACGTCTCCGCGAGCCGAGCGTGGTCGCGCGCGAGCCGCGTGCCCGCCGCCCCGGTCGACTTCGCCTCGGAGTGGATCCGGTAGGTCGAGAGCGGCTCCGGGATCCGCTTCACCCGCTCGGGCGGGAAGCGCAGGAAGAACTCGAAGTCGAAGAAGTACCAGCCGTCCTCGTTCAGCGGCCCGAAGCGCTCCCACGCCTCGCGCCGCCACAGCGTCGAGGGCTGGACGACGTGGTTGTCGCAGGCGCGCACCATCGCCGGGACGTCGAACTCCCGCGCCGGGAGGTACCCCGTCTGCCGGCCGTGCTCGTCGGTGTAGAGCGCGTCGCCGTAGACGAGCAGGAGGCTCGGGTCGGCTTCCAGCTCGGCCGCCATGCGCGCCACGGCGCCCGGGAGCAGCGTGTCGTCGGAGTTGAGATAGCCCATGTAGGCGCCGCTCGTGCGCGCGAAGCCGCGGTTCAGCGCCGCCACCTGGCCTGCGTTCTCCTGCCGGATCGCCGCGGTCAGCCGGCCCTCGTAGCGCTGGACGATCTCGACGCTCCCGTCCGTCGAGCCGTCGTCGACGACGACGTACTCGATCGGCTCGTAATCCTGCTCCAGCACCGAGCGGATCGTGGCCTCCAGGTACGCGGCCTGGTTGTACGACGGCGTGACGATGCTCACGAGCGGGTTCATCGCTCAAGCCGCCTGCGAAGCGCCCGCCGCGCGCGAACGAGCGGCCCCGGGAGCATGGCGCGTGCGAAGTGCTTGGCCGAGCGCAGCGACATTCGCGGCGCCAGGACGAGCGACCGGAGGAAGAGCCGGCGGGCGCGCCCGAACTCGCCGGCGTTGTAGTACCCGAGGCCGGCGCGGCGGTGGTAGGCGCCGCGGCCCGCGCGGGAGTGGCGCCTCAGCGAGTCGGGCAGCCGCTCGGGCACGAGGAACTCGTTCGCGAGGCGGAGGTACTCCTCGAGCTTCACCGGCGGCTCCGAGGTGGTCTTCGAATCCGGGTGCAGGCGATAGCCCGCGAGCGGCTCGTGCAGGTGGCGCGCGCGGCCGATCGTGGCGAGGCGGAGGAAGAACAGCGTGTCGAACGTGTAGTGCAGCGACTCTTCGAAGCGGCCGACGCGCTCCCACGCATCCCGTCGCCAGAGCGCAGCCGGCTGGTGGAGTCGTGCCGATCCGCTCCGGAGCATCGGGACGGGATCCCACGAATGAGCGCTCGCGTAGCCCTTCGTGGCGCCGCCGGGGTCGAGCCAGAGCGCGTCGCCGTAGGCGCAGACGAGCGTGGGATCCGCCTCGAGCGCGGTCACCAGCCGGGAGACGGCCTCGGGGAGGAGCGTGTCGTCGGAGTTGAGGTAGCCGAGGATCTCACCCGTGGTGTGTGCGAAGCCCTTGTTGATCGCCTCCGCCTGGCCGTCGTCGGCCTCGCTCGTCCACCAGGTCAAGCGGGGCGCGTAGCGCTCGACGATCTCGACGCTTCCGTCGGTCGAGCCTCCGTCGACGACGACGTACTCGATCGGCTCGTAGTCCTGCTCCAGCACCGACCGGATCGTGGCCTCCAGGTACGCGGCCTGGTTGTACGACGGCGTGACGATGCTGACCAGCGGGTTCATGCGCCGACCTCGAGCTCAGGCGTCCCGGGCCAGCGGCGCAGACGCTCGAGGCGCGAGCGGTAGAGGTCGACGTAGCGGCCGACCTGGACGCGCGAGGAGAACTCGCGCTCGGCGAGCTCGCGCCCCTGCCGGCCGAGACGGGCGCGCAGGTCGTCGTCGCCGAGGAGGAGCTCGAGCCCGCGCGCCAGGTCGTCGACGTCGCCGAACCGCGCCTGGTAGCCGGTCTCCATGTGGCGCACGACGTCGGTGACGCCGCCGCGGTCGAACGAGACGCAGGGGATCCCGCTCGCGATCGCCTCCGGCGCGGTCTTCGTCAGGACGTCCGCGAGCGTCGGCACCGCGTAGACGTCGGCCGCGCGGTACACGTCCGCGAGGACGTGGTCGTCTGAGATTCGGCCGAGGGTCTGACCCCGGGGCACGGCCGGCGGAGACCCGTCTCCTGCGAGCAACAGAAACGGAGGCTCTTCCAGACGGTCGAGCGCCGCGAGGAGGAGGTGGAGACCTTTGCGGCGTTCTGTCACGTCCCAGGCCGAGAAGAAGACGACGCGGCCGTTCGGCGGCAGCCCGAGCCGCGCGCGCGCCTCCTCGCGCGACCCCGGTCGGAAGACCTCGGTGTCCACGCCATGAGGGATCCGGTGCACCGGGAAGCGCGCGAGCAGCGGGCTCTCCCGCGTGAGCCGCTCGAGCCAGCGCGACGGCACGACGAGCTCGAGGCGCGAGCGCTCGTAGACGCGCTGCTTCAGCCGCCAGAGCGTCGCGGTCGTGTCGCGCCGCAGCGCCGGGTACTCGTGCAGGTACGGGCACTCGCCGCACCCGATCCGCCAGCGCTCGCAGTCGTGGGAGTAGGCGACATGTCCCGTCATCGCCCACTGGTCCTGGAGGATCCAGAACGTCGGCCGGCGGCGCGTCAGTCGCGGCAGCGCCGTGAACGAGAAGTAGCTCCCGTGCAGGTTGTAGAGCTGGACGACGTCGGCCGCGCGGAACCACGGGTCGCGCGTCACGCCGAAGCTCGACGGGTAGAACGCGTACTGGAGCGAGAGCCGGTCGAGCACCTCGCCCGCGGCGCGGTCGGCCGCGCGCCACAGGTCGTTGCGCTTGATCGAGCGCACGTCCTCGTCGCCGGAGAGCGGGCGGCCGACGAGCATCCGCGAGCCATGGCCGAGCCGGCGCAGTCCCGTGTGGATCGTCCAGGCCGTCCGCGCGGCCCCGCCTCCCCGATCGGAGTCGCTCAAGTGCAGGACGTTCATCCGCATCCGCCCGAACTACGATAGTTCCGCCTGTGGCCGACCGTCCGCGCACGCCCGTCCTCTACGTCCACCACCGCAGCGAGCTCGGCGGCGCTCCGGCGAGCCTCTCGTACCTGATCCGGGAGCTCGACCCGGCCCAGTTCGAGGCGCACATCTACTGCCCGCCCGGCCCGGCCGCGGAGCTCTTCAGCCAAGCCGGCGCGAAGGTGCACACCGGCCCGGTCGCCGGCTTTACGCACATCTGGGCCTCGACCTACCGCGGCCGCCGCTGGCTCCTCTTCCTGCGCGAGCTCGGCCTCCTCCCGCACCACGTCCTACGCTTCCGGCGGACGCTGCGCCGGCACCGCTTCGAGCTCGTCCACTTCAACGACTCGCCGCTCATCCCGGCGGCGTGGCTCGCGCGGCGCGAGTCGCTCCCGGTCGTCTGGCACCTCCGCTCGGCGCTCCCGGACGGCGGCCTCGACCGCCGCTCCGAGCTCGTCCGCACGGCGATCCGCCGCTTCGCGACCACGTCGATCGCGATCAACCACGACGTCGCGGGCGTCTTCGGCGTCGACTCGACCGTCGTCCCGAACTCGGTCGACCTCGACCGCTTCCGGCCCGGCGACCAGGAGGCAGCGAAGGCGGCGCTCGGGCTGCCGAGCGAGCGGCCGGTCGTCTCTTACTTCGGCTTCATCTACCCGTCGAAGGGCTTCCGCGAGTTCATCGAGGCGGCCGCGCAGCTCCGCGACGCCGGGCTCGCCGCGAGCTACCTCATCGTCGGCGGCGCCGTCCGCGGCCAGGAGTTCTTTCAGACCGTCGTCGGCCGCAGCCTCCAGCTCGCCGACCTGACCCGCGACTACGAGTCGGAGGCGAAGGCGCTCGTCGACGACCTCGGGATGAGCGAGGTCGTTCGCTTCATCCCGTTCACGCAGGACACGGCCAACCTGTACCAGGCCTCCGACGTCGTCGTCGCGCCGTCGCAGGGCCCGGAGCTCGGCCGGCCGGTGATCGAGGCAGCCGCGAGCGGCGTGCCGGTCGTCGCGTCGGGCTCGCGCACCGGCGGCGGCGTGGTCGTCCCCGGCGAGACGGGCGTCCTCGTCGACAACTACACCGCCGACACGCTCGCGGCCGCGGTCGCCGACCTCCTCCGCCACGAGGAGCGCCGCCGCGCGCTCGGCCGCGCCGCGCGCGCGCATGCGGAGCGGAACTTCGACCCGTCGCGAAACGCGCGCCGGATCGAGTCGATCTACCGGCGGATCCTCCCCAGGCGCGAGCGGATCCCGATCCTCTACGTCCACCACCGGCCGCAGCTCGGCGGCGCGCCCTCCTCGCTCGCGCAGCTGATCGCGAACCTCGACGAGCGCTTCGAGCCGCACGTCTTCTGCCCGGAGGGGCCGGCCGCGGAGCTCTTTGCGGCCGCGGGCGCGACGGTCCATACCGGGGACGTGTCCATCTTCGCCCACGCCTGGGACTCGCCCTACGAGGGCTTGCGCTGGCTCGTCCTCGGCCGCGAGGTCGCGGCGCTCCCGCCGCACCTCCGCCAGCTCGAGCGGCTCATGCGCGAGCACCGCTTCCCGCTCGTGCACCTGAACGACTCGCCGCTCATCGCTGCCGCCTGGGTGGCGCACCGGCACGGCGCGAAGGTCGTCTGGCACCTGCGCTCGGCGCTCGCCGGCGAGGGGCGCGACCACCGCAGCCGCGCGATCGCTGCGCTGATGGAGCGCTGGGGCCATGCGGCGATCGCGATCGACCGCGACGTGGCGGCGCGCTTCCCGATTCGGCTTCCGCTCACGATCGTGCACAACAGCGTCAGCCCGGCGGCCTCGCCGAACGGCGACAACCGCGCCTCGCTGGGCCTCCCGGAGGACCGCGTCGCGGTCGGGTTCGCCGGCTTCGTCCGCCGCCAGAAGGGCTGGCCGGAGCTCGTCTCGGCGGCGGAGCTGCTCGTGGAGCAGGACGCGCCGGCGCACTTCGTGATCATGGGCGGCGGCGTCCGCCCGCCCGAGTACTTCCGCACCGTGCGCGGGCGCGCGCTCGCCGCGGCGAACCTGCTCACCGACGAGGAGTCGGCGATCAAGGAGCTCGTCGCGGAGAAGGGCCTCGACCGCCACTTCTCGTTCCTGCCGTTCACGGCCGAGACGGGCGAGATCTACAGCGCGCTTGACGTCGTCACGTTCCCGAACCAGGGCGTCGGGCTCGGGCGGCCGGTGCTGGAGGCGGCGACGTACGGAAAGCCGGTCGTGGCGTCGGGCTCCACGGACGGCGCGGGCGTGCTCCTGCCGGGGAAGACGGGTCTCCTGCTGGACGACGCGAGCCCGCCGAACATCGCGGCGGCGCTGCGACTCCTGATCGAGGATCCGGAGCTCCGCGCCCGGCTCGGCGAGGCCGCGGCCGAGCACGCGCGGGCGCGGTTCGACCCGGCCCGGAACGCGCGCGCGGTCGAGAGCGTGTACGACTCGCTGCTCGGGCTCGACCGAGCCCGGGCCGCGGAGGCGCGGGACGCCAGGAAGATCGCCCGCGCCGTGGCCTGAGTGCCGCGGCTGCTGCTGCTCACGCCGTCCGAGCTGACGCGCGACCCTCGCGCGCGGCGAGCTGCCGCGGCGGCTCTGGGGCGCGGCTTCGAGGTCGTCGGCCTCTGCGGACGGCTCGGGGGCGCCGAGGCCGTCTCTCTCGACGGAGTCGCGGTCGAGCGCGTCGGCCACGAGCGGGTCGCGCGGGCGCTGAGGCGAACCGGAGCCGGCGGCGTCGGCGAGCCGCGGCCGCTGGCGCGCGAGCTTCGAGGGCTCTTCCGGATCGGCCGGGTGCTGACGCTGACGGCGCAGCTCCGGGCCGCGGCGCGGCGACTCGGCCGCTTCGACGTCGTGCACGCGAACGACTTCACGACGCTCCCGGCGGCCTGGCTCACGGCCCGCGCGACCGACGCGCGGCTCGTCTACGACGCGCACGAGCTGTACGCCCAGGAAGAGGCCTCGATGCCGGCGGCCTACCGTGCGTTCATCCGCATGTTCGAGGGCCCGCTCGCCCGGCGCGCGGATGCCGTCGTCACGGTCAGCCCGCCGCTGGCGTGCGAGCTCGAGGAGACCCTGCGCCTCGCGCGCCCCCCGCTCGTCGTCTTGAACACGCCTGCACGGGAGGAGATCGACGAGACGGAGCGACGCGCCGGACCGCTCCGCGCCGTCTACCAGGGAGCGCTCGCGCCCGGCCGGCCGCTCGGCGACCTCTTCGCCGCCGTCGAGTCGGCGGGGGCCGTCGAGCTGACCGTCCGCGTCGCGGGCGCCGATCTCGAGGCGCTCCGCCGCGACGTGGCCGCGCGAGGGCTCGCTGCCCGCGTCGAGATCGCCGAGCCGGTGCCGCCCGAGCGTCTCGTTGCGGCGCTCGCGGGCCAGGACGTGGGCGTCATCTTCAACCGTCCGCGCTCGGGCCACTACGACGTCGCGCTGCCGAACCGGCTCTTCGAGTACATGATGGCCGGGCTCGCCGTCGTGGCTCCGCAGCTCCCGGCGGTCGCGGAGATCGTGGACGGCGAAGGAGTCGGCATCACCTACGAGCCCGGAAGCCCGGCGGCGCTCGGCGCAGCGCTGGCCGCGCTCGCGGCCGACCGCGAGCGCGTAGCCGCGTTCGGCCGGCGAGCCCGGGAGCGCGCGGTCGAGCGCTACAACGCCGAGGTCGAGAGCGCGCAGCTCGCGCGCGCCTGGGGCCTAGACCCGTAGGGCGCGCCGCGTAAGGCGCTTCACGACGCGCACGTACTTCGCGCCGAGCGACCGATCCCAATGGCACGGGTGGACGAGGACGACGACGCGCTCGCCCGGCCGGAGGCTGCGCACGTCGAGCAGCTCCGGATGCCAGCGGCGACCGCGCTCGTCGAAGCGGGCGTCCGAGAAGTAGCGGTCCTCGCCGAGGTGGTACGCCTCGTACTCGAGGCCGAAGTCGGCCAGGCGGCCGCGCCGCAGCTCGACGTCTCCGCCGCCGACGGCGATGCGAGCCCGGCTCGTCCGCCCGCCCGAGACGGCCTCGGGCCAGTCGAGGAAGAACTCGTTGTTGTGGTAGCCGAGCCGGTGGCAGTGGATCGACCCGTGCGCGGCCGTGCCGACGACGTCGATCCCGTTCTCCCGCAGCCGGCGCAGCTCGCCGTCGAGGTACTCCACGGGATCGAGCCCATAGACGAGCTGGAGCGTGACGAGGTCGTTGTGCCAGCCGACCTCGTGGCCGAGCTCCTGGAGCCGCCGCAGGGCGTCGAGCAACCCCGGTGACCCGTAATAGGCGGCCGTGTGGAGGACGAAGTACGTCGCGCGCACGCCGCGCCGGTGCTCGAGCTCGGCCATGCGGAGCGCGCTGTCAAGGCGGTCGTCGACGTCGTGCCGGAGGCCGACGAGCACCCGCCCCTCCGGGTCGGTCGCCGCGAGCTCACGGAGCGGGAGCGGCCGGACACGAGGGTCGGCGAGGAGCCGCGCGAGGAACGCGTCGTAGCGGTCGTAGGTGAAGCGCCGCTCGCGGGCAGGCTCGACCAGCCGCCGGAGCGGGTGCGGCCGCAGAAGCTCCTCCGAGCGCGGCAGCCTCCAGGTCGTCTCGGGCACGCGCGGAGCCTAGCCTTCACGATTCCCGAACCCCCTCCTGCGATCATTCGCGGCCGTGTGCGGGATCTGCGGGATCGTGGCGCTCGGCCGGCCGCCGGAGGCCGAGACGGTCTCGCGCATGGCGTCCGAGCTCGACCACCGCGGCCCTGACGGAGCGGGCTCGTTCGCCGCGGAAGGCGTCGCCCTCGGCTTCCGCCGGCTCGCGATCATCGACCTGAGCGACGCCGGCGACCAGCCCTTCGCGAGCGAGGACGGCGCGCTCCAGCTCGTCCACAACGGCGAGGTCTACAACTACCGGGAGCTCCGTCGCGAGCTGGAGGCGAAGGGCCACCGCTTCCGCAGCGCGACCGACACCGAGGTCATCCTCGCCGCCTACCGCGAGTGGGGCGAGCGCTGCGTCGAGCGCTTCAACGGCATGTGGGCCTTCGCGCTCTGGGACGGGCCGCGCCGCCGGCTCTTCGCCTCGCGCGACCGCTTCGGCGTCAAGCCTTTCTACTACCGGTTCGACGGCGAGCGCCTGGCCTTCGCGAGCGAGCCGCGCGCTTTTCGCGCCGACCCGGACGCGCGGCTCGAGCCGAACCCGCGCGCCGTCCGCGAGTACCTGGAGCAGGCGTACCTCGACCACACCGAGGAGACGTTCTTCGCCGGGATCCGGAAGCTGCCGCCCGCGCACTCGCTCGTCTTCGGTGACGACGGCTTGAGGATCGAGCGCTACTGGCGTCTCGAGCCGGACGACCCGCCGGCGGGCGACCCGGCCGAGGCCGTCCGCGAGCTCTTCCTGGACTCCGTCCGCCTGCGCCTGCGCAGCGACGTGCCGCTCGGGACGGCGCTCTCCGGCGGGATCGACTCCTCCGCGATCGCGGTCTGCGTCGACCGTCTGCTCCGCACCGAGGCCGAGAACGCGGTCGCCGTCGGCTCGCGCCAGCGGACGTTCACCGCCTACTTCGAGGACCCCGGGTTCGACGAGCGGCCCTACGCGGAGGCCGTCGTCGAGCAGACGGGCGCCGAGCCACACTGGATCTCCTTCTCGGACGAGGAGCTCGTCTCCGACCTGTCGCGGATCGTCGAGGCGCAGGGCGAGCCGTTCGGCTCGACGTCGATCTGCGCCGGCTGGTACGTCATGCGCGAAGCCAAGCGCTCCGGGCTCACGGTGATGCTCGACGGCCAGGGCGGCGACGAGGTGCTCGCCGGCTACCGCGCGCACCTCGGGCACCGGCTCGCCGACCTGCTCGCGCAGGGGCACCTCGGCGAGCTGCGGGCGGAGCTCGCCGGCTTCAGCGCCGAGCACAGCCCGATCGCGCTCGTGACGGCGCTCTCGCGGCCGTTCGCGCCCGAGCTCGTGACCCGGATCGTCCGCGCGCGGGCGCGCGGGTCGGCCGGGCTCGTCCACCCCGACCTGCGCGGCGTCCCGGCGGCCGCGGCCCCGAACGGCTCGCCGTTCCCCGATCGCCTTCGCCGCCACCAGCAGCTGATCCTCACGCGGCGCGGCCTGCCGGAGCTCCTGCGCTACGAGGACCGCAACTCGATGGCGCACTCGCTCGAGGCCCGCGTGCCGTTTCTCGACTACCGGCTCGTCGAGCTCTGCTTCTCGCTCCCGGGCGGCGAGCTCGTCGGCGGCGGGCGGACGAAGGCGGTGCTGCGCCGCGCGCTGCGCGACCTGCTGCCGCCGAGCGTGCGCGAGCGGCGCGACAAGCTCGGGTTCGTGACACCCGAGAAGCGCTGGCTCCGCGGGCGGCTCGGCGAGCTAGCCGCGGACGTGTTCGCGTCGCGGTCGTTCGCGGAGCGCGGCTTCGTGGACGCAGCGGCGGCGCGGCGTCGGCTCGAGCGTCACCGCCGCGGCGAGCTCGAAGCCGGCATGGAGCTCTGGCGGGCGCTGAACCTCGAGCTGTGGGCACGCCAATACCTGGCGGCGTGACCGAGCCGACGATCTCGATCATCGTCCCGACTTCGGGCCGGCCGACGCTGACCCGGACGCTCGCCAGCATCGCGCCGCAGCTCCGCCCGGGCGACGAGATCATCGTCGTCCGCGACGCGACCGGGGACTCCGGGGACACGCCGCGCACGGACGCAATGCGGCGGGCGCGCGGCACGCACCTCGCGTTCCTCGACGACGACGACGTCTACCTCCCGGACGGGCTCGAGAAGATGCGCCGCTTCGCGAGGGCCAATCCGGGCCGGATCGGGATCTTCAAGATGGAGCACCACACGGGCACGACGCACTGGCGGAAGGACGAGCCCGTGCTGCGGTACATGAACGTGAGCACGCAGAACCTCCTGGTTCCGAACGTGCCGGGCAAGCTCGGCCGCTGGCAGAAGCAGGTCCAGCCGGCCTCGCCCGACGCGACCTACGCCGGCGACTACGTCTTCCTCACCGAGACGATCGCGCTGCAAGGCGAGGAGCCGCTGTTCGTGGACGAGGTGACGGTGTACTTCCGCCCGGCGGGCCCGCTCCGCCGCGCCTGGGCGCGGACGCGCCGCCGGGCCGCCCTCGGCACGCGGCTGCGGCGGGCGGCGCGATGAAGGTGCTCTTCCTGACGACGGCCTGGCCGAGCCCGGCCTCCCCGATCGGCGGCGTCTTCGTGCGCGAGCATGCGCGGGCGGCGGCCGAGGTCGCGGACGTCCGCGCCCTCCACCTCGTTCGCGCGCCCGCTTCGGCCGGCCTGTTCCGGCTCGAGGGGGTCGAGGGCGAGGAGCCGCCGACGTGGCGCATCCCCTACCGGCGCTTCGGTAAGCCGCTGGCGCAGATCGCCTTCCTCGCGGGCCCGCTCGTCGCCGCCCGGCGTCTGCGCCGGGCGGGCTGGAGGCCCGACGTGATCCACGCGCACTCGTTCCTCTCGGCCCTGCCCGCGCTCGTCCTCGGCCGCCTGCTCCGCCGGCCCGTCGTCTACACCGAGCACTGGACGATCTTCCTGCCGGAGAACCCAGGCGAGCTCTCGGCGCCGATGCGACGGCTCGCGCGGCTCGCGCTCGAGCGCGCCGATCTCGTGCTCCCGGTGAGCGCGGACCTGGAGCTGGCGCTGCGAGAGCTCGCCCCGACCGCGCGCACGCGCGTCGTCCCGAACGTCGTCGACGAGGTGTTCAGCCCTGCGCCGGGCCGGAACGGCGAGCCGACGCGTCTCCTGACCGTGGGCCTGCTGGACACGCCGCGAAAGGGCGTGGACATCCTCCTCGAGGCGCTCGCCCTCGTCCCGAATCGCGAGGGGCTCCGGCTCGACGTCGTCGGCGAGGGCGAGCTGCGGCCGGGCTACGAAGCCCTTGCCGAGCGCCTCGGCCTCGGCGACACGGTGCGCTTCCACGCGCTCGAGCCGAAGCCGGCGCTCGCCGAGCGGATGCGAGGCGCCGACTTCTTCGTGCTCGCGAGCCGGTACGAGAACAATCCGTGCGTCGTGCTCGAGGCGATGGCGAGCGGCCTGCCGGTGGTCGCGACGCGGGTCGGCGGCGTGCCGGAGCTCGTGACGCCCGACTCGGGCCGGCTGGCCGAGCCGCTCGACCCGTCGAGCTTCGCCTCCGCGCTCGAGGATGCGCTCGGCGGCGACTTCGACCGCGCGGCGATCGCCGCCGCGGCGAGGGAGCGGTACGGGCGACGCGCGATCGCGCGCGAGCTGCGCGACGTCTACGAGCGCGTCAGCAGCCGCTGAGCCTTCGCGGCGGCGCGCCGGGCGGCGAAGCTGACGGCAAGCCGCGGGGGCACGTGCATCGGAGGAGCCCCGTCGCCGAGGTCGTAGCCGACGAGGTAGGCGCGCTCAGCGCAGAGGCTCAGGAGCGTCTCGAGCTCGTCCGGCGTGATGTCGCCCCTGCGGTCGACGTCGTCGCTGCGCCGGATGAACCCGTCGTACGTGCCGCGGGCGGCGTCCCCGAAGCTCGAGTTCTCCTTGTCCTCGTAGTCGCTCATCGCCAGCATCCGCTCGGGCTCGAGCTCGACGCCGACGACCGCGCACACGCGCTCCAGCACCTCGGCCGGCCGCGCGACGAGGTCCTCGTAGCGGACGAGCACGTACCGGTCGGGCTCCGTGAAGCTCCGGTGGAGGCCGAGCGCCGCCGACTCGTTCCACAGCCTCGCCCACTGGAGCACGCGGTTCGGCTGCGGTCGGACACCCGGCTGGTTGCGCTCGTGGTGACGCGACGAGGCCCAGACGTCGAGCGGGTTGCGCACGACGTGGACGAAGCGGACGCCGCCGAACCACGAGTCGAGCAGGTCGAGCTTGAACTCGTTGCCGACCGTCTTCTCGCCCACGCGCGGCTTGCCGGCCTTCCTCCGGTAGAGGTCGAGGAGGAGCGTGTACAGCCCGCGGTGGCTGACCTCGGCTGCGCGGACCGCGGCGAGCGCCTCCTCCTCGTCGAGGCCCCACTTGTGCACCTTCGGCGTGGCGAGCAGCTCGCGGAGGTCGCGCTCGAGCTCCTCCCGGCCGGCGATCGCCGAGCGCGGGTCGACGCCGTCCCGGAAGTAGCAGAGCTCGTCGGGCGGGATCGCGATCTGGCTGTGCGAGCCGAGCAGGCGGCGCATGAGCGTCGTCCCGCTGCGGTTGATGCCGCCGATGATGACCGGCGCCTCGAGCTGTCCCGTAGCCACGGCTCGCTAGTGTAGGCGCCTCGCCTGCGGCCTCCCCCGCGACTTCTACGGCATGACCGAGACACGCATCATCGGCGTTTCGCTCGTCAGGAACGAGGACGTCTTCGTCGAGCAGGCGCTGCGCAACGTCCTCGGCTTCTGCGACGAGGTGATCGTGCTCGACCACCGCTCGCGCGACCGGACGCGGTCGATCCTCGCCAAAGTCGCGCGGGCCGAGCCGAAGGTGCGGGTGCACTCGATCCGCCATCCGCGCGAGTCGCACGACTTCGTCAGCCCGTACGCCGGCTCGCCGACGTGGATGCTCGGAGTCGACGGCGACGAGCTCCACGACCCGGAGCGGCTGCGCGTCCTGCGCGAGCGCATCCTCGCCGGTGAGCTCGACCGCTGGTGGACGGTGGCCGGGAACATCCTCCACGTGCGCAGCCTCGACCGCGAGGCCGCGACGGCCTCGGGGTACCTCACGCCGCCCTCGCGCGGCCTGGCGAAGCTGAAGAACTTCGGCGCGCTCGAGTCGTGGGAGGGGCCGGCGCGCGAGCGCTTCCACGGCGGCGACCTCCGCTTCCGCCCCGGCTACGGCCACCACCTCCGCTACGAGCTCTTCCACGAGCACTCCTGGGAGGACTCGCCCTTCCGGTGGCTCCACGTCTGCTTCCTCCCGCGCAGCAGCCGCCAGCCGCGCTGGACGAAGGTGCGGCCGAACCCGAGCGAGATCTACTCCGGCCGCGTCTGGCGGACGCGCATCCGCCGCGGGCTCGCCACGCTCCAGGGCCGGCCGTACGGCGTCGGGAAGCTCGACGCCTTCACGAAGGGCGACGTCGTCACGGTTCGCGTGGACTCGTTCTTCTCGCGCTGAGCCCCGGACGCAGGAGCCGCAGGGCGAGGGCGAAGCGGCGGCGACGAAGCGCCTCCCGCGCGAGCGCCCGCGCCTCCACCGGGTCGCGCTCGCCGGCCGCCTCGCGCAGGAGCGACGGCTCGCGCCACAGCTCGTCCCGCAGCGCCTCGCGCCGCGCCACTCGCTCGGGGTCGGTCTTCGTGACGGCGTCCGGGTGGACGCGGTAGCGGTACAGGAGCTCCGGGATCGCCGCCAGCTCCCACTCGCGCGCCAGCCGCCGCCACAGGTCGTAGTCCTCGTTCGCGCCGTGGTCGGCGCGATAGCCGCCCGCGCGCTCGAGCGCCGACCTCCGGAGGAGGACGGAGCCGTGCGTGATCGGGTTCCGGAGCAGCAGGCGCCGCCGCAGGTCGGCGTCCCCCGGCGGAAGGACGATCGTGCCGAGGCGGCGCCCTTCCTCGTCGACGAGCTCCACCCCCGGGACGACGAGAGCCGCGCCCGGATGGGCGTCGAGGAAGGCGACCTGCCGCTCGAGCCGCTCCGGCAGGGAGACGTCGTCGGCGTCCATCCGGGCGACGTAGGGCGCCTCGGCGACCTCGAGCCCGCGGTTCAGGGCCGGCACGAGCCCCAGCCGATCCTGGCGGAGAACGCGCAGCCGCGGGTCGTCGAAGCGGGCGAGGAGCGCTGGGGTCTCGTCGGTCGAGCCGTCGTCGACGACGATCAGCTCGAGGTCGGCGAGGCTCTGCCCGAGCACGCTCTCGACCGCGCCGCCCAGGTAGCGCGCGCCGTCCCTGACGGGGAGGACGACGCTCACGCGCGGCATCAGGCCTCCATGACGTCGCGACAGGTCGCGGCCAGGCGCGCCGCGAACGCGTCGTAGGTGAGGTCCTGCGCACGTGCCCGCGCAGCGCGCTCGCAGCTCGACCGAAGCTCGTCGTCGTGCCAGAGCCGGTCGATCGCGGCGCGATAGCCGGCGACGTCGCCCGCGTCGACGAGCAGGCCCTCGACCCCGTCGGAGACGTAGTCCTCGAGGCTCGCGTCCCGCGTCGCGACGAGCGCCTTTCCGAGCCGAAGCGCCTGGACGACGGTCGTCTGTCCGTGCGGCTCGGAGCCGGGCTGGAGCGGTGCGACGACGAGCTTCGCGCCGGCGAGGAGCTCGAGGAACCGCGCGAGCGGCATTCGGTAGCGGACCTCGCAGTTCGGCGGCAGGTCGCCGTCGTAGCCGAGCGTCTCGCGCGAGAACGTCACGACGAGCAAGCGGGCGTCGAGTCCCCGCACCGCCTCGATCGCCGCGGCGAAGTCGCGGAGCCCGCCGCCTCCGGCGAACGCGTACTCCCCCTCGACGTCCGGCGGGGCGAGGCCGTCGAAGTCTCCGGTCGCGGGCAGCGGCACCACGACGGCGCGGGCGCGAACCGCCTCCGAGCGGAGCTCGAGCTCCGGACGCGAGTACTCGACGATCCGGTCGACCTGGCGGACGAGATCGTCGGCGAGGCCCTTCCAGTTCGTGATCACGAGCCGGGTCCCGCGCAGCAGGCCGAGCCGGCGCAGCCGCGCGAGCCACGGCACGATCCGGTGCGCGTAGCCAACGAGCACCACCCGCGGCGGGCGGCGCCAGATCTCAATCAGCGCACGCAGGAGGAGCGCGCTCGAGTTGACGAGGCTGTGGCTCGGGCCGCGGATCGTCGCCGTGTAGAGCCGCCGGGGGAAGACCTCGCTCTCCGGCGAGGCCCAGAAGCCCTTCCGCACCGTGAGGACGAGCACTTCGTCGAGGCCGTCCTTCACGGAGAGCCCTCCACCAGCTCGTACGGCTCCTCCGGCGAGATCACGTCCGCCTTCAGGAGATTCCCCTGCTCGTCGACCGGCAGCTCGAAGCCGCACGGCTCGACCACGTCCTCGAACGCCGGCGCCGGCTTCGTGCGGGCGAGCTGCTCGAGCTCCTGCGGCTCACGAATCCGGTAGTAGAGCGGAGAGCCGCCGGGCGGAGGCGCGTAGCGGCCGTAGCGGCGGTTGCCCTGCCGGATCCTGGCCTTCGTCCCCCGTGGGTCGGTGACGACGTCGGCCACCGCCGGCACGGTCATCAGGAACGCCTCGAGCCGCAGCCCCGAGCTCCGGTAGCGGCGGATCATGTCTCCCTCGGCGCCCAGTCCCGAGTCGCGCGGGTGGTGCTCTTCCCGGGTGCGCCACGGGCCGAGCCGGCGCCGGATCTCGGTGCGCGTGAACGTGACGTGGCCGGCTGCGCCGATCGGCTCGCGCACGTCGCCGTAGCCGAGGAAGCGCACGCCCGAGGAAGCGCGGAGCACGCGTGGCCGCGCGTGCACGAGCGGAACCCGCTTCCCCGCGACTATCAGCGGTCGCTCGGAGAAGTGGCGCCGGAGCGTCTGCCGCCGCTGGGCGTCGAACTGGACGTGTCCGACCTCCGGCCGCGCCGCGATCTCGACCATGTCCTCGAGCCACGAGCCGCGGACGACGAACTGCACGTCCTCGGGCAGCAGCATGAGGAAGTCCCCCTCGGCGAGCTCCACGATCCGGTTCAGCGCCTCCGCCTGCGTGGAGGGGGCCAAGACGGCGTGGTCGAGGAAGTCGAGACCCTCGACGTACTCCCGCAGGCCCGGCTCGACGGAGCCGCCGTCGACGAGGATCCACTGCACTCGCGGGTAGCGGACGCACTCGCGCGCCGAGGTCATGAGCGCGCGCAGGTAGTGCAGGCGGTTGTAGCTGAGGACGCCGATCGTGACGAGCGGCGGGCTCATTTGACGAGCTCCTCGAACACGCGGCGATGCCGCTCGACCCACCGCTCGAGGTCGAAGCGGAGCGAGCGCTCCCGGGCCGCGGCCGCGTGGTCCCCGTGCCGCTCCAGCACCCGGAGCGTCGCCTCCGCGAGCGCAGCTGGCTCAGGTGGATGGTCGCGCTCCCAGTCGAGCGGCGCAGGGACGCCGATCCCAGCGGCGCCGCCGACGAGCTCCGGCGTCCCCCCGCTCGCCGAGTAGACGACGGGCACGCCGCACGCCATCGCCTCGAGGACGGCCGTCGGGCACGGGTCGTTGTACTTCGTGTGCAGGAGGACGTCCGCCCGGCGGTAGAGGAGCGGAGCGTCGCTCTGTGCGTACGTCCCCGTCAGCTGGACGTGCTCGCGCACGCCGCTCGCGTCGAGCACCTCCTCCGCCTCGCGCCGTACGACGCGCGGGTCGGCATCCCACGAGAGCCGGCCGCTCACGAGGAGGCGGGCCGCGGGGTGCTCGGCCCGCACCAGGCGAAGCGCGGCGAGCGCGGTCTCGAGCCGGTAGCGCTGGTACTGGTTGCCCGCCAGGAGCAGCGTGAGGGGCTGGTCGGGCGCCGGCTTCGGCCCCGGCGTGAAGCACCGGGTGTCGACCGGGTTGTGGAGCACCTCGGAGCGGCCGGTCCGCTCGCCGAGGAAGCGGTCGGAGCTCAGCCGGCAGAACTCGCTCTGGAAGAAGACGTGGTCGGCCGCGTGAAGCCCGCGGGCGAGCGGCTCGTTGACGGCCTCCCAGCCGGGGCCGAACCAGCCCTGGTACGCGACCCCGTCCTGATTCCAGACGACCGCGGCGTCCCGGCGGCGTGCGAGCTCGATCAGCGCGGAGGCGTCGGCCGGGAGCGTCGTCGAGCCGAGGTAGAGGACGCTGAAGTCGCGCAGCTCGTTCGGGAAGGACGCCTGCAGCTGCTGGAACTTCACCATGCCGCCGTGCGCGCGCTCGCCCGGCGCCGGGAGGCGATCGTGGCCGTAGTAGACCGCGACCGCGCCGCGGGAGGCCGCCGGGGCAGCTGCGATCCGGCGGTGGCGGAGCGTCGTCCGCCTGCGCTCGACGGCCGCCTCCAGGCGTCGCCTGGTTCGCCCGAGCGTCTTCCTCACGCCAGCCCCAGTACGTCGAGATAGCGGTCGGCGACCTCGGCGAGCGACAGGATCGAGATGCTCGCCCGCCGCTCCTCGAGCTCGTCCACCAGCCGGTCGAGGAGCTCCGGCAGCTCGTCGTCCCGCTCGAACCCGAGCCCCGCCTCGCCGACGAGCTCGGCGTTCGAGCCGCTGCGCACGTAGAGCGTCGGCAAGCCGCACGCGAGCGCCTCGAGCACGGCGTTCGAGCAGGCCTCGTTGCGGCTCGCAGTCACGTAGACGTCCTGCCGCCGGAGGATCTCGGCCAGCTCCGCGGACCCGACCGGGCCGACGACGTGCTCGGCGGCGACCGGCTCCGAGGCCCGGCCCACGAACGTGAGCTCGTACCGTGCGCGGTCGAGGTTGCGCGCCAGCCACGCATACGTCGCGCCGCCCTTCCTCGGGTTGTCCGACCAGCTCGTCGCCACCACCCGGACGCGCCGGCCCTGAAGCGGCGGTCGGCTTGTGGGGGGATGGAAGATCGTGTCGTCGACGGCATTCGGGATCAGCACCGGAGCCCGCAGCTCGATGCCCAGCTCGCGGTGGGCCTCGATGCTGTAGCGCGATTGAAAGATGGTCGCGTCGGCGAGCGCGTGGTTGATCTCGGTGATCCGCCGGTCGGCGCCGTCGTCTCGCCCGCGGTAGAGCGTGATCGGGCCGTCGACTCGGTGGACGACGCGAACGGACGGACGAAGCGCCCGGCGCAGCTCGTCCACGTCGACGAGGTACGAGTGCAGCAGGCAGGCCTGGGTCGTCGGCCCGATCGCGCCGTCCGAGACGCGCAGCCCGCGGCGCCGAAGCTCGCCGCGAAGCGCCACGAGGAACTGGTTCGAGCCGCCGTAGGGCGGCGGCCGGAAGCGGTGCACGATCGCCAGGTCCGGCCGCTGGACGAGGCCGCGGAGCCGCCCCAGGTAGCTCACCGCACGAGCTCCTGGAAGAGGTCCCGGTAGCGCCGCGCGACCACGGGCGTGGAGTACCGCTCGACCACCGTCTCCCGCGCCTTTCGCCCCAGCGTCGCCCGCAGCTCCGGCTGGGCCGCCAGCCGCTCGAGCGCCTCGCTCCAGTCCTCCGCCGAGCCGGCGACGACTCCGCCGCCGCCGTGGCCGATCGCCTCGACGTACGACTGCTGCGGGCTCGCGACAGCCGGAAGGCCGGTCGCCATCCCGAGCGTGATCTTCCACTCCGTGTGCCCCAGCTCGTAGCCGTTGACGAGCCGCTTCGGCGACACGATCACGTCGCACTCGCGGAGGAGACGGGCGTAGCCCCGCAGGTCGAAGGGGACGAAGCGCGTGGGAATCACGCGCCGCAGCTCCTCCAGCTCGGCCGGCTCGTCGTTCGAGACGACGACCAGCTCGGCGTCCGGCAGCCGGCCGAGCGCCTCCCGCGCGAGCAGGAGCGGCTTGGCCTTGCGCGCCATCCCGGACCAGACGAGCCGAAGCGGCCCGGCCCGCCGGGCGCGCCGCGGCGGCCGGAAGAGCGCCGTGTCGACGTTGTCGGGGATCCAGCTCGCGCGCTCGGTCAGCTTCCGGACGACGCCGAGGAGGTAGCTCGAGTCCGCGACGACCCAGTCGGCGAGCCGCGTCATCGCCTCGGCCTGCCGCCGCTGCTCCGCGGTCGGCCGCGTCTCGGCGATGTCGTACTCGCCCCAGATCTCGTAGTAGTTCACGTTCGCGTCGAAGACGACTCGCGCACCCGCCGCCTGTGCTCGCTCCGCCTCCTCGCGGTGGCGGTCGCTCATCGCCTTGACGAAGACGACGACGCCGTAGGAGCGCCCCGGCCGGTAGAGCTCGTTCCGGAAGCCGCCGTCGTTCGCGTCGATCCAGCGGGCGACGTTCGCGACCCGCATCGCGAGCGGCGGCGGCAGGCCGCGATAGGTGGCGCGCTCGGCGTCGAGCGAGGACGACGTCACCCAGCCGATGCGCTTAGAGGAGCGGCCCGAGCGCATCGTGGAAGCGGTCGATCAGCTTGGGATACGTGAGCTCGTGGGCCAACTCGAAGGCACTCGTGCGAATCCGGGCGCAAAACGCGTCGTCGCGGAACTTCGCGAGCGCCTCGTCGAGGTTGGAGAAGTCCTTGCGCAGCGGGATGTAGTGGACGTCGGGCTCCAGATACCCGCCGTAGGCGCCCTCGAGGAGGAGCTGGACGGTCTTCGTCCCCGCCGCCTCGACGTTCCGTCCGGAGAGCACGCGGCCGGGCACGGGATTGCGGTAGTCGCGGAAGAAGCGCTCCCAGACCTCCTCGAAGGACGCGTCCGGCCGCTCCGCCACCCAGGCGCGGACGGCGTTCCGCGTCTCGTCGGTGAGCTCGAAGTAGTCGCCGCCGGCCTCGGAGCCGAGCTGGCCCTTGCACCGGTTGAGAAAGGCCGCCCAGCCCGGCTCGTCGAGCCGGTCGGCGGCTTCGAGCGAGATGTCGACGTGGAGGCCGTTCGCGGCGGCCACGTCCAGGAAGCGCTCGGCCAGCTCGCGCCGCTCGCGGTGCCCGAGCGCGACGTCGTTCTCGAAGGCGCGGTAGCCGAGGTCGATCGGCCGCTCCTCCGGAGGCACGCGCGGTGCGAAGAGCTCGGGATCCCAGCCGGTGTTCGGGATCCCGACCACGGTCGTCCCGGGCAGGCGCTCGCGGTAGAGCGCGAGCGGCTCCTCGGTCGTGAACTGCGAGACGAGGAGGTCGATGCCCAGCTGCTCGCAGAACCACATCTTCTCGGACATGCCCTTGTACTCGTTGCCGATGAAGTAGGCCTTGCGCGCGCGCAGCTTCCGGACGGCCTCGAGCAGCGGCCCGTACAGGTGGCGGCCGTTCGAGAAGACCGAGTGCAGGATGACCACGGCGTCGTAGCGCGCGAGTCGAAGCGCCGCGCGCACGCGCAGCCGTCGCGTCTCCGGGAGCGACATCACGTTCACGGGGTCGCAGTCGAAGCGCGGGTGCGCCACGAAGTGGCGGGGCCAGGCCTGCTGGTAGGAGAGCGTCTGGTTCTCGGGCAGGCGCGCGTAGAGGAGCAGCGCGCGAACCGGCCTCATCGCGGCGCGGTCACCGCCGCGGCCAGGCGCCGGCGCATCGTCTCGCAGACGCGGCGCACGCCGTCCTCGAGCGAGACCTCCGGCTCGACGCCGAGGATCGTCCGCTGCCGCTCGAGCGACGGGCGCTTCACGAGCGTCATCTGCGGCGGCAGGTCGACGACCCGGAGCAGCTCCTCGGGCGCGCCGAGCTCGGCGCGGACGAGCTCCGCGAGCTCCTCGATGGGGCGCACGTCCGGATGGCCGACGTTGATCACCGTGTACGCGCGCACCCGCGCCGCCGCCTCGACCGCGCGCACGGCGTCGGAGATGTGCATCCACCCGCGCGCGCTGCCGCGGTGCACGTCCACCGGCTTCCCCGCCGCGAGGTTGGACGCGAAGCGGATCATCGCCGAGCGGTGCTCGCCGAGCTCCTCGTGCTCGTCGTAGATCATGAACGGGCGCAGCGTCACGGCACGCAGGCCGTACGTCCGCACCTCGTACTCGACGACCTTCTCGCCGAGCAGCTTCGACAGGCCGTAGCGGTTGTTCGGCCGCGGGTCGGCGAGCGTCTCCTCCATCAGCTCGACGTCCGGCCCGTAGACCTCCGACGTCGAGAAGTAGACCGTCATCGCGCCGACGCGCTTGCAGAGCTGGAGGACGTTGTTCACGCCGGCGAGGTTGGTTGCGATCGCGAGGCCGCTCGCCTGCTCGCAGGTGACGCGGCTGACCATCGCCGAGAGCACGAAGACGATCTCCGGGCCCCAGTCGAACGCAGGCAGGAGGTCGACCGGGTGGTTGATGTCGGCCATGACGTAGTCGCCGCCCGTGCCGGGCCGGATGTCGGTCTCGAGCACGTCGTAGCCGTCCTCGCGCAGCCGGCGCACGAGCGGCGCGCCGATGTTCCCTTCGGAGCCGATGACGAGCGCCTTCGGCATGGCTCAGATCAGATCCGCGAAGGAGCGCTCGGTGCGCAGGAAGTACCAGATGCCGCTGGCCGTGAGAATGACCCCGACGCCGAAGCTCGTCGCGAACAGCTCGTAGTGGGGGACGCCGCGCCCGAGGACGGCCCAGCGGAAGCCGTCGATCGGGCCGGTCATCGGGTTGATTGCGATCAGCCACTGGTACCGGGGCGGGATGAACGTCGAGCCGTAGATCACGGGCGAGACGTAGAACCAGAGCTGCGTGAGCAGCGGCAGGACGAACGGGATGTCGCGGAAGCGCACGGTCAACGCGGAGAGCCAGAGGCCGACGCCGAACGCCGTGAGCAGCGCGAGTCCGAGGAAGAACGGGATCAGCACGGTGTGCCAGTGCGGAGCGCGGTGGTAGTAGCCGAAGAGGCCGAGCAGGATGAGGAAGGCGAGGGCGAAGTCGATCACGGGCACGACCGTCGACTCGAGCGGGATCATCAGCCGCGGCACGTAGACCTTCGTGATCAGGTTGATGTTCGAGATGACGCTCCGCGCGCTCCCGGAAAGGCAGCCGGAGAAGTAGATCCAGATCAGGTTGCCGCTGAAGACGAAGATCGGGTACGGCACCTTGTACTCGCCTTTCAGGCCCGCGACGTGGCCGAAGATGACGGTGAGGAGGATCATCGTGATGAACGGCACGATGAGCGCCCAGAGCGGCCCGAGGATCGTCTGGACGTAGCGGATCTTGATGTCGCGCCAGACGAGGAAGCCGAGCAGCTCGCGGTAGGCCCACACCTCCTGCACCTCGGCGAGGAGGCTGCGCTGGCCGGCTCGGATGCGGAACGGCCGGATGGGCTGCGCCTGCACTTCGGGGACCGCCGTCATCGGGCGCCAGCGTACCGGGGGCGTGAGACACGGCGCAGCCAGTCGCGGTGCGCCTCCACGAGCTGGAGCCAGTAGGCGCGGGCGTCGGTGACGCGGTCGCACACGCGCGCTTGCGCAGCGGCGACGGCCTCGGCGAACTCGCCGTCGTGGAGACAGCGTTCGCACAGGAGCCGGTACTCCTCGGGAGTGCGGGCCGTCGCCTCGGGGACGAGGAGCGCCTCCACCTCGAGGAGCGAGTCCTGGCGCCGTCCCCACGCCGCCTCGTCGAAGCGGACGGCGAGGTGCGCCGTCGGGACGCCGGCCGCGTACGCCTCGACGCGCGCCGCGGCGCCGCCGATCGGGAACGGGTCGGGCGCGAGCCGCGCACGCCGGAGGTAGCCGAGGAGCTTCTGCCAGCCGGGGTCGTCCCGCGCCCCCTCGGGCCCGCGCGCCCCCGAGAAGGCGCCTTCGTAGTGGACGCGGCCCGCGACGCCGTGCCGCGCGGCGGCCCGGCGGACGAGGTCGAGCTCGGGCTCGCCGGCGCGGCCCATCAGGACGAGCTCCGCGCCGTCGCGAAGCAGCGGCAGGACGGCGTCGAGGAACGGCTCGCTCGCCGCCTTGAAGAGCGACCCGTGGACGAGGACGAGCGGCTCGCGCTCCGCCCACGGGGGCCCGGGCTCGACCCCGTCGCGGCCGTAGAGGAAGAACGCCGGGTAGACGAGCTCGTCGCCGAACCGCGCGCGCGAGGTGCCGCAGAAGAGGTGCCCGCCGCGCAGGAAGTAGTCGGCCTCGGGCTGCGGGTAGAGGTGGAAGTCGACCTTCTCGTGGTGGAGCAGGTCGGAGCCGGTCGAGAACGCGGCGATGCACGGCGTCCGCGCCGCGTCGAGCACCTCTTCCGCGGCCCGCCCCCACGCGACGACGTAGAGGACGTCGAGCTCGGCCGCGGCCTCGGCGAGGTCGTCGGTGGCATAGGAGGCGACGACCGGCTCCAGGTAGCGCGCGTAGCGGCCCTCGTAGCCGAGGTCGAGCACGTGCAGCTCGACCTCCTCCGGCGCAGCCTCGAAGTGCTCGCGCGCGAGCGTGAGGAGGCCGCTGAAGGCACCGAGGACGCCGACGCGGAGCGGTCCGTCCGGCTCGCGGAGAGCGCGCTTCGGCGCGGTGCGGACGCCCGTGCGGCCGGCGCGGCGCAGGAACCGCGCGGCGTCGAGGTTGATCCAGCCGCGGGTCTGGTGCGGCCAGCCCGACCAGACGAAGAGCGCGCCGAGCTCGGCCAGGAGCTCGTCGCGGCCGGCGAGGATGCGGGCGGCACGCCGCGTCCGCAGCAGGCGGTAGAGCGCTCGCCAGAACCGCGGCGAGTGGACGCGCGCGGTGGCGCGCCGGAAGGCCCGCGCGAGGAGGAGGATCAAGGCCGCGCCGTCAGCCGACGCGGACGGCGCCGGCGTCGTGCGCCTGCTCGACCGCGCCCCACCGGCCGGGCGGCCGCACGTAGCCGCGGACGACCGAGACCGGGAAGGAGTCGTCGCCGCCCTCCGAGATGTTCAGCACCTCGAAGTCGAGGATGTGCTCGACGAAGTCCATCGTCCAGCTTCCGGCGGCGTGGTGCAGGCCGAGGTCGAGCGTGTAGTGGCCGGGCAGGAGCACGAGGTCGAGGTCGAGCGAGACGCTGACGAACCCGGGCTCGAGCTCGTACGGCGGCCGGTTCCCGTCCGTCGAGAAGGACGTCGTGACGCGCACGCCGTCGACGGTCGAGATCCCGACCTCGAAGACCGCGTCCGAGACCCGCCGCGTGGAGTGCGCGGTGAGCGTGACGGTCACCGACTGCCCGAGGAACGCGTGCTCGAGGGGCCGCCCGTCCCGGTCGGCCAGCTCGACGCGGACGAGCCGCGCCTCGCCGGAGCCGATCCGCGTCGTCTCCTCGGCGATCTCGCCGGACTCGGCGGCCTTCACCGCCTCCGCGAGGTACTGCGTCACGACCGCCTCGACGCCCCCGTCGGCGGCGACACGACCGTCCTTGAGCAGGATCGCGCGGTCGCAGAGCGTGCGGATCGCGGACATGTTGTGGCTGACGAAGAGGACCGTGCGGCCTTGGCCCGAGACCTCGCGCATCTTGCCGAGGCTCTTCGCCTGGAACTCGGCGTCGCCGACCGACAGGACCTCGTCGACGACGAGGATGTCGGGGTCGAGGTGCGCGGCGACGGCGAACGCGAGCCGCATGTACATGCCGCTCGAGTAGCGCTTCACCGGCGTGTCGATGAACTTCTCGACGCCGGAGAACTCGACGATCTGGGCGAACTTGGCGCTGATCTCCGAGCGGCGCATGCCGAGGATGGCGCCGTTCAGGTAGATGTTGTCGCGGCCGGTCAGGTCCTGGTGGAAGCCGGTGCCGATCTCGAGCAGCGACGCGAGGCGCCCCCAGACGTCCGCGTAGCCCTCGGTCGGCTCGGTGATGCGGGAGAGGATCTTCAGCAGCGTGCTCTTGCCGGCGCCGTTCCGGCCCACGATGCCGAGCACCTGGCCGTGCTCGAGATCGAACGAGACGTCGCGAAGCGCCCAGATCGTCTCCTTGTCGGTCGGCGCGCTGAAGAACCTGCGCAGGCGGGTGCGCGGCGCCGTGATGAAGTTCTGCACCGCGTCGCGCAGCGTGTCGGCGCGCTCGAGGTGGCCGATGCGGTAGCTCTTGCCGAGCCCATGCACGCGGATGGCGGGTTGGCCTTCCGGGCCTCTCATCCCTGGAATTCTAGGAGCCGCCTCGGCTCCGCAGGACGCGTGCCGGCACACCCGCGAGAACGGCGCCGTCCGGGAACTCGCCCTTCACCACCGCGCCGGCGCCGACGAGCACCCCGGCGCCGAGCCTCGTCCCCGGCAGGAGGATCGCGCCGAGGCCGACGTCGGAGCCGTCGCCGATCTCGACGGGCGCGAGCTCGAGCGCGCCGTGCATGATCGGCGTCGGGAGCTCCGTCTCCTCGTGGCTCGAGGTGAGGATCATCGCCCGCGGCGCGATCCCGACGTCCTTGCCGATCCGGATCCCGCCCGCGCTGTGGAAGTAGCAGTCCTGGCCGATCCAGCTCCCGTCGCCGACGCGCAGCTCGTTCCGCGTGTCGCCCTTCAGCATCGCGCGGTGCCCGACGTAGACGTGGTTCCCGAGGTGGACGAAGCGGGGGTTGAAGACGAGGACGCCCTGCTCGATCACCACGCCGTCGCCGAGCGAGCCGAGCTCCTGCGGCTCGAAGTAGCCGGTCCCGTGCGTCTTCCAGGGCGGCGGCATCTGCCGCCAAGCCTACTCGCGGCTTGCGCTGGCGCGGGAGCGGGTGAACGGCAGAGGCGACCCTTCGCGGGGATCCGCCCGAGCCGATCGAGGAGCAGCTTCAGCCGGCGCCGAGCCGACCGTCGAGCTCGCGACCGAACGCATGGGACGCTTCGGCGAGCCCCTCCGCAGCTCTGGCTAGGACGACGTGCGGAGGCAGAGCCGCGACCTGATAGCAGAGCTCGAATTCGACCTCGACGGGGTCGAAAACGAGCTCGTCGCCGCTCGGCACGTTGTAGCCCTGCGCGATCTCCAGGAACCGCCGAGCCTAGCTTGCGCCGACGCCGTTAACGCAATTCGCTGCGATCCAGGTGCTTCCGCGGTTTGGTCCTTTTGAAGTAGTCGCCGGCCATTCGAACGAAGAAGAATCCCGGAGCCATGGCCGCCGCCTCAGCAGGCAGCCAGGCGAACGACACTCCGAAAGCTGCGTCCATCCCGGCAGAGAAGAGAGCGCCGGCCAAGACGGCCTCCAAAACCCTCGAGCGCAGCTTCGTCATCTCGAGAGCCGATTCAATTCGTAAACCACTCCCAAGCCTGCGCTCCCAGGCATCCCAGCCCGAAGGCGACCGCTGCCTCCGGCCCGGTGAGCGCGAGGGCAGTCTCGGCCGAGGCGAAGATCACCTTGGTGGCGGCCGCGCTGCCGACGCCCCAGCCTCCTCCGAACAGGCAGGCAGGACCGCCCTGCCGCTTGCCGGGCTTGTGCGACTCCCTCTGGATCAGCTGGGTCTGGAGCGCGTCGAGTCTTTCCAAGCACGAACGGGGGTTGTAATAACACATCCGGATTCCCTGGCACCCCCAGCCTTTCGGATCTCGGGCGCAGATGATCTGCATCGCCTCATACATCGCATGGCCTTGACCGAGGAGGATGGTCGCCACACGCTGCCGCGCCTGCCGAATGGCTCGGGCGGCGTCGCGGCCCCAGGGATCGGTCCCGTCGAGGTCGAACAGGTTGATCGGGTCCTGGTTGGCGTAGTCGTAGGCGTTCAGTGACCCACCCTCGATCGGGTCGACGGAGAGGAAGCGGCCGAGCGCCGGGTCGTACGGGCGCGCGCCCATCTGGATCAAGGCGGAGGTGCTGTCGAAGCGCTTGCCCCAGCGGCCGACCCAGCGCTGCTGGTTCGTGTTCGCGGGCGGGGCGTCGTTCGGCAGGCCGAACGGGTCGTAGGTGTGCGCGGCCGACCTGTTCCCCGCCGAGTCGGCTTCCGCCGCGAGGTCGCCGTGGGCGTTGTAGTAGAGGAACGTCGGTGTTGAGCCCGTGGCGGGAGGCCCGGCGTAGTGGGCGAGGTCGCCGAGCGGGCCTTCGACCGAGGTGAGCAGGATCGACGTCCCGTTCGACTCGAAGGTCGGAGCTGAGCCCGAGCCGGAGAAGAGGTAGCGGATCGTGGCGGCGCCCGACGTGCGCGAGCGAACCCGGCCGGTCGGATCGAAGCCGTAGGTCACCGACGTCGCGCCGAAGGTGCCGCCCGTGTAGCGCCCGGAGCCGTCCCACGTGAGGGTGTCGGTCCCGCGCTGCTTCGTCTCGCCGTCGGAGGTGTAGGCGAACGTCTTCGTCTGCCCGCCCTGGGTGAGGCTCGTGAGCTGATCGAGGCCGGGAGTCTGAGCGGAGCTGTACGTGTACGTCGCGACCGGAGATCCGTTCTCGGTGATCGCCGTGCGGTTGGAGTCGAGGTCGAACGCGTAGTGGCGCTGCGTCCCGCCCGGGAGCGTCGCGTCGCTCATCCGTCCGAGCTCGTCGTAGACGTAGCTCGTCGTCTGGGTCGGCAGACCTCCGCCAGTCCGCGTCTCGCTCGTTCGCTGGCCGTCGATGTTGTAGACGTAGGCGTAGTCGCTGATCGGGCTCGCCAGAGAGTCTGCGGGCACCGTGGGCGGTAACGGCGCAGGCAGATCCCCGTGCCGGTTGTACAGCGCAGTGACGGCGCCGGTCGCGTTGTAGTCGAGCCACGAGAAGGAATGGTTCGGCAGCTGGATCGCCTTCAGCCGGGCGGCGCTGTCGTACGAGACCGTGTAGACGCGGGCCGCCGGATCCGTGATCCGCGTGAGCTCGCTCGCCGCGTCGTAGCCGTAGCTCGTCGCGTAGCCGGGATTGAGAGCGAGCGCCCCGTCGGACGCGACCCGTGTGACGACGTTGTCGTCCGCGTCGTACGCGAAGGTCGACTCGGCTCCATAGGAGTCGACGCCGTCCACGACGCGACCGGCCTCGTCGTACTTCGTCGTGACCGTTCCGCTCGAGTCCGTCACGGTGCGCGCCGCGCCGCTCGGGTCGTACGTGTAGGTACGAGGCTGCGTGGCGCCGGGGGTCACGTCCTGCGTGAGGCGTCCCTCCGCGTCGTAGGTGTTGCACGTCGTGCCCTTCGCGTTCGTCGACGCGACCGGCCGGCCGGCGACGTCGTAGACGTTCGTGGTCGACGCGATGCCGTGCGGCGTCACGGACTTCAGCTGCTGCGCCTGGTTGACGGCCGAGCCGCTGCACCCTGCTGGCGGCGCCGCGGCATCGCCCAGGCCGTAGTAGGTGTACGCGCTCGAGAAGGTCGTGTCGGGCGAGCCGGTGAGCCTTCCGTCCGAGTCGATCGTCCGGCTCGCATTCCCCTTCGGCATGACCTTGCGCGTGATCCGGCCGAGCGAGTCGTACGAGTAGCTCGTGACCACGTCCTGGCTGCCGACCTTCACGAGGTCGTAGTCGGGGTTGCCGAGCTGCGGGCTCGCGAAGTGCGAGAACTTCACCCGCCCGGACGGCATCACGATCGACGTCTTGTTGTTCCACGCCGGCCGGAGCGCCGACGCCGGGACGATCTGCTTGGCGACCGGCGTCGCGCACTGCGGGCACTTCCAGTACAGGTGCACCTCGGCGCTGCCCGTGGCCTCGAAGTACTCGAGCGAGATGGGATGAGTGCCCGCGGTCAGGTGCAGCGACTGCGAGTACTTCCAGTGCAAGCCCTGCGTCTTCCAGTCGTCGATCGCGGAGTAGTTGTCGACGACGAGGCTCGTGCCGGAGTCCGCGTAGGTGCCGAAGACGTACTCGCCCGTCTGCGGGACGACGACGTTGCCCGTCCAGCGGATCGAGTACTGGTCGTTCTGGCCGCCGAGTGGGCTCGGCCCTCCGCTCCCCCAGGTGAAGTCGACCGTCTTGTCGGTGCGCTGGGCGACCGGCCGCCCGGCCATGTTCGCGTTCGAGAAGTACGACCCCGCGAGCCCGAGCAGCGCCGGGCCGGCGCTCGCGCCGCCGTAGGCCGACTCGTCGTAGCGGCTCTTCGTCACGGGACGGCCGAGCGGGCCCGCGCCGTCCGGGTCCGGGCCGGTCGTGGTGAGGAGCATGTTCGTCGCCGAGTCGTAGACGTTGTCGGTCGGATTCCCGGCCGCGTCCTCGCTCCAGACGAGCTGGTCCTTCTGGTTGTACGAGACCTCCGTGATCCGCCCGAGCTCGTCCACCGACTCGAGCGGGTGGTCGAACTCGTCGTAGTACGTCGTCTCGGTCTTCGGACTCGGAAGACCCTGCTGGCCGGGCGGAGTGACGGTGAACGACCCGTCCGCAGTGCGCGCCGTTCCGGCCGGGATTCCCGTGTGGTCGGCCCGCGTCGGGTCGATCTGGGTGTCGGTCCCCGAGTACGCGAAGGTCGTGACCGAGCTCGTAGGCGTCTGACCCGTGATCGGCCCGTCGGTGAGGCTCGCGACGCGGTTGGAAGCGTCGTAGGCGACCTGGATCGAGTGGTTGCCGTTGTAGCCGGGGCTCGCGTGCGTGGGATCGAGGTCGTTCGCGTTCTGGATCTTGATCAGGCGCCCGGACCCGTCGTAGGTGAGCTGGAGCACGTCGCGCGTCCCGTCGTTGATCTTCGTCAGCTTGCCGCTCGTGCCGATGTACTTCCACGTCACGCCGTCGGGACCGGTCACGCACAGAAGCGACGGGCTCGGGCAGCCGGTCGGATTGAGGCTGTTCCAGACGAAGGTGAGCTTCCGGCCAGACTCGTCGGTGATCGAGGTCGGCTTCGTCCCGTTGAACCCGTACGTCAGCTTTCCGACGCCCGGCACCGCCTCCACGATCTCCGAGGTCGCGAGCGTCGCCTCGCCGCTCGCGTCGGCGGCCGTGAAGCCGAACATGCTCCCGTCGCCGGTGATCAGCGTGAACGTCCCGTCCTCGTTCTTGCTCAGATGGGAGGTGTCGCCCGGCGGCGACTTGTAGACGTTCGAGTTCCCGACGTGGTCGTAGAAGTCGGAGCTGCCGTCGGGCCAGTCGACCTCGACCGCGTCGAGCTCGCTGAAGGCGCTCCAGTCGCCGAGGCCGGTCGGAGCGGGCGTCGAGAGGTTTCCGCTCGTGACGCTCCAGCCCTTGCTCAGGCCGTGGTCGCGGGTGTCGAGCTCGTTGAACGTGATGCTGGCTCCCATCGACCCCGCGGCGACCGGGAAGCTCGGGCTCGGCACGTTCAGGACGAGGTTGCCCGTGATCTCGTTCACCGCGAGCTGTCCCGACTTCCAGATCGGCCAGTAGTCGCGCATCCCGAACAGGTTCAGCTCGACTTTGAACGAGCGCGGCCCGACCCACGGCGACACGACTCCGGTCGACGAGCGTGACCGCGCGTGCCAGAAATAGGTCTTGCCGTCGGCGAGCTTCCAGGTCGAGGGGACGGCGAACGTCGTCGTCGACGGCAGCCAGCCGGAGTTGTGGACCGCGTTCGTGAAGTGGTCGTCGGAGGCAAGCTCGAACTCGTAGTCGGTCGGGTCGGTGCCGCTGACCGGGACCACGGAGAGCGGCGGGGTGGCGGTGCGAACCGCAGCTCCGTCGTGCGGCAGGTCGAGCTGGAGGCCGCCCTGCTGGATCACTGGGCCGGTGCCGACCGACGTCGCGGTCGCCGAGCCGCCCGAGTTCGTTGCCGTCACCTTGGCGCGCACCGACTGGCCGACGTCGGCCGCGGCCAGCGTGTAGCTCGTGCCGGTCGCGCCGCTGATGTCGGCGCACGGCGTGCGGCCGGCGTTGTAGTGCGCGGAGATCTGCGTCGCCGTGAGCTGCGCCGGGTAGATCGCCGCCTCGTCGAGGTCGGCGGTCATCGTCTTGCCGATCGTGACCGCAGTGTTCGTGGCGTCGAACGTGACGTCGTACGCGTCGGTGGTGACGTTCACGCCGTCGAGGTAGATCTTCGAGCCCGGGCCCGAGCCGTTGATGACTGCGGCCAGGTAGTGCCACTGTCCGTCTGCGGTCACCGTCTGCGTCGAGTCGGCGATGATCGCCGACGACCCGTCCGCGTTCTCCCGATCGACGGTGATGCCCGGCCCGCCGATGTAGAAGCGGTACGCGCCGATTCCCCGGTTGAAGAGCGGCTTTCCGCTGCGGACGTTGTACTTCACCCACATCTCGAGCGTGAAGTGGTTGCCGACGTTGAGCGAGCTCGAGGCCGGAACGTCGATCCAGTCCGTGGAGCCGTTGAACCGGACGGCCTGATTCAAGCCGTCGGCCAGGGCGCCCGGAACGCCGAAGAGCGGCGTGCCCTGGTAGGTGCCGTGGTTGTTGTTGCCGGAGACGTCCTCGGCCTTCGGGCCACCCGGCTCGTCGAGCGGCCAGTAGCCGACGGGGTGGTCGGCGAGGATCGTCGCCTCGTAGCCGCACCGCTGCCACTGATACGCGTAGCTGACCGAGCTCGAGCTCGACCAGGTCCCCGGCTGCGCGGTGAGCGCGTCGCCGACCGTGTTCTTGTCCGGCGTGATCGTCGGCCGGACCGTGTTGATCGGCGCGCCGTTCCCGGCGACCAGCGTCGTCAGCGAGCTCGCGCTCGTGCTTCCCTGCGCGTTCGTCGCGGTGACGATGACGGACACCCGCTTCGACGCGTCCGCCGAGGTGAGCGTGTAAGTGGAGCCGGTCTGACCGCTGATGTCGGTGCACGGGCCGGCGGTCGTATGGGCCGACACCTGGGCCGCGGACAGCGTGTGCGCGTAGAAGGCCGCCTCGTCGACCGGGCCCTTGTCGGCGTGGACGACGATGTCGCCGGCGAGGTCGGTGCGAACGTTCCCGGTCAGCGCGCCGGTGCCGGCGAGCGCCCCGTCGACGTACACCTGCACCTGGCTCCCGGTGTAGACGCCCACCAGGTGGTACCAGTGCGTGACGTTGGACAGCCGCACGGTGCTCGTCGCCGTCCCATGGGTGCCGGCCGAGTTCTGGACGTCGAAGCGCGCGAGGTTCGTCTGGCCGCTGACGTCGGCCGTTCCGAGCGTCCACGACGGCTCGCCGATGACCGTGAAGGAGGTGCCGAGGTCGTCGTTCGACGGCTTGAACCAGGCCTCGACCGCGAACGGCCCCGTCTGCGTGAGGCCGCCTCCGGACGGGATGTTGACCGTCCCTCCGGAGACCGCGGTGTCGCCGTCGCCGCGAAGCGCTCCGTCGACGGACTGGATCCCGGTGCTGTAGCCGCCTGTCTGGCTGTTGCCGGTCTCGTCGGTCGCGACCGGCCCGTTCTGGTCCCCCAGCCGCCAATACCCCTGCGGCGTGTCGGCCATGACGGCGTCGCGGTAGCCGCACCGCTCCCACTGGTAGGCGTACGAGATCGTCCCCGAGCCGGACCACGAGCCGTTCGCCGCGGTCAGGGTCTGGCCGGCGACCGGCGTGCCGCTGATCGTCGGCCGCAGGTCGTTCGACGGCCCCGGCGTCCTGACGGCCGTCGGGTCCGAGTAGGCCGTCGCCGTGCCGTAGGCGTTCGTCGCGGTGACGGCGAAGGCCAGCTTGGCGCCCTCGTCCGCCGAGCCGACGGTGTAGGACGCGCTCGTCCCGCCCGAGATCGCGGCGCAGCCGGCAGTCGCGCTCTCCTGGAAGCCGGCCGAGTAGAGGGTCTGTACCTGCGCCGCGCTGAGCGCGCTGCCGAAGATCGCGACTTCGTCGACGGTCCCGTTCAGCTCGGTTCCAGCCGCGTTGCGGGCGATGGCGTTCGTTCCGGCGACCTTCGATCCGAGCGTGACGGTCGAGTTCGCGTCCACCGCGCCGTTCAGGTAGAGGACGACGTTCGTGCCGTTGTCGACGATCGCCGCGTGGTACCAGGTTCCCTTTGCGACGACGGTGCCGCTCAGGAACGTCTGCCCCGGCACCTCGACGCCGAGCTTGCCGCTCGTCTCCACCTTGAGTCGCAGGCCCGGCGCTCCCGTCCCGGCGATCACGTCCTCGCCGGAGGTCGGATACGCCGCGACGTTGAACCAGGCCGAGATCGACTCCGGACTGTGCGCGGTCGGGTACGTGCCGGCCAGGCTGACCCAGCTCCGCGTCCCGTCGAACGTCACGGCCGTGTCGGGATCGCCGTTCATCGCGCCGGGCGACCCGAGCGTCGGATAGTTCGTGTAGGTGCCGCTGTTCCCGTGGCCGCTCGCGTCGGTCGCGACCGTTCCCGCCTTCTCGCCGAGGCGCCAGTAGCCGATCGGAGACATGCCCAGCACCGCCGGCTGCTCGCCGCACCGGTACCACTGGTCGGCATACGAGATCGGCTGCGCGCCGCTCCACTCGCCGATGTCGCCCGTCACCGTCTGGCCCTGCTGGAACGTGCCCGAGATCGTCGGCTGCCGGTCGTTCGTCGGCGCCCCGAGCGGAACCGCCGTCGTGCGCGCGCTGGACGCGGTCGCGGAGCCGGCGGCGTTCGTGCCCGTGACCGAGACGCGGATCCGCTGGCCGCGGTCGGTGTTCACGACCTTGTAGTCCTGGCTCGTCGCGCCGGAGATGTTCTGGCAGGCGCCGGGGCCGGCGGCGTAGTGCGCCTGCACGCGTGCCGCGGGAAGCGCCGAGCGGGAGAAGGCAACCTCGTCGATCGTTCCAGCGAACCGCGACTGGCTGGCGGTGAAGGCGCCGATCGCGAGTCCGGTCGTGTTGCCCACCGGCGTGCCGATCGGCGTCGAGGTCGCCGACAGGACGCCGTCCCGATAGATCCGCAGGGCCAGGCCGTCCCACGTGCCGACGATGTGGTGCGGCGCGCCGTCCACGACCGTCTGGGTCGTCGAGACGGTCTGGTATGCGCTTCCGTTGTAGAAGCGAAGCTGCGCCGTCGTGGCTCCGGCCGGGATGACGAGCGCCATCGCGTTCGTCGACCCGACGATCGCCTGGAGCACGCTTGGGGCGCCGGTCTTCTTGATCCACGCCTCGAGCGTGAAGTTCGCCACCTGCGCGGCCGTGTTCGTCAGCGAAGTCGTGACGAGGTCGTTGGAGCCGTCGAAGGTGACGGCCGTGTCGGGGTCGCCGGTGAGCAGGCCCGGGGCGCTGAGCGTCGGCGCGTTCTGGTACGTGCCGTCGTAGTTGTTCACGCTCTCGTCGGCCGCGGTCGTCGCCGGCGGGCTCTCGCCGAGCCGCCAATATGCGGTCGGAGCATCGGCCAGCACCGTGTCCCGATACTCGGTCGCAGCGCAGTCCTGCCACTGATACGTGAACGTGGGCGCGGGCGATCCGCTCCACGTGCCCGGCGAGGCGTGCAGCGTCTGGTCGACCTCGGCGGTGCCGTCGACGGTGGGAGGACTCGTGTTTTGGGGAGGAGTGTCGGCGAAGGCCGAAGCGGCCAGCGCGAGCGCGGCGCACACGGCGCTCAGAAGAACGGAGCCTCTGCGGAGCATTGGCGCCCCTTTCTCCCCCCGCCACGGCTCGGGAAGCTGCCTGCCCCCTGCGGCCGTGCCTGCGAACGTAGGCCGCGGCGCGGCGATCGTCCATAGCTCTTCGGATGTATCTGCGTGAGTTATCTGTGTGAGTTCCCATACGCGGGAATTCGGCGGACGTCGTATGGTCGAAATCGAATCGCCCACGTTCTAGGCTTGGCGACATGGCCGTCGACGCAGCGGCACGTCATCGGCAAAAAGCGCTTCCTCGCTGGCACGTCGCCCGCCCGCGCTTGACGCGGCTGATCGACGACCTTCCGGCTCGTACCGTCGTCCTGCGAGCCCCGGCCGGGTATGGAAAATCCGTCGCTGCGCTGGAGTGGGCCGCGACGCGCGACGACGCCGGCATCTACTGCGCGTCGCCTCACGGCGCCGACATCGTCGCGTTCACGGCCGGAATCCTCGACGCAATCCGGCAACTGAATCCGGGCGTCGGACCGCAAGCACTGGAGCATGCTCGCCTGGTGCAGCCGGACGCGGGCGGCGTGGACGAGCTCGCCGAGCTCGTCGTCGCGGAGCTGGCGAATTGTCCGGCGAACGCGGCGCTCGTCCTGGACGACTACCACTTGATTTCGGATTCGCCGGCCGTCGACCGCCTCGTGTCGATCCTTCTCGATCACTCTTCGGTTCGATTGCTCGTGACGACCCGGGCGAGGCCGTCTTGGGCCACCGCGCGACGCCTCATCGACGGCGAGGTGGGCGAGATCGGACCGGACGACCTGACCATGACGCCCGCCGAAGCCGCAGCCGTTCTCCGAGGTCACCCGCGGAAGAGCATCCGGAGCTTCCTGCGCCGTGCCGAAGGATGGCCCGCCCTGATCGGCCTCGCCGCAGCGGCGGAGAGCTTGAGCGTGCCGGAAGGCCGTATTCGGGGTGCATTGTTCGAGTACTTCGCCGACGAGGTTTTGAGCCGGCAATCGGAATCGAACTACGGTCTTCTGCTGCGCGCGGCCGTTCCGCCCGTGATCCGGCTCGAGACGATCGAAGACATCACCGGCATGAGCGGCCTCCGCCCGGCACTGGCCCGCTTCGCCGACGAGGGCCTCCTGCACGAGTCGCGAGACGGCTCTCTCCACTTCCATCGACTGCTGCGCGATTTCCTCGTCGAGCGGCTCGAGGCGACGAGTCCCGAGATCTTCGCCGAGCTCGTCGGGCGGGCGATCGAGGCCGCGCGTGCGGCCGCGCGGTGGGACGAGGCCTTCGAGCTGGCGACCGAGCATTGCAATCGTGCGACGGCGATTGCCGTCATCGGCGCCGCGACACGCGGGCTGAGAGCAGAAGGGCGGTTGGAGACGCTCGCGCGCTGGGTCGAGAAGTACCTGCCCGCAGCGGCCTCGGAGGTCGACCTCGAGCTCGCGCAGGCAGTGGTCATGGACGGCCGCGGCTTCTATGTCGAGTGCGAAGGAGTCGTCCAGCGCGTGCTCACCGAGCTCGAGGCAGACGATTCACGTCGCTCCGTCGCCTGCCGGCTGCTCGGAAACACCCGCCACCACAGATCGCGTCACGAGGAGGCACTGGCCGCGTATCTCGAAGGCGCCGAGCTCGAGTCGGATCCCGCAGAGCTCTGCTGGAGCTTGTGGGAGGCCGCGACTGCGGCCTATGCCGTCGACGACCTCGCCGCCCTCGAGATGCTGCTCGCGCGTATGGATGCTCTCGTCCCGGCCGTGCCCGATCACCATCTGTACGCCGGTTGCACACGGGGAATGGCGGCTTCGCTCGCGGGCGACATGACCGGCGTTTGCGCCGCGCTCGAGTCTCTCTTGCCGATCAGTCGCGAAGCGAGCGTCATGTCCAGGCTCAAGCTCTTGAATGCGTTGAGCGCTGCGGCGTCCGCCGCTGCGGACTATCGGCGAGCGCGAACTGCCGCCGAAGACGCGATGGCGCTGCGCCGGGCACACCGGTTGCAGCCGTCGTACACGCTCGTCCGACTGGCAATCGCCCAAGCGGGTCTACGGGAGTTCGACGCCGTCCGCGCAGCGGTCTCGGAGCTCGAGGACTTCGTGCGAGACAAGAGCGCAAACGCTGCGCTCGCGATCATGCTTCTCGACGCTCAAATCCGTCTTGCCTTGAACGAGGGAGATCTGCGCGACGCCCTCGACATTGCCGCCGAGAGTGACCCGCTTCTCGCCTTGAGCGCGTGCAAGCCATGTGTCGCGGAGATACGCAGTCTTGTCGCCGTCGCAGCTGCGGGAGCCGGCGAGACGGCGCTCGCGCGCTCCGAGGCACGACGGGCACGAGCGCAGTCGCGCGCAGTCGAAGGTCTCTTCTTCTCTGAGTTCGCAGAAGTCGTGGCGGACGCGAGCGAAGATCCTCGACGAGACGGTCTGGCCGCACGTGCGACGGACCTCCTCGAACGCGCCGCGGCCACGGCCCAGCTCGACTCGTTCGTCTGCGCCTATCGCGCGTATCCGAGGCTGCTCGAGCTCGTGGCGACGAACGGAAAGGCACGAAAGCTGGCGGCGCGGGTCGTCGTCGGCGCGAACGACCAGCTGCTCGAAGGGGCCGAGGCTGTCCTCACGGCGCTGCCGAACGGCCCTTCCAGCCTCACGAACCGCGAACGCGAAGTCCTCAGGCTGATGAACGACGGACTCTCGAACTCGGAGATCGCGGCGCGGCTCTTCATCTCGGTCCACACGGCCAAGGTTCACGTCCATCACGTGCTCCAGAAGCTCGGCGTCCGCAGCAGGATCGAGGTCATGCGGCTTAACAACCGGAGCGAGCAGCCGCAGCCGACGTAGCTACGCCGCGTTGCGGCGGACGACCTGGTTCCCGAGCACGAGCAGGTCCATCTTCGTCTTCGCGAAGGTGTCGACGGCCTGCCCGGGGGTCATCACGATCGGCTCGTTCTCGTTGAAAGACGTGTTGAGGACGACGGGCACGCCGGTCAGGCGCGCGAACTCCGAGATCAGGCGGTGGTAGCGCGGGCTGACGCGCTCCTCGACGGTCTGGAGGCGGCCAGTGTCGTCGACGTGGTTCACGGCCGGGATCTGCGCGCGCCGCTCCGCCTTCGTCTTGTAGACGAGCACCATGAATGGCGAGGTGTAGTCCTGCTCGAACCAGTCCCCCGTGGCCTCGGCCAGGATGGACGGGGCGAAGGGGCGGAACGGCTCGCGGTGCTTGATCCGCGCGTTGAGGATGTCCTTCATGTCGGCGCGCCGCGGGTCGACGACGATCGAGCGGTTGCCGAGCGCGCGCGGGCCGAACTCCATCCGGCCCTGGAACCAGCCGACGACGTCGCCGGCCTCGATCGCCCGTGCGACCTCGCCGAAGAGCCGGTCGTCGTCGAGCCGCTCCGGCTCGAAGCCCCCCGCGCGCGCCGCGGCGGCGCACTCCTCGTCGGAGTACTCCGGCCCCGTGTACGCGTGCTCCATCACGAAGCCGCGCGGGCGCCCCAGCGCCTGGTTCCAGACCCAGTAGGCGGCGCCGACGGCGGTGCCCGAGTCGCCCGCTGCGGGCTGGACGTAGACGTCCTCGAACGGCGTCTCCGGGCGGATGCGCCCGTTCGCGACCGCGTTCAGCGCCACGCCGCCCGCGAGGCAGAGCGCCGGCTCGCGCGTCCGCTCCCAGAGCGCCTGCACGAGGTGGAGGTACGCCTCCTCGAGCATCGCCTGGAGCCCCGCCGCGACGTCCTCGTGCCGCCGCTCGAGCTCCGTCCGCGGCTCGCGCGCCGGCCCGAACGCCTCCACCATCCGGTCGGAGAAGATCCGCCCGATCGTCGGCGTCTGCTCGTCCCAGGTCATGTCGACGCCTTCCTTGTCGTGCGTGAAGTAGTCGAGCCCGAGCTCGAAGAGGTCGCCGTCGACCCGGACGAGGTCGCGCATCCGTGCGAGCTGCGCCTCGGGGTCGCCGTAGGGCGCGAGGCCCATCACCTTGCCCTCGTCGCCGTACTTCGGGAAGCCAAGCCATTGCGTCAGCGCCGTGTAGAAGATCCCGAGCGAGTGCGGGAAGAGGACGCGGTCGAGCACCTCGAAGCGGTTCCCGCGCCCGACCGCGAGCATCGTCGAGGCGAAGTCGCCGAAGCCGTCCACCGAGAGCACCGCCGCCCGCTCGAACGGCGAGACGAAGAACGCGCTCGCGACGTGCGCCTGGTGGTGCTCGACGTTGTGCACCTCGGCGCGGAGCGCGTCCGGCGAGACGTCGAGCGCGCGGGCGAGCGCGCTGCGGACGTCGCGCACCTTCGCCGCGTTCTCGAGCCGCGCCTTGAGGTAGCGCGCGCTCGCGCCGTGCCGGATCGTCCGGAGCAGCTTGCGACCGAGGTTCGCCTTCGGGTCGCGCGAGACGGCGACGTGGTCGAGGTCGCCCGGCTCGAGCCCGGCGTCCTCGAGGCACCAGCGCGCGGCGAGCTCCGGGAAGCCGGCGCAGTGCTTGACGCGGTTGAAGCGCTCCTCCTCGGCGGCGACGACGAGCTCCCCGTCGAGAATGAGCGCCGCGGCGGCGTCGCCGTGGAAGGCGTTCAGGCCCAGGATCGCGGTCACGACGACAACCTATCCACCGTCGAGCGCTCCCACGCGGCGCAGGATCCGCCGGGCGAGCGGAGGCGGCTCGTGGAGCCGACGCGTCGCCTCGAGCTCCGCCTTGATCCTCCGCCAGTCGGGGCGGGCGAAGAGCACCGGGTCCTCCTCGACGCGGAAGAGCGCCTGCATCGCGAGGACGGGGCCGACGTGCTCGCGCTCGTCGCGGTGGCGCTGCTCCGCCTCACGAGCGGTCGGCGCCCGCCAGCGGACGGCCTGGAAGCCGACCTGCTGGACGAGGTCGCGCAGCGTCTCGCTCGTGTAGTAGGTCAGGTGGTCGAGCTGAGCCGGGTCGCGGCGCAGCTTCGCCAGTTCGACGAAGTCCGAGATCGAGACGTAGAGCGCGCCGGTCGGCTTGAGCAGAGCTCTGATCCGGCGCAGCTCGCCGAAGGGATCGAAGAGGTGGTCGATCGTGCCGACGAGGAGCGCTAGGTCGAACGACGCGGGCTCGAGCTCGACCGTCTCCAGCGTGCCGGTGCGGACGTCGATCCCGCGCGAGCGGGCGAGCTCGGACTCCTCCTCGGACGGCTCCACGCCCACCGCTCGGCAGCCCGTCGCCCACGCGAGCCCTTGCAGGACGCCGCCGGCCGAGGCGCCGACGTCGAGGACGGAGCCTTCCGGGCCCGGCAAGTACGGGCCGCAGAAGGCAGCCAGCGCACCCGATTTCGCCAGCTGCTCCGCGTAGCGCTCGGCGATCGTCGTGTGGATCTCGTCGACGACGCGGTAGTCCGCCTCGTAGAAGCGCCGGTAGACGTCGTCGGGCCAGCGCCGGCCGAGGTAGATGAGGCAGCAGCGCCGGCAGATCACCGTCGGCAGGCCGGTGGCGTAGCGTTCGTGGCCGAGGAGAGGCTCGGCATCGTCGGCCCCGCAGAACGGGCACACGACCGGAACCTCGGTTCCTGCGTACTTCGCGAGCACGCTCGCGCGGGTCGGGGCGGCGTCGGCCGTCACGGCCGGCCGATGCTACCGGCAGGCATAGACTCGAAAGCCGGGTGGGCGGCACGCGAATCGTGGGGATCTTCCTCGTTCGCGACGAGGACCTCTTCGTCGAGCGGGCGGTGCGGAACGTGAGCTCCTTCTGCGACGAGCTGCTCCTCGTCGACAACGGCTCCCGCGACGGCACGCCGCAGATCCTGGCGCGCCTCGCCGAGACGCTGCCGATCCCGGCCGCCCTCCACCGCGTGCGGCATCCGTCCCGCTCGCACGACCTCGTCGCCCCGCTCGCCGGAGACGACGTCTGGGTCTTCGGCGTCGACGGCGACGAGCTCTACGACCCGGCCGGCCTCGCGGCGTTCAAGCCTCGGCTCGTGGGCGGGGAGTTCGACGACGCCTTCCAGATCCGGGGCAACGTCCTCCACTGCACCCACCTCGACCTGGCAGGCGGACGGGCGAGCGGCTTCCTCTCGCCGCCCTCCGGGAGCATGACGAAGCTCTACAACTTCCGGATCATCGAGAGCTGGAACGGCCACCACTCGCAGCGGCTCCACGGAGGAGACGGCCTCCGCTTCAAGCCGTCGCACGAGTACTCGCGGCGGCGGCTCCACGAGACGTACGAGTGGGACGACTCGCCCTTCCGCTGCCTGCACGTCTGCTTCCTGCGGCGCTCGAGCCGCGAGCGGACGCGCATGCACGGGGTCGGCCGCGAGAGCCCCGGGGAACGGTATGGACTGCCGCGCCGCCTGCCCGTCCGGCTCGTCAGGCGCCTGCGGTCGGCAGCCGGGATCGGCTCCGGCTCGACCCGCAAGCGCGCGCTCTACCGCCTCGGCCCGCTCGTCACCGTCTCGGCCGCACCCTTCCTGTGACGGGTCGCTCGGAGAAACCCTCGGCCGCCGTCGTCGTCCCCGCACCCCGCGCCGTGCTCGGCCCGGACGAGGTCGTGTCGGTCCGCCACCTGCGCCGGCATCTCGGCGCGCACGACATCTACCTCGTCGCGCCGGAGGGAGTGGAGCCGGCGGTCGCGGAGCTGCCCGTGCAGCGCTTCCACCCGCGGTTCTTCCGCAGCCGGTTCACGTTCTCGGCGCTCCTGATGCACCCGCGCTTCTACGAGGCCTTTCGCCGCTACGACTACGTCCTGCTCCACCACCTCGACAGCCTCGTGCTCTCGGACGAGCTCAATGCCTGGTGCCGAGCGGGCTACGACTACGTCGGGGCTCCGTGGACGCGCCGGGCCCCGGACGGCGGGATCGTGCTCGCGGGAGCAGGGAACGGCGGCTTCTCGCTGCGGCGAGTCTCGAGCTGCCTCGCCGCGCTCGCCGTCACCCGCCGGCCGCTGAACCGCGCCCGCACTCGCGCGCGGCACCTGCGTGCGCTCGGCAAGCGCGTCGCCGTCCGGCGGGTGCTCGCACCGCCGTTCCTGCACGAGGACAAGTTCTGGTCGTACGAGGTGCCGCGGCTCTGCCCGTGGTTTCGGGTCGCACCGGCGGAGACGGCCCTGCGCTTCGCGTTCGAGACCGAGCCGCGCTTCTGCTTCGAGCAAAACGGCGGCCGCCTGCCGTTCGGCTGCCACGACTGGACTCGGTACGACCGTGCGTTCTGGGAGCCCTACCTCCTGGACGAGAGCGCCTCAGGCGACAGGACGTAGCGGGCCACGCGCCCCGGAGCGGCGTGCTCGTCGAAGTACGCCGCGGCCGCTCGGCGCAGGTCGGCGGCGCGGGCCGGCTCGGCGAGGAGCGCCTCGAGCGCGGGCGCGATCTTGTCGTACTCCTCTTCCGCCGCGGCCTCCGTGTCGTCGGGCCGCGCGATCCCGCAGTCGGCGACGTGGACGCCTGGCTCGAGCGGAACCGGCCAGCGCGGCGGCGGCAGCGCGTCGAAGAGGATGCACGCGCCCATGGCGAGGAGGTCGATCGTCCGCCACGAGAGGCAGAGGTGCTTGCCGGCGCGCAGCGGCACGACGCGGGCGCGGGCGAGGCGCCGCCAGAGCTCGGGCGGCGGCACGGGCTCGCGCGTCACGGCGATGCCCTGCGCGCGCAAGCGCGCCATGTTCGCCTCGTCCTCCTCGGGCGGGAAGCCGTGCGGGAAGATCGCGAGCAGGTCCTTGTCGCAGTCGAGCGCCGCGAGCCGCTCGAAGACGCGCAGCGAGTGCTCGCGCCCGCCCCAGACGTTCGAGACGTAGGCGACGTCGACCTCCTTCGGCGCGTCGCGCAGGCTCCGGAGGTGCGCGAGCTTGCGGCGGTCGACGAGGCCGTTGCCGTTCACGACCGGCCGGACGCGCGGGTCGTAGTCGTCGCCCGGCCAGCGGTTCGCCTTGAAGTAGACCTCGCTCCAGGCGAGCGCCTCCTCGTCGAAGACGGCGCGGCCGTCGTGGGCGTCGACCGCGAAGCGGACGGTGCGGCCGTCGAGGCGCGCCTCGTAGCGGCCGACGTACGCCTGCTCGGGGCCGCGCGCGAGGCGGTAGGCGAGCCGGATCTTCAGGTCGACCCCCGGCGCCACGCGCGCGAGCAGCGGCAGCCCGCGCACCGACACGCGCCCGAGCTCCTCCTCGAGGCCAAGCAGGTAGTAGCGCTGGTACGCGATCGACGTGTTCGGCCGGCGCGGCGCGAGGTAGCGCACCTCGGTCATCCCATCGCCTCGACGTAGGCGCGCAGCGTCGCCTCGGTGACGGTCTCCCAGGAGAGGAGCCGCGCCGCCCGCTCGCGCGCGGCCGCGCCCAGACGGGCTCGGAGCTCGGGGTCGCCGAGGAGCCGCTCGAGCGCCGCGCGGAGCGCCACCGGGTCGCGCGGCGGCACGTGCAGGCCGGTCTCGCCGTCGACGACGAGGTCGAGGAGGCCGCCGACGGCGCTCGCGACCACGGGTCGCCCGTACGCCATCGCCTCGGCGCAGCTCACGCCGAAGCCCTCCCGCCGCGAGGGACACGCGACGATCGCCGCGCGCTCGTAGAGCCCGAGCAGCTCGTCGTGCGGCACGAACCCGCGCGCCCCGGGCACGCGGTCGCGCAGCGGCCCGTCGCCGGCGACGACGAGGCTCAGCCCCTGCGTCGCCTCGACGAGCTCGAGGATGCCCTTCTCCGGCGAGAGCCGCCCGGCGAAGAGGATCTCCGGCGGCTCGGCGGGCTCGGCGACGCGCTCCGGGAGCTCGACGCCGCTCGGGATGATCCGAACCTCCCGCGCGCCGAGTGCGATCGCCTCCTTCGCGAGCGCGGTCGAGGCGGCGATGACGAGGCGAGCGGCGCGCAGGATCGGCCGGGCGAGCGCAGGCAGCCGCCGCGCGAGCTCGACGTCGCTCCCCCAGACCTGGAGCACGAACGGGCGGCGCAGGCCGAGCGCGACCGCGCCGACCGGCAGCCAGTGCGCGTGGACGAGGTCGGCCTCGCGCGCCGCCCGCCGCGCGGCGCGGCGGAAGCTCGCGAGCATGAGCGGCGAGAGGAAGACGCGCCACGGCTCGCGGCGTAGGTTGCCGAGCACGCCCGAGCCGTAGGCGAGGCCGTAGTGGCGGAACTGCGCCGGCGAGACCACCTCCACGTCGACGCCGCGCTCGCGCACGTGCTCGACCGCGTCGGCGACGAAGCGGCCCGCGGCGTCGCCCGGCGACCGCGGGTACGAAGTGGTCAGGACGACGATCTTCAACCAGGCCGCACGACCGGCAGCAGGAGCTCGTACGCGAGCCGGTCGAGCACCGGCACCTGCACCTGCGGCACCGGCAGGCCGCGGCGCCCGAGCTTGAAGAGCGCCTGGTTCACGCCGTGGTTCACGAGCGTGGCCGCGAAGCTCCCGTACCGCGGCTCGAGCGGCCGGCCGCCCGCCGCGCGCGCGAGGCGCGCGAGCTCCCGCGCGGTGAACGGCTCCTCCGTCCCGAGCGGCCACGTCCCGCGCCGCTTCAGCGTCGCCATCCAGGCGCGGTAGACCGGTGAGCGGCGGTTCGGCACGCCGAGGAAGGCGACGCCGCCGGGTCGCAGCGCGGCGAGATGCGCGGCCACCACCGCGCGCCGGTCGCCGCCGAGGAAGTGCTCGCAGAGGCCGAAGGACATGGAGACGTCGAAGCGGCTCTGTACCTCCTCCGGCAGGGCGAAGACGTCCGCCTCCACGAGCTCCGGCTCGAGGCCGTGCTCCGCGAAGATCCCGCGCGCCTGGTCGAGCACGAGCCGCGACGTGTCGAGGAGCGTCACCTGCGCGCCGCGGCGCGCGTAGAGGAGCGCGTTCAGGCCCCGGCCGGCGCCGAGCTCGACGACGGTGAGGCCGTCGAAGCCGCCGAAGCGCTCCCGCACGAGCGCCTCCTGCGCGCGCCAGCGCGGCGTCCGCTCCTCGGCGTCGGGCGCGTGCGGGTCGGAGGGCTCCACCCGCCACTGCGCGTCCCAGTCGGCCGCTCGCTGCACCGCGGCGACTCTAGCCGCGGGCGGCGGCGCGGTGGCCGAACACGACCGGGAGCGCGAGCACGAGGATCGCCACGAAGTAGAAGTAGTAGAACTGCATCGTCAGGTAGAAGGCGTTCGCGGCCATCGTCCCGGCGAGCGTCGCCGTCAGCCCCCACGCGAGCGGCCGCACGCGCGCGGCGAGCGGGTCGCGCGCCGCCGCGAGGACGCGCCCGAGCCGCCGCGCCGCCCGCAGGCGCACGAAGAGGTAGCGGAGGAAGAGCCCGAAGACGAGCGTCCCGACGAGCCCCGTCTCCACGATCAGGGCGACGTAGAACGAGTGCGGGCCCCAGTTCGTCTTGCCGGTGACGAACTCGTAGTAGACGGAGAAGTTGTTCAGGCCGAGGCCGAAGAGCGGGTGCGAGTGCAGCACCTGCGGGACGAAGTCGTAGACGCCGAAGTGGGCCGAGGTCGAGCGGCCGCCGGTCTGGACACGCGAGCGCAGGACGGTCTCGAAGAAGTGCTTGCGCCGGGCGACGATCGCGAGCAGCACGAGCGCGACCCCGCCGAGCGGAACGAGGACGGCGCGCGAGACGAGCAGCCGCCAGTACGGCAGCGCGAGCACGAGCAAGCCCACGGCCAGCCCGAGCAGGCCGCTCCGCGAGAGCGTCGAGAGCTCGACGAGAAGCAGGAAGGCGAGCAGCACGACGAGCGGCAGCCGGAGGCGGTGGTCGCGCTCGAGCCGCAGGTAGAGCGGCGTCAGGGCGAGAAGCGGCACGAGCAGCATGATCCCGAGGTGGTTCGGGTCGCCGGTGAGCGCGTTCGGCCGGTAGACGCTCGCGCCGTTCACCGCGCCGTAGATGTTGATCGAGCTCGCGCCACCGGTGAGCGGGCCGAGCACGATGTGGTCGAGGTTGCGCCCCGACTGTGCGACGAGCAGCTGGAGCACGCCGTAGGCCGCGTTCGCCGCGAGCCCGAGCGTGAAGACGCTGAGCGTCTTCCAGTAGAAGCCGACCGAGTGACGCGCGAGGTACGCAACCCCGCACGCCAGCAGGCCGAAGTGGAGGAAGAACTTCACGAGCCCCTTCACGTACTGGTCGAGCGCCTGCTTCGTGTCGAGGTTGAAGAACCCGATCAGGTAGACGAGCAGGAAGGCGGCGAGGAAGAGGAGAACGACCGCCGTCGTCCGCTGCACGCGCCGGTCGGCCGTGGCGAGCCGGTCGAGGACGAAGGAGACGACGAAGAGGCCGGCGAGGATGTCCTCGAGCGCGACGTTCCCGCCGAACGACCAGTGGATCTTCTCCCACGTGACCGTGAAGGCGCACGCGAGGAAGAGGAGCTCGGTGCGGCGGCCGGCGACGCGCGTCACGCGAGGCTCCGGAGCAGGTCGGCGAGCTCCTCGGAGCGGGCCTCGCGGGACAGGCGCTCGCGCAGCTCCTCGGGGAGCGGCGACCCGTTCAGCCGGCCGGCGCGCCAGCGCTCCACGAGCTCCGTGAGCCCGGCGCGGATCGCGTCGACGTCGTCCGGCGGCGCGACGATCGCGGCGCCCGTCTCGCGCAGGAGCTCGGCCGCGGCCCCGTCCGGCGGCACCGCCGCGAGGATCGGGCGCTCGGCGGCCAGGTACTCGAAGACCTTGCCGGAGAGGACGCCGCGCCCGCGGCCGCCCGCCTCGGGGACGAGCAGGAGGAGCGCCTCCGAGTCGCGCTGGAGCTCGAGCGAGCGGCGGCGCGGCACGTACGGGTAGAGCTCGAGCCGGTCGCCGAGCCCGAGCTGCTCCGCCCAGTCGCGGTCGGCCGAGCGGAAGTCGCCGACGAAGCGCGCGACGACGTCGAGGTCGCTCCCGGCGAGCGCCTCGAGGAACGGTCGCGGGCTGCGCTTGCCGAAGAAACTGCCGGTGTGCGTGATCCGGAACCGGCCGCCGGGGTGGTACTCGAGCCCAGCGAAGTCGTCGAAGTCGCAGCCGTTCGCAATCGTCACGACCCGGCCCTTCGGCTCGAGCGCGCGCACCTCCTCGGCGATCGCGTCCGAGACGGTGACGATCGCGTCCGCCGACCGAGCCACGCTCCGCGCGACCGCGCGCTCGCCGCTCTCCTTCGCGCGCACGAGGCGGCTCTCCGCCCGCCGGTGCGGATGCGCGCCGAGCGAGTCACGCAGGTCGGCGACCCAGCGTGCCCCCGCCTTCTTGGCCGCCGCGCCGACGAGGTGGACCGAGCTCGGCGGTGAGGTCGTCAGGACGACGTCGATCCCCTCCCGCCGGACGATGCGCAGCGCGGCCGGGATCGCGGTCAGGTTCCAGCTCACGTTCTCGTCCGGCACGAGGACGCGACGGAAGGCGAGCCGCGCATGGCGCGAGACGAGATCGAGGCCCGTGCGCCCGTAGAGCTCCTCGGCCGGCTTGCGGCCGCGCGGCCCGAGGTAGCGCGCGCGGTGCACCCACGCCTGCGTCGGCGGCTGGAGCTCCGGGTCGGCGTGCACCCACTTCGGGTCGTCCGGAGCGAGCACGTGCGTCTCGAACCCGAGCGCCGGGAGGTGCGTCGCGAACTTCAGCGTCCGCTGCACCCCGCCGCCGCCCGCGGGTGGGAAGTACAGCGACACCAAGAGAACCTTCACGGGCAGGAAGCGTACGGCGCGTCCGCGATACTAGGGTGCGCCTTGCGTCGCGCCCCGCTCCTGCTCGCCATCTTCCTCGCGCTCGCCCTTCCGGCCGCGGCCGGCAGCCACCCGAAGGCGCGGCGCGGCACCGGGTACCCCTGGCCGCTCAAGCCCTTCGACCGGCCCCACCCGGTGCGCGGTAACTTCGACGATCCCCGCGTCGACTTCGTCGGCGACGAGCTCTCGAGCAACTTCCACTTCGGGGTCGACATCTCCGCGGCGGACGGCACGGCGATCTACGCGGTCGCGCCCGGCATCGCCTCGCGGCACCCGGACTACGTCGACGTCCTGTCGGCGAGCGGCCGCGACTTCGGCTACTGGCACGTCTCGCCGGCGGTGAAGAACCATCAGGCGGTGAAGCAGGGCCAGCTCCTCGGCCACGTCCTGCGCGGCTGGGGCCACGTCCACTTCGCGGAGAACCTGAACGGCGTCTACGTGAACCCGCTCCGCCGCGGCGCCCTCACGCCGTACACGGACACGACGCCGCCGACCGTCGAGGCGGTCATGATCTCCCGCGCGGGCAAGGTCGTCGACCCGGCGAAGGTCTCCGGCGTCGTCGACCTCACGTGCGACGCCTACGACGTGCCGGAGATCGACCCGCCGTGGCCGTGGCAGGAGTCGCGGGTGACCCCGGCGCTCGTCCGGTGGCGAATCGTGGCCGCCGACGGGCAGCCGGCCACGCGCTGGCAGACGGCCGTCGACTTCCGCTTCGCGCTCCTCCCGGACGGGCTCTTCAACCTGGTCTACGCCCGGGGGACGAAGCAGAACCGCACGAACCGGCCGGGCCGCTACGTCTTCTACCTCGACGAAGGCTGGTCGAGCGCGTCGCTCCCGGACGGCTCGTATCGCCTCGCCGTCGGCGCCTGGGACACGCGCGGGAACGGCGGCTACGGGTCGCTCCCATTCACGATCGCGAACGCGCCGCAATGAGCTCGCTCGGGAGGGAGCGGGAGGAGCGGATCCGCTGGCGCCACCGGCTGCCGCGGCGCGCGCCGGTCGACCGCCACGCCGCGCTGCTCGAGGCGGCGCGCGGGCGACGCGTCGTCCACGTCGGCTTCGTCGACGAGCTCGCGGCCTCGAAGCTCGCGCAGGACGTCTGGCTGCACTCGCGGCTCGCTGACGCGGCGGCCTCGCTCGTCGGCCTCGACGCCGACGAGGAGGGCGTCGCCTGGGCGCGGAGCGAGGGCTTCGAGGCGCACGTCGTCGACGCGCAGTCCGCGGACGCCGTCGCCGCGCTCGGGCTCGAGCCGGCCGACCTCGTCGTCGCGGGCGAGGTGATCGAGCACCTCGACGCCCCGGGGCCGTTCCTGCGGGCGATGCGCGTCGTGACGCGGCCGGACGGGCGGCTCGTCCTGACGACCCCGAACGCCTATCGGCTCTTGAACTTCCTCGCGCCGGTCTCGGGCGCCGAGCTCGTCCACCCCGACCACACCGCGTGGCACAGCCCGCGCACGCTGCGGACGCTTCTGGAACGCAACGGCTGGGCGGTGGACGAGGTCGCCTACTACCGCAACCCGTGGCGGCGCGTCGAGTGGGGCGACGGCCTGCGCCCGTTCCTCGCCGGCCACGCGGCCAACGTCGCGCGCGCGACCGTCGGCGCGGCGGGGCGACTCGCGCCGTACTGGAGCGACGGCATCGTCGTCTGGGCCCGGCCCTCGTAGGCCGCGACGGTCGCGGCCGTCACGCGCTCCCAGGAGCAGCGCTCGGCGACGCGGGCTCGCGCCGCGCGGCCGAGGCGGCGGCGCAGGGCAGGGTCGGCGAGGAGCCGCTCGATCGCGGCGCGCAGGCCGGCAACGTCACCCGGCTCGACGAGGAAGCCGGTCACGTCGCCCTCGACGAGCTCCGGGATCCCGCCGACGGCGCTCGCGACGACCGGCTTGCCGTGCGCCATCGCCTCGAGCACGCAGAGCGGCAGGCCCTCGCGGTACGACGGGCAGACGACGACGGCCGCCCGGTCGTAGAGCTCACCGAGCTCCTCGTGCGGGACGAAGCCGAGTGCGTCCGGGACGAGGTGCCGGAGCGGACCGTCGCCGGCGACGACGAGGTTCAGCCCTTCCGTCGCGGCCACGAGCTCGGCGATCCCCTTCTCGGGTGAAAGCCGTCCGACGAAGAGCACCTCGGCCGGCTCGGCTTCTGCGCCTGTGGAAGCCGGGAGGTCGACGCCGTTCGGGATCGTCCGCACGTCGCACGCCCCGCAGCGGCGCGCGGCCTCGGCGAGCGCCTCGGAGACGCCGATCACGACCTCCGCGCGACGGACGACGAAGCCGAAGAGGCGCGGATGACGGCGCGCGAGCTCGAGGTCGGCGAAGCGGCCGGCGGTGCCGGAGCCGTGCAGCGTGAGCACGAAGCGGCGCCGCGCGAGGACGCAGATCGCGCCGGTGGCGAGCCAGTGCGCGTGGACGAGGTCGCGGCGGCGCGCGGCGCGGCGCACCGCGACGATCATCGAGACGGCGAGGAGCGGCGCGAGCCAGGGCCGCCGCCGCAGGTTGCCGACGAGCCCGCGCCCGTACGCGAGCCCGAAGTCGCGGTAGCCGCCCGGCGCGAGGACGGAGACGTCGACGTGTCGCGCGAGCCCGCGCACGAGGTCGGCGACGAACCGGCCGGCGAAGTCGCCCTCGTGCCGCGGATAGGAGGTGGTGAGGTGGACGACGCGCGCCGCACTGGCTTCCATCCCGACCGTCATCGGCAGCCTCGCGGCCGCGCTTGATCACGCGCGGCAGAGGCACCGCTTGCGGTGCCGACCTCAGGAGACACGGGCTTAGCTCAGCCGATAGAGCGTGTAGCGCGAGTCGGCCCAGACCTTCCGCAGATGCAGGAGGAGGTGAGTGCGGTGCCGGTCGAGGAGAATCCACCCCGCCCCGTAGCGCTGTGGGATCGCGAGCCCGCCGTGGCGGAGGAACCGGTGCATGTCGCGGGCGCGGTCGTACGGGTGGTTCGGCGTCGTGTCGGCGACGTGCGGGGGCGGCGCGGCGGCGACGTAGACCGGCGCCTCGGCGGCGACGAGGAAGCTCGTCTCGGTGTCGCCGAAGACCACGTCACCTCGAGGCACGTCCTCCCGGAGAGCGCGGACAAGTCCCTCCGGGAGCTGCCTCCCCTGCCGCGGCGGGTCGAGCCGCGCCAACCCGTGCCACGCGACCGGGACGACGAAGAGCGCCGCCGCGAGCGCGACGAGCGGCCCGCGCGCCTCCTCGAGCCGGGGCCGGCGCAGCACCGCGAAGACGACGAGCGCCGCCGCCCCGCCGGCCGCTGCGATCCACGTCGCGAGCGATGGCCCGCCGCCGCCGAAGCGGTAGCCGAAGTCGCCGGGCCAGGCGAGCTGGAGCGCGATCCCCGCGGCGAGCGCAGCCGGCAGCACGAGCCAGCGCGCGAGCCCCGCCAGCACCGCGATCCCGCCGGCGAACGCGAACGGCAGCGGCACGAAGCCCGCCGCGCGCCGCGCCTGCGAGACGGAGACGGCGTCGGTGAAGCGGACGAAGAGCGTCGGCACGAGCAGGATCGCGAGCAGGAGCACCGTCCCGCCGAGCACCCACGCCGCGAAGCGCCGCCGCCACGCGAGCGCGGCAAGCGGGACGAGCACAAGCGCCGCGACGGCGACCGCCCCGGTACGCCCCAGCACCTCGGGCGCGAGCCGGAACCGGTCGCAGCTCCAGACGTCGAACTGGCCCGGGTAGCGCTTGATCCCGTGGGCGAAGCCGCAGCGCACCTGCTCCGTCGGCCCGTACGAGACCGTCTCCCGCGCGATCGGGAGGAGCCAGAGCAGCACCGCGCCCGTCGGGACGGCGACGGCGGCGAGCGCGCCCGCGATCCAGCGCAGGTCGCGCCGCTCGAGCGCCACACGGGCGAGGAGGAAGCCCGCGAGCGGCAGGAGCAGGAAGACCGCGTAGGTGACGTGGACGAACGCGAGGACGAGGCCGGCGCAGACGATCGCGGCGGCGAGCGCGGCGCGCGGCCGCCCGGCGAACGCGAAGACGAGCGCAAGCGCGGCCGGCGCGAGGAGCTGCCGCGCGCTCGTCGCCGGGAGCGCGAGCACCCGGTACGCGCCGCCGCCGCCGGGAGCGAGTGCGATCGGCGCCACCGACGCGAGCACGACCGCGATCCCCGTCCAGGCCGAGCGGAAGAGCGCGTACCCCGCCTCGTACGCAACGCCGAAGGCGAGCGGCACGAGCAGGCTCGACTCGTGCCGGACGACCTGCTCCGGGTCGACGCCCGCGAGCCGCGCCACTCCTGCGAGGAAGCCGTGCCAGAGCGGAAACGCGTAGCCGGGGTGCAGACCGCCGTCGCGGAACTCGTCCACCGTGCGCAGGTGAAGGCTGTCGAACGCCATGAGCTTGCGGATCCGCGCGAGGTGGAAGAGCCCGTCGCCCTGCACGTCCCCGGCGACGTGCCAGAGGGCGATGCCGAACGCGACGCCGACCGCGACGACGGCCAGCTCCACGCCGCCCCCGCGCGGCCGTCCACGCCGCCGCGCGATCGCGAGCACGAGCCCGCCGACGCCGACGAGCCCGTACACGCCGAGCGCGAGCCAGAGCGACCCGTGGACGAGGAAGGTGAACACGAGCCCGACCGCGAGCCCCGCGAGCGAGAGCACGAGCGCAGGCGCGAGCCCGCCGAGCCCGAGCCCCTGCGCGAGCAGCGCGCCCGGGAGGAGCATCAGCACCGTCGCGCCGCCGAGGCGTAGGTAGAGCTCGACTGCGCTCACAGGAGCGTGCGCGCGTCGCCGGAGGCGAGCCAGCGCGCCGCCTCGCGGTATCCGCGCGCCCTCTCCGGCGGGAAGACGACACCGCGCAGGCGCGCCCCGAGGAGCAGCAGCCTCCGAGCGCGCTCGGCCTCGGCCGGCCCGCGGTGCTTGGCGAGAAAGCGGAGCTGACCGCGCAGGTTCTCGACGTACATCCGCCCGCCGTGCGAGGCGCCGCCGACGTGCGTGAACTCCGCCTGGGGGTCGAACCAGACCTCCCAGCGGGCGGCGTGGAAGCGGTAGCACCAGTCCGTCTCCTCGCTGAAGAGGAAGAAGTCCTCGTCGGCGGGGCCGACCTCCTCGATCGCCGCGCGGCGCACGAGCAGCACCGCGCCCATCGCCCAGTCGATCCGCCGCGCCTCGTGGTGCGCGAACCCGCCGGCGTAGAAGGCGTTGAGGGCGCGCGAGCGCGGCGCGAGCTTGCGCAGGAAGAGGTACTCCGTGGCGAGCCGCCAGAGCGTCGGGAACCCGCGCACCGAGCGCTGGAGCGAGCCGTCGGGATTCGAGAGGCGCGGCGCGACGACCGCCGCGCGCGGGTGCTCGTCGGCGAAGCGCACGAGCCGCTCGACCGCGCCCCCGGCCGCCCACGCGTCGGAGTTCAGGAGCAGGACGTAGCGGCCCGATGTCGCCGCCGCCCCCGCGTTCCACCCGGCGGCGAGCCCGCTGTTCTCGCGCTCGAGCACGCCCACGCGCGGGAAGCGCTCGCGTACGAGGTCGAGCGTCCCATCCGTCGAGCCGTGGTCGACGACGACGGTCTCGTAGGCCGCGACGCTCACGAGGCAGGGCTCGAGCCAGGGAAGCGCGTTGTAGGTCACCACGACCGCCGCGACACCCGCGTCAGCCATGCCGGATGCTCGGCCGCGCGAGCCCGCGCACGCTCTCCCAGGCGAGGATCGCCGCCCCCGGCAGCGAGAGCGCGAAGGTGACGAGGAAGAAGAGGAAGCCGGTCGCGAAGGCGCGGTTCGCGTCCACGTGCAGGTGCCCGAGGAAGCTGACGAAGAACGACTCGCGCACCGCGAGCCCGTTGATCGTGAACGGCACGAGGATGACGAGGAAGAGCAGCGGCCCCATCACGTAGAACGGCCGCGGGCCGAGCGGCACGCCGACCGCCTTCGCCGCGAGCCAGATCGCGAGCACGCGGAACGCCTGGACGAAGACCGTCAGCGCGAGGACGCCGCCGAGCAGGCCCCTGCGCTCGCGGTAGGAGTGGATCCCTTCGTAGACCATCCGCAGCGGCCGCTCGACGCGGAGCTTCGCGAGCAGCGGCACGAGCCGCGCGAGCGGGCGCCGCGCCGACCGGGCGAAGAGCGCGACCGCGAGCACGATCGTCCCGACGACGAACGCGGCCTCGACCCAGAGGTAGGCGCCCACGTCGTAGCGGCCGATCGCGAGCACGAACCCGATCGCGGCGAGGATGAGCGTCGCCGCCCCGCCGAGCGCACGCTCGAGCAGCACCGAGCCGGCGATCGGCCCGCCGTTCCCGGGATGGCGCCGCGTGGTCTCGAAGATCCGCGACGCGTCGCCGCCGATCGACGTCGGGAGCACCTGGCCGACCATGTACGAGACGAAGTACGCGCGCACGAGCCACGGGAGTCGGTCTTCGACGCCCTGCGCGCGCAGCAGCCGCTGCCAGCGCCAGGCCATCGGCCAGACGGTCACGATCATGATCCCGAGCGAGGCGACGAGGTAGCCGAGCTTCGCGTTCGCGAGCTCGTGCCCGGTGCGGTGGAAGTCGATCTTCGAGACGAGGTACCAGATCGCGAGGCCCGTGACGGCGAGCGTCCCGGCGACGCGGAGCACCCGCCGTCTCATGCGCGGAACCGGTCGTGGATGCGGTGGAGCGCGGCGATCACGTCCGTGACGTCGGCGTCCGAGTGCGCCGGCGAGAGCGGCAGCGAGAGCACCTGCTGCCCGGCGCGCTCGGCCACCGGCAGCGGCGGCTGGTCGGGGAAGCGCTCGCGGTACCACGACAGCCGGTGGACGGGGAGGAAGTGGATGCTCGTCCCGATCTGCTCCTCGGCGAGCGCGCGCTGGTACTCGTCGCGCGTCGCGCCCGCCCGCTCGGCGTCGATGCGGACGACGTAGAGGTGGAGCGCGTGGACGTCGCGCGGGTCGCGTGCGAGTGGCTCGATCCCGCCGAGACCGGCGAGACCCTCGTCGTAGAGCGCGAAGTGCCGCTCGCGGATCGCGCGGTGGCGGTCGACCTTCGCGAACTGGACGAGTGCGATCGAGGCGAGCACGTCGGAGAGGTTCGCCTTGTAGCCCGGCACGACCACGTCGTAGGCGGACCCGTCGCCGCGCCGGGTCAGGCGGAGGTTGCGGATCGCCTCGGCCACGTCGTCGCGGTCGGTCGAGACGAGCCCGCCCTCGCCAGCGGCGACGTTCTTCGTTGCGTAGAGCGAGAAGCACGTGGCGTCGGAGAGCGTGCCGATCTTGCGCCCGCGGTAGACGCTCTCCGCGGCATGCGCCGCGTCCTCGACCACCGGCAGGCCGAGCGCGAGCAACGGCTCCATGTCGCACGGCTGGCCGGCGAGGTGCACCGGGAGGACGACCTTCGTCTTGGACGTGACCAGCTCGGCGACGCGGGCCGGGTCGACGTTCAAGTCGGAGTCGCGCACGTCGGCGAAGACGGGCTTCGCGCCCGCGTGGACGACCACGTTCGCCGTCGCCGGCCAGGTGATCGGGCTCGTGATCACCTCGTCGCCCGGCCCGACGCCGAGCGCGACGAGCGCGAGGTGGAGCGCCGCCGTCCCCGACGAGAGCGCGACGACGTGGCGCGCGCCGAGGTAGTCGGCGAAGCGCTCCTCGAGCTCGGCCGTTCGCGGCCCGGTCGTGAGCCAGCCGGAGCGCAGCGTCTCCGCGACCGCCTCGACCTCCTCCTCGCCGATCGCGGGCGGCTGGAAGCCGAGGAAGGTAGCGCGCCGTTCAGGCGAGGACTTCAGCATTCCTCCGCGGGACTGAGGCGCGAACGACGACGAAGAGCCGGTGCGCCGCGACGGCGACGAGCACGACGACGAGCGGGTCGACGAGGAGCCGCGAGCGGTAGTTCTCGCCGAGGTCGGTGAGCACGCCGACGGCGAGCGTCCAGGCGAGGACGACCCAGACGAAGCCGATCGCCGCCGCCTCGGGCCCACGCCGACGCACGAGCACGACGAGGCCGAAGCCGACCGCGGCGAGGTACGCCGCGAGCGCGAGGAAGCCGACCCGGTTCGCGCGCGGCGTCGAGCCGTAGAACCCGGCCTCCCAGAGCGCCTCCCAGCGGGCGATCTCGAACTTGTTCCGGCCGGTGATCCCGGGCGGGTACGTCGGCGGCCAGAAGAAGCGCTCCGCGGCGAGCTTCACCCCGCGCGCGTACCAGCCCGGGTGCGACGGGATGAAGTGGACGTCGTCGTGGAGCCGCCGCCGCGAGATCGCGAGATACGTCCACTGGTTCAGGTTCACCTTGCCGCTCGAGGTGAGGAAGCGGTCGACCGCGGGGACTCCGCGCGGCTTCGCGAAGCGGATCGCGCCGTTGTAGGCGTGCAACTTCGCGAACGGCGGGATCAGCTCCACCGGGTCGAGCTCGCCGGCCGCGACGTAGGCACGCCGCCGGTCGAGCGGCGCCGTGTAGATGCCGACGCGCGCGAGGTTCTCGCCGAGCCACGAGCTCGTCGACGGCGTCCCGAAGAGAACCGTGTTCTTCGCGGCGAGCGCGACGAGCACGGCGAGCGGGAGCGCCGCCCCGACGGCGAGCACGCGCGCCGGCACCGCCCGCAGCAGCGGCAGCAGCGCGAGCACGACGAAGGGCAGCTGGTAGAGCGAGCGCACGAGGACGACGACGGCGAGGAGCGAGGAGAGCGCGAGCGCCCAGCCGACGGTCGGCCGCCGCGCGAGCCGCTGCGCCGCGAGCGCGGCCAGGGTCAGCAGCACGAGCACCGGGTAGTCGTAGAAGAGCCGGTTCTCGTAGAGGATCGCCGCCGGGCTCACCGAGACGAGGAGCGCGATCGCCGCCCCCGCGGGCCGCGGAAGCGAGAACCCGACGAGGAGCAGGTAGAGCGCAAGCACGAACGCGAGCCCGAGCACGAGGTGCACGGCGTGGAACCCGAGCCCCTCGTGGGCGGGGAAGAGCTTGAGCACGGATCCCAGGTAGAGGTTGTAGAGCGGCGGCTGCGTGTGCAGGTACCAGACGCTCTGCGCGAGGTGGTGCCGCAGGAGCTCCGGGTCGAGGTACTGGATCGCGATCCGCAGCTGGTCGGTCGAGAAGCGGACGCCGACGAGCCGGAAGACGACCCGCGAGGCCGCGAAGAGCGCGGCAAGAGCGAGGAGGTAGGGCAGGTCCGGACTACGCGTCCACTTCCGCATCCGAGACGACGAAGCGTATGAGATCGGTCGCACGGCGAGCCCGCGCCAGGGCCTCCTCGCGGCTCTCGCCGACGGCGAGCACGGCGCCGGCGCGGTCCGGCCCGGTGCGGAAGGGCCCGAACTCGTGGCCCGGTAAGCGGTAGAGGCGGACGTCGAGAACGCCCTCGACGGCACGTGCGTCGTCCTCGCCCTCCGTCGCGACGAGCCGTCCTTCCGGGGGGACGAGGAACTGCGTGACGGCGCCGCCGACCTGCGGCTCGGGCCGCGGTGGCTCGGGCCGCTCACCGAGGGCGGCGGCGAGGGCGAGCGCGTTCAGGTCGACGCCGAGCGCGGTCCGGCAGAGCTCCGCGTCGTGGCCGCCCCCGAGCCGCGCGGCGAGCTCGATCACGCGCGGCCCCTCCCAGCCGAGCCGGATCTGCGTGTACGTCGGCCCGTTCTCGATCCCGAGCGCCTCGGCCGCGCGCCGCGCCGCCTCGACCACCCGCTCGTCGGCGTACCGGCTCGGCCACACGTGCGCGAGCGCAACCCCGAAGGCCGGCGGGTCGGCCGTCTCCCGGTCGGTGACGGTGAGCGGGTGGAACACGCCGTCGACCGAGAACGCGTTGACCGTCACCTCCGGCCCCCGGACGAGCTCCTCGACGAGCGCGGTCCCGGTCCGCGAGGCCGCCTGCGCCCACGCGACCGCGTCCGCCAGCCCCATGCCGCGCGTCACCGGCGACAGCCCCCGCTGCCCCTGGCGGTCGGGCGCCTTCACGACCGCCGGCACCGACAGACCCGACGTCGAGTCGTCGCGGCCGACCGCGCGCCAGCGCGGCTGCGGCACCCCCGCCTCGTCGAAGCGCGCGCGCTGCCGCAGCTTCGAGACGGCGAGCACCGCCGAGGCCGGCGAGAGCGGATGCGACAGCCGCATGTGGTCGGCGATTCGCGCCGCGACGCCGACCGGCCAGTCCGTTCCCGGCGCGATCACGCCTGCGACCCCCTCGGAGCGCGCGAGCCGCTCGACCGCCGGCTCGTCCTCGGTGGAGAGGAGCGCGCGCCGGTCGGCGTACGCGAACCCGGGCGCGCGCGGGTCGCGGTCGACCGCGATCACGAAGAGCCCCCGCTCGCGGGCCGCCGCGAGCAGGCCGAGCTGCGCGGGGCCCGCGCCTAGGACGAGGAGACGGTCGCCTTCGGGCGCTTCGTCGCCCTCCACCAGGCCGGGTTGTCGCGGTACCAGGCGACGGTGCGGGCGAGGCCTTCCTCGAAGCTCGTGCGGGCCGTCCAGCCGCAGAGGCGGCGAATCTTCTCGGTCGAGCCGATGTGCCGGTCGACCTGGCCCGGCCGCTCGGAGAGGTGCGTCTTCAGCTCTGCGGGCTTGCCCAGGAGCTCGAGGACGAGGTCGGCGACCTCGGCGACGCTGATGTCGATCCCGGTGGCGACGTTCAGCACCTCGCCCGCCACCGCGTCGAGGTCGGCGGCGATGATCGCCTCGATCGCCTCCGCGTCGTCGTCGACGTAGAGCCAGTCGCGGCTCGCGTGCCCGTCGCCGTGGATCGTCAGCGGCTCGCCGGCGAGCGCCTGCGTGATGAAGTGAGGAATCACTTTCTCCGGGTGCTGGCGCGGGCCGTAGTTGTTGAACGGCCGGACGATCACGATCGGCAGGCCATAGGTGACGAAGTACGAGTACGCGAGCCGGTCGGCGCCAGCCTTCGTCGCCGCGTAGGGACTGCGCGGGTTGAGCGGGTGCTCCTCGTCCATGGGCGCCGCGAGCGCGGTCCCGTAGACCTCGCTCGAGGAGATGAGGATGAACCGCTCCACCGGCTGCTCCCGGATCGCGTCGAGGAGGATCCGCGTCCCGTCGACGTTCGTCTCCACGAACTCGCGGCCGCCCTCCGCGATCGACTTCTCGACGTGCGACTCGGCGGCGGCGTTCACGATCACGTCCACCTCCGCGACCACGTCGGCGACGAGCTCGGCGTCGCAGATGTCGCCGCGCACGAACGAGAGCCGCTCGTGCGACATGACGTCGGCGAGGTTCTCGAGGTTCCCCGCGTAGGTGAGCGCGTCGAGCGAGACGACCTCGTACGGGGTCTTCGCCAGGAGGTGGCGGATGAAGTTGGCGGCGATGAACCCCGCGCCGCCCGTGACGAGAACCCGCCTGCGCACGGGCGGAAGCCTAGTGGGCGCGACGCCGCGACGCCGCGCCCACTTTGGCCGGCGAGCCTACGGGCTCACCGCGTAGATGTTCTGGTCGAGGCCGCCCTGCGAGAGACAGGGGTCGCTCACGAGCGGCGACGAGTACGAGGGAGCGTTGATGTCGTTCGGCACGTACGTGCACGGCTGGTAGACGTCGAAGCCGTCCGCGTCGTCGTCCGCACCCGTCTCGCGCGGGTCGGCACCCGGCACGAGGTCGCGCGAGTCCGTCCACGCGGCCTTCACGGTGCTTCCGACTGCGGAGATGTAGAGGTAGTCGCCCCAGAAGCCGTCCCGCCGGGAGCCGTGCGTCTCCCAGCCGAAGTTGCTTCCGACCGACGACACCTGGGTCTCGCTCCAGCTCACGCCGCCGTTCGTGGACTGGGCCACGTAGGTGTTCACGACGTCACCGGAGTTGGCCCCGGTCGCCGTGTTCCCCGGCGGGCGGGCCGGCGAGTACGCCGGGTCGGCACGCGAGTCGTAGAAGACGACGCTGATCGTGCCGCCGCTCGACGCGATGTCCGGGAACCACTGATGACCGACCGTGACCGAGTCGAGCGTCGTCGCCGGGGTCGGCCAGGTGACGCCGTCCGGCGAGTTGCGGACGAAGACCTTCGACTGGCCGCCGGCCGCGGTTCGCGCAGCCCACACGACGTGGACGCCGGTCGCGTCCGCCGCGACCGCCGACGAGCTGAAGAAGCGCGAGAACGTGAATCCGGACGGGCACGCGAACGGCCCGTCGCCGCAGTCCGAGGCGCCGTTGCCGCTGAACTGGCTCGAGTCGAACTGCTCGATCGAGGCCACGACGACGGCCGGCCCGAACGTCTGCCCGCCGTCCGTCGACTTCGCGACCCAGATGTCTGTGCTCGGATCGTTGGTGGACGGATAGTCGATGGCGCTCACGTAGACCGCGCCGTCGGGGCCGACGGTCACGTCCGCGAAGGACGCTGTGCCGTGCGCCTTGGGGGTCACCTTGACCGGGCTCTCGAACGTCAGCCCGTGGTCGGTGGAGCGGGAGACGAGGACCGCGTTGTTCCCGGCCTGCCCGTTGTACTGCGACCACGCGACGTAGACGTTGCCGGAGTACGGGCCGTTCGTCTGGTCGACGGCGATGTTGTCCTTGTCCTGGAAGAGGCCGCTCGCCTCGAAGAGAGCGGACGGCGGACCCTTCTTCACGAGCACGGTCCGGTCGTAGGTGGCGCCGTCGTTCGTGTAGCGGGCGACGTAGATGCCGCCGTTGACCGGCTTTCCGCGGTTGAAGCAGATGAACCCGTAGAACAGGCGGCCGTCGTTGTCGAAGGCTTGGCTCGGGTCGCCGGATGCGCCGCACGTGCCGTGCGCCGGCGAGGCGAGTCCGCCGGAAGACGAGTCCGCCGGATAGCCGGGCACGAGGCTGTCCTGCCAACTCGAGCCGCCGTCCGTCGAGCGGTAGTAGCCGGACCAGACATCCCCGTTGACCATCGAGGCGCAGTAGTCGTTCGCGCCGGAGGTGATCACCGACGTGTTGTGCGGGTCGACGGCCACCGTCGGCTCGTTCTCTTGGCGCCTGCCCGTGCTACAGGCGGCCATGGTCGCGTCGCTCGAGCCGTCGTAGCGCAGGTAGCTCGAGGCGGTGTCGTCCCGCGTCACGCGTGCGTTGGCGCCGACGCCGAGCGCCGGCCCGGTGAACGCCGTGGCGAAGACGACGATCGAAGCAGCGAGGAACCAGCGAGGTCTCATGGTCGATATCTCCCCCTTCCGACCGCGCGTTGGATGCGGCAGCTTAGTCGAGTTCGCGCTCGATCGTGTACAGCGGCCGCCCCTCGACCTGCTTCTGGATCCGGCCGAGGTACTCGCCGACGAGGGCGAGGATGAACCCCTGCACGCCGAGCACGAACAGGACCGCGACGCCGCCGAACAGCGGCCCGGGGAAGTTCGAGTTGTCGATCCAGTAGCCGATCCCGTAGCCGCCGAGTGCGAGCGCGAGCACCGTGCACACGACGCCGAGCGCGATCCCGATCCACTGGATCGGCTGCGGCCAGAACCCCGCCAGCACGTGCAGCGCGAGCCGCGTCAAGTGAAGCGGTGAGTACCGCGAACGTCCCTCCCGCGGCGCGTGGGACACGTCCACCTCGACCACGCTCGCGCCGCCCGAGAGGACGAGCGCCTTCGTGAACTTCTGCCGCCCGATCGCCGGCAGCATCGGCTCGAACGCGCTCCGCCGGTAGGCGTTGAACGCGCAGCCGAAGTCCGAGATCTCGACTCCGGTGAAGCGGCGCAGCATCCCGTTGATCAGCCGGGACGGCAGCGTCCGTCCCCATGAGTCACGGCGTGCATTGCGTCGTCCGCTGGCCACGTCGCTTCCGGCCTCGACCGCGGCGACGAGCCGCGGGATGTCCTCGGGCGCGTTCTGCAGGTCGCCGTCCATCGTCACGACGACGTCGCCGCGCGCCCGCGCGAGACCGGCGTGCATCGCCGGGTGCTGGCCGAAGTTCCGCTTGAACCGAACCGCGCGGACACGACCGTCCCGCTTGTGCAGCCCCTCGATCCGCGCGAAGGTGGCGTCTTGCGAGCCGTCGTCGACGAAGATCAGCTCGTACGGCCGCCCCAGCGTGTCGAGCGCCGCGGTCGTCCGCTCGTAGACCTCCTCCACCGTCCGCTCCTCGTTCAAGACGGTCACGACGACCGAGAGGTCGGGCGCAGGCGCGTCCTCTGCGAGGCGCGCGGGCCCGCCGGCAGCTCGAGCTTGCGTCATCGCGGGTAGACGGTAATCGACCGACTTCCGTTTTTCACACCTGGCCGAAAAGGACAATTGACAGTCATAGCATCGAGTCGTAGTGTCGATTCCGATGGTCAAACGGCACGCCGCCGTCGCAGCCAGCTTTGTCGCGACTCTTCTCGTGTTGACGCCAGCGGCTTGGGCCGTGGGCTGGGTGAATGTCGGGCCGGCTGAGGTTCACCTGAATCAGCAACCGGCCCTGCAGGTCTTGACGGCGACCGCGGTCTACTCGAGCCAGATGCGGATCTACGTCCATACGCACAGCCCATGTGGCGGCCCGAACTTCTGGAACTACTACCTTTATCCCAGCGGTGGGACCTACGCCGTCTCCATGTACCGCGAGATCTGCACCACCGCCCAAACTCCGAGCTACTGGGGCATGGCCGGAGGGAACAAGAGAGCCGCGTGCGCGGAGAGGTACCAGGAGCCAACCGACCCTGCGAGCACGTGCCAGCGCTACTCGACGACGTGAAGCGCCGAAGCCAGATCCTTGCCGGTGTCATAGCTGCATGCGCAGCCTTGGCGGGCGGCCTCGTCTCCTGGAATGCCCTCACCGCTCACGCCGTATCACCGCGCTCCGCCGTCGCCTCCCAGTTCGCGGCGCTCGACGATTCGTCCTTGCCAGGTATGCCGGACTCGGCGCTGCGCGTGCTCCGTTCGATCCACGACTGGCGCTACGACCGGGCGCGAACGGTAGGACCGAAGATGTACCTCGCGGCGCACGACGGGGTCCTTTGTGAGCTCGTCACCGACGGGTCGGGTGGCTGTACGGACCGGCTCGACCCGAGCGGCGTCTGGCTCTTCGGGGACATGACGCGCAGGTACGACTCGGAGACGGCGCCGTTCGACGTCCATCTCTACGGCTTCGCTGTCGACGGCGTCTCGGGCATCGAGGTCACGGCGAACGGCGTCACGACCAGCCTTTCGGTTCGCCACAACGCATTCGAGACGACGTTGCGGAACCTGTCGTTTTCGGACATCTCGGCGGTGAGCGTCGTCAAAGCATCCGGCGAGAGGCTTCGGCTCGACCCAGCGGCGTACTTCCCACACATGCCGCTCGCTCGCTGACCCGAGCCGCACTGCGGCATTTGCAGCAGATACGACGCGATTGACAGCGGCGAGCTGATGCGCGATGCTCGGAGCGAGGGGAGAGTGCAGAAGTGAGACATCTGAGACTGCGGCGGCGGCGAATCCTGGTGGTCACCATCGTGACCATCGCAGTTGCCGTGCCTCTCGTCGGACTCGGAGGGCTGGGGTACGCCTCCTCCGCCGCCCTGACCTCGGCCGGGGCCGACCAGTACTCCACGTCCACGACCACCACGACCACGACGACGCCGACCACGACGTCCACGAGCACGATCACCTCCAGCACGACCACGCCGACCACGACGTCCACGAGCACGATCACCTCGAGCACGACGACGCCGACCACGACGTCCACGAGCACGATCACCTCCACGTCGACCACGACCAGCACCTCGACCTCGACCTCCACGAGCACGACGACGCCGACGAGCACGAAGCCGGGCAAGGGGTGCGGCGACAAGAACCACCTGCACGACCGGCGCTTCGAGTGCAAGATCGAGATCTCGGACGTCCAGGGCAAGGAGGGGAAGAGCGGCACGACCGCCTTCACCTTCTTCGTCTCGCTGTCCGGGAACCCGCTCTCGCCGGTGACCGTCTCCTACGCGACAGCCGCGGGCACGGCGGCGGCGACGTCCGACTTCCAGCCGGCGAGCGGGACGCTCAGCTTCCCCGCCGGCGTGAACACCAAGACGATCACGGTCGCGGTCGTCGGCGACAAGGTGCGCGAGCCGAACGAGACGTTCTCCGTGAACCTCTCGAACGCAAGCCCGAACGCCTACATCGGCGATGGCCAGGGCGTCGGCACGATCGTCAACGACGACTAGCGCGCTCTCCCGCGGGCGCATCCTCGCGATCGAGTGGCCCGCAGCGGTCGTGGCGGCCGCGCTCGCCGTCGCGCTCGCATTCGACAACGGCGGCTACTTCGCACCGGCCTGGGGGTGGAGCGCCCTCGCGCTCTTCTGGATCGCCGGCCTCGCGCTCTTCCTCAGCGACCGCTTCTCGCTCGGGCGGCTCGAGCTGGCGCTGCTCGGGTCGTTCGCGGCCTTCGTCGCCTGGGTGGCGCTCTCCGCCACCTGGTCGTCGAGCACGGAGCGCTCGATCCTCGACGCGCAGCGCGACCTCGTCTACCTCGGCGGGCTGCTCGCGGTCCTCCTCGTCGCACGAGGTCGGCCGGTCACCGAGCTTCTCGTCGCCGTGTGCGGTGCCGCGCTCGTCACGTCCGCCGCTGGGCTGATCGACTTCTTCTTTTCCAGTCGAGTGGCTGGCGCACGCCTGTCCGAGCCGCTCGGGTACCCGAATGCGGTCGGCCTGGTCGCGGCGATCGGCGCCCTTCTGGCCACGGCGTTCGCCGCGCACGCGCGATCGCAGCTCCACCGAGCTCTCGCGGCCGCCTGCCTGATCGTCTTCGTGCTCACCATCTTCTTCACGTACAGCCGCGGCACGTGGATCTCGCTCGCGATCGGTCTCGTCGCGATGGTCGTGGCGGATCCGCGACGCGTCGCGCTCGTGCGGACGGCGGCTGCGGTGGCGCCCGTCGTCGGCGTCGCGATCTGGCTCGCGGCGCGCACGGACCAGGGCTTCCTCCTCACCGTCGTGACCGTCCTGCTCGGCGCGGCAGCGGCACTCGTGACGGTGGCGGAGCGGCGCATCGCTCCCGGCCGAGCCGTCTCGATCGCCGTGACCGCGATGCTGCTCGCGATCCTGCTCGCGGTTCCGGCGGCCGCTCTCGCGCGGTACGGCGGGAGGCCGGCTCACGGTCACCATCCTTCTCGCTTCAGCGGACGGGCGCCGCTCTGGCACGAGGCGTGGCGCGACTGGGAGAGGCACCGCGCTCTCGGCTCCGGAGCCGGGACGTTCGAGCTCGACTGGGTGGCGCATCGGCGAACGTCCGCCAACGCGCGCGACGCGCACAGCCTCTATCTGGAAACGCTGGCCGAGGTCGGGCCCCTCGGGCTCGCGTTGCTCCTGGCGACGCTGGCCCTCCCCTTGCTCGTCGCCCCCAGGGCACGGTTCCACCCATTCGTGCCCGGAGCGCTGGCCGCCTACCTCGCCTTTCTGATCCATGCGGCGGCCGACTGGGACTGGGAGATGCCGGCGGCGACCCTCCTGGGTCTCTTCTCCGCCGCGGCCCTCGTGCTCGCCGCTCGGCCGGCGAAGCCACGATCGCTGCCGCGGTCCGTTCGCGGGGCGGCGCTCGCCGGGGTCGCGGCGCTGGCCCTCGTCGGATTCGCCAGCTTGATCGGCAACGGCGCCCTCGACGCGAGCGCCCGCGCCGCGGCCTCGGAACGCTGGCAGCAGTCGGCTGCGCAGGCCCGAAAGGCCGTTCGCTGGCTGCCGTGGTCGGCCGAAGCGTGGCGGCGACTCGCGGTCGCGCAGAGCCACGAGGGGGACATGGCGGCGGCGCGGGCAAGCCTGCGCCGGGCGATCGCGAAGAGTCCCGACGAATGGCGCTTTTGGGTGGGCCTGATGCGGCTGAGCACAGGCCGCGCTCAACGGCAGGCGCTCGGGCAGGCGGCGCGGTTGAACCCTCGCGACCCCGAGGTCGTGCAGTTCCTCCTCGCGCCGGGCTCGCTGACGCAGCGCTGGAGCTACGACGACGCTTGGATCGGATGGCCGGTCGCGCCGCTCCACCGCTCGCACCTCATCCGCGGCTCCTTCCTCGACCCGCGCGCGGGAACGCTGGGCCGGGGCGGGGACGCGGCGTACCACTTCGGCGTCGACATCACGGTCCGCGACGACCGGCCCGAGCCAGGGGCGCCGCCGGGCCGCGCGCACAGGGTCTACGCCGTCGAGGGCGGAGTGGCGGTCCTCCCACCGCGAGGGGCCTCGGGCCCATGCGAGGACCGGAAGGTCTCGGTCGGCCACTTCGACTACTGGCACGTCGACACGAGCGGCGTCGTCGCAGGCGGCGAGCGGATCCGGCCCGGGCAGATGATCGGCTGGACGTGCAAGGGGCTGTGGCACGTCCACCTCGCGGAATGGATGGAGCTCTACGGCCGCCGCGTGTACGTGAACCCGGTCCACCCGGGCATGAAGCTCGGCCCGTACGTCGACCGCGAGCCGCCCAGGATTCATGCGATCGAGCTCTACCGACCGGCCATGCCGAGGTGGACTGCGGGTGCCCGCGTGACGCTGCCGCAGGCGGGCGTCCGGCTTCCGCGGACTCGTCTTTCCGGACTCGTCGACGTTCGGGCATGGATCGACGATCCGCCTCTCCGCGCCGGCCCGCTCGCCGCGCCGACGCAGCCCTACAGGGTCGCGCTCGAGCTCGTACGCGACCGCGACGGCCGCACCGTCCTCGCCAGGACTGTCTTTCGTGCCGACGTCTTCCTCGGCAGCTCCGCGGGCACCCAGGCGGTGCCGATCGGCTACCACTACGCGCCGGGCACGAGCGAGACGCTCCCGGCGGCTCTGTGCCTGCGCGACCGGGGCCGCGACTGCGGCGGGAGGTACTGGTTCCGCCTCTTCGCGCGGCCGACGAGCGCCTACTGGGACACCCGGCGAACTCCGAACGGGACTTACCGCCTGACCGTCCGCGCCTGGGATGCGGCCGGCAACGAGGCGGCGCGCACCATGCGAATCACGATCCGAAACTAGCGCGGGAGCGTGAAGGCGACGCGGGCGCCGCCGGAGCTGCGGTTTTCCGCCCACATCGCGCCGCCGTGGGCCTGGACGAGCCCCTGGGCGATCGCGAGGCCGAGGCCGGCCCCGCCGGTGGACCGCGTCCGCGCCTCGTCGTCGCGCCAGAAGCGCTCGAACATGCGCCGCGCCGCAGTCGGCGTCAGGCCGGCGCCGGTGTCCTCGACCGCCACGACGACACGCTCGGGCTCGGGCTGGACGACGACCGACACCGCGCCGTCGCTCGGCGTGTGCCGCACCGCGTTCGTGAGCAGGTTCAGCAACACCCGCTCGATCTTCTCCGGCGCGATCCGCACGGTCGGATCGGCGGGATCGACGTGCGCCGCGAGCCGGATGTTCCGCGCCCGCGCCTCGGCGTCGAGCGCGCGGAGGCAGCTCGAGACCAGGTCGCCGAGCCGCGCGTCGTGCAGCTCGAGCGTGAGCACGCCGGCGTCGATCCGCGCGAGCTCGAAGAGGTCCTCCACGAGCACCGACAGCGTGTCGAGCTGCTCGCGGATCGCCGGCAGGTACTCCTCCTGCGAGGCGAGCCCGTCCTCGAGCGCCTCCACCATCGCCCGCAGCGAGGCGAGGGGCGTGCGGAGGTCGTGGCTCGCCCACGCGACGAGCTGCCGGCGTGCGTCGAAGAGCTGCTCCAGGCTTCCCGCCATCTCGTTGAAGGCCCCGCCGAGCTCGCGGAGCTCGCGCGCCCCCGACTCCGACGCGCGGGCCGTCAGCTCGCCGCCGGCGAGCCGGGCGGACGCTGTGCGCAGCCGCTCGAGCGGCCCGAGGATCCACCGCACCAGGAGCAGCGCGCCCACGAGCGCCGCGAGCGCGGAGGAGACGGCCACGGCGAGCACCTTCGCGTCGTCGTGCATCCCGAACATGACCCACCCGGAGGTCAGCACGACGCCGAGCGGCAAGCACACGGCGAGCAGGGCCAGAGCGGTCACCTGGAGCCGTACGGTCGGCAGCAGCCGCACGGCCGCCGCCAACGCGATGCCGACGGCGAGGACTCCGAGGCCGAGGGCGACGACGATCATGCGCGGAGCCGGTAGCCGACGCCCCAGACGGTCTCGATCAGCTCGGGACGCGACGCGTCGTCCTCGAGCTTCTCGCGCAGGCGGCGGACGTGGACGGTGACGGTGCCCGTGTCGAGCGCCGAGGAGTAGCCCCAGACGCGCGCCATCAGCTGGTCGCGCGAGAAGACGCGGTTCGGGTTCGAGGCGAGGAACCAGAGCAGCTCGAACTCGCGCGCGGTCAGGCGGACGGTGGCGCCGCTCCGCCGCGCCTCGTGGCGCGCGGCGTCGAGGACGAGCGGGCCGAGCTCGATCCGCTCCCGCGGCGGCGCGCCCGGCGGCCGCGCGCGACGCAGGACGGTCTTCACCCGGCTCGCGAGCTCCCGCGGCGAGAACGGCTTCGTCACGTAGTCGTCCGCGCCGAGCTCGAGCCCGACGATCCGGTCGGCCTCGTCGCCGCGCGCGGTGAGCAGGATCACCGGCAGGTCGGAGGTAGCGCGGATCCAGCGGCAGAGCGCGAGCCCGTCGGTCTCGCCCGGGAGCATGACGTCGAGGACGACGAGGCTCGGCGCCTCGCCCTCGACGAGCGCACGCGCCTCGTCGCCGGTGTCGGCGGTGAGGATCGTGTGGCCGTCGCGCTCGAGGTAGCGCGCGACCACGTCGCGCACGATCGGCTCGTCGTCGACCACGAGGACGGTCGTCATGTCCGCAGTCTGCCCACGACCTGCTTACGAGATGCTTAATTCGCGCGGTTTTCGGCGCTCTCGAAGCCCCTCAGTTTCGAGAGATGTAATCGCGGTCTCGGCGCCCCCTGACTAGCTTCGACGGGACTCCACTCGAAGGGGGAACCGATGAGAAAGACCGCACTTCTCGTGTGCTTCTTCGCCGCGCTTGGGTTCACGCCGGCGGCCTTCGCCGGCGGTAAGTCGCCGGTCGTCTACGTCCAGACGAACGAGCTCGGCGGGAACCACGTGGTCGTCTACGACCGCGGCGGCGACGGACGACTTTCGCAGGCCGGCACGTACGCGACCGGCGGGAACGGCGGCGCCGCAGCGCCAGGCACCGAGTCCGACCGCCTGGCGTCGCAAGGCTCGCTCGCCTACGACGCGGGGCACTCGCTCCTGATCGCCGTGAACGCCGGCAGCGACTCGATCTCCGCGTTCAAGGTGCAGGGCGACCGGCTCAAGCCGGCGGACGTCCTGTCCTCGGGCGGGCAGTTCCCGGCGTCGGTCGCCGTGCACGGCGACCTCGTGTACGTCCTGAACTCGGGCGGCGAGGGCATCGTGCAGGGCTTCCGGATCCAGGGCCGCCATCTGGTCCCGATCCCGGGCTCGGCTCGCTCGCTCGCGCTTGCGAACACCGATCCGCCATTCTTCCTGACCTCGCCGGGCCAGGTCGGCTTCACGCCGGACGGGCGGAAGCTCCTCGTGACGACCAAGGGGAGCACGAGCTCGATCGACGTGTTCTCGGTGCAGCCGGACGGCCGCCTGTCCGCGGCCCCGGTCGTGAACCCGTCCGCGACGCCGGTGCCGTTCGCGTTCACGTTCGCGCCGTCCGGCCGGCTCGTCGACGGCGAGGCCGGGACGAGCTCGGTGACGACGTACGCGATCCAGGCCGACGGGAGCCTCACGGATCCGAAGTCGCAGAGCGACGGGCAGACGGCGCTGTGCTGGATCACGCCGGCGCGCGGCTTCTATTACGTCGCGAACACCGGCAGCAACACGCTGAGCGGCTTCACGATCGCCGCGGACGGTACGCCGTCGCTCGTCGGCGCGACCGGTGTCGTCGCCTCGACGGAGCCCGGCCCGATCGACCTCGCCGCTTCGGGTGAGGGCGACTTCCTCTACGGCGAGACGGGCCTGACGAGCACCGTCGACGAGTACCACGTCGAGAGTGACGGAAGCCTCACGAAGCTCGGCACCGTCACCGGCCTGCCCCCGGGGATCGAGGGCATCGCCGCTTCGTAGCCCGAACCGTCCGGCCCCGCCGGGAGCTCCTCCTCGGCGGGGCCGGACGGTAACGTCGCCCCGCAGCGATGCCATGGCGACAGGGCGAGACGATCCTCGTTCGGCACGTCCATCACGGACGCGTCGTCCAGGCGTCGCCCGTGCGCGTCGTCGCCGACGGCCCCGATCTCGTCGCGACGTGGATCGCCCCAGGGACGCCGATCGTCTATCCGAACGGACAGGACACCGACGGCCGCCTCCTGCCGCTCGCGCGCTGGGCGATCGAGCACAGGCCGTGGTTCGGAAGCGGCGCCCTCGACCTCACGCCGCCCGGCCGGGCGCACGCGATCCGGCTCCTCCGCGACGAGGGCGGCTCCTTCCGAGGCTGGTACGTGAACCTCCAGATGCCGCTGCGCCGCCGGCCCGGCGGGTACGACACGCGCGACCTGCAGCTCGACCTCGTCGTCGAGCCCGCCGGCTCGGTCACGTGGAAGGACGAAGACCACCTGGAGCAGGCGCTCGAGTCGGGCCTTCTGAGCGCAGACGACGCGCGCCTCGCACGAGGCGAGGCGGAGCGGGTGCTCGCCGAGTGGCCGTTCCCGACGGGCTGGGAGGACTGGCGCCCCGACCCCGGCTGGGAGCTTCCGGAGCTCCCAGCCGGGTGGGACGTCGTAGAGCGTTAGGCCGCGATCTCGTAGACGGGCTCGAGCTGCTCCTGCTCCTCGACCCGCTGCGGGCGCTTGCCGATCGCGAAGGCGGCGAGCGAGCCGAGCGCGACGACGCCGGCGCCGATCCAGACGGCGGGGTTCATGCCGGCGACGAAGTGCTCGCCCGTTCCGTAGCCGCCGTAGGCCGAGAAGACGGCCGCGAGCACCGCGACGCCGAACACGCCGCCGAGCTCACGCACGGCGTTGTTCGCACCGGAGGCCTGGCCCTGCTCCTCCGGCCGCACCGCCGAGAGGACGACGTTCGCGACCGGGGCGAAGAAGAGCGCCATCCCGATCCCGGAGATCGAGAACGGGCCGACCAGCTCCCAGTACGGGGTCGTCGGCGTGCTCACCGCCGCGATCCACGCTAGGCCGAACGCCTGGAGCGCGAGCCCGACGCCGATGATCTTGTGCCCGCCGATCCGGTCGGAGAGCGCTCCGGCGATCGGCGCGACGAACATCGGCATCACCGTCCAGGGCAGGATGCGGACGCCCGAGGCGAGCGGCGAGTAGCCCTGCACGGTCTGGAAGAACTGCGCGAGCAGGAAGATCGCGCCGAACATCCCGAACGACATGAAGAGCGAGGCCGCGTTCGCCAGGGTGAACGTGCGGTTGCGGAAGAACCGCATCGGCAGCATCGGCTCTGCCGTGCGCAGCTCCCACGCGACGAACGCGGCGAGCACCCCGGCGCCGATGACGAGCGAGCCGACGATCTGGGCGCTGCCCCAGCCGACCTCGTTCCCGCGGACGAGCCCCCACACGATCCCGAAGAGCCCGCCGCTCGCCAGCACGAGGCCGCCGAGGTCGAGCCGCTGGGTCGGGCCGTGGCTCTCGTCGAGCCGCGTGAGCGCGAGCGGGATGAGGAGGAGGCCGAACGGCACGTTCAACCAGAAGATCCAGTGCCACGAGATGCCGTTCACGACTGCGCCGCCGACCAGCGGCCCGAACGCGACAGCGAGGCCGCTGATCCCGCCCCACGCGCCGAGCGCGAGCCCACGCTTCTCGGCGGGGACGGCCGACGAGAGGATGGTCAGCGTCAGCGGCATGACGATCGCGCCCCCGACGCCCTGAACGGCACGCGCGACGTCGAGCGCCACGATCGACGGCGCGAGCGCGGCGGCCGCGGAGGCGGCTGTGAAGATGCCGAGCCCGATGGCGAAGACGCGCCGGCGGCCGAGCCGGTCCCCGAGCGCCGCGCCCGTCAGCAGGAGCACGGCGAACGTGAGCGTGTACGCGTTCACGGTCCACTCGAGCCCGCTGAGGCCTGCGTGGAGGTCGTGGCGGATCACCGGCAGCGCCGTCGTGACGACGAGGTTGTCGAGCGTCGTCATGAAGAGCGCCGTCGACGTGATCGCGAATGTCCAGAGCAGCTTGGGGTTCATCTCGCCTCCTTCTCGTTCTCTGCCGTCAGCCTCGCGCGTGGGCGTGCGCGCCGCCGTACGGCGAGCCCGTCGTGGAGGTGCGGATAACCGGCCAATGTAGGTAGTGAGTAATCACTAACTTAGAGGTGAAAAAAGAGAGGACGGTCACGCGCCCTCCTTGCAGCCTTCGAGGAGCCGGCGTGCCCACGGCTCGTCGGAGTCCTTCAAGCCCATCGCGGACATGACGTTGATGAGCATGCCCTGGGCGAAGAACGAGGTCACGCGGTCCGGCGGCAGGCCCGACACGCGCTCGACGTAGGCGACGAGGTCGCCGAACCCGTCGCGGACGACCTGGCAGATCTCGGGATCGTCGCACGCCGAGTACGCCTCGAGCTGCGCCTTCAGCCGCGTGCGATCTGCGATCAGATCCGTGACGTAGACGCTTCCCATGGCGTCGAGCGCGTCCTCGCCGCGCTTGCCCTCGGCCGCCCGCTGGAACGTCTCGAGCGTCTCCCGCATGCAGCGCGCGACAGTCGCCTTGAAGAGCTCCTTCTTCGTGCCGAAGAGCCGGAAGACGTAGGGCTGCGAGATACCGGCGGCCTTCGCGATCGTCTCGGTCGACGCTCCGTGCAGACCGCGCGCCGCGAACTCCGCCTGCGCGGCGTCGAGCACCGCCTCACGGCGCTCCTCCGCGCTCTGCCTCGCCGCCGTCTCCATGGCCAGTGATGTTAGTGACTACTCACTACCTTGTCAAGCACCGTCGCCACTCGCTCGACCTCGCCCGCCCCGAGGCTGGTGTGGAACGGCAACGCCAGCGCCCGCTCATAGCAGCGGTCGGCGCCCGGGAACGGCCCCTGGTCTCGGTAGGCCCCGAGCCGATGCAACGCGTAGGTGCCGATCTGCGCTTCGATGCCGTTGCCGCGCAGCGCCGCGAGCGCCTCGTCGCGGCGGTCGAGCTGGACGACGTACGCCTGCCAGCCGTGCCGGTCGCCTTCGTCGGCGCTCGGGAGGTCGACGATCCCGGCGAGCCGCTCGGAGTAGGCGGCGGCGAGCCGCTCCCGCGCGGTCAGGAGCTCCTCGAGCCGCTCGAGCTGCGGGATCCCGACCGCGCAGAGGATGTCGGAGAGGCGGTAGTTCAGGCCCGGGGCCGCGATCTCGAAGTCGCCGCGGCGGTCGATCCCGTGGTCGCGCATCTCCCGGACCCGCTGGGCGACGCCGGGGTCGGAGGTCGTCACCGCGCCGCCCTCACCGGTGGTGACGATCTTGCGCGGGTGGAACGACAGGCAGCCGAGCAGACCGAGCCCGCCGCAGGGGCGGCCGCGGCGACGGGCACCGAGCGCGCCGGCGGCGTCCTCTACGAGCAGCACTTCGTCCCCGACCGCCTCCCGAAGCGCCTCCCACGCGAGCGGCCGGCCGAAGAGGTGGACGGCGATCACCGCCCGGGTGCGCGGCGTCACTGCTTCCGCGACGCGTGCGACGTCGATGTTCATCGTCACCGGGTCGACGTCGACGAGGACCGGGGTCGCGCCGGCCCAAGCGACGACGTTCGCGGTCGCCGGGAACGTGTACGCCGGCACGAGCACCTCGTCGCCGGAGCCGATCCCGAGCGCGAGCACGGCGAGGTGGAGCGCCGCCGTCCCGGACGAGACGACCAGAGCGTTCTCGACCGCACAGGCCTCCGCGAGCAGCGCCTCGAACTCGGCCACCTTCGGGCCCATCGTGAGCTGCCCGCTCTCGAGCACCTCGGCCACGGCGGCAGCCTCCACCGCCCCCACGTCGGGGCGCGCCAACCGGATCACGCGAGCGCCGGCTTCCGCTCTCTGTACCACGCGATCGTGCGAGCGAGGCCGTCGTCGAGGTCGACCTTCGCCTCGAAGCCGAGCAGCTGGCGCGCCTTGTCGACGTTCGGGATGCGGATCTCCACGTCGGTGTAGTGGAGCGGCTGGAAGACGAGCTCGCCCGGCGCGCCGGTCAGCCGCTTCACCCGCGTCGCCAGGTCGAAGATGGTCACCGTCGAGCGCGCGTTGCCGACGTTGAAGGTCTCCCCGACGGCGCCCGGGTGCTCGAGACAGAGGAGAAGCGCATCGACCATGTCGTCGACGTAGCACCACGCGCGGATCTGCGAGCCGTCGCCGTGCACGACGAGATCGCTGCCAGCGAGCGCCGCCTCGATGAACGCGCGGATGGCGCCGCCGCCGATCTGGCCCGGCCCGTACACGTTGAACGGGCGGAGCGTCACCGCCGGGAGACCGAACTCGTCGTGGTAGGCGCGCGCCATGTGCTCGCCGGCGAGCTTCGAGACGGCGTACGTCCAGCGCGCCTCGCCGACGGAGCCGGTCGCGGTGAGATGTCCTTCGCTGACGTTGTACGCCTGCGGGCCGAAGACCTCGCTCGTGGAGAAGTCGACGAGCCGCTCGAGCGAGTCCCGGGTCGCGAGCGCGGCCTCGAGCACGTTGTACGTGCCGATCAGGTTCACGCGCATCGTCCGGACCGGGCTCTCGAGAACGGTGTCGACCCCGGCGATCGCGGCCGCGTGCACGATGTGCGTCGCGCCGCGGGCGAGCTCGCGGACAGCCTCGGGGTCGAGGACGTCGCCCTGGACGAAGGTCAGGTTCGGGTGCTCGGCGAGCTCGGTCCCCGAGAGCGCGTCGCGGTGGAGGTTGTCGAGGGCGACGATCTCGTTGTCGTCGACGAGGCAGCGCGCGAGGGTGGTCGCGATGAAGCCCGCCCCGCCGGTGACGAAGATCCGCTTCCCCTGGAGAGACACGCGGGCGAGTCTACCGGCCTCGCAAGCGCTGCCTTAGCAGGAGCTTTACAGCTTCCGGCTACCTTCGGCGGGTGCGAACGGCCGCTGCGCTCGTCGTCCTCGTCGCGCTCGTCGCGCTCACCGGCGCGGCCGGAGGCGGCATCCCGACCCCGCCGCCTCCCGGCGACACGAACCCGACGTGGTCGCCGGACGGCAGCGTGATCGCGTTCCTCAGCGATCGCGACGGGGCGTCGCTGCGAGTCATGGACGCGGACGGCACGAACGAGCACCGGATTCCCTGGCTGCCGGCGAGCTCCACCTACGCGTTCTCGCCCGACTGGTCGCACGTCGCTGCGGTGATCGCGAATCCTCCCGGCGAGCTCGGCGCGCAGCTCGTCGTCGAGCGGCTCGACGGCTCGGAGCGCCTGAGCCTGGGTCCGGCAGTGTACGGAACGCGCCCCACCTGGTCCCCGGACGGCACGCGCGTCGCGTTCGTTGCGGCGTCCGCGACGCCGAACCGCACGGAGATCGTCGTCGCTCGAGTCGACGGCAGCGAGGCCCACGCGGTCGCGCTGGGGAGCAATCCGGCTTGGTCGCCGATCGACGACCGCATCGTCTACGTCAGCAACTGGGACGCGGCAACGCTTCACGTCGTCCATGCCGACGGAACCGGCGACGCGGCGATCACGGCCCGCTCGGCGGCGTGGTCCGGCCCTCGCTGGTCGCCCGACGGCACCCGGCTCGTAGCGGCCCGCAGCGTTCCGGGGCGGCCGGGGGATGTCGAGGTCCTGCACTCTGACGGCTCCTTGATCGCGAACCTCGGCAGGATCGTCTTTGTCGACGATGCGTGGTCGCCGCGCGGCGACGCGATCGCGTTCGCCGCCGTGCAAGGCGTGCTCTTGGTCGACGCAGCGTCCGGCCGCCGGCGGCGGCTGACGACGTTCTACGCGAGCCAACTCGCCTGGTCGCCCGACGGGAGGCGTCTCGCCCTCGCCGCGGGCGGCGCATGCCGCGACCGCCTCGGCATCTACGCGGTCGGAATCGATCGACCTGCGCCCGTGCGCCTGACGAACGACTGCCGGATCCTCGGGACCCCGGGCGACGACGTCCTGGTCGGCACGCCGCTCTCAGACGTGCTCGTCGGGCAAGCCGGCAACGACACTCTGAGGGCCGTCTCGGCCCCCTTCGGCGGCGACACCCTAGACGGCGGGGCGGGGAACGACCTCCTCGTCGGCTCGTTCGGTCACGACAGCCTGACGGGAGGACCCGGGAACGACATCCTCCGTGGCGGCCCCGGCCCGGACCTTCTCGTGGGTGGTCCAGGACGAGACGTCCTCGAAGGGCAAGGCGGCCGCGACCTGATCGAGGCCCGCGACGGGCAGCGGGACGTCGTGTCCTGCGGGACGAACACCAGCCGGACGACGGGGCCCGAGGGCGACATCGCCTACGTCGATCGGAGCGACCGAGTCTTGCCCGGATGCGAGTGGGTCTATCGGCCGGGCCCGCCGCCACCCGTTCGGGGCCGGATCAGCTTCCGGATCACGATCTTTCCGCAGGGGAACCTCGGTCGGCAGAGCCCACGGCGCACGTACACGCTCCGCTGTCGCCCAGACGGCGGCACCCTCCCGCAGGCGCAAAGAGCGTGCGGCCGGTTGCTCCGTGTCGAGAATCCCTTTGCGCCGATCTCGCCCGCGCAGCCCTGCGTGCTCTTCAACACGGACTTCGTCTCGGCCACGGTGCGCGGCGTCTACGGCGGCGACCGCGTGTCGGCCGTCTTCGATCGGCTCGATTCCTGCGCGATGGGGCGCTGGGACCGGGTCGCGTTCCTCTTTCCCATCCAGGTCGAAGCGGCTCCTCATTAGCATCGCGCCCGTGCCAGGCACGATCCTCTTCGTCGGCGCGGGACGCCACCAGCGGCGCCCGATCGAGCGCGTGCGCGAGCTCGGCTCGCGTGTCGTCGCGGTCGACCGGAACGCCGGCGCGCCCGGGCTCGCGCTCGCGGACGAGGCGGAGGTGGTCGACTTCAGCGACGCGGCCGCCGTCACCGAGGTCGGCCGCCGGCTCGGAGTGGACGGCGTGATGACCGTGGCGTCCGACCGCGCGGTGCCGGTCGTCGCGGCGGTCGCCGAGGCGCTCGGGCTGCCAGGCATCGGCTCTGACACCGCGCACGTGATGACGCACAAGGTCGCGATGCGGCGGCGGCTCGCCGAGCACGGGATTCCCCAGCCGCGCTTCGCCGCCGTCCGCACCCACGCCGAGGGAAGCGCCGCGGCCGAGACGGTCGGCTTCCCGGCCGTCCTGAAGCCCGCCGACTCCAGCGGCCAGCGCGGGATCTTCCGGCTACGCAACTCCGACGACCTCGACGCCCACCTGCATGCGGCGCTCGCGGCCTCGTCGAGCACGGAGGCGATCTTCGAGCGCTACCACGATGGTCGAGAGGTGAACACGCTGCTCGTCGCGACCGGCGGCGAGGTGCACCTCGTCACCGCCTCGGATCGGGTGCGGCCGAACGGGATGGGCTTCGGGGTCGCGCTCGCGCACGTGTACCCGTCGACGTTCTTCGGCGACGTACTGGAGGAGGTCGAGCGGGTCGCGGTCGCCTCGGTGCGCGCGCTGGGCCTGCGCGACGGGATCGCGTATCCGCAGGTCCTCGTGACGCGGGAAGGAGTGAAGGTGGTCGAGGTGGCGGCGCGCATTCCCGGCGGGCAGATGGGCGAAGTGCCGCGCGTCGGCACGGGGGTTGATTTGGTGGAGGTCGCGCTGCGGCAGGCGCTCGGTCTCGAGGTTCCGGAAGGGTTGCTGCGCCCGCGCTTCCAGCAGCCGTTCGCGATCTCGTTCCTGACCGCGCAGCCGGGCGTGCTGCCGACCGGGAAGGTGCGGCGCGTCGAAGGGGTGGCCCGGGCGGAGGCGTTTCCGGGGGTCGTGCGCGTGGAGACGTACATCCAGCCCGGTGAGACGATCCGGCCGGTGCAGGTCGACGGCGACCGGCGCGGGTACGTGATCGCGCTCGGGGACACGAACCTCGACGCGCTCGAGCGGGCGCAGGCGGCGTCGCGGCTCGTCGACGTGGAGGTCGAGGCATGAGCTGCGCGTTCGACCTCGCGCACTACCGCGAGCTCTTGGCGGCCGCGCGGGCGGGCGGCTATCGCTTCGCCTTCTTCGATCGCGACCCGGCCGCCGGGGACGTGTTGTTGCGGCACGATGTCGACCTGTCTCTTTCGGCCGCGCTCGAGCTGGCGGAGCTGGAGGCGGAGGTCGGCGTGGCGGCGACGTACTTCCTGATGACGGAGAGCGTCTTCTACAACCTCGCCTCACGCGAGGGCGAGGCCGTGGTGGCCCGGCTGCGGGAGCTGGGGCACGGCGTCGGGCTGCACGCCGTCTATCCGCGGGCCGAGCTGGACGAGCGCTTCGACCCGGTGGTCGCGTGGCACAACCCCGACGCCGAGTTCATGAGCGTGTCGGTCGACGGCGCCGCGAACGTGATGGAGCCGCGCTTCTTCGTGCCTGGGCGCTACCGCTCGGACTCGAACCAGCGCTGGCGGGAGGGCTGCCCGCACGAGGCGTTGGCGCGCGGCGACTTCGAGTGGCTCCAGCTGCTCACGCACCCAGAGATCTGGGCCTACCCCGGCGGGACGATGCGCGAGACGATGCTCGCGATGCTCGAGGCGGAGCGCGAGCGGCGGCTGGCGCAGCTCGCTGCGGACAGGATCGACCTCTCGTGAGGCCGGTGACGGTGCTCGTGTCGGCATGCGGCGCGCCGGGGACGGCCGCGCTGCTGCGGGCGCTGCGCGAGAACCCCGACGAGCGGCCCGTGCGGCTGGTCGGCACGGACATGTCTGAGCGGGCGGTCGGGCGGCTGTTGTGCGACGCGTTTCGCGTCGTGCCGCCGGGGTCGGATCCCGGCTTCGCGGACGCCGTGCTGGAGGTGTGCGCGGCGGAGGAGGTCGACGCCGTGCTGCCGCAGTCGTCGTTCGACCTGGCTGGGCTGGCGGCGGCTCGGGAACGGTTTGCCGTGCCGGTTCTCGTCTCGTCGCCGGAGACCGTGGGGCGCTCGAACGACAAGGCGGAGTGCTACGCGCTCCTGCACGAGATCGGGGTGCCGGCACCGGCGTTCCGGCGGGTGCGGGGGGCGGAGGCGGTGGCGGAGGCGGCGCGCGAGCTCGGCTATCCGGAGAGACCTGTCTGCTTCAAGCCTGTCTTCGGCTCGGGGTCGCGTGGCTTCCGAGTGCTGGATCCGGAGGTGGATCGCGCGCACCAGCTGTTGTACGAGCGGCCGGGGGCGGTGGCGATGCGGCTCGAGGAGGCGGTCGAGCTGCTGCCGGACGAGGGCGAGCCGGATCTGCTCGTGATGGAGCTTGCGACCGGCGGCGAGCGGACGATCGACGGAATCGCGGACGGGCGGCGCATCATGCTCGGGCACCCGAAGACGCGCGAGTCGATGCGCGCGGGGCTGGCCATGTATTTCGTGACGCTCGAGGACGAGGGGTTGATGGACATCGCCGAACGGATCGTGTCCGCGCTCGAGATCGAGCATTTCTTCAACATCCAGCTCGTGGGCGAGCACGTGATCGAGGTGAACCCGCGGATCTCGACGATCGTGTACCAGGAGGACCTGAACCTTCCGTACCTAGGTGTGAAGCGGGCGCTCGGCGAGATCTCGGACGAGGAGCTGGCCGCGCTGCGGTCGCGCGTGCGCCCGGGCCGGACGGCGCTCCGCTTCTTCGACCAGGTCGAATGGGACGCGCCCGCATGAGGCATGGCTCGACTGGCCACGGCCGCAAAGGCGGAGTCGCAGCGCAGGGCCCGGCCATCCCAAACCCCCACCCACCCACGGGGCAGGAAGACGGTAGCGGCCCGCGCCGCGCGCCGAGTGACGCGGGCGTGCCGAAAGCGTGAAAGAAGCTCACGGCCGCGGCGGCCGACAATCCGCGCCCCACCCGCACACGCTCCGCGTCACGCACTGCCCCGTCAACATCGCCGGCGTCCCTTGGGCGAACGTCCAAGCGCTCCGGCGCAAGGGCGTCGACGCACGCCTCGTCGTCTTCGAGCGCGGCTACCTCCATCCCGACGCGGACTGGTCGCTCGACCGCACCGGCGGCCTCACACGCCGCCAGCTCACCCAGTGGCGCGCCTTCGCCCATCTCCTGCCGCGCACCGACGTCTTCCACTTCTACTTCGGCCTCACGCTCGTCCCGAAGTCGCTCCAGTTCCGGCTCCTCCGCCTCACCGGCCGCCGCTCCGTCTTCCACTTCCTCGGCTCCGACATCCGCGGCAAGTCGCCCACCGAGCTCGCCTATGGCCGCCGCGCCGGCGCGCAGATCGTCGGCTCCTACGACGCGATTCGCTGGATGCCCGAGGCCCAGGTCGTCCCGCCGGGCCTCGACCTAACCAAGTACCGACCGGCGCCGCCCTCGGACACCGCCCGCCCGCTCGTCCTCCACGCCCCCTCGAGCCGCGCCCGCAAGGGAACGGAGCACGTTGTCACCGCCTGCCGCGAGCTCGGCCTCGACCTCGACGTCGTCGAAGGCCTGCCCCACGAGGAGGCCCGGCGCCGCTACGAGCGCGCTGACATCGTCGTCGACCAGCTGAACGCCGGCTGGTACGGCCTCTTCGCGATCGAGGCGATGGCGCTCGGCAAGCCCGTCATCACGTTCCTCCACGACGAGGCGGTTCGCCGCACCGAAGAGGCGTTCGACGTCCGCGTCCCGATCGTCTCCGCGACGAAGGACACCCTCACCGACCGCCTGCGCGAGCTCGCCGCCGCGACCAACGAGCGCCGCCGTCTCGGCGCCGAAGGACGCGCCTACGTCGAGCGCGTCCACGACGTCGACCGCAACGCCGACCGCCTGCTCTCCATCTACGCTCGCATCTAGCGCCGTGGCGAGAACATCAGCGGATCGACCGGTCGTTTCAGACGGATGAGCGGGCAAAGCCCACTCATCCTGAGGGCGGCACCGCAAGCGGTGCCTTTGAGTTGCTAGCCGGCCAGATCAAGCGGCTCGCCCGCCACTCCGCGATCTACGGCCTGGGCGGGCTCGTCTCGCGGATCCTCGCCGTCCTCCTCCTGCCGCTCTACACGAGCTACCTCACCACCGCCGACTACGGCAAGATCGAGACGCTCATCGCCGCCTCGACGGTGCTCGTGATCGTGCTCCGGCTCGGCATCTCGAGCGCCTTCTTCCGCTTCTACTTCGACAGCCCCGACCCGCAGCACCGCGTCGTCGTGGTGCGGACGTCCTTCTGGTTCACGATGGCGAGCGCGACGGCAGGTCTCGTCGCCGGGCTCCTCCTCGCCGACCCGATCGCCCACGCACTCCGCATGGGCAACGAGCCGGGGCTCGTGCGTGCGGCCGCGGTCGGCCTCTGGGCGCAGATGAACTACGAGCAGCTGACGTCGCTCTTCCGCGTCGAGGAGCGGTCGGTCGCGTTCGTCCTCGCGAGCCTCGCGAACGTGCTGATCACCGTCGGCGCGACCGTGCTCCTCGTCGTCGTCGCACACAAGGGGCCCCTCGGCGTGCTCGTCGGCAACTTCACGGGAACGCTCTGCGTCTACGCCGTCTTGCTCGGCTACCGCCGCTACCAGCTCGGCCTCCAGTTCGACCGGAAGCTCTTCCGCGCGATGAACAAGTTCGGGATGCCGCTCGTCCCGGCCGCGCTCGCCCTGTGGGCGGTGAACTTCATCGACCGCTTCTTCGTCGCGCTCTACAAGGGCCAGTCGGAGGTCGGCGTGTACTCGGTCGCGGTGCGGATCTCCTCGGCGGTCGTCTTTCTGCTGATCGCCTTCCGGACGGCCTGGCCGGCGTTCGCGTACTCGATCGAGGACGACCGCGAGGCCCGCCGCACGTACGCGTTCGTCCTCACCTATCTGCTGCTGATCGCGTGCTGGCTCTCGCTCGCGCTGGGCCTGCTCTCGCCCTGGCTCGTCGAGCTGCTCGCGCGGAAGCCCGGCTTCCACCGCGCCTCGGAGGCCGTGGCGACGCTCTGCTTCGCCGGCGCGGCATACGCGGGGTACACGGTGATCGCGATCGGCATCGGCCGCGCCCGGCGCACGCAGTTCAACTGGATCGTGACCGGCCTCGGCGCCGCGGTGAACGTCGTCCTGAACGTGCTCCTGATCCCGCCGTACGGGATGATGGGCGCCGCGATCGCGACCCTCGCCGCGTACGTCGTCCTCTTCGGCGCGATGACGCTGAACGCGCAGCACGTGTACCCCGTGCCATACCAGTGGCGGCGGATCGCCACACTGACCGCGGCGGCAGGCGGGCTCACCGTGCTCGGGAAGCTCCTCCACGTGCCTCTCGCCGGGGCGATCGCGCTCGCGGCCGCCTACCCGGTCGTGCTGCTCGGACTCGGCTTCTACCTCCCGGCAGAACGTGCGCGGCTCAAGCGGCTCGTGCCGAGCTTGCGGTAATCCGCTCACGGCCCAAAGACGACTGGCAATCTACACCCTTCTCTGCTTTACTTTCATGTCACACAGCGGTTGTCGTCTGTACCCGAAGGGGGGTCGGATGATGGAAGGAGACGACCAGCCCACGCTCAGCCGGCGTGGCTTCGCGAAGCGGATCGCGAGCCTCTTGGCCGTCGGAGTCGGTATCTCGCTCGCAGGCGCGCAGAACGCGTTCGCAATCGGCGGGTACTGCATCTGCGACGACGGGACGCACGGGTGTCCGGCGAACACCAAGGTCTGCTTCGACAACTGCAACCACACGTCTTGCTGTACGCACCAGTCGTGTCCGCCGCCCGCTTTCGGGACGCGCGAGAATCACACGGACTGCCCCTGCGGCGGCTAGCGAGACGGCGGCCTTTGGCGGCCGACGCGTCCAACCGCAGCGCGTCGGCCGCTCAGGCCACGACGCGGTAGACCTGGAACACCTCTGCGTACTCGCGGTTCACGTTGATCCCGTGGGTGCGCGCGACGTTCTGGATGTACTCCGGGTCGCTGTAACGCCGGTGCTGCTGCGACTCGTAGTGCCCTAACGCGGCGATCTTCCGCTCCACGTGCCGCCGCTCGAGTGCGACGTACGCCTGGTACGAGAAGTCGAAGTTGTTCCACGGGATCTCGTAGCCGAGCACGGTCGTCCGCTTGAAGGCGCGCAGGCCCTCCGCGGCCACGACCTGATGGTCCTGGTGCACGTCGTTCAGGCTCGGCTGGAAGACGACCTCCGGCTTCCACTCCTCCCACAGGGTGACCAACAGCTCGAGGATCTCCTGCCGGTGCTCGGGGAACGTGCGGACGTCGAAGTCGTGCACGGTCAGGGCCGCTTCGGACAGGCCGAGCTCGGCCGTGGCCGCCCGCACCTCCCGAGCGAGCGTGTCCGGTGCGAAGCCCTCCGGCAGCGAGCGCGTCGCGATCGAGAACGCGACGTAGCGCACCTCGGCACCGCCCTCGACGAGCCGCGCCATCGTCCCGCCGCAGCCGAACTCGCCGTCGTCGGTGTGCGGCGCGAGCACCAGCACTCGACGCAGGCCCTCGATCACGCGGCCGGCTCCCGCTCCACCCGAACCGTCGCCGCGAGCGCCGCCAGGCCGAAGAGCGCCCAGGCCATCGGATCCTCGAAGAACGCGTTGTAGAACAGGCTGTGCACCGCGATCGCGCCGAGCGCGAGCCCGGCGACGAACCGCGTTCGCTCCGAGAAGCCCGCGCCCACACGGCGCAGCGTAAGCAGGAGAGCGGCCGCCAAGAGCCAGCCGAACAGGAGTAGACCGGGCACGCCCGTTTCGGCCGCGACCGTCACGGGCGTGTCGTGGGAGGCCGCCTTCTTCGGCTCGCGTCCCTTCAGGTGCTGCTGGTGCGCGTACGCCTGCCGGAAGCCGCCGATGCCGACGCCGCCGATCGGATGGTGCACGGCGATCTTCACGCCGTTCGTGACGAGCGAGTAACGGTCGCTCGTGACGCGGTTGAACGAGTGGCCGAAGAGGTTGTGACGGATGTTCGGCGCCGCGAAGCCCACGCTCACGAGGACGACCGCGGCCAGGCCAGCCGCCGCCAAAACCCGCCACTGCCATGCGAACGCCGCCGCGGCGAGCACTCCGACCCCGAGCGCGACGAAGCTCGACTGCGAGAACGAGAGCAGCAAGCCCCACCAGGTCGCAGCGGCGACTGCCGCCAGGCCGAGGGCGAGCCGCGTCCGCCGCGTCGCGAGCACGACGACCAGGCTCGCCAGGATCGCGACCACGAGGAACCGGCCGTAGATGGACGGGTCCCAGAAGACCGAGTTGACGCGGTAGAAGGGCGCGTAGGCGTTCCCGACCTTCACCTTCGGGTTCCAGAAGATGTCGCGCGTCTCCCACTGGTAGAAGCCGACGACCGCGAAGACGAGCGCCATCGCTGCCAGCAGGCCGAAGAGCGCCGTCACCCAGCGGCGCGCCCACGGCAGCCGCGCGACGCAGACCGCGAGCAGGCCGAAGGGCAGGTAGAAGAAGAGGAGCGCGATCGCGCCCTGGCGCAGATCGTCGACCCAGAGGATCGTCAGGCCCGTCCACGCCGTGAAGGCGGCGAGCGGCCAGGCGAGCGGGCCGAGCTCGCGGGCGCGCGCGTCGCCGCGGAGAAGCTCCCACGCGAGCGCGAGCGCCGCCGCCGCGACGACACCGTAGAGCGGGACGAGCAGGTTTGACTGCGTGGAGCCGACGCTGACGGGGATCCGGGCCGGGAAGCAGAGGAGCGCCGCGAAGGCGAGGAGCTCGGGCCGGCGGCGCAGGAGCCACGCGCCGACGGCGGCGAGCGCGAGGCCGAGGACCGCCGCAGCGGCGAGGAGCGGCCGGTGCCCGTGCGGGAGGAGGTAGATCGCGAGCCCGAGCGCGCCGAGCGCCCAGGCGACGAGGCCCGCGAGACGGACCATCCGCGTCGGCGCGACGAGCAGCACCGCGAGCCCGACGCAGCCGACGAGCCCGCCGGCACGGGCGAGCTCGGCGGTCAAGGGCCGGACCCCACGACGACGGTCGCCGTCGCCTGGTGGTCTCCCACGACGACGGTCAGGCGGTAGCGGCCGGGCTGCTTCGGCGCGCGTAGGACGAGGTCGCGGCGGCCGGCGCCGCTCCGCTTGCCGAGCCGCCAGCGGACACGGCCCGAGTCGGTGAGCACGTGCGTGCCGAACTTCGTGCCCGCGGCGACTCGGTACACGGGGTGCGGCAGGCGGACGTAGCGCACGAAGAGCATCCCGACCGTCACCCGGCGCGAGAGGTTCCCGGCGATGTCGCGCGCGGCGATCGTGACGCGGTAGCGACCGGCCGGTACGCCGCGGCCGTTGACCTGGCCGAACCAGCGCGCGATCCCGGTCGGCTGCTGCGACCGGCTGCGGTAACGGCGCTTGCCGCCGACGTAGAGGATCACGTGCGCCGGCTCGTTAACGTGGTAGCGCACCTGGAGCCGCTCGTGGAGGAAGTTGCGGTCGGGCGTGAGGACGTGGCGGCGCGGGATCCAGCTCAGCACTCTCACGGTCGGCAGCTTCGTGTCGATCTGGATCGGGTTCGGCAGCGAGATGGTTCGGTGCTGGTGCGCGAGGTGGACGCGCGGCTTGTAGACGCCGTCGGGAAGGACCGCACCCGCGTCGTCGCGCCCGTCCCACCAGCGAGCGAACCTGCCCCGCCCGGCGGCGTGGTCGCCGACGATCGTCCGGACCACCTTTTGGTCGCCGTTCTCGATGCTCAAGGTAAGCCGGTCGGCCTGGCGGAGGTAGAAGCGGATGCGCGCCTTCTGCGTCGAGCACCGGCACACCGGCGAGAAGACCTTGTTGGTGATCTGCGTCCGGTAGATCGGGCTGCGGACGAGCTTCAGGTGCTCGGTGACCGCGAAGGCCGCGGCGGTGCCTCCGAGGAGACCCAGGACGAGCAGGGACGACACGAGCCGCGCCACGCGCGGGCGATTCTATGGAGACGCAGGTGTTTCCAGGGCGCGAACAAGCACGAACGGCTCCGCGTACTCGCAGCCGCACGAGGCGCCGAAGAACTCGGCGTGGGCGCGGAGCGCCCGCTCGGAGCGCGGGTGCGGGTATTCGCGCCGCTCGGTCTCGTAGCAGGCGAAGGCGGCGAGCTTGCGCTCGATCGTCTCGCCGACGTCGACGAACCAGTTCGGGACGAACCAGTTGCGGCCGGCGGGCGTCCACTCGGTGCTCGAGGTCGGCGCGTAGGTGAGGACGCGCCGCACGGGCTGGCCCGGGACGGGCCTCGTGGCGACTGTGACCGAGTCGAAGAGCGCGACGTGGTCGCGATTCACGTCCGGATGGGGCGTGTACACGACCTCGGGCCGGAGCTCGCGCACGTGCTCCTCGACGATCCGGTTCACGTCCACGTGGGGCACGGTGTCGAGGCGCATGTCCGGCAGGTCGAGGTGCACGTAGTCGTCCACACCGAGCTCGCGCGCGGCGCGGCGGGCCTCGTCGTTCTTGCGCTCCCGCAGCTCGTGGTCGTCCGGGTACTGGGACGAGCTGCCGTCGGTGACGCAGACGATCCGCGTCTCGTCGCCGTGCACGGCCGCGTGGAGGGCGATCGTGCCGCCCATGCCGAGGATCTCGTCGTCGGGGTGCGCGGCGAAGACGAGGACTCTCATCCGAGCCTCGCTCCGATCTCGAGCGCGGCGCTCGTCTCGACCTCCTCGAGGAGCAACGCGCCCTCGCCGCAGGCGACGACCGGCCCGGCGTCGACGACGGTGCCCGCCGGCGCGTCGCCCTGCCACTCGACCGGCCGCGCGCGCCAGACCACGACCTTCTGCTCGCCGAGGAAGGTGAACGCGCCCGGGTACGGCCTGGTCTGCGCGCGCACCCAGTCGTAGAGGTAGGGGGCGCGCGTCTCCCAGTCGATGATCCCGTCCGCGGGTGTCCGCTTCGGCCATGCGCTCGCCCGGCTCGGATCCTGGGAACTCTTCGTGACGGTGTCCGACACCAGCCTCGGCACGAAGTCGCGGACGAGGTCGACGTGGGCGCGGGCGAGCTTGTCGAAGAGCGTCGTCGCCGTCTCGTCGGGCGCGACCGGCACGACGACCTGGCCGAGGATCGGCCCCGAGTCGGCGGTCGGGTCGACGATCTCGAAGAGGGTCACGCCGGTGCGCGCGAGCCCAGCGAGGATCGTCCACGGGATCGGTGCCCGGCCGCGGTGGCGCGGCAGAAGCGTCGGGTGCATGCCGTAGACGCCGCGCGGCGCGAGCGCGATGAGCTCGCCGCGGACGAGCTGCGACCAGCCGACGACGAAGATCGCGTCCGGCCGAAGCGCGCGCACGGCCTCGATCGTCTCGGGCGCGTTCACGTCCGTCGTCTCGACGAGCGGCGCGCCGACGTCGTCGAAGGAGCACTGGCCGGAGCGGTTCGGGTCGATCGGCCCGGGGAGCGTGACGACGCCGGCGATCTCGGCGCCGGCCTCGCGGGCCGCCAGCAGAGTGTCGCGGCCGATCGTGTCGAAGCTGACCCAGACGGCGCGCACGGGCGCCGATTCTACGGAGGAAGGCGCGCAGCCACTCGTAGACGCGACGACGGCGTACAGTCTCGGAAAGGAAATGAGCACCGACCTTGTTCGTGCGGCGATCGAGGCCGAAGCCAGGCGGATCGAAGGTGAAACCGACAGCTCGGCACTCGCGCATCGAATGGCCACGAGCGCTTGGCGCTGGGTGTACCTCGCGCTCGGCGTGCCGACGACCGCGTTTGCGGCGGTCGCGGGTGCCTCGGCGCTCGCTGACCAACGAGTCCTCGCTGCAGTGCTCGCCCTTGCCGCCGCGGTCACCTCGGCTCTCATGACCTTCCTGAATCCGGCCGTGCAGGCGGCCGATCACCGGAAGGCCAGCAGCCGCTACCGGGCGATCGAGAATCGTGCCCGCGTCCTCTGGTCGATCACCGGTGCGAGCGACGTGACGACCGAGGACCTCCAAGCGGCGCTCGGCGGGCTCGTCGACGACTGGAACAAGGCGATCGACGCGAGCCCACCGCTCATCGAGCGATTTGACCGGCGCGCCAGAAGGCGACTCGAGGCTCCGGGCTAGTCGCCGGCGCGAACCGGCACCGGGCGGCGTGCCTCGCGCGCCGCGACCTTCCAGGCACCGAGGGCGACCGTGCCGGCGATGAGCGCGCCGACGATGATCCACGACGACTCCGGGACGTCGACGATCTTCACGCCGGAGAGCACGAGCGTCGTCGCGAGCGCCGCGCGGAGCGGCCGGTCCGGCAAGCCGACGCCGGCCTGGCTCCCGATCAGCACACCCGGGATCGAGCCGACCAACAGCCATGCCATCGCATGCAGGTCGACCTTGCCGAGCGCGAGGTAGCCGAAGCCGGCCACCCACAGGAGCGCCGCGGCGTGGAAGATGTCGGTGCCGACGATCCGCCGCGCGGCGAGCGGGTAGACGAGCAGCATCACGAGCCCGAAGAACGTCCCGCTGCCGACCGACGTCAGGCCGACGATGAACCCGCCGGTGAAGCCGAGCCAGAAGGCGATCCGCTTGTCGCGGCGCGAGAGGACGTCGAGCTCGCGGGCGTCGTCCGGCCTCCCGCGCAGGAACGCCTTCGCGAAGAGGCCCGCGCCGCCGAGCAGCAGCGCCGCGCCGATCGCCTTCGCCTCCACCGACTGCGCGCTGTCGCCGTAGTAGTGCGCGAGGATCGCGGCGACGCCGATGCCGGCGAGGGACATCGGCCCGGAGCCCGCGAACATCCACAGCGCGAGCCGCGCGTGCACCGTCCCGAGCTTCCGGTGCCGGACGGCGCCGAAGGTCTTGAAGATCGCGCCGTGCAGGATGTCCGTCCCGACCGCGTACGTCGGCTTGAAGCCGAAGAACAGGATCAGGATCGGCGTCATCAGCGACCCGCCGCCCATGCCGGTCAGGCCGACGAGGACGCCGATCAAGAGCCCCGTGAGCGAGAACTGCCAGGTCACTTGTACGCCGCGATAAGGATCTCCGCGACCTCCGGCCGTGAGAACTCCGCCGGCGGCAGCTCACCCGCCGCAAGCAGCTGCCGCACCTTCGTCCCCGAGAGGAAGACGTGGTCGTCGCCGCCGTGCGGGCACGTCTTCGGCGTCGCCATCTGCCCACACGCGCGGCAGAAGAAGGCATGCTCGAAGAACATCGGCTCGATGTCGAGCTCGTGCGGCTCGAACTCGTCGAAGATGCGCTGCGCGTCGTAGGTGCCGTAGTAGTCGCCGACGCCCGCGTGGTCGCGGCCGACGATGAAGTGCGAGCAGCCGTAGTTCTTGCGGCAGATCGCGTGCCAGATCGCCTCGCGCGGGCCCGCGTAGCGCATCGCGGCCGGGAAGCTCGCGAGCACGACCCGGTCGGCCGGGTAGTACCGCTCGAGCAGCACCCGGTAGCACCCGACGCGGGTCGCGGCGGGGACGTCGTCCGACTTCGTCTCGCCGACGAGCGGGTGGACGAGGAGCCCGTCGACGGTCTCGAGCGCGCCCTTCGTCAGGTACTCGTGCGCCCGGTGGATCGGGTTCCGGGTCTGGAAGCCGACCACCCGCCGCCAGCCGCGCTCGGCGAACGCGGCGCGGGTGTCCGCCGGATCGAGGGCCAGCTGCGGGAAGGAGGGCTCGCGTCGCTCGAAAACGGTCACGCGGCCCGCGAGGTACTGCGGCTTCTGCCGGTACAGGCGCGCGACCCCGGGATGGTTCTCGTCCGTCGTCCGGAAGCACCGCTCGGCCTCGCGCTCCTTGTCGTACGCGTAGACCTCCTCGACCTCGAGCACGGCGAGCGGGCGGCCCGACTCGTCGGCGAGCGCCACCTCGTCGCCGCCCGGCGCCTCGTCCACCGCCAGGCAGACCGGAAGCGCCCACGGAAGCCCGTTCGCCAGGTGCATGTGCTCGACGACGCGCTCGTAGTCCTCGGCGCCCATGAAGCCCTGGAGCGGCGAGAGCGCGCCCGAGGCGAGCATGTCCAGATCGGAAAGCTCGCGCGGCGTGAGGACGAGCGTCTCCAGCCCCTCGACGCCCTCCGGCCGCGGACCGGTCTGCTCGATCAGCCGCCCGCCGTGCGGCTTGATCAGCTCAGTGCCGACCGTCGTCGTCACGCCGTCACCTCCGCCGGAACCAGGCCGCGCTCCTCGAGGGTCTGGAGGATCCGCGCCGCACTCTCGTGCGGCTCCTCGTGCTCCGACTCGATGCACACCTCCGGGCTCTCCGGGGCCTCGTACGGATCGGACACGCCTGTGAACTCCTTGATCTCGCCGCGGAAGGCCTTCTCGTACAGGCCCTTGACGTCGCGGCGCGCGCACTCGTCGACTGAAGCGTCCACGAACACCTCGACGAACGTGCCGTGCTGCTCGACCATCTCGCGCGCCTGCTGCCGCGCCTCCCGGTAGGGCGAGATCGCGGAGACGATCACCGCCGCGCCGTGCCGCGTGAGCCGCGAGGCGACCCAGCCGATGCGGTCGATGTTCGTGTCGCGGTCTTCCTTCGAGAAGCCGAGGCCCTTCGAGAGGTGCTCGCGCACCTCGTCGCCGTCGAGCCACTCCACAAGCAGCCCTCGCCGCTCCAGCTCGGGGCGCACGAGCTCGGCGATCGTCGTCTTCCCGGCGCCCGACAAGCCGGTGAACCACAACGTGAATCCGCGGCGGTCGTTCTCAGTCATCACTCTCCTTGATCAGCGGTGCGTTGATGTGGATCCCGCACTCGAGCTTCCCCGAGCCCGACCAGCGGCCGGCGCGCTCGTCCTCGCCGGCCGCGACCGGACGGGTGCACGGGATGCACCCGATCGACGGGTACCCGGCGTCGTGCAGCGGGTTGTACGGGATCTCGTTGACGTGGACGTAGGCTTGGACGCGCTTCGCGTTCCAGTCGACGAGCGGCTGGATCTTCCAGACGCCGTAGCGCTCGCTCCACTCGACGCGCTGAGCGCCGGCCCGGGACGGCGACTGCTCGCGGCGGATGCCGGTGATCCAGGCGTCGTAGCCGCCGAGCGCGCGCTCGAGCGGCTCGACCTTGCGGATGTGGCAGCACCGGTCGGGGTTCCGCTCCCAGAGCCGTTCGGGCGGGTCGATCGGCCGGAACGACCTGAGCTCGAGCCCGTAGCGCTCGACGAGCCGGTCGCGCGTCTCGTACGTCTCCGGGAAGAGGACGAGCGTGTCGAGCTCGACGATCTCGACGTCGAGCCCGAGCTCGGAGAGCATGTGGATGAGCACCGAGCTCTGCCGCTGCCACGAGCACGTGAGGCAGAGCTTGTCGCCGAACTCGGCGGCCGCCCACCGCAGCACCTCCTCCGCGGTCATCGCCTCGAAGTCGAGGTCAGGTAGCTGCGCGGTCGCCACCGAGGAGCACCTCCTTCAGCGTGTCGGCGCGCAGGCCGAGCCGCAGCGTCTCGAGCGAGATGACCTCGTCGGGCGGGATGTTCCCGAGGTTCACGCTCGGCCCGAACTCGCGGATGAACCAGGCCTGCGAGCTCTTCGTCGGCGCCTCGAAGATCAGGTCGTCGACCGCGATCTCGTGCGCGATCTCGTCCACGAGGCCGGTGCGCATCTCGCCGGTCGGCCGGTAGATGCCGGCAGTGCCGCCCTCGCGCCCCTCGGTGATCACCTTCCAAGCGCCGGCCTCGAGCTCCTCCTTGATCCATTCCACCCAGAGGTAGGGCGCGATGTTCACCTCCGCGTCCTTCGAGCCGACCTCGGAGAGGACGGTGAAGTCGCGCGCGAAGTCGGCGATCAGCTCGAGCTTGCGCTCGCGCGGCAGGTCGATGACGCCGTCGGAGATCTCGACGTGCTCGAGGCCGAGCTTGGTGACCCACGCCTTGTAGTCGTCGACCTTGTCCTGCGCGATCACGGCTTCCAGGAACGTGCCGCCGATCACCACCGGCTTGCCCTTCAGGATGGCGAGCTTCCGCTCCAGGTTGGGGGTGACGTAGGCGGTGCCCCAGCCGAGCTTGACGATCGAGATGTAGTCGCCGCAGGTCTCGAGCACGTCCTCCCAGGCGCGCGGCCCGAGCCCCTTGTCCATGACGTGCGTCAGGCCGTTGTGGGGCCTAGATACGAGCAAAGAGCTCCTTCAGCTTCTCCTGCGCGGCGGCCTGGACGTCGTGGTAGAGCGAGTTGCCGTGCGCGTCGATGCCGACGGTGAGCGGGCCGAAGTCCTTGACCCGGAACTTCCAGAGGCACTCGGGCATGAGCTCCTCCCAGGCGACCTCCTCGATCTCCTCGATCTGGGTCGTCTCGAGCGCCGCCGCTCCGCCGACGATGGCGAAGTAGACCATTCCATGCTGGCGCATCGGCTCGATCGCCTCGTCCGGGAAGCCGCCCTTGCCGCAGATCGCGCGCACGCCGTAGCGCTCGCCGAGCGGCTCGGTGAACCTGACCATGCGCGCGGAGGTCGTCGTCCCGATGCAGACCTTCTCGTAGCGGCCGTCGTCGAGCTTCCGCACGCCGGGCGCCGTGTGCAGGAGGAAGGCGCCGCGGAGTTCCATTGGCGGCTCCTGGCCCTGGTCGAAGATGCGGATCTGCGTCCGGTCGCGGATCCCGATGATGTGCCCCTGGACGACGACCTCGTCGCCCGCGCGGAGCTTCAGGATCTCCTGGGGATCCGTGACGGGGAAGGTGACCTCGTGTGTCGCCATGCTCACGCCTCCCGGTCGAAGTCGACGGTGCCGTCGGCGCTCACGTGCACGGTCGCGCGGCGAGCGGCCCAGCACTGGTAGTTCACGGCCACGGGGTTCAGGGTCATGTGCGTATCCGCGTGCTCGACATGGCACTGGAGGACGGTGACGTCGCCGCCGAGCCCCATCGGGCCAATTCCAGTCTCGTTCAGCAACTCGAAGAGCTCCTCCTCGAGCTGCGCCACCACTGGATCGGGGTTGCGCGTGCCGACCGGCCGCGCGATCGCCTCTTTGGCCAGGTACATCGCGTAGTCGGCGGAGCCGCCGATGCCGACGCCGACGATGCCGGGCGGGCACGGCTTGCCGCCCGCGCCGACGATCGACTCCAGAACGAACTCTTTGATCCCGCGGACGCCGTCGGCGGGGACGCACATCTTCAGGAAGGACATGTTCTCGGAGCCCGAGCCTTTGGGGACGCACTTCACGTCGAGACCGTCCCAGCCGGGAACGAACTCCCAGTGCACGATCGGCAGCCGGTAGCCGGTGTTCGGGCCCGTGTTCTCGCGCGTGATCGTGTGGACGGCGTTCGAGCGCAGCGGGTGCTCGAGGGTCGCGCGCTCGGTGCCGGTCTTGAGCGCCGCGTAGATCCGCGCCGGATGGAGCGGGAAGTGCTCGCCGACGCGGCAGGTGTAGACGGCGATCCCCGTGTCCTGGCAGACCAGGTTCCCTTGCTCGTCCGCGATCTGGACGTTGCGGATGATGGTTTGCAGCACCCGCTGGCCCGGCACGGAGGTCTCGCGCTCCTGCGCCTCGACGAGCGCGTTGCGGAGATCCTGCGGGATGTCCTTGAGCGCCCAGACGTAGAGGTGCGCGGCGGCATCCTCGACGACGCCCTGAAGATCGGTTGTGATCATCCCCTGGCCTTCCCGGCTGCAGAGCGTCCAGCTCTGCGACCGTAAACGCAGCACTCGAGGAGCGAGTTGCCCATCATCCGGTTCCGCCCGTGCGTGCCGCCGGCGATCTCGCCGCAGGCGTAGAGCCCTTCCAGCGTCGTCTCTGCGTGCTCGTCGATCACGAGGCCGCCGTTCTGGTAGTGGAGCACCGGGTACGTGAGGATCGGCTCGCCGAGCGGGTCGATCCCCGCGGCACGGTAGCGACGCAGCATGTACGGCAGCGAGATCTCGGCGTCTCGTTCCGGAATCCGGGTGGTGTCGAGGTAAACGGCCGGGCGGCCGTCAGGCGTCTCGACGCCGCGGCCGGCCTCGACCTCCTCGAAGATCGCCTGCGAGACCGCGTCGCGCGGGCCGAGCGGGTCGGTGAACTCCTCGCGCTCGGCGTTCAGGAGCGTCGCGCCGTAGGCGCGCGTCGTCTCGGGGATCGAGTAGCCCTGCATGTTGGACGGCCAGGCGCCGCCGTTCGGGTGGTACTGGAGCGCGTCGAGGTCGCGCGCCTCGGCGCCGAGGTCGAGGGCGATCCGCGTCACCTCGCCGGTCGCGCCCGGGTGGTTCGTCGAGAGCTCGCCGCGGTCGCGCGCCTCCTTGAAGCAGCGGCCGCCCGCCGCGAGGACGACGGTGCGCGCGTCGAAGACGTGCTCGCCGGCGTGCGCGCGCCAGCCGCCTGCGCTCGGCTCGAGCTCGTGCAGCGGCGAGCGCGGGAAGATCTGCGCGGTCGACGCTTCCAGCCCCTCGCGGAGCGCTTTCGTGATCGCGTGGCCGGTGCGGTCGCCGACCTGGAGCAACCGCCGGCGCGTCGCGCCCCCGCAGCGGGCGAGGCGATAGCCGCCGTTCTCGCGCGTGAACTCGACGCCGAGCTCCTCGAGCCAGTGGATGGCACTCGGTGCCTCGGTGGTGAGCACCTCGACGAGCCACCGGTTCGCGGTCTCGTGCGAGCTCCGCCAGACGTCCTCGGCGTGGATCTCCGGCGAGTCGTCCTCGCCGAACGCGGCCTGGATGCCGCCCTGCGCCTTCGCCGAGTTGCAGGACTGCACCGAGTCCTTGGCGACGAGCGCGACGCGCGCGCCGGCGCGCTCGGCCGAGAGCGCGGCCGCGAGCCCCGAAGCTCCGCTTCCGATCACGAGCACGTCGAAGGACATGGGCGCCGCCATGGAGGGGCAGAGTTTACCAGCGACTCTCTAATTTCAGGCATAGCAACTACTTATGGCTGGTTCAAGTGCTCGGGGCGGTGTGCCGATCAGGGCGACGTGACCCGCGCCGCCGGCTTCGTCCTGATGTGGCTCGTCCTCGGTCTCTCGGGCTACACGTTCTACGACAAGCACTTCGAGCTCCATCGCGGCGGCACGCTGCACCTCGTGCGCGGCCGCCAGCTCGCGTTTACCGAGCTGCGCGCCGCCGCCCACTCCGAGGCGGAGGCGAAGTCGCTCGTCGGCACGTACCGCGACACGAGCCTGCGCTCCTTCCGGCACCTCAAGGTGATTTACGCGAACGAGACCGTCTACTGCGTGCAGGTGCACGTCGAGGGCGCGACGTACCACCTCGCCGGGCCCAGCGGGCACCCCGCCGACGGGCCCTGTTAGTACACGCTGCGGAGGAGCTCCGCGACCTGCTCCGGACTGGCCGGCCGCGGGTTCGCCTTCGCGCCGGCGCGCACGACGACCGCCTCGGCCACATCGTCGAGCTCGTCCTCGGGAACGCCGAGGTCACGCAGGCGCTCGAAGCCACCGAGGCGCGCGAGCTCCTCGACCCGGCCGATCGGATCGTCGGTGCCGAGGGCGGCGCCGAGCCCGCGGAGCGCGTCCGGCGCGACGGGCTCGTTGAAGCGGAGCGCGGCCGGCAGGCAGATCGCGTTCAGCGCGCCGTGCGGCAGCCCGTAGCGGCCGCCGAGCGCCTGCGCCATCGCGTGGCCGAGCGCGAGCATCGAGCCGCCGAGCGCCTGGCCCGCCTCGCACGCGCCGCGCAGGAGCCCGGTTCGCGCCTCGAGGTCGTGCGGCTCCGCGACGACGCGAGGCAAGAGCTCGGAGATCAGCCGTGCGCCTTCGACGGCGTGCGCGTCGGCCTCGTCGTTCCGGCCTTGGACGTAGAGCGCCTCGGCGGCGTGCGCGAGCGCGTTCATCGCCGTCCCGACGGTCTCCGCACGCGGCAGATCGAGCGTCAGCTTCGGCTCGTAGACGGCCGCGGCGAGATGGGCACCGGCACCGCCCCCGCGCATGCGCCGGCCGGGGTCGCGCACGCCGTAGTAGGGCGTCCATTCCGCTCCCGCGTACGTCGTCGGGACGGAGACGAGCGGGAGGCCCGTCGCGGAGGAGATCGCCTTGCCGAGGTCGATCGCGCTCCCGCCGCCGACTGCGAGCACGCCGTCGGCGTCACTCGCCGCGGCCGCGGCGGCGTCGATCCGATGCGACGGCACCTCCGTCCACCGCGGCTCCGGGAGCTCGAGCTTCGACCAGCGCTCGCTCGCAACGACGAACGGCCGCGACGAGCCGACCTCCTCGAGGACCGACCCAAGCGTGTTGAAGCCCCAGCGGACGATCACGCGAGCCGCTCGCGCGCGAACGCGACGAAGGCGTCGGCGAGCCTCGTCGGCGACCGCCCCGCCGCGCGGACGAGCGAGATCTCCCGCGCCGGCTCGAGCCCCTTCACGCGCGCCGTCGCGATCGTGCCGGCGTCGAGGTCGGCCTCGACCGCCAAGCGTGAGATGAAGGTGACGCCGTGGCCGGCGCGAACGGCGCTCCGCACCGACTCCTGGAGCCCGAGCTCGAGCTTCGGCTCGAGGTCGCGCAGGCGCGTGCCCGCGGCGCGCAGCTCGTCCTCGATCACCTGCCGGACGCCCGCGCCTTCCTGCATCACGATCAGCGGCTCCTGGCGCAGCTCGTCGAGCGAGACGGTCCGGCCCGCGAACGGGTGCGCCGGCGGGACGGCGAGGACGACCTCGTCCCGGAAGAACGGCTCGAAGACGACCGCCCGCTGGCGTCGCGCCGCGCCTACGACGCCGAGCTCGAGCTCGCGCCGGCCGACGAGGTCGATCACCGTCTGGGTATCGAAGACCGAGAGGCCGATCGTCGTGCCCGGGTTCGCAGCCTGGAACTCGCAGAGAAGCGGCGGGAGCACGGAGCCTCCCGGGCCGGTGGAGGCGCCGATCTCGAGCCGCCCGGTGAGCGCGCCGTCGGCGGCGGCCGAGACCTCCTCGACGAGCTGCTCCTCTAGAGCGAGCAGCTTCTGCGCGTTGCGATAGAGGAGCATCCCCGCCTCCGTCGGCTCGACGCGCCGCCCCGAGCGGTCGAGGAGCCGCTGCCCGAGCCGCTCCTCGAGCGCCCTGATCTGGAGACTGACCGCCGGCTGGGTGACGCCGAGCCGCGTCGCCGCCTGCGAGAAGCTCCTGCGCTCGACGACCGCGCAGAACGCTGCGAGCTGACGCGTGTCCATAAGCCGAGCTTATCTAGGCGCGCGCCGGTTCGGCGTTACTCGTTCGGAACGAGCACCTTCATCTCGTCGACCCGAAGCGCTCCACGGGCGCCCTGGTCGTCCTCGAGATACAGAGTCGGCGCTAGATGTCCCGAAGTGGCATGGCTCCAGCAGGGCTTACACTGGCGAGGCCCGTGGTGAGCGAATCGATCGCGGAGCGCTACTCGCGGCTCGCGCGCGAGGGCGCCGGTGGACGCGGCGTCGACCTCGCGCTCCGCAGCCTCGACGTCCTCTTCTCGGCGCTCTTCCTGCTCCTCTCCCTGCCGGTGACGCTCGTGATCGCTGCGCTCGTGCTCACGACGAGCGGCCTGCCGCTCTTCTACCGCGGCGAGCGGCTCGGGCTCGGCGGCCGTGTCTTCACGATGCTCAAGCTCCGGACGCTGCGGCGCGGCGCCGAGGCGCGGCTCGGGCCCTACCTCGGGCCGGAGCTCGTGGAGCGGACGCGCGCCGAGACGACGCGCGTCGGCGGCTGGCTCCGCGCGACCCAGCTCGACGAGATCCCGCAGCTCTGGAACGTGCTCCGCGGGGACATGAGCCTCGTCGGGCCACGCCCGATCCGGCCACGCTTCTTCGAGGAGCTCGCGCTCGAGTTGCCCGCGTACTGGCAGCGGCTCGTCGTCCGCCCGGGCCTGACCGGCTTCGCCCAGATGCGCCGCGGCTACGAGACCTCGATGGCCGAGAAGCTCGCGCACGACCTGGAGTGGATCGCCGACCGATCGGTGCGGCTCTACCTGCGCACGCTCGCCGCCACCGGCTGGCGCGTCCTAAGGCAGTCGCTACACCTCTAGCCGCGTGTCCTCGAGGTCGAGGTCGCGGAAGACGCGGTACATCACCTCGTCGTTGATCCGGCCGATGCGGCGGAGCTCGACCACGGCCGCTCGCTCGGCCTCCAGCAGCTCGCGCCGCAGGCGCTGGTAGTCGAGGGAGCGCCGCTCGATGCCCCCGTCGTCGCCGTCGTCGAAGCGCGCCGCGAACCGGGTCCGGCGGAAGTTGTAGAGCCCCTGCATCCGCTCGGCCGTGTCGTCGCGGACCCAGTCCTCCTCGCGGAGCTCCTCGAGCCGGGCCAACGCCGCGTCGGCCGCCAACAGCCGAGCCTTCGCCTCCTCGCGCGCCGGGAGCGTGTCCTCCTCGAGCCTGGACAGACGGATCACGGCCGGAAGGGACAGGCCCTGAACGACAAGCGTGCCGAGGATGACGCAGAAGGCCAGGAAGACGATCAGCTCGCGCGACGGGAACGACGCCCCCGCGTCCGTCGAGAGCGGCACCGCGAGCGCCGCCGCGAGCGAGACGGCCCCGCGCATCCCGGTCCAGCCGATCACGGTCGCCTGCCCCCAGGGCGCCGCCCGGCCGCGGGCCGCGGCTGCCCAAACGTAGATCCACGCGAGCCGGATAGCCATGACCGTGGCGGTCACGAGCACGGCGTCACCGATCAGACTCGCCGTCGAGTGTCCCGAGAGCGCGTCGAGGATCGGCCGCAACTGGAGGCCGACGAGCGCGAAGAGGAGCGCGTTCACCAGGAAGACGAGCGTCTCCCAGACCGCGTTCCCCTGCATGCGCATCGCTGGCGTCGAGAGCTCGGGCGCCCGCCAACCGAGGTAGACGCCGACCGTGACCGCGGCCAGCACGCCCGAGACGTGCAGCGCCTGCGCCGGGATGAAGGCGAGGTAGCCGGTCAGGAGGGAGATCGCGGTCTCGGCCGGGATGTTGTCGAGGCGGATCCGGACGAGCGCGACGACCCAGCCGACGGCGAGGCCGACGGCGATCCCGCCCGCCACGCTGCCGACCAAACGCAGCGCCGCGTCACCGAACGAGAACGTTCCGGCCACGGCCGCCACCACTGCCGCCCGATAGAGGACGAGCGCGGTCGCGTCGTTGACGAGGCTCTCGCCTTCGACGATCGTCACGACGCGCCGCGGGACGCCGAGCCTGCGCGCGATCGAACTCGCCGCGATCGGGTCGGTCGGCGCGACGACCGCTCCGAGCACGAAGGCCGGCGCCCAGCCGAGGCCCGTCGCCTCGTGCGCAGCCACCGCGACCGCGGCCATCGTCGCGGCTACCAGCCCCGTCGCGAGCAGCGTGATCGGCTTCGCGTTCGCGCGCGCGTCGCGCAGCGAGGTGAAGAATGCGGACGAGTAGAGGAGCGGCGGCAGCACGCCGACGAGGACAAGGTCCGGCGGCAGCGTCAGGTCGGGCACGCCGGGGATGAATCCGAGCGCGAGCCCGGCGGCGACGAGCAGGATCGGGTACGGGATCCGGAGCGTCGGCGCGAGCGCCATCAGCGCGGCGACGGCGGCGAGCAGGCCGAGCAGGACCAGCTCGCCGTGGGTGCTGAAAGCCATCGCTCTAGAGTACGAAGCCGTGTGCGGGATCTGCGGAATCGCGTCCTCGCGCGGCCCGGTCGACCCCGCACGGCTGGCCGAGATGAGCGCCACGCTCGTCCACCGCGGCCCTGACTCGGACGGTGTGTTCCTCGACGGCGGCGTCGGCCTCGCGGCGCGCCGGCTCTCGATCATCGACCTCGAGGGCGGCGACCAGCCGATCGCGAACGAGGACGGCACCGTCCACGTCGTCCAGAACGGCGAGATCTACAACCACGAGGAGCTGCGCCGCGGGCTCGTCGCGGCCGGCCACCGCTTCCGGACGCGCTGCGACACCGAGGTGCTCGTGCACCTGTACGAGGAACACGGCGACGACTTCGCGCGCCGGCTGCGCGGGATGTTCGCGATCGCGCTTTGGGACGGGCGCGGCGCGGGCCGGCTCGTGCTCGCGCGCGACCGGTTCGGGATCAAGCCGCTCCTGTACCGGCACGTCGGCGGGGAGCTCGCCTTCGCCTCCGAGCTGCGCGCGCTCCCGCGCGGCGAGATCGACCTCGACGCGCTCGAAGCGTTCCTCGCCTTCAACTCGATCCCCGCTCCGCTGACGATCTTCCGCGAGTGCCGGAAGCTCCCGCCGGGGCACGTACTCGCGTGGGAGGCGGGCGAGATCAGCGTGCGACGGTTCGCGCGGCCGGCGCCGGTGCGAGCGGACGAGGTGCGCGGCGAGGACGACGCCGAGCTCGCCGAGGAACTGCGCGCGCGCCTGCGCGACTCCGTGCGCGCGCACCTCGTCAGCGACGTCCCGGTCGGTGTGCTGCTCTCGGGCGGCATCGACTCGTCGGTGCTCGCGGCGCTCGCGGCGGAGGAGTCGTCGGAGCCGCTGCGCACCTTCTCGATCGGCTTCGAAGAGCGCTCCTTCGACGAGCTCGCGGACGCGCGGCTCGTCGTGGCGAGGTATGGGACGCGCCATCGTGAGCTCGTGCTGCGGCCGGACGCGGCGCTGCTCCTCCCCGCGTTGGCGGACGCCTTCGACGAGCCCTTCGCCGACTCGTCCGCGCTGCCGACCTACCTCGTCTCGCGGCTTGCCGCCGAGGACGTGAAGGTCGCGCTCTCCGGCGAGGGCGGCGACGAGCTCTTCGGCGGCTACTACACCTACGCGGCCGACCTGCTCGCGGCGCGCGTCGGCGGGCTCGCGCGGGCGGCACGGCCGCTCGTCGAGCTCCTGCCCAGCTCGTCGGCGAGGACGAGCTTCGACTACCGCGCGAAGCGGTTCGTCCGCGCCGCGCACCTGCCGCCGCTCGAGCGGCACCACGCCTGGAAGGAGATCTTCTCGCCGGAGGCGCGCGCGGAGCTGACGGGACGGCACTCGCGCTTCGACCCGGTCGGGCTCCTTCGGGAGCGCTTCGCCGAGACCGAGCGCGCCGAGCTCCTCGCGCGCCTGCAGGACGTCGACCTCGGCCTCTACCTCGTCGACGACCTGCTCGTGAAGACCGACCGCGCGTCGATGGCGCACTCGCTCGAGGCGCGCGTGCCGTTCTGCGACACCGTCGTGTCGAACCTGGCGCTCGCGCTTCCAGACCGGCAGAAGGTGCGCGGGCTCGCGAAGAAGGTGCTGCTCCGCCGCGCGGCCGCGCCGCTCCTGCCGCGGAAGATCGTCTACGGGCGCAAGCGCGGCTTCTCGATCCCCGCCGCCGCGTGGCTGCGCGGAGAGCTGGAGCCGTTCGCGCGCGACGTCCTCTCGCGCGAGACCCTCGACCGCCAGGGCTTCTTCCGCCCCGACGCGGTGGGACGCGTCCTCGACGACCACGTCTCCGGCCGGGAGGACCGAAGCCGCCAGCTCTGGGGCCTCCTCGCGTTCACGCTCTGGCACGAGCGGCACGTCGAGCGCACCCCCCAACCCCTTAGCAACAGACTGTTGCAAGGTCTCGTTCGGTGACGGAGCTGCCGGAGTTCGGCCTCGGGTATCCGGGCACTGATCTCCGCGGCCGGCTCGTCGAGCCCGTCCTCGCGGGCGCGATCGTCGAGGTGACCGAGGCGCGCGTCGTGCCCGCGGGCGAGATCGACCTCCAGTTCGCGCGCGACGAGGGCGAGGGCTTCGAGTCGGTCGAGGACTGGCGGGTCGCGCACGAGCGCTTCTTCGAGCGGGCAATCCCGGACGAGACGCTGATCGAAGCGATCCGGTTCCGCGTGGTGGAGCGCCTCTGAGGGTCTGGATCGACATGACCGCGTCGGCGCACGTGCTCGTGTTCCGGCCGCTCATCCAGCTTCTGCGCGGGCGCGGCGACGAGGTCGAGGTCACGGCGCGTGAGTACGCGCAGACGCTCCAGCTCCTCGAGCTGCACGGGATCGAGGCGGAGGTGATCGGGCGGCACGGCGGCCGCTCGCGACTCGGCAAGGCGCGCCAGCTCTGGAGCCGCCTGCACGCGCTGCGCCGCTGGGCGCGTGGGCGCGACTTCGACGTCGCCCTCGCGCACGGCTCGCACGAGCTGACGATGACCGCGCGCCGGCTCGGGATCCCGAGCGCGACGACCTTCGACTACGAGTTCGCGTGGCTTCAGCACCAGCTCGGCTGCCGCGCCGCGACGCGGGTCGTCGTGCCGGACACGATCCCGCCCGACCGGCTCGCCCGCTACGGGGCCGAGCCGCCGAAGCTCCTCCAGTACCCGGGCCTGAAGGAGGAGTACTACCTCGCGGACTTCGAGCCCGACCCGGCGGTGCTCGCGCCATGGCCGATCGACCCCTCGCGTGTCCTCGTGGTGCTGCGCCCGCCCCCGGACGTGTCGCTCTACCACCGGCACTCGAACCCGCTCTTCCCGCGGACGCTCGACGCCCTCGGCCGCGACGAGGGCGTCCATGCCTTCGTCTTGCCGCGCACCGAGGAGCAGCGCGAGTTCGTCCGCGGGCTCGACCTGCCGTCGGTGATCGTCCCGGAGCGGGCCGTCGACGCGCAGAGCCTCATCGCACTCGCCGACCTCGTAGTCTCGGCGGGCGGGACGATGAACCGCGAGGCGGCCGCGCTCGGCGTGCCCGTGTACACGACGTACGGCGGCCGGCTCGGCGGCGTCGACGAGGCGCTGATCCAGCAGGGGCGGCTGGTCCCGCTCACCGACCCGCGGGCGCTCGAGCTGCGCAAGCGCTCGGGCGGCACCGACGGTCGCGTGCGGCGCGACCCTGCCGAGCTCCTCGCGCTGCTCCTGTCGGCTAGGGAATCGGCGGGCTCGTCGTCACAGTCGACGTGACCGTGACGGTCGTGACGGCGCCCGGCACGGTGACCGTCGTTCCGGGGATGGTGATGGTGGAGCCGCCGAGGGTGACCGTGCTCGGCGGGACGCTGACGGTCGTCGCGCCGAGGCCGGTCGACGACGTGTTGAAGATCGCATAGCCGGCGAGCAGTCCCGCGCCCGCCGCCGCCGCGGCGGCTACGGCCGGCGTCAGCCACCGCGGCGTGCTGCGACGCGCCAGGGATCGCCCGGCGCGCTCGCTCTCGTGCACCTCGAGGCGGCCGTACTTCGCGAGCTCCTGCTCGGCCCAGGCTTGCGCGTCGACGTCGCCGAGAGCCCGCGCGGCCTGCAGCGCCCGCCGCACGATGACGACCCAGGCCTCGACCCGGCGCACGACGTCGACCGTCGTCTGCACCGCCTTCACGAGGCGGAGGAGATCCTGGAAGCGCCCGAACTCGCACGCCCACCGGCTCACGCCGAGGACGGCGTCCAGATCCGCCCACGTGAGCCGCCCGTCCTGCGCGATCGAGATCAGCTGCCGCAGGACGCGGTCACCGGTGTCGACGACGTTCCACGCCTCGCGCAGCCGCTCACGCCGGCCGGGCGGAATCCTGTAGCGGGCGTCCTCTCGCTCGACGAATCCCCGCCGTTCGAGCGCGGCGAGGATCGGGAGTGGATCGGCCACCGACGTGATTGCCGCGAGCTGCTCGGGCGAGAGCGCCACGTCGCCCATGACGGCGAGGACGGCGAGCACCTCGCGCTCGGGCGGCGTCAGCGAGGCGAGGTCGGCGTCCACCTATGCGGCCGAGAGCACTGCGAGCACCTCCGCACCGTAGCGCTCGAGGCGCGCAGGGCCGATCCCCGGCACGGCGGCGAGCTCGGACGTCGAGGCCGGCGCGCGGCGGACGATCTCCTCCAGCGTCCGGTCGTCGAAGACGACGTAGGCCGGGACGGCGTCGGCGCGAGCCCGCTCGAGGCGCCATGCCTTCAGCGCCCGCGCCGCCGGCGGCAGCTCCTCGTCGCGCAGGCGCCGGCGCTCGCGCGGGGGTGTCGTCTCGATCCCGAGCTCGGTGAGGAAGCGGCTCGGCCGGCCCGCCCAGGTCAGCGCGAGGTGGCGCCGCGCGCGGGTCATGCCGACGTAGAGCAGGCGCCGCTCCTCCGCGATCGCAGCGTCGCTCTTCGCCTGGCGGATCGGCAGCTCGCCCGCCTCGAGCCGCGGCAGGAAGACGGCGTCGAACTCAAGGCCCTTCGCGCGATGGAGCGTGAGCAGGTGCACGCCACGCGCGGCACCGGAGCCGAAGAGCCGCTCGAGCTCCGCCGCGAGCTCCGAGACGTCGTCGAGCCCTTCCGCCACCACGACGATGCGGGCGAGGTCGGCCTGTCGCGTCTGCTCCCGATCGCCGAGACCCTCGGGCGGATCCGGCACCCAGCCCATCTCTCGCGCTGCGCGGCGGACGGTACGCGCCGCCGGGCCCGACGCACCGCGCAGCCGCTTGAGCAGGCCGCGCGCGCCCTCGCGCGCGAGGAGCGACGCGCCCTGGAACGGGATCCCGGCCGCGTGCAGCGTCGCCTCGAAGTCGGCCGAGCGCGCGTTCGTGCGGAAGAGGATGGCCGTCTCCTCGTGGGCGACATCGAGTGCTTGGATCCGCTGCGCCAGGAAGCTCGCCTCCTCGTCCGGGCCGGGGAAGCCGTGAAGCTCCGGCGGCGGGCCCGTGGGCCGCGTCGCGCGCAGCACCTTCTCGGCGCCGCCGAGGCGCGGCACGAGCCGGTTCGTCAGCTCGAGCACCTCGGGCGAGGAACGGTAGTTCTCCTCCAGCCGGACGACGGTCGCGTGCGGGAAGCGCCGCGGCAGCGCGAGCAGGTACTCGGGCGTCGCGCCGGTGAACGAATAGATCGACTGGTAGTCGTCGCCGACCGCGCAGAGCTCGTCGCTCGTGCCGAGCCAGCGGTCGAGGAGCGTCTGCTGGAGCAGGTTCACGTCCTGGTACTCGTCGACGGTGAAGGCGCGGTAGCGCTCGCGGAACGTGCCGAGCGCCCACTCGTCCTCGTCATAGAGATCGATTGCGAGCCCGAGGAGGTCCTCGAAATCCACGAGGGTGGCCGCGGCCTTGCGCCGCTCGTACTCGCGGAAGACACGCGCCATCAGGTCGGGCGGGATCGGCGGGTCGTGCTCGGCCTCCGCGAGCGCGGCACGGTAGGTCTGCGGCGTGAGCCGGCGGTTCTTCGCCCACTCGACCTCGGTCGCGAGATCGCCGGCCGGCCGGAAGCGATACGCGCCCGGGAGGCCGTTCCCGATCTGCCGCAGCAGGAGCGCTTTCGTGGCGAGGATGCGACCGACCCGGTCGGAGGCGAAGTGCCGCAGCTGAGCGAGAGCGGCGGAGTGGAAGGTGCGCGCGGTGACGCCGGGCGCGCCGAGGGCTTGGAGCCGCGCGCGGAGCTCGCCGGCGGCCTTGTCGGTGAAGGTGACGGCGAGGATCTGAGCGGGGGCGAACGCTTGCGTCGCCACCTGATTGGCGATGCGGCGGGTAATCGAGGTCGTCTTGCCAGAGCCCGCGCCGGCGAGGATGCAGACCGGCCCGCGCACCGCCTCGGCGGCGCGCCGCTGCTCGGGATTCAGGTCGTCGAGGATCACGTCCCCACCCTAGAACCGCGGCGAGACGACAGGACCGACGAAAGTGTGCCGCAGCCGTAACGAAAGAGCTACGTTGCCCAGTCGTGAGCGAGAAGCTTCAGCTGACGATCGACTACGACTCCGATGAGGATGGGTGAATCATCGCGCCGGGTCGACGTACCGGGAGCGTGAGCCAGGGTGTATCCGAGAGGAGCGCGAGAGAATGTGTCGTAGGTGCCCCGGTTGTTCGCCGCAGGCACGCTCACCCAGGGCGCGGGCTCGAATGGCGCGGGCTCGCCCTTGCCTTCTTTCCACCAGGCGAGCGGGTTCCCTGGACATCCGACGCGGCGTGCTACCCTGCGTTCGGGTCTGCTGAGGCAGCCCACCCAGCCGAGGGCCTTCCAGCGGAAGGCCCTTCGTGCATCTAGGGATGCCAGCACCACGCGTGGTGGATGCGGGGATGAATGATTTTCGTTAGGCCGCGGACGGCTGCCATCGACCGAGGATTACCACCGGTATGTGACGAGCGAAGCAGCATGAACGCGACCAAGTCGGCTCCTTGTATTAAGGGGTTGGTCTTGGAGTTCACGAAATGGATCGTGTCGACGACCTGCGTGATCTTCTTCGCGAGGTATCCCCAGGTGCCGCTCTCCTGGTAGACGACGAGATCGCGGAGCAGCTGGTTCTTCTCCTGATGGTCGTCCGCTATAAGTAGCGCGAGGTCGTTGGCACCGCGACTGCCCTTGCAGAAGCCGTCAACCCGCTCGATGAGGTGCGTCATCGTCACGCGATGCGGCGAATCCGGATTGGTGTATCGCCGAACCAGGCCAGCCTTGTTCACGCCTCGCCGGATGATCCACGCGTCCGCCGCCACAAGCGCGTTGAAGACTTCTCGGTAGATCGCGATCCGAGCTCGCGGCATTGCTTTCAGCGACTGGAAGTCGTTCTCGCCGTGGAAGAGGTCGTATCCGTGAAGCTCGGCCTCGTCGCTGATCCCGAACGCGTCCGCCGCGTCCTCGACGATCTCGCGCAGGACACGCTGAGTCTGGTTGACGCGATCAGCCTGAACGAGTAGCGCGACTACCCAGTGAAACGCGTCGTTGTAAGACTCGTCGACGTACGCCAGCCACACAGCCCTAGTGTCACGATCAGTCAGGCAAAATGCCCGGCCGCGGCTTAGATCGGCTCGTCGTCAGCGGGTGATCGCCGGGAAGTCGTCATGGCGCCGAAGGCGCCGGACTTCCCGGCCGAGCGGCGCGGCTCTCGTATCATCGCCGCGAGCTTCGCGACAACCTCGAGCGTCTCGCCGGCGTCGACTAGCCGCTCCAGTTCGACGAGCTCCTCCTCCAGCCAGGCCGCGTCGATCGGCGGGCGCGTCGCGCGGCGGATCTTCGGATGCGGTGTCGCCAGCACCGTCTCGCCCTCGCCGAACAGCTCCTCGTGGAGCTTCTCGCCCGCGCGGGCACCGATGAACTCGATCGGGATCTCGCGGCCGGGGTCGCGCCCCGACAGCGTGATCATGTCGCGCGCCAGATCGACGATCCGCACCGGCTCGCCCATGTCGAGGACGAAGATCTCGCCTCGGCCGCCGATCGCCCCGGCCTGGACGACGAGTTGCGCCGCCTCCGGGATGGTCATGAAGAAACGCGTCATCTCCGGGTGGGTCACCGTCACCGGGCCGCCCCGCTCGATCTGGCGGCGGAAGATCGTGATCACGCTCCCGGCCGAGCCGAGGACGTTCCCGAAGCGCACCGCGACGAAGCGCGTGGACACGTCCCTTCGGGCCCCGTAGGCCTCGACGATCCATTCACAGATCGCCTTCGACTGGCCGTAGACCGCGGCCGGGTTCAGCGCCTTGTCGGTCGAGACCAGGACGAACCGCTCGGCTCCCATCTCGACCGCGACGTCGGCCACGACCTTCGTCGCGAGCACGTTGTTCCGCACCGACTCGAGCGGATTCGCCTCCATCATCGGCACGTGCTTGTAGGCCGCGGCGTGGAAGACGACGGACGGCCGGTAGCTCTCGAAGAGCTGGCGCATGCGCGTCTCACTCTTGACGTCGCCGAGCACGGGCACGGTGGCGGTGAAACCGCGCTCGTGCACGAGCTCGCGCTCGAGCTCGAAAAGCGGTGTTTCGCCGTGGTCGACGAGGACGAGCCGCTTCGGCTCCACGCGCACGATCTGGCGGCAGAGCTCGGAGCCGATCGACCCGCCGGCGCCGGTCACCAGCACGACCTGGCCGCGCAGGTACGACGCGATCGACTCGAGGTCGACCTCGACAGCCTCGCGCCCCAACAAGTCCTCGACCTGCACCGGCCGAATCTGCGCCACGCTGACGTGGCCGGAGATGAGCTCGTGCAGGCCCGGCACCGTCTTCACCGGGACGCGCGCCCGGCGCGCCGCCTCGACGACGCGCTCGCGCAGCTCGCCCGGGGCGGAGGGGATCGCGATCAGGATCTCGTCCGGCGGGCTGTCGCGGAGGATGTGCGGGAGCTCGCCGGTCGTCCCGACCACGCGCACGCCCTCCAGGTGGATGTTCCGCTTCTTCGGGTCGTCGTCGACGAGGCCGATCGGGGTGTAGCCGAGCTCCGGCGTCCGCAGCATCTGGCGGACGACCTGCCATGCCGCGTCGCCGGCGCCGACGACGATCACCTCTTTTCCGCGCACGACCAACCGCCCCGGGGCCGGCCGCTCCGTCACCGTACGGGCCAGCAGGCGCGAGCCCGTCACGAAGGCCAGCAGGAGCAGGAAGTCCAGCACCGCGACCCCGCGCGGAAGCGGAAAGCCGCGCACCGGGTGCGCGAAGTAGACGGTCAGGTCGGCGATGAGGCACCCGATCGCGACCCCGCGCGCGGCGCCCCAGATGTCGCGCGTCGACACGTAGCGCCACCAGCGGCGATAGAAGCCGGAGAGGACGAAGACGACGAGCGTGATCGCGACGACGATCAGGATCGAGCGGTTGAAGAGGCGCTGGTACGGAGGTGGCGGCCCGTGGTCCCAGCGCAGCTCGAACGCGAGCCACCACGCGATCGCGACCAGCGCCGCGTCCGCCACGAGCTGCCACAGCCGGTGGCGGTTGATCGGGATCACGACGGGACGCGTTCCCGCACGACCGAGCGCACAACGTCGACGACCCGCTCCTGCGCCGCCGGCTCGATCCCCGGCCAGAGCGGCAGGGCGAGGTTCTCGCGCGAGGCGCGCTCGGTCTCCGGCAGCGAGCCCGGCTCGTAGCCGAGGTACGCGAGCGCCGGCTGGAGGTGGAGCGGCGTCACGTAGTAGGAGGCGCAGCCGATCCCGGCCTCCTCGAGGGCGGCGCGCACGCGGTCGCGCTCCGGGCTCCGCACGACGAAGAGGTGGTAGACGTGGCGGCCGTCGTCGGGCGGCAGCTCGACGAGCTCGCCGAGCCCGAGCTCCGCGTAGCGCAGCGCGGCCTCGCGGCGCAGGCGATTCCACTCGGCGACGTGCGGGAGGAAGACGCGCAGCGCCGCGGCCTGGAGCTCGTCGAGGCGCGAGTTGAAGCCGACGAGCTGGAAGTCGCGCTTGTCGCGCGAGCCGTGGAAGCGGAGCATCCGGATGCGCTCGCCGAGCTCCTCGTCGGTGACCGCGACGAGGCCGCCGTCGCCAACCGCGCCGAGGTTCTTCGTCGGGTAGAACGAGAAGGTCGAGGCGACGCCGGTGGTCGCGATGCCCTCGGCACCGAAGGCCTGCGCCGCGTCCTCGATGACCGGCACCCCGAAGTCCGCGATGGGCGTGGGCCGGCCGAAGAGGTGGACGGGCAGGATCGCCTTCGTCCGCTCGGTGATGCGGCGGGCCGCGTCGGCGAGGTCGAGGTTGAGCGTGGCCGGGTCGATGTCGGCGAAGACCGGCACCGCGCCGCGCTGCGCGATCGGCTCCGCGGTGGCGTAGAACGTGAAGGCCGGGCAGATCACCTCGTCGCCCGCGCCGATCCCGAGGGCGGTCAGCACGAGCGAGATCGCGTCGGTGCCGTTCGCGACCCCGATCGTCTGCGGCACGCCGAGGAAGGCGGCCGCCTCCTCCTCGAAGGCGAGGAGCTCGGGACCGAGGATGAAGCGCCCGCCGTCGAGGACGGCGCCCATGCGCTCCTTCAGCTCGGGAAGCAGGGGCCCGTACTGCGCCTTCGGGTTGAAGAGCGGGATCGAGGCCACAGCCGAGCCAGTCTACTCGGGGGCCAACCCGGCCCGGCGCGAGGCGCGCCAGCGCAGGAGGAGCCACGCCGCCACGACGACTACGGCCCCGACGAAGAGGTAGTCGACGAAGCGGAAGTCGTGGTGGAAGCGCTCCCAGCTCCGCCCGAGCCCCCAACCCGCGCCGGCGAACGCGAAGCACCAGGCCGCCGAGCCGATCGCCGTCAGGACGACGTAGCGGACGAACGGCATCCGGAAGATCCCGGCCGGGATGGAGACGAACGAGCGCGCGACCGGAGTCACGCGGCCGAGGAGCACCGCCCAGTCGTCCCAGCGGTCGAACCAACGCCGCGCCTTGGCGAGCTTGCGCTCCGAGACGCGGAAGCGCTGGTCGCCGTAGTAGCCGATCGCCCAGCCGACGATCGCGCCGAGGAGGTAGCCGATCGTCCCGGCCAGGGCCATCGCGAGGTAGGAGTCGAAGCCGGACGGGATGCGGGAGCCGAAGAGCGAGACGTGGCTCGCGAAGACACCCGCCGCGAGCGCGCCCGCGTAGAGCATCACGAGCTCGCTCGCCGCGGGGAACACGGCGTCGAGGGCCATCAGGCCGAAGACCGCGTAGAGGCCGTGGTCGCCGACGAGCTTCGTCAGCGAGCTCGTCAGGCTCGCAAGCTCCACGGCCGGGAGCCTACCCGCGGCGCAGGCGGAAGAGCTTCGCGAGCGACATGGTGCCGAGCTCGTTCGTCGCCGTCACGCGCAGCACGTAGCGGCCGGCGAAGGCGCGCGCGCCGCGGTCGTCGCGGCCGTTCCAGGTCACCGGAACCGTGCCCATGTCGAGGCTGCGCACGAACAAGCGCCGGACGACGACCCCGGAGGGACGCTCGATCGTCGCGCGCACCTGGGCCGGGTGGGCGAGCACGAAGCTCCCGCGGAGGCCCGAGGCCACGGAGGTGGGCGCGGTGAGGAAGCCGAGGGTCTTGTCGAGGACGAACGGGCGGTCGGCGGAGGAGGCGCGGCCCTGGTCGTCGACGGCGCTCACGACGAGGCGCCACCGGCCCTCGGGCGCGGTCCCGCCGTCCCACGTGAACTTGTACGTGCCCGGCGCGCGGGCGCCGGTATCGAGCGTCTGCGTCGCGCCGCCCGGCCCGACGAGGCTCGCCGTCACGGTGGAGGGGCGGACGACCCGGTAGGAGAGGGGGATCTTCTCGTCCACGCCGTCGCCGTTCGGCGAGAGCACGGGCGCGGGCTGCGGCACGTAGACCCCCGCGTAGGAGACGAGGAGCGCGTCGGAGAGCGGGAGCTGGCCGCCCGGCGCGGAGGGCCGGTCGAGGAGCGTGCCGTCGAAGGCCATCGTGGTCGCAGTGCCGCTCGCGAGCGCGGCGCCCGTGACCGCGCCGAGGCGGACGAGCGTGAGCGCGAGCTCGAAGTTCGTCATCCCGACGCTGTAGCCCGCCGCCGCGCCGTCGACCGCGACGAGGACGATGCGGCCGTCGGCGAGCTGGCCGACCGCCGTCCGCGGCCGTCGCGGTGCGAGGAGCTGTGGGGAGAAGGTCTCGCCGGCACGGAATACCGGCTTGCCGCCGCGGACGATCAGCGGCCCGCCGCCGATCGCGTCGGTGACGTCGCTCCAGGTCGGCGTGAGGATGAAGCGCAGGAAGAGGCTCGTCCCGGCCGGTACCTCGGCTACGAAGCGCGCCGCGCCGGTGCCGCGCGCGACGACGACCGCGCCGGTGCGCGGGATCGGCGTCGCGCCGCTCGCCGGGCCGATCTGCGTCACGGTGCCGGAGAGGTCGGTGTTCGGCATCGTGGGCGGGAGCGTCGGGATGACAGCCGCGGTGGCGCCGGGGATCGCCGGCGTCGCCGCGCCCCAGGAGGGGGTGAAGAGACTGACGCCGTTCTTGCCGGGGATCGCGTTCAGGCGGATCGGGCGCCGGCCGCTCGTGCCCCGCCAGATGCCGTTGTAGACGACCTGCTCGACGCGCAGCGAGCCGTCGGCGCCGACGCCGATGCTCGACCGGTCGGCGTCGGGCGGGTGGTCGAGCACCCCGGAGCGGAGCACGATCCCGGTCGGCTCGCCGCTCGCCGCGAAGAAGTCGCCGTTCACGCCCGCGACGGTGCCGGTCGTGGAGGCGCGCCGCTCGAGCGCGGTCAGCGACTCGCGGCCGGCGACGACGCCATTCGAGAGCGCGGCCCCAAGGCTGTAGAGCCCACCCGGCTTGGGCGCAGTGAGGACGTGGATCGCAACCGGCCCGTGCGGGGTGAGCTCGACCTGCCGCTCGTAGGTGACGCCCGGCATGAGCGTCGTCTTCGCGGCCCCGGCCGCCGGGGCGAGGACGAGTGAGAGCAGCCCCCCGATGACCAGCTTCCGCAGCACGACCCGCGGGTCACGTTAGCGGGAAGCTAGTTCCAGATCTTCACGTCTCTGTAAAGCGTGTCCCGCTGAACCGGGGTCTTGCCGAGCCGGCGGATGAGGTGCACGAGCTCCTCCGTCGAGGTGCGGTAGGTCGTGCCGGCTGCGGAGACGACGTTCTCCTCGATCATCACCGACCCCATGTCGTCGGCGCCGAAGCCGAGCGCGACCTGGCCGATCTTCAGGCCCTGCGTCACCCACGACGACTGGATGTGGTCGACGTTGTCGAGGTAGATCCGGGACACGGCCTGGGTGAGCAGGTAGTCGAAGGAGGTCGGCATCGCGTCGCGCGGAACGCGCGCGCCGAGGCGGTTCCCGTCGTCCTGGAACGTCCACGAGATGAAGGCGCGGAAGCCGCGCGTCTCGTCCTGGAGCTCCCGGATCAGGCGCATGTGCTCGACCCGCTCATCGAGCGTCTCGACGTGGCCGTACATCATCGTGGCCGTCGTGGACATGCCCAGCCGGTGCGCGTGGCGCATGACGTCGAGCCACTCGGCGGAGGTCGTCTTCTTCGGCGAGATGACGTCGCGGACGCGGTCGACGAGGATCTCGGCGCCGCCGCCGGGAATCGAGTCGAGGCCGGCGTCGCGTAGGCGCGAGAGCGTCTCCCAGATTGTGAGGCGCGACCGGCGCGCGGCGTGCTGGATCTCGGAGGGCGAGAGCGCGTGCAGGTGGATCGGGTAGCGCGCCTTGATCGAGCGGAAGAGGTCCTCGTAGTACTCGACCCCGAGGTCGGGGTGATGGCCGCCCTGCATCAGCAGGCCGGTGCCGCCGAGCGCGACCGTCTCCTCGATCTTCTTGAAGATGACCGGCTTCGGGAGCAGGTAGCCCTCGTTGCGGTCGCCGGGGCGCCGGTAGAAGGCGCAGAAGTCGCAGTCCGTGTAGCAGACGTTCGTGTAGTTCAGGTTCCGGTCGACGATGAAGGTGACGCGGGTGGGGTCCGTGCTGCGTTCGCGGAGCTCGTTCGCGGCCCGGCCAATTGCGACGAGGTCGCGCGAGCCGAGCAGCGCGACCGCATCGTGCTCCGTGATCCGCTCGCCCGAAAGGGCCTTGTCCAGAACGGCCGCAGTCGCGTCTGTTGCAGCCACTACCGGGGTCTGACCCCGGACCCGGCTCGCCGAGACGGTCACTTCGTGACGTCCCCTCCACAGCGGGTCTCGAGGAGCGGCCTTCCGCCACGAACGGTGTCCTTTCCGGCCACGGCTGGCGCGGACGCGGGTGGGGTCAGACCCCTGCCTAGACCCTTCGGGACATGGCTGGGGATGGGCCGACGGGACCTGTCGAAGCGGGTCACGCCGGCACCGGTTCTTCGTGGACGAAGCGGAGCTCCGGGACGTGGTCGAGCTCGCCCGCGTCGCGTGCCAGCTCAAGGAAGGTCAGGAAGCCGGCGCGCTCGCGCGGGCCGAAGCGGTAGCGCAGCTTCTCGAAGTAGCGCGCGAGGAACCCCGCCGGATAGCCGTACCGCTCGCTCGCCTCGGACGCGAGCCGCTCCGGCTCGGCGCGCGCCAGCCGCACCGACGCGACGAGCGCAGCCTCGAGCTCCCCAAGCCCGGGCGGAGCCGGCTCCCGGCACGCCCACACCGCGAACACCATCGGCAGGCCCGTCCGCTCGAGCCACAGCCGCCCCAGGTCGTAGTGCGGCGTCGGGTCGTTGAACGCGCTCTGGAGCGCCGCGTCGCCGATCAGGAGCTTCGCGTCCGCCTCCTCGCCCAGAGGCACGTGCTCGGCCTCCGGAAGCAGGACCCGCGTGAGGACGACGGACGTGGCGCTTTCCGGCGTGACCGCAACGGACGCCACCCGCTCCAAAGGCACCCGCGACACGAGCTGGATCGAGTCGACCGCGCCCTCCGACGAGACGCACAGGCGCGGCAGAAGGCGCAACCGATCCGCGTGCCGCGCGTACTCGATCGACGAGATCGGCGCGAGGTCGCACTCGCCGCCCAAGAGCGCCCGGTTCAGATCGGTCGGCACGCCGACCACCTCGTCGAACTCGGCCTCGACCCGGTAGAAGACCGGCGCCATGTTCACGTAGCCGATCCGGCCGAGGCGAATCACGCGGCCCACCGCCGCAGCTCGTTGTAGAGCGTGTCGCGCTGCACGGGCACGCGCCCGGCGTCGCGCACGAACCGCACCAGCTCGTCGAGCTTCTGCTCGGTCGGCGTCGTCGCGCCGGCGGCGTGGAAGATCTGCTCACGCACGACGGTGCCCTGCACGTCGTCGGCCCCGAAGTGGAGCGCGACCTGCGCCAGCGGCATCCCCATCATGATCCAGTACGCCTTCACGTGCGGGACGTTGTCGAGCAGCAGCCTCGACACCGCGATCACCTTCAGGTCGTCCGCGCCGGTCGTGTGCCGCCAGCCGCGCCGCTCGAAGACCGTGTTCTCGGGATGGAACGCGAGCGGGATGAACGAGAGGAAGCCGCCGCTCGCGTCCTGCTGCGCGCGCAGTCGGAGCAGGTGGTCGACCCGCTCCTCGTACGTCTCGACGTGGCCGTACAGCATCGTGCACTGCGTCGTGATCCCGAGCCGGTGCGCGGTGTCGTGGACGTGGAACCACTCGTCGGGGTGCTCCTTCCCGGGAGCGATCAGCCGGCGGACGCGGTCGGCGAAGACCTCTGCGCCGCCGCCGGGGAGCGAGCCGAGACCCGCACCGCGCAGCTCGCGCAGCACCTCCTCGTGCGAGAGGCCGGAGAGCTTCGACATGTGGTGGATCTCGGAGGCGGTGTAGAACTTGAGGTGGACGTCCGGCAGCGCCGCCCGCAGCTGGCGCAGGACGTCGACGTAGAACTCGAGGTCGACGTGCGGGTTCTCGCCGTTCACGCAGTGGATCTCCGTGAACCGCGAGACCTCGTACTGGCGCAGGGCGTCCTCGACGAACTCCTCCGCGCTCAGCGTGTACGAGCCGTCCTGCCTGCTCGTCTTCGCGAAGGCGCAGAACTTGCACTTCACCCGGCAGACGTTCGTCTGGTACAGGTTGAGGTTCTGCACGAAGAAGACGCGGTCGTCGCCGCCGCGCAGGCGCCGCGCAAGGTCGGCGAGCTCGCCGAGCGCGAGCAGATCGTCCGACTCGAAGAGCGCAACGCCGTCCTCGAAGTCGAGCCGCTCCCCGGCCTCGACCTTCTCGCGGATCGGCTCGAGCGTCTCGATGCGGTCGAGGACGGCCATCAGGACTCCCTGTTCACGACGACGTGGGTCAGCGCCTCGAGCTCCTCGCGCCGCGGCGCGCCGTTCAGGCAGGCGCGCGCGCGGAGCGCGTACTCGAGCGCCAACTCGCGCGAGCGATCGAGCGCGTCCGTCGCGGCGACGCGCACGAGCGCACCGTCGAGCGGGCCGCCCGCGAGCGCGCGCCGCACGACCGCGTCCTGCCGGGCGGCGAGGAGGAGCGGCAGCGTCGGCGTCCCCTCGCGCAGGTCGGTGCCGGCGACCTTGCCGGTCTCGATCGTCTCGCCGGAGCAGTCGAGGACGTCGTCGACGATCTGGAAGGCGATCCCGAGCTGGAGCCCGAAGGCGCCGAGCCGCGCGCCGCCGAGCAGGCACGCCGCCTCGAAGAGCTTCCCGGTCTTCAGCGCGCACCGCTCGAGGTAGGCGTCGATCGTCGTGTCGGGATCGTGGGTCTGGCTGCGCTGGAGCGCCTCGCCGCGGGCGAGACACAAGGCCGCACCCGCGAGCGTGGAGACGGCGTGCGCGTCACCGGTGGCCGCGAGCTCTGCGAACGCGCGCGCGAAGAGGTAGTCACCGGCGGCACGCGCGGCTTCCGGCCCGAAGGACTGCCAGGCCGAGACCCGCCCCCGGCGGAAGGCCGCGCCGTCGATCAGGTCGTCGTGGACGAGCGTCGCCATGTGCACGAGCTCGACCGCGGCCGCCGCGGCGACGTTCGGCCGCCGGCCGGGCGGCGCCGCGAGGAAGACGAGCAAGGGGCGAAGCCGCTTGCCGCCGGCCTGGAGCGCCTCGGCGCCGACCTCGGCGACGACGCCGCGGTGCGTCCCGACCGCCACCTCGAGCCGCTCCTCGAGCTCCTCCAGGTAGGCGTCGAGGCCCGGTGCGGCGCGGAGGTCGGCGAGCGCGCTCAGCGCGCCGTCCCCGTGTGGAGCGCGACGATCCCGCCGGCCAGGAGCCGGAAGGACACGTCCCCGAACCCAGTCCGCTCGAGGAGGCCGCTCAGGTCGGCCGGCCCCGGGAACCGCCGAACGCTGGCCGGCAGGTAGCTGTAGGCCGAGCCGCCCCGCAGGAGCCGTCCGACGAGCAGCGGCACGACTCCGTAGAACCAGAGCCTGTAAAAGGGCCGGAGCAGGCCGCGCGGCTCCGTGATCTCGAGGATCCCGAGCCGTCCGCCGGGCCGGAGCACGCGGCGGAGCTCGCGGAGCGAACGCTCGAGGTCGGCGACGTTCCGCACGCCGAAGCCGACGGTCGCCGCCTCGAAGGACGCGTCCTCGAAGGGCAGCTCGAGCAGGTCGCCACGCGTCCACTCGATCGACTTCGACTTGCGCCGCGCGCGCTCGAGCATCCGCTCCGAGAAGTCGAGCCCGACGACCCGGCCGCCGGCGCGCTCGTCCGCGAGCGCGAGGTCGCCCGTTCCGCAGCAGGCGTCGAGAACCCGATCGCCCGGCCGAACCACCGCGCGAGCCGTCAGCCGCCGCCACCGCCCGTCGAGCCCGACCGTCATCACGCGGTTCATCAGGTCGTAGACCGGCGCGATGCGGTCGAACATCGTCCGCACGGCGTCCGGCGGCAGCTGGCCGGACCGGATCTCTGCGCTGGTCATTGCCCCCACCGAGGGACGAGCGCGTTCTCGACCCCGAGCTGGTCGAGGCAGCGCGCGACGACGAAGTCGACCAGGTCGTCGACCGAGTCCGCACCGTGGTAGAAGCCGGGCGCCGCGAAGAGCACGACCGCGCCGGCCTGCCGCAGCCGGAGCATGTTCTCGAGGTGGATCGTCGAGAGCGGCGTCTCGCGCGGCACCAGCACGAGCTTGCGGCCTTCCTTCAAGGCCACGCTCGCCGCGCGGTGGATCAGGTTGGACATGGCCCCGGAGGCCAAGGTGCCGAGCGTCCCCATCGAGCACGGGCAGATGACGTAGGCGTCGACGCGAGCCGACCCGCTCGCGTACGGCGAGCTCCAGTCCTGCTCGTGGTAGAGCGTCGCCCCGCCGCCGCCGTGCTCGAGGAAGCGCGCGAGCGTCTCGTCCGAGGAGAGGTGCGGATTGCGGTAGAGCTCCGTCGCGAGCACCTCGATTCCCGCGCGCGAGGCGCAGACGCCGACCTCGCACTCCGCCCCGACCAACGCCTCCAAGAGCCGCGCCGCGTACGGCGCCCCAGACGCGCCGGTTATGCCGAGGAAGACCCGCACACCGGCCTTACTTGGGTCCCTTCGAGACCGAGAGGAAGACGCCGATGTTGTGGATGTTCTGGGCGCTGCCGAGGTTGCCGAAGACGGGCATCACGTTGTTCCCGAACTGGCGCGGGTTCGAGACGTAGCTCGAGAAGAACTGCGCTCCCGGGCCCGTCTTGCCGATCGCGGTCAGGTCGGGCGCCCCGAGGTTCGACGAGCCCGTGCCGAGGTAGGTGTGGCAGGCCGTGCAGCCCGACTGGGCGAAGAGCTTCGCGCCCGCGACCGCCTGCGGATTGTTCGCGAACCCCTCCCGCTTGGCCCAGGTCGGCACGGCCTGGACGACCTCGCTCGCGAGCGCCTCCTTCGCGGTCGCGCCCTTGTAGGTGAGGACGCCCATCGAGAGGACGGTGAGGATCGCCGCCACGATCGCGACCGGCCGCCGGAGCAGCCGCCGCTCCCGCCGCAGGTCGAGGAACGGGAGCATGATCATGATCACGAGCAGAATCGTCGGGATCCCGACCGTGCCGAGGATCACCGACTCCGGCCACTTGAAGATCCGCAGCAGGTAGAAGAGGAAGTAGAAGTACCAGTCCGGCCGCGGGACGAAGTTCGTCGTGCCCGGATCGGCCTTGTCCGTGTAGAGCGGCCCGAGCAGGCCGGGCTTCGTGCTCGTGTGGTCGCCCGGAACCGTGTACTTCCAGATCACCGCGAGCGCGACGATCACCGTCACGACGACGAAGCTCATCACCGTGTCGTGGAACATCGCGTACGGGTAAAACGGCTTCCCGCGCTCCTTGACGTCCTGCTTGTAGCGCTGGAACGCGGCGCGCCGCTCTTCGAGGGCCCGACTCGCCATCAGCGGGGAATCCCTCCTCGCGCGCCGGGAGTGAGCAGCCCGCGCCGCGCCCGCTTCGGCTCCTCGACGCGCTCAGCCCCCGCCGCCTCCTTCGACCACGGCGGCGAGGTGACGCCGAGGCGCACCACCAGGTACAGGTGCAGGCCGATCAGGCCGATGAGCGCGCCCGGGATCAGCAGCATGTGGATGGAGTAGAAGCGCGCAAGCGTGTCCGGCCCGATCTCCGCCCCTCCGCGCAGGAACTGCGCCAGGAACGGGCCGAGGAAGGGCGCCGTCCCGTTGATGTTGATCCCCACGACGGTGGCCCAGTAGGCGGTCTGGTCCCACGGCAGCAGGTAGCCCGTGAAGCCCTCGAGCATCCCGAGCGCGAGCAGCATCACGCCGACGATCCAGTTCAGCTCGCGCGGGTACTTGTAGGCGCCGAACAGGAACACGCGCGCCATGTGGAAGAACATCAGGATGATGAAGACGCTCGCGCCCCAGCGGTGCATGCCGCGGACGAGCCAGCCGAGCCAGACGTCGTTCGTGATGTGCTGCACCGACTCGTACGCCGAGTTCGGGTCGGGCTTGTAGTACATGGCCAGGATCGCGCCGGTGACCGCCTGGACGATGAAGGCGGTGAGCGTCGCCGACCCGAGGGTCTGCATCCAGTTCGTGTCGGACGGGACCTTGCGGAAGAGGAAGTAGCGGACGCCGCCGATGAGGCCGGAGCGCTCCTCGAGCCACTCGATCGGATAGTTGATCGCCGCCTCCATGCGCTGCCGGCGGACCGATTTGCGGTTCCGTGCCATCAGTGCGGCGGCTGCAAGGGGTAGAGCCAGGCCTCGGGCCCGTCGACGTGGTTCCCGGGGTTGGCGAGGCCGTAGCGGTGGATCTTCGCCTGCGCGCCCGTGCCGTCGACCTTCCCGACGCTGTAGGTGTTCCCGAGCACGAGGTGGCCGCCGATGATCGAGTAGTCGTAGCGGTCGAGCGAGCGCACGGGCGGCCCCGCGGTGCGGTTGCCCTCCGAGTTGTACTGGCCGCCGTGGCACGGGCAGCCGAAGCCGCCCGCCGGGAGCATCGGGATCAGCGTCACCATCTGCCCGTCCTTCATGTGCTCGACCTGCTTCTTGTTGTCGAAGACGGGGCCGTTCGGCTGCACGGGGCAGCCGAGGTGTGCGCAGCGGTTGGAGATGATCGTGAAGCTTGGCTCGCCCTCGAAGTCGCCGTTGTTGCGGATGTAGGCGGTCCGGCGCGTGACCTCGCCCTCGGCCGGGTTGGTCATGAACGTCGCGATCCGCCACTCGCCGGCCGGGAAGTCGGTGATCGGGCCGAGGTCGAGCTTGCCGTGCTTGTCCTTCCGGAACGGGTTCGCGACCATCGGCCCGAGGATCGGGACGGTCACGATCCCGCCGATCAGCCCGCCGATGCCGAGCGTCGAGAACTCGAGGAACTTGCTGCGCGGGAAGCGCTCGCCGGGCTCGGGCTCCGGCATGGCCGCCTCGCCGACGTGCGCCGGGAGCGGAGGCGCCGGACGGCCGGGCCGTCGCACCTCCGGCTCGAGGTCGGGCACCGGCGCGCGGTAGCCCTTCGTCGCGTCGCGCGCCCAGAGGAAGCCGAAGACGAGCACGATCGCGACCCCGATCGGGATGACGACGAGCGGATCGACGATCAGCCCGACGAGGATGCACGCGATGCCGACCGCGAAGCCGACGGGCCAGAGGCTCGGGGGCGGGAGATGCGGCCTGTCGTCCCCGTTCACGGGTTCCACTTTGTTACGCCTCTCCTCCGGTCGCTATGAGCATTCAACCGCTGCTTTGTGCGCCGTGTCAAAGACGTAACAAACGACGCAACGGGCGGGAAATATGACGGGTCTCGCCGTCCCGTGCCTCGCCGCCCGGCTCGATCCCGTACTCGGCCCAGCGGCGGTCGACGAGCGCCTTCACCTCGTCCGTCATCCGGATCTCCTCGGGCCAGGGCCGCGTCCCCTCCGCCGGCCCCTTGCGCGTGGCGTCGATCCCGATCTTGCCGCCGTAGAACTGGAGCGTCGGCGCGTGGTCGAGGTGGTCGAGTGGCCCCTCGGTGAGCAGGACGTCGCGCTTCGGGTCGACGTTCGCGCCGACGGTGAAGAAGACCTCGGCGTAGTCGTGCACGTCCACGTCTTCGTCGACGACGACGACCGCCTTCGTCAGCGACAGCATCCCGAGCCCCCAGATCGCGTGCATCACCTTCTGGGCATGGCCCGGGAAGGCCTTGCGGATCGAGACGATGGCGCAGTTGTGGAAGGCGCCCGCGACGGGCAGGTCGTAGTCGACGATCTCGGGCACGGTCATCCGCACCGCCGGCAGGAAGATCCGCTCGGTCGCCTTCCCGAGCCACGCGTCCTCCTGCGGCGGCCGGCCGACGACGATCGACGGGTAGATCGCGTCGCGCCGCATCGTCACCGCCGTCACGTGGAAGACCGGGAACGGCTCGACCGCGGTGTAGTAGCCGGTGTGGTCGCCGAACGGCCCCTCGTCGGCGAGGTCGTCCTTCTGGACGTAGCCCTCGAGGACGATCTCCGCGCTCGCGGGCACCTCGAGGTCGACGGTCACGCCGCGGACGAGCTCGACCGGCTCGCCTTTGAGGAAGCCGGCCAGCATCAGCTCGTCGACGTGCTTCGGGAGCGGGGCGGACGCGGAATAGGTCGTTATGGGATCGAGCCCGAGGGCGACGGCGACGTCGAGCCGGCCGTCGGCGAGCAGGTAGTCCGCGCGCCCGTCCTTGTGGATCTGCCAGTGCATCGCCGTCGTGCGGCGGTCGAGCTTCTGCATACGGTACATGCCGACGTTGCGCGTCCCGGTGCGCGGGTCGCGCGTGATGACGGCCGGGAGCGTGATGAACGGCGCCGGGTCGCCGGGCCAGCAGCGCTGGATCGGGAGCACGTCGATATCGACGTCATCGCCCTGGAGCACGACCTCCTGGCAGGCGCCGCTGCGGACGCGCTTCGGCTGCGAGTCGGCGATCGACTTCAGCTTCTTCAGGCCGCGCACCTTCTCGGCGAGGCCCTGCGGCGGCTGCATCTCGAGGACGTCCTGCACCCGCTCCGCGACGGCGTCGAGGCTCGGCGCGCCGAAGGCGAGGCACATGCGCCGCTCGGTGCCGAACTGGTTGATGAGCAGCGGGTGGCTCGAGCCCTTGGGCCGCTCGAAGAGGAGCGCCGGCCCGCCTGCCTTGACGGTGCGGTCGACGATCTCCGTGATCTCGAGGTCGGGGTCGACCTCGGCGCCGACCCGGACGAGCTCGCCCTCGAGCTCGAGCAGGTCGATCCAGGCGCGGAGGTCGGCCGGAGGCGCCATCGCCGGTCAGTCTAAGCCTGGCGCCGCGGCCGCTCGTGCGCTCTAATGCAAGGCGTGGGCGGGCTCTTGGCGATCGTCGCCGCCGCAGCTCTGGCAGCCGGCTATCCGCCGCCGACGTCGCAGGGGCTGCGGCACGCGCACGGCTTCGACTGGTTGTGCGCCGGGGCCTCCCGCTAGAGCTGCACCCCCGGGCATGTGCCGAGGAAGCTCTACCGGCCGCTGCACCTGCCGACGCTCGCGCCCGGGGCACCGTGCCCGGTCTCGTCTGTTCAGGAGGTATCGCCGAGCTACGGCCTCGCGCTCGGGCCTGGCCCGGTCTATCCCTTCGGCTTGGGCACCGAGGCGACGCTCTCCTTCGGCAGCGCGCATCTCCCGCCGCCGTGGACCGGGAACAAGGTGTTGTGGGTGACCGCGCCCCGCTACCGAGGGCCGTTCCTCGTCCGCGGCCACCAGCTCGACGGGCCGTGGTGGGTCGGCTTCGAGCCCGGCCGCCGCCCGCTCGCGGAGCTGCCGTTCCCGAGCATGAAGCAGCTCGGCGGAGGCTCCAAGCAGTGGCGCCAGACGGCGACGGACACGCGTGTCCGAGCCGCGGGCTGCTACGCGTACCAGATCGACGGCACGACGTTCAGCAGGGTCGTCGTCTTCCGAGCTGCTCCCTAATACGGCGTCGCGCGGCGTCGCGCCTTGCGGCGGGCGCGCAGCCAGTGCGTCGTCTCGCCGAGCGCGATCACACCGACGAAGACGAGGCCGACGATCAGCATCGCCGTGATCACCTTCTTGCCCTCGGTGGCCGCGTCTTCCACGGCGAGGGGCAGCAGAGCTGCGAGCAGGCTCATGGCGGCGCGACTCTACCCGACCCGGGTGCGGTGGGTGCGCAGGGCCTGCTCGACGCGCTCGGCTCCCGCAGCCGCCCGCGCGGCTTCGGCAAGGGGCTGCGGGTTGCCGTCGTCGCGAAGCGCCGCGCGCGCGTCGTCGAGGCCGCCGCGGCCGAGGAGCGCCGCCGTCCCGGCCCAGGCCTCGCCGTCGCCGTCCGTGCCGGCGGCTCGCACCTGGGCGCAGAGCGAGATCAGCTCGGCGAGGTCGGCGACCGCAGCGACGTCCCCGAGCTCCGTGATCCGGACGAGCCCGTGCGCGTACAGGTAGTCGCCGAGGAGGAGCGCGGTGTCGCCGTCGCCCGGCGCGAAGAGCCGCGGCCGCCCGTAGTGGAGGAGGTACGCCTCGTAGATCGTCTCGAGCCCGAGCGCGAACCGCTCCTCGGCGAGCGGCGAGAACACGGGCTCGGTCTCGCGCTCGTCCGGCGGACGGAGCGCCGCGCCCCAGAGCGGGCTCTCGCGCTCGGCCTCGAGCGCGACTGTCTCCCAGAGGTCAGTGGTGGAAGTCGGCAACGGCCTCGACGGTGCGGTCGACGTCCGCGTCGGTGTGCGCGAGCGAGACGAACATCGCTTCGAACTGGGACGGCGCGATGTAGATCCCGCGCTCGAGCAGGTGGCGGAAGAGGGCGGCGTAGCGGTCGGTGTCGCTCGTCGCGGCTGCGTCGTAGTCGCGCACCGGCCCTTCGTGACAGAAGAGCGTCAGCATCGCGCCGACTCGCTGCACGCGGCCGAACGGAGCGAGACCCTCCTCGAGGCGGGCGCCGAGCCGCTCGAGCTCCCGGTAGACGCCGTCGTCGCGCAGGCGGCGCAGCACGGAGAGGCCGGCCGCGGTCGCGAGCGGGTTCCCGGAGAGCGTGCCCGCCTGGTACACGTCTCCTGCGGGCGCGAGCCGGTCCATCACCTCGGCGCGTCCGCCGAAGGCTGCGAGCGGCAACCCGCCGCCGACGACCTTGCCCAGGACGGTCAGGTCCGGAAGCACCCCGTACCGCTCCTGTGCGCCGCCGCGTCCGACGCGAAAGCCTGTGATCACCTCGTCGAAGGCGAGCAGCGCGCCGCTTGCGTCGCAGAGCCGCCGCAGGCCCTCGAGGAAGCCGGGCTCGGGCGGGACGACGCCCATGTTCCCGGCGACCGGCTCGACGATCACGCACGCGAGCCCCTCGCCGTAGCGGGCGACTGCGGCGGCCGCGCCGTCGAGGTCGTTGTAGGCGCAGACGATCGTGTCTCGCGCGGCGCCCGTCGGCACACCGGGTGTGGACGGGATGCCGAGGGTCGCGATCCCCGAGCCAGCGCTCGCGAGCAGCCCGTCGACGTGGCCGTGGTAGCAGCCCGCGAACTTGAGCACCCGGTCGCGGCGCGTGAAGCCGCGCGCGAGCCGGATCGCGCTCATCGCCGCCTCGGTGCCGGACGAGACGAGGCGCACGCGCTCGACCGACGGCACCGCGTCGACGATCTCAGCGGCGAGCTCGACCTCGGCCTCCGTCGCCGCGCCGAAGGTCGTGCCGTCCTCTGCGGCCTGGGCCACCGCGGCCACGGTCTCGGGGTCGGCGTGGCCGAAGATCAGCGGCCCCCAGGACATGACCCAGTCCAGGTAGCGCTCCCCGTCGACGGTCTCGAGCTCCACTCCGGCGGCCCGGCGGACGAAGAGCGGCTCGTCGAGCCCGACCGCCCGCATCGCCCGCACCGGCGAGTTCACGCCGCCGGGGATGACGCGGCGCGCGCGGCTCCAGAGCTCGCTCGCCGTCCCGGCCTTCACAGCCACGCCGCGAGCTCCTTCGTCCAGTAGCTGACGACGAGGTCGGCGCCGGCGCGCTTGATCGCGGTCAGCGACTCGAGGGCGGCCGAGCGCTCGTCGAGGTGCCCCGCCGCCGCGGCGTCCTTGATCAGCGCGTACTCGCCGGAGACGTTGTAGGCGCCGACGGGCGCGTCGAAGCGGTCGCGCACGGCGCGCAGCACGTCCAGATAGGGCAGGGCCGGCTTGACCATGACCGCGTCCGCGCCCTCGGCCAGGTCCAGCTCGCACTCACGGAGCGCCTCGCGCACGTTCGCGGGATCCATCTGGTAGCCGCGCCGATCGCCGAAGGACGGCGCCGAGTCGGCCGCCTCGCGGAACGGGCCGTAGAAGGCCGAGGCGTACTTGGCCGCATACGACAGGATCGGCGTCTGCGGCAGCGCCTCGCGAATCGCCGCGACGCGGCCGTCCATCATGTCGCTTGGGGCCACGACGTCGGCGCCCGCTTCGACGTGGCTCACCGCCGTCCGCACGAGCAGCTCGAGCGACTCGTCGTTGTCGACCTCGCCGTCACGGACGACGCCGCAGTGGCCGTGCGACGTGTACTCGCAGAGGCAGACGTCGGTGAGGAGCACGAGCTCCGGGAAGCGAGGCCGCAGGTCGCGGAGCGCGCGCTGGACGATCCCGTCGTCCTCCCACGCGCCCGTCGCCTCCTCGTCCTTCGACTCGGGGAGCCCGAAGAGGATGACGGAGCGGACGCCGGCCGCGGCGAGCTCCTCCACCTCCCGCGGCAGGGTCTCGACGGAGTGGCGGCCGAGGGCGGGGAGCGCGGGGTTGTCGAGCGGCTCCGGCGCGACGAAAAGGGGCATGACGAAGTCGTCCAGGTGCAGGCGCGTCTCGCGGACGAGGCCCCGCAGGCCGGGCGTGCGCCGCAGCCGGCGCAGACGCGTCGTCGGGAACGTACTCACGGGGCCAAGGTTACGTCGCTAGGCGCCGAGCTTGCAGTACGCCGCGGCTTGGTAGACGCGCGAGGCGTAGGGGTTGCCCTTGTTCTTCAGGATCGCCGAGGCGATCACGCGCAGGCGGGCGTCGGTGCCGATCCCCACCTGGACGCTCGTGCCGACGATCGCTCCCGCGTCGTTCCGGATCGGGTTCACGTGGACGCGGATCGGCTTGTTCGCGAGGCATCGGAAGGAGGTGCGGGCGCGGAACTCCGGGCCCAGGCCGCTGTTGACGAAGCGCTTCGGCTCGGGGACGCGGCGGCAGCGGCTGCTGACGGCACGCGACGTGAACGAGCCGGACGCGAGCACGTGCTCGCCGTCGGTGACGAAAACCTTCCGCTTCGGGTCGAAGGTCATCGTGAAGGAGCGGGTCGCGCAGACGGCGGTCGCCGTCGAGACCTGCCGTGAGCCGGAGCCCGCGGCGGCGGCGAGCCCCGCGGCGGCGGCGAGCCCCGCGGCGGCGAGGGCGACGAGAACGGCCGCTCGCACCATGTCCACAAGAGTACGCCTCCACAGCCGCCGTGTCTCCCGCGGCCATGAGCAGGGGTCTGACCCCTGCCGTGGCCGTTCGGGGCACGTCTAGACCAGGAGGCGCCGCGCGCCGAGGCGCGCGGCGACGCCGAACGCGACGCCCAGGCCCGCCAGCCACGCGGCTTCGCGGGCGACAGGCGCCCACGGGCGCGCGTCGTAGAGCGATGAGGAGAAGAAGCGCACCGCGTGTGCGAACGGCAACGCGTCACTCACGACGCCGGCCGCCGGGACGATCTCCCTCGGGACGAGTCCGAGGAAGACCACGGGGAGCACGACCAGAAGGGCCACCAGTGACGCCGTCCGCGCCTCGCGCGCTACCGCGCCCAACAGAGCGCCGAGCGCGCCGAGGCTCGCTCCCGCGAGCACGAGCCCGACGCCGAGCAGCGGCAGCCGCACCCACGGCTCCCCGCCGGTCACGCCGCTGACCTGGATGATCACGCCGAAGGCGAGCGCGATCGCGAGCCCCACCACTAGGGCCACCGCCGCCGCCAACGCCACCTTCGCGGAGACGAGCTCGCCGAGCCCGACGAGCCCGCGCGCGAGCCGCGCCACGACGTTCTCGTCGCGCTCGGCCGCGAGCGAGCCCGCGGCGAGAACGAGCGTCAGGAACGAGATGGTCAGCGCGAGCGCGTACGCCTGCACCTCGGCCGAGAGCGCCCACGTGCGGCCGCGGTCGGGCGCGCGCACGAGCTCGATCGGGTTCGCCGTGGCGCGCAACGCCGCGCCCGTCTGCGCCAGCGCGAGCCGCGCGTCGCCGACGAAGTCGCGGATCCGCGAGACGCGCTTCCCCGGCGGCAGCCCGCGCAGGAGCCGGTCGGTCCGGTCGAGCCCGAGCACCTGGAACTTCCGCCCGAGGAACGACCCCGGCCCGCCGTGCAGGATGAGCTCCACGTAGCGGAGGTTCGCCGCGATGTACACCGACTGGAGCTCGCGGTTCAGCGAGTACACGAGCGCCTGCACCTGCTGCGTGACGCGCGGCGTGATCCCGCCGTGCGTCGTCTCGAGGATCAGCCGCGGGCTCCGCACCATCGCCTGGAGGTCGGCGACGAAGCCCGGCGGGACGGTCACCGTGGCGACGACCTTGCCCGTCCGCAGCTCGCGCGCCGCCTCTCCCGGCGAGAGGCGCACGAAGCGGACGTTGCGGCTCACGCGCGCGATCGTCCGGTTCACGTCGAAGCTCTGGCCGCCGACGACGACACGTGCCGGCAGGTGGTCCTCGTCCACCAGCGCGACCCGCGGCTTCGAGCTGGCGTAGCCCGCGACGAGGCCGACGAGGCCCGCGATCACGAGTGGGTACGCAACCAAAACCGCGGCGAGCGCCGGGGAGCGGCGCAGGATGCGCAGGTCCTTCCGCAGCAGGAGGAGGACCCTCACGCGAGCACGGCGCCCGCGGGCTCGCCGTCGAAGACGAGCCGCCCGTCCTCGAGCTTCACGACCCGGTCGGCGTGGCCGGCGACCTCCTCGAGGTTCTGGGTCGCGAAGACGACGGCGCCTCCGGCCTCGCGCACGGCCTCGACCCGCTCCCAGAGCCGCTGCCGCTGGCCCGGGTCGAGCGACGCGGTCGGCTCGTCGAGGAGGAGAACGCGCGGCGAGCCGAGGAGCGCGAGCGCGAGGTTCAGCCGCTGCCGGTTGCCGACGGAAAGCGACCCGCTCACGCGACCTGTGTCCGGCAGCTCGAACACGCGCAAGAGCCGGGTCGCCGCCGCGACCGGGTCGGCCTCGCCCTCGAGGCGCGCGAAGAGCTCGAGGTTCTCGCGCGGCGTGAGCCGCCCGTAGAAGGCGGGCCGCTGCGGCGCCCAGCCGATCCGCGTGCCGTCCGCCCGCTCCACCGCCCCCTCGCTCGGCTCGAGCGCGCCGGCGAGGAGCGCGAGCAGCGTCGACTTGCCGGCGCCGTTCGGCCCGACGAGCGCGACGACCTCGCCGGCCTCCACCACGACATCCGTCGGCGCCAGAGCGACGTCGCGCCCGTAGCGGCGCGAGACACCACGCGCGCGGAGGATCACCGCTTCGCGGCTGCAGGCGGCGCCTCCGGCACCGGCGCAGGCCCGGGCCGCTCGAGCTCGACCTCGACGGGCACCGGCCCGCCCTCCTGCCAGGGCTCGAGCCTGATCCGCTCCGAGAAGAACTCCCAGCAGGCGCGCCCGGCCGCCAGCAGCGGCAGGGCGACGAAGACGCCCGGCAGGCCGTAGATCTCGCCCCCTGCGAGGAGCCCGAAGATGACGAGCAGCGGATGGAGCCGGAGCGCGCTCCCCATCACGTTCGGCACCACGATGTGCCCCTCGACCTGGTGGATGACGAGGAAGAGGATCGCCACCCAGAGCGCCGAGAGCGGGTGCGCGACGAGGGCGTACAGGAGCGGCGGCACCGCACCGAGCCACGGGCCGAGGTACGGGATCAGCTCCGTGAGCGCGACCCAGGTGCCGAAGAGGAGCGCGTACTTGTCCGCGTGCGGCACGGCGCCGACGACGCCGAGGATCCAGAGGCCGAGCCCCGCGCTCGTCCCGATGATGAGCGAGAGCAGCGCCTGGCCCTTCACGTAGCCCGCGAGCGCCCGCTCCATGCGGGTGATGAGCGGCAGCGAGCCAGGATGGGGCGGGAAGCGCCGGTCCACGCCACGCGCAAGCCGCGGCATGTCGAGGAGCATGTAGATCGAGATCACGACGATCAGCACCGTCGAGAAGAGGAGCTGGAACACGGAGACGGCGGCGCCCTCGGCCCACGAGATCGCCTTCGACGTGTACTTCTGCACGTCTTTCGTCCCTATGTTGTTGAGGAAGTCCTGGCCCTGCTTGCGCACCTTGACCTGCTTCAGGTGGTGGTGGTCGAGCCAGACCTGGAGCCGGTCGAGGTCGCGCTCGGCATGGGTCTGCCGGCTCTGTCCGTGCTCGACCGTAAAGTAGGAATCGACGCGATCGGCCGACTTCCGCGTCTGGTTCACGACCACGGTGGCGAGTGCCACGACCGCCAAACCGACAGCAGCGGCAAAGCTCAGGTAGACGATCGCCACGGCGAGCCCACGCGGGATCCACACGCGACCGAGCCCGCGCACGAGCGGGTTCAGGAGCAGCGCGACGAGCGCGGCGACGAGGAAGAGGAAGACGACGTGACGCGCCGCCCCCGCTACCACCCAGATCATGAGCAGCAGGAGTGGGAGCCCGACGAGCTGGATCCAGCGCGGGATCTCGATCTTCGTGACCCCGCCGGGCATGGCAACCATCGTAGCGCCAGCGTCGTCCGGCTCCGGCCGCCGCCCTGGGACTGGTCGGCCTTCGAGGACGGCTCACTCGCGCTCGCCCCAGCTTGGGAGGATGCCCGTAGCCCGTTGCATGGCGAGGAAACCTCCGTTACGGTGGCGCGCATGCCCCCCCGCCCAGCCGGGAAGCCGTCGCCTGCCCGGAGACGCAGGCCGCCGCGCGCGTCGACGCGCCCGCGCCCGCGTCCCCGTCCGCGTTCGCGCCCGAAGCGCCGGACCGCGCGCGGCGCGCGCCGCTTCGTCGTCCTCGCCGTCGTCGCGGTCGTCGCGCTCGTCACGACGCTCCTGACCGCCTTCGGCGACGGCCGCCACCCGGCCTCGCTCGACGGCGTCCTCGCACCGCCGACGGGCCTCGTCGCCGCCTCCCCGCCGCGGCCGCAGATCGTCGCCACGGCCGGAACGCTCCGGCTCCAGCTGCCGGTGTCGCAGCAGAGCGTGACGGCGATCGGCTACCACGGCACGCTCGACGGCGCGCTCGGCCTCGACCCGGTCGGCCGGCAAGGCAACCAGGGCTTCGTCAAGCGGCTCTTCCACCGGATCTTCGGCGGGAACAAAGGTGGGCTCGTCTACTACCGGCTCGGCGGCTCCGGGACGCCTACGGGCGCGCTCGACGTCGGGGCCGCGCCCGGAACGGACGTGTACGCGCCGGTGGACGGCTCGATCACGGGGCTCACGGACTACGTCGTCAACGGCCGCAAGTTCGGCGTCCGGATCGACATCCAGCCGACGAACGCTCCTTCGCTCGTCGTGTCGCTGACGCACATGCGCGCCGACCCGTCGCTGACGGTGGGCTCGGCCGTCGTCGCCGCGACCTCGAAGATCGGGACGGTGATCGACCTCTCGCAGGTCGAGCGCGAGGCGCTCGCCCGGTACACGCGCGACTCCGGGAACCACGTCTCGCTCGAGGTCCACGAAGCCGCGCCGCTCGCCTCGCCCTGAGGATCCTCTTCGTCGGCGACGTCGTCGGCTCGCCCGGCCGGCGCGCGGTGGAGACGCGCCTGCCCGGCCTGCGCGACGAGCTCGCCGTCGACTTCTGCATCGTGAACGGCGAGAACGTCGCGAACGGCGTCGGGATCACGCCGCGGCTCGCGGAGAAGCTCCTCGCCGCCGGCGCGGACGTGCTCACGCTCGGAAACCACGTCTGGCGCCGGCCGGAGATCGGCCCGTACCTCGCCGAGTCGGAGCGCGTGATCCGGCCCGCGAACCTGTGGAGCGGCGCGCCCGGCCGCGGGTTGGCGGTCGCGCCGGCCGCCGACGGCACGCCGGTGGCGGTGATCAACGTCCTCGGCTCGCTCTTCCTCGACCCGGCGACGGGCATGTTCGAGGTGGTCGACGGGCTCGTGGACGAGGCCCGCGCGGCCACGCCCATCGTGGTCGTCGACGTCCACGCCGAGGCGACGAGCGAGAAGGTCGCGCTCGCGCGCTGGCTCGACGGCCGCGTCACCGCCGTCCTCGGCACGCACACACACGTGCAGACGGCGGATGCCCGCGTCCAGCCCGGCGGCACCGCGGCGATCAGCGACGTCGGCATGACCGGCCCGCACGACTCGGTGATCGGAGTGAAGGCGGAGCTCGCGATCCAGCGCATGCGCACCGGCATCCCCGTGCGCTTCGAGACGGCCGAGGGCGACGTGCGCATCGAGGGCGTGCTCGTCGAGTGCCGCGCGGACGGCCGCGCGACGTCGATTCAGCCCGTGCGCGTCGAGGTCTGAGCCGGCCAGACCAGGACAGCGACGAGCGCTACCAGCACGATGTCGCGCGCCAGGACGAGAGCCGACTCGTAGCCGCCGAAGCCGTAGACGAGGTTCCAGTAGCGGACGGGGAACCAGAGCTGCGTGAGGACGAGCGCCGCCGCGAAGAGCCCGCCTGCCGCGAAGCCGCGCCGCCCGCGCACGAGTGGGACGAGCGGGATCAGCCAGATCAGGTACTGCGGTGAGAGCACCTTCCCGAAGGCGACGAACAAGGTGACGGCGGAGGCGCTCGCGCGGGCGAGCGACTCCCGGTCGCGGGGCCGTCGCGCGAACCAGAGCCACAGCGCGACGAGACCGGCGAGGACGACCGCGCTCTCGGCCGCGCCGACGGCGTTCGGCAGCGAGCCCGCGAGGTTCTGCGAGCCGTGGGTCGTCTCGACCCGAAGCCCAAGCCCGAAGAGGTGGTGCGCGGCGATGAGCACGGCCGAGCCGAGGCTCTCGATTTGGAGCGGCCGCGTCGTCTGGCGGACAACCGTGTCCCAGACCCCGCCGGGGGCGAGCGCGACGAACGCCGCGAAGACGGCCGCCGCGACCCCGAGACCGATCCCCGCAGCGACGGCTGCCTCGCGCGCGCCGCGACGCCGCCACACGTGCGCGACGAAGAGCGGCGCGAGCACGGCCGGGTAGACCTTCGCCGTGACGGCGAGCCCGAGCAACGCGAACGAGAGCCGGTCGCGTCCCGAGCAGAGCGCCGCGAAGGCGGCCGCGGCGAGCGCAGCGGGCCAGAGGTCGTAGCGCGTGAGCACGACCGGGCCGAGCAGGAGCGGCGTCACCGCGGCGAGGCCGAGCGCCGCTGCAAGCCGAACCGGCCCGGCGCCGAGCGCTCCGAGCGCCGCCGCCACCGCAGCGACCGCGCCGATCCCGCACACCAGCATGAGCAGGTCGAAGCGGCTCCGGTAGCCGTGCGCCGACGGCGAGCCGATCGCCGGCGCGACGAACACCGGCAGCGCTCCAGGCGGGTACTCGACGTCGAAGTCGCGGTACGGCACCTCGCCGTGGACGACGTCCTCGCCGTAGCCCTGGTACACGGGCGTGTCGCGGATCTGCCCGTTCGCGTAGCCGTGCAGGTGGAGGAAGCCCCACGAGGCCGCGAACACGCCGGTCGCGCAGACCGCGGCGAGCGCGACACGCCCCGGCGCCTTTAAGGCCTCGCTTGCGACGCCGTCATCAGGACGCGCGGGTTTCCCGCGCGTCCGTCTGAAACGACCGGTCGACACGTTGAAGACATTTTGAAACCGCTTCTAAGCTGTCGGGACCAGCTCGCGGACCTCGTGCTCACGCTCGGGCGGCGCCTCCGCCCGCAGCGCCGCGGCACGGGCCGGCGCGAGGAGCGCGAAGGCCGCGAAGGGGAAGAACCACGGGATGTACAGGTAGAACCAGTGCGTCAGCACGATCTCGAAGCCGATCAGGAGCGCACAGGTCAGGGCGGCCAGCTGGAGCGGCGACTTCCGGCGCGGGAAGAACGCAGCCGCGAGCGCGCCGAGCACGAGCAGCCCCTCGAGGATGCGCTGCACGACGTGCAGATCCGGGATCCCCTTCGCGCGGTACTGCTTCCAGTCCCAGAGCGAGAACGGCGAGTGGCGGTTGAGCTGCGACGAGAACGTCCGGTGCCAGAAGGTGCTGATCGCATCGCCCAGGCTCGGCTCGAGGAGCAGGATCGAGAACGCGGCGACCGTCGCGGCGGCGAAGCCGGCGGCGAAGCGGAGCTCCGACCGGCGGTCGCGCCAATCCGGGTAGGTCAGCCAGAGCGGCGCGACGACGAGCGGCGCGAACTTCGTCCAGGCGGACAGAGCGCAGAAGACCCCGCGCTTGATCGGTGACGCGGCGAGCCAGAAGCCGAAGATCAGGAAGGCGGGCAGGATCGCGTCGTTCGTGTTCGAGCTGGACACGTACTGCGTGAACGGGTACGCGGCCCACGCGAAGGCGAGCGTCGCCCCCAGGCGCGCGCCGCCGAAGCGCAGGCCCACGAGGCCGAGCCCGAGGATGCAGAGCAGGTCGAAGAGGATCGCGGTCGCGTGGGCGGTCGGCAGGCTGTCCCACTTGCCGCTCCAGCCGAAGACGAGGTAGGCCGGGATGTACGACTCGTACGAGACCGGTCCGTACGTGTCCGCCTGCGGGTTCGCCGACTCGCAGCGCCCGTTCGTCTGGATGCGGTTGCGAATCTCGCCGTTCGCATCCGGCAGGCCGCACGGCTTCAGGTTGTCCTCGACCGGGAAGTGGCCGTACGGCGCCTTGCCCTCGTGGACGATCCGCTCCGCGCCGATCGGGCCCGCGTAGCCGACGTCGATGACGTTCGAGGCCTCGATGTTCATCCCGACCTTGAACCCGGCCAGGAACACCGTCGCCGCGACGAGCACCCACACCGGCCAGAACGGCCGTGTCGGCGTGCCGCGTCCGTGGATTCCGATCCACACCGTGCGGCCGAGCAGGTAGACGAGCGGCGGGTACGCGAGCGGGACGCTCGTGAAGATGTCGCCCTTGTTGAAGTACCAAAGCGAGAACGTGAAGCTGAGCAGCACGAGCAGGTCGAGGTTGCGGAGGCTGACGAGGCGGCGAAGGTCGGCGAGGCCGAGCAGGAAGATGGCGCAGAACCCGAGCCAGATCGGCTTGCTGTTGATCTTCGACCCGCCGAACGCGCCCGGCCCGCCGCGTGCCATCCCCCACGCGACCTGCGGACCCGTGAACGCCTCGATCACCGCGCCCGACTGGTCGTCGACCTTCCCGTGCGCGACCTCGCCGGCCGCGCCCGAGCTGACGCTCACCGTCCACGCGCGCGCCTTCGGGTCGTAGGTGGCGTCGTACGTGATCACGCGCGGGTAGTGCGTCAGCCACGCCGCGACCTTGTGGTAGTGCAGGAAGATGTCGGCCGCCTTCTTCTTCGTCAACTCGGCGGCGTTCGCCGGCGCGTACGGCGTCTGGACGAGATGGCCCTTCGAGTCGTAGACGGGCGCGGTGGGCGCCGTCACGGCACTAGCGACCGGAGCTGCGATAAGTGCGGTCGCGAGAGCGACGACGAGCCGGCGCATCAGAGTCAGGCTATCGGCGGAACGACCACAGTTTGTTACCGACGAAGTTGAGCGGCGTGACGAGCACGATCGCGACCGCCTGCGCGACGACCTTCCCCAGCCCGAACGCGACGAGCACCCGCAGGACGACGAGGTTCGCTCCGAGCGCGGCGAACGAGACGGCGAAGAACATGAGCCCCTGGTAGGCGAAGTGCCCGCGCTGGCCCCGGAACGTCCAGAGGCGGTTCAGCGTGTAGTTGTTCGTCACCGCGACGATGAACGAGCACGCGGCGGCGGCGAGGTAGTGGAGGCCCGCCCAGTGCAGGAGCGCGGTGTAGACGGCGAGGTTGATGACGTAGCCACTCGCGCCGACGGTGCAGAACTTCGCGAGCTGGACCCAGTTGTGCCGTGCCCGGAGAGCCCGTCCGGCACGCAGGCGCACGGTGGCTTCGCCTGCTGTGGGCGGGCGCTGCATCGGGTGGCGAGGCTAGCGGATCAGGCGGCCGAGGCGCGCGTCGCAACTCGCACCTCCGCGCCCGGCGGAATGCGTCGCTCACCCGCCGCGCCCGCCACGACAAGCTCGTGAATCGCCCCGGCGGTGTCGAAGACGACGTCCTGGAGCGTACCGAGCTCTCCGTGAGCGTTCGCGACCCGCGCGCCGCGGAGGGCGCCGAGCCCGTGGCCGCGGGCACGGTAGAACGCAAGCTCGTCGAGGAGGGTCAGCGGCGAGCCGATCGCGATCTTGTCCTCGTGGACCCGCGCGGCCGCGAGCGGCAGGAAGCGGTGCGTGTCGTCCCCGCAGCGCACCTCGAAGCCGAGCACACGACGGACGTCGACGTCGAGGATGAGGTCGACCGAGCGCCCGAGGCCGATCCCGTGCATGCGAACCGGGAGCGCCAGCACGTCCCCCGAAGACATCGACCCCATGTGCGGCCCTCCTCCCCTGTCGTCGCGCACCGAAACTCAGCGGACGGCGAAGCCGTCCTCGCCGCGGGGATCTTCCCAGGTCACCTGGACGTCCTCGACCCGCGCGCCGGACGGGCCCCGGCCGCACCAGTCGACCATCGACTCGACGGCGTCGCGGCGACCTTCGAAGACGGCCTCGACTATGCCGTCGGGCCGGTTCGAGACCCAGCCGGCGACGCCGAGCGACCGCGCCCGCCGCTGCGTCTCGTCGCGGTAGAAGACGCCTTGCACACGGCCCTGGACGACAACTCTCGCCCGGGCCTCAGCCGGCAAAGCCCTCCTCCCCGACGAGGGGCACGAAGCGGCACGGAACGGAATGGATCACCGCCGGCCCCTCCGGGCTGCGGACGGCGACCTGGAGCTCCTGCGCGCGCCGGCTCCCGACCGGGACGACGAGCCGACCGCGCGGCTGGAGCTGCTCGTAGAGCGACGGCGGAAGCTCGGGCACCGCGGCGGCGACGGCGATCGCGTCGAACGGCGCGCGGTCGGGGACGCCGACCGTGCCGTCGCCGACGCGCACCTCGACGCGCTCGTAGCCGGCCGTCGCGAGGTTCCGGCGCGCGAGCTCGGCCAGCTCCGGGATCCGCTCGATCGTCACCACCTCGACGGCGAGCTCGGCGAGCACGGCGGCCTGGTAGCCAGAGCCGGTGCCGACGTCGAGAACGCGCTCGCGACCGCGCAGCTCGAGCGCCTCGGCGATGCGGGCGACCATGTACGGCTGCGAGATCGTCTGCCCCTCGGGCAGCGGCAGCGCCGAGTCGTCGTAGGCGCGGTCGCGGAGCTCCTCCGGGACGAAGAGCTCGCGCGGCACGGTCGCCATCGCCTCGAGCACCCGCTCGTCGCGGATGTCGCGCGCGCGGAGCTGCCGCTCGACCATGCGGAAGCGCGCGTACGCGTCTTCAGGCCGCACGGGCGGTGTCCCGCCGGAGGCCGAAGTGCTCGAGCACGGCCGGCGCGACGTCGACGATGCTGCGCGGCATGAAGGCGCCGCTTGCGGTGCCGCTTCCAGGACGTGCGGGCTTTGCCCGCGCGTCCGTCTGAACCGACCGGTCGACCCGCTGGACCGTGCTCCCTTCGGCTCGTGGCTCCAGCCCGACGACGAGCATCGGCACCAGCGAGTCGCCGGCTCCGAGCGAGCCGTGGCTCCCGCCGCCTGCGTGGTGGCGCCCGCCGAGGTCGGCGAACTCATAGCCGGGCGCGGCCGAGACGAGCACCTCGCCGGCGTTCGGGTTCCGGAGCGCGGCGTACGCGCGGACGAGCCCGTCGGGGTGGTCGAGGATCGCCTCGTCGCCGGCCGTCCACCAGCCGCCGTCGCCGTCCGGTGCGAACGCGAGCTCCTCGCCGTCGCGGCGTGCGACCGCCGTCTCGCCCTCGCGGAAGAGCGCGACCTCGGCCGCAGGCTCGCCGTCGAGGCGCACCGCGAGCTCGCGCGGGTCGAGCGGACAGTCGTCGAGGCGGTAGACCATCCCGGCCCGGTTCGAGGCGGTGACGACGACGCCGTCCACGCCCGCGTATCGATCCTGAAGGCGGCAGGCGTCGTCCACGCGCGTCTGGCCGTGGTCGGCGCAGACGACAACCGCGTAGCGCTCGAGGAACTCGTCCGGCCCGCCGGCAGCGGCCATCAGCGTGCCGACGGCGCGATCGCTGCGGGCCAGCGCCTCGAGCGCGTCCTCGGGACCGCGCACGTGCGAGGCGAAGTCGTAGTCCGGGAGGTAGAACGCAAAGAAGTCGAACCCGTCCCGCGTGACGAGCCAGCGGCCCACCGCGGCCGCGTACTCGTCGACCGAGCCGGCCGCGCGTCCCTTGACGGCCATGGGCGCTCCGGTCACGTCCGATTCGAACAGGTTGAAGAAGAAGAACCGTTGCGGGCCGTACGCCGGCCGGACGAAGCCCGGGAGCGTCGGCTCGTGGCGCGTCCGGCCGCGGTAGCAGGTGATGTTCACCGCCGCCGCGGCGAAGCCCTCGTCCTCGAGCGCCTCGTAGATCGTCACCGCGTCAGCGGCCAGGTGCTGCTCGTTCATGTTGAAGATCGCGTCGAGGATCGAGCGCCGCGTTCCGGCTGCCCGCAGCGCTGCGAAGGACGACCCGTACTCGACGATCCTCCGCTCGCCGCGGTGGTACCAGACGAGGTGCGGGATGTGGTGGACGTCGGGGTGCGCGCCGGTCGCGAGCGAGGAGAGACAGACCGGCGTGAGCGACGGGAACGTCGAGGTCGCACGTCCGTACTCCCCGTGCTCGGCGAGGAAGCGAAGCGCGGGCGCATGGCTCTCGAGCGCGCTCTCGAAAGTGGCCGCGGCGAGGCCGTCGATGACGACCAGGATCGTCTTCTTGGGCATCAGTCCCGCGCGAGGATGCGCAGCCCTGCGTAGCGCTCCCCGCCGCGGCGGCGGATGCGCGCCCCGAGCGCCGGCAGGGCCAGCGCCTCGAGATAGCCGACGCCGGGGATCAGCCCGAGCGCCGCGACGACGAGCGCCGCGAGCGCGACGAGCGCCGCCGTCCCGCCGCGCGTCCCACCCCGTCGGAGCGCGCCGCGGACGACCTGCGCCGAGCCGACCACCCCCGCGATCCCGCCGAGCCCGCCGCCGAGCGCCTCGTCCCAGTCCTCGAGGGCGAAGCCGAGCGCGACGCCGGCCGCAGCCGCGAGCACGATTGCCGCGACGACCCCGCCGCGAACCGTCGAGAGGACTCCGGTGAGGAGGACGCCGAACCCAGCGCCGACTCCCACGAGGAGCCCGATCCAGTACCACTCGCCCACGGCGGTCAGTCTAGAGCGACCGTTTCGGTCAGCGCCGCCGCGGGAAGAAGCTCGCGAGGTGGCAGACGACGCCCGGCCCTTGCTTGTCTTCTTCTATTCCGAGCGATCCGGTCCCGCGCGGAGGATGGAGAGCCTACTCGCGCACCTCGCGCGCAAGGAGCGCGAGCGAATGCGCTTCCGGCGGGTCGACGTCGACCTCCGGCCTGACCTGGCGGCGCGGTTCAAGGTCGGCGAGGTGCCGACGCTCGTCCTCGTCAAGGGCAAGCGGATCGCGGAGCGCCTCGAGGGCCGTGTCGCGAGCCCGCGCGTCGAGCGGATGCTCGAGGAGCACCTCGAGCCCGTCGCCGTCTAGCCCTGCTCCCAGACGCCGACGACGTTTCCCGCGGGATCGCGGAACGTCGCGACCCGCAGGTCGCCTTCCGGATACGGCGGCGTCGCGATCTCGCCGCCGTTGTCGACGATGCGCTCGAGCGTCCTGTCGAGGCTCTCGACGAAGACGTACGGCCGCAGGCCCCCCTCGCCGGCGACCGGCTGGTCGGCGACGAAATGCCCGATGACGTGTCCGGTGCCGTCCTCGAAGGCCGGATCTTCGCGATCGGTGCGCACGCTCCAGCCGAAGACGGCTGCGTAGAAGGCGGCCGACCGCTGCGGATCCGCGGCGGGGATGCGCAGGTACGAGATCCCGCCGGCGCGGAAGACCGACGACATTCAGCCTCCGCTCTCGAGCCGGCGGATCACGTCGAGGCCGAACTGCGCCGCCCGGGCCCCGTCGACGACGCGGTGGTCGAACGTGACCGAGACGTAGCCGATCGGCACGGTCGCGACCTGGCCGTCGCGGACGACGGGACGCTCGGCGATCCGGCCGATGCTCAGGATCGCGACCTCCGGGTGATTGACGATCGGCGTCTGGAAGAGCCCTCCCACCTTGCCGGCGCTCGAGACCGTGAACGTCGAGCCGCGTAGCTCCTCAGCCGTGAGCCGGCCGGCGCGGGCGGCCTCGGCGAGGCGCGCGAGCTCCCCGCCGAGCTCCTCGACCGGGCGCGAGTCGCAGCCGCGGACGACCGGCACGACCAGCCCGAGGTCGGTCTGGACGGCGACGCCGAGGTCGTAGCGGTCGAGATAGACGATCTCGTCGCCGTCGAGGCGCGCGTTCAGCTCCGGGTACTCGCGCAGCGAGAGCGCGCAGGCCTTGAGGACGGTCGGGACGAGGAGGTCGAGCGGGACACGGCCGAAGTCGCACTCCTCGACCCACGTGACCGCCGGCACCTCGCGGTGCGCGCGCGCCATGTGCTCGGCGATGAGGCGGCGCACGCCGCGGAGCGGCTCGCGACGTCCCTCGGCGGGCTCGCCGCCGTCGCCGCCGGCGGTGGCCGCACGGCGCACGTCGTCCTCGGTGATCCGCCCCTGCGGACCTGTCCCTTCGACCGCCGCGAGGTCGACGCCGAGCTCGTTCGCGATCCGCCGCACAAGCGGAGTCGCCCGCACCTTCGCCTCCGCGTGCGGCGCGGGCGGTTCCTCGGCGCGCGGCTGGTCGCCGTCCGGCTCGCCGCCGATGACGATCAGCACCGTGCCGACGGGGACGACCTTGCCCTCGTCCACGAGGATCCGGCTGACCGTCCCCGCCGCGGGCGACGGGATCTCGACCGTCGTCTTGTCGGTCTGGATCTCGACGAGCGGGTCGTCCTCCGCGACCTCCTGGCCCTCGGAGACGAGCCAGCGAGCGACCTCGCCTTCGGTCAGACCCTCACCGAGATCGGGGAGCTTCAGCTCGTACGCCACGGCCGGAGCCTAGCGTCGAGGAGGGCTACGGATCGCCGCCTCCGGGCTCATGCGCGCGGCAATCCGATCCACGCATCGGGCGGCGCGAGGAGGACGCGCAGCCCGATCCGCTCGCCGCCCTCGCCTCTGAACTCCCACAGCGAGACGGCCTGCCAGTCGTGCGGCACCTCCGGCGCGACCTCCGCAGGCACGTACCCGGCCTGGAGCGTGCGCTCCTCGTTCCAGATCCCGAGCGCGTTCGGGTCGTGCTCGTTGTCGGGCTCGGGGACGAGCGCGAGCCGCCGGCCGGGCGCGAAGGACTCGTCGCCCAGCGCCTCGCTCCGGTACGACGCGCCCGCCACCTTGATCACGCGGATGCGCTCGTCGCTCCAGCTCACCGGCTCCTCGGTGGCCGCGTCCCGCAGCCAGTAGCCCCTCTCGCCGCGCTCGAGCCAGAGCCGGACGCGCTCGCTCAGAACTCGAGCAGCCGCCGCGCCGCGTCCACGACGCGCTCGACCGACGGCATGTACGCGTCCTCGATCTGCCAGTACGGGTAGGGCACGTCGTAACCGGTCACCCGAAGGACAGGTCCCTGAAGGTCGAGGATCGCCTTCTCGGCGAGGATCGCGGCCAGCTCGGCCGCGTAGCCGCAGGTGCGCGGCGCCTCCTGGACGATCACGACCCGCCCCGTCTTCGCGGCCGACGCGAGGAGCGCCTCCTCGTCGAGCGGCTTCAGCGTCCGCACGTCGAGCACCTCGACGCTCGCGTCGAGCGCGTCGGCCGCGGCCTCGGCCACCGGCACCATCGCGCCGTAGGCGACGATCGTCAGGTCCTCGCCCTCGCGGACGAGCCGCGCGCGGCCGAGCGGCTCCACGTGCTCGCCGTCCGGCACCTCGCCCCGGAGCGTCCGGTAGTGGAGCTTCGGCTCGAAGACGACGACCGGGTCGGGGTCGCGGATCGCCGCCGCCAGGAGACCCTTCGCGTCGGCCGGCGTCGACGGGATCGCCACCTTCACCCCGGGCGTGTGGACGTAGTACGTCTCCGGCGAGTCGTCGTGGAGCTCGGGCGCCTTCACGCCACCGCCGTAGGGCATCCGCACGACGAGCGGGAACGCCATCTTCCCGCCGGTGCGCCAGCGGTAGCGGCCGACGTGCGTGATGAGCTGGTCGAGGCACGGGTACGAGAACGCGTCGTACTGCATCTCGCAAACGGGCCGGAAGCCCGCCATGCAGAGGCCGACCGCGGCGCCGAGGATCCCGGCCTCGGCGAGCGGCGTGTCGACGCAGCGGTCAGGCCCGAAGCGCTCGAGCAACCCGGCGGTCGCGCGGAAGACCCCGCCCGCCCGGCCGACGTCCTCGCCCATGACCAGAATGGACTCGTCCCGCTCGAGCTCGACGTGGAAGGCGTCGTTGATCGCCTCGACGATCGAGAGCTCAGCCATCCGCGCCTCCGAGGATCCGCCGCAGCTCCTCGAGGTCGGAGCCGAACGAGGCCGGGGGGTCGGCGTAGGCGTGCGCGAAGAGGAGCTCCGGGTCGGGCGGCGGCTCGGCCTCGGCCTGCGCGATCCCGCGCCGCATCAGCTCCTGCGCCTCGGCGCGCACCTCCTCGGCGTGGGCCGGATCCAGCACGCCGAGCCGCTCCAGGTACGCCTCGTAGCGGCCGACGCACTCGCGCTTCCGCTCCTCCTCGACCCGCTCCAGGTCGACGTAGGCACGCGGGTCGTCCGCAGTCGCGTGCGGTGCCGCGCGGTACGTGACCGCCTCGACGAAGGTCGGCCCCTCGCCCGTGCGCGCGCGCGTGATCGCCTCGCGCGTCGCCTCGTACACCGCGAGCACGTCCGTTCCGTCGACCCGCACGCCGGGCATGCCGTACCCGACGGCCTTGTCCGCAAGGGTCTCGGCCTTCGTCTGCGCCTCGAGCGGCGTCGAGATCGCCCACTGGTTGTTGTTGCAGAGCAGGACGAGCGGCGCCTCCATCACGGCGGCGAAGTTCGCGCCCTCGTGGAAGGCGCCCTCCGAGGTCGCGCCGTCACCGAAGAAGACGAGCGCGCACGCGCTCTCGCCGCGCAGCTTCATCCCCCACGCGAGCCCCGCCGCATGGGGAACGTGCGTGCCGATCGGGACGCAGATCGACGCGACGTTGTAGTCGGCCGGGCTCCACCACCCAGCCGGATGGCCGCGCCACCACGAGAGGACCGTCGAGGCCGGCATCCCGCGCAGGAGGCCGATCGCCGACTCGCGGTAGCTCGGGAAGATCCAGTCCTCGTCGTCGAGGGCGTGCACGGCCCCGGCCTGCATCGCCTCGTGGTTCCAGAAGATCGCGTACGTGCCGATCCGGCCCTGGCGGTGGTAGACGAGCGAGCGCTCGTCGTAGGTGCGGAGCAGGACGAGCGAACGGTGCAGCTCGAGGAGGTCGGACTCGTCGAGCCCTTCGACCTCGCGGTCGGGGACGCCTTCCCCGTCTCCGATCACGCGCCGCAGCTCGTGCTCGGCCGGAACGACCTGGGCCATCTCCGTCAGTGTATGCGGCGGCTTGCGCGGCAACCGGACATGGCCGTTCGTTCTCGCGGTGTGGATCGGGAGCCGGGCCTTCTTCTTCGCCGTCGGCGCGATCGGCCACGCGTACGTGGGCTTCGCCCAGCCGGGAGGGTCGCCGCGCGAGCCGCCGGGCTTCCTCGACTACTGGGCGCACTGGGACGGCGGCTGGTACGCCGCGATCGCCCGGCAGGGCTATTTCAACAAGGCCTCGACGTCGTTCTTCCCGCTCTACCCGCTGCTCGTCCGCTTCGCCGACTACCTCCCCGGCGGCACGGCCTTCTGGGGCGTGGTCGTCTCGACCGCCTGCCTGCTCGCGACCCTGTACTTCCTTTACGAGATCGCGGAGGGCCTCTTCGACACGGACGTCGCCCGCGCCTCGACGCTCGCCTTCGCCTTCTTCCCGGCCGCCTTCTTCTTCAACGCCGTCTACTCGGAGTCGGTCTTCCTGGCCGCGACGACCGGGACGATCTGGGCGCTCCGCGTCCGCCGGCACTTCCTGCTCGCCTGCCTCTTCGCGTACTTCGCCATGGCGGCGCGAAACGTCGGGATCTTCCTGCTCGTCCCGCTCCTCTATGAGCTCGTCTTCAAGCGCAGGGCGCGGATCTGGGAAGGAGCACTCGGCATCGCGGGAAGCCTCGGCGGCCTCGTCGCGTACATGCTCTACCTGGCCAAGGGCCTGAACGACCCGCTCTACTTCGCGGTCGCGCAGCGCGAGGTCTGGGGCCGCCGGCTCACCGACCCGATCCACACGCTGCATAAGGCCTGGACGACCGGCGTCTTCGGCGCGCGGTACGCCTTCCACCCGCACGCGATCTTCGGGAACGACGGCGTCGAACCGGCCTTCAAGGCGGCGGACACCTTCAACCTGATCCTCTTCGGGATCCTCGTCTTCCTCGTCGTCGTCGGCCTCTTCAAGCTGCCGCTCGACCTCTGGATCTACTCGGTGCTCGTCATCCTCGCGCCGATCCTGACGCCGAGCCCCTTGTGGGCGCTGACGAGCTTCAACCGCTACATGCTCGCGTGCTTCCCTCTCTTCCTCGTGCTCGGCTGGTTGCTCGCGGCGAGTCGCGTCCTCCTCGGCGCGTGGCTCGTCGCCAGCGCGAGCTTCGGCGTCTACCTGACGCTGCTCTTCGTCACGTGGAGGTGGGTGGCCTAGACGAGGACGTCCAGGGCGCCGCGCTCGCAGACCGCCTCGAGCCGGTCGACGTCGCCGAGGTCCTCGCCGTCGACGTGGAGCGGGAGGGGCCGGTCGCAGACGATCTCGACCCGGTCGAGGTCGTGGCCGTAGAGGACACCGCGCGCGTGCTCGAGGCCGCGGCCGCGGAGCAGGTGGCCGACGATGCGCGCGATCGAGCGGGGGCGGAGCCGGACCGGCGCGGCGACGTCGAGCCCGTCCTCGAGCCGCGCGAGCGGGGCGGCGTGCAGAGGCAGCGAGCCCGCGTACGTGTACGGGTCGGCGTTCGCGAGGACGGCGAACGCCGCTCGGCCGAGCCCGCGCACCTCTAGCGCGGGGTCGAGGCGGCCGCGCCGCTCGAGCAGCGTCTGGACGACGACGCGCGCGAAGGCGAGGTCGCCGGGACGGCGGCCGTCGCGACTTCGGCCGAGCGCGTCGACCCGGCGCACAACCTCCGCGTCGAGCCCGACGCCGCAGCTGAACCCGAATCGCCGTCCGTTCGCGCGCCCGACGGAGATGCGGCGGGTCCGGCCGACCGCGAGCGCCTCCCCGAGCTGGCGCGCGGCCGCGACCGGGTCGCGCGGCAGGCCGAGCACGCGCGGCAGGACGCTCGTCCCGCCTCCGGGCACGAACCCGAGCGGGACGTGTCCGTCGGCGCCGTTCAGCGCCTCGTTGAAGCCGCCGTCGCCGGAGAAGACGAAGATCGCGTCCGCATCCGTCACCGCCTCGACGAGCTCGACCGCGTGGCCCGGCCGCTCGGTGAAGAGCGTCTCCACGCTCGCGCCGCGCTCGAGCTCCGAGCGCACGGCTTCCACCCGCTCGTCCGTCACCTGGCTCGCGAACGGGTTGACGACGAGTACCGCCCGCCTCATCCTGGCGGAGTGTCGAGGATCGACCACGTCGCCGTCGAGTCACCCGACCCGGACGCGACCGCGGCGTTCTACGAGCGCGTGTTCGGCGCGCGGATCGTGAAGGCCGAGGGCCATCCGGTCATGGCCTACCTGGGCTCGACCGGGATCGCCGTGCACAAGCCCGGCGGGCCCGGTCCGCACACGGCCGTCCGGGTCTCGGCCGAGGAGCAAGCGCGCCTGAAAGCGACCCTCGACGACCTCGACGTCGAGTGGAAGGAGCGCGACCACGGCATCGCCGTCGGCCTGTTCTTCCGCGACCCCGACGGCCGCCAGGTCGAGGCGATCACCTACCGCTCGGGCGACGACCCGCGCCGGCCTAGCGAATAGTGACGCCGCCCGAGAGCAGGCGGCCGCTGCGCCGGTAGCGACCGCAGGCGATCGACACTGAGTCGCGGCGCCGGCCTGCGCCCCCGTCCGCAAACGTCGCCACGCACGATCCGCCGCCCCCGCTGGCCCAGATCCGCGCCTTGTGCCGGGTCAGCATGCGCACGCGCGTGATGCGCTGCGACCGGAACGCGACGTGCGCGCGCGGGTCGGCGAAGACGATTCGGCCGGTCTTCGCCTGGAAGACGTTCACGCTGAAGGTCGCGCGGCCCGCGCCCGCGCCGCGGATCGAGCCCGAGCCGACGACGTGGCGTCCGTTGCTCGTCGTCCGGCCGATCCGCTCCTCGAGCCGGTAGTCGAAGGGCGCCGTCGAGTCGACGTCCGCGCCGAGCACGCTGCCCTCGGGCGCGAAGGTCAGGCCGACCACGTTGTAGAGCAGGTCGCCATTCAGCGGGAAGCCCTTGCCGAAGCCGCCCTCGAGGGCCACGTCCACGGTGATCGTGTCGCCGTCGATGCTCCCGATCGCGGGCACGGTGGCCGGGAAGGTGACGTCGCCGCAGCTCGGCTCGCCGCAGACCGTCGTGCCGCCGAAGAACGCCGGCGGCTTCCCCGGCTCCACGCGCGCGCCGAGGTAGAGCGCGCGGTAGGCGGCCGAGCCGCTCACGCCGGTCGAGAGCACCTGGAAGCGCGTGAGCCAGAGCCCGCTCGCGTCGGGCGGCGGCGTGGCTCCGATGGTCATCAGGACGCGAACGCGCGTCGGCTCGTCCTGCACCAGCTCGACGCGGCGGAGGTCGAGCTGCGGCGGCGAGGCGTCGCCCTCTGGGTCGCTCACCGGGTTCGCGTCCCCCGGCTCGACGATCGAGCTTCCGAGCGGCGTCGGCCCGGCGAGCTGCCGCGTGACGAAGACGTGCGCCGCGTGGTGCTGGCTCGTCGTGTCGTCGTAGGCGAGGACGAGGCCGCCGTCGGGGCCGATCGCGGCGGCGAGATAGCTGCCGAGGCTCCGGTCGATGACCCGCCCGAAGTGGATCGGCTTCGCGGTGAAGCGCTGCTGGACGATCGACTGGCCGGGCGAGGCCGCGCCCTTGACGAGGGCCACGTAGCCGTACCAGCGGAACGCGGTCGCCTGGACGGGGTGCGCGGCGAAGGCCGGCATCCCGCCTCCGCCGCGGCCGGAGTCGGCGCCGAGCCAGGCGATCGCGAGCACGCCGGGCGCGCCCCCCACCGCGACCGGCAGCGCCGTCGACCGCGACTCGTTCCCATTCACGCGCACAGGGGCGCGCCAGCTCGCGCCCGCGTCGGGCGAGGCGGCGTAGTAGACGTTGTGGTCGTTCTGGTCGACCCAGACGGCGTAGACCGTTCCGGCCGCGTCCACGGTGACCGCCGGCAGGATGGCCGCGACCGAGCCCCGCGCCGGCGACAGGGGTGTCACGAAGGTGCGGAAGATGAGCCCTACGCGCTGTCCGAGCGGGACGTGGCCCTCGATCGCGCCGACCCGCGCGCCCGCGGCGCACGGCAGGTAGAGGTTGCGCTGGACGCGGTCGAACACGAGCGCCCCGCAGGCGCCGGTGCCAATCGCCCCGCCGCCGGCCGCGTTCGCGAAGGAGAGCGTGCCCCCCGCCGCGGAGTAGAGGTACGCGCCGCGGTTGTAGTGCACGACGAGGAAGACCGTGTCGTCGGCGGGCGAGGGCGTCGAGCCCCGGTCGACCGCGAGCGACGGTCGTCCGTCGAGCGTGCCGGCGACGAGGAAGCGCGTGCTCGTCCACGTGGCGCCGCCGTCCGCGGAGAGCGCAAGGCCGATCCCCGAGCCGGAGTCCTCGGCGGCCGCGTAGACCGTCCCGCCGTCGCCGACCGCGATCGTCGTGTCGCCCTGCGGCCCCACGCCGGTCGGGGCGGCCGCGCGGAAGCTCCGCCCGTCGTCGCTCGAGCGGCGGACGAACACCGTCTGCCCGATCGTCGAGGAGGAGAGCCAGATCGTCCCGTCGTCGCCGAGCGCGAGGTTCGGCTGCACGGAGGTCCCGGCCGGGTCGACCGGCGCGGCCGGCCCGAAGACGAGGCCGCCCGTCGGCCGGAACGGCGGCGAGGCGGCTTCCGCGCCTCCGGCGACCGCGACGACGACTGCGGCCAGGAAGGCGGCGGCGCGAAGCGACCCCACCGCCCAACGCTACCGCGTGGCGTACCCCCGTATGCCCTCGAGCAGCAGGTTGTAGAAGCGGTCGGCGAGCTCGTCCGTGTCGGTGTCGGGATGAAGCCACGTGTACGCCCAGTTCGCCGCCGAGAGCGCGAGCAACGCCGCCGTCGCGTCGTCCAGGTCGGCGCGGAGCCCGCCGAGCTCGCGGCCCTCGCGGAAGAGTGTCCGGAAGCGCTCCTCGTAGCGGCGTCGCTCGCCGACGATCTCGTCGTGCCGCTCGCCCTCGAGGTAGCGCCACTCGCGGACGAAGACCGTCGCCACGTCGAGCTGGTCGGCGACGACGCGCAGGTGCGCACGCAGCGCGAGCCGGATCTTCTCCCCCGGAGGCAGGTCCTCCGGGATCGCGTCCAGGGCGCCGTGGAACGCCTCCGCCCCCTCGCGCATCGCCTGGTAGAGCAGGTCCTGCTTCGACTCGGTGTGCGCGTAGAGCGAGCCCTTCTGGACGCCCATCGCCTCGGCGAGGTCGCCCATAGACGTGCCGTGGTAGCCCTTCTCGGCGAAGAGCCGAGCCGCCTGCCGGGTTAGCTCCGCGCGTCTCGTGGCCATACTTGGAGTACCCTAACGATCGTTCGGCAGGGAGGGTCATGTGACGGAGCAGGAATTCCTCGAGTACGTGCAGGGCGGCGGCCAGGTCGAGACTGGCGACTGGATGCCGGACGCCTACCGCGCCAAGCTGATCAAGTTCATCGAGATGCACGGCAACTCGGAGCTCATGGGCGTCCTGCCCGAGCGCGAGTGGATCCTGCGCGCGCCGACGCTGCAACGAAAGCTCGCGCTGACGGCGAAGGTGCAGGACGAGGTCGGCCACGCGCAGCTCATCTACCGCGTCGTCGAGGACCTCGGGAAGCCGCGCGAGGCCTGCCTCGACGACCTCGTCGCGGGCCGCGCGAAGTTCCACAACGTCTTCCACTACCCGACGAAGACCTGGGGGGACGTGGGCGTGATCGCCTGGCTCGTCGACGCGGCGGCGATCATCTCGCAGAAGGCTCTGCTGAAGTGCTCGTACGCGCCGTACGCGCGGATCATGAAGAAGATCTGCTGGGAGGAGTCGTTCCACATCCTGCACGGCCGCGACGTCGTGCTGACGCTCATGAACGGCACCGACGAGCAGCGCGAGCTGGTGCAGGAGGCGCTCACGCGCTGGTGGGGCCCGCTGATGCAGTTCCACGGGAACCCGATCCCGCGCGAGGAGGATCCGATGTTCGTCTGGCGGATCAAGAGCCAGGGCAACGAGGAGGCGCGGCAGCAGTTCCTCGACGGCTACGTGCCGCAGATCTGGGAGCTCGGGTTGGAGGTACCGGACCCGAAGCTGCGGAAGCGCGAGGACGGCGTCTGGGAGTACACCGAGCCCGACTGGGACGAGCTGCGCCACGTCGTCACCGGCCACGGCCCGCGCACCGCCGATCGCCTCGACCTGCGCCGCGAGGCGCGCGAGCACTCCGCCTGGGTGCGGCAGGTGGTGCTCGCGGAGGCCGCGTGATCTACGAAGTTTTTCGTCAGGAGCGGAAGGGCCAGGCGTTCCAGCACGCGGGCTCGATCGGCGCGCCGAACCAGGAGTTCGCGGAGGTGTACGCGCGCGAGCAGTACGGGCGCCGGCAGGAGTCGACCGCGCTCTGGCTCGTCCCGCGCGACGCGATCGACGAGCTGGACGACTTCGTGGACGAGCTCGGCCGCACCTACCACCGCGTCGACGGGTACTCGCTGAAGGCGAAGCTGAAGGAAGCGCGTGAACGAGCTGCTGCTCGAGCTGGCTGACGACGAGTTCGTCATCGGCTGGCGCGACTCGGAGTGGACGGGGATCGCGCCGGTCCTCGAGGAGGACGTGGCCTTCTCGTCGATCGCGCAGAACGAGATCGGTCACGCGCGCGCGCTGTACGAGCTCGTCGCGCGCGATCTCGGGACGACCGCGGACGAGCTCGCCTTCGACCGGCCGCCCGAGGAGTACCGCTGCTCGGCGCTCGTCGCGCTGCGCCTCGTGCCGGATTGGGCGCGGACGATCGCGCGTCGCTACCTCTACGAGCAGGCGGACGAGCGGCGCCTCGCGAAGCTCAAGGCATCGGACGATCCGGAGGTCGCCGGCGTCGCGGAGAAGATCGACCGCGAGGAGGCCTACCACCGGATGCACGCGCAGATGTGGTTCGACCGGCTGCGGGACGAGCCGCGCTTCGTCGAGGCGCTCGAGGAGCTGCGGCCGCTCGTCGACCAGCGGCCGGCCGAGCTCGGGGAGCTTTGGGAGGAGATGACGTCGGTACGCCGATCGGTGGCGGGCGCGACGTGGTGACCGCAGCCGACGTCTGGGAGGCGCTCGCCGAGATCCCGGACCCGGAGATCCCGGTCGTGTCGCTCGTCGACCTCGGCGTCGTACGCGAGGTGGCCGTCGAGGACGGCCGCGCCCGCGTCGACTTCACGCCGACGTTCCTCGGCTGCCCGGCGCTCGAGGTGATGCGCGACGCGATGGCCGAGCGCCTGCGCGCGCTCGGCGTCGAGCCGGAGATCCGCGTGCGCAGCGACGAGGGCTGGTCGACCGACCGGATCACCCCGGAGGGCCGTGAGAAGCTCCGCGCCGCCGGCCTCTCCCCGCCGGCGCCGCGCGCCGCCGGCGCGCCGACGCTCGTGGAGCTCCAAACGTCCGTCTTCCGCTGCCCGTACTGCGGCTCGACCGACACGAAGCTGGAGAACGTGTTCGGCCCGACGCCTTGCCGGTCGCTCCGCTACTGCGCGAGCTGCCGCCAGCCATTCGAGCAGTTCAAGACGCTCTAAAGTTTCCGTTTCAGCCTTAAATTTGAAACTTTGGTTAGGATGGTCGCGTGACCGCGACCGAGCGGAAGACGTGGCTGTTCCAGCAGATCGTCCGCCTCCGCCGGGCCGAGCGCGAATCTCCTGGGAACCGTGACGTCGTGGCCGTGCGCGCCGAGCTGGAGCAGGAGCTCGGGGGCACGGTGTCGGCGTCGCTCGCGGCCTCGCTGCTCGGCGTCAGCCACACGGCGCTTCGCCGGTGGATCACCCGGGGCGACGTTCCGGTCGTGCCGACCCCCCGGGGACGGCGAGAGGTTCCGGTGCACGCGCTCGTCGACCTGTACGAAGCGGTGCGCGAGGAGCGCGAGTCGGGGCGTCGCCGCCGCCACACCCTCGAGCCGTCGCTGACCGCGGCACGTGAGCGCGCCGCTGCGCTCCGGCCACGCGATCTGGTCGATCCGGAGACGACCGAGCTGGAGCCTCATCGGGTCGCGCTGCTGCGCAACCTCGCGTACCACCGAGCGCTCGCCCGTCGGCTGCGTCGTTCGACCGTCGACGACGCGAGACGGACGCTGTGGGAGTGGCGGCACAAAGGGACGATCGACCCGCGATACGCCGACGAATGGGAGTCGATTCTCGAGCGGCCGCTTCCCGAGATCAGGCGCGTGCTGGTAGCGGATGACCCGCACGCCGACGACCTGCGCCAGAACTCGCCCTTTGCGGGTCTGCTGACGGAGCCTGAGCGACGCCGCATCCTGGAAGAGATCCGCTGAGGCGGCGTGCGGCGCGACGAGCTCGAGCACGTGATCGCCGCCGCGGCCGACGTCACCGGCGAGGCGGAGCTCGTCGTGGTCGGCAGCCAGGCGATCCTCGGGCCGTTTCCGGACGCGCCGCAGAGCATGCTGCGCTCGATGGAGGCCGATCTCTATCCACGTCGTGCCCCGGAGAAGGCCGACGACATCGACGGCAGCCTCGGTGACGGCTCGCGGTTCCACCGGACCTTCGGCTACTACGCCCACGGCGTGGGCCCGGAGACCGCGAAGGCTCCGGCAGGCTGGGAGATGCGGCTGATCGCCGTCGAGATCGCGGCCCGTGTCTCGTCCCGGCAGCGGGTCGTCGCGCTGTGCCTGGAGCCGCACGACCTGGTGCTCGCGAAGTGCGTCGCAGGCCGCGAGCGGGATTGGGAGTTCGCGCGCGAAGCGCTCGCCCATCGGCTTGTCGACACGCAGGTGCTCCTCGGCCGGATCGACGATCTGCCGGTCGAGGACGAGCACCGTCGCGACGTTCGAGCGCGTCTCGAAGCGCTGGCCGCCCTAACCTAGGCTGATGCGCCGATTCGCTCTGGCATTCGCCGTCGCCGCCCTCGTCGCCGGCTGCGGAGGGAGCGGCCGCCTGTCGAAGGCGGACTACGTGAAGCAGGCCGACGCGATCTGCACCAAGTACAACGCGAAGCTCAAGGCGCTCGCGCGGCCGACCAGCATCGGCGACCTCGCGGCCTACGTCGACAAGGCGCTCCCGCTGGCTCGCAAGGGCGACGACGAGCTCCGTGCGCTCAAGCCGCCGAAGGACGAGGAGCAGCAGGCGAAGGAGTGGCTCGACCAGAACGACTCCGTCGTCGGCTCGATGGAGCGGCTCCGCGACGCGGCGAAGAAGAGCGACCGCGCCGGAATCGGGATCGCGCTCGACCAGGCCAACTCGGCGAACCAGAAGGCGAACGGCCTCGCGCGGAGCCTCGGCCTACGCGTCTGCGCGGAGGGCTAGGACCGACCCAGCGCGCGCTCTTGTCATTGGTAAGATGCCGCGCCCAGTGATGCGCGCCGTACGCTTGCACGACGACGGGCTCGCCGTCGAAGAGCTCGATGTCCCCCAGCCTGGAGCCGGCGAGGCGCTGGTGCGCGTCCACGCGGCGGGGATCACCCGCGACGAGCTGACCTGGCCGGTCGGGCGGCTGCCGGCGATTCCTTCCTACGAGCTGTCGGGCGTCGTCGCCAGCGTCGGGGCCGACGTGGCCGACGTGAACGAGGGCGACGAGGTCTTCGCCCTGACGCCGTTCGACCGCGACGGCGTCGCCGCCGAGTACGCGGTCGTTCCCGCGGCCGTGCTCGCGCCGAAGCCGCGCACGCTGACGCACGTCGAGAGCGCAGCGCTCACGATGACCGGCCTCAGCGCCTGGCAAGGCCTGTTCGACCACGGCGGGCTGCGTGACGGCGAGCACGTCCGGGTGCTCGGAGCGAACGGCGGCGTCGGTCACCTCGCCGTGCAGCTAGCCGGCGACTCGCTTGCCGAAGGAGACGGGCCGTCCGACCTCGTCTTCGACACCGCCGGCGGCGACGCGCTGAAGGCGGCGGTCGGCTCTGCGTCGCGGGTCGTCTCGATCGCCGAGGAGGCGGACGGCGTCACCTACTTCGTGGTCGAGCCGAACCGGGATCAGCTGGTCGAGCTGGCGCGGCGCGCGGACGCCGGTGAGCTGAAGCCGGAGATCGACTCGACCTTCCCGCTCGACGACGCGAGCTCGGCCTTCGCCCGCCTGAGCGAGCGCGGCAAGCGCGGCAAAGTAGTGCTGGCCGTCAGCTGACGCGCGCTCCGACGAGCGCGCCCGCGGCCACCTCGAGCTGGTCGGGCTCGTGGAGCGAAGAGATCGCGAAGCGGATCAAGCCGGTGCCCTTCGCCACCGTCGGGAAGAAGGCCGGTAGCACCAGAACCCCTGCCGACCGCAGCCTCCGGGCCGCCGCGAACGCCTCCTCCTCTGTCTCGTAGAGCGCGCCTCTGACCGGCGAGTGCAGGCCGGCGTTCACGAGCGAACGGTCGGTGAGCGCGTCGAACCGCTCGGTGTTCCGCCACAGCCGTTCCTGGAGCGTCGCGACCTCACCGTCGACGTGGAGCCGCGCCGCGGCGACATCCGCCGCGAGCATCGGAAGCATGATCGAGTGGCCGAATACGAGCGGGTTCGCGAACTTGCGCAGCGCCTGAACGTCCGCCTGAGCCGGGACGACGGCGAAGCCGCCGGCGCCGCCGAACGCCTTGGACAGCGAGCCTGCGAGGACGAGGTTCGGAGCCAGGTGACCGAACTGCTCGAACGCATAGCCCGCGCCTTGGGCGCCGTCGAGCGAGATGCCGTGCGCGTCGTCGACGTAGAGGTGACCCCCGTACGGCTCGACAAGCCGGTACAGCGAGACCACGTCGATCAGCCCGCCCATCGAGCCGACGCCGTCCACGAGCACGATCGGCGTGCGATCGGCAGCCGCGGCGTCCCGGAGGAGCCTCGGCAGCGACTCCTCGTCCGCGAGGTCGAACCGGTTCACGGGCCCGAGCTGCTCGAAGATCCCGCGCAGCACCTGCATCGAGGCGTGAGCGGTCTTCTCCACCGCGAACGCGGCGCCCCCCGGGGCGATGGGGTAGCTCGGAAGCGCGCCCGAGGCGAGCAGCGGCAGCAGGCCGAGGTGGACGTTCCCGACGGACGTGAACGCAACGACGTGGCTGCCGCGGTAGATCTCGGCGAGCAAGGCCTCGAGCTCGGCGAGGTACGGCGGCCGCATCCGGTTCCGGGAGGACGAGAAGTGGGCGCCGAAGCGCCGCAGCGCGTCCATCGCCGCGCCGATCAAGGCCGGATGCTCCTCCAGGCCGAGGTACGAGCACGACACGAACTCGATCGCGTCCGTGCCGTCCTCGAGGCGGACGAGCTTCCCCTCCCGCGACGTGAACACGTGGCCGGTGAGGCCTTCGTCGAAGGCGCGGTCGAGCGCATCGGACGTCTTGCTGACCCGCGACTGCACCCAGTTCGCGTGCGCCGGCGGGGCCGTCGCGTTCGCGAAGAGACGGGCGCAGGTCTCGGCGTACGCCTCCCGACGCGGGCCGAGCGCCGCACCCGCTTGCCGGAACACGTCGTCGAATCCGGGGGACGCGCCGTCGCCGATTGCGTCCGACAGGCGGTCCAGGCCGCGGGCGAGGGCGGCGCGGGCGGCGGAGGCGTGTCCGTTTTGTGCCTGGATGTCCCAGTAGACCTCGGGGCTCCCGGAGGTGATGCGGCCGAGCAACGCGAGCAGCAGCGTGTGCGGCGGCGGGGCGATGCCGGCGAGCTCGTCGATGTCGACGTCGAGCTCGGAGAGCGCGAGGCCGAACGCGAGGACGCACGCATGCGTGAGCGCCTGAGTGGCTGCCGACAGGCGGTCGTGCCGCTCGGCGTCGAGCGAGACGACACGGCCGCCCCAGGAGGAGATGAGCCGGAGCAGCTCCCGTGCGCGCGGCCCGTCGTGGATGACGACCGCGGCCACGGGCCGGCCCGCGATCCCGAGCGAGGGCGCGAACATCGGGTTCAGGCTGACGGCGTCCCCGCGACTGGCGGCCCGGACCGCCGGTGCAAGCCGCGACTTGGCCGTCACCGTGTCGGCAAGCAGCGCCTCCTCGGGAATCGCGTCCGCGGCCTGCGCGATCGCCCGCATGGCGACCGCCTCCGGCACCGCGAGCATGACCATGTGGGCATCCCGGAGCTCCTCGAGGACCTGCGGACTGGGCTCCGTGATGTCGCCTTGCACGACCCGCACCCGGCCGTCCCCGTTCGAGGTGGCAGGAGGCGCGACGTCGACGACGACCACCTCGGCGCCGGCGTCCGCGAAGAGCGTCGCGAACATCCGGCCGACGGAGCCGGCGCCGCCCGCGATCACGCATCGCCGTAGCGTCTCGACGGTCACGTCGGCAGCAACTCCCGGGAGTCCTGCGGCGAGATCGACGTCGCCAGCGACTTCCCGTCTGACTCGGCGAGGTACTGCTCGAGCGAGCGGTACTTGTGCCGCAGCCGGCTCTTCAGCACCTTCCCGGTGAACCCGACCGGTAGATCGTCGTCCGTCGCCACGACCTCGAGCAACGCGAGCTCCGGATGGCCCGTCGAGCGGAGCGCGGCGTTGGCCGCTCGGAGGATCTCGTCGGGATCGCCGGCCTCCCCGCTCGTGGTGATCACCGCGACCGGCACCGTGCGACCGTGGTGCTTGCCCGCCACCACGGCGCAGTCGAGGATGTCCAGCACCTCGGCCAGCAGCACTTCCTCCATCAGCACCGAGTAGCCGATGCCCGAGTCCGTCTCGATCATGTCGACGACCCGGTCGACGTGGAAGTACGTGCCGTTCTCGTCCTGGTAGCCGACGTCGCCGGAGAGCCAGTACCCGCCCAGCTGGCTCCGGTACGTCAGGTCCGGGTCGCCCCAGTAGCCCAGCGTCACGGTCGGGGTCTTGACGCCGATGAGCCCGAACTCTCCGGTCGCCGCCTTCGTGCCGTCCTCCCGCAGCACCGCGAACTCGGCGAGCGAGTCGGGCGTTCCCATGCGACGGTCGGAGCGCTCGGTCGAGAGGCTTCGGCGCTGGACCATGAGCCCCCAGCCGAGCTCGGACGAGCCGAACCGGTCGTAGAAGGTCGCCTCCGGGAGGCCCTTGCTCCGCCGGCGGAGGATCTCCTTCATGTGCGCTTCGTGGACGGCGTCGGCGAGCGAGATCCAGCCTTCGACCGAGTCGAGCGCACCCTCCGGAACGTCGAGCGCCGCGAGGTCGGAGTACGCGTGCGCGAACGCCAGCACCATCGTCGGCCGGTAGCGGACGATCGCCGAGACGAGCTCGGGGCCCGTCGGGTCGTAGAGCGGGACGATCGGAGTCGCCGCGACCACGGCGTACAGGGCGTAGACGATCGCGCCGACGTGCGACTGCGGCTGGGCGGCCATCATCAGCGAGCCGGGCCGCTCGGTGAAGTTCACGAGCCGCCAGCGCGGGCCCGCCGCGAGGGACGCGTGCGAGTGGATGATCGGCTTGGGCAGGCCCGTGGTGCCGGAGGAGTAGAGGATCACGACCGGGTCGTCGTCGACGTGCTTGAACCGGGCCTCCTCGGGGAGCGCGGCGCTCGGCGGCGCCGGCAGCTCCTCGACGAGTTGGATCCAGCGGAGGTCGTCGAGCATCCCGACGTCGCCGTCGATGCGGTCGAGCCGAGCGCGGTCGATGTAGAGGCCGATCGGACCGGTCTGGCGGGCCAGCGCGAGCGCCGTCTCCTTCGTCACGTTGCTGTTCAGCAGCACCGCGATCGCGCCGATCCGCGCCAGCGCGTGGACGTGGATCGAGTACGCGAAGCTGTCCTGGAAGAAGACCGCGACCCGATCCCGCGGCCTGACGCCCTGCTCGAGGTACCACACCGCCCAGCTCTGCACGAGACGGTCGATGTCGACCAGGCTGAACTCGGTCTGCTCCTCGCCGTCCGAGTTGATCAACGGCCGGCCCGACTCGAGGAACGGGGCGTCCGGATGCGGGTTGACCTCGATCGCCCTGCGGAGCAGGTTGCCCACGCCGAGGCTCGAATCGTCGGCGAGCTGTGCGCGCAGATCGCGCGACAGGAGCGCCTTGGCTGATATCGACATCAGACCTACCTTTCTCGTGAGGGAAGACACGCGAACGCCTGGGCGCAGGCCTGGAGGTGGCGTTCGAGATCCGGCCCGAGGAACCGGCGGAGGTCCGCCATCGCCTCGGCAAACTCCTCCTGCCCGCCCTCGACCACCTCGGCCAGCCGGCGGAGACCGACGGCGAGCGCCTCCCGGGCCTCCGGCGCGAACGGGTTGCCGGCCTGCACGTCCCAGTAGACCTCGGGCGTGCCCGCGCAGATCCTGGCCAGCAGGCCCAGCATCAGCGCGTGCGGCGGGGGCGCGATCACCCGGAGCTCCTCGGCGCCGACGCCGAGCTCCGTCAGCGCGAAGCCGAAGGCGAGCACCGCGGCGTGGGTCAGGACCTGCATCGCAGAGGCCAGGCGGTCGTGCGTCTCGGGGGACACGTGCACGACCCGGCCTCCGCGCCCCGAGATCAGCGCCAGCAGGGACTCGACGCCCGGCCCGTCGTGGACGACGACGGCGGCGACGGGGCGGCCCTCGATGCCGAGCGAGGGCGCGAACATCGGATTGAGACCGACGAACGAGATGCCGGGGATCGGCGCGGCCGCCCGCGCGATCGCGCTCTTCACCGTCAGCGTCTCCGCCACGACGGATCCGGGCTGCACCGCCTCGGCAACGCCGGGGAAGGCCGCAAGCGCCACCTGCTCGGGTACCGCGAGGACGACGACGTCGGCCGCTCCGAGCTCGGTCGCGAGGCCGTCGGCGACCTGTGTGATGTCCGCCCGCTTGAAACGGACCCCGTCCGGGATCGGCCGGTCGTGACCGTCCAGGTCGACCACGCAGACGTCGGCGCCGGCGTCGCGGAGCAGCTCCACGAACATCGACCCGACCGCGCCGGAGCCGCCCGCGACCACACACCGCTTGCCGGTCACCACGGCCCTCCGACGGTGAGCGCGGTCGGCAGCCGCTTCTCCGCCTCGAGCAGCGCACTGACCATCGCGCGCGACTTCACGACCGTCTCCTCGTACTCGTCCTCGGGATCCGAGAGCGCGACGATGGCGCCGCCGACGCCGAAGCTGACCTGGTCGTCAGAGGCGACGAGCGTCCGGATGATGATGTTCAGGTCGATCGCGCCGGCGAGGGAGAACCAGCCCAGCGAGCCGGAGTACACACCGCGCGGCCCGTCCTCCAGCCGGTCGATGATCTCCATCGTCCGGATCTTGGGAGCGCCCGTCATCGACCCGCCCGGGAATGCGGCCTGCACGCAGGAGACCGCCGAGTGCCGGTCCCGGAGCCGGCCGCGGATCGTGGACACGAGCTGGTGCACCGGGGCGTAGGTCTCGACCTCGCACAGCTTCGGCACGTGCACGGAGCCGACCTCGCAGACGCGGCTCAGGTCGTTCCGGATCAGGTCGACGATCATCAGCAGCTCGGCGTTGTCCTTCTCGTTGCCGAGCAGGTCGTCGTGCAGCGCGCGGTCCTCCTCGGGCGTGGCGCCGCGCGGCCTCGTGCCCTTGATCGGCTTCGACTCCACGGTGCCGTCGACGCCGACGGTGAGGAACCGCTCCGGCGAGGCGCTCAGCACCGTGACGTCGGGAAAGTCGAGCAGCGCGCCGTACGGCACCGGGCTGAGCCGCCGCAGGTGCGCATACGTCTTCAGCGGGTCGATCCGGACGTCGGCGGTGACGGCGTTCGTCAGGCAGATCTCGTACGACTCGCCGTCCGTGATCTCGCGCAGGCACTCCTCGATCCGGGCGAGATAGCCGCTCCTGCTGTGCCTCGGAATCGCGGCGTCGCTGACCGCGGGGTCGGTCATGCCGACGAGCTTCCGACCGCCGTCCGGGTTCCGCGACGGCTCCCCGCTCGGGAGGTCGGCGAGCCGCTCGGCCGTCTCGGCCAGCCAAGAACGGGCCCGGTCCGCGGTCTCGGGCGTGGCGAGCGCCAGCAGGTAGCTCGTGCGCTCGACGTGGTCGATCGCGAGCATCCGGTCGGCGAAGACGAGAGCGGCGTCGGGCGTCGCGGCATGGTGGACCGCCGCGCCGCCGGTCTCCGCCTTCAGCTCGTAGCCGAGGTAGCCGACGTAGCCGAGGTTGAGCTCGAACGGCAGACTCTCGGGGACCGCGACCGCGCGCTTGCTCAGCTGCTCCTCGAGGTAGTCGAAGAACCGCTGCTCGATCCGCTCGAGCCCGCGCCGCGTTGACACCGTGACGGCTCCGTCCGAAACCCGGTACGTGAGGTACTCCGCCAGCGGCCCCGAGGCGTCGCCCATGAACGAGAAGCGCGAGAGCCCCTCGGTGACGAGGCTCGAGTCGAGCCAGAAGCTCGGCCCGCTCCCGGCGAAGAGCTCGCGGTAAGCGCTCTCCGCGTCGGGCATCCCGGGCACGGTGGTGACGTGCACCTGGTACGGGGCCGCCGGCTCCACGGCGCCCCGGCGGCCATGCTTCGTCGCCAGGTCGCGGAAGTTGCTCAGGAGCTCGCGGCCGTACTCGGTGCTGATCGACTCCGGATGGAACTGCACGCCCCAGATCGGCGCCTCGCGATGGCGGACGCCCATCACGACGCCGTCCTCCGTCCAGGCGATCGCCTCGAGGACGTCGGGGAGCTCCGTCGCCGCCAGCGAGTGGTAGCGCACGACCGAGAACGGGTTCGGCAAGCCGGCGAAGACGTCGGCCCCCGTGTGGTGCACCTTCGAGATCCGCCCGTGCATCGGCTGCGGCGCGTGCTCGACCGCGCCGCCGACGAGGTGGCAGATGCCCTGGTGCCCGAGGCAGACGCCGAGGACCGGCAGCCCGCTGTCGACGATCGCGCGCGCGCTGACGCCGAAGTCGCGCGGTCGCTCAGGCCTCCCCGGCCCGGGCGAGATCACCACGCTGTCGAACTCCTCGATCGGAACGTCGGACCACCTGACGTCGTTTCGCACCACGACGGGCGGCTCGCCGTTCACCTTGGCGATCAGGTCGTAGAGGTTGTACGTGAACGAGTCGTAGTTGTCGACGAGAATCGTCCGCATCAGCCGCTTCCTTCTCGCATCACGAGCTCCTCGACGCGGCACGTCTCCTCGATGATGAGGTCGTACAGACCGCGCAGGAAGTCCTGGCTGATTCCGTGCTCCTGGCCGTACTGCGCGGCGCGATCCTGAGCGACGCCGATTCGATGCGGCTGCATCATCGGAACGCCATGGGCCTTCTTCACCTGCGCGATCTGCACGCAGCATTCGATGCGCCGCCTCAGCTGGTCGAGCAGCGACTCGTCGATCGCACCGAGCCTCGCTCGCAGCTCTTCAAGCGCTTCGACGGTGGCGACGGTCACAGCTCGGCGCCGGTCTCGTACAGCACGGGCACTTTCCCCCGCGCATTCGTCGCGAATTCCCGGGGATCGACGCGTTCGACGGTGAACGAGGTACACCGACGGTTCGTCATGACTTTCAGCAGCTGATATTTCTCGCGCACGGCGTCGACGACGCGCTCGGGAGTGATCCCGTCCGCGACCCGTTGCGAGAGCAAGAGCCGCAGCCGGTACGTCGAGACGTCCCAGAGCACCTGCAGCTGGCAGTCGGCCGGATCGGTGATGCCGAGCCCGGCTAGGCCGCTCATGAGCTGGTCGCTCGAGATGACCCAGACGTCGACGTTGAGGGATTGGGCCGTCCTGCCCTCGAGCGTCAGGAGCCTCGCCGCGCTTCCGCACGCGCAGGCTTCCGCGCCGAGGTAGCCGCGGTCGCCGATGCGGTAGCGGAACAGGATCATCCCGGCGTCGGCAAGCGTCGTGACGATCACCTCGCCGGTGGTGCCGGGAGCGACGCGTTCGCCCGATTCCTCGTCGACGACCTCGACGACCACGCCGTCCTCGTGCACGTGGTGCGTGTTGTCGTCGACGTGCCGGCACTGGTAGCCGATCGGGCCGGTCTCGTTCGTCGAGTAGGAGAGCGAGCGGACGTCGAGAGCCGGCGCGGCCTCGAGGATCGCGTTCCGCCTCGCACGGCCGATCGCCTCGCCCAGGTACATGTAGGTGTGCAGCGAGCCGAGCTTCTCGGCGGGCGTGCTCGTGATCAGCTCGGTGCCGTAGGCAGGAGCCGCGACCAGGACGTCGATGTCGTGCTCGGAGATCAGGTCGGCCACGTCCGCAGGCGCGGTGGTGGAGCCAAGCGGGAAGTTCAGTGCGCGCAGGTATCGGGACAGGCCGTAGACGAACAGAAACGCGCCGTTCAGCTCCCCGGGAGTCATGCAGTTCGCGATGCGACGGGCCGGTGCGACGAGCGAGGCGCGCGCTCCGCGGGCTCCGAGGTAGTTCACCTGCCATCCGCTCTGCCAGGAGTGGAACGTCATCTTCGTCTTTCCGGCGGTGCCGCTCGAGCGCACGACGAGGCCGCCGCTGCCGTCGTCGACCAGAAACTCGTCCGAGTGCGGCGGGCACTTCTCGGCCAGCTCGGCCGGCGTGAGCAGCGGCAACGACGCCAGACCGTCGGGATCGTCGATCTCGGCCAGCTCGGGCCACCGCCCGAGGACGGCCGGTTGACGCCGCGCGGCCTCGACGGTTGCAGCGAAATTGGCGCGCTGAAGCGAGTCGATCTCCTCGCGACCGAGCGAGTCGAGGTCTTCCGCGAGGCGAAGCTTGCTCGCCTTGTCGAACCAGTACGAGACGGTACGCACAGCCAGATGGGTTACAGGTGGATTCGCAAAGTCGCCGCAGCTGCTGCCATTAATGAGCGGCGGATGGTACATTAATGGTTAGGCATCGTCAAGCTGACGCCTGTTAGACAGGAAGACGCCTTCTGGCCTCCCCGACGAGCTGGTCTGCTACCCTCCCGGCCGCGCGCGGCTCGCGGGTGTGCTCGGCCAGGAATCAGGGGATTCGCGAATGAAACCGAGCGGGGAAAACGCTTGAACAAGGCACTCCGGGCGAGGTTCGGCTCCTACGGCGAGCTCATCCGGATCAAGGAGGCCCGCGGCTTCCTGATCGCAGGGTTCGTCGGCCGCTACCCGATCTCGATGCGTGCGCTCGCGGTCCTGCTGCTCGTGCTCGCCGCCCACGGCTCGTACGCATTGGCAGGCGCGGTCGGCTCGACGGTCACGTTGACGAACGCAGCGACCGCGCCGATGCTCGGCCGGCTCGCCGACAGGCGCAGGCAGGGCGGCGTCATCCTCGGCACGCTCGTCGTGCACGCGGCCGGGGTCGCAGGCCTGCTGCTCCTCGTCCAGCTCGACGCGCCGGTGTGGACGCTGTTCGTCGCCGCAGCGGTGTTCGGGGCGTCGGCGCTTCCCCTGGGCTCGCTCGTCCGGGCGAGGTGGGCCGCGCTGCTCGCCGGGACGCCGCGCGTGCAAACCGCGTTCGCCCTCGAGGCGTTCAACGACGACATCATCTACTTGAGTGGGCCGGTCATCGTGACCTCGATCACGGCCGCCGCGTCCGCGAAGGCCGCCACCATCCTCGTGCTCGTGCTGGTGCTCGTGGGCTGGACGGCGCTCGCGGTCCAGCGGAGCAGTGAGCCGAAGCCCAATCTCCCGTCGGAGCGGCCGAGCCAGAAGGTGGTCGCCGAGCCCGGCCTGCGGGCGCTCCTCCTGATCACGTTCGTCCTCGGAGTGTGGCTCGGCACGAGCAACGTCGCGCTCGTCGCGTTCGCCCAGGAGCACGGCAGCCCCGGATTCGGCGGTGTCCTCATCGGCCTGACCGTGCTCTCGGGATCGGTCTGCGGACTCACCTACGGCGGCATCACGTGGAAGGTCGACGTCGTGAAGCGGCTGCTCTGGGTCGGCCTGGTGCTCGGCCTCGGCTCGCTTCCGCTGCTGGTCGCGCACTCTCTGTGGCTGATGGCCCCTCTCGCGCTCGTGGCCGGGATGGCGATCAGCCCGATGCTCATCACCCTGTACTCCATGCTGGGCAATCTGGTGCCGAAGAGCTCGATCACCGAAGGCTTCGCCTGGTTCGCCTCGGTGATCACCTTCGGCATCTCGGCCGGGATCGCGGCGGCGGGCTATCTCGTGGACTACGCCGACAGCTTCGGCGCGCTGCTCTTTCTGGCCGGCGCCGGATGCGCGGTGCCGCCCCTCGTCCTCTCCACGCGGCGGCTGCTGAGCCGGACGCCGTTCGCAGAGCCGGAGTCCCCGGCGGCCGCGCAGTTGGTCGATACGGGCGCGCCTGCCTAGCGGCCCGTGAAGTGCGGCGGGCGCTTCTCGAGGAAGGCGGCGACGCCTTCGCGGAAGTCCTCGGTGCGCGTCGCCGCTGCCTGAAGCTGGGCCTCGCGCTCGAGCTGCTCCTCGAGCGTCGCGGTCTGCGCGTGGTCGAGGAGGCGCTTCGTCAGGGCGATGCCGCGCGTCGGCAGGGCCGCAAGCTCGGCGGCTCGCTCGGCGGCGCGCGCGGCGAGCCGGTCGGCCTCCACGACCTCGGAGACAAGCCCCCACGTGTGCGCCTCGGCGGCGGTCAGCCGGCGGCCCGACGTAAGCCACTCGAGCGCGCGCGCGTAGCCGAGGAGCCGCGCCGCGAAGTACGAGCAGCCCGAATCCGGGACGAGGCCGATGTTGATGAAGGCCGGCACGAACCTCGCCGAGTCGGCGGCGAGGCGCAGGTCGCACGCGAGCGCGAGCGAGAGGCCGGCGCCAGCCGCGGCGCCGTTCACGGCCGCGACGACCGGCTTCTCCAGGCTGCGCAAGCCGAGGATCGTCCGGTGGTACGTGCTGCGCAGACGGTGGGCGATGTCGCCCGCCGACTCGCGGAACTCGGTGAGGTCCTGGCCGACGCAGAACCCGCGGCCCGCACCGGTCACGACCACAGCGCGCACCTCGGCGGCGCGCGCCTCCTTGAACGCGTCCTGGATCGCTCGGTGCATGGCGGCGTTGAAGGCGTTCAGCACCTCGGGCCGGTTGAGCGTGATCGTGAGGACGCCGCCGTCGCGACTGGTCTCGACCTCAGCCATGCGCGTCCGAGTCTTGCACCTCCGACAGCCGCCGTTCCAGGAAGCGGCGCTCGACGGGATTCGTCGCGAGCGCCAAGGCGCGACCGTACGCCACCCTCGCCTCATGGCCACGTCCCGATCGTCGAAGCAGGTCGGCCCGCGCGGCGTGGAAGAGGTGGTAGCGCTCCAGTCCGTCGATCCGCTCGACGAGCTCGAGACCGCGCTCCGGCCCGTCCGCGAGCGCGACCGCGACGGCGCGGTTCAGCTCGACCACGGGGCTCGGGTCGAGCCGGGCCAGCTGCGCGTAGAGCGCCGCGATCCGCGGCCAGTCGGTCTCCTCCGCACGCTCCGCCCGCGCGTGCTCGGCCGCGATCGCCGCCTGAAGCGCGTACCGGCCGCCGCCACGCCGTAGCGCCTCGTCCACGAGCGCCATGCCCTCGCGGATCTCGGCCTCGTCCCACAAAGACCTGTCCTGCTCCTCCAGGAGCACGAGCTCGCCGGCTGCGTCGGCGCGCGCGTCTCGCCGCGAGTCCTGGAGCAGCATGAGCGCCAGCAGCCCGCGAGCCTCAGCCTCGTCCGGCATCAGAGCCACGAGCACGCGCCCGAGCCGGATCGCCTCGGCCGCGAGCTCGCGCCGCACGAGCGACTCGCCCACCGTCGCCGAGTAGCCCTCGTTGAAGACGAGATACAGCACCGCGAGGACGCCGTCGAGCCGCGCCGGCAAGAGGTGCGCCGGCGGCACACGAAACGGGATCCCGGCCGCACGGATCTTCCGCTTCGCGCGCACGAGCCGCTGCGCCATCGTCGGCTCGGGGACCAGGAACGCGCGCGCGATCTCCGCCGTCGTCAGCCCACCGAGAAGCCGCAGCGTCAGAGCGACCCGGGCCTCCAGCGCGAGCGCGGGATGGCAGCACATGAAGACGAGGCTCAGGCGCTCGTCGGGAATCTCGTCCACGTCATCCCCTTCGTCGGCGGCCGGAAGCGTCCGCGCAAGCTCCTCGAGCTTCTCCGCGCCGCGCCGCTCACGCCGAAGCCGGTCGAGCGCGCGGTTCCGGGCCACCGCCGTGATCCATGCGCCCGGGCTCGCCGGCAGGCCGTCCCGTGGCCAACGATCCAACGCGACCACGAACGCCTCCTGCACGGCGTCCTCGGCGAGGTCGACGTCGCGGAGCGCCCGCACGAGCGCCGCGACCGCCCGCCCCGACTCCTCCCGGAAGAGGCGGGCGATCGCCCGGTCCTCGAGCGCCGCTATCGCTCCACCAGCGGCCTCACCTCGACGGCGCCGCGCTCCGCTGCGGGAATGCGCGCCGCGAACTCGATCGCCTCGTCGAGGCTGCCGCAGTCGAGGAGGTAGTAGCCGCCGAGCTGCTCCTTCGTCTCTGCGAACGGGCCGTCGGTGGTGAGCGTCTCGCCGTCGCGGACCCGCACCGTCGTCGCCGTGTCCGCGTCCTCGAGCTGCTCGCCGCCGACCGAGGCCGGCTCGCCCGCGAGCGCCATGTACCTCTCGCTGATCTTCTGCCGCTCGTCCTCCGGCAGAGCCTCCCAGCCGTCCGCGTCCGCGTAGATGAGAGCCACGTACTTCATCGTCACCTCCTGGTCGGGTTCAGCATGACGACGAACGGGACCGGGCGAAATCGACAGCGACGGAGGACGCATAGCGCGAGCTACGCTCGCCGCATGGCTCTCGAGGTCTCTGACGCGGAGGCGCTGGACGCCTACTCGCGCGCGGTCACCGCGGTGGCGGAGCGGCTCGCGCCCTCGGTCGCGAACCTGCGGCTGCGCCGCGGCGGCGGAGGAAGCGCGGTCGTCATCAGCCCGGACGGCTTCCTGCTCAGCTCGGCGCACGTGGTCGCCGGCGGCCGGGGCCGCGCGTCGTTCGTCGACGGCCGCGAGCTCGACTTCTCCGTCGTCGGCGCCGACCCGCTCTCCGACCTCGCCGTCCTGCGCGCGGATGCGAGCGACCTCGTAGCCGCGGAGCTCGGCGACGCCGAGCGGCTCCGCGTCGGCCAGCTCGTCGTCGCGATCGGGAACCCGCACGGCTTCGGCGGCTCGGTCACGGCCGGCGTCGTCTCCGCGCTCGGGCGCTCGCTGCCGACGCGCTCGGGCGCGAACGTCCGCTACGTCGACAACGTGATCCAGACCGACGCCGCGCTGAACCCGGGCAACTCGGGCGGCGCGCTCGCGGACGGACGCGGCCGCGTCGTCGGCATCAACACCGCTGTCGCCGGCGTCGGGCTCGGCCTCGCGGTGCCGATCAACGACGCGACACGGAAGATCGTCGGCTCGCTGATGCGCGAGGGCCGCTACCGGCGCGCGTACCTCGGCATCGCCGGAGGGCCGAGGCCGCTGCCGCCGCGCGTCGCCTCCGAGCTCGGCCGGCGCGAGTGCGTCGAGGTCGTGAACGTCGTCGAGGGCTCGCCGGCCGCGGCCGCGGGACTCCGCCCCGAAGACATGATCGTCGCCGTCGACGGTGCGCCGGTCGAGCGCGTCGAGGACCTCCAGCGGCTGATGGTGGGCGAGATGATCGGCCACCGCGTCGGGCTCATCGTCGTCCGCGGCGACCGCACCCTCGCGCTCACGCTCAACCCGGTCGAGCTCGAGGGCTAGCCGTCAGCGGCCCTTGAAGTCGGGCCTTCGCTTCTCGGTGAACGCGGTCAGGCCCTCCTTCGCGTCCTCGGAGGCGAACACGAGGTAGAGCGCGCGCCGCTCGTACTCGAGGCCGAGGCCGAGCGTCGTCTCGTGCGCGCGGTCGACGGCCTCCTTCGCGAGCCGCGTCGCGACCGGCCCCTTCGCGGCGATCTCGCGCGCGACGCGCTTCGCCTCCTCGAGCCAGGCCTCCTTCGCGACGACGCGGGCGACGAGGCCGGCCGAGAGTGCCTCGCGCGCGTCGAGCTGCCGGCCGCTCAGGATCACGTCCATCGCAAGCGCCTTCCCGACCGCGCGCGTGAGCCGCTGCGTGCCGCCCGCGCCCGGGATGATCCCGAGGCCCGTCTCTGGCTGGCCGAAGCGCGCGGTCTCGGAGGCGACGATCAGGTCGCACGACATCGCGAGCTCGCAGCCGCCGCCGAGGCAGTAGCCCGAGACCGCCGCGACGAGCGGCGTCCACAGGTTCCGGATCGCGTCCCAGCGCTCCACGCGGCGCGCGTAGTAGAGCTCGATCGCGCTCGCCTCCGCGAGCTCGCCGATGTCGGCGCCGGCCGCGAACGCGCGCTCGGAGCCGCCGAGGACGATGCAGCGGATCGCCTCGTCGGCGTCGAGCTCGCGCAGCTTCGTGACGAGCTCGTCCATCAGCTCGTCCGAGAGCGCGTTCAGCTGCTGCGGCCGGTTCAGCAGGCAGACGGCGATCGGCTCGTCGCGCTCGAGCTCGACGAGGCTCATGCCAGCCTGACCGAGATCCGCCACGACGCGAGCCAGCGACCGTCGCCGCGCGTGAAGACGTCGGTGACGGCGTAGTCGCCGGTCAGGTCCTGGTCGCGAAGGCTCGCGTCCCAGCGCAGACGGGCGCTGACCACAGCAACGTCGCCGAACACCCGGGCGTCCACGTCGCGCGGGACGAGCGAGCGCGTGTCGATCTCGTCGAGCGCTGCGAGCCAGTCGTCCTTCGGCACGCTCGGTCCGACGCCGCCCGTGCTCGAGAGGACGAAGTCGTCGGCGAGGAAGTCGCGGGCAGCGGCCGCGTCGCGGGCCTCGACGAGCCGTGCCCACTCCGCCTCGAGCTCCTCGAACTCGGCGGTCACTCGCGCTCCACGAACTTGCGCACCGCGGACTGCGCCTCCTCGCCGAGCATCGAGAGGGCGAGCCAGTCGCGCGCGTGGCCGACGGTCTCGTGCCACGAGACGTCGCGCCACCAGTTGAGCTGCTGCTTCGTGTACCGGATCGTCTGCGGGAGCTTCACGGCCAGGCGCTCGACCCAGTAGTCGACGACCGAGTCGAGCTCGGCGGCGGGCACCGCGCGGTTCACGAGCCCCCACTCCGCGGCCTGCCTCGCGGGGATCTCGTCGCAGAGAAGCAGGATCTCGCGCGCGCGGCGGTCGCCGACGAAGATCGGCAGCCACTGCGTCGCGCCGCCGGCCGGCACCGAGCCGTGCTCAGGCCCGACGTGGCGGATGAACGCGTCCTCCACCATCACCGCGAGGTCGCACCCCATCTGGAGCTCGTTCCCGCCGCCCACGGCGATCCCGTTCACGCGCGCGATCGTCGGCTTGCCGATCTCCCGCAGCCGGTCGTGCATGTCCTTGAAGGCGCCGAACCACTTCCAGTACTCACGCGGCTCGCCGAGGTAGTCCGCCGCCCACGACTTGAGATCGGCGCCGACGCAGAATGCGCGCCCTGTGCCGGTGACGACGACGGCGCGGATCTCGTCGTCCCAGGAGGCGTCCTCGCACGCGCGCGCGAGTTCCCTGAGCATGCGGAAGTCGAAGGCGTTCAGCACCTCCGGCCGGTTGAGCGTGATCGTCGCGCGCGGCGGCGCCTTCTCGTAGACGATCGTCTCGAAGCCGAGCTCCTCGGGCGAGCGCGGCCGCGGGTGCGTGGGCTCAGTCAACCTCGGCGAAGAAGACCTTGAACGGGGTGCCAAGGCTCTGCGCGTCCTCGGCGGCGTTCAGGAGCCCCTGCTGCGACCGCTTCCACGCGTCGCGGTCGGCGAACTCGTACTCGAAGTAGTAGCGGTACTCCGGCTCCCCCGTCGGCGAGCCGAGGATGCGCCCGTGGCGGATCGTCGCCTCAGGCGTCTCGCGGCGGTTGAGCTCGACGTGCTCGGCGTAGCGCTCCGGGTCGGGCGCCTGCTCGTAGAGGACGAAGACGCGGATCATCGGCGGAGCGTATAGCCTCGCCCGAGGCGACGGAGGAAAGGAGACGACCCATGGCAAGCTCGGGCAAGATCGTCCACATCGAGCTCCCGGCGAGCGACGCCGACCGGGCTCAGGGGTTTTACTCGGAGCTCTTCGGCTGGCAGTTCGTCGGCTCCGGGATGGAGGGCATCGACTACCGGATGTTCCAGGGTGAGCCCGGCGGCGCCGTCTACCCCGGCGAGAACGCGGGCCAGGGGCCAATCGTCTACTTCGAGACCGACGACATCGACGCGGAGCTGGGGAAGGTGCGCGACCTCGGGGGCCAGGCGGAGGACAAGCAGCCCATCCCGGGAATCGGCTGGTTCGCAGGCTGCAAGGACCCGGACGGGAACTCCTTCAGCTTCTTCCAGAGCGACGAGTCCGTCGCCCCGCCGTCCGCTTAGGCCACCCGGGGCGATTCACTGCGCGTCGGCTGCGTACTTGATGTAGTACAGCACGTATGCGTTCAGCGGCCTGGTTTCGCTGTCTCCTCCTGAGAAGTTCACGCTGGTGCTCCCGCTATTCCAGTGGGAGATGTCAGAGCCGACAAGCGTTGATGCATTCTGCCCGGAAGAGACCGGCAGGTTCTTCAGCTCGATCGTGAAAGGGGTCGTTGGAGAAGAGGTGTCGTAGGGTTGAATCGAGCCAACGGCGTCACCCGTGTTGCCATCCAGGTTCATGGCCGTTCTGGTGGCGGCGTCAGGATCATTGCCCGTGTCGTAGCTCGTCCCGCGCAGGAAGCGGCCGCGGTAATCCGGTAGAAAGAACTTACCGCTTTCAGTACTGCCGCCGTTGGCGAATCCGATCACGGCGAACAACGACGCGTAAGGTCCGGTGAGAGGCTGCGTGCTTCCATCACACAGCGCCCAGTAGTCGCTCGAAGGGGGATCGGCATTGCCGGGAAAGGCGATTATGGCTCCTACCGGGTATCCGTCGTCAGACATGAGTCATTCCTTTCCTACGGCTAAGAGACTTTGATGTACCAGTCCACATATGCGTTTATGGGGCGGGATTCGCTACCTCCGCCACCGTCCGGCGCGGTCTCATGCTGCGAACCGTACTCCCACTTCGAGTTTGTTCTTCCAGAGACGGGATCGACCTTCATGTGGCTTGTCGGAAGATGCGGGACGTTCCCCACAAACAGATTCGAGGCTTGAGCCGTGTCCTCGTACTGCAGTGAGCCGACATTGTCGCCGTACGCTCCTTGCTGGCCCGGAGGGAACTTGGGCTGCGCGTGCAGACGCAGCGCGGCATCCGGGTCGTTCGAGGTGTCGCCGTCGACGCCGCGCAGGAAAAAGCCTCTGTAGTCGGGCAGGTAAAAATAAGGATCACCATTGCCGCCGTGACAGATGCCGATGGCTTGATAGAGCGGTTGGTACTGCGCGGAGTCCATCTGGCGGCCGTCGCACAACAGCCAATTCCCGAGGCCAGAAGTACCTGTTCCGGGGATCGCAACCACAGACCCGACCGGAATGGTCACCTCCTGGCCAGACGCGGTCGTGGCGCTGCTCTTGATGATGAAATAGACATACTTGTTCCGCGGCCGCGTCTCTTTTGCTCCTCCTCCAAACGGAATAGTCGTTGAGCCGCTCTTCCATTTCGCCATCTCGTTTCGGATCAAACCACCGTCGTTCACCTTTTGGGAGCTCCTGGGCAGATGCCGGACCTGGAGCACAAAGGGTGTGGACGGCTGGCCGGTAGCGAACGGCTGAAGCGAGCCCGGATTATCCCCGGGATTGCCGACCCATTCGGGACCGGTGCGCGTGCTCACGTCGGGGTCTCGATCCGCGCCCTGGTCGACCCCTCGCAGGAAGTAACCCTGATAGTCAGGCACCTTGAAGGTGTTACTGCCGTCACCGCCGTTGGCGTAGCCGATGGCGGCGAACAATTCCGTGAAGGTCTCGGTATCGAGTGGGCTTCCATCACAGGGAAGCCAGCTTTCCTGTTGCTGCATAGTCGTCTCGTTCCCGGCGTAGACGAGCACCGAGCCAACGGGAAGTGAAGAGCCAATCTGGCTATTGCCCATTCTCACTCTCCTCGCGGTGAATTGACAGAGTTCGCCCTGGCCCCTGCCGAGGGTCACGATATATAGCCCTGGGAAGTGGAATCAAGGACTCCGGTGCGCGCCGCGGGTACGCTGGCTTAGAGTTGACGCGATGAGCGGCAGCGCGGCAGCGGCCGTCCTCTGCGTCGTCGCCGGGTTCGCCGGCTCGGTGCAGGTCGCGATCATGGCGCGCTTCGGGGACCGCGTCGGCATTCCCGAGGCCCTCGCCTTCGCGACCGTCCTTTCGGCCGCGCTCGCCACCGTCGTCCTGCTCGTCGTGCGCGGAAGCCTCGACGGCTTCGCCGTCTCGGCGCGGCAGCCACCGTGGCTCTGGATCGGCGCCCTCATGAGCCTGCTCATCGTCTTCACGATCACGCTCGCGGGCTCGCGGATCGGCACCGCAGCGACGATCGGGATCATCATCGCCGGCCAGCTCGTGATGGCGGCCCTCATCGACCGGTTCGGGCTCTTCGGCGCCGACCGGATCGGGCTCGGCTGGGCGCGGCTCACCGGCCTCGCGCTCCTGGCCGCCGGAGCGGCGCTGTCACTGAGGAGCACGTGATGCTGCGCATCGCCGCCGGTGACCTGAGCTTCGTCGCACGGATCGAGGACGACCTCGCGCCCGAGACCGTCGCCGCGTTCCGGAGGCTCCTGCCACTCGACAGCCGCGTCATCCACGCGCGCTGGAGCGGCGAAGCGACGTGGATCCCCTTCGGCGAGCTCGACGTCGGCATCGGCCCCGAGAACGCGACCGCGTACCCCGCCGCCGGCCAGCTCCTGCTCTACCCGGGCGGCGTGAGCGAGACAGAGCTCCTCTTCCCGTACGGCCACTGCGCCTTCGCGAGCAAGGCGGGCCGGCTCGCGGGGAACCACTTCGCCACGGTCGTCGAGGGCCTCGAGCTCCTCCCGGAGCTGGGCCGCCGCTGCCTCTGGGAGGGCGCGCAGCCGATCCTCTTCGAGGAGCGCTAGTCGCGGCCAATACGGCGGCCAGTCGCCGCTGCGAGGACCGGGAGGCCGCGAGCGGCCGATGCGCCCGTCCTTCGGATGGATCACGCCGGGAGACGGCTTTACGGCTACGGCCACCTTCACCCAGACGGGCGGATGACGGCTCCGATTCGCCGGAACCGCGACTTCCGGTCCGAACACGACCACAGGACGGTCCAGATTGAGCAGCCACTACTCGCGACGGCGAGAGAGCGTCACAGGCGGCTCCTCCTCGCCTGTAACGCGATAGGCAGTGAAGGTGTGACGTGTGCCGCCGGTCGGATTGTCCTCCTCGATGACCGTCATCTGATTGGTGCGCAGGTCGAACCGATAGCCGACCGGAATCTTCTCGGCCTCGACTCGCTCGAGCCGGCCAACGGCGACGAGTCCCTCTGGCGCGGCCTCACCAGCCGGGAGGATGAGCGTGCGGCTGTCGACGGTGCCCTCCGCGATGTCATACGGCGTCCTGACGACATACATCTTCCGGTCACGGATCATCAAGTCGCCGTACGCGCCGAACGTGGGGATGTTCAGGTTCCGGTGCTCGTAGTCCCGCATGGGGTTCAACAGGTCGGCGTGGCAGACGACCAGATCATGGAGCGGGTAGGTGTTGCTCGTCGACTGCGGATAACGACCGAAGACGCAGTAGATGGTTCGCCCCTGATGCTCGCCCATCGGGATCGCGGAGTTGGAGTCATAGGTCGAAAGCCGACCTGGCGTGCCCTTGGGCGTGTGTGTCGCTAAACCCTTGACCTCGTAACCTTCGGGCTCGTCGACGAGGGCAAAGTCCGGGTATGTGTTCCGCCGAGGCGAAACGTAGGCGATCCCCGCTTCATCGAGGCGCGCCTGAACCCACTCTTGGAGCGCGAACTCCTTGTCTTGAGCCGATTGTCGCTGGATCAACGCGCCAGCGTCCATCGCTTCGACGCAGAATCGGAACAGTTCCGGCGCACGGTTGCTCATACCTCAGCCGCAGCGCTCCATATGCTTGAGTCGCGATGCGCGTGCCGTACCTTGAGCTGTCGGCAATGGCCTCTGTCGAGGCGCACCGGAAGAACATCTACCGGCCACCGTACTACGTCCACAAGTGGTGGGCGAGGCGCACAGGGAGCGTCTTTCGCGGCCTCCTTCTCGACCTCCTGCTCCCCCCCGAAGACAACGTCATGGAGGCTTTTTACCGTCGCCACGACTTCTCAGAGTTCACGATCCTCGACCCCTTCATGGGTGGTGGCACCACTGTCGGCGAGGCGCTTCGACTCGGCTGCAAGGTGGTGGGATGTGACCTTAACCCGGTCGCCTGGTTCCTCGTCCGTCAGGCGATGCGCGAGGTCGACGGCGCGGCCCTGATGGCCGCCTACGCCGAGGTCGAGGACGAGGCAGCGGAGCAAATCGGTTCGATGTACGCAACCATCTGTACCGGCTGCGGTTCGACCGCCCGCGCTCAGTACGTGGCGTGGGTCAAGCAGGTGCGGTGTTCGGGCTGCGGCTCCCTGGCAGACATCCATCTCTCGCAGGTTGTGATGGCGGACATGGCGACAAAGGGAGCGGGGCTCGTGGACTGCCCAAGTTGCGGACATCCGTGGTGGGTGCCGAGCGTCCGCGAGAAGGCCCTCTGCCCGCAATGCAACTCGACCTTCGTTCCGGCGTCGCGTCGGACACGAGCGACCCATTACAGATGCTCGTGCGGGATTGAAGAACCGATCCTCGACGTCATGCGGAATGCCGCCGAGCCGCCGAGCCACCGGTTGCGGTGTTTGACGGTCTGGTGCGACATGTGTGGCAAGCGCCACCAAGCGCCGTCCCCCAACGACCGCGCTTGCTACGCCGCTATCGCCCACGACGTACGAGAGCGGTGGGACGAACTCCTCGTGCCGCGACAGCAGATTCCGCCCGGCTACAACACGAATCAGATCCGGCGGTACGGCTACCGCTACTGGCACCAGATGTTCAACCCGCGCCAGTTGGCGGCCTACGATGTGCTCTTTCGCTCCATCGCCCGCGTCGGCGACGAGCCGTCGCGCGAACTGCTCACCCTCCTCGCATCGACGAGCCTCGAGCTGAACAGCATGTTCTGCGGTGCCAAGGGGCTCGGCACCGGGGCGATTCGCCATGTCTTCTCGCACCACGCCTTCATCCCGGCGAAGGAGCCGCTCGAGGCGAACGTGTGGGGCGTCCACCGCTCCTCGGGCGGCTACTCGACGCTCTTCCGGGAGCGCCTGCTGCGGGCACGCGAGTGGGCCGACGCACCGGTCGAGCGGCGGTTCACGGGCCGGAAGGCGGAGAAGGTCCGGATCGTCGGTGAGCGACTGGCCGGAACGCCGGTCGACCGGTTCGAGGAGCTGCGCGAAGGAGGGCAGATGCTCCTCCTCAACCAGAGCTCGGAGACGCTCGACGAGGTGCCGGACGCCTCCGTCGACTACGCGGTCACCGATCCGCCGTACGCGGACAACGTCATGTACTCGGAGCTGTCCGACTTCTTCTACGTCTGGCTGCGGCAGATCCTCCGGCACACCTACCCGGCCTTCGAGCGGCCGCTGGTCGACGACTCGCGCGAGGCGGTCCACAACCCCGGCCGCGGCCGCGACGGTCACTTCTACGCCGAGGTCCTCGCGAACGTCTTCGTAGAGGTCGGCAAAAAGCTGAAGCCCGGCGGGCGACTGGCCTTCACCTTCCACCACTCGGGCGAGGACGCCTGGCGCCACCTCGAGCAGGCGCTCGCCCGCTCGGGGTTCGTCGTGGCGCGGTGGTGGCCGGTGCACGCGGAGATGACCTCCGGCGTTCCGATCCGGAGCAAGCGGGAGAGCGGCGGGCATCTCGACATCGTGTTCGTCTGCGCCCGCGCCGGCGAGCTACGGCACCCCGAGCCGCAGCCGTCCGCGGAAGAGATGGCTCGAGCGTTGGCCGGCGTCGTGCGACTCGCGCCGGCGGATCACCGCGCGCTCACGAAGGCCGCCGCCGTCCAGGCCGGGACCTGGCTGCGGATGGCCGCTTAGAGGCCGAACGGGTTGAAGGGCCGCGCGCTGGTCGAGACGAGGACGCTCTTCGTCTCCAGGTAGAGGTCGAGCGTCTCGAGCCCGAGCTCGCGGCCGAAGCCGGACTGCTTGTAGCCGCCGAACGGGATCCCGGGGAAGGCGGTGTACGGCATGTTCACGCCCACCTCGCCGGCCTTGATGCGCGCCGCCACGCGATGGCCCCGAGCTGCGTCCCCGGTCCAGACGCTCGCCATGAGCCCGTACTTCACGTCGTTCGCGAGCCGGATCGCGTCCTTCTCGTCCTCGAACGGGATCACGGTCACGACCGGGCCGAAGATCTCCTCCTGCGCGACGGCCATCCGGTTCTCGACCTTCGCGAGCACCGTCGGCGGGTAGAACGCGCCCTTGCCCTCGGCCGGCTCGCCGCCGGTCACGACCTCGGCGCCCTCCTGGCGGCCGAGCTCGACGAAGCCGTGCACCTTGTCGCGGTGCTCGGCCGAGATGAGCGAGCCCATCTGTGTCTCGGGGTCGAGCGGGTCGCCGACGCGGAGCTTGGCCGCGAGCTCGGAGAACTTCGCCACGAAGTCGTCGTAGAGCGGCGCCTCGACGAGGATCCGCGACCGCGCCTCGCAGCTCTGTCCGGCGGAGTAGTAGATCGACCAGACCGCGCTTGGGATCGCGTCGTCGAGCTCGGCGTCGGCGAAGACGACGTTCGGGCTCTTGCCGCCGAGCTCGAGCGTGAGCCGCTTGATCGGCTCCGAGGCGAGCTTCATGATCTGCGCCCCCGTCGCGGTCGAGCCCGTGAAGGCGATCTTGTCCACGTCCGGGTGGCGGACGAGATGCGCGCCCACGGTCGGGCCTGGGCCAGGGACGATGTTGATCACGCCGGGCGGAAAGCCGACCTCGGTCGCGATCTCCGCCATCCGGAGCGCGGAGAGCGGCGTCGCCGAGTCCGGCTTCAGGACGACGGTGCAGCCGGCCGCGAGCGCGGGCGCGAGCTTCCAGGTCGTCATCATCAGTGGGTAGTTCCACGGCACGATCTGGCCGGCGACGCCGACCGGCTCCTTCAGCGAGTAGAAGAGGAGCGAGCCGCCGAGCGGGTTCGAGCGGCCGGCGATCGAGGCGATCGCCGAGCCGTAGAAGCGGAAGTTCTCGACCGCCTGGTTGAGCTCCGCCCTGACCGAGGAGATGGCCTTGCCGACGTTCCGGGCCTCGAGCTCGGCGAGCTCCTTGCGGTTCGCGAGGAGGCCGTCGGCGAGCGCGTGCAGCAGGCGCGAGCGTTCGGTCGGCGGCGTCTTCCCCCACGACCCGCCGAGCGCCGAGCGCGCCGCCTCGACCGCGCGGTCGACGTCGGCCTCGGTCGCCGTCGCGACACGGGCGAGCGGCTCGCCGGTCGCCGGCTCGACGAGGTCGCGCGTCTCGCCGGAGACCGGCTCGGCGCTCTCGCCGTTGACGAAGAGGCCGTAGTCACGGGTAGCGACCGCCATCGCCTGGACCCTAGCGAGTTTCCATCCGCGGCCCCGCGGGCACTAGAAGCCGCATGGACGAGGTGCAGGTCGAGGCCGCGCGCATCCCCGATCGCGACCGGCTGCTGCAGGAGTTGCGCGAGGCCGGCCTCGACGCCGACCCGGTCGACGAGGTCGGGATCCAGGTCGCGACGGGCGACGACGCGGCGGTCTTCGCCCACGTCGAGCAGATGATCATGTCGATCGGCGCGCCCTTCGTGCCGCTCGAGCACGAGGGCGTGATCTACGTCAGGCCGCCGCTGAGCTGAGGTCGGCCGGCCGGAGGCGCGCCGTCAGCAGCCGGCGGTAGCGCGCCGGATCGCCGGCGACCCAGGCGTGACAGAGCCGCTTGCCCTCGATGTAGGTGTGGACGTAGCCACGCGAGCGGCGCTCCTCCGCGTTCGCGAGCATCTTGTCGACGCGGTCGTCCGGCTGGAGCGACCAGCGCTTCGCGTAGTCCCACGCCTCCTCGCGTGACGCGGCCCGCTCGTGGAGGAGGATCGCGACGTTCGCCGAGACGGCGTAGAGCAGCCGGCGGGCCTGCGCGACGCGCACGCAGACCGCGGCGTCGTAGTCGACTCCGAGCGGGCGGAGGCGCTCGGCGAGCTCGCGGTGCGCGTCGCCGTCCACCACGAGCTCCGGCCCGGACTCCGCGACGCCCTCGGCGATCACCGCGTCGGGTGCCCAGAGCAGCTCCATCGTCGCGTCGAGCCGGCCTTCGCCGCGCACGAGGTCGACCTCCTGCCACACGCGCTGCGTATGGTGGCCCGGATAGCCCTCGTGCCCCGAGAACCACAGGAGCTCGGCGGACGGAAACGACAGGTCCGTATTGACCGAGATCCGCGTCCGGTAGCCGCCGAGGTAGTGCGCGTACCCGAACCAGCGCTCGCCGGTGACGATCCGGAGCTCGATCTGCTCACCCTCGGGGAGCCCGATCACCTCGCGCGTCCGCTCCCGGACGATCGCCATCGCGGTGTCGACGGCCTGCTCCACCGCCGCGCCCGGCACGGCAGCATCCTCGAACCAGCGCGCGTAGCGCACGGCGAGGTCGCCCGCACCCGGAAGGGCCTCGTCGATCAGCTCGTGGCCGCGCTCGAACTGCCGCTCGTCGGTCCAGCGCGGCCGGATCCCGTACGTGAGCTCGACCTCGTCGGCGTAGGGAAGCTCCTCGCCGGCGAGCGTCCGCGCCGTCGTCTCGAGCGCGCGCGTCTGGGCCGCGAGCCAGGGGTCGTCGTCGAGCTCCGCGAGGAGGTCGGCCGCGTCGGCGGCGAGGCGCGCCGGCTCGTGGAGCGGCTCGTCCTCGACCCGCTGCCTGAGCTCCTCAGGCCCGTAGTAGGAGTCGACGAGCTCCGGCTCGTGCCGCCCGAGCCGCAACCCGAGCTCGAGGTAGCGCTCCGCAACCGTCATCGCGCCCACTGTAGTCAGGCGGCGACGAAGACGACGAGCGCGCCGGCGACGCCGAGGGCGTACGCGCCGACGCGTAGGCGCGGGAGTCGCGCGAGCCGTTCCCAGGTGACGAGCGCCGTCGCGCCCAGCATCGCCGCGAGCGAGTGGCTCGGCACCGTCGCCAGCATCAACGGCCAGCACACCGCGACGCACTGGCCGCCGTTGTAGAGGCCGAACCGGAGGCACGCCCGGTCGGCGGCGCGGCCGCGCGGCGGAAGCGGCAGGTACCGGTGGCACCGCTTCAGGCAGCGCCGCTTCGTCGCCGTCAATCCCCACGCGGCGGCGACCACGAGCATGGCCCCGGTGGCGAGCGCGGCCGGGGTCGAGGGCGCGACGAGCGTGACCGCGTGCCAGGCTGCGAGCGCGGCGGCGGCGAACGCCGTCCACGAGGCGAGATAGCCCGCCAGGAAGAGAGCCGACGACCGGTAGCGGCGACTCCAGATGCTCGCCAGGCTGATCTCCCGCAGCAGCGGCAGGGCGCCGGGAACCATCATCGCCGCCGCCATCAGCACCGATCCGCCGAGGCCGAAGCCGGAGTGGCGATGGATCGAGTGGTGCGTCGCATGAGCGGCGGGCCGCATCTCGTCCCAGGCGAGAACGAGCCAGACGCCTCCCACGAACAGCACCCACGGCCATTCGGGACGCCGCCAGGCCAGCCGTCGCAGCGTCGCCGCCACGCTCTCTACTCCACGAACAGGCTCACGTGCGAGACGCGGACCGTGGGCCGCGCCGCCTCGAGCTGCGTGTCCGGCCCGACCCCGATGGGCGCGAACGTCACGTGCAGGTGACCCGGATCCCAGCGACCTTGCGCCGTCAGCTCTGCAACCGTCGCGGTGACGTCGAAGACGTACCGCAGGCGATGCGGCGCCTCCTCCGCGGCTTCGTCGGGCACCGTCGTCTCGATCCCAAAGAACGACAGCGCACCGACGTAGTGCGAGCTCTCCGGCTCTGCGGGCTCCCCGGGCGGCAGGTTTACGTAGACGCCGTAGAGAAGGCCGGGGTTCTCCTCGCCTTCGACCTCGACGTTGAGGTACGACACGGGCTCGCGGGCCTCGGCGGCGAGGATCCCGGCGACGGGACCGGCCGGCGCGCTCAGCTCGAAGCCCGTCTGGGCGGGCTTCGCTCCCTCGAGCACGACCGGCTCGCCGGTCGCGCCGACCATCTCGGCGGGCAGCTCGTCGGACGTCAGTCGCACCTCCTCTCGTTCGGCGGGCACGGGCGGCGGCGGTGGCGGTGCGGGCGGCAACCCGCGGTAGGTGTAGTGGAGCTGATTCTCGATCTCGAGCACTTCGCTGACGGCCATGCTCACACGCGTCCCGAGCTCGTCCACGAAGTCGAAAGGCATCATCAGCCATTCGCCGTCGGTCGGGTTCGAGTGCGGCGGATTGCTTCGAAGCCATACCTCCCAAAGCCGATCGATATTCGCGTGGTGGAGCCAGAAGATCGGATCGAGCGCAGCGGTGCGCAAGCTCGTCATCAGACCGTTCACGCCGCCGACCTGGTTGTGCACGCTCCCGTGCGGAGTGCCTTCCAGCGGCCCGAACGGCCCGTCCTGACCGTGGTGGAACAGTGGTTGGGTGCGCCCGCCTCCGAAGCCCGGCGTCGCCCCAGGCACCGAACGGGTGAACACGTCGGGCTTCATGGCGGCGACCAGCGAGACGGCGGCCGGCAGTAGCGGATTCCCGGCGTTGATGTCGACCGCATCTGAGACGTTGCGCAGCTGCGTGAAGAGAGGGTTGTCGGTTCCGTCCGGGCGCTCGGGCCGGCGAAACGCGGGCGGCAGCGCGCTCCGCTTCGGATTGTCGCTGTAGTTCCAGTACGGGAGCGCCCAGTCCTCGGCGACGGCCGGATCCAGATGCGACCGGATGATCTGCTCGAACTTGAGGAGGTACATCCGGTGCCACGGAAAGAAGAACCAGCACGCGTGCTGGCACTGATCCTCGAGCCGGTCGGGAACACTCGGCCCGGCGTGCTTGTGGATCGCCGCCTGGTTGACCCAGTTCGCGGGATTCGACGGATCGCTCTCCGCGAGCTTCATCATCGCCTCGACGCCGTCGGCGTAGGCGACGATGACGGGATCCCGCCAAGGATCGTCGTCGCCGCCGAGGTCCCAGACGTCCTGGCGCACCCGCACCGTGGCCATACGCGAGTATGGACTCGCCGGCAGCGACAACTCAAGCGGCGACGCCGCTTAGCGCTCGAAGAGGGCGGCCTGGCCTTGGCCGACGCCGACGCAGAGGGTGGCGAGGCCGTAGCGACGGCCGCGGCGGCGCAGCTCGTGGAGGAGCGAGACGACGAGGCGCGCACCGCTCATTCCGAGCGGGTGGCCGAGCGCGATCGCGCCGCCGTTCACGTTCACCTTCTCCTCGTCGAGGCCGAGCTCGCGGATCACGACGAGGCTCTGCGACGCGAACGCCTCGTTCAACTCCACGAGGTCGAGGTGGGCGACCTCGATTCCCGCGCGCGCGATGAGCTTGCGCACGGCCGGGATCGGGCCGATGCCCATCACCCGCGGATCGACACCTGCGACGGCGCTGCCGACGAAGGCTCCGAGCGGCTCGACGCCGAGATCGCGCGCCTTCTCCTCCGACGCGACCACGAGCGCCGCCGCGCCGTCGTTGATCCCGCTCGAGTTCCCGGCCGTGACCGTGCCGCCCTCGCGAAAGGCCGGGCGCAGCGAGGCGAGCTTCTCCGCGCTCGTGTCCGGGCGCGGGTGCTCGTCGCGCTCGAGCCCGTCGACGGCGACGAGCTCGTCCGCGAAGCGGCCGGCCTTCTGCGCCGCCGCCCACCGCTGCTGCGAGCGGAGCCCGAAGGCGTCCTGCTCCTCGCGCGAGACGCCGTACCGCTCGGCCACGTTCTCGCCGGTCTCGCCCATCGACTCGAGCGGGAACATCGCCTCTAGCTGCGGGTTCGGGAAGCGCCAGCCGAGCGTCGTGTCGTAGACGACCTGATCACCGCGCGGGAAGGCCTTGTCCGGCTTGGCCATGACGAGCGGCGCGCGGCTCATCGACTCGACGCCGCCCGCGACGAAGAGGTCGCCGTCGCCCGCGACGACGGCGTGGCAGGCGGCCACGATCGCCGAAAGCCCCGACGCGCAGAGCCGGTTCAGCGTGACGCCGGCGACCGAGTCGGGGAGCCCGGCGAGGAGCGCGGCCATGCGCGCGACATTGCGGTTGTCCTCGCCGGCCTGGTTCGCGCAGCCGAAGTAGACGTCCTCGATCGCGTCCGCCGGTACCGCCGCGCGCTCGACTGCGGCACGAATCGCGTGCGCAGCGAGGTCGTCCGGCCGCACTGCCGCAAGCGCGCCGCCGTAGCGGCCGACCGGTGTGCGCACTGCGGAGAGGATGACCGCGCGGCTCACGCCGCCAGCGTAACTACGCGACGAAGTCGACCCGCACCGGCGCCTCGTAGGCGCCGATGGCTTCTGCCCGCCGGAGGAGCTCGCAAACGGCTTGCCGCCCCTCCTCGCCGTAGTCGCACGTGAAGTCGTTCACGTACATGCCGACGAAGCGGTCGGCGAGCTCGTCGTCGAGGCCGCGGCCGAACTGCATCGCGTACGACATCGCGCGCCGCCGGTTCGCGAGCCCGACCTCGATCGACTCGTGGAGCACCTCGGAGAGCTCGTGCAGCGTGTCCTCGCCGAGGTCGCGCCGCGCGACGTTCACGCCGAGCGGCAGCGGCAGACCCGTCTCGAGGAGCCACCATTCGCCCAGGTCGACCGTCTTCGCGAGACCGACGTGGCCGTAGGTGAGCTGTCCTTCGTGGATGAGCAGGCCGGCGGGCGCAGCGCCCGACGAGACCTCGTCGAGGATCAGGTCGAACGGCACCTCGCGGTAGCGGAAGTCCCCGAGGTACATGCGCAGGACGAGAAACGCGGTCGTCATCCGGCCGGGGACGGCGATCTCGACCTCGCGCAGCTCCTCGCGCGAGAGCGGCTCCTGCGACACGACGACTGGGCCGTAGCCGGAGCCCATGCTCGCTCCGTGCGGCAGCAGGACGTACTCGTCCTGGACGAACGGGTACGCGTGCAGCGACAGGGCCGTGACCTCGAGCCGCCCATCGAGCGCCCAGAGGTTCAGCGTCTGGATGTCCTTCAGGACGTGCTCGAACTCGAAGCCGCGGGTGTCGATCTCGCCCGACGCGAGCGCCCAGAACATGAACGCGTCGTCGGGATCCGGGCTGTGTCCGAGCCTGATCAGCACGAGCGCGGGAGGCTAGCAGCCTAAACTGACCGGCGATGTCGAAGGCGGCGCTGACCGACGCGATCCAGGATTACCTGAAGGAGATCTACAAGCTCGCCGCTGAGGACGAGTCCGCTTCGGTCTCGGCTCTCGCGCGGCGACAGGGCGTGTCCGCGGCCTCGGCGAGCGCGATGGTGAAGAAGCTCGCAGCGCTCGGACTGGCCGACCACCAGCGCTACGGCGGGATCGTCCTGACGCCGTCGGGCGAGCAGGTCGCACTCGAGGTCATCCGCCACCATCGGCTGCTCGAGCTCTACCTTGCGGAGACCCTCGGCGTCCACGTCGACGACGTCCACGAGGAGGCCGACCGGCTCGAGCATGTGATCTCGGAGGAGCTCGAGGCGCGGATCGACCGCGCGCTCGGCTTCCCGACGCACGACCCGCACGGCGACCCGATCCCGGACGCCGAGCTCAACTGGCCGCAGAGCGCGAAGGCCGGCTAGCGGCGCCCGAAGAACCAGCGCTCGAGCGGCCCGAGGATCTCGCTGCGCACGAAGGGCTTCGCGTCCGCCGGGCGGCCGTCGTCGCTCGAGACGCGGACGTCGTCCTCGAGCGCCTCGTTCGCACGCTCCAGCGCGTCCTCGAGCTCGAAGCCCTCGAAGAGGTAGTCGTCGGGCCGGGGCTCGTCGCTTCGGCGGTGCTGCGGATTGACCGCGCGGCCGACGGCCCAGAGCCCGCCCGGCTTCCGCTCGATCCAGACGACGATGCGCTCCTCGACGCCCAGGTCGTCCACACCCGAGACGACCCGCTCCGCGAACCGGCCCTCCTTCGAGGTCCGTCTCATCGAGCGGAGGATACAATCGCCTTCGATGGCGAGGCTGTCGAGCTTCTTCCGCGGCCTCTTCTCCTTCTTGGGGACGCACAGCCAAGCCGAGGATCGCGTCGCGCACTACGTGATCCGCGAGCACCGCCGCGGGCGCCGCCTCGCCGAGATCCTCGACGACGCCTACGTGAAGAACCGCCTCACGCCGCAGCAGTGCGAGCGGCTCCTCGACCGCGAGGACGTCATCCACGCGATCGGGCACGAAGAAGTTCAGGCGATTCGGACCTAGAGCTCGCGCCCGACGCCGCGCTCCCGGGCCCGCGCGATCGCCGCCGCGCCGATCGCGAGATCCCACGCCGCGATCCCGTTCGACTTGAAGAGCACGACGTCGTCCTCCGCTGCGCGGCCCGGCGACTCGCCCGCCACGACCTCCTGGAGCTCGTGCACCTCGAGCCAGTCGAGGATGCCTTGTTCGACCGGCTCGATGAGATCGCCCGACTCCTCGCGCGACTGCTCCCGCGAGTCGCAGCACACGAAGCTCGCCCGCTGGAGGACGACGTTGTCGAGCTCCCGCGAGCCGGCGTCGTTCGCGCCGATGGCGCAGACGAGCGCGCCGTCGCGTAGCCACTCGCCGCGCAGGACCGGATCCTTGGAGGTCGTGGCCGTCACGACCACGTCCTGCGCACCCGCGTCGCGCTGCGACTCGGCCGGCTCCGCGCCGACCTGCGCGCAGAAGGCGTGCAACCGCTCCGGCGTGCGGCAGTAGGCGACCACCCGCTCGATCGTCGGCACCGCGGCGCGAATCGCCGCCACCTGGCTCTCCGCCTGCCACCCGCAGCCGATCACGCCGAGCGTCGAGGCACCATGCCGGGCGAGGTACTTCGCCGCCACGCCGCTCGCCGCGCCGGTGCGGAGCTGCCCGAGCCGGTTCGCCTCGATCACCCCGGCGAGCTCGGCGCGCCGCGTCTCGAAGAGCAGCACGACGAAGCGGTAGTCGTCGTAGCCGAAGGCCGCGTAGGTCTTGAGCCCGCCGTACCCGAGCTCGAGGTCGACCGCCGACATGACGGCGAGGATCCCGCCCTCCAGCCGGAGCCGTACCCTCGGCACGTTCTGGACCGCCCCCGCCGCCAGGCGCCGGAACGAGCCCTCGACGGCCTCGAGCGCGTCCTCGATCGTCAGGAGGTCGCCGACCTCCTCCTCCGTCAGGTAGAGCGTCACGCCCTAATTCTTCTGCTTCTCGATGAACGACATCTCGCCGCTCGTCTCGAGGACGGCCCACTGCACGTCCTCGAGCGAGGCGATCGACTGCATCCGCGCCGCCTCGGCGATGTCGTCGAGCGTCAGCCGCTCGCGGCGGGCGTTCCCCTCGATCACCTTGCCGTCCTGGACGATGACGATCGGCTCGCCGTCGAGGATCGGCCGCAGGCGCGGCACCTTGAAGTTCAGGTACGACACCGAGACCTGGAGCAGGGCGATCGTCGCCACGACGATGACCGCGCCGGTAACCGAGTAGTCGTCCTGAGTCACGGCCTGCTGCACGGAGTCGCCGAGGACGACGAGGAGGATCAGGTCGAACGGCTCGAGCGACGAGAGCTCGCGCCGGCCGACGATCCGCATCAGGACGTAGATGAAGACGAAGATGACGGCTGAGCGGAGCGCGATGTCCATCAGGGATAGATCGTCAGGTGGTGCTTCAGGGTCAGGAGGTGCGTGGTTCCGTCGAAGAGCTCGACGTTCGCCGGCCGGCGCCACGCGACGTTCGTCGGGTTGACCTGGAACTGCGTGAAGAGCAGGAAGCTCTGCCCCTGCGGGATGTGGCCGAGCGTGAACTCGAGCTGGCCGTCACGGCTCGCCTGGCCGAGCGGGCTCGGCTCGACCGTGTTCATCTGCTGCCCCTCGACCCAGCCTGGGTCGAGGACGAGAATCGCCTTCTTGATCTCCTGACGCGCCGTGATGCGGAAGCGCGCCTCGTACAGGAGCCCGCCGCGCGCGCGCGAGGGCGCGTAGAGCTGGAGGCGCGCGGCAGAGGTCGCGACGGTGGGCTTGCCGGGCCGCTGACCGAAGACGTTGAAGAGCCCGAGGATCGGCACGACCGCGACGAGCGTGAGCAGGCCGCGCCGAACCCAAACGTCCTTGTGCCGGCCTTGGAGGTCGCGATGCCGCCTGAGGACGATGGAGTCCGGGATCTCCGCCACGGGCTGGGATTCGGCGTTGGCCTCTCTTGGCCTGCCGCGGAGGCGGGCTTTGCCCGGCTCCGCTCAGATACGCCGTCCGAAGCGCGAATCGCCCGAAAGTCGTGCGGCGAAGCCGCGACTTTCGGGCGGAGTGCGCCCGGCATGATTCGAACATGCGACCTCTGCCTCCGCAGGGCAGCGCTCTATCCCCTGAGCTACGGGCGCGGGTGGGTCAGTGTAGCCGCGCGCTCGCGCCGCCGACCTCGAGCACCGCGTCCTCCGGGACCTCGGTCCGCACGTAGCCGAGCGCGCGGCCGTCGGCGCGGCTCGTGATCCGGCCGACCACCTTCCCGTCCAGCACGAGCTCGTCTGCGGACGGCTCGCCTTCCAGGACGAGGCGCCGCAGCCGCCGGTTCACCTTGCCGCGGTAGTGGAGGCGCGCGATCGGCTCCTGGCCCGGGTAGCAGCCCTTCGTGAAGCTCACGTGCGTCTCCGTCAAGCCGGCCTCGGCGGGCAGAATCGACTCGTCGAGCTCGCGGCCCCAGCGCGGGATCCCCGCCTCGACGCGCCAGCGCTCGTACACCTCCGCGTCGACCTCCTCGCCGGGCGGGCGCTCGTCGAGGACCTCGTCGCCGCCGAGCACGACCCACGACTCGTGCTCCTCCGGCTCGATCTCCGTCTTCGCCGCGAAGCGGAACCGCGTCAGCTCGGCCCGCACGCGCTCGCCGAGCTCCGGCTCGGTCAGCAGCAGGAAGTCCTCCTCGCCGCGCCGTAGCACCACGAGCGGCGCGATCACACGGGACTTCGGGGTCAGCAACAGCGCCTCGCAGCGGTCGCCGACCGAGAGCGCGGCGACGTCGTTCGAGACCATCCGCTGGAGGTAGTCCTCCGCGTCGGGCCCGGCGACCCGGACGAACGAGCGTGGACGCGCGGCAAAACGCACCCAAACTAGTCTAGGGACGCATGCCTCTCTTCCGGTCGAAGGCAGAGCAGAAGCTCGTCGAACGTGGCCTCGACCCCACGCGGCTCCCGCCCGGCCAGTACCTGACGGAGAAGTGGCCGGTCCTCCATGCCGGCTCCGTGCCCAACACAGACCTGGCCACCTGGGACTTCCGGATCTTCGGCGAGGTCGAGCGGCCGCTCACGCTCACGTGGGACGAGCTCCAGCGCCTCGCAAGCACCGAGATCACCGTCGACATCCACTGCGTCACGCGCTGGAGCCGCTTCGACGCGGGCTTCCGCGGCGTCCACTGGCGCGAGCTGGCGAAGCTCGTCGAGCCGAAGCCGCACGCGCGCTTCGTCGTCGCGCACGCGGAGCAGGGGTTCACGTCGAACCTCCCGCTCGAGGCGCTCGAGGACGACCACGCGCTTATCGCCTACGAGGCCGACGGCGAGCCCCTCACGCCCGACCACGGCTGGCCGCTCCGCCTCGTCGTCCCGACCCGCTACTTCTGGAAGAGCGCGAAGTGGCTCCGCGGCCTCGAGCTCCGCACGACCGACCAGCCCGGCTTCTGGGAGCGCTACGGCTACCACAACGAGGCCGACTACTGGCGCGAAGAGCGCTACGGTTTCTAGGCCCAGCCTCTAATATCCGCTCCTCGTCTAACGATGGGGGAGACCATCATGAGGAAGCTCCTAGCGGCGACCGCAGCGGCCCTCGGTGCGCTCGCGCTCGTCGTCGGCGTGGCTGCGGCCACGCCCAGCGGCTCCGACACGCTCGTTACGGTCGGCAGCCCGCCGACACCGTTCTCGCAGAACAAGCAGAACGAGCCTGCGGTGGCGGTGAACCCGATCGACCCGACGATCACGGCGGCCGGCGTGAACGAGGAAGTCGACATGGAGGCCTGCAACGACCGCAGCGACGTGACGTGTCCGTTCACGCCCGGCGTCGGCACCTCCGGCGTCTACTTCTCCGACACGAGCGGCTCGAGCTGGACGCAGCCGACCTACACCGGCTGGACTGCCCGGGACTGCCTCGGCCTCGTCGGGACCTCGTCTGCTCCGGCCGACAACTGCGACCCGCACGTCGGCCCGATCGGGACGCTGCCGCGCTACTTCGAGGCAGGGCTCGTCTCCGACGGCGACCCTGCGGTCGGCTTCGGCCCGCAGCGCGGGTCGAACGGGACGTTCTCGTGGTCGAACGGCTGGCGGCTCTACTACGCCAACCTGACCTCGAACTTCAGCGGCGACCGCTCCGAGTTCGTGTTCCCGGGGTTCGAGGCGATCGCGGTCTCGCGCCTCGACAGCCAGGACTACGCAGCAGCGAAGGCCGGCGTGAACACGGCGTGGAAGGCGCCGGTGATCGTGTCGAAGCAGAACGCGGCGCTCTTCTCCGACCACGAGATGGTCGCGGTCGACGACGCCTCGTCGAGCCCGCTCTTCGGCAGCGTCTACGTCTGCAACGCGGCGTTCCGGAGCCAGGAGAAGCACGGCTTGCCGGAGCCGATCGTGCTCAACTCGTCGCACGACGGCGGCGCCACGTGGATCACGCGCCAGCTCTCGCAGGCCGTGAACAACAACACGATCAGCGGCCGGCAGGACTGCGCGGTGAACACCGACAGCGACGGCAACGTCTACGTCTTCTGGGACGGCTTCGACCCGAACACGAAGTCGCTCGCCATCTTCATGACCCGCTCCGCTGACGGCGGCAGGACGTTCCTGCGGCCGGCGCAGATCGTCACGCACATCGACGAGACGGGGATTCGCGATCCGGTCTCGGGCGACCTGACGAACGACGGCGTCGCGGGCGCCCGGGACGGCTCGTTCCCGACCGTCGACATCGCGAACGGCGCGCCGACCGGCGCGGGGGCGACCGACGAGATCGTGCTCGCGTGGTCGAACGGGCCGACGCCGTCCGACACGCACCCGGGCCCGAACGAGCAGGCTCGCGTGCTGTGGTCGACGAACCAGGGCGGCACATGGCACTCGGGAGGCGTCGCCTCGCCGCCGGGCGACCGGCCGGACTTCCCGGCGATCGCGATCTCGCCGGACGGCACGGACGCGTACCTCACGTACATGGCCTTCCTGCAGCCGTGGCAGTCGGACAACACGACTCCGCGCCTGTTCCAGGGAGTCGTGCGGCACGCGGACGTGAACCCGGCGACGGGCGCGATCGGCGCCTGGAGCGAGATCCACCGGGCGCCGACGGGCGACGCCCGCGGCTCGAGCGCCAACGCGCTCGTGGACGAGTTCCTCGGCGACTACGACTACGCGTTCGCGACGAACGACTTCGTCGTGGCCGTGTGGAACGACGCCAGGAATGCGGCCGACTGTCCCGCGATCGACGCCTATCGCGACGACATCGCGAACGGCACGGCGGCGGGCACGTCGACCGACCCGACCCGGCCGGCGCCGGAGCAGGACTGCCCGGCCACGTTCGGGAACACGGACATCTTCGGCGGCTCGTACGCCGACCCGACTCCGTAGCTGAAGCACACAGACAAGGGGGCGCCCTCGGGTGCCCCCTTGTACCCTCCCCGCGTCCGCACCAAAATGCGGTCTGCAAGCACTCCTAGGAGGGGGAGAGAGCGTGAGAAAGCTTCTTACTGTGGCTGCTCTTGCCTGCCTGGCCGTGTTCTTCGCGGTCGGGGGCGCGGGCGCCTCCACACCAGGGGCGGACGTTCGCGTGACGAACGACTGCCACCCCGACGCGGGCTGCGGCGCCGGCTACGTCAGCGCCTACACGCTCGCGACCGGGATCCCGTACACCGACGCGACGCTCGACGAGTGCACGATCTCGCACGGGCGCCAGAACGAGCCGGCGGTCGCGGTCGACCCGCGGAATACGAGCCTCCTGCTCGGCAGCTCGAACGACTACTGCCCGGTCTACAACCGGGGCATCGCGGCGGGAGCCATCGGGCCGATCTGGCTCGGCTACTACCGCTCGCTCGACGGCGGTGCGAGCTGGACGAGTTCGCTCGTGCCGGGGTACCCGGATGACAAGTCGCCGTACAGGGCGCTCTCGCAGGCCCGCACGGCGACCGCAGGCGACCCGGTGATCGCCTGGGACGGACACGGACGCGCGTTCTTCGGCTCGGAGAGCTCGAACAACATTCCGGGCATCAAGAAGACGCAGGGCGACGTCTGGGTCGCGCGCTACCGGAATCCCGGCGGCCCCGATGCGGCCGACACGACGAAGGACGGTCTCGAGTACTACGGCACGACCGTCGTCGCCACCGGCTCGTCGGCGCCGAACTTGCTCGGGAAGTTCAACGACAAGACGGCGATCGAAGCCGACCGCACGGGCAGTTCGTGTGACGGGAACGTGTACTTCTCGTGGTCGCGCTTCAACGGGAGCGGGGCGAACGAGATCTACTTCGTCCGCTCGACCGACCACGGCGTCCACTTCAGCCAGCCGATGCGGCTCGAGTCGTCGCTGAAGAGCCTTCAGAACCCGGACATCTCGGTGACGCACAACGGCCACGTCTACGTGGCGTTCCGGTCGTTCTCGGCGGTTGGTCCCTCGACCGACGCGATCTACATCGTCAAGTCGACGGACTGCGGCAAGACGTTCTCGCCGCCGACGCAGATCACGACGTTCATTCCGAACGACCCGCGGGACGTCTCGGCGCCTCAGCCTGTGCCGACGCAGCTCGTCGGAGACGACCCATCTTCCGGGGATGGAACGGAAGCGGACTCGGGTGCTCGTGACTGCGGCGACTTCGCCGACGCGTGCGCCTCCGGGTACACGTTCTTCCGCCACGACACGCAGGTCCGCTCGACGGCCGACGAGTACGACGCCGCGCACGAGTGGATCTACATGGTCTACGACGCGACGAAGCCCGGCACGGAGGAGCCGACCGGGACGACGTACGGCACGAACGGCCATGGAATCGGCGGTCAGGCCGGGATCTACTTCGTCCGCTACGACGGAGCGACGGGCGCGCACACGGCGCCCGCGCTGATCGACGACCAGCCGACCGGGCACCAGGTGTTCCCGGACATCTCGGCCGACGGCGGCGTCCTGCACGCGATCTGGTGGGACAGCCGAAACGACCGGTGCTACAGCGTCACTCGGCCGATCGGCAACTGCGCCGACCGGACGACGGTGCCGTCGCTCGACGTCTACGGAGCCATGTCCACGAACGCGGGCGGGACGTGGACGGGGAAGACGCGCATCAGCGACGTGACGACGAATCCGAACTACGAGCAGTTCGACAATCGCAGCGTGCCGTTCGCGGGCGACTACCTCTGGGTGACGTCGCTCGGGAGCTTCGCGTACACGACGTGGACGGACTACCGGAACACGGTTCAGGGCGCCGATCCGCGCGAGGAGACGGAGGACGCCGACCAGACGACGTCCGACGTCCACCAGTGCCGCACGCTCCACACGGTGCAGACGAAGAAGGGACCCGTGAGCTTCTGGAGCGGCGACCTCTGCCCGCACGACGGCGGGATCGACCAGAACATCTATGGAGACCTAGCTCCGTAGAGCATCGCTACATCCGGCCTGGGAAGGGCGGCTTCGCGGCCGCCCTTCCTCTTTCGAGCTATTGCTCCGATGGCAACGGCCGCCGATGCAGGAAGGGCCTTGGAGAGGTTCTCGATGCGGCCCTTCGCGGTGCTCGGCGCCGCGGCACTTGCGCTGACGCTCGCTGCGCCCGGCGGCGCACGGACCGACGGGGCTGGCCCGCAGCGCTACGTCGTCCTCTTTACCGGCACGAGCGGTCTCCCGGCGAATGCGTCGAAGCTCGTCGCCGACGCGGGCGGCACGGTCACGGCGACGCTGCCACAGCTCGGCGCCCTTCAAGTCTCCTCGGCGAGCGGCAGCTTCGCGGCCACGGTTTCGGCGAGCCCGCAGGTGGCGGGTGTCGGCGTCGACGCGGTGCGGCAGCTGATCCCGAGTGGCGACGCGGGTGGAAGCGCACCTCGCCCGGCCGGCGCGCCCTCGAGCGGCGGCGACCCGCTCTCCGGCCAGCAGTGGGACAAGGCCCGGATCGGCGCATCCGCCGCGGGCACGTACGCCGTGGAGCGCGGGCGGCACGACGTGGTCGTCGCTGTGCTCGACACCGGCGCGGACACGTCCCATCCGGACATCGCGCCGAACCTCGACCTCGCGCGCAGCCGCTCGTTCGTGCCCTACGAGCCGGACATCCAGGATCACAACGGCCACGGCACCTGGTGCCTGAGCGCCGTCGCGGCGCCGCTGAACGGCGTCGGTATCGCCGGCGTCGCGCCGAACGTGACGACGCTCGCGTTGAAGGTGCTCGACCGGACCGGCGCGGGAAGCTTCGCCGGCATCGCGCAGGCGCTCGTCTACGCCGCCGACCAGCACGTGGACGTGGCCTCGCTGAGCCTCGGCGCGCTCATCGATCGGAAGGACAAGGTCGACTACGAGCTCATGCGCCGCGCGGTCGCGTACGCGCGCGGGGGAGGCGTCCTGCCCGTGGCCGCGGTCGGCAACGACGACCTCGACCTGAGCGACAAGAAGGTGATGGACTCGCTCGTCGAGCTTCCGGCCGACCTTCCCGGAGTCGTCGGCGTCGGCTCGACGGGCTCGCTCGATAAGAAGTCCTACTTCTCGAGCTACGGCTCGAAGCAGGTCGACGTGGTCGCCCCCGGCGGCGACCGCCGCTTCCAGCCGCCCGGCCCCGGCATCGACGGAGGAGGCCGAGTCCTCGGCGCCTGGCCGTCGGAGACGATCGACGCCGTCGACCCATCGCTGCGCGAGCAGAACGGAGGAGCCGACTACGCGTGGGAGCAGGGCACCTCCATGGCCGTTCCAGACGTGGCCGGAGCTGCCGCCCTGGTCGTGTCCCAATTCGGCCATCCGCACCTGCGGCCGGACACCGTCGAGAAGATCCTCGAAGGAACCACGACGCCGCTCGCATGCCCGAACCCGCCGACCATCACCTACGACGTCCCGCCGGGAATCCTGGCCGCAACCACCGCGACGTGCTCAGGCAGCTCGAAGACGAACAGCTTCTACGGGACCGGCCTGGTAAACGCGCTGAAGGCAGTCCAATAGGCCGAAGGTCCTAGAGGACGAACCCCTTTTGGAGGGATCGGACACCCGCCGTCGAACCCCGATACCTACCCCGAACCACCTCCCCCACCCCCTCCGCGAAACGCCCGCCCCTCCGGGCGTTTCGCGCATTCAGGGGTAGAACGCTCTCGGAGCCCAACCCGAGCCGCCGCCGAAGCCGGGCTTCGCCCGGCGGGAGGCCCACAAACAGAAGAACCGCCGGAAGCTCGTAAGCCTCCGGCGGCTCCTGTACCGCTAGAACAAAAACCCCGCTCGCAAGGAGGGGGTCCGCGGGGGAACCAGGGGTTCCCCCGCGCCCTTTACATCATGCCGCCCATATCGGGCATGCCGGCGCCGGCGCCCGCAGGCGTCTTCTCCGGCGGCTCCGCCACGACCGCCTCGGTCGTGAGGATGTTCTTCGCGATCGACGCCGCATTCTGGAGCGCCGAGCGCGTGACCATCGTCGGGTCGATGATCCCGGCCTTCACGAGGTCCTCGACCTCGCCGGTCTCGACGTTCAGGCCCTGGCCCGCCTCGGCCTCGCGGACCTGGTTCACGACGACGGAGCCCTCGAGGCCCGCATTGTGCGCGAGCTGCCGGATCGGCTCCTCGAGCGCGCGCACGATGATCGACGCGCCCGTCCGCTCATCGCCCTCGAGCTTGTCGACCTTGATCGACTTGACGGCGTTCAGGAGCGCGACGCCGCCGCCCGGCACGATGCCCTCCTCGAGGGCGGCCCGGGTCGCCTGCAGCGCGTCCTCGACGCGGTGCTTCTTCTCCTTCATCTCGGTCTCGGTCGCAGCGCCGACCTTGACGACGGCGACGCCGCCGGCCAGCTTCGCGAGCCGCTCCTGGAGCTTCTCGCGGTCGAAGTCGGAGTCGGTGTTCTCGATCTCCTGCTTCAGCTGCTTGATCCGGGACTTGATGCCCTCGGAGTCGCCGGCGCCGTCGATGATCGTCGTCGAGTCCTTGTCGACGACGACGCGGCGGGCGCGGCCGAGCTGCGAGAGCTTCGTGTTCTCGAGCTTGAGGCCCATCTCCTCGGTGATCACCTCGGCGCCCGTGAGGATCGCAATGTCCTCGAGCATCCGCTTGCGGCGGTCACCGAAGCCCGGCGCCTTGACGGCGACGGCCGTGAACGTGCCGCGCAGCTTGTTCACGACGACGGTGGCGAGCGACTCGCCCTCGACGTCCTCCGCCACGATCAGCAGCGGGCGGCCGGCCTGGATGACGGCCTCGAGCACCGGCAGGAGGTCCTTGACGGCCCCGATCTTCTGGTTCGCGACCAGGATGTACGGGTCGTCGAGCACGGCCTCCATGCGCTCGGGGTCGGTGATCATGTACGGCGACAGGTAGCCCTTGTCGAACTGCATGCCCTCGGTGAACTCGAGCTCGAGGCCGAACGTCTGGCCCTCCTCGACGTTCACGACGCCGTCCTTGCCGACCTTCTCGATCGCGTCGGAGATCACGTCGCCGATCTCGCGCTCACGCGCCGAGATCGTCGCCACCCGGGCGATGTCCTCCTTGCCCGAGATCTCCTTCGACTGCTCCTTCAGGTTCTCCACGACCGACTCGACCGCGGCCTCGATGCCGCGCTTGAGCCCCATCGGGTTCGCGCCCGCGGCGACGTTCTTCAGGCCCTCGCGGACGATCGCCTGCGCGAGCACGGTGGCGGTGGTGGTGCCGTCACCGGCGACGTCGTTCGTCGCGGTGGCGACCTCGCGCACGAGCTGCGCGCCCTGGTTCTCGAAGACGTCCTCGACCTCGATCTCGCGAGCGATCGTGACGCCGTCGTTCGTGATCGTCGGCGCGCCGAACTTCTTGTCCAGCACGACGTAGCGGCCCTTCGGTCCCAGGGTGACCTTGACCGCATCTGCGAGGGCGTTCACGCCACGCTCGAGCGAGCGGCGCGCGTCCTCGTTGAACTTCAGCTCCTTGTGAGCCATTCGTAACCTCCGTACGTTCGTGGTTAGGCGGGGACGGGCTCGCGGGTGCCGACGACCTTCGCGAGCACGTCGGACTCACGCAGAATCAGCACTTCGTCGGTTCCGAGCTTGATCTCGGTCCCGCCGTACTTGCTGAAGATGACCTCGTCGCCCTCGGCGACGTCCATCGGGATGTGCTCGCCCGTGTCCTCCTTGCGCGGGCCGGGGCCCACGGCGAGGACGCGGCCGCGCTGCGGCTTCTCCTTCGCGGTGTCCGGAAGGACGATGCCGCTGACCGTGGTCTCCTCCTCCTCGAGAACCTCGACGATCAGGCGGTCTCCCAGCGGCTGTAGATCCATGTAGCGCCTCCTACCTCAGGGACTTTGTGACATTCCTTGGCACTCTTGCTGGGCGAGTGCCAGGGCATTGTACAAACGCTTCGGCAGGGTTTGCAAGGCGAAAGGCGCTTATCTGTTACAAACCCCGGAGTGATACGCGAGTTCTCGGCCGGGGGCGTGCTCGTGCGCCGGCTGCGCGGGCGGTTCGTCGTCGCCGCAATCCGGCCCGGCGGCAAGCCGGCAGGGCTCTGGGCGCTGCCGAAGGGGCTCATCGGGCCGGGGGAGAAGTCGGAGGAGACGGCGCTCCGCGAGGTGGCGGAGGAGACGGGAGTCGAGGCTGCAAGCCTCGGCAAGCTCGGCGACGTCCGCTACGTCTACACGCGCCGCGGCGGCGAGCGCGTCTTCAAGGTCGTGAGCTTCTACCTCCTCCGCTACCGGCGCGGACGGCTCGGCGACCTGCCGCCCGAGCTCGCCTTCGAGGTCGCCGAGGCGCGCTGGCTGCCGGCCGACGAGGCCCCGCGCCTGCTTGCCTACAAGGGCGAACGGGACATGGCTGAAAAGGCTCTCGCGCGGCTGCGGGAAGGCGCTTATGATCTTCGCTCTGCCGCGGCTCCCTGAGGACGACGCGATGTATGCGCTGAACTTCTATTCGCCAATCGTGGCCGAACAGCTCCGGAGCGGCCGCAAGACGGCCACGATCCGGCTCGGCGACAAGTCAGCCAAGTACCGGAAGGGCATGGTCGTCCATGTCCTGGCCGGCGCCCGGTTCAGCGCGCGGGAGAAGGTCTTCGACGCGGTGATCGACAAGGTCGAGGTGAAGCAGCTCCGCGACCTCTCGCCGCGCGAGATCGAGCACGACAATCCGGAGATCCGCCGCGTCGAGGAGATGGCCGGCTTCCTAGGCCAGCTCTACAACCGCGAGGTGTCCGACGAGGACACCGTCACGGTGATCCGGTTCTCGCAGATCCGCAGCTAGCTGCGGCGGATCGGGCCGCCGAAGAGGTTTGGGTCCCGGAGCCGCGCGCCGCAGCCCTCGCACTCGACCGCGAACGCGGAGCTGAAGGGCGCGCCGCACGCGGCGCAGCGACGCAGCATCTCGCCGCCGCACTGCGGGCACGTCTCGGGCACCTCGGCCTCGAGCTCCTCGAACCACCGGCGCGCGGCGCCGCAGCCGAGGCACACGGCGGCCCAGTGGCCGAGCACGTTCCGGCGCTCCTCCCGCAGCCAGTCGGCGGCCTTGCCCATCAGTGCGCGACCTGCGCGAGCACGCTCACCGTGGCCGAGATCTTCGCCGTGCGGAGCGTGAGCTTCCAGCAGCCGGGAACGGGCAGGTCAAGGATGGACGGGTAGTTGTACCCGGGCACCTGCGCCGAGCCCGTCGCAGCGAGACGGCGTCGGTACGTGACGGCCGTCGAGCCCTCCTTGCGACCGCTGATCGCGAGCCGCGACCCGACGCGCTTCCGCTTCGACACGATCCAGAGGATCTTCTCGTTCCCCCGCGTCGCGGGATTCACGCCGCCGGCGTAGACGGCGAGGCGGCCGTTCACCACCTCACCGCCGAAGAGGACGCCGATGAGCTCCGACGTGCGCGGGCTTCCCGCCACCCAACGGCTTCTGCCTAGCGTCCCGAGCAGCGGGTTCGGCTCCTGATGGACGCGCGCCCCACACGTCGATGCCTGTGCGTGCGACGAGGTGGCCGGCGCGGCCGAAGCCGAAGCGGACACCAAGACCGCGGCGAGAGTCGCTCCCGCGCGCACGCTCACGTCCTCGATCGTAGCGCCGCCGAACCGACGCTGAACCCGGCCGGGATAGCTTCGCGCGCCGATGGAGCGCCCCCGCACGCTCGGGTTCGCGGCCTGCGTCGTCGGCGCGCTCTCGCTCGCCTTGCTCGGCGCGTCCATCGCCTGGGCACACCACTGGAACGCACGCGCCGACGCTCTCGTCGCCGGCTGGAGCGGCTCGACGCTCGCCGCGCTCGTCCTCTCTTCGCTCGGGCTCCGTGGGCCGCGCGGCGCGAAGGGATTCGCGGCCTACGGCCTGCTCTTCGGGATCGTCTCGGTGCTGGCGCTCGCGCTCGCGGGCGTGGCCTACGCGGCCGGCATGGATCCCGGCGGCGCCTGTGGCGGCGGGTAGCGCAGACCCAGTCGTTACAGTTCCGGCGTCGTGGCGATCGCGAGGGAAGCCGAGCCGGTCGGCTCGCTGAACGAGGTCAGGCAGGCGGGGCTCGACCGCGAGGACCTGCTGACCGTCTACCGCAACCTCCTCGTCACCCGAGGAGTCGAGGAGCGCGGCCACATCCTCTACCGGCAGGGCAAGATCCCGGGCTCGTTCTACACGGGGCGCGGCAACGAGGCCGCCTCCGTGGGAGTCGCGACCGCGATGGGGCCCGACGACGTCGGCACGCCGCTCCATCGCGACATGGGCGTCCACGTCGTGCGCGGGGTCGAGGCGTGGCGGATCTTCGCGCAGTACATGGGCCGCGTGGACGGGCCGACGAAGGGCAGGGACGGAAACGTCCACATGGCCGACTCGCGGCTCGGCCTGATCGCGATGGTGAGCCACCTGCCGGCGATGCTCCCGGTCGCGACCGGCTGCGCGCTCGCGTTCCGCATCCGCGGCGAGCGCCGCGTCGCCGTCGGCTGGTTCGGCGAGGGCGCCTCCGCGCGCGGCGACGCGCACGAGTCGATGACGCTCGCCGGCACGCGCCGGCTTCCGGTCGTGTTCGTCTGCGACAACAACCAGTGGGCGTACTCGACGCCGACCCACCTCGAGTACGCGACCGAGCATGTCGCCGACCGCGCCGATGCGTACGGCTTCGAGGGCGTCGTCGTCGACGGGACCGACGTCCTCGCCGTCTACCGCGAGGCGAAGCGCGCGATCGAGCGCGCCCGCGAGGGCGGCGGGCCGACGCTGCTCGAGTGCCTGACCCTTCGCATGGAGGGACACGCCGTCCACGACGACGCCTTCTACGTCCCGAAGCCGCTCTTCGAGGAGTGGGCGAAGAGCGACCCGATCGAGCGCTTCCGCACCTGGCTGCGCGAGAACGCCGACCTCGACGACGACGAGGAGGCCGAGATCGCCGCCGACGTGAAGAAGCTCCTGAACGACTCGCTCCGCCGCGCCGAGGAGTCGCCGCTCCCCGAGCCGGCCGACCTCCTCGAGGGCGTCTTCGCGACCCCGGAAGACCTCGACACTCCGCACCACAAGTAGCCGTGGCCGAGAAGACGTACCTCCAGGCGATCTCGGACGGGCTCCGCGAGGAGATGCGCCGCGACCAGCGCGTCTTCGTGATCGGCGAGGACGTCGGCGTCTACGGCGGCGCCTTCAAGGTGACGCTCGGCTTCCAGGAGGAGTTCGGGCCGTGGCGCGTCATCGACGCGCCGCTCGCCGAGAGCGCGATCATCGGCGCCTGCACGGGCGCGTCGATCATGGGCATGCGCCCGGTGGCCGAGATGCAGTTCGCGGACTTCATCTCCTGCGGCTGGGACCAGCTCGTCACCGTGGCCGCGAAGCAGCGCTGGCGCGCCGGCACGCCGGTGCCGATCACGGTGCGCCTGCCCTCCGGCGGCGGCTTCTCCGGCGGGCCGTTCCACTCGCAGAACCCGGAAAGCTCGTTCGCGCACATCCCGGGGCTCAAGTGCGTCTGCCCGGCGACCCCGGAGGACGCGAAGGGCCTGCTCGCGAGCGCGATCCAGGATCCGAGCCCCGTCCTCTACTTCGAGCACAAGCACCTCTACCGCCGCATCAAGGCCGAGGTGCCGGACGAGCGGATCACCGTCCCGATCGGCAAGGCGCGCATCCACCAGGAGGGAGACGACCTGACCGTCGTCACCTGGGGCGCGATGGTCTACACGGCCGAGGAGGCGGCGAAGGAGCTGGCCGCAGATGACGTGTCGGTGGAGATCGTCGACCTGCGCTCGGTCATGCCGTGGGACAAGCAGGCGGTGCTCGAGAGCGTCCGCAAGACCTCGAAGGTGCTCGTCCTGCACGAGGACACGCGCACCGGCGGGTTCGGCGCCGAGATCGCGGCGACGATCGCCGAGGAGGCCTTCGAGGACCTGGACGCGCCGGTCAAGCGGATCGCGGCGCCCGACACGCCCGTCCCCTTCTCGCCGCCGCTCGAGAAGGCGTTCATCCCGCAGGTCGCCGACGTCGCGGCTGGGCTCAAGGAACTCGCCGAGTACTAGGAGGTCTCGTGGCCACCACGCAAGCGTTCGACGTCGTGATGCCGCAGATGGGCGTCTCCGTCTCCGAGGGCACGATCACGAAGTGGCTCAAGCAGGAGGGCGAGACGGTCGAGGCCGACGAGCCGCTGCTCGAGATCTCGACGGACAAGGTCGACACCGAGGTGCCGAGCCCCGGCTCGGGCGTCCTCCAGCAGATCGTCGTCTCCGAGGGCGAGACGGTCGACGTGGGGACGAAGCTCGCGGTGATCGCGCCCGAAGGCGCCGAGGTCGAGGCACCGGCCGCGGAGGAGCCGCCACCGGAGCCCGCGACCCAGGCCGCCGCGGACGAGTCGATGGCCGCCGCGAGCGAAGGCGTCGGCGACGTCGCGCCAAGCGCGGCGCCCGAACGGCCGGCTGCTCCGCCGCCGAGCGAGAACGGCAAGACGTTCGTCTCGCCGGTCGTCGCCCGCATCGCCTCCGAGCACGGCGTCGACCCGAACCAGGTGCAGGGCACCGGCGCCGGCGGCCGCGTGACGAAGAAGGACATCCTCGCGTTCATCGAGTCCGGCCCGCCCGCTCCCGCCGAGGCTCCGGCCGAGGGCCCGCCGGAGCCCGCTCCGGCAGCCGAGCCCGAGCACGCCCCGGCTCCTGCGCCGGCCGCCGCGCCGCCTCCCGCGCCTCCGCCGCCGAAGCCTCAGCCGGTCGCGGCCGAGGCCGCAACGGCGCAGCCGGGCGAGGCGCTCGAGCCGATGAACGCGATGCGTCGCGGGATCGCGGAGCACATGCGCCGCTCCCTCGACACGGCCGCGCACGTGACGAGCGCGATCGAGGTCGACATGTCCAAGGTGGTCGCGATCCGCGGGAAGCTGAAGAAGGACTACCAGGCGTCCTACGGCGTCAACCCGACGTACCTGTCCTTCGTGGCCCGGGCCGTCGTGGAGACCCTCCGCGACTACCCGTGGATCAACGGCGAGATCCGCGGCGAGCAGATCGTCACGCGGAACTTCGTCAACCTCGGCTTCGCGGTCGAGCTCGCGGACGGCAAGGGCCTGATCGTCCCGGTCCTGAAGAACGCCGAGACTCTGAACCTGCTCGGGATCGCGAAGGGGGTCGCCGACCTCGCGGCGCGGGCGCGCGACAAGAAACTCCTTCCGGACGACGTCCAGGGCGGCACGTTCACGATCACGAACCCGGGCGGCTACGGCACCTTCCACGGCACGCCGGTCATCAGCCAGCCGCAGGCGGCGATCCTCGGCACCTATGCCGTCGTCAAGCGCCCGTGGGTGGTGCAGGACGAGCAGGGGCAGGACGTGATCGCGATCCGGCCGATCATGAACCTGACCCTGACGTACGACCACCGGCTGGTGGACGGGGCGCTCGCCGGCCGGTTCCTGCGCGACCTGCGCGAGAAGCTCGAGAGCTGGGGCGAGGACAAGTACTGAGCCCGCTTGCCGTCCGGACCTAGGTCCGGCTCTACAGTCGGGTCGTGAGGATCGGGGAGGTTGCCGAGCGGGCGGGCGTCAACGTCGAGACGCTGCGCTACTACGAGCGGCGCGGGCTCTTGCCAGAGCCGCCGCGCCGCGAGGGCGGGCACCGGGAGTACGGCGCCGACGCGATCCGGTTCGTCCGAGCGGTGAAGGAGGCGCAGAGGCTCGGCTTCTCGCTCGCCGAGATCGAGGAGTACCTGCGGCTGGCCCGCCGCGATCCGGGCGCCGCATCCGAGACGGCACGCGAGCGGCTCGAGGGCAAGCTCGAGGACGTCGACGCCGCGCTCGCCGCGCTGCGGACGAGGCGCGCCGGCCTCGCGCGCGGCGGCCGCGATCCGGTCTTGGCAGGCCCGCTGCACGTCACGAACGGCGAGTCGGTCGTGAGCACGCTCCGCGCCACCTCGCTCGAGGGCGTCGTCCTCTCGTGGGACGACGTGCTGCACGTCGGGCGGCTGGCCTACGACCCGGAGGAGTCGCGGGCGCTCCGCTCGCGCTTCCTCGCCGAGCAAGGCTGGGGGAGGGAGGACGCGATCCACGCGGAGCTCACGCGCCGCGACGAGCTGCTCGCGCAGGCGAAGCGGATCGTCCTCTGGTTCGAGCACGACCTCGTCGACCAGCTCCAGCTCCTCCAGGTGCTCGCGCAGCTCGGCGACGACGTCGAGGTCGAGCTCGTCCAGGCGGACGACCACCTGGGGCCGCTCGAGGCGGTGGCGCTGGAGCGGCTCTGGCCATCGCGGCGGGCGATCATGCCGGAGACACTGGCGGCCGCACGGCGCGCCTGGCGCGGGGTGTGCGCCGACGAGATCGAGCCGATCGCGGTGGAGGGCTTGCCGCACCTCCGGGCGGCGCTCGCCCGGCTGCTCGAGGAGCGCGCGCCGCTCCCGCGGACGAAGCGGCAGCTGCTCGCGGCGCTCCGCGACGGACCGCTCGAGCTCTTCGCGGCGAACCAGGCGCAGGAAGAGGCTGTCTTCCTCGGCGACACGTGGTGCTTCCTCCATCTATGGGAGCTCGCGCGGGACGGGCTCGTCGCGCCGGAGCTGCCGCTCCCGCCGCGCGGCGACTACGACGCCTTCACCGCGGTGCCGCTCGAGCTGACGCCGGCGGGCCGGCGGCTAGTCTGAGCCGCGTGGAGCTCTGGGTCGTCCACCAAGAGCGCGGCGGACCGTGGGACTGGTCGAAGGACATGCGCGAGCAGGCGCTCTGGGACGAGCACGCCCGCTTCATGGACGATCTCGTCGAGACGGGCTTCGTCGTGCTGGGCGGGCCGCTCGACGGCGATCGTCGCGTCCTGCTGATCGTGGCCGCCGAGGACGAGGGCGCCCTGCGGGAGCGGTTCGACGACGACCCGTGGGTCCGGAACGGCATGCTGACGATCTCGGGAGTCGAAGGCTGGACGGTCCTCCTCGACGGCCGGGCGGCATGAGCACGGGCGCGTACCTGATGAGCCTCGGACTCACGCCGTATAGCGAGGCGTGGGACCTCCAGCGCTCGCTCGCGGCCGCGGTGGGACAAGGCGCGATGCCGGAGACGATCCTGCTCCTCGAGCACCCACCGGTCGTGACGCTCGGACGGCGCACGGAGGAGGCCGAGCTGCATCTCCCGGCCGGGGCCGAGGTCGACGTCGTCGAGACCGACCGCGGCGGGAAGTCGACCTACCACGCGCCCGGCCAGCTCGTCTGCTACCCGATCCTCGACCTGACGCGGCACGGCACCGACGTGAAGCGCTACTGCCGCGACCTCGAGGAGGCCCTGATCCGCACGCTCGCGCCGTTCGGCGTCGAGGCGACGCGGATCGACGGCCTCACCGGGATCTGGCTCGAGCGGCCGCCGCGGAAGATCGCGTCGATCGGCATCCACGTGGCGAAGTGGATCACGACGCACGGCTACGCCCTGAACGTCGACCTCGACCCGGCGCCGTTCACGCAGTGGATCACCGCGTGCGGGCTCGAGGACGCGCAGTTCACGACGATCGCCCGCGAGCTCGGCCGACCGGTCGCGGTCGACGAGGTGCGGCCGGTCGCGGCCGCGGCCATCGCCGAGGTGTTCGACCTCGAGCTGGAGGAGCTTCCGGCCGACGAGGGCGCGGGACTGTGGCCGCAGCCGGTGCACGAGCGGCTCGCCGGCGCCGGTTGACCGAGCGACCTCGCATCCTGATCGCCGGCGACGCGGCCGTGCCCACCGGCTTCGCGCGGGTGATGGAGGGAATCTTCGAGCCGCTCAGCCGGCGCTACGAGCTGCACCACCTGGGCACGAACTACCACGGCGATCCTCACCGCTATGACTGGGCGGTCTATCCGGCCGAGATCGGCGGCGACCGCTGGGGCGCGCGCCGCGTCGCTCCGCTCGTCGAGCGGCTACGTCCGCAGCTCGTCTTCATCCTCAACGACATCTGGGTCCAGCACGCCTACATGAAGGAGCTCGAGGCGATCGAGGATCTCCCGCCGCTCGTCCTCTACTGCCCGGTCGACGGCGGGCCGCTCGACGCCGAGACGATCGCGCCCTTCGCAGGCGTCGCGCGCTTCGTCGTCTACACGGACTTCGGCCGGCGGCAGGTCGAGGCGGCCGTCGCCGAGAAGCGCCGCGGCGGGCCCTTCGACTTCCCGGCCGTCGAGGTCATCCCGCACGGAGTCGACACGGAGACGTTTCACCCGCTCGAGGACGGCCGCCGGCACGCGCGCCGGCTCCTGTTCCCCGAGGCGCCGGACGTCGACGAGCGGTTCATCGTCTTGAACGCGAACCGCAACCAGCCGCGGAAGCGGATCGATACCACGATCCGCGGCTTCGCGCTCTTCGCCCGCGACAAGCCGGCCAGCGTGAAGCTCTTCCTGCACATGGGGGTCGAGGACGTGGGCTGGAACGTGATCCGGCTGGCGCGGCGCTACGGCGTCGAGGATCGCGTCCTGATGTCGAGCCTCTCGAGGACGATCCAGGGCGTCTCGAAGAAGCAGCTCAACCTCGTCTACAACGCGTGCGACGTCGGCCTCAACACCTCGAGCGCCGAGGGCTGGGGCCTCGCGAGCTTCGAGCACGCGGCGACGCGGGCGGCTCAGGTCGTACCGCGCCACAGCGCCTGCGAGGAGCTGTGGCGCGAGTCGGCCCTCATGCTCGACCCGATGCTGACCGTCATCAACGACAAGATCCTCACCGAGGCCTGGCTCGTCTCCCCCGAGTCGGTCGCCGAAGCTCTGGAGCGTCTCTACACAGACCGGGAGCTGCTCGAGGAACTCTCAGAAGCGGCGTACCGGAACGCGACCCGGCCCGAATATCGCTGGGCCGCGATCTCGGAGCGGTGGGACGCGCTGTTCCGCGAGGTGCTTAGTTCGCCTGGACGTTGATCGCGAGCTCGACCAGCGTCTGGTCGGTCACCTCCGGTGACATCGCGTACGCCCACTCGTTGTTCGGCAGCCAGCCGACCGTGTAGAACGCCACGCCGTACGACTCGTAGCCGCTCACGGGCATCGAGACCTGGTAGCCGTCCTGGCCCGACGGCGCCAGGTTTCCCGACCACAGCGGATCGGTCGCCGAGCCGTTCACGTAGCCCACGACGAAGAACTCGAGGTTCTGGGCCGGCGTGGAGTTGACTACTTCGATCGCCATCGAATCCTCCTCGGATAGGAATCGGCCACAGGGAGCGAGGGCGACGCTACCACCTGGTCGGCGGCTTATCAACGGCGCCCGTGACTACACTCGCGGCGTGGAACGCTCGCTGCCCGTGGCGCCTCGCCCCCGCCGGCCGGAGTGGATGAAGGTTCGCGCGCCGAGCGCCGACTCGCGCTACTTCGACGTCAAAAAGCTCATCCACGGGGCGAGCCTGCACACGATCTGCGAGGAGGCCCGCTGCCCGAACATCGCCGAGTGCTGGGGCCGCGGCACGGCGACGTTCCAGATCCTCGGCGACACCTGCACGCGGGCGTGCCGGTATTGCTACGTTCACTCGGGTCGGCCCGAACATCCGCCCGATCCGCTCGAGCCGCTCCGGCTCGCGAACGCGGCGGCGCAGATGGGCCTGAAGCACGTCGTCGTCACCTCCGTCGACCGCGACGACGTCGACGACCGCGGCGCCGGCCACTACGCGGCCACCATCCGCGCGCTGCATGCCAAGCTCCCGGACGCCTCCGTCGAGGTGCTGACGCCGGACTTCCTCGGCGTCGAGGAGGAAGCGCTCCGCACCGTTCTCGCCGCCCGGCCCGAGGTGTTCAACCACAACATCGAGACCGTGCGCCGGCTGCACCGGCAGATGCGCGGCGCCAAGGCCTCCTACGACAAGGCGCTCTGGCTCCTCCGCCGCGCGAAGGAGCTCGCGGACTACCCGGTGCTGACGAAGTCCGGGATCATCGTCGGCCTGGGGGAGACGAACGACGAGGTCGTCGAGACGATGCGCGACCTGCGCGCCCACGGCGTCGACGTCGTCACGATCGGCCAGTACCTCCAGCCGTCGGCGAAGCACGCGCCGATCGACCGCTGGGTGCACCCGGACGAGTTCCGCTGGCTCCGGGAGCAAGGCGAGGCACTCGGCTTCGGCTCGGTCTTCTCCGGGCCGCTCGTCCGCTCGAGCTACCGGGCGGACGAGCAGCGCCACGCCGCCGCCACCGGGCGCGGCGCAGTCGCCTACTAACTCGACTCCAAGATCGCGTGCGCTATATTCCCCGGCCTTGCCGGCTCCGAGGGGTCTCCGCCGGCTCGCATCAACCCAATGGGGAGGTAGTTCATGCACCATCGCAGCATGCTGCGGCTCGTGCTCGGCCTCGTGGCCGTGCTCGCCGCGGCGTTTGCCGCTTCCGCGGCGTCTGCGTCGTCGGGCAAGGCCAAGCCCGACGTCCAGGCCGAGTTCACCACCCAGGGGAGCGTCGCGTCGCAGTTCTTGCAGAACGCGACGACGATCCCGCACTGAACGTTCCAGTACACGGATCCGACGAACGGCACCACGTACCCGATCACGATGGTCGGCTCGGATCCGCGTGGCGGCGGCTCGACCACCGTGCACACCGTGATCGTCCCGCTGAAGATGAACTTCGTCGCGGGGAACCAGAACACGTCGGCGCTGAACGACCTCGGCTACGCCGGGTTCCGCGCCACGCCGCTCAACCACACGTTCGACGGCTCGACTCGCGTGGGCGACGTGCTCGCGTCGCCGATCTTCGGCCAGTCGTACACGACGCCAGCGATCATGGGCGGCGACACCGCGCAGGTCGGCGACGCGTTCGTGCGCGCGCAGTGGAACAAGATCGGCACGGGCTACCACGTCAAGCTCGCGAACGACGCGGTGCTGCCGACGCAGACGATCGACGTCCCCGCCAGCAAGGGTCTCGCCTACCAGCGGCCCGTCGGCGCGTGGCGTGAGGCGAACGGCTTCGGCCCGACCGACACGATCACCGGCGTCGCCGACTACAGCTGGTTCTCGTCGCACCTCCAGTCGCTGATCAACTCGCTGCACATCAGCGCCACGACGGTGCCGATCTTCCTGACCGACAACGTGCTGCTGTACATCGGCCAGGGCAACTACCTGAACTGCTGCGTCCTCGGCTACCACGGCGCCGGCATGCCGGTCGGCCGCGGCGCCGGGGCCGCGAACGGCAAGGGCGTCCAGCCCGTGCAGACGTTCATCTACGCGGCGTGGGCGCACCCGGGCACCTACTCCGGCTTCCTGCCGGACTACACCAACCCGACGCGGACTGCTCCGGCCCCGACTCGCGGTCTCGCGGACATCCATCCGCTCAGCCACGAGGTGTCGGAGTGGCTCGACGACCCGTTCGTGAACAACAGGGTCCAGCCGTGGCTGACTCCGACGGCGCCGCAGTATGGGTGCACAAACGTGCTCGAGACGGGCGACCCTGTCGTCGGCCCCTGGTTCCCGTACCCGGGCAACAACGCAGCGGCCCCGACGGGCACGACGTACTACGGCCAGTACCACCCCGAGGACGAGGTCTTCGCGCAGTGGTTCGGCCGCGGCGGCATCGAGCCGGTGCTCGGCTCGGCCTACCACGGCTACCTGACCTTCATGGGCCCGCTTCTGACCGGGCTCGGCGGTCCGTACGCGGCATTCGGCACGTACGCGCAGGGCTGCTAGCCGCCGCATCACCTGACGTACCTCGAAGGCCCGGCTCCGGCCGGGCCTTCGCGTCTCTAGCGGATGCCGGTGTCGATCGAGAAGTCGAGGCGGCGGAAGCGCGCTCCCATGACGCGAGCTCGGACGGGCTCGAGGCCGCGGCCGATGCTCGGCCTCGGCGTGATCCGCACGGCGTAGAGGCCGGGAGCAAGCGCGACCCGGTAGCGCCCCTGGTCGTTCGTCCGCGTGCGCCGGACGACGCGGCCGTTCCGGGAGAAGACGAGCGTGACTTCCTTCGCGGGCTCGCTACAGGGCTGCCCCGCCACGCAGACCGGTGTGATCGGGCCGCGGGTCACGAGGCCGCGTAGGCCGCTCGAGCTCGTGGCCGCACCGGCCGACGAGGCCGCGACCGCAACGACGAGAGCGGCGAGCGTGCGCATCTCTCAAAGGATAGAAGCGAACGGGGCCGGCGTCTCCGCCGGCCCCGTTCCTCACTGCGTATGCCTAGGTCGTTACGGCGTGAACTTGCTGATCCGCGTCGACCAGTTGGCGAGCGCGCTGCGTGGGCCCGGGCCGTGGCTCGCGCCACCGCACGTCCCGAGCAGGTTGTCTCCGGAGCCGAAGAAGAACGGGCCGCCCCAGTCGGTGTAGTTGCAGCTGTGAGCGATGTACTCGCTCGCGATCCAGACGGAGTTGCCGTCCACCGCGGCCGCGCCGTAGTCACCCCAGCGCGGGCGCTTCGGGTTGGGGAAGTTCTGGGCCTTGTAGCCCGAGAACCCGTCGTCCGCGGCGGCGCCGACGCCGCCGGTGACGTCGTTCCACGCGCCGACGCCGGCGAGGGCGTCGATCGGTGCGTACGCCGCGCTGGGGTACGTCGTGTCACCCGTGTCGGTGAACGCCATCACGCCGCGGCCGCTGGCCGTGACGCCGATCGCGGGATACGTGAAGTCGTGGCCGGTGGCCCCGAGGTAGCCGGACTTGTCGAGCTTCCCGGCGACTGGGTTCACGATGTACCACGCGATGCCGGCCCGCTGCGGCCCGCTGTCGGGGTTGAGCGCCGTGTCGAGCGCGCCCCACAGCTTGCCGTTCGCGTACATGACCTGCTGCATCCGGGTGTCGTTCGAGTCAGGCGTCGACACGACTTCGGGCTTCGTCGCGTTGTGGATGGCCGTGCTCGTAAGCAGCCGGTAGCAGCCCGTGCCCGCGATCGTCGCGGTCGTCTCGTCGTTCAGGCAGAGGCCCTGCGGCACGGTCGCATCCGGCGCCCCGTTGGAGCCCGGCTGCTGCGCCTTCGGCGGGACGCCGTACGTACCGACGCTCAGGATCTTGTTGCTCAGGCTGAGGTTCGGCAGGCCGTTCAGCGACGCCGTGTTCGAGAGCGTCCACACGACGAGCTGGTTGGAGGAGCGGGTTCCGGGGGTGCCGGCGACCGGCTTCTGCGCCTCGTCGGCGGCGTTCGAGCTCAGGAAGTACTCGGTGCCGTTGTTCGCCGAGGCGAACTGCGACGTCCCGGGCGACTGCGACGGCCAGAGCGTGAAGCCCGGCTGCGTCGAGCCGGCGTCGCTCGGAGCGTTCACCATGCCGGAGGTGTCGATGTGCGTCACCGTCACGCTCGGGGCGCCCGCGGCGAGCGCGGCCTTCGAGAGCGCGTAGATCTGCGCCCCGCTGAACCCGTTCTCGTGCCACGGATACGCGTTGGTCGTGATGTAGAACCCGTTCGCGTCGGCCCCGATGTGCGGGTAGTCGCCGAGGTACGGGCCGGGGTTCGCGCCACCGGTGTTCGTGCCATCGTTCGTGACGTCGACCTTGTAGATGTTCCAGCTCCCCGTCGCGTCGTTCGTCTGGCTGACCGCGATGTCGAGGTGGTTCACGCACGAGAAGACACCCTGGCACGGGCCCGAGGCCTGCGAGTCGAGCGACAGGACGACGACGAAGAACCGCTGCGTCTGCGCGTCGTAGATGCACGACGGGTCGGTGACGAACTCACCGCGGACGCCGGTCGTCCGGTTGATCGCAGCCGTGTAGCCGTAGAACGAGTTCAGGTCGACTGCGTGGTTCACGTTCCGCGGGAAGCCAGCCACGATGTTCGTGGCGGTGTTGTCGGGCAGAAGTGACTGCCCGGTCGAGGCGCTGTAGACGTTGAAGACGTCGTTGACGACCTCGACGACCTGGCCGTTGCCGACGCACATGCCCTGGTCGGGCGGCTCGACGGAGAACTGGTTCCCGCCGCGCGAGTAGCGCTGCTGGTAGTGGTTCAGGCCCTCGAAGCCGGAGTTGAACGTCGGGTTCGACTTCGCCTTCTTGACGCTCGTGACGGTCGGGCCGCCACCGGCGCCGGTCGAGAAGCTGATCGTCCCGTTGTACGGCTCGGGACCCGCCTCGTTGTCGCCGGACGCGAACTCGTCCGCCGTGACCGCGTCCGGCTGGGGCGTGAAGTCGCCCGTCTGGGCGGCGCCCGTCCCGCCGATCGGAATCTGCCGCGAGTCCGCCATGGCGCCCGACGCGAGCCAGACGGAGACTGCTGCGACGGCCACGACCGCAAGGCCGAGCCATCGGAAGTTCATTCGCAAGTTGCCCCTCCCCTTCTCAAGACATGGGAGGCCCCGAGGCCCCCCTCATGTACAGGCGGGTATATGTGCATCTTGAATCAGTTTTGTCAAGAGCCATGCGAAGCCATGCGGGGCATCCTGGGAAGCGGATGGGTCGCCGCCCGGCGGTGCTGCTCGCCCTCTTCTGCGCTCTCGCGAGCGCGAGTGGAGGCGGCGCGACCGCGCCGCAGCCACGGCTCCGTCTGACGAACGCGGCACAGCTGTCGTTGCGCGGAACGGGCTTCCAGCCCCGCGAGCGCGTCCGCGTCGTCGTCTACCTGCGTGTGCGCGCGGTGAAGCGCGTCGTCGCCGGCGCGCACGGTGGGTTCGTCGTGCGGTTCGTCGATCTCCGCAGGGACCCGTGTGCGGCGTTCTCCGCGGTCGCGATCGGCAATCGGGGTAGCCGTGCTGCCTTCAAGCGCCCGCCCGGAATGTGCCCGGCGCCTTAGCTCTCGTGAGGCTTGGCCATCGCGCGGTAGTCGAGCGCGCGGTCGAGCGTCTCCTCGTCCACGCCCGCCTCGCGCGCGACATCGCGCAGCGGCCGGCCTGACGACGCGGCCGCTTTCACGATCTCCGTCGCCCGGTCGTAGCCGATGTACGGGTTGAGCGCCGTCGCCGCCGACAGCGTCAGCTCGGCGTAGCGCTCGCAGGTCTCGCGATTCGCCTCGATCCCGTCCACGCACCGCTCGGCGAGCAGGCGCGACGCGCTCGCGAGGAGCTTGATCGACTGGAGGAGGTTCCGGGCGAGCAGCGGCACGAAGACGTTCAGCTCGAGATGGCCCTGGAGCCCGCCGACCGTGATCGCCGCGTCGTTCCCGATCACCTGCGCCGCGACCTGGGTCACGACCTCCGGGATCACCGGGTTGACCTTCCCCGGCATGATCGAGCTCCCCTTCTGGAGCTCGGGGAGGCGGATCTCCGCCAGGCCCGCCCGCGGTCCGGAGCCCATCAGCCGCAGGTCATTCGCGATCTTCGTCAGCGAGACGGCGACGGTCTTCAGTGCCCCGGACGCCTCGACGAGCGAGTCGCGCGCCGCCTGGGCCTCGAACGGATCGGCCGGCGCCGAGATCACGAGTCCCGTGTCCTCTGTCAGACGCGCGCGCACGCGAGGGGCGAACTCCGGATGGGTGTTCAGGCCGGTGCCGACCGCCGTGCCGCCGAGCGGGATCCGGCCGAGCCGCTCGAGCGTCGAGCCGACGCGCTCGTGGCCCTGGCGCACCTGGGCCGCGTAGCCCGAGAACTCCTGTCCGAGCGTGACCGGGACGGCGTCCATCAGGTGCGTGCGGCCGGACTTGACGACGTCGTCGAGCTCGATCGCCTTCGCCTGGAGCGAGTCCGCGAGCCGGGCGAGCGCGGGCAGCAGGTCGTTCACGAGCTCGTCCAAGGCGGCGAGATGCACGGCCGACGGGAACACGTCGTTCGAGGACTGGCCCAGGTTGACGTCGTCGTTCGGGTGCACGTCCTCGCCGGCGAGGCTCGCGATCACCTCGTTCGCGTTCATGTTCGAGGAGGTCCCGGAGCCGGTCTGGAAGACGTCGATCGGGAACTGGTCGTCGAGCTCGCCGCCGGCCACACGGTCGGCGGCCGCCGCGATCCGCTCCGCCTTCTCGCCGTCGAGGAGGCCGAGCTCCGCGTTCACGCGCGCGGCCGCGGCCTTGATACGGCCGAGCCAGCGCGCGACCGGCGCCGGGATCGGCTCGCCCGAGACCGGGAAGTTGGCTACTGCCTTGTCCGTCTCCGCACCCCAGAGAGTGTCGCGGGAGATGCTTCGCACCTGGGCGAGTCTAGCCCGCCGGGCTTTTCTCACACCGGCCGGACACGCCGCGTCGCCGGCGAACGTTCGCGCAAGAGGCGCCTCTCGTACTCGTCCAGGCGGTGCGACGGGGCCCAGCCGACGTACCCGCAGCGCGGGCACTCGTCGTCGCGGTAGTCGCGCTGCTTCCCGCAGCGGAGGCACTCGACAGGCTCGGCCATGCGTCGAAGATCGGCGCGACGAGCCGCGCCGAAGATCCCTTAGTCGGTCGAGTACTTCGGCCGGCGGCTCGACCGGTCATTTCAGACGGATGTGCGGGGAACCCGCACATCCTGAGAGCGGCGCCGCAAGCGGCGCCTTAGTCGGTCGAGTACTTCGGCTGGACCTTCTCGTCGCGGATCGCTGCGACGGCGTTGTTGGCGGCGATCGCCGCCTCGCCCATGCCGATCGTAATCAGCGTGATCTTGCCCGGGTAGCCCGCGACGTCCCCGGCCGCGTAGACGCCCGGGAGGTTCGTGAGGCACGTGGTCGGGTCGATCCTGATCTGCCGCTTGCCTTCGAGCTCGAGGCCCCACTCGGCGATCGCGCCGAGGTGCGAGTGGAAGCCGAGCAACGTGATCAGCGCGTCGCACTCGACGTCGAAGTGCTCGTTCGTGGAGACGTTCTCGATCGTCACCGCTGCGATCTGCCCGTCGCCGTGGATCGCGCGCACCTCGCAGGGGACGAGGATGCGGACGCGGCCCTGGCTCTCGAGCTCGCGCGCCTCGTTCACCGACGACTCGAGCGCGCGGAACCGCTCGCGCCGGTGGACGACCGCGATCGGGTGCCGCGCGGTGTCCTGGAGGCCGAGCACCCAGTCGAGCGCGGAGTCGCCGCCGCCGACGATGACGCAGGTCCGGTCGCGGAAGACGTCCTTCTCGCGCACGAAGTAGTGGAGGCCCTTGCCCTCCCACGCGTCGATGTCCTCGATCCCGAGCTTGCGCGGCTCGAAGGCGCCGTGGCCCGCCGTGATGATGAGCGCGCGGCTCAGGTACGTCTTGCCGGCGCTCGTCGAGACGGCGAGGAGCTCCTCGCCGTTCTCGGAGATCCGGTCGAGGGTCTGCACCTCCTCGCCGAGGTGCACCTCGGCTCCCCACTGGAGCCCCTGCTCGGCGCAGAGCTCGACGAGGTCGCGGCCGAGGATCTTCGGGTGACCGGCGACGTCGTAGACGTTCTTCTCGGGATAGACCGCCGCGACCTGGCCGCCGAGCTGCTCGATCGAGTCGACGATCCGGACCGAGGCGTCGCGGTGGCCGGCGTAGTAGGCGGCGGCGAGCCCCGACGGGCCCGCGCCGAGGATCGTGATGTCGACGACGCCGTCCGTGTCCATTCGGGCGGGAATGGTAGTCGCCCCTAGCGCGTGCGCCTCGCACGCGAGAGGATGCACCCCCAAGCGACCAGGAGGAGGGCCTGTGGCCGACCTAACCCAGATCTTTGCGCAGCAGGGACCGTTGCCGCTCAAGACGTCGGTGAACATCCAGAGCAACATGCCGGCCGTCGTCACGCTGGCCGGCTCGGTGTGGTCCAACGCCGCGCAACAGCAGATCGGGATCGCGCTCTTGATCGACGGCGAGGTGGCGGCCTCGGCGACGATCTTCGCGAACCCCGCCTCCCAGCACATGGCCGTCGTTCCGGTCGAGTTCGCCTACACGTTCGATATCGGGCAGCACGAGTTCGTGCTGAATCCGTGGAACAACGCGACGACGTCGGACAAGAACGACTTCTACTGCGTGACCGTGCAGTACTAACGAGCGCGGGCGGGCACCGCCGCGTGCTCGTCCGCGCCCGCCGTGCGGGCGCCGCGGTGGAGCCGTCCCGAGAGCCAGCCGTAGAGCGCGAGCAGCAGGAACGCGTTCAGCGGGTGGAACATCCCGCTCCACCGCCCGCCCCAGGCGAGCGGCGCCTGCGCAAAGGTCAGGAACGGCAGGAAGATCGAAAGGCGCCGGACCTTCAGGTCCGGGTGCCACGCGAGCAGCGCCACGATCAGGAAGAGCAGCGCCACCGGCTCGGTGATGATGAACCCGAGCGCGCGGTGTGGGTCGAGGGTCTTCTGGTCGTCGAGCTTCGGACCCTTCTTGATCCCGAAGATGCCCTCGCCGGCCAGCAGTATCTGGACGACGATCAAGAGAACGACCAGCGGGGCAAACCACTTCATGACCGCCCGCGCTCCACGCCGCACGCCTTCCATCCCTTCCTCCTCTAAGTCGAGTGACGCGCGGAGCGTACTAGGCGCTGCAGCCGGACCCGCAGCCACCCGTCGAGGCGTCGGGCGCTTCGCCCTCCTCGACCTGGAACGAGTGGCCGCAGCCGCACGAGGAGACCGCGTTCGGGTTGTTGATCGCGAAGCCCGCGGACTGGATCGAGTCGAGGTAGTCGATCTCGGCGCCGCGCAGATAGGGCGCGCTGAACGGGTCGACCACCACGTCGACGCCGTGCATCGAGAGCTCGACGTCGCCCTCCTGTGACCCGCGGTCGAAGCCGAGGCCGTATTGGAACCCGGAGCACCCGCCGCCCTGGATCGCGACGCGGAGGACGCTGACGTCCTCTTCCTCGGCGAGAAGCTGCTTGATCTTCTCCGCCGCCCGCTCGGTGACGGTCAGGAGCGGGGTCGTCGTCGTCGGGCGCTCGGTGATCTCCATTGCTCGCATCGTAGCAGCGGCTTGCCACCGCGAAAGAGGCGCGAAACATGCGACTTTGTAACAGGCGTCTCAGGCTCCGTTGAGCCGTTTCTGCCCGACCTCGTGGCGGTAGTGTGGTCTGGTAAGTTGCCTCGTCTCCGCGGGAGGATCGCGTGCTTCACAACTGGCTGCCCTTCCTGATCTACGGAGGGTTCGCGCTCGCGATTCCGGCCTCGATGATCGCGGCGTCGTTCGTGTTCGCGCAGCGACCGGCGAAGCGGACCCGCGCCCGCACGCTGCCGTTCGAGTCGGGCGTCTCGCGCGGCGGCCTCCCGGCGCAGCGCTTCACGATCAGCTTCTACCTGACGGCGATGCTCTTCATCGTCTTCGACATCGAGATCGTCTTCCTCTATCCGCTCGCCGTCGTGCTGCACGAGCTCGCGTGGTTCGGCTTCGTCGAGCTCCTGTTCTTCGTCGTGATCCTCGTCGTCGCCTACGTCTACGTCTGGCGGAAGGGGGCGCTCGAGTGGCAGTGAACCGGCCGCTCCGCGAGCACGGCCTGAAGTCGGAGCGCGTCCTCTGGCGCGGGAAGGGGCCGAGCTCCTTCGAGAACGAGGTCGACCAGCTCGAGCAGGCCCTCGGGCTGACGACGCTCGAGAAGGCGGTCGCGTGGGCGCAGACGAAGTCGATGTGGCCGGACACCTTCGGGCTCGCGTGCTGCGCGATCGAGATGATGGCGATCGTCTCGTCGCGCTACGACATCGCGCGCTTCGGGATGGAGGCGTTCCGCGCCTCGCCGCGGCAGGCCGACCTGCTCATCGTCTCTGGCCGCGTCGCGCACAAGATGGCCGCGCCGCTGCGCCAGATCTACGACCAGATGCTCGAGCCCAAGTGGGTGATCGCGATGGGCGCGTGTGCGTCCTCGGGCGGGATGTTCAACAACTACACGACCCTCCAGGGCGTGGACAAGATCGTCGCCGTCGACGTCTACGTGCCCGGCTGCCCGCCACGGCCGGAGGCGCTGATGGAGGGGATCATCCGGCTGCACGAGCGCGTACTCGCCGGGATCCCGCCGGCCTACGAGGTGCGAGGAGTCGCCTCTTGAGCTGGGAGCACGTGCCGGGCTACGTCTCCGAGAAGGAGGCGCACGGCGAGCAGACGGTGGTCGTCGAGCCCGACCAGCTCGTCGAGGCGGCCCTGCATCTACGCGACGAGGAAGGCTTCACGTTCCTCTCCGACATCTCCCCCACGGATTACCTCGGCTGGGGCCAGAAGGGCGTCGCGGGCTACATCGGCACGACGACCGGCCGTGACCTCAACCGCCCGGCCTCGCAGGGCTTCCAGGTCCTCCCGGAGCTCAAGCCGAAGCGCTTCTCGATGAGCTACCACCTGCTCGCGCTCCGGCCGGGGGCGCCGCGGCTCCGCCTCCAGGTGTGGGTCGACGACGGCGAGCCCGTACCGAGCGTGGTCGAGGTCTGGCCGACCGCCGACTGGCACGAGCGGGAGGCCTGGGACCTGATGGGCATCCGCATCGAAGGCCACCCGAACCTGGCGCGGATCATCATGGACGACGACTGGGAGGGGCACCCGCTGCGCAAGGACTACCCGATCGGCGGCGAGCCCGTCCGCTTCTCGGGCGAGGAGTAGCGTGGCCGTCGCGCAGCGCCCGAGGGCCGGCATCTACGAGGGCACGCGCATCCCCTCGCCGATCCCGACCGTGCTCCAGGTCACCGACGAGCTCCGCGAGAGCGGCGACATCCTCCAGGTCAACTTCGGCCCGAACCATCCGTCCACGCACGGCGTGCTGCGGCTGATCGTCGACCTGAACGGCGAGGAGGTCGTCGGGCTCGAGGCGGTGATCGGCTACCTCCACACCGGCTTCGAGAAGAACATGGAGCAGAAGACGTGGTGGAAGGCGATCACCTACCCGGAGCGGATCGACTACGTCGCGTTCCAGAACAACGAGTACGTCTTCGTCGCCGCGATCGAGCAGCTGCTCGGGCTCGAGATCCCGCCGAAGGCGGTGTGGATGCGGACGCTCCTCTGCGAGCTGAACCGGCTGCACTCGCACCTCGTCTGGCTCGGCACCTCGGGGCTCGAGCTGGGGGCGATCTCGATGTTCTGGTACTGCTTCCGCGAGCGGGACCAGATCCTCGACCTGTTCGAGCTCGTCACCGGGTACCGCATGCACACGCGCTACTTCCAGGCCGGAGGGCTCGCCGAGGACATCCCGCGCGGCTTCTACCCCGAGTGCCGCAAGTTCGTCGAGTGGATGCCGAAGGCGATCGACGACTACGACAACCTGCTCAGGCGGAACGAGATCTGGCTCGAGCGGACGAAGGGGGTCGGGCTTCTCTCGGCCGCGGACGCGATCGCGCTCGGGCAGTCGGGGCCGGTGCTGCGCGCGTCGGGCGTGAACTGGGATCTCCGCAAGGCGCAGCCCTACCTGGCGTACGCGGAGGTCGACTTCGACGTGCCGGTCTACCCGCACGGCGACGTCTACGACCGCTACCGGGTCCACATCGACGAGATGCGCCAGTCGGTGCGGATCGTCGAGCAGTGCCTCGACGTGCTCGAGGGCATGGAGGGCGAGCCGTGGATCGTGGACGACCGGAAGATCGTCCTGCCGCCGCGCGAGGAGCTCCACACGTCGATGGAGTCGCTCATCCACCACTTCAAGATCGTCACCGAGGGCTACCGCGTGCCCGAAGGCGAGGTGTACGTCGCGATCGAGGCGCCGCGCGGCGAGATGGGCTGCTACGTCGTCTCGGACGGCGGGCCGCGGCCGTGGCGCGTGAAGTTCCGCGGCACGTCCTTCGTCGCGCTCGAGGCGACGGCGACCTGCATGTCGAACGCGCTCGTCGCGGACCTGATCGCGATCGTCGGCTCGCTCGACACGGTGATGGGCGAGGTCGACCGGTGATCGACGAGATCCGCCGTGTCGCGGAGCAGTACCCGGTCGCGCGCTCGGCGATCCTGCCCGCGCTCCGGATCGCGCAGGAGCGGCACGGCGGCTGGCTGCCGCCGGAGGCGTTCGAGGAGGTCGGGGAGGCGTTGGAGCTGACGCCTGCGTACTGCAAGGCGGTCGCGTCCTTCTACGACATGTTCCACCTGGAGCCGGTGGGCCGGCACGTCGTCGAGATCTGCACGAATATCTCGTGCGCTCTCGTGGGCGCGCAGCAAGTGGTGGAGGCGTTCGAGGAGGAGCTCGGCGTGCGGCCCGGGGAGACGACCGAGGATGGTCTGGCGACCCTGCGGACGATCGAGTGCGCGGGCGGCTGCGGGTGGGGCACGGTCGTCGTCGTCGACCACCGCTACCGCGAGCCGGTGCGCGCGGAGGACGTGCCCGCGATCGTCCAGGAGCTGCGCGATGCCGATTAGCGAGGTCGTTCTGGCGGGCGCGGACGAGCGCGACCTGACGAAGCTCGACGAGTACCGGATGGTGGGCGGCTACGCGCAGCTCGCGCGGGCGCGGGAGCTTGAGCCAACAGCGATTCTGGCGGAGCTCGACGCCTCGAATCTGCGCGGCCGCGGCGGCGCGTTCTTCGCCACCGGCAAGAAGGCCGGCTTCATCCCGCGCGACTCGCCCAAGCCGAAGTACCTCACCGTCAACGCGGACGAGTCCGAGCCGGGCACGTTCAAGGACCGCGAGATCATGCTCCGCGTCCCGCACCGGCTGATCGAGGGCTCGCTCATCACGGCGCACGCGATCGAGGCGCGGCACGTCTTCATCTACATCCGCGGCGAGTACCTGACCGAGTTCGAGGTGCTGCGTGGCGCTTTGGACGAAGCGCGGGAGGGCGGGCTCCTCGGCGGCGTGACGATCGTGCTGCACCGCGGCGCGGGCGCGTACATCTGCGGCGAGGAGACGGGCCTGCTGGAGTCGCTCGAGGGCAAGCGCGGGCAGCCGCGCGCGAAGCCGCCCTACCCGGCGATCACAGGCCTCTACGGCGCGCCGACGCTCATCAACAACGTCGAGACGATGGCGACGGTGCCGAAGATCATGGAGCTCGGCGGCGAGGAGTACGCGCGGTTGGGGACCTCCGACTCGACGGGCACGCGCGTCTTCTCGCTCTCCGGCAACGTCGAGCGCGGCGGGAACTACGAGCTCCCGAACGGGACGTCGCTCCGGGAGCTGATCTACGACATCGGCGGCGGGATCCCGAACGGGCGGGAGCTGAAGGCGATCATCCCCGGCGGCTCGTCGGTGCAGGTGCTGACCGCCGACCAGGTGGACACGCCGCTCGCGTTCGAGGCGATGCGCGCCGCCGGCTCGTCGGTCGGCTCGGGCGCGATCATCGTCATCGACGACCGCGCCTGCATGGTGCAGCTCGGCCTGCGGGTGGCGCAGTTCTACATGCACGAGTCGTGCGGGAAGTGCACGCCGTGCCGCGAGGGGACGCGCTGGATGGTGCAGCTCCTGCACAAGATCGAGGACGGCGATGCCGAGGAGGACGAGCTCGACCTCCTGCTCGACGTCTGCGACCGGATCCTCGGCCATTGCCTGTGCCCGCTCGGGGACGCGGCCGCGATGCCGATCGCGAGCTACGTCGACAAGTTCCGCGACGAGTTCAAGGCCCACGTCCGGGAGGGCCGGTGCCCGTTCGGCGGCGAGTCGTCGCTCGAGCGCGTCTTCGCGCCCGTCGACCAGCATCGCCATCATCCGACGGTCGAGGTGGCGACCTGAGCGACCTCGTCACCGTCACCGTCGACGGGCGCACCGTCGAGGTGCCGAAGGGCACCGGGCTCGTCGAGACGGCGCTCGCGGCCGGGATCGAGATCCCCGTCTTCTGCTACGAGCCGCGGCTCGGGGCGGCGATCGGCGCGTGCCGCATGTGCCTCGTCGAGGTCGAGGGGATGCCGCCGAAGCCGCAGGCCGCCTGCACGCTGACCGCCCAGGACGGGATGGTCGTGAAGACGGCACTCACGTCGCAGATGGCGCGGAACGCGCAGAACGCGACGCTCGAGTTCATCCTCGTCAACCACCCGCTCGACTGCCCGGTCTGCGACAAGGGCGGCGAGTGCCCGCTCCAGGACCTGACCTTCCGCTTCGGCCCGGGCCGCACGCGGATGACCTTCCCGAAGCGCACCTTCGACAAGCCGATCCCGATCTCGCCGACGATCTCGCTCGACCGCGAGCGCTGCATCCTCTGCTACCGCTGCACCCGCTTCTCGGAGTCGGTCTCCGAGGACGGCGAGCTCGTCGCGGTGAACCGCGGCGCGCAGTCGATGATCGCCACCTTCGAGGAGCAGCCGTACCGCGGCCGCTTCTCCGGCAACGTCACCGAGCTCTGCCCCGTCGGCGCGCTCCTGCCGACCACGTACCGCTTCGAGGCGCGGCCGTGGGAGATCCAGACGGTGCCGACGGTCTGCGGCCTCTGCCCGGTCGGGTGCAACCTCAACGTGACGACGCGCGAAGGGAAGGTGAAGCGCGTCCTCTCGCGGAATCACCCGGACGTCGACTGCGGCTGGCTCTGCGACAAGGGCCGTTTCGCCTTCGGCCACCTGCGCGCGCGCGACCGGATCGTCGACCCGCTCGTGCGCCGCGGCCGGCGCGGGCTCCAGCCGGTCGGCTGGGACGAGGCCGTCGACGAGGCCGAGCGACTGTTGCGCGCGGCGGAGGGCCGCATCGTCACGGCGCTCTCCGGCTCGGAGACCGTCGAGCAGGCGTATGGGCTCGCGAAGCTGCTGCGCCAGGGCCTCGGCGCGCACGAGGCCGTCCTGCCCGAGCCGGTGGACGAGAGCCTCGACGCGCTCCGGCTCCCGCTTTCGGCGATCGCGGAAGCGGACGCCGTCGTGATCACCGGCTCCGATCCGGTGCTCGAGCGCGCGCCGATCGTCGACCTCTGGATCCGCGCCGCGGCTCGGAACGGAGCCGTGATGGTGATGGGCGACGACGGGAAGGAGCTCGCGCGCGAGGTCCAGGGCAAGGAGCGCGTCGTCCTCGTCGGGAGCGGCGGCAGCCCGAGTCACACGAGCGTCCTCGCGCACATGCTCGGGCTCGGCTCGAAGGAGGGGTCGGGCGCCTT